>BNJT01000903.1_pt1 | contig 939177 bp, 1429 predicted proteins | sample 8540491 | NCBI WGS metagenome assembly BNJT01 (sample SAMD00202455, study PRJDB9452) | human saliva metagenome | host: Homo sapiens | reverse complement strand
GAACCGGCAAGCGGTTCGGCATCAGGGCGGCGTATACGGCACGATTGACCGTCAGGTTATTTTTTTCACGGCAGGCTGTGCGGCCTTAGGCGCGGCAGAAGAAACCGTCGCCTCCGCCTTCAACTTGTTCAGCACCGCATCACCGATGCCCTTCACGTTTTTTTCAGCTCCTCCACCGATTTGAACGCACCGTTCTTCTGACGGTATTCCACAATCGATTTCGCCTTAGCCGGACCGATACCCGGCAAGGCCTCCAGTTCGGCAGAAGACGCGGTATTGATGTTCACAGCGGCTAAAGAGAACGCTGCACAAACAGCGGCAAATGCACCAAATAAAAAAATTTCTTCATCAGATTTTTTTTCCCATAACATATTTGATTGAATCAGTCATAAAGTCTACCGAATGGTTTTATCCCACTCCGTAAACACTGCACATACGCAGATAGGGGCAACAGCCTATACCCGCATAAATGCTTACGACATATTAACGCAAATATCGTTTGATTTCAAATATTCTAAACAGTTAACCGTACCTTTCGGTATTTTTGTTCAAGAATAACAACAGGGTAATCATACAATACCTGTTACCTCCCACCAAACCGACAGAAACGACAGGGCATAAAAAAGCCCCCGACATCAGTCGGGGGCTTCAGAATGGGTGTTTGGCGGTGACCTACTTTCACATGGAAGAACCACACTATCATCGGCGCTGAGTCGTTTCACGGTCCTGTTCGGGATGGGAAGGCGTGGGACCAACTCGCTATGGCCGCCAAACTTAAACTGTTACAAATCGGTAAAGCCTAAATCAATTATTCGGTGATGACTGAATCAGTCAGTAAGCTTTTATCTTTTGAAGTTCTTCAAATGATAGAGTCAAGCCTCACGAGCAATTAGTATGGGTTAGCTTCACGCGTTACCGCGCTTCCACACCCCACCTATCAACGTCCTGGTCTCGAACGGCTCTTTAGTGTGGTTAAACCACAAGGGAAGTCTCATCTTCAGGCGAGTTTCGCGCTTAGATGCTTTCAGCGCTTATCTCTTCCGAACTTAGCTACCCGGCTATGCAACTGGCGTTACAACCGGTACACCAGAGGTTCGTCCACTCCGGTCCTCTCGTACTAGGAGCAGCCCCCGTCAAACTTCCAACGCCCACTGCAGATAGGGACCAAACTGTCTCACGACGTTTTAAACCCAGCTCACGTACCACTTTAAATGGCGAACAGCCATACCCTTGGGACCGACTACAGCCCCAGGATGTGATGAGCCGACATCGAGGGTGCCAAACTCCGCCGTCGATATGAACTCTTGGGCGGAATCAGCCTGTTATCCCCGGAGTACCTTTTTATCCGTTGAGCGATGGCCCTTCCATACAGAACCACCGGATCACTATGTCCTGCTTTTCGCACCTGCTCGACTTGTCGGTCTCGCAGTTAAGCTACCTTTTGCCATTGCACTATCAGTCCGATTTCCGACCGGACCTAGGTAACCTTCGAACTCCTCCGTTACTCTTTTGGGAGGAGACCGCCCCAGTCAAACTGCCTACTATGCACGGTCCCCGACCCGGATTACGGGTCTGGGTTAGAACCTCAAAGACACCAGGGTGGTATTTCAAGGACGGCTCCACAGAGACTGGCGTCTCTGCTTCAAAGCCTCCCACCTATCCTACACAAGTGACTTCAAAGTCCAATGCAAAGCTACAGTAAAGGTTCACGGGGTCTTTCCGTCTAGCAGCGGGTAGATTGCATCTTCACAACCACTTCAACTTCGCTGAGTCTCAGGAGGAGACAGTGTGGCCATCGTTACGCCATTCGTGCGGGTCGGAACTTACCCGACAAGGAATTTCGCTACCTTAGGACCGTTATAGTTACGTACCGCCGTTTACTGGGGCTTCGATCCGATGCTTGCACATCTTCAATTAACCTTCCAGCACCGGGCAGGCGTCACACCCTATACGTCCACTTTCGTGTTAGCAGAGTGCTGTGTTTTTTTAATAAACAGTCGCAGCCACCTATTCTCTGCGACCCTCCAGGGCTTACGGAGCAAGTCCTTAACCTTAGAGGGCATACCTTCTCCCGAAGTTACGGTATCAATTTGCCGAGTTCCTTCTCCTGAGTTCTCTCAAGCGCCTTAGAATTCTCATCCTGCCCACCTGTGTCGGTTTGCGGTACGGTTCAATTCAAACTGAAGCTTAGTGGCTTTTCCTGGAAGCGTGGTATCGGTTACTTCATGTCCGTAGACACTCGTCATCACTTCTCGGTGTTAAGAAGACCCGGATTTGCCTAAGTCTTCCACCTACCGGCTTAAACAAGCTATTCCAACAGCTTGCTAACCTAACCTTCTCCGTCCCCACATCGCATTTGAATCAAGTACAGGAATATTAACCTGTTTCCCATCGACTACGCATTTCTGCCTCGCCTTAGGGGCCGACTCACCCTACGCCGATGAACGTTGCGTAGGAAACCTTGGGCTTTCGGCGAGCGGGCTTTTCACCCGCTTTATCGCTACTCATGTCAACATTCGCACTTCTGATACCTCCAGCACACTTTACAATGCACCTTCATCGGCCTACAGAACGCTCCCCTACCATGCCAGTAAACTGGCATCCGCAGCTTTCGGTTATAGATTTGAGCCCCGTTACATCTTCCGCGCAGGACGACTCGACCAGTGAGCTATTACGCTTTCTTTTAAATGATGGCTGCTTCTAAGCCAACATCCTGGCTGTCTGGGCCTTCCCACTTCGTTTACCACTTAATCTATCATTTGGGACCTTAGCTGGCGGTCTGGGTTGTTTCCCTCTTGACAACGGACGTTAGCACCCGCTGTCTGTCTCCCTGAGGAACCACTTGATGGTATTCTTAGTTTGCCATGGGTTGGTAAGTTGCAATAACCCCCTAGCCATAACAGTGCTTTTTACCCCCATCAGTGTCTTGCTCGAGGCACTACCTAAATAGTTTTCGGGGAGAACCAGCTATCTCCGAGTTTGTTTAGCCTTTTCACCCCTATCCACAGCTCATCCCCGCATTTTGCAACATGCGTGGGTTCGGTCCTCCAGTACCTGTTACGGCACCTTCAACCTGGCTATGGATAGATCACTCGGTTTCGGGTCTACACCCAGCAACTGTTCGCCCTATTAAGACTCGGTTTCCTACGCCTCCCCTATTCGGTTAAGCTCGCTACTGAATGTAAGTCGTTGACCCATTATACAAAAGGTACGCAGTCACACCACAAGAGTGCTCCCACTGTTTGTATGCATCAGGTTTCAGGTTCTATTTCACTCCCCTCCCGGGGTTCTTTTCGCCTTTCCCTCACGGTACTGGTTCACTATCGGTCGATGATGAGTATTTAGCCTTGGAGGATGGTCCCCCCATATTCAGACAGGATTTCACGTGTCCCGCCCTACTTTTCGTACGCTTAGTACCACTATTGAGATTTCGAATACGGGACTATCACCCACTATGGTCAAGCTTCCCAGCTTGTTCTTCTATCTCGATAGTTATCACGTACAGGCTCCTCCGCGTTCGCTCGCCACTACTTGCGGAATCTCGGTTGATTTCTTTTCCTCCGGGTACTTAGATGGTTCAGTTCTCCGGGTTCGCTTCGCTTATCCTATGTATTCAGATAAGGATACCTCCTAAGAGGTGGGTTTCCCCATTCGGACACCGCGGGATCATAGCTTTATTGCCAGCTCCCCCGCGCTTTTCGCAGGCTTACACGTCCTTCGTCGCCTATCATCGCCAAGGCATCCACCTGATGCACTTATTCACTTGACTCTATCATTTCAAGAACCTCTTTGACTTCGTTTACCTACCCGTTGACTAGGGAAGTAAACTTGAAATTCCTACTTTGATAAAGCTTACTGCTTTGTTGTGTCTTAATCCTGCCTTTTGTGTTTCAGGATTAAGTCGATACAATCATCACCCAAATACTGTGTTTGTTTTCTTTTCTCTTGCGAGAGATTTTTATCCTTTGCAAAGAACAAAAAATCAAAACAAACTCATTGTCTTTGTTTGTTGATTTCGGCTTTCCAATTTGTTAAAGATCGATGCGTCGATATTTCACTTCGCAAATCAAAAATAAGCTGCTAAGTATAGCAGGCTTCCTTTGATTTGTAAAGTTCTTGGTGGAGGCAAACGGGATCGAACCGATGACCCCCTGCTTGCAAAGCAGGTGCTCTACCAACTGAGCTATGCCCCCGTTCTTGGTGGGTCTGGGAGGACTTGAACCTCCGACCCCACGCTTATCAAGCGTGTGCTCTAACCAGCTGAGCTACAAACCCGGATTCTCTTCTTAAGCAAATCTTGTCTTCACTCAAGCTTTTCTCTTCCGCATCTTTTACAGTTTACCGATAAGTGTGAATGCATCAGACCTCTTCTTTCTCTAGAAAGGAGGGTGATCCAGCCGCAGGTTCCCCTACGGCTACCTTGTTACGACTTCACCCCAGTCATGAAGCATACCGTGGTAAGCGGGCTCCTTTGCGGTTACCCTACCTACTTCTGGTATCCCCCACTCCCATGGTGTGACGGGCGGTGTGTACAAGACCCGGGAACGTATTCACCGCAGTATGCTGACCTGCGATTACTAGCGATTCCGACTTCATGCACTCGAGTTGCAGAGTGCAATCCGGACTACGATCGGTTTTGTGAGATTGGCTCCACCTCGCGGCTTGGCTACCCTCTGTACCGACCATTGTATGACGTGTGAAGCCCTGGTCATAAGGGCCATGAGGACTTGACGTCATCCCCACCTTCCTCCGGCTTGTCACCGGCAGTCTCATTAGAGTGCCCAACTAAATGATGGCAACTAATGACAAGGGTTGCGCTCGTTGCGGGACTTAACCCAACATCTCACGACACGAGCTGACGACAGCCATGCAGCACCTGTGTTACGGCTCCCGAAGGCACTCCTCCGTCTCTGGAGGATTCCGTACATGTCAAGACCAGGTAAGGTTCTTCGCGTTGCATCGAATTAATCCACATCATCCACCGCTTGTGCGGGTCCCCGTCAATTCCTTTGAGTTTTAATCTTGCGACCGTACTCCCCAGGCGGTCAATTTCACGCGTTAGCTACGCTACTAAGCAATCAAGTTGCCCAACAGCTAATTGACATCGTTTAGGGCGTGGACTACCAGGGTATCTAATCCTGTTTGCTACCCACGCTTTCGAGCATGAACGTCAGTGTTATCCCAGGAGGCTGCCTTCGCCATCGGTATTCCTCCACATCTCTACGCATTTCACTGCTACACGTGGAATTCTACCTCCCTCTGACACACTCTAGTCACCCAGTTCAGAACGCAGTTCCCAGGTTGAGCCCGGGGATTTCACATCCTGCTTAAGTAACCGTCTGCGCTCGCTTTACGCCCAGTAATTCCGATTAACGCTCGCACCCTACGTATTACCGCGGCTGCTGGCACGTAGTTAGCCGGTGCTTATTCTTCAGGTACCGTCATCAGACAGGGGTATTAACCCTGTCCTTTTCTTCCCTGACAAAAGTCCTTTACAACCCGAAGGCCTTCTTCAGACACGCGGCATGGCTGGATCAGGCTTGCGCCCATTGTCCAAAAATTCCCCACTGCTGCCTCCCTGTAGGAGTCTGGGCCGTGTCTCAGTCCCAGTGTGGCGGATCATCCTCTCAGACCCACTACTGATCGTCGCCTTGGTAGGCCTTTACCCCACCAACTAGCTAATCAGATATCTACTGCTCGAATAACGCAAGGCCCGAAGGTCCCCTGCTTTCCTCCTCAGAGAATATGCGGTATTAGCTAATCTTTCGATTAGTTATCCCCCATTACTCGGTACGTTCCGATATGTTACTCACCCGTTCGCCACTCGCCACCCAAGAAGCAAGCTTCTCTGTGCTGCCGTCCGACTTGCATGTGTAAAGCATGCCGCCAGCGTTCAATCTGAGCCAGGATCAAACTCTTATGTTTAATCTCTAACTTATAACTTCTGGTCTGCTTCAAAGAAACCGACAGGACAATGTCTAAAACATCATCTTGTCTGTCTTTCAAACAGTGTGAGGCCTAATGCACTCACACTTATCGGTAATCTGTTTTTTAAAGAGCGAATCGAATTATACAGTACATTTAGCAAATGTCAACTAAAATTATCGAAAATTTCAACTAACTGTGTTATACTGTCTGCTTCGTTTTCTTCACCGCGTCAGCAGCGAAGAACCGAACTATACGCCCCAAAACAAAACCAGTCAACACCTTTCTCGGAATTATTTTCAGAAATTTAACCACCGCCCTGTTTTAACAGGGTTTTTATTTCTAAAAAACCCAAGCAACCTTTCTACACAATCCATACATACAAAAAACACAAAACAAAGGCCGAGACCTTTGCAAAAAAGCCCTTCCCCCGACAGCCGAAACCTAAACACAGGTTTTCGGCTGTTTTTATTTCAAATATCCACTGATTCTACTCAAATACCCCCTTAATCCCCCCTTGGATACCTGATTAATCAGGTATCCGACTGCCTTTTAGGCGGCAACAGGCGAACTTAGCCTGTTGGCGGCTTTCAAAAGGTTCAAACACATCGCCTTCAGATGGCTTTGCGCACTCACTTTGAGCAGACTAAAATAGGCTGCCCGGGCATAGCGGAATTTACGGTGCAGCGTACCGAAGCTTTGTTCGACCACATAACGGGTCTCCGACAAATAGCGGTTGCGTTTGGTTTGCGCTTCTGTCAGCGGACGGTTGCGCTGGGCTTTGCGCATAATACCGTCTAACAACTGATGCTTTTCCAGATGTTGCCGGTTTTCCGCACTGTCGTAGCCTTTGTCGACATAGACGGTCGTACCTTTGGGTAACCCTTCCAGCAAAGGCGACAGGTGTTTACACTCATGGGCATTGGCGGGAGTGATGTGCAGTTTCTCTATATAACCTTCCGTATCGGTACGGGTATGTTGTTTGTAACCGAGTTTGTAGAGTCCGTTTTTCTTTGTCCAACGGGCATCGCTGTCTTTACTCGGTGTGGTTTGGTCGCTGACTTGTCCTTCGTCATCGACTTCTATGGCCTGACGCTGTTTGCTGCCGGCGGTCTGGATAATGGTGGCGTCAATGACGGCGGCAGATGCTTTCTCTACTTTTAGGCCTTTTTCGGTCAGTTGGCGGTTAATCAGTTCCAATAATTCGGACAGGGTGTCGTCTTGCGCCAGCCAGTTACGGTAGCGGCATAAGGTGCTGTAATCGGGGATGCTCAGTTCGTTAAAACGGCAAAACAGATTGAAGTCGATGCGGGTAATGAGGCTGTGTTCGAGCTCAGGATCGGAGAGGCTGTGCCATTGTCCGAGCAGGATGGCTTTGAACATGGATAACAGGGGATAGGCGGGACGGCCGCGGTGGTCTCGGACGTAACGGGTTCTTTGACGATTCAGGTATTGCTTGATCGGGTGCCAATCAATCACCTGATCCAACTTCAATAGTGGGAAACGGTCGATGTGTTTGGCAATCATGGCTTGTGCGGTTTGCTGGAAGAAGGTGCTCATGAGAAATCCCCTAAATGTCTTGGTGGGAATTTAGGGGATTTTGGGGAATTTTGCAAAGGTCTCAGGCCGTCTGAATTGTTCTTTCAGACGGCCTTTTGAGGTTTCTATATCTATATTTTAGTCGGCGAACTGTTTTTTCATTCGTTCGCGTCGCTCTTGCGCTTCTACGGACAATGTCGCGGTCGGACGTGCCAGCAGGCGTTTGAGGCCGATGGGTTCGCCGGTATCTGCACAGAAACCGTAATTGCCTTCATCAATGCTGCGGAGAGTCGCTTGAACTTTATTGAGAAGTTTACGCTCGCGGTCGCGAGTGCGCAGTTCTAAAGCGTACTCTTCTTCTTGGGTAGCTCGGTCGGCAGGATCGGGGGCGGATTCGTGCTCTTGAAGATGGCCGGTAGTGGTGTTTGCATTTTCAATCAGTTCTTCTTGCATTTTAACCAGTAGTTCGCGGAAGAAGGCCAATTGGTCGCTGTTCATGTAGTCCTCTTCAGGACCATCCCAGTTTAAAATATCTTGTTCTGTCAGCTTTGCCATGGTGTCTGCTTTCGGTTTGTTGTTAATGATTTGGATGCTACGGGTTTGCTTTTATTGGGTTTTCTTAAATTTCCGTTTTGGAAATTGGGCGAATCATATCATGTTTTACCTATTCATTTGTTCTTTATATTTCGATTTGCACTTTTTTGCACTACCTTACACCTAAATGTATTAAAGCGCTTTTTAGGACGTTGTATTTTTGGTCATTAATGCCTGTTGCGCTTTCAGACGGCCTATTGAAGCAACCATAGGTTGGTTTGCTGGATAAGTTGGGGAAACCATCGGGCCAGCCACAACCATAATAAGAGTGCCAACAAACTGCCTGAAAAATCGTATCGCCCTGCGCGCAAGAAGGAAAACGGTTTGAGCAATGGCTGCAGGATTCGTTCGATAGCATAAGTCAACGGCGAATAGCGACCTTGTATGCTGGACACCATTCTAATAATCAGTCCGATAAGTAATGTATAGGCCGCGGCTTTCAGCATATGGAGTACGGCAAACCAGAAGTTTGCCAAAATCAGCTTATTGCTGATGGACAGCGCCGGTGAGATGAAAATAATGGCGGTACAGGCAAGGTAGTACACCAGAAAACCTGAAGGCAGGCAGTACCAATCGGTTTTCTCGCCGGATGGAAATGCTTTTTGCCAAGGTTTGGTCAGCCAGCCTGTTGCCTGTATGCTGAATTTAAGCAGGGGGTGTTCTGCTGCCAATCCTGCGTATCGGAGCAAAAAGCGCGTGATACACAGGATGGCAATAGCGTCTGCCAATAATAAGAGCAAGTCGCCGCGCATGTTCAGACGGCCTTATATTGTTGCGCCATTTCTTGCGAACGTTTGACGCAGGCTTCTACGCCCTGTTCGATGGCTTCGGCAACGTGATGGGCTTTGAAAGTTTCGATGGCTTCGTGCGTCGTGCCGCCTTTGGAAGTCACGTTTTGCTGTAATTGCGCGAATGCTTCGCCGGTTTGTTCGGCCAAAGCCACTGCGCCTTTAAATGTGGCGAGGCTCAGTTCGCGTGCGTCTTGTTCGTTAAAACCTTGTGCCAAAGCCGCATTTTGGAGCGCGCCCAACAGATAGAAAACATAGGCGGGGCCGCTGCCGCTAATGCCGGTAATATTGTGGAGTTGCTCTTCCTCGTTCAGCCAAACGGTTGTGCCGACAGAGCGCATGATGCCGTCAGCAGCTGTACGGTCGGCTTCTGAAACGCCTGCATCGGCAAACATACCGGATACGCCCAAACCGATTTTAGCCGGTGTATTGGGCATGATGCGCACAATACGGCGTGTACCGCCCAGATAATGGCTGAGGGTATCGATGGACAAACCTGCCGCTACGGACAACACCAGCGCACCATTCAAACGGATGTTTTGACAGGCCGCCTGCATGTCTTGCGGTTTAACGGCGAGAATGAGGACATCGTCCGCACTCAATTCGGGCAGGTTTTCAGAAGTGGCTACGCCCAATTCTTGCACCAGTTGCGCTCGTCTTTCGGCGCCGCGTTCGACAATGTGGACACGATAGCCGTCTTGTTTGACCAAACCGCCTGCAATGGCAGTCGCCATATTACCGCCGCCGAGAAAATAGATATTCATATATATGTCACTCCTTTGTGATATCGATCAGGCCGTCTGAAACTGCTGTCTACCCTGTTCAGACGGCCTATTACTTTTATTGAGGATAATGCCGCTTGCCGAAAATCGCGCTGCCGATGCGGACATGGGTTGCGCCGCATTCTACCGCGATTGGCATATCGCCGGACATACCCATAGACAAAACATCTGCTTCAACGCCTACCGCATTCAACTCAGCCAACAGCCGTTGCATGGTATGAAACTGGCTGCGCAACTCATCGTCGCTGCTATCGGCCTTGGCCACACACATCAATCCGCGCACTTTAATATTCGGCAACTTGGCCACTTCAAGGGCCAGCGCAACCGCTTCATCGGGCGTCACGCCGTGTTTCGCCTCTTCCGCGGCAATGTTCACTTCAATACACACCTGCAACGGCGGCATTTCAGACGGCCTTTGTTCGCTCAAGCGCCGCGCCGTTTTCAGACGGCCTATCGTATGCACCCAATGTGCGCGTTCGGCCACAAATTTGGTTTTATTGGACTGCACATCGCCGATAACGTGCCAAACAATATCCGGCAAATCGGCCAGCGTTTCCGTTTTTTCAAACCATTCCTGAATATAGTTCTCGCCAAAATCGCGCTGACCGGCCGCATACACTTCGCGGATATCGTCTGCCGGAAACGTCTTACTGACCGCTACCAGTTTTACCGCATCCGCAGGCCGTCCTGCAGCCTCAGCCGCCTGTTCAACCGCCCGGCATACGTCCTGATAGTTTTGTTGCAATACCGACATGGTTTTCTCCTTTAACCCGTTCATCACTTGGCATTTTGAAAATTTTACTTGGTCGAACGGATTTATCTATTTAAAATAAAGCGATTTTATTATTCTAAACCAAAACAAGGCCACATTATGCAGATTACCGACTTACTCGCGTTCGGCGTGAAAAACAAAGCCTCCGACCTCCATTTGAGTTCGGGTATTTCCCCCATGATACGCGTACACGGCGACATCCGCCGCATCAACCTGCCCGAGATGAGCTCGGAAGAAGTCGGCACTATGATTACCTCGGTCATGAACGACCACCAGCGTAAGCTCTATCAACAGGATTTTGAAGTCGATTTCTCATTTGAGCTGCCTAATGTTGCCCGTTTCCGCGTCAACGCCTTTATGACCGAACGCGGCCCAGCCGCCGTATTCCGTACCATTCCGAGCACCGTCCTAACGCTGGAAGAATTGCGTGCGCCGCGCATTTTCCAAAAAATTGCCGAAAATCCGCGCGGTTTGGTCTTGGTAACCGGCCCGACCGGTTCGGGTAAATCCACCACGCTGGCGGCGATGGTCAACTACATCAACGAAACCCAACCAGCCCACATTCTGACCATCGAAGACCCGATTGAGTTCGTCCACCAAAGCAAAAAGGCGCTCATCAACCAACGCGAGCTGCATCAGCACACCCACAGCTTTACCAACGCCCTGCGTTCCGCTCTGCGCGAAGACCCAGACGTGATTTTGATCGGTGAGATGCGCGACCCTGAAACCATCTCCCTCGCCCTGACCGCCGCCGAAACCGGCCACTTGGTTTTCGGCACGCTGCACACAACCGGCGCCGCTAAAACCATCGACCGTATTGTCGACGTATTCCCAGCTGGAGAAAAAGAAATCGTGCGCTCCATGTTGTCCGAATCCTTGCGCGCCATCATTTCCCAAACCCTGCTGAAAACCCGCGACGGCAACGGCCGCGTCGCCGCACACGAAATCCTGATTTCCACACCGGCCATACGCAACCTCATCCGCGAGAACAAAATCGCCCAAATCAATGCCGCCCTCCAAACCGGTCAGGCCCACGGTATGCAAACCCTTGATCAAGCCCTGCAAACCCTGGTCCGCCAAGGTACCATCAGCCCAGAGCTGGCACGCAGCAAGGCGCAAAACATCGAAAACCTCTCTGTTTTCTAAACCATCTTCAGGCCGTCTGAACCCCATCATCCCGTTTTCAGACGGCCTTTCAGCCTGACCGAATACCCGTTTTAAAGAGAATCATCATGAGCGACCTCGCCCCTCTGCACGACCTGTTAAGCGAAATGGTGCAAGCCTACTCACAAAAAAACCAAGCACCGCACATCCCCACCCCGGCCGAAATCGGCACACATCTTCACCCCTTGCTCGACCGCATGTGTGAAGAGGCTGAAAAACGCAACGCCTCCGACATCTTCATCAGCGCAGGCTTTCCCCCTGCCATCAAAGTCGGCGGCACCCTCACGCCCATGCCCCACAAAGCGCTGTCCGGCGCGGACACCGCCGCCATCGCCGAATCTACCATGAACCCCGACCAGCTCGAAGCCTTCAACCGCTACTGGGAAATCAACTATTCCGTCCAATCGCGCAGCAACACGCGCTACCGCGTCAACGCCTACCACGAGCAAGGCCGCGTCGGCATGGTATTGCGCCGCATCAGCCAAGACATCCCCGAAATGAAGACCCTCGGTTTGCCCGAAAAGCTCCAAGAGCTTGCACTCGCGCCGCGCGGCTTGCTGATCCTCGCCGGCCCGACCGGTTCGGGTAAATCCACCACCATGGCCTCCATGCTCAACTACCGCAACCAAAAGCTGCCCGGCCATATCGTTACCATCGAAGACCCCATCGAGTTTATCTACAAACCTTGCCGCAGCATCTTCACCCAGCGCGAAATCGGCATCGATACCGACAACTGGAAAATCGCCGTTCAAAGCGCTATGCGTCAAGCACCCGATGTCGTCTGTATCGGCGAAGTCCGCAGCGAAGAAAGCATGGAATACGCCCTCCAACTGGCTCAAACCGGCCATCTGTGCGTTTTCACCATCCATGCCAGCACAGCTTCCCAAACCATCGAGCGCATTATCAACTTCTATCCGGAAGACCGCCGCCAACAGGTTTTGATGGATTTGGCGTTAAACCTTGTCGGCATCATCGGCCAACGCCTCACCACCAAGAAAAACCGCCAACGCACGGCCGTTACCGACCTCCTGCTCAATACTCCGGCCATGCAGGACTTGATTTTCAAAGGCGAATTGCTGGAAATCCGCGACCTGATGGCACGCTCCGGCAGTAACGGCATGCAGACGTTTGACCAAAACCTCTTCAACCTCTACGCACAAGGCCAAATCGAACTCAGCGAAGCCCTGCGCCAAGCGGTATCTGCCAACGATTTGCGCCTGCGCATTCAAATGCACGACGAGGGCAACAATACCGAACGCCTCTACGACCGCATCAGCGACCTCAACCTGATGACCTAATGGCGTAAGCCAGAAAAAGGCCGTCTGAACGGATGTGGAAACGAAACCAAGTATTTCCCCGTATCCGTTCAGACGGCCTTATCCTATTTCAAGCATTCTGAAACCGACTGAAAATCCTGTTAAAATCCAATCATTCACCTCGTAACGAATAATAAACAACACCAGCATGAACACTCCGCCGCTCAAACCTCTGATCATTGCCTCCCTGCCCGTCTTCGCCAGCGTGTTTATCGCCGCCACCCTCGTTTGGCACTTCGACACGCCTAAACTGGTGATGCCCTTCGTACTCGGCATTATTGCCGGCGGTTTGGTCGATTTGGACAACCGCCTCACAGGCCGTCTGAAAAACATCGTCATCACCGTTGCCCTGTTCACCCTCTCCTCGCTGCTTGCCCAAAGCACCATCGGCACAGGCGTCCCCTTCATCTTGGCCATGACCCTGATGACTTTCGGCTTCACCATCCTCGGCACCGTCGGCCTCAAATACCGCACCTTCGCTTTCGGTGCGCTTGCCGTCGCCACCTACACCACGCTGACCTACACCCCCGAAACCTACTGGCTGACTAACCCCGTCATGATTCTGTTAGGCACTGTCCTATACAGCGTCAACACCCTGATCTTCCAAATTATCCTTCCCCACCGCCCCGTCCAAGAAACCGTTGCCAACGCCTACGACGCACTCAGCAACTACTTCGATGCCAAAGCCGACTTTTTCGATCCCGACGAAGCCGCATGGTTGGGCAACCGCCAAATCGACTTGGCCATGAGCAACACCGGCGTGATTACCGCCTTCAACCAATGCCGCGGCGCACTTTTCTACCGATTGCGCGGCCAACACCGCCATCCGCGTACCGCCAAAATGCTGCGCTACTACCTCTGCGCGCAAGACATGCACGAACGCATCAGCTCCGCCCACGTCGATTACAGCGAAATGGCCGAGCAGCTCAAAAACACCGACCTCATCTTCCGCATCCGCCGCCTGCTCGAAATGCAAGGCCAGGCGTGCCGCAACGTTGCCGCCTCCCTGCGCAACAACAAACCCTACGCATACAGCAAACGCCTCGGCCGCGCCATGGAAGGCTGCCGCCAATCCCTCAGCCATTTTGCCGAGACCCATGCCGACAATGCCAACCTCCACAATATCCGCCGCCTGCTCGACAACCTCAGCAGCGTTGATTACCAACTGCGGCAACTGCAAAACGATGCGTCCCTTGCCGAAAACGACAACGCCGACACCCGCATCGCCGCCCTTGAAAACACCAAGTTCCGCAATATCGGCGAGACCGTCCTCAGCCAGCTCAATTTCGAATCCGGCGTATTCCGCCATGCCACCCGCCTCTCCATCGTCGTGGCCGCGGCCTGCATCATTGTCGAAATCCTTCATCTCAATCTCGGCTACTGGATTCTGCTGACCGCCCTTTTCGTCTGCCAACCCAACTACACCGCCACCAAAAGCCGGGTGTACCAACGCATCGCCGGTACGATTCTCGGCGTGATTGTCGGTTCGCTCGTCCCCTACTTCACCCCGTCTGTTGAAACCAAGCTCTGGATTGTCATCGCCAGCACCACCCTGTTTTTCATGACCCGAAGCTACAAATACAGCTTCTCCACCTTCTTCATCACCATCCAAGCCCTGACCAGCCTCTCGCTTGCCGGTTTGGACGTGTACCACGCCATGCCCATCCGCATCATCGACACCATTGTCGGTTCCGTTATCGCATGGGCCGCCGCCACCTACCTCTGGCCCGATTGGCGTTACCTCACCCTCAGCCATACCGCCGCCCAAACCATCACTGCCAACGGCCGCTATCTCGACGCCATCCTCGACCAGCTGCAAAACGGCAGCCGCGACGATTTCGACTACCGCCTCACCCGCCGCCAAGCCCACGAAAGCATCGCAGCCCTCAGCAGCACCCTGTCCGACATGAGCAGCAACCCGAAAAAATACCAAGACCGCCTGCAAGACGGTTTTACCCTGCTCAAAACCAGCTATGCGCTGACCGGCCACATTTCCGCGCTCGGCGCATACCGCGACCAAGTCCGAATCGACGGCAACGACGGCTTTGCTCCCTATGCCAAGCTGACCCACCACATCGCCGAGTTGCTGACCCAAATGCCCCAAACCGACCCCGAGGCTTTTGAAACGGCCATGACCCAAATCCGTCAGGAGTTTGCCGAGCTTGAGCAAAACACACAAGCGCAGCAAGACCACATCCTCAAACACCAGCTCGACCTGATTATCCGCCAGCTTACCCCGTGCTATCAGGCATTGCACCGACAAGCCGACGTAGAGGCCGTCTGAAAAGAGCCGGACGCTTTCCAGCCTGTTTAGTAACAAGTCTGCCCATCATCGGCATTGAATCCAGCTAAACACTTTCTCCAATAAAAACCAAAACAAAAGGCCGTCTGAAACCTGATTTCCAGATTTCAGACGGCCTTTATTTTTAACAATCGATATTAAAACCGATTATGCGCCGCGTTTTTCCAAAGCAGCAACGGCAGGCAACTCTTTGCCTTCCAAGAACTCAAGGAACGCACCGCCGCCGGTAGAGATGTAGCTGATTTGATCGGTTACGCCGAATTTGGCAATCGCCGCCAAAGTATCGCCGCCGCCGGCAATCGAGAACGCATCGCTTTGGGCAATCGCTTCGGCCAATACTTTGGTACCGCCGGCAAATTGGTCAAATTCAAACACGCCGACCGGGCCGTTCCATACGACCGTACCGGCAGCTTTGAGCAAATCGGCCAAAGCAGCGGCGGATTTAGGGCCGATGTCCAAAATCATGTCGTCTTCGGCAACGTCGGCAATGTCTTTCACCACAGCTTCCGCATCGGCGGCAAAGGCTTTAGCGACAACCACATCGGTCGGCAGCGGAACAGAGCCGCCTTTGGCCGCCATTTTCGCCATAATTTTTTTGGATTCTTCCACCAAATCGTGTTCGGCCAAAGATTTGCCGATGGCTTTACCTTCTGCCAACAGGAAGGTATTGGCAATGCCGCCGCCGACGATGAGTTGGTCGACTTTGTCGGCCAAAGATTCGAGGATGGTCAGTTTGGTGGACACTTTGCTGCCGGCAACGATGGCAACCATCGGATGAGCCGGTTGTTTCAGGGCTTTGCCCAAAGCGTCGAGTTCGCCTGCCATCAACACGCCGGCGCAGGCAACCGGTGCGGCTTGGGCAACGGCTTCAGTCGAAGCTTGGGCGCGGTGGGCGGTACCGAATGCGTCGTTGACGAACACGTCGCACAAAGAAGCGTAGGCTTTGCCCAGCTCCAAGTCATTTTTCTTCTCGCCTTTGTTGATGCGCACGTTTTGCAACATCACAACATCACCGGCGTTCAAGGTCGGTTTGTTTTCACGCCAGTCGTTCAATACTTTCACGTCTTTGCCCAACAGTTTGCCCAAATGCGTGGCAACAGGCGCCACATCGTCTTCAGGATGGAATTCGCCTTCGGTCGGACGGCCGAGGTGGGTCATCACGATCACAGACGCGCCGTTGTCCAAGCAGTATTTGATGGATGCGAGCGAAGCGCGGATACGGGTGTCGTCGCTGATGTTGCCGTCTTTAAACGGTACGTTCATATCGGCGCGGATCAGAACGGTTTTGCCTTGAACATTTTGTTCGGTCAATTTCAAAAATGCCATGATGATTCCTTTGTGATGGTTGGAAACGGGAATGTTTGGGATTATCCGCGAATGAGGCGCGACGGTAAAGATTGGCAACGGCCGCGCTTGATGTGAATCAGCAGATAAAGCCCAGGCCGTCTGAAACATTCGGCCAATCTTTCAGATTTTCCGCTATACTTTGGCGATTGATTTTCATTTTACGGATTAAACCATGTTACGCCGAATTGCTTTAATGTTTGCCTTCGCGCTGCCTGCCGCCTCATGGGCGCAGACGCTTTCTGAAACCCTGCCCAACGGTCTGAAAATCATCGTCAAAGAAGACCACCGCGCGCCCGTGGCCGTTTCGCAGATTTGGTACAAAATCGGCAGCGTGGATGAAAAACCGGGCAAAAGCGGCCTGAGCCACGCTTTGGAACACATGATGTTTAAAGGCACGAAAGACGTTCCCTCCGGCGAGTTCAACCGCCGCGTGTCCGAGCTGGGCGGACAAAACAATGCCTACACCAGCCGCAATGAAACGGTGTATTACGAAAACGTCGCCGCCGCCAACCTGCCCGAGATTCTGAAGCTCGAGGCAGACCGCATGCACAACCTCAACTTCAGCGACAAAGAATTCCTCAACGAGATGAACGTCATCCGTGAAGAACGCCGCCAGCGCACGGAAGACACGGCCGACGGCAAAATGTGGGAACAAGCCTATCTTGCCGCCTTTACCCAACCGTCCATGCGCGCCTCTGTCATCGGCTACATGAAAGATTTGCACACCCTAAAAGCCGACGACCTGCGCACGTGGTACAAACAATATTACGCACCCAACAATGCCGTATTGGTCATTGTCGGCGATGTCGATGCCAAACAAACGCTTCAGACGGCCGCCAAACTCTTTGGCGATATTCCCGCCAAAGCCCAGCCGCCGCGCAACAAGCTCCATACCGAACCCTATTTGCGCAAGCCCGTTACAGTCAAAGCCACTTCCCCGGTCACACACCAGCCGCTGATTGCCATCAACTTCCGTGTGCCGAAACTCCAAAAAATCGATGACACGATGCCTTTTGCCCTCGACGTCCTCTCCGATATTTTGGCAGGCAACGCGTCCAGCCGTTTTGACAAAAACCTCGTGCGCGGCAAGCAAACCGCATTGAGCGCAGGAACGCATTACGACATCATCAGCCGAGAGATGCCGCTGTTCAGCGTAATAGCCATGCCTGCCGAAGGCGTGAAAACCGATACTCTGATTGCCCAGCTACGCCAAGAAATCAAAGACATTGCCGACAACGGCGTTTCCGAAGAAGAATTGCAGCGCGTCAAAACCCAAGCAGCGGTCAACGAAATCTACGCCAAAGACTCCATGTCTTCCCAAGCCTCCATGATGGGCCGCCTCGAAGCGCGCGGTTTCCAATATACCGACGAACAAGAAATCCACCGCCGCTTACAGGCAGTCAGCGCACAAGAAGTACAGGCTGCCGCCCGGATGTTGACCGACGAGCGCATGAGTACCGTCATCATCGAGCCGCAAAAAGCTGCCGCCGCGCCAAGCAAAAAAGCTGCCAAACGCCGATAAACATCAGGCCGTCTGAAAGCCCATACCCTTTCAGACGGCCTTAACAGAAAGCCACAACATGAAACCCACCCTGCTCGCCCTTGCCCTACTCCTGCCCTTAAGCGTCCAAGCCGCCACCGACATCCAACGCTGGCGCAACCGCGACGGCACCCAAATCCTCCTTGTCGAACGCCACGAAAACCCTATCATCGACCTTGAAGTCAGCTTCAAGGGCGCAGGCAGCGTCGCCAATCCGGACGGCAAAAGCCAAGTTGCCGAATTTACCGCCGCCCTCCTAACCGACGGCACCCAAGAGCTGGACGAAGAAGCCTTCAATGCCGAAGCCGACAACATCGGCGCACAAATCAGCAGCAACAGCAATGCCGAAAGCGCATCAGCAGGCTTCCGCAGCCTCAGCAAAGCCGACATCCGCGACAAAGCCGCCAACTTGCTCAACCACTCGCTGACCCGTCCGCGCTTTGACGAAGCCGTTTTCCGCCGCCGTCAAATCCAATCCATTACCGGCTTGCAACAACAAGAAACCACCCCCGATTACACCGCCACGCGCGAACTGACCAAGCTTATCTACCCGAACCACCCCACGGCAGCGGCGCAAACGTAACCGTTGACAGCCTCAAACGCGTTAGTCTGGACGATATCCGCGCTTTCCACCGCACCCACTACGGCAAAGACAACGCCATCGTCGCCATCGTCGGCGACCTCAACCGCAAACAGGCAGAGCAACTGGTCGAGCGCGTCCTCAAAGACCTGCCGGCCAAAGCCACCGCAACCCACGCCATCCCGCCCGTTCCCAAACAAACCGCCCAACGCCGCGACATCCCCTTTGCCGGCACACAGGCACAAATCCTGCTCGGCACTTCCCTCTTCAAACGCCATGACCCCGACTATTACGCCCTCATTGCCGGCAACTACATCCTCGGCGGCGGCGGTTTCGACAGCCGCCTCATGAAAGTTTTGCGCGACCAACACGGTTACACCTACGGCGTATACAGCAGCCTCGCCCCGGCGACAGAAGAAGGCACGTTTACCGTTTCCTACTCCACCCAAAAGAAAAACACCAAAGCCTCACTGGCCGACACCCAAGCCGTCATCGAGCAGTTTATCGCCGAAGGCCCGACCGAAGCCGAGCTGAAACAGGCCAAAGCCAACATCGTCGGCGGCTTTCCCCTGCGCTACGACTCCAACGACAAACTGCTCAACTACCTGAGCCTGATCGGCCTCTACAACCTGCCCAACGACTACTTGGAAGTCTATCCCAAAGCCATCAACAGCCTAACCGTCGAACAAGTCCGCGACGCATGGAAACGCCGCGTCAAATTCAAAGACCTCAACACCGTCGTTGTCGGTGCAGAATAAAACGCTTTAAAACAACAGGCCGTCTGAAAGGTTTTTCAGACGGCCTGTTTTCATTCTGTCGGTTTGCTTACTTGTCATCAGAGGCCACTCTAATCAATAAAATATCGGTCACAATCAGCTGTTGTTGTACATTTATAATGAAAGCGAAGACATCATAAATAGCATTTCTATTACTGAAACCAACAAATAAAAAAGGCCGTCTGAAACCTTGAAACAGGTTTCAGACGGCCTTTTGTAACCGGTCAATTACTTATTCAACCGTTACCGATTTAGCCAAGTTGCGCGGTTTGTCCACGTCTGTACCGCGTGCGAGGGCGGCGTGGTAAGACAGGAGTTGCACGGGGATGGTGTGCACAATCGGCGAGAGTACGCCGACGTGGCGTGGGGCGCGGATAACGTGCACGCCTTCGGTAGCGTTGAAGTTGCTGTCGAGGTCGGCGAAGACAAACAGTTCGCCGCCGCGTGCGCCGACTTCCTGCATATTAGCTTTTACTTTGTCCAACAGGCTGTCGTTCGGGGCAATCACGACAACAGGCATGTTCTCATCCACCAAGGCCAACGGGCCGTGTTTCAACTCACCCGCAGGATACGCTTCGGCGTGGATATAGGTAATCTCTTTCAGCTTCAATGCGCCTTCAAGGGCGATTGGGAAGTGGATACCGCGGCCGAGGAAGAGTGCGCTGGTTTTCTTGGCAAATTTTTGCGCCCAAGCGGCGATTTGCGGCTCCAGATTGAGAGCGTGCTGAATGCTGCCCGGCAGTTGGCGCAGTTCTTCAACGTATTCACGCGCTTGTTCGTCAGAAACCAGGCCGCGCTGTTTGCCCAAGGTAACGGCCAGGCCGAACAGGACAACCAGTTGGGTCGTGAACGCTTTGGTAGAGGCAACGCCGATTTCTGCGCCGGCGCGTGTGTACAGTACCAACTCGCTTTCACGCGGCAGGGCGGATTCCATCACGTTACAAATAGACAGGCTGTGTTTGTGTCCCAAGGATTGCGCGTATTTCAGGGCTTCCATGGTATCCAAAGTTTCGCCGGATTGGGAAATGGTGATGACCAATTGTTTCGGATCGGCAATCACGTCGCGGTAGCGGTATTCGCTGGCAATTTCGACGTCGGTTGGCACTTTGGCAATGGATTCGAGCCAGTATTTGGCGGTCAGCGCGGCATAGTAGGACGTACCGCAGGCAAGGATTTTGATGCTGTGGATATCGTCGAACACGTCGCGGGCGTTGGCACCGAAATTTTCAGGTTCAAAACCGCCGTCCAAGAAGACTTCGGCAGTATCGGCGATGGCGCGGGGTTGTTCGTGGATTTCTTTTTGCATGAAGTGGCTGTATGGGCCCAACTCCAAAGAAGCCAAAGATAATTCGGACACTTTAATCGCGCGTTCGGTTTGCGCACCGGTTTTGTCGAGCAGTTTTTCGATGCCGTTTGCGTTCAGCAGGGCTATGTCGCCGTCTTCCAAGTAAGCGATGCGGCGGGTAAAGGCGATCACAGCGGATACGTCGGAAGCGATAAAGGTTTCTTGGTCGCCCAAGGCCACCAACAGCGGGCAGCCCATGCGCGCAACAACCATTTGTTCAGGGTTGTCTTGTGCGATAACGGCAATGGCGTACGCACCGTGGAAACGGGCAGTCGCAGCTTGTACGGCTTCAAACAGTTTGCCGCCGTTTTGTGTGTATTCGTGGTTGACGCTGTGGGCGATGACTTCGGTATCGGTTTGCGATTCGAAGGTGTAACCCAAGGCTTTGAGGCGTTCGCGTTCGGCTTCGAAGTTTTCGATGATGCCGTTGTGGACAACCGCGATCATGCCGCCGGAAATGTGAGGGTGGGCGTTAGGCTCGGTTACGCCGCCGTGGGTTGCCCAACGGGTATGGCCGATGCCGATATGGCCGAACACGCCATTTTCGCGTGCTGCATCTTCCATCAGCTGCACACGGCCGACACGGCGGACGCGTTTGATTTTGCCGTCCATGTTGACGGCGATACCCGACGAATCGTAGCCTCGGTATTCAAGGCGTTTGAGACCGTCGGTCAGAAAATCGACTACATTGTGATTGGCGCGAATAGCACCTACGATACCGCACATATAAGTTCCTTAGTATCAAAAGTTTGAAAAAATGACTGCTGCTCCGGCTCCCGAAAGCGGCAGTCGGAAAACGCCGTTTTATATTCATTGAAACGGCAAATCTGAGTTTCAGACGGCCTTTTTATTTCTCAATGCCGTCTGAAAACAAATAAAAGATCAACCTTACTTCTTATCGCCTTTTTCCGGACGCACCCAGCCTTCGATGACGGTTTGGCGCGAACGGGCGAGAACGAGTTTGCCGTCTTCGCAGTTGCGGGTAATCGCGCTGCCCGCGCCTGTCGTCACTTTGTTGCCGAGGGTAACGGGAGCAACCAGTACGCAGTTTGAGCCGATGCGCACTTCGTCGCCGATGACGGTTTTGTGTTTGTTCACGCCGTCGTAGTTGGCAATAATCGTGCCGGCGCCGAAGTTGGTTTTGCTGCCGATCTCGGCATCACCGATGTAGGTGAGGTGGTTGGCTTTGGTGCCGTTGCCGATGGTGGCGTTTTTGACTTCGACGAAGTTACCGATGTGTACGTCGTCGGCCAGTTTGGCTTGCGGACGCAGACGGGCGTATGGGCCGATTTGGTTGTTTTCGCCGACTTCGCAACCTTCAAAATGGGAGAATGGGGCGATTTTGGTGTTGGCACCGATTTTGGCATTTTTGATCACGCAGTTGGCACCGATTTCGACGTTGTCGCCGAGTTCGACTTCGCCTTCGATCACGACGTTGACGTCAATCACGACATCTTGTCCGTGTTTCAGACGGCCTCGTAAATCGAAACGTGCCGGATCGCGCAGGGTCACGCCTGCTTTGAGTAATTCTTGCGCCTGTTCGGTTTGGAAAATGCGCTCGAGTTCGGCCAGTTGGAGTTTGTTGTTCACGCCGGCGGCCAGATGGGAGGCGCGCACTTGGACGGGATGAACTTTGATGCCGTCGGCAACGGCTTTGGCGATGAGGTCGGTCAGATAGTATTCGCCTTGGGCATTGTTGCTGGAAAGGCTGTTCAACCAAGCTTCGAGTTTGGCGTTAGGCAGAACCAAAATGCCGGTGTTGATTTCTTTCACGGCTTTTTGGGCGGCATCGGCGTCTTTTTCTTCGACGATGGCGGTTACGCTGCCGTTGCTGTCGCGGATGATGCGGCCCAAACCTGTCGGGTCGTTGGGCACGTCGGTCAACAGGCCGACTTCGTCGCCTGCGGCTTCGAGCAGGGTTTCGAGGGTGGCTGCGTCAATCAGGGGGACGTCGCCGTACAACACCAGCGTGCGGCCTTCGGCAGACAGGTGCGGCAAGGCGGTTTTGACGGCGTGGCCGGTACCGAGCTGTTCGGTTTGTTCAACCCAAACGACATCGCGTTTGACGGTGTCCAAGACTTGCTCTTTGCCGTGGCCGATGACGACACAGATGTTTTGGGGATTCAGGGAGGCGGCGGTGTCGATAACGCGCTCAACCATGGGAAGGCCGCCGATGCGGTGCAGCACTTTGGGCATTTTGGAGTACATGCGCGTGCCTTTGCCGGCGGCGAGGATGACGATATTTAAAGCTGTCTGAGCCATGATACGGTTTCCGTTGTCGTTGTTTGAGGCCGTCTGAAAAGTGTGGCAACAAGTGTTGGTTGTTTTTCACTCCGTTTCAGACGGCCTTGGGGATATTGTTATTCGGTTGCTGGCTGTTGGTTGGCAAATTGTGGTTTTTGCCAATGTTGGCCGCGTTCGCCGTGTTCAACGTGATCCGCTTGATTGGATTGGACGGCGCGGCGCTCTGGGCGGAACTGGTTGTAATTCATGTTTTTAGAATAAGTACCGTCCTGATAAACGATGGGTGTGCCGGTAGCATATTTTTGGCGTACGGCGGTACGGCCGGATTCGTTGGTGTAGGTTTCCCAAGAGCAACCGGCCAAAACGGCGGCGGTGGTCAGAATTAAAGCGAGTTTATGCATGATGTTGTCCTTGTTTTTAAATGTCGGCAATACCATGTATTGTACTTGTTTTTGCAAAACTTCACGGCAGTTTTGTGCAAACTTCAAGCAAACCCTGCATATCTTTCGCTATGCCGTCGGCAAATGGCAGCGGATGGGCCTTTTCGCCGTACCAAACGGTCTTCATGCCCAAGGCTTTGGCTTGGTGCAGATTGTCGGCGCTGTCGTCCACCATAACGCACTGTTCGGGTTTGACGCCCAACAGGCGGCAGACGTTGAGATAGGCCTGCGGATTGGGTTTGTAGAGCAGGCCGAAGTCATCCGTGCCGAACAAGCCGTCAAAATGCGCTTCCAAGCCCAACGCTCCAATTAATGCGCGGACATAAAACGAAGGCCCGTTGGAAAACACGGCTTTTCGCCCTTTCAGACGGCCTAAAACGTCATCAGTTCCATCCATACCCTCCACCTTTGCCAAAATTTGCTTAAGCGGGTGACTTTCACGCAAAAATTCATCGATATCGACTTCAGGATGGTGGATTTGCAAACCGGCAAGCGTCGCGCCGTATCGGTGCCAATAATCTTGGCGCAGGTGGGATGCGGCTTCTTCGGAAAGTTTCAGACGGCCTGCCATGTATTCGGTCATGGCGCGGTTGATGATGTAGAAAATGCCTGCTTCGGCATTGTGCAAAGTATTGTCGAGGTCAAACAACCAAACGGGAGAATGATTCATATCGTGCCTTGATATGCAGATTTTGTTATGATATTTCGTATTTTACCCGTACAAAGGAAAGAGAATGAAACTGAAATTGTCCGCCGTGGCCCTGTTGTTGGCTTCGGCAAACCTATACGCCCAAACCGAAGTGCGTTTGGCCGTGCACAAATCCTTCAGCCTGCCCCAATCCGTCATCGCGCAATTTGAAAAAGCCAACGATGCCAAAGTGTCCGTCATCAAGGCAGGCAGCGGCAACGAAATGCTCAACAAGCTGATTTTGAGCAAGGCCAACCCGATTGCCGATGCGGTTTACGGTTTGGACAACGCCAACATCGGCAAAGCCAAAGCAGCCGGCATCCTCGCCGCCAACCAACCCAAATCCGCACCCGTAAACGCCTCCCTGCCCGATGCGCTGGCCGTCGATTACGCCTATGTCGCCATCAACTACGACAAAAAATGGTTTGAACAGAAAAAACTGCCCCTGCCGCAAACCCTGCAAGATTTGACCAAACCGGAATATAAAAACCTTCTGGTAACCCCGTCTCCCGCCACATCCTCGCCCGGCCTCTCCTTCCTCTTGGCCAACATCGGCGGCATGGGTGAAGAAGGCGCGTTCAAATGGTGGGCGCAAATGCGCCAAAACGGCGTGAAAGTCGCCAAAGGCTGGAGCGAAGCCTACTATACCGACTTCACCCAAAACGGCGGCGCTTATCCCCTCGTGGTCAGCTATGCCACCAGCCCGGCTGCCGAAGTCCACTACTCCAAAGGCAAATACAGCACCCCGCCCACCGGCAACCTCTTCCTCAAAGGCGGAACATTCCGCCAAGTTGAAGGCGCGGCCGTTTTGAAAGGCGCAAAACAGCCCGAGCTGGCGGCCAAACTGGTGAGCTGGCTGCAAAGCGGCGAAGTGCAACAAGCCCTGCCTGCCGAAATGTGGGTCTATCCGGCTGCCAAAAACACGCCGCTGCCCAAAGTATTTGAGTTTGCCCAAACCCCGAAACACAGCGATTCCCCCAACCGCGCCGACATCAACACCAAACAAAAACAATGGGTGAGCCGTTGGAGCAAAACCGTTTTACGTTAAGCTGAAAAAGATTTAAGAAAGATTAAAGGCCGTCTGAAAAAACAAATCATTAGTTTTTCAGACGGCCTTGTTTTACAATGTCCTTTTAAACAACTTCACACGCATACACAATTATGAATTTCGATCTTCAATCCCTCTCCCCCTTCTCCGGTTGGGAACAACTCGCCCAAACCGGCATGTCTTTCGGCACGAACCTGCTGGCCGCCTTAGCCATCTTCTTTATCGGCCGCTGGGTCACCAAGCGCGTGGTGACACTGATGAAAGCCGCGCTGACACGTGCCAAAGTCGATAAAACACTGGTCAGCTTCCTCGGCAACGTCGCCAACATCGGCCTACTGATCCTCATCATCATCGCCGCACTGGGTAAACTCGGCATTCCGACCACTTCCGTGACCGCCTTGATCGGTGGCGCAGGCTTGGCCGTGGCTATGTCTTTGAAAGACCAACTGTCCAACTTCGCCGCCGGCGTGCTGATTATCCTGTTCCGCCCGTTTAAAGTCGGCGACTTTATCCGCGTCAACGGTTTTGAAGGCATCGTCCGCGAAATCAAAATGACGCAGACCTCTTTGAGTACGCAGAACAACGAAGAAGTCGTCTTGCCCAACAGCGTGGTCATGAGCAACAGCATCACCAACCGCTCCTCCCTGCCCCTGTGCCGCGCCAAAGTCGTTGTCGGCGTCGATTACGCCTGCGACTTGAAAGCCGCCAAAGCCGCCGTATTGAGAGCGGCAACCGAGCATCCATTGTGTGTTCAAACCGAAAAACTACCTGCCGTCGTATACATTACCAACCTTGGCGACAGCGCCATCGAAATCACCCTTTGGGCGTGGACGCAAGAAGAAAATCTCGACCCATTCCGATTCGCCCTGAACGAGCAGGTCGTCGAAAATCTGCGTGAAGCCAACATTAATATCCCGTTCCCACAATGTGATGTCCACCTCATTCAGCCGAAAGACTGATTTCAGCTTTCAGGCCGTCTGAAACCCGGCGGGTCAAACGCCCGCCCCATTCCACCCTTTTCCATAAGGAGCCGCCATGTCCCATCTGCAAACCATCGCCGAACACCTGACCAGCCGCCGTCAAACCGTTACCTGCGCCGAGTCCTGCACCGGCGGCCTGCTTGCCGGTGCGCTGACCTCCCTCTCCGGCAGCTCGCAATGGTTTCATCAAAGCTTCGTCACATACAGCAACCAAGCCAAACAGGAGCGTCTCGGCGTCATGCCCGATACCTTGCTGAAACACGGCGCGGTCAGCCGCGAGACCGTCTATGAAATGGCACGCGGCGCAAAAGCCGTGGCTCAGGCAGATTACGCCTTGAGTATTTCCGGCATCGCCGGCCCTAGCGGCGGCAGCGCGGCCAAACCGGTCGGCACAGTCTGGTTCGGCCTGGCCACGCCCGAAGGTTCGCTTGAGCAAACCACGCTTTTCACAGGCGATCGCGAAGCAGTAAGGGCGCAAGCCGTCGAATACGCATTGGCTTTCTTGGCGGAACATTTGGTTTGATAGAAAAAACACAGGCCGTCTGAAATCTGGAAATCAGGTTTCAGACGGCCTTTTTATATATTCAAACCATCGGCGGATTTATACGCCCAAAAGCTCTTTGCCGAGAAAGCTGCCTTTTTCGACACCCGGCAGGACGAAGAAATAGCCGCCGCCAAACGGGCTGATGTATTCCTCCAGCGGCTCGCCGTTGAGCAAGTTTTGCACGAAGATGAAGCCGTCGGCAAGGTTGGCCTGATAGCAGATGAACACCAAGCCGACATCAAGTTGGCCGTTGGCGGCGAGGCCGCGCGAGTAGTTGAAGGCGCGGCGGTAGAGCAGGTGTTTTTTCATGAACTCAGGATCGCGCGGATTGGCAAGGCGCATATGGCTGTCTTTGGGCGTGATTTTGCCGTCGGGGTCTTTGGCAAAATCGGCAGTGTCGCCCTCTTTTTTACCGTCCATGGGTGCGCCGCTGTATTTGCGCCGGCCGAAAATATCGGTTTGTTCCTGCATCGGGGTGCGGTCCCAAAACTCGACAAAGTGGCGGATGAGGCGGACGGCCTGATAGCTGCCGTTTTTCGCCCATGCCGGTTCGTCCAAGCTGTTGGTGGCAACGCCTGTCCATAGAACCTGATCAGCGACTTTGGGATCTTCGACTTTGGGATTGCCGGAGCCGTCGCGGAAACCTAAAAGATTGCGCGCGGCAATGGCGCCGGGTTCGGCCTTAGGGAGCCAACCGTCTATGCTCCAGCGGATCACGGCAAACTGGGCGGTATTTTTGATGATGTCGCGCAGGGCGGCTTGGCAGGTTTCGGGGGAAAACGCGCAAATTTGCAGGCTGAGGTCGCCGTCGCACCACGATTTTTGGAGTTTGTCGTTGGGGAAGTCGCGCATTTCCTGCAGGTGTTTCGGCTTTTTGTCTTTGAGGCCGAAGCGGTCGTCAAATAGGCTGCTGCCGACGCCGACGGTAACCGTCAGTCCGTCGGGGCGGAATTGTTTGCCGAGGATACCGCTGCCCGCAGGCGGGAGTTTGTCGTCGCCGTCTTGGTATTCACCGCCTTGGGTGAGGAATTCGATGCGGGCGGTCAGGGCGCGGAACAGGTTTTCAAGTTGTTTGGCGTCTTTGGCGGTAACGTCAAAGGCACACATGATGCCGAAGAGCTGGTGTGGCGTAACGATGCCTGCCTGATGCTCGCCATAACACGGATAGGCCAGCTCGGAATGTTGGTTGTTTTGGGTCTCGGCGGCGGCTTCGCCTTGTTTTTACCGGCAAAATAACCGGCAACGCCGATGGCGCCGGCGGCAAGGGCAGTTTTGAAAAGGGTTCGTTTTTCGGGTTGTGCCGGTTGTTTGTTTTGGCTCATGGTCTGCTCCTTGGCAGGGAACGGAAAGATTGCAATCGTGTGAAGTAAGGTTGGTTTTCAAGCATATTTATGGGGCGACAATAAGATTCAGACGGCCTTTCAATATCCAAAGGCCGTCTGAAAACGCGTTATCTTATTTCAAACCCAAAATGCCGCGCAGTTTGGCCAAGTCTTCTGCCAAGGCATTAATCGGCGCCTGCAGGGCTTTGCGGTCTTCTTCGCTCAGTTTGTCGTACAGCTCGAAGCCGTCTTGTTTTTTGTATTTTGCCAAAATGTCTTCAACCTGTTTGAAGTTGGCATCAGTTTTTTCCAACAGCGCTTTGTCTTTGGCTTCGATCAGCGGACGGAACAAATCAACGATTTTTTTGGAGCCTTCCACATTGGCTTGGAAGTCGCTCAAGTCGGTATGGCTGTAACGGTCTTCTTCGCCGCTGATTTTGCTGCCTGCCACTTCTTCAATCAAAACAGCCGCACCGCCCACCACTTTGCTTGGCGGGAAGGAAAGGGCGTCGATTTCTTTTTGCAGGGATTCAACGTCTTTAAAGAGTTTGTCGGCGATTTCTTTCACACCGGAAACGTCTTTTTTCACCCACAAAGCGTGTTCGATACGGTGGAAACCGGTAAAGGCCGCGTCGTTTGCGCCGTCTTTGAAGTCGTCTTCACGCGCGTCAATGGCAGGGTCGAGTTCGTTAAAGAGTTCGGCAATCGGCTCGATGCGTTCGTAGTGGACGCGGGTGGCGGCAAACAGGGATTTCGCTTTTTCAATATCACCGGCTTTAACGGCATCGGTAAAGGCTTTGGTTTTAGCGACCAACTCTTTGGCTTCCGCCTGAACATAAGCTTTATAGTCGGCTAAAGGTTGCGCCAGTTTTTCCAAATCGGCTTCGTTGGCAGTGTCTTTGAAGCCGCTGTCGGTAACAATCAGCTTACCGCGCGGATTGGTCAACAGGCCGCAAGTCATTTCATATTCGCCCGGCAGTAGGGTAACGGTCATTTTGTCGGATAAACCCGGGGCGATGTTTTCACGCTCGTCCACCACCATCACGCCTTTCAGGATTTCCCATTCCAGCTTGCGGCAGCTGTCGTTTTTAATATTGAACACGACTTGGCCGCTGGGGACGGTCAATTCCATCGGTTCGCAGGCAGTATCGTTCACACCGATATTGACCGAACCGTCGGCATTGGCGGCAGCGGATGCGCCTGAAGCGGCAGGCGCGGCTTTTTCGGCTTCAGGCGGCTGACACGCGGTCAAACCCAGGGTCAGCATTACAGACAAAGCAGTCAGATTGAATTTCTTCATTTTACTTCCTTCTTATTTAGTTAACGTTTTTGCCGGCGCGCTGCCGCGCAAAAACCAAATCATGACGGGAATCAGATACAGCAGCCAAATCAGGACTTCGCCTTCGGTCGGATGGTCGGTATAGCCGAAGAAACCGCCGAGCAGCACGCCTAAAGGGCTGTCTTCATGCAAATATTTCGATGTGTCAAAAGCGATGTCCTGCATCGCATTCCATACGCCAGCCTCATGCAGCGCGCGAAATGAACCGGCCAGCAGACCGGCCGCCACTACAATCAAAAACGCGCCCGTCCAACGGAAAAACTTCGCCAAGTTCAGGCGCATACCGCCCTGATAAATCAGCGTACCGATGACAATCGCCGCCAACAGCCCCAATACCGCGCCTATCGGCATAGACCACGTCGGGCTTTGCTGGAACACGGCCAGCAGGAAAAACACACTTTCCAAACCTTCGCGCGCCACGGCCAAAAACGCCATACCGACCAAGGCCCAGCCCTGGCCGCTGCCGTGGTTCAAGGCCGTCTGAACAGAATCCTGAAGATGCTGTTTCATCGAACGCGCGGCCTTCTTCATCCACAAAATCATGTACGTCAGCATCGCCACGGCCACCAGGCCGATGACGCCGACCACCAATTCCTGTTCTTTTTGCGGTATCTCGCCCGTAACGGAATGAATGCCGTAACCGATACCCAAACACATGGCCGCGGCCAAAAAAACACGCCCAGCCAAACCTTCGGCATCAGCTCGCTGTGTCCCGACTGTTTCAAAAAACTGGCAACAATGCCGACGATCAGGGCGGCTTCGATGCCCTCGCGCAGCATAATCAATAAAGCAATCAGCATAAAAAAACTCTAAAGTGAAACGTTTATCTGTTAACGCATTTATAACGCTTTACGCTTAATAACGCAAATTATTTTTCATTTTTTTAATAACCCCTATAATTATTAAGATTTTTTTAAAAATAAAATAACGAACGTAATCAATAAAAAAACTAAAAAGGCCGTCTGAATTTTTATTTTTTTTCAGACGGCCTTAATTTATCTAAGCAATTGTAAATAAATAATAAAAAAAGTTCCATAGTATAAAATTCTCTATCAGTTATATTTTTCAAAAATTTATCAAATTTAAAAAGGTTGATTTACAACAAAAAAATTAAAAACCGCCTTATCTTTTTATAGTTGGCATATTGCTGGTGCAATCAGCAATCCATGACATAACAAACGTATAACAAAGGAACCCTCCTATGCCACGTTTAAAACTCCACCAAATCGCTTTGGCTTTGGCCGTTTCTGCCGCGCTGACCGCCTGCGGCGAGAAAACGGCTCAAACAACCGAAACCCCTCAAGCAGCTTCTGCCGCGAGCACTGCCGATGCCGCCGCAAGCACCGCCGCCGTTTCAGCCCCTCAAAATTCTGCCAATGTTTCTGACGAAGACAAAGCCCTGTTGGAACGCGCGCAAAGCTACGTTCAAACCTTTGCCTGACGCAGCCGAAATGCAAAAAGTCCGTCCGTTTACCGAAGAACAGGTCAAACTCGGCCAACAACTTTGGTACGAAAACCGCCTGTCCAAAGGCAACACCGTCAGCTGTAACTCTTGCCACAACTTGGCAACTGCCGGCGTAGACAACATGCCGACCAGCGCGGGTCACAAAAGCCAATTCGGCGCCCGTAACTCCCCAACTGCCCTGAATGCCGCCTTGTTGGGCATCCAATTCTGGGACGGCCGTGCAGCCGATGTGGAAGAACAAGCCGGCGGCCCATTGCTCAACCCTGTTGAAATGGCCAACGCGACCGAAGCCGATGCCGCCGCCAAAATCGCCGGTATCCCTGAATACCAAGAAAAATTCAAAGCCGCATTCCCTGAAGACGGCGCGGTTTCCTTCAAAAACATCACCACCGCATTGGGCGCGTTTGAACGTACCCTGCTGACCCCGACCCGTTGGGACGACTACCTGAAAGGCAACGTATCCGCCCTGAGCGAACAAGAACGCAAAGGCGTACGCGCATTTATGGACAACGGCTGTATCGCTTGTCACAGCGGCGTCAACTTGGGCGGTACCATGTTCCAAAAATTCGGTTTGGTGGATGGTCCTTATTGGAAACACATCGATGATCCTAAACACGACAAAGGCCGTGCGGACGTAACCAAAAAAGCCGAAGACGAATTCTTCTTCCGTGTTCCCGGCTTGAGAAACGTTGAACGTACCTATCCATACTTCCACAACGGCAGCGTTTGGGAATTGGATAAAGCCGTCAACATCATGGCGAAAAGCTCAATTGGGTAAAACCCTGGCTCCGGAAGACACTGAAAACATCGTTGCCTTCTTGAAAGCCCTTTCCGGCAATGTTCCTGAGTCTGCCCGAACCATGCCTGAGCTGCCTGTATCCACCGATGTCAAATCCCGACCTGACAACAAATAAGGGTTTAGCGCAAAACAAAGGCTGTCTGAAAATCCGTTTCAGACGGCCTTTTTATTGCCGGGCATATAGTCGGCTTTGTTTCACGATTCCACACAATATGGTAATCTTGAGCCGATTTTCACCATACATCCGAAAGGAACATCATGAGCCTGATTATTGAAGACTTGCAAGAAGGCCACGGCAAAGAAGCCGTCAAAGGCAAAGAAATTACCGTACATTACACCGGCTGGTTGGAAGACGGTACCAAATTCGACTCCAGCCTCGACCGCCGTCAACCGCTGACCATCACTCTGGGCATCGGCCAAGTGATTAAAGGTTGGGACGAAGGCTTCGGCGGCATGAAAGAAGGCGGCAAACGCAAGCTGACCATTCCTTCCGAAATGGGCTACGGCGCACACGGTGCCGGTGGCGTGATTCCTCCGCACGCGACCTTAATTTTTGAAGTCGAGCTGCTGAAAGTGTACGAATAATCATTTGACACTTCAAAAGACCGAGGCCGTCTGAAACCCGAATTTTGGTTTTTCAGACGGCCTGTTTTTATCAAGATTCGGTATAATGCCCTCTTTTACAAGCAAACCATTTCCTAAGGAACCCCCATGCTTTTACCCGAACAAGTCAAAACCCTGATTGAAGGCGTTACCCCTTGCGAACACGTCGAAGTCGAAGGCGACGGCCATCACTTCTTCGCCGTCATCGTTTCCTCCTCATTTGAAGGCAAAGCCCGCCTCGCCCGCCACCGCCTGATTAAAGACGGCCTCAAGCCGCAACTCGAAAGCAACGAATTACACGCGCTATCGATTTCCGTTGCCGCCACTCCGGCCGAATGGGCTGCCAAACAGGCTTAATTTGGAATCAAACAAAAGGCCGTCTGAAAACTTTTCAGACGGCCTTTTTCATACATACTCCCCATATAAACAGCGCTAGCAATCGGTACAAACGCCAAACTGCATTCCACAATCCGCAATCGCGGTGTAAACCCTACCGGCACCGCCAAACTAGCCCTGCCGTTTCGGGAAAAACTGCACCACATTCTCCCCTTGCGGCAACACCAATTTTTTCACGGCATGGCCGTACACGGTTTCAAGCGTGATGTTCAGACGGCCTTCGTTTTCAAAAATCTTATCCACACATTCCTTTGCCGCTTGCGGATTGCTGAACTTCAATGCGTTCCACAATCCCAAGGTTTCCATGTCCTGCCAAAACGTCCCGGCTTTTTTATAGCTCAGCTCAAGCTTGGCCGTGTCGGTCACCGGATCGTAAAAGCCGTTGTCGGCGAGCATATCGCCCAAGTCGTGCATATCAATCAGCGTGGGCGCTTCGCATTCGATGCCTTCATGGTTCAGACGGCCTGTCAGCTCGCTCAGGCTGTCGCGGCCAAAGTGCGTGAAAAACAATAATCCGTCGGTTTTCAAGGCTGAGGCCCAGTTTTTCAAAACCGGCAAAATATCGTCGGCGCGGCTGAGGCTGAGATTGGCCCACAACATATCGGCGGATGCTTCGGGCAGCGGCGCGGTCAGGGCTTGGCAATGCTGCGGGATGGTTTTGCCGGTCAGCTTCTGCCAGAAACCGCCTTTGCGCGCGGCGGCGGCGGTTTTCAAAAAATCGGCATTCGGATCGTATTCTTCAAACACGGCGTCGGGATAACGCGCGGCCAGCAGGCTGCGGCTGATGTCGGCATCGGCACCAATCAGCATGATGCGTTTGGGTGCATTGCGGACCAGCTGCAGGCGCTCGTCGGTGTCTTGGGCGAGATGGCGGTGAATCTGCCAGCGTTTGTCTTGTTCGGTCATGGTGGGTCGTGTCAGCGGGCTTTGCCCGACAATATTCTGTTTTTATGGTTAAAGGCTGTTTCAGACGGCCTTTTCGACAAAATTGCGGTAGATTTCGGCAAATTCGTCGGCATGGCTTAAAAAGGGCGCGTGGGCGGCTTTGTCGATAAGGACCAGCTCGCTGTCGCTCAAATGGCGGTGTAAATATTCGCCCATGCGTGGCGGCGTGATGGCGTCTTTCCGTCCAAACACCAGCAATGACGGCGTTTGAATAAGCGGCAACAGCGGACGCGCGTCGGCATGGTTGACCGCTTCAAGTGCGGCCTGTAAGGCGGAAGGCGTGCCGCAGCGCGCCAAATCGGGCAGCACCCGGTTTAAGATTTCGCCCGAATGCGGCGTGTGCAACAGTTGCAGTTGTAGAAACTGTTTAATATGTTTGGCATAATCCTGCTGAAATGCGCCGACCATCTTGCCCAAGGCAGGTTGTGCCAAGCCTTCGGGATAATCCGTGTCGGCAGTCAATCGGGCAAAACTTGCCGTCAGGCAGAGCGATTGGATTTTGTCGGGATAAAGCGCGGTCAGATACAGGGCAACCAGTCCGCCCAGCGACCAGCCGAGAATGTGTGCCGGCGTGTCGATTTGTCCGGCGAAAGCTTCGGCAACGGCGGCAATATCAAACGGTTCGGCAAAAGGCGCATCACCGTGTCCGGGCAAATCCAGCGCGCGGACATCCCAATCGGCAGGCAGGCGCGGTATCAAATCGTCGAATACATGGCGGTTCGCCGCCCAACCGTGTATCAGATAAACTTTTTTGGCGGAGTGTGGCATGAATGTTCTTTCTTGGTGGCGCAGTTTGAAACAGCTCAATGCGCGACGTTGCGTATTATGCCACGATTCCGTTTCAGACGGCCTTTGCCGAGGCTGCGCAAACGATTTGACGGAATATTTTATCGACGCGGCACAAAGCTGCCCTTTGTGTTTCCGCCATGTCGCGGGCGGGGCAGTGTGCGGCAGTTGTCAGAAAAAGCCGCCCGCATTTGATAGAATGTGGGCCTCGCTGTATTACGAACCGCCCGTCAGCAGCATGATACGCGAGCTGAAACACTTGGCCGATTTGGGCATGAGCCGACCGTTGGCGGATTTAATGTGCCAAAACGCACCGGACTGGCTGGCGACGGAACACTTCGATTTCGTCCTGCCCATGCCTTTGAGTAAAGAGCGGCGGCTCAAGCGCGGATTCAACCAAAGCGAGGTGTTGACGGATATTTTGGTAAAACGCTACGGCTGGACGCTGCTGCCGCGCCACGCGGTTTTCAGACGGCATGGCGAACCGCAAAGTACACTGAAAAGTGATGAACGTCGGCGAAATATCAAGAATGCATTTAAAATCAAAGCCGAATTGCCGAAGGCGTGTAATATTCTGTTAATTGATGATGTCTTTACCACCGGCTCGACTTTAAACGAATTGGCGAAAACGCTGAAAAAATCAGGCGCAGGTAAGATTTTTTGCTGGAGCTTGGCACGGCCGCCAATGAAAAAATAGCTTAAAGTTTTTGACACCCATGGAACATTTCGGCATTATGCCACTCTATAAGTGATTGATTTATATGTTTACCATAGTTTTGTACCAACCCGAAATCCCGCCCAATACGGGCAATATCATCCGCCTGTGCGCCAATACCGGTGCTGATTTGCACTTGGTCAAGCCGCTTGGGTTTCCGCTGGATTCGTCCAAAATGAAACGCGCGGGTTTGGATTATCACGAGTTTGCCAAACTGACGGTACATGAGAATTTCGAAGATTGCCTCAAGGCACTCGAAGGCCGCCGCATTTTCGCGCTAACCACCAAAGGCTCTACCCGCCCCGACGAAGTTTCCTTCCGCGAAGGCGACGTATTGCTGTTTGGTCCCGAAACACGCGGCCTGCCTGCCGAAGTTCTCGACAGCCTGCCTGCCGGACAAAAAATCCGCCTGCCGATGATGCCCGACAGCAGGAGCATGAATCTTTCCAATACCGTCGCCGTTATTTCTGTTTGAAGCATGGCGACAAAACGGTTTTGCCGGCGGCGTATAACAGGCCGTCTGAAACCGCTGCGTTATCAACTCAAGAACGGAACCCGTTTTGACTTTTACCAAAAAAACCCTCCTTTCCTTAGCCGCCGCCACCATCGGCGTCCTCTCCATCAATGCCGCCGTCGCCGACAGCGTGGTCCGAGTCGAAAAACTGCATCCTTCTGCCAACCGCAGTTACAAAGTTGCCGGCAAACGCTACACGCCGCTGACCAAAGTTTCCTCTTTCAGCCAAACCGGCAAAGCCTCATGGTACGGCAACCAATTCCACGGCCGTAAAAACTTCCAGCGGCGAGCGTTACAATATGAACGCCCTCTCCGCCGCACACAAAACCCTCCCTATTCCCAGCTACGCACGCGTGACCAATATGCAAAACGGCAAAAGCGTCATCGTCCGCGTCAACGACCGCGGCCCTTTCCACGGCAACCGCGTCATCGATGTTTCCAAAGCCGCCGCCCAACAATTGGGTTTCATCAACCAAGGCACAGCCAACGTCAAAGTTGAACAAATCATCCCCGGCCAAACCGCCGCTCAAACCATTATTACCCCAAACAACAAAGAATTTTTTGTTGATTTGAAATCCTTCGGTACCGAACGCGAAGCGCAAGCCTATTTGAACCAAACCGCACAAAGCCTGCCATCCGACAGCAAAATCATGCTTGAAAAACGCAACTACGAATACGTTGTCAAAATGGGTCCGTTCAGCAGCCAAGAACGTGCCGCCGAAGCAGGCGAACGCGCCCGTCATCTGAACCTGGCATCCGCCATCTGATTTCGTCCGCGTTACCGCTGAAGTTTGATACAATACAAGGCCGTCTGAAACCCGATTGCAAGGTTTCAGACGGCCTTTTTTAATCACAGGGGAACACCATGATCAGCAGGCTCACAGGCAAATTGATTGAGAAAAATCCGCCGCAGGTCGTTATCGACGTCAACGGCGTCGGTTATGAAGCCGACGTTTCCATGCAGACTTTCTACAACCTGCCTTCCGTTGGCGAAACCGTCCATCTCTACACCCAGCTTGTCGTCCGCGAAGACGCGCATTTACTGTTTGGTTTCGCCTCAGCCGAGGAACGCGCCACCTTCCGCCAACTGGTCAAAGTCAGCGGCATCGGTGCCAAAACCGCATTGGGCATTTTGTCGGCCATGAATGCCGACGAGCTGGCGCAAGCCATCGCCGAGGAAGACGTCAAACGCCTCTCCTCCGCCCCCGGCATCGGCAAAAAAACCGCCGAACGCATGGTGTTGGAACTGCGCGGCAAACTCGTATCCCATACCGTTTCAGACGGCCTGTTTGCCCCTGATGCCGTTGCCGACGAAAGCCAAGACATCATCAACACCCTGCTTGCCCTCGGCTACAACGAACGCGAAGCCAAAGCCGCCACCAAAAGCATTCCCAAAGGCACGGAAGTCGGCGAAGGCGTACGCCTGGCCTTGAAAAACCTGCTCAAATAAGGCCGTCTGAAACATGAAAGGCATTGGCCCTGAGCATCACCCTCTTTCTAAGTGCGTGCGTCTATACCGAGACTCCGTATGGGCGCACCGCCGTCTTAGACCTGCCCGTCCACTCGCAAACCACCGTCAACAAAACCGTGACCATCAACGCCCCGCCAGGAACGACCGTCATCTATCAAGACAGCGAACCCGTCCGCAATTACCCGGCCTATCCCGTTTATCCCCGCCGGGTTTATCGTTATCGATAAACAACGCTGACCGTTTGAAACCATAGGTTCAGACGGCCTGTTGAAAGACCAACCATGAAATACATCCTTCCCCTGCTTTTACTCCTGAGCGCCTGCACACCGGACACCAAGACCACGGATGCCGCATCCGCCCCCAAAACACACGGCTTTGCACACCGCCTGACCGAAGGCGAAAAACTACTGACCCAAGCCCTCATCAAACAAGACCTCGCCGCCTACTTCAAACACGAAACCGGCGGCGCATTTGCCGAACAAGCCCCCTTATTCTCGGCCCAACAACTTGCCGAACAGAAAAACATCCCCAAAAACGATGCCATCGGCGTTTACGGCAAAATCATCAAAACCCAAGGCCGCACCGCCTGGCTGCAAACCGACAAGCAAACCCTCAAACTCGATTTGGCCGAACCGCTGCAAGAAGCTCAAGGCGAAGTTACCCTTGTCTGCCAACACGAAAACACCGCATTCCAAGACTGCCAAACAGAAGAAAACTTCGCCCGACGCTTTACCGAACAAATTTTCTCGGCGGTCGAGTCCGGACGCGTATCCGCCCAAACAGACGCACCGGCCGAAGAAATCATGGCCGGCCGCCTCATCCCGTTTTTAAGTGCCGCCAGCGACTTTACTGGCAACTTCAAAGCCTGCGCCACCACCATGACCGAATACTGCACCAGCCGCCTGGCACGCGAAATGCCCGAATCCGCAGTCCGCAAAAAAGCACAGGAATTGGGTTTGACCGAAATAGCATTTAAAAAGAAAAAATAAATATTTAGGCCGTCTGAACCCTATGGCGGCTGTGTTATAATCCGCACCTCATACAGGTCGGACAGACAGTCGCCGCGTATCGCGTAAGGCATACGGGGAGGAAAGTCCGGGCTCCACAGAGCAGAATGCCGGCTAACGGCCGGGCGCGGCAACGCGACGGAAAGTGGAACAGAAAGCAATACCGCCGATGATTGCCTTCGGGCAAAACAGGTAAGGGTGAAAAGGTGCGGTAAGAGCGCACCGTGCATTTGGTAACAAAGCGCAGCAGGCTAAACCCCATTCGGAGCAAGACCAAACAGAACGCGATGACGCTGCTCGCCGAGCGTTCGGGTAGGTTGCTTGAGCACACCAGCAATGATGTGCCTAGAGGAATGACTGTCCGCGACAGAACCCGGCTTACCGTCCGAGCTGTATGTCCCCATACCGCGGCAGGTTTTTAAAACCTGCCGTATTTTTATAGAAATAAAAAGGCCGTCTGAAACCTGAATCTTGGTTTCAGACGGCCTTTTTAAACCGCTGTTTATGGGCGGTATTCCGGTTTCATGCCGTTGGGTAGGAGCTGCCATACATAGCCGGTGGTTTTCATTTTGCCGGCCACTTCGCCTGCCTCGTCGCCATAGCCCCAGAAATAATCCACACGGACCGCGCCTTTAATCGCGCTGCCGGTATCTTGCGCCATAATCAGGCGGTTGAGGGCTTTTTGGGTGGTCGGGTGGGCAGTGGCGACAAACAATGGTGCGCCAAGCGTGATGTAGTGGCGGTCGATGGCACCGGCGTATTCGCCCATCAACGGCGTACCCAATGCACCCACCGGGCCGGAATCACTGCTGCCGGTCAGCTCGCGGAAGAAGACGTAGCTTGGGTTTTGTCCCAAAACTTCGGCAAGGCGGCCGGGGTTTTGCTTCATATAGGCCTTGATGCCCTGCATGCTGGTCTGACCCAGCGGCAGATAGCCTTTGTCCGCCATATAGCGGCCGATGGAAACATACGGATGCTCGTTTTTATCGGCAAATCCAACGCGGATGTATTTGCCGGACGGGGTTTTCAGACGGCCTGAACCTTGAATGTGCATAAAGAAAAGTTCGACCGGGTCATCTGCATAACCCAAAATCGGCGCTTTGCCGTTAAGCGCGCCGCCGTTAATTTGGCTGCGGGTGTAGTAAGGAACAAAACGGCTGCCTTCAAAACGGCCTTTCAGCGCAGTGCTGCGTGCTGTAATCGGGAATCTGGACAAATCGGCCGTGTATGTGCCGCTGTTGTCGACGACGCCGCTGTTTGGGCCGGTTTGGCGGATGCGGACGGTGGCTTTGCTGCCTCTCAAGTTCGCAGCCAGCGGAACGGAAACAAAATCGTTCGGAATGCCGTAAATCGGGAAACGGGATTGGCTTGTAGGCTTGTCGTCGCCGTACAGGACCGGTTCGTAATAGCCGGTAATGGTGCCGGCAGGATTGCCGCCGTTATCGACGCGCCATGCGGTGAAATAGCGTTCAAAGAAGTGCTTGGCTTGGAAATGGTGCGCCGGCGTTTGCATGGCTTGGATACAAACGTCCTGCCAGCCTTGGCGGTTTTTGAGTTTTTCACAGCCTAAGCGGAAAGATTGCAGGCTTTTGGCGAAGTGTTGAGTACTCCAGTGTGGCAGTTCGTTGTAGGAAACAACGGTGTAGTTTGCTCCTCCCCCGCTCACTGTCGTACCGATGGGATCAGGCGTACCGGTGGGGCGGTCAGGGCCCTTTATAACGCTGGTGTCGGTTTCGGGAAGATTTTTAATGCTTTTGCTCGGACAGGCGACAAGAATGGCTGCGGCAATGCTGACGAGCGTAATGCGGTACAGGTGTTTTTTCATGGAATCAATAGCGTGTCGAAAGGCCGTCTGAAAACTATTTTTCAGACGGCCTATGTTGGAAAGTGCTGATTTTAACACAAAAAAGCCATTTATCGGCGCGGCGGTAATTGGACGACAACCGTATCGGCCAGCATATCGTAGAGCGTGCGGCGGTCGCGTTTGACGGAGAAGAGCATGATGAAGTTGATGAAAGCCATAAGCAGAGAAACCAAATCTCCACCCGTTTCATTTACTGCCAACATTACTGCAATGACTATAATACCGACAATAAATGACCAAGCCACTTCGCGTATCAAAACCGTACCACCAAAACCTGGATTGCTCCCGTCACTTTTTAACACGCGAATGCCCATAATTTTTTTACCTAAAGACTGACCATCCCGGCTCATGTAATACAGTTGGACAATACCAAAAACCAAATAAACAGCCAAAGAAATAAAAAATGTTATGGCAAAATATTCAGGGGTATTAAAAAGAGAAGATTCCGAAACTAATTTTTTGCTTTCATCTAAAGTGAAAACTACCATCACGATGAATGGCAACCATATCAAAAAAATAAACAGATTATTCAACAAATATGCCGCAACCCTCGCCCCCGGCGAAGCAATATGGACATCTACTATTTCCGTTTTAGGCAAATCCGACAAATTGATTTCGCTCATTTCATCTTCCTCTGTGCTATTTAATGAGATGCAATTTCATTGCCATCTTAACCTATTTTTCCATCATTCTAAAAAATTTCGATAAAAACCTTTACATTTTCCGCAGACGGCGTTAAAACGTTTGTTTTCCCCTTTGTTATAGTGGGTTAACAAAAATCTGAACGAGGCGACAAACCATGCCGTTCCGGTTTTTGTTAATGCACTATAAAACTTATCAGGATTTTCTTCTCAAGGAGTAGCACATGAAAGTAGGTTTCGTCGGCTGGCGCGGTATGGTCGGTTCTGTTTTGATGCAGCGTATGAAAGAAGAAAACGACTTCGCCCACATTCCCGAAGCGTTTTTCTTTACCACTTCCAACGTCGGCGGCGCTGCCCCTGATTTCGGTCAGGCAGCCAAAACATTGTTGGATGCCAACGATGTTGCCGAATTGGCAAAAATGGACATCATCGTTACCTGTCAGGGTGGCGATTACACCAAATCCGTCTTCCAACCCCTGCGCGACAGCGGCTGGAACGGCTACTGGGTTGATGCGGCTTCTTCCCTGCGCATGAAAGATGATGCCATCATCGTCCTCGACCCTGTCAACCGCAACGTCATCGACAACGGCCTCAAAAACGGCGTGAAAAACTACATCGGCGGCAACTGTACCGTTTCCCTGATGCTGATGGCTTTGGGCGGTTTGTTCCAAAACGATTTGGTCGAATGGGCAACCAGCATGACCTACCAAGCCGCTTCCGGCGCAGGCGCAAAAAACATGCGCGAACTCATCAGCGGCATGGGCGCGATTCACGCCAAAGTGGCAGACGAGCTTGCCGATCCTTCCAGCGCGATTCTCGACATCGACCGCAAAGTGTCCGATTTCCTGCGCAGCGAAGACTATCCGAAAGCCAACTTCGGCGTACCGCTCGCCGGCAGCCTGATTCCGTGGATTGACGTAGACTTGGGCAACGGCCAGTCCAAAGAAGAATGGAAGGGCGGCGTGGAAACCAACAAAATTCTCGGCCGCAGCGACAATCCGACCGTAATCGACGGCTTGTGCGTACGCATCGGCTCTATGCGCTGCCACAGCCAAGCCCTCACCCTGAAGCTGAAAAAAGACCTGCCTGTTTCTGAAATCGAAGCGATTTTGGCAGGCGCAAACGACTGGGTGAAAGTCATCCCTAACGAAAAAGAAGCCAGCATACACGAGCTGACACCTGCCAAAGTTACCGGCACGCTGTCTGTTCCTGTCGGCCGTATCCGCAAACTGGAGATGGGCGGCGAATACATCAGCGCATTCACTGTCGGCGACCAACTCTTGTGGGGTGCTGCAGAGCCGTTGCGCCGCGTATTGCGCATTATCTTGGGCAGCCTGTAATTTAGGTTGGCATGAAAAAAGCAACGGTTTGAGCCGTTGCTTTTTTAGTTACGAAAAGGCCGTCTGAACCTTTCAGACGGCCTTGTTTCCTATTCTTTTTTACCGGCCAAACCAATTTCTTTGGTGGAGTCGCCAACTTTGATTTGCGCCTTACCGGCAATTTCTTCAGCCTGCGGACCGAAGAGTTTCAAATCGTAACGGCCGTTTTCGACACCGTTCAAACTGGTTTTACCGCTGATGGCGGCTTTGCCATTGTTATTGGCAATACCTGCGGCAAGCAGGTCGACATTATTGTGGGAAGCCATGCTGCTGATTTTGCCGTAACCTTGTTTTTTATCGAAATCGACGGTGTATTTCAGACGGCCGCTGCGGTCGTCGCCGTTAAACGCGATACCTGAATACTGATAGCTGCCTTGTTTGGGCAAATTGCGGTAAACGGTTTCATCGCCTTGGACTTCGCCGACGGTGAATGTGTATGTATCGAGATTGTGCAGTTTGCCTGCGTCATCGGCTTTTTGTTTGGCGTAACGCGCGGCAACAGTAGAATAATTTTGTTTATACACTTGGAAGTCGCCCGTTTCCAAAGTGATGACTTGACCGTTTACCTTGATTTTTTGGGCGTAGTCGTAAGAGGATACTTTATCGGTTTTCAAAAAGCCGGTATCGAGTTTGTCGCCTTTTTGCAGGGTTTGCGGTTTTACCGTTGGCAGTCAGTTCCAACGTACCGTTTTCAGGGACAGATTCGTTCAATTCAATGGACAACACACCTTTCGGATGCGGATTGAGCGGTTCGGTCACGGCATTCGACAAACCGCTTGTTGCGCCGCCGCAGGCAGCCAACATCAAAGACAGGGAAGCTGTCAAAGTAGAAATGCGGAGGGTTCTCATCATTTTTTCCTTTCCTTTTTATTTGATATGATATTTATCATATACCTAAAAAAATGAACAATAAATGATTTTTGTCAAAATTAAGCATTTTGAATATTGATTTTATAAATATTGAAACATTTTTAAAACAACGGATATTCCGTTAATCTAGCATCCCTTCCGCTATAATCATTTTATTTTACAAACGGACTTCATCATGCCGAAAATCACCCTCATCGCCGCCTACGCCGCCCGCCGCTGTATCGGCATCAACAACACCATGCCTTGGCATTTGCCCGAGGATTTTGCCTTTTTCAAATCCTACACCACCGGCAAACCCGTCATTATGGGCCGCAAAACATGGGAATCGCTGCCGCGCAAACCGCTGCCCGGCCGTCAAAATATCGTCATTACCCGCCAAGATTATCAGGCCGAAGGCGCACAAACGGCGGCCTCTTTGGAAGATGCGCTGGCTTTGTGTCAGGGGGTTGAAGAAGTTATCATCATGGGCGGCGCGCAAATTTATGCACAAGCCCTGCCGATTGCCACGGATTTGCGTTTGACCGAAGTCGGTTTGGATGTGGACGGCGATGCGTTTTTTCCTGAGTTTTCCACAGAAACATGGCAAGAAGCCTCTCGGGAAAACCATGTTTCCGCCAAAGGCATCGAATACGCGTTTGTGCATTATGTGAAGGCATAATCCGACAACGCAAAGGCCGTCTGAAACCTGAAAAACAGGGTTTCAGACGGCCTTTTATCTCGTTTGTTTACGGCATACCATTTAAGCCGTTTTGTTTTTTAAAGGCAGCTTGATATGCGGTTTGGCCGGCTTGGGCGCTTCCTTCAGTCCAAGTTCGATTTGCTGCTCTTCGCTCAACAAATTGCTCCAGTCGCCTTTTTTATACCAGTCGCGACCGTCCAACTCGATGGGATGTTGGATGCGTTCGCAACCGTTGCCGCATTGCAAATCGTCCTCTTTACAGTATTTGTCGCAACCCCAGCAGATACGCTCGGGATTTTTCGGGAAAATGGGAAATTTCTTGGCCATGGTGTGCTTCTTTTGTTTGTGTGCGGTATGGGTAGAATTATAAGTGATTTGAATGGGACTGGCGGTGGGTTTATCGTGTTTTACGCTGATTTTTTAAGATGTGTTAACCTTTCAGACGGCCTATACTGTGAAAACTATCCCTACTCGGTACAACAAGAGGAGCCAATATGAACATATGCCGTCTGAAGTCTGAATTTGTCGAGCCTTTAGCCCTCGCGCTGTTTGAGGAATGGCATGATTTTGCGCCGTGGTCGTCTCTGGATAAATCCGTGCGTATTACGCGCAGTGTCTTAATGGGGATGATTTGCCGCTGGCGTTTGTGGCTGTGGATAACGAAGGGCGGCTGATGGGTTCGGCGGCATTAAAGCGATTTGATATGGCGTGTTTTCCTGAATACGAATATTGGCTGGGCGATGTGTTCGTTTTGCCGCAATTTCGTGGTTTGGGCGTAGGCAGGCAGCTGGTTTCGTTTTGTCTGAATAAAGCGCGCGAACTGGGTTTGCCGCATCTGTATCTCTATACGCCGGATGTTCAGGCTGTGTATGAAAAGTTCGGCTGGAAAGAAATCACGCAGACTTGGCACAACGGGGAAACCGTATCCGTCATGAAATTGGATTTATAGCTTGAATAAAAGGCCGTCTGAACATTTGGTTTCAGACGGCCTTTACTTTTTGAACAATCCACAACTACCCTATCCGTTTAAACGGCGGCAAACAGGCCAATAATTGTTGGCCGTAGCGTTGCGTTTTGACGCGGTTGTCGAGGATGGTCACGCGGCCGTAATCCTGTTCGGTACGGATAAGACGGCCGACAGCTTGGATCAATTTGATGCTGGCTTCAGGCACCGTAATTTCGATAAAGGGATTGCCGCCGCGTTGTTCAATCCAACGGTTTTGGGTTTTCTCGATGGGATTGTCCGGCATGGCAAACGGCAGCTTGGCAATGATAACTTGCACGCAGGCCGTGCCGGGCAGATCGAGGCCTTCGGCAAAACTGTCGAGGCCGAAAATAATGCTGGCTTTGCCTTCGGCAATGGCTTGATGGTGTCTTTGTAAAAGAACAGCCTTGGGCAACTCGCCCTGCACAAGCAGAAGCGGCAAATATTCGTCAGGCAGGCGCAAGGCGACGTCCTGCATTTGTTTGCGCGAGGAAAACAACACCAGCGTGCCGATGGCTTCAACCGGCGAAACCAGCTTCGGCAACCATTCGACAATGGCGGCCGTATGCGCATCAGGGTCTTTCGGGGCTGGCGTGTACGGGCGGAATATACAGCTCGCCTTGCTTATCGAAATTAAACGGGCTTTCCAAAGCAAGCGTGGTGGTTTCGGGCAGCCATAATAGGCCGGTTTGGCGCAAAAATCAGGTTGAAGCTGCCGAGCGATTGCAGGGGTGGCCGAAGTCAGCACCGCGCCTGCCGCACGCCGCCACAGGCTGTTGGCAAGGTGGGATGCGCTGCTGATGGGGCTGGCGTTGAAAAATGTAGTCGTTTTTTTGTCGTCGGCACGGCGGGTTATCCATTTCGCCAACGGCTCTTCGCCTTCAATGGGAACGGTGGAGAGCAAATCCCAAAACCGCGCTGATTTGTTCGATACGGGCGATAAAAAGGCCGAAACTCGCTGGTCAGGCGGTCGAGGAGCGCGCCGTCCTGCTCTTTTTCGCGGCGCGCGGCGGAAAGCGCATCGTTCAAGCCGACAACATGTTTGAGCAGGCTGCGTGCAGCAATGGCCGTATTGGAAACTGTGGTTTCAAGGCCTTCGGGGATTTTGCCGTCTTCCCACAACCAAGTCGGTTCGTTGTGTTTCCGCCTGTCGTTTTCAGACGACCCCAGACTTAAAGACGGCTCTTCCGCCAAATGGAACTGCCATTCATGCAGACTGTCGAGCAAGGATGTGGCAGCTTCGTCGGCAAGGTTGGTAAGTTCGGCTTTATCGGTAAGCGCGGCAATTTTGCCGGTCAGCTGCGGCAGTTTTTCCAGCGTCCAAACGGCAATATTCCATGAATGTTCGGCGGCAAAACGGCTGAGGGCTTTTTTGGGCAGGTGGTGCGCTTCGTCTATGCAATAGAAACTGTTTTCGGGCGCAGGCAGAATCACGCCGCCGCCCATGCTGATGTCGGCAAGCAGAAGGTCATGGTTGGCAACGACGACATCGACGGTTTCCAAGACATCGCGTGCCAGGTAGAACGGGCATTCCGGACGGTTGGGACAGGCGGATTTCAGACAGCCGTGGCGGTCGTTGGTAACTTTGAGCCAAATCGCGTCATCGATTTTTTCCGGCCAAGCGTCGCGGTCGCCATTAAAACGGCGGGCGGAAAATTCATCGGCAATGTCGCGCAGCAGGTTCAATTCTTCCGGCTTGGGTTTGCTGTCCCACAACACTTCCGGCGCTTCAAAACCAAGCAGGTTTTGCTGGGCGTTGTTTTGCGTCAGTTGATAGAGTTTGTAAGGGCAAAGATAACGGCCGCGCCCTTTGGCAAGCGCAAAGGTCAGCTCCAAACCGCTTTTTTCGACCAGAAACGGCAAATCGCGGTCAACCAACTGCTCCTGCAAAGCCACCGTTGCGCTACTCACAATCAGCCGTTTGCCGCGCGTTTGCGCCATGATGCCGCCGGCCAAAAGGTAGGCCAACGATTTACCCACGCCGGTCGGCCCTTCGATCACGGCAATGCTCTCACCCTCGCGTTTGGGCGCTTCTTCGCCTTCTTCACGCGTCAACGTCCGCGAAAAAGCGTTGGCAATTGCCGCAATCATTTCCCGCTGCGAAGCGCGCGGACGGAAACCGGGCAAGTTTTTGCCGATGTTTTGGTAATGGTCGCGGATGGCGTTTTTTTCTAAATCGGTGAGCATTGAGGCCGTCTGAATGGGTTTGCAAGAATAGCGTATTTTAGCATTTTTACCTTCATGAAGCCTTCGTAAAGTCTTACTCTATTTTAGGGTTTGGCATTTTGATGGCGATGGCTAAACCGAAAAACCATAATCGGTTTTAACCAAGCAAAAGGCCGTCTGAAACTTTAGCCGCACTGATGCAGAGGCACCCACAATTTTTGCTTCTCGGATTTGTTTTTCTCGTAGCGGTTCCACGCTTTTTCGTGAAAATAAAAGACGACGGTATTGACGATGGGTTCTACCAAAGCCACCGCGCTGGAAACGCCGATACTGCCGGTCAGAATATAGGCGACACTAAATGCGACGCTGAAATGCAAACTAGCAAATGTAATGGTTTTAATCATTAGGTTTTGTGCGGGCTACGGCTTGTTTCAATTATTAAACTGGAATCATTCTGCTAAAGCAATCATATAGATTTTTACCACTAAATAGATATTTTGAATTTACTTCAGGCATTTGTAAACCAAATTCATCACAAAATAATCTTTCTTCATCCTATCATGATCCCAATAGAAATTTCAGCTCTAATTTTCCTTATATATAGACAAATCAAATCACCAAATTCATTACTTGATATTGGTAGAAATTATCTGGTATTCTATTTTTGTATTTTTCAAGCCTTTCACTAATTTGAAAGCCAGAAGTTTATTTTCACCATAAAAACCTAAATCACCACCAATCTACTCATGATATTACCATCTCACAGGAATATCATCAGGATAACAATATTCAGGCAAACTCACTATATGGGGTTTAATCAAATTCTTTTATAAATCCTGTCTCCACCAAATAATTCAAGATAACTAAATAATCTGAAAACCTTCTTTAGTAATATCTAAAATTTGACACACTTTCTAGATGTAGGAATCAGTGGTTCAATGTAAACCTTGAACTCCACCCATTTTCTCAACTAAACTCTTTAATTTCTTATTTTCATTACCTCTTCAGTTATAATTTGTCAAATAATCAACATTTCTTCTTAGGTTGTTTATTACGCATAGTATATGCACAAGTCTCCACATATACGTTACATTAAAACCAGTACCTCATGTAGACTAAGAACGCTTAAATCAGGGAGGATACGGTTGGTAACCAAGCACTTTTATCAGCCATTCTCGAGCCTGCGTTGTCCAATATATATAATCTGATATATTTGATCTGTGACCAAATTTTCTAATTCTTCAAGAAATACATCTTCATCCTCTTCTGAACCTTCAAAATTTCTTAACTGATCAATCAGTTTGATTAACTATAATCTATCCAACATAATGCTATCCTCTTCCAAAATGGTATTTCGGGTCTAGTATCTCTTTATGGAATTTTGGTGTAACAATCAGCTTATTTTCCTGATACATTGATGTTTTAATCACTATATAATAATTATTATCAACTAACGCGTATATTTTAAATCCTTTATCCTTATTTAGATTTTATAAATCGATATTTTATTTTTGATAGGAATTTTATGAATCTGCTCCAAATTGTCGTCCTTGACCGCGATACCCTCGTCAACCGCCCGTTTGACTTTGATTTTCCACATACATTGAGCAGCTACGGCACAACCGAAGCGCACGAAACGCTGGCGCGTATCCGCGGTGCAGACATTGTGATTACCAACAAAGTCGTGATTTCCGCCCAAGCCTTTGCCGAAAATCCACAACTCAAGCTGGTTGCCGTTACCGCGACAGGCGTCAACAATGTGGACGTTGAGGCCGCCAAACAAAACGGTACGGCAGTGTGCAATATCCGCGCTTACGGCAATGAATCCGTGGCGGAACACGCGTTTATGATGATGATTACCCTGATGCGCAACCTGCCTGCCTATCAGCGCGATGTTGCGGCAGGCTTGTGGGAAAACTCGCCGTTTTTCTGTCACCTCGGCGCACCGATGCGCGATTTAAACGGTAAAACGCTGGCGATTTTCGGTCGCGGCAATATCGGTAAAACGCTGGCAACTTATGCACAGGCTTTCAAAATGAATGTCGTGTTCGCCGAACATAAAAATGCCCAAAGCGTCCGCGACGGCTATGTTTCCTTTGACGAAGCCATCCGCTCCGCCGATGTCGTGTCGCTTAATTGTCCGCTCACGCCGCAAACGGCAAACATGATAGGCGAAGCCGAATTGCAACAAATGAAACCCGGCGCCATCCTCATCAACTGCGGGCGCGGCGGCTTGGTCGATGAAGCCGCTTTGGTTGCGGCGTTGAAATACGGCCAAATCGGCGGGGCAGGTTTTGACGTATTGACACAAGAGCCACCGCGCGACGGCAACCCTCTGCTGAAAGCCCGACTGCCCAACCTCATCGTCACGCCACACATTGCATGGGCAAGCCAAGAGGCCGCCAACCGCCTGTTTGACATCCTTTTGGACAACATCAACCGCTTCGTGGCCGGCAATCCGCAAAATCTGGTTTAAGCTATGGAAAACCTGTTGATAAGGTTGTGAACAATTTTAAAGGCCATCTGAAACATTCAGACGGCCTTTATTAATCTTTATTTATTTCATGAAGTTATCTATCAAATACTTTAAATTGTTTCATTCTTTATTATGGATAACCCTATAAAAAGGCCGTCTGAAATACTCAGACGGCCTTTTGTTTGCCTAGATAAATTAAATATCGTATGTGGTTGAAGCGGTATCGCCACCCTTGCCTGTCCAGTTGGTATGGAAGAACTCGCCGCGCGGTTTGTCGGTACGCTCGTAGGTGTGCGCGCCGAAGTAGTCGCGTTGGGCTTGCAACAGGTTGGCCGGCAGGCGCGCGGAAGTGTAGCCGTCAAGGAAGGTAATCGCAGAAGCCATGCAAGGCATCGGAATACCGCACTCGATCGCTTTGGCCACCACTTTACGCCATGCAGGCAGACAGGTTTCCAATACGCCTTTGAAATAAGGATCGGAACCCAAGAAGACCAAATCAGGATTGGCTTCGTATGCGTCGCGGATGTTGCCCAAGAAGGCGCTGCGGATAATGCAGCCTTCGCGCCACAAGAGGGCGGTGTTGCCGTAATTCAATGCCCAATCGTTGTTTTCACTGGCTTCGCGGATCAACATAAAGCCTTGTGCATAAGAGATGATTTTGGATGCCAACAGGGCTTGGCGCAACGCATCCACCCATGCGGCTTTGTCGCCTTCAATCGGGGTAATCGTTTTGCCAAACAGGCTGTTTGCTTGGACGCGTTGGTCTTTGAACGCGGATACGCAGCGGGCAAACACGGCTTCGGAAATCAGCGTCAGCGGGATGCCCAAATCGAGGGCGTTGATGCCGGTCCATTTGCCCGTGCCTTTTTGTCCGGCGGTATCGAGGATTTTTTCGACCAAAGGTTCGCCGTTTTCATCTTTGTAGCCCAAAATCGCGGCGGTAATTTCGACCAGATAAGAATCCAGCTCGGTTTTATTCCACTCGTTAAAGATTTGGTGCATTTCGTCATAAGACAGGCCCAAGCCGTCTTTCATGAATTGGTAGGCTTCGCAAATCAACTGCATATCGCCGTATTCGATGCCGTTGTGCACCATTTTGACGAAATGGCCCGCGCCGTCGCGGCCGACCCAGTCGCAACAAGGCTCGCCTTGAGGCGTTTTGGCGGAGATGGCTTGGAAAATGGGTTTGACGGCAGGCCATGCGGCTTCGTCGCCGCCGGGCATGATAGACGGGCCGTGACGCGCGCCTTCTTCGCCACCGGAAACGCCCGCACCGATAAAGCGGATGCCTTTTGCCGCCAGCTCGTGCGTGCGGCGGGTGGAATCGGGATAGTTGGCGTTGCCGCCGTCAATAATAATGTCACCTTCGTCCAAAAGCGGGACAAGTTGTTCGATAAAATCGTCCACGACAGAACCAGCGCGAACCATCATCATGATTTTGCGTGGTTTTTCTAATTTATCAACCAGATCTTGCAATGAATATGCGCCGATAATATTGGTATTTTTGGCTGCGCCGTTTAAAAAATCATCTACTTTGCTGGTCGTACGGTTGAATGCGACAACTTTAAAACCATTGTCGTTCATGTTGAGAATCAGGTTTTGCCCCATCACGGCAAGGCCGATAACGCCAATGTCGCCTTTCATTTGGTGAAACTCCATTATTGATTAAATTTATCAAGCGTAACTCTAGCTGATTTACAACTTTTTAACAATCCTTAACTTTTTAATTTTTTGAAAAGATACCTTTACGTTGCAGGCGTTAGCTGCGCGTTGGGAAAACAAACTACAAATAAGATTTTAAATAATAAATAGATGATTATATTGAGTGCTACCATAGCTTGTTGATAACTTTGATTATAAAAATTTTTCAAATGCTTAGCTGATATTTTTTGATGAGGATAAAGTAAGGTCAGCCTTGTTTGCAGATGTGGATAAAATTTTCCTGCTGCTCCATTCTATGGATAACTTTTTGCCTGTGCACAATCTTAGCTTGTTTTATACTTCTTCAGTCGGAACTGATTGACTAGAGAAATAGTCAAATGGTTTTTTATTTCAAGCTATTTTCATATTTCCTTTTGTTTAAGTTGAAAAAAGGCCGTCTGAAAATATTTCAATAAGGGTGTGTATATGAAGTTTTCCTTTAGTATTAACCTGTTATCCGTTTTGATTTTGGCCGCTTGTGCGCAACAGCCGGTTCAAAAGCCTCAAGTTTCCCTGCCCTCCGTATCTGTGGATAACCATGCGCCGGAGCAAGGAACAGGGCTGACGGAGCAGAAGTTAATCCGCGCCAAACATTATATGGCGGCGTCTGCCAATCCGCTGGCAACTGAAGCCGGTTATGAAATTTTGAAGCGCGGCGGCAGTGCGATAGATGCGATGATTGCCATGCAGACAACTTTGGGACTGGTTGAGCCGCAGTCTTCCGGATTGGGCGGCGGTGCGTTTTTGGTGTATTGGGACAATAAGGCGAAAAAACTGACGACGTTCGATGCCCGTGAAACGGCGCCGAAAGCGGCAACACCGGAACTTTTCTTGGATGAAAACGGCAAACCGATGGGCTTTATGAAAGCAGTGGTTGGCGGCCGTTCGGTCGGCGTGCCGGGGATTCCGAAGCTGCTGGAAGATGTTCACAAACGTTACGGCAAATTGCCGTGGGCAAGCCTGTTTGACAAACCGATTGCTTTGGCGGAACAAGGCTTTACGGTTTCACCGCGCATGGCGAAATCCATCGAGCAGAATCTCGAGCCTTTGAAACGCTATCCGCAAACCGCCGCGTATTTCCTGCCCGACGGCAAGCCTTTGGCAGCGGGAACGGTGTTAAAAAACCCTGAATTTGCCCGCTCCGTACGCCTTTTGGCGGAAAAAGGCAGTGCGCCGTTTTATCAGGGAATGCTGGCGCAGAATATTGTCCGTGCCGTTACCGGTGCTGTGGATAATCCCGGCAAAATCAGTATGGCGGATTTGAAAAACTATCAAGTTATTGAGCGTAAGCCGGTTTGTGCGCCGTATCGTGAATATGAAGTTTGCGGCATGGGCGCGCCAAGTTCCGGAGCAATCGCTTTGGGGCAGATTTTGGGCGTATTGCAGAATCAGGATATGAAGGCGTTGGGTGCGGAAAATATCCACAGTTGGCGCTGGATAGGCGATGCGTCGCGGATTGCGTTTGCCGACCGCGATTATTATGTCGGCGATCCTGCGTTTGTGAATGTTCCGGCCCGAGCCATGATTTCTCAGGCTTATTTGAAACCGCGTGCCGAAGAAATCCGCAAAGCTGATAAGGCGTTGGAAACTATTCAGGCAGGCAAGTTCGGCAAGGAATACGCGCAAGGTATGGCGGTAGAACTACCATCCACCAGCCATTTGGTGGTTGTGGATAAAGACGGCAACGTTGTATCGATGACGACTTCGATTGAAAACGCATTTGGTTCGGGGCTGATGGCAAACGGCTATCTGCTCAACAACGAATTAACCGATTTTGCCTTCAATCCTGTCAGAGAGGACGGTAAAACCGTTGCCAACAGCGTGGCGGGCGGCAAACGGCCGCGTTCTTCGATGGCGCCGACCATTGTGATGAAAGACGGAAAACCTTATATGGCGGTCGGTTCGCCGGGCGGCAGCCGCATTATCGGCTTCGTCGCTAAAACGTTGGTTGCGCATATCGACTGGGGCATGGACATTCAGACGGCAATTTCACTGCCGAATATGCTCAATCGCGGCAGCCAGTATGAAATCGAGGAAAAAACCGCTGCGGCGGATAAAGCGGCTGCGTTGGAAAAATTGGGCTACAAAGTCCAAATCCGCGATTTGAATTCCGGCGTACAAGGGATTGTGATCGGCAAAGACGGTTTGCTCGGTGGCGCCGACCCACGCCGTGAAGGCAAGGTCATGGGCGATTGATTTTATCGGTTTTACATGCAAAGGCCGTCTGAAACCTAGTTGTTCAGACGGCCTTTTAGTTTGGGAAAATATATGGATAAGATGTGTATAAGAATAACATTAAATTTTAATATTTTTATTTTTCAATAAGATAAAATGGATGGATATGTGGATAATTACTTGTGGAAAACGACATGATTTAGGCCGTCTGAAAGGTTCAGACGGCCTTTTCATTGGACTGCTTTATCTATTTTCTATCAGGCTGCCGGCAATTCGTGAAAAGCGGTGGGCAAGTCTTCGTCATCGGCAAACTCCACCCATTCGTAAGCGCTTTCATCTGCCAAAACGGCGCGCAACAGCGCATTATTGATGGCATGTCCTGATTTGTAACCTTCAAATGCGCCGATAATCGGATGGCCGACAATGTATAAATCGCCAATCGCATCAAGGATTTTGTGGCGGACAAATTCATCGGGATAGCGCAAACCTTCCGGATTCAAAATATCCATATCGTCAATTACGATGGCGTTGTTCAAATTGCCGCCCAGTCCGAGATTGTGGGCGCGCATCATTTCTACTTCGTGCATAAAGCCGAAGGTACGGGCGCGGGCAATCTCATCGATATAGGATTTTCCTGCAAAATCAATCTCGAAAGTAGGTGCGCTGCGGTTGAATACGGGATGGTCAAATTCGATGGTTAAAGTCACTTTAAAGCCGTCATAAGGCGTAAAGCGCACCCATTTTCCGGTTTCTTTGATTTCAACCGGTTTGAGGATTCTCAAAAAACGTTTTTGGGCTTTTTGATCCACCACGCCTGCATCTTGTAAAAGGTAAATAAACGGCAGGCTGGAGCCGTCCATAATCGGAATTTCAGGCGCGTTCAATTCAATCAAGGCATTGTCGATGCCGTAGGCAGACAGAGCCGACATAATGTGTTCAATCGTGCCGATGCGCACGCCTTTATCGGTAACGATGGTTGAAGAGAGACGGGTATCGTTAATCAAATAAGGATTCAATTTGATTACTTCGCCCATTTCTCCACTTAAATCAGTACGGCGGAACGAAATACCGCTGTTTTCTTCGGCAGGATGCAAAGTCAGAGCGACCCTTTCGCCCGAATGCAGGCCAACGCCGGTAACGCTTACTGATTTGGCTAAAGTCCGTTGCAGCATAATTGCTTCCTTTTAAAAAGTCTGATGGGCAAATGATACGTTAAAAAGGAAAAAACAAGCCATCATTTTTAATAGTATTTGCCAATATGGATGTTTTGCTGGTGTGAATTTCAAAATTTAAATTATCCACAATAGTATGTGAAATTGAAGTGGGTAATTTGGGTTTTATCCACAGAAAAACAGAAAAACTAAGATTCTATCCTTTTTTATTCCGGCATTCAGTTGGGTTTGGCCTCAAAGATAAAAAGGAATTATCAAATTGGTTTTAAAGAAAGTTATTCCGTTATCCACAGATAGTTTGGTTCTTCATCAAAATCATCATCTTAAAAATTAAAATATTATGATTTGAAGAAAATACTGAATTATCAACACAAAAATGGCAAAATATGGAGAAATAGAACTAAGTTTATGATTTCCATAAACTTATGAAAAACTTTTTAAGATTGGAAAAATGGTTTTTATGAAATAAAAATATCAAAAAGTCAGGACTGATTCGATTTACCTGATATTTTCCTACAAACAAGAATTTCATGTTTTCTTTATTTAAATCAAACAACTTAAAAGTAATTATCTGTAATCCTAGAAAGTAATTTTATTTCAGGATACAATGGCCTTACTGAAAAATTTTTCCCATTCCATCTAATAGGAGTAGCAAAATGAGTATTAAAGTAGCGATTAATGGTTTTGGCCGCATCGGTCGTCTGGCATTGCGTCAAATTGAAAAAGCCCAAGGTATTGAAGTCGTTGCTGTTAACGACTTGACTCCTGCCGATATGCTGCTGCACCTCTTTAAATACGACAGTACTCAAGGCCGTTTTGAAGGCTCTGCCGAATTGAAAGATGATGCGATTGTTGTTAACGGTAAAGAAATCAAAGTATTTGCCAATCCTAATCCTGAAGAATTGCCTTGGGGCGAGCTGGGTGTGGACGTTGTCCTCGAATGTACCGGTTTCTTTACCAGCAAAACCAAAGCTGAAGCCCATATCCGTGCCGGTGCACGCAAAGTTGTGATTTCTGCCCCTGGCGGCAATGATGTGAAAACCGTTGTGTACGGCGTAAACCAAGATATTTTGGACGGCAGCGAAACCGTTATTTCCGCCGCTTCTTGTACGACTAACTGTCTGGCCCCTATGGCTGCGGTATTGCAAAAAGAGTTCGGTATTGTTGAAGGCCTGATGACTACCATCCACGCTTATACCGGCGACCAAAACACCCTTGACGCGCCACACCGTAAAGGCGACTTCCGCCGCGCCCGTGCCGCTGCCTTGAATATCGTACCGAACAGCACCGGCGCCGCTAAAGCCATCGGCTTGGTTATCCCTGAGTTGAACGGCAAACTTGATGGTTCTGCCCAACGCGTTCCTGTTGCTACCGGCTCTTTGACCGAACTGGTTTCTATTCTCGAACGCCCTGTTACCAAAGAAGAAATCAATGCAGCCATGAAAGCTGCCGCCAACGATGCTTTAGGCTACACTGAAGACCAAATCGTTTCTTCCGATGTTATCGGTATTGAATACGGCTCACTCTTCGATGCGACTCAAACCCGCGTGATGACAGTTGGCGACAAACAATTGGTGAAAACTGTTGCTTGGTACGACAATGAAATGTCTTACACTTGCCAATTGGTTCGTACCTTGGAATTCTTTGCCAGCAAAATCTAAAGGATAACAGGTTGAATCAATAGTCTGTGGATAATTAAAAGGCCGTCTGAACATTTCAGACGGCCTTTTGTGTGTAGAGATTCAATTTGCAATCAGATTGTGGATAGTTTAATCACTGTGGCACATTTGTTTTCTATCCTAAACTGCACTTCATAATCCGCAATATTCATCACATAAATCCGTTCAGGAATATCTTGATAGGCAGGGCGAGGATCTTGGGCGATGCTTTGCTCAATGAGATGTTTTTTTTCTGTGGATAAATGTTCCGCAAGCGTACTTTCTGCCCAGACTACGCTCAATTCTTCAGGTTTGCCGCTGACAAAGCCTGATGATGCGTCAGGTTTGGCTTCGACAAACGGGATGTAGGGTTTGATATCCACTACCGGGGTACCGTCCAATAGGTCTGCACCGCTGCAATAGATGCGGACAGGTTTGCCTGTTTCGATGCGCTCGAGTTTCAGCAGGGATAAACCGAGATGATTGGGGCGGTGTGGGCTGCGCGTGGCAAATACGCCCATTTTTTGTTTGCCTCCAAGTCTCGGCGGACGAACCATTTGTGCCCAACCTTCATCCAATACGCCGTGGAAAATAAAACTTATCCACACATAGTCGAAATCTTCCAAGCCCCGAACGCTGTCTGCGGTAAATTCAGGAGTGAGTTCAATGCAAATTTCTGCCGCAGGAACCAAACCGGGTTGGCGGGCAATGCCGAATTTTTGTTTGTAGGGGGAATGAACAGTTGCAATAGGCGTAATCGAATAGGACATAATTTGTGGATAAATATTCTGTGCAAACTGTCATCATATCACAGATGTTTTCCCACATTTTGCGGTAGTAATTTGTTATAATACAAAAGTATTTATTACAAATGTCCGTACATTGGCAATAAATAAATGATTTAAATTATTTAAAATAAAATCAATAGGTTAAATTAATCCATGATTGTTTCTATCGATGTAGATGCACAAAAAACGTTTACGCCTTTGTGTCCGAAAGAATTGCCTGTTGCCGAAGGTCATCTGATTGCGGATGAACTCAATGCCCAAGCTGCATTGGCGGATTTGCGTGTGATGACGAAAGATGCGCATCATGCAGCGGCAAAATGGCTTGTGGATAATCCTGTTGATATGTTGAAACCGACGGGTTTGCCCGATGCGGATTTGACTTGGGTGTCGCATGCGATGGTTGGGACATATGGCTATGAATTGTTGGATGGCCTGCCTTCAGCCAAAGAATACGATTATTGCGTTTGGAAAGGTGTCGATCCTGAGTTACATCCTTACGGTGCATGTTTTCACGATATTGAAGAAAAGCTCAGTACAGGTTTGATCGAATGGTTGCGCTGTCAAAATGCAGATACAGTCATTGTCGGCGGTTTGGCAACAGATTATTGTGTGAAGACAACGGTTTTACAGTTGCTTAAAGGCGGGGCTTGGAAAGTCATCGTCAATCAGGCTGCTTGCCGCGGCATTGCTCCGGAAACGGTTGAATCTGCATGGCAGGAAATGCATTCTGCCGGAGCTATTATTTTAGAAAACGCCAAAGAAATAAAAAAATACATTAATAATCAATAAATTATATTTTAAATTCTGTTGTTTCACGTGAAACATTTTCCAAAATATGAAGATTTTACTTGTCCGCTTGTCCAGTATGGGCGATTTAATTCACACGTTGCCCGCAGTTGAAGATTTGGCGCGACAATGTCCTAAGGTAGAGCTTCATTGGCTGTGTGAGGCAGGGTTTGCAGATATTGCCCGTTTGCATCCTTTTGTCAAAAAAGTTCATGTAATGAAATGGCGGCAGTGGCGCAAACACCTTTTTCAGGCTGAAACTTGGCGTGAAATAGGCCGTCTGAAAACGGATTTACAGGCTGAATCTTTTGATTTTGTTTTAGATAGCCAAGGACTGATTAAAAGCGCATGCTTTGCCAAAATGGCAAAATCCCCTATTTACGGTTTGGATAAATACAGCGCGCGTGAAAGTTTGGCTGCCCTTGCATACAGTAAAACGTTTGCCGTGCCGAAAGGTAAAAATGCGGTTTGGAGAAACCGTGAATTATTCGCCCAAGTATTTGGTTATACAATGCCTGAGACGCAGGTATTTGGTTTATCGGTTCCTGAATCAGGCCGTCTGAAAAATTTGCAATCCCCCTATTACGTTGCTTTGCATGCAACCAGTCGCGACAGTAAATTATGGCCGGTAGAACACTGGCGTGCATTATTGAAAAAGTTGAATGAAAAACAACAATGCAATGTATATCTGCCGTGGGGAAATGAAACCGAAAAAATGCGTGCCGAACAGATTGCAAGCGATTTACCGTTTACTTTGGTTTGCGACAAAATGAATTTATTACAGGCTGCATTTTTATTGAAAAACGCAGAGGGTATTATTGGCGTAGATACCGGATTGCTGCATCTTGCCAATGCGTTAGAAAAGCCTGTTGTAGGAATTTATACAGACACAGATCCGGCCAAGACCGGCGTTCAAGTTTCGGCTTATGCAAAAAATTTAGGCGGTATTGCTCAAATCCCAAATGTTGACGAGGTTTATCAAATCTTGATGGGTTGTGTTGCAGCATACGGTAAATAATTGCTGGGGAGTTGGATTTATTTTCTGAGTAAATGCTTTAGAAATGATATAATTCCGCTCTATTTGCCAAGATTTATACAAATTTGGTTTTATCATGTTGGTGAAAACCGAATTGGATTTTATATAAAGAATGTATCAAAAGCAGTATGCTTGATTTGATGGACATTCTTTTTAGGAGAATTGAATGAAAGCACTGGTCGCAGTAAAGCGCGTAGTGGACTACAACGTCAAAGTTCGTGTGAAAGCCGATGGTTCCGATGTGGACATCGGTAATGTCAAAATGTCGATGAACCCGTTTGATGAAATCGCGGTAGAAGAAGCTGTCCGTTTGAAAGAAGCCGGAAAAGTAAGTGAGATTGTTGCTGTTTCTCTTGGTGAGAAAAAATGCGAAGAGACGTTGCGTACTGCTTTGGCGATGGGTGCCGACCGTGCGGTTCATGTTGAGACTGATGCGAAGTTGGAGCCTTTGGCCGTTGCGAAATTGCTGAAAGCTGTTGCGGATAAAGAAAATCCGCAAATTTTACTGCTCGGTAAACAGGCAATTGACGATGACGCCAACCAAGTTGCCCAAATGTTGGCGGCCTTGTTGAATGCGGCTCAAGGTACTTTTGCATCAAAAGTGCAAATTGAAGGCGAAGAGGCATTGGTAACCCGTGAAATTGATGGCGGCGAAGAGACTGTTGCGTTGAAGCTGCCTGCGGTCATCAGTGCAGATTTGCGTTTGAACGAACCACGCTTTGTCAAACTTCCTAATATCATGGCGGCAAAGAAAAAACCTTTGGAAAAGTTAAGTCCTGCCGATTTGGCTGTGGATATTTCTCCGCGTTTAAATACCGTGAAATTTGCCGAACCTAAAGCACGTCAAGCCGGTGTGAAAGTGGCTGATGTTGCCAAGTTGGTTGAAAAGCTGAAAAACGAAGCCAAAGTGATCTAAGGAGTATGAAATGAGCGTATTGATTATTGCGGAACATAATAACCAACATTTGAATCCTGCCACTTTGCATGCGGTAACGGCTGCCGCCAAATTGGGTAATGTAGATTTATTGGTTGCCGGCAGCAATGCTGCTGCGGTGGTTGAAGAGGCGAAACAGGTTGCAGGCGTAGCGAAAGTTTTAGTAGCCGATGCTCCCTATTACGCTGAAGGCTTGGCAGAAGAATTAGCGCCTTTGGTTGTTAAACTGGCTGCGGATTATCGCTATGTGGCTGCAACTGCAACTGCATTTGGCAAAAATCTTCTGCCTCGAGTAGCCGCCCTGTTGGATGTGCCACAAGTTTCGGATTTAACCGAAGTTGTGGATAACTCGACATTTGTCCGTCCGATTTATGCCGGTAATGCATTTGAAACCGTTCAATCCAATTCTGAAAAACTGGTGCTGACTTTCCGTGCAACCGCATTTGATGCTGCCGCACAAGGCGGTAATGCAGAAGTGGTCAATGTTGAGGCAACGCCTGCTCAAAACCTGAGCCGTTTCGTAAACCGTCAACTTTCCCAGTCTGACCGCCCTGAATTGACTCAGGCAAAAGTGATTGTTTCCGGTGGCCGTGCATTGGGCAGTGCTGAAAAATTCAATGAAGTGTTGACTCCTTTGGCGGATGCTTTGGGTGCGGCGATTGGTGCTTCCCGTGCGGCAGTGGATGCTGAGTATGCGCCAAACGATGCTCAAGTTGGACAAACCGGTAAAGTGGTTGCGCCTCAACTGTACTTTGCTATCGGTATTTCCGGAGCCATCCAGCACGTTGCCGGTATGCAGGACAGTAAAGTGATTGTTGCCATCAACAAAGATGCTGACGCTCCGATTTTCAATGTGGCAGATTACGGCTTGGTTGGTGATTTGTTTGAAGTTGTGCCTCAACTGACTGAAGCACTGAAAAACTAATGTTTCACGTGAAACGTTCAGACGGCCTTTGTTATATAAGGCCGTCTGAAAATATTTTGGCATGATTACGACCTATAAAACCATTACCACACCGACACAGGCTGAATTTAAAGATAAAGGCAGCCGCTTCATCGCATACGCCTATCCGATTCGCACTTTGGCCGATGTGAAGAAGTATCTCGATCCATTAAAGGAAGAGCATCACAAGGCGCGACATTGGTGTTACGCCTATCGATTGGGTGTGGATGGAATGCAGTTTCGCGCAAACGATGATGGAGAACCGTCTGGAAGCGCAGGCCGCCCTATTTTGGGACAGATTGATTCTGTCGGCGTAACGGATGTGTTGGTTGTGGTTGTGCGCTATTTTGGCGGTACATTATTGGGTGTTCCCGGTCTGATTCATGCTTATAAGGAATCAACAGCTCAGGCATTGGCGATAGCTGAAGTTGTTGAAAAGAACGTCGAAAAGACAGTTTGGTTGAAGTGTGAATATCCTGTTTTGAATGAGGCTATACGGATTGCCAAACAATATCAGGCCGATATCGTGGAACAGGATTTACAGCTGGATTGTAAGTTGACAGTGAAAATAGCATTGGCCGATTATGAAGCTTGTATTGCTGCTTGGAAAAATACGCGCCAAATTGAAGTAGATACTGAGAAGCCGTTTGAATAAAAGGTCGTCTGAATATATTTGAGAAATCAAAAGTTTCAGACGGCCTTTGATGTTTTAGCCTTGGTATCTGTCTAAAGCATTTACGCTTGAGCGCAGGTGTTCCCAAGCCAGTTGATGAAATTCCCCCAGTGCGTTCCATAGGGCATCTTCGCTCATAATGCTGTATTCGCCCTGTGTGCGCAAATCAACATCTGCCCCTTCTTCAATGGCTTGATGGCATGCTTGGTATTCGTTGGTATAGAAGTCATTCATGTCTTGCATGAGGCTTGCAGCATGTTTCCAGCGGGCGATATCTGCTTCCAGTTGCGGCAGTAATTCGCACCATTCGCGGTATTTGCTTTGAATTTCGTCAATACGTTTTTGCATAATTTTCCTTTCGTTGTTTGAAATTAGAGTATGGTTGTCTTGGTGCGATATTATTCTTAATTTGAAACAGCTAGGCAAGATGGAACAATATTCCATCGATTGAATTTTATTTACAACATCTATTCTTCAAGGAGATGGTATGAAATTGCTCGTTATTGGTAATGGTGGACGTGAACACGCACTGGCTTGGAAATTGGCGCAGTCGTCTAAAGTAGAAACTGTCTTTGTTGCACCTGGTAATGCCGGAACGGCAATTGAGCCTAAACTTCAGAATGTAGCGTTGACGGCGCATCAAGATTTGATTGATTTTTGCCGTAATGAAAATATTGCTTTTACCGTAGTCGGCCCTGAAGCTCCTTTGGCTGCGGGCGTGGTGAATGACTTTCGTGCTGCCGGATTGAAGATTTTTCGCCCGACTCAATACGCGGCCCAGTTGGAGAGTTCAAAAGATTTTGCTAAAGCATTTATGGCAAAATATAAGATTCCAACCGCGCAATACCAAACCTTTAAAAATGCCGATGCGGCACATGATTACGTCAACCAAAAAGGTGCGCCGATTGTTATTAAAGCGGATGGTTTGGCTGCCGGTAAAGGCGTGATTGTCGCCATGACTTTGGATGAAGCCCATGCCGCTATTGACGATATGTTGTTGGGCAACAAAATGGGCAATGCAGGCGCGCGTGTCGTGATTGAAGATTTTCTGCAAGGTGAGGAAGCGAGCTTTATCGTTATGGTGGACGGTAATCATGTTTTGCCGATGGCAACCAGTCAAGACCATAAACGTCTGCTGGATGACGACAAAGGCCCTAATACCGGCGGTATGGGCGCATACAGCCCTGCTCCGGTGGTAACGCCTGATGTGTACGAGCGCGCGATGAATGAAATTATTTTGCCGACTGTGGCTGGTATGAAAGTAGAAGGTCATGAATTTACTGGCTTTTTATACGCGGGCTTGATGATTGATAAAACCGGTGCACCTTATACCATTGAATTTAACTGCCGTTTCGGCGACCCTGAAACCCAGCCGATTATGAGCCGTTTGGATAGTGATTTGGTGGAATTGGTTGAAGCGGCAATCGACGGCAAACTGGATAGTGTTGCTGCCGAATGGAATCCGCAGACTGCAGTAGGCGTGGTGTTGGCCGCGCAAAACTTATCCTGACTCTCCAAAAAAAGGCGATGTGATCTTCGGCTTGGATAAGGCCAATCAAATCGGTAAAGTTTTCCATGCCGGTACTGCGACGAATGAAAAAAAGGCGAAGTGGTAACCAACGGCGGTACGTGTGTTGTGTGTAGTCGGTTTGGGCGATGATGTGGCACAAGCTAAAAGCAAGGCTTATGAGGCATTGGAAACCATCCGTTTTGACGGTATGCAATACCGTAAAGACATTGCCGATAAAGCCATCAAACGTTAATAATGAATAGAAATAGGCCGTCTGAACACAGATTGTCCGTCAATCGCCGTTTCAGACGGCCTTGGTATTATGATGATGTTCCCCAGAATTTTATCGGCTGCAGCCCAACGCAGGCTGCAGGCGCATCTTAAAAAAGGCGGTTTGGTCGCCTATCCTACCGAGTCTTGCTATGGCTTGGGCTGTATCCCTACTTTACCCAAAGCACTCAATCAACTGATTCATCTGAAAAAACGACCGCAACACAAAGGCATGATTGTCATTGGTCATAGCTTGGAACAGTTGCAACCTTTGCTGCAAAGGCCATCTGAAAATATCCAAACCATACTGCATGAAGCATGGCCGGCTCCGAAAACTTTTTTATTGCCGGTCGGCAATAAAGTATTACCCTCGTTACGGGGAAAAAGACGCAGTAAATTGGCTGTCAGGGTTCCTGCGCACGCAGGTGCAAGGCGTTTGTGTCAGGTTTTTGAAAATGCCTTTAGTCTCTACTTCATGCAATCGTGCAGGCAAACGGGCGTGCAAAACGGAAAGGGAAGTCAGAAGACAGTTTGGCAGGAAAGTCTGGGTTGTAGGCTGGATTGATAGGTAAGCAGAAAACGCCTAGCCAGATTATTGACGGAGAAACAGGGGAAAGGCTGCGTTAAAGAGGGACTGTATTATCAAAGGAAAGGTATTTCTTTGGAGAAGCAAATTTTTTCTAAAAGATTGGAATACCTTTGTAAAAAGCATTTAGCGCAGATCCAGTTTGATGCAAGTAGTCTGTAAATACAGATCGATTAAGCAGATAGTAAGTCAGTGAATAGAGTAGAAAGCAGTATTTTGTGAAACGTTCTTGCAAAGAATAAAGCAAATTTTGAACGTAAATGAATCACTGTAATAAATTATTTTTGAATAAACAAAATTTGTGGATAAATTTGAAGATAAATTTCCATCAAAACATAAAAAGGCCGTCTGAAACTTGATATTCAAAGCATTCAGACGGCCTTTTAAATATTTAAACTGTGGATAACTTTGTGAATAAGTGTAGGTTAAAGCTTATGTCCGCACACAGTTTCGTATTGTTTTTCAGTAATCGTGCCGCTCATGACGCTCATTGGGCGGATGCTGGTCGGCGTATAGCTTTGGTTAGAAATTACCCGGCCGTGTTCGTCTATCAGTTGCAGCGCTGCCAGGCGATAGGTTTTGTTTGAGCAATGGATTTCCCAGCTGCCGATGGCTGTTTTATAGGCAGGCGTATTGACGAAACGCTCCTCTTTCAGTTTGGAAACGGTTTTTTTATCGCGGAAAGTAACCAGTGCGCCATTTCTTTTTAATGCTGCTTCTATCAATGGCCACTTTGATATTGCCTTCAGAGATAGTGCCGATATTGGTCCAGCTGCCGCCGCCGCTTGAAGTGGTGGTCGTTTCACAGGCACTCAACATCAAAGCCGCAAATACGGTTGCAGCTAGGGAAAAACGTTTGATATTCATAAAACCTCATTATTTACAGAAAGTCAGCCGATATTATCCGTGAAGATGGCATATATCGTAAATCGATTTTGCAAAGTTGAACCTCTGAAAAAGAATTTTTATGAAAAAAATACGCCTGAAAAAGGCCGTCTGAAACCTGCTTTTCAGACGGCCTTGAAGTGTAAAATCATGTATAATTGCAAACAATTTGGTTTTCATCCCATAGGAAGATCCGACATGATTAACCCTATCGCTGCACTTTCCCCATTAGATGGCCGCTACGCCAAATCCGTTGAAGCATTGCGTCCGATTTTCTCCGAATACGGCCTGATGCGTGCGCGTGTCAAAGTTGAATTAAACTGGCTCAAAGCCCTTGCCGCCGAGCCTAAGATTGCAGAAGTTCCTGCTTTCAGCGATTTTACGCTTGCCGAAATCGACAAAGTGATCGAAAACTTCTCGCTTGAAGATGCCGCCGCCGTCAAAGCCATTGAGGCGACCACCAATCACGACGTCAAAGCCATCGAATATTGGCTTAAAGAACGCTTCTCCGGCGTGCCTGAAGTGGCTGCTGCCAGCGAGTTCATCCACTTTGCCTGCACCAGCGAAGACATCAACAACCTGTCCCACGCTTTAATGCTGCAAGAAGCGCGTGAGGCTGTTTTGCTGCCGAAACTGGCCGAAATCATCGAGAAGTTGACCGGCATGGCACATGAGTTGGCTGCCGTCCCTATGATGAGCCGCACGCATGGTCAGCCTGCTACGCCAAGCACATTGGGTAAAGAAATCGCCAATGTCGTGTACCGCCTGCAACGTCAGTTTAAAAACCTGCAAGTGCAAGAGTTCCTCGGCAAAATCAATGGCGCAGTCGGCAATTACAACGCCCATATGGTCGCTTATCCCGATGTGGATTGGGAAACCCATTGCCGCAACTTTCGTTGAAATCAGCCTCGGCCTGACCTTCAACCCCTACACCATTCAAATTGAGCCGCACGACTATATGGCGGAATTCTTCCAAGCCATCAGCCGTGTCAACACGATTCTGATTGATTTTAACCGCGATGTCTGGGGCTATATTTCTTTGGGTTACTTCAAACAAAAAGTCAAAGCAGGCGAAGTCGGTTCTTCCACCATGCCGCACAAAGTTAATCCGATTGACTTTGAAAACTCCGAAGGCAACCTCGGTATGGCCAATGCCGTATTGGGCTTTTTGTCCGAAAAACTGCCGATTTCCCGTTGGCAGCGCGACCTGACCGACAGCACTGTATTGCGCAATATGGGCGTAGGCGTGGGCTATACCGTATTGGGTTTTGCCGCCCATCTGCGCGGCCTGAACAAGCTTGAGCCGAATCCTGCCGCCCTTGCTGCCGATTTGGACGCTACTTGGGAGCTGCTGGCCGAGCCGATTCAAACCGTAATGCGTCGTTACGGTGTGGCCAATCCTTACGAGAAGCTGAAAGACCTGACACGCGGTAAAGACGGCATTACGCCTGAAGTGTTGAAACTCTTTATCGAATCGTTGGAAATTCCGGCAGAAGCCAAAGCCAAATTGCTTGAGCTGACCCCTGCGTTGTATGTGGGTAAAGCCGAAGAGTTGGCAAAACGAATTTAAAAGGTTTTTGTAGGGCGTACGTTCTTAGTTATTGGGATTTTTTGATAGATAAGAAACCAACCCTCTACATCCGACAAATTAAAAAGGCCGTCTGAAATCTCTTTTCAGACGGCCTTTTTCGATCTAATCCATTATTTCACTTTGTCTTTCAATGCGCCGTAGCCGGCTGCGTCCATTTCTTCCAAAGGAATGAATTTCAAACTTGCGCCGTTGATGCAATAGCGCAGGCCGCCTTTGTCTTTCGGGCCGTCGGGAAAAACGTGTCCCAAGTGTGAGTCAGCGGCATGGCTGCGCACTTCGGTGCGGCGCATGTTGTAGCTGAAATCGTCGTGTTCGGTAACGGCGGAGGCATTAATCGGGCGGGTGAAGCTCGGCCAGCCGCAGCCTGAATCGAATTTGTCGGCAGAGCTGAACAGGGGTTCGCCGCTGACAATGTCCACATAAATGCCAGGTTTGAACAGATGGTCGTATTCGTGGCTGAAGGCGTATTCGGTCGCACTGTTTTGGGTAACTTGGTATTGCTCTTCGGTCAGGATGCGTTTGAGTTCGGCATCGCTGGGTTTTTTATACGTTGCCGCGTCGAAGCCTTTGCCTTGCGGGGCGGCTTTTAGTTTTGCCCGGTAGCGGTTCATCGGCTTTGCGGATGTCGATGTGACAGTAGCCGTTGGGGTTTTTAATCAGGTAGTCCTGATGGTATTCCTCGGCGTCGTAGAAGTTTTTCAGCGGCTCGTTTTTCGACGACGAGGGCTGCTTGTATTTTTGCTGTTCGCGTTTGAGCGCGGCGGCAATGACGGCTTTTTTTCGGCGGGGTCGGTGTAGTACACGCCGCTGCGGTATTGCGTGCCGATGTCGTTGCCTTGTTTATTGAGGCTGGTCGGGTCAACGACGCGGAAATAGTATTGCAGGATGTCGTCGAGGCTGAGTTTGTCGGCATCGTAGGTGACTTTGACGGTTTCGGCATGGCCTGTATCGCGGTAGGAAACGTCTTCGTAGCTTGGGTTTTCCGTTTTGCCGTTGGCGTAGCCGGATACTGCGTCAACCACGCCGTCTATGCGTTGGAAATAGGCTTCCAAGCCCCAAAAGCAGCCGCCAGCGAGGTAGATGGTGCGCGTATTCATGATTGCTGAATCCTTTTTCTGTGTGTCGGGTTTGTAGAACGAGTTTTTCAGACGGCCTATATCGGCATTGGGATCGCGGATTAACGCCAATGCCTGCGCTTCGTTGATGCTGCCTTTGACGATACGCTGCACGTCGCCGTCTTTACCGATTAATGCCCACGAAGGGATAAACGCTGATATTCAGGCTTTGGGCAATGGTACCGCCGTTGTCGGTAACGACGGGCAGCTTGGGATAGTTCAAACCGGTATACCATTTTTGAAAGTCGCCGTCTTTTTTCTCGTGCAGAAAACCGGGCGAGGCAACGGTAATCAGGTTGGCAGAACCGAATTTTGTATCTTGCGCCCATTTTTCGGTTTGTCCCAATTCGGACAAACACAAAGGACACCAACTTGCCCAAAATTTAATCAGGGTAGGTTTGTCTTTTTTCAGAAAAACACTGGCAGGGCGGTTGTCAGGGGTTTTCAACGAGGACAATGCCTGCGGTACGGTTGCGGCTTCGGTATCCATCATTTTGGCTGAGCAGGCGCTAAGCGCAAGCAGGCAGCCGAACTTGGCGCAAAGGGAAAAGAAGGTACGGGGTTTCATCTCTATGTTTCCTGTATGGAGGGTTTGTCTCATTAGACGTTGGAAATGCCAAAACCTGACAACCTTGATTTTCAGACGACCTTGCCACGTAAAAATACGCTACAATACTCCCTATTTCAAGTTTCTAAAATTAAAAGGAAAATTTAATGTTCAGCTTCTTCCGTCGCAAGAAAAAACAGGAAACTCCGGCTCCTGAGGAGGCTCAAGTTCAGGAAACTGCAGCAAAAGTAGAATCTGAAGTTGCTCAAGTAGTTGAAAATATTAAAGAAAATACCGAATCTTTAGCAGAAAACGTCAAAGGGCATGTTGAATCAGTTGTCGAATCGGCTGTTGAAACTGTTAGCGAAACCATCGAGCAGGTTCGGGAAGCTTTGACCGAAACGCCGTCTGAAACAGTTGAAAAAGTAGAAGAACACGTTGAAGCGGCAAAAGAAGTCGGCTGTTGAAACCGTCAGCGAGGCTGTTGAACAGGTTCAAGAAACCGTTGCCGAGATGCCGTCTGAAGTGGCCGAGGCTGTTGAGGAAGTAGTAGAGCAAGCTGAAGCAGCAAAAGAAGAAGCTGTTGAGGCAGTTAGCGAGACTGTCGAGCAAGTTCAAGAAGCCGTTGCGGAAACATCGGCTGAAGCTCCTGCTCCGGTAGAAGAACAAAAGCTCAGTTGGGCCGCGCGTTTGAAACAAGGCTTGACCAAATCACGCGACAAAATGGCAAAATCGTTGGCCGGCGTGTTCGGCGGCGGACAGATCGACGAGGATTTGTACGAAGAGCTGGAAACCGTGCTGATTACCAGCGATATGGGCATGGAAGCCACCGAATACTTGATGAAAGACGTGCGCGACCGTGTCAGCCTCAAAGGCCTCAAAGATGGCAATGAATTGCGCGGTGCGCTGAAAGATGCGCTGTATGACTTGATTAAGCCTCTGGAAAAACCTCTGGTCTTGCCGGAAACCAAGGAACCTTTCGTGATTATGCTTGCCGGTATCAACGGCGCGGGCAAAACCACGTCTATTGGCAAACTCGCCAAATATTTCCAAGCGCAGGGCAAATCCGTGTTGCTGGCAGCAGGCGATACTTTCCGTGCCGCCGCGCGTGAGCAGCTTCAGGCTTGGGGCGAGCGCAACAATGTGACCGTGATTTCGCAAACTACGGGCGATTCCGCAGCCGTTTGCTTTGATGCCGTCCAAGCCGCGAAAGCGCGCGGGATCGACATCGTGCTGGCTGATACTGCCGGCCGTTTGCCGACGCAGCTTCATTTGATGGAAGAAATCAAAAAAGTGAAACGCGTGTTGCAAAAAGCCATGCCTGATGCGCCACATGAAATCATCGTCGTGCTTGATGCCAACATCGGTCAAAACGCCGTCAACCAAGTAAAAGCCTTTGACGAAGCGTTGGGTCTGACCGGTCTTATCGTCACCAAGCTCGACGGTACGGCCAAAGGCGGTATCCTTGCCGCCCTTGCCTCCGACCGCCCTGTTCCTGTCCGCTACATCGGCGTAGGCGAAGGTATCGATGATTTGCGTCCGTTTAATGCCAAAGCGTTTCGTAGATGCCCTATTGGATTAAACGGACAGGCTAAGGATTTGTGAACGCTGTTTGCAGGGTGTTTCATGCACTTTTGAAGGCTCTGTATTCGGTATGGGATACCTAAGCCAAACAAGCTGTTAAAAAGGCCGTCTGAAACCCTAAAATCAGGGTTTCAGACGGCCTTTTATTTTATTCGCAGGTTTAGTTTTTCCGCGCAGTAACAAACTCAGCCAGTTGGCGCAGGCGCAGGGCTTTGCCGCCAAATGGCTCGATCAGGGCAACGGCTTCTGCAATCAGCGTTTCTGCGTAAGTACGCGCGGTCTGCAGGCCCATCAGTTTGACGTAGGTCGGTTTGTCGTTGTCCGAGTCTTTGCCGGCGGTTTTGCCCAAGGTGGCGGTATCGGCTTCGCAGTCCAATACATCGTCGATCACTTGGAAAGCCAGGCCCAATTTGGCGGCGTAGCGGTCTAAGGTTTGGATTTGCGCCGGTGTTAAATCCGGGCAGGAAAGTGCGCCTAAGGCCACGGCCGCGCGGATGAGTGCGCCGGTTTTGAGGCTGTGCATCTGTTCCAATTCGGCCTGATTCATGGCTTTGCCGACATTGGCAAGGTCGATGGCTTGTCCGCCCGCCATGCCGAGGCTGCCCGATGCCTGAGCCAGCGTGGACAACATGGCAAGCTGGCGCTCGGCAGACAGGCCTGTCGGACGGCTCAGTACATCAAAGGCTTGGGTTTGCAGCGCATCGCCGACCAAAAGGGCTGTTGCTTCATCGTATTGCACATGGCAGGTCGGTTTGCCGCGACGCAGGCTGTCGTTGTCCATTGCCGGCATATCGTCGTGAACCAACGAATAGACGTGCACCATTTCGATGGCCGCCATCGCCTGCTCGACGGCATTTTGGTTTGCTTCGCCCAATTCGGACGCGGCAAGCACCAAGAGCGGACGCAGCCGTTTGCCGCCGCCGAGGGTAACGTAACGCATGGCTTCGTGCAGCGTGTGCGGCACTTGGCTTTCAGACGGTAAGAAATGCGCCAGCAGCAATTCGGTTTGCGCTTGGGCTTTTTGCTGCCATGTTTTGAGTTCATTCGCCGGGTTCAAGGTTCAACTCCTTCAGTTCGCCGGCATCCAAGACTTGCAGTTTCTGCTCGACTTCCGCTAATTTGGTTTGGCAGTATCTAACCAATTCGTTGCCTTCCTGATAGGCGGCCAGGGCGTCTTCCAGCGGCATTTCGCTGCTTTGCATGGCCTGGGTCAGGGTTTCGAGGCGGGATAAGGCTTCTTCAAAGGATTGGGGGGCGTTTTTTTTCATGGTTTGAAATGATGGGCAGAAAAGGGGAATTGTAGCATTTTTAGATGATTAAGGCCGTCTGAACAGGGATGAAAACGAAATCAAAGATTTCTGTTTCTTCGTTCAGACGGCCTTTTTTCAAACGGAATAACGTTATCAGCCCGGTAAAACGGCCTTTTTGATAGTTGAGCGCGATAAACTGCTTCTCGGCATCCAATTCGGTGATTTTGAACAATGCCTGAGATTTGGGCAGCGCGTCAAACGGAATACCGGTCGCACGCGTTACCAGCGGCAGGCCTTCAATGCGGACGAGGTCTTCTTTGAGGATGGTGGCCGTCAGCTCGCTCGTGCCTTGCTGTTGCAGATAGACGAGGCTCCAGTAGGCTTCCATTTGGCGTTGAAAGTCGGCGTAGGCTGTATAGGCGGTATCAAAATCGCGCAAGGCGGCGAAAAGCTCGGCATCGCTGTTTTGATACAGCGGCTCGGCAGAGTCATCGATCAGGCTGATCAGCTGCTTTTGGTTGATGTAGTCGGCGGCGCGGCGCAGCGGCGAGGTAAACCAGCCGTAATGCTGCACGCCCATGCCGATATGCGGCTCGGATTTGGTGCTCATGCGCACTTTGCCTGCCGGTTGGACGCGGAAAAGGCCGGGCAGCTCTTTTTCGTCCAGCATTTTCGCCCAAGTACTGTTGGCAAGAATCATCATCTCGCTGACCAGTGTATCGATGGGCGAACCGCGTTCGCGGCGGACGACGGATACGTTGCCTTCCTCATCCAATTCGATGCTGTAATCGTATTGCGGCGCGCGGTCGGGCTCGTATTTGCCGCGCGCTTTTTGCAGGGCGATGGCGAATTGATAGAACCAAATCAGGTCTTGATGGTGGGCGAACATCATTTCGCCCGCTTCGTCCAAGCCGGTTTCGGCGTTGAAATGCGGCTCGATGGTTTGAATGCGCAGGTTTTCAGCGATGTTGACCGCTTCGATTTTGCAGGTTGGCGTGCCGACGTTGAACTCGCTGTCCACATCGAAATAAATGCTGATGGAAGGGCGGTATGCGCCTGCATCAAGACTGAACGCGGCAATCCAGTTTTCGGGCAACATGGTGATTTTGCCGCCAGGGAAATAAACCGTACTTAAGCGTTCCATGATGTTTTTTTCCATTTTGTCGCCTTGTTTAATGGCAAGCGACGGCGCGGCGATGTGGATACCGACGCGTTTCATGCCATTGCCCAAGTCGGTCAGGCTCAAGGCATCGTCCACTTCGGTAGTCGATTCGTCGTCAATGGAAAAAGGCGGTAACGTCAGCCTTTGGGCAAGTCGGGCATTTCAGGAAGCGGAAGGTCGGGGAAGCCTGTTCCTCTGGGGAAGTATTTGATTTCAAAACCGTCTTGTAGGTATTGGGGAATGGACGTAATGCCGCCCGTTTTTTTCGCCAATTCGTAGGCAGAGGTTTTCAGCGCGTCGGCGGCTTTGGTAAAGGCTTTGTAGGTTAGCGACTGTTTGTCGGGCGCGTGTAAGATGGTTTTCAGATCCGCCGCGATTTCAGACGGCATCTCGCCGCGTTTTAAGGCTTCCGCCCAAGCGTCGATTTGCGCGTCTTGCTGTTTTTTGCGTTCGATGGCGGCAAGCGCTTGTTTCAAAGTTTCTTCCGGTGCGGCTTTGAACACGCCTTTGGCTTTTTTGTAGAAATACATCGGCGCGGCGTAAAGCGCAATCAAAGTTGCCGCCAGCTCGGTTTTGGTCGGCGCATGGCCGTAATATTCTTCGGCGATGGCTTCGGCGGTAAATTCCTCTTCGCCGCATACTTCCCACAATAAATCGGTGTCGATGTCCGCCGCCTGTGCCTGCGCGTTCTCCAAAAACTGCCGCCATATCGCCGTCAAACTCGGCAAAGACATTGTTTGCCTTCACTTTGGTGCGTTTGCCGTGTTGGGTATCGACTTGGTAGGTGGCGTCGTTTTTTTGGACGATGAAGGCAACTTTGAATTGGCCGGACTCTTCGTAAAAGATATTCATTTTTTTAGGATTTTATGATTTGTAGGAAACGCGTGATTTTAGCAGATTTGCACAAGAAAGGCCGTCTGAAAAACATACTTTCAGGCGACCTGGTCAAACGGCGGATGATTAATACTGATATGCCGCCAGTTTGCGTTTGATTTCAGGCAGGGCGGCGCGTGCGGCCTGTTCGCCCAGTTGGATGGCGCGTTGTTTTTGGTCGAAACCGCCAACCGAGCCCAGCTCCAAAACCTGCGGTTTGATGACCACATTGGCTTGTCCTAATTCTTGGTGCAACGCAGTTTGACTCATTACGTTGAAGGTTTGGTCAAGATAGGAGAACATGCCTTGGCTGACATTTTTGGCCGGACGGGCGGAAATATCGACGGCAATGATGAAGTTTGCGCCCAGTTTTTTCGCCGCGCTGACCGGTACGGGCTGCGACAGGCCGCCATCTACATATTTGCGGTTGCCGATGACGACAGGTTGGAACACGTTCGGAATCGAAGCGGAAGCACGGACGGCCTGTCCGGCATTGCCGACGTTGAACACCACCGGTTTGCCGCTTTCAAAATCGGTCGCAACGGCGGCAAATTTGATGGGGAACTGCTGCATCGGGACGGTTGCCGACTTTGCGGTTGATGTAGTTTTGCAGTTTTTCGCCTTTGATGAAGCCGCTGGTGGACAAGGTCAAATCCACCAAATCGGTTTTACCCAAAATTTCCGCTTCCAATTCGAGGCGGTCGGGCGACATTCCCGAAGCGTACATACTGCCGACAATCGATCCTGCGGATGTGCCGGTAACGATTTTGATCGGAATATTGTTTTCTTTCAAAACCTTAATAATCCCGATATGGGCAAAACCTTTGGATGCGCCGCCGCCCAAAGCCAGCGCAACCGTGGCTTTCGGTTTGGGTGCAGTATGTGAAACCGTATTTTGACCCTGCGTAGAAGGTTTGGATTGAGGCGCGTTGCCGCTCGGACAGGCAGCCAATACCAAGACGGACGAAGCGGCTAAAAACGTTTTGAATGTGGAAAAAAGTTTATTCATGTTCAGACAGCCTTTAATATGTCGAAAGGGTTATTTTACTCCGAAATGAAGTCGAAAGGCCGTCTGAAATCAGGATTCAGACGGCCTTTTAAATCCGGCTTAAGCCAATTCGAGCTGTTTTTCCAAGCTTTCGACCAGTTGGTCGTCCAAATTCAAAGCTTGGGACAAACGGCTCAGGAACACGATTTCCTTGCGCGACAAGTCTGCGCAAACCAATCTGGCCGCCAGATAAGTTTCAGCCGCCAAAGCCTCGTCGCTGCCGACCGCAGCCGCAATTTGCTCGATGGAGGCCGGTTGCGCATATTCCGCCTGCAACCATGCCGCCGTTTCCGCATCGCTGCCGCTTTCACGCTCGATGGCCGCGCGTTCCGCATCGTCAATCAGGCCGTCTGAAGCCGCCACCGCAATCATCGTTTGCAAAATCACACGGCTGTGGTTTTCGCCAATCAGACCGGCAGGTTGGAACGCACTTTGCGGCAATTCGTCCTGCTGGCGGTTTTGTTTCCAGTTTTGATAGCCTTTATAAGCCAGGAAAACCCAAAGCGGCGACCGAGCCGGCCTTGACCAGCTTCTTTGCGTTTTTTTCTTTTTCAACAGCATCGATGCCAAAAGCACCCGTCAGCGCGCCGCCGCCGAAAAGAATTGAGCGGGCTGTCCGCCACCGCTTTGCCGCCTTTTTGAGCCGCACCCAAAAACCTGATTGAGCAACTGACTGAAATCCATAAAAAAATCTCCTGAAAAACAAATACATTGCAAATATAGAGTAGAAACACCCAAAAACCAAGCCAAAGAAAGTTAAAAGGTGCAAACAAGTTTTCAGACGGGCATAGCCGACTTTCGGTACAATCACACCATTCCAAACGATAAACCCCATCATGACCGATACCGCCCAAATCATTACCAGCTATGGCCGCCGCTATATTGTCCGTACCCCTGACGGCCAAACATATGACGCCACCACCCGCAAAAAACGCGTCGATTTCGCCTGCGGCGACCAAGTCCGCATCAGCCCCATCAACGGCGAACAAGTCGTGATTGAAGACTACCTCCCGCGCGAAAGCCTGCTCTACCGTCAAGACGCGTGGAAAACCAAACTGATTGCCGCCAACGTTACCCAACTGCTCATCGTAACCGCCGCCAGCCCCTCACCCAGCGAAGCCCTGTTGCAACGCGCCCTCCTCGCAGCCGAAGCGGCCGGCATTAACGCCGTCATCGTCCTCAACAAAGCCGACCTTCCCGAAACCGCCAAATGGCGCGAGAAACTCAAATTCTACGAAACCCTCGGCTATTCCGTGGTCGAAACCAACGCATTGGAAAACTGCCGACATCCTGCGTCCCATTTTAGAAGGGCAAACCAACATCCTGCTCGGACAAAGCGGCATGGGCAAGTCCACCCTGACCAACGCCCTACTCGGCAACCAAAGCCGCCCGAACCGGCGATATTTCCACCGCGCTCGATTCCGGCAAACACACCACCACCCACGCCCAACTGTACGATTTAGACGCAGAAACCCGACTCATCGATTCCCCCGGCCTGCAAGAATTCGGCCTGCACCATCTCCAAGCTGCCGATTTATTACAATACTTCCCCGACCTGCGCCACCTTATCGGCCAGTGCCGTTTCCACAACTGCACCCACCGCGCCGAACCCGGCTGCGCCGTCAAAGCCGCTGCCGAATCAGGCGAAGCCAAACCCGAGCGCATCGAATTTCTGCAACGCATTACCGATGAATTGTTAAGATAAAGATTGAACGGAAACTAAGCGTTTGGATAAATAAAAAGGCCGTCTGAAATTTTCAGACGGCCTTTTGTTGAAGCATAACCAAATTTACCTTTCAACTGGTATCGCTACCTTAACGGGAAAGAGACGGTGCTTTTCGCGGCGGATTGATCATGAGAAGAACGGCTTCTTCAATTTTTTTGTCCTCCCGATCATGGAGCTCTACCGGAAACTTCAGACGCAACACTGTAACAATAGCGCCAACCGATAAGCCTGCGGCATGAAGCAACTCGATTTCTTTAAGTACCGGAGCGGAAAGGTTTAACATGGTTTCTCCTTATGGTTTGGCTAAGGCTTAGCCCACTTTATCCCCGGGCTGTGCGCCTGCATCGACATCGAGGAGCTTCAGTTTGCCCTCTGCTGTGGCGGCGGAGAGGATCATGCCTTCGGATACGCCGAATTTTGCCATTTTGCGCGGGGCGAAGTTGGCGACGGCGATGACCATGCGGCCGTTCAATTCGGCAGGGTTTGGGTAAGATGCGGCGATGCCGGAGAAGATGATGCGTTTTTCAAAACCGAAATCGAGGTCGAATTTCAGGAGTTTGGTGCTGCCTTCGACGGCTTCGCAGTTCAATACTTTGGCGACGCGCATGTCGATTTTCATAAAATCGTCAAAGCTGGCCTGTTCGGCGACTTTTTCGTATTTGCTCTCTTCGGCGGCAGGCGCGGCTGCGGCGGCGATGCTTTGTTTGTTGGCTTCGATTAAATCGTCCACTTGTTTTTGCTCCACTCGTTGCATTAAATGTTCGTATTTGTTGATGGCGTGTTCACCCAAGGTTTCGCGTGTATTTGCCCAAGTGATGGCTTCCAAATTTAGGAATTTGGCGGCGTTTTCGGCCACTTTCGGCAATACGGGGGCGAGGTAGGCGGTCAACATGGTAAAGGCGTTGATGAGTTCGCTGCATACTTCGTGCAGGCGTTCGTCTTGGCCTTCTTGTTTCGCCAGTTCCCACGGTTTGTTGGCATCAACGTATTCGTTGACAATGTCTGCCAAGGCCATGATGTCGCGCAGAGCTTTGGCGTATTCGCGGTTTTCGTATTGCTCGGCGATGGTCTCGCTTTCGGCAGCGAGTTTTGCCAGCAATGCGCTGTCTGAAACGTCTTTCAGACGACCTTCAAAGCGTTTGGCGATGAAACCTGATGCGCGGGCGGCGATGTTGACGTATTTGCCGACGAGGTCGCTGTTGACGCGCGAGATAAAGTCTTGCAGGTTCAAATCGATGTCTTCGATTTTGCTGTTGAGTTTGGCGGCGATGTAGTAGCGCATCCACTCGGGGTTCAGGCCTTGTTCCAGATAGGATTTGGCGGTGATGAAGGTGCCGCGCGATTTGGACATTTTTTGTCCGTCGACGGTCAAAAAGCCGTGTGCGTACACGCCGGTCGGGGCGCGGTGGCCGGAGAAATGCAGCATGGCAGGCCAGAACAGGGCGTGGAAATAGAGGATGTCTTTGCCGATGAAGTGGTACATCTCGGTTTTGGCTGTCGGCTTTGAAGTATTCGTCGAAATCGATGCCGATGCGGTCGCACAGGTTTTTAAACGACGCCATGTAACCGACGGGCGCGTCCAGCCAGACGTAGAAGTATTTGCCCGGCGCGTCGGGGATTTCGAAACCGAAATACGGGGCGTCGCGGGAAATGTCCCAGTCGGACAGGGTGGTTTCTTCGCCTTCGCCCAGCCATTCTTTCATTTTTGTTGAGGGCTTCGGGCTTGCAGATGGGGCTTGCCATCGTGCGGGTTGTTGCCGGAAGTCCATGCTTTGAGGAAGTCGGCGCATTCGCCCGAGTTTGAAGAAGAAGTGTTCGGATTCGCGCAATTCGGGTTTGGCACCGGATACGGCGGAATACGGGATTAATCAGTTCGGTCGGGGAATAGGTCGTGCCGCAGACTTCGCAGTTGTCGCCGTATTGGTCTTGGGCGTGGCATTTGGGGCATTCGCCTTTGACGAAGCGGTCGGGCAGGAACATTTGTTTTTCAGGGTCGAAAAGCTGCTCGATGACGCGGCTCTCAATCTTGCCGTTGGCTTTCAGCGCACGGTAAATGTCTTGGGAAAACTGTTTGTTTTCAGGGGAATGGGTGCTGTAATAATTGTCGTAGCCGATGAAAAAGCCGGTGAAGTCGGCGAGGTGTTCTTCGCGCACTTTGGCAATCATGTCTTCGGGCGCGATGCCTTGTTTTTGCGCGGCAAGCATCACGGGCGTGCCGTGGGTGTCGTCGGCGCAGCAGTAGTAGCATTCGTGGCCGCGCAGTTTTTGGAAGCGTACCCAAACATCGGTTTGGATGTGTTCGACCATGTGGCCGAGGTGGATGCTGCCGTTGGCATACGGCAGCGCGGAAGTGACAAGGATTTTGCGTGTCATGGTTTGTGCTTTTAAAAACAATGAATAAAGATGTCGGGAATTATACCGCAAAACAATACGCAAAGGCCGTCTGAAACCCGATTGCCGGTGTTTCAGACGGCCTTTTATTTATCGGCTGCGTATGGGATTAACCGCGTACGCGTTCGATTTTTGCGCCTACGCCGCCGAGTTTTTTCTCGATGTATTCATAGCCGCGATCGAGGTGGTAGATGCGTTCGACGATGGTTTCGCCTTCTGCGACCAAACCGGCCATGACGAGGCTGGCGGAGGCGCGCAGGTCGGTTGCCATTACGACGGCGCCGGAGAGTTTTTCCACGCCTTTGATGTAGGCGGTGTTGCCTTCGGTGGTGATGTCTGCGCCCATGCGGTTGAGTTCGGGAACGTGCATGAAGCGGTTTTCAAAAATAGTTTCCACTACGCGGCTGCTGCCTTCGGCAATGGCGTTCATGGCCATAAACTGCGCCTGCATGTCGGTTGGGAAGCCTGGGTGGACGACGGTGCGGATGTCCACGGCTTTGGGGCGTTGTTGCATGTCGATGGAAATCCAGTTGTCGCCGGCTTCGATGATGGCGCCGGCTTCGGTCAGTTTGTTTAACACGACTTCCATGGTTTTGGGGGCGGCATTGCGCAGGACGACTTTGCCGCCGGTCATGGCGACGGCGCAGAGGAAGGTACCGGCTTCGATACGGTCGGGAACGACGCTGTGTTCGCAGCCGTGCAGCTCTTTTACGCCTTCGATGGTCATGGTTGCTGTACCGATGCCGCTGATTTTTGCGCCCATTTTGACGAGGCATTCGGCCAAATCGACAACTTCGGGCTCGATGGCGCAGTTTTCGAGGATGGTGGTGCCTTCGGCAAGCGTGGCCGCCATCAGCAGATTTTCGGTGCCGCCTACGGTCACGACGTCCATGGTGACGCGCGTGCCTTTCAGACGGCCTTTGGCTTTGACGTACCCGTGTTCGATGGTGATTTCCGCACCCATGGTTTCGAGGCCTTTGAGGTGTTGGTCAACCGGGCGCGAACCGATGGCGCAGCCGCCGGGCAGGCTGACTTGGGCTTCGCCGAAGCGGGCGAGGGTCGGGCCTAAAACCAAGATGGATGCGCGCATGGTTTTCACCAGCTCGTAAGGTGCGCAGGTGTTGTTGACGGTGCCGCCGTTGATTTCAAATTCGGAGATGTTGTCGGTCAAAACGCGTGCGCCCATGCCTTGCAGCAGTTTTTGGGTGGTTTTGACGTCGGCGAGCATGGGTACGTTTTTCAGGCGTAAAGTGCCGGAAGTCAGCAGGCCGGCACACATCAGCGGCAGGGCGGCGTTTTTCGCGCCGGATACGGTGATTTCGCCGTTGAGGGGGCCGTTGGCAGAGATTTTGAGTTTGTCCACAGGATGTCTTTCGTTATTTGTCTGCACGGCTTATGCCGCACAAATGAAATGAGATGGGATAATAAACCATCAATTATAAGGGATTATGCCCTTGCTGTTAGATTTGGCAGTATTAAATTTTCACAAGGTTTGTTTAAGTTGCGAAAGGATAAGATTTCAGGCCGTCTGAATGGTTCAGACGGCCTGTTTGCTCAAGACTTATTTTTTGGCTTTGAAGCCTAAGAGGTGTTGCGTGGTGGCCAGCCATGCGCCGAATACGCCCAGCGCGATGACGAAGCCGAATACCAGCGACACTTCGCTAAATGTGAAGAAACGCCAGCCGATGTTCAGGCCGTAGGGTTTGAAAATCGCGTCCACCAGCGGCCGTACTTCGGCCAGCAGCCAAGCTGACAAACCCAAGCTGACGGCGGCGGAGAAAATACTCTGCCACATTGCCTGATAAAGGAAAGGACGGCGGATGAAGGAAGCGGGTGCGCCCAAAAGCTTGGTGATTTCCAGCTCTTCCTTGCGGCTGAGGATTTGCAGGCGGATGGTGTTGTGTGCCACCAAGACAAAGGCCATGCCCAATGTCAGCGAGAGGAACCACAAAATCTTGCGGATAAATTCGTTAATACGATAAAGGGTTTGTACCCACTCGGTATCCATGGTTGCCGATTCGACGCGCGGCAGTTTGGTAATATCTTTATAGATAGCCTGCATCTGATCCGGAGAAGTGGCAGGGTCGGGCGTAACGATAAAGACATCGGGCAACGGGTTGCCATCGAGCATGGAAACGAGGTTTTGGTCGAGATTGGTCTGCAATTCTTCCAAACCTTCCTGCTTGCTGATAAAGCGGACTTTATCGATACGGCTGTCGCGTTGGAGCAGGTTTTTCACCGTATCGGCATCAGAACTTGCCGCATCGGTGTCCATATAAACCGTAATTTGCGGCGACTCGTTAAGTTTGCCCAACACACTTTGTCCGCTTTGGATGCCCAAATACATGAACAGCGGCAAGGTCATGGCAACGGCAAGCATGAGCAGGGTCAGTAGCGTGCCGATGGGTTGACGCAGAAGCTCTTTGAGCGCGGCGCGTGCCGATTCGACGTGTAACGAGATGTAGTGAATCATGCTCATGCGAGGCGTCCTTTCTGCAGGCGCAAGACGCGGTGGCCGTAATCCGCCATCAGCGTTTCATCGTGCGCCGCAACGATCACGGTCGTGCCTGCTTCATGGAAGGTTTTAAACAATTCCATAATATCCAACGCGTAGGCGCGGTCAAGGCTGGCGGACGGCTCATCGGCAATCAGCAGGCTGGGTTGGTGAACCACTGCGCGCGCGATGCACAAGCGCTGTTGTTCGCCGCCGGACAAAGTGATGGGCATATCGTTTTCGCGGCCTTTCAAGCCGACTTTTTCAATCGCAATACGCGCACGCTCTTCCGCTTTGCGCGGCTGGTAGCCGCCAATCCGCAAAGGCAGGATAACGTTTTGCAAGACATTGCGGTCGTAGAGGATTTTGTGGTCTTGGAAGACAATGCCGATATGTTGGCGCATAAAGCCGATCTGATTGTCGCTCAAGGTGCCGAGGTCTTGATTGTTGAACCAAACCTTGCCTTTGGTAGGCTTGGTAATGCCTGAAATCAGCTTCAAAATGGTGGATTTACCCGAACCCGAATGGCCGGCGATAAAAATCATCTCACCTTTGTTAATCTGAAAACTGACATTTTTCAGGGCTTCGAAACCGCCGGGATAGGTTTTGGAAACTTGTTCGAAACGGATCATGGGTTTTCCTGAAAATAGGGATTCAGACGGCCGGCGACATCGATAGGGCAACATGCCGTCTGAAAAAATGGGGATATTCACAGATTATAAATATTTCGGCTGCTTTTTGATAGTGAAACTCCGGTTCTGCCGGCGGAGACACTGCCGGTTTGCAACACAAAGCAATATGGTTTGAAAAAAGGCCGTCTGAACGATTGGGTTTCAGACGGCCTTTTGAGTTTATCGGCGTATTCCCCCAAAAGTAGGAATACAAACAAAGATAAGCAATGTTTCTAATTGAATCCTTATTCAAAATAGGCAACAATACCCAGAATAATTTCGTGGTATTAAGTGGGAATAAATATGGATCATTCAGTTCATAACAAGCTGGTTTCTTTTATCTGGAGCATTGCAGACGATTGTTTGCGCGATGTCTATGTGCGCGGTAAATATCGTGATGTGATCTTGCCGATGTTTGTACTTCGCCGTTTGGATACCTTGCTTGAGCCAAGCAAAGAAGCCGTATTGGAAGAAGTACGCTTTCAAAAAGAAGAATTGGCGTTCACAGAATTGGATGACCTTCCCCTTAAAAAAATTACCGGCCATGTTTTTTATAACACCTCAAAATGGACCTTGAAATCCCTCTATCAAACCGCCAGCAATACGCCGCAGTATATGCTGGCCAATTTTGAAGAATATCTTGATGGTTTTAGTGCCAACGTGCAGGAAATTATCAACTGCTTCAAGCTGCGTGAACAAATCCGCCACATGTCCCATAAAAATGTTTTGCTGAGTGTGTTGGAAAAATTTGTCTCCCCTTACATCAATCTTACCCCTAAAGAGCAACAAGACCCGGATGGCAACAAATTGCCAGCCCTAACCAATCTGGGCATGGGATATGTATTTGAAGAACTGATCCGTAAATTTAACGAAGAAAACAATGAAGAAGCCGGCGAACACTTTACGCCACGCGAAGTAATTGAGCTGATGACGCATTTGGTCTTTGATCCGCTCAAAAACCAAATCCCGGCGATTATTACGATTTACGACCCTGCTTGCGGCAGCGGCGGTATGCTGACCGAATCACAAAATTTTATTGAACAAAAATATCCGCTGCCAGAATCGCAAGGCGAGCGTTCAATTTTCCTATTCGGTAAAGAAATCAACGACGAAACTTACGCCATCTGCAAATCCGACATGATGATTAAAGGCGACAACCCTGAAAACATCAAGGTCGGCTCCACCCTTGCTACCGACAGCTTCCAAGGCAATTACTTTGACTTCATGCTTTCCAATCCACCATACGGCAAAAGCTGGAGCAGCGACCAAGCTTATATTAAAGATGGCAATGATGTTATCGACAGCCGCTTTAAAGTCAGCTTGCCTGATTACTGGGGCAATGAAGAAACCCTCGATGCCACGCCACGCTCCAGCGATGGACAGTTGCTATTCCTAATGGAAATGGTCAGCAAAATGAAATCGCCGAATGACAACAAAATCGGCAGCCGAATAGCCTCCGTACATAACGGCTCAAGCCTCTTTACCGGCGATGCAGGTTCGGGGGAAAGCAATATCCGTCGCCATATCATTGAGAACGATTTGCTGGAGGCCATCGTACAGCTGCCTAACAACCTGTTCTACAACACAGGCATTACCACCTATATTTGGTTGCTGTCCAACAACAAACCCGAAGCGCGCAAAGGCAAAGTACAGCTGATTGATGCCAGCCTCTTATTCCGTAAGTTGCGTAAAAACCTCGGCGACAAAAACTGCGAATTCGCGCCGGAGCATATTGCGGAGATTACCCAAAACTATCTTGATTTCAGCGCTAAAGCACGCGAAACCGACAGCCAAAATGAAGCGGTCGGCTTAGCTTCACAGATTTTTGACAATCAAGATTTCGGCTATTACAAAGTCACCATCGAACGCCCAGACCGTCGTTCTGCACAATTTACCGCAGAGAATATTGCGTCTTTACGTTTTGACAAAGCCCTGTTTGAGCCCATGCAATATCTTTATCAGCAACATGGCGAACAAGTTTACAACGCCGAATTTTTAGCTAAAACCGAGCCAGAAATCAGCGCTTGGTGTGAAACACAAGGCATTGCTTTAAACAACAAAAACAAAGCCAAGCTGCTGGATATTAAAACGTGGGAAAAAGCCGCCGCACTTTTTCAGACGGCCTCAGCCTTACTCGAACATTTCGGCTCAACCCAATTTGACGATTTCAACCAATTCAAACAAGCCGTAGAAGGCCGTCTGAAAGCTGAAAAAATCGCCCTTTCTGCCACAGAGAAAAAGGCCATTTTCAATGCCGTAAGCTGGTACAACGAAAATGCCGCTAAAGTGATTGCTAAAACACTCAAGCTCAAACCAAACGAATTAGATGTCCTTTGCCAACGCTACCAATGCCAAGCCGACGAGCTGGCAGACTTTGGTTATTACGCTACCGGCAAAGCGGGTGAATATATCCAATATGAAACAAGCAGCGACTTGCGCGACAGCGAATCCATACCGCTCAAACAAAATATCCACGACTATTTCAAAGCCGAAGTGCAGCCGCACATCAGCGAAGCATGGCTGAATATGGAAAGCGTGAAAATTGGCTATGAAATCAGCTTCAATAAATATTTCTACCGCCACAAACCATTACGCAGCCTTGCAGAAGTGGCCCAAGATATTCTTGCACTGGAAAAACAAGCAGACGGTTTGATCAGCGAAATTTTAGAGGCTTAATGAAAAAAACTGTTAAGCAAGTTTTAACAGGTCTTAAGCAAGGAAATTAAGAATGCTTAACTTATTGAAAAGTAATCATTTTTACCTTTTAAGCAAGATTTGGTGGGGAATAAGCAAGTTTTTTATGGTTAAACGAACAACAAATGGCATCAATAAGAGCGGTCAGATTTTAAGGATTTTTTGCAAATGAGACGATACGAGAGTTACAAAGATTCGGGCGTGGAATGGCTGGGGGAAATACCGAGTCATTGGGAGTGTTTGCCTATTAGATCTATTTTTAAATTTAGAAATGAGAAAAATGATCCGATTAAAACGGATAATATATTATCTTTATCCATTGCAAATGGAGTCACTGAATATTCAGATGAAAATAGAGGCGGAAATAAAAGAAAAGATGACTTATCTTCCTATAAATTAGCATATCCAAATGATATTGTTCTTAATAGTATGAATGTTATCGTTGGTGCTGTTGGGGTATCAAAATATTTTGGCGCTATTAGCCCTGTGTATTATGCTTTATCTTTATATAATCAAAGAGCAAATTTATCTTATTATGAAAATATTTTTAAAAATGAAAATTTTCAAAGAGGATTATTGCGATTTGGTAAAGGAATTCTTATAAAATTCGGTGAAAATGGAAAAATGAATACAATAAGAATGAAAATATCACAAGATGATTTAAAAAAATTGTATTTTCCAATTCCTCCTCTTGATGAACAACAAAAAATCTCACAATTTCTAGACGATAAAACAGCCAAAATCGATCAGGCGGTGGATTTGGCGGAAAAGCAGATTGCCCTGTTGAAAGAGCACAAGCAGATTCTGATTCAAAATGCCGTAAACCGAGGCTTAAACCCTGATATGCCGTTAAAAGATTCCGGTGTGGAATGGATAGGGCAAGTGCCGGAGCATTGGGAAGTGAAAAAGTTGAAGTATTTAGCCAAAATAAAAAGTGGGGATTCTATTATTAACTCCAATCTTTCAGATGAATACTTATACGAAGTATTTGGTGGAAATGGTTTTATGGGATATTTTTATAAATATAATGTTAGTGGTGAAAATATTATTATTGGACGTGTTGGAGCTTTATGTGGAAACATACGATATATAAATGAAGAAAAATGGATCACTGATAATGCATTAATACTAAATTTAATCAATTTATCCAAAACTTTATATAGTTATGTATCTTATGTTCTTGAATGTGCAAATCTAAATACTCTTAGTGTAAGTAATGCTCAACCATTGATCACAGGAACTAAGATTATGAATATATTAATAGCAATTCCTCCACTTTCAGAACAGAAACAAATTATTGACTACCTAGACAAACAAACCGCTAAAATTGATCAAGCAATCGCATTAAAAACAGCCCATATTGAAAAACTGAAAGAGTATAAAAGCGTATTGATTAACGATGTGGTAACCGGCAAGGTGCGGGTATAGGGTGTGAAAAGTGCGGTCAAAAAATCCGATGGATTTTGAATATTGGCGCGACAACTTGGGCGTAATGAATAAATTTTAAAACATTCACAAAAGGGTGAAAAATGGTTTCAGGAACTAAGGAAAAAGATTTAGAAATTGCCATCGAAAAAGCCTTAACCGGCACTTGGCGTGAAAACATGGAAAATAAGCTGGGCGAGCCGAAGGCAGAATACCTGCCGCGCCATCATGGTTTTGAGCTGGCATTTTCACAGGATTTTGATGCTCAGTTTGCGATTGACACGCGTCTGTTTTGGCAATTCCTGCAAACCAGCCAAGAGGCAGAACTCGCCCGTTTTCAACAGCTAAATCCAAACGATTGGCAACGTAAAATTCTAGAGCGGTTAGACCGCCAAATAAAGAAAAACGGCGTGTTACACCTGCTGAAAAAAGGCTTGGATATTGATAGCGCCCATTTTGATTTGCTCTACCCCGTTCCGCTTGCCAGCAGCGGCGAAAAGGTCAAGCAGCGTTTTGAACAGAATCTGTTTAGCTGTATGCGCCAAGTGCCTTATTCTGCCTCAAGCAATGAAACGGTGGATATGGTGCTGTTTGTCAATGGCTTGCCGATTATTACCCTCGAGCTGAAAAACCATTGGACGGGTCAGACGGCCATTGATGCTCAAAAACAATATCGCAACCGAGATTTAAGCCAAACGCTGTTTCATTTCGGGCGTTGTTTGGCGCATTTTGCCTTAGATACGGAAGAAGCTTATATGACCACCAAATTGGCGGGGCCTGCTACATTTTTCTTGCCGTTTAATTTGGGCAACAACTGCGGCAAGGGCAATCCGCCGAATCCAAACGGACACCGCACGGCGTATTTGTGGCAAGAGGTGTTCAGCAAAGCCAGTCTTGCCAACATTATTCAGCATTTTATGCGTTTAGATGGTTCAACCAAAGATCCGCTGGGGAAACGCTCACTCTTTTTCCCCCGCTATCATCAATTAGAGGTGGTGCGCCGTTTGATTGCTGATGTCAGTGAACAAGGCGTGGGTAAACGCTATCTGATTCAACACTCTGCCGGCTCGGGCAAATCTAATTCCATTACTTGGTTGGCGTATCAGTTGATTGAGGCTTATCCGCGCAATGAAAAGGCGGCAAACGGTAGAGAGGCAGACCGCCCGATTTTTGATTCGGTGATTGTCGTTACCGACCGCCGTTTGCTGGATAAGCAACTGCGCGACAATATCAAAGATTTTTCAGAAGTGAAAAACATTGTTGCGCCGGCGTTGAGTTCGGCAGAATTGCGCCAATCGCTTGAACAGGGCAAAAAAATCATTATTACCACGATTCAAAAATTCCCGTTTATTGTGGATGGCATTGCTGATTTAGGCGACAAACAATTTGCGGTGATTATTGATGAGGCGCACAGCTCACAATCCGGTTCGGCACACGACAACATGAACCGAGCCATCGGCAAAACGGAAGACCTTGATGCCGAAGATGTGCAAGATTTGATTTTACAAGCCATGCAATCTCGCAAAATGCGCGGCAATGCGTCGTATTTTGCTTTCACCGCCACACCGAAAAACAGCACTTTGGAAAAATTCGGCGAGAAACAGGCGGATGGTAAATTTAAGCCGTTCCACCTTTATTCCATGAAACAGGCGATTGAAGAAGGCTTTATTTTGGATGTGATTGCCAATTACACCACTTATAAAAGTTTTTATGAGATCACTAAATCAATTGAAGATAATCCGGAGTTTGATAGTAAGAAGGCACAAAGCCGTCTGAAAGCTTATGTGGAGCGTTCGCAACAAACGATTGATACTAAAGCAGAGGTGATGTTGGATCATTTTATTCAGCAAATCTTTAACCGTAAAAAACTCAAAGGCAAAGCCAAGGGCATGGTGGTAACGCAAAATATTGAAACCGCCATCCGCTATTTTCAGGCGTTAAACCGATTGCTGGCTGAGCGAGGTAATCCATTTAAAATTGCGATTGCGTTTTCAGGCAGTAAAGTGGTTGATGGTGTGGAATACACCGAAGCGGAAATGAATGGGTTTGCAGAAAGCGATACCAAAGAGTATTTCGATCAAGATGAATATCGTTTGCTGGTGGTGGCCAATAAATATCTGACCGGTTTTGACCAGCCGAAATTGTGTGCGATGTATGTGGATAAGAAACTCTCCGGCGTACTTTGTGTGCAAGCTTTATCACGTTTAAATCGCAGTGCGAATAAGTTGGGTAAACGCACGGAAGATTTGTTTGTGTTGGATTTCTTTAACAGTGTTGAAGATATTCAGCAAGCATTTGAGCCGTTTTATACTTCTACGTCGTTGTCGCAAGCAACCGATGTCAATGTCTTGCATGATTTGAAAGATCAGTTGGATGAAACTGGCGTGTACGAACAATCGGAGGTCAACGACTTTACTGAAGGCTACTTTGCCAATAAAGACGCACAGCAATTAAGCAGTATCATTGATGTGGCGGTTCAACGTTTCGATCATGAGTTGGATCTTGAGCCAACCCCAAAAGTCGATTTTAAAATCAAGGCAAAGCAGTTTTTAAAAATTTACGGGCAAATGGCCTCCATCATCAATTTTGAAAATATTGCTTGGGAAAAGCTCTATTGGTTCCTCAAATTCTTAGTGCCCAAATTAAAAGTACAGGATCCGATGGATGAATTTGACGAAATTTTAGATGCAGTGGATTTAAGCTCTTACGGCTTGGCGCGCACCAAACTGAATTACAGCATTAAATTAGATGATGAAGAAACAGAGCTTGACCCACAAAATCCCAATCCACGCGGCACGCATGGTGAAGATAAAGAAAAAGATCCGATTGATGAAATTATTCGTGTGTTCAATGAAAGATGGTTTCAAGGCTGGAGCGCAACGCCGGATGAGCAACGGGTGGAGTTTATCAGTACTAAAAATCGCATCTGCGAACATAAAGATTTTAAGCAGAAATATCTGAATAACCCTGATATCCATACCCGTGAATTGGCTTTCCAAGCCATTTTGCGCGATGTGATGAACGAAAGCCGCATAGCTAAATTGGAACTGTACAAGCTCTTTGCCACAGATGCCGCATTTAGAACGGCTTGGACGCAGAGTTTGCAACGAGCTTTGGCTAGGTAGAAAAAAAGGCCGTCTGAACGATTGGGTTTCAGACGGCCTTGGTATCAGCAGCGAAGGTTAAGCACCCTATCCGCTGTTTTATTTACATTTGGTTTTGGCCAAATTCACGGCGGCGGTCAGGCTTTTTTCGTTGACTTCGCCGGTGATGGTTTGTTTGTAACCGCATTTCGGCGCTTCGACGACAGTGAAAGGCAATACGCCGACGTTGTTGCCGTGGGCTTTCATGAAGTTGCGGCTGTTGGCGCCGGTATAACGCCAAATCGGGTAGCTGACCGGCGTTTGTTTCAGGAATTTGCCGATATTGTCGGTCGTATCCAGTGCGATGCCGACCATATCGACGCTGCCTTTTTTCTGCGCTTTGTACCATGCGGACATGGCAGGCATTTCTTTACGGCAGGGGCCGCACCAGGTTGCCCAAAGGTTGACCACGCGCACGGGGGCTTTGAGCGATTCCAGGCTTTGCGGTTTGTTGTCCTGCCAACCTGCTGTTTCATCGGCGGCAAGGGCCGGTACAGCGGTAAAAACGGTGGCGGACAAAAGAAGGGCGGTTAAGGCTTTCATGGTTGTATCCTTGAGGTTGCCAATCGAAATTGGGTTTATTGTAAAACGGTTTGGTGGGTATGCCTACCGATTCATATCAAGATATCAGGTAAAAAGTTTGAGTAAAAATCAGTTGCAGACGATAATAACCGCCATCATTGAATGATTTTGCAATAATACGGAGAATTTCATGCCATCTGAATTCACACTCTATCACAACCCGCGTTGCAGCAAATCGCGTGCCGCGCTGGCTTTGCTCGAAGAAAAAGGCGTTGCCGCCGATGTAGTCAAATATCTGGATACCGCGCCTGATTTGGCGACTTTGCAGGATATGTTTGCCAAACTCAGCATCGAATCGGTGCGCGGCATGATGCGCACGAAAGACGATTTGTACAAAGAATTGGGTTTGGACAATCCCGATTTGGACAATGCCGCCCTGCTTCAGGCAATCGTCGAACACCCTGCCCTGCTCGAGCGTCCCGTTTTGGTAACGCCTACGCGCGCAGCCATCGGCCGTCCGTTGGAAAACATTGCCGCCCTACTCGGCTGACGGGGTTGGATAAGGCTGTCTGAAGATGATTTCCCTGCTTAAAAGCCGCAATGGCCTGCGATATTACCTGTTTCGCGGCCTTGCTTTGAGCGTTTTGCTGGTGTGCGGTATTTTTTTGACCGGCACATGGCAGATTTACCGGACAGGTTTGCAAACCTTGCCGAAGGACGCTCATGCCGATGCGGCGGTGGTGTTGGGTGCGGCGGCGTGGGACAAACGCCCGTCGCCGGTATTCCGTGAGCGCATCAACCACGCCATTACGCTCTACCAAAGCCATCGGGTCGGTAAAATCATTTTCACCGGCGGGACACCCAAAAAAGGATTTATGACCGAAGCCGAAGTGGGGCGCCGATACGCGCTCAAGCAGGGCATACCGGCGCACAATATCCTGTTTGAAAACACGTCGCGCAACACTTACGAAAACCTGCGCAATATCGTCCCCATCATGCACGCCAACGGAGTCGGCAGCATTATCGTTGTCAGCGACCCGTATCATTTGGCGCGTGCCGAAGAAATGGCCGCCGATTTGGGCTTGTCAGATGCGCAGTTCTCCGCCACCCCGACCACGCGCTTTGATGAGCGCAGCAAGAAAGCCAAGTTTCTGATGCAGGAGAGCTATTCTTTGTTTCTCTACCGTATCGGCAAATGGAGCGATGCCGTTTGGAATTGGATAGGTGGTTGAGCCTTCGGTAATCCATGTAAAAGGCCGTCTGAATCCTTTTAGGTTTCAGACGGCCTAAATGTATGCTTACTTATTGATATTGATTTGCAGCTATACTGCCAAAAATGACTACAGCCAGCACCAGATAAATTGCCATTACGATGGCAAACAGAATCAAGGCAGCCTTGAAATAATTGGCTTTATTCGGATTGGTGTTTGAGCTGAATGCCCACACAAGCATCATGATCAGATTGACCAGCGGAATCATCATAATCAAGTTTGTTAGCAACCATTCTTTGACGCTTACAACAGGAGCCTGCTGATGGCCGATTTGGTTTTGTCCGTTCATACGTACCCAGTAATTTTGTTGAAAGAACAGTAATTATACTCATTAAATCTTTATCGGCATAGCATGCTCAGGCCGTCTGAATCTTCAGACGGCCTGAGCCTATGATTTTTGCAGCCGCTATTTCAATTGGATGTAAAACGTACCGTCCGGCACGACGGGCAGGTATTTGCGGTAGAAGTCCAGATAGGTCTTGTTTGGGTCTATGTCGGCAAACTGCTGCGGATACAGGGTTTTGGCGATAAATTGCGCGCTGGCCAAATCGGCGAGCGAGCGGGAGGCGGTGTGGTAGATGCCGTAAACGCGTTTGTTTTTGACGGCAGGAATGTCTACCCAGCCTTTGCGTTTGACAAATCCGGCCAGGCGGCGTTGCGCATCGGCCTGGCTGATGCCTATGCCCATCGCCATAATGTCAGGCTTGTCTTTATGGCCGTTTTCCGTCCCCGAAATGACGATGACGTCGGGTTTGGCCGTCAGGAATTTTTCAGGGTTTATCGGTCCCCAGTTTTTAATGTAAGGCGCGGCGATATTGTTGCCGCCTGCTGTGTCGGCAATCGCGCCCCACATATCTTTGCCGAAGGTGTAGCTGTATTCGGACGGGCCTTTATCGCCGAACTCGATATAGATTTTCGGTTTGGACTGCTTGGCGCGTGCGACGCGTTTTTGGATGTCGGCAATGCCTCGGGCGTATTCGGCGGCAATTTTTTGGGCGCGCGCCTGCGTACCGTTGAGTTCGCCGAAAATTTCCGCACTGCGCGTGTGCCGCGCGACGGTTTCGGCGTTGAAATCGACCACGACGACGGGTATGCCTGCCGCTTTAATGCGCGGCAGATGGGTGGCGATGGCCTTATACTGCCAGTCGGCCAGAATCAATACGTCCGGCTTGAGCGCGAGCGTTTTCTCCAGTGAAAACGTGCCGGTGTTGATGTTGCCGATGTCCGCAATGTTTTGCAGCGTAGGCAGCTTCTGTTTGAACATCGCCCAGCTGCCGGGATTGAATTTCTCCCAAAACTCACGCGAAATGCCGATGACGTTTTTAAATTTGTCCGCGCCCGTTACCGCGATATAGTCGGGATAGTAAAACGCCAAAACCGCGCGTTTGACAGGGACATCGACTTTGACTTCGCGTCCCAATACATCTTTGATAGTTTTGATTTCGGCTTGGGCAAAAAGGGGCAGGAGGGCGAGGGCGGCAAATAAAGCGCGTTTGTTCATGAGCGGATCCTTTAAAAGAAATAATTATCATTATATTTGATTTGTTTTCAGGAGAAAAGTCCCAGACGGTCCTTCTGCGCCAACATTATTTTCAGACGGCCTTACATTGTTTAAACCACGCCGAAAAAGTAAAATACCTGTTTTCAAAGACTTTGGAGCCATCATGACCGTCAAAACCCGTTTCGCCCCCAGCCCCACCGGCTACCTGCACATCGGCGGCGTACGCACCGCCTTGTTTTCATGGGCGTTTGCCCGCCATCATAAAGGCGAGTTCCTATTGCGTATCGAAGACACCGACTTGGCGCGCTCTACTGCCGAATCTGTCAACATCATTCTCGACGGCATGAAATGGGTCGGCCTGGACTACGACAACGCCGACAACGTCGTTTACCAAACCCGCCGTTTCGACCGCTATAAAGAAGTCATTGCCGAACTTTTAGAAAAAGGCCATGCCTACTACTGCTATTGCAGCAAAGAAGAGCTGGAAGCCATGCGAGAGAAAGCAGAAAGAAGGCACAGCGACTTACGACCGCCGCTGGCGTCCAGAAGCAGGCAAAACCCTGCCCGAAATCCCTGCCGACGTGCAACCCGTTGTCCGTTTCAAAACGCCTTTGGACGGCGTGACCAAATGGACGGACTTGGTCAAAGGCGAAATCTCCATTCCCAATGAAGCGCTTGACGACCTGATTATTGCCCGCGCCGACGGCACACCGACCTACAACTTCTGCGTCGTGGTGGACGACTACGACATGGGCATTACCCACGTTATCCGTGGTGACGACCATGTGAACAACACCCCGAAACAAATCAACATCTTAAAAGCCATTGGCGCCACCCTACCCGAATATGGCCACCTGCCCATGATTCTTAACGAGCAAGGCAAAAAAATCTCCAAACGCAGCGGCGATACCGTTGCCATTACCGATTTTGGCGCGATGGGCATCCTGCCCGAAGCCATGCTCAACTATCTGGCACGCTTGGGCTGGGCGCACGGCGACGACGAGTTCTTTACGATGGAACAATTCATCGAATGGTTTGATTTAAAAGACGTTTCCCCATCCCCAAGCCGCATGGACTTGAAAAAACTCTACTGGATTAACGGCGAACACATCAAAATCACGCCTAACGACAAACTGGCTGAAATGGTAAAACCCCGCCTCGCCCTGCGCGATATCCATGAAACCAGCAAGCCCGCTTTGGAAGACGTGTTGGCATTGGTCAAAGACCGCGCCCAAGACCTGAACACGCTTGCCGACGAGTGCCTCTACTTCTACGTCAAACAAACCCCTGCTGAAGCAGACGTGCTGAAACACTGGGACGATGAAGCCGCCGCCCGTATGCTGCGCTTTGCCGAACGCCTTGAAGGTTTGGAAGACTGGACCGCCGAAGCCATCCACGACCTCTTCAAACCTTTCTGCGACGAAGAAGGCATCAAAATGGGCAAACTCGGCATGCCCCTGCGCCTCGCCGTCTGCGGTACGGCAAAAACCCCAAGCGTCGATGCCGTATTGGCATTAATCGGAAAAGAAGAAGTGTTGAAACGGATCCGTTCGTAAGGCATGAATGATAAAAGGCCGTCTGAAAATTTTTCAGACGGCCTTTTATCATAAAACCAGAAAATAATGGAATAAGGCGGAGAATATGAGAAAATAATAGCTGCCTGTCACAACAGTTGATTGAATTAATTTTTATCATCAGCCTGAATGTCCGGATTAGATAAAATAAACCATCAAGAACAAAGACCAACAAGCATATTATGTAAACTTGGCGGCTGGAAAAATCGGCTCTGCGCTTTACTTTACAAATCAAACTACGTTAAAGGAAAACCCATGAAAAAAACCTTACTTGCCCTGATGATGTTATCTACCGCCGCTGCGTATGCCGGTGAGGCGGAAGACCGTTTGCTGTCCGTCCAATCGGTTTACCGTGCCGCTTTGCATGAGCAAAACAGCAACGACAGCAAAATCATTTCCCTGCAAAGCGATTTGGAAAGCGCGCAGCGCCGTTTGCAGGCTGCGCAATCCGATATTGACCGTTTGAAAGGCGAAATTCAGACGGCCTTGGCTCAGAAAGAGCAGCAAAATGCCAAGCTGCAACAAGCCGGCCAGATGTTGGACGCGGCGTGGAATGCCGTTTACGGCGTAGGCGGCAGCAAGGCGAATCAATAATTTAGACATTGTATTATTTGCGTTTTACGCTTCTTTTATCATATTTATAAGGAAACCTCATGTCCCTACCTCCCTGCCCGAAATGCCACTCCGAATACACTTACGAAGACGGCGCTCAATACGTTTGCCCTGAGTGCGCCCATGAGTGGAACGAGGCCGATGCTGCGGTCGCCGGCGATGATGCCTTGGAAGTCAAAGATGCCAACGGCGCGGTCTTGCAAGATGGCGATACGGTTGTCTTGATTAAAGATTTGAAAGTCAAAGGCAGCTCTATGGTCATCAAGCAAGGCACCAAAGTCAAAGGCATCCGCCTGCAAGAGGGCGACCACAATATCGGTTGCAAAATTGATGGCAGCGCGATGAACTTGAAATCTGAGTTTGTCAAAAAAGCCTAAAGATTTTATTTTTGAAAAGGCCGTCTGAAATCCGAAGATTAGGATTTCAGACGGCCTTTATACATTCCGTTCAAAATAAAACAAATCTTTATTTAAAATTAAATAAATTGAATAGAGTTGAATTTCAAACCGTCTGAAAAAGCGGCGGAAAAATGTTCCGCACATACGCGGGTGTAAAACCGTTAAAATAACGCTTTCCCCTATTCTACGGAACCATTATGCCTCAGTCGACCGCCAAACAGATTTTGCACGAAGTATTCGGTTATCCCGAATTTCGTGGCAAGCAGGAGGCTATCGTCAATGCTTTGGCCGGTGGCGAGAGTTTGATGGTGCTGATGCCGACGGGCGGGGGCAAGTCTTTGTGTTACCAGATTCCGGCGCTGATGCGAGAAGGCGTGGCGGTTGTCGTATCGCCGCTGATTGCGCTGATGAACGACCAAGTGGCCAGCCTGCATGTAGCCGGGATTGAAGCGGCGGCAGTCAACAGCAGCACATCGGCAGATGAGGCGCGCGAGATTGCCGACAAGCTTGCCCAAGGCCGTCTGAAACTGCTTTATGTCGCGCCGGAACGCTTGGTTACCGACCGCTTTTTACGTTTTCTCGACCAACAAACCGTCAGCCTGTTTGCCATTGATGAGGCGCATTGCGTCAGCCAATGGGGACACGATTTCCGCCCTGAATATCAACAGCTCGGCATACTTGCCGAACGCTATCCGAACGTCCCGCGCATCGCCCTGACCGCTACCGCCGATGCGGCCACGCGCGCCGACATCAAGTATTATCTGCATTTGGACAATGCGCCCGAATTTATTTCCAGCTTTGACCGTCCGAATATTTATTATCAGGTTATCGAAAAAAATAATGGTAAAAAACAACTGCTGGATTTCATCCGCAAGCAGATGCATGGGCAAAGTGGCATTGTGTATTGTTTAAGCCGCAAAAAAGTCGAGGATGTGGCTCAGTTTTTGTGTGAAAACGGCTTGGAGGCGATTCCGTATCATGCCGGTTTGAGCATGGACGTGCGCGAGGAAAACCAACGCCGCTTTACGCATGAAGACAATATTATTGTGGTGGCGACCGTGGCGTTCGGTATGGGCATAGACAAACCCGACGTGCGCTTTGTCGCCCATCTTGATATGCCCCAGAGTGTCGAACATTTCTATCAAGAATCGGGGCGTGCCGGCCGGGACGGGCTGCCTGCCGTGAGCTGGCTGTGTTACGGTTTGAACGATTGGGTGTTGCTGCGCGAACGTATTGCCGAAGGCAACAGCGATGAAGTGCAAAAGCAAATCGAAATGCAAAAACTCGATGCCATGCTTTCCGTCTGCGAAACCGCCGCCTGCCGCCGCGTGTTGCTGCTCAAACATTTCGGCGAAGAATCCGAACCCTGCGGCCATTGCGACAACTGCCTGCATCCGCCCGTGCGGTTTGACGGCACGGTGTTGGTGCAAAAATTACTCAGTTGCGTGTACCGCGCTGGACAACGTTTTGCCGCCGGTTACATCACCAATCTTTTGCGCGGTAAAAGCGACGATTGGATACAGCGCAACGGCCATGACAAGTTATCCACATTCGGCATCGGCAGCGAACAGACCGACAAGGAATGGCGCAGCGTCATCCGCCAGTGCATCAGCCTGGGCTATCTCACTGTTAACGTAGAGCAACATCAAGCCCTGCAGCTGACCGAAGCGGCAAAAAAAGTCCTCAAGGGCGAAACCGAAGTCATGTTGCGCCCCCTGCGCCGCGAAAAAACGGCCACTCAAAAGCCGAAAGACGATTGGTTGCGTACAGAACGTGAAGAGCGTTTGTGGCAGGCATTGCGCCAATGGCGGCAACAACGCGCCCGGGCAGAGGAAGTACCGGCCTATGTGGTCTGCGGCGACAAAACCCTGCGCGATATTGTCGAAAAAATGCCCCGAAGTTTGGAAGATTTACATCAAATCTACGGCTTGGGCGAGGCGAAAATCAATAAATTCGGTTTGGAGATACTCGACGTTTGCGAAACGGTCGAAGCCGGTACAGTTTCCACAGATAATGTACAAGTTATCCACAGCTTGGGCGAGCGCGAACAGGCCTTAAAACAGGCTTTGGAAACTTGGCGCGAGCAGCAGGCAAGTGCCGATCAAGTAACGCTGGGTACGGTATTCTCCAACGAAAGCATGGACGATTTGCTGACCAATACGCCTGCCGAACCCATCGACCTTTTAGGCGTGTATAAACTAGGCGAAAAACGTATCGAACAATACGGCGAGGGTATTTTAAACATCTGCCGCCCGTTTTCAGATGGCCTGAGCGAAGAGGACAAACGCAAACGCCGATTGATGCGCCGCCTGCTTCAGTGGAACATCGATACTGCCCGCCATGAAGGCCTCGAAGCCTATCAGATATGCAGCAAAGTCACCTTGCGTGCCATTGCCGCCCGACGGCCGCAAGATTTGGCGGAGCTGGCGGAAATCCACGGCATGAATGAGGAGAAAACCGACAAATACGGAGCGGAAATTGTCGAATTGTGCAAACAAGCGGATTAATTGACCGCGTTTATTGTCAAAGGCCGTCTGAAACCCAATCAAGCATGGTGTTTCAGACGGCCTTTTTGAATTTTTAATCTTTATAAAACAATGAACAAGAAAATATTTGTATTGAATGTGTCAGTTTTTTGAGGCCGTCACGTCTAAACAGGCATGAAATATGGGATGGTGCCGATTGATTTTTCGTCCCATCCCATTTGAAACACATCGATAAGGAAAATAAATGAACACCTCAGCCAACCCCTCTTGGCAGGCCGCTTTCGGCTTGTTGACGCTCAGGCTTTTTGCCGCGTATGAATTTCTTGAGTCCGGCCTGGAAAAATGGAACGGGGAAAACTGGTTTGCAGATATCAACAATCAATTTCCCTTTCCGTTCAATTTGTTGCCGGATACGGTCAACTGGAATTTGGCCATGTGGGCGGAACTGGTTTTGCCTGCGCTGCTCATCGTCGGCTTGGCAACGCGGCTGTCCGCGCTGGGATTGATGGTCGTGACGGCTGTCGCATGGTCTGCGGTACATGCCGGCTTGGGGTACAATGTGTGCGACAACGGTTATAAAATGGCACTGATTTATTTGGTGGTTTTATTTCCTGTCCTATTGCAGGGCGCAGGCCGTCTGTCTTTGGATGCCCTGCTGAAGAAACGCTGTTGTCGTATCAAGCATTTTCTTTAATGAGTTACGGTCGCGGGCCGACTTTAAATGCCCGATATTATCCCTTGATTTATTTAAACCCATATTTTTAAAAGGAAGTTAAAATGAAAAAAAATGTAGCTGCTGCTCTGGCCGGTGCACTGTCCCTGTCTCTGGCTGCCGGTGTTGTTGCCGCTGATAAAGCCGCCAGCGACGTGGCCGTTGAGAAAACTGTTAAAGCTGCCGAAGGTACTTGCGGCGCACAAGCAGCATCTAAAGCAGGCGAAGGTAAATGCGGTGTAGCCATGAAAAAAGCCCACGCTAAAAAAGGCAAAGCATCTAAAGCCAAAGCTGCCAAAGTAGTAGAAGGCAAATGCGGCGAAGGTAAATGCGGTTCTAAATAATCCTGCAACATACCTTTAACAAAGTCGCATTTTACAAACAAAAATGCGACTTTGTCGTTTATACGGCACCATAACAGGACATCACCATGATTCAACATGCAGGCTTGGGCTACCGCCGCGACTTGGCGGAAGACTTCCTCTCGCTTTCAGACGACAGCCCGATACGCTTTATCGAAGCCGCCCCCGAAAACTGGCTGAAAATGGGCGGCAGGGCACGCAAACAGTTTGACCGCGTGGCAGAGCGGCTGCCGCTGGCGTTGCACGGATTATCCATGTCGTTGGGCGGACAAGCCCCGCTGGATACCGACTTGATAGACGGCATCAAAGAAATGATGCGCCGTTATGACTGCACGTTTTTCTCCGACCATTTGAGCTACTGCCACGACGGCGGTCATCTTTACGATTTGTTGCCGCTGCCTTTCACTGATGAGATGGTGAAACATACCTCGCGGCGTATCCGCGAAGTGCAGGATCGGTTGGGCTGCCGTATTGCCGTGGAAAACACCTCCTACTACCTGCATTCCCCGCTTGCCGAGATGAACGAAGTCGAGTTCCTCAACGCCGTTGCACGCGAAGCCGACTGTGGCATTCATCTCGATGTGAACAATATCTACGTCAACGCCGTCAACCACGGCCTGTTGTCGCCCGAAGCCTTTTTAGAGAATGTGGACGCAGAGCGAGTGTGCTATATCCATATTGCCGGGCATGATGTGGAAACGCCGGAATTGTTGATTGATACGCATGGCGCGGCGGTATTGCCGACCGTTTGGGATTTGCTCGAACTGGCCTATGCCAAACTGCCGACGATTCCGCCCACCCTGTTGGAACGCGATTTCAATTTCCCGCCTTTTGCCGAACTCGAAGCCGAAGTTGCCAAAATCGCCGACTATCAAACGCGTGCCGGAAAGGAATACCGCCGTGCAGCCTGAAACTTCCGCCCAATACCAACACCGTTTTGCCCAAGCTATACGCGAAGGCAAAGCTGCAGACGGACTGCCGCAAGATCGTCTGAACGTCTATATCCGCCTGATACGCAACAATATTCACAGCTTTATCGACCGCTGCTATACCGAAACGCTGCAATACTTTGACAGCGAAGAATGGGGCCGTCTGAAAGAAGGTTTCGTCCGCAACGCGCGCGCCCAAACGCCCTATTTTCAAGAAATCCCCGGCGAGTTCCTCCAATATTGCCAAAGCCTGCCGCTTTCAGACGATCTCTTGGCATTGATGGACTTTGAACACACCCAGCTGCTCGCCGAAACCGCTCAAACCGACAGCCAAGCAGTCCATACAGATTCAGACGATTTAGCGTACACCCTTTCTCCCGCCGCCTTTGTGCGCCGTTATCAGTATGATGTGACCGACGAATTGCAGGAAGCGGAAACTGCTGTTTTGGTGTGGCGCGATAAGGAAGACGACGTGATGTACCAAACCCTCGACAATTTCGACGCATTATTGCTGGAAACGCTGGCAGAGACGCCCACTTCCCTAAACGGCCTGCAAACCATGCTGACAGAGTTCATGCCGTCTGAAAACGCTTGGCAGGACGCATTAAGGCAGAAATGGACGGATTGGCGGGAACAGGGCATTTTGGTTGCAGCATAAACCAAGGCCGTCTGAAACGGACGCAGTCGGTTTCGGTAAAACAAAAATACTACTGAAATCGTTTATAGATTCAATCGCATGCTCTTGCCGTATCAGCGTAAAATCAGAAGCATATTGATCATTCCTTTCATACTGATACATTATGGCCCTACCCGAACTGACCGATGCCGAGCTTGCCGAATCCCGTAAACTGCTGCTGCGCTTTGCCCATATCCAGCTGCCCGACCGCCCCGATTTGGCGGAAGACCTCGTACAGGAAACCATGCTTTCTGCCTACCGTGCGGCCGAGGGTTTCAAAGGCGACGCCCAAGTGAGCAGCTGGTTGTTTGCAATCTTAAAAAACAAAATTACTGACTGCCTGCGCCAAATCGGTCGGCAACGCCAAGTTTTCGTCACGCGCGACGAGGAAGCCTTGGATGAAGCCTTTGAAGGACATTTTGCCGCCGACGGGCATTGGACAGACGAAGGACAGCCTCAGGGTTGGGACTCACCCGAAGCCAGTTTGAACAATAAAGAGTTCTACCAAGTTTTACAGACCTGCCTCTACTATCTGCCGGAAAACACCGCCCGCGTGTTTACCATGAAAGAAATTCTCGGTTTTTCAAGCGATGAAATCCGCGAGCAATGCGGCATCAGCCATGCCAACTATCACACCATCATGCACCGCGCGCGCGAAACTTTGCGCCAGTGCCTGCAAATCAAATGGTTCTCCCATGCCTGACAGGAAAATACCATGAAAAAATGCCGCAAAATAACCGATCTGATTTCCAAACAGCAAGACCAAGTGCATCTCAGTCTTTTTAACCGCATTGCCCTTGCCGTCCACCTGTCGCTCTGCCCCCGTTGCCGCGAATATAAGAAACAGCTCGAATTAATCAGCAACGCCATACACAAGATGTTTCGATGATTCAAAAAAAAGGTCGTCTGAAACCTACCTCTGTCAGTTTCAGACGGCCTTTTTGTATCTGCTTTATTTATCGCTAACTTTGAATAAGCCATGGTTTGCCGCTCACTTTATTAGCAGCATTTGTTTGCAAACTTGCGCCGTTGGCCTTTGTCTTTTGAGGCATAGCGGAAGATTTTGATGCGGTAGAACAAGATAAAGGCCGTCTGAAAGATAAATTTCAGACGGCCTTTTTCACGGCTCTTATTGTTGCTCTTCCGGCTCCGGTTTGTCTTTGCCGAACCAGTTGTCAAAGCGGATGGTGTATTTCAACTCGCCGCCGGAGGAGCGCGTGCCGATGCGGGCAACGGCTTGGATGGCGCGGGTCAGTTGGTACACGAGTTTGACGGATTGTTCGGCGCTGGAGATGCCGTATTCGTAACCTACGTAGAGGTTGTTGGTGAGCTGTTTGCCGACGGTCAGGACTTGTTCGGCAGGGTTGAGCTCGCCGGTTTGGGCGTTGCGGCTGCGTTTGCTGGTGAAGCCCAAATCATCGACAAGGCCGATGCGGTCGTTGACTTGGCCGGCAAGCAACGCGCTGGCGGCCGCTGAGAGCGTGGCGTTGTCGCCGTCGCTGCCGCTGCTGGCACGGTTGAGGATGAGCCAGGAGAGTTTGTCTTTTTCACTCATGGCTTCTTTGGCAACCAAAGTCACGCGCGGATTGTTGAGGCTGCCGAGAACTTCGACACCTGCACCGACCGGGGAGAGACGGCGTTCGGCACGGATGTTGAGGTTCGGATCGGTCAGCGGGCCGACGAAGGAAACCGAGCCTTTGGTGATGTCGAGGTCTTGGCCGTAGGCTTTGTAGCGGCCTTTGACAACGCGCACGGTACCGATGCCTTGGACGGTTTCACCCGGGCGGGAAGTGAGGGTCAGTTTGCCACCGATGGTAACGTCTGCGCCGTAGCCGACAAAACGAACATTGTCGTTGATGTTCAGGGTAAGGTTCATGTTGATGGGCGTGGTGGCCGTTGCTTCTTTTTTGGTTTCGCCCAGTACGACCACGTCGTCGTCGAGGGTCGGCATGGAGGATTTTTGCGAACCAAACCTGCCGTAGTCGGTGTTGAGCGTGCCGTTGAGCGATACGCCTTTTTCCGGATTGTAGAGGACTTTGGCCGCGCCGGAGAGCTGCAGTTGGCGGTTTGGACGCGAGAGGGTGCGGTATTTGTCGAAGACGATGTCCACGTCGACATCGGGGTTGGCGTTGGCAAGGTTGACCGCGCCTTTGAGCTCAATCGTGCCGCCACGGTGGAATTTGAGGCTGTCGATGACCCATTTTTGACCCTGCAGGCGTGAACGCAACACGCCGTTGTCGAGAATCAGGCCTTGGGTTTGATGGCGGTAATAGAGGTTGTCGCCGTTAATCAGGCCGCTCAGTTGTGGATCGTTCAGACGGCCTGCCAAGTTGACGGCGGCGTTCAGACGGCCTTTGAGGGTTTGGCCGACGGGCAGGAAGTTGCGGAAGACTTCGAGGTTGGCAACGTTCAGATTGAGTTTGCCGCTCAGAGGGGCGGTATCGAAGCTGGTGCCCTGACCGATGTTGACGGTGCCGTCGGCTCGGCCGTAATTGGTTTGGAGGTCGAGGTTGCTGTTGACGGTGGGCGAACCGAGTCGGCCGCCGATGGTGGCGGTCGCGTTCAGACGGCCTGCAATGCCTTGGGCTGTCGCCGGCATAAAGGATTTGAGCGAGCCCAAATCGGGAACGCTGATATTGACCTTGCCGCTGACGGGGGCGTTGTTGATGTTGTTGCCGAACTGTTGCGCGATGCCGAGCGTGCCGTCAACTTTGCCGAAGCGGGTGTTGCCTTCCAGCGTGCTGTCGATGCGGCCGTTTTGGAAACGGGTGCGCAGGGTGAGCGCAGAAAGTCCCAAAGGCTGTTTGTTTTTCGGGTCTTTGCTCGGCAGAATGATGTCGCCGCTTTGACGGTTGATGTTGAGGAAGCCGCGCGCGTTTTGACTGTACGCCAAATCCCAGTCGCCGCCCAAGACGAGGTTGTGTTCGATGGGCGGGGTGTAGAAGTTGTGCAACTCGGTAATGTGCAGATTTTGCGCGCTGCCTTTGCTGGTAATGCCGGCTTTTTTGTCCCAAACGAAATTTTGCAGGTTGAGGCTGCCGCCCATGGCCGCCCAGCGTGCGCTGCTGAGGGAGACGCGTTCGCTGCCGGCTTCGAGGTTGAGGCGGTTTTGCAGTTTGAGGTTGAACGCGCCGCTGATGTCGAGCGTGTCAACCGTGCCTTTCCATTGGGTTTGGTCTTTGTTGAGGCCGCCGGCGGCGTCGAGGTCGAGCTTGTAGCGTTTGTTGTCCACCGCCATGTTGCTGTTGCCGCGGATGTGGTGGTGAGAACCGGTGCCGCTGATGAGCAGGTTGACGCTGTCGATCATGGCCGCGCCGCCGGAGACGGCGATGTGTTCGCCTTTGATGTCGGCACTCAGCGGACGGTTGGTGTCGGGCGAACCTTTGAGCTTGAAGTCGAGGGTGCGGATGTTGACGGCATCGGCGACTTTGAAGTTGCGCGCTTCGCCGTTCAAATCGGCTTCAAGGGTTTTGAGGCCGTCTGAAAAGCTGCCGGAGATGTAGCCGCGCGCGTTGAGCAGGCCGCCCAAGCCGAAGCCGAAACGCGACAAATCGGGGGCGGTAATGTTGAGGTTGAGGCGGTCGCCTTTTTTGCCGAAGCTGCCGTTGGTTTTGACGATGTTGCTGCCGAGGGTCAGGTCGGTCAGGGCGCGCGAGAGGTGTTTGTTTTCATAGGCGACGTCGGCTTTGCCACTGAGCGGAACGCCGTTGAGCGTACTCGGTGCGAACTGCATTTTGCCGGCGAATTTTTCTTGCGCCAGTATGCCGGTCAAGTTGATGTTGCCGTTGACGCTGCCTTGCGGAAGCTGTGGATCGATGCGCGCAGGGTTGAAGGCTTTGCTGACGATGTCCAGTTGCAGTTTGCGGTCTTTGAAGAGTTCGAGCGAGCCTTTGGCGTTGAGTTCGCCGCCGTTTTGAGGAACCAGGCGGACTTTGTCGAGCTTGAGCGTGCGCTGGCCGAGCTGTTTGTCGGTTTGGAAAAACAGCATGCCGTCTGTACGCGCAAATCCGCTGTCGAGATTCCAGTTGATGACGGGGGAGGAGGTTTCGCCTTTGACGTCGATACTGCCGTTCAGACGGCCTGCGATGTTTTGACGGACAAAGTCGTCCGCGCCGGTATTGTTGATGCCCAGTGCGAGTTTGAGCTGGTCTTGGGCGGTATCAATTGAGCCGGATACATCGATGCTGCCGTCTTTGAGCAGGTCGACGCCGATGTCTTCAATCATGACCGTGCCTTTGTCGTCGACGATGAATTCGCCGAGGATGCGTTTGACGGGGATATGATTTTCATCGGCAAAACCGGCTTGGTCGTTTTCCAAGTCAATCGAGCCTTCCAACGCAACGCCGTTGGTAAACGACGGAATGGTGGTAGCGTCGAAATTCAGGCGCGCTTTGGGCAGGCTGGGCAGGAAGGCCTGCGGATTGATGTTGGAACCTTTAATCAGGATTTCGCCGACGGTTTCATTGAGGCTGTCGGCGAATGGATGAATAGTGGATTTTGCCGACAAATGAACGTTGTCGCTATCGAGCAGCAAGTCGGTGGATACGTCTTGCAGGCTGCCCCACAGGCGCACCGTACCATGTAGGGTTTCGCCCTCAAGCTGGCCTTTGGTGTAGATGGCGGTATTGAGGACGTAGGGTTTGTTCAAACCGATCACCACCGCGCCTGTCGAGCTGCTCCATGGCGTATCGGCGGTTTTGATGTGGAGGCGGTGTTCTTTTTTGTCGTAATGATAGGCCGCGTGCAGATGGTCGAGATAGATGGTCTGCTTGTCAAAACGCTTGCCTACGCTGATTTTGCCGGTTTCCAAACGGTCGAGATAGGCGGTAACGGGCAGGTCTATGCTGTCGGGCAGGCCTTTTGAAGGCTCTTCTTCTTTAGGCGGCGTGCGTTTGGTCATGATGGCGATGTCGCCGGCCACGACTTCGGTGATATGCAAGGAAGGACGGGTCAACTCGGATGGTTTCCAATCAAAGCGGAAGTTGCTGATTTTGACATCCGCACCTTCTGTTTCAATCAACCATTTGTCGCCTTCAAAGCCTTCAATCAGCGTGCCTTTCAGCGTGTCCGAGGAGATTTTGACACCGAACCATGACGGGATTTTGTACAAACCGAAACGCAAACCCGACTCCGTACCGACCAGCCAGCCGATCGCGCCGGCGGAAACGGTCAATACGCCCAAGGCGGACAGGACAAAGCCGCGCAACAGGCGTTTTTTGCGTTTTGGCGGGGCAGGCTGTTGTTCAGACGGCGTGGAAGTGTTTGCAGTATCGGTCATGATATTTTTCTGTTTGTCTGTTGTTCAGACGGCCTGAAATGGCTGAGGCCGTCTGAAAGAATGGATGGTGAGTATGTTTGTTAAAACCTTGTGCCCAAGCTGATGTGCCAGCGGATTTTTTTGTCGTGATGGCCGTAGGCAATATCGAAGGAGAACGGTGCAACCGGGCTGAACCAGCGCACACCCAAGCCGGTACCGTGTTTTAAGGTCATGTGTTTGAAATTGCTTGCCGCATCGCCGACATCGTGGAAGATGGCGCCGGAGAAGCTCTTGGTAACCGGGAATTGATATTCAAGGCTGCCGACCACCAAGGCGCGTTGCGGCAGGACGGAGCCGTTGGGACCTGCCAAGCCGATACTGTCGAGTTCGTAACCGCGTACGGAAGTTGCGCCGCCGGTACGGAACATCAGGCTGGACGGCACTTCTTCACCCTCGCGGGCATAAACGTAGCCTGCCTGTCCGCGTACGATGAATGTCCCGAGTTTTTTGTTTTCAGGCGTGAAGAAATAGCCTGCGCGTGCCATGGCGCGTGCCATTTGGGTGGAGGAGAGGAATTTGCCCAAGGTTGTGCCGATTTTGCCGTCGAGGTAGTAGCCGTTTTGAGGGTGAAGCTCGGTTTCGATGCTTTGCCGTTTCCATGAGGCGGTCAGCATGGTGGCATGGCTTCGGCCCAAATCGTAGCTGGTGTCGGGGACTTTGCGGTCTTCGGTAATGAATTCGAGGCCGAAGCGGGCATCAATATTGTTGCGGTCGCGGACATACCAAATACCGCTGGTCAGGGCGCGTTTTTCAAGGTTTTGCGTGGTCGAGCGGTTGTAGGAAACGTTGCTTGTCCAGTAGTTGCCGCGGTTGTTGCGCGGTTGGCTGATACCGGCGGCCAGCGTGGTTTCGTATTTGTCCATGTCCCAAACGATGGAACCGATGTAACCCTTGTTAAAGAGGTTGTAATAGTCGTAGGCGATGCGGCCGCCGATTCCGTATTCGGAGTCGTAGCGGATACCGGTTTCCAGTTTGTGGCGTTTGACTTCGGTCACGTTGATTTTGACGGGAACGCGGTCACCTTGCAGTTGATCGAAATCGGCCTGTACGGACGCGCCGGAATAGTGGCCGTTTTGCTCGAGCGCCTGTTGCAGGTCGAGGATTTTGTCCAAGTCGTAAGGCGAGCCTGGGTGGAAACGCGCCATGCCGGAAACCACGCTCTCAGGGTAGCGGCGTGTGCCGGTGATTTGGAAATCACCAAAGTAAATGGGGCGGTTGCTCTCCACGATGACGTTCAAGTCGGCTTTTTGGGTATTGGGATTGATGGTGGCTTGGGTGGTGGTGAGTTTCGCCAAAGGGTATTTTTTACGTGTTACCGCGCTGAGGACGGAGGTTTTACTTGCACTCCAGCCGTCTTGGTCGAAGTTTTCGCCAACGGGCTGTTGCCAGTTTTCCATCGCATTTTGGTAGTACTCGGCCAAGTTGTCGTCATTCAATACGTCGCCGAGGATGGCCACGCTGACGTTGTCGACTTTGGTGCGCGGGCCGGGGGTGACGTTGACGGTATAGCTCTCGCCGTGGTCTTGAATATTGACATTGCTGTTGAAGTAGCCTTTGGTCCGGAGCATGGTTTTGACGTTGTCGGGTGCCTCTTCGGCGAGGAAGCCGACCTGTTCTTTATCCAGCTCTTCTTCCTGCTGCTGGGTAATCAGCGGCAGGTATTCTTCAAGCATTTCTTTGACTTCGCTGTCTTGGGTGTCGATTTTGACGGGGAATTTGGGCTTGAGTTTGCCTGTTTGGTCGTCTTTGGGCTGCTTAGGCATTTCGGATTCGGGAACAGCTTCGTAGTCTTCCGCTTTGGGAACGGAAGTATCTACTGCCAACGCGTGTCCGTAGGCGAGCGCCAATGATGCAAATAAAACAGGGTAGGTCAGTTTGGTCATGATGTGTGTTCGACAGCGACAATTCTTTAGTTTGGAGATTTTAACATTATTTCTGCAAGCTTTCAGGCTATGGATATAAACGGAAATTTAGCGCGATAACGTTGCAAAATGCGATTTAAGGGCGGATTTTGGTTTGTTTCTATCTGATTGTAATATTTATGTTTTGTGTTTTGACTGATAAATTTGCCTTTGTATTCGGCCTTATGGCGCAGATTTCAGGCCGTCTGAAAGCAAGATGCAGAGAAGTAAAGCAACGGTATGGGCATACTTTAAAGTAGGGTTTGAGCGGATTTACTCATATTTTTGGAATAAAGTGTCAACTTTTTCATAAATACTAAACTTTAATGCTGTTTTTGTGAGGTGTGCATGAAAACCTCGCCGACAAATGATTTTTTATTTTAGAATGTAAGACTTTTTTAACATATCTTTAAATTGTGAAGGAACGGATATGGCAAGTGGCAATCCGATTTTGAACGCGCTCAATCGCGTCAGCCTGGTGGCGCAAATCGCCATCGGCTTGGTTTTAGGTATTCTTGTGGGTGCAGTTTCGCCGCAAGTCGGTATTAGCGCAGGACTGCTGGGCAGCCTGTTTGTCGGTGCGCTTAAGGCTATCGCGCCGATTTTGGTATTTGTTTTGGTGACTGCCGCCATTGCGCAACACCAAAAAGGCAATCAGGCCCACATCAAACCGATTTTGATTTTGTATATTTTCGGTACGTTTGCTGCGGCTGTGGTGGCAGTCATTGCCAGTATGGCATTCCCGACCACGCTGATTCTGCGTACGGCCGGCGATGTATCCGTTGCGCCGCCTTCCGGCATTGTCGAAGTGCTGAAAACGCTGTTGATGAATTTGGTGGCCAACCCGATTAACGCGTTGGCCAATGCCAACTATATCGGCATTTTGGCTTGGGCTTTGGTATTGGGCGCGGCTTTGCGCCATCACGGTTCGGATACGACCCGCCAAGTGGCGGCTGACTTGGCCGATACCGTTTCGACCGTTGTGAAATGGATTATCCGTTTTGCGCCGCTGGGTATTTTCGGCTTGGTGTCTTCCACCATTGCGGAAACCGGTTTTGAAGCGCTTGCCGGTTATATGCAGCTGTTGGCCGTATTACTCGGCTGTATGCTGTTTATCGCTTTGGTGGTCAACCCGATTATTGTGTGGACGCAAATCCGCCGCAACCCTTTCCCGCTGGTGTTTACCTGCCTGCGCGAAAGCGGCGTGTATGCCTTCTTTACCCGTTCTTCCGCCGCCAATATCCCTGTGAACATGGCATTGGCGAAAAAACTGGGTTTGCACGAAGACACTTACTCCATCTCCATTCCATTGGGTGCAACCATCAATATGGCCGGTGCGGCAATCACCATTACCGTTTTGGCGATGGCTGCGGCGCACACGCAAGGCATTACGGTTGACTTCGCCACTGCCCTGCTGCTGAGCCTGGTGGCTACCGTCAGCGCGTGCGGTGCATCCGGTGTGGCCGGCGGCTCGTTGCTGCTGATTCCTTTGGCGTGCAGCCTGTTCGGTATCGATAACGATGTGGCCATGCAGGTGGTTGCCGTCGGCTTCATCATTGGTGTGATTCAAGACTCTGCAGAAACTGCGTTGAACTCTTCCACCGACGTTTTGTTTACTGCCGCTGCCGATTTGGGCCGCCAACGTAAAGAGTAATTTTTAGGGTTAACCTAAAATCCAGCAAAGGCCGTCTGAAAGGTTTCAGACGGCCTTTGTTTTATGTAAAGCAAAGGGATTTTTAGATGGTCAAGCCGATAGATTGGTTTGATCGGACTGACGGTATCTGCTGTCATCAGTCGGATTTTTACCGTAAAATACAGTCTTGAATGTATTTGAACACCTCTTTTCAGACGGCCTGACCGTCTTATCACATTTGCAAAAACAATGATTAAAAAAATATTCTCATGGTTCGAGTCCCGCATCGACCCTTATCCCGAAGCTGCTCCGAAAACGCCAGAAAAAGGGTTGTGGCGGTTCATTTGGAGCAACATTGAAGGCGTGCGTAAATGGATTGCCGTGTTGGCCGTGTTTACGGTCGGCGTCGGCATCATGGAAGCCTTGATGTTCCAATTTATGGGCAAGGTGGTCGACTGGCTCGGCGCTTATACGCCGCAAACGCTGTTTGTTGAAAAAGGCCATGCATTAATCGGCATGATGGCCATGGTGGCATTTTTTGCCGTTTGGACCTTTTTCGCGTCCTGTGTGCGCCTGCAAACCCTGCAAGGCGTGTTCCCCATGCGCCTGCGTTGGAATTTCCACCGCTTGATGCTGGGTCAAAGCCTGGGCTTTTATCAGGACGAATTTGCAGGACGCGTGTCCGCCAAAGTCATGCAAACCGCGCTGGCGTTGCGCGATGTCGTGATGACCGTTGCTGATATGGTTGTGTATGTGCTGGTGTACTTCATTACTTCCGGCGTGATTCTGTCCTCATTTGATGTTTGGCTTATTTTGCCGTTTATCTGCTGGATGATTGGATTCGCCATGATTATGCGCTTCCTGATTCCCAAACTCGGCAAAACCGCTTCACGCCAGGCCGATGCGCGCTCGTTGATGACCGGCCGCATTACCGACGCCTACTCCAATATCGCCACCGTCAAACTTTTCTCCCACGGCGCACGCGAGGCCGCTTATGCCAAGCAGTCGATGGAAGAGTTTATGGTGACCGTCCATGCCCAAATGCGTTTGGCTACGCTGCTGCACACTTGCAGCTTTATCGTCAACAGCTCGCTGACCGTCGGTACGACCGCCTTGGGCATTTGGCTTTGGTATCACGGCCAAGTCGGCGTAGGCGCGGTAGCTACGGCCACGGCCATGGCATTGCGTGTGAACGGTTTGTCGCAATACATTATGTGGGAGTCTGCCCGATTGTTTGAAAACATCGGTACCGTCAACGACGGCATGGCAACCCTGTCCAAACCGCAAACCATCCTCGACAAACCGCAAGCCTTGCCGCTGAAAGTCACCCGAGGCGAAATCAAGTTTGATCACGTCGATTTCTCCTACGAAGCCGGCAAACCGCTCCTCAACGGCTTTAATCTGAACATCAAACCCGGCGAAAAAGTCGGCTTAATCGGACGCAGCGGCGCGGGCAAATCGACCATCGTCAACCTGCTTTTGCGCTTCTACGAACCGCAAAGCGGCACGATTTCGATTGACGGGCAAAACGTCGACAGCGTGACCCAAGAAAGCCTGCGCGCCCAAATTGGCTTGGTGACGCAAGATACCTCCCTGCTGCACCGCTCCGTCCGCGACAACATTATTTACGGCCGTCCCGATGCGACCGAAGCTGAGATGATTTCCGCCGCCGAACGTGCCGAGGCCGCCGGTTTTATTCCTAACTTAAGCGATGCCAAAGGTCGACGCGGCTATGATGCGCACGTCGGTGAACGCGGCGTGAAACTTTCCGGCGGCCAACGCCAACGTATCGCCATCGCCCGCGTTATGCTCAAAGACGCGCCGATTCTGTTACTTGACGAAGCCACCAGCGCGCTTGACTCCGAAGTCGAAGCCGCCATCCAAGAAAGCCTCGACAAAATGATGGAAGGCAAAACCGTGATTGCCATCGCCCACCGCCTCTCCACCATCGCCGCGATGGACCGCCTCATCGTCTTGGACAAAGGCCGTATCATCGAAGAAGGCAGCCACACCGAGTTGCTCGAGAAACAAGGCCTGTACGCCAAACTTTGGGCACACCAAAGCGGCGGCTTCTTGAGTGAGCATGTCGAGTGGGAAAACAATTAAACGCTTTGAAAGAAGATAAAAGGCCGTCTGAAAACATTTTCAGACGGCCTTTTATTAACGAAGCAAAGGGCAGGTGGATAACCGCCCTTTGTCAGTTGAAACCTTAGTTTTTTACAGTCCCAGCGACCAAGCATTTTGGTGTTCGGACAAGTCTTCCAAGCGGTTTTCGTAATGGGCGAAGATTTCTTCGATGATTTCATCTTCGTCATCGATAACTCGGATCAGGTTCAAATCCTCTTCCAAAATCAGGTTTCTGCCCAGCAACTGTTCGCGTATCCAGTCCAACAGTCCCGCCCAAAATGCTTTGCCTACTAAGATAATCGGGCGGTCGGGCGTTTTGCCGGTTTGCACCAAGGTCAGGCTTTCAAACAATTCGTCCAACGTGCCGAAACCGCCGGGCATGACGACATACGCCACGGCGTGTTTGACGAACATGACTTTGCGCGGGAAGAAGTGTTGGAATTTAATCGACAAATCCTGATACGGATTGGCTTTTTGCTCGTGCGGCAACACGATATTCAGCCCCACCGCCGGACTTGCGCCTGCAAACGCGCCTTTGTTGGCCGCTTCCATAATGCCCGGTCCGCCGCCGGAAATGACGGAAAATCCGGCATCCGACAGCTTGCGTGCCAAGCGCAATGTGAATGCGTAGTCGGGATGGTTTTCGGGCGTGCGCGCGCTGCCGTAAATGCTGACGGCCGGCTGAATGGCGCGCAATTCTTCGCCGGCTTCGACAAATTCGGAAATAATCTTCAATACATGATACGACTCGCGCGCCTGAATATCGCGGCGGGTTTCGTCGGGCAGCATGGGTTTGGGCAGTTTTTTGAGCAGGCTCATGGCTTTTCCTTCGTGTTTTTGTGTGCTGTATTGTAACCCGAAAGGGGCGGGCCGTCTGAAAGTCGGGTTTCGGCGGCAAGTGTACCTGCCACATCTTCAAAAGCCCGTTACAATATCTGCTTTTATTCAACTGCTCCGCCATGCTCGACATCATCCACCGCGACAGCCGCACCATCGCCGTCAACAAACCTGCCGGAATGCTGGTGCACCGAAGCTGGTTAGACAAACACGAAACCCGTTTTGCCGTGCAGACCCTGCGCGACCAAATCGGGCAGCACGTCTATCCCGTCCACCGCCTCGACCGCCCGACTTCCGGCGTCTTGCTGTTTGCACTCGATACGGAAGCCGCACGGTTATTGACGCAGCAGTTTGAAAACAAAACCATCGAAAAAACTTATTGGGCGATTGTTCGCGGTCATCTGCCTTCAGACGGCCTGATTGATTACGCCCTCAAATATATGCCCGACAAAATCGCTGAAGCGCAGACCGAAGCCACATTGCAGGAAGCGCAAACCGCCTACCGTTGTCTGGCACAAACCGAGTTGCCGTTCCAATCCGCGTTGCGTTACCCGACCTCTCGTTATTCGTGGGCCGAACTCACGCCGCACACCGGCCGCAAACACCAACTCCGCCGCCATATGAAACACATTTTCCACCCCATCGTCGGCGACACCAACTACGGCGATTTGCGCCAAAACCATGCCGTTGCCGAACATATCGGCACGCAACGCCTGATGTTGCACGCGCGAAGCCTCAGTTTTCAAAGCATAGAAGATGGCAGCCGGATAACTGTACAAGCGCCGATAGACAATGACTGGCGGCTTTGGTTGGAAAAATTCAAAACCGAGGCCGTCTGAAAACCCAAACTGCACATTTTCAGACGGCCCGGTCATGGAAAAAAACAGGTAAATCCCTTACAATACGCCCCTAAAATTTTGAAAGAACACAAGAATCATGGAAGCCGAAGTAATCAACCAGCTTAACAACACCCTAAACGACTTGGAGAAGCGCAGCGAAGACATCCGTGTCTATATGGACTATCAGGGCAAGAAAGACCGATTGGAAGAAGTCATCGGCCTCTCCGAAGACCCGGAACTCTGGAACGACCCCAAACGCGCCCAAGAAATCGGCAAAGAGCGCAAAATCCTCGAAGGCATCGTGTTGACGCTCGACAACATCGCTTCGGGCATCGAAGACAACCGCATGCTGATCGAAATGGCCGTCGAAGAAAACGACGAAGAAGGTTTCGCCGCCGTGCAGGAAGATGTGGCCGGTTTGGAAAAACAAATGGCCGACCTCGAATTCAAACGAATGTTCAACCAGCCTGCCGACCCGAACAACTGCTTTATCGACATCACCGCAGGCGCGGGCGGTACCGAAGCCGAAGACTGGGCGGGCATGCTGTTCCGCATGTACAGCCGCTACGCCGAGCGCAAAGGCTTCAAAATCGAAATCCTCGAAGAAGACGACGGCGAAATCGCGGGCATCAACCGCGCCACCATCCGCGTGGAAGGCGAATACGCCTACGGCCTGCTGCGTACCGAAACCGGCGTTCACCGCTTGGTGCGCTATTCACCGTTTGACTCGAACAACAAACGCCATACGTCTTTTTCATCCGTGTTTGTGTACCCCGAAATCGACGATTCCATCGAAATCGAAATCAACCCGGCCGATTTGCGTATCGACACTTACCGCGCATCCGGTGCCGGCGGTCAGCACATCAACAAAACCGACTCCGCCGTGCGCATTACCCACGAGCCGACGGGAATTGTGGTGCAGTGTCAAAACGACCGTTCGCAACACGCCAACAAAGCCGCCGCGATGGAAATGTTGAAATCCAAACTGTACGAATTGGAAATGCGCAAACGCAACGAAGAGAAACAGGCATTGGAAGACGGCAAGTCCGATGTGGGTTGGGGCAGCCAAATCCGTTCGTACGTTTTGGACTCCTCGCGCATTAAAGACTTGCGCACAGGCTACGAAGTCGGCAATACCAAAGCCGTATTGGACGGCGACTTGGACGGCTTCATCGAAGCCAGCCTGAAACAAGGCGTATAAACCGTAAAACATAAAATGCCGTCTGAAAGATTTCAGACGGCATTTTTCAGTTTGAAAGAAACAATATTTTGCAAATATTAAAACATGTTTTGCAAATGCAAAGATTGGCGGTAATATATAGTTTCTATAAAAATGATTGGTAGGTGCAATAGGCCGTCTGAAGCCTAATCCTGTCCAATATAATTAGGAGAACTTATTAAATGTCCGGTCAAAAGCTGTCTTCTGCCGAGAAAACCTTCTTCGGCCATCCTTTGCAATTATCCACCCTATTCCATATTGAGCTGTGGGAACGTTTTTCCTTCTACGGTATGCAGGGCATCCTGTTGATTTATCTGTATTACGCCGCGAATCAAGGCGGTTTGGGTATGGATAAGGCCTTGGCCGGCGGTATTGTCGGCGCATACGGCGGCAGCGTTTACCTGTCCACCATTCTCGGCGCATGGTTGGCCGACCGCATTTGGGGCGCGGAACGTACCCTGTTTATCGCCGGTATCGTCGTGATGACCGGCCATATTTTATTGGCGATTGTGCCGGGCTTGATGGGACTGCTGTTGGGCTTGGTGTTTATCGCGCTGGGCAGCGGTGGCGTAAAATCGTCTGCCGGTTCGATGGTCGGCTCTTTGTATGAACGGGACGACCTGCGCGAATTACGCGATGCCGGTTTCTCCATTTTCTATATTTCCATTAATATCGGCGGTTTCTTAGGCCCTTTGTTGACCGGTATTTTGCAAGACAGAATGGGATTCCATTACGGTTTCGGCGCGGCGGCCGTCGGTATGGCATTTGGTCTGCTGTGGTATTCACGCGGTCGTAAAAACCTGCCGCATACGCCGGCTCCCAATCCGTTGCGCCCTGAAAAGGTACAGACTGCAATAGCTGTCGGCGTGTTGCTGGTTTTGGTATTGGGCAGCGTGATTGCTTCCGGCGCGCTCAATCTTGAGAACTTTTCACGCTGGCTCTTGGGCGTGGTCATTATTACCGTCATCGCTTATTTTGCACGCCTGCTGGGCAGCAGCCAGGTTGAGGCAGCCAATAAACGTTACATCATGGCTTATATTCCGCTGTTCTTGACCATTTGTATGTTCTGGGCGGTTTGGTTTCAGGTGTACACCGTTGCAACGGTTTATTTTGACGAAACGGTCGACCGTACTTTCTTCGGTTTTACCGTGCCTGTTTCATGGAAAGACTCGATACAGGCCATGTGGGTGGTTCTCTTCTCCGGCGTGATGGCGGCGGTGTGGACGAAAATGGGCAAGCGCCAACCTAAAACGCCGTTGAAGTTTGCGCTGGCCATGTTGGTAACCGGTGTCTCTTATTTGTGTTTCATCCCGTATATTTCATCCGAGACCCCGATGCCGATTATCGTGTTTATGCTGGTGTTGCTGGCGATTACGATAGGCGAGTTGATGCTGTCGCCGATTTCGCTGTCGTTTTCCACCAAAATCGCACCGAGCATGTTTAAAACACAAATGGTTGCTTTGAATTTCTTGGCATTGTCTATCGGCTTTACTTTGGGCGGAGTGTTGTTTAAAGACTACTACAATGCTCAGTCGCCATTGGATTTCTACTGGATGCTGGCCACCATCGGCGCGGTAACCTGCGGTATCCTGTTGGTACTTGCCCCGGTATTGAACCGCATGCTCAAAGGTGTCGATTAGTTTTTCCATTTAAAATAATGTGATGTACACAGGCCGTCTGAAAAGAATCAGTTTTCAGACGGCCTGATGTTTTTATTGAGATTTGGAAAAAGGGGGGGGCTCCAGATTTTTGAAGTAAATCGGACATGAGGAAAACCCGAATTAAATGATACATGATTAAATTGAAATTAAAATTGTGAAATATTAAATAAGAATAAGAATTGTTCTCATAACTTTATTGAATTTATTAGTGTTTTTTTACTGATTTGCTGATATTTACCTTTAAATGGCTTTTGAAATTCGATAAAATGGTAATCTATTTTTAAGATTTGTCTGTCAACCAGTTAGGTACGACCATGTTGGCCAGTTACTTTCCCGTCCTCGTATTCATCCTCGTCGGCCTCGCGGCCGGTGTGCTGTTTATTCTGCTCGGCACAATTTTAGGCCCGAAACGCCACTATGCCGAAAAAGACGCGGCTTACGAATGCGGTTTTGAAGCCTTTGAAAACGCAAGGATGAAGTTCGACGTGCGCTATTACCTCGTCGCCATCCTCTTCATCCTGTTTGATTTGGAGGTCGCGTTCATGTTGCCGTGGGCTGTCGTGTTCAAAGATTTGGGCGCATACGGCTTCTGGTCTATGCTGGTGTTTATCGTCGTTCTGACGGTAGGCTTTATTTACGAATGGAAAAAAGGTGCGCTGGAATGGGAATAGAAGGCGTTTTGAAAAAAGGTTTCATCACCACCAGCGCGGATACGGTGTTGAACTATATGCGTACCGGTTCATTGTGGCCGGTTACTTTCGGCTTGGCCTGCTGCGCCGTGGAAATGATGCATGCGGGTATGGCGCGTTATGACCTTGACCGTTTCGGTATCATTTTCCGCCCGTCCCCACGTCAGGCCGACCTGATGATTGTGGCAGGTACGTTGACCAACAAAATGGCGCCCGCCCTGCGCCGCGTATACGACCAGCTCGCCGAGCCGCGCTGGGTATTGTCTATGGGCTCGTGTGCCAACGGCGGCGGCTATTATCACTATTCTTATTCCGTTGTGCGCGGTGCCGACCGCGTCGTGCCGGTAGATGTTTATGTGCCGGGTTGTCCGCCGACTGCGGAAGCCCTGATTTACGGCCTGATTCAGCTCCAACAAAAAATCAAGCGCACTTCCACCATCGCGCGTGACGAGTAAGGAGAGGACGATATGGCAAGTATTCAAAACTTATACGAGACCGTCGTCGGCGTGCTTGGCGATCAGGCAAGCAAAGTCATTTCCGCTTTGGGCGAGATTACCGTCGAGTGTCTGCCCGAATATTATGTTTCAGTGATGACCACGCTGCGCGATCATGAAGAACTGCATTTCGAGCTTTTGGTCGATTTGTGCGGTGTCGATTACAGCACTTACAAAAACGAAGTATGGCAGGGCAAACGCTTTGCCGTCGTCAGTCAGTTGCTTTCCGTTAAAAACAATCAACGCATCCGCGTACGCGTCTGGGTTTCAGACGACGACTTCCCCGTAGTCGAATCCGTAGTCGATATTTACAATAGCGCGGATTGGTACGAGCGAGAAGCCTTCGATATGTACGGCATCATGTTCAACAACCACCCGGACTTGCGCCGCATCCTGACCGATTACGGCTTTGTCGGACATCCGTTCCGCAAAGACTTCCCGATTTCCGGCTATGTGGAAATGCGTTACGACGAAGAGCAAAAACGCGTGATTTACCAACCTATTACCATTGAGCCGCGCGAGATCACGCCGCGTATCGTCCGTGAGGAGAACTACGGTGGCCAATAAATTAAGAAACTACACCATCAACTTTGGCCCGCAACACCCTGCGGCGCACGGCGTATTGCGTATGATTTTGGAGTTGGACGGCGAACAAATCGTCCGTGCCGACCCGCATATCGGCCTCTTGCACCGAGGCACCGAAAAACTGGCGGAAACCAAAACCTACCTGCAAGCCCTGCCTTATATGGACCGTTTGGACTACGTTTCCATGATGGTCAACGAGCAGGCGTATTGTTTGGCAGTAGAAAAACTTGCTGGTATCGATGTACCTATCCGCGCCCAATATATCCGCGTGATGTTTGCCGAAGTAACGCGCATCCTCAATCACCTGATGGGCATCGGTTCGCACGCCTTCGACATCGGCGCGATGACCGCCATCCTTTACGCCTTCCGCGACCGCGAAGAGCTGATGGACTTGTACGAAGCCGTTTCCGGCGCGCGTATGCACGCAGCCTACTTCCGTCCCGGCGGCGTTTACCGCGACCTGCCCGACTTCATGCCTAAATACGAGAGCAGCAAATTCCGCAACGCCAAAGTATTGAAGCAGCTCAACGAATCCCGTGAAGGCACCATGCTCGACTTTATCGACGCCTTCTGCGAACGTTTCCCGAAAAACATCGATACACTCGAAACCCTCCTGACCGACAACCGTATTTGGAAACAGCGTACCGTCGGCATCGGCGTTGTCACTCCTGAGCGCGCCATGCAAAAAGGCTTTACCGGTGTGATGTTGCGCGGTTCAGGCGTGGAATGGGACGTGCGTAAGACACAGCCTTACGAAGTGTACGACAAAATGGATTTCGACATTCCTGTCGGTGTGAACGGCGACTGCTACGACCGCTACCTCTGCCGTATGGAAGAAATGCGTCAATCCGTACGCATTATCAAACAATGTTCCGAGTGGTTGCGTGTCAATCCGGGTCCGGTCATTACCACAAACCACAAATTTGCTCCGCCCAAACGTACCGAAATGAAAACAGGTATGGAAGACCTGATTCACCATTTCAAACTCTTTACCGAGGGTATGCACGTTCCTGAGGGCGAGACCTACACCGCTGTCGAACATCCGAAAGGCGAGTTCGGCGTTTACATCATTTCAGACGGCGCAAACAAACCCTACCGCCTGAAAATCCGCGCACCTGGCTTCGCCCACCTGCAAGGCATGGACGAAATGGCAAAAGGCCACATGCTGGCCGACGTCGTTGCCATCATCGGTACGCAGGACATCGTATTCGGGGAGGTTGACCGATAATGTTATCCGCAGAATCCTTAAAACAAATTGATATTGAGTTGGCAAAATATCCTGCCGACCAACGCCGCTCCGCCATTATGGGCGCATTGCGTATTGCCCAAACTGAAAAAGGCTGGCTTGCTCCCGAGACCATCGCCTTTGTCGCAGACTATATCGGCATTTCGCCTGCACAAGCCTACGAAGTCGCTACTTTCTACAATATGTACGACCTTGAGCCTGTCGGCAAATACAAACTGACCGTTTGTACCAACCTGCCCTGCGCCCTGCGCGGCGGTATGGCTACCGGCGAATACCTCAAACAAAAACTCGGTATCGGCTACGGCGAAACCACGCCCGACGGCAAATTTACCCTTGTCGAAGGCGAATGCATGGGCGCATGTGGCGACGCTCCGGTCATGCTGGTCAACAACCACAGCATGTGCAGCTTTATGACTGAAGAAGCAATTGACAAGAAACTTGCCGAACTGAAATAAAAGGCCGTCTGAAACTTTTCGATAAGGAGGGCTTTAAATTATGAGAAAAGTTATTTTAGCTATTTCATTATTTGTTGCTGCAACCAATTACGCGTTTGCAGATTTTACAGATAGTGAAGCCAACGAAATTATTTCTCAATTTTATAAGCAGTATGTTTTTGGTAACGAAGAATTAGGTGTCGATGCGCAACGTTTCGGGACATCTCGCTTTTTGAAAAAATTAGAACGTGCTTATAGTGCTGAATATGATTGTGAAGACGCTCCTTGTTATGGCACTTGGGAGCTACGGACAGGAGCGCAAGATGGTGACGGCACGAGTATTTTATCTAATATCCAGCCTATTATTAAAAATAAAGGTTGGTACCGTGTGAGTTATCGAGACATGGGGCACAAAGGCGTTACTGATGTAAAAGTTGTAGAAAAAAATGGCATTATCAAATTGGATGATTATAAGCGTATACGCTAAATAAATTTTCCGGTTACCTGAAAATAAAAAAGAAACCCTAAAAGTTAAGTTAGGCAAAACCAAAAATGGCTATTTACCAATCAGGCGTGATTTTTGACCAAGTGGATACCGCCAATCCCGACTGCTGGACATTGGACGAATACGTCAAACGTGGCGGCTATACCGCCCTGCGTAAAATCCTGTCCGAAAACATCTCGCAAACCGATGTGATTGACGAAGTCAAAACCTCCGGCTTGCGCGGTCGTGGCGGTGCGGGCTTCCCGACCGGTTTGAAATGGAGCTTTATGCCCCGTTCCTTCCCAGGCGAGAAATATGTAGTTTGCAACACCGACGAAGGCGAGCCGGGTACATTTAAAGACCGCGACATCATCATGTTCAATCCTCATGCTCTGATTGAAGGCATGATTATTGCCGGTTACGCGATGGGTGCGAAAGCCGGCTACAACTATATCCACGGCGAAATTTTCGAAGGCTACCAACGTTTTGAAGCTGCTTTGGAGCAGGCGCGTGCCGCAGGCTTTTTGGGTAAAAATATTTTGGGTTCGGATTTTGAATTTGAACTCTTCGCCCACCACGGCTACGGCGCATATATTTGCGGCGAAGAAACCGCATTGCTCGAATCGTTGGAAGGTAAAAAAGGCCAGCCGCGCTTTAAACCGCCATTCCCTGCTTCGTTCGGCCTGTATGGCAAACCGACCACCATCAACAATACCGAAACGTTCTCCTCCGTCCCATTCATTATCCGTGACGGCGGACAGGCATTTGCCGATAAAGGTATTCCGAATGCAGGCGGTACCAAATTGTTCTGTATTTCCGGTCATGTCGAGCGTCCGGGCAATTATGAAGTACCATTGGGTACGCCGTTTGCCGAAGTCTTGAAAATGGCGGGCGGTATGCGCGGCGGTAAAAAACTTAAAGCCGTCATTCCCGGCGGTTCGTCTGCGCCTGTATTGCCTGCCGATATTATGATGCAGACCAATATGGACTATGATTCGATTTCCAAAGCGGGCTCGATGCTGGGTTCCGGCGCGATTATCGTCATGGACGAAGACGTGTGCATGGTCAAAGCCCTTGAGCGTCTGAGCTACTTCTACTATGACGAGTCTTGCGGCCAATGTACGCCTTGCCGAGAAGGTACGGGCTGGCTCTACCGCATCGTCCACCGTATCGTAGAAGGCAAAGGCCGCATGGAAGACTTGGATCTGCTGGATTCTATCGGTAACCAAATGGCAGGCCGCACCATCTGCGCTCTCGCCGATGCCGCCGTCTTCCCCGTCCGCAGCTTACCAAGCATTTCCGTGATGAGTTTGTGCATTACATCGAACACGGCGGACCGATGAAACCGAATAAGTGGTGCTAAGTTTTCAGACGGCCTCTAAAAGAATTATTTATTAAATACCCGTAACTAGGAACGAACCATGTTACAAATCGAAATCGACGGCAAACAGGTATCTGTGGAGCAGGGCGCGACGGTGATTGAAGCCGCGCACAAGCTCGGTACTTATATCCCGCATTTCTGTTACCACAAAAAACTTTCCATCGCCGCCAACTGCCGTATGTGTTTGGTGGACGTGGAAAAAGCTCCCAAACCTCTGCCCGCCTGTGCCACGCCGGTTACAGACGGCATGATTGTGCGTACGCATTCGGCAAAAGCCCGAGAGGCGCAAGAAGGCGTGATGGAGTTCCTGCTCATCAACCATCCGCTTGATTGTCCGACCTGCGACCAAGGCGGCGAATGCCAGTTGCAGGATTTGGCGATGGGCTATGGCAAAACCACCAGCCGTTATACCGAAGAAAAACGTTCTGTCGTCGGCAAAGACATGGGGCCTTTGGTTTCCGCCGAAGAAATGAGCCGTTGTATCCACTGTACCCGTTGCGTTCGTTTCACTGAAGAAATTGCCGGCGTGCAAGAAATCGCTATGGCCAACCGCGGAGAACATTCCGAGATCATGCCTTTTATCGGTAAAGCAGTGGAAACTGAGCTGTCAGGCAACGTCATTGATTTGTGTCCTGTCGGCGCATTGACCAGCAAACCGTTCCGCTTCAACGCGCGTACTTGGGAATTGAACCGCCGCAAATCCGTTTCCGCCCATGACGCTTTGGGCAGCAACCTGATTGTGCAAACCAAAGACCATACCGTCCGCCGCGTGTTGCCGTTGGAAAACGAAGCGATTAACGAATGCTGGCTGTCCGACCGCGACCGTTTCTCCTACGAAGGCCTGTATCACGAAAGCCGTCTGAAAAACCCGAAAATCAAACAGGGCGGCGAGTGGATGGACGTGGATTGGAAAACCGCGTTGGAATATGTCCGCAGCGCGATTGAATGTATCGCCAAAGACGGCAACCAAAACCAAGTCGGTGTTTGGGCCAATCCAATGAATACGGTTGAAGAGCTGTATCTGGCCAAAAAACTCGCCGACGGCTTGGGTGTTAAAAACTTTGCAACCCGTTTGCGCCAACAAGACAAACGTCTTTCAGACGGCCTTAAAGGTGCGCAATGGTTGGGACAAAGCATTGAATCTTTGGCTGACAACGATGCCGTATTGGTAGTCGGCGCGAACTTGCGCAAAGAACAGCCGCTCCTGACCGCCCGCCTACGCCGCGCCGCCAAAGACCGTATGGCCTTGAGCATATTGGCCAGCAGTAAAGAAGAATTGTTTATGCCGCTTCTGTCTCAAGAAGCCGCACATCCCGACGAATGGGCAGGCCGTCTGAAAAACCTGTCTGCCAATGCGGAACACGCCGTTACCGCCAGCCTGAAAAACGCTGAAAAAGCAGCGGTGATTTTGGGCGCGGAAGTGCAAAACCATCCTGATTCCGCCGCTATTTATGCCGCCGCGCAAGAGCTGGCAGACGTGACCGGCGCAGTGCTGGGCATTTTGCCGCAAGCCGCCAACAGCGTCGGTGCGGATGTTTTAGGCGTGAACTCGGGCGAGAGCGTTGCCGAAATGGCAAACGCGCCGAAACAGGCAGTCTTGCTGCTCAACGTCGAGCCTGAAATCGATACGGTTGACGGTGCAAAAGCCGTAGCCGCGTTGAAACAGGCGAAAAGCGTGATGGCGTTTACGCCGTTTGTCAGCGAAACGCTGCTGGACGTGTGCGACGTGTTGTTGCCGATTGCGCCGTTTACCGAAACATCAGGCAGCTTCATCAATATGGAAGGCCGTCTGCAATCTTTCCACGGCGTGGTACAAGGCTTTGGCGATTCGCGTCCGATGTGGAAAGTGTTGCGCGTATTGGGCAACCTGTTTGACCTGAAAGGTTTTGAATATCACGATACCGCTGCGATTCTGAAAGACGCGCTGGATGCAGAAAGTCTGCCGTCCAAACTGGATAACTGCAGCACATGGACAGTGGAGGGCGTTCAGACGGCCTCAAACCGCCTCGTCCGTGTCGGCGGCGTCGGTATTTATCACACTGATTCTATCGTGCGCCGTTCTGCACCGTTGCAAGAAACCAGCCATGCCGCCGTGCCTGCTGCGCGTGTAAATCCAAACACATTGGCACGCTTGGGTCTGCAAGACGGACAAACCGCTGTCGCCAAACAAAACGGCGCAAGCGTATCGGTTGCCGTCAAAGCCGATGCCGGTTTGCCTGAAAACGTGGTGCATCTGCCGCTGCATACCGAAAATGCCGCGCTGGGTGCGTTGATGGACACTATTGAACTGGCGGGAGCTTGATCATGCAAGAATGGTTCCAAAACCTCTTTGCCGCAACGCTCGGTCTGGGCGATTTGGGCATCACCGTAGGCTTGGTGGTATCCGTCATCGTCAAAATCGTGATTATCCTGATTCCGCTGATTCTGACCGTTGCCTACCTGACGTATTTTGAACGTAAAGTCATCGGCTTTATGCAGCTTCGCGTCGGCCCGAACGTAACCGGCCCGTGGGGTCTGATTCAGCCGTTTGCCGACGTGTTCAAACTCTTGTTTAAAGAGGTAACCCGTCCGAAGCTGTCAAACAAAGCCCTGTTCTATATCGGCCCGATTATGTCGCTTGCTCCGTCTTTGCGGCGTGGGCAGTGATTCCGTTCAACGAAGAATGGGTGTTGACCAATATCAATATCGGTCTTTTGTACATCCTGATGATTACCTCGCTGTCGGTTTACGGCGTGATTATCGCGGGCTGGGCTTCCAACTCCAAATATTCGTTCTTGGGTGCAATGCGTGCTTCCGCACAAAGCATTTCCTACGAGATTGCCATGAGTGCCGCGCTGGTGTGCGTCGTGATGGTATCGGGAAGCATGAATTTTTCCGACATCGTTGCCGCGCAAGCAAAAGGCATCGCGGGCGGTTCGGTGTTCTCTTGGAACTGGCTGCCGCTTTTCCCAATCTTCATCGTCTATCTGATTTCCGCCGTTGCCGAAACCAACCGCGCACCGTTTGACGTGGCAGAGGGTGAATCTGAAATCGTTGCCGGCCACCACGTTGAATACTCCGGCTTCGCATTCGCGCTGTTCTTCCTTGCCGAATACATTTTCATGATTCTGATTGCCGCGCTGACATCGCTGATGTTCCTCGGCGGCTGGTTGTCTCCGTTCCCGCAAAGCTGGGGCTTTATCGGTACGCCTTCCGCATTTTGGATGTTTGTAAAAATGGCGGCAGTGTTGTACTGGTACCTGTGGATCCGTGCAACTTTCCCACGCTACCGTTACGACCAAATCATGCGTTTGGGCTGGAAAGTGCTGATTCCGATCGGCTTCGCCTACATCGTGATTTTGGGCGTGTGGATGATTTCACCGCTGAACTTGTGGAAATAGGGCAGGGAGGCCGTCTGAAAGTTTTCAGGTAGCCTGAACCCCAAATTTTTAACCGTTTCAAACCGAGAGAAACCGATGAAAGCTCAATGCCTGTGCGGCGCAGTATCACTGGAAACCGCCGAAAACCGCGAACTCCACGCCTGCCATTGCGGGAAATGCCGCACATGGGGCAGCGGCGCGTCTTTTACTTTGGCCGCCCGGTCGCCCGAAATCACAGGCAGCGAGCACATCGTGCATTATCAGTCGTCCGAATGGGCGCAACGTTGTTTTTGCAAACACTGCGGCACACACCTGTTTGTGCAGGTTGGCAACGATTATTACATCAACGCCGGGCTGTTTGCCGACAACGCGGGCTTTGAAACTACCTCACAAATCTTTACTGATTGCAAAGCTCCGTATTATGACTTGGCCAACGATACCCCGAAGCTGACCGAAGCCGAGTTTTTAGAAATGGTGGGCGCGGCAGGTTAAAAAAACCGCTTTCAGACGGCCTGTAAACAGAACAATCCGAAAAGAGCATCCGAAAATGGCTAATTTAGTAAAAACCTTCCTGCTGGGCGAATTGGTGAAAGGCATGGGCGTAACGCTCAAAAACTTCTTCGCCCGCAAAGACACGATTTACTTCCCCGAAGAAAAAACGCCGCAATCCGTGCGTTTCCGCGGCCTGCACGCGCAACGCCGTTATCCGAACGGCGAAGAGCGCTGTATTGCGTGTAAATTGTGTGAGGCAGTTTGTCCGGCAATGGCGATTAACATTGAATCGGAAGAACGCGAAGACGGCACCCGCCGCACCAAGCGTTACGACATCGACCTGACCAAGTGCATCTTCTGCGGTTTCTGCGAAGAGGCCTGCCCGACCGATGCGATTGTGGAAACCCATATTTTTGAATACCACGGCGAGAAAAAAGGCGACTTGCACATGACCAAGCCGATTCTTTTGGCCATTGGCGACAAATACGAACCCGAAATCGCCAAACGCAAAGCCGCTGACGCGCCGTATCGTTAAGGAGCAGACGAATGACTTTTTTTCCGCGATTCTGTTCTATATCCTTGCCGCCATCGTTTTGTACGGTGCGGTTCGTACCGTTACCGCTAAAAACCCTGTGCACGCCGCTTTGCATTTGGTGCTGACCTTCTGCGTGAGCGCGATGATTTGGATGCTGATGCAGGCCGAGTTTTTGGGTGTGACGCTGGTGGTGGTTTACGTCGGCGCCGTGATGGTGTTGTTCCTGTTCGTCGTGATGATGCTGAATATCGACATCGAAGCCATGCGCGCCGGTTTCTGGCGTCATGCGCCTGTTGCCGGTGTGGTCGGCACATTGTTGGCGGTTGCCCTGATCCTGATTTTGGTCAACCCGAAAACCGACCTGGCCGCATTTGGTCTGATGAAAGACATTCCGGCCGATTACAACAATATCCGCGATTTGGGCAGCCGTATTTATACTGACTACCTGTTGCCGTTTGAGTTGGCGGCGGTATTGCTGCTGTTGGGTATGGTAGCCGCGATTGCACTGGTTCACCGCAAAACTTTCAATCCGAAACGTATGGATCCTGCAGACCAAGTTAAAGTACGCGCCGACCAAGGCCGTATGCGTCTGGTGAAAATGGAAGCGGTCAAACCGCAAGTTGAATCTGCCGAAGAAAGCGAAGTTTCAGACGGCCTCAAGCCGGAAGGGGAGGGCAAAGCATGATTACCTTGACGCATTATCTGGTATTGGGTGCGCTCCTGTTCGGTATCAGCGCAATGGGTATCTTTATGAACCGCAAAAACGTGCTGGTATTGCTGATGTCCATCGAGCTGATGCTCTTGGCGGTGAACTTCAACTTTATCGCTTTCTCCCAATATTTGGGCGATACTGCCGGACAGATTTTCGTATTCTTCGTACTGACCGTTGCCGCTGCTGAATCCGCCATCGGTTTGGCAATTATGGTGCTGGTGTACCGTAACAGAAAAACAATCAACGTTGCCGATTTGGATGAGTTGAAAGGGTAATCATGAACGACATGACTTTATATTTGGTAATTGCCCTTGTGCCTTTGGCAGGATCGCTGATTGCGGGTTTGTTCGGCAACAAAATCGGACGTGCCGGTGCGCATACGGTTACGATACTCGGTGTGGCGGTGTCCGCCTTGCTGTCGACTTATGTGCTGTGGGGCTTTATTGACGGCAGCCGCGCCAAGTTTGACGAAAACGTCTATACCTGGCTGACAATGGGCGGCTTGGATTTCTCCGTCGGCTTCTTGGTCGATACGATGACGGCGATGATGATGGTTGTTGTAACGGGTGTGTCGTTGATGGTGCATATCTACACCATCGGCTATATGCACGATGAAAAAGTCGGCTACCAACGCTTCTTCAGCTACATTTCTTTGTTTACTTTCAGCATGTTGATGCTGATTATGAGCAACAACTTCATCCAGCTCTTCTTCGGCTGGGAAGCTGTGGGCTTGGTGTCGTATCTCTTGATCGGTTTCTATTTCAAACGTCCGAGCGCAACATTTGCCAACCTGAAAGCCTTTTTGATCAACCGTGTCGGCGACTTCGGCTTTTTGCTCGGTATCGGCTTGGTGCTTGCCTATTTCGGCGGCAGCCTGCGCTATCAAGATGTATTCGCCTATCTGCCTAATGTTCAGACGGCCACTATCCAATTGTTCCCCGGCGTGGAATGGTCTTTGATTACCGTAACCTGTTTGCTTCTGTTTGTCGGTGCGATGGGTAAATCGGCACAATTCCCGCTGCACGTCTGGCTGCCTGATTCGATGGAAGGTCCGACCCCGATTTCTGCATTGATTCACGCCGCAACCATGGTTACGGCAGGTCTGTTCATGGTATCGCGTATGTCTCCGATTTATGAGATGAGCAGCACTGCGCTGTCAGTCATCATGGTAATCGGTGCGATTACCGCCCTGTTTATGGGCTTCTTGGGCGTGATTCAAAACGACATCAAACGTGTGGTTGCGTATTCCACCCTGTCTCAATTGGGCTACATGACCGTGGCTCTGGGCGCGTCTGCCTATTCCGTGGCGATGTTCCATGTGATGACCCACGCTTTCTTTAAAGCCTTGTTGTTCTTGGCTGCAGGTAGCGCGATTATCGGTATGCACCATGACCAAGATATGCGCCACATGGGCAACCTGAAAAAATACATGCCGATTACTTGGTTGACCATGCTGATCGGTAACTTGTCGCTGATCGGTACGCCGTTCTTCTCCGGCTTCTATTCCAAAGATTCGATTATCGAAGCAGCGAAATACAGCACCCTGCCGGGCAGCGGCTTTGCCTATTTTGCCGTCCTCGCCAGCGTGTTCGTTACCGCATTTTACGCGTTCCGCCAATACTTTATGGTGTTCCACGGCGAAGAAAAATGGCGCAGTCTGCCTGAACATTATGACGATCATCATGGTGAAGAGCATCACGGCTTGGGCAAAAAAACGACAATCCGCACGAAAGCCCGCTGGTCGTTACCCTGCCTTTGATTTTGCTTGCCATTCCGTCCGTCATCATCGGCTATGTTGCTATCGAGCCTATGCTTTACGGCGATTTCTTCAAAGACGTGATTTTCGTTAATGCCGACGCGCATCCGACCATGCACATCATGAAGGAAGAATTCCACGGCGCATTGGCAATGGTGTCGCACAGCCTGCATTCGCCTGTACTCTACCTTGCTATCGCAGGCGTATTGAGCGCATGGCTCTTGTACGTCAAACTGCCGCACCTGCCTGCGAAAATTGCACAGGCGTTCCGTCCGATTTACGTTTTGTTTGAAAACAAATACTACCTTGACGCCCTGTATTTCAACGTTTTCGCCAAAGGCACGCGCGCATTGGGTACCTTCTTCTGGAAAGTCGGCGATACCGCCATTATCGACAACGGTATTGTCAACGGTTCTGCCAAACTGGTCGGCGCGATTGCCGCGCAAGTGCGTAAAGCCCAAACCGGCTTTATCTATACCTACGCCGCCGCTATGGTATTCGGCGTATTAGTACTGCTCGGCATGACTTTCTGGGGATTGTTCCGATAAGAATAAGGTTTCAGACGGTCTTAAACATTCAGGCCATCTGAAACGAAGAAATATCCACATAAACACATTTTTATTTTAACCACAGGTTAACCACTATGTTTTCCAACTACCTACTCAGCTTGGCAATATGGATACCCATCGCCGCAGGTGTGCTGGTTTTGGCGACCGGTAAAGACAGCCGTGCGCCGCTGGCGCGTGTGCTTGCCTTCATGGGTGCGCTTGCCGGTTTCTTGGTAACGCTGCCCCTGTTTACCGGTTTCGACCGTCTGAGCGGCGGCTATCAATTTACCGAGTTCCACGAGTGGATTCCGCTTCTGAAAATCAACTACGCATTGGGCGTGGACGGTATTTCAGTGCTCTTTATCATCTTGAATGCGTTTATTACGCTGTTGGTGGTATTGGCCGGTTGGGAAGTCATTCAGAAACGTCCGGCGCAGTATATGGCGGCATTCCTGATGATGTCGGGTTTGATTAACGGCGCGTTTGCTGCGCAGGATGCGATTCTGTTTTATGTATTCTTCGAGGGTATGCTGATTCCGCTGTACCTGATTATCGGTGTATGGGGCGGTCCGCGCCGCGTCTATGCGTCGGTCAAGCTGTTCCTCTATACGCTGATGGGTTCGCTCTTGATGCTGGTTGCCATGGTTTACCTGTACTATCAAACAGGCAGCTTCTCTATTGTCGATTTCCAAAACATCAAACAAATTCCGTTGGGCGTACAACAGCTTTTGTTTGTGGCGTTCTTCCTGTCATTCGCCGTAAAAGTGCCGATGTTCCCTGTGCATACTTGGTTGCCGGATGCCCACGTTGAAGCGCCGACTGGTGGTTCGATGGTGTTGGCGGCGATTACGCTGAAACTGGGTGCGTATGGTTTCTTGCGCTTTATCCTGCCGATTATGCCGGATGCGGCACGCTATTTTGCTCCCGTGATCATCGTATTGAGCCTGATTGCCGTGATTTACATCGGTATGGTGGCTTTGGTGCAAACCGATATGAAAAAACTGGTGGCGTACTCTTCCATCAGCCATATGGGTTTTGTCACTTTAGGCATGTTCCTGTTTGTAAACGGCCAATTGAATGACTGGGCATTGAAAGGCGCAATCATTCAAATGATTTCCCACGGTTTTGTGTCCGCCGCGATGTTTATGTGTATCGGCGTGATGTACGACCGCCTGCATACCCGCAATATTGCTGACTATGGCGGCGTGGTAAATGTGATGCCTAAGTTTGCGGCGTTTATGATGTTGTTTGGTATGGCCAATGCCGGTTTGCCTGCGACTTCCGGCTTCGTGGGCGAGTTTATGGTGATTATGGGCGCGGTTAAAGTGAATTTCTGGGTAGGCGCGTTGGCTGCCATGACCCTGATTTACGGTGCGTCTTATACCCTGTGGATGTACAAACGCGTTATTTTTGGTGCGATCCACAATCCGCACGTTGCTGAAATGAAAGACATCAATTGCCGCGAATTTGCGATTTTGGCGATTTTGGCGGTTGCTGTTTTGGGCATGGGTCTGTATCCGCAAGCGTTTATCGAAGTGGTGCATCAAGCGGCAAACGATTTGATTGCCCATGTGGCACAAAGCAAGATTTGAGGTGTGTAAATGAACTGGTCTGATTTAAATTTAATGCCCGCCATGCCCGAAATCGTGCTGCTTGCGCTATTGGGTGTCGTATTGCTGGCAGACTTGTGGATTTGCGATAAAAACCGCTATTTGACCCATCTGATGAGCTTGGGAACGGTCATTGTCGTGGCCGTCACCCAATTGGCAGTATGGGAGCAGGGCAGTCTGCTTACGTTTAATGGAATGTATATTGCAGACGGCATGTCCCGTTTGGCGAAGCTAGTGTTGTATGCGCTGACATTCAGTCTGTTTATTTACAGTAAACCGTACAACCAAGACCGCCAAATTTTTAAAGGCGAGTTTTATACCTTGTCGCTGTTTGCCCTGTTGGGTATGAGCGTCATGGTCAGCTCGGCACATTTCTTGACTGCGTATATCGGTTTGGAGCTGTTGTCTTTATCGTTGTACGCCATGATTGCCCTGCGCCGCGATTCCGGCCGCTCTGCTGAGGCTGCGCTGAAATACTTTGTATTGGGCGCATTGGCCTCCGGTTTGTTGCTCTATGGTATTTCCATGGTTTACGGTGCCACCGGTTCCCTTGATTTTGCTTCAGTCTTGGCCTCTGCGGCTAATAAACAGGCCAATGAATGGCTGCTGAAATTAGGCGTGGTATTTATTGTGGTTGCCATTGCATTCAAATTGGGTGCGGTTCCATTCCATATGTGGGTACCCGATGTGTACGATGGTGCGCCGACCTCTGTTACCGCCTTTGTGGGTACGGCTCCAAAAATTGCCGCCGTTGTCTTCGCATTCCGTATCCTGATTACAGGTATGGAAACAATACATTCAGACTGGGCGCCGATGCTGGCCATTCTTGCCATTGCTTCTTTGGTGGTCGGTAACCTTGCCGCCATCATGCAAACCAATATCAAACGTATGCTTGCCTATTCCACCGTATCGCACATGGGCTTTATCCTGTTGGCGTTTATGGCAGGCGCGGTCGGCTTTACTGCAGGTTTGTATTACGCCATTACCTATGCTGTGATGGCGGCAGTCAGCTTCGGTGTTTTGATGGTATTGTCTACCAAAGACATTGAGTGTGAAGAAATCAAAGACCTCGCAGGCCTCAACCACCGCCATGCATGGTTTGCCTTCCTGATGCTGCTGTCCATGTTCTCCATGGCAGGTATTCCGCCACTGATGGGCTTCTACGCCAAGTTCGGCGTGATTATGGCGCTCTTGAAACAAGGCTATGTTTGGTTGTCTGTATTTGCCGTCATCATGTCCCTGATTGGCGCGTTCTACTACCTTCGCGTGGTCAAAGTCATCTACTTCGATGCGCCTGATCATGACCAGCCGGTTGGCAGCAACTATGCCGCCAAATTTGTCCTGACGGTCAATGCCTTCCTGCTGCTCCTCTGGGGTATCATGCCGCAAACCGTTATCGACTGGTGTGCCAAAGCATTGGAAAATACCCTGTAAGCTTCAGTATCATCACGGCAGCCGTATCAGAGGTTGCCGTTTTATTTGAGGTTGCCACCGTATTTCAGACGGCATGGGAAACGGCTATGCCGTCTGAAAGCGGAGAAAGAAGATTATGACCGCATCTATGTACACACTCTTGCTGCTTGCCTTAATTTTTGCCAATGCTCCGTTTCTTACGGTCAGGCTGTTCGGTATTGTTCCGCTCAAGCGCAAACATTTCGGACATCACCTGATCGAGCTGGCGGCAGGTTTCGCACTGACCGCCATTCTTGCTTATATTCTCGAATCCCGTGCAGGATCGGTACACGATCAGGGTTGGGAGTTTTACGCCACAGTCGTCTGTCTGTACCTGATTTTTGCGTTTCCATGTTTTGTGTGGCGGTATTTCTGGCATACGCGCAACAGGGAATAGGGTAACAATAATGCCGTCTGAAGCCTTGTTCAGACGGCATTTTTCCAATTAAAACGGGATGCCAAATCTCATCTCAATCTATGTTGCGAACAATTATTTTGCAGAGTTGCTAACTTGTTTCATCCAGGCAAACAGTTCGTCCAAGTCATAATCGCCACCGTGGCCGACATCCCAAAGGTAGGGCGTAGTCGACGGTTTTGGCCGTTGTTTTGCAGTTTGGCGGCGAAGACGGCGGAGACTGCCAGTGAGGTGTCGCGGTCGTTGGTGCCGACGCGGATGCGCCAGTTTTGCGGCAGGCTTACGCCCGGTTTGCCGATGTAGTTGAGTGGGTTCACGATTTTTGATGGTTTCTTCATCTGCGATTTCGGCGTTGGCGGCGGTGTTGTGTTGCATGGAGAACGCGGTGAAGTGGCGTTTATCGACGGTATTGTTACCGAAAAGCTGGTTTTTCGCCCGCGCTCAAATCTACGCCGTCAAAGGCGGGCGGTGTTTTTGCCGTCCTGCGGCTTTGGCGTAAGCATCGAAATCGACGGAGACGACTTTGCCGTTGCGGACGGTCAGCCATGTGCGGTCGCTCAGGGTCTTTGCCTGCATCAAGCTGGGCTTGTGCAGATTTGGCAATTAAACCGGCAATATGGTTTTTAAAGCTGCCGTTGCCTTGGGCATCCAGCGTCAGGGGTTTGCCTTCGGGAGATTTCAGGTTCAGGCTGTTGAGATAGGCGGGGTACAGCGGTTTGAGGAGGTCGGACAGTTTTTTCTCGTCGTCGGTCAGCGTGCCGGCGACCAGCTCGCGTTTGACGCGGTAGTCGAGCATGGAAATGTTCATTTTCTTGTAGTCGTTGATACCGTTGAACTGCCATTCGTAAGCCATATCGGCATGATCCAAATCGGTAATCGGGCAGTAGGCGGATACGGCGAAAACTTTTATCGCTGCCTTGTGCCGCACCCAATGCTTTCAGATATTTTTCGTAATCTTTTTTTGGTCGGCTGTTGCGCCTAAGAGGGCAGACATCGCGCCGCCCGCGCTTGTGCCGTTGGAAATGATTTTTTCGGCATCGCCGGGCATAACTTTGTCGTTGGCTTTCAGATAACGGACGGCGGCTTTCAAATCGACAATGGCGGCAGGTGCTTTACCGGTGGGTTCTGTCCGGCCGCGTGCGCCAGGGAGGCGACGACGTAGCCTTTGGAGAGGGCAACCAGGGCGGCGTTGGGCGATTTTTTTGGCCGTCTTCAGGCTTGCCGCGTTTGCCTTCTAAAGCGGGTTTGCCCGGTTCGGCGGGCATATAGCCGCCGATTTGGTTGAGCAGGAAAAATCGGTGCGGTTTCGGCGTTGAAACCGTCTATCTCGCCGCCGTTGTAATAGGCTTCGGGTACATAAATATTGATGATTTCGTAACGGGTATCAACAGGATTGCGGACGTACACCACGCCTTCATAAGCGCGGAATTTGATGGTTTGACCGTTCACTTCGATGCTTTGTTCGGTGTATTTTTGTTTGGAGAAGTCTAGGGTCGTAGGTGTCTGCGGTTTTTGACGGAAGCGCAGGCACTCAATCCCAGAGCGACAGAAACGGATAAGAGGGTTCTGTTCAGGGCATTCATCATCATACTTTCTGAAGAGGTACACGAATATGATAAGCAATACTAGAGACCTTTGTAAAACTCAAAAATCCCTAAATGTCTTGATGGGAATTTAGGGGATTTGGAGGGAATTTTGCAAAGGTCTCGCATATCTCAGTCTGCTCAGTATGTGCGCGCAATCGTAAATTCGGCAAGTTGTCTGAGCCGTAATGCCTTATTGCCGAACGGTTCGAGCAGCGCGACCGCTTCGGCAACCAGTTTAGTGCGCGTATGGGCGCGCCGCTTTCAAACCCATCAGTTTCACATAAGTCGGCTTGTCGTTGTCTGCGTCTTTGCCCGCCGTCTTGCCCAAAGTCGCCGTGTCTGCCTCGCAGTCCAACACATCGTCGATGACTTGGAACGCCAGCCCCAGTTTTTGCCGCATAATCATCCAATACCGCCAGACTGTCTTCAGACAGATTCGGGCAAGACATCGCCCCCAATAAAACCGCGGCACGAATCAACGCCCCTGTTTTTCAGGCTGTGCATCTGTTCCAAATCGGTTTGGTCCATCTGCTTGCCGACATTGGCCAAATCGATAGCCTGACCGCCCGCCATGCCCCTGCTTCCGCCTGCTTTTGCCAAAACCGACAACATCGCCAGCTGCCGCGAAGCAGGTAGGCCGGACGGACGCGCCAATACATCGAAGGCTTGGGTCTGTAAAGCATCACCGGTCAGAAGGGCGGTTGCTTCGCCATATTTCACATGGCAGGTCGGTTTGCCCCGACGCAGGCTGTCGTTGTCCATTGCCGGCATATCGTCGTGAACCAACGAATAGGCATGGATCATTTCGATTACTGCCATTGCCTGTTCTACTGCTTCATGCACGGCTTCGCCTAATTCCGAAGCTGCCAGAACCAGCATCGGCCGCAGACGTTTGCCCCCGTCCAAAGCCGCATAACGCATGGCTTCGTGCAGTGTGTGCGGTATTTCCCCTCGGACGGTAAAAAAACCGTTCAAGCAGCAGCTCTGTTTGCGCCTGTGCCCTCTGTTGCCACGTTTTTCAAATCATTCGTCGGATTCAAGGTTTAACTCCTTCAGCCCGTCTGTGTCTAAAACCTGTAGCTTTTGTTCGACTTGGGCCAACTTGGTTTGGCAGTATCTGACCAGTTCGTTGCCTTCCTGATATGCCGCCAGTGCATCTTCCAACAGCATTTCCCCTGCATGGACTGGGTCAGTGATTCAAAGGCGCGACAGGGCCTCTTCAAACGATTTCGGAGTAATTTTTCTTCATGGTGTCGGGAGTTTCTGTAAAAAACGGAATTGTAGCATTTCTGAAAACCGGATGCCGTCTGAAACAGCAGGATTTCAGACGGCATGGTTTTTGTCCTGCAAACGGCAAGAGGTTATTTGAGCAGATCGTCGGTAATACGTTGCAGGAAGGTCAGCCGTTCGGTGCGGATTTTACCGGTTTGCGCGGCAGCTTTGACGGCGCAGCCGGGTTCGGCGCAGTGGGTGCAGTTGTGGAAGCGGCATTGTCCGACGAGATGGCTCAGGTCGGGGAAGTATTGCAGCAGGTCGGCGGCTTCGAGGTGGTGCAGGCCGAATTCTTGCAAACCGGGGAGTCGATTAATTGGGTTTCTTCGTTTAAATCGTAAAGCTGGGCGTGGGTAGTGGTGTGTTTGCCGGAATCGAGCGCGGTGGAGATGTCGCCGGTGCGTGCGGTTTGGTTGCCCAAGAGGGCGTTGGTCAGGGTGGATTTACCCATGCCGCTTTGTCCGAGCAGGATGTTGCTATGCCCTTGCAGGACGGGGCGCAGGATGTCGGCGTTTTCCAGCGCGCGGGTTTCGATGACGGGATAACCGAGCGTTTCGTAGAATTTGAGTTTTTTTCGCGCCAGAGGGCGGTTTCGGGCAGGTCGGCCTTGTTTAGGATGATGACGGCTTGGATGCCCGCGGCTTCGGCGGCCAGGAGGGCGCGTTGTAACAAGGCTTCGCTGGGCGAGGGAACGGCGGCGGTAACGATAAGGGAGCTGGCTGACGTTGGCGGCGATAAGTTTGGTTTTCAAGCGTCTTGGCGGTAGAGCAGGCTTTCGCGCGGCAGGTAGTCTTCGATGACGGCCTGTTCGGCGTTGACGGTTTGGATATGCACGCGGTCGCCGCAGGCGAAAATCGACCCGCTTTTTGCGCGTGCTGGCTTCGTAGGTTTTGCCGTCTGGCGTACGCACGATGTAGCGGCGGCCGTAGCTGGTGATGATTTGGGCGGTATCGGTCATGGTTTTGACGGGTAGGGGGAACGGGAAGGCTGTCTGAAAATGTTTTTCAGACGGCCTTGAGATTTATCTTTTCCGACCTTTCTTTTTGTTCCATTTCTATCCAACGCTTTTCCCATATCTTCTAAAAGCATTCGGATTACCACCAAAAATCATGGCCGCCGACACTACACACAGTAGCAGATAGTATACTCATCGTCGAAATCTCTTTCATTTCAAACCGTTCAGATTCCCAATGGGATCTCATGCAATAATTTCCCCTTTTCCAAAATGACGACTGTATAGCTTTACCGGCTCCGGATTCATAATATCAATCCTGTTCAGACAATCCAGATAGTGCTTCTCTATCATGGAAGTACCTGCCAAATTTTTATTCGTATCATCAAAATTAGTTATCACATCATATACTAACAAATTTGGATTGTGAGGATGATTTTTGATACTTTCCATATCTGCATAAACACGACTCTGAGCATCCTCCAGCATCGGCAAAAAAATCTTGGCTTATCGGCAAATACTGAGATTGGTAAACAAATTGTCATCAAAAAAACAGCTAACTTTTTCATTTTACTTTCCCCCGATTAGATCAAGTCGTTCACGACGAATCAGCTTATCATTCGGATAACCCTGAATAGTACAGCTGAGAGAAGTTTTACCGTCACTCTCTTCCAATATCAGAGATTTTTTTCTACTGTATTTTTTTGCAGGCATCGAACCAGACGTTGCTTGCATATTTGGCTGCCAACGCAAAGACTTATGACTATTAATAATAATTTGCGGAGAAGTCACAAAAATCCTCTCCCATCGGTTTCAATCCCCATTGAGGGAACTTTGCTACCACGTCAGCAGCCCGAGCTTTTTTTTAAGCTCGAACCCCCAGAAATAAAAGACAGGATTTTTACCCGTCTCATTAACCGGCAGTTCCGAATATTCTGCCGAAAAAAACTACTAAAAATGTATGCCGTTTACTATTATCGGTTTATTGAAGATAACCTGTCTTTTTCCCATCTTCATCGGCACTACCTAACTGAAAAACGTGCAGTCTTTCCTACTTTCTCAATCGGAGCATATTTACTCAATTGCTCCTGCTTGCTTTTCAAGATATCAAACATAGATGCATCACATTTTACAAATGCATTCAGCAACTCTTCTTCCGCACTTCCTGCCCATGCATTTGCTGCAAGTGCAAATACAGCCATACTCAAATATTTGATAGATCGTTTCATATCGTCTTTCTAAAGTTAGCGTAGATTATCGTTGAATTACCCAACCATTTTAATTCATGACATCAAATTAAGCACGATCTAAATTATTGTTTTTCAGACGGCCTGAGACCTTTTATCTTCTTTCAAAGCGTTTAATTGTTTTCCCACTCAACATGCTCACTCAAGAAGCCGCCGCTTTGGTGCGCCCAAAGTTTGGCGTACAGGCCTTGTTTCTCGAGCAACTCGGCGTGGCTGCCTTCTTCGATGATGCGGCCTTTGTCCAAGACGATGAGGCGGTCCATCGCGGCGATGGTGGAGAGGCGGTGGGCGATGGCAATCACGGTTTTGCCTTCCATCATTTTGTCGAGGCTTTCTTGGATGGCGGCTTCGACTTCGGAGTCGAGCGCGCTGGTGGCTTCGTCAAGCAACAGAATCGGCGCATCTTTGAGCATAACGCGGGCGATGGCGATGCGTTGGCGCTGGCCGCCGGAAAGTTTCACGCCGCGTTCGCCGACGTGTGCGTCATAACCGCGCCGGCCTTTGGCATCGGAAAGGTTAGGGATGAAGTCGGCAGCTTCGGCGCGTTCGGCGGCGGAAATCATTTCGGCATCAGTCGCATCGGGGCGGCCGTAAACGATGTTGTCGCGCACGGAACGGTGCAGCAGCGAGGTGTCTTGCGTGACCAAACCGATTTGGGCGCGCAGGCTTTCTTGGGTCACGCTGTCCACGTTTTGGCCGTCAATCGAAATCGTGCCGCTTTGCGGTTCGTAAAAGCGCAGGAGCAGGTTGACGATGGTGGATTTGCCTGCGCCGCTGCGGCCGATCAAGCCGACTTTTTCGCCGGGTTTGATGTTCAGGTTAAAGCCGTTGAGCAGCGGTTTGCCTGCTTCGTAGGAGAAATCGACGTGATCAAACTTGATTTCGCCTTGCGACACTTTCAGCGGCAGGGCGTTCGGCTTGTCGAGGATGGTGTGCGGTTTGGACAGGGTTGCCATGCCGTCGCTGACGGTGCCGATGTTTTCAAACAATCGGGCGGATTCCCACATGATGTATTGCGACAAACCGTTCACACGCAACGCCATGGCCGTGGCGGTGGCTACCGCGCCGACGCCGACTTGCCCGTGATACCAAAGCCAGATGCCCAGTGCGGTCGTGCCGGCGGTCAGCGAGCTGTTGACGATGAAGCTGCAGGTGTGCAGAAGCGTTGCCAAACGCATTTGGGCGTGTACCGTCACCATAAATTCTTCCATCGACTGCTTGGCGTAGGCCGCTTCGCGCGCGCCGTGGGAGAAGAGTTTGACGGTGGTGATGTTGGAATAGGCGTCGGTAATGCGGCCGGTCATCAGCGAGCGCGCATCCGCCTGACGCGCGGCGGTTTTGCCGAGCTTGGGAATCAGGAAGCGCATAATCAGGGCGAATCCAATCATCCAGCCGATAAAGGGCAGCAGCAGCCAGCCGTCGAACGAAATCAGAATCACGCCGGAAGTAATGAAATACACCAGCACATACACGACCATGTCGGCAACCGTCATCACCACGTCGCGCAACGCCAGCGCGGTCTGCATGACTTTGGCGGACACGCGTCCTGCAAATTCGTCCTGATAAAAGCTGAGACTCTGCCCCAGCATCAGGCGATGGAAGTTCCAGCGCAGGCGCATGGGGAACACGCCTTGTAGGGTTTGCAGGCGCACGTTGGACGCGAGGAAGGTCCAGAGGGCGAAAAACACCATCATCGCCGCCATCGCCGTCAACGCCCAGCCTTTTTCGGCAAACAGGGTCGCGGGCGTGTATTTGCCGAGCCAGTCCACGACTTTGCCCATAAATTGAAACAGCAGGGGCTTCCATGATGCCGATGCCTGCGGTAAATGCCGCCAAAACGGCAATCCATTTGCGCAAGCCCCTGATGTTGCTCCAGATAAACCGCCACAGTCCTTTTTCAGGCGTTTTCGGGGCGGCTTCGGGATAGGGGTCGATTCGGGATTCGAACCAAGAAAAGATTTTGTTCAACATTGTTTTCGATTTCAGTGAAAAACAGTTTCAGACGGCATCAAACACAATGCCGTCTGAAAGGAAGGACAATAACGCCATTTTACGGGAAAAAGCCGTCAGGGAAGACAGCGCGGGGCGGAAACGCAGGGTTTCGGCAGGGCAAACGCCGCGCCCATTATTTCAGCAGGTTTTTCAAAGCAAGGCGCACGCCTTCGCCCACGTCCGTCCCCTTCGGAACGCCTTTGACCGCTGCTTTTGCCTCGCGTTCGCTGTAACCCAGCGCAAGCAGCGTGCTGACGATGTCTTCCGTTTCGTCGGCGGCGGGTGCGGCGGCAAACAGCCCGTCCGTTGCCGTATGCGCGACCAGCTTGCCGCGCAGTTCCAAGACCATGCGTTCGGCGGTTTTTTTGCCGATTCCCGGAGCGGAGGAGAGGCGTTTGACATCTTCTTCTGCAACCGCCTGCGCCAGTTCGTCGGCAGTCATTGCCGATAAAATCCCCAAGGCGGTTTTTGCCCCGATGCCGCTGACCTTGATTAGTTGGCGGAATGTTTTGCGCTCTTCCGCAGTGGCAAAAACCGAAGAGCAGGTGTGCGTCTTCCCGAATGATAAGCTGGGTAAACGGTTGTACGCTTTCACCCACGGGCGGCAGGTTGTAGAAGGTCTGCATCGATACGTCGGCTTCATAGCCGACACCGTTGACTATCGATGACGATTTGCGGAGGGTTTTTTCAACCAGTTTGCCGGTCAGTCTGCTGATCATGTGTGCCGAATCCTGAAGTGTCGGGTGCAAAAATGCCGTCTGAAACCGGTTCGGGCTTCAGACGGCACGGATTGTATCAAATTCAGTCGTCGCGGCGGGAGGAAATCACGCGGCCGGTATGGGCATCGACAACGACTTTGTATTCCTGTCCGTTTTTGACGATTTCGACATCATAGTGCGGACGGCCGTCGTCGTGTTCGAGATCGATGTCGGTGATTTTTGCCGCCGACACGCGCCAACGCTGCTTTTTTTCGGCTTGGGCGCGGCTGATGATTTTGTCTTGTTTGTTGTGTTGGTGTGCGGCGTGTCCGTGGTCGTCATCGCCATGTCCGTCGTGGTGGGCGAGTGCGGGGGCGGAAATGCCCATCAGTGCGGTTGCGGCGGCGGTCAAGAGAAGGCGTTTGAAGTTCATGTTTTGCTCCTGCGAAGTATCTGGTGGTGTTTGAAAGACGTAAAGGCGGGACATCAACCGGCGGTTAATACCGCCCGAACCATACCGCGCGCCTGAGCTTCGGCCTCGGCGGCGCGTTCCTGCGAGGCAAACGGGCCCATTTTGACGACGTATTCGTAATGGCGTTTTTCAACCGATAGGTTCGGGTTTGATGCTGATGAAGCCAGGTTTTGGGCGGCTTGGTTCAGATAGGCTTGTGCTTCGTGTTCCGTACCGAAAGATTTCAAGTCGATAAAGATGTCTTTGTTTTTCGGCAACCGGTGCGGATTGGCCCGGGACGATTTGTTCGATTTTGACATGTGCCGTACCTTGGCTGACAAAGCCCAATTGTTGGGCCGCCGCTTTGGATACGTCGATGATGCGGTTGCTGTGGAAGGGGCCGCGGTCGTTGATGCGGACGACGACGCTTTTGCCGTTTTTTGTATTGGTTACGCGCACATAGCTGGGAATGGGCAGTGTTTTGTGGGCGGCGGTGAAGGCGTTCATGTCGTAGCGGTCCCCGCCGGAGGTTTTGCGCCCGTGAAATCTGCCGCCGTACCACGAGGCGTTGCCGGTTTGCGTGAACTCGGCGACTTGGTTTATCGGCGTGTAGCGTTTTCCGGCGACTTTGTAGCTGCGGTTGGCGGAGGCGTGCAGTTTTTCTGCCTTGACCACTGCGTCGGCGGATGCCGTCTGAAAGGAATGTATGCCGAATGCGGCGGTGAGGAGGAAAAAGGGTTTTTCGGGTTAAAGTCAAAACGTGTTCCGTTCTTGAGTTGAAGATGAATGGGCATCATGCCCTACGGACACATTCCGAACCGCCGCACGCTGCGGCAGCGGTTCGGAATGCGTCCGAACGGTTTTCAGACGGCATGAACTTGCGTTCAAACGCCGCCTGCGTAACCGTGTTGCCGCCATGCTTCGAAGAGAATCACGGCAACGGTGTTGGACAGGTTCATACTCCGGCTGCCGGGCTGCATCGGCAGGCGGATTTTTTGCGCGGCGGGCAGGCTGTCGAGGATGTCGGCAGGCAGTCCGCGCGTTTCCGGCCCGAACAGTAAAAACGTCGCCTTTTTGAAACACGGTTTTCATCGGGGCGCGCCGTGCCTTTGGTGGTCAGGGGCGAAAATACGTCGGCCTGCCAGCGACTTGAGGCAGTCGTCGAAGTTTTCGTGCACCGTCAGGCTGGCGAACTCGTGGTAGTCGAGCCCGGCGCGTTTCATTTTGGCGGAATCCAATGGGAAGCCGAGCGGTTTGACAAGGTGCAAATCCGCGCCGGTATTGGCGCACAGGCGGATGATATTGCCTGTATTCGGGGGGATTTCCGGCTGGTATAAAACAATGGTAAACATAAATATCAATCACTTATAGGCGCGTAACCTTGCCATAAGGCGGCATGGGTGTCAAAAATTTAGTTATTTTTCATTGGCGTGCGTGCCAGCGTCCAGCAGCAGATGCGGTTTGCGCCTGACTTTTTCAGCATCTTCGCCAGCTCGCCCAGCGTCGCGCCGGTGGTAAAGACATCGTCGATTAACAAAATATTACAGCCTTTCGGCAGCGGTTCGCGGATTTCAAAGGCATTTTTGATGTTTTTCAGTCGGTCGCCGCCTTTGAGCGTGCTTTGAGGCGGGCGGTGGTGTCGGAATACGGTGTGTCGGGGCAGTATCTGCCAGCCGTAGCGTTGCGCCAGCAACCCGGCGATGCTTTCGCTTTGGTTGAAGCCGCGTTGCAGCCGCCGCTCCTGCTTAGCGGTACGGGCAGGACGAAATTGAAGCATTCGTCTGCAAAGCCGGTCGGGCGGATTCTGCATCATCAGGTCTGCCAACGGGCGCGCCATACTCAAATCTGCCAAGTGTTTCAGCGCGCGTATCATATTGCTGACGGGCGGTTCGTAATGCAGCGAAAGCCCACATCCGGTCGAATGCGGGCGGTTTCTTTTTGGCAAATGCCGCACGCCGATCCGCCTTGGATGTGTCTGAAACACAGGGGGCAGCTGTTTGCCGCGTCGGTGCGGTATGCCGCCAAATCGTCGCGGCAGCCGCCGCAGATGCCGTCTGAAACGTCTGATGAATCGTGGCATAATACGCAGTGTCTGACTGCGGCCGCGTCTGCGATGCGCCGCCAACAAGAGAAAAATTCATGCCCTGATGCCGTCAAAAAAAGTTTACCTGATACACGGTTGGGGGCGAACCGCCATGTGTTCGACGACCCTGATGCCGCGCCTGCCTGCGGAATGGGCGGTGTGCGCACCCGATTTGCCCGGACACGGGGACGCTCCGTTTGTCCGACCTTTCGACATTGCGGCTGCGGCCGACGGCATTGCCGCTCAAATTGACGCGCCGGCCGACATTCTCGGCTGGTCGCTCGGCGGATTGGTTGCGCTGTATCTGGCGGCGCGCCATCCCGACAAAAGTCCGTTCGCTCTGCCTGACGGCGAGTTTCGCGCGGCTGACGGCTGCCGAAGACTATCCCGAAGGGCTTGCCGCACCTGCATTGGGCAAAATGGTCGGTGCGTTCCGTTCGGATTATGCCAAACATATCAAACAGTTTCTACAATTTGCAGCTTTTGCATACGCCTGATGCCGCCGAAATCATAGGCAGAATCCTGCCCGATTTGGCGCGCTGCGGCACCCTCCGCCTTACAGGAAGCGTTGGATGCGGCGGAAAGGGCGGATGCGCGGCATTTGTTGGACAAGATAGATGTTCCGGTACTGCTGGTGTTCGGCGGTAAAGACGCGATTACGCCGCCGCGCATGGGTGAATATCTGCACCGCCGTTTGAGGGGCAGCAGGCTGGTTGTGATGGAAAAAGGCGGCTACGCGCCGTTTTTAAAGCCACGCGGAAGCGTTTGCCGCGCTGTACCGCGACTTTGTGGAAGGGGTTTGAGATGAACCATCAGGACGCACGCTGGCAGGTTCACCGCCATCTTGCCGAACATACCGACCAACGGCTGACACTCGTCCGCAACGCGCCCAAGTATATCCTGCTTGCCGGTGCGGATGCGGACATCAGCCGCAGCCTGCTGGCGAAACGCTATCCGCAGGCGGTGTTTGAAGAATACGATTCCCGTGCAGATTTTTTTGGCGGCTGCCGCGGCCGCGCGCAAAGGGCGGTTTTTGGCGAAACTGACGGGCAGGGGCGTGGTGCAACACTGCCAATCCCCGACCCGCGCCGCTGCCCGAAGCGTGTGCCGATATGTTGTGGTCGAATCTCGGACTGTTGGCGGCGGAACAAATCCTTCCTGTGCTGCACAACTGGGCGCGCGCCTTGAAGACGGACGGGCTGCTGTTTTTACCTGCTTCGGGCGCGATACCTTGGCGGAACTGAAATGCCGTCTGAAAGAAAATGGTATTGAGCCGCAGCGCGCTTTTCCCCGATATGCACGACTTGGGCGATATGCTTGCTGAAAACGGCTTTTACGACCCCATTACCGATACGGCGAAGCTGGTGTTGGATTACAAAAAGGCGGAAACGTTTTTGGGCGGATATGGACACGCTGGGCGTTTGGCGGGCGATGTCGTGGAACGATGAAAAATGCCGCGCGTTCGTGTGTCGGGACAATATTTGAACGGGAAGGCGGTTTGAGTATTACGCTGGAAACAGTGTACGGACACGCCGTGAAAAAACTGATGCTGCCGCAAGGGGAGAACGTGGTGCAGTTTTTTTCCGAAGAGATGATGTGCAGATGCCGTCTGAAGCCGTTTCCAGGTTTCAGACGGCATCTGTCTGTGAAAACCGACAGAAATAAAGGAAATGCCGATGTATGCCGATGCCGGAGACGTATATTGCGTCTATAACATCAGACTGAAGCAGTACACTGCCTGCCAGGTTACCCGAGTTGAAGAACACGGTGGCAAAAAAACACGTGCAACCCTGCTGGCTTTGGACTGGCAGGGGCAACAAACCGCTTGAGGCGGCGGAGCTGGCGGATTTGAAACCGCTTTACAAAGACTTTATGTATTGGGAACGCGGTCTGCACATGTATAAGGCAAGTGCCGTCGTGCCGACGGGATATGTACGGGTTAGGGAATACCGCGCCGCTGGTCGGCGAAGACACGCAGCAGTATGCCTCTTTTTGGGGGCGACGGCTACGACGTGTACCGTCAGTTGAGATGGCAGCAGATACCCGAAAAACAGAGAAAGGCATTCAAAAAAGCCGCCAAAAGCAAAAAGACCGTGATGTTTGCCGGACGGGAATACGGCATATCCAAACAGAATTTGAGCGATGTTTGGGATGATTTTGAAGACGCGATGGAACTGAAGGCGTTTCCCCTGCCTGTCTTCGCTGTTTCTGACCAAATGGCATAAAAATCTATATGAATATCTGGAGGAATATCCGTTTATCACCCGATTGTGTCTGGAAAACCACGGTCAGACCGTGCTGGATTTCAGCAATACGCGCATAACCGACCTTTCTGTCGATATGACCGGCGTGGAATCGCTTTATCTGAACGAAGGCTTGGACAGCCTGAACCTGAAAAGGCGAAATCAAGGAAAAACTGCAAGGTCTGTACCGCCGAAAAGGGCGCGGGTCTGATTTTGGAAGTGGGCAAAAGCGTTCCCAAAGTGCAGGGGTTTGGAAAAACCTGACCGCCGTCAACGTTATGGGCATTGCCGATTTCGATATGCAAAACCTGTCGGAAACGTATCCTAAGCTCAAAACCATACGGCTGTGGGGGCAAACCGGGCAATCTCGCCAATTTTTTTCCGCCGTATCGGGATTTGAGGATTTGGAAGTGTTCACTACCGTAGATTTGTTCGGTTTCAGCGCGGACGACATCCCGCATCCCGACCGGCTGCCGAAGCTGCACAGGCTGTGGATGAGCAGCCTGCCCGAAGAGGCGGCGAAGGCAGTGAAGAAACTTTATAAGAAACGGAAGGAAGACGGTCTAGACCTGTGGATAGAAAAAGCCCGAAAAACCCGAATGGCTGGCGCAAAATTTCGACAACCCTTTCCGCGATTGGGACGGCGCGGAGCATATCCCGAAAAGCCATGCCAAAAAAAGCGGCGGAGCTGTACCGGAAAAACCCGTGCCGGCGTGGTCAAACTGCTCGGCAATCCGCCTGAAAAACATAGGAGAGGAGCTGGCAGAGGCGGTCAAAGCCTATACCGGAGGTTTCAACAAAATGGACAAAAACTCTTTATCGACACGGTAGAACGGGAGGATATTGCCGAGGCGTTGGAAACGATATTGAACCTGATACCGGAGGGGTCTTGTGCTGACAAGGAAAAAAACTATTTGAAATATTTGATAAAAAAATAGGAATTTTTTTAAACAGAGGTAATGCCGTCTGAAACTTGGTAACGGGCTTCAGACGGCATTTTGTCCCTAACACCGCTAACACCGCCGCACCGTAACGTGCGGCTTTTTTTCTTCGCCTACGCCATATACGGCGGCAAGCTCCGCCAAACCTTTCGGCTGTTTGGCGGCAATGGCGCGCTAGGGGCGGCTTTGCTGAGAATGCGGTAGGGTTCGGACTGTTCGTGTTTTGCCGTTTCGTTGCACCATTGAATCAGGGCGCGCATCAGGCGGCGTTTGCGTTTGGCAGTTTCATCGATGCCGTCTGAAAACGGACGGCAGACGGCGAGGATGTCCCGTCCGTATTTGGCGGCGCGTACGCTGCCCAAGCCGTGCACGCCTTCGAGGTCGGTTTCGGTTTCGGGCGTATCGGCAAGCATGTCGGCAAGGCTTTCGTCGGAGAGGACGGAATGCAGGGCGCAGTTTTCCGCCCTTGCCTGTTCATACCGCCAGGCTTCGAGTTTTTGACGCAGTTGTTGTTCGCGTTCGGTTTGCGGACGGATGACGGCATCGTGGTTAAAGTCGGCGGCGTTTTGGCAGACTTTGAGTATGCCGTGTCCGAAACGGTCGATTTTGGCTTCGCCCAAACCGTAGATGTCGTGCAGACCGTTGAGGTCTTGCGGCATTTTTCGACAAGGTCGCGCAGGGTTTTGTCGCCGAAAAATCATATAGGCGGGGATGCCTTCGGCTTCTGCCTGTTTCATACGCCAAACGCGCAATGCCTGCCACAGGCGTTCTTCGCGTTCGGTACGCAGCCAGTTGTCTTTGAGGGTGCGGGTGGCGGATTTGTCGCGCTTGAGCGGGCGCAGCATCACTTCGGTTTCGCCTTTGAGGACTTTTTTGGCGGCTTCGGTCAGTTGCAATGCCTGATATCGGGCAATGTTGACGGTGAGGTAGCCTAGGCTGATGCACTGGCGGATGACGCTGCGCCATTCTTTGTCGGACAACCCGTACCGATGCCGAATGTGGACAGTTGCTCGTGCCGGTTGCCGCGTATCCAATCGTCGCTTTTGCCGCGCAAAAGGTTGGTGATGTAACCGGCGGCAAAATGTTGTCCGGCGCGGTACACGCAGCTGAGTAATTTTTGCACCAACACTGTGCCGTCAAACCGCACGGGTGGATGCAGGCAGTTGTCGCAATGGCCGCAGGGTTCGGATTCTTCGCCGAAATGTTTGAGCAGCAGTACGCGGCGGCAGGCGGCGGTTTCGCAGACGGAAAGCATGGCGTCGAGTTTTTGCATTTCGATTTGCTTTTGCACCTCGTCGCTGTTACCTTCGGCAATCCGTTCGCGCAGCAACACCCAATCGTTCAAGCCGTAACACAGCCAGCTCACGGCAGGCAGCCCGTCCCGGCCGGCGCGCCCCGATTCCTGATAGAAATGTTCGACACTTTGGGGCATATCGAGATGGGCGACAAAGCGCACGTCGGGTTTGTCTATGCCCATGCCGAACGCCACGGTCGCCACCACGATAATATTGTCTTCATGCGTAAAGCGGTGTTGGTTTTCCTCGCGCATGTCCATGCTCAAACCGGCATGATACGGAATCGCGTTTAACCCGTTTTCACGCAAAAAACTGCGCCACATCTTCAACCTTTTTGCGGCTTAAGCAATACACAATGCCGCTTTTGCCCCGTCATTTCTTTGCGGATGAAATCCAGCAGTTGTTTTTGCCGTTGTTTTTCGATAACCTGATAATAAATATTCGGACGGTCGAAGCTGGAGATAAATTCGGGCGCATCGTCCAAGTGCAGATAGTGCTTGATGTCGGCGCGCGTGGCGGCATCGGCGGTAGCGGTCAGGGCGATGCGCGGGACGTTCGGATAGCGTTCGGCAAGCATGCCGAGCTGTTGATATTCAGGGCGGAAATCGTGTCCCCATTGGCTGACACAATGCGCCTCATCAATGGCAAACAGGCTGATGGTTTGTTGGTCGAGAAAAACGTAAAAACGGTCGGTAACCAAGCGTTCCGGCGCGACATAAAGCAGTTTCAGACGGCCTTGGGCAAGCTTGTCGGCAATCTCGCGCGCCTCATCTGCCGATGTGCTGCTGTTGACTGCCGCCGCTTCAATCCCGGCCACATGCAGGCTGGCCACTTGGTCGTTCATCAGCGCAATCAGCGGCGATACGACAACCGCCACACCTTCGCGCATCAGCGCCGGAATCTGGTAACACAAAGACTTGCCCCCGCCCGTCGGCATCAGCACCATCAAACCTCGCCGCCGGCCAAAGCATTGACGATAGCCTCCTGCCTGCCGCGAAATTCGGGATAACCGAATACTTCGTGCAAAAATCTGTTTGGCGGTCGGTCGGTGCATGATGGTTCCGTGCTCGGTAAGGATGTTGATCGGTCGGCGGCAATATGCCGTCTGAAATCGGGATTTAGAAGAGTTTGCCCACTTCTGCCTCAATATCATCGGCACGCATAAACGTTTCGCCGATCAGGAAGGTGTGCACACCGCGCGTCCGCATAAATTCCACATCCGCCTTGCCTGTAATGCCGCTTTCGGTAACGACGGTTTTGCCTTCCAGCGCGTGCAGCAGCGACAGGGTTTGGTCGAGGGAGACTTCAAAAGTCCTCAGGTTGCGGTTGTTTACGCCCCACAACGGCGTGGTCAGGTTGCGGCATTTTTCCAATTCGGTTTCGTCGTGCAGCTCGAGCAGGACGGTCATGCCCAATTCGTGCGCCACCGCTTCAAAGCGTTCCAATTGTTCCCGTTCCAGTGCGGCGGCAATCAGCAGGACGGCATCCGCCCCCAGGCGCGCGCCTGATAAACCTGATATTCGTCGATGATGAAGTCTTTGCGCAGCACGGGCAGCGATACGGCTTCGCGCGCCTGTTTGAGGTATTCGGGCGAACCTTGGAAATAGGGTTCGTCGGTCAGTACGGACAAACACGCCGCTCCGGCGTTTTCATAGGCGCGTGCAATCTCGGCAGGGCGGAAGTCCGGACGGATTAACCCTTTGCTCGGGCTTGCCTTTTTGATTTCGGCTATGACGGCGGGCAGGTTTAGGCGGTGTTTGCCGCGTATCGAATCGATGAAGCTGCGGACGGGCGCGGCTTCTGCGGCAAGTGCGCGGATGTGTTCGGCGTTGACGGCGGCTTTTTGAGCGGCAACTTCCCTGTGCTTTGGTGGCAAGGATTTTATTGAGGGATGTCGGTCATGTCGGGTTCCGTATTCGTCTGGGGAAAGGGGGAATATTAGCATCAAACCGTTAACGCCTGTTTGTGCGGAAGCTGTCGAAATAGGACAGGACGGTCTGCGGCAGCCATTGCAGGTGCAGCCTGCCGCCGGTGCTGCTGACAAAGCCGACATGACCACCGTGTGCTGGCTGGAACAGGGTAACGGCTTCGGACACTTCGTCCGGTGTCGGCAGGGGCTTCGGGCGGCAGGAAGGGGTCGTTGACGGCATTGAGCAGGAGCAGCGGTTTGGCAACGTGTTTGAGCAGCGGTTTGCAGGAAGTTTGGCGGTAGTAGTCGTGCCGGTTGGCAAAGCCGTGCAGCGGTGCGGTGAAGCGGTCGTCAAACTCGCCCAGTGTTTTGCACCCTGCGGCAAATGCCGTCTGAAAACCTTGGAGCGAACGTGCTTTGGGTATCAGTGTGCGGAGGAAGTAGCGCGTGTAGAGCAGCCGCGTGATGCCGCTGTCGAAGCGTCTGCCTGCCGCCTCTGCATCGACGGGGGCGGATACGGCGGCCGAGGCTTGCGGCAGCGCGTTTTCGCCCTGTTCGCCCAAATATTTTGCCAGCGCGTTGCCGCCCAGCGATACGCCGACGGCGTATATTTCACGGTAACGCGCGGCGAGCGTGTCCAAAGTAAAAGGCGATTTCGGCGGTATCGCCCAAGTGGTAGAACACTGGGGCGGTGTTCGCTACGCCGCCGCAGCTGCGGAAATGGACGACTACGCCGTGCCAACCGCGGCTGCGTACCGCGAGCATCAGTTCGACCGCGTAATGGCTGCCACTGCCGCCCTCCAACCCGTGAAACAGCACGACCAGCGGTGCATCGGGCGAAATGCCGTCTGAAAAGTCGTAGGCGACTTTGGTTTTACCCGTGCTGTCGGGAAGCAGCTCGCGGCGGTATGTGGGTGCGGGGCGTTGCAGGAATTTGGCGGCCAGCGTGTCGGCATTGCCGTTGCGGAGGAAAAAGGGCGTGTCCGGCGGTGTTAAAAATCATAAGGTATCGGTTTTCTTGTTTTTCAGACGGCATTGATGATGCGGCAGCCCGTCCGGCCGGTGCGGACGTGGGGGATGCGCGCCCGGATATAGGCGTGAAAAAGCGTTTTCCGAAAAAGGGATATCGGCATCGGTCAGCTTTCCACCCGTTTGAAATGGCGCGGACGGAAGCCCAGTGCCGCCAGTGATGCGAAATACAGGCAGCCTCCGATGACAATTAGGATGAAGAGCCGGGCGGCCTTTTGCATTCCGCCGGTGTGTGTCCAGTCGAACGGCAGCCAGATTTGGGCGGCATACAGGCCGCCTCCCATCACGACGAGCGAGAGTAGCATTTTTTTGCCAAGAACGCCGCCCAACCCTTGCCGGGCCGGTAAATACCATATTTGCGCAACAGGTAAAACAACAATCCCGCATTGATACACGCGCCCAGACCGATGGCAAGCGAAAGTCCGACGTGTTTCAGTGGGCCGATAAAGGCAAGGTTCATCAACTGCGTGCAGATAAGCGTGAAGATGGCGATTTTTGACGGGCGTTTTTAATGTTTTGCCGCGCATAGAAGCCGGGTGCCAACACTTTAATCATGATCAAACCGATTAAACCAAAAGAATAGGCAATCAGCGCGTGTTGCGTCATCTGCGCGTCAAACAGCGTGAATTCTCGGTACATGAACAAGGTTGCCACCAGCGGGAACGACAACACCGCCAGTCCGACCGCCGCCGGCAGCGTCAGCAGCATGCACAGGCGCAAACCCCAGTCGAGCAGGGCGGAAAAACTGTTCCGTATCTTGGTTTGCCGAGTGTTTGGACAAAGTCGGCAGCAAAATCGTACCGAGTGCCGCCCCCAGCACGCCGCTGGGCAGCTCCATCATGCGGTCGGCGTAATACATCCATGAAACGCTGCCCGATTGCAGATAAGATGCGAAAATCGTGTTGATCACCAAAAGAAATCTGCGCCACGCTCACGCCCAAAATCGCAGGCGCCATTTGTTTCATCACGCGGTTGACCGCCGCATCTTTGAAATTCAGTTTGGGCAGTTTCAAAAAACCCAGTTTCGCCAGCCAGGGCAGTTGGAAGCCGAGTTGCAAAATACCGCCGACAAAAACCGCCCAAGCCAGCGCGGTAACGGGCGGATCGAAATACGGCACGAAAAACAGCGCGAATACGATAAACGACACGTTCAGGAACGTGGGCGTAAACGCCGGAATGCTGAATTTATGATAGGAATTGAGTACCGAGCCGACAAAAGAGGAAAGTGAAATCAATAAGATATAAGGAAACGTAATCCGCAGCAAATCGATGGAGAGCTGAAATTTGTCGGCATCTTTGGCAAAACCGGGCGCGGAAACATAAATCACCCAAGGCGCGGCAAGTATGCCCAGCGCGGTAACGATGACCAGTACAAACGACAGCATCCCCGCCACATGGCGGATAAAAGCTTCCGTCGCCTCTTTAGAACGCGTTTCTTTATATTCCGCCAAAATCGGCACAAACGCTTGGGCAAACGCCCTTCCGCAAACACGCGGCGAAGCAGGTTGGGCAGTTTGAACGCGACAAAAAAACGCATCCGTCGCCATGCCTGCGCCGAATGCCCGCGCAATGACCGTATCGCGCACAAATCCCAAAACGCGCGACACCATCGTCAGGCTGCCGACTTTTGCCAAAGCTCCAAGCATATTCATCATTGTTCCTCAACAGTCGTACCCGTTTGGGGCAACGGCGCGTATTGTACGACAGAAACCGGTTCAGACGGCATAGGGGTTTCATGCCGTCCGAACCGGTTTCCCGATACGAAAGCTTCCTTTTCCGGAAGCAAACTGTATCAACACGCGAAAATACAATAAAATACCAATATCCGATTTATTTCCAACATCACGGAGAGCTGTATGAAATCCAGACACCTTGCCCTCGGCGTTGCCGCCCTGTTCGCCCTTGCCGCGTGCGACAGCAAAGTCCAAAACCAGCGTCCCCGCCGACAGCGCGCCTGCCGCTTCCGCAGCCGCCGCCCCCGGCAGGGGCTGGTCGAAGGGCAAAACTATACCGTCCTTTCCAACCCGATTCCCCAACAGCAGGCAGGCAAGGTTGAAGTCCTTGAGTTTTTCGGCTATTTCTGCCCGCACTGCGCCCACCTCGAACCTGTTTTGAGCAAACACGCCAAGTCTTTTAAAAGACGATATGTACCTGCGTACCGAGCATGTCGTCTGGCAAAAGAGATGCTGCCGCTGGCACGCCTTGCCGCCGCCGTCGATATGGCTGCCGCCGACAGCAAAGATGTGGCGAACAGCCATATTTTTCGATGCGATGGTTAATCAGAGAATTAAGCTGCAAGAGCCGGAAGTCCTCAAAAAAATGGCTGGGCGAACAAACCGCCTTTGACGGCAAAAAGTCCTTGCCGCTTACGAATCTCCCGAAAGCCAGGCGCGCGCCGACAAAATGCAGGAGCTGACCGAAACCTTCCAAATCGACGGTACGCCCACGGTTATCGTCGGAGGCAAATATAAAGTCGAATTTGCCGACTGGGAGTCCGGTATGAACACCATCGACCTTTTGGCGGACAAAGTACGCGAAGAACAAAAAAAGCCGCGCAGTAAGCCAGTTTGGAAAATGCCGTCTGAAACTTGGTTTTCAGACGGCATTTTGATTGGGTTTAAAACGTAAAAGCCCGTTTCCAGCTCTTCATCGCCGACCAGTTCGACCAAGAGCGCGTAGAGCGGGGCGAGTTCGGCATAACGGCGCGATACGCGGCGCAGATAGTTTAAGAAACGCGGGATTTCCGGACGGTATTTGTCTTTGCCGTCGCGGTAGTACAGGCGTGCGAAGATGCCTGCAACCTTCAGAGTGCCGCTGCACGCCCATCCATTCGAACCAGCGGTAAAACTCGTCAAACGCTTCGGGGACGGGCAAGCCGGCAGTCCGCGCCTTTTCCCAGTAGCGGATAACCAAGTCCAAGACAAATTCTTCTTCCCATTCGATAAAGGCATCGCGCAACAGCGACACCAAATCGTAGGAAATCGGGCCGTAAAGCGCGTCTTGGAAGTCTAAAACGCCCGGCCTGCCGCGCGTCAGCATCAGGTTGCGGACGATAAAGTCGCGGTGCACATAGACTTTGGGCTGCGCCAACAGGGGCGGCAGTAGCGTATCGACGGTTTGCTGCCAAAGTTGGCGTTGTTTGAATGTTAATTCGCGCCCCAATTCTTTTGCGACAAACCATTCCGGGAACAGGTTGATTTCGCGCAACATCGTTTTCACGGTCATATTCGGGCAAAACCCCTTCACGGCTTGCCTTTTGCAATTCGACCAGCTCGCTGATGGCCTCCAGCAGCAGCGCGCTAGTGCGCCGTCTCGCCCTGCTCCTGAAGCATCGCGGTTAAAAAACGTCGTATTGCCCAAGTCGTTCAATACCACAAACCCCAAATCCGTGTCCGCGTGCAATATCTGCGGCACATTGACCATGTCAAACAGTTTCTGCACCTTCAAATAAGGTGCGACACTCATCTTGTCGGGTGGCGCATCCATGCAGACGACGCTGCTGCCGTCTGAAAAACGTTGCACGGAAATAGCGGCGGAAATCAGCATCCGCCGCCGCAAAGGCCAGTTCGAAACTGCGGTCAGGGATAGACGGTCTGAAGCCAATTTTTCAGTTCGATTTGTCGTTGCATAACAGTACTAAAAGCATTTCAGGTTACAATAAACGCTATTCTAACTGGCAAACCGACCTGAGGGGCAATTTTGGCTCGTTTATTTTCACTCAAACCACTGGTGCTGGCATTGGGCTTCTGTTTCGGCACGCATTGCGCCGCCGCTGATGCCGTTGCGGCGGAGGAAACGGACAATCCGACCGCCGGAGAAAGCGTTCGGAGCGTGTCCGAACCCATGCAGCCTGTCGGCCTGAGCCTCGGTTCGACCTGCCTGTTTTGCAGTAACGAAAGCGGCAGCCCCGAGAGAACCGAAGCCGCCGTCAAGGCAGCGGCGAAGCATCCATCCCCGAAGACTATACGCGCATTGTCGCCGACAAGGTGGAAGGACAGTCGCAGGTGCAGGTGCGTGCCGAAGGCAACGTCGTCGTCGAACGCAACCGGACGACCCTTAATGCCGACTGGGCGGATTACGACCAGTCGGGCGACACCGTTACCGTAGGCGACCGTTTCGCCCTCCAACAGGACGGTACGCTGATTCGGGGCGAAACCCTGACCTACAATCTCGAGCAGCAGACCGGCGAAGCGCACAACGTCCGCATGGAAACCGAACAAGGCGGACGGCGGCTGCAAAGCGTCAGCCGCACCGCCGAAATGTTGGGCGAAGGGCATTACAAACTGACGGAAACCCAATTCAACACCTGTTCCGCCGGCGATGCCGGCTGGTATATCAAGGCAGCCTCTGTCGAAGCCGATCGGGAAAAAGGCATAGGCGTTGCCAAACACGCCGCCTTCGTGTTCGGCGGCGTTCCCATTTTCTACACCCCTTGGGCGGACTTCCCGCTGGACGGCAACCGCAAAAAGCGGTCTGCTCGTTCCCTCCCTGTCCACCGGTTCAGACGGCATTTCCCTTTCCGTTCCCTATTATTTCAACCTTGCCCCCTAACTTCGATGCCACCTTCGCCCCCGGCATTATCGGCGAACGCGGCGCGATGTTTGACGGACAAATCCGTTACCTGCGTCCCGATTACAGCGGACAGGCCGACCTGGCCTGGCTGCCGCACGATAAGAAAAGCGGCAGGAACAACCGCTATCAGGCGAAATGGCAGCACCGGCACGATATTTCCGACACGCTTCAGGCGGGGGTCGATTTCAACCAAGTCTCCGACAGCGGCTACTACCGCGACTTTTTACGGCAGCGAAGAAATCGCCGGCAACGTCAACCTCAACCGCCAGGCATGGCTGGATTACAGCGGCAAGGCGGCTGGCGGCATTTTGAACGTCGGATTGTCGGCACAAAAAATTCCAGACGCTGACCAACCAAAACGGCTACAAAAACAAACCGTATGCCCTGATGCCGCGCCTTTCTGCCGATTGGCATAAAAACGCAGGCAGGGCGCAAATCAGCGTGTCCGCACAATTTTACCCGCTTCAGCCACGACAGCCGCCAAGACGGCAGCCGCCTCGTCGTCTATCCCGACATCAAATGGGATTTTAGCAACAGCTGGGGCTACGTCCGGCCCAAGCTCGGGCTGCACGCCACCTATTACAGCCTCAACCGCTTCGGCAGCCAAGAAGCCCGACGCGTCAGCCGCACTCTGCCCATTGTCAATGTCGACAGCGGCATGACCTTCGAACGCAATACGCGCCTGTTCGGCGGAGAAGTCCTGCAAACCCTCGAGCCGCGCCTGTTCTACAACTATATTCCTGCCAAATCCCAAAACGACCTGCCCAATTTCGACTCATCCGAAAAACAGTTTCGGCTACGGTCAGCTGTTCCGTGAAAACCTCTATTACGGCAACGACAGGATTAACGCCGCAAACAGCCTTTCCGCCGCCGTGCAGAGCCGTATTCTCGACAACGCGACTGGAGAAGAACGGTTCCGCGCCGGCATCGGTCAGAAGTTCTATTTCAAGAACGACACAGTCATGCTTGACGGCAGCATCGGCAAAAACCCGCGCAACCGTTCCGACTGGGTGGCATTCGCATCCGGCGGCATAGGCGGCCGTTTCACCCTCGACAGCAGCATCCATTACAACCAAAACGACAAACGCGCCGAAAATTACACCGTCGGCATCAGCTACCTGCCCGAGCCTGGCAGTATTGAACGCCCGTTACAAATACGGGCGCAATGAAAAAAATCTACCTGCAGGCCGATGGCTCCTATTTTTACGACAAACTCAGCCAGCTCGACCTGTCCGCACAATGGCCGCTGACGCGCAACCTGTCGGCCGTCGTCCGCTACAACTACGGTTTTGAAGCCAAAAACCGATAGAAATGCTGGCGGGTGCGGAATACAAAAGCAGTTGCGGCTGCTGGGGCGCGGGCGTGTACGCCCAACGCTACGTTACCGGCGAAAACACCTACAAAAACGCCGTCTTTCTTACCCTGCAATTAAAAGACTTGAGCAATATCGGCAGGGTTCCCAAAGGCACAATGGACATTGCCGTACCCGGCTATATCCCGAATCTGGACCTTTCAGGCAGGCGCAAAAACGCAGCCGTAAACAGACCGAATCCCCGTCCTGTTCCAACGAACCTGCCGTCCGACGAACAACCCCGATTCCGCCGAACCCAGTGCGGAATCCAACCGATAAGGAAATATCGATGAAGATAAAAAAACCTGATGATAGCCGCCGCACTGCTGAGCACGTCCCTACAGCCAAGCGGCACCCCGTACGGCAAAACCCGCACCTGCCGCCAAAGCCGCCAAGCCGGCGGAGACGGCACGCCAAGAAGCCGCCCAACAGGAAAGCGGCATACACTTTCAGACGGCATCGCCGCCGTTGCCGACAACGAAGTCATCACACGCCGCAGGCTGGCACAGGCTGTTGCCGATGCCAAAGGTAAACCCTGCCCAAAGGCGTACAAATCAGCGATACGGCATTGACCGAACAAGTACTGATGCAGCTGGTTAACCAATCCCTGATCGTACAGGCGGGCAAACGCCGCAACATCCAAGCGACCGAAGCCGAAATCGATGCCGTTGTCGCACAAAAATCCTGCCCTCAAAAAACCCTCAGCCCGCCCAACGCCGCGAGCTTGCCGACAACATCATTGCCGAAAAAGTCCGCGAGCAGGCAGTGATGCAGAACAGCCGGGTAAGCGAGGCAGAGGTCGACCGCTTTATCGAACAGGCGCAGAAACAGGGCATTACCCTGCCCGAAGGCGAGCCGATGCGCCAATACCGCGCTCAACACATCCTGATTAAGGCCGACAGCGAAAACGCCGCCGTCGGTGCAGAAAGCACCATCCGCAAAAATCTACGGAGGCCCGCAGCGGCACAGACTTTTTCCAGCCTGGCGCGCCAATATTCGCAAGACGCGAGCGCGGGCAACGGCGGCGACTTGGGGCTGGTTTGCCGACGGCGTAATGGTTCCCGCCTTTGAAGAAGCCGTCCGCAGCCTCAAACCCGGCCAAGTCAGCGCGCCCGTACGCACCCAGTTTGGCTGGCACATCATCAAGCTGAACGAAGTACGCGAGGCCGGCACGCCTCAGGAACGCGTCCGCAACGCCGTGCGCCAGTATATTTTCCAACAGAAGGCGGAGCGTGCGACCGCCGACCTGTTGCGTGACCTGCATTCCGGCGCGTACATCGACATCCGCTAAGGCGGTTTGAAGCAAAAGCCATACCGATCGGGTAAAAAGTCCGGGCGGTATGGCTTTTTGAATTCGAGTTACTTTTACACCGTCATTCGTCATTCCCACGCAGGCGGGAATCCGGTTATTCAAAACCGCAGAGATTTATCCGAAGCAACAACAATCTTTCCATCGTCATTCCCGCGAAAGCGGAATCTAGAAACGAAAAGTAACAGGAATTTATCGGGAATGGTCGGAGTTTAAAGGTCTGGATTCCCGCTTTCGCGGGAATGACGATTCGAAGTTACACGAAACTCAAAAACGAAACCGAACGAACCAGATTCCCGCTTTTTACGAGAATGACGGGATTTTGGGTTGTGGTAATTTATCGGGAAAAACAGAAACCTCTATGCCGTCATTCCCGCGCAGGCGGGAATCCGGTTATTTAAAACCGCAAGATTTATCCGAAGCAACAACAATCTTTCCATCGTCATTCCCGCGACGGCGAAATCTAGCAACAAAAGTAACAGGAATTTATCGGGAATGGCTGGAGTTTAAAGGTCTCGATTCCCGCCGTCGCGGGAATGACGGCATATCGGTTTCCGTGCGGACAGACTTAGACTCCCATCTGCGCGGGAATGACGGCATATCGGTTTTGGTGAGGACAAACCTAGATTCCCATCTGCGCGGGAATGCCGGGATTTTAGATTGCGGGTATTTATCAGGAATGACGATTTAAAAGTTGCCTGAAACCTAAAAAGCAATTGAAACACAAAAAAACCAAATTCGCGCCTGCCGGGGAATGATGAAACAAAGAAGGCAGAAGTAAGGAATCAGGATTTTTCCTTGAATCTGCGAAAATTATTCAGTAATTGAATGTTATTGTTTTACAATGCAGGCTTACGGTTGGGGAAAGCATATTTCCGCATAAGTTGGAAAAATGGCGGATTAATCGTAATTTCACGCTTTGTATCATACTAACCATAGGAATTTTTAATGATGAAAAAATTATTGGCACCATCAGTGCTTTCCCTGCTGGTAATCGCGGGGGGTAATTTCTAATTACTCGCTTGCAGCGACGAATTCTAATGAGACTACGGTTGTTGCAACAAATTCTAATGAGACTTCGGTTGTTGCAACAAATGACGGAAAAAACGGCAGATGCTGAAAACAAAAAAACTGAAACGCGGTTTGGCGGCACAAGCCGCGTTAAGCGGTTTATTCCAACCCTACTCTGTCGGCAAGGCAAACGTTACCGCCGCTGTAGGCGGCTATCAGTCGCAATCCGCATTTGCCGTCGGTGTCGGTTACCGTTACAACGAAAAATTTTGCAACAAAAAGCAGGATTTGCCTTTGCACCCGGCGGCGGTGCGGCTTATCACGCCGGTGTCAATTTCGAATGGTAAGTGCCTCTAAATATTTGGCGGTAAAACATACGTTTATTAAACGGTAAGCGTGCGAGCAATGCCGTCTGAAACCTGAAACAGGCTTCAGACGGCATTTTTGACGCTACGAAATCGGCAAATATGACGGAAATGGAAAATACCTATCTTGTCATTTCAAAATTTCAAAATCACGGCGTTATCCGAAATCACAATCATCTCTCCGCCGTTATTTCCGCGCAGGCGGGAGTCCGGTCATTCAAAATCACAGCGTTATCTGACACAACAACAATCTTTCCATCGTCATTCCCGCGAAAAGCGGGAATCTAGAAACAAAAGCAACAGGAATTTATCGGGAATGGCTGGAGTTTAAAGGTCTGGATTCCCGCTTTCGCGGGAATGACGGCGCATAAGTTCCCGTGCGGACAAACCTGGATTCCCATCTGCGTAGGAATGACGGGATTTTAGGTTGCGGGTATTTATCGGGAAAACAGAAACCCTTATGCCGTCATTCCCGCTCAAGCGGGAATCTAGGACGTAGAATCTAAAGAAACCGTTTTATCCGATAAGTTTCTGTACCGAAGGGTCTGGATTCCCGCCGTCGCGGGAATGACGGCATATCGGTTTCCGTGCGGACAGACCTAGACTCCCATCTGCGCGGGAATGACGGGATTTTAGGGTTGCTGGTATTTATTGAGAAAAACAGAAACTCCTATGCCGTCATTCCCGCTCAAGCGGGAATCTAGGACGTAGAATCTAAAGAAACCGTTTTATCCGATAAGTTTCTGTACCGAAGAATCTGGATTCCCGCCTGTGCGGGAATGACGGCGCATAAGTTCCCGTGCGGACAAACCTGGATTCCCATCTGCGTAGGAATGACGGCGTATAAGTTTCCGTGCGGACAGACCTAGATTCCCACCTGCGTGGGAATGACGGGGATTTCAGGTTTCTGTTTTTGCCGGAGCTTGCCGTATCAGGGCTTCAGACGGCATTGCCTGCCGTTTGCCCAGCGGGTGCGGCTGCCTTGATGTAGTTGAGCGAGACAAACTGCTTCTCGGCATCTAATTCAGTGATTTTGAACAATGCCTGCGATTTGGGCAGCGCGTCAAACGGGATGCCGTTGGCGCGCGTTGTCAGCGGCAGGCCTTCGATGCGGACGAGGTCTTCTTTCAGAATCGTCGCCGTCAGCTCGCTGATGCCTTGCTGTTGCAGGTAAACCAGGCTCCAGTAGGCTTCCATTTGGCGTTGGAAGTCGGCGTAGGCTGTATAGGCGGCATCAAAGTCGCGCAGGGCGGCGAAAAGCTCGGCATCGTTGTTTTGATACAGCGGCTCGGCGGTGTCGTCTATCAGGCTGATCAGCTGTTTTTGGTTGATGTAGTCGGCGGCGCGGCGCAGCGGCGAAGTGAACCAGCCGTAATGCTGCACGCCCATGCCGATGTGCGGCTCGGATTTGGTGCTCATGCGCACTTTTCCGGCGGGTTGGACGCGGAAGAGGCCGGGCAGGTCGTTGTCATGGAGCATCTGCGCCCAAGTGCTGTTGGCAAGAATCATCATCTCGCTGACCAGCGTATCGATGGGCGAACCGCGTTCGCGGCGGACGACGGATACGTTGCCTTCCTCATCCAATTCGATGCTGTAATCGTATTGCGGCGCGCGGTCGGGCTCGTATTTGCCGCGTGCTTTTTGCAGGGCGATGGCAAATTGATAGAACCAAATCAGGTCTTGATGGTGGTTGAACATCATTTCGCCGGCTTCGTCCAAGCCCGCTTCGGCATTGAAATGCGGCTCGATGGTTTGGATGCGTAGGTTTGCGGCGATGTTGACGGCTTCGATTTTGCAGGTCGGCGCGCCGACGTTGAACTCGCTGTCCACATCGAAATAAATGCTGACGGCAGGGCGGTATGCGCCTGCATCAAGGCTGAACGCGGCAATCCAGTTTTCGGGCAACATAGTGATTTTTGCCGCCGGGGAAATAAACCGTGCTCAAGCGTTCCATGATGTTTTTTTCCATTTTGTCGCCTGGTTTAATGGCGAGCGACGGCGCGGCAATGTGGATACCGACGCGTTTCATGCCATTGCCCAAGTCGGTCAGGGCTTAAAGCGTCATCGACTTCGGTGGTCGATTCGTCGTCAATGGAAAAATGCGGCAACGTCGGCCTTGGGCAAGTCGGGCATTTCAGGAAGCGGAAGGTCGGGGAAGCCTGTTCCTTTAGGGGAAGTATTTGATTTCAAACCCGTCTTGCAGGTATTGCGGAATGGACGTAATGCCACCCGTTTTTTTCGCCAGTTCGTAGGCGGAGGTTTTTCAGTGCGTCGGCGGCTTTGGTAAAAGGCTTTGTAGGTCAGCGACTGCTTGTCGGGCGCGTGTAAGATGGTTTTTCAAATCCGCCGCGATTTCAGACGGCATCTCGCCGCGTTTCAAGGCTTCCGCCCAAGTGTCGATTTGCGCGTCTTGCTGTTTTTGCGTTCGATGGCGGCAAGCGCTTGTTTTAAAAGTTTCTTCGGGCGCGGCTTTGAACACGCCTTTGGCTTTTTGTAGAAATACACCGGCGCGGCGTACAGCGCAATCAAGGTTGCCGCCAGTTCGGTTTTGGTCGGCGCATGGCCGTAATATTCTTCGGCAATCGCCTCGGCGGAAAATTCTTCTTCGCCGCATACTTCCCACAATAAATCGGTGTCGATGTCCGCCGCCTGTGTCTGCGCGTTTTTCCAAAAACGCCGCCATATCGCTCGTCAAACTCGGTAAAGACATTGTTTGCCTTTTACTTTGGTGCGCTTGCCGTGTTGGGTATCGACTTGGTAGGTAGCATCGTTTTTTTGGACGACGGCGGCAACTTTGAACTGGCCGGACTCTTCGTAAAAGATATTCATTTTTCGGATTTTTTTCTGTGGAAACTCAAGCGGGCGATTTTAGCAGATTACCGAAAATGCCGTCTGAAAAAAAGGTTGGGGGAGGGTTGGCGCGCCTATTTGAACTGTTCCAGCCAGACCGCCCATTGGCTGTCGGTTTCGGCAAAGGGTGGTTACGGTCTGTCCGCCGTCAGGGGCTTCGGAAGGTTAGGGAACGGGCGTGGAGCATGAGGCGTTGCGTGCCGAGGTGCGCGGCAACGGCGTGGTTTTGGCGCAGGTCGCCGTAGTTGGTGTCGCCGACGATGGGGTGGAAGATGTGTTTCATGTGGCGGCGGGAGCTGGTGTTTTGCGTCCTGTATGCGGCGTCAACTCCGCCCATGAGTAGCGCGAGGTCGGGTAGCGCAGTGCGGATTGGAAGGGCAGCTCGGTTCGGGCGATGCAGCGGCAGGCGGTTTGCGCGTTCTGCATGACGGATTCGGTATGCGCTTCGGCAATTTTGTCGGGGCAGTATTTGAGCGGATAGTCGATGATGCCGTCTGAAGGCAGGTGTCCGCGCACGATTGCCCAGTAGGGTTTTGCGTATGTTTTTTTGTTCGAACTGCTGCGTCAGCGAGCGGGCGGCTTCAGGGTCGAGGGCAAACAGGAGGACGCCGGATGTGGGGCGGTCAAGGCGGTGGACAGGGGTAGACGTGTTGTCCGATTTGGTCGCGCAGCGTCTGCATGGCGAAGACGGTTTCGCGGCTGTCCAACCACGAACGGTGGACGAGCATTCCGGCGGGCTTGTTGACGGCAACGGTGCGGCCGTCGCGGTAGATGATGTCGAGCATGGCAAAAAAACGGTTATTGTATCGTGTTCCTGCAGGTACAATCGTTGTTTTTTTAAACGGAGGACGGAATGGGGAATACAAACCGTGTGCCGGAGCAGGCACGTTATGATGCCGAACTCAGGCAGGCAGACGAAGCATTGGCGGGCGTGTTTCCGGCAGTCAGTATTTTCGGCAGCGCGCGCACGCCGCAGAATCATGCGGATTATGCGTTTGCCTGCCGTCTGGCGAGGCGGCTGTCGGATTCGGGCATTGCCGTCATTTCGGGCGGGGGGCCGGGGATTATGGAGGCGGCAAACAAGGGCGCGTTTGCAGGGAAATCGGTTTCGGTGGGGCTGAACATTGCCCTGCCGCACGAGCAGAAACCGAATCCGTATCAGGACATCGCCTTGCGGTTTTCCCGTTTTGCCGAACGCAAGGCGGTGTTTTTCAGCTATTCCCAAGCATATGTCGTGATGCCGGGCGGCTTCGGGACACTGGACGAATTGTTTGAAATCCTAACCTTGGTGCAGACGGGCAAAAGTGCCGCCGCGTCCGGTCGTTTTGGTTGGGAAGGCATTTTTGGTCAGGTTTGGCGGGTGGATAAACGCACAGCTTTTTGGCGCGCGGTCTGATTTCTGAAGGGCAGCCTCTTTGTTTGCCATATCGGACGATGAAGATGAAATCGTTGCGTATCTGTCGGAAAAACGGGCTTCAGACGGCATGATGCCCTGCAAAATCATGTATAATTGCAAACAATTTAACATTTCTTGATGTCTTTTTCCGAACAGGATGCCGATATGATCAACCCCATCGCCTCGCTTTTCCCCTTTAGACGGCCGTTATGCCCAATCTGTTGAAGCATTGCGCCCGATTTTTTCAGAGTACGGCCTGATGAAGGCGCGCGTCAAAGTCGAATTAAACTGGCTCAAAGCCCTGGCCGCCGAGCCGAAGATTGTCGAAGTGCCGCCCTTCGGTGCCGGAACGCTTGTCGAAATCGACAAAGTCATCGAAAAACTTTTCATTGGAAGACGCAGCTGCCGTCAAAGCCATCGAAGCCACCACCAATCATGATGTCAAAGCCATCGAATATTGGCTGAAAAAAACGTTTTTGCCGAAGTGCCCGAAGTCGCCGCCGCCGGCGAGTTCATCCACTTCGCCTGCACCAGCGAAGACATCAACAACTTGTCCCACGCCCTGATGCTGCAAGAAGCGCGTGAGGCTGTTTTGCTGCCGAAACTGGCCGAAATCATCGAAAAACTGACCGGCATGGCGCATGAGTTGGCTGCCGTCCCGATGATGAGCCGCACGCATGGCCAGCCTGCTACACCAAGCACATTGGGTAAAGAAATCGCCAATGTCGTGTACCGCCTGCAACGCCAGTTCAAAAACCTGCAAGCGCAAGAGTTCCTCGGCAAAATCAATGGCGCAGTCGGCAACTACAATGCCCATATGGTCGCCTATCCCGATGTGGATTGGGAAACCCATTGCCGCAACTTCGTCGAAATCAGCCTCGGCCTGACCTTCAACCCCTACACCATCCAAATCGAGCCGCACGACTACATGGCTGAATTCTTCCAAGCCATCAGCCGTGTCAACACGATTCTGATCGACTTTAACCGCGATGTTTGGGGCTATATTTCATTGGGTTACTTCAAACAAAAAGTCAAAGCAGGCGAAGTCGGTTCTTCTACCATGCCGCACAAAAGTCAACCCCATCGACTTTGAAAACTCCGAGGGCAACCTCGGCATGTCAAACGCCGTATTGGGCTTTTTGTCCGAAAAACTGCCGATTTCCCGTTGGCAGCGCGACCTGACCGACAGCACCGTCCTGCGCAATATGGGCGTGGGCGTGGGCTATGCCGTGTTGGGTTTCGCCGCCCACCTGCGCGGTCTGAACAAGCTCGAACCCAACCCTGCCGCACTTGCCGCCGATTTGGATGCCACTTGGGAGCTGCTCGCCGAGCCGATTCAAACCGTGATGCGCCGTTACGGTGTCGCCAATCCTTACGAAAAAAACTGAAAGACCTGACGCGCGGCAAAGGCGGCATCACGCCCGAAGTGCTGAAAGTCTTCATCGAATCGCTGGAAATCCCTACCGAAGCCAAAGCCAAATTGCTTGAGCTGACCCCCGCGCTGTATGTGGGCAAGGCTGAAGCGTTGGCGAAACGGATTTGAGCGTTTACTGAAACCGATGCCGTCTGAACGTGCGTTCAGACGGCATTTTTAAAATACCGGATATACAGGGGCGATATTTATGCAAACTGTCCGATACATGCCTGAAATTGACGGATTACGGGCTGTCGCCGTCCTCTCCGTCATTATTTTCCACCTGAATAACCGTTGGCTGCCCGGAGGATTCCTGGGAGTGGACATTTTCTTTGTCATCTCAGGATTCCTCATTACTAACATCATTCTTTCTGAAATACAGAACGGTTCTTTTTTTCTTTCCGGGATTTTTATACCCGCAGGATTAAGCGGATTTATCCTGCTTTTATTGCAGCCGTGTCCCTGGCTTCGGTGATTGCCTCTCAAATCTTCCTTTATGAAGATTTCAACCAAATGAGGGAAAACCATAGAGCTTTCTACGGTTTTTGTCCAATATTTATTTAGGGTTCCGATTGGGGTATTTCGATTTGAGTGCCAACGAGAACCCCCGTACTGCATATTTGGTCTTTGGCAGTAGAGGAACAGTATTACCTCCTGTATCCTCTTTTGCTGATATTCTGCTACAAAAAAACAAAATCGCTACGGGTGCTGCGTAACATCAGCATCATCCTATTTCTGATTTTGACTGCCACATCGTTTTTGCCAAGCGGGTTTTATACCGATATTCTCAACCAACCCAATACTTATTACCTTTCGACACTGAGGGTTTCCCGAGCTGTTGGTAGGTTCCCTGTTGGCGGTTTATGGGCAAACGGAAAATGGTAAACAGCAAACAGCAAACGGAAAACAGCAGTTGGTTTCATTACTCAGCCTGAGCGCATTGCTTGCCTGCCTGTTCGTGATTGACAAACACAATCCGTTTATCCCGGGAATTACCTTGCTCCTTCCCTGTCTGCTGGCGGCACTGCTTATCCGGAGTACGCAATACGGGACACTTTCGACCCGCATCCTGTCGGTAAGCACCATCGTATTTGTCGGCAAAATCTCTTATTCCCTATACCTGTACCATTGATTTTTATTGCCTTCGCCCATTACATTACAGGCGACAAACAGCTCGGACTGCCTGCCGTATCGGCGGTTGCCGCGTTAACGGCCGGATTTTTCCCCTGTTGAGTTATTATTTGATTGAACAGCCGCTTAGAAAACGGAAGATGACCTTTAAAAAGGCATTTTTCTGCCTCTATCTTGTCCCGTCCCTGATACTTGTCGCTTACAACCTGTATTCAAGGGGTATATTGAAAGAGGAACATCTCCGTCCGTCGTCCGGTACGCCCGTTGCTGCGGAAAAATCATTTTCCGGAAACCGTCCTGACCCTCGGCGACTCGCATGCCGGACACTTGCGGGGTTTTCTGGATTATGTCGGCAGCCGAGAAGGGTGGAAAAGCCAAAAATCCTGTCCCTCGATCCGGAGTGTTTGGTTTGGGTGGATGCGAAGCTGGCAGACAACCCGTTGTGCCGAAAAATACCGGGATGAAGTTGAAAAGGCCGAAGCCGTTTTTCATTGCCCAATTCTATGATTTGAGGATGGGCGGCCAGCCTGTACCGAGATTTGAAGCGCAATCCTTCCTGATACCCGGGTTTCCAGCCCGATTCAGGGAAACCGTCAAGAGGATTGCCACCGTCAAACCCGTCTATGTTTTTGCAAATAATGCATCAATCAGCCGTTCGCCCTTGAGGGAGGAAAAAAATTGAAAAAGATTTGCTATAAACCAATATCTCCAACCTATTCAAGCCATGGGCAATATTGAAAAAGAGCAATCAGGCGGTCTTTGATTTGGTTAAAGATATCCCCAATGTGCATTGGGTTGACGCACAGAAATACCTTCCTAAAAACACGGTCGAAATACACGGTCATTATCTTTATAGCGACCAGGATCACCTGACGGAATTCGGTTCTTATTATATGGGGCGGGAATTTCACAAACATGAAAGCTTGCTCAAGCATTTACACGGCAACGCATTGCAGTAACCTGATTTGCCGTCCGATATCGTTTGTGCCGTCGTATGCTGCCGTGTACCGTTTCCCGTTCGGGTCGGTGGACGGTTATCATTTGCCGGTTTGAGAGACGGTGGTTGGAAATAACTGTTCTCTTGATGCTTTTCCCTCCCCTGCTGGAGGGAATTTTTAATCAAAACCCCAATTGCCTTTCCAAGTTTTCCACCAGATTGTCATCCAGTTCCAAAGCTTGCGACAGGCGGGCGAGGAAGACGGTTTCTTTCCGCGACAAATCGGCACAGACTAACCTTGCCGCCAGATAGGCCTCCGCCGCCAGCGCCTCATCGTTGCCGACGGAGGCGGCGATGTCTTTGATGCTTGCGGGAAGGCGGTATTCGGCGGCGAGCCATGCGGCAGTTTCGGGGTCTGTGCCGCTTTCCTGTTCGATAGTCCGGCGTTCGGCTTCGTCTATCATGCCGTCTGAAGCGGCGGCGGCTATCATGGTGCGCAATACGGTGCGGCTGTATGTTTCTTCAGTTTCTCCGGCAGGTTGGAAATTGCTTTGTGTTACGGTTGCCCGCCCTTTGTTTTGCTGCCACATCTGATAGCCCCGGTAGGCGAGGTAGCCCAAAGCGGCGGTCGAACCGATTTTGGTGATGGTTTTGCGGTTTTTACCGTTCAGCAGCATGGAGGCAACACCGGCAACCAGCGCGCCTCCGCCGAATGAATTGAGCGGGCTGTCGGAGAATGTGTTGCCTTTTTTTTGAACCGTGCTTAAGACTTGGTTGAGTAGTCGGGTGAAGTTCATGATTTTTTTCCTTTCTGTTGCGGGAAGGGCGGTATGTTTACCCTATCCTTTTTAAACGGCGGCAGGCCGGCCAATAATTGTTGGCCGTACCGCTGTGTTTTGATGCGGTTGTCGAGGATGGTTACGCGGCCGTAGTCTTGTTCGGTGCGGATGAGGCGGCCGACGGCCTGGATGAGTTTGATGCCGGCTTCGGGGACGGTAATTTCGATGAAGGGGTTGCCGCCGCGCTGTTCTATCCAGCGGTTTTGGGTTTTTCGATGGGGTTGTCGGGCATGGCGAAGGGAGTTTGGCAATGATGACTTGCACGCAGGCGGTGCCGGGCAGGTCGAGCCCTTCGGCAAAGCTGTCGAGTCCGAAGATGATGCTGGCTTTGCCTTCTTCTATGGCCTGGTGGTGTTTTTGCAGGAGGACGGCTTTTGGGTAATTCGCCTTGTACGAGCAAGAGCGGCAGGGTAGTCTCCGGGCAGGGCGCAGGGCGACATCCTGCATTTGTTTACGCGAGGAAAAACAGGACGAGTGTGCCGATGGCTTCGGTGGGCGAAATAAGCTTGGGCAGCCATTCGATGATGGCGGCGGTGTGGGCTTCGGGGTCTTTGGGGCTGGCGTATATGGGGGGATGTAGAGTTCGCCCTGTTTTTCAAAAGTCAAAGGGGCTTTTGAGGGCGAGGGTGGTGGTTTCGGGCAGCCATTGCAGCCCGGTTTGGCGCAATATCAGGTTAAAGTTGCCCAAGGATTGCAGGGTGGCGGAAGTCAGCACCGCACCCGCCGCGCGCCGCCACAGGCTGTTGGCGAGGTGGGACGCGCTGCTGATGGGGCTGGCGTTGAAAATGTAGTCGTTTTTGTCGTCGGCGCGGCGGGTTATCCATTTCGCCAACGGCTCTTCGCCTTCGAGGGGGACGGTGGAAAGCAAATCCCAAACTGCGCTGATTTGTTCGATACGGGAGATAAAAAGGCCGAACTCGCTGGTCAGGCGGTCGAGGAGCGCGCCATCCTGTTCTTTTTCGCGGCGTGCGGCAGAAAGCGCATCGTTCAGCCCGATAACGTGTTTGAGCAGGCTGCGCGCAGCAATGGCCGTATTGGAAACGGTGGTTTCGAGGGCCTTCGGGATTTTTGCCGTCTTCCCACAGCCAAGTCGGTTCGCTGTTGGTTCGTCTGTCGTTTTTAGACGGCCCCCAGACTTAAAGACGGCTCTTCCGCCAAATGGAACTGCCATTCATGCAGACTGTCGAGCAAGGATGTGGCAGCTTCGTCGGCAAGGTTGGTAAGTTCGGCTTTATCGGTAAGCGCGGCAATTTTGCCGGTCAGCTGCGGCAGTTTTTTTCCAGCGTCCAAACGGCAATATTCCATGAATGTTCGGCGGCAAAAACGGCTGAGGGCTTTTTGGGCAGGTGGTGCGCTTCGTCTATGCAATAGAAACTGTTTTCTGGCTCAGGCAGAATCACGCCGCCGCCCATGCTGATGTCGGCAAGCAGAAGGTCATGGTTGGCAACGACGACATCGACGGTTTCCAAGACATCGCGTGCCAGGTAAAAAGGGGCATTCCGGACGGTTGGGACAGGCGGTTTTCAGGCAGCCGTGGCGGTCGTTGGTAACTTTGAGCCAAATCGCGTCATCGATTTTTTTCAGGCCAAGCGTCGCGATCGCCATTAAAAGCGGCGGGCGGAAAATTCATCGGCGATGTCGCGCAGCAGCTTCAATTCTTCGGGCTTGGGTTTGCTGTCCCACAAGACGGCGGGGGCTTCAAAGCCGAGCAGGTTTTGTTGGGCGTTGCTTTTGCGTCAGTTGATAGAGTTTTGTAGGGGCAGAGATGGCGGCCGCGCCCTTTGGCAAGCGCGAAGCTCAGTTCCAAACCGCTTTTTCGACCAGAAACGGCAGGGTCGCGGTCTACCAACTGCTCCTGCAAAGGCAACCGTCGCGCTGCTCACAATCAGCCGCTTGCCGCGCGTTTGCGCCATGATGCCGCCCGCAAGCAGGTAGGCAAGCGATTTGCCCACGCCGGTCGGGCCTTCGATTACGGCAATGCTCTCACCTTCGCGCTTGGGCGGCTCGTCGCCTTCTTCGCGCGTCAACGTCCGCGAAAAAAAGTGTTGGCAACCGCCGCAATCATTTCCCGCTGCGAAGCACGCGGACGGAAACCAGGCAGGTTTTTGCCGATATTTTGGTAATGGTCGCGGATGGCGTTTTTTCTAAATCGGTGAGCATGGCGTTTTGTACGGCGGTAGAAGTGGGCTTATAGTGGATTAAATTTAAATCAGGACAAGGCGACGAAGCCGCAGACAGTACAAATAGTACGGCAAGGCGAGGCAACGCCGTACTGGTTTAAATTTAATCCACTATATTTTAACATTGCACGGAAGCGGTACAATATCGTTGTCGGAATGGGGGTGAGGTAAATCGTGCGGACGTGGTTGGTTTTTTGGTTGCAGCGTTTGAAATACCCGTTGTTGCTTTGGGTTGCGGATATACTGCTGTACCGGTTGTTGGGCGGCGCGGAAATCGAATGCGGCCGTTGCCCTGTACCGCCGATGACGGATTGGCAGCATTTTTTTGCTGGCGATGGGAACGGTGTCAGCTTGGGTGGCGGTGATTTGGGCATACCTGATTATTGAAAGTGAGAAAAAGCGGAAGATATTGAGTCATTCGGACACAATGCCGTCTGAAACGGAAGTTCAGACGGCATTTGTTTTAGGTTGCCGTACCGCTTAGGGGAATACCGGCGACAGGATGGGCGGGACGGCTGCGATGGCCTCTAAGGTAACGGGTTCTTTGGCTATTCAGGTACTGCTTGATCGGCTGCCAATCAATCACCTGATCCAACTTCAATAGTGGGAAGCGGTCGATGTGTTTGGCAATCATGGCTTGGGCGGTTTGCCGGAAGAAGGTGCTCATGAGAAATCCCTAAATGTCTTGGTGGGAATTTAGGGGGATTTCGGAGAGATCTGCAAAGGTCTCATGCTATCTGTTGGTTTTGGCAACCCAAACTATGCTTGCTGTGAAACCTGCCCCAACTATTAAATGCTGTTTTACTCCCTGCCGACCAGCAACTCCGCCAGTCTTTCGCCGAATTTCTGCAAAGATTCGTTACTGTTCAAACCGTGAGAACCGCTCGGGAACGGCAATACTGCCAGCAATGTGTCGTTTTGATTGCGCTTCCATTTTAATTTTTTTCCGACGATTTCTTCCTGACGAAAAACCTGAAAGGCCGTCTGAAAATGCAACGTTAAACTCCTTATCGTAAGATGTGCCGAATCCGATAATCAGGCGCGGGCGGTATTGTTCCGCCCATTGGTTCATTTGGGCAAAGCGGTATTTGTTGCAGAAATTGACGTATTCCTGCTTGTCGGCAAAACCCGTAATCTCGGAAAACTCCTGCTGCCAAAGGCTGGCATCAGTGTTTTTTTAAACGCAATCGGATACAGGTTCATTTTGAAATAGCCCGAATCCGCTTTGTGTACAAACGGCTGCACTTCTTCGGCAAAGCGGCGGTAATTCTCTACCTGCCCGCCGTTTAAGGCGCACAACAGTTTGCAGACGCTGATGTTGTAAGGATAGGCAACGCATTCCTGCCAGTCTCCAAAAACCGAACTCCGTGTCACCCGTGTACGGCTCTGCCGCAATCTGCCGCAGGTTTTTCAACGGTGTGCCCGCCGCCCCATTCGATGCCGCATACCCATACAGACGGTTTCTCAGGAGAACCGATGTCGCCGCCGTCGCAGCCGTGAAAGTCGCGCAGCCAGTCATAGTTTTTGTTTGATATCCATGTTTACTCCTAAAATTTAACGTCAATAAACTCAGAACGATTCTGCATTTTCCTTATCTGACTTAGATTTAATCCAAATTGCTTTGCAGCCGTGTCAACCAAAGTAACATTTGTCTTCTTGCAAACGTTCTCCAATTTTTGTGCTGTAAATGTATCTATCAACCCGTTATTTTGTTTGCTCCTGTGTAGTTCGTCTGCAATCAATAACCAATTCATTAATATATTTTTCTCTCAGGTCTACCATCTTTCTCCAAAAGAGAATATTGCAAGCTAAATTGCTTGCGGCACTCAGGAAGCAGTTTCCACATACTTTTTGGCTTTAGGCAGCCGGTTGTCGGCTATCAGTTTCGCAATATCCGACGGATTAAGCTCAGCCGAACCACCTGATTTTTTTGTGAGATACCTTTTTCTGGCAAAGCATTCGCTTCATCTTTTACAATCTCCGGCTCAGTGTTTTTCGGCTCAGTGTTTGAAGCAGATTCAGTCTGCAACCCTTCAATATTCTGTTGCAGTTTTTGGTTAAGGTCATTCAGATAAGCATCAACATAAGGCTGTACCGATTGACAAGCAGCCAGCACTGGAATCATGCAGAAAAGCAATAGTTTATTCATTTAAATAAACTCCTGTAAGCAAAAAAATCTTCTATATAGGTACAAAGCGTATTATGTTAAACTCACAACAATTTACATAACACCCACCACCAATATTGCTTAGCCCCACGCAGAAGGAAGGTTATTGATGAAAGTTCACGAAAAAAATCCGCAAAATCCGGGAGCTGAAAAACTTCTCGCAGGAAAAACATGGCCGAGCAGCTTCAGATGTCGGTAAACAGCTATGCCAAAAATCGAGCGCGGGGAGGTGGGTTTTGCAGATGGACAAGCTGGAAAAAAATCGCCGATGTGTTGGGCATGGACGTGGTGGATCTGCTCACGGTTGAGAAAAAAATCTGGTGTTTCTGAATATGGAAAAACCGCACCAACTCCGCCAACTATTACGCATCGCAGGAGCAGTATGTGATCGAAATCGAAAAGCTGAAGCAGCAAAACTGCTATTTGCAAGCCATATTGATGGAAAAAAAGAAAAAACTGATTACTTGGCAAAAGCAGCAGCTTGACAGTCTGAACGAACTGATTAGAACAATCGGGCGCGGATAGGAAACTGGCGGTTTTGATGGGCGACGAAGTCGAACCCCGCCGCGCCTTCATCGAAAAACAACGCCCTGATCGCGCAGAACATTGACGCGTAAAAACCGTTTAAAGAAAAACCATGAGCTACCCGCAACAGGGCCATAGACAACATCCTCAACCCGCCGGCCGACAAACGCTGCCTGCACACTGAAAAAAACATCGCCGAGGCGGAAACGCTGTATGTGTTGGCCGACGACGAAGGCGAATGCCGTTTCTGGGTGGACGATGGTGGGGCAACTTTCCTGCCCGTGTGGCCGGAGCAGGAATTTGCCGAAATGGTGAAATCCGAGGGCGAATCGGTGTGGGAATTCGAGTTGGAAGAATTTTTTTGCAGGACAGCGTTCCGTGGCCGCCCGTCCTGACAGCGTCGTGATGCCCGCCGTTGAATTTGCCGCCCGCATCAACACCATTCTGGCCGAAAGCTACGGCGAAGCGTTTGATTTGCCGTATCTGTAAAGGCAAACAGCAAAAAGGCCGTCTGAAAACCATATCCCAAGGTTTTCAGACGGCCTCAAACAGCGGAGACAGCCCGTGAACAAACGCAAAACGAAAAACCGCCAAGCCCGCGCCGCACGACCTGCCGTGTCGGTGCGGTGGGCGAAGCCTTTGGAAAAGCTGTCGGAAAAACTCTTTGCTATCAGCATGGTCACGGCGTTTGCCGCGCTGGTGTCGCTGACTTGTCCTTCGTCATCGATTTCTATTTTTTTGCTGGCGATGGGAACGGTGTCGGCTTGGGTGGCGGTGATTTGGGCATATCTGATTATTGAAAGTGAAAAAAACGGAAGATATTGAGTCATTCGGACACAATGCCGTCTGAAACGGAAGTTCAGACGGCATTTGTTTTAGGTTGCCGTGCCGCTTAGGGAATACCGACGACAGGATGGGCGGGATAGCCGTGGGTGTCGATGCTGCCGGCGGCGCGCCACGGGGTATGGATGACTGCCGCCGGCAGGTGGGCAAGCTCGAGGGATGTGCCGTCTGACAAAGGTGCCGTCGGGGTCGGTCTTGTGTGCGGCGGCGGCAATGTCGGGGTAGGTGTGCCGTGAGGCGGCAAGCCGCCAGTTGCCTTGGTTGATTGCTGCATCGAAATCGGTCAGCTGCCGGGCAAACCATATCTCGCCTTCGCGGCGGGGAGGTTTAAAACGTGGCAGAAAAAAATCCGCGCTCAAGCGTCTCAGGGTGGGATGGAGGCTGCCGGTTTTGTGCAAACAGCGCATCGCGGCATCGATAATCGGGATGCCGGTCTGCCCCTGCTGCCAGAGTGCCAGATATCGGGTATTTCCCGGATTGCCGTCTGAAAGGGGCATCATCCGCGTGCTGCAAGGCAAGCTGAAGGAAGAAGTCGCGGCGGATCAGGTTGTCCGTCCACGAATCCAAGCGGTACCCGATGCTCTCCCGTGCCAACAGCCTCGGCGAAAGGCAGCCTGCATTCAGATAGGCACTTATCAGCGATGTGTGTTTGCGTGAAGGAAAAATCTTTTAATACATCATAAAAAAATCTGCCTGTTTGAGAAAGGTCTGCCACTGCTTCCATGCTGCAGAGCTGCCGCCGTGCCGTATTGGGAAGATGCCGTCTGAAAGAGCGGCAGGTTGCGGGGCGGAAAGGTTTTCGGGGAACGGTTGGCGGTATGTCGCGAATATGTCCGAATCGGTGGGGGGGTGCTTGGAAAAGCGGTCGAGCCATGCTTTGCGGTAGCGGTTGAAATCGGTGTGTGCCGTACCGTTGTCTGGTGTCAGGTCGGTTTGGTCGAAAAACGGAACGGTCATTGACGAAGGTCAGCCTGATACCGTGTTTGTCCAGCTCATGCCAAAGGGCGTTGTCGGCGAGTTTTTTTCAGCAAAGGTACAGGATGCATCGGCGATGACGGTGTGGACGGAGGAGCCGGCGGCAAGTCGGACCAGCTCGGATGACGATGCCGCCGTGTAGAGCGGGATGCCGTGCCCTGCAAGCCCTTGGGCGAGTTCGGCGGCGGATTGGCGGTGGAACGCGGCGCGGCGAGGGTTGTCTGTTTCGGCATCGTCAATCCAAATACCGATAATGGGCAAACCTTCGGCAACGGCGGAGCATAAGGCGGCGTTGTCGCGGATGCGGAGGTTTTGGCGGAACCAGACGAGCGTGCGCGCGAGCGCGTGTCCGTATAAAGGGGGCGGGCGGTTTCAGACGGCATTTCGGCAGCCTTTCCTGCTGGCGATTTTTTTCGTTCAGAAAAATCGATGAAGCTACGGACTTTCGCGCTTAAGAATGCCCTGTCCGCATAAACGGCATTCAGGCGGTCGGTCGGGACGGTATATTCGGGCAGAAGGCGCACCAGCGTACCGCAACGCAAATCGTGTTCTACCGCCCAAAATGGCTGATACCCGATGCACGCGCCCGCCTTAATCATTTCGCGCATCATCAGCGTATTGTCGGTACGGATGACGGGGGTCAGCTCAAGCCGGTATTTTTTTGCCGTCCGATTTGCGGGTGATGTCGAGTTTCTGCTGGTTGGTGTAGGGTCGGCAGGGACGGCGGGCAGCCTCGTTACTTCTTCCGGCGTTTTCGGTACGCCGTTGCGCCTCAGGAAATCGGGCGAGGCAAGTAGGGCAAATTCGATTTCCGCCAGCGGGCGCGCAATCAGCGACGGGGACAGGGTTTGGGAAACGCGCAACGCCAAATCCACGCCTTCGGCAATCAAATCGACGTGGCGGTTGTCCAAAAATCAGTTCTAATGTTACTTCGGGATAACGTTCGCGGTATTCCGCCAGCCAGTTGCATATCAGGCTGCCGGCAAACCACAGCGGCATCGTTACGCGCAGCAGCCCCTGCGGTTTTTCCGTCCCCCCGGCGGCTTTTTGCGCGGCATCGTCGAGCGTGTCGAGCGCGTAACTGCATTGCCGGTAGTATTCTTCCCCGGCTTCGGTCAGGCTGAGGTTGCGGCTGTTGCGGTGCAGGAGTTTGGCTTGGACGGTGTTTTCCAAGTGGCTGACGTGTTTGCTTGCCATTGCGGTGGAGATGCCGAGCGCGTCGGCGGCGCGGGTGAAAGCCGCCGCTTTGGACGACTTGGCGGAAAAACCTTGAGGCTGAACAGGGTGTCCATATTTTCTTGTGTGGAAAACAGTTGTATCAATAAAAAGCAGTATATATTTGAAAAGGGAAACATCTATACTCTGCCGCTTGAAATGAAGACAAATATCAAAGGAGCTTTTATGTCCGATTGCTGCAACCGTATTCAACCTGTTCTGCTTTCTGTTTTTTGCGTATCGTAACCGCCTACCTGTTTTTTTGTTGCACGGTACGTCAAAAATTCTTCGCCTTCCCCATTGAAATGGGCAGCGGTTCGCCCGAAGGGTTGATGCTGCTTGCCGGTATTTTTAGAAATTGTCGGCGGCATTTTGCTGGTGTTGGGCTTGTTTACGCGCCCTGCCGCGTTTGTTTTGTCCGGCCAGATGGCGGTTGCCTATTTTATGGCGCACGCTTCCGGAAATGCTTTGTTCCCGATTGCCAACGGCGGCGAGTCTGCAGTGCTGTTCTGCTTCGTATTCCTCTATATCGCGGCGGCGGGCGGCGGAGCATGGTCGCTGGACAGGCTGTTTTTCAAGCGTAAAAGCCTGAACCGGGCCGTCTGAAAGCGTATTTTTGTTGAATGTTTTTGAGGAAAAGAAATGACCCGTCAATCTCTGCAACAGGCTGCGGAAAGCCGCCGTTCCGTTTATTCGTTAAATAAAAAACCTGCCCGTCGGCAAAGATGAAATCGTCCAAATCGTCGAACACGCCGTTTTGCACACACCTTCTTCGTTCAATTCCCAATCTGCCCGTGTAGTCGTGCTGTTTGGCGAAGAGCATGATAAGGTGTGGCAATTTGTCGAAGACGCGCTGCGTGCCGTCGTGCCTGCCGACAGTTTTGAACCGACCGCGCAAAAATTGAAGCTGTTTAAGGCGGGTGCGGCAACTATTTTGTTTTATGAAGATCAAAATGTTGTCAAAGGTTTGCAGGAGCAGTTCCCTGCTTATGCCGCCAACTTTCCCGTTTGGGCGGACCAGGCGAACGCGATGGTGCAGTATGCCGTTTGGACGACACTTGCCGCGGTCGGCGTAGGTGCAAACCTGCAACATTACAATCCCTTGCCCGATGCGGCGATTGCCAAAGCGTGGAATATCCCCGAAAAACTGGTTGTTGCGCGCGCAAATGGTCGTCGGGGAATCGGTGCGCCTGCCGGAGAAAAAACGTTCCAACCCGTTGCAGAACGTTTGAAAGTGTTCGGCGCATAGTTTCTCGGTCAAAAATGCCGTCTGAAAAAGGATTCAGACGGCATTTTTCAGTATCAGGCGGCGAGTTTTTTTCGCATTCTTTGATACAGTCGAGGCAGGACTCGTAACAGGCTTTGCATTCCGCATGGTGGGTAGCATGTTCTTTACAGGCTTTGGAACATTGTTTGCATGCTTCGAGGCATACTTTTGCCGCGTCGCGTGTCAGAGGGGAATTTTTGTGCGGCAAGGTCGTGCACCGCGCCGCATAAGGGCAAGCATCTGGCGCACGGCAACCGCGCAGTCGGACATAGACGTATCGCCCTGAGTGAGCAGGGACAGGCAGTGTGTCAGGCAAACCTGTCCGGCATCTAGACAGTGTGCGGCAGTTTGGCGGACGGCGGTGTAGGGCGGATGCGGCGGCAGGCTGCATATCGTGATGATGATGGTGGTCGGCGTGTCCGTGTGCACGCGCGAAAGAGGCGGCGGAAGCCAGAGAGACGGCAGCGGCACTGCCCAAAAAAATTGACGACGGTTCATAATGTTTCCTTTATGGTTTAAGAAAGTGGGGCAGGCACAAGGCACTCCCCGCATACTGCCCCGACCGTGGGGCTTTTTTTGAACAACCGACTGATTTTGCCGGTGCGGGATTGTCGCACGGGCAGGCAGTTCAGCTATTCGGAAATTTAAGAAAAGGCGCGCTGCCCTGTTTTTAAAATGATGCAAGATGGCGTGCGGATATGGTAGCAGACAAAAATGCCGTCTGAAAATCGGTTCAGACGGCATCCGTTTTCAAACCTTACAAACCCGGGAAACATCCCTTTCATCCCCCTCATTCCTTTCGCCATACGCATCAGGTTGCCCAAGCCTTTCCCGCTGAACATCTTCATCATCTGCTGCATTTGTTCAAACTGTTTGAGCAATTTGTTCACTTCCTGCACGGTCGTACCTGCACCCATCGCAATACGGCGTTTGCGGCTGGCTTTGAGCAGGGCAGGGTTGGCGCGTTCTTTAGGGGTCATCGAGTTGATGATGGCTTCCACTTTGCCCATCGCTTTTTTTCAGCCGTACCTTCGGGGATTTGTTTCGATATTTGGCCCAGTTCACCCGGCATTTTTCGACATCAGGTTTTCCAAGCCGCCCATATTGCGCATCTGTTGGATTTGTTCTTTAAAGTCATTGAGGTCAAAGCCTTTTGCCTTTTTTTGTAGCTTTTTCGCCATTTTGGCTGCGGCTTCTTCATCAATACCTTTTTGGACGTCTTCAATCAGGGTCAATACGTCGCCCATGCCGAGGATACGGCTGGCAAGACGGTCGGGGTGGAAAAGGTTCGAGGCCGTTGATTTTTTTCGCCGACACCGATAAATTTAATCGGCTTTGCCGGTTACGTGGCGTACGGACAAAGCTGCGCCGCCGCGCGAGTCGCCGTCCATCTTAGTCAATACGACACCGGTCAGCGGCAGGGGCTTCATTAAATGCCTGAGCAGTGTTCACCGCATCCTGACCCAGCATCGCATCGATGACGAACAAAGTTTCCACCGGGTTGACCGCCGCATGAAGCGCTTTGATTTCGTTCATCATCTCTTCATCGATTGCCAGGCGGCCTGCGGTATCGACCATCAAGACATCGTAAAAAAATGTTTTTTTGGCGTAATCGACGGCGGCAGTTGCAATCTCAACCGGTTTTTGGTTGGTATCGGATGGAAAAAAAGTCCACGCCGACCTGTTCGGCCAACAGACGAAGTTGTTCAATCGCGGCAGGACGGTAAACGTCGGCGGATACCACCAAAAACCTTTTTCTTCTGATCGTTTTTCAACAGGCGGGCGAGTTTGCCGACGGTTGTTGTCTTACCTGCGCCCTGTAAACCGGCCATCAACACGACGGCGGGCGGCGAAACCGACAAATCCAGCGTTTTTGTTTTTCCTTGCCCATCAGTTCGACTAAGGCTTGGTTGACCACGCCGATAAAGGCTTGGTCAGGCGTCAGGCTGCCCGCCACTTCCTGACCGAGGGCCTTTTTCTTTGACGTTGTTGACGAACTCTTTGACGACAGGCAGGGGCAACATCCGCCTCAAGCAGGGCAAGACGAACCTCGCGCAAGGCTTCTTTAATATTGTCTTCGGTCAGCTTGGCTTGCCCGCGGATGTTTTTGAAGACATTGCTGAAGCGGCTGGTTAAATTGTCTAACATACTGGTCCTTGGTCTGAATAAGAATAGCTTGCCCCATCAGGGGCATTCTTTGTTAAAATAAAATCAAAATAATTTGATGCGGCTTGTGTGCCGGACAGCATATCGGCAAATCCGTCAAGGCTTGCCCGAAACGGGGATTTTACAATTCCAACGTTAAAAGTTCCAATATTTCATAAGCGACCGCATACGGCGCAACAGTATAGATAGAGAAAGTCCACCATGCCGACAGTTTTCATCTTTTTGACGGCGGTTTACGCAGGATTGGGTGCATTTGCATGGCACTGCCAACAGCAGGGGCGCGGCCGGGATTACCCGTGGAAGACGGAATTGCCGGTTTTGGGCGCGGCATTGACCGTCCACGGCGCGGCACTGCTTATGCCGGTCATTCAAGACAAAAATCATCATTATGGGCTTCGGGTATTCCGGCAGCCTGATTGTTTGGATGATGCTGTTTATTTATTTTGCCGGCAGCTTCTTTTATCCGCTGCGCGGAGTGCAGTTGCTGCTGTATCCTTGCGCCGCACTGATGCTACTGTCAGGGTTTGGTTTTTCCCTGGAAAATTCTCGGGATATGAAATTACCGACCTTCCTTTTATGCTGCATATCGGAACTTCGCTGCTTGCATACGGGCTGTTCGGCATAGCAACATTATTGTCCGTTTTGACCCTGCTGCTGAATCGGAGCCTGCACCGCAGGAGCTTCTCAAAGCTCGCAGGATTCCTGCCGTCGCTGCTCAGTTTGGAAAAACTCATGTTCCAGGCCATGTGGGCAGGGTTTCATCCTGCTGACCTATTCCGTCGTCAGCGGCACATTTCTTCGCCGAAGCCGTATTCGGCAAACCCATGACCTTTACCCATAAAAACCGTATTCGGCATATTGTCATGGCTGATTTACGGCGGACTGCTGCTCAAGCACAGCATGACCGCATGGCGCGGCAAAAAAAGCCGCCGTGTGGACCATCATCGGATTTGTCAGCCTTATGATTGCCTATATGGGCAGCAAGTTCGTATTGGAAATCATTCTGAAAAAGATAAGAAAGAGCCAACAGATGCCGTCTGAAGCCCCAAGTTTCAGACGGCATATTCACAAAGGCGCACCAGTCAGAGGAGGGGAGGAAGGGATTATTGAGGCGGTGCAGCGTTTGGCGGAAATAAAAACCTTATCCGACAGAGATATGACAACATTTCCCGAAAAAATCCCGCTGAAAGTATTGACCGTATACGTCTTCAAGCGTATAGTTTGCTTCTTCGCTGCTGACGAAGCGGCGGTGATGAAGCAGTTCAAACGCTCTTTAACAAAAACAGATTACCGATAAGTGTGAGTGCCTTGAGCCTCACACTGTTTGAAAAGACAGACAAGATAATGTTTTTGAACATTGTCCTGTTGGTTTCTTTGAAGCAGACCAGAAGTTAAAAAGTTAGAGATTGAACATAAGAGTTTGATCCTGGCTCAGATTGAACGCTGGCGGCATGCTTTACACATGCAAGTCGGACGGCAGCACAGAGAAGCTTGCTTCTTGGGTGGCGAGTGGCGAACGGGTGAGTAACATATCGGAACGTACCGAGTAGTGGGGGATAACTGATCGAAAGATCAGCTAATACCGCATACGTCTTGAGAGAGAAAGCAGGGGACCTTCGGGCCTTGCGCTATTCGAGCGGCCGATATCTGATTAGCTAGTTGGTGGGGTAAAGGCCCACCAAGGCGACGATCAGTAGCGGGTCTGAGAGGATGATCCGCCACACTGGGACTGAGACACGGCCCAGACTCCTACGGGAGGCAGCAGTGGGGAATTTTGGACAATGGGCGCAAGCCTGATCCAGCCATGCCGCGTGTCTGAAGAAGGCCTTCGGGTTGTAAAGGACTTTTGTCAGGGAAGAAAAGGCTGTTGCTAATATCAGCGGCTGATGACGGTACCTGAAGAATAAGCACCGGCTAACTACGTGCCAGCAGCCGCGGTAATACGTAGGGTGCGAGCGTTAATCGGAATTACTGGGCGTAAAGCGAGCGCAGACGGTTACTTAAGCAGGATGTGAAATCCCCGGGCTCAACCTGGGAACTGCGTTCTGAACTGGGTGACTAGAGTGTGTCAGAGGGAGGTAGAATTCCACGTGTAGCAGTGAAATGCGTAGAGATGTGGAGGAATACCGATGGCGAAGGCAGCCTCCTGGGATAACACTGACGTTCATGCTCGAAAGCGTGGGTAGCAAACAGGATTAGATACCCTGGTAGTCCACGCCCTAAACGATGTCAATTAGCTGTTGGGCAACTTGATTGTTCAGTAGCGTAGCTAACGCGTGAAATTGACCGCCTGGGGAGTACGGTCGCAAGATTAAAACTCAAAGGAATTGACGGGGACCCGCACAAGCGGTGGATGATGTGGATTAATTCGATGCAACGCGAAGAACCTTACCTGGTCTTGACATGTACGGAATCCTCCAGAGACGGAGGAGTGCCTTCGGGAGCCGTAACACAGGTGCTGCATGGCTGTCGTCAGCTCGTGTCGTGAGATGTTGGGTTAAGTCCCGCAACGAGCGCAACCCTTGTCATTAGTTGCCATCATTTAGTTGGGCACTCTAATGAGACTGCCGGTGACAAGCCGGAGGAAGGTGGGGATGACGTCAAGTCCTCATGGCCCTTATGACCAGGGGCTTCACACGTCATACAATGGTCGGTACAGAGGGTAGCCAAGCCGCGAGGTGGAGCCAATCTCACAAAAACCGATCGTAGTCCGGATTGCACTCTGCAACTCGAGTGCATGAAGTCGGAATCGCTAGTAATCGCAGGTCAGCATACTGCGGTGAATACGTTCCCGGGTCTTGTACACACCGCCCGTCACACCATGGGAGTGGGGGATACCAGAAGTAGGTAGGATAACCGCAAGGGGTCCGCTTACCACGGTATGCTTCATGACTGGGGTGAAGTCGTAACTAAGGTAGCCGTAGGGGAACCTGCGGCTGGATCACCTCCTTTTCTAGAGAAAGAAGAGGCTTTTAGGCATTCACACTTATCGGTAAACTGAAAAGATGCGGAAGAAGCTTGAGTGAAGGCAAGGTTCGCTTAAGAAGAGAATCCGGGTTTGTAGCTCAGCTGGTTAGAGCACACGCTTGATAAGCGTGGGGTCGGAGGTTCAAGTCCTCCCAGACCCACCAATAACGGGGGCATAGCTCAGTTGGTAGAGCACCTGCTTTGCAAGCAGGGGGTCATCGGTTCGATCCCGTTTGCCTCACCAAAACTTTGCAAATCAAAGTAATCCAGTTGCTTTTTATTTTATTTGTACTTTTATATTTTATAGCAACTTATTTTGATTTGCGGAGTAAAATAACGACGCATCGATCTTTAACAAATTGGAAAGCCGAAATCAACAAACAAAGACAATGAGTTTGTTTTGATTTTTTTACCTTTTGCAAAGGGTAAAAATCTCTCGAGAGAAAAGAAAACAAACACAGTATTTGGGTGATGATTGTATCGACTTAATCCTGAAACACAAAAAGGCAGGATTAAGACACAACAAAAGCAGTAAGCTTTATCAAAGTAGGAATTTCAAGTTTACTTCCCTAGTCAACGGGTAGGTAAACGAAGTCAAAGAAGTTCTTGAAATGATAGAGTCAAGTGAATAAGTGCATCAGGTGGATGCCTTGGCGATGATAGGCGACGAAGGACGTGTAAGCCTGCGAAAAGCGCGGGGGAGCTGGCAATAAAGCTATGATCCCGCGATGTCCGAATGGGGAAACCCACTGCATTCTGTGCAGTATCCTAAGTTGAATACATAGACTTAGAGAAGCGAACCCGGAGAACTGAACCATCTAAGTACCCGGAGGAAAAGAAATCAACCGAGATTCCGCAAGTAGTGGCGAGCGAACGCGGAGGAGCCTGTACGTAATAACTGTCGAGATAGAAGAACAAGCTGGGAAGCTTGACCATAGTGGGTGATAGTCCCGTATTCGAAATCTCAATAGTGGTACTAAGCGTACGAAAAGTAGGGCGGGACACGTGAAATCCTGTCTGAATATGGGGGGACCATCCTCCAAGGCTAAATACTCATCATCGACCGATAGTGAACCAGTACCGTGAGGGAAAGGCGAAAAGAACCCCGGGAGGGAGTGAAATAGAACCTGAAACCTGATGCATACAAACAGTGGGAGCACCCTAGAGGTGTGACTGCGTACCTTTTGTATAATGGGTCAACGACTTACATTCAGTAGCGAGCTTAACCGAATAGGGGAGGCGTAGGGAAACCGAGTCTTAATAGGGCGAACAGTTGCTGGGTGTAGACCCGAAACCGAGTGATCTATCCATGGCCAGGTTGAAGGTGCCGTAACAGGTACTGGAGGACCGAACCCACGCATGTTGCAAAATGCGGGGATGAGCTGTGGATAGGGGTGAAAGGCTAAACAAACTCGGAGATAGCTGGTTCTCCCCGAAAACTATTTAGGTAGTGCCTCGAGCAAGACACTGATGGGGGTAAAGCACTGTTATGGCTAGGGGGTTATTGCAACTTACCAACCCATGGCAAACTAAGAATACCATCAAGTGGTTCCTCGGGAGACAGACAGCGGGTGCTAACGTCCGTTGTCAAGAGGGAAACAACCCAGACCGCCAGCTAAGGTCCCAAATGATAGATTAAGTGGTAAACGAAGTGGGAAGGCATAGACAGCCAGGATGTTGGCTTAGAAGCAGCCATCATTTAAAGAAAGCGTAATAGCTCACTGGTCGAGTCGTCCTGCGCGGAAGATGTAACGGGGCTCAAATCTATAACCGAAGCTGCGGATGCCGGTTTACCGGCATGGTAGGGGAGCGTTCTGTAGGCCGATGAAGGTGCATTGTAAAGTGTGCTGGAGGTATCAGAAGTGCGAATGTTGACATGAGTAGCGATAAAGCGGGTGAAAAAGCCCGCTCGCCGAAAGCCAAGGTTTCCTACGCAACGTTCATCGGCGTAGGGGTGAGTCGGCCCCTAAGGCGAGGCAGAAATGCGTAGTCGATGGGAAACAGGTTAATATTCCTGTACTTGATTCAAATGCGATGTGGGGACGGAGAAGGTTAGGTTAGCAAGCTGTTGGAATAGCTTGTTTAGCCGGTAGGTGGAAGACTTAGGCAAATCCGGGTCTTCTTAACACCGAGAAGTGATGACGAGTGTCTACGGACACGAAGTAACCGATACCACGCTTCCAGGAAAAAGCCACTAAGCTTCAGTTTGAATCGAACCGTACCGCAAACCGACACAGGTGGGCAGGATGAGAATTCTAAGGCGCTTGAGAGAACTCAGGAGAAGGAACTCGGCAAATTGATACCGTAACTTCGGGAGAAGGTATGCCCTCTAAGGTTAAGGACTTGCTCCGTAAGCCCTGGAGGGTCGCAGAGAATAGGTGGCTGCGACTGTTTATTAAAAACACAGCACTCTGCTAACACGAAAGTGGACGTATAGGGTGTGACGCCTGCCCGGTGCTGGAAGGTTAATTGAAGATGTGAGAGCATCGGATCGAAGCCCCAGTAAACGGCGGCCGTAACTATAACGGTCCTAAGGTAGCGAAATTCCTTGTCGGGTAAGTTCCGACCCGCACGAATGGCGTAACGATGGCCACACTGTCTCCTCCTGAGACTCAGCGAAGTTGAAGTGGTTGTGAAGATGCAATCTACCCGCTGCTAGACGGAAAGACCCCGTGAACCTTTACTGTAGCTTTGCATTGGACTTTGAAGTCACTTGTGTAGGATAGGTGGGAGGCTTTGAAGCAGAGACGCCAGTCTCTGTGGAGCCGTCCTTGAAATACCACCCTGGTGTCTTTGAGGTTCTAACCCAGACCCGTAATCCGGGTCGGGGACCGTGCATGGTAGGCAGTTTGATCTGGGGCGGTCTCTCCCAAAGAGTAACGGAGGAGTTCGAAGGTTACCTAGGTCCGGTCGGAAATCGGACTGATAGTGCAATGGCAAAAGGTAGCTTAACTGCGAGACCGACAAGTCGAGCAGGTGCGAAAGCAGGACATAGTGATCCGGTGGTTCTGTATGGAAGGGCCATCGCTCAACGGATAAAAGGTACTCCGGGGATAACAGGCTGATTCCGCCCAAGAGTTCATATCGACGGCGGAGTTTGGCACCTCGATGTCGGCTCATCACATCCTGGGGCTGTAGTCGGTCCCAAGGGTATGGCTGTTCGCCATTTAAAGTGGTACGTGAGCTGGGTTTAAAACGTCGTGAGACAGTTTGGTCCCTATCTGCAGTGGGCGTTGGAAGTTTGACGGGGGCTGCTCCTAGTACGAGAGGACCGGAGTGGACGAACCTCTGGTGTACCGGTTGTAACGCCAGTTGCATAGCCGGGTAGCTAAGTTCGGAAGAGATAAGCGCTGAAAGCATCTAAGCGCGAAACTCGCCTGAAGATGAGACTTCCCTTGTGGTTTAACCACACTAAAGAGTCGTTCGAGACCAGGACGTTGATAGGTGGGGTGTGGAAGCGCGGTAACGCGTGAAGCTAACCCATACTAATTGCTCGTGAGGCTTGACTCTATCATTTGAAGAACTTCAAAAGATAAAAGCTTACTGACTGATTCAGTCATCACCGAATAATTGATTAAGGCTTTACCGATTTGTAACAGTTTAAGTTTGGCGGCCATAGCGAGTTGGTCCCACGCCTTCCCATCCCGAACAGGACCGTGAAACGACTCAGCGCCGATGATAGTGTGGTTCTTCCATGCGAAAGTAGGTCACTGCCAAACACCCATTCAGAAAACCCCCGGATATCCGGGGGTTTTTGCTTTGCTCGGAAAAAATGTCGGGGATGGCGGGACGGTATCTGTACGGTGTCCGGTTGGGTTTGTGGAGGGACAACTTGAAACTTTGGGATATTCATTTTTAAAAATGACGTAATTTTATTATTTACCACACGTTGAAGGAAAAAAACCATGAAAAATGTTTGTATTGTTCTGTATGCTGTTCTCCTGCGCCTTCTCTTTTTGCTGCGGTAAACGTCAATGCCGCTTCCCAGCAGGAATTGGAGGCACTGCCGGAATAGGTCCGGCGAAGGCAAAAGGCCATTGTGGAATACCGTGCGCAAAACGGTGCGTTCAAGTCTGTGGACGAGTTGACGAAGGTTAAGGGTATCGGCCCTGCGGTGTTGGCGAAGCTGAAGGATCAGGCTTCTGTCGGTGCGCCTGCGGCTAAGGCCCCGCTAAACCGGCTATACCGGCCGCTAAAAATAGGGCGGGAAATATGCATACTGCCGAATGGAATAGTAAGTCTGTTCAAAGAAATATGTTGAATAATCTGTTCTTATTGGAAGTAAAGTAATGACTGATAATCGGGGGTTTACGCTGGTTGAATTAATATCAGTAGTTTTGATATTGTCTGTACTTGCTCTAATTGCTTATCCAAGCTACCGTAATTATATTGAAAAGGCTAGAATAAGTGCGGTACGCTCGGCTTTATTAGAGAATGCACATTTTATGGAAAAGTTTTATCTGCAAAATGGGACATTTAAGCAAACATCTACTAAGTGGCCAAAGTTACCGATTCAAGAGGCTGAGGGTTTTTGTATTCGGTTGAATGGGGTTACGAGAGGTGCGTTGGACAGTAAGTTTATGTTGAAGGCTGTTGCCATAGATAAAAAAATAAAGAGCCTCGTATTATTAAGATGAATGAGAATTTGGTAACTTTTGTTTGTGAAGGATCTGCCAGTTCTTGTGATGATGGATTAGATTATTTTAGGGGTAATGATAAGGGTTGTACATTATTTAAGTAGGCTTTGAAATTATCGGCGTTATTTACAAGTATGGGAGATATTGTCAATAACGCCGGTATTTTTATAGATTATGTTTTGTTCCTGATTCCGAAAGGGATATGGACGGAAGGCAGGATTTCTGTGGCAGAATCCAGATGTATTTTTGATCATCAAAGAAAATATGGGGTTTGAGTACTTTCAAGAATTTTTTTCTTTTTTTCAATACCGCCGAGAAAAAAAGGCCTCATTTACGGTTATTCCCTCAGCTACGCATTGTGTTAATCACACGCTTGTGGGAGGGGCATTTCTAGCAGTAATAATTGCAATACGTAATTTGGGTTTGTATTGCCTGTTAGTTACGGAGAAGTCTTTTTCCTGTATTTGGATTTCTGATAATTTTTTGAGGAATCCTGTTAATGGTCCGGAATTATGTGTTTTGTTACTATGTTTCAATTCATATTCTTGGAAAGACCGTATTCCTTGATCTGCATAGATTTTTTCTGACGAATCATCAATAAGAACACCATCAAAATCCAACGCAATCCTTAATTCCGAATCACTGAGACAACCATCTTCGAAATGAGATGCTAAAACGTGTCCGGCAGGGTAGCCCGCTGTGATGGCTTGTCTCACATCAACTTCATTTGCAGATAAGAATAAATCAATCGATAGTGTTTTAATGTATCTATGCGGGTCTCCGCCTTGAAGGAATAAGGCTCGTGTAATATCAAGCCCATAGGCTTCTATCGAATTCATGACCCGTAAACCGGTATCTGGATCGTTTCTGGATAAAAGAATAACTTCAATCGGTGGGTCGTTTGGGTTTATTTCATTGATTGACAGAAGTTTTTTAATAAATGGAAAGGCAACGCCTTCTTTTTAGGGGATGGTTTTGTTTTTCCCTCTGATATTGCCTATAGGTTTCTGCCCCTTCCGTTCTAAATATATTATCCGATTCGGATAAGTCGAATAGGGCACTTGATGCTAAGCCGATTACAAGTCGTTTCGATAAATCATAGGACATAATAAGGATATCTTTAGCCGTGGATTTATGGAGCATGGTAGCAAAAATTGTATAGGAGTGTACATTACTCATCTGAAAAGGTGAACAGATTTTATAATGCCGTCTGAAGATATTTTTCAGACGGCATTATATTTCAATTCTTTATAGGCTTGTATTTTGCCTATGTAATATAGTAATTTAAGGTATGTTTGCACTCTTAGACATAAGGACAATTGTAGCCTTCGTCTTTAATATACAAATCACTATCCAGCTTCAACTATACCCAATAGTTTTTCCGAACCGCACACCTCCGCCCGATAACGCCCGGCGGAAGTTTTTCGGACATCGCGAACCTTGCCCTGTTGAAAAATACAGCAGTCCGCGTTCGATGATGTGGGGCGGAAATAGGTGGGGCATGGTTGGCTTCCAAGAAGTTTTTGAAATATGGGAAGTTTACTGATTCAGATGATCTTTAGTTTGATTGGAAAGGGAAATAGTTTGGAAAGACCACGTGCATGCGTACTGCACACACCCTACGCATAAATTTCAGATTGTTTGTAATTCACAGGTAGGGAGTTGTGTGCCCGAAGGCGCGCATGCGATTGGATGCGGGCTACGGCTTGCTGGTTGCTGCCAACGGCGTTATCGTCCCCATGTTTTTGCGAATACTACGCCCTCGAAGGCATTTCTGACTTAGTGGCCACCGTCCGCAAAATCCGCCAAGCCATCAACCCCTGACCTCGACGTAACTGGCATCATCCGCACCATGTACGACAGCTGCAGCCGCCTCGTTGTCGAAGTCAGCGAACAGCTCAAACAACACTTCGGCAACCTGCTCTCGATACCGTCAACTCCCGCAACATCCGCCTCGCCGAAGCCCCCAGCCACGGTCTCTCCGCCCTCGCTTACGATGCCCACGACAAAGGCACCCAAGCTTATCTGGACTTGGCCGACGAACTGATTGCACGGTTGGAAAAAAATAAATAGGGATATGAATATAAAAGGCCGTCTGAAAGTTAAGGAATACTTTCAGACGGCCTTTGGTTTAGTTAGGAAGAACATTTTTTTAAAAAGACCGCGTGCGTGCGTACCGCACACACGCGGTTACATGGAGGCTACAGCTTGCTACGTATCAATTTCAAACTCTTTATGACTCATAGGTAGGGTGTGAAAGGCACTCCATATGGACAGTTATGCTTGTTTTAACCAAGTAGAATATTTTTTTGTTCTATATCGTTTTAGATAATCAAATTTAAAAATCAATAAGTTGCTGTTTATACTCAGATGATTTTATAAAAATCTAAAGGATTGCTGCGTAATTTTGCAAGTTTTTTTCTGTACTGAGCAACTCCAAAATTGGTTCGCTTTTTCAAATGAGATAGTCGTAATTCTAAAATGGAGACCCTTGCAGTTAGGATGTTTTCCAATGTAGCCTCTCTCAAAGCACGATCAGAAAAATAGTACTTCCATTTCTTCAAACAGTTTTTTTCGATATATTGAGCAGTTGCATCTTTTCCCTTGGATGCTTCAGTACGTTTAAAAATTTAACCCGCTTAAAAATAATACTATTTGTCCACCCCATAAAGGCAGTAGGCAATGAGACAATAAATGCAGTTGATGGATTGTCTATCAGCCACCACGCAAGAATAGAAATAAAGCATGTTGGTAATAAACAGAGTGTTGCAATGTGCCACTGTTGAGCTGAAAAATTTAAGCTTCATTTCGTTTTTTTCTCGGCAAATTTCATACGATCGTCTATCAATGCTTCGATACTTGGCAAATCCTTATGTTCATAAGTTAACCTTCCTTGAAGATCCGACAAGGAGTATTCTCCGCTAGAAATAAGCCCGCCAAATGCTTCATCAATAAATGAGCGCGCATATCGATTGTATCCTGTTAGATCAACATGTACTTGCTTATATTGTTTTAGAGCAGGAATTAGAAAAATTCTTCCGAAAATTTTCACCAGTTGTATCTTCTTCGTCTTGTTGTACTTCACTAGAATAGCGACCATATGGAGATGAACTATAATCTTTAACAAGATTGATAATTTTTCTTTCGTTTCTCATGTTGTTACCTTAATATTCCACTGAATAAGAGTACCTGTTAAATGCTTTGGTAAGCATACTAATTTTTGGTGTTAAAGCATCATCTATAAATTTTACACGACCTAAGCCGCTGAAAATCCATAATACTCCATTATCATTGGTACTAACCAATGCTTTAATAGATTTACTACCTTGCCCATGCTTTTAATTCATCTTTACCTGTTTTACGAGTGAAATTCCCTATCATTGCAAGATAAATTTTTCCATTCATCAGGAAAAAACTTCAGGTAAAGTTGCATTTTGAAGAACAGAAAGTACCTGCTCAAAGGATGTATAATGTTGATTGAACTCAGGATATTCATTATAGTGTTTTTTTGTAATTCTGCAATACTTTTCTGGTTGGGTAAAATCCAAATCTTTTTGGGTTAAATGAATTTCTAAACTTTTAGGAATACCAATTCCTGCATCATAAATAACTAAAAATAATTGATCTCCAATTACTTCACAAAGAAGCCACCATCTTTTTATAATGTGGTCCTTTTTTTCCAAGGTAGGCATGTGCTGTAACATTGTTGATAGCTTCTTGTATTGCATCCGCATAGATATTTTCTAATGCTGGAGGCATGTCTTTGTATATTTTTCTTTACTATAAAATCAATAATTTCTTCCCTAAATCTCCCGCCATTACTACTAACAATTGGCAAGTACTTTTTATCGAATTGATTTTTAGATACTTTATTCTGACATAATTCAATTAATCCAGACCTTTTGAGTGTTTTTATGACACCTGGAGCTTCTCATTATTGGGTAGAATAAGGGTAATACTTTTTTTGAAGTCTATGATTAATCTTTCTGCAATTGAAAAAAATTATCACTAATGCAGCAGCTTTTTAAAAATTCGATTTTGGCGAAAGTTTATGGTGATATTTGATATTTCATTTTTCTTGATAGTTCTGTAATTGATGAATAAAATTTAGACTTTGCTCAACATCATTTGTTCCATAAATATCTAATACTTCTGGAGCATATAAAGTTTTTAAAAATTTTTTTGTCTTTTTATTTGTACAATAAACTTTATTTTTTTCTGCGTTGGCTTACTTCCCAACGGTGGTATGCCGCCCGTTCTCTAGGTGTCATTGTTCTTAAATATCCAAGATAGTTGTCATTAAAGTATAACAGTTCATTCAAAAATACAGGAAGAATAAGTTTAAAAATGTAAATTATTGTTTAAATAATCCCTCCCACTCCTTCAATAACCTCTTCACCGACACCGGATACGGTGTCTTTCAATTCCTGCGCGAACAGCGACACTCTCAATTCTTCAATCATCCATTTAAACGCGGCGAGGCCGTCTGAAACGGGCTGTCCTTGTTTCACCAAACTGTCGGTTTTTTTCTGCCACATTTGTTCCAATTCCTGTATATCGGCTTCGCTGGGCTGCGTCGCGGGCGGGGTTGCTGCTGTATTTTTTTCAAGGCGCAGGGTCATGGCTTTGAGGTAGATGGGGAGGCGCGGCCATTGTGCCCACGGGGTGCGGGTGGCGAAGCCGGCGGCGAGCAGGGTTTGCAGGCGTAGTCTTAGGAGGTGGGTCAATGGATGCTTGCCGAGTTTGCTGTTGAGTTCGGCGTAGGCAGCGGCGGTTTCCTGCAGGTAACGACTGAGGGCTTCTTTGACGGCGGGCAGGCGGCTGCAGGGCGCGTTTGATTTGTTCTTTGAAGGCTTTTTCGTTGCGCGGCAGCTCGTCTTCGCCGATAAAGGCGCGGTCGCAGACGGCTTGGGTTAGGTCGTCGCGCAGGGTGTCGGCATTGATGTGTTTGAGCAGCATGGCGGCTTGGGTGAAGCCTTGGATGCCTTTGTTCAGATCTTTTCACCTGCTCTTTTAATTGCAGCTTCATCAATTCGATTACGCCTTGACGGTGTGCCTGTTCGGCGGCTTCGTTAGTGTCAAACAGGCGCAGGGCGATGCGGCCGTCTTTTTCTCTTTTGCAGGCCGAGATAGCCGGTGAGCTGCCGTTTGCCGCGGGCAAATTTGATGGATTCGGGCAAGGTGCCGATGTCCCATGCGGTAACGTTGTCACGCTCGAATTCTTGGGTGTTGTCGCGGAAGGTGGTGGTGGCGGCTTTGCCAAGTTGTTGTTGGATTTTGGATTAAATCGCGCCCCTATGGTTAATTCTTGTCCGCCGTCGTCGATGATGCGGAGGTTGAAATAGCAGTGTTCGGGCAATTCTTGCGCCGCCCATGCGTCTTGGTCGATTTGCTCGAAAAATCCGCATATCGCCTGCGCTTTTGGCGATAAAGTGCGCCAACTGGGGAATGATGGCCGCTTGGCGGTCGGGATTGCTTTCGAGGAATTGGGTAATGAATTCGGGTACGGGCACGCAGATTCGGCGGATTTGCTTCGGCAGGGCTTTAATCAGCAGCTGGATTTTTTTCGCGCAACATACCGGGCACCAGCCATTCGAGCGACGGCGCGTGCAGGCGGTTGAGGACGGTCAGCGGCACGGTCATGGTCACGCCGTCGAGCGGATGGTGCGGCTCGAAGCGGTAGGAAAAGTTTGAACTTGCCGTCTGCGGTTTGCCAAAATTTTGGGAACTGCTCTTCGGTGATGTGCGCGGCGGCGTGCTGCATCAAATCGTCGCGGCTGAGGAACAACAGGCGCGGATTGTCGCGTTCGACGGTTTTGAGCCAGGCTTCAAAGGTGCGGATATCGGCAGGGGCAAAGGTTTCAGACGGCCTTTTTGGGATGCTGGCTGCTTTTGGGATTTGGGGTCGTCTGAAACATTTTTGTAGGGTGTGCGAACTCGGTTCACGCACGTGCTTGTCCGCATCGTTGGAATCCACTACGTTGTGCAGGCTGCCTGCAACCGTTGAAGCTGCGGCACTCTGTTCCCTCTCCTGCGGGAGAGGGGTAGGGAGAGGGCTTGCTGAGATTGCGAAAAAAATTGGTTTGGGCGGCAACTGTTTTGCCCTCTCCCCAGCCCTCCCCACGGGGGAGGGGTAGTTTGCTGCGGATTTGCAGGATGAAGGTCGTCTGAAACTGTTGAGGCTGCGGCACTCTGTTCCCTCTCCTGCGGGAGAGGGTTAGGGAGAGGGTTTGCTGCGGTTGCGGAAAAGTTGGTTTGTGCGGCAACTGTTTTGCCCTCTCTCGACCCTCCCCACGGGGGAGGGGTGGTTTGTTGGGCGGCGTTGGTTGGATTGTCAAACCCAACGGTTTTTGCGGTTGCGGCGGGTGTTGGGTTTTCAACCCAACCTACGGTGTTGCCGTGATTTTCATTTTGGCGAAACTTGTTGCGTTCATTTTCAGACGACCTTTCGGTTTTGTCAGATTCAATAATCCGTACGGAATCTTCGCTTCCCCAAACGCCGCCTTTCGCGTCTTTCCACACCAGCTCGGGCAGACGTTCGTGATAAAACGCAAACAGGGCTTCGTCATCGACCAATACGTCTTGCTTACGAGACTTGTGTTCGAGTTCGGTAATTTCTTTAATCAGCTTTTTATTGTGGGCAAAAAGGCCGTCTGAAGATTGCTTTCCTGCGCTACCAATGCGCCGCGGATAAAGATTTCGCGCGCTTCTTCGGGCGCAACTTTGCCGTAAGACACGAGGCGGCGCGGCAATGCGGTCAGGCCGTAAAGCGTAACGCGTTCGCTGGCGACGACTTCGCCGCGTTTTTGTTCCCAGTGCGGCTCGAAATAGTGGTAGCGGACGAGGTGCGGCGCTTCTTGCTCTATCCATTCGGGCTGGATAACGGCGACGTCGCGCGCGTAAAGGCGCGTGGTTTCAACCAATTCTGCCGCCATTACCCATTTGGGTTTGGCTTTGAATAGGGCTGAGGCGGGGAAAAGGTGGAAGCGGCTGCCGCGCGCGCCGGTATAGTCGTTGCCGTCGGGCGATTTCATGCCGACGTTGGCGATAAGGCCGGTCAGCAGGGGTGCGGTGGATTTGTTCGTAGCCGGCTTCTTTAGCGGCACGGATTTGGGCGCGGTGCTGTTTCTTGTCCAGTTGTTTTTGTTTGAGCTTTGCCGCCAAATCTTGGTCGCCTTGGCTTTCAGACGGCCTTAATTGTTCTTGGGAAGGAGGTTGTCTAAACGCGGCTTCTTTGGTGGTCAAACCCATTTCGATTGCGGTTTGGGCAAGCTGGTGGTGCAACTCGCGCCATTCGCGCATCCGCAGGTGCGACAGGAAATATTGGCGGCACCACTGCATCAGCTGCTTGTTGGACAAACCTTTGTCGCGCTCGCGCTGGAAGCTGTCCCAAATATTCAGATAGGCAAGGAAGTCGGACTGCTTGTCGGTAAAGCGTTCGTGTGCCTTGGCGGCGGCATCGCGCGCTTCCAAACGAGCCGCTCGCGCGGGTCTTGAATCGACAGTGCGGACGCAATCACCAATATTTCCGCCATGCAGTCGTGCTTCTTCGCCGCCAGCAAAATACGCGCGATTTTCGGGTCGATGGGCAGGCGCGCCATTTGTTCGCCGAGGCGGGTCAGGCGGTAGCGCGTGTTGGTACCGATATGGCCCGAACTGTTTTGCAGGCCGTCTGAAACATTGGCTGGGTTGGATCGTGCATCCATGCCTGATCCGCGTACTTGGTTTTTCATATTTTGCATAGTCTTGTCGGTCGGGCATCTTCCCCGACATCATCTAAATTTGTCTTTATTGGTTTTCACGCCGCTTATTGCGGATAAACATATTCCGCCTTGCCGTCGCAGAATGTTCAGCTGCCTGCATCGCCTGTAATCAGATTGCCCGTTACCGAGCCTTCGCGACAACCTGAAACCGGCATATCGTAGCCCAACGTGTGAATCAGGAACGTTGAAAGCTGCTGATGGAAGGCAATCTCGCAAGGCGCAAAAGCCTGGTTGGCAGCCTGTTGCACGGCCTTATTCAGGCTAGTACAAAAACCAGCGGCACGAGATAGCTGTCCGGGCTGCACCGTGCCTTGATTATAGGTATCTTGGCGCACATACTGGCCATGATCAGAGGTATAGGCAAACAGCCAGTTGCCGTCAGGCTGCTTTTGCAGCTGCTCGAATACGGTTTGAATCATTTGGTCGGTTTTGTGGATGGTGTTGTCGTACTTATCCACAATATTGGCTTCGCCGAATACTTTATCTTGAGGCTGCAACAATGCGCCGTATGGGACGTGCGAACCGCGTTGGTGCAACACGATAAAATGCCTGCCCTGCTGCAAATTGATTTTGTCGAACAGCGGCAGCAGCTTCTCATCGGGCATATTGTCGCCGTTGCTGCAGCCAAGCTGCGTCGGTTGAATCAGATGGTCTATCCATTTCTTACCGATTAAGTTCAAAATTGCCATTTGGTTTTCAGCCTGAGCACTGTAAAAATACGTCTCATAGCCCTGCTCTTTGGCGAGGCGGAACATATTGGTATCGCCGCTGCTGATTTGTTCCAAGCCGTTGGCGTGCGGTATGGCGTTAAAGAAACTAGGCAGGGATACTGCCGTCATAAAAGCCTGCGGAATAACTTTGTTTCACAATCGGCTTAAAAATCGGCTTGCGACAGTCGAGTTAAAAATGGCGAAGTTTCGCGCCCGTAGCCAAACAATTTCAAATGTGCCGCACTTTCGCTTTTCGCCCATAATCAGGACGATATTTTTGAATACTGCCTTGCCCTGATTTTTGCTTGGCGCAGGCTGTTTGAACACAGGAATCTTGCTTAAATCAAACAACTGATACGGCAATACGCGCCCGACAAAAATAACCGAAGCTGAAATAATTGGCTTTTGATGCGGCTGTATGTCGGTTTGGGCGAAATACTGTGCTCTTGTTTCGTGTCGAACGAACGCACGAAAAATCATCAGCATTAGGAAGGCAAACAGTATATCGGCAGAAAAATGCGTCTTACGGCGGAACTTGGCAAGGCTGCAAAACAACATGACTTCAACACGCCCCACAACGCAGGCAGCCACAACTTATCCAACATCGACGCGCCCGCGCCGCCGACTTCGGTAATCTCTTTCAGCATCAGCCAATAATTAATGCCCGTTATCCAGCTTTGATAAACCGCGTAATGCACATTGTTGGCAATAATGCTGAACGCAAAAACACTGCAATCAACAAACGCGTCGCCTTATAACGCGCAAACAGATACAGCGCAGCAATCACAAATGTCAGCGCAAACGTTTCCGCCATTTTTGCAGCCGGTAAGGTTTCAATTCCGAATACAAAGCGATAGGCGATTTCGCTGGCGGTAAGTAGGGACGAATACAGAAAGAGAACGAAAAGGGATTTTTCATAATGGGAAGTTCACAATAAAAGTTGCAGGACGGGTTTTGGGGCTCGGCAACGGTATTCTTCAGCAGCTATCTGTTTACAGATTGTTTTTCAAAAAAACGAGGTTGTCTGAAAAGGGTTTTGTGGAGTTGATTAAGGGTGGTAGGTTGTTTTTGGTTTTGTAGGTCAGGCATAAATGCCCATCCCTACTTGATATACACAATTTTAGTACCGTCAATACGTAGGACTTGGGGTATCTTGTAAATGTTGTAGCAGTTTGTCAGTTTCTTGTGCATTGGATTTTGTGAGTGCCTGGATTGTATTGCGTAAAGTTTTTGGTTTTATTAGGACGGTTCTTTAACGATAACGCGGCAATCACTTTTTCCAAATAATTTCATCAGGTTCCCATGCGGTTTTTAGGCTGCTTGGGCGTTGGCTGTGGTTTAGGTTCAGTAAACGGTGCATATTCAATTTTCCCATTGTTTTGGCGGATCAGGTTTTGGTCGCGCAAATGTCGCTCAAAGGATTGAATGTCGTTGGTACCGACTGTTAAGTGAAGTGCATCTGCTCGGTTTTGCACGACGGCTTGAAAAATCAGCGTAGGTTTTGGGACGTTGGCTTAAAAATATGGCGTTGGATTCTTTGTAACAAATCATTATCACTGAGATGGTAGGAAACGGTTTCCTGTTCATCAATGCTGATGAAGTTTTGTGCTTTGAGTTTATTGATAACGTTAGCAGTGGTTATTTCGCATTCTTCATCAGTTTTTCTTTAAACAAATCACTCAAAAATATGCTTTACGCAGATTTTTGTCGCAGGTTATGCAGGCGGCAGGGGCGGAAAGCGTCGGGGCGGCAGCAGTGCAGTTAGGGGCTGCTTTGGAAATAGGGAAGTTAATGGTTGCTGTGGTTTGAGGGTGGTTTCAGGCTGAGGAGTGTTTTCCAGCAATGCTGACGGCGGTTCGGTAGTAATTTTCTGATGTTGTACTTCATCTATATTGGCTAGGGCGCACGATACCCTTCGCCTGGTGGTTTTTCAAAAATATGTTCGACCAGAACATCGTATCCTCCATCACGCGAGAGTATGCCGATTTGGGCATTGGGGTCTGTGGCGGTAATTTGTCCGAGGTAATAGGGACAGGTAAAAATCCAATGCGTTTTTCCCCGTTTTTTTGTAACTGGACAAGATGGACACGTTCGCCGAAACGTAGTAGGGATTGCACCAGACTAATAGGTAACATTTTGTGTAATACACCTATAAATAGCCAAATATGGGTATTTTTCGGTTGGTAATTTGTCTAAGTTTTTGTGGCTGAACGTTTTCAAAAATCGATGAGTAAGTGTTTCATGTTTTTACCGTGTGCAATGTTGTAGGTTGGGCATCTAGATGTGCCGTAGTTTTATCGTTTGTTGGTCTTTGTCAGGTAGAAGTGTATATCCCTACTTGTTTTTCAGACGGCCTCTACTGCCCCCAATTCCAGCAACACCTGAAAACCATCATTGATATACCGTGAATCGGGCATTTCTAAAAATGGGAATGCCGCTACGTCGCCCAGGTTCAGCGATGCCATGCGCAGGATGACGGCGGCGAGATTGCTGCTGACGATTTCGGGGTCGGTGAATTCGGGGCGGTTCTTGAAATCTTCTTCTGAAAAACAGTCTGATACACACGCCTGCGGAGACGCGTCCGCAGCGGCCGGAGCGTTGGCGGGCGGCGGCTTGAGAGATCGACATGAAGCTGCTCCACCTTTGCACGTGCGGAATAGCGTTTAACGCGCGCGAGGCCGGTGTCGATGACGTATTTGATACCCGGCACGGTGAGCGAGGTTTCGGCGACGTTGGTTGCCAATACGATGCGGCGTTTTGCGCCTGAAGGGTGGAAGATTTTGTGCTGCTCAGCGTGCGACAGGCGTGCGAACAGGGGCAGGATTTCGTCGTTGCGGCGCAGTGTAGATTTGCGCAGGGCTTCGGCGGCTTCGCGGATTTCGCGCTCGCCCGGCAGGAATACCAAGATATCGCCTTCGCCGTAGCACGCCAATTCGTCGGCTGCATCGACAATCGCGTCGGTCAGCTCGACTTCTGCATCGTCTTCGTCTTTGCTGGTCAGCGGTCGGTAGAGGATTTCAACAGGATAGGTACGCCCGCTTACTTCTAAAAACAGGCGCGCCGTTGAAGTGTTGGGAGAAGCGTTCTGCGTCTATGGTTGCCGAGGTGATGATGACTTTCAAATCGGGGCGGCGCGGCAGCAGCTGTTTCAGGTAGCCCAGCAGAAAGTCGATGTTCAGGGCTGCGTTCGTGTGCTTCGTCGATGATAATCGTGTCGTAGGCGGCGAGATAACGGTCGGTCTGGGTTTCCGCCAGCAGGATGCCGTCGGTCATCAGCTTGACGCAGGCATCGCGCGAGGTGTGGTCGGTGAAGCGCACTTTATAGCCGACCGCGCTGCCGATTTCCGATTTCAGCTCTTCGGCAATCCGTTCCGCCACCGAACGCGCCGCCAAACGGCGCGGCTGGGTATGCCCTGATTAGCCCCGCCGCCCCGCGCCCGAGTTCCATACAAATCTTGGGCAACTGCGTGGTTTTGCCCGAACCGGTTTCACCGCAAATAATCGTTACCTGATTCTCGGCAATGGCTTTTTGATTTCGTCGAGCTTCTCGTGAACGGGTAGGGTGTTGTCAAACTCGGGTTTGGGCAAGGCGGCCAAACGCTTCAAAAAGATTTCGTGCGATTTTCGGTATTTTTCTTCGACTTTGGATAAGCCGCCGTATTTGTTGGGATTTTTGAAGGCGGATTGCAGGAAGTAGCGGTCTTTTGGAGAGGGTTTGGGAAAGGTCGGGAAACATGATTGGTGCGTGTGCGGTAAAAATATAATTATAGCAAACGCTTTGGTTGGGTTCGGGCAATATCGGATAGGAAAATGCCGTCTGAAACCGCATTCTGTCGTTCAGACGGCATTGTTGCTGAAGTTTCAAGCGGCGGCGGAACGGTATTCGAATCAAGGCGGCTGCCGGCGTTTGATCGGGGGCGTTTTAATTTTCAGACGGCATTCCCTGTTTTGCTGTTTGCGGCTTGCGGTCTTGTGGGCGCATTGCCGGTTTGGGCGGCGGTTTCCTGCAGCACGCGCCGGCGGAAACGCATTCCCGATGCGTGGTAAAACGGCTGAGGAGAAAACTGGCGCGAAACCTGCGAGGCGAAAATGCAGGCAATCAGCATCCAAAACAGCAGGCTTTGCCCGCCGGTCATTTCCATAACGATGACGGCAGAAGTAATCGGGGATTGTGTCGCGCCCGCCAAAAATGCCGCCATGCAGATGAGAACGATAATGTTTGCACCGGTGGATACGTCGGCGGCGGAGGCGATGTGTTCGCCCTAAGAATGCGCCCTATGGTCAGCGAGGGGGTAAAGATGCCGCCCGGTATGCCTGCCCAATAGCTGAAAACGGTGGCGAGCCATTTTGCCGCCGCCAGCCCGAAGGGGGCTTCGTAAACGCCGTTTAGGGCTTGGGCGGCTTCATGGTAACCCGTACCGTAAGTCCTGCCCTGATAAAGCGTGCCCAATGCGGCAAGCAGCAGACCCATGACAGCCGAGAGCAGCAACGGATGATTGCGGACGAAGCCCCGTATTTTGCGCGGGGAAAATGCCGCCGCGCCCTGATAGAGCAGCCGTCCGAACAGACCGCCCGCCGCGCCGCAAACCAGCCCCGCCGCCACGACCCACATCAAAATATTTTCCAATACGCCGCCGTTGAAACCCGAAAAATACGGGTTGTTGCCCTGAATGGCGACCCGTATGAAACCGGAGGCGAGCACGCCCAAAAAGAATCTGCCGCTCCCAGCGCAGCATGATGCCGCGTCCGAGTTCTTCGATGGCGAAAATCACGCCTGCCAAAGGCGCGTTGAATGCGGCTGCCAAACCGCCTGCCGCGCCCGCCGCCATCAAATCGTTTTTCCTGCATCCCTTGAATGCCAAACCGTGTTTTTGCACCATGCTCCCCACGCGCCCATCACTGCCGAGCCGACCTGAACGGACGGGCCTTCGCGTCCGATGGATGCACCGAACAGCATGCCCAAAAAAAGGTGAGCGGGATTTTCAGCAGTGTCGGTTTGAGGCGGATCAGCCGTGTTTTTGCGCGCCGTAGGGCAGCGACAGCGAGGCGATGACTTGGGGGATGCCGCTGCCCGATGTGTATGGCGCATATTTGCGTGTAAACCAGGTGATGGCGGGTAATCCCAGCGGCAGGGCAATCCACGCGAACCATGGATATTTCTGAACCAGGCTGGTGTTCAGTTCCAGTGCAAAATCGGCAAGGTGGGCGAAAAACAGCGCGGTCAGGGCAACGAGTGCCGAGCCTGCCAAGAGGAACACAAAGGCGATGCTTTTTGCGCGACAGGCGGCGGGTTTGGCGGATTTTGCGGGCGATGCGCCGGGGAAGCGTAGGTGTCATGACGTGTATTCCGACATTTCAGACGGCATATCCCAGTATGCCGTCTGAAACGGGTTCAAAATTCTAAAAACGGGTATGATTAACGGGGCGAGGAGTGCGGTCAGTACGCCGTTGAGCGTCAGACCCAGTCCAGCGTATGCCGCCATACGCCGGCTGCGTTCGAGCGAGGCGGCAATGCCCATCGCGTGCGAAGCCGTGCCGAGCGACATTCCGACGGACGAGGGCATGACGACCGTGTTCTTCAACATTTTGTAACCTGCAATCTGTCCGACCAGACCGGCAATGATGACGGTGGCGGCGGTAATGGCGGGAATGCCGCCGATGGAGCGGGTGATTTCGATGGCGATGGGATTGGTAACAGATTTGGACGCGAGCGAGAGGGACGACTTCGCGTTCCGCGCCCAGCCATTTGGCAAAATACATCCCCGTCACAATGCCCGTAACGCTGCCCGCAAGCTGCGAAACGATGACGGGCAGCCACTGGTTGAAGATTTTCCGGCGGTTTTGGTAGAGCGGGACGGCAAGTACGACGACGGCGGGCTTGAGCCAGAAATCGATAAACTGCGCGGCGTTGTGGTACACCACATAATCGATACCGAGGATTTTCAGGGTAGGCAATCAGCACGATAGTGCTGACGAGTACGGGGTTGCAGAAGATATTGCCCGTGCGCGTGCGCACAATAATCGCAAGCGCGTACACGGCAAGCGTGAGAAAAAGCAGGATGCTCGGCTGTCTGAGGATTTCGTTCATCAGATAATGCTCCGTATCCAGCGGTGAACCTTGCCCGTAACCAGCAGTACGCACAAAGTGCTGGCGGAAGCGGAAACCAGTATCGAAAACCAATCGTCGGCAATCAAATCCAAATAGCTGATGACGGCAACGCAGGGCGGAACGAGAAACAGCGTCAGATTCGCCATCAGCGCGTCGGTAAGCTGTTGCAGCCAAGACGTTTTGACCCAACCCGCCTGCAAAAGCGCAAACAGCACGCCCATGCCGACGATGCTGCCGGGCAGCTTGATGCCTGCTAGGAAAACGGCGGTTTCGCCGGCGGCGAGGCAGCCGAGGATGATGAGGAGCGCGCGGATGATGTTCATGTTGTGTGTCTGTCTTTTTGACGGCGTTGTGATAAATTTTGTTAACTGTTTAATCATAACGTTATTCATGCCGTCTGAAAAGCCGAAGCCGCGCACAAACGCAAAAAACGGCACGGATAAACCGTGCCGCAGCAACCGGGGCGTGTTCAGACTTTGCGGTAGGGATTTTCCAAACTTTCAATCAGCGCGAGCAGGTAATCGCGCAACTGACGTTCGCCGCAACCCATCAGCAGCGCGTCTTCAAATGCGTCTTGTGCCGTCTGATACAGTTCGGACATATTTTCGGACATCACTTTGACCTTTTCGGTACAGGATACGATCTGTCCGTCATCGTCGTACCATTTGGGCATTTCGGGCATACTCATTGCGTATTCCTTGGGAAATCAGTTCAGAAAGCGGGACGGGTCGTTTTTCTTGACCCGGCGGGCGAACGCATATTTGCCGCTCCAATATTTGTGGCTCAGGCTGGTGATTTCGATATTTTTCCCTGTACGCGGCGCGTGGATGAAGCGGTCGTTGCCGATATAAAGCCCGACATGGGAAATGCAGGCTGCCGCCGAGCGTGCGGAAAAACACCATATCCCCGGGTTGCACTCGCTTCGGGCAACCGGCGTACCCATCTGTGCCTGTTCTGCCGACGTGCGCGGCAGGTTGATGCCCATGGCGCGTTTGAAGATGTGCTGCATGAAGCCGCTGCAATCAAAAACCGGTAGAAACCGATGTGCCGCCGTAGCGGTAGGCAACACCAAAAGCCCCATCGCATTGCCGATCAGTTCGTCGGCGGAACCTGAAGTACGGTCATTATTAGTGCGGGCGGTTTGGGTGTATTGCCCGTTTTCGGCAAACTGTCTGAGAATCTGCTCGCGGCTGCTGAGCAGGTTGGTCAACTCGTCGGCAAGGGCGGGGCGGACGGCAAACATCAGCCACAAAACCGCCCAAACTGCCGGTTTGAAAAAAGAATCCATATCGGTGTTTCCGCGCAGGAGGCATCGTGCCGCCGTGCGATGTTATGCTGTATCAGTCGAAAAATATCTTGTTGATTGTATATAAAAACGGCTGTTTGGCAAAAACGGCTTGTTAGATTGAGTTAATGTATTGATTTTTATATAATTTATTGGGAGCTTGGGAAACGTACCCGCCGTCCGCCTTGTTTTCGCGCCGACCGCAACCATATATCCGCCATCCGAACAATCAATTAGAGAGAATAATGAATCAAACCGTCATCAACCGCGCCGATGTGCGTACCCGCTTTATCTTCGACGATATGCCCGTGCGCGGGCTGCACGTCCGTCTGGAAAACGTATGGCAGCACATTGTAAAACAGAAAAACTATCCGCCGCCATCCGCCGCGCCTTGGGCGAGCTGTTGGCGGCGGGCGTGCTGTTGTCGGGCAACTTAAAAACGAAGGCACGCTGATTGTGCAAGTTCAGGGCAGGGGCGGCTGAAAATGCTGGTTGCGGAAGCGACTTCCGGCCGTACCGTCCGTGCAACCGCGCGTTGGGACGAAACCGCAGAAATAGCCGATGACGAAAGCCTCGGCGACCTTTTTGGGCGAGGGCGGCATATTCGTATTGACGCTGCAACCCAAAGACGGCGAACCCTGGCAGGGGTGTAGTGCCTTTGGAAGGCGACGGTATCGCGCAAATGTTGGTGAACTATATGAAACGTTCCGAACAGCTTGATACGCACATCGTCCTGTCTGCAAGCGACGAAGCGGCGGGTGGTCTGCTGGTGCAGCGTCTGCCTGAAGAGGTGTTGGATGAAGAGGCATGGGAACACGTCAGTACGCTGGCGCGCACACTGACGGCGGGCGAGCTGGCAGAATTGGATGCGCAACATGTTTTTGTACCGCCTGTTCCACGAAACGCCGCCGCGCGTATTCGAGCCGGAAACGTTTGAATTTTCATGTACCTGTTCTCGGGGCAAGGTCAGCGATATGCTGTTGATGCTGGGCGGGGAAGAAGTCGGCGGCGTGGTGGCGGAACAAGGCAGCATCGAGATTGATTGCGACTTCTGCCACAGCAAATATGTGTTTGACGAAACCGATGTCAATGCGCTGTTCGGTGCGGATGTGGTCGGCGTTGCCCGGGAGCAGTCCCGACATACCGTCCAATAATCTTGTGTAACAAAGATAAATAGCCAAATGCCGTCTGAAAATCCCCACAGAGTGTTTCAGACGGCATTTTCATGTGTTTCAGACGGCATTTAAAGCAGGAACAGGGTGGCGAGACCCAAGAAAATCAGGAAGCCGCCGGAATCCGTTACCGCCGTAATCAGCACCGAGCTGCCCAGTGCGGGATCGCGTCCGAACTTTTCCATTACCACGGGAATCAATACGCCGACGGTTGCCGCCAGCAGCAGGTTGAGCGTCATCGCGGCAACCATGACCAAGCCGATGCCGAGGCTGCCGTAGAGCAGCCATGAAACCGCGCCCATGACCGTCCCCCAAATAATGCCGTTGACCAGGGCGACGCCGACTTCTTTTTCAGCAGCCTGCCTGCCTGCATGCCTGTCAGCTGCCCCATCGCCATGGCGCGGACAATCATGGTAATCGTCTGGTTGCCCGAGTTGCCGCCTATGCCGGCGACGATGGGCATCAGCGCGGCGAGTGCGACGATTTTTTTCGATGCTGCTTCAAACGCGCCGATGACGCGGCTGGCGAGGAAGGCGGTGCAGAGGTTGACGGCGAGCCACATCCAGCGGTTTTTGACGGAATCCAAGACGGGGGCGAACAGGTCTTCCTCTTCCTGCAAAACCCGCCATGTTCAACATATCGGCTTCGGATTCTTCGCGGATGACGTCCACCATCTCGTCAACGGTAATCCTACCAATGAGCTTTTTTGTTTTCATCGACGACGGGCGCGGTAACCAAGTCGTAGCGTTCAAACGCCTGCGCCGCTTCTTCCACGTCGTCTTCGGCGCGGAAACGCACGACATCTTTCGCCATCACGTTTTCCACCAAATCTTCGGGATCGGCGACCAAAAGTTTGCGGATGGGCAGCACGCCCTGCAACACATCGTTTTTCATCGACGACAAAAATCTTGTCGGTATGGTCGGGCAGGCTCTCGAAGCGGCGCAGGTAACGCAGCACCACTTCACAGGCGACATCGGCGCGGATGCTGACCAATTCAAAGTCCATAATCGCGCCGACTTGGTTGTCTTCGTAGGACATTGCCGCCTTGACTTGCGCGCGCTCTTCCTCGTCGCGCGTCTGTAAGGCTTCATAAACCACTTGGTGCGGCAAATCGTCTGCCAGTTCCGCCAATTCGTCCGCGTCCAAATCATCGACCGCCGCCAACAATTCGTCTTTGTCCATCGACTCGATCAGCGTTTCGCGGACTGCATCGGACACTTCCAGCAGCACTTCGCCGTCGTCTTCCGGTTTGACCAGAATCCAGACGATATTGCGTTCGCGCGGCGGCAGCGATTCCAATACCGCCGCCACGTCGGCAGGGTGCAGCTCGCTCAAGAGGACGGTCAGCTCGGTCAGCTTGTCGCTCAGCGGCGCGTCTTCGAGCGGTGTACCGTTTTCGATTTGTTCAAAAGCAGGTTCGAGGATTTCGCAGAGGAGTGGACACGGTCGAAATCGGCGGAAACGCGTTCTACATCGTTTTCGATACCGTCGTTTTCAGGTTCGGAGGGGTTTGTTCGATGCTCGTCAAATGCTCCGCCCGCCGTGTGCGGGAGGCATTCCGGCGGGATGGTTATTGTCGTTTTGGAATCGGAAGGGGCGTTCAGTAAAAACGAACTGGGAAGGTCCATAATAAAAAGCCTGACGGTACAGGCGCAGGGTTGGAAACGGCACTATTCTACTCCCCTTTTTGGAACGGTTTACTATTTTTAACGCAAATGCCGTCTGAAACGTGGGTTTCAGACGGCATTTTCGGAGGGCAGGTCAGCGGTAGGTGTTTTTCAGTTCGCGCAGGGCGGCGAAGACCGCCAAACCGTTGTTTAAGGTTTGACCCGTCAGGGCTTCAGCACGTTGGCGGACGGCGGGGATTTCTGTCCGTAAGAACGGGTTGACGCGGCGTTCGTGCGCGAGGGTAACGGGCAGGGTAGGCGTGTGTTCTGCCGCCTTCAATGCCGTCTGAATGTCGGCGTTGTCCGGCTCGATATGGGCGGCGAAACGCAGGTTGGCGGCGGTGTATTCGTGCGCCGGATAGAACAGGGTGCCTTCGGGTAATTGGTTGAACCGTTGGAAGCTGTCGTAAAGTTGTTCGACCGTACCGGTGAACACGCGTCCGCAGCCTGCGGAAAAAAAGGGTGTCGCCGCAAAAAGACGTGTATGCCGTCTGAAGTTTCCATGAGGTAGCTGATGTGGCGGTCGGTATGGCCTGGGGTTGCCCAAACGGTGATTAACCCTTCGCCGAAGGTAAATTGGGTGCCTGCGGTTACGGTGTGGGTTGCTGCTTCGATGTCGGTTTCACCGTAAACGGGCGATTCCATGTAGCCGCGCCACAGTGCGGCAGCACCGCCTTCGTGGTCGGGGTGGGGTGCGTTACCCAGGTTTGGGCAAGCATGAGTCGGTTGCGTACGAGGAATTCCAATACGGGTGTGGGGTCGGAGGGGTCGACGCAGACGGCATGGTTGCCTTCCTGTATCATCCAAATGTAGTTGTCAGTCAAGGCTTTGACGGGTGTGATTTTCATGAGTGTTCCTCGGTGGACGGATACCGTTTAAAGGATGGTATGCCGGAATGCCGTCTGAAATATTCTTCAGACGGCATTGGTTTGAGTAGGGTGGTTAGCCCAAAGCTTTTCTTGCACCGGCAAAGAGACGGTACCAGCCGGACATTTCCGTCCAGTCTTCTGGTTTCCAGCTCATTTGCGCGCACGGTACACGCGTTCCGGATGCGGCATCATAATGGTAACGCGGCCGTCGGCGTTGGTAACGCCGGCGATACCTTGCAGCGAGCCGTTGGGGTTGAGCGGATAAGTTTGGGTCACTTGGTTTTGACCGTCCACATATTGCAGCGCAATGCCCAAATCGGCAGAAATGTTGCCGCCGTGAAGTGCGAAGTCGGCGCGGCCTTCGCCGTGGCTGACGACGACAGGCAGGCTGGAGCCTTGCATTGCGGCGAGTATCAGCGAAGGCGATTTGGGAACGTGAACCATGTTCAGGCGTGCTTCAAACTGTTCGCTCAGGTTGCGTTTGAACTTCGGCCAACCTGCCGTGCCCGGGATAATCTCGGCAAGGTTGCTGACCATTTGACAACCGTTGCACACGCCCTAATGTCAGCGTGTCCGGGTCGGCGAAGAAGGCGGCGAATTGGTCGCGCAAGGCGGGTGGAACAGAATCGATTTCGCCCAGCCTTCGCCCGCGCCGAGTACGTCGCCGTAGCTGAAGCCGCCGCACGCCGCCAGCATTTTGAAGTCGGCAAGGTGGACGCGGCCTGCCATCAGGTCGGACATATGCACGTCGTAGGCATCGAATCCGGCGCGGGTGAACGCGGCGGCCATTTCGATTTGCCCGTTCACGCCCTGTTCGCGCAGGATAGCGATTTTGGGTTTTGCACCGCTGTTGATAAACGGCGCGGCGATGTCTTCGCCCACGTCAAATTCTTCACGTCGGCAAATAATGCGCTGCGTTCGTTGTCGCCAATCAGGGCGAACTCGCTGTCGGCGCAGGCAGGGGTTGTCGCGCAGTTTTTGAATGGCGTGAGAAGTTTCCTGCCATGCGCGTTGCAGGTTTTCAATATTTTCCTTAAAAATTAAAGTTTTATAATAATCTCCCTCTGGGACATTACCATCATCGTAACGTATTGTTAAAATTACCATCATCAACAACAGATGCAATCGGCAACAATGCCCCCAAAAACCAGCTGCTTCAAATAATTCAATAATATAATTAATATCATCGTTATGAATTTGGAAAACCGCACCTAACTCTTCATTAAACAAAAATTCGATTTAGGGCATCGATCCATTTTTCCTCGGTAAGGTTTTTCTTCTAAATTGAAACCTTTAAAGTTCCAAACCAAAGGGAGCTAAATTGACGCTGATTCCCAAACGACTGCAAAATGCCATTTCTGCTAATGTCGTGAACAGTCCACCATCTGAACGGTCGTGATATGCTAAAAAGTTTGCCTTCATCTACCAAGCGTTGAATGACAAAAATAGAAGTTTTTCAATAAAGCCAAATCATCAATATCAGGACTTTCGCCACCCAAATCATTATAGACTTGACTTAGTGCTGATCCACCCATACGCGATTTGCCGAAACCAAAATCGATCATGGCGATGGTTGTTTTTGGGGCATTTTTCAACTCAGGCGTAACAGTCTTGCGTACGTCTTTCACAGGCGCGAACGCGGAGATAATCAGGCTCAACGGCGAAACAACGGATTTTTCTCTTCGCCGTCCTGCCATACGGTTTTTCATCGACAAGCTGTCTTTGCCCACAGGGATGCTTAAATCCAATGCCTGACAGGCTTTAGAAACGGCTTCGACGGTGCGGTAGAGTTTTTCGTCTTCGCCTTCGTTGCCGCACGCCGCCATCCAGTTGGCGGAAAGCTTGATGTTGCCGATGTCGCCGATGTTGACCGCCGCGATGTTGGTATGGCTTCGCCGACGCACATTCTGCCCGAGGCGGGCGCGTCAAACAGGGCGACGGTCGGTTTTTCGCCCATAGACATCGCTTCGCCGCGATAGGGTGTTGAAGCCCATCATGGTAACGGCGCAGTCGGCTACGGGGGTTTGGTATTTGCCGACCATTTGGTCGCGGTGGGTCATGCCGCCGACGCTGCGGTCTCCGATGGTAATCAGGAAGTTTTTGGCTGCTACGGTAGGCAGGCGTAAAACGCGGTAGGCAGCTTCGGTAATGTCGATATCGCCCGCGTGAAACGGTTTTTGGACGGTGCAACCGTTTTGTCGCTGCGCGTGGTTTTGGGCGGTTTGCCGAGCAAGACGTTCAGCGGCAAATCGACGGGATTGTTGGAGAATAAGTCGTCGCGTACTTTCAAATGGCCGTCGCCGGTCGCCGTGCCGACTACGGCAAACGGGCAGCGTTCGCGTTCGCAGATGGCACGGAAGGTGTCCAAATCTTTTTCCAAAATCGACAACACATAACGCTCTTGCGATTCGTTGCACCAGATTTGCAGAGGGTTGAGGCCGTGTTCTTCCAGCGGCACTTCGCGCAGCTTGAATACCGCGCCGCGTCCGGCATCGTTGACGAGTTCGGGGAAGGCGTTGGACAAACCGCCAGCGCCGACGTCGTGGATGGAGATAATCGGGTTTTTGGTCGCCGAGCTGCCAGCAACGGTCGATCACTTCCTGCGCGCGGCGTTCGATTTCAGGGGTTGCCGCGTTGTACGGAGTTGAAGTCCAAAGAGGCGTCGTTTGTGCCGGTATTCATCGAAGAAGCCGCGCCGCCGCCCAAGCCGATAAGCATGCGGGCCGCCCAGTTGAATCAGCAACGCGCCTTCGGGGATTTCGTCTTTATGCGTCTGCTGCGCCTGAATGCTGCCCAGGCCGCCGGCAATCATAATCGGTTTGTGGTAGCCGCGAACCTGACCGTCAAACTTCTCTTCAAAAAGTGCGGAAGTAGCCCAAGAGGTTCGGACGGCCGAATTCGTTGTTGAACGCCGCACCGCCCATAGGGACCTTCAATCATGATGTCCAGCGGCGAGGAAATGTGTTCCGGCTTGCCGTAGTCTTGTTCCTACGGCTGTTTGAGGTCGGGGATGTTGAGGTTGGATACGGTAAAGCCGGTCAAGCCTGCTTTCGGGCGCGAACCTTTGCCCGTCGCGCCTTCGTCGCGGATTTCGCCGCCTGCACCCGTTGCCGCGCCTGCAAACGGCGCGATGGCGGTCGGATGGTTGTGCGTTTCCACTTTCATGATGATATGCGTGTCTTCTTCGTGGAAACGGTAGCCGTGGTTTTTCCGCCGCATCCGGATAGAAACGCTCGATTTTTGCGCCTTCGATTACGGACGAATTGTCTTTATAAGCGACGACCGTGCCTTCGGGATGCGCGTTGTGCGTGTCGCGTATCATACCGAAGAGGATTTCGGCTGTTTTTCGCCGTTGAGGATGAAGTCGGCGTTGAAGATTTTGTGGCGGCAGTGTTCGCTGTTTGCCTGTGCGAACATCATCAGTTCCACATCGGACGGATTGCGCTGCAAAGCCTGATAGTTTTCAACCAGATAATCGATTTCGTCGGCGGAAAGTGCCAAACCCGTTTCGGTATTGGCTTTGACCAAAAGCCTCTTTACCGCCGCCCAAAACATCGACGGTGAGAAAGTTTCGGATTCGAGATGGTGGAATAATTTGGATGCCGTCTGAAAAATCGGGCAGCACGGATTCGGTCATGCGGTCGTGCAGCAACGCCGCATTGCCGTTGCTGTTCATCGGTAAGCGTACCTTCCAGCCACACCGCCATGCCGCGCTCGATGCGTTCGATGCCTGCCAAACCGCAGTTTTTCCGCGATATTGGTTGCCTTGGAAGCCCAAGGCGAAATCGTACCCAAACGGGGCGTTACCAAAAATAAATGCAAGCCCGCGCGCGCTTTTTGGCGTTTGTTCAACGCTTTGCGCCGCCAACAAGGCTTGCAGTTTTTCAACAGTCGCGGCATCAAGTGCTTTCTCGCTGCCGACAAAATACCAAAATTCGCTGCTTAATTTGACTTCGGGCAGACCGAGTGCGGCTGCTTTTTGCAAGAGTTTTTCAACACGGAAATCGGAAAGGGCGGTAACGCCGCGCAAAGAGCAAAACGACAGACATGATTCAGCTCACAAAATGCGGTTGGGAAAAATGTCATTATACGCGAAAAGGACGGTTTCGTTAGCGCGTGTAAGCGATGTTTACAATTTTTACAAAATACAATCAATGTAAAAACCTTTGTCATGTCAGTCGCGTTCTGAGAAATGTAATTTATATTCTGAAATATAGTAAAATCACGTCCGCTTTTGAAATTGTTTGGACAAAGCTAAGAAGGAGTTATGCAATGTTTATTGTTTGGAGTGGGAAGGGGCTTTTGGTTGTTTTGTCTCTGATTATCGGAGGTTATCTGTGGTTTTTGCCTTGGGAGATTGGTTGAAAGATGCAATTTCCTCAAATTTCGTTTTTATGTTAAGCCTTTGTATTGCTGCACTTTTGCAACTACTTCTTTAGTAAGTGGTTTATTTCCGATAAAGTAAAAACCTATACTGACAATGAAACAGGAGAAATAATCGGCGTGAGAGACAACTCAAGCCTGTTTTTCTGCGCAACCGGTATTGGACATGGATTTTCGTCTTTTTTGGCTGCTGTTTTTGTAATGTTCATAATCGAACAATTTTTAGCAACGAGGCATTGATATGTATATTTTTGCATGTCAAACACATTGTTTTATCGGACGAGTAATCCCCTGCAGGATGTCGACTCAAGAATTTCCGTAGATGCAAATATGGAATCCTAAAGGAACAATTATGAAAAATCGAAGCCATCATCAAACCGTTCAAACTCGACGACGTGCGCGAGGCGTTGACGGAAATCGGCATTACGGGCATGACCGTCAGCGAGGTTAAAGGGTTTGGAAGGCAGAAGGGGCATACGGAGATTTACCGGGGCGCGGAATACGCCGTCGATTTCCTGCCCAAGGTCAAAATCGAGCTGGTGTTGGCGGATGACGCTGTGGAACGCGCGATTGACGGTGATTGTCGAGGTGGCGCGTTCGGGCAAAATCGGCGACGGCAAGATTTTTGTGCTGCCGGTCGAGGAGGCAATCCGTATCCGTACGGGCGAACGTTCGGACGCGGCGGTTTGAGCGTTTGGAATGGAAATGCCGTCTGAAACGCGGAATACCCCTTTTCAGACGGCAGGAAAAACACCACCCTGCCAATAATTCAAGGAAAAACCAATTATGCCCTGTTTCACATCCTTATTTTGAAACCTTATCGGCAGGAAGCTCGGAAAACGGACCGGACGTTTGCTGGGAACGCGAGCTGCCTGTCAACAGCGATACCGTCGAAGTCTGTTTATGGACTGGCGGCGACGATGAACTGACTGCCGAAAAATTAGACGCATTCGCCGCGTTTTTTTAGCGCGTTTGGACGAAGCGGACAAAATGGCCCGCGCCGCCATTGCCGAATATTTAACCGAAGACGGCGAATATTTGAATTTCCACATCACCGAAATAGAAGATGCGGACTACCCCTGACAACCCCGAAGAATTTGCCCGCGCCATGCGTTTGGAGAGCATCTCTTTATGGACGGTGGAGCTGCCAAACTGCGACCCGATTGTGATGGACTACATGATAGACCGAGAAAAAGCGACGAAATACTGGCCGTCAAACTGTTCGCCGACGGCGGCATATGCGGCATCGACTGGGAAAAGTTAGCCCCTTTTCAGACGGCATTTTTCGGGTTCAGATATGGTGGACGATGAGTTTTTTGCCTTCGTAGTCGAGTACGTCCACGTCCATGTCGAACAGTTCTTTGATGTTGTGTACGGTGAACACTTCTTCTGGCGTGCCGGTCAGGGCGACTTTGCCGTTTTTCATGGCGACGACGTGGTCGGCGTAGGCGGCGGCCTGGTTGATGTCGTGCAATACGACGACGGTGGTGCGTTTGTGTTCATCGGTCAGCCGGCGCAGGATTTGCATGAGGCAGCGGGCATGATACATATCGAGGTTGTTCAGCGGTTCGTCCAGCAAAACGTAGTCGGTGCGCTGGCAGAACACCATCGCAATCATGGCGCGTTGGCGTTGTCCGCCGGAGAGTTCGGTCAGGTAGCGGTCGGCGAAGTCTTGCAGGTGGAACTCGGCAAGTGCTTCTTCGACGATGGTTTTTGTCGTTTTCAGACGGCCTGCCTTGGTGGTAGGGATAGCGGCCGAACATCAGCAGGTCGCGCACGGTGATGCGGCTCATGATGCTGTTTTCTTGGGTGAGGATGGAGAGCGTGCGGGCGAGTTCGGCGGTGGGGGGCGGTTTTGATGTCTCTGCCTGCGTAGCTGATGTTGCCGTGTACCAGAGGCTGAAGCCGCGCCATAAAGGAGAGGAGGGTGGACTTGCCTGCGCCGTTGGGGCCGATCAGTGCGGTAATGCCGCCTTCGGGGATGTCGAGGCTGATGTTGTCCAGAATGGGGCGAGTGCCGATGCGGTAGCTGACGTTGCGGATGGTAATCATAGGCGGATTCGAATATGGGGAATTGGATTTTCAGACGGCCTTTAAATGATGAGGCCGTCTGAATTTTATTCCTGTATGGTTAGATTTCGCTGACGGTAACAAATTCGGGGTTGTCGGCTTGGTCAATCAGGAAGGCACGGACGCGTGCCTGCCAGAGTTGTCCGAAGCGTTCGAGTTCTTCTGCGCTTGCGCTGCCGCCGACGGCTTTGGGCATAAGTTCGCGCATTTCGGGTGCAAAGGGTTGCAGGGCTGCGTTGAGGTTGACGGCGACGGTTTTGCCGTTGTCTTTGCGGCGCAGGGTCAGTGTGCCGTTGATTTCGCCTGCACCAAAGGATAAGAGGTTGCGGCGGGCGAAGCGTCCCTGCATTCCGATGCCTCCGAAGCCGGTTTCGGGGGCGGCGCCGGTAAGGAGTTGGACGACGGACGCGGTTACGCCGACCGTGCCTTCGTCGCGCGCTCCTGCATGGCGGCTTCGATGCCGCCGCGTTCAGGGCAGATCTTCGCCGTAAAGGGCTTTCAGACCTTGATAACCATCAGGTACGCGCCGGCAACGGTCGGGCAGGAGTAGCTCGCACAGGCGCACGGCATCGGCGTAGCGGTAAGTGAGGATGCCGTTTTCGGCCGCGCCGAGGAATTCGGCAAGCGCGTCCCTGACGGTGATGGTCGGGGCTTGATTTGAAGAATGATGGGAAATGTTCTTGTGTCATATGTTTTGTCCTGTCGAGGCGGGTGGCCGTTCAGACGGCATCCGTCATTTTTGTGTTTTAAAAACGAGATAGAGGAAAACGAGTCCGCCGGCAAATTCTACTACCACGCTCAAAACTGCCTGCATGCCGAGCAGGTGTTCGAACACGGTTTGTCCGCCGACCAGAAGGATACCGCCGATACAAACCGTCATCGGCAGGCGGACGGAATGGCGGACGGAAGGGGAAAAAGTGGTTGGCAAGCGAGGCGACGAGAAGCCCGAAAAAGCTTACGGGGCCGACCACGGCCGTTGCCGTTGCTACCAATGCGGCGGTATAAAGCAGCAGCCATAAGGTGTTGCGCGGGTAGTTGATGCCTAAATTGACAGCTTGGGCGCGCCCTAAAAGGTAAACGTCCAAGCGGTAGCGTTCGCGCCAAACCGCCGCCGCGCTGATGAGCAGAATCAGTGCACCTATCCCCAACAGTTCGTTGTGGACGGTATTGAAACTGGCGAACATGTTTGCCTGCGCCGCGGTAAATTCTTCGGGATCGATCATGCGGGAGAGCAGCGAGGAAAGGCTGCGGAACAAAATCCCGAAAAATCACGCCGATTAAAAATCATGCGCGACAAATCGCGTCCGCCTTGTTTGACGAGCGTGTAGAACAGCAGCAGCGAGCCGCCCATCATGACGGCAAGTTCGAAGCCGAACTTGCCGACCGCAGGCAGGGATGTATAGCCCACGCCGCCCAGCGCGAAAACCAAAAAGCGTCTGTAAAAACATATACAGCGCGTCAAAACCTAAAATCGAGGGGTGTGAGAATCGGATTGTTGGTCAGCGTTTGGAAAAGCTGGGTGGAAACGCCGACCGCATACGCGACTAACAGTAAAGCCGCGAGCTTGGTCAGCCTGCAGTTGCAGTACAAAAATCCCAATCGCCTTTGACATTGAGCGTTAAAAACAGTCCGCAGCAGATTAGTAAAAGTGCGAATGCCGCCCATAACGGGCGCGGGGAACCCTCGCATAAATTCAATTTTGTTTTCAGACGGCATGGGCAGGTTTCCTTAACAAAAGCCATAAAAACAACACCGTACCCAATACGCCGAAGACGGTCGATACCGGAATTTCAAACGGAAACACAATCACGCGTCCGATAATGTCGCACAATAAAAACCAAAGACGCGCCCAACAAAAAGCCACTGCCGGCAGGCTTTGGCGCAACCTGTCGCCTATCAGCCGGCTGATGATGTTCGGTACGACCAGTCCGATAAACGGGATATTGCCGACCGTAACGATAACCAGCGATGTAATCAGTGCCACAATAATCAAACCTGACCACAAGACCGCCGTCCGGTTCAGACCCAGATTGACGCTTACTGCCTCACCCAGCCCCAGTATGGTCAGCCGGTCTGCAATCAGGTAGGCAAATAATGCCAATCCGCCCGTAATCCAAAGCAGCTCGTAACGTCCCAGCAGTACGCTTGAAAAGTCGCCCTGCTGCCATACGCCGAGCATTTGCAGCATCTCGAACTTGTATGCCACAAATGTTGCCGCCGCCTCAATGACGCCGCCGAAAAATAATCCCCTACCAGCGGCACCATTAATTGCGCCGTCGGCGGCAGACGGCGGATAAGCATCATAAACACCAACATCCCGATTAACGCGGCAACGGCGGCAACCGACATTTTGACCATCAGGGCGGCCGTCGGAAACAGCAATGTTACCGCCAACAGGCCCTAAGGCCGCACTTTGGCTCGCGCCCGCCATAGAAGGTTCGACAAAACGGTTGCGCATCAAAATCTGCATAATCATCCCCGCCACCGCCATCGATGCACCCGTCAGCACGATGGCGAATGTGCGGGGCAGGCGGCTGACCAGTATCAATTCGGTACTGTCGGACAGGGAAAATACATCCGACCAGCGGAAATCGGCAACGCCTACCGACAGGCTGACGATAAATAATGCCGCCAAAAAGCAGGAGGTTGGTTAAGTTTAGCGATAAGGGTCTGCAGTCATAAAAAGAGAAGGGTGGGAAGGCGTTATTGCCGGCTTTTTACGCCTGTAGGAAATCTGAATAAGGCTGCGGGAATCCGCCTCCGCCCCTGTTTTTTACAAGGCAGGGTGCCGGATGATGCAGCCGCCGGAAATCAGGGCAAATGCCGTCTGAAACACAGGAGGCGGTTTGAATTTCCGTGTTTTCAGACGGCATCGAATGCCGCCGTTTCATTATTTTGCCGCGTTAAAAGCGTCGGCAACCTGTTTGCTTGCATTCAGCAGCTCTTGCGCGCCGCCGGCTGCCAAATAAGTTTCGGGAACGAGGTAAACCACCTGTCCTTTTTCCATGCGGTTGTTTCGGCAACCAGCGGATTATTCAACACGTCTTTCGCCGCCTGACCCTCTTCGCCGATGGCCGCGCTGCGGTCAAGGACAAACAGCCAGTCGGGATTTTTCTCTTTCAAGTATTCGAAGCTGACGGGCTGGCCGTGGCTGCCTTCTTTAATCGATTCATCAACAGCGGGAACGCCGATGTCTTTTGTGCAGCCAGCCGCCCAGTCGTGAAGACGGGCCGAAGGCGGACATCTTGCCGCCGTTGACCAGAATCACCAAACCTTTGCCTTTGCCTTTGCGCGGCAGTTTTCGCGGCTTCAAAAGACGCGTCGATTTCCGCCTTCAGCTTGTCGGCTTCCGCCTGTTTACCGAAGATTTGCGCCAGCGCGTCGATACGCTCTTTGGCACTTTCTTTGAGGTTGGCGGTATCGGCGGTCATTTCGATGGTCGGCGCGATTTCGTTCAATTTGTCAAACGCTTTGGCTGCTCGGCTGCCGATGATGATGAGCTGCGGTTTGTAAGCGTTGAGTGCTTCGTAATCCGGCTCGAACAGCGTGCCGGCAGGTTTCGTTGTTTTTGAAATATTCGTCCAAATAAGGCAGCCAGTTTTGATTGACGGACAAACCGGTTTTCACACCCTAGTTTGTTTAAAGTATCAAGTACGCCGAAATCGTAAACGGCAATGCGCTCCGGATTTTTGCGGCACGTTCGCATCGCCGCGCGCCGTTTTGACGGTCAGGGACGCGTCTTCGGTTTGTGCGGCAGGAGCGGTTTGTGCGGTTTTGGTTTGAAGCGGAATCTTTCGGCGAACACGCACCCAAAGTAGGGGCGCAGCATACGGCTAAAGCAGTTAAACGTAACATAGGATAATTTCTCTGTTGTGGGATTCGAGGATGTAGGGCAAGACAGGCCGGGCATCAATATCCGACCTGCAATATCCGAATGCCGCCTTCAACGCCAAACGGGTTTTCAGACGGCATCCGGATTTTACACTATGTTTTTTTAGAACTTGTAGTTCACGCCCAAGCGTACATCACGTCCGGTACCTGGTAGGGTATTGGTCCAGCGTTGGCTGTGCGGATAGTAGAACTTGTTAAACACGTTGTTGACTGAAAGATTGACATTGAGCGTGTCTTTGCCCAGCGGTTTCCAGTTGGCGAAGACATCGTTCACACCGAAACCTTGGCGTACAACGTTTTTCCAGTTTGCCGTCGCGACCTTTTTGACCTGCCACCAATATCGAACCCTCAGCTTTTTGAACATAGCGTCCGCGCCAGCCGATTTCAGATTCGGGTTTTTGAAGCGGTAGGCAAGGGAGGCTGTCCAAGTGCGACCGACTTGTGCGCCAAATTCAGGGTTCGCGCTCAATAGCTTGTCTTTGTGCGTATCGTAAAAGCGCGGTTTTGCTGTAGCTTACGCCGACTTTGGCAGTCAAGCTGCCGGTGCGGTAGGATGCGCCCAATTCGTAACCGTGGTTTTTGATGTAACCGGCGTTAACGGCTTCACGGACGGCGACAGAGTCGTGGCGGTTTTGCGGATTGGCAAGCGCGTCTTTGATGGTCTGCCAGAAGTAGCTGCCGTTTGCGGCAAACGTGCCGTCGTTGTAGTTGAAGCCGATTTCGGTATTTCGTGCGCGTTCGGCTTTTGTGCCGTCGGCAATCGAGATGATGCCGCGTTTGCCGTGGGTTTGCAGCGCGTCATACAGGCGCGGGCTGCGGCTGGCGTGAGTTGTGGCTTGCGCTGAAGCTCCAGTATTCGTGCGGCTGCCAAATCACACCGAAACTTGGGTTAAGGCTGCTGCTTGAAACGGTCTTGCCGTCATGGGTTTTTAACCTTGAAGCGGTCGTAACGCAGTCCACCGGTCAGGGTAAAGCCGTCAATCTCGTGAATGGCTTCGATATACGCGCCGGTATCGGTTTTGGTCGGATTAGACAGTTTGTAGGAATGGACAAAATCCATATCTTTCTTGTCTTTTCGCTTTTTCTTCATCGGTCTTATCTATTTCTTTTTGGGATTGCTTGGGTCTGGTTTCTTATCGGAGATCTTAAATTCGCCGTTCAAAAAATGCTTGAGGTTTGATTTCCTGATGGCGGTAGTTGATACCGTATTTCAACAGGGTTTGTTCGGCAAGGCGGCTGTCGAAGTTGAAGTTCGCACCATGAGTGGCAATTCGGGTATGGTTAGGACCTTTTACATTGCCTGCGTAACCGCTGCCGCTGTCATCGGCGGAATAGCGTTCGTTTTCCAACACATAGGCGTTGGCGTTCAGTTTTTCGACAAAGCCCAAGTTTTTACCCGTGTACTCCAAGTTGGTGTTGGATTGGGTAGTTTCACGGTATGAGGGTTTCTGCCTGTCTTTTGCAGGGTCGGACTCGAAGATTGTAAACTCTTCACGCACAGTACGGATGCCCCGGTGCTGGTCTTTCATGTGGCTCAACACGATGCGGTGGTCGCCGTCGCCGAAGGTTGTTCCGATTTTGGCGAGGTAGCTGCGTTTGTCCAGTGCGCTGTAAGGTACGGTTTTGCCGCCGTTGGGACTTTTGTAGCCTTTACCTGCTTCGTAATCTTTTTCATCGTTGCGGTTGTAAGAGAACAAACCGTCGAAGTTGCCCTCTTTTCCGAATACGCTTGCGCCGTAGTTTACGCCGTCATTAGAGGCATAGCCGCTGCTGAGGCGCACGCCCCAGTTTTTATCCAAGCCTTTGAGCAGGTCTTGGGCATCGACGGTTTTGGCGATAATCGCGCCGTTGGTTGCGCCGATACCGGCAGAGGCGGAACCCGCGCCTTTTTGTACGGAAACGACTTTAACCAAAGCGGGATCGACAATAAATCTGCCTTGGTGGTAAAGGATTTGGCTGTCGGAATAGGCGTTGTCCACCTTGACGTCGACAGAATTATGACCCATGCCGCGCAAGGTCAGGTGTTGGGACGTGCCGTTACCGCCGCCGAAATCGATGGACGGCTCTTCTTTTAAGAGTTCGCGCATATCGGTTGCGGTGCTTTCGTCTTTTTGTTGAAGCGTAACGATGTTGGTACGGATTTTGCTGCCTTGGCGGTCGCCTTTTACGGTAACGGTATCCAATGCGACATTGGCGTTGCCTGCCGCGTGGGCAAAGCCGGCTGCAAGTGTGAGCGAGAGCAGGCTGAGGCGGAATAATGGGGCGTTCATTCAGTCGTCCTTTTGAGTATGAAGGAAGTTAAGCCAAACCGTTAAGATTTGGCAGAATAAGAAAAAAATAATTAATAATTATTTTTATTTATATTAACAGGGGGATTTTTGCAAAGCTGATTATCGTTTTTATTTGCATTGTGTTGTTTTTTTGTTGACAGGTTTTGTCGGAAATGTAAAAACGGCGGAAATATAGTGGATTAACAAATGCGGAATGACGAAAAGCAACCTTTTCCGCGTCATTCCCGCGAAAGCGGGAATCTAGAACCCCTAACGCGGCGGGAATCTATCGGAAATGACTGAAACCGAACGAACTCTAGATTCCCGCCTGCGCGGGAATGACGAAGCCTGCGCGGGAATGACGAAAAAGCAACCTTTCCGCGTCCTTCCCGCGAAAGCGGGAATCTAGAACCCCTAACGCAGCAGGAATCTATCGGAAATGACTGAAACCGAACAGACTGGATTCCCGCCTGCGCGGGAATGACGAGGCCTGCGCGGGAATGACGAAAAAGCAACTTTTCCGCGTCATTCCCGCGAAAGCGGGAATCTAGAACCCTAACGTGGCAGGAATCTATCGGAAAAACCGAAACCGAACAGACTAGATTCCCGCCTGCGCGGGAATGACGAAGCCTGCGCGGGAATGACGAAAAGCAACCTTTCGCGTCATTCCCGCGAAAGCGGGAATCTAGGAACTCAAAGCTGCAAGAATTTATCAGAAACAACTGGAACTCAAAAAACTAGATTCCCGCCTGCGCGGGGAATGACGAAGCCTGCGCGGGAATGACGAGGGCCTGCGCGGGAATGACGAAAAGCAACTTTTTCCGCGTCATTCCCGCGAAAGCGGGAATCTAGAACCCCTAACGTGGCAGGAATCTATCGGAAAAACCGAAACCGAATAGACTAGATTCCCGCCTGCGCGGGAATGACGAAGCCTGCGCGGGAATGACGAAAAGCAACCTTTCTCGCGTCATTCCCGCGAAAGCGGGAATCTAGGAACTCAAAGCTGCAAGAATTTATCAGAAACAACTGGAACTCAAAAACTAGATTCCCGCCTGCGCGGGAATGACGAAAGCCTGTGCGGGAATGACGAAAAGCAACCTTTCCGCGTCCTTCCCGCAAAAGTGGGAATCTAGAACTCCTAACGTGGCAGGAATCTATCGGAAAAACCGAAACCGAACAGACTAGATTCCCGCCTGCGCGGGAATGACGAAGCCTGTGCGGGAATGACGAAAAGCAACCTTTCGCGTCATTCCCGCGAAAGCGGGAATCTAGAACTCCTAACGCGGCAGGGAATCTATCGGAAATGACTGAAACCGAACGAATCAGATTCCCGCCTGCGCGGGAATGACGAAGGGTTAAAAGAAATGACGAGAAACGGCGGTAATTTATCGGGAATAACCGAAAACGAACGGAAATCAGGACAAAGGCGACGAAGCCGCAGACAGTACAGATAGTACGGAACCGATTCACTTGGTGCTTCAGCACCTAGAGAATCGTTCTCTTTGAGCTAAGGCGAGGTAACGACGTACTGGTTTTTGTTAATCCACTATAAATTTTTCCGCCTCACTTGAATTTACCCGCACACACCCTAATTTTGCCGACTTATACGGGCGGGCCGACAGGCGGCAGCCCGGTTTCCACTTCAATCTGTCCGAACCGTTCGGGCAGATGATTGTTTTCAAACCATTTATCGGAGCATAAATATGACCATCCGTCCTTTACACGACCGCGTCGTCGTCAAACGCTTGGAAGCTGAAGAAAAACCGCATCGGGCATCGTTTTGCCGGGTGCAGCCGCCGAAAAACCCGATATGGGCGAAGTGATCGCCGTGGGTGCAGGCAAAATCGGTAAAGACGGCGCGCGCCGTCCGCTGGATGTCAAAGTCGGCGACAAAATCATTTTCGGCAAATACAGCGGCCAAACCGTCAAAGCCGACGGCGAAGAGCTGTTGGTAATGCGTGAAGAAGACATCTTCGGCATCGTTGAAAAAAATAACATGGACACGATGCCGTCTGAAACGGCAAACCGCCTTCAGACGGCATAAAACGGTTTTATCAGACAGTTTTAATGATTTTTGGAGAATTGAAATGGCAGCAAAAAGACGTACAGTTCGGCAATGAAGTCCGCCAAAAAATGGTAAATGGCGTGAACATTTTGGCAAACGCCGTGCGCGTAACTTTGGGCCCCCAAAAGGCCGCAACGTGGTGGTTGACCGCGCTTTCGGCGGCCCGCACATCACCAAAGACGGCGTAACCGTCGCCAAAGAAATCGAACTGAAAGACAAGTTTGAAAATATGGGCGCGCAAATGGTGAAAGAAGTTGCGTCCAAAACCAACGACGTGGCAGGCGACGGTACGACTACCGCCACCGTACTGGCGCAATCCATCGTTGCCGAAGGTATGAAATATGTTACCGCAGGTATGAACTCGACCGACCTGAAACGCGGTATCGATAAAGCCGTCGCCGCTTTGGTTGACGAACTGAAAAACATCGCCAAACCTTGCGATACTTCCAAAGAAATCGCCCAAGTCGGCTCTATTTCCGCCAACTCCGACGAACAAGTCGGCGCGATTATCGCCGAAGCGATGGAAAAAGTCGGCAAAGAAGGCGTGATTACCGTTGAAGACGGCAAATCTTTGGAAAACGAGCTGGACGTGGTTGAAGGTATGCAGTTCGACCGCGGCTACCTGTCTCCTTACTTCATCAACGATGCGGAAAAACAAATCGCCGGCTTGGACAATCCGTTTTGTATTGTTGTTCGACAAAAATCAGCAACATCCGCGACCTGCTGCCTGTTTTGGAACAAGTGGCAAAAGCCAGCCGTCCGCTGTTGATTATCGCTGAAGACGTGAAGGCGAAGCCTTGGCAACTTTGGTCGTGAACAACATCCGCGGTATTCTGAAAACCGTTGCCGTTAAAGCCCCCGGCTTCGGCGACCGCCGCAAAGCCATGTTGCAAGACATCGCCATCCTGACCGGCGGCGTGGTGATTTCCGAAGAAGTCGGCCTGTCTCTGGAAAAAGCGACTTTGGACGATTTGGGTCAAGCCAAACGCATCGAAATCGGTAAAGAAAAACACCACCATCATCGACGGCTTCGGCGACGCAGCCCAAATCGAAGCGCGTGTTGCCGAAATCCGCCAACAAATCGAAACCGCAACCAGCGATTACGACAAAGAAAAAAACTGCAGAGCGCGTTGCCAAACTGGCAGGCGGCGTGGCAGTGATTAAAGTCGGCGCGGCGACCGAAGTCGAAATGAAAGAGAAAAAAAGACCGCGTGGAAGACGCGTTGCACGCTACCCGCGCAGCCGTTGAAGAAGGCGTGGTTGCAGGCGGCGGCGTAGCCCCTGTTGCGCGCCCGTGCCGCTCTGGAAAAACCTGCACACCGGCAATGCCGACCAAGACGCAGGCGTACAAATCGTCTTGCGCGCCGTTGAGTCTCCTCTGCGCCAAATCGTTGCCAACGCAGGCGGCGAGCCCTAGCGTAGTCGTGAACAAAGTGTTGGAAGGCAAAGGCAACTATGGTTACAACGCAGGCTCCGGCGAATACGGCGATATGATCGAAATGGGCGTACTCGACCCCGCCAAAGTAACCCGTTCTGCGCTGCAACACGCCGCGTCTATCGCCGGTCTGATGCTGACCACAGACTCGCATGATCGCCGAAATCCCTGAAGAAAAACCTGCTATGCCTGATATGGGCGGCATGGGTGGTATGGGCGGCATGATGTAAGAAAATGCCGTCTGAAACCTTCAGATAACAAGCCGCACGGTCAACGCCGTGCGGTTTTTGCGAATAAGTGCAGCTAAGGCGCAAACCTTAAAAATTATAGTGGATTAACAAAAACCAGTACGGCGTTGCCTCGCCTTAGCTCAAAGAGAACGATTCTCTAGGTGCTGAAGCACCAAGTGAATCGGTTCCGTACTATTTGTACTGTCTGCGGCTTCGTCGCCTTGTCCTGATTTTTTTGTTAATCCACTATATTTCCCCCATCCCAAAAACGAAGAGCGGCAGGAATTTATCGGAAAAAACAGCACCTTTTCTGCCGTCATTCCCGCGAAAGCGGGAATCTAGAAATGAAAAGCAACAGGAATTTATCGGAAATGGCTGAAACCGAACGGACTGGATTCCCGCCTGCGCGGGAATGACGGAACTTAAAACCGGATTCCCACCTGCGCGGGAATGACGGGACTTTTAGGTTTTTGTTTTTCTGTTTTTGAGGGAATAACGAATTTAAATATTGTAGGAATTTATCGGAAATTTAATATTCCACCATAGAAATTTATCGGAAAAAAACAGCACCTCTCCGCCGTCATTCCCGCGAAAGCGGGAAATCTAGGTTCGTCCGGTTTCGGTTATTTCTGATAGATTCCCGCCGCGTTGAGGGCTGGATTCCCGCCTGCGCGGGAATGACGGAACTAAAAACCGGATTCCCACCTGCGCGGGAATGACGGGACTTTAGGTTTTGTTTTTCTGTTTTTGCGAGAATGACGGGGAAGTTGGCGGTTGTTTCTTATGGAGTGGTTTTTGTATCTGGATAAAAAAATTTTTCGTTTTCAAGCCTTCACCGCTTGCCATCGGCGTTAAATTTTTACGATAAGCACATAGATTGTAAACAATCGGCCACAAGCTGGTTTGTTTTTTTCAGAAGACATTATCCCCTGTCAGACGCTGTTTCTATATATGTTTGCCTATAATGGCTTGTTTTTAATAAATAATTCAAGAGGTATCAACGTGTCTGATTCCAAAACGAAAGAACGTGCCACATTCGGCACGCGCCGCGCGTTTATGATTGCCGCCATCGGGTCCGCCGTCGGCTTGGGGCAATATTTGGCGTTTCCCCTATATTGCTTTTTGAAAACGGCGGCGGCGCATTCATGCTGCCGTACTTGGTCGCCCTTCTGACAGCCGGTATTCCGCTGCTGCTGCTTGATTATGCCATCGGGCACCGTTATCGGGGTTCCCCTGCCGTTGGCTTTCCGCCGCCTCGGACGCTGGTTTGAACCAGTAGGCTGGTGGAATGTGATGACCAATATCGTCATCTGCATCTATTACGCAGTGATTATCGGTTGGTCGGCAAGTTATGTTTATTATTCGTTCAATGCGGCATGGGGTGTTAATCCGCAAGACTTCTTCTTTAAAGACTTCCTGAATATGGCCGGGCCTGAGGCTTTGGGATTGGATTTTGTCGGCAAAGTGGCCGGTCCTTTGGCGGGCGTATGGGTTTTTACCGCCGCCATTATGGCTTTGGGCGTGCAAAAGGGCGTGGCGCGCGCCTCGTCGTTCTTTATGCCGCTGCTTTTGGTGATGTTTTTGATTATGGTCGGCATTTCGCTGACGCTGCCGGGTGCGGCAAAGGGCTTGGACGCATTGTTTACGCCCGACTGGTCGAAACTCGCCGATTCCAAGGTCTGGGTGGCGGCATACGGGCAGATTTTCTTCTCTTTCCATCTGCTTCGGCATTATGGTTACCTATTCTTCTTATTTGAAGAAAAAACCGACTTGGGCGGAACGGGGCTGGTGGTCGGTTTTGCCAACAGCAGCTTTGAACTGCTCGCGGGTATCGGTGTGTTTGCCGCATTGGGCTTTATGGCGCAGGCGGGCGGTGAGGCAGTCAACGAGGTTGCCTCCGGCGGCATCGGTTTGGCGTTTATCGCCTTTCCGACCATTATCAACCAGGCACCGATGGGCTGGCTGATCGGCATATTGTTTTTCGGTTCGCTGGTGTTCGCCGGCGTTACGTCGATGATTTCCATCCTGAAGTGATTGTGGCGGCGATTCAGGACAAACTGAACATCGGGCGCGTCAACGCCACGCTGCTGGTCTGCATTCCGATGGGCATTGTTTCCACGCTGTTGTTTGGTACGGCGACGGGGCTGCCGGTTTTGGACGTGATGGACAAATTCGTCAATACCTACGGCATTGTGGCATCCGGTTTCTTGTATGTTTTGGCGATTATCGTATTTCGCAGGCTGCCGGAGTTGCGCAAGCATCTTAACGCCTTGTCCTCCATTCGTGTCGGCGGCTTGTGGACGGTCTGCGTCGTGTTTACCGTCGTGATGCTCGGCTATATGCTGTATCAGGACACCGCCGGATTGTTGGAGAAAAAACTACGGCGACTATCCGGATGGTTTCCTCAATATTTTCGGCTGGGGGATGTCGGCGGCGTTAATCGTGTTCGGGCTGCTGCTCGCTGCTGCCTTTGGAAACACGGTCAGGATTTCAACGTCAAAGACGAACACGAACATGAACAAGGAGAAGAAAAAAATGAGTACTTCCGCCATTGTGATGATGGTTGTCTCAATCGTGATAATCTGGGGAGGGCTGCTGCTTTCCCTATTAAGGTTGCCGAACGAGTAAGCCTTTAGAGCGTTAAAAATGCCGTCTGAAGCTTTCAGACGGCATTTCCTTTACGGCTGCCATTCGCGTTCCACCTTGCCCGACGCATCCAAAGTTTGCGCTCGGATGATATGCCCGTCCCGGTACAGGATGCGCGTCCGCAATATGCCCCTGTTCGGTATAGCCTTGCGACCAGTCTTGCGCCACGCCGTTTTTCAACCGGCGTGTGCGAATGCAGTTTACCGTTTGGGTGGTAAATATCGACAAAGCGGTCGAACACGCCGTTTTTTTGACGATGCTTTTCAAGACGCGCCCGTTTGAGGCGCGGATGCTGTACGCGCCGTCCGGCGTGCCTGAAGGCGGCCGGCTGTATGGGTTGGCGGGTTGGATGGGCGCGGCGGGCGGCAGTTTGTAAAGCGGGGTTTGTGCGGCGGGCAGACCGGAACAACCCGCCGAAAGGAGGGTGGCGGACAAAGCGGCAAGCAGGAGGATAATCGGGGCGTGTTTCATTTCAATTCCTAGATTGCACCCCATAAAGGGGCGCGTAATTTTTCAACAATTCCTTCGTCAGCCGGGCGAGACGGGGATTTGTTGCGTCGTCATTTGAAAACAGGCTGTGTTTGAATATTCCCGCCGATGCGGCCCTAAGATGTCACTTTAAACGGATAATGCCGTCTGAACCGCTTCAGACGGCATTTTTGATGTTCGGCTTGCAGGCAGGCGAGTTCGTTTGCCATTTGCTGTTCCAGGTTTCGCGTCGGCGGATGAGTTTGTATCCGCCACCGTTAACCAACACTTCCGCCGCACGGTTGCGCGCGTTGTAATTGCTCGCCATGCTGGCTCCGTATGCGCCTGCGCTGCGGATAAGCAGCAAATCGCCTTCTTCGCAGGCGATGGTGCGGTCTTTGCCGAGGAAGTCGCCGGTTTCACAAATCGGGCCGACGATGTTGGCAGTCAGCGGCGCGATGTTTTTTTGGTTCTACCGCTTCGATGTGATGGTAAGCGTCATAGAGGGCGGGGCGCATTAAATCGTTCATCGCCGCATCAACCATCACAAAGTTTTTCTCTTCGCCGTGTTTGACGAATTCGACGCGTGTCAGCAGCGAACCTGCGTTGCCGACCAAGCTGCGGCCGGGCTCAAGAATAAGTTTCAGAGGGCGTGTGCCGATCAGTTTTTGAACTGCTTGGGCATACGCGCCCAAATCAGGCACATTTTTCGTCTTGGTAAACAATGCCGACGCCGCCGCCTAAGTCCAAATGTTCCAAAACAATGCCTTCGGCGGCAAGAGCGTCAACTAAAATCAAAATGCGTTCGCAGGCTTCGACCAGCGGGCTTAAGTCGGTCAGTTGCGAACCGATGTGGCAGTCGATGCCGACGATTTTTCAAATTGGGCTGTTGTGCGGCATGGCGGTAGGCTTCGAGCGCGTCGGCGTAGGCGATGCCGAATTTGTTGGCTTTTCAGACCTGTGGAGATGTAGGGATGGGTTTTGGCATCGACATCGGGGTTGACGCGCAGGGAGACGGGCGCGGTTTTGCCTAAACGCGCGGCAACTTTTTGAATGCGGTCGATTTCGGGGATGCTTTCCATATTGAAGCATTTCACGTCGGCATTCAGCGCGAACTCGATTTCCGCCTCGCTTTTGCCTACGCCTGAAAATATGGTTTTTGCTGCATCGCCGCCTGCCGCCAAAACGCGTGCGAGTTCGCCGCCGGACACAATGTCAAAACCGCTCCCCAAAGAAGCAAAGTGCTTGATGATGTTCAGGTTGCCATTGGCTTTAACCGCATAGCAGACGAGCGGGGAGAGCTCGGCAAAGGCAGTTTGGTAGTGTTCAAATGCTTCGGTCAGCGCGGATTGGCTGTACACATAAAGCGGCGTGCCGAATTCTTCGGCAAGGTGGGGGTAGGGGACTTGTTCGCAAAATAGGGTCATGTTTTCGTTTTCATTTTTGGGTTTGTGAAGCGGATTGCGGTTTGCTTTGAAGTTGCAAACCGGTTTGGATTACGCCGAAACGCGCCTTATCGCCTTCTTTGGGCAGGTAGAGATCGCCTTTGTAACCGCAGGCCGAGAGCAGGAGGGCGGTTGCCGCCGTAAAAATACGCCGTATTTCATCGGTAAACTTCCTTCATAAGCGCGAATGTGGCAAGATTCGGTATCTTAAACAAAAACACGCAAAAAGCCATGATGACCGAAAGCGAGTTTATCCGCGCGAGCGAAGCATTATTCGAACACATCGAAGACCAAATCGACGAAAAACGGCTGGGATTTCGACTGCCGGTTTGCCGGAAACGTCCTGACCATCGAAGCGGCGGACGGCACGCAAATCATCGTCAACCGCCACACGCCCAATCAGGAATTGTGGATTGCCGCAAAAAGCGGCGGCTACCATTTCGCCGAGCAAAACGGCAAATGGTTGGCAACGCGCGACGGCCGCGATTTTTATGATGTTTTAAACGAAGCCCTGAGCGCGGCTTCGGGCGAAACGGTTGAGGTTGAGAAATTGTAGTTTGAGAGTGATTACAAAGAGACATTACCCAATGGCACAATTACCGCTATATCTGACTTCCGAAATCAAAGACTTTACTGTCGGCACGCCCGAAGTTTTACAATCATTTTTCGAATATGTCCCTTATGGCGTCGTCTTTGAAGACGACGGCGACACAGGCTACTTTTATGCTGCCTCGAAAGATGGGATTTTGGATGCTTTGCATATCTACAATGTCGAAGATGTATCCGACAAACATATCCCCAATCATGTTTTGATTTTTATGGGACGATGCCTGCACCATAGCCGCATTGTGTATCAACGACTACATTCATGCCGTCTATGATTTTTGTCGAACAGGCAGGGATATTGCCGCAACGGCTTCCCTGAAGCAGCCGGCGAATGGGTGAAAGTCGAAAACCGCGTCTTGGACGATGAATTGCTGGACAAAAATCCTATCCCGAAAACCTACATAACCCGCACAAAAAGGATACTCAAATGCCCCTACTAGACAGTTTCAAAGTCGATCACACCCGTATGCATGCCCCCGCCGTACGCGTGGCGAAAACCATGACAACGCCTAAAGGCGATACCATTACCGTATTCGACCTGCGCTTTTTGCGTTCCCAACAAAGAAATCCTGCCTGAAAAAGGCATTCACACGCTGGAGCATTTGTTTGCAGGCTTTATGCGCGACCACTTGAACGGCAACGGCGTGGAAATCATCGACATTTCCCCGATGGGCTGCCGCACCGGTTTCTACATGAGCCTCATCGGTACGCCTTCCGAACAGCAGGTCGCCGACGCATGGCTCGCCTCGATGCAGGATGTGGTCAATGTCAAAGACCAAAGCAAAAATCCCCGAGCTGAACGAATACCAATGCGGCACTTATCTGATGCACTCGCTCTCCGAAGCGCAACAAATCGCGCAAAAACGTGTTGGCGCGCAAAGTGGCGGTTAACCGAAACGACGATTTGGCTTTGGATGAAAGCCTGCTGAACGCTTAATCTAGTTTTGAAATGCCGTCTGAAAGTCAGAATCTGCCTTCAGACGGCATTTTGTTTTCCGACAGTTTATAAACTGTCGTTGTTTCTTGACAGAAACAACGACCTTATTTATTTGAAACGATTGGAGAACATGATTATGGGCTTTGGGGATAGCGCGACAAAAAGCAGCAAAAGCAGTAGGCGAGGGATTGATTGAAGCCGGCAATGAGCATAAGGCATTGAAAAATGGAATATGCGGAGAAATCAAGCGAGGAGCTGCATGAAATCGTAAAGAGTGATGGTTTTTAAAAAATCCACACGGGAGAAAGGTGCGGCTTATGCTGTTTTTAAAAAGAGCGTGGCGAGGTTTGAGCAGGAAACGGCGGCATTTGCCGCTGTTTTTTTATCGGTAGGCATCCATCTGGATATCGGGACAAGGTTTCAGACGACCTCCAAGATTGCTATGATATAGTGGGTTGACTTTTAAACCGGTACGGCGTTGCCTCGCCCTGATCCAAAAGTTAAACCACCATAACATTCCCATCATTCTTCCAAACGGAATCCGAAATGTCCGACCACCGCCTCGACACCGCCCGCTGCTATTCTCTGTTCCTTACCCGCCAGCTCGACAACGGCAAACTCAAGCCCGAAATCTTCCTGCCCATGCTAGACAAAGTATTAACCAAAGCGGATTTCCAAGCCTTTGCCGACTGGGACAAAATCCGCGCGGAAGAAAACGAGGAAGAATTGGCACGGCAGTTGCGCGAGTTGCGCCGTTATGTCGTGTCGCAGATTATCGTGCGCGATATAAACCGCATCAGCGATTTGAACGAAGTAACCCGCACGATTACGCTGTTTGCCGATTTTGCCGTCAATACCGCGCTGGACTTTGCCTACGCCTATTATCGGGACATGTACGGCACACCGATCGGGCGTTATACCAAATCGCCACAACATTTGAGCGTGGTGGCGATGGGCAAGGCGGGCGGCTATGAGTTGAACGTGTCTTCCGACATCGATTTGATTTTCGTCTATCCCGAATCGGGCGATACTGACGGCAGGCGCGAACGCGGCAATCAAGAGTTTTTCACCAAAGTCGGGCAGAAACTGATTGCGCTGCTGAACGATATCACCGCCGACGGGCAGGTGTTCCGCGTCGATATGCGACTGCGGCCGGACGGCGATTCGGGCGCGCTGGTATTGAGTGAAACCGCGCTGGAGCAATATTTAATTACGCAAGGGCGAGAATGGGAGCGCTATGCGTGGTGCAAAGGCCGCGTAGTTACGCCGTATCCGAACGACATCAAATCGCTGGTACGCCCATTTGTATTCCGCAAATATCTGGATTACAGCGCGTATGAGGCGATGCGGAACCTGCACCGCCAAATCCGCAGCGAAGTCAGCAAAAAAAGGCATGGCGGACAACATCAAACTCGGCGCGGGCGGCATCCGCGAAGTTGAGTTTATCGCCCAGATTTTCCAGATGATACGCGGCGGGCAAATGCGCGCGCTGCAACTGAAAGGCACGCAGGAAACGCTGAAGAAACTTGCCGAGCTGGGCATCATGCCGTCTGAAAAACGTCGAAACCCCTGCTTGTCGCCTACCGCTTCCTGCGCGACGTCGAACACCGCTTGCAATACTGGGACGACCAGCAAACCCAAACCCCTGCCATCCTCGCTCGAACAGCGGCAACTGCTTGCCGAAAGTATGGGATTTGATGATTACGCCGATTTTTTTGAACGCTTTAAATCAACATCGAAACCAAGTCAACCGGTTGTTCAACGAAATCTTGAGCGAACCCGAAGAGCAAACGCAAAGCAACAGCGAATGGCAGTGGGCATGGCAGGAAAAACCCGACGAAGAAGAGCGGCAAGGCCGTCTGAAAGAATATGGGTTCGATGCCGAAACCGTCGCCGCAAGGCTAGACCAAATCCGGCACGGCCATAAATACCGCCACCTTTCCGCACACGCCCAGCCGCGTTTTGACGCCATCGTGCCGCTGTTCGTACAGGCGGCGGCCGAGCAAAACAACCCGACCGATACGCTGATGCGGCTGTTTGACTTCCTCGAAAACATCAGCCGCCGCTCCGCCTATCTCGCCTTCCTCAACGAACATCCGCAAACCTTGGCGCATCTGGCACAAATCATGAGCCAAAGCTCATGGGTGGCGGCGTATCTGAACAAATATCCGATTTTGTTGGACGAACTTATCAGCGCGCAGCTTTTAGATACCGCGTTCGACTGGCAAGCCCTTGCCGCCATCCTTTCAGACGGTATCGAAGCCTGCGGCGGCGATACCGAAGCGCAAATGGATACTCTGCGCCGCTTTCAGCACGCCCAAGTCTTCCGCCTCGCCGTCCAAGACCTCGCCGGACTGTGGACGGTAGAATCCCTCTCCGACCAACTCTCCGCCCTCGCCGACACCATCCTCGCCGCCGCTCTTTCGTGCGCGTGGGCGGATATGCCCAAAAACACCGCGACACCCCGCAATTTGCCGTCATTGGCTACGGCAAGCTCGGCGGCAAAGAACTCGGCTACGCCTCCGACCTCGACTTAGTCTATCTTTACGACGACCCCCATCCCGACGCAGGCGACGTGTACAGCCGCCTTGCCCGCCGCCTGACCAACTGGCTTTCCATCGCCACCGGCGCAGGCAGCCTCTACGAAACTGACCTGCGCCTGCGCCCCAACGGCGATGCCGGCTTCCTCGCCCACAGCATCGCCGCCTTTGGAAAAAAATACCAGCGTGAAAAACGCGTGGACGTGGGAACACCAATCCTCACCCGCGCCCGCTTCATCTGCGGCACACCTGAAATTCAGACGGCCTTCGACCGCATCCGCACCGAAATCCTCACCGCCGAGCGCGACCAAACCGCCTTGTCAGGCGAAATCATCGAAATGCGCGAAAAAAATGTTCCCCACCCATCCGCCGGTTGACAGCAATGTCAAATACGCGCGCGGCGGCGTGGTCGATGTCGAATTTATCGTCCAATACCTCATCCTTGCCCATGCCCGAAAATATCCGCAACTTCTCGATAACTACGGCAACATCGCCCTCTTGAACATCGCCGCCGACTGCGGTCTTATCGACAAAAACCCTCGCCGAACAAAGCCGCACCGCCTACCGCTTCTACCGCCAGCAGCAACACAACACCAAACTGCGCGACGCGGCAAAAACCGAAGTAAGCGACGAATTGCTGTCCCACTACGGCAATGTCAGGAAATTGTGGAAGGAAGTGTTCGGCGAGGAAGCGGCAACCGCCTGAACGAAGAATGCCGTCTGAAGCCCGACGATTCGGGTTTCAGACGGCATTTATTTTTGGCTGTGTCTGAACAATCGGTACGATTTCGGTTGTTTGTAAAGTGAAAGGCGGTTATTCCTATGTTCAGGCGGCAAACCGGAATATTTTCCCCAACCAATAGGGCGGTATTAAAGCCTATTCGAATATCGCCTTTACGGGGAAGGGGCTTTTCGAGCTCAGATACGGCAAATCAGCCCGTATCCTGCCGATGCGTCCGTCCAAATCGGTTTGGAACGCCGCAATGTGATATCCGCCTATCAAGGTTTTGCGTGCGTGTGTCGGCGAGGGCTTTGCCAAAACCGAAATCAAAATCAAGTTGTCAGGCATCCTTCCGTTTCTATTAAAATAGCGCATTCCACTCTTCAGACGGCATCCCTATGTTTCCCAACGAATCCGCCCCCAACCTCCTGCAAGGCTTAAACCCTGAACAACTCTCCGCCGTAACCTGGCCGCCGCAATCCGCCCTTGTGCTGGCGGGCGCGGGCAGCGGCAAAAACGCGCGTGCTGACCACGCGTATCGCATGGCTTTTGCAAACCGGTCAGGCAAGCGTGTATAGCATTATGGCGGTAACGTTTACCAATAAAGCCGCCAAAGAAATGCAAACCCGTTTGGGCGCGATGATTCCCGTCAACGTCCGCGCTATGTGGCTCGGCACGTTCCACGGACTCTGCCACCGTTTTCTACGGCTGCACCACCGCGACGCCGGCCTGCCGTCTTCCTTTCAAATCCTCGACAGCGGCGACCAGCTTTCCCTGATCAAACGCCTGCTCAAAAGCCTCAACATCGCCGAAGAAATCATCGCACCGCGTTCGCTGCAAGGCTTTATCAACGCGCAAAAAGAATCCGGCTTGCGCGCTTCCGTGTTGAGCGCGCCCGATCCGCACACGCGCCGTATGATTGAGTGCTACGCCGAATACGACAAAATCTGCCAACGCGAAGGCGTGGTCGATTTTGCCGAACTCATGCTCCGCAGCTACGAAATGCTGCAAAGCAACGAAATCCTGCGCCGGCATTACCAAAACCGCTTCAACCACATTCTGGTCGACGAGTTCCAAGACACCAACAAACTGCAATACGCGTGGCTCAAACTCATGGCGGGCGGTAACACGGCAGTGTTTGCCGTCGGCGACGACGACCAAAGTATTTATCGCTTCCGTGGCGCGAACGTCGGCAATATGACTGCGCTAATGGAAGAGTTCCACATCGACGCACCCGTCAAACTCGAACAAAACTACCGCTCCGTCGGCAACATCCTCTCCGCCGCCAACGCCGTTATCGAAAAACAACGACGAACGCCTCGGCAAAAAACCTGCGTACCGACGCCGAAGCAGGCGACAAAATCCGCTACTACTCCGCCTTTACCGATCTCGAAGAAGCCCAATTCATCGTTGACGAAATCAAAGCCCTCGAACGCGAAGGCTGGGATTGGGACGAAATCGCCGTCCTTTACCGCAGCAACGCCCAATCCCGCATCATCGAACAAAGCCTGTTCCGCAGCGGCATCCCCTACAAAAATCTACGGCGGCCTGCGCTTTTACGAACGCCAAGAAATCAAACACGCGCTCGCCTACCTGCGCCTCGCCGTCAATCCCGACGACGACAACGCCCTCTTGCGCGTCATCAACTTCCCACCGCGCGGCATCGGCGCGCGCACCGTCGAAAAACCTTCAGACGGCATCGCAAGAGCAAGGCGTTTCACTTTGGCAGGGTAGCCTGCAATGCCGGCGCGAAAAGCCGCCAAAGTCGCCGCCTTCGTCCGCCTGATTGAAGCATTCCGCAACCAAGTCGGACAAATGCCCCTGCCCGAAATCATCGTCGGCATCCTCAAAGACAGCGGCCTGACCGAACACTACAAAACCCAAAAAGGCGACAACCAAGACCGCCTCGACAACCTAGACGAACTTGTCAACGCCGCCATCGAGTTCAAACCCGAAGACAGCAACTTAGAAATCCTGCCCGAAAACATTTCAGACGACCCTGCCTTCCCCATCCTCGCTTTCTTGAGCAACGCCGCCCTTGAATCCGGCGAAAACCAAGCAGGCGCAGGCGAAAAAGGCCGTCCAACTCATGACCGTCCACGCCTCCAAAGGCTTGGAATTCAACGCCGTCTTCCTCACCGGTATGGAAGAGGGCGTTTCCCCAGCGAAATGAGCCTCGCCGAACGCGGCGGTCTCGAAGAAGAACGCCGCCTGATGTACGTCGCCATCACCCGCGCCCGCAAACGCCTCTACATCACCATGGCGCAGCAACGCATGCTGCACGGACAAACTCAATTCGGCATCGTCTCCCGCTTCGTCGAAGAAATCCCACCCGAAGTATTGCACTACCTGTCCGTCAAAAAACCCGTCTACGACAGCTACGGCAGCCCGCGCCAAACCGCCGCGTCCAAAGACAAAAATCATCGACGACTACAAACAGCCCCAAACTTACGCAGGCTTCCGCATCGGTCAAAACGTCCGCCACGCCACTCGGCACCGGCGTCATCATCGATGCCGTGGACAAAGGCGAATCCGCCCGACTGACCATCAACTTCGGCAAACAAGGCGTGAAAGAGCTGGATACCAAGTTTGCGAAATTGGAAGCGATGTAAATTTGAAATGCAGGCCGAATACTTGTATCCGACAAAAAAACATTTGACACGTTTATCGTTTCCGAAAAAAACCGCTGTTGGAAATGTCGGATTCAAGAATCCGACCTACGGAAAAGAACTGTAGCAAGGACAAGGCAAAAGGCCGTCTGAAAACGGAAGGGCAATTTTGCCCAAACCTCCGCCGTCATTCCCGCGCAGGCGGGAATCCAGACCTTTCGGCACGGAAACTTATCGGATAAAAGGTTTCTTTAGATTCCACGTCCTAGATTCCCACCTGCGTGGGAATGACGGACTGGTAAAAAGCCGGGTATGAATACCCAACCCCTGTTTATAGCTGAAATCAATAAGGAAGAATATTATGGTGGATTAAATTTAAACCAGTACGGCGTTGCCTCGCCTTGCCGTACTATTTGTACTATCTGCGGCTTCGTCGCCTTGTCCTGATTTTTGTTAATCCACTATATGTCCCAAGTTTTTAAAGATTTTGATTTGTCCTCCGTATGGAAAAACTAATAGTTGGGCAGATGAAAACTACAAAGAAGCCCCGTTTACCCCTGAAATTTTGGCTGCCGTAGAAAGTGAGCTAGGCTATAAATTGCCGCAAAGTTTTATTGAATTGATGGCAGTACAAAACGGCGGGATATTTGTTAAAAACTGCTTTCCGACCACGCAGAAAAATTCATGGGCGAAAGATCATGTGCAAATTTGCGAGATGTCGGGAATCGGTTTTGAAAAAGAAGGGAGTTTGTGCGGCGCGATGGGGCAAAAACTTTGGCTGGAAGAATGGGAGTATCCTCCTATCGGCGTATATTTGGCCACCGACCCGTCAGGAGGTCATGCCCTGTTTGCCTTGGACTATCGAGAGTGTGGAAAAGACGGCGAGCCGAAAGTGGTGCTTGTCGAACAAGAATGGGATTTTGAAATAATCGAACTTGCCCCCGATTTCGAAACCTTTTATCCGCAGCTTGCGGCATGAAGATGAGTTTATTGACGAAGAAATATAAAACGGCGGTTGAAAAAAACCGGAATCATCAAAGGAAAAACGGGCGGAATAACAGATAACCGGTTGAATCTGTAAGGAAAAACGGTTTGTAGGAACGTGCCATCCAAGACCTTTGCAAAGAAAAAAACTGTCCCCGACAGCATTGACATTATTATTTAGTTTCAAAAATGAAAAAAATTACTGTTTTTCATTTTTTTATAGCATATTCAAGTACATGAATAATATTTTTTTCACTAAGGGCTCTGTAGAAAAATCTGAATTTTGTAATTTTTTTCTTTTTACAGCCAAAATACTTTCCTTATCTATTAGCCAATCCCCCTCACTTGGTCCAAATAACCAATTATCGGTAATTTCAGAAACAAGCCTCCATAATCCACGATTTTTGATATTCAATAATTTGATTTTCCGTAATTTCTACAACTGTTTCAGATTGAATGTTTTTATAAGCCCAATCAATCATTTCAGTATATTCACTAATTGAAACATTGTCTTTTAAAACAGAAAATTAACAGGTTGTGTTCATTCATTTGTCTAAGTTCCTGATATGAGTTTGTTGTTGTAAATAATCTTTTGCTTGCTTACCTTGTAAATTACCGGTTTTTCACAACATTACCATTTGAATCAAGATACTGTTTTCGTGAATTATCATAGATTCTAAAAATAGTTGTTTTTCGTTATCTTTTATAATTGTAATTTTTTTCCATCTAAACTAGTGTATCGAGTTTTAACTTTATCAGGACTTAAAATACCAGGTGCATTGGGAGTTAGTGTTTTGTGCACTGAATCAAAAACTTGCTGAACTCCAGTTACTATTAAACTTCTCAAAACTTTGTTTTCTTTTTCAGCGGCGCTGTTTGGTAAAGATTTAATAGGTTTATTCCTACCTGCCATCTCCCCATCTACAGTCTGCATATGGCGGGCAGCAGGTTTTTCATAGCCGGTATTTTTTTAACCCAATCCCATTTAGTCGGGTTAAGTTCTACTTTTTTACCGCCCCAAACCGTAGCTGCGGCCTCTGCTGCGGAAAGGGCAGTTTGGGCTGTTGCTGTTATATTCGGATGGGCATCAGCCCATTGTCTGGCGGAATTGATACCGTCTTTTACCGCAAAAGCACTGTCCTGTAATAGGCTCGCGGCAGCAAGTTGTGCTTCGGACTTAAATTTCCTAATTCATTAATATCTTGTAAAGTTTGCTGCGCAGAGATGTAGGTCGGATATTTGTATCCGACAAAAAAATATTTGACGCATCTATCGTTTCCGAAATGCCGCTGTTGAAAAAAATGTCGGATTCGAGAATCCGACCTACGGTTGCTGAACAATGTTTTTGTAGAACTTGCTCAAAATCCATGTTTCGCCATTTTCCTTTATATGTACCTAATGCAGCACGGGTTACGATTTCGTTTAAGTCATAAATAGCCATTTACGTCCTCTGCTAATTTTCAGCGAGTAGATTGGGTTACTAAACCCAACAAAAAGCAGCCTGAAAAAAATTTCAGGATGCTTGTTTTATGTTTTTTTATCAATGAATTAGGGTTTTTAATCCAGCCTGCGCTTGCTAGTTAAACAGTATTTACATAAAAAAATCTTGCACTGAACAAACAAGCGTATCATGTTCATCATGAAATGATGGGCATAACGTTAATCTACAAATGTTTACATTTAAAGATATTTTTTTCAGTTTCAATATTTTTTTAATTTGTAAGGTTAATACATGAGGATATTTGTGATATAGCTGATTTTTTTAATTGTTCGTTGTCTAATATAGCAAAAGGTAATTTTGCACACAAATAACCAATAACTTTGTTTTTATGAAAAAACTATCCAATTTTTCAATTCCTTCATCCCAATCAAAAAAGTAAAAATCCGTTCCTTCTATGATAAATTTAGCACAAGATATTAAATCTAACTTAACCCAAGTGGATTTATACAGACTCAATGCTGATGAAGTTATAATATTATCTAAATTATAAATTTTCATAAATCAACGTTCCTTACCTGGTGTTCCATGCACAGGTCTAATCCCATCTTTATTCGGCTTTCTACGATAAATGTTAATTATATGTGTCGGTTTTTCCGTCTGTATAGCCAACTACGTCGTTCGTTGGAACTTTTGCCTTATTTTGACTATCCCATAAATTATGTTTATCTGCATATCTAGCAGCATCTAATGTAGCTTTTTCCGCATCAACATCTGATTTAAATAAACTTTTTGCTATCTATCTTGTCTAGACTAGATGCATCAGGTTTGTGTCGTACCATACTGAGAGGGTCAGTAATATATTTGCCATCTGTAATAGCTGATCCACCATTATAGGTAGTATGCGTATAATTTTTTTGTGGAATGAGACTATTTTGCAAAGATTGTTGTGTAGAAACGCCAGCTTTGCCATTAGGAGTAGCTTGCTTTCGCTGAGCTTTATTCCCACCTGCCATCTCCCCATCTAAAGTCTGCATAGGGCGGGTAGCAGGTGTTTCATAGCCGGTATTTTTAACCCAATCCCATTTGGTCGGGTTAAGTTCTACTTTTTACCGCCCCAAACCGTACCTGCGGCCTCTGCTATGGCAAGAGCAGTTTGGGCAGTAGCTGTTATATTCGGATGGGCATCAGCCCATTGTCTGGCGGAATTAATGCCGTCTTTTTACCGCAAAAGCACTGTCCTGTAATAGGCTCGCGGCAGCAAGTTGTGCTTCCGGGCTTAATTTTCCTGAATTATTAATACCTTGTAGAGTCTGCTGCGTAGAGATGTAGCAACTGTATTTGTACCCCGTCGGGTAAAAAATACAGTTGCTGCAGCTGCTGGGAAAGCAGTTACTATTTTCCCAGTGGCTCAAAAATTAATTGTTTCAGCAGATATTTTTATAATAATCCCTACATCAATAATAATTTCACTATAAAATTGGTATTTATATAGCTCTATTTCGGGTATAAACAAGGGAAACAAGCTATCTTCCTTATCCTCATAATCTACGAAATTATTTGTATCTAATTTAAAAATTCAAAATATTACTGCATTTGATATATCCGAAATAATTACCTTCAATTGTATCTGTAAAAGATAATGTAAGGGTATTTCCATTATCGGAAAAAGATTATTTCATAAAGGCTTACATTGTGAAAAAAATATTTTTCATTTGATAAAGTATCCAGAATGATGATGATTATTTGGCAATGGATTGCCTTCATAATCTTGTCGTTGCGGATATTTTTCCCTGTACACCATCGGTTCGCGGCACTCTTTGGGTTCTTATAACCTCTCCATTTGGACGAATATCTATTTTCACGCCATCAGGACCTTTCCATGTTTCATATTGAGCCGCATCTGAACCAGTACGTCTAAAACCTTGTTCTTGCAATGCTTGACGTAATTCATCTCGCGTAGTTGGTCTGATAGATTTAACAACTGGCTTGTTTCCTCCTGCCATCTCACCGTCCAACGTCTGCATATGGCGGGTAGCAGGTTTTTTTATAGCCGGTATTTTTAACCCAATCCCATTTAGTCGGGTTAAGTTCTACTTTTTTTACCTCTCCAAACCGTACCTGCGGCCTCTGCTACGGCAAGAGCAGTTTGGGCTGTTGCAGTTATATTCGGATGGGCATCAGCCCATTGTCTGGCGGAATTAATGCCGTCTTTTACCGCAAAAGCACTGTCCTGTAATAGGCTCGCGGCAGCAAGTTGTGCTTCCGGACTTAAATTTCCTAATTCATTAATATCTTGTAAAGTTTGCTGCGCAGAGATGTAGGTCGGATACTTGTATCCGACAAAATATTTGACGCGTCTATCGTTTCCGAAATGCCGCTGTTGGAAAAATGTCGGATTCGAGAATCCGACCTACGGCTGCTACCAACCATCATTTTCAGCTTCTTTTTAGCCAAGTATCAAAATTTTCAAAAAGTCTCGTAATATTTTGTATTATCTAAATTAACTACTATAATTTTAGGATTACCTGATTTATCTGAAATATCAAAACAGGCAGCCCACTCTTGGTTTCTAGCAAAAGGTAATAGGTTTGGAATGCCAGTTATTTCAAAAATAAATGTCAATTACTTCTGATATATTGCTTTCTGCATTTTCAAACCACCAAGGAAAAAGAATATTGTTCATCGTAGTTAATGGCATGAGTGGATTGAGCTAATTTTAAATAACTTTGCGGATATTTAAATCCTTTAGGAAGCATTGCTTCAGGATACGGAACAAAAACTATTTTGTTTTATCATTTCCTAAGTACCTTTTACATCATAAATACTTCCGTTAGGAAATCTTTTGCTCCACCCTTCTGGAACTCCTTTTTGTGTTTCTTGCTTTCTAATTCGTAGCTGGATAGCTTCTCCCCAAGTTTGAGGCTCAATACCATCATGCTTAAACCTGATTCTCTCTTTTGATGATAATCGGTCATTAAAATTATGAACATTCGCTTCCACTTTTACCCCTGCTTCACGTGCTGCCATAATACGCGTGTTATCCATACTAGTAGGTGCTCCATCAGGCATATTAACAACATCAACCCTGTCGCCAACCCATGATTTTTCGTTCATTGCAGCTACAAGAGAATCATAGTTGTAATTTGCACCACGCTTCTGATAGCTAACTGTAGCTTGTGAAAAAGATGTACGAGTAGGATCTATGATTTGTCTGCCTACCGGCAAGACATAATCTCCTGAAGAAGGTTTAATAGGCTTTGTTCTTGCCAGCTATTTGCCCATCTAAAGTCTTTCGGGTAACAGTTGTTTCATAGCCGGTATTTTTAACCCAATCCCATTTGGTCGGGTTAAGTTCTACTTTTTACCGCCCCAAACCGTACCTGCGGCCTCTGCTATGGCAAGAGCAGTTTGGGCAGTAGCTGTTATATTCGGATGGGCATCAGCCCATTGTCTGGCGGAATTAATGCCGTCTTTACCGCAAAAAGCACTGTCCTGTAATAGGCTCGCGGCAGCAAGTTGTGCTTCCGGACTTAAATTTCCTAAATCATTAATACCTTGTAGAGTCTGCTGAGCGGCTGTATCTGTGACCGGGCTTACCGCACTGTCTGTAATTGCCCCAATCCCTACTCCTTGAAAAACCCATTAAAAAAAGGATTAACCGCACCTTGGACGATGCCGCGAATATCATCCATACGGTTACCCCACCAATTTTTTTATTGGGGTCGTTTTTCCCATATCAGTTTTCCTGCTTCATCCACACGGCTGAGAAAAACCAGAGGCGGCACCGGCATTTTCTTTTAGCCAACGGTCTGAAAAATGGGGCTTGAGGAACAATATTAATCTTTGTTTTTGTTGAAGTTCCTTTGACATAGTAGCTGTATATATCCCTTGCTCCTTGGGAAGCCGGATAACCGCCGCCTCGCGGTCCGTCATATCCATCCGCAGGATGTATTTCCGACCCTGTTCGATGAAGTTGGTAAACAGTAAAACCGCCGTCTACACCGCCACTGAAATCAGAAGTGCTTTTTGAATCATGATGATCAAACGGACTGTGTACTTCGTGTCCGTGTCCTGAAAAAAATGGGTTTCATAGCCGATAACACCTTCAAATCCTGTCCGTTCGTGTGTAATAGGCAGTATGGGGCCGACCGCAGTTGCATCAAATGTTTGGACGGCGTAAACCCGATTTTTAACACTGCCGCGACCATTACCAAACAGATGGTATTTACCACCCGGTTCGTAGTGTTTTGCCTGCATATCATCGCGTAAACGGGCATCCAAACCGTTCGCATGACTAATGGGGATTTTGCAGCAACGATATTGCTGCTGCAAACAGCATCATGAATTTTTGAATAGGCAATTTCATTTTGTTTTTCCTTGGTAGCAAGCGGTTATGGTAGTGTGAATTAAGGTTGCCCTTGTCTATGTTGTCGCACTCGCTTCATCGCTGTATCCATACCCCTCATGACTGTTAGTCTCTACGGATGGGGCAGAGTTACCCGTATGATTGCCGTATGGTTGGATATCGGAGAAATCGACCATTAATCCTTCCGTCGGTTTAATTCCTTTGCTTACTTTTATACGGCCCCATCCACAATGCGTAATTTTCTTTATAGGCAGCTTCAAACGCATTGGTTTTTGGTTTTGATGAGCAATTTTTTTATTGGTTCTGTCTACTGCGAAATATTCCAGTTTTGTTTTGGGCTTTCAGTGTTTCGGCATTATATAGGTGCATTTCGGTTCTGTTGCGGATAGTTCCGAATACGTCGATGTTAATAAACACATCTGTATCGGCATTGGCAGGAGAAACAACGTCTATGCCGCGCAGGAAAAAAATACGGTCTGTACCAAGTGGGAAAAGAAAGGCAGTGTCGCGCGGGTTAGTCGTCAAGGTTTCATTTCGATAATCCCCCATCCCGCCAATATTTAAGCCCAGACTGCTTTTACTTCCGCTACCGTCTGATTGGGTGCGAGAGAGTGCAGGGGCATTAAGTGTAGATAAAGAAGTGGTTAAACCTGTCAAACCGCCTGATGTTGTTTCAGCGGTGGTTTCGTAACGTGGATAGGTGTAATCGGTACGGACGGCAGGGGCTGTTTATGTATTCGCCACGAATCAGTGCATCAATGGAGTAACGCCCTCCCGTCAAACTGCCTGCACCTTGGTCGCCCATAGTGGCAATGTACAATGCAACTTTTCGTCCGTGTAATGCCTGTAAATCCATGTCTTTAACAGCAGCTCTGGCAGAAGCGGCCACAAGTTCTTGTTCAACCGCGAAGCGTTTACCTCCGCCATGCGATGGAATACCTGTCAGTGTCCCGCAGGCGGATAAAATAAAAAAACTGAAAAAAAGAATAGGTATCAGCAGCCGTGCTTGCATAGATTTTTCTCCTTTGATAAAAAGACAAATTGTATCAAAATTGTAAATAAATCATAAATTAAATAAAAATATTTCTTTACTGGTTTTGTGGTTTGGTTTTCAATAGGCTGCCCGCACATAGCGGGATTTGCGGTTGCAATGGCGGCGGTGTATTTTTATAGTGGATTAACAAAAATCAGGACAAGGCGACGAAGCCGCAGACAGTACAAATAGTACGGCAAGGCGAGGCAACGCTGTACTGGTTTAAATTTAATCCACTATAGGCTTTTTCGGTCAGTTGCCGGTTAATCAGTCTCGGCAGTTCGGACAGGGTGTCGCCTTGCGCCAATCGGTTGCGGCATAAGGTGCTGTAATCGGGGATGCTTGGTTTGTTAAAACGGCAAAACAGGTTGAAATCGGTGCGAGTGATGAGTACGGCGTTGCCCTTATGCCGATTTTGTCCGCCTGCTGCAAGGCGGTTTGCCCACTGAAAGGAAAAATGCCGTCTGAACATTGTTCAGACGGCATTTTCAAATGGAAGGCAATATAGTCGGCATATGAAAAATTGATGTATAAGGCAGGATGGCTCTAGGCTTATTAATCTCTATATAATAAAATGGCCGTCTGAAGCCCATATGCGACTATATCTGCCGGCCCTATGGGCAATCAGCAGTGAACCAGCGTACCCTCGTCTTCGCCGGTAATGACGCGTTTGAGCGAGCCTTCTTTGGCGATGCCGAAGACGACAATATTGAGTTTGCGTTCGCGGCAAAGGGCGAAAGCGGTGGCGTCCATGACTTTGAGGTTTTTGTTCAAGGCTTCGTCAAAAGTAATGGTTTCGTAGCGTGTTGCGGACGGGTCTTTTTGGGTCTGCGGTGTACACGCCGTCAACGTTGGTGGCTTTGAGCATCACGTCGCAGTTCATTTCTGCGCCGCGCAATGCGGCGGCAGTGTCGGTCGTAAAGAACGGGTTACCGGTACCGGCGGCGAAAAATCACGACTTTGCCTTCTTCCAAATATTGAATGGCTTTTAGGGCGGGCGTAAGTTTCAGCGATTTGCTGCATAGACAGTGCGGATTGTACGCGCGCTTTGATGCCCAAGGTTTCAAATGCGTCTTTGAGTGCCAACGCGTTCATCACGGTTGCCATCATGCCCATGTAGTCGGCAGTGGCGCGGTCCATGCTGCCTGCTTGTGCAGATACGCCGCGGAAAAATGTTACCGCCGCCGACAACGATACCGACTTGCACGCCCATTTTAACGACTTCGGCAATTTCGCCGACAGTTTGAACGATGGTATCGTGATTGATGCCGAACGGATCGGAACCCATCAGAGATTCGCCGGAGAGTTTCAGTAATACGCGTTTGTATTTGATTTGCTGTGTCATGGGATACCTTGCTTTTTGAATGTCGTCGGTCGGAGTTTGGGCCGTCTGAATTTCAAACGGTCGGAATTACAATGATATGGTGTGTCGTTCTGTTATAGTGGATTAACAAAAAAATCAGGACAAGGCGACGAAGCCGCAGACAGTACAAATAGTACGGCAAGGCGAGGCAACGCTGTACTGGTTTAAATTTAATCCACTATATTGTTTTGTTTTTCAGACGGCCTGAATATTCGGTCGTCTTAAAATAGGTACCGTAAACGGTTTTTCTCAAAAAAAGCACCCTGATTCGTTTGGAATCCAGGTGCTTTCGTTTTCATAAGTGCCTTTATACTTTAGCAGCGGCGGCAACTTCGGCTGCGTAGTCAACAACGGCTTTTTCGATACCGTCGCCTACTTTGTAGCGTACGAAGCTAACCACTTCAGTGCCGTTTTCTTTAGCGAATTGGGCAACAGTTTGGTCAGGGTTCATCACGAACGCTTGGCCGTTCAGAGTGATTTCAGCCAAGAATTTGCGGATACGGCCTTCAACCATTTTAGCGGCGATGTCGGCAGGTTTGCCGGAAGCGATAGCTTGTTCAGTGTAGATGTGGCGTTCTTTTTCAACGGTTTCAGCATCTACTTCGGCTTCACTTACGCATTGTGGTTTAGCGGCAACGATGTGCATACCGATTTTGCGTGCTACGTCTTCAGAGCCTTTGTACTCAACCAATACGCCTTCGGTAGCCAAAGCACCGTGGATGTAGGCAACCAGTTGGTTGGCAGTGTCGATCACTTGGAAGCGGCGAACAGACATGTTCTCGCCCAATTTAGCGATGATGGCTTTACGTTCTGCTTCAACCAGTGCGCTCAGTTCTTCAACAGAAGCCGGTTTTTTTCTCGGCAGCAGTTTTAGCAACGAAGTTGGCAAATTCTACGAAGCCCGCGTCTTTGGCAACGAAGTCGGTTTCGCAGTTTACTTCAACCAATGCGCCGACATTGCCGTTGATCGCGTAAGCCAATACGCCTTCGGCAGCAGTACGGCCGGCCAGTTTACCGGCTTTCGCACCAGATTTAATACGCAGGATTTCTTCGGCTTTTGTCGAAGTTGCCTTCAGCTTCAACCAAGGCTTTTTGCATTCCATCATGCCCAAGCCGGTAGCGGCGCGCAGATCGGCAACCATTTTTGCAGTAATTTCTGCCATTTTGAATCTCCTAGATTTTTGGGAAATACGGAAAGGATTTTCCGCATTCTGGGAATCGTGTGCCGCGAACGGACGTTCAGACGGCATATTTGAGAAAAAGGGGCATAACGCCCCTCTTCGGTTTGCCGGATTACTCGGCAGCAGCTTCTGGGCAGCGGCTACAGTTTCTTGCAGTGCTTGGTTTTTGCCTTCCAAAACTGCGTCAGCGATGCCGCGGCAGTACAGGCGGATAGCTTTGGCGGAGTCATCGTTACCAGGGATAACGTATTTCACGCCGTCAGGGCTGTTGTTGGTATCGACTACGGCGATAACAGGGATGCCCAATTTTTCAGCTTCAACCAGAGTACCTTTTTGGTAGCCGGTATCGATAACGAAAATCGCGTCAGGCAGGCCTTTCATGTTTTTGATACCGCCCAAAGAACGTTCCAGTTTTTCAACGTCGCGTTGCATTTCCAGAATTTCTTTTTTGTTGAAACCGCCTTCGGCAGCGTTTTCCAAAGCAGCAGTTTTTTCTTCCAGGCGTTTGATGGATTGCTTAACGGTTTTGTAGTTAGTCAGCATACCACCCAACCAACGGTAATCAACGAAAGGCATACCGGCACGGGTAGCTTCTTCGCGGATGATGTCGCGGGCTTGGCGTTTGGTACCTACGAACAATACTGTACCTTTATTGGCAACCAGACGACGTACGGCTTCTTGCGCCTCTTGGAACATCGGCAGGGTTTTTTCCAAGTTTACGATATGGATTTTGTTGCGCGCACCGAAAATGTATTGAGCCATTTTCGGGTTCCAGAAACGGGTTTGGTGACCGAAGTGAACACCGGCTTCAATCATCTGACGCATAGTAATTTGAGACATGTTATTTCCTTGAAAGGGTTAAAGAGCACACATTCAATCGCATAGAACTTGATAGGCGGCGCCTATTGTCAAGCACCCTTCGGCGAAAGTGGGCATAAGTTTTAAAAAATAAAAGAGTGTTTCCGAAATGGAAAACTGACGGATTATAGCGGATAAGAGGCCGTCTGAAAAGGGATTCAGGGGTTTTGTGCCGCTGTCTTTTTGCCGTTGTGCGCGCTGCTGTTCGAATTCTGCCTGTTCCTGCTGCTTCATCAAGCGGTTGCGGCGGCGGACGGTTACGACGAAGACTGTAAATGCGGTGGGTAACACTGCCCAAAAACCAAATAAATCAAAGCGCGCGCGATGCTGGGCTGGGCGGCGGAATACATGACGGCGACGAAGAGGTAGCCGATAAGGACGATATGCCACATGGCGGAATCCTGTTTTGATGTTAACGGAGCGTTTATAATCGCCGTATTCTACAACAACACTCAAAAGGCCGTCTGAAATGAGGAATGAGGAAAAACACGCCCTGCGCCGAGAATTGCGTCGCGCCCGCACGCAGATGGGGCATCAAGGGCGGTTGGCGGCGGGGCAAACGATTAACCGCCTGCTTAAACGTTATATCAAAAAGGGGCGGAAAAATCGGCGTGTATTGGCCGATGGGCAACGAACTGCGGCTGGACGGGTTTGTCCACGCGGCGCAAAAAACGCGGTGCCAAACTCTATCTGCCTTTATATCGAACCGCGTTCGCGGCGGATGTGGTTTACGCCTTATCCTGCCGATGGAGTAAAAACAGGAACGCAAGCGCGGTAGGGCGAAGCTGCACGTCCCTCAGTTTGCAGGTCGGAAAAAGGCGTGTGCATGATTTGAACCTCTTGCTTGTGCCAGTGGTCGGCATGGACAGGTTGGGCTACCGTTTAGGACAGGCAGGCGGCTATTACGATGCGACGCTTGCAGCGATGAAATACCGTTTGCAGGCAAAAACTGTGGGCGTGGGTTTTGCCTGCCAGTTGGTGGACAGACTGCCGGTCGAGGCGCACGACCGGCCTTTGGGCGGGTTTGTTTCGGAAGCGGGAGTATTGTGCTTTTAGGTGTTCAGACGGCATTTTGAACGGAAATGCCGTCTGAAGGTGGAATATTGGGAGAAAAAGGATGTCGGAAAAGGATAATACTGCCGGTCTTGTCATTGGGCGGCGTTCGGCTCGAACCGTTGGATGTGCATCATGAAACGGGTTTGCGCGAGGCGGTTTGCGATGGGGAGGTTTGGAAGCTGAGGGTAACGTCCGCACCTCATCCGGATAGGGTGGCAGACTATATCGGGACAGCATTGGCAACGCGTTTGGCGTTTGCTGTTGTCGATGAAGAGGCGGACAGGGTGGTCGGGACAACGGCGTATTATCATTTTTGAACCGCAGATTCCGCGTTTGGATATCGGATTCACATGGTATGCGGCATCGGCACAACGGACACGGATAAACACCTGTTGCAAAAAATCATGTTGTTGGATTACGCGTTTGATGTTTTTGTCATGTTGCTGCGTAGGGTGGCGTACAGATATCTTAAAACCGTGATTCTCAACGGGCCATCGAACGGTTGGGTGCGGAAAAAGACGGCGTGCTGCGTATGCATATGCTCCGTAAAGACGGCAGTGTGCGCGATACGGTTGTGTACAGTATGCTAAGGGAAGATTGGTGCAAAAACAGGGAAATCCTGACCGGCAGGTTGGCGGGATACGGCGTGCAGGTGTGAGGCAGTATTTTTTTAAATTGAAGAAACTTAACACAAGATGCTGACAATTTTTAAAAAAATTAATATGTAAACAGCTTTGATTGTTTATTTTATAAAAATTTGATATATATGAATAAATAACTATTTTTTTATTTTTATTTCCTAGTCTTCACCCTGGGGCTTGGCAGAAAATCTTTGCATTTCTCAGTAAAATCCACTAAATTCACGATAACATATTATAAGCACCTGAAGCGGTGTCAGAAACCATACTTGCAACGCATTCATAACCAAAAAAAACAGTGTATTCGGACACACACCATTGCTAGTTTTCTCTGCTTCCACAAGTCAGGCGTTTGTAGTAAGACGAATAATCATAAGGGCAGGATATGCCTGTTTTCTAGGAGTAGAACCATGGCTGAAGCAACAGACGTTGTGTTGGTGGGTGGAGGTATCATGAGCGCCACTTTGGGCGTGTTGTTGAAGGAACTCGAACCGTCTTGGGAGATTACCCTGATTGAACGGCTGGAAGATGTGGCTTTGGAGTCTTCGAATGCATGGAATAATGCGGGTACGGGGCATTCCGCCCTGTGCGAGCTGAATTACGCGCCGTTGGGTGCAAATGGGATTATCGACCCGACGCGTGCCCTCAATATTGCCGAACAGTTCCATGTCAGCCGCCAGTTTTGGGCGACGCTGGTTGCGGAAGGCAAGTTGGAAGATAATTCTTTCGTTAATGCCGTGCCGCATATGTCTTTGGTGATGAATGAAGACCATTGTTCTTATCTTCAAAAAAACGTTATGACGCGTTTAAAAACCCAAAAAAACTTTTTGAAAATATGGAATTTTCTACCGATCGGAACAAGATTTCCGATTGGGCTCCGCTGATTATGCGCGGCCGAGACGACAGTCAGCCTGTTGCGGCAAACTTCTCCGCAGAAGGTACGGATGTCGATTTCGGCATGTTGACGCGGCAAATGGTGGGATATTTGCAGAAGAAAGGCGTGAAAACCGAGTTCGGGCAACACGTTGAGAGTATCAAACGTCAAAAACGACGGTACATGGGAAATCAAAACGTCGCATATGAACAAACAGGAAGGCTTGGTTTTACGGACGAGGTTCCTGTTTCTCGGTGCAGGCGGCGGCGCATTGACCCTGTTGCAAAAGTCCGGAATTCCCGAGGGAAAAAGGTTACGGCGGTTTTCCTGTTTCCGGCCTGTTTTTAGAAACAGCAACCCGGAAACCGTCGCACAGCACAATGCAAAAGTTTATGGTCAGGCATCTGTCGGCGCGCCGCCGATGTCGGTTCCGCATTTGGATACACGCAATGTCAACGGTCAGCGTCATTTGATGTTCGGCCCGTATGCAGGTTTCCGTCCCAATTTCCTCAAGCAGGGTTCGCTGATGGATTTGCCGCTGTCCATCCATAGGGACAATATTTATCCGATGATGTGCGCAGGTTGGGCCAACCTGCCGTTGACCAAATACCTGCTGGGCGAATTGCGTAAAACCAAAGAACAACGCTTCGCTTCGTTGAGAGACTATTATCCTGAAGCAAATCCCTGACGACTGGGAACTGATTATTGCGGGACAGCGTGTCCAAGTGATTAAGAAAGACGCGAAAAAAGGCGGCGTATTGCAGTTTGGTACGGAGATTGTCGCCCATGCCGACGGCTCGCTTGCCGCACTGTTGGGTGCCCTCACCGGGTGCTTCGACTGCCGTACCGCTGATGATCCGCCTTATGCACCAATGTTTTCCCGAGCGTGCGCAATCTTGGAAATGCCGTCTGAAAGAATTGGTGCCCGGTTACGGTATCAAGTTGAACGATAACTCCGGAATGGCTGATGAGATTATTGCTTATACTGCTAAGATTCTGGGTATTTGATTTAGTATAGAAAAAAACAGCGTTTTCATTTTTGAAAACGCTGTTTTTTTGTTGCCTGATTAACGTGGAGAACAGTCTTTGAAGACGATTTGGTTGTCAGGTGCGGTAATCATAATAGGCTGTTTGCGGTAGGATTTGCCATCCATTGCGCCGGTGCTCAGCACATAACCGCCTTCTTTACCGTAGAACGTGTCCATATTGTCGGATTTATCCAAATTGATGGGCATTTGGACTTGTTTGCCGTTGATGACGGCAGAAGCGTATGTGGTCAGACCCCTGTTTGTTGAAGCCGTAGGTTACTTTGACTTTTTACCTTGCTGGCAGACGTAGCTGACGGTTTTGGCAACGGTGGGGTTGTCCGTGCCGGCGGCGGCAGCCATACTGCTGAGCGCGATTGCGGAAGACAGGATTGCGGTGGTCAGAAGTTTTCATTTTTTTATTCCTTTGGATAGATGTGGAGTTTGCCCGTTTCGGGCTATTTGACATTCTAATATCGGCGTATCTTGAAATAAACAGGAAATTGGATAAAGTTTGTAAAAAGGCAGGTTCGGGCGGTTCGGCGGTTTGATGCAGGGGCGGCAGGCGGGGTACGGCAGCCCTGTCCGGTGTTTCAGACGGCATTGTTTGCGTTCTTCGAATAAAAACCTCCGGACATCCGGAGGTTGCGGTTTAACCTTGTTTTTCTTTCAGACTTGGTCTGTTTGGACAATTCGGCATACAGGTCGGGATGGTGTTTTTTTCAACAGGGCGGCGATTTCCATATCTTTTTGTTGACTTTTTGCTAAATCGAGGCATTCGATATGGACGAGGCGGAGCAGCTCGCGTACGGGCTTGGGCATCTTGCGTCCGGTTTCGTAGCGGGAACCGCCGGATTGCGTTACGCCGACCTTGCCCCAGAAGTCTATCTGGTTAAGACCGGTTTTTGCGGATTTCTTTAATGTCTTCAATCTCTTCAAATACTTTCATGGGAATTCCTTTTTAAAGTTTGTTTGGTTGCCACGTAAATTTTAATTTGCTTTATTTTTTTGTAATGTGTCGAGTCAAGCCTGTTTTTATATTGCATATTATATCTGCCGTTTCTTTCAGGCGGCATTGTTTGTTTTTATAGGGGGTTAGGGGTTTGCCGGTGGCCGGGCTGACGGTGAGGATTTCTAGCCGGTTTCGGTAACCAAAACTTCGTGTTCCCATTGGGCGGAGAGGGAGCGGTCTTTGGTAACCACCGTCCAGCCGTCGTTGAGGATACGCAGGTGGCGTTTTCCTTGGTTGATCATCGGTTCGACGGTAAAAAAATCATACCCGGTTTTAGAATGGGGCCCCTGTCCTTTTTTTTCCGTAGTGCAAAACTTGCGGGGCTTCGTGGAAACCGCGCCCGATGCCGTGTCCGCAGAATTCTTGTACAACCGAATAACCTGCATTTTCGGCAACCTGTTGGCAGGCGTAACCTACGTCGCCCAGTGTTGCGCCGGGTTTGACGGCTTCTATGCCCGCCATCATGGAGGCGTGGGTTACGTCAATTAGCCGTTGGGCGATGGGGAAACTTTGCCGACGGTAAACATACGGCTGGAGTCTCCGTGGAAACCGTCTTTTTGATGGTGAGGTCGATGTTGATAATGTCGCCTTCTTTGAGCGGCTTGTCGTCGGGAATGCCGTGGCAAATGACGTGGTTGACGGAGGTGCAGCAGGATTTGGGGGTAGGGCGGGTTGCCGTAGTGGAGGGGCGGGATAGCCGCCTTGGACGTTGACGTGGTAGTCGTAAACGAGTTTGTCGATTTCGTCGGTGGTTACGCCGGGTTTGACGAATTGTCCGATGTAGTCGAGGGCTTCGGCAACGAGGCGGCCGAGTTCGCGCATTTTTTTCGATTTCTTCGGGTGTCTTGATGATAATGCCGTTCATGATGATTCCTTGGGTTTCCGGCTTATCTGCCGTACCTATTATCCGTGTCAGAAGAGGTTGTCGATGACTTCTTTATGGTTTTTTTGGGGGTGTTTTGCGGTTTTGTCTGTTTGGGTATGGTTTTCTTTTGGGCGTGCCTGTTCTTTGGGTGTTTCTTTAGGTTCTTCGGTATGGGGGATGTTTTTAGGGCAGTACGGGGGTTTCTACGATTGCTTTTTCTGACTGGGGCGGCTGTTTGTCCGCCTGATCGATATTTGAAGGTTGCAGCTTGGTGCGCTGTTTCTTGCGCAGCAGGTAGCGGCAGTTTGTTGCCGTTCTCGTCCGTATCTTTTTGTATCGTTTGTTTGCTCGGGTTCTGATGCGGCGGTTTGTTGGTTTACGGGTTGGACGATATCTTGTCCGACTGTAGCCGTTCGGCCTCCAGATTTCGGTTTCGAAGATGCTGTCGGTGTGTGCTTGTTCTACGCGGAGGGTTTTTGTCTCCGTTTGGATTAAATGTGCTGATGATGCCTGCAACCAATGCACCTATGGCTATGATGCTGACGAGCAGCAGGGTGCGGATGAGGATTTTTTTGGCGTCAGCCTGAAAGGTTTGCCGGTTTTTTTGTCATTTTCGATTGCATTCGGTAGGGTAATCCCATGCCGTCTGAAGGGTGATTCGGACGGCATGGCAGCGGGTTAGCGTTGGACGTAGTTTTGGTAGAGGGTGATGACTTTTTGTACGCCGACGGTGGTGCTGACTTTTGGGTAATCTGCGCCTGTTCTTCGGGGGTGAGGATACCCATAACGTAGGTTACATTGCCATAGGTAACGATTTTTGACGCGCGCCTGCGTGGTGGGGCTGATGCCCAGCAGCGTAGCGCGGACTTTGGAGGTATTCCAGGTGTCGTTGGTGATGTCGCCGAGGGAGCGCGGCAGGAGGCGACGGTAATGTAGTTGTACACGCCTTCGGCGGCCTGTTCGGAACGTGCAATCTGACCGACGAACTGTTTTTCGCCTTCGGTGGCGACTTGTCCGAGCAGCAGCAGGTGGCGGTTGTAGCCGACAACGGAGATTTGGGGGCGTGTAGCCTTTGGTTTTGGTTGTTTTGGCGTAGGTAGGAGCGGGCGGTGGTTTCAATACGCAACGCCATTACGTTGTCGTCGGTTTGCGCGCCGGTGGTGCGGCGGTCGACGGCGGATTTCGCGCCGACCGCCGCCCCGCCGATTACTGCGCTGACGCAGCCGCTAAGGGCAAGGCTGAAAATGGCGGCGGTCAGGATGCGGACGGTGTGCAGTTTGAGTTTCATCGGGGGCTTCCTTTCTTGAGCGTTTCAGACGGCATTGCTTTGCGCCATGCCGTCTGAAAAGGGTTACATTCCTTCAAACAATACGGAGTCGATACAGTCGCACATGGCGTGTATCAGCAAAATATGGTTTTTCCTGAATGCGGGCAGTTCGAGGATAGGGAACGTTGAGTAAAAACGTCGGTATCTTTGAGTATGGCGGCGATTTTGCCGCCGTCGCGGCCGGTCAGGGCGATGACGTGCATATCGCGTTCGTGTGCCGCTTTGATGGCTTCGATGACGTTGGCGGAATTGCCGGAGGTGGAAATGCCGACCAATACGTCGCCTGCACGTCCGAGCGCGCGCACTTGTTTGCTGAATACGTGGTCGAAACCGTAGTCGTTGCCGATGGCGGTCAGCGCGGAGGTGTCGGTGGTCAGGGCGACGGCGGCGAGTTCCATACGTTCTTTTTCAAAGCGTCCGGTCATTTCGGCGGCGAAGTGTTGCGCGTCGGCAGCCGAACCGCCGTTGCCGCACGCCAGAATCTTGCCGTCGTTCATCAGGGCATTGCAGCATCAGCTCGGCAGCCTGTACGGTCGGCTCGACCAGTACTTTTTCGGCTTCCTGCTTGGCACGGATGCTTTCGGCAAAATGGGCGGCAACGCGTTCTTGTAATGTCGTCATATCGTCAACCTGTAATATTCTGTATCCACTCGGGCGGGCGGTTTCCTTCGATAAGTATCGCATCGAGGCGGCACGGTACGTTTGTCAACCTGTTCTGTTGCAGATAATACTCTACACTTCGTTGCAGTTTCAATAATTTGGATGGGGAAATGCTGTATGCGGCACCGCCGAATTGCCGATTTTTGCGGTATTTTACTTCAACAAACAGAATCATGCCGCCGTTTTTGACAATCAGGTCGATTTCGCCGTAGGCGCAGTGCCAGTTGCGGGCAAGCAGCGTGCAGCCTTGGGATTGGAGGAAGGCAAGCGCGGCATCTTCGCCTGCCTCGCCCTGTTTGTGGTTTAAGCGCATAATCGGTTTAACCTTTATATAGTGGATTAACAAAAAAACCGGTACGGCGTTGCCTCGCCTTGCCGTACTATTTGTACTGTCTGCGGCTTCATCGCTTTGTCCTGATTTTTGTTAATCCACTATAATGTTTGTTTTTCAGACGGCATTCTTATGTTTCAGAAACACTTGCAGAAAGCCTCCGACAGCGTCGTCGGAGGGACATTATACGTGGTTGCCACGCCCATCGGCAATTTGGCGGACATTACCCTGCGCGCTTTGGCGGTATTGCAAAAAGGCGGACATCATCTGTGCCGAAGATACGCGCGTTACCGCGCAGCTTTTGAGCGCGTACGGCATTCAGGGCAAACTCGTCAGCGTGCGCGAACACAACGAACGGCAGATGGCGGACAAGATTATCGGCTATCTTTTAGACGGCATGGTTGTGGCACAGGTTTCCGATGCAGGGTACGCCGGCCGTGTGCGACCCGGGAGCCAAACTCGCCGGCCGCGTGCGCGAGGCCGGGTTTAAAGTTGTCCCTGTTGTCGGCGCAAGCGCGGTGATGGCGGCTTTGAGTGTGGCTGGCGTGGCGGAATCTGATTTTTTTATTTCAACGGTTTTTGTGCCGCCGAAATCGGGAGAACGTGAAAAAACTGTTTGCCAAATGGGTGCGGGCGGCATTTCCTATCGTCATGTTTGAAACGCCGCACCGAATCGTGGCAACGCTTGCCGATATGGTGGAACTGTTCCCCGAACGCCGTCTGATGCTGGCGCGCGAAATTACGAAAAACGTTTGAAACGTTCTTAAGCGGCACGGTTGGGGAAATTCAGACGGCATTGGCGGCGGACGGCAACCAATCGCGCGGCGAGATGGTGTTGGTGCTTTATCCGGCGCAGGATGAAAAACACGAAGGCTTGTCCGAGTCCGCGCAAAATGTGATGAAAAATCCTTGCGGCCGAGCTGCCGACCAAACAGGCTGCCGAGCTTGCCGCCAAAAATCACGGGCGAGGGAAAAAAAGCTTTTGTACGATCTGGCACTGTCGTGGAAAAACAAATGATGCCGGACAAGCCGGCATCGTAAGAGGGAGGCAATCAGCGTACGCGTCCCGTCATGCGGTACAGCACGTCTTTGCCTTGAACACGGTGGACGACGACCATGGCGACGTGTCCGGCGACGGCGGCAAACAGCAGCCAGCCCAAATTGCCGTGGAACGTGTTGCCCAAGTTTGCCATCCACTCGATTTTTCCGGCGAACCCTGCATCACCTCAACGCCGAACACTTTCAACGGGCCGCGGCCGCTGCCGTATTGGCGGATCATGCCGATAACGGGAACGGCAAGCATGAGCAGATACAGAATGCCGTGTCCTGCCGCCGCAGCCTTGCTGTCGCTTTGCGGACGCTTGGCGCGGTTGGCAACCGCCCACACGATGCGCAATGTAATCACCGTCAGCGTAAGGAAAACCGAAAGATTTGTGCAGGCCGAACAGGCTGCCCACCCATTCCGCCTCTTCGTAAATCGTCCACAGGACAATGGTGGTCAGAATGCCGATGAAACCGGCAACGGTCAGCCAGTGCAGCGCGCGTGTCAACGGGTCGTAAACGGCAGGTTTGTTTGTGTTCATAAAAAAATCCTTATTATATATGTAACGAGTTTGAACGGACATTCCGTCGGGTCGGAATGTCAAAAAGGCGCGATTGTACCAAAGAAGTTGGATATATTTTGTTTGCAGGCTGAAGATTTGCTTAAAAAAATTCATTAAGATGGGCGGAGCAAATAGTTTTGGTACGGCGTGTTGAAATACCGCTTATCCCTTATAATAGCGTCCGAAATTCTGTTCAGACGGCATCAAAAACACACGGTAATCCGCCTGAAACCCTATTTAAAACCAACAAACAAGAGCATTGAATGAAATTCATCGACGAAGCAAAAATCGAAGTCGCCGCAGGCAAAGGCGGTAATGGCGCAACCAGTTTCCGTCGCGAAAAATTCGTACCCCGCGGCGGCCCGGACGGCGGCGACGGCGGCAAAGGCGGTAGTGTCTGGGCGGAAGCCGACGAAAACACCAACACCCTCGTCGAATACCGCTTCGTTAAACGCTACCAAGCCAAAAAAACGGCGAAAAAGGCCACGGTTCCGACCGTTACGGCGCAGGTGCGGACGACATCGTCCTCAAAATGCCCGTCGGCACACTCATCCGCGACCTCGATACCGATGAAATCGTTGCCGACCTCACTTATCACGGACAGCGCGTCTGCCTCGCCAAAGGCGGCAAAGGCGGCTTAGGCAACATCCACTTCAAATCGTCCGTCAATCGCGCCCCCAAGCAATCCACGCCCGGCGAAGAAGGCGAAACCCGTTCCCTGCAACTCGAACTCAAAGTCCTCGCCGATGTCGGCTTATTAGGCATGCCCAACGCCGGTAAATCCACCCTGATTACCGCCGTATCTGCCGCGCGCCCTAAAATCGCCAACTATCCCTTCACTACCCTGCATCCAAACTTGGGCGTGGTGCGCATCGACGAAAAACCACAGCTTCGTCATGGCCGACATCCCCGGCTTGATTGAAGGTGCAGCAGAAGGCGCAGGCCTCGGCCACCGCTTCCTCAAACACCTATCGCGCACCGGCCTGCTGTTGCACGTCGTCGATTTGGCACCCTTCGACGAAACCGTTAACCCCGCCGAAGAAGCCCTTGCCATCATCAACGAATTGCGCAAATACGACGAAGAACTCTACGGCAAACCGCGCTGGCTGGTGCTGAACAAATTCGATATGCTCGATGAAGAAGAAGCCCAAGCGCGTAGCGCCGCTTTCCTCGAAGCCATCGGCTGGGACTACCCCAAACCCGACGACCGCTTCCAATTCGACATGGAAACCCCGCGCCTCTTCCAAATCAGCGCGCTGGCCCACCAAGGCACGCAGGAATTGGTACACCAAATCAACCAATACCTGGCCGAGAAAAAAACGTATCGAAGCTGAAAAAAAGCCGAAGCGGAGAAAGCAGCGGCAAATGTTGAAATTATCGAACAGCAGCCTAAAACGGATACGGGCGTGTTTAAGCCGGAGTAAAAGGACAATGCCGTCTGAAAGTTTTCAGGCGGCTCATTCTGCAGAGATGTGCTATGTACAAAACAATAGATTTATTTTTCAGGCATTGGCGGAATACGCCTAGGCTTTGAAAAAATACGGGTGCACCAATGTATTCTCATCGGAATGGGACAAATATGCCCGACAAATGTATGAAGCAAACTTTGGAGAAAAAAACCTTTTGGCGACATTAACGGCATCGATCCTTCAGATATTCCCGATCATGATATTCTGCTTGCGGGATTTCCGTGCCAACCTTTCAGTATCGCAGGTAAGGGATTGGGATTTGAAGATACGCGCGGAACATTGTTTTTCAATATTGCCGAAATCCTGAAAACCAAACAGCCGAAGGCTTTTCTTCTGGAAAACGTTAAGCGGCTGACTACGCACGATTCGGGCAGGACTTTCCGTATTATTTTAGAAACCCTTAAACAGCTTGGTTATACGGTTTATTTTAAGGTTTTTAAATACTTTGATTTCGGATTGCCGCAAAAAAACGCGAGAGAATTTATATTATTGGTTTTTCAGACAACATCCCTTTTTACTTTCCCGAACCCATAAAACCAATATCGGCCATTGGGCGAACTGTTGGAAAAACGACCGAGATGTCGAACCAAGCTATTTTTTTATCAGATGCCTTGAAACAAAAAAACGTTTGGCAGCCTTAAAAAAAGCCCCTCCCACTCCATCAATTTGGCATGAAAATATTGGTGGGAATGTTTCCGCACTTCCATATTCCTGTGCCTTAAGGGCCGGGGGAGTTACAATTATTTAGTGGTGAACGGAGTAAGAAGGTTAACAGGAAGGGAAATGTTAAGATTACAAGGTTTTCCCGATGATTTTGAAATCAATATCCCCTACTCGCAAGTCAGGAAAGTCGCCGGAAATTCTGTATCCGTCCCTGTAATAGAAGCCATCGCGGAAAAATATGCTCGCTTCTCTTTCCGGCAAGGTCGAACAAAAAGGGCAATTGGATTTATTGGAGGCAGGATGACGTTTGAAGAACAACAAGCCAAAGAAGCATTGGACGGCATTATCAAAAATCCCGTATCCACCTTTATAAACCCATTCAAATTGCAGAAATTTTTATATCATGACCGTTGTATCAAGCAGTTGGATTTTTTTAAATTTAGATACTTACCGCAACCAATCTAAACGCTGGAGGGATGAAATCTGCCGTCGGTTTTTAGGGCGGATTTCTACTTCATCGGCAAAAATTCCAAGATAATCTGTTTGAAAAATGCAATGCCGCCTGAAAAAAACTAGCGGTATTGGGAACATGTAAACAGACAGTCGGACGGCGGGGTAGAATCGTACATTTATAAACAGTTTTTCAATCGTTTTTCCCAAATGAGCGAAGCATTGGCTTATGTCGGCAATACAGACAGATACTCCTTCCAACTGTCTGAATTTCTAAATTTATTTTGGCTCGAGCCGGGATTGAAAAGAAGTATAGACAAGATATATGAAATCGTTGTTTATGCGTTGTTTGATGCATTGGTTTCAGAATTAGGCATAACGGTTTCAATTGATTTTCCTAAGGAAAACCTGTTTTTATGGGAGGAATATCAAGATTTTGCCGAAAAAATCATCACTATGCCGAAAAAAATGGGCATTTAAAACTTCCTGCAAAAATCCATCGTGTAGGCGTAACCAATGCTGCCGATAGAGGGTTGGATATGTGGTCTAACTTCGGATTGGCCATACAGGTCAAACATCTCTCTTTAGACGAAGAGTTGGCAGAAGATATTGTATCCTCCATTAGCGCAGATAGAATTGTCATTGTCTGCAAAAAGGCAGAACAATCGGTGATTGTTTCATTACTGACGCAAATAGGCTGGAAAAGCCGAATTCAAAACATCGTAACTGAGGATGATTTGATAAGTTGGTACGAAAAAGCATTGAGAGGCCAATATCCGATTGCAGAAGCGTTGTTGGAAAAATATTAAAACTGAAATTATGCGTGAATTTCCTGCCGTTAATGAAGCCAATGAATTTTTTTAGATTTCGCCCAAAATCGCGGATATGACATTACTGTTACTCATTTCTAAACTTACTTGATGAATATGACCACCATCTACAACACCCTTACCCGTCAAAAAGAACCCTTCACTCCCATCGACCCTGAAAAACGTGCGTATGTACGTCTGCGGCATGACCGTTTACGACTATTGCCACTTAGGCCATGCCCGTGTGATGGTGGTGTTCGATATGATTGCCCGTTGGTTGCGTGAGTGCGGTTATCCGCTCACTTATGTGCGCAATATCACCGACATCGACGACAAAAATCATCGCCCGTGCGGCTGAAAAACGGCGAAACCATCGGCGAGCTGACTGCGCGTTTCATTCAGGCCATGCACGAAGATGCCGATGCTTTGGGTGTGTTGCGTCCGGATATTGAGCCGAAGGCAACGGAAAAACATCCCGCAAATGATTGCCATGATTGAGACCCTGATTCAAAACGGCAAGGCATACCCTGCCGCCAACGGCGACGTTTACTATGCCGTGCGCGAGTTTGCCGCTTACGGACAATTATCGGGTAAATCGTTGGACGACCTGCGCGCAGGCGAGCGTGTGAAGTCGATGGTTTCAAACGCGATCCGCTTGATTTTGTGTTGTGGAAAGCGGCGAAAGCAGGCGAGCCGGCATGGGAAAGCCCTTGGGGCAATGGCCGTCCGGGTTGGCACATCGAATGTTCTGCCATGAGTGAAAACCTGTTCGGCGATACTTTTCGATATCCATGGCGGCGGTGCGGATTTGCAGTTCCCGCACCACGAAAAATGAAATCGCCCAAAGCGTCGGTGCCAGCGGTCATACCTGCGGTCATGACCACGCGCAAACCCACCACGGGCAAAGCATCGCCAGCCACGTCAAATATTGGCTGCACAACGGCTTTATCCGCGTGGACGGCGAAAAAATGTCCAAATCGTTGGGCAACTTCTTCACCATCCGCGAAGTATTGAAACAATACGACCCTGAAGTTGTGCGTTTCTTCATCCTGCGCGCCCACTACCGCAGCCCATTGAACTACTCCGACGCGCATTTGGACGACGCGAAAGGCGCGTTGACCCGTCTATACACCACCTTGAAAAAAACACGCCTGCCGCCGCGTTTGATTTGTCCGAAAATGCCAACGGCTACACCCGCCGCTTCTATGCCGCCATGAACGACGATTTTGGCACGGTTGAAGCCGTTGCCGTGTTGTTCGAACTGGCAGGCGAAGTGAATCAAAACCAACGATGCACACCTCGCCGGCTGCCTGAAAGCCTTGGGTGGCATCATCGGCTTGCTGCAACGCGATCCGATTGAGTTCCTGCAAGGCGGCGCGGTTTCAGACGGCCTCTCCAACGAAGAAATCGACGATTTGATTGCCCGCCGCAAACAGGCGCGCGCGGATAAAAAAACTGGGTGGAATCTGACCGCATCCGCGACCTTCTGAACGAACACAAAAATCATTTTTGGAAGACAACGCCGGCGGCACGACTTGGCGGCGCGGTTGAACTGTATCGGAAAGGGCAAAAAGTAATAAACATGGAAGATATTATTAATAATATTAAAATCAGATTAAAAGATCTTGGATTTAACCCGGAAGACTTTCTGGAAATAAAAATATCTAATATTATCAATAATAAGCAAAATAATTTTTAATAGATGGATTTATAGTTTGCATAGAGTACTCTATGAAATTGGATTAAATGATAAAGAATTGGATGACTTATTAAATAAATTACTAGATTATGGAGAATAAGATAAGAGGTGTTTTTGTGAAAAGTACCGCCTTTTGCCCTTTTTCCCCAGTTTTCAGACGGCATTTCCCGCTTGAAGCCCCGCCGTTTTCAGCAGGCAGGGCCGAATGGGAAATGCCGGGCGGCACTCGAGTGCCGCTTTGTGTATGGGAACATTGTGAGAACTTATTTTTTTATTATGCTTAAAAATCATTTCCGCCAACGTCAACGGCATCCGCTCTGCCTACAAAAAAGGTTTTTACGAATATATCGCCGCATCGGGCGCGGACATTGTCTGCGTGCAGGAACTCAAAGCGCAGGAAGCAGATTTGTCTGCCGATATGAAAAAAATCCGCACGGGATGCACGGCTATTGGCATTGCGCCGAGAAGCGTGGTTACAGCGGCGTGGCGGTGTACAGCAAACGCAAACCCGACAATGTGCAAATCGGTATGGGCATTGAAGAATTCGACAGGGAAGGGCGGTTTGTGCGTTGCGATTTCGGCAATTTGAGCGTCATTTCGCTTTATTTGCCCAGCGGCAGCAGCGCGGAAGAACGCCAGCAGGTGAAATACCGTTTCCTTGATGCGTTTTACCCTATGCTCGAAGCGATGAAAAAAACGAAGGACGCGACATTGTCGTTTGCGGTGACTGGAACATCGCCCACCAAAACATCGACCTGAAAAACTGGAAAGGCAATCAGAAAAATTCGGGCTTCCTGCCTGAAGAGCGCGAGTGGATAGGCAAGGTTATCCATACGCTGGGCTGGACGGATATGTGGCGCACGCTTTATCCCGATGTGCCGGGCTACACGTGGTGGAGCAACCGCGGACAGGCGTATGCGAAAGATGTCGGGTGGCGCATCGATTATCAGATGGTTACGCCCGAACTTGCCGCCAAAGCCGTGTCCGCACACGTTTATAAAGACGAAAAATTTTTCCGACCATGCGCCGCTGGTCGTGGAGTATGACTATGCTGCCGAATAAAGTTTTTGGGTAAATATGATTGGAATGTGGACGGAAAAAACCGGCATCGGCGCGGCATGGGTCGTCGCTGCGTTTATCCTGCCCATGTTGGTGTGGGCGATATTTATGCTGGCGCGGATGCAGGGGCTGGCTTGCGCCGACCAAAGCAAACCCGATATGGGCGTTGGTGTGGCTGCTGATTTGTCTGCCCTGCCTGCTGATTGCGGCCAAATGTTTGGGTTGGAAAGGCTGGCGGCGGGTGGTGAATATTTTTGTCTGCCTGACCGTCTGCGCCATATTGAGCGTACCCGCTTCGCTGCTCATCGCCTTTACCCTTCGGGACCTGCTGAAATAGGCGGGGCGGTATGCAGGGTTTTGAACTCGAAGATTTGACGCTTTGGCTGATACGCGATGCCGGAGAGGATCAGATGTGGATAGACCGTTGGGCGGTCAGTTATCCCGTCGTGCAGATGTCCGAAGCATCCGCAAACGGCAGCACGGAAGCGTGGCAAACCGCGCTTCAGACGGCATTCGAACGGATACAGGGCAGGGCATATCGCCGTTGTCGCACACGGAGCGGGCGCGGCCGCATTCTTGGCGTGGCTGTATCGGGCAGACATCCTGACACGGAAGAAAATCGCCAACATCATCCTTGTACCGCAGCGTCCCGATATTTTCTCCGATGATGCGGAACACACCTTCCGGCGCGTCCGCTGTCCTTGCCGTGCCGCATTGGTTGTACCCGAACACGGCGGCGTGCCGCACAGTTGGGCGCAAAAACAGGCAGATACGTGGAACGCCCGCCTTTTGCTGTACCCGCATCCGGGCAGTTTGAACGGCATGCTCGGCGGCTGGCAGTGGGGTATGAAGCTGATGCAGGAAATGTTGCTGGCGTGAACGCTTGCCTTATCGGAATTTCGACCATAGCCGGAAGTCCGCATATCGGGCTGTTTTCATTGACGTGCAGGCGCATCAGGTTCGGATAAAGTCGGGCTGCCGCATACCGCCGGAAATGGAATCCTTTATTTTTACGTCGGCAGTGCCGGCAGGGGCGTTATCCGGCAGGGTTGCAGGAAAATGCCGTCTGAACAGGCTTCAGACGGCATTTCCATTCAAACAGGGCTTACAGGCTGCCCAACACGATACGCAGCACGCGGCGTAGCGGTTCGGCCGCGCCCCACAAGAGTTGGTCGCCGACGGTGAACGCGCTGATGTATTCGCCGCCCATACCCAGTTTGCGGATGCGTCCGACAGGGACGGACAGCGTGCCGGTTACTTTGGCAGGCGTCAGCTCGTGGATGCTGGCTTCTTTTTCGTTGGGGATGACTTTCACCCAGTCATTCGCGCCTGCCAAAAATCGCTTCGATTTCGGAAACAGGCAAGTCTTTTTTTCAACTTCAGAGTGATGGCTTGGCTGTGGCAGCGCATAGAACCGATGCGGACGCACAAGCCGTCGATTACGGTCGGATTGTCGCTGCGACCGAGGATTTTGTTGGTTTCCACGCCGCCTTTCCATTCTTCTTTGGACTGACCGTTGCCCAAATCCACGTCAATCCACGGAATCAGGCTGCCGGCGAGCGGTACGCCGAAGTTGGCTTTCGGATAGTCTTCGCTGCGCAGGAAATCGGACACTTTGCGGTCGATGTCGAGAATCGCGCTGGAAGGGTCGGCAAGCTCGTCCGCCACTTTGGCGTGAATCGCGCCCATGCCGCTGATGAGTTCGCGCATGTTTTTCGCGCCCGCGCCGGAAGCGGCTTGGTAGGTCATGCTGGTCGCCCATTCGACCAAATCGTTTTGGAACAGACCGCCCAGCGCCATCAGCATCAGGGAAACGGTGCAGTTGCCGCCAATGTAGTTTTTCACGCCGTTTTTTTGAGACCGTTGTCGATGACGTTGCGGTTGACGGGGTCGAGGACGATAATCGCGTCGTCTTTCATGCGCAGTGAAGACGCCGCGTCAATCCAGTAGCCGTTCCAGCCGCTGTCGCGCAGGGGTTGGAATACGGATTTGGTGTAATCGCCGCCTTGGCAGGGTAACGATGATGTCCATTTTGCCAGCTCGGCAACGTTGTTCGCGTCCAATAATGTTTTAGCCGCCTGACCGAAATCAGGGGCTGCGCCGCCGACGTTGGAAGTGGTAAAGAAAAAACGCTTCGGGAATGTGGGCGAAGTCGTTTTCTTCTTTCATACGCTGCATCAAAACCGAGACCGACCATGCCGCGCCAGCCGACGAAACCTACTTTCATGTGTTGCTCCTTGAGGAAAAATCGTTAACAAAATTATGTATGGCGTAAAGGAAGCGTTTTAACGCCGTATTGGGAAAAATGTAAAGTTCTTTATCAGGGATTTCTTTTAAATATTGGCGTTTTTCGGTGTCAGGACGGTAGAATCGGGGTCAGTTAAGAACCATTATCAGGAAAAAAACATGGAAGAAAAGAAACAACTATATCGGTGCGGCCGGTGTCGGCAGGTCTGACATTCAGGAAATCGAGGTAACGGTTGCCGGCGCAGGCGACCGGATACTTGCCGCGCTGCTGAACCAATTGTTTACCTTTTTGATTCTGCTGGTGCCGTTTGTCGGACTGATTGCCTTAGTCATCAAGAATGAAGGCAGGATTGGCAGCGGCGAAGAAATGTTCGGGCTGCTTTTTGGCATGACTTCCTTTTGGGTCGGACTGGCGGGCATTTTGGCGTACACCGTCGTTCAAATCTACTATATGAGCCGGGACGGGCAGTCATTGGGTAAGAAAAATCATGAGAATCCGCGTGTTGAAAACCGACGGCCGCAATCCGGGTTTTTGTCGGCACGGTTTTGGTACGCGAAATCGCATGGTCGGTTTTGGTTGCCATTATTGCCGCCGTTATCGGTCTTGCAGTAGGTGACAACGGAGAAAAACGCCATCAACCTGCTGGCATTTCTTGCCAACTTTGTCCTGCTCTTTATGGTCAAACGCGACCGCCGCACGCTTTACGACATACTGGCGGATACGGTTGTCGTCAAGCTGCCCAAATAAACGGACACGGCAAAATGCCGTCTGAAAGCCTTTCAGACGGCATTTTTTTATCTTCAGAACCGCTCAAGCATCGTGCAGCAAAGCCGCGTGCAGGGTGTTTTTCCATCAATGTGGCAATCGTCATCGGACCCGACGCCGCCGGGAACGGGCGTAATCATCGCTGCCCGTTCTTTTGCCGACTTTCAAATTCCACGTCGCCGCACAGGCTGCCGTCGTCCAAACGGTTGATGCCCACATCGATAACGACCGCGCCGGGTTTGATCCCACCCGCCTTTGACAAAGTTCGGAATCCCCACGCCGACGACAAGGATATCGGCCCCGGCAACTTCATCCGCCAGATTTTTGCGGTTGCGCTGTGGCAGACCGTTACCGTTGCGCGCGCCAGCAGCAGTTCCAAACGCCTGCGGGCGGCCGACGATATTCGACGCGCCGACGACGACCGCTTTTTCCCCTTCGGGATCGATGCCGTAAGCCTCAAACAGCGTCATCACGCCCTTTGGGCGTGCACGGGCGCATCAGCGGCATTTTGACTGACAAGCCTGCCCACATTGTAAGGGATGGAAGCCGTCCACGTCCTTTATCCGGCGCAAATACGTTCCAAAAACCGCCTGGCTGTCGAGGTGCTTCGGCAGTGCAGCTGAACCAGAATACCGTCCACTTCAGGGAATCGACGTTCAGGCGGTCGACCAGTGCCAGCAGTTCTTCCTGCGATGTTGATTCAGACGGCAGTTCGTAAGAGCAGCGATTTGATGCCGCATTTTTGGCAGGCGGTTTTTCTTGTTGCGGACATAAACCGCGCTGGCAGGGTCGCCTCCGACCAAAACCACGGCCAGGCAAGGCGTGTGCAGATTGTCCTGTTGGCGTTGCGCCACCGCTTCGGCAATCGCCTCGCAGGCGTTGTTGCGAAACTTTTCTTTACCGTCTGATCAGTTGTGCAGACATATCCGTCCTTTTGTTTCTAAACAGGGTAGAAAATTGCTGAAAATTATCGCATTTTTCCGTATATTTTTACAGCAGGATGCGGGAAATAAATTGATCCGGAAATAGGGCTTGGGTTTTGAATCGGGTTAAATGTTTTTCCAAATCAAAATACTATGCCGCTTATACAGGAATTTCAAAAATAAGCGTTGACGCGTTTTCCCCGCGTCTGTATGATTCGGTTCTTCAAGTCGGGGCGTAGCGCAGCCCGGTTAGCGCATCTGCTTTGGGAGCAGAGGGTCGTGAGTTCGAATCCCACCGCCCCGACCAATCAATCAGCACGAATCGGCATGAGCGCCCGTAGCTCAACCGGATAGAGCACCGACCTTCTAAGTCGGGGGTTACAGGTTCGATTCCTGTCGGGCGTGACTGCAAACCGTTTTACGGTGGCTGTAGCTCAGTTGGTAGAGCCCCTGGATTGTGATTCCAGTTGTCGTGGGTTCGAGCCCCATCAGCCACCCCAGATAAAGACCTGTACTTTTCAGTACAGGTCTTTTTTTCCATTTGTGCGCATTATTTGCATCAGTCATATTGGTGCAGCGGATATGCCGTCTGAAGCTGTTTTTCCCTGTGGGGAAAGGGGTATTTCGGATGGGGTATGTGTGCCTTCGGCTTTGCCTTTTCGTATATGCTTCTGTATCATGTGGGTTTTCTGTCTTTTATGGTTTCTGTCGGAGGCTTTGATGGTTGGCCATTGGTCTGTTCCTGATTTTTGAATCGAAAATCTGTCCGCCTGAGGCATTGTCCGAACGGTTGGCTCGGTTGCCGCGCCCGCTGGTGTTTACCAACGGCTGTTTCGACATCCTCCACAGGGGGCACGTTACTTATCTGGCGCAGGCGCGTTCGGCAGGGGGCGGCCTTTGGTTCTGGCGTTGAATACCGATGCTTCGGTGCGGCGTTTGGGCAAGGGCGGCGACCGTCCGGTCAATCCTTTGGAGAACCGTGCCGCCGTTGCCGCCGCTTTGGAAAGTGTGGATTTGGTAACGTGGTTTGACGAGGATACGCCGGCGGCGTTGATTGAGGCGGTCAAACCTGAGATTTTTGGTCAAGGGCGGCGATTGGGCCGTGGATAAGATTGTCGGAGCAGTGGAAACGTTGGCGCGCGGCGGCAAGGGTGTTTTTCAATTCCGTTTCTGCACCAGACTTCGACGACGAAGACTTTGGCAAAAATCCGTGCGGCAGAGGGCGGAAAATGACGGTTTTGAAGCCTTCGCACTGGCGGGTGTTGGCGGAGCTTGCCGACGGTTTGCCGCAACACGTCTCGCAACTGGCGCGTATGGCGGACATGAAGCCGCAGCAGCTCAACGGTTTTTGGCAGCAGATGCCGGCGCACATACGCGGGCTGTTACGCCAACATGACGGTTATTGGCGGCTGGTGCGCCCTTGGCGGTTTTCGATGCCGAAAGTTTGCGCGAGCTGGGGAAAGGTCGGGTTTTCAGACGGCATTGAAACACGAGTGCGCGTCCAGCAACGATGAGATATTGGAATTGGCGCGGATTGCGCCGAACAAGGCGCACAAAACCGTATGCGTAGCCCACCTGCAAAGTAAGGGCAGGGGGCGGCAGGGGCGGAAGTGGTCGCACCGTTTGGGCGAGTGTCTGATGTTCAGTTTCGGCTGGGTGTTTGACCAGCCGCAGTATGAATTGGGTTCGCTGTCGCCTGTTGCGGCAGTGGCGTGCCAGCGCGCCTTGTCGCGTTTGGGTTTGGAAACGCAAATCAAGTGGCCAAACGATTTGGTCGTCGGACGCGACAAATTGGGCGGCATTCTGATTGAAAACGGTCAGGGCGGGCGGCAAAACGGTTGCCATCATCGGTATTGGCATCAATTTCGTGCTGCCCAGGAAGTGGAAAACGCCGCTTCCGTGCAATCGCTGTTTCAGACGGCATCGCGGCGGGGAAATGCCGATGCCGCCGTGTTGCTGGAAACGCTGTTGGCGGAATTGGACGCAGTGTTGTTGCAATATGCTCGGGACGGATTTGCGCCTTTTGTGGCGGAGTATCAGGCTGCCAACCGCGACCACGGCAAGGCGGTATTGCTTTTGCGCGACGGCGAAACCGTGTGCGAAGGCACGGTTAAAAGGCGTGGACGGACAAGGCGTTCTGCACTTGGAAACGGCAGAGGGCGAACAGACGGTCGTCAGCGGCGAAATCAGCCTGCGGCCCGACGACAGGCCGGTCTCTGTTCCGAGGAAGCGGGAACCGGAACGTTTTTTTGCTGTTGGACGGCGGTAACAGCCAGCCTCAAGTGGGCATGGGTGGAAAACGGCATATTTACAGCAGTCAGCCGTGCACCGTACCGTGATTTATCCCGTTTGGGCGCGGAGTGGGCGGAAAGGGCGGATGAACGCGTCCGCATTGTCGGTTGCGCCGTGTGTGGAGAATCAAAAAGGCACAGGTTCAGGAACAGCTCGCCAGTACAATCGAATGGCTGCCGTCTTCCGCTCAGGCTTTAGGCATACGTAATCACTACCGTCATCCCGAAGAACATGGTTCCGACCGTTGGTTCAACGCCTTGGGCAGCCGCCGCTTCAGCCGCAACGCCTGCGTCGTCGTCAGTTGCGGTACGGCGGTAACGGTTGATGCGCTCACCGATGACGGGCATTATCTCGGTGGAACCATCATGCCCGGTTTCCACCTGATGAAAGAATCGCTTGCCGTCAAAACGGCCAATCTAAACCGTCCTATCGGTAAAGTTTATCCGTTTCCGACCACGACGAGCAATGCTGTTGCCAGCGGTATGATGGATGCGGTTTTGCGGCTCGGTTATGATGATGCACGGGCGTTTGAAAGAAAAAAATCGGGGCTGGCAAGCCTGTCGATGTCATCATTACCGGCGGCGGTGCGGCAAAAAGTCGCAGAAGCCATGCCGTCTGCGTTTTTAGAAGCCAATGCCGTGCGCGTTGTCGACAACCTTGTTATTTACGGGTTGTTGAACATGATTGCCGCCGAAGGCAGGGAATATGAACATATTTAGGGAATACAGAGATGAAATGGCTATTTATCCTTTTGGTTGCGATTAATATTGCCGTATTCGGCGGTACGGTAGGCTACAAACTGACACTGAAACAGGCCGACAGAATACCGGAGGCACAAAATGCCGCAAACAATTTGCAGGTTCAACCCGTTGCCCCAGCTATGCCAGTTGTTCGGAATATTCCAGCATCCGATCCTGCCGTTCGGACGGCATCTGAATCGGATACAGGCGTACTGCTCAAACAGGGCGACATTCTGAGCGAAGAACAGGCGGAGCAGTTGCGCTTGAAAAAGAAGCGGAACAGAAAAAAACTGAAAGAGAAAAAAACAGCGTGAAGAAAAAAAGCACGCCGAGAAAAAAACTTGCCGCCGAAAAGGCAGGCAAAGAGGGGGAGACAGTGAAATGAATACTGCGCCGGACGGACGTGCTTCATGTGCGGCGCAGGCAAGCCTCACGATGGACGAAGACGACTACCACCGCATCAAAGGGCTTTTGGGCAAATGGTCGCACGTTGCCAGCAGGAGCGTTGAAAAAAACGTACCGCCAAAGCCAAACCTGCCGACAAAACCTATCGCGTCGTCCTGCCTGTTTCCGCCGATGCCGAAAAATCAGGCGGCGGAGCTGTCTGCCAAAGGTTTCAACCCCATACCGTTTGACGGCGCATTGAGTTTGGGTGTCGGCAACAGCCGGGAAAAACGCCCAAGCCCTGCAAAACCGGCTTGCCGGCGCAGGATTCGGCGGGGCGCATATTGTTGAACGCGCTGCGGAAACCGGCCGACAGGACGATTCTTTGAGCGTGTCGCGTATGACGGTTTTGTTTACCGGCGTGAATGCCGCCGATGCAGACGAAATCCGTAAAATCACGTCCCCATACGGCAAACTGAACCTCAAGTCTTGCAAATAGGCGCGAAAAGCCGGACAATAAATGCCAAACCCACCGCGAAGGTGGGTTTGGCATTTCGGTTTTGAGTATCTGATATATAAAAAGGGAATGTATGTCTCGTATATGCCGACTCCAAGTGTGAAAGTGAATGATGAGGGAATACAGTGTTTAATGGTTCGGAATTGACGACTTCGAGTGGTTTTAATTATACGCTAATAATAATAATTATCAATAAAAATTTAAAAAATAAATGTGGATTTTTGTAACGCGATGAAAAAAATAAACAAATTAAACTATTTGCCGATGTTTGTGATTTGGGTCGGCAAACTTTCATTATGCCGGACAAATCGGGGTCAGCAGGCATAGCTGAGGGCTTCGTGCCTGACGGAAATAAGGTTGCCCATGTTTGAACATCCGTCCGATTTGGCGCGGACATGGTTGTCATTCGGGGGTGTTTGAGCGTGGATTCGGGGGATGCAAAAGCGGTGAAACCGTTGCGGATGAAGGCTTACGGATGGCTTTAGGCATTTTTAAATGTATTCAAACAACAACAAAACGCTTCTTCTGTTGTTGTACTTGGGGCTGCGCGGCAGCCTGCACATCGTGGAGTCTGGGTGTTTCGTTGGTTGCGGCATCGGGACGGGCGGCAAGGTTTTTGGCCGGTTTTTTTCCATTTTTTTTCCGACAAAGCCGTGATGCTTGGGAATGGCGGTTTGCCCGTTTCAGGCCGCTGTTTTTGAGCCGCGATGCCGTCTGAACACATTTCAGACGGCATTTCGCTACTCTTTTTCAATATTCCGCCGAATGCCAAAAACGGTTGTCCGACTGTCGGCGTACTGGCTTTCGCGCTTTGGTGCGAGCCTCGACCGGTTCGGCTTCAAATGCCAGTCGTCCGGATTCGACGGCGAGTGCAAAAAGCGCGCGCCATATTGACCGGATCGCCGCTGCGGGAAACGGCGGTGTTCAAAAGCACGCCGTCAAAGCCCCATTCCATCACTTGTGCCGCCTGTGAGGGCAAACCCAAGCCCGCGTCGATAATCAGCGGCGTGTCGGGCAGGCGTTCGCGCAGGACGTTCAACGCGTAGGCGTGAACCGCGCCCAAACCCGTGCCGATCAGGGGCCGCCCACGGCATCAACGCCTGACAGCCCACGTCGAGCAGGCGGCGGCAGGCAATCAGGTCTTCGGTGCAATAAGGCAGCACTTTAAAGCCGTCTTGAATCAGGATTTCCGCCGCTTCGACAAGTTGGAACACGTCGGGCTGCAAGGTGTCGTCGTCGCCGATGAGTTCGAGTTTAATCCAATCGGTTTCAAACACTTCGCGCGCCATCTGCGCCGTTGTTACCGCTTCCTGCACGCTTTGGCAGCCTGCTGTGTTGGGCGGCACGGGGACTTCGCTCTCTTCCAGCAGCGACCAAAACCCCTGACCGTGCGTCTCGCCGCTTCCGCGCGGCGCAACGAGACGGTAATCATCGCGGGTTGGGCGATACGGACGGATTGTTTGAGGATTTCGGGTGTTGGGTAGGGCGGCCGTGCCGAGCAGCAGCCGTGAAGGGAAAGTTTCTCCGTATAGGGTGAGCATAATGGGTTCCTTTGTGTAGTGGATTAACTTTAAACCAGTACGGCGTTGCCTTGCTTTACTATCTGTACTGTCTGCGGCTTCGTCGCCTTGTCCTGATTTTTGTTAATTCACTATAACGTTATTTTGGGGACAGGGGTCGTCTGAAAAGGCAAAACCGCCTAGCCGCCGACCACCGGCCGCACGATGTCGACTTTGTCGTTTTCGTTTAAAACCGTTTCCGCATACGCGCCTTTGGCGACAAATCCGGTATTCACCGCCACGGCAAAAAGGCTGTTGCGGCGCGGTTTGGGCGATGAGGTCGGCAACGCTTGTGCCGTGAAGTTCGGCGGGTTCGCCGTTTAAGATGATGTTCATGGTTTCTCGATATTTCGGTGTTTATAGAGGTTTTTCAGACGGCCTTTGTAAATGTTGGGTTGCAAGCGAACCTGCAACATTTGCGTCCATTAATATTTTTATGTTCAATTATTTATTATTTTTTTCTATTTCAATCCCATTAATATAGGCAAATTTAATCATAGTATCTCCATTAAATTCACATATGTCTAATGAAATGCTTTCCTTTGGTAATTCATTCAAAGAATTATAAAAACCAATATACTTTTTTTCTTAATTTGTCTTTTTGATTATTTTATTAAAAATACTGCTGCGCCTTAGCTTTTTCCGCTAAAATAATAGATGTAATACAATAAATTATAGTCATTCATATCCTCATTTATAATTTTTTTCAATATTAGTTTCTGTGTCCTCAAAATCGTCAAATAACGGTATTATATGCTCCCTTATGAGTTTGCTAACATCCTCTACCGTATATTTATAGCTTGCTCCTGCTAACTGCCACCAAATCCAAGGTTTTCTATTTATCAAGCTCCCCAACTCTCCGCCATATATAAAACCATTATTGATATTTGCCTTTTTCATATCTTTTTGAGTAAATGGCGATATGTGGAATAAATTGCACGCTACATTGATAATTGTGCCTATCAGCCTGAAAAATAGATTTCAAATGTAATATCCCTGTTTTTAGATACTCTCTTTAATTTCTGCCCTTTAGAAATTATCTTAAAAATCAGGAAATTTACTTGCTATTTCTTGCCATGCTTTTTCACATAACTCTCTTGGTTTCATTGTTATCAAATTGCTCCTTTATGTATCTTTTTTTAAAAATTTTAAAAATATGATAAAAAATGAATAAAATAAAAAAATAAATTCCTCTGTAAATATATTATCTGGTACGTCTGGTTTTAGACTTTATTATTTTCAGACGACCTTATTTATTTTTATTCCACAAAAGCCTGAAACGCTTTAACCACCGCTTCGGGATTTTCCGCTTCGGTCACGGCGCGGACGACGGCAAGTGAGGAAACGCCGGTGGCAAGCACATCTTCGGCGTTGTTCAAATCGATGCCGCCGATGGCGACGACGGGCGTGCCGCGAGCCTGTTTGACGTATTCGCGCAGCTTGTCCAAGCCTTGCGGGGCGGTGGGCATTTGCTTGGTCGTGGTCGGGAAAATCGCACCGCTGGCGACGTAGCTAGGTTGTACGGACAAGGCGCGATCGAGTTCGGCAACAGAGTGCGTACTCAAGCCCAAGCGCAAACCGGCAGCTTCAATCGCGGCTAGGTCGGCGGTGTCCATGTCTTCTTGTCCGAGATGCACGCCGTATGCGCCTGCTTCTATCGCTTCACGCCAGTGGTCATTGATGAAAAGCTGCGTGCGGCTGCCCTGACAGGCGGCGACACAGCGGGCGATTTCGTGTTTCAATTCATCGCCGTGCAGGGGTCTTGCAGCGCAGTTGCACCGTGTCGGCACCTGCTTTGACCATGCGCTCCACCCAATCGGCGGTGGGAACGACGGCGTAGAATTTGAGCGGGGATTTTAGGGGCGGGAAGGTCATGGGGTTCCTTTCAGACGGCTTTATCTTGTCTTCGGATATACGCCAAACCGCTTTCTTCATCACGTTCGGGTGCGTCTTTTCCGTCAAACAGTGCCACTGCCAATCTGACGGCGGCGGCGGTTACAGCGGGAGAAATCAGCGAAACCGTGGCGGAAAAAGGCCGTTGATTTCAATCAGGCGTCGGGCGCGGCTGTAACGGATTTCGGGGTTGTGGTGATTGAGCGTGGGGCGCAGGCCGGTAGCGATTTCGAGGATGTCGGCTTCGCCGAAGGCGGGGTGGACAGCATAGAGTGCGGATAAAAGTTCCAGCCCTGAACGCACGCTGGCAGGAGCTTGGCTTTCGCTTTCGATTTGGGTCGCGCCGATGACGAAGATGTGGTTTTCTTTTGGGGCGATGTGGGAGCGGATAACGCGGGTGCAGTAGGCGCACGGGGCGGTTGAGCGTGATTTCGGGTGTGTAAACCCGCGCCACTTCGCCGCGTATGCCGCGCAAGGTGCTGGTGTGCTTGGGGGATTGGTTCCACGCGGTTTTTGCGCCGTAGCCGCGGCAGTCGATCAGCCAGTCGTATTGGGCTTGCAAGTCTTCAGGGGCGCATTCGTGTTCCCAATGACAAGGGACGTTCAGTTCGTCCAAAGCGTCGGCAAGTGCAGACAATATTTGCCGCCCGTCGAGCTGGCCTTCGGTCGGCAGGTAGATGCCGTCTGAAAAACGTCCGCCGAGTTGCGGTTCGCGTTTGGCGATGTCGTCAGCGCGCCAACGGACGATTTCGTCATCCGCTACGCCGCCGCGTTTGAGATGGCGGACGAACTCGTTGGATAAAGGTTTGTCCTGCCCGTGCCACACAATCAGGCTGCCGTTTTCCTGCATCATGGCAGGCGTTTTCAGACGGCCTCTGATGTTGCGCCAAAGCGGAATGCTCTGCCTGCCCAGTTTGATGACTTCAGGCGTGGCTTCGACCGCTTCCGCCGCAGGCGCGAGCATGGCGGCGGCAACATAAGCGGCGGCGTGTTCGCCTTGGCGGGTGCCTTTGTCGAAAAAGTGCAATCTGATAACCTTGTTCTGCAAGTTGCAGTGCGGTCAGCCTTCCTGAGAGGCCGCCGCCGAGGATGGCGATACGGGTCATGACGGGTTCCTTTGTATGTCGGATGATTTTTAAACGGTAGGCGTACCGATACGGTGGCAATGGCGGTAGCAATCATTACGGGGGCGGTCAGACCGATGCTGCTTTCCCAACCTGCCGACAGCAGGGAGCGGTAGAGGATGAAGCCGGCCAGCCATAAGGCCAGTCCGACAACATCAAAGCCTTTTACTTCCTCACGTCGTTTTAAGACGAAGAAGTCGGCAATCAAAACCGCCGCCATCGGCGCAAATACCGAGCCGATAAGCAGCAGGGAAGTTTTTCATATTCGGTAACGGGCAGGAGGACGGCAAGCAGTGTGCCGACAACGGCGACGGCAACGGCGACGGGTGTTTCGAAAGTTTGGCGGAAATATTGTTGGCACTTACGCCGGCGGAGTAAGCATCGAGAAAAAGTGGTGGTAACGGTCGACAGGACGACTGCTAGAATGCCCGTTATGCCCAAGCCCGCGCCCAACAGGATTTTTGCCACATCGGTTTCTCCGGTAAACAACGCCGCTGCCAAACCTAGGGGCATACATCCAGCAGCCCGTCAGCGTATAGGCGAGCGTTGCCGTCAGGGTTGCCGCAAACGGGCGGCGTGCTTGGCGCGTGTAGTCGGCGGCCAGCGGCAGCCAGGGAAAGCGGCATGACGGCGGACAGTTCGACTGCCGTTCCGAAACTCATGCCGTCTGAAACCTGTGCGGCGGTGCTGCCTGCCGTGGAAAAAGACTTCGGCACTCAGCCACAGAACCGCCAACAGCATCAGCACCATCGAACCGGTTTTCAGCCATCCTGTTTTGCGTGCGCCGAAAATCAGCCACAAGACAATCAGCGCGCCGTTGGCAAAAAGCCCACCAGGAAAATGACCCATTTTGCCAGAGCATTTTGCCCAGTGCGGAACTTGCCGCCGCACCCGAATAAATCATGACGGCCGTCCAGCCGACCAGTTGCAGCACGTTCGCCGCCGAAAAATAAGACGGAACCGCCTGTGCCGAACGACAGGCGTATGCTTTCCATCGCGCTTTTTGCGTGAATGCGCCGATATATGCCGCCGCGAAAAAAACAATATGCCGCCGATGGCATGGCCGATCAGCAGTGCCGCCAAACCGCGTTGCCAGCCCAAGGGGCGAGCAGTGTGCCTGTGCTGATTTCGGCAATCGATACCGCCGCGCCGAACCAAATCAGCCCGATGCCGGCAGCGGAGGCGGCAGACGAAGGTTGTTGTGAAATATTGCCCGACATATGACGTCCTTTAAAAGAAGGAAGGTGGGCGGGGAAGTGCGGAAAGGGAACGGAAGCCCGAACGGGCAGGGAAGGTTTGTTTCCTACGCAGGCATTACCCCGACAGGTTCTACGGATTTTGCTTTCGCAATCTCAGCCACCCGGCGGGCAGCACTCCGACAAGGAGCTTTAAGTGTACACAAAAGCAGGGGATGTTGGCAAAAAAATCTTACATTTCAGGCGGCACGATACATTTTAATAACAAATGCCGTATAATCGGCCCACTGATTTTTATGCTCCGACACCATGCATCAAACCTATTATGCCGTACGGCGAGATTTGCTCGAAGCCAACCATCTTTCTCCTGATTTGCTCGCCCAAAGCCTGAGCATTATCGGTGCCAACCATGTCGATTATGCCGATATTTATTGTCAGCGCACCGCTTATGAAAGTTGGCATCTGGAAGAAGGCATCGTCAAATCAGGCAGCTTCCAAATCGATCAGGGTGTGGGCGTGCGTGCCGTTTCGGGTGATAAAACTGCTTTTTGCCTACGCCGACAGCCTGTGTATTGATTCGATCAACCGCTCTGCTAAAGCAGTGCGCGTGATTGGTGCGGCCGGTGGCGAAGCCAGTGTCAAAGTGCCGACACCTGCCTACGGCAAGCCTGTCCACATGGCGATGGATCCTATTGCCAGCCTTGATTCCGCTGCCAAAGTCGCGTTGTTGAACAAAGTCGAAACGCTGGCCAAAGCCGCCGATCCGCGTATCGTGCAAGTGATGGCCGGTTTGACCTGCGAATACGATATGGTGTACATCGCCCGTTTGGACGGTAAACACGCCGCGGATATCCGCCCGATGGTGCGCCTGAACGTTACCGTTATCGCCAAACAGGGGCGACAGGCGCGAACAGGGGCAGCGCGGGCGGTGGCGGACGTTATGATTTGGCGTATTTCGATGAAACTTTGGTACGGCAGTTTGTCGATTCCGCCGTCAAACAAGCCCTGATTAATCTCGAATCCCGTCCTGCGCCTGCCGGTGAGATGACCGTCGTTTTTGGGCAACGGCTGGCCTGGCGTGTTGCTGCACGAAGCGGTCGGACATGGTTTGGAAGGCGATTTCAACCGCAAAGAAACCAGCGTTTTCTCCGGCCGAATCGGCGAGCGCGTGGCCGCCAAAGGCGTTACCGTTGTGGATCAAGGCGATATTGCCGACAGACGCGGCTCGCTCAATATCGACGACGAAGGCAACGAAACCCGCCGCACTGTATTGATTGAAGACGGTATTTTGGTTGGCTATATGCAGGACGAAACCAATGCCCGCCTAACGGGTACGCAATCCACCGGCAACGGCCGCCGAGAAAGCTACGCCTCCGTCCCTATGCCGCGCATGACCAACACCTTTATGGAAAACGGCGGCTACGAACCCGACGAAATTATCGCGTCCATCGACAAAGGCATTTACGCCGTCAACTTCGGTGGCGGACAGGTGGACATTACCAGCGGCAAATTCGTGTTCAGCGCATCCGAAGCATGGTGGGTGGAAGGCGGCAAGCTGCAATATCCTGTCAAAGGTGCGACCATCATCGGCAACGGCCCCGAAGTGCTGAAACACGTTTCCATGATAGGCAACGATACTGCGTTGGATAGCGGTGTCGGCGTGTGCGGCAAAGAAGGGCAGAGCGTCCCTGTCGGCGTGGGGCAACCGACCTTGCGGATTGATGCCGGACTGACCGTCGGCGGTAGCGAAATCTGACGCGGAATCCGGCACGATGCCGTCTGAAAGGTTTTTCAGACGGCATCGCTTATTCTTTTTCCGATGTTTGATATTCCCAAGCATTCTTTAACATTATCTTGCAAGTTCATTAAAATACCGCCTTTCGTTAAGCTGATTTCTGATTCTGATGAACTGGCCTTATTTAATCGATGCCGTACCCAAATTCGCCGATGCGGCAAAGTTGACGCTGGAATTGTCGGCTTATGGCATCGTTTTATCGTTGTTGTTCGGCTTGCCCGTCGCCGTGGTAACGGCATACCGCATCCGCCCCTTCTACGCATTGGCGCGCGCCTATATCGAGCTGTCGCGCAATACGCCCCTGCTGATCCAATTGTTTTTCCTGTATTACGGCCTGCCGAAAATGGGCATTAAATGGGACGGTTTCACCTGCGGCGTAATCGCACTGGTTTTCTTGGGCGCAAGCTATATGGCGGAAGCCATCCGCGCCGGCATCCTCGCCGTGCCTAAAGGGCAGGTCGAAGCGGGCAAGGCCATCGGTTTGAGCCGATTTCAAGTCTTCCGCTATGTCGAATTGCCTCAGGCATGGGCGGTCGCCGTTCCCGCCATCGGCGCAAACGTATTGTTTTTGATGAAAGAAACATCTATCGTCAGCGCGGTCGGTATTGCAGAATTGTTGTTCGTTACCAAAGACATCATCGGCATGGACTATAAAAACCAACGAGGCTTTGTTTTTGTTGTTTGCCGCTTATTTGATTATCCTGCTGCCTGTTTCTTTGTTGGCAAGGCGATTGGAAAACCGCATACGGGGTGCGAAATATGGCGTTTGAATGGCTGTTTGAAGGACAAAAACGCGGCGCGCTTGGGCGAAGGCCTGCTCTTAACGGCACAAATTTCTTTAATCTCTGTTGCGGCTTCTTGCGTATTGGGCACGCTGTTCGGCTTGGTTTTTGCGTTCGCGCAACCGGCTCATCCGCTTTATCGGGCGGTTTTATCTCGAAACCATCCGAATCGTGCCGATTTTTGGTGTGGCTGTTCGGCCTGTATTTCGGTCTATCCGTCTGGACAGGCATTCACATCAACGGATTTTGGGTCTGCGTCTGGGTATTCACCATGTGGGGCATCGCCGAAATGGGCGATTTGGTCCGCGGCGCATTGGAATCGATTGAAAAACACCAGGTCGAATCAGGCCTGGCACTCGGCTTGAGTCGCGGGCAGGGTATTCCGCTACATCGAGCTGCCGCAAAGCATCCGCCGCGTATTGCCCGGTGCTGTCAATCTGTTTACGCGCATGATCAAAACCAGCTCGCTCGCCTCGCTTATCGGCGTGATTGAAGTGGTCAAAAGTGGGGCAGCAAATTATTGAAAACTCGCTGCTGACGCAGCCCAATGCTTCATTTTGGGTTTACGGCCTGATTTTTTTATGCTGTATTTCTTCTGTTGCTGGCCGCTGTCGCTGCTGGCGGCAAAACTTGAACAAAAATGGGAACACTGACATGGCTTTACTGAGCATCCGCAACCTGCACAAACAATACGGCAACGTAACCGCCATCCAATCCTTAGACTTGGACTTGGAAAAAGGCGAAAGTCATCGTACTGCTGGGTCCGTCCGGCTGCGGCAAATCCACACTCCTGCGCTGCGTCAACGGTTTGGAAGCGCACCAAGGCGGCAGCATCGTGATGGACGGTGTCGGCGAATTCGGCAAAGACGTTTCCTGGCAAACTGCCCGGCAAAAAGTCGGCATGGTCTTTCAAAGCTATGAACTGTTTGCCCATATGACCGTCATCGAAAACATCCTCTTAGGCCCGGTAAAAGTACAAAACCGCAACCGTGCCGAAGCAGAGGCTCAAGCCGACAAGCTGTTGGAACGCGTCGGCCTGCTCGACCGCAAAAACGCCTATCCGCGCGAACTCTCCGGCGGACAGAAACAGCGCATCGCCATCGTCCGCGCCCCTGTGCCTGAATCCGGAAGTCATCCTGCTGGACGAGATCACCGCCGCACTCGACCCCGAAATGGTGCGCGAAGTCTTGGAAGTGGTTTTGGAACTCGCCCGCGAAGGGATGAGTATGCTCATCGTAACCCACGAAATGGGGTTCGCACGTAAAGTTGCCGACCGTATCGTCTTCATGGACAAAGGCGGCATCGTTGAATCGTCCGACCCCGAAACCTTCTTCTCCGCACCCAAAAGCGAACGCGCCCGCCAATTTCTGGCAGGTATGGACTACTGATTTACCGCAAACCGTCCGAACCCCATTTCAGACGGCATTTCATCCCAAGCAAACATTCAAAAAGGAGATTCCCAATGAAACTGAACGCCAAACTCAAAGCCCTTTTTTGGCTTCCGCCGCCATCGTCATCGGACTGACCGCCTGCGGGGCGGCTCCGGCGATGCCCAATCTTCACAAAGTAGCGGTGCGGCAACCGTTGCCGCCATCAAAGAAAAAAAGGCGTGATCCGCATCGGCGTATTCGGCGACAAGCCCCCGTTCGGCTATGTTGACGCCAACGGCAAAAACCAAGGCTTTGACGTTGAAATCGCCAAAGACCTGGCCAAAAGACCTGCTCGGCAGCCCCGACAAAAGTCGAATTTGTCTTAACCGAGGCCGCAAACCGCGTCGAATACGTCCGTTCCGGCAAAGTCGACCTCATCCTCGCCAACTTCACCAAAACCCCCGAACGCGCCGAAGCTGTCGATTTTGCCGACCCTACATGAAAGTGGCCTTGGGCGTAGTTTCCCCAAAGACAAACCGATTACCGACATCGCGCAACTGAAAGACCAAACCCTGCTGGTCAACAAAGGCACGACCGCCGATGCCTTTTTCACCAAAAACCATCCTGAAGTCAAACTGCTGAAATTCGACCAAAATACCGAAAACCTTCGACGCACTGAAAGACGGCCGCGGCGTAGCACTCGCCCATGACAACGCCCTGCTGTGGGCGTGGGCAAAAAGAAAACCCGAACTTTGAAGTCGCCATCGGCAACCTCGGCCCTGCCGAATTCATTGCACCGGCCGTTCAAAAAGGCAACACCGACCTCTTGAACTGGGTCAACAGCGAAATCGCCGCCATGAAAAAAAGACGGTCGTCTGAAAGCCGCCTATGAAAAAAACCCTGTTGCCCGTGTATGGCGAAAAAGTCAAAACCAGAAGAATTGCTGGCCGAATAAGTTTGTTTGACAAGAAAATCCGTATCCGCATTTGAAGGCGGGTGCGGATTTTTCAGCCGCCGAAAAATATCGAAAGTCCAAAAGGAAAAAAATCAACTATCTCATTGTTTTCTTTATTTGTTTTATCATTCTTGTATGTACGGAAATCAAGTTCGTCCGGTTTTGCCTGTGTTTGAATTTCGGGCAACTTTCAAATCATCATTCCCGAAAAAAACGCTTCAGCCTTATGTTTCCGGATGACTGTTTTTCGCGGGATGACGGCGGAGCGTTTCTGTTATTCGGATAAATTCCTACGGTATTGAAACGGCGATAAGGTGTTTTTCTTTTATTATATAGTGGATTAAATTTAAACCAGTACGGCGTTGCCTCGCCTTAGCTCAAAGAGAACGATTCTCTAAGGTGCTGAAGCACCAAGTGAATCGGTTCCGTACTATTTGTACTGTCTGCGGCTTCGTCGCCTTGTCCTGATTTAAATTTAATCCACTATAATTATATAATTTCAATGCAAAAATGATATTTTTTTGAACAAGCGTGCCGCAAAGCTGGAAAAATGTTCGAGCCGCATCGGCGGCAGACGGGATAAAAAAATGACGTTTGACGAATGGTTGGGCTTGTCAAAACTGCCTAAAAATTGAAGCAAGAATGCTGCTGCAATATGTTTCGGAATATACGCGCGTGCAGTTGTTGACGCGGGGCGGGGACGAAATGCCGGACGAAGTCCGACAGCGAGCGGACATGCTGGTGCAACGCCGTCTGAACGGCGAGCCGGTCGCCTATATTTTGGGCGTGCGCGAATTTTATGGCAGACGCTTTACAGTTAATCCGAGCGTGTTGATTCCGCGCCCCGAAACCGAGCATCTGGTCGAAGCCGTATTGGCGCACCTGCCCGAAAACGGGCGCGTGTGGGATTTGGGGACGGGCAGCGGCGCGGTTGCCGTAACCGTCGCACTCGAACGCCCGGATGCCTTCGTCCGCGCATCCGACATCAGTCTGAGCGCACTCGAAACCGCCAGGAAGAACGCGGTAGATTTAGGTGCGGCGGTCGAGTTTGCACACGGTTCCTGGTTCGACACCGATATGCCGTCTGAAAGGCAATGGGATGTCATCGTTTCCAACCCGCCTTATATCGAAAACGGCGACATTCATCTTTCTCAAAGGGGATTTGCGGTTTGAGCCGAAAAACGCGCTGACCGATTTTTCAGACGGCATGAGCTGCATCAGGGCATTGGCGGAGGGTGCACCCAAGTATCTGGCAGACGGAGGGTTTCTGCTGTTGGAACACGGATTCAATCAGGGTGGTGCGGTGCGCGGCGTGTTGGCTGCCCATGGTTTTACGGAAGTGAAAAACCTTGACCGACCTGGCCGGGTTGGACAGGGGTTACGTTGGGGAAATATGAAGCATTTGAAATAAGTGTTTACAAAATTGGCAGTTTTTCCATTATTAGTTTATGATAGGTTTCGATATGTAAATTTTATTTTAATTTTTGGAGAAAAAATAAGGAGGAACGAAGATGAATGCAGTCGTAATCGCCGTAATCGTCATGTTGGTGCTAGTCGCTGTCGCGCGTGCATGTGGTATTGAGTTTGACGGTCGGTGCATTTGTCGGCGGCGTGGTGGCAGGTATGCCGCTGCAAAAATATAACTGATGCGGCCGGACAGGTCAGTCAGGCGGGGATTATCCCCGTATTTAACAAAGGCTTGGAAGGCGGCGCGAAAATTGCGCTCTCTTATGCCATGCTCGGCGCGTTTGCCATGGCAATCACCCATTCGGGACTGCCCCAACAGCTTGCGGGTGCGATTATTCGAAAATTGAACCGGAGCAGTATGCCCGACAGCGTGCGTTCGGGAGAAGGCGCGGTCAAATGGCTGCTGCTTTCTATTATTTTGGTGATGGGCATCATGAGCCAGAACGTCGTGCCTATCCATATTGCCTTTATTCCGATGATTGTTCCCCGCTGCTTTTTGGTGTTCAACCGCCTGAAGGTCGACCGCCGACTGGTTGCGTGCGTCATCACTTTTGGTCTGGTTACGACCTATATGTTCCTGCCTTACGGTTTCGGCGCGATTTTCTTAAATGAAATTCTGTTGGGCAACATCCATTCCGCCGCGCCGGAACTCGACGTTAAAAAAACATCAACGTGATGGCGGCAATGGCGATTCCTGCATTGGGTATGGTAACCCGGACTCCTGCTGGCGTTTGTGCATTATCGCAAGCCCCGCCTGTATCAAAGCAATGATACCGATGCGGCGGGCAATGCCGATGCGGCAAACCAACCTCAGGCGTCTTCATACCGCAGCCTGGTTGCTGCCATCGCCATTGCCGTATGTTTTGCCATCCAGCTGATGTATGAAGATTCACTGGTATTGGGGGCGATGCTCGGTTTCGCCGTATTTATGATGTTGGGCGTAATCAACCGCAACAAGGCCAGCGATGTCTTCGGGGAAGGCATCAAGATGATGGCCATGGTCGGTTTTATCATGATTGCGGCACAGGGTTTTGCCGCCGTTATGAGTGCGACCGGACACATCCAGCCGCTGGTCGAAAGCAGCATGGCGATGTTCGGCGGCAACAAAGGCATGGCGGCATTGGCCATGCTGCTGGTGGGGCTTTTGGTAACTATGGGTATCGGTTCGTCCTTTTCCACTTTGCCCATTATTGCCGCGATTTATGTACCGTTGTGCATCAGTCTGGGCTTTTCGCCGCTTGCCACAGTCTCTATTGTCGGTACGGCGGGTGCGTTGGGCGATGCCGGTTCGCCCGCGTCCGATTCCACGCTGGGCCCGACCATGGGCTTGAACGTTGACGGACAACACGACCATATCCGGGATTCCGTTATCCCGACCTTCATCCACTACAACATCCCGCTGATGATTGCCGGTTGGATTGCCGCGATGGTGCTGTAAATGGATGGGCTTGAAGGGCTGGAGTGCCGTATTGTCGAACTGGAAATCCAATCCGCGCTTCAGGAAGACGTAATCATCGGCCTGAACGCGATGGTGGCGGAATTGCGGCAGACGTTGGATTTGCAGCAGGCTCAGTTGAGGCTGTTGTACGGTAAGCTGCAAGACAAAAATTCCGACGCGCAAGAGCCGTATTCCCTGCGCGACGAAATCCCGCCGCATTATTGATGCGCCGTCGGCATCCGGATTCCCCCTAAAAGCTGTGTTTGAATATTTCGCCGATGCAAACCCTAAGATATATAGTGGATTAACAAAAATCAGGACAAGGCGACGAAGCCGCAGACAGTACAAATAGTACGGAACCGATTCACTTGGTGCTTGAGCACCTTAGAGAATCGTTCTCTTTGAGCTAAGGCGAGGCAACGCCGTACTGGTTTTTGTTAATCCACTATAACTTTTAATCAGTCGGACAAAATGCCTTTTTATCCGATGGGAGCGTTTCCACCCGAACGGAAATAAGCGGCTTTCCCCCTACAAACAGACGAAATCAACCGGGTATTCAAACACAGCCTAAAAAGCCGTCTGAACCCAAAAGGGACAGACGGCCAAACACATTACGGGGAAAAATATCTTACTCAATGAATCTACGAATCAGATATTGCTAAAAACAATTGCAATTATAAGGTAAGTTTATTTGCAAAGAAATGTAAATTTTCAGGTTGTGTTTTTGCAATCCGTGGATTTCGCCCGCCCGTCAGGGAAAAAGGCGATTATTTTTTTGCTTAGGCAAACAATTATCCTGTTGAGTATATTGAAGATAAGTATGCTTATCGACACTATGTCAAAAACACCGCCGATTTTTAAAACCGTTCCGCCGAATCCGTTTTTATGCCGTCTGAAACGGCGGCAGGATTTTACCGTTCCGCGCCGCAAACCGGGCATTCAGGGTTGCGCGGCAGGTCGAAAATATTGCCAGCCCCTTCCAAAGCACGGTAAACCGCCAGCCTGCCGTGCGACGGTTCGCCTGCATCCAGCAGGATTTTCAGTGCCTCCGCCGCCTGCGTGCAGCCGATGATGCCGACCAGCGGCGAGAATACGCCGAAAAGGGAACAGATGCCGTCTGAAGCCGATCCGCCGTCGAACAGGCAAGCGTAACACGGCGAGTCGGGCAAGTCGGGTCGGTACACGGCAAGTTGCCCTTCAAAGCGCACCGCTGCTCCTGAAACCAGCGGTGTTTTCGCCTGCACGCAGGCACGGTTGACGGCTTGGCGCGTGGCGTAGTTGTCGCAGCAGTCTAAAAACGATATCGGCGGTTTGAACCAAATCGGTCAGGCGGCCGCCGTCGAGTTTTTCGTTGACGGCGCGGACATCGACGGTATGGTTGATATGGCGCAGACGGTCTGCCAAGGCTTCGGTTTTGAGTTTGCTGACGTCGCTCCGTCAAATGCAACCTGACGTTGCAGGTTGTGCAGTTCGACCGTGTCGAAATCGGCTATGGTCAGCGTGCCGACACCCGAAGCGGCAAGGTAGGGCAGTGCGGCGGCACCCAAACCGCCGCAGCCGACGACCAAAATATGCGCGTCGGAGAGCTTTTGCTGCCCTTCAATACCGATTTCGTCCAGAAGGATGTGCCGACTGTACCGCAGCAGGAATGCATCGTCGTTGTCGTGTTCGGTCGTAGTCATGATGATGTTCGGAAAAAAACAGTTGCGGGCGATTGTAACGCTGCCGTCGGGCGGCGTTCAACTTCAGACGGCATTTCGGGAAACGGGCGGTTAAAGTGTGAACGTTTTGGCACGGATGCGGCATTTGAGGGTACATTTACAATATTTACGGCAAACGAGAGAAAAATCATGCAACTGCATATCCTGAACAATCCGAAGGATGCGGCCTTGGCGGCAGACGCGGAATTTTTAAAACAGTCGTTGTTCAACCTTCTTCACGAGGAAGCATCGCCGTTGGTGGTGGAAACGGTCAAGTTGCTGTCCACTTCGGACGATAGTGCGGCACTGATTGAGAAGGTTTTTGCCGCAACTGGACGAACAGCAAACCCACGACCTGACGCTTGCCTGCGGACTGTTCGCACAAATTTTGAACATTGCCGAAGACGTGCATCACGAACGCCGCCGTCAGGGTTTATGAAGATGCGGGCAGCAGCGGTGCGGAAGGCAGCCTGGCGGAAACGGTACGCAAGCTCAAAAGCCGGAAAAATCAACGGCAAAACGGTGCAGCAGCAGCTCGACAATACGGCTGTTACCGCCGTCTTGACCGCGCATCCGACCGAAGTGCAACGCCAAACCGTTTTGAGCTTCAACCGCCGTATCCGCGCCCTGTTGCCCCTGTCAGGGAACGCTGCGCCAACGCCGATGCGTTGACCGCGCTGCGCCGTGAAATCGACACTATCCTGCTGGGCTTGTGGCAGACCAGCGAAACGCGCCACCACAAAACTCAGCGTCAACGACGAAATCAACAACGGCGTGTCCATCTTCCCAATGAGCTTTTTCGAAGCCCTGCCCAAGCTCTACCGCAATATGGAACGCGACTTTCAGACGGCATATCCCGATGTGGACGTTCCCGATATCCTGAAAATCGGCGGCTGGATCGGCGGCGACCGCGACGGCAATCCGTTCGTTTCTGCCGAAACCCTGCGTTTTGCGTTCAGACGGCATGCCGACGCCGTGTTCCGTTTTTACCGCAGCGAACTCGACAAACTCTACCGCGAATTGCCGCTCTCCATCCGCCGTGTCAAAGTCAACGGCGATGTGATGGCGTTATCCGACAAATCGCCCGACGAAGAAATCGCCCGTACCGAAGAACCCTACCGCCGCGCCATCGCCTACATCATGGCGCGCGCCTTGGGCAAAGCACGCGCGCTTGGTTTGGGCATGGGCTGCAAATTCGGCTTTCTCGAGCCTTATGCTTCGGCCCAAGAATTTCTCGATGATTTGAAAAAAATTGCAACGTTCCCTTATCGACAACGGCAGCCGCCTGCTTGCCGAAGGCCGTTTGGCAGACCTCATCCGTTCCGTGTCCGTGTTCGGCTTCCACATGATGCCGCTCGACCTGCGCCAACACGCAGGCAAACACGCCGATGTGGTTGCCGAGCTTTTCCAACACGCAGGATTGGAAGACTACAACAGCCTGAACGAAGAGCAAAAACAAGCCGCCCTGTTGCGCGAATTGAGCCATCAACGCCCGCTGTACAGTCCGTTCATCACATACAGCGACCATACTCGCCACGAACTGGCGATTTTCAATGAAGCGCGCAAAATCAAAGACGAATTCGGCGAAGATGCCGTTACGCAAAGCATTATTTCCAACTGCGAACAACCCAGCGACCTGCTCGCCTTGGCATTGCTGCTGAAAGAAAGCGGCCTGTTGGCGGTGGAAAACGGCAAACCGCACAGCCGCATCAATATCGTGCCGCTGTTTGAAACCATCGAAGCGTTGGAAAAACGCCTGTCCGGTCATGGAAACCATGTTCCGCCTCGACTGGTACGATGCCCTGCTCGAAAGCCGCGGTAATATCCAAGAAATCATGTTGGGCTACTCCGACTCCAACAAAGGACGGCGGCTACGTTACCAGCTCATGGTGTCTGTATCAGGCAGAGTTGGGCTTGGTCGAACTCTTCAAAAAAATACGATGTCCGCATGCGCTTGTTCCACGGACGCGGCGGCAGCGTCGGACGCGGCGGCGGCCCGTCTTACCAAGCCATCTCGCGCAACCGGCAGGGCAGCGTTGCCGGACAAATCCGCATCACCGAGCAAGGCGAAGTCATCACCGCCAAATACGCCGACCCCGAGCAATGCCCGAGCGCAACTTGGAAACCTTGGTTGCCGCGACTTTGAAGCCAGTATCCTGCCGGATAAAAAGACCCTGATGCCAAACTGATGCAGGATTTGTCGGACGTATCGTTCAAATACTACCGCGAACTGATTACCCACCCCGACTTCATCGACTACTTCCTGCAAACCAGCCCGATTCAGGAAATTGCCACCCTCAACCTCGGCAGCCGTCCCGCCAGCCGTAAAACCTTGGCGCGGATTCAGGACTTGCGCGCAATTCCGTGGGTATTCTCATGGATGCAAAACCGCCTCATGCTGCCGGCTTGGTACGGTTTCGGCAGCGCAGTGGAAACTTTGTGCGAAGGCAAACCCGAAACCCTCGCCGCCCTGCGTGAACACGCTCAAAACAACCCGTTCTTCCAAGCCATGCTCTCCAATATGGAACAAGTGATGGCGAAAAACCGACATCACCTTGGCGGAAAACTACGCCGGCTTGAGCGAATCGCCCGATAAAAGCCGCCGTCATCTTCGGTATGATTAAGGAAGAATACCAACGCAGCCGCAAAGCCCTGCTCGACCTGCTGCAAACCGAAGAGCTCCTGCGCGACAACCGCAGCCTCGCCCGTTCGCTTGCCTTGAGGATTCCATATTTGAACGCCCTCAACGGCCTGCAAGTCGCTATGCTCAAACGCCTGCGCAAAGAGCCCGACAATCCGCACGCGCTGCTGATGGTCCACCTGACCATCAACGGCGTGGCACAAGGTTGCGCAATACCGGCTGACGATGCCGCATCAGGGGCAAAATGCCGTCTGAACGCCTTTCAGACGGCATTTCCTGACCGCACTTGCAGAGAAACACCGATTGTTTTTAAAGTGAACGGCAGTGATATGTTGAAAGACGACCAATGAAAATTACCGTTATCGGCGCAGGTTCGTGGGGTACTGGCGCTCGCCCTGCATTTTTCCCAACACGGCAACCGCGTATCCCTATGGACGCGCAACGCAGATCAAGTCCGCCAAATGAAGGAAGAACGTGAAAACAAGCACGGGCTGCCCGGTTTCCCCTTTCCTAAAACGCTGGAAGTATGTACGGATTTGGCAGAGGCGTTGCAAGACAGCGGGCTGGTGTTGATTGTTACTTCTGTCGCAGGTTTGAGAAGCAGTGCGGAACTGTTGAAGCAATACAATGCAGGACATCTTCCGATTCTAGCCGCCTGCAAAGGCTTCGAGCAGGATACCGGACTTTTAACCTTCCAAGTGTTGAAAGAAGTATTGCCCGACAATAAGAAAATCGGCGTACTCTCCGGTCCGAGTTTTGCACAGGAACTCGCCAAGCAACTGCCCTGTGCCGTCGTCCTCGCTTCCGAAAAACCAAGAATGGGTCGAGGAACTTGTCCCACAACTCAACACTTCGGTCATGCGGCTTTACGGCAGTACCGATGTTATCGGCGTGGCGGTTGGTGGTGCGGTAAAAAATGTTATGGCGATTGCCACCGGATTGTCCGACGGTCTAGAGTACGGGCTTAACGCCCGCGCCGCATTGGTTACGCGCGGATTGGCCGAAATCACCCGCCTTGCCTCCGCAATGGGCGCACAGCCTAAAACCATGATGGGGCTGGCCGGTATCGGCGACCTCATCTTGACCTGTACCGGCGCACTCTCACGCAACCGCCGCGTCGGCTTGGGTTTGGCAGAAGGCAAGGAACTGCATCAGGTGCTTGTCGAAATCGGGCACGTTTCAGAAGGGGTCAGCACCATAGAAGAAGTCTTTAATACTGCCTGTAAGTACCAAATCGACATGCCGATTACCCAAACTCTGCTGCAACTCATCCGCAAAGAAAATGACCCCGCAACAGGTTGTCGAAAGACTGATGGAACGCAGCGCGCGTTTCGAATAAACAACAAACAGATGCCGTCTGAAGCCTTCAGACGGCATACGGACAGGTAAGGTTATGAAACAAAATATCGAAAAACTCGAAAAGCAGCGTTTATACGTTGGTACAGAAATTCGAAACCCTCATTAGCGAAAAACCGCGGCCTCAAAGAAACCGTTGCCGAGCTCAAACGGGCGCACGAGCGACAGGAATACGAACACAAAAACCGCCGTTGACGAACTCAGCGAAGCCCTGCTCATTCAAGTTAGCAAACTCAAGGAAGACCTGCAAAAACAAGATTGACAGCCTGATGGAAGAAAAATTCACGATATCGCACCCTACTCGAACAGAGCAGGGGCAGAATCGAAGCACTGATTGCACAGCTTCCCCAAAATCAGGAAACGCAGTGATAAGGAGTAGAGGATGAATATCGAACAAGTCCACATCGAAGTCATGCACGCCCAATTGACCGTCAACACGCCGGCAGAAGAAAAAGACACACTTTTGCAGGGCAGTCGAAAGTGCTCAACAGAAAAGCCGAGGCAATCCGAGAAGGCGGACGAGTTGCCGACAGCGAGAAAATCGTCATTATGGCCGCACTCAATGTCGTCCATGACCCTGTTGAAAATTTCCCTTAACGGCGATTTGGCAATCGGCGATTTTGCGCGTAAAAATAACCGACATGGACAACGCCTGCCAAAAGCACTATCCCGCTTGGGGCAGGAATAACAGTTTTTTTCCCTGCGGTGTCAGCGAAGGCATATATTCCTTTGAACCAATAAGTTCGCTTAAGGTTGTCGGGAGCTGTAGTGGGCGCGAGCGTCCTTTTGCGGACGCACCCGAAACTACCCGAGGCAGCCGCCTTGTCAGCAAGGTTCAAGCGGATTCGGCCGAAACGGCTCTCGCGGGGATTCCCATATAAGGCCGCATCGCAAGATGCGGCCTTTCCTTTAGAATAAAACGCCTAGAGAAATGCAAACTGTCCGCAACCGATGGTGCAATGAGAAAACCTCGTCGTAACGCAGTAATGCGATTGACAAAATGCGCCGTCATCTTTAAAATTTACAACTTTCTATATCTATCTGGTTTCCACTATGAAAACCTTTTCAGCGAAACCCCACGAGGTGAAGCGCGAATGGTTCGTCATCGATGCTCAAGACAAAGTCTTGGGTCGCGTTGCAGCCGAAGTCGCCAGCCGTTTGCGTGGCAAACACAAACCTGAATACACCCCCACGTCGATACCGGCGATTACATCATTGTTATCAATGCGGACAAACTGCGTGTAACCGGTGCTAAATTCGAAGATAAAAATACTTCCGCCACTCCGGTTTCCCAGGCGGTATCTACGAACGCACCTTCCGCGAAATGCAGAGCAATTCCTGGGCCGCGCTTTGGAACAAGCCGTAAAAGGCATGTTGCCCAAAGGTCCCTTAGGGTTACGCTATGATTAAAAAAACTGAAAGTGTACGCTGGTGCAGAACATGCCCATGCCGCACAACAACCCAAAGTTTTGGAATTGAAATAAGGACGCGACATGAACGGTAAATACTACTACGGCACAGGCCGCCGCAAAAGTTCAGTGGCTCGTGTATTCCTGACTAAAGGTACAGGTCAAATCATCGTAAACGGCCGCCCCGTTGACGAATTCTTCGCACGCGAAAACCAGCCGAATGGTTGTTCGCCAACCCTTGGTTCTGACTGAAAACACAGAATCGTTCGACATCAAAGTCAATGTTGTCGGCGGTGGTGAAACCGGTCAATCCGGTGCTATCCGCCACGGCATTACCCGTGCCCTGATCGATTTTGATGCTGCGTTGAAACCAGCCTTGTCTCAAGCCGGTTTCGTTACTCGTGATGCACGCGAAGTTGAACGTAAAAAAACCGGGTCTGCGCAAAGCACGCCGTGCAAAAACAATTCTCCAAACGTTAATGTTGAAATTCAAAAACCCTGCTTATCGCAGGGTTTTTTTATTTGTAGCAGACGGTTTTCCCATTGGCAATTTAAAGATTGCAAATTGGGCAAAAAAATCAAAAAAACAGTACATGAAAAATAGAAAAAAACCGCATGGGTATGGTTTGAACAAGGGAAATCAGACCGGTCCTAACTCACTTAATCCGGGGCAAGTCCGCGAAGCCGCGTTCGCGTATGATTTGGCAAAAAATTGTTCAGATAGCTCTTGTCCGTATCTTCTGTACGGATAGCGGCATACAGTTTGCTTTGCAGTCCGTCGTCGGTAATCTGCCGGTGAACGACATAGCCTTTTTCAAGATAGGGCATAACGGTCCAGTAGGGAAGGGCGGCGATTCCCCTTCGGCTGGCAACCAGTTGGATAATGGCAATGGTCAGTTCACTGTGTCGGCGCGGTGGGTTGATGTTTTTTTCGGAATTAAGATTTTTGGTAAATCCAGCATTTCATCGGGAACGGGATAGGTAATCAGGGTTTCCCGATAAAGTCTTCCGCCGTCCAAACGTTTTTGGCGGCAAGCGGATGATCCGGTGCGCAAATGCCGACCATTTCGTAGGCAAACAGCGGTTGGAAAGAAATACCGTTTTGTTTTTCCGCTTCAGAAACAATGGCAAGATCGGCGCGGTGTTGCAGCAGCAGTCCGATAGGGTCCGCTTGGAATCCCGATACGATATCCAGTTCGATTTGGGGCCATATCGGGCGGAATTCACCCATTGCGGGCATGAGCCAGTCGAAACAGGTATGGCATTCGACGGCAATCCGCAATTCTCCTGCCTCTCCTTCTATGATGCGTGCCAAATCACGTTCTGCATCGGTAACTTGAGGCAACAGGTCGTGAGCGAGGCGTAACAGCCTTTCTCCAACCGGGGTAAAGCGCAAAGGTGTGGATTTTCGTTCGAACAACGGTGCGCCGTAGTGGTTTTTCAAAGCATACGGATTTGGTGGGAAAGTGCAGATTGGGTAAGGAAAACCCGTTTGGCGGCAAGGGAGACGCTGCCGGTTTCTTCAAGTGCCAACAGGGTCTTGAGGTGGCGCAGTTCGATGATGGAATCCATGAGGTTTCAGACGGCATATTGAACAGGCGCATATTAAAAATAATTCATATGCGGGTGCAAATCGGAAAAATGTGAATTCCGGACATTTTGCGATTAGAATGCCCGCTTGTTTAAAAGCGATTAGGAAAAAGATGGTATTGCGCAGGGATTTTCTGACTTGGTGTAATGAAACATTGCAGACGGCATCGTTTAAAGATTACGCCCCCAACGGTTTTGCAGGTTGAAGGGAGGGAATATATCAGGGAAAAATCGTTACGTCGGTAACTGCAAGCAGGGCAGCGATTGATTTTGCTGTGGAGCAGAAGGCAGATTTGCTTCTGGTCCATCACGGTATGTTTTGGAAAAACGAACCGCCGACCGTTACCGGTTGGAAAAAGAACGGATTGCCGCACTGTTGCGGCACGACATCAATATGGCGGCTTACCATTTACCGCTGGATGCGCATCCTGAATTAGGAAATAACGCCCAACTCGCTGAAAAAAACTCGGTTTTACGGTCGAAAGGCGTTTTTGGCGAACAAAACCTGCTTAACTCAGGAAGCCTGAAACAAGTCAAGACACTTGGTGCATTGGCTGTCCATATTGAAGCAGTTTTGCAGAGGGAAGCCGGTCGTTATCGGCGATTTGAACCGTGAAATCAGAAAGGTTGCATGGTGCAGCGGGGGGCGCAGGGGTTTTTTTCAGACGGCAATAGACGAAGGTGTCGATTTATATTTGACGGGGAAATCTCTGAAGCCCAATACCATCTTGCCAATGAAACGGGTACGGCTTTTGTTTCTGCAGGGCATCATGCGACGGAACGTTACGGCGTACAGGCATTGGCGGAGGCGGCGGTAGGAGTGTTCGGATTGGAAGTGTGTCATTTTGATGAAGGCAATCCGGCTTGATTATTGAGAAATATCATAAAACTTTACCTTATTTTTAAATAATGCTTTGAGTATCACTGCAAACTGGGTAAAATTGCAATGTTTAATGGCTCGGTATTCCCAAAAATATTAGGACGACTGAATAATGGATAATCAAGAAATCAATAACGGCCGCCGCCGTTTCCTGACACTTGCGACCTGCGGCGCAGGCGGAGTGGCAGCATTGGGTGTGGCAACGCCGTTTGTAGCCAGTTTTTTTCCCTTCGGAAAAAGCTAAGGCCGCCGGTGCTGCCGTCGAAGTGGATGTCAGCAAAATCGAAGCAGGTCAGATGTTGACTGCTGAGTGGCAAGGCAAACCGATTTGGGTGGTCAACCGTACGGATCAACAGCTTAAAGACCTGAAAAGCCTGAACGGCGAACTTACTGATCCCAATTCCGATGTGGAACAACAGCCGGAATACGCTAAAAAAACGAGACACGTTCGATTAAACCGAACATTCTCGTTGCCATCGGTATCTGCACTCACTTGGGCTGTTCTCCGACCTACCGTCCCGACATTGCACCTGCTGATTTGGGTGCGGGCTGGAAGGGCGGCTTTTTCTGCCCCTGCCACGGTTCGAAATTCGACATTGCAGGCAGGGTGTATAAAAGGTGTTCCTGCGCCGACCAACTTGGTCGTACCGCCTTACAAATATCTGAGCGATACTACCATCTTGGTGGGTGAAGACTGAGAATAAGGAACGATAATTATGGCAAAACCAAACCAATAGCAAAGCAAAAAGCATTGTTAGGCTGGATGGACGCTCGTTTCCCCTGTCTAAGATGTGGAATGAGCATTTGGCTCAATACTACGCACCAAAGAACTTCAACTTCTGGTATTACTTCGGCTCTTTAGCCTTGCTTGTCCTCGTGATTCAAATCGTCAGCGGTATTTTCCTGACTATGAACTACAAACCGGACGGCAACCTTAACGCCTACCATCTGCCTGCTGCCTTTACTGCAGTAGAGTACATCATGCGCGACGTGTCCGGCGGTTGGATTATCCGCTACATGCACTCCACCGGCGCATCTTTCTTCTTCATCGTCGTTTATCTGCACATGTTCCGTGGTTTGATTTACGGTTCGTACAAAAAACCCCGTGAGTTGGTGTGGATTTTCGGTTCTCTGATTTTCTTGGCATTGATGGCGGAAGCCTTTATGGGCTACCTGTTGCCTTGGGGTCAAATGTCCTTCTGGGGTGCGCAGGTAATTATTAACCTGTTCTCCGCCATCCCTGTTATCGGTCCTGATTTGTCCACTTGGATCCGCGGCGACTTCAACGTTTCCGATGTTACCCTGAACCGCTTCTTTGCCCTGCACGTTATCGCAGTACCGCTGGTATTGCTCGGCTTGGTTGTGGCGCACATCATCGCACTGCACGAAGTGGGTTCTAACAACCCTGACGGCGTTGAAATCAAGAAAAACAAAGACGAAAACGGTATTCCACGCGATGGTATCCCATTCCATCCTTACTACACCGTTAAAGACATCTTGGGTGTTGTTGTATTCCTGATTGTCTTCTGTTCCGTGTTGTTCTTTTGCACCAGAAGGCGGCGGCTACTTCTTGGAGCGCCTAAACTTCGATGCAGCAAATGCGCTGAAAAACACCTCCGCATATTGCGCCGGTATGGTACTTCACTCCGTTCTACGCCATTTTGCGTGCGATTCCCTCGTTCTTGGGGAACACAGGTATGGGGTGTAATCGGTATGGGTGCGGCAGTTGTACTGATTGCCCTGTTGCCTTGGCTGGATAAAGGTGAGGTTAAATCCGTCCGCTATCGTGGCCCGATCTTTAAAAACCGCATTGGTCTTGTTCATCATTGCCTTTATCGGTTTGGGTATTTTTGGGTGCGATGGTGGCAACTGATACGCGTACTTTGGTTGCGCGCATCCTGTCCTTCGTCTATTTTGCATTCTTCTTGGGTATGCCGTTCTATACCAAACTGGATACCAACAAACCGGTTCCCGAACGTGTAACCATGAGTACCGCCAAACAGAAAATCATGTTTTTTTGTTTATGTAGGCATTACGGCGGTTTGTGCATATCTGTTTGCAACCAACATCTGATGAGGGGCAGTCAAAATGAAACAAGTTATGAAAAAAACTGGTTTGCTGCCCTTACTGTTGGCAGTACCCATGAGTGCGGCATTTGCTTCGGGCGGTCATGCACACTATGAGAAAGTCGATATCGATTTGCGCGATCAGGTCAGCCTGCAGCGCGGCGCACAAATCTTTACCAACTATTGCCTGTCCTGCCACTCGGCAAGCGGTATGCGTTTCAACCGTTTGAAAGACATCGGTTTGACTGACGAAGAAATCAAAAAAACCTGATGTTTACCACCGATAATGTCGGCGATGTGATGCATGCTGCAATGGATCCTAAAGATGCGGCAAAAATGGTTTGGTGCTGCTCCGCCCGATTTGACGTTGATTGCGCGTTCCAAAGGTGCAGACTACCTTTACGCCTATATGCGCGGATTCTATAAGGATCCTACGCGTCCGAGCGGCTGGAACAATACCGTATTTGATAAAGTCGGTATGCCTCACCCGCTGTGGGAACAGCAAGGCGTTCAAGCCGTTGAGTTGGATGCCAAAAGGTCAGCCGGTTATGGTAAAAGACGAACACGGCGAGATGAAGCCTAAGCTGTATTGGGAATCTACCGGTTTGCACAGCCGCCGTCTGCCTAACGGCAAAGTGATCCAAAAAGAGTACGACGCATATGTACGCGATTTGGTGAACTATCTTGTGTACATGGGCGAGCCTGCACAACTGCAACGCAAACGTATAGAGCTATGTCGTGATGATTTTCTTATTGGCGGTTATGCTGCCTTTGGCGTATTTCCTGAAAAAAAGAATATTGGAAAGACGTACACTAAGCGTTTGGAACAAAAGGGCAAATCCTTTAGGGTTTGCCCTTTTTCATGCTTCGGCCCCTTTTGGAAAATCAGCACCCGTATGCCGTCTGAACATAGCTGCAACATTTCAGACGGCATCATTCTGAAAAATGTCAGACATCGGGAACTTAATCAGGGTTTGTGGCAGATTGATATTGAATGGTGATTTTTTTATTTTTTTGGAGATGGAAAATGAATGAAGCCAAGAAATTGCAAGAAGATTTGGGTGTAAATACCGTTGTGAAACTGAAATATCCGGTACAGCTGGCGACGGGTCAGATGTTGGAACAGGTAATGCTCCGTCGTTTGCGCGTGGGTGATTTGCGCGCCGTGTCGCACCTGACGAATGAGGCGGAGCAAGAACTGGCCCTGTTTGCCCGTATGACAGGGCATGATTCCCGAAGACTTGGATTGTTTGGATTTGGCGGATTGGAAACAGATGCAGGAAACGTTTCGCCGCCTCACAGAAACCGACCAAGACAAATAGTCCTCCTCTTTCAAAGGCTGAAACGCAGCGGCAGCTGCTGTCTGCCGCCGCCGATTTGGCTTGGTGGTTCGGTTGGAGCGTGGATGAGGGTTTACGCGCTGTCGCTGGACGAATTTGAAGACTGGCAGAGAAAGCAACCCGCCAAAATGAAGGCGGGTTATCGGAGGGGATGTGATTCAGATTTGGTGTCGGCGTTCTTCTTCGATTTCGCGCTGCAAATCGCGACACCAACCGTTGTCAGGCTCAGCTTTTTCAAAAAAATGCCTGCCATAACTCGACTGCTACCAGCCAGACAGCGGAAGCAGCAAGGACGACGCAATAAAAATACCAGCTAAAAACTGCGAGCATACCGACAACAAACATACAAACAACCCATCACTTTAATAGGTGCATATTAGCATATGGCAAGCGATTTAGGTATATCAATCAGCGTTTCCGCCGTTGTCGGCGGAGCTTTGTCTGGGTTGACCCATATCGGCAAGGCGATGAATACGCTGAAAACGACGACCAATACCCTGTCCGAACGTCAGAAGGAACTGGGCAGGGGTATTGGAGCGGAACAAAAGACCGTTTGGGTGTATCGTCTGCCAAACAGCTATGGCAGGAATACGACAAAAATCGGCAATTCCGTCGCCAAACTGACCCGCCAATATGAAAAGCTCAATGCCGTCCGCGCCCAATAGGAAAAGGTCTGAAACCGCAAGCAGCATGGTAAGGCGATGTCGAACAGGTTTAAAGCCAATCCGCTATATTTTTTTGGAGCTATGTCGAACAAACAGGTAGAATCGGAATAAGCGGCGGTTTTTGTCCGGTGTGAAAATGTTTGAATATTAGGATGATTTATGGAGCTGATGACTGTGTTGCTATTGCTGGCGGCTTTGCTGTCAGGCGTGTTGTTTACATGGTTGCTGATGAAGAGTCGGTTTCAAGGTGTATTAGCCGTATTGAACGCGCAATTGGCAGAAAAAGGCGGCAAGATGTGATTTTTGTCGAACAGGCACACGCAGAAATTGCATCGGAATTAGCCGTTTTGGATGGGAAATACGAGCATTTGCAAGACGAAAAATTATGCTTTGGGCAACCGTTTTTCCGCAGCCGAAAAGCAGATTGCCCATTTGCAGGAAAAAGAGGCGGAGTCGGCGCGTCTGAAGCAGTCGTATATCGAGTTGCAGGAAAAGGCGCAGGGTTTGGCGGTTGAAAACGAACGTTTGGCAACCCAGCTCGGACAGGAGCGGAAGGCATTTGCCGACCAATATGCGCTGGAACGCCAAATCCGCCAAAGAATCGAAACCGATTTGGAAGAAAGCCGCCAAACTGTCCGCGACGTGCAAAACGACCTTTCCGATGTGGGCAACCGTTTTGCCGCAGCCGAAAAACAGATTGCCCATTTGCAGGAAAAAGAGGCAGAGGCGGAGCGGTTGAGGCAGTCGCATATCGATTTGCAGGAAAAGGCACAGGGTTTGGCGGTTGAAAACGAACGTTTGACAACGCAAATCGAACAGGAACGCCTTGCTTCTGAAGAGAAACTGTCCTTGCTGGGCGAGGCGCGCAAAAAGCTTGAGCGATCAGTTTCAAAAATCTTGCCAACACGATTTTTGGAAGAAAAAGTCGCCGTTTTACCGAGCAGAACCGAGAGCAGCTCCATCGGGTTTTGAACCCGCTAAACGAACGCATCCAAGGTTTCGGCGAGTTGGTCAAAAGCAAACCTATGATAAAGAATCGCGCGAGCGGCTGACGTTGGAAAACGAATTGAAACGGCTTCAAGGATTGAATGCGCAGCTGCACAGCGAGGCAAAGGCCCTGACCAACGCGCTGACCGGTACGCAGAACAAGGTTCAGGGCAATTGGGGCGAGATGATTCTAGAAACGGTTTTGGAAAATTCCGGCCTTCAGAAAGGGCGGGAATATGTGGTTCAGGCAGCATCTGTCCGTAAGGAGGAAGACGGCAGCACGCGCCGTTTGCAGCCGGATGTCTTGGTCAACCTGCCGGACAACAAACAGATTGTGATTGATTCCAAGGTTTCGCTGACGGCTTATGTGCGCTATACGCAGGCGGCGGATGCGGATGCGGCGGCACGCGAGTTGGCGGCGCATGTCGCCAGCATCCGTGCGCACATGAAAGGCTTGTCGCTGAAGGATTACACCGATTTGGAAGGTGTGAACACATTGGATTTCGTCTTTATGTTTATCCCTGTCGAACCGGCCTACCTGTTGGCGTTGCAGAATGACGCGGGCTTGTTCCAAGAGTGTTTCGACAAACGGATTATGCTGGTCGGCCCCAGTACGCTGCTGGCGACTTTGCGGACGGTGGCGAATATTTGGCGCAACGAGCAGCAAAACCAAAACGCACTGGCGATTGCGGACGAAGGTGGCAAGCTGTATGACAAGTTTGTCGGTTTCGTACAGACGCTTGAAAGCGTCGGCAAAGGCATCGATCAGGCGCAAAGCAGCTTTCAGACGGCATTTAAGCAACTTGCCGAGGGGCGCGGGAATCTGGTCGGCCGCGCCGAGAAACTGCGTCTGTTGGGTGTGAAGGCAAACAAGCAGCTTGCACGAGATTTGACCGAACGTGCCAATGAAACAACGGCGTTGTCAGAATCTTTGGAATATGCGGCAGAAGATGAAGCAGTCTGACTTGTGCGGAAAAATATTGTTTCAGCCGGAGCGGGAATGCCGAAAGCGCGGCGTAACTGTACCGGTTCTGATTCGGGGTTTGTTTGAAGTACTTTTACCAAAGCCTTGTCCGGCGAGGTACACCGGCAAGGCGGCGGTTGTCTGAGCCTTTTGTGTTTCAGACGGCATCAGTGCAGATGATGCCGTCTGAAGACTTTAGGGAAGTTGGTTAGAAAAACGGATTGTGCCGCTTTTCGTGTCCGATGGAAGTCATACGCCCGTGTCCGGCGACAACTTGCACGGTTTCGGGAGGGCGAATAATTTGTTGCGGATATTATTGATTAAGTCGGCGTGGTTGCCGCGCGGAAAAATCAGTTCTGCCGCTATGGTTTCGTAAAACAGCACGTCGCCCGCAATTAGTAATTCCGCTTCGGCACAATAAAGACGATATGTCCCGGCGTATGGCCCGGAATATGCAGCACTTGAAAGGCATAGCGTCCGACCGTGAGCGTTTCGCCTTCTTCGAGCCAACGGTTCGGCGCAAAGACAGGGCGAGACGGGAAATCCTATTGCGCGGTGGTTTGCGGCAGCGATTGGAGCAGGAATTCATCTTCGCGGTGCGGTCCGAGGACGGGAACGTTACGCGTTTTCAACATTTCGACCACGCCGCCTGCATGATCGAGATGGCCGTGCGTCAGCCAGATTGCCGTGAGCGTGAGTTTGCGGTTTTGCCAACTCTTGCAGCAGGAACGGCACGTCGCCGCCGACATCGGTCAGGACGGCTTCGCCGCTTTCGTCGTCCCAAATCAGGGTGCAGTTTTGGCGGAAGGGGGTAACGGGGAAGATTTCGTAACGTAGGGTCATCAGCGTGTTCCTAAACGGTTTTCAGACGGTATCGGGTTTTACCGTTTATTTTATGGCGGTTTGCCGCCTGTTTTGATATTTGGGGAATCAGATGATTAAGAAGACAATCAGGGCATCATACCGATTTTTACGGCGGTTTTCATCCCTGCATCGGCAGGTGCGGCGGATTTGATGCTGGCGCAGGAATACAAAAGACCAAAGAGATTGCAGGCTGGGCGATGGGCGAGAAACTCGACGGTGTGCGCGCCTATTGGGACGGAAAGCACCTGATGAGCCGTCAGGGTTATGCGTTTGCTCCGCCCAAAGGTTTTACCGCGCAGTTTTCCGCCTTATCCTTTGGACGGCGATTGTACAGCGGACGCGGTCGGTTTGAGCAGATTTCCGCCGCCGTGCGTTCGTCTTCCGGCGATTGGCGCGGTATCCGCCTGCACGTTTTCGATGTACCCAAGGCGCAGGGGCAACCTCTACCAACGTTTGGCAGTCGCAACGCAATGGCTGAAAACGCATCCGAACGCGCCGATTACCATCATCCCGCAAATCAAAGTGCGCGACCGGCAGCACGCGATGGACTTTTTAAAACAAATCGAAGCGCAGGGAGGCGAAGGCGTGATGCTGCGCCAGCCCGAATCCGTGCTAGCGGCGGCAGGAGCAGCCAATTATTGAAGCTGAAAAGTCAATACGACGACGAATGCACGGTAACGCGGCACTATGAGGGCAAAGGGCGCAATGCCGGACGGCTGGGTGCGGTCGGCTGTAAAACCAACACGGTGAATTCCGCATTGGCAGCGGCTTCAAAGACAAAGACCGCGACAACCCGCCCAAAATCGGCACGCTGATTACCTACCGCTACCGTGGTTTTTACGCGGAAAGGCACGCCGAAATTCGCCACGTTTGTGCGCGTACGTACCGACCGCTGAGCAGGACGGTTCGGACGGCAGCCGATACTTTGGTTTATAATTTTCCCTTTACCGACCGATTCCGACATATGACCGATTTAGAAACCAAACGCCTTGAAACACAGGCGATGCTTGAAAACGCCGAACTTTTTGTTCGACCAAGGGCAATGCCGCGCCGCGCTGCAAAAAGTAGCGGATGAGATTACGCGCGATTTGGGCGGCAGATATCCGTTGCTGCTGCCCGTGATGGGCGGGGCGGTGGTGTTTACGGGGCAGTTGTTGCCGCTGTTGCGCTTTCCCTTAGATTTTGATTATGTTCATGTTTCCCGTTACGGCGATAAGCTGGAGGGCGGCGTGTTCAACTGGGAACGTATGCCCGATGCGGAACAAATCCGAGGCAGGCATGTGGTTGTGTTGGACGATATTCTGGACGAAGGGCATACGATGTCCGCCATTCAAGCCAAACTTTTGGAAATGGGTGCGGCAGAGCTGCCGTTCGGCGGTGTTCGCCAACAAGCTGATCGACAAACCCAAGCCTATCCGAGCCGATTATGTCGGACTGGATGTGCCGAACCGTTATGTTTTCGGTTACGGCATGGATGCGGCAGGCTGCTGGCGCAATCTAGGCGGATTTACGCACTGAACGGCAAATGAGCAGGGCATGCCGTCTGAGATGTTTTTCAGACGGCATAACGTTTATACGGCAGGTTGGCAGAAGAATTATAAACAGGACGCATATACACCATGATAGGGCTTTTAATCGTTACACACGAAACCATAGGCGAAGCCTACCGCAAGCTGGCACATCATTTTTTTCCCCCAGCGGGATGCCTGAAAACGTCCGCATACTCGGCGTGCAGCCGACGGAAGACCAAGACGACATCATCAACAACGCCATTGCCGCGCTTCAGGAATTTCCCGACAACGACGGCGTGCTGATTATGACCGATATTTTTCGGTGCGACCCCCTGCAATGCGGCCCGCCGCCTTGTACGCGAAAAACAAATCGGCCATTCTGACCGGCCTGAATGCGCCGATGATGATTAAGGCCATCCAACATTCTCCGGAGGCGGAAGACCTTGCCGCCTTCACCGAGAGTGTCAGGGAGGCCGCCGTCAGGGGAATTTTCGCCATTATGTCCGCACCGGATGATTTGGTGTGCCGGAAAAACCATGATGCCGCCTGAAGGAGCGGCAGGGACAAGAAAAACATTTTAAACGGCGTCTGCTGCCGATATACATAAAACGGGAATCGAAATGCTCAAACAATCCATTGAAATCATCAACAAACTCGGCCTGCACGCACGCGCCTCCAGCAAATTCACCCAAACCGCTTCTCAGTTTCAAAGCGAAGTCTGGGTAACGAAAAACGGCAGCCGCGTCAACGGCAAAAGCATCATGGGCTTAATGATGCTCGCTGCCGCCAAAGGCACCGTCATCGAGCTGGAAACCGACGGCTTGGACGAAGCCGCCGCCATGAAGGCATTGACCGACCTCATCAACGACTACTTCGGCGAGGGCGAATAATGAGCATCGTCCTACACGGTGTGGCCGCAGGCAAAGGCATCGCCATCGGCCACGCCCACCTCATCACGCGCGGCGCGGCGGAAGTTCCCCAATACGACGTTTCAGACGAGCTCATCGACACCGAAGCCGCCCGTTTCGATGCCGCCATCAAAGCCACGCGTAAAGAGTTGGAACAGCTGCGCAGCGCGATTCCCGAAAAAACGCCCCGACCGAATTGGGCGCGTTTATTTCGCTGCACCTGATGCCGCTTACCGATGTAACCTTGTCGCGCGAACCCGTCGATATTTTTAAAAGAACAAAATCAACGCCGAATGGGCGTTGAAACAGCAGAGCGACAAACTTGCCGCTCAGTTTGACGGCATAGGCGATGCCTATTTGCGCGAACGCAAGCAGGGATATGCTGCAAGTCGTCCAGCGCATCCACAACAACCTGGTCGGGCAGGGCAACGATTTAAATGTTGCCGACAACCTGTTTGACGAAACCGTGCTGATTGCGCACGACCTTTCGCCTGCCGATACGGTTTTATTCAGGGAGCAGCGGATTGCCGCTTTTGTAACTGATGTCGGCGGTCCGACCAGTCATACGGCGATTTTGGGCAGGAGTTTGGATATTCCTTCCGTCATCGGGCTGCACAACGCGCGCAAACTGATTACCGAAGGCGAAACGGTCATCGTCGACGGTATCAACGGCGTGTTGATTATTTCGCCGGATGAGTCGGTGTTGAACGAATACCGCCGCCGTGCCCGCGAATACCGCAGCCACAAACGCGGAGTTGAACAAGCTCAAAAAGACCGCAGCCGCCACCGCCGACGGGGTCTGTATCGAGCTTTTGGGCAATATAGAATCAGCCGAAGATGTCAAATTGCTGCATAATCTCGGCGCAGACGGCATCAGGGTTGTTCAGGAGCGAGTTTCTTTACCTGAACCGCGATACGATGCCGTCTGAAGACGAACAGTATGAAGTTTACAGCTCGATTGTCAAAAATGAAAAGGCAAAAGCGTTACCATCCGAACCGTTGATTTAGGCGTGGATAAAAACCCCCGCTGGTTCGGTCAAAACGCCACCCCAACGGCAGCCTCAACCCGCACTGGGCATGACCGGCATCCGACTGTGCCTTGCCGAACCGGTCATGTTCCGTACGCAGATGCGCGCCATCCTCCGCGCCGCCGCCCACGGCCCCGTGCGCATGATGTGGCCGATGATTACCTCCTTGTCCGAAGTGCGCCAATGCCTGATTCATTTTGGATACCGCCCAGCGGCAGCTTACCGAGCGCGGTGAAAGCCTTCGGCGATGTCGGTGTCGGCTGCATGATTGAAATCCCTCGGCCGCGTTGACCGTCGGCAGCATTTTGAAACTGGTCGATTTTATTTCCATCGGTACCAACGACCTGATTCAATACATCTTGTCCGTCGACAGGGGCGACGACAGCGTCAGCCACCTCTACCAGCCCGGACATCCTTCCGTGTTGAAAATGCTGCAACACGTCATCCGTACCGCCAACCGTATGGAAAAAGACGTATCCGTGTGCGGCGAAATGGCGGGCGATACGGCGTTTACCCGAATCCTGCTCGGTAGGGGGCTGCGCCGTTTTTCGATGAACCCCAACAATATCCTGTCGGTCAAAAACATCATCCTGCACAGCAATGCCGGACAGCTTGAAGGCGATACCGCGAAAGTCATCCGCTGCGAGGACGAGGAAAAGTCGGAAAAACTGATTAAACAAATCAACAGCGTGCCTGTCGAGGAAGAGGGCGAAGCCAAAGTGCGGAAATAAATATTGTTGACAATGGAAAAAGATTGCAGTCAACTAACGCCCTTAGAAAAAATATAGCTGCTTTGGTAAAAAAATGCCGTCTGAAAGGTTTTTCAGACGGCATTTTGTTTTTAAGGAAGCATCAACGAAACGGACGATTTCCCGGTCTTCGATATGGATGCGTACCGTATCGTTTCCCGATATCTCACCGGCGTGTGGCATATCGAGGTTCAGCCACAGGATGCCGTATTTCGGATGGAGGATGGACAGGCTGAACGATTCGGGCAAACAGGTGCGGATAATACGCGGCACTCCATGCCGTCTTGATCGAAATGCACCGCATGTTGCGGAATATGGCGGTCATCGTCGGTGTTGGGCAAACCCATCAGTCGGGCGACCTGCACGCAGGACGGTGTTTTGACCAATGTTTCGGGTAGCCGTATTGCAGAATCCTACCTTCATGCATTACGGCAATTTTTCGTCTGCCGTCGTACAGGCTTCTTCGGGCGAATGGGTAACCAAAACGGCAGGGATGCCGCCGTTTCGGATACGTTCGGCAGTCAGCGCGGCGCAGCCGGTCGCGCAAATGCGTGTCCAAACTGGAAAACGATTCGTCCAGCAACAGCAGGGGAAGGGCGGACAACCAAAGCACGCGCCAGTGCCAACCGTTGCTTCTCGCCTCCGGAAAGTTTTTTTCAGGCTTACGGTGCGCCTCGTTTTCCAGTCCGACTTCGGCAAGTGCCGCCATGGCAAGGCGTTCGGCTTCGGCTTTCGGCATTTTTGCATTTTCAAACCGAATGCCGCATTTTCCAGCGTGCACTCATATGGGGAAAACAGCGCGTAATCTTGAAACATCAGCGAAATACGGCGTTTTCGGGCGGCATACGGCAATGTTTTTCCCCGTTCAGCCATAGTTCGCTGCCGTCCGGCCGGACGATGCCCGCAATCATATTCAGCAGGGTGGATTTTTCCGCATCCCGACCGCCCCAAAACGGCGAGTATTTTTGCCGCGGCCGACAGTCAGGCAGATATCGTCGGCGACGGTTTTATTGCCAAAGCGTTTGCAGACCTTGTTCAATTTGAGCATACCGGTTCCTAAGTCCTGATGCCGCGGAAGCCAGTCCGACAGAGGGTGGTTCGGGGCGATTAATCCGTAACGGTCGAATGCGTCCAAAGTAATGAGCTGGGCATCGTGCATCATGCGTCCGGACAACATGGCATCCAACAGGCCGCCAATGTCCATCTTTTCAAAACATGCCACTTCGCCATCCTGATTTTCAGGCCGGAAGGTTTCGGGCAGGACGGCATCGAATACATAGCAGGATTTCATTGTGGACGCTGCGGTTGACGGGGCGCAGGGCGCGTCAGCTGCGATACCGGACGGATGAGCGAAACAGCATTTTATCCAAACCGGCTTCTTCGCTGCTTTCACGACACACGGTTTCAGACGGCAATTCACCGCTGGAAACACCGCCGGCGGCAGTATTGTCGAGTTTGTCGGGATCGACTGCTTTGTGCGGACTGCGCCTGCCTGTCCAGAAATGCCATCGGCCGTCCGATTCGGTCAGACCGTTGAGATGGACGGCGCGGCTGAGTAGTCCGAACGGACGGAAAGCGGCGCGTTCGAGTGAGAACAAGATATTGCCGCCGCCGTCGGTCAGGTCGAAAACACTCGTTGCGCCATCCGTGAAGCAGCCCGCCTTGTTCCATGTGCGGGCGAGGTGCTGCAAGCGTCCGCCCATATCCGTCCAGCCGTCCGCATTCAGAAAAATGCCGTCTGAAGACTCCGAGCAGCCTGCCTCCCAGTCTTTTGTGACGCGCCCGCCCATTCCGGCGACAGGTTGCCTAAAGGCAGGCCGTTCAGATACAGCGTTTTTCCAGCAACTTTCTGCACCGTAACTTGCTTTTGCCCACTCGAACAGGGCATCAAGGTCTTGTTTGCTGACGGATTCTGGTAAAACGGACGGTCGGCATAGTCGGCTTTCTTGAACATAATGCGGAAGATTGTAGCCAAAACCGCCTGAATTTTGCAACCGCAAACAGACGGCGGTCTGCCGTTCCGATATTGCGGCAGGAAGGAAAAATCCGGCAAAAACGGAGGCGGCAGAAACAGGCAAAACAAAAACCCCTCGGCATTGAACCGAGGGGTTTAATATTTGGTTGCGGGAGCAGGATTCGAACCCTACGACCTTCGGGTTATGAGCCCGACGAGCTACCATGCTGCTCCATCCCGCGTCAGAAGGTAAAAACTATACAGAAGGCAGTATGCGGTGTCAAGCATTCTTTCCGCGAAAAATCATGAAATCTTGTCCGAGGCCGGTTTATGCCTGATTTGAAATATTATTTTCTTTACAAAAATCCAAGCCCGTGGTTTAATTTTGCCCAACATTGAAACAGGGGTGCTGCCTGATGTTCAGGCGGCTGAGAAATACCCTTTACACCCGATCGGATAATACCTGCGTGGGGAGTTTTCACGGATTCTGCCTTTCAGACGGCATTGGTTTTCAAATGCCGTCTGAAAACGCAAAACGCTCCTGTTTCTTTATTCTAAACGAGAAAACAGGAGCATTTTTATGACTACGCCAAAAACTGCCAAAACTTCCGGCAACGAAGCGCGCGAGCTTGCCGACTTGAGCGAAGACATCGGCATCCGCTTCAAATATCCGAACTCCGAACGCGTGTATCTGCAAGGCAGCCGCGACGACATCCGCGTGCCTTTGCGCGAAATCCGTCAGGACGACACTTACACGGCGCAAGGCACGGAAGCCAATCCGCCGATTCCCGTCTATGACACCAGCGGCGTGTACGGCGACCCGGCGGCACACATCGACCTAAAACAAGGTCTGCCGCACATCCGCACGGCGTGGCTGGACGAACGCGGCGATACTGAAATCCCTGCCCAAGCTCTCCAGCGAATACGGCATCGAACGCGCACATGATCCGAAAACCGCCCATCTGCGTTTCAACCAAATCACCCGCCCGCGCCGCGCTCAAAGCCAGCCGCAACGTAACCCAGCTCCATTACGCCCGCCAAGGCATCATCACGCCCGAAATGGAGTTTGTCGCCATACGCGAACGTTTGAAATTAGACGAATTGTCCCAAAAACCGGAATACGCCAAGCTCTTGAAACAGCACGCAGGGCAAAGTTTCGGCGCGAATATCCCAACCCATCCCTGACCAAATCACGCCCTGAATTCGTGCGCCGAGAAATTGCCGCCGGACGCGCGATTATCCCCGCCAACATCAACCATCCCGAACTCGAACCGATGATTATCGGCCGCAACTTCCGCGTCAAAAATCAACGGCAACTTGGGCAACTCCGCCGTAACCTCCAGCCTGACCGAAGAAGTCGAAAAAAATGGTGTGGTCGCTGCGTTGGGGTGCGGACACGATTATGGATTTGTCCACCGGCGCGCACATCCATGAAACGCGCGAATGGATTATCCGCAACGCGCCCGTCCCCATCGGTACCGTGCCTATCTATCAGGCTTTGGAAAAACCCGGCGGTATTGCCGAAGATTTGACTTGGGATTTGTTCCGCGACACCTTAATCGAGCAGGCGGAGCAAGGCGTGGATTATTTCACCATACACGCAGGCGTGTTGCTGCGTTATGTACCGATGACCGCCAACCGCCTTACCGGCATCGTATCGCGCGGCGGTTCGATTATGGCGAAATGGTGTCTCGCCCACCACAAAGAAAACTTTCTCTACACGCATTTCGACGAAATCTGTGAAATCATGAAGGCGTATGATGTGTCGTTCAGCCTCGGCGACGGCCTGCGCCCCGGCTGCATTGCCGATGCTAACGACGAATCCCAATTCGCCGAGCTGCACACCTTGGGGCGAATTGACCGCCAAAGCGTGGAAACACGACGTACAAGTCATGATTGAAGGTCCCGGCCATGTGCCGCTGCAACGCGTCAAAGAAAACATGACCGAAGAGTTGCAACACTGCTTTGAAGCGCCTTTCTATACACTCGGCCCGCTCGTTACCGACATCGCCCCTGGCTACGACCATATCACCTCGGGCATAGGCGCAACCAATATCGGCTGGTACGGCACGGCGATGCTCTGCTACGTTACCCCTAAAGAACATTTGGGGCTGCCCGACAAAAGAAGACGTGCGCACCGGCATTTGTACCTACAAACTCGCCGCCCACGCCGCCGACCTCGCCAAAAGGCTGGCCGGGCGCACAGTTGCGCGACAACGCCCTGAGTAAGGCGCGTTTCGAGTTCCGTTGGCGCGACCAATTCCGCTTAAGCCTCGACCCCGAACGCGCCGAGAGCTTCCACGACGAAACTCTGCCCGCCGAAGGCGCGAAAATCGCCCACTTCTGCTCGATGTGCGGCCCCAAATTCTGCTCGATGAAAATCACGCAGGAAGTGCGCGACTACGCCGACAAGCAAAAAGCCCAACAGCAAGGCATGGAAGAAAAAGCGATTGAGTTCGTCAAAAAGGCGCGAAGATTTACAGTTAAACGTCAAGCAAAAATGCCGTCTGAAAAACCGGAAAAAGGCTTCAGACGGCATTCTTTCGCTTATGAAAATGATTAGATAACTGATCATTAAAGTAATTTTTAAAATTTTTATATTCACATAGATGGGGATGATGGGATTTAGGGTTCTGATTTTTGTTTTTTGAGAGAATGAAGGAATTTAAGATCGTACGATTATCGGAAAAATAGAATCTTTCCGCTGTCATTCCCGCAGGCAGGGAATACAGGCCCGTCCGCACGAAACTTATATGTCGTCATTCCACCCGTCCGCGCCAACCTCAACGGTTCAAATCCACACAAAAACATATCCCGTCATTCCCACGAAAGTGGGAATCTAGGACTCAGGGTTGGAGAAACCGTTTTTATCCGATAAGTTTCGCACCGACAAAACTGATTCCCGCCCTGCACGGGAATGACGGCATATCGGCAGGCACAGGATAAATGCGTAAGGCGCTGTATATGGCTACCGTGGTAGCGACACGTTTTAAAACCGCTTATTCGGGATTTCCACCAACGCCTGCTGTCCAAGGGTAAGCCGTATAGGTTGCCGTTACGGCATGTGCGCAAACTGCTGACGATATTGAATGCCCGGATGCGTGATTATTTTTACTGAAAAACGATACCGCCGAAAAACGGTATCCGGACGGCTTGATTTGAGTTTTGGTATTTTTGCCCGACGGGGTGAAAAATACAGTTGCTACGGCTCGATGAATCGTCAGAAATACTGAACTGTCATTCCCGCGCAGGCGGGAATCCAGAACTGGTCGGCACGGAAACTTATCGGGAAAAAGGTTTCTCCGGCCCTGAATCCTGGATTCCCACCTTCGTGGGAATGACGGTGGTAGATTTGGCGGATGCGGTGGATTCGGCAGGCCTCAACCCATCCCACAATTCACCCTGCCCGCCTTTTACGAATCTCGCCGCCATCCCGAAAACGCAAAAATGCCGTCTGAAGGATTTTCAGACGGCATTTTCGCGGGCAAATCAGTAAAAGACTTCGCGCCAGCTTTGCTGTTTTCATACCGCACGTCGGATCGGGCGGGTTTCGGAAGGGCGGTGAAATGAAACGCGGCGGACGGCACGGATGCCGTCTGAAAGCGGAGGGCCGGCCCGGCAGCGTCAGCCCAAGGCGAAAAGTTCCCTGCCGCGGTCTTTGAGCGATTGCTTGGCTTCGTCCGCGTAGGGGGCGAAGCGGCGGGTCAGTTCCCAAAAGGCAGGGCTGTGGTCGGGATGGGCGAGGTGGCAGAGTTCGTGTATGCAGACGTAGTCGGCAACGTATTCAGTGCGCCTACCAGCCGCCAGTTGAGGCGTATGCCTGTGGTTTTGCGGCACACGCCCCATAAGGTTTTGGCAGAGGTCAGCGAGGAGGAGGCGGGGAACAGTTGCGTGGCGCGGGCGTGGTGTTCGAGGCGGGGAAGCAGGGTAGCTTTGGGCTGCTGTTTCAGAAAGGTTGCTAACGAGTGCCGCCTGTTTGTCGTGCGTCTTCGGGAACGCGGATTTCAGACGGCATCAGTAGGATTTGCGTGTCTTGATGGGCGGTGAGGGCAAGCTGCCCTGCCGTGGAACCAGATATGTTCGGGCAGTCGGTTTGCCGTATTGTGCGGCGGTGTTTCGCCAGTATTCGCCGCAGGACGGCTTCGTTTTCGTACAGCCAGCGGTTTAGAGCGGAGACGGAGAAGCAGGGTGGGACGCTGATACTGACGGTATGTGTGCCGATAGGGCAGATAATCAGGTTTTTCTTGGCACGGCGTTTGATTTCTATGGTCAGTTCCATGCCGTCTGAAAGGGTGTGGACAAAGGCGGTCGCGCGGTTTCAGACGGCATTTTGGCGGCAAATGGGCCTTTGCCGGAAATGAGCGGCTGCTGCGTTTCGATGAGGGTGTTCGCATTTTGCCATCAATTCGGCTTCGCTGCCGCTTGCGCGGGATAGTCGGACAGATGACGACGGTGATTTCCCCGGATATTTGCAGAAAGGAATTTTTCTGGCCAAAATTCCGCCGCTGTTGAGGGGCGACGGGGACGATGTCCATCTCAAACATTTTCGCCATGCGTGCGCCGCCGAGTTTGTATTTGCCGCGCTTTCCGGGCGCAAGGCGCGTGCCTTCGGGGAGTCGGTAATCCAATAGCCTTCGTTTTTGCGCGCCAACCCCTGTTTTTATGAGCTGTTCGTTAGCTTCGCGGCGGTTGTTGCGGTCTATGCCTATGGTTTTGACCAGCTTCAAACCCCAGCCGAAAAAGGGGATTTTGAACAACTCGCGTTTGGCAACGTAAACCTGCGGCGGAAAAATGTCCTGAAGGGCAAGCGTTTCCCAGCCGCTTTGGTGTTTAGCGCAGATGACGGCGGGGCGGTCCGGAATGTGTTCCGCGCCGATGATGCGGTATTTGAGCCCGACGATGTGTTTGAGCGACCAGTTGAGAATGCCGACCCAGACCCTCGCCTATCTTAGCGCCCCGTCCCGGAAAGGCGAGGCGAGCAGCATAAAGGGAAAGAGGAAAATCAGGCTGGAACAGAGTATCAGCCAGTAAATCAGGTTGCGGATGATGAGCATGGTTTTTGCCTTTGTCGGAATACGGTATGTTCAGTCGGCTTGTAGTGCGGCGTTTTCCTGCATGATGTATTGTGAGAAATCGAGCAGGGTATCGAAAACCTGTGTGTGTTCGGGCACTCATGTCCGTGTTGGGAGAGCGTTTTTGCCTTTTCCGGTCAGAACCAGCGCGGGTTTTCCGCCGACGGCATCGATTGCCTGCAAATCGCGCAGGCTGTCGCCGACCAGCCAAGTTTCGAAGCTTGGGCGTTGAAGCGTTCGAGGATGTCTTCAATCATGCCCGGTTTGGGCTTGCGGCAGCCGCAGCCGTCGGTAGCCGGTATGCGGGCAGAACCAGATGCCGTCTATTTCCCCGCCTGCCTGACGGATGAGGCGGTGCATTTTGGCATGCATTTCGGTGAGGTCTTGAACGGTAAAATATTTGCGGCCGATGCCGGATTGGTTGGTGGCGACGGCAACGGTGCAGCCTGCCTGCGTCAGGAATGCCACCGCATCCATGCTGCCTTCGATAGGTATCCACTCGTCAACGGATTTGACGAAGTCGTCGCGGTCCTGGTTGATGACGCCGTCGCGATCGAGAATGATGAGTTTCATCACAGTTCCTTTGGGTTGGGCAGGTTCGGGGATGGCATTATACTGAAATATCGGTGGAAATGCGCCTGTGCTGCATTATATAATGCACGCTTTCGATAATAATTCGCAACGGCTCAGGTATGCCGTTTTGAGGAGAGGGGCGGGATGGTTGCCTATGTTTTCCTGTTTTTGTTTGTAACGGCGGCGTTGGTGCTGATTATCAGGTCGCACTACCGCTGGACGTATTTTTCGCATCCGCGCTGTTTGTCTTTTTGGCGGGCGGTATGCTGATGTTGACAGCTCAGTGGCAGCGTGCCTTGAATTTCGCTTCGGTCTGGTTTGTGGTGCTGATACTGTTCCACAGGCTGAAAATCCATTATTACAAACAGCCGCTGTTGATTTCCGACTTTTTGCTGATTGCCGACTGGCGGAATTGGGAAACGCTGTTCCACTATAAGGAAGCGGTTATCGGTATGGCGGGACTGCTGGCTTTGGCGGCATATGCGGTTTTCGGCTGGAGCGGTGCGGATGCTTTGGGTTTGCCGTGGCGTTGGGCGGGTGCGGTTCTGTTTGCGGCGGCGTTCGTGTCGATGCGGCATTTTTCCAAACATCCGGGCGCGGTAAAGACATGGCTGGACTCACTGCCGGACGACGGGCGCGACGTGTTTTTGAACCCTGCCGATGTCCTGTCGGGCGGTGTTTTTCCAAGCACCCGTGTTCGAGGGCGATGGGGAAGCGTTTGCCAGGCAGATGCCGTCTGAAACCCAGCCGTGCGGCATGTCGGATGAAAAACCCGATATTGTCGTTACCCTGATGGAATCGACGCTTGATCCGCACTGTTTCGACTTTGCCGCCGCCAAGATTCCCGATTTGAAAATGTTCGGACGGCAGGAAGATACCGTATTTTCCTCACCTTTGCGCGTGCATACTTTCGGCGGCGCAACGTGGAAGTCCGAATTTGCGTTTTTGGCGGGTGTTCCGTCACAGATTTCGGCGCGTTGGCAAGCGGCGTGTTTTACTCGGTCGTACCGCATTTGCAGACCGGTTTGGTCCGCAACCCTGCGCGAACACGGTTATTTTTGCGTGGCGCCTCGCCGTTTACCAAGGGCAACTACAATGCCAAGGCAGCATATGACCATTTCGGCTTTAATCTGATGTTCCAGCCGCAAGATTTGGGCTATCCCGCGCCGATGGGCAAAACCTGTGGCACATTTCCAGTGAGGAAATGATGCAGTATGCGCGGATGATTCTCGAAAAACGCCATCCCGATTTGGAAAAATGTGCGGCAGCCGATGTTCGTATATGCTGACCATGAAGGAACACGGACCGTATCGGACGGATACCGACAATGTGTTTGATTTGGATGCGCCTGATTTGAATGCGAAAACCGTATCCGCCTAATGACTATATCGGGCGCATTGCCGATTTGGACAAAGCAGTGGAAAGTTTCGACCGTTATCTGCACGAACGCGGCAAACCCTTTGTTTTTCGGTTATTTCGGCGATCATCAGGTACCGTTTGAGGGCGTGTCCGTCAGGAAGAAATGGGATTACGCGCAGCCAGATTATGTAACGCAGTTTGCCGTCAGGAGCAATATTGCTGGCGGATTCGTGCAGCGGCAGGATTTCCTCGACCTTGCCTTTGCAGGCGGCGTGCTGATGGAGGCGGCGGGTTTGGAAGCCAAAGACGGCTTCATGCGTGCGAATATGGCGATGCGCGGTTTGTGCGGCGGAGGGTTGGAAGACTGCCCGAACCGAGAGTTGGTCGGAAATTACCGCAACTATCTGTACGACGTTTTGAAAATTGCCCGTTAGCTTTTTGCCGCATGGCTGCATCGGTTAGGAAAAATGCCGTCTGAACAGGGCTTCAGACGGCATTTTGCCTTTATCCTTTAAATACGGGGACGAGTTCCATTTGGCTCAATACCTGTGCGGCGATGTTGGCGATGCCGAAAAGGAAGACCCAAACCATCAGCCACAAGCCGCCGTAAACTTTATAGGTTTTGCCTGCGCCGAATTTTTGGCGCGAACGGTAGAGCAGCATGGCGGGGATGATGCCTGTCCAGACGGTTGCCGCCAGGCCGACGTAGCCGATGGCGGTAACGAAGCCGGTAGGGGAAGAGCAGGCAGGAAATTAGAGGCGGCAGGAAGGTCAGCGCGGCGGTTTTGGTGCGGCCGGACATGCTGTCGTTCCATTTGAAAGATGTCGGCGATGTAGTCGAAGAGACCGAGCGTTACGCCGAGAAAAACGAGGTGGCGATTGCCATGTAGGAAAACAGGGACAATATTTTATCCATATTGCCGGTTTGGGCGAATTTGGACAGGGTTTCGATCAGGACGGAGACTTGCCCTTCGGCGGCGATGACGGGGTGCGAAACTCGTTGCGCGGCAGGTTGCCTTGGATGGCGACTTTGCCAGAGGACGTAAATCACCAGTGCGACCAGTGTGCCCGTCCAGATGGATTTCGCCACTTTGGGCGCGTCGCCTTTTAAAGTATTTGAGCAGGCTGGAGACGTTGCCGTGGAAGCCGAATGAAGCGAGGCAGACGGGCAGGGGCGGTGGCGACATAAATCCAGTAGCTGGTGCCGGCAGGGGCTTGGGTGTCGAACAGGACGGGTATTTTGGCATCGGCAATCAGGCCGCCGGTTGCCCAAATAAAGGTTAATACCATGCCGCCGATGAGGACGCTGGTGAAGCGGTCGACCAAGCGTGCGGATGCCCATACGCAAAAGGCGAGGATGCCGAAGAAGACGAGTTGTCCGACGGTGAGTGAAACATCGCCGCCTACCGCGCTGCCGATGCCCTTTGGCGGTCAGGTCGCCGCCGACGAAGATGTAGGCGTAGGGTGAGCAGGTATAAAACGAAAGCGACGGCGATGCCGTTGATGATGTTCCAAACCCGTCCGAGCAGGTCTTTGACCATGGTGTCGAAACTTGCGCCGTGCGGATAGTGGGTGTTGACTTCCAAAAATCATCAGGCCGCTGGAAAGCATGGAAAACCAGGTGTACAGCAACACGGCCAGCGAGCCGGTAAACCATACGCCGGATGTGGCGGTCGGGTTGGCAAGCATGCCTGCGCCGATAACCGTACCGGCGATAATCATCGCGCCGCCGAACAGGGAAGGGGTTTTGGTTGACATTGTTTATCTTCTTCTAGAAATGCGTGGCCGCCATTATGCCGTAAAGTGCGGGGGCTGTAAGGTGTTTGGTCATGCCGTCTGAAAGTCTGTTCAGACGGCATGACGTTCCATAGTATAATCTTTTTCCTTTTGGGCAACGGTGGCGCCGCCGTGTTTTTGAAATGATGGGAGGCAGGATGTCTGACAGAAAAATATAATGTGGACGCAGAGGAAATTGCCATTCAGCCGGATTGCCGACAAATGGTGGGACAAGTCGGGCGAATTCAAGCCTGCACGACATCAATCCGCTCCGGCTCGATTATATCGACGGACACGCGGATTTGCGCGGCAAACGGGTTTTTGGATGTAGGCTGCGGCGGCGGCATCCTGGCGGAAAGCATGGCGCGGCGCGGCGCGGCGTTTGTAAAGCGGCATCGATATGGCGGAGCAGTCGTTGGAAACCGCCCGCCTGCACGCGGCTTTGAACAATGTCGCCGATATCGAATACGAATGTATTCGCGTGGAAGACCTTGCCGAGGCGGAACCGCACTCGTTCGATGTGGTAACGTGCATGGAAATGATGGAACACGTTCCCGATCCCGCCGCCATCGTGCGTGCTTTGTGCAGCTGGTCAAGCCGGACGGCATGGTGTTTTTTCCACCATCAATAAAAACCCGAAATCGTACCTGCATCTGATTGTGGCGGCGGAATATCTGTTGAAGTTTGTCCCCAAAGGCACGCACGACTGGAAAAATTCATCGCGCCTGCTGAGCTGGCGCGGATGTGTCGTCAGGCGGGCTTGGATGTGGCGGATACGAAGGGTATGACTTACCATGTGTTGTCGCAAACTTATGCCCCTGTGCGATTCGACCGATGTGAATTATATGTTTGCCTGCCGTCCGGCGTTCTGACGGCAGGGTTTGCCCGTTTTTGAGCAAGTGAGTTGATATGTCTGTCTATACCAGTGTTTCCGATGATGAAATGCGCGGCTTCCTGAGCGGTTACGATTTGGGGAATTTGTTTCCCTGCAGGGCATCGCGCAGGGGATTACCAACAGCAATTATTTTCTGACGACAACTTCGGGACGTTATGTGCTGACCGTGTTTGAAGTGTTGAAACAGGAAGAGCTGCCGTTTTTTTCTGGAGCTTAACCGGCATTTGAGTATGAAGGGCGTGGCGGTTGCCGCGCCGGTTGCGCGCAAAGACGGTCGGCTTGATTCCGTTTTGGCGGGCAAAGCCCGCCTGCCTGGTTGCCTGCCTGAAAGGTTCGGATACCGCGCTGCCGACGGCTGAGCAGTGTTTTTCATACCGGTGCGATGTTGGCCAAAATGCACCTTGCCGCCGCCGATTTCCCTTTGAAATGGAAAACCCGCGTTACGATGCGTGGTGGACGGAGGCGTGCACCCGGCTGCCGCCCTGTCCTGTCGCAAGACGATGCCGCGCTGCTGTGTTCCGAAATCGATGCGCTGAAGGACAATCTCGGCAATCATCTGCCTTCGGGCATCATCCATGCCGACCTGTTTAAAAGACAATGTGTTGCTTGACGGCGGTCAGGTATCGGGCTTCATCGATTTCTATTATGCCTGCCGGGGCAATTTTTATGTATGACTTGGCGATTGCGGTCAACGATTGGGCAAGGACGGCGGACAATAAGTTGGATGAGGTGTTGAAAAAGGCGTTTATCGGCGGTTGCGAGGGCGTGCGCCCTTGAGTACCGAAGAAAAGGCGTATTTCCCGACCGCCCAACGTGCCGGCTGCATCCGTTTTTGGGTGTCACGCCTGTTGGATTTTCATTTTTCCGCAGGAGGGCGAGATGACGTTTATCAAAGACCCGAACGCGTTCCGCAACCTGCTGTTGAGTTTGGGTTGATACCGTCTGCCGGGTAGGAATCCGATGCCGTCTGAAAGGGTTTCAGACGGCATTTTGTTTCAGGTTTGAATATGTTTTCCGGTCCGGTGTACCGGTTTCGGTTGCTTTGTTACGCACCCGCGCCGGTGTTTGCCTCTGAATTCCGGCGGTTGGTAGAGGTTTGACTGCGGACGGATAAAATTGTGCAGTCATTTTTGATTGGCTTTGGGTACAATCCCGCCATTATGTTTTGAAATGGGAAAAACGGATGGATATGCGGCGTTGGGCGGTTGTCGGATTGGTTACGCTGCCGCCCCTGTTTTTTGGACCGCGATGGTGCTTTCGCCTTTGTGGGCGATGGCGGCGTATGATGGTTTGGCATGGGGCGCGGTGCTGTCGGATGCTTATATGCTTGAACGTTTGGCGTGGACGGTATTTCAGGCGGCGGTAACCTGTATCTTGGTGCTTCCCTTTGGGCGTACCTGTCGCGTGGGTGCTGGCGCGGCTGGCGTTTCCGGGGCGGACTTTTCGTGCTGCGCCTGTTGATGCTGCCTTTCGTGATGCCCACGTTGGTGGCGGGCGTGGGCGTGCTGGCCCTGTTCGGGGCGGACGGTCTGTTGTGGCGCGGCTGGCAGGGATACGCCGTATCTGTTGTTGTACGGCAATGTGTTTTTAACCTTCCTGTGTTGGTCAGGGCGGCATATCAGGGGTTTGTGCAGTGCCTGCGGCACGGCTTCAGACGGCACGGACATTGGGCGCGGGGGCGTGGCGGCGGTTTTGGGACATTGAAATGCCCGTTTTGCGCCCGTGGCTTGCCGGCGGCGTGTGCCTTGTTTTCCTGTATTGTTTTTCCGGGTTCGGGCTGGGACGCTGCTGCTGTGGCAGCCGTTATGCCACGGTCGAAGTGGAAATTTACCAGTTGGTCATGTTCGAACTCGATATGGCGGTTGCTTCGGTGCTGGTGTGGCTGGTGTTGGGGGTAACGGCGGCGGCGGGATTGCTGTATGCGTGGTTCGGCAGGCGTGCGGGTTCGGATAAGGCGGTTTCCCCTGTGATGCCGTCTGAACCGCAGTCGGTCGGGGAATATGTGCTGCTGGCGTTTGCGGCGGCGGTGTTGGGCATATGCTGCCTGTTCCCGCTGGCGGCGGTCGTGGTAAAGGCCTGTTCTGCGGGAGCATCTTGGCAGGTATTGGCGGAACGCGAAACTTGGCAGGCGGTGTGGAATACTTTGCGCTTCTCGGCGGCGGCGGTATTTTTCGGCAGCGGTATTGGGCGTCATGTATGCGGCAGCGGCGCGGCGGCTGGCGTGGATGCGCGGGCTGATGTTTTGCCGTTTATGGTATCGCCGGTTTGTGTTTCGGCAGGCGTTCTGCTGCTTTATCCGCAGTGGACGGCTTCGTTGCCGTTGCTGCTGGCGATGTATGCGCTGCTGGCTTATCCGTTTGTAGCAAAAGATGTTTTATCGGCCTGGGATGCGCTGCCTCCGGATTACGGCAGGGCGGCGGCGGGTTTGGGCGCAAACGGCTTTCAGACGGCATACCGTATTACGCTCCCCTTTTGAAACCGGCGTTGCGGCGCGGTCTGACCTGGCGGCGGCAACCTGCGTGGGCGAATTTGCGGCGACACTGTTTCTGTCGCGTCCGGAATGGCAGACGTTGACGACTTTGATTTATGCCTATTTGGGACGCGCGGGTGCGGACAATTACGCGCGGGCGATGGTGTTGACATTGCTGTTGTCGGCATTTGCGGTGGGCATTTTCCTGCTGCTGGACAACGGTGAAGGCGGAAAACGGACGGAAACGTTATAATGTGAACCCTTTTTCAGAGGACGGCAAAAATGAGCGAGTTGAGCGAAATCCTTTCCTATAATCAGAAGTTTGTCGAGTCGGGCGAATATGAGAAATATTTTACCGACAAATATCCGGGCAGGGAGTTGGCGATTTTGTCCTGCATGGATGCGCGGATTATCGAGTTGCTGCCCAATGCTTTGGGGTTGAGGAACGGCGATGCCAAACTGATTAAAAATGCAGGCGCGCTGGTTGCGCATCCGTGGGGTTCGGTCGCGAGGAGCCTGCTGGTTGCCGTGTTTGAACTGAAAGTCAAAGAAATCATGGTCATCGCCCATCACGATTGCGGTATGCAGGGTTTGAATGCGGCCGGCTTTTCTCGGCAAGGTGCTGAAAGCAATATTCCCGACGACCGTATCGAAACCCTGCGTTATGCAGGTGTCGACCTCGACGGCTGGCTGACCGGTTTCGACAACGTTGAAGACAGCGTGCGCCATACGGTCGAACTCATCCGCCGCCATCCGTTGATGCCGCGCCATATTGCCGTTCACGGATTGGTCATCCATCCCGTTACCGGCAAACTGACCCTGATTGTGGACGGCAGTGTTTTCAGACGGCATGGACTTATCGGAAGGAATGGAAACATCATGAAGAAAATCGGACTGTTCGGCGGCACTTTCGACCCGATACACAACGGGCATCTTCATATTGCCCGCGCCTTTGCCGATGAAATCGGGTTGGACACGGTTGTTTTCCTGCCGGCAGGCGGCCCGTATCACAAAGACGCCGCCTCCGCTTCCGCCGCCGACCGCCTTGCCATGGTCGAACTGGCGACGGCAGAAGATGCGCGTTTTTGCCGTCAGCGACTGCGACATCGTCCGAGAAGGTGCAACCTATACTTTTTGATACCGTCCAAATTTTTCCGCCAGCAGTTCCCATCCGCGCAACTCTGGTGGCTGATGGGCAGCGACAGCCTGATGAAGCTGCACACATGGAAAAATGGCAGATGCTCGTGCGCGAAACCAATATCGCCGTCGCCATGCGGCAGGGCGACAGCCTGCACCAAACCCCGCGCGAACTGCACGCATGGCTGGGCAAGTCCCTTCAGGACGGCAGCGTCCGCATCTTGTCCGCCCCGATGCATAATGTGTCGTCAACGGAAATCCGCCGCGCCGGTGTTTCAGACGGCATCCCACCTGCCGCCGCCCGTTATATCCGAGAACACCGGCTGTACGAAAAATTATGATAAATAATACTCACTAGAAATATGAACAGCAGAACTAAACTTCGAGTTAATAAAATAATCGAACTGAAGCATCATATTGAGAATTGGGAAACTCAAACAAGCGAAGAGATCGAAAAGCTTCTTGTTGATTTTGAGAAACAGCCTAGGCAAGAAATGTCTTCTTATTATACGGAGCTTTTTAGAGATGTTCAATTTGCGGGTGTTTTGGTGCAAATAGCAAATAAGTATGCGGAAAACAGTAAAATCAATCGCTGTATAGTATCTGCTCTTGGGATGATGATGTGGAGGTATAAGCTTCCTGAGAGTGAGGAAATATATCGCCTTATGTTAGCGAATATTCAAAGAAAGGGAGTAGCTCTTTTTGTAGCATTTCATCTCCCTAAGATGAAAATGTTTGAGGAATTCCCGAATAAATGGGCCTATTTTATGAGTATACCTAAACTCTCTCCTAAAAAGACTTCTGCGGAATACTTTACTGACTTGGTCGAAGAATACATTTACTTTGTACCTATGATGTATAAGTCAGAATTGATTCAATACTTCAGTTTGAAATATAGTAGAAACAAAAAGTGAATTTCTAAAAAGATAGATACAATACTAATAACCCTGCAGGATTAGTACTTAATTGAGTAATTTTTGAGGAAAAATATCAACCCGAAAAAGTCAAATCAGTAAGGAACGGCTATAATGCCGTCTGAAAACATCCCGTTAGGAACATAATGAACGAACAAGAACTGCAAGACCTGCAAAAAATGGTCGAGGTCGCCGTCAACGCCCTCGAAGACATCAAAAGCCAAAGACATTTCCGTTCTCGAAACGCAAGACAAAACTTCGCTGTTTGCCAGAATGATTATCGCCAGCGGCGACAGTACGCGCCAAGTCAAAGCCCTTGCCAACAACGTTGCCGTCGATTTGAAAGAGCCGGTTTTGAAATCCTCAGTACCGAAGGCGACAGCGGCGAATGGACGTTGGTTGATGCAGGAGACCTCGTTGTCCACGTTATGCTCCCTGCCGTGCGCGACTTCTACGACATCGACACCCTCTGGGGCGGCGAGAAACCGAGTTTCCACGCCGGAATGCAGAAGCCGTGGCACGCTGCAGACTGATTCCCGATGCCGTCTGAATGTTCAGACGGCATTTTCCTGTAAGGGAGAAAGCATTGAACATTACCGTCTTGGCAGTCGGCACCAAAATGCCGCGCTGGGTTGATGAGGCCGTCGCCGAATACGCCAAACGCTTCGGACGCGACGTCGCCTACGCACTCAAAGAAATCAAACCCGAAAAACGCGGCGCGGGCGTGAATGCCGCCCAAGGTATGGCGGCGGAAGAAAAACGCATTCTTGAAGCCGTTCCGCAAGGCGCGTTTCTCGTCGTTCTTGACGAACGCGGCAAAGCACCGACCTCCGTCGAGCTTGCGGAACACCTCAAAAGCTGGCAGCAAAACGGCGAACACGTCTGCTTCGTCATCGGCGGTGCGGACGGCATGACCGACCGCCTCAAACAACAAGCCCGCATGATGATGCGCCTGTCCAGCCTCACCCTGCGCGCACGGGATGGTACGCGTCCTTCTGACCGAACAACTCTACCGCGCCGTCTCCATCCTGCACAACCATCCTTATCATCGGAATAAGAAGGCTTTTGTCTGTACCCTAATCGGTTAAAAATCATCCCGTTATTTCTGAACACACAGCAAAGGAATCCGCTATGGCACGCATGGTATTCTGCGTTAAGCTCAACAAAGAAGCTGAAGGCATGAAATTCCCACCGCTTCCCAACGAATTGGGCAAGCGCATTTTTGAAAACGTATCGCAAGAAGCATGGATGGCGTGGACGCGCCACCAAACCATGCTGATTAACGAAAACCGCTTAAGCCTTGCCGATCCGCGCGCGCGCGAATATCTGGCGCAGCAGATGGAGCAGTATTTCTTCGGCGACGGCGCGGATGCCGTTCAGGGATACGTTCCGCAATAACGGTTTTCCGTTTTGGACACAGGCCGTCCGAAACTGCTTCAGACGGCCTTTAAAAATACGCCGGACAACTTTATCTTCACGCAACCGGACAAATTTTGACATTGGGCAATGTTAAAAAATCCCGTTATTTCCAACCGCGCTTTCAGGAGCAGATGATATGCAACACGACGTTTACGACTACACCGCGCATACGGTTTCTAAAAACACCGTCCTGCAGAAAAACCTACCGCCTGCTCGGATTTTCATTCATTCCGGCAGCCGCAGGCGCGGCACTTGCCGCCAATGTCGGCTTTAATTTTTACGCCGTCTTCGGTTCGCGCTGGATAGGGTTTGCCGTCGTGCTGGCGTTTTCTACGGTATGATCCACTTCATCGAGAAAAACCGTTACAGCAATACCGGCGTTGCCCTGCTGATGGTATTCACATTCGGTATGGGCGTATTGATCGGCCCCGTGCTGCAATACGCGCTCCATATTGTCCCGACGGTGCGAAAATCGTTGGCATTGCCGCCGCGATGACCGCCGCCGTCTTTTTAACGATGTCCGCCTTGGCGCGCCGAACTCGGCTCGATATGAACGCGCTCGGACGCTTCCTGACCGTAGGTGCGGTCATTCTGATGGTCGCCGTGGTTGCCAATCTGTTTTTGGGTATCCCCGCGCTGGCCTTGACCATTTCCGCCGGTTTTGTCTTGTTCGGTTCCTTAATGATTATGTGGCAGGTACGCACCGTCATCGACGGCGGCGAAGACAGCCACATCAGCGCGGCACTAACACTGTTTATCTCGCTTTACAACATCTTCAGCGGCCTGCTCAACATCCTGCTGTCCTTAAACGGCGATGACTGATGTAGGCGAAACACCATGCAAACCATGCCGTCTGAAAGCACTTATTTCAGACGGCATTTTGTATTGGGCATACAATACGGATACACATTCATCAACATACGGCCGACCATGCTGTCGGAAGGAATCATATGTCACCGAATACACCGCGCCGCGCCGTTTATGCCGGCAGTTTCGATCCGCCCACATTAGGGCATCTGTGGATGATACGGCAGGCGCAATCTATGTTTGACGAACTCATCGTCGCCATCGGCATTAATCCCGACAAACGCAGCACCTACACGATAGCCGAAAGGCGGGATATGCTGCACGATATTACTAAAATGTTTCCCAACGTCAGAACCGATGTATTTGAAAACCGGTTTTTGGTGCATTACGCCCGTGAGGTAGATGCAGGATTCATCGTGCGCGGCATCCGTTCCGCCTCCGATTATGAATACGAACGCTCCATGCGCCATATCAACAGCGACCTCGCCCCCGAAATATCCACCGTATTCCTTATGCCGCCGCGCGAAATTTGCCAGTGTCGTCCACTATGGTCAAAAGGACTGGTCGGGCCGGAAGGCTGGATGGAAACTGTCAAAAGATATGTGCCGCCGGCTGTGTACCAAAAATGATTGCAGAACATCACAACAATGCCTGACAGAAAGCTTCTGTCAAATATATTCAGGTTCAAATATGTGGGAAATCTTATTCAGACACCAAGATTTTGTCGCCATCAATAAACCCTCAAGGCATATCCGTCCACCGTTCCGACGGCGAAGTCAGTCTGACGGCAACACTTGCGGCACAGTTGGGCGTAGAAAAGGTATGGTTGCTGCACAGGTTGGACAAGCAGACCGGAGGCATATTGCTGTTTGCCCTTAATCCCCAAAGTGCCGCTGTTCTTGCCGCACAGTTTGCCGAAAAGGAAAATGAAGAAAACCTATTTGGCTTTGTCCGACCGCAAACCGTCCAAAAACAAGGATGGATAAAAGGCGGCATGGAAAAATCCAGACGCGGAATGTGGAAGCTGACGCGCAATATGGAAAAATATTGCCGTTACCCGGTTTTTCAGTATACGTATCAGTGAAAAATGCGGCTGTTCATTCTTGAGCCTCATACCGGTAAGACACATCAGCTGAGAGTGGCAATGAAAAGTCTGGGTAGTCCTATTTTGGGGGACCGCTTATATGGAGGGACAGAATCCGAAACTACGTTCCTGTATGCATGGAAAAATACAATTTACCTATCAACAACAAGAAATCGAAATTACTGCACCTTTGAAAAATGCATGGCAGGCTGAAAATATCTCTCATGTGCTGGAAGAATTTTTATATGGCAAAAGCAGGTTAATAAATATAAATTAATTTATAAACAATATGATAAATATTTTTATAAAAATTTTTCAAGAAAAACGGTTGACCGCAAATCTCTTCAAGCGTATAGTTCGCTTCTTCGCTGCTGACGAAGCGGCGGTGATGAAGCAGTTCAAACGCTCTTTAACAAAACAGATTACCGATAAGTGTGAGTGCCTTGAGCCTCACACTGTTTGAAAGACAGACAAGATAATGTTTTGAACATTGTCCTGTTGGTTTCTTTGAAGCAGACCAGAAGTTAAAAAGTTAGAGATTGAACATAAGAGTTTGATCCTGGCTCAGATTGAACGCTGGCGGCATGCTTTACACATGCAAGTCGGACGGCAGCACAGAGAAGCTTGCTTCTTGGGTGGCGAGTGGCGAACGGGTGAGTAACATATCGGAACGTACCGAGTAGTGGGGGATAACTGATCGAAAGATCAGCTAATACCGCATACGTCTTGAGAGAGAAAGCAGGGGACCTTCGGGCCTTGCGCTATTCGAGCGGCCGATATCTGATTAGCTAGTTGGTGGGGTAAAGGCCCACCAAGGCGACGATCAGTAGCGGGTCTGAGAGGATGATCCGCCACACTGGGACTGAGACACGGCCCAGACTCCTACGGGAGGCAGCAGTGGGGAATTTTTGGACAATGGGCGCAAGCCTGATCCAGCCATGCCGCGTGTCTGAAGAAGGCCTTCGGGTTGTAAAAGGACTTTTGTCAGGGAAGAAAAAGGCTGTTGCTAATATCAGCGGCTGATGACGGTACCTGAAGAATAAGCACCGGCTAACTACGTGCCAGCAGCCGCGGTAATACGTAGGGTGCGAGCGTTAATCGGAATTACTGGGCGTAAAGCGAGCGCAGACGGTTACTTAAGCAGGATGTGAAATCCCCTGGGCTCAACCTGGGAACTGCGTTCTGAACTGGGTGACTAGAGTGTGTCAGAGGGAGGTAGAATTCCACGTGTAGCAGTGAAATGCGTAGAGATGTGGAGGAATACCGATGGCGAAGGCAGCCTCCTGGGATAACACTGACGTTCATGCTCGAAAGCGTGGGTAGCAAACAGGATTAGATACCCTGGTAGTCCACGCCCCTAAACGATGTCAATTAGCTGTTGGGCAACTTGATTGTTCAGTAGCGTAGCTAACGCGTGAAATTGACCGCCTGGGGAGTACGGTCGCAAGATTAAAACTCAAAGGAATTGACGGGGACCCGCACAAGCGGTGGATGATGTGGATTAATTCGATGCAACGCGAAGAACCTTACCTGGTCTTGACATGTACGGAATCCTCCAGAGACGGAGGAGTGCCTTCGGGAGCCGTAACACAGGTGCTGCATGGCTGTCGTCAGCTCGTGTCGTGAGATGTTGGGTTAAGTCCCGCAACGAGCGCAACCCTTGTCATTAGTTGCCATCATTCAGTTGGGCACTCTAATGAGACTGCCGGTGACAAGCCGGAGGAAGGTGGGGATGACGTCAAGTCCTCATGGCCCTTATGACCAGGGCTTCACACGTCATACAATGGTCGGTACAGAGGGTAGCCAAGCCGCGAGGTGGAGCCAATCTCACAAAAACCGATCGTAGTCCGGATTGCACTCTGCAACTCGAGTGCATGAAGTCGGAATCGCTAGTAATCGCAGGTCAGCATACTGCGGTGAATACGTTCCCGGGTCTTGTACACACCGCCCGTCACACCATGGGAGTGGGGGATACCAGAAGTAGGTAGGATAACCGCAAGGGGTCCGCTTACCACGGTATGCTTCATGACTGGGGTGAAGTCGTAACAAGGTAGCCGTAGGGGAACCTGCGGCTGGATCACCTCCTTTCTAGAGAAAGAAGAGGCTTTAGGCATTCACACTTATCGGTAAACTGAAAAAGATGCGGAAGAAGCTTTGAGTGAAGGCAAGGTTCGCTTAAGAAGAGAATCCGGGTTTGTAGCTCAGCTGGTTAGAGCACACGCTTGATAAGCGTGGGGTCGGAGGTTCAAGTCCTCCCAGACCCACTCAATAACGGGGGCATAGCTCAGTTGGTAGAGCACCTGCTTTGCAAAGCAGGGGGTCATCGGTTCGATCCCTGTTTGCCTCCACTAAAAACTTTTGCAAATCAAAGTAATCCAGTTGCTTTTATTTTTATTTGTACTTTTATATTTTATAGCAACTTATTTTGATTTGCGGAGTAAAATAACGACGCATCGATCTTTAACAAATTGGAAAGCCGAAATCAACAAACAAAGACAATGAGTTTGTTTTGATTTTTACCTTTTGCAAAGGGTAAAAAATCTCTGCGAGAGAAAAAGAAAACAAACACAGTATTTGGGTGATGATTGTATCGACTTAATCCTGAAACACAAAAGGCAGGATTAAGACACAACAAAGCAGTAAGCTTTATCAAAGTAGGAATTTCAAGTTTACTTCCCTAGTCAACGGGTAGGTAAACGAAGTCAAAGAGGTTCTTGAAATGATAGAGTCAAGTGAATAAGTGCATCAGGTGGATGCCTTGGCGATGATAGGCGACGAAGGACGTGTAAGCTCTGCGAAAAGCGCGGGGAGCTGGCAATAAAGCTATGATCCCGCGATGTCCGAATGGGGAAACCCACTGCATTCTGTGCAGTATCCTAAGTTGAATACATAGACTTAGAGAAGCGAACCCGGAGAACTGAACCATCTAAGTACCCGGAGGAAAAGAAATCAACCGAGATTCCGCAAGTAGTGGCGAGCGAACGCGGAGGAGCCTGTACGTGATAACTATCGAGATAGAAGAACAAGCTGGGAAGCTTGACCATAGTGGGTGATAGTCCCGTATTCGAAATCTCAATAGTGGTACTAAGCGTACGAAAAAGTAGGGCGGGACACGTGAAATCCTGTCTGAATATGGGGGGACCATCCTCCAAGGCTAAATACTCATCATCGACCGATAGTGAACCAGTACCGTGAGGGAAAGGCGAAAAGAACCCCGGGAGGGGAGTGAAATAGAACCTGAAACCTGATGCATACAAACAGTGGGAGCACCCTGAGGTGTGACTGCGTACCTTTTGTATAATGGGTCAACGACTTACATTCAGTAGCGAGCTTAACTGAATAGGGAGGCGTAGGGAAACCGAGTCTTAATAGGGCGAACAGTTGCTGGGTGTAGACCCGAAACCGAGTGATCTATCCATGGCCAGGTTGAAGGTGCCGTAACAGGTACTGGAGGACCGAACCCACGCATGTTGCAAAATGCGGGGATGAGCTGTGGATAGGGGTGAAAGGCCAAACAAACTCGGAGATAGCTGGTTCTCCCCGAAAAACTATTTAGGTAGTGCCTCGAGCAAGACACTGATGGGGGTAAAGCACTGTTATGGCTAGGGGGTTATTGCAACTTACCAACCCATGGCAAACTCAGAATACCATCAAGTGGTTCCTCGGGAGACAGATAGCGGGTGCTAACGTCCGTTGTCAAGAGGGAAACAACCCAGACCGCCAGCTAAGGTCCCAAATGATAGATTAAGTGGTAAACGAAGTGGGAAGGCCCAGACAGCCAGGATGTTGGCTTAGAAGCAGCCATCATTTAAAGAAAGCGTAATAGCTCACTGGTCGAGTCGTCCTGCGCGGAAGATGTAACGGGGCTCAAATCTATAACCGAAGCTGCGGATGCCAGTTTACTGGCATGGTAGGGGAGCGTTCTGTAGGCCGATGAAGGTGCATTGTAAAGTGTGCTGGAGGTATCAGAAGTGCGAATGTTGACATGAGTAGCGATAAAGCGGGTGAAAAGCCCGCTCGCCGAAAGCCCAAGGTTTCCTACGCAACGTTCATCGGCGTAGGGTGAGTCGGCCCCTAAGGCGAGGCAGAAATGCGTAGTCGATGGGAAACAGGTTAATATTCCTGTACTTGATTCAAATGCGATGTGGGGACGGAGAAGGTTAGGTTAGCAAGCTGTTGGAATAGCTTGTTTAAGCCGGTAGTGGAAGACTTAGGCAAATCCGGGTCTTCTTAACACCGAGAAGTGATGACGAGTGTCTACGGACATGAAGTAACCGATACCACGCTTCCAGGAAAAGCCACTAAGCTTCAGTTTGAATCGAACCGTACCGCAAACCGACACAGGTGGGCAGGATGAGAATTCTAAGGCGCTTGAGAGAACTCGGGAGAAGGAACTCGGCAAATTGATACCGTAACTTCGGGAGAAGGTATGCCCTCTAAGGTTAAGGACTTGCTCCGTAAGCCCTGGAGGGTCGCAGAGAATAGGTGGCTGCGACTGTTTATTAAAAACACAGCACTCTGCTAACACGAAAGTGGACGTATAGGGTGTGACGCCTGCCCGGTGCTGGAAGGTTAATTGAAGATGTGCAAGCATCGGATCGAAGCCCCAGTAAACGGCGGCCGTAACTATAACGGTCCCTAAGGTAGCGAAATTCCTTGTCGGGTAAGTTCCGACCCGCACGAATGGCGTAACGATGGCCACACTGTCTCCTCCTGAGACTCAGCGAAGTTGAAGTGGTTGTGAAGATGCAATCCCACCCGCTGCTAGACGGAAAGACCCCTGTGAACCTTTACTGTAGCTTTGCATTGGACTTTGAAGTCACTTGTGTAGGATAGGTGGGAGGCTTTAGAAGCAGAGACGCCAGTCTCTGTGGAGCCGTCCTTGAAATACCACCCTGGTGTCTTTGAGGTTCTAACCCAGACCCGTAATCCGGGTCGGGGACCGTGCATGGTAGGCAGTTTGACTGGGGCGGTCTCCTCCCAAAGAGTAACGGAGGAGTTCGAAGGTTACCTAGGTCCGGTCGGAAATCGGACTGATAGTGCAATGGCAAAAGGTAGCTTAACTGCGAGACCGACAAGTCGAGCAGGTGCGAAAGCAGGACATAGTGATCCGGTGGTTCTGTATGGAAGGGCCATCGCTCAACGGATAAAAGGTACTCCGGGGATAACAGGCTGATTCCGCCCAAGAGTTCATATCGACGGCGGAGTTTGGCACCTCGATGTCGGCTCATCACATCCTGGGGCTGTAGTCGGTCCCAAGGGTATGGCTGTTCGCCATTTAAAGTGGTACGTGAGCTGGGTTTAAAACGTCGTGAGACAGTTTGGTCCCTATCTGCAGTGGGCGTTGGAAGTTTGACGGGGGCTGCTCCTAGTACGAGAGGACCGGAGTGGACGAACCTCTGGTGTACCGGTTGTAACGCCAGTTGCATAGCCGGGTAGCTAAGTTCGGAAGAGATAAGCGCTGAAAGCATCTAAGCGCGAAACTCGCCTGAAGATGAGACTTCCCTTGTGGTTTAACCACACTAAAGAGTCGTTCGAGACCAGGACGTTGATAGGTGGGGTGTGGAAGCGCGGTAACGCGTGAAGCTAACCCATACTAATTGCTCGTGAGGCTTGACTCTATCATTTGAAGAACTTCAAAAGATAAAAGCTTACTGACTGATTCAGTCATCACCGAAATATATTGATTAAGGCTTTACCGATTTGTAACAGTTTAAGTTTGGCGGCCATAGCGAGTTGGTCCCACGCCTTCCCATCCCGAACAGGACCGTGAAACGACTCAGCGCCGATGATAGTGTGGTTCTTCCATGCGAAAGTAGGTCACTGCCAAACACCCATTCAGAAAACCCCCGGATATCCGGGGGTTTTTGCTTTGCATGGAAAAAATGTCGGGGGTGGTAGGACGGTATCTGTACGGTGTCCGGTTGGGTTTGTGGAGGGACAACTTGAAACTTTGGGATATTCATTTTAAAATGACGTAATTTTATTATTTACCACACGTTGAAGGAAAAACCATGAAAAAAATGTTTGTATTGTTCTGTATGCTGTTCTCCTGCGCCTTCTCTTTTGCTGCGGTAAACGTCAATGCCGCTTCCCAGCAGGAATTGGAGGCACTGCCGGGAATAGGTCCGGCGAAGGCAAAGGCCATTGTGGAATACCGTGCGCAAAACGGTGCGTTCAAGTCTGTGGACGAGTTGACGAAGGTTAAGGGTATCGGCCCTGCGGTGTTGGCGAAGCTGAAGGATCAGGCTTCTGTCGGTGCGCCTGCGGCTAAGGCCCCCGCTAAACCGGCTATACCGGCCGCTAAAAATAGAGCGTAAAGTGCCGATAAAGTGCCGTCTGACCATAGGTCGGGCGGCGTTTTTATTGTGTGTGCTTTTATAGTGGGGCAGGGTGTTTGATTTCGTTATGGCTGTGTTGATGGAATTAAAATTTGCTGTTTCGATAATGGTTGCTTATGAGCGTAAAGTCAACTATTGTATGCCCGCTCAAGAGAGAATGGGGCGTACATATTTGATTTTAATTGACTATGTGCCATCTGAAAATTGCTTTTCAGACGGCATTTCAGTTTGTGTGAAACAATGAGGTAAACTGCGCTACGGGAATATTTCTGTTGAAAATGGGCAAAGGCGGCACTTCTATATTGCCTTTCATGCGTAAGGAAATTAGAACGTTGCGGCTACTGCGGAAACCATATTCGTTGAATTTTATACCGCCCATTTTGAATTTGTTGCCATCTAAGATAAGCTCGGCGTTGCGGGTTGCACCATGGTGGTAGTACGGGCCAAACTCTATATCTAGACCGTCGGTCAGTTGTTTGCCCTCATTTAGACTGGCGCAAATTCCCATACTTTGGTGCTTGTGCTGATATCGTGGGAAGCCCCCATTTGAGTGGTCGCCACCTTGGTTTTGCTGCGCAAATCCACATGGGGATCTGCTCACGGGTTAGGGACCAGCCTTCACAAGGTTTTGATGAATTTCGCTGTCTATAAGGTGTTTACCTTTTGAAGAGACACGCGCCTTTCTCCCAGAGGACATTCTGCTTGGATGTACTGTATCCCCGACTAATGCTGCTACGGAAGCGTGTGGATTCGCTGACCGATTGGGTGTGGGTATAGCCGGCATACACTGTAGCTGTTTTGTTTATTATGTCCGTTAAGTTTCTCCTCCTTCCTTATCGTAGATATCGATTTTATTTTTGTTGTGCGTCGCTTCAAAACACATACCGTGGCGTTCGTCAAACAGCATGTCCGCACGCAAACCGATAACCGGCTTGCGTTGTTTTTCAAATTGCCAGTAGTGCCTTTCCGGTAAAGACTTTGTACTTGCCTTTTGGCGATAAAAATCGAGAACGTTTGCCATTGTGTCGGCGAAAACGGCTGCCAATGAGCGTGTAAGTAAGGTTTTTTTCATGTCCTGTTTTCTGCAATGAAGATAAGTTAAAAAGATTGCAGGGAAATGCCCACTTATCAATTAAATCTTTTCTCAATTAATTCGTTTATTTTTCTTTTCAAGGGGTTTCTGTGTATTTTCGGTTGTTTCGGTTTTGCCGTGCAGGTTTGCCCGAATGAATGGCGAGTATTGTTTTTATCAATTTATTTTCTTTTTATTTGGAATAAAAATTTTTTTAAAATATTAAAAAAATATGAAATTTAAAAATCTATAAAAAAAGCTTTGTCGGTTATTTTGGAATAAAATAGCTTTGCGGTGGACTATTGAGCTTGTTATGGTTATACAAACCATGTAATCTATATACAAAACCAATCAGGAAAGATACCCGATGACACACCATTACCCCACTGACGATATTAAGATTAAAGAAGTTAAAGAACTGCTGCCGCCGATTGCCCATCTTTACGAACTGCCGATTTCTAAAGAGGCTTCGGGTCTGAGTTCACCGTACGCGTCATGAGATTTCGGATTTGGTGCATGGTAAGGATAAACGGCTCTTGGTCATTATCGGGCCGTGTTCGATTCACGATCCAAAAAGCGGCGTTGGAATATGCGGAGCGTTTGTTGAAACTCCGCAAGCAGTATGAAAACGAGCTTTTGATTGTGATGCGAGTTTATTTCGAGAAGCCGAGAACGACGGTGGGTTGGAAAGGTTTGATTAACGACCCGCACTTGGATGGAACATTCGATATTAATTTTCGGTTTGCGTCAGGCGCGCAGCCTGTTGTTGTCCCTGAATAATATGGGCATGCCTGCCTCTACCGAGTTTTTGGATATGATTACGCCGCAATATTATGCGGACTTGATTTCTTGGGGGCAATCGGTGCACGGACGACTGAAAGCCAGGTCCACCGTGAATTAGCAAGCGGTCTGTCCTGTCCCGTCGGCTTTAAAAACGGTACGGACGGTAATTTGAAGATTGCAATCGATGCAATTGGTGCGGCGAGCCATTCCCATCATTTCTTGTCTGTAACTAAAGCTGGGCATTCCGCCATTGTCCATACCAGTGGCAATCCAGATTGTCATGTTATTTTACGGGGCGGTAAAGAGCCGAATGTGATGCGGAACACGTCAGTGCTGCGGTTGAGCAGTTAAAGGCGGCCGGTGTAAACGATAAGTTGATGATTGATTGCAGCCATGCTAACAGCCGCAAGGATTATACCAAAGCAGATGGACGTGGCACGGGATATTGCCGCCCAATTGGAGCAGGACGGGAGCAATATTATGGGTGTAATGGTGAAAGCCATTTAATAGAAGGCAGACAGGATAAGCCGGAAGTTTACGGTAAAAGCATTACCGATGCATGTATCGGTTGGGATGCGACTGAAGAACTGTTGGCATTGTTGGCGGGTGCCAACAAAATACGTATTGCTCGGGCAAGTTGAGATTTTTGATACGGAATATCATAAAAATGCCGTCTGAAGCTTTCAGACGGCATTTTTATGGAGACGATATGACTAAAATAACCTTAATTGCAGCGTGTGCGGAGAATCTGTGCATTGGGGTGGGAAACGCCATGCCTTGGCATATTCCGGAAGATTTTGCATTTTTCAAAGCATATACCTTGGGGAAACCGGTGATAATGGGACGGAAAACATGGGAGTCTTTACCGGTCAAACCCCTGCCTGAAAGAAGAAACATTGTTATTAGCAGGCAGGCGGATTATTGCGCGGCAGGTGCGGAAACGGCGGCAAGTTTGGAGGCTGCATTGGCATTGTGTGCCGGTATGGAGGAAATCGTCATTATGGGTGGTGCGCAGATATACGCACAAGCGATGCCGTTGGCGACCGATTTGCGGATAACCGAAGTCGGCCTGACTGTGGAAGGTGATGCATTTTTCCCGAAATAGACCGGACGCATTGGAAAGAGGCGGAGAGGACGGAACGCCGTGTCAGCAGCAAAGGCGTTGCATATACATTCGTGCATTACCTCAAGGGATAACCGCAAGGCAGATGCCGTCTGAATGTATTTCAGACGGCATTTTATTTCAGGTTGAGAACGGGTGTTTGCTCAAGTATGCATTGGTAAACATGCCGTCTGAAGTGATTTCCGTCCCAGCCAGTCCGGCCGGTCAAAAATCGGCATTCTCGTCGGGCAACTCGATTTCTGCGACGACCAAAGGCGCATTATCGCCAAGAAAAACATCGATTTCAAACAGGCTGCCGCCCCATCTGACCGGATAACGCCGTTTTTCCATCTTAAACGGGCACATCGTTTCCATCATCTTTTCCGCATCTGCAAGCGGGATTTCGTATTCAAACTCACTGCGGCTGAGTTCCGAAATATAGCCTTTCAGTGTCAGCCACGCCCGTTGTCCGACAATACGGACACGGACGGTACGTTCTTTCTCGACAGAAAGATAAGCCTGTTTCAAGAGCAGCGGCTCATCGGCGTATTGATGCCATTTGTTGTTTTCAATCAAAAAGCGGCGTTCGATTTCTACCGGCATAAGATGCTCCGTCAAAACGGTTTGAACACAACCAGGTAAAGCGCACCTATCATCAGCAGTACAGGGATTTCGTTAAATACGCGATACCAGCGGTGTGAGAAAGTATTGCTGTAATTCTGAAAACGACGCAGCAGCACGCCGCAATACAGCTGATAGGCCAAGAGCATCAAGCCCAAAACACAGTTTGACGTGTACCCAGCCGCTGCCCCACCAACCGGCGGCAAACGGTATCGCCGCGCCGAACACGACCGCGCCGAAGCCCAACGGCGACATAAAACGGTACAACCGCACCGCCATGCCCGACAGGCGCACATACTCGGGATTGCCGCGCGGCGCACCAATCATTGCCATATTGACAAAAAAATCCTCGGCAGGTAAAACAGGCCGGCAAACCATGAAATAACAAAAAACAGGTGAAACAGTTTGAACCAAGAATACATAAATGCCAGCACATCATACTGAAAAGCGGTATTGTACAGGCAAACCGCCCGTGAAACATGATAAAAATAAGGCATACAGACGGATTAAATATAATCGTTATCGAAAACGGAGGCAAAAATGCTCAAATCCATCGAACTCAATTCCACATCCGCAACCGCCTTGCAGCATATCTGAAAGGCAGGGGCATGGATTTTCAGACGGCAATGCAGGAAGAAGAAGGCAACAAAGAAATCGCCGCCATCGTCCACAGCGGTCTGCCCACTCTGGTACGCAAACTGTATTCCGAACAAAAAAATGCAGAAGTTTTTGGGAAAAGCGGGATTTGATTGCCGACTACATCAGCCACCGGATGCGGGGATAGGCGGCTGAAATCTGTTTTCAGGCAAGTGAAAAGACAATATGGCAGATTGAAATTACGCTTATCGTCATTCCCGCCCGCGCGGGAATCCGACTTGTCTGGTTTCGGTTATTTTTCGTTTCGTAACTTTTTGAGCCGTCATTCCCGCGCAGGCGGGAATCCAGACCTTTAAACCCCGGCATCCCCGATAAATTCTTGCGGCATTGAAATTCTAGATTCCCGCTTTCGCGGGAATGACGGCGGAGGTTTTTGTTTTTCCCGATAAATGCACATCATCCAAAATCCCGTTATTCCCACAAAACAGAAAATCAAAAAACAACAATCTGAAATTCCGTCATTCCCGCGCAGGCGGGAATCCGGCTTGTTCGGTTTCGGTTCTTTTTTTCTCGTTTCGGGTGATTTCTAAACCATCATTCCCGCGCAGGCGGGAACCCAGACCTTTCAAAACCCCCGGCATCCCCTGATAAATTCTTGCAGCATTGAAATTCTAGATTCCCGCTTTCGCGGGAATGACGGCAGAAGGGGTTTTAGTTTTCCCGATAAATGCACATCATCCAAAAATCCCGTTATTCCCACAAAACAGAAAAATCAAAAACAACAATCTGAAATTCCGTCATTCCCGCGCAGGCGGTAATCCGGCTTGTTCGGTTTCGGTTATTTTTCGTTTCGTAACTTTTTGAGCCGTCATTCCCGCACAGGCGGGGATCCAGACCTTTAAACTCCGGCCATCTCCGATAAATTCTTGCGGCATTAAAATTCTAGATTCCCGCTTTCGCGGGAATGACGGCAGAGAGTTTTTAGTTTTCCCGATAAATGCACATCATCCAAAATCCCGTTATTCCCACAAAAACAGAAAATCAAAAACAACAATCTGAAATTCCGTCATTCCCGCACAGGCGGTAATCTGAACACGTCCGTAGGGAAACCTATATCCGTCATTCCCACGAAAGTGGGAATCCAGGATGCAGGGGAAACCGTTTTATCCGATAAGTTTCCGCCCGAAAGGTCTGGATTCCCGCTTTCGCGGGAATGACGGCAGAAGGGGTTTTTGTTTTTCCCGATTTTTTTCATTGCGATGTAGTGTGATGTAGCATATAATCATTATAATTTCAACACTTGACAAAGGAAAATTTCTCATGACACTGAAAGCAAGCAAGCAAGCAAGCGAAAGCAAGCAAGCGAAGCAAGCAAGCAAGCAAGCGGTCGGGTTAATCTATTAACATTATCTGTTTTATCGCTGTTTTGCACGCCATATGCTTGGGGTTCGGATGTGTACGATCCCGTCAAAGAAGCCGAGATTAAAAACAAATTTATTTTAGAAGCGGCGGAAGACAGAAATTCCCACGTTTGGCGCGGCCCGTGCAGCATATCTTTTGATTGCTTCGGTGCTTTCAGTTATCAGCCCGGTTCGGATACTCGTTCTACAAATATTGGCGATGCTGCCGATTTTTTTCATTTTCAGACAAGCCGGTAAACGGTGTTTCCCATTATTTTTCCAGCGGTAAAACCGATCAAAATTCATCCGAATACGGGTATGACGAAATCAATATCACGGGTAAAAACTACAATAGCGGCATCCTCGCCGTCGATAATATGCCCGTTGTTAAGAAATATGTTACAGAGAATTACGGAACTGATTTAAAGCAGGCGGTTAAGAAGCAATTAAAGGCTTTGTATGACACGAAACCCGAAGATTGGGATAAAAATAGTTGAGGAAGTGTATAGAAAAACAGCTTGGAGGAACATTTGATATACTTAAACAGAAAAAGACCCAATATAATTAATCAATTGATAGAAGACGCCGTACTCACTCCTTATCCATCATCTACCAATCTCGACAACATCTTCAATAAAAACACTGCACGTCAAAAATCGAAAACAAATCCCACGTCGCCGGACAGGGTGTTGGAACTGACCAAGATGACGCTGAAAGATTCCCTTTGGGAACCGCGCCGCCATTCCGACATCCATACGCTGGAAACTTCCGATAATGCCCGCATCCGCCTGAACACGAAAGATGAAAAACTGACCGTCCATAAAGCGTATCAGGGCGGCGCGGATTTCCTGTTCGGCTACGACGTGCGGGAGTCGGACGAACCCGCCCTGACCTTTGAAGACAAAGTCAGCGGACAATCCGGCGTGGTTTTGGAACGCCGGCCGGAAAAATCTGAAAACGCTCGACGGGCGCAAACTGATTGCGGCGGAAAAAGGCAGACCCTAATTCGTTTGCGTTTAAAACAAAATTACCGGCAGGGACTGTACGAATTATTGCTCAAGCAATGCGAAGGCGGATTTTGCTTGGGTGTGCAGCGTTTGGCTATCCCTGAGGCAGAAGCGGTTTTATATGCCCAACAGGCTTATGCGGCAAATACTTTGTTTGGGCTGCGTGCCGCCGACAGGGGCGACGACGTGTATGCCGCCGATCCGTCCCGTCAAAAATTGTGGCTGCGCTTCATCGGCGGCCGGTCGCATCAAAATATACGGGGCGGCGCGGCTGCGGACGGGCGGCGCAAAGGCGTGCAAATCGGCGGCGAGGTGTTTGTACAGCAAAATGAAGGCAGCCGACTGGCAATCGGCGTGATGGGCGGCAGGGTCGGCCAGCACGCATCAGTCAACGGCAAAGGCGGTGCGGCAGGCAGTTATTTGCATGGTTATGGCGGGGGTGTTTATGCTGCGTGGCATCAGTTGCGCGATAAACAAACGGGTGCGTATTTGGACGGCTGGTTGCAATACCAACGTTTCAAACACCGCATCAATGATGAAAAACCGTGCGGAACGCTACAAAACCAAAGGTTGGACGGCTTCTGTCGAAGGCGGCTACAACGCGCTTGTGGCGGAAGGCGTTGTCGGAAAAAGGCAATAATGTGCGGTTTTACCTGCAACCGCAGGCGCAGTTTACCTACTTGGGCGTAAACGGCGGCTTTACCGACAGCGAGGGGACGGCGGTCGGACTGATCGGCAGCGGTCGGTGGCAAAGCCGCGCCGGCATTCGGGCAAAAAACCCGTTTTGCTTTGCGTAACGGTGTCAATCTTCAGCCTTTTGCCGCTTTTTAATGTTTTGCACAGGTCAAAAATCTTTCGGCGTGGAAATGGACGGCGAAAAACAGACGCTGGCAGGCAGGACGGGCGCTCGAAGGGCGGTTTGGTATTGAAGCCGGTTGGAAAGGCCATATGTCCGCACGCATCGGATACGGCAAAAGGACGGACGGCGACAAAGAAGCCGCATTGTTGGTCAAATGGCTGTTTTGATGCGTCGGGAAATGTTTTGACGCACAGGCGGCACACCGGCACGGCCCCGCAAACCGATCCGAACCCTGCCGCCCCGAAGGGCAGGGGCATAATGATGAAAACCGGCGGAAAAACCGCCGGTTTTTGCTGCCGTCTGAAACCCGATTCTGGCTTCAGACGGCATTGTCGCGGCATCGGGCGGCAGGGTTTTGGAACAGCGGCATAAAAAAACTGATACAATCCGCTGGTTGATAATGGTTATTTTTATTTTTTTATTTTTTTGTGGGAAGACATTTATGCCTGCACGAAACAGATGGATGCTGCTGCTGCCTTTATTGGCAAGCGCGGCATATGCCGAAGAAACACCGCGCGAACCGGATTTGAGAAGCCGTCGAGTTCAGGCTTCATGAAGCGGAGGCCAAACCGATCGACAGGGAGAAGGTACCGGGGCAGGTGCGGGAAAAAAGGAAAAGTTTTGCAGATTGACGGAGAAACGCTGCTGAAAAATCCCGAATTGCTGTCCCGCGCGATGTATTCCGCAGTGGTCGCAAACAATATTGCCGGTATCCGCGTTATTTTTGCCGATTTACCTACAACAGGCGCAGCAGGATAAGATGCTGGCACTTTATGCACAAAGGGATTTTGGCGCAGGGCAGACGGTAGGGTGAAAGAAGCGATTTCCCATTATCGGGAATTGATTGCCGCCCAACCCGACGCGCCCGCCGTCCGTATGCGTTTGGCGGCGGCATTGTTTGAAGACAGGCAGAACGAGGCGGCGGCAGACCAGTTCGACCGCCTGAAGGCGGAAAACCCGCCGTCGCAGCTTATGGAACAGGTCGAGCTGTACCGCAAGGCATTGCGCGAACGCGATGCGTGGAAGGTAAACGGCGGTTTCAGCGTTACCCGCGAACACAATATCAACCAAGCTCCGAAACAGCAGCAGTACGGCAACTGGACTTTCCCGAAACAGGTGGACGGCACGGCGGTCAATTACCGGCTCGGCGCGGAGAAAAAAATGGTCGCTGAAAAACGGCTGGTACACGACGGCGGGCGGCGACGTGTCCGGCAGGGTTTATCCGGGGAATAAGAAATTCAACGATATGACGGCAGGGTGTTTCCGGCGGCATCGGTTTTGCCGACCGGCGTAAAGATGTCGGGCTGGCAGTGTTCCACGAACGCCGCACCTACGGCAACGACGCTTATTCTTACGCCAACGGCGCACGCCTTTATTTCAACCGTTGGCAAACCCCGAAATGGCAAACGCTGTCTTCGGCGGAGTGGGGGCGTTTGAAGAATACGCGCCGGGCGCGTTCCGACAATACCCATTTGCAAATTTCCAATTCGCTGGTGTTTTTACCGGAATGCGCGCCAATATTGGACGGGCGGTTTGGATTTTTACCGCGAGCGCAACCCCGCCGACCGTGGCGACAATTTCAACCGTTACGGCCTGCGCTTTGCCTGGGGACAGGAATGGGGCGGCAGCGGCCTGTCTTCGCTGTTGCGCCTCGGCGCGGCGAAACGGCATTATGAAAAACCCGGCTTTTTCAGCGGTTTTAAAGGGGAAAGGCGCAGGGATAAAGAATGGACACATCCTTGAGCCTTTGGCACCGGGCATTGCATTTCAAAGGCATCACGCCGCGCCTGACGCTGTCGCACCGCGAAACGTGGAGTAACGACGTGTTCAACGAATATGAGAAAAAAATCGGGTGTTTGTCGAGTTTAACAAAACGTTCTGATGTTTGGCGTGTTTTATAGTGGATTAACAAAAATCAGGACAAGGCGACGAAGCCGCAGACAGTACAGATAGTACGACAAGACGAGGCAACGCCGTACTGGTTTAAAGTTAATCCACTATATTTCAATCTGCTGTCAATTGAACCGGTACGCTGCAAGACTGAAAAATGCCGTCTGAAACGTTTCAGACGGCATTTTTACAGTGGGAAGACTTAGGCTTCGACAACTTTGCCGCGCAGGGAGAAGGTATAGGCCTCGGTGATTTCCAAATCGATCATTTGGTTAATCATGTCGGGTGTGCCGGTAAAGTTGACTACGCGGTTGTTGGCGGTGCGGGCTTGGAGCTGGTCGGGGTCTTTTTGGAGATGCCTTCGACCAGGCAGCGTTGAACCGTGCCGACCATGGTTTGGTTGATGCGCGCGGTTTCGGCTTCGATGACTTCGTTCAAAGCTTCGAGGCGGCGCACTTTTTCTTCATGCGGTGTATCATCGTGCAGGTTGGCGGCAGGCGTGCCAGGGCGCGGACTGTAAATAAACACGAAACTCAAGTCGAAGGCAATGTCTTTGACCAGTTTCAAGGTTTGCTCGAACTCGCGCTCGGTCTCGCCGGGGAAGCCGACGATAAAGTCGCTGCTCAGGCACAAATCAGGGCGGATGGCACGCAGTTTGCGGATGATGGATTTGTATTCCAAAGCGGTGTAGCCGCGTTTCATCGCGCTCAATACGCGGTCGGAACCGCTTTGAATCGGCAGGTGCAGGTGGGAAACCAATTTGGGCAGGTCGCGGTAGCACTCGATAATCGCGTCGGTAAATTCGCGCGGATGGCTGGTGGTAAAGCGCAGGCGTTCGATGCCGGGGATTTCGTGGACAATGCGCAACAAAGTGGCAAAGTCGCAGATTTCGCCGTTTTCCATTTCGCCGCGATAGGCATTGACGTTTTGGCCTAAGAGGTTGATTTCTTTAACGCCTTGTTGTGCCAAGCCGGCAATCTCGGTCAATACGTCATTGAGCGGGCGGGAGAATTCTTCGCCGCGGGTGTAAGGGACGACGCAGTAAGAGCAGTATTTGGAACAGCCTTCCATAATGGAAATGAATGCCGAGCCGCCTTCTACGCGCGCAGGCGGCAGGTGGTCGAATTTTTCGATTTCGGGGAAGGAAATATCGATTTGCGAGAGACCGGTGGTTTCTTTGTCCACAATCATTTTGGGTAGGCGGTGCAGCGTTTGCGGGCCGAAAACCACGTCCACATACGGAGCGCGTTTGATGATGTTTTCGCCTTCTTGCGAGGCGACGCAACCGGCAACGCCGATGATGAGACCGGGGTTTTTCTTTGAGCGGACGGACGCGCCCCAAGTCGGAGAACACTTTTTCCTGTGCTTTTTCGCGCACGGAGCAGGTGTTGAACAAGATGATGTCGGCGTCGTCAGGTTGGGTAACCTGCTCGATGCCGCCGTGTTCTTCGGCGAGGACGGACAGCATTTTTTCGCTGTCGTACTCGTTCATTTGGCACCCGAAGGTGCGGATAAATACTTTTTTCATGGTTTGTGTCTTTCTCAGGCAGCCGTAATTGCGGGGCTGATTGTTGTTGGAATGAAAAATTTCAGACGGCATGACGGTGCCGTCTGAAAAATCGGTGCGGATTATAGCACGATGTGGGTTTTGTAAACAGAATATTGTTTTTTTAATATGAATTTATCCGGTTTGGACGGCTGTATAATGAAGGTTTGATTTGACGGAGATGTATATGAGACCAGTTGTATGGGCGGCATTGCTGCTGTGTGCGTGTACCAGCAATTTCGGCGACAGGGAACATCAGTTCCTGCGTTATCAGACGGAAGAAGGAATCGCACAAACGGTTGTTAAAAGGCAAAACGACCCGGGCGGAGGTAGAAGCACGTTTCGGGAAGCGCAATCCTTTCGGCTGTTATGCCTATCATGAAGTCAGCCTGCCGATTTATAATTTTTGCCGACCAATTTCATTTATATGAAATCAGAACGCCGGCATTGGGAGTGGTGTGTGGATTACGACGGGGAGGAGTTGTCCGGGACTACCGCTTTACACATAAAGTGGAAAAAGACGAGGCGTTCCGTCATCCGGGATACGGTTGACGTCATCCGCAAAGAAGCGGGCAAATCCTTGGCGAAACCTGAAAAAAATGATAAAAATAGCTTTTTTTCTGTTTCAGAACCTAAAACCTGCCTTTGGATGGAATTTAAGGATATATATGAACCGTAACGAAATTTTTATTCGACCGCGCCAAAGCCATCATCCCCGGCGGCGTGAATTCCCCCGTCCGCGCATTCGGCAGTGTCGGCGGCGTGCCGCGCTTTATCAAAAAAGCCGAAGGCGCGTATGTTTGGGACGAAAACGGCACGCGCTACACCGACTATGTCGGCTCTTGGGGCCCTGCGATTGTCGGACACGCGCACCCCGAAGTCATCGAAGCCGTGCGCGAAGCCGCGTTAGGCGGTTTGTCGTTCGGCGCGCCTACCGAGGGCGAAATCGTCATCGCCGAAGAAATCGCCAAAATCATGCCGTCCGTCGAACGGCTGCGCCTTTGTCAGCTCCGGGTACCGAAGCCACCATGACCGCCATCCGTCTGGCACGCGGTTTTACCGGCCGCGACAAAATCATCAAATTTGAAGGCTGCTACCACGGCCATTCCGACAGCCTGTTGGTGAAAGCAGGCAGCGGTCTGCTGACGTTTGGCAATCCTTCTTCCGCCGGTGTGCCTGCCGACTTTACCAAACACACTTTAGTCCTCGAGTACAACAATATCGCCCAACTGGAAGAAGCCTTTGCTCAAAGCGGCAATGACATTGCCTGTGTGATTTTGGAGCCTTTTGTCGGAAATATGAACCTTGTCCGCCCGACCGAAGCCTTCGTCAAAGCCCTGCGCGAATTGACTGAAAAAAACACGGCGCGGTGTTGATTTACGACGAAGTGATGACCGGTTTTCGCGTCGCACTCGGCGGTGCACAATCGCTGCACGGCATCACGCCCGACCTGACCACGATGGGCAAAGTCATCGGCGGCGGTATGCCGCTTGCCGCGTTCGGCGGACGCAAAGACATCATGGAATGTATTTCCCCGCTGGGCGGCGTGTATCAGGCAGGCACCTTGTCGGGCAACCCGATTGCCGTTGCTGCCGGCTTGAAAACGCTGGAAATCATTCAGCGCGAAGGCTTCTATGAAAACCTGACGGCACGTACCGAACAGTTGGTTCAAGGTTTTTCAGACGGCAGCGGATGCGGAGGGCATCGAGTTTGCCGCCGACAGCGTGGGCGGTATGTTCGGTCTGTGTTCGCCGCACACGCGCCGCGAAAACTATGCCGATATGGCGCGTTCCAATATTGAAGGCTTCAAACAGTTTTTCCACGGCATGCTCGACCGCGGCATTGCCTTCGGCCCGTCCGCTTATGAAGCAGGTTTCGTTTCTGCCGCGCATACGCCGGTTTTGATTGATGAAACGGTCGCCGTAGCGGGTGAAGTGTTCAAAGGCGATGGCTGCATGATGTTTTGACGGACAGGGTTTCTCTGTTCGATTTGTTTGGCAGATTGAAGTATAGTGGATTAACAAAAACCAGTACGGCGTTGCCTCGCCTTAGCTCAAAGAGAACGATTCTCTAAGGTGCTGAAGCACCAAGTGAATCGGTTCCGTACTATTTGTACTGTCTGCGGCTTCGTCGCCTTGTCCTGATTTTTGTTAATCCACTATAAGAATGCACACCGCCGTCATTCCCGCGCAGGCGGAATCCAGACCTTTCAGTTTCTGTAATGATTGAAAAATAACGGCAAGCCCGACCTTCCGGATTCCCGCCTGCGCGGGAATGACGGGCGTGTATATTTTTGATTTCAATCTGCTGTAAAAATGCCGTCTGAAATGCAAACAGCGTTTCAGACGGCATTGTTTGTTTCTTATTCCGTATCGGGTTTGGTGGCGGAAATTAGAAAGTGTTCGCGGTAGTGGCGCATTTCTTCGATGCTCTCCAAAATGTCGTCCAATGCCTTGTGCGAACCGCGTTTGACGACGCTTTTGGCAACGGGCGGATTCCAGCGTTTGGCAAGCTCTTTCAGTGTGGAAACGTCGAGGTTGCGGTAGTGGAAGTAGTTTTCCAGTTTCGGCATATATTTGACCATAAAACGCCGGTCTTGGTGGATGGAGTTGCCGCACATCGGCGTGGCGCGTTCGGGTACCCATTCCGACATAAAGTCCAGCAGTTTCTGTTCGACTTCGGCTTCGGTATGCGACGATTCGCGTACGCGCTGTGTCAGCCCCGTCCTGCCGTGTGTGGCGGTGTTCCACTCGTCCATATTGTCGAGCAGCTCGTCGCTTTGGTGGACGGCATAAACTTCGGATTGCGCCAATACATTCAAATCCGAGTCGGTAATAATCATCGCGACTTCGATAATGCGGTCGGTTTCGGGATTAAGCCCCGTCATTTCCATATCGAGCCAGCATAGGTTGTTTTTATCCTGCATGATGTTTCCTTTGCTTGTCAGCGTTTTGTCCCGCTCAATCGCGCCCATCCTTCTTCGGTTTCCGCCGGATCGAGATCAAACCATTGGCTGTAAATGCCGCTGAGTTCTTCGATTTGTTCGTCCAACAAACCGGATAACACGATGCGGCCGCCTTGTTTGGTGCGGGCGGCAAGCATTTCGCCGAGCATACGTAAAGGGTTGGCGAGGATGTTGGCGACAACTACGTCAAATTGCCCTTGAGGCAGGCCGTCGGGCAGGAAGAATTGTGCATCGACGTTGTTCTGTTCGGCGTTGTCCTTGCTGGCACGGATGGCCTGTTCGTCAATATCGACGCCGACGGCAGAACCTGCGCCGAGTTTGAGGGCGGCGATGGTCAGGATACCTGAACCGCAACCGTAGTCGAGGACGCTTTCGCCGTTTTTGAGTTGTGTATCCAACCATTTGAGGCAGAGGCGCGTGGTCGGGTGGCTGCCGGTTCCGAAGGCGAGGCCGGGATCGAGGCGTAGGTTGACGGCAGTGCCTTCGGGGGCTTCGTGCCAAGAGGGGTAATCCACAGGCGTTCGGAAATTTGGATGGGGTCGAATTGCGCTTGGGTCAGGCGTACCCAGTCTTGGTCTTCGAGGGTTTCGCCGGTGTATGCCAAGTCTTTTAATCCGCATTCTTGTGCGGCGGTTTGGATGATGGCGGCGGCTTCGTCGTGTTCGCCGAACAAGGCGATGACTTTGCTCTGCTGCCAGATTTGTTCGGTCGGCATACCGGGTTCGCCAAAGATGGCTTGTTCGTTTTCGGTGCCTGCATAGGCATCTTCAATGGCGGCGGAGAGTGCGCCGTGTTCCATCAGGGTGTCGGCGAGGCGTTCGGCGACGGCATCGTTGACGTTGATGGTGATTTGTTGGTAAGGCATGAGGGCTTTCTTAACAGACCTTCGGAATAGGGTCGTACTGTATAAGGGGATGGGTGTGTAACGGAAATGCCGTCTGAAAAACGGACAAACTGTTTCAGACGGCATATCGGGGACGGCTTATTTGTCCTGTTTGGCTTTGCGATCTTCCAGCCAGTGTTCCAAATAGTGGATGCTGACGCCGCCTTTTTGGAAACCTGGGTCGTTGAACAAGTCGCGGTGCAGCGGCGTATTGGTTTTGATGCCGGTAATCGCCAGCTCGGCAAGGGCTACGCGCATTTTAGCCATGGCTTGGTCGCGGTCTTTACCGACGACGCAGACTTTTGCCGATCAGGCTGTCGTAGTATGGCGGGATACGGTAGCCTTGGTAGATGTGGCTGTCGACGCGGATACCGAAGCCGCCGGGCAGATGGCAGCTTTCAATCAGACCCGGGCTTGGGATGAAGTTGTACGGATCTTCGGCGTTGATACGGCACTCAAACGCGTGGCCTTCGACTTGAATATCCTTTTGCTTGTATTGCAACGGCAGGCCGGCCGCAATGCGCAATTGCTCTTGTACGATGTCCACGCCGGTGATGAGCTCGGTAACCGGATGCTCAACCTGAACGCGTGTGTTCATCTCGATAAAAAAAGAATTCGCCGTCTTCGTAAAGGAATTCAAACGTACCTGCGCCGCGATAGCCGATGCGTTTGCAGGCGTCGGCACAGGCTTTGCCGATTTTGGCGCGTTCTTTTTTTCAGTGATGAACGGGGCCGGTGCTTCCTCGATGACTTTTTGGTGGCGGCGCTGCATGGAGCAGTCGCGCTCGGCAGGTAGATGGCGTTGCCGTGTTCGTCGGCAATCACTTGGATTTCGACGTGGCGCGGACGTTGCAAATAGCGTTCCATGTAAACCATCGGGTTGCCGAATGCCGCGCCTGCTTCGGCTTTTGGTCATTTCGACAGACTGGAGGAGGTCTTCTTTTTCTCGACGACGCGCATACCGCGGCCGCCACCGCCGCCGGAGGCTTTGATAATGACGGGATAACCGACTTTATCGGCGATTTTGAGGATTTCTTCGCCGTCGTCGGGCAATGCGCCGTCAGAGCCGGGAACACAAGGCACGCCCGCTTCGATCATGGCGTGTTTGGCGGATGCTTTGTCGCCCATCAGGCGGATGGTATCTGCTTTAGGGCCGATGAAGATAAAGCCCGATTGTTCGACCTGTTCGGCGAAATTGGCGTTTTTCGGCAAGGAAGCCGTAGCCGGGGTGGATGGCATCTGCATCGGTAACCTCGGCGGCGGCGATAATGGCGGGGATATTCAGATAGCTTTGCGCCGAGGAAGCGGGACCGATACACACGGATTCATCGGCAAGTTTGACGTGGAGGCTGTCTTTGTCGGCTTCGGAGTGGACGGCAACGGTGGCAATGCCCATTTCACGGCAGGCCCGCAGCACCCGCAATGCGATTTCGCCGCGGTTGGCGATTAAAACTTTTTTCAACATGATGACTTTTCCTGTGGTTTCAGGCGACCCGCCATAAAAGAGGCGGGTGCAAAAATGCTGGAAGGAGAAAGCATTTCAGACGGCATCGGGAATCTATGCCGTCTGAAAACAGGATTATTCGATAATGAAGGCGGTTCGCCGAATTCGACGGGGGTACCGTTTTCGACCAGGATTTCTTTGACCGTACCGGATTTTTTTCGGCTTCAATTTCGTTCATCAGTTTCATCGCTTCGATGATGCACAAGGTGTCGCCTGCTTTAACTTGTTGTCCGACTTCGACAAATGCGGAGGCATTCGGGCCTGGTGCGCGGTAGAACGTACCGACCATAGGGTGATTTTTGCGCATTGGACAAATCTCGGGCTGCAGGTGCTGCGGCAGGCGCGGGGGTTGTTGCGGCGGGTGCCGGTGCAGGTGCGGCAGCCATGGTTGCGGCAGGTGCGGGTGCGGCATAAACCGGTGCTGCTGCGATGGTTCGGGTAATGCGGACTTTTTCTTCGCCTTCGGTAACTTCGATTTCGGCAATACCGGATTCTTCAACCAGATCGATCAGTTTTTTTAATTTGCGCAAATCCATTTTTGTTCCTTTAACGGCTGCCGGTTTTTCGGCGGGCTGTTGCGTTGGTTTTTCAGAAAAACAGCCGGCTTGCGGCAACGGCGCAAACCGGGCGGAATAGGGTTTGGAAAAAGTTTTTTTCCAACGGCGGAAAACAACCGTAATAATGTGTTTATTTTCCCGAAGTTGTCGGCAAATGTCCAGTAAAAATATCAAAAAAACAGCAGTTTTTGGCGGAAATATGCAGGAGGTCGGTTTGGTATGCGAGGTATGCTTTGTCGAGAGTGTTTATTCTAATTTATTGGTTTTTCGGACAAAGATGCCGTCTGAAAAAGATAAGTGCGTATAATGGCCGCTGTTCCGAATGAAAAGTGCCACAATGGATATCTCAGATTTTGATTTTACCCTGCCTGAAAAAGTTGATTGCCCAGCATCCGCCCGAAGTGCGCGGCAGCAGCAGCCTTTTGGTTGCGTTGCCCGATATGCCGCTGCAAGACCGAGTATTCGGCGATTTGCCGGATTATGTCGAGGCAGGCGACGTTTTGGTGTTCAACAACACCAAAGTCATGAAAGGCGCGGCTGTTTGGGCAGAAAGACAGCGGGGGCAGAATCGAGGCTTTGATTGAGCGTGTTTTAGACAGTCATACCGCACTGGCGCATATCCGTTCGTCCAAGTCCCCCAAGCCCGGTATGGGGCTGGTGTTTGAAGGCGGCATCCGTGCCGTGATGGTCGGGCGTGAGGGCGAACTGTTCTGCCTGCGTTTTGAAGGCGGTCAAACCGTTTACGAACTTTTTGGAACAGAACGGACACCTGCCCCTACCGCCTTATATTGAACGTGCCGCCGATGCGGATGACGACAGCCGTTATCAAACCGTTTATGCCAAATATCAGGGGGCGGTCGCCGCGCCGACGGCGGGTCTGCATTTTACGGAAGAACTTTTACTCCGCCTGAAAGACAAAGGCGTAGAAACCGCAGAAGTAACCTTGCACGTCGGTGCGGGAACATTCAACCCGTGCGTGTGGAAAAAAATCGAAGAACACAAAATGCACAGCGAATGGTTTGAAGTGCCGTCTGAAAACCGTCGCCGCCGTTGAGGCGGCAAAAGCCCGGGGAACAAAGTCTGGGCGGTCGGCACGACTTCCATGCGCGCCCTCGAGTCTGCCGCGCGTGAGACGGGACACTTGAAGGGCGGACAGGGCGACACCGATATTTTCATCACGCCGGGCTACCGTTTTAATGTTGTCGACAGGCTGGTTACCAATTTTCATCTGCCGAAATCGACGCTGCTGATGTTGGTCAGCGCGTTTTCGGGTATGGGGCATATCCGCGCCGTATATCGTCATGCGGTTGAACGCGAATACCGTTTCTTCAGCTACGGCGATGCGATGATTTTGGGGCGGAATGAAGAAAAACACGCGTTAAACCCTTATTGTTTGTTGAAAAACAGATGCCGTCTGAACCGTGGTTCTTATGGATGTCCGGCGGTTGGATAACACACCGCCCCAAATCAGGGTGCTAGTGCCAAGATATGATGATGGTACTTTATATATTGGTGTAGAGGACTTTCTTTTAGATGAAGCTGCATTGGATTTATAAAAAAATAGCAATATTGAATTTAATAAAAATGCGTATTTACAACATTTGAATAAATTTGAATTTGTACAAAAGAGAGAATCATGAGTGAAAATATTCCATTCAAGATAAAAGAAGAAAATAAATGATATTCGATTGCTTCAAGTAGAGATTAAAAACTGGAAAAATGAAAACAGAAACAGAAGTAGTTAATATTCTAAAGTTATTTGAAAAAACACCTAGAGATGAAATGTCATTATACTATTCTCCGTATTTCAAAGATGACAAATTTGCTGAGGAACTTTTACAGATAGCACATAATTATTCAGATAATGAAAAAAATACTATTGAATATCATATCTATTTTTGGGAAATATGATACTAAGATACCAACTTTCAGAAACCACTGAAATCTATAATTTTTATTTTTATCAAATGCTTATAAAAAGGACTTGCAGGTTATGTTTCTAACTATTTACCGCGCTTAAAAAAATTTTGAATATTACCCTGATAAATGGAAATACTTTATGAGTATGCAAAAATGACACCAAAATTGCACATCAAAATTTGGTTCATATTATTAATCAAAAATATTCAAAGTGTCCCTGAAGAATACAAAAAGAAGTAATTTCTTTTTACAAACAAAAGCATGATTTAGCTAATAATGATGGTGGCAAGAAATTTTATTTAGATATGATAAAAATCAAAAAACTAAAAATACGATTGACGTAATGTTTGATAGATAAAAATAGTTACTTTCAGATATTTGCATTTTGAGGATAAGATTTTATGAATAATAAATATGAAAAATATAAGAAAATTTTTATTATATCCAGATAACATTGATGACCTTTGGGAAAGTAATGATTCAATTTGGATTGATTGGAGAGAAGACGACGAATCTGTAATCAATTGCTTTAATAGTGAAATAGGAAATCTCATAGAAGTAGATTTTATAAATAATAATAAAAAAATATGGTGATGACACAAAATTAAAATACAGAGCTAAAGAAATAGTTGTTCCTTAAGGTCAAAAAGAAAGTGAAGGCTATGTGCAACAAAATGCCGTCTGACACCGCAAAACGGCTTCAGACGGCATTTTCAAGCTGATTCAGGCATCAGCTGCGGTTTTTCAAACGACCGTGCAGCTCTTGAACGCTGTACACGCCCAGATGGTCCCGGCTTTTCGCGCCTTCGCTCATCGCTTCGCCGCCGGCAGTGGTGGTGTATTGCGGCACACGTTGCTGCAATGCGCTTTGGCGGATGATGTGGCTGTCGGACACGGATTGCGGATCGCTGGAAACGGTATTCACGACCAGTGCGATTTCACCGTTTTTCAGTGCGTCGCCGATGTGTGGGCGGCCTTCGGGGACTTTATTGATGGTTTGTACAATCAGTCCCTGTTCGGTCAGGGTATTGCGCTGTGCCGCGTGTGGCACAGATGCCGTAGCCCTAAGGCTTGGAAGTTCTTAGCGGTTTTGATAACGCGTTCTTTGTCTTCTTCGCGCACGGAGAGGAAGATTTTGCCGGTCGGGTTGAGGCGTTCGCCCGCGCCGAGTTGGGCTTTGTAGTAGGCTTCGCCGAAGCTTGCGCCCACGCCCATCACTTCGCCGGTGGAGCGCATTTCAGGACCGAGAATGGTGTCCACGCCCGGGAATTTGATGAAGGGGAACACGGCTTCTTTAACGGCATAGAAATCGGGGACGACTTCTTTTTCCACGCCTTGTTCTTTCAGGGAAATGCCTGCCATACAACGTGCGCCGACTTTGGCGAGCGGCACGCCGGTGGCTTTGGAGACGAAGGGCACGGTACGGCTTGCGCGCGGGTTCACTTCAACACGAACACCACGTCGTCTTGTCACGGCAAACTGCACGTTCATCAGTCCGACCACGCCCAGCGCGTACGCCATGGCTTTGGTTTGGCGGCGGATTTCGTCTTGGATTTCTTCGCTGAGCGAGTAGGGCGGCAGCGAGCAGCCGGAGTCGCCGGAGTGGATGCCTGCCTGTTCGACGTGCTGCATAATGCCGCCGATAACCACGTCTTTGCCGTCTGAAACGCAGTCCACATCGACTTCAATCGCGTTGTTCAAGAAGAAATCGAGCAACACGGGGCTGTCTTCGGAAACTTGTACGGCTTCGCGCATGTATTTTTGCAAGGCTTCGGAGGAGTGGACAATCTGCATCGCGCGTCCGCCCAAAACATAAGACGGACGCACGACCAGCGGATAGCCGATTTCTTCGGCTCTCACGAGGGCTTCTTCTTCGTTGTGGGCGATGCGGTTGGGCGGTTGGCGCAGGCCTAAGTCGTTCAACACTTTTTGGAAGCGTTCGCGGTCTTCGGCGGCATCGATGCTGTCGGCGGACGTGCCGATAATGTTCACGCCGTTTTCAACCAGCGCGTTGGCGAGTTTGAGCGGGGTTTGACCGCCGTAATGCACAATCACGCCCCACGGATTTTCGGTGCGGACGATTTCCAAACGTCTTCCAATGTCAGCGGCTCGAAGTACAGGCGGTCGCTGGTGTCGAAGTCGGTGGACACGGTTTCGGGGTTGCAGTTGACCATGATGGTTTCAAAGCCCGATTCGCGCGAGGGCGAGCGCGGCATGAACGCAGCAGTAGTCAAACTCGATGCCTTGACCAATGCGGTTCGGGCCGCCGCCGAGAATCATCACTTTTTACGGTCGGAAGGACGCGCTTCGCATTCTTCTTCGTAAGTGGAATAGAGGTAGGCGGTTTCGGTGGCGAACTCGGCGGCGCAGGTATCGACGCGTTTATAGACGGGATGCAGGTTCAGCGCGTAGCGGTGTTCGCGCACTTCTTTTTCTTTTACGCCCAAAAGCTGCGCGATGCGTTTGTCGGAGAAGCCTTTGCGTTTCAGACGGCGTAGGGCGGCGAAATCAAATCATAAAATGCCGTCTGAAACCGCTTTTTCTTCCTTCATCAAGTCTTCGATTTGCGCCAAGAACCAAGGGTCGATGGCGCAGATTTCGTAGTTTCTTCCAGCGTGAAGCCTGCACGGAACGCATCGGCTACAAACAGCATACGCTCAGGGCCGGGGTTGGCCAGTTCGCGGCGGATTTCCGCTTTGTCTTCGCTGCGAGGGTTGAAACCGCACAAGCCGGTTTCCAAACCGCGCAAGGCTTTTTGGAAGCTTTCCTGAATGGTACGCCCCATCGCCATTACTTCGCCCACCGATTTCATCTGCGTGGTCAGGCGGTCGTCTGCAGCAGGGAATTTTTCAAACGCGAAACGCGGGATTTTGGTTACGACATAGTCGATGGAAGGCTCGAACGACGCGGGCGTGCGGCCACCGGTGATGTCGTTGCGCAACTCGTCCAGCGTAAAACCGACAGCCAGTTTCGCCGCCACCTTCGCAATCGGGAAGCCCGTTGCTTTGGAAGCCAGCGCGGATGAACGGCTCACGCGTGGGTTCATCTCAATCACAATCATCTCGCCGTTTTCAGGGTTTACCGCAAACTGAACGTTCGAGCCGCCCGTATCCACGCCGATTTCGCGCAATACTGCCAACGAAGCATTACGCATGATTTGATATTCTTTGTCGGTCAATGTTTGTGCAGGTGCAACAGTGATGGAGTCACCGGTATGCACGCCCATCGGGTCGAAGTTTTCAATCGAGCAAATAATGATGCAGTTGTCGTTTTTATCGCGTACAACTTCCATCTCGTACTCTTTCCAGCCGAGAACGGATTGCTCAATCAGCAATTCATGCGTAGGCGAAGCATCAAAACCACGTTCGCAAATCGCCAAAAATTCGTCTTTGTTGTAGGCAATACCGCCGCCCGAACCGCCCATCGTGAAAGAAGGACGAATCAGGGTAGGGAAGCCGACCTGTTCTTGCGCTGCCAAAGCTTCGTTCATGGTGTGGCAGACAAAAGATTTCGGGCAAGACAAACCGATTTTTTCCATCGCTTCTTTAAAGCGGCCGCGGTCTTCCGCCTTGTCAATCGCGTCTTCGGTCGCGCCAATCAGCTCGACGTTGTATTTCGCCAATACGCCGTTACGCGCCAAATCCAGCGCACAGTTCAGCGCGGTCTGGCCGCCCATTGTGGGCAGAATCGCATCAGGACGCTCTTTGGCAATAATTTTTTCCACCGTCTGCCACATAATCGGCTCGATGTAGGTAACATCCGCCATTTCAGGGTCGGTCATAATCGTGGCGGGGTTGGAATTCACCAGAATGACTTTATAGCCTTCTTCACGCAAAGCCTTGCAGGCCTGTGCGCCCGAATAGTCAAATTCGCAAGCCTGACCGATAACGATAGGGCCGGCGCCGATGATAAGGATGGATTTTAGGTTTCGGTACGTTTGGGCATGGTGTTTACTCTAAAAATAATGTTCTCTATTTGTATGTGGCCATTTTAAAACTAGATAAATTGATTTTATTTCTATTACCTATTACTTGCATATACGCTTATCAACTGAATATCCAAGATATTGGCATTTTTTTTGATTTTTGCCTCACTATGAAAAGTAATAGAAGAATCAGCAGGGATAAGATAGCCTTTTAATATTGCAGCTCTCGCTAAAAGTATTATTGGCAGAAGTAGAAGATTGCGTTGTAGCTGTAACTGTACATATTGTTCTATTGTTACTATCTATTAATTTAGCAGTAATACTACCTGATGAATTTTCTGCTACCTGTTGCCCGATGACCTTAAAAAGTGAGCTCTATAGACCTATCACCCGGAGCAACATCTACTTGCCAGTTGCACCATCAAGCAATGAAGTATTACTTGTCAGGTATCCTAGAGACCCTGAAGGAAATTTATCTGAATCCAAGTGTTTTGATACTGTAACGTGTGGTGATGTAATAGTAACAGCTTCTGCAGTGGTTTCTGCTGTCTCAGATTTCTTCGTATCTGAAAAAAATTATTTATTACCCCTTGAAAACCACTATTAAAATTGTTCCAAACAGTAGTTGGTTGTTCTTCTTTTTATTGATGAAATAACCAACAATTTGTGCTCCCCTAATAATACCCTGTTATTACAGCTGAAATTACAGTTGCTTTAGCCATTGACATAAATATCCCTTCCTAACAATATTAAATTTAAACAAACTTAGTTAGCAAGCCGTAGCCCGTATGTAGTGTGTGTTGTCCCACGACGCGTTCTCCATTTTCCTGCAACCCCAACTCACTTCGTGCGTGCCTTACGGCACACACGCTACCGATGGGTTCAAATGCCGTCTGAAAAACGCTCGCGGCGTTTGTTCCACCTGCCTTGCGATAAAGGCTGCCTGAAAAAATTCCCGCTGTCGATGTTTCGGGCATTCTTTTTCAGACGACCTGCAACGCTTGAACCTGTTGTAACCTGCCCCTCCCCCGTGGGGAGGGATGGGAGAGGGCATTCCTCAATTTCGGCAATCTTCCCAAATACCCTAATCGCTCCCAATACAAGCCTTGGGGCTTGTTGCCCTCTCTAGCTCTCTCCCACGGGGAGAGAACAGGGGCAGCTGTTGGGGTTAAGTGTTTAGCAAGGAAAACAGCTTGTGCAGGCTGTTTTTACTTTGTTGCCTTTTAAATCGCCTGAAACCGCAAAACCTGCTGCAACCTGCCCCCTCCCCGTGGGGGAGGGCTGGGAGAGGGTACCTCTGAATTTCGGCAATCTTTCCCAACACCTTCACTCGCCCAAATATAAGCCTTGCGGCTTGTTGCCCTCTCTCTAACTCTCTCCCACGGGAGAGAGGATGAGGCGACTGTTGGGGTTAAGGTTTCTGCAAACTAATCAGCTTGTGCAGCTTGCTTTTTCCAATTCCTGCAATACGCGCAGGATTTCCGCGAGCACATCGTTTGTCTGCTGCAAAATCTCGTGGTTCCAAAAAAACGCAGCACGGTAAAGCCCAGGCTGTTGAGATATGCCGTCCGCGCGTGGTCGTATGCGGCTTGTTCTGCGTGCTGCCCGCCGTCTGCTTCGATAATCAGCTTGGGCGTTACGCACATAAAAATCAACAATATAATTTCCCATCGGCTGCTGGCGGCGGAATTTATAGCCGTTCAGACGGCCTGCCCGCAGGTGCTGCCACAATTTCGCCTCCGCTTCGCTCATTTCTTGGCGCATGGCTTTGGCGCGTTGATGCAGGGCAGGGGTTGTCGGCGGTCAAGAGTTTTTCGGGCGTACTCATTTTGTTGTCGGGTTGTTGTTTGTGCAAGCCTTGCGGCTTGTTGCCCTCTCTAGCTCTCTCCCACGGGAGAGAGGACGGGGCGGCTGTTGGGATTAAGGGTTCTGTAAGGAAAACAGCTTGTTCAGGTTGCTTTTTTTATTTTTCAGACAACCTGCATCAACAGTTGTAAATCCAAGTTGCTTTTTCAAATCAACTGAAACCGCAAAATCTGCTGTCACCTACTCCCTCCTCCGTGGGGAGGGTTGGGGAGAGGGCATTCTCGAATGCAGCAACATTTCCCAACACCCTAACCGCCCAAATACAGGCCTTGCGGCTTGTTGCCTTCTCTAACGCTTTTCCCACGGGGAGAGAGGACAGGGGCGGCTGTTGGGATGAAGGGTTCTGCAAGGAAAATAGGTTGTGCAGGCTGTTTTTATTTCGCACAAGCCGTCTGAAAAACTTCTTTAAAAACTAGTAATAAATGTAATCAAGCCCAAAAAATAATGCCGGGGGCGTTTGCCAGCATGACGGGGTAGTCGCGTTTTTTTCTTTCAAAAAGCCGTAGGCAACCCATAATGTGCAGTTGATGGCGGCGACGAGGGGTTGCAGCGGCGAGCCGGGGTTGCCGGCAAGGTTGTTTTTGGATTTGTGGGATATAGGAAACGTACATGCCGACGGCGGTCAGGGTGGCGACGACGGATAGGGATGCGCATTTGCTTTTTCTGTCATGGTTTTTCCTTTCTGATTTGAGGGCTGAGTTTTCAGACAGTATAGATGTTGAGAGGGTGTCTGAATTTATATTTTTTTGAGGGTTTGGTTTTCAGACGGCCTATTGTTGAGTTGAGTGTGGCCGTCTGAAAAAAATCAGCTTTATTGTTTTGCTGCTTTGATATTGTCAATGAATTTGTCAAACAGATAACCGACATCTTGCGGGCCGGGGCTGGCTTCGGGGTGGCCTTGGAAGCAGAACACGGGTTTGTCGGTCAGTTCGATGCCTTGCAAGGTGTTGTCAAACAAGGATTTGTGGGTAATCCTTGCGTTGGCGGGCAGGGTGTCGGCATCGACGGCGAAACCGTGGTTTTGGCTGGTGATGACGACTTTGCCGCTGTCCAAATCTTGTACCGGGTGGTTGGCGCCGTGATGGCTGAAGCGCATTTTCAGGGTTTTCGCACCGATGGCGAGGCTGATCAGCTGGTGTCCCAAGCAAATACCGAAAATCGGTTTGCCGCTTTCCATCAGTTTCTGTACGGCTTTGATGGCGTAGTCGCAAGGCTCGGGGTCGCCGGGGCCGTTGGAGAGGAACACGCCGTCGGGATTGAGTGCCAACACGTCTTCCGCGCTCGTTTGGGCGGGGACGACGGTCAGGCGGCAGCCGCGCGAGGCGAGCATACGCAGGATGTTGGTTTTCACGCCGAAATCGTAGGCGACGACGTGGTAAGGCTGTTCGTCAGGGGTAACGAAACCCTTGCCCAATTCCCATTCGCCTTCGGTCCATTCGTAAGTTTCTGTGCAGGAAACTTCTTTTGCCAAGTCTTTGCCGACCATGCTGCCGAACGCGGCGATGAGTTCTTGCCCTTTTTCGATTGTGGCATCCGCACCGGTCAGAATCGCACCGCCTTGCGCGCCTTTTTCGCGTAACAGCGTGGTCAGGCGGCGGGTATCGATGTCGGCAATGGCGACGGTTTTGTTGCGTACCAAATAGTCGTGCAGGCTTTCGGATGCGCGGAAGTTGCTGTGCAAGAGCGGCAGGTCGCGGATAATCAGGCCGGCGGCGTAAACGCTGCGGCTTTCTTCATCTTCGGCGTTGGTACCGGTATTGCCGATGTGCGGATAGGTGAGGGTAACGATTTGTTTGCAGTAGGAAGGGTCGGTCAGGATTTCCTGATAGCCGGTCATGGATGTGTTGAACACGACTTCGCCGGAAGTCGAACCTTCGTAACCGATTGATGTGCCGTGAAATACGCTGCCGTCAGCGAGAACGAGAAGGGCGGGGTGCTCATGATGGGAATCCTGTTTTTAATAAAAATTCTTGACAATGCCGTCTGAAGGGACTTCGGCAGGGGGCATCCGGTCGGAAAAATCCGGTCAAAACACGCCGCGCAAGATAGACGCGTAACGTGCTTTTTCGGGCAAGTGCCTATACCCTGAAAGCAGCATATTTTAAGACGAAACATACCCGATTTCAAGCGCAAACGCGGCAGGCGGGCTGAGATGTTCGCGCGAAAACGGAAATCCGGGGTATAAAACCGCCCGCTCCGCGCCCACTATGCCCGTTACGCATTTTCCCACGTCCGCCCAGCGAAACTATGGAAATACCCGAACCGTCAGAAATACCCGAACCGTCATTCCCGCACAGGGCGGGAATCCGACCTGTCGGCACAGAAACTTATCGGGTATAACGGTTTCTTGAGATTCCGCATCCTAGATTCCCGCCTGCGCGGGAATGACGGCATATTTCTTTCAGTGGGTGCAAAGCGGGCTGTAGGGTGGGCTTCAGCCCACCGATTCCGCCATATTACCCATCCCGTAAATTCCCCATTTCCGCCGATTCCGCCAAGAACGAAACCGCCGAATCCCGCCGGTTCGCCAAAAATTTTGATGCGGTGAACTCGGTGAAATTGGTGGGCTGAAGCCCACCCTACATCCCACCCTACATCTCGCCCTGCAACCCATCCTACATCTCGCCCTGCAACCCATCCCACATCGCGCCCTGCAACCCGCCTTTTACGAACCGCCCCTCATCCCGAAAAACGCAAAAATGCCGTCTGAAGGGCTTTTCAGACGGCATTTGCGGGGAATCGGCTGCGCGGGCGGGTTAGAAGAAGAGTTTCGCGCCAGCTGATGCGTTTCATCTTACAGATTGGACCGACAACGTCCAAGTCGGACATATCGTTCATCAGCAGCGTGTGCACGCCTTTGCTGAAGAAGCAGCGGTTGCCGGGTTTTGGGGGTTTATCAGTATCATCGCCGCTGCCGCCCGTGTCGCCGTCTGCCGTTCTTGGGTGATCGCTTGTCTTTTGGCTGTCCAGATAGCTCGCGGTCAGCAGTTTCGGATAAACATATCCGCTCGGGCAGATAATTTTATGGTCTCCGTTCTTCAGGTTCAAGGAAATATCGTCTTTTTTTCATACAGCCCACGGGGATATCGTTGCCTTCTGCGTCTTTTTTTCTCGCCGACTTTTTGGCGACACGGTCATCCGGCACGACGGGGCGCGCGCTTTCCTTCGTCAGCTCGCCGCCGTTGGCGGTATCGATGCCCAAAAATGCGGTTTCCGCACCACAGCCGTTGGCATTGTAGTTGTGGATGGTTACAAAGGCGGTACGCAATACCACGGTCGGTTTGATGGTAACGCGCTGTCCGGGTAGCAAATCTACTGCCCAGCCTTTGTGCTCACCTATTTCTTATTATTCAAGAACAGTATTTTCCCATCTTTTTGTCGGCACTTGTGTCAGTTCTTGTTTGAGTAGTTCATTTTTCCATTACTTCTTGTGCAAAGACCAAGCTATCCTTCTTATCATCAAAGATACCGTAAACAGATTGGATGTCTTGGCTTGCCACATCATCCTCAGTCAAATCGCTGCCCGTGCCGAAGATGACGACGCGTTTGTCTGCCAGTTGGGAAATAGCGGGCGCGGAAGTAATCGGTTTTGTGCCTTGGAAAATAGTGCGTACAGACCATCTGGTCGGGTCGTTGTCGCCTAGATCAAAGCGGTACATTTTGCCGCCGCGGTCGCCAGCATAGACGATATCGACCTTGCCGTCAGAATTTGTATCGACAAGCGTGGGGATGAAAGCCCGCCCTTGCCGCTGGGTACATCGATTTTTTTTAATCAGCGTACCGCTGCTTTCCAAATCATACACATACAGCGCGGTTTGATTTTCTGGGCTGTTAATATCTTTGGCGGCATAACCGGAAGCGAGGAAGGCGGCGTATTTGCCGTTTTGGGTTTTGCCGATTTGCGGCGTGCCGACGGTGTAGCCCAAGCCGTTGCCTGTTACGTCAAACAGGGAAACGCCGGTCGGGCTGCCGCTTTCGGCTTTGGTCAAATCCAAGGCATACGCACCTTTGCCGCCCTGACCCATCGCGCCGAACATAAACACGCGGTCTTTGACTTTGCGTAAGACAAAGCCGCCGTCCACGCCGTACAAACCGCCCGTGTAGTTTTCGTTGGCAAAGTTGTGCAGGTCTTTTGCCAAATCGGAATCTTGGTTATCCAAGTTTTTGCGCGGCATCGTGCCGGGGATGTAGCTGAGCTTCAGATTGTAGCTACCGTCATTGTTGCGTTTGAAAAATATGCACCATCCCGTCGTTCGCTGCGGTTGCCAGATAGTTGCCGACCGCCGTTACAGGACTGTTGACGATGTCGCCCAAATTGCGCTTGTTGTTGTCGCGAATGCGGTATTGCTGGCCATACAGTTTTCCGCGTGTTTGAGCGTCTATCTCATTGTTAAATGTTTCGAACGGATTATCGTTCGTATCGCGCCGGTCGGTCCAGCGCAGCAATACGGTTTTTCCATTCGTCTTGATTGTCTCCCAAGGTGCTGAGATTAAATGCGTTGTTCGAGCCGCCGGCAATATTATCGCTGTCGCTCAAAGATACGCCGTTTGCCAAGCGGATTGCCGTCTTGCGTCCGGTAAAGACGGGTTCGGTAAAACTTTTTGCTTTCCAGATAATCCGTCCCTAGATTTTCTCCTTTCTTGTCTTTTATTCAAGGTGTAGAAGAGGATGCGGCTGCTTGCCGACTTGGGATCGGTAACGACCGTTGCCGCCTTGTTCGGGAAACCCGCGCCCAAAGGGGCGGGGGCGACAATGGCGTATTGGCTGCCGTCCGGTCCGGCGGGAAGTATATTGTGCCCGAGTGCAGCCACCCGCGCCTATGCCCGGGAGCTGGAGTTTTACGTCGATATGGCCGGTGTCTTCTATCCGCCATACGGTCATTGTCCGACCTTTATTTCCTGTATCACCCTCTGAAGTCATAGCGATTTTTAGATGTAGTAATTTCGCCCAGTTTGATTTCTTGGGCGGTAATGGTATCGCCGCCGGGATCGGAGAGCTTATGCAGCTTGGCGCGAAGCTGGAATGCCTTGCCATATTGTTGGCCGGGGTTGTTTTATTCGTATAGGCAGATCAGCTATTTTTGATTTTGTTCCGTCTACACTCGGTTTTTTTCCCATTTTCCCGAACCTGCAGCAATATTGCCGCTGTCGTCGTATGACGGGGCTGCAATTTCAAAGGAAAATGCCCAGCCACGGGTGCGCTTTCAGTTTGTATATCGGCACGCCGTCGGCACGCATCTGCCCCGTAGCCTCGATGGTGGCACTGTCTTTTTCGAAAAAGAATTCGAAAGGCAAGACTGGACATTGCCTACTGCCGCCTGTTATCCCTTTTGGCCCAACAGGATGTATCGGTAAAGTCGTAACCTGTTTTGCCCCTCATCTCCGGTTTGTAGGTTGTCAGCCATTGGTCGGGGCTTTGTCCACTATGATTGTTGGCATTGAGACCGGAGACTTTTGCCCCACAGCGGAGCCGATCCGCCGCCGAAGTTGAACGTGGTTGCTGTCGGAAAGCCCGCCGTCAGCGTATCGTTGTTGTCATATTTTAAAAATCATAAACCAGTGCGGTAAGAATAGGACATCCTACTTTGGGGTCCCACGGTACATTTAACTCCCTACACAGATTTTTAGGGCCGAATTTACTGCCCGGCGTACTAATATGTTTATGACCTTTACGTACACCAGACTGACCGAAAATCTGCTTGCCTTTCACAACGCCCGTATTGCTGACGGTATAGTGAAAATTGACAATCTCATCTGCTGCGGCATATTGGGAAGATAATACTAGGATTATGGTTGTATAAATTGCGGCACGACTGAGCAAGCGTCGTTTGGGTAATTTTTCATATTGTTGTCCTTCCGTATATTGTCTCTAATTATCGGCGAACTGAATTTGGTTTGAGGCATGATTTGGGTTGTATTGGAAAGTTGGATTATTCAATAGAACATCTTTGATAGAATTATATCATAGGCGTTTTTTTCCTTTGTGTTTGCACAATGTTACGAACTGTAAAGAGCTGAAAATATTGATTTATATTGGTTTGTGTGCAGGGTATACATGATAGAATGCATAGGTTTTAAAAATAACAGCCGAAAATCGAAATAGGTTTGATTTATGAAGCGAAGACACATTACGAAAAAAACAGACGTCGCCTCACCGCCGCCAAGCCTCTGGCGGCCGGTGTATTGCCGCATTGACGGCTTCTCAATCTGCGCAGGCAATCCCTTTCAGAGATTTGCCTGCCTATTTGCAAAAATACTTCTACAGTTTCCGGTACGGGCAAGGTCAGACCCAACGTCGTCTTCCTTGTGGACGATTCTAACTTTATGAACAACGGTGCGGGCAGAACCGTTATCCAGCATACTTTTTCAGACGGCAAAATCCTGATTAAGGTTAGGGATAAAAATAACAACAATGCCGAGGTAATGAGGACGCTGAATCCGAAAAACCTGATGCTGGACGGCGGCTGTCCGCAGATTACCCTGGCAGACGGCAGGATTACGGAAGACCCTCGGTATATTGACCCTTCCAACGGCTGGTGTACCAAGCTTTCCCCTGCCGCCGGTTTCGCTGCAGAGCATCGATCCCGTTGCTTATCAGGAGTTTAAAGAGCTTCAAATCGGGGATGGAAACGGCGGTTTGAAATTGACCGAGCGTTTGGTCAAGGTTAAAGATGCGCTCAAGGCAGTTGTCGGAAAATACGGCGCAAATGCCAACTGGGGGCTGCAGACCCTGCACAATAACGGCGGTTCGGATACCGACGGGGTGAACGCCGCGCCTTTGGATATGCAAAAGCCGTATCGACAGGATTAAGGCGCAATACCCGATGGTGCCGCTGACACGGCGTTATTATGAAACTGTGCGCGACCGACTGCTGCCGGCGGTCAAATACCGCTGTCAGAAATCGTATGTCGTGGTTTTGACATCGTCTAAGTCGGATACGAGTTGCCATTACACCAACTATGTGTTCGGTTCGAGCGGTTATAGCGATTTTGCGGGTAACTTGGGGGCCTTATCCTAAAAATATTCCTGCCACCCATCAACAGCATTGGAAGGACTGCCTGATCAGCGAGCGGAAATATCAAAAACGTTATCCGAATATGATGACTTGCCCTTGGGAGGCGTATTGGGATGAGACGGCGGCGAAGAAACAGCTGAAGGGTGCATTCCCCGGGAATTATTGCGAAGCCCCCATCGGTCCGAAGCTGCCTAAAGCTCCGCCTGCAACTTGGCAGGATGCAAGGAAAGAATATGAAGCCAAGTACGGCAAATGTGAAAAATCAACCAGCGGCCGGGGCCCCGGTTACGGGCAGAAGTATCAGGATTCGGACGATTGTGAGGCGAGATTCAGGTACAACGGCGATGTCCAACTGCACGGCATGAGGGTTGCAAACTACAAACTTGCATTGAGCGAATATAAAAAAATCCAAAGGGTTTGGTGCAAACGAAGAAAGCCAGATGGTTCACGAGAGACTGTGTCCGAGCGGCAAACCTAATAAGAACGGCAGTCAGAACAGTGGGCTGCATGAATTTTTCGATAAGGAAAAAGACCGTCTGAGGTCTTTGTTCGGCAATCTGAAATATACTCAGACAAACGGATTGACCGCCAGCGAGTACGGCCAAATGGCTGCTGAGGTATTGGATACTATTGGTCTGGCGGAATTTGCTCCCTCAGTTTCGTTCGACTTACCGAAGCTTGAACGGCCCGCGTTATTGTGAAACCGAAAACGGTACGTTGAGGTGTAAGGTACGCATTACCGGCAGACTTCCTGCTTCGATTTCGTTCAATGCAAACGGGAAAAACGACGAGCAAACCCAGTTTGAGGGAATGAGGTTTCCTGCTGTATTGAAACAGTCTGATTCGTGGCGGAATAATTATTACAATTATGACTGGGTATCGGATTATTATTATTTCAATCCGGGAAAACCCAGTGTAGGGCAAATCGGAGAAGGAGAAATTTTCTAATTATTTTCGGAGAGTATTTCAGCGAGCATGGCTTTGATCAAAAACCAGGCTGATGCAAACGGAACAACAAGACCCGGTATGAAGCATCTACCCGGTGCGGGGCAGTGTACTGCGGGTTCGGTCGATACCGTCCTTGATGGCGATAACGGTATGGGTATGTTCAGCCGTGCCTTGGCGGAAAAAGACATCAAATCCGCTTCAGACGGCAGGGATGCGGCAGGGTGTAAGCTGGGATAGCGATGCTTCTTCCGATCCTGCCGGCGTGGATTTCGGCAAGCAGACCGTCCAAAACTTATACAGTCAACTTCAATGCGGACGAAGGTACGGTACGCAAGGAATATCTGCGCAACGGCGCGAGCCGCGACAATATGTATTATCCGGTTATGGACTATAAAAACCTGACCAAGATATTGGATGAGATTCTCGGCAAAAATTCAGTCGGATACGAAAAATACGACGGGCGGGTCTTTTTCTGCGACAGCCCCTGCCGCAACCGGCAACAGTATCCCCGATTTGGCGGCCGCTGTATTCCTGAATCCGACAACGTGGAGCAGCCGTTTACGCTTCTACCGTTTGGATGCTTCGGGCTATCCTGATAAGACGCGTTATGCCGAACCTTCGTTTGACAACCGTAAAACGCTGATCAAACTGGGAAACAATGTTTATTTTACGGATAAGATGGACGGTGTTTCCGGTATCGGCAACCATACTTTCGGCATCCCTGCAAAAATCGGGTAATGCCGATGAATGGAAAAGAACTGCTGCTGCCGTGGACAGACAGAAGCGGCAACGACAAGGCTTTGGAAACCTTGTCTCAAACCAAGGTCGGCGGTGCAGACAAATACAGCCAAAAATACCGCGTGCGTCCGGATGCGGAACGTCATTTGGGCGATATACTCGACAGCCAGGTCGTTGCCGTCGGGAATACGGATGCTGGTAACCACCGTGAGTTTATGGTAACGGCGGCAAACGACGGCATGGTGCATATTTTCAAACGAGGCAGCAAAGCACCTTACGACTTGAAGCTGAGCTATATTCCGGCAAATATGCCGCGTGAGGATGAGGCGGGCAATGACTCAAATCTGGCTAAAACCCTGAAAGATTTTTGCACATAGCGGCTACGGCAACCATCCGGCGCATACTTACGGCGTAAACGGCGGCTTTGTCGTGCGTCAGGCGGATGTGGCCGGACAAAAACGTGTGTTTATGTTTGGTGCGATGGGTCAGGGCGGACGCGGTGCGTATGCTTTGGATATCGGAGCGGTCAACGGCAGCCAAAAATTCTTGGAATGTTACCGTCCCTTTGTTTGATGCTGTCGACAAAGATATGGGTTATACCGTCGGTACGCCGCAAATGGGGCGGACATACAACAATATGTCAGGTTATTCGGGTTTTCTTGCAGGAGGGCTACCGTACCGATGTCGTACAAAAGCAATGCCAATAAAACGGCTTTGTATGTTTTACGATATGTTCGGTAAGACGCTGATCCGCAGAATCGATGTTCCGGCCGGGTGGGCGGTTTTGTCCTCACCAACCTTGGTGGATACTGATTTCGACGGAGTTGTCGATGTGGTTTATGCAGGCGACAGGGGCGGTAATATGTATCGTTTCAATGTTGTCGACCCTGATCCGTCAAAATGGAATTACAGCATTGTTTATCGTGGTAATCCGAGTCAGCCGATTACGGCGGCTCCTGCTGTTTCGCGCCGTGAATCCAACAAATATGTCGTTATTTTTGGTACGGGCAGCGATTTGACTGCCGCAGATACCGTGAACCAGGCTACTCAATCGGTATATGGTATTTTTGACGATGTGTCGTGGGACTCAAAAACCGGCGGACCTAAAACGGCTCCGAACGCGCGCGGCAATGATTTGGTCAAGCAGAATATGAGCAAAGACAACGGTTTGATTTTTCCTGTCGAATAATGAAATCGACGAGAAAACCAAAAAGGTTGGAAAAATCGATTTGGCACCCGGCGAACGTGTTACCCTCAAGCCGAACATGATTTTGCGTACGGCAGTGGTTACCATCCGCAACTACACCAAAAAAACCGTGATGACGGGGGCAAGCTCCACAGGCGACCTCTGTATTCCGGATACGCAAAACAGCAATACTTCAACCGAAACGACGATTCTTGCCGTTAATGCCGAGGATGGCGGCGGTTTGACTCCTAGAAAAAAACCCGCTTGATTCCGCCTTCAATCAACAACGGAGGAAATAACGGGGGAAACAACGGAGGAAAATAACGGAGGAAATAACGGAGGAAATAACGGAGGAAATAACGGAGGAAACAATACTGCCAATTGTAAGAACATCAATGGCAAAATCATGTGTCCGAACGGTTATACCTTCCCGGGCCCGCTTGTTCCGACTTATCTTGACGGGAAAAAATCGGCGATCCCCGACTTCTCCCGACGGTGATACTGGAGGCAGCGGCAATGACGACGGTCCGCCCGACACTGTGCCGAACAACAAATGTTTTACCTCTAAAGGAAAGCGCACGCTGCTGATGAACAATATGAGCAACCTTGACGTGATCGGGCCCGCTTTGCGGAATGAAACGTATCAGTTGGCGCGAGATATTCTTCTGATGCCGTTGTCGGATAAAATGCCGTCTGAAGCCCAATCGGTTTCAGACGGCATTTCTATCGGAATCAATATACTATTTGCGCAGGAATGATGCAGCTCGTGTGCTGCTTGTTGCGATTTGGCGTCAAAAATATAGTGGATTAACAAAAACCGGTACGGCGTTGCCTCGCCTTAGCTCAAAGAGAACGATTCTCTAAGGTGCTCAAGCACCAAGTGAATCGGTTCCGTACTATCTGTACTGTCTGCGGCTTCGTCGCCTTGTCCTGATTTTTGTTAATCCACTATAAAAAGCCGGCTTTAAAAGAAAAAAAGGCAGTCCTTCGCGGCTGCCTTTTCGGTTGGTATCACTCGACTACGATTTTGGGGAAGCGGCTGCTGAAGTCTTTGCCTTTGTCGGCAATGCTCAGGGCGATTTGGAATGCTGCATCGGTGTAGATTCGGGCGATGGCAGGGTGTTCGTCGAACAGTTGTGCCGCCGCCCCTCCGTCCATCGCTTCGCGTACGGGCAAACTTAAGGGAAGCTGTCCGAGTAGCGGGACATTGAGGCGTGCGGCCAAATCTTTGCCGCCGTCCGTGCCGAACAGTGCTTCGCTGTGCCCGCAGTTGGAGCAGATATGGACGGACATATTTTCCAATACGCCTAAAATGGGAATGTTGACTTTTGCGGAACATATCCACTGCCTTGCGCGCGTCTATCAGCGCGATGTCCTGCGGCGTGGTTACGATGACGGAACCGGTTACGGGGATGCGCTGGGACAGCGTGAGTTGGATGTCGCCCGTACCCGGGGGCAGGTCGATGAAAAGATAGTCCACTTCGTCCCACTCGCTTTGGAACATCAGTTGCTGCAAGGCTTGGCTGACCATCGGCCCGCGCCAAACAACGGCTTGGTCGGTGTCAACCAGAAAGCCGATGGACATGACCTGTATGCCGTCTGAAGATTCGACAGGAATCAGTTTTTTTGGTTTTTCTGATCGGGTTTGCGGTCGTGTACGCCCAGCATCGTGGGCTGGCTCGGGCCGTAAAGGTCGGCATCGAGCACGCCGACGCGTGCGCCCATGCGCGCCATCGCGGTGGCAAGGTTGGCGGTGGTTGTTGATTTGCCCACGCCGCCTTTTCCCGATGCGACGGCAATGATGTTTTTCACACCTTTGATAGTGGTAACGCCGGGCTGGACTTTGTGTGTGCCGATTTCCGTGTCCATGGACAGATGGATGTGTGTGTTGCCTGTCAGCGGCATCAGGATTTCCTGTATGCGGTCGGCTGTTTCTGAGGCAATGTGCGCGACAGGGAAACCGAAATGCAGGGCGATATGGATGCCGTCTGAATGCTGTTCGACCGAGCGGACGGCCTTTTCGCTGCCGAGTGTGCGCGTCGTATTCGGAATACTGACAGTTTCAAGGAGGGTGCGGATGTTTTGTATATTCATGATGTGTGCCTCTGTTCGCAAGTTGGGTAAGAGGAAGATAGACGGAAAGTGTACATGATTTTTGGGCAGTTTGCTTTTTCTTGTGCGAACTTTTTACACGGCATGGGTCGGATTGTGAAAATCCGTTGCCAAAAATATCTCGTGCAAACAGCAGTCTGTAATTAAGTCTGTAAAAATTGCTTGACGGCGGGGAGAGGAGTTGTATAATGCACGGCTTATCGGGTCGTTAGCTCAGTCGGTAGAGCAGCGGACTTTTAATCCGTTGGTCGAGCGTTCGAATCGCTCACGACCCACCAGATAGCCGAAAGCCAAGTTTTAAGACTTGGCTTTTTTTGTTTGCCTGTTAATCGTCGGCAACAGCGTTTTTCGTACTGTTTGGAAGGTTGTATGAAGAAAAAAACTGCTTTCGGGCATCAAATTTGCCGTTCAGACGGCATTGGTGTTTTTATTGGTGTCGCTGTTTTTGGATTGGGTACGCAAGCCCGACGAACCTGTCGGGGCGGCAGGGCAGCCTTTGACCCTGCTGTCGGGGCAGCGGCTAACTTTGGGACAGTTTAGCCGGGATAAGGCGGTGCTGGTGTATTTTTTTGGGGAGCTGGTGCGGGGTGTGCCGTTATCAGTCTCCGATAATTGATGATTTGGCGGCCGACGGTGTGCCGGTTGTCGGTGTGGCGATACGTTCGGGCAGTTCGGACGAAGTTTCTGCGTATATGAAAAAAACGCGGATTAGGTTTTCCGAGCGTTAATGATGAGGACGGCGGTTTGGCAAGGTCTTGGCAGATTAAGGCAACGCCGACTGTCATTTTGGTCAAAAAAATGGGAAAATAGTTCACTATACGACGGGAATCAGCAGTTATTGGGGCTTGCGCGCAAGAATTTTTCAGGCGGATGTTTTCGGTTAACCTTTGTTTTTGTTAAACTTTACGCTATGTAGAGAATCAAACGGCATATACCTTGCTCGTCGGATTCGGCGGCTTTTGTTTTTGGAAGAAAGTTCTTTCGACAGTAAATGTAATACTTTGTTGAGATTGTAGGGAAAAATAGACTAAGATATAACTATTAAAATATTTTTTTAGATAGGATTATCGGAATTAAAGCCTTTTGTACCCAAATGCCTGATACGGCTTATAGAGTATTGTTGCTATATGTTCGTTTTGTTATATAACGGTTGTCCCGGAATGATACCTGCAAGCTTTACAGACGGTTTGAAAATTTGATTTTCGATAACTTGGAGACTTGAACAATGCCTACCCAATCAAAACATGCGTCTATCAATATCGGTCTGATACAGGCAAGGGAAGCCTTGATGACACAGTTCAGACCCATTCTGAACCAGGCGAATATCACCGATCAGCAATGGCGGATTATCCGTCTTTTGGCGGAAAACGGCACGCTAGACTTTCAAGATTTGGCAAATCAGGCGTGCATCCTGCGCCCCAGCCTGACCGGTATCCTGACCCGTCTTGAAAAAGCAGGTCTGGTTGTCCGCCTGAAACCTTCCAACGACCAACGCCGTGTTTTTCTGAAGCTGACTGCCGAGGGCGAGAAGCTGTATGAGGAAATCGGCGAAGAAGTGGACGAACGCTACGATGCTATCGAAGAAGTGTTGTCCCGCGAGAAAATGATGCTGCTTAAGGATTTGCTGGCGGAACTTGCACAAATCGAGGATTTGTTGAATTCGTAAAACGCGCAACGTGCGGAAACGTCCGACAGTCGGTCTTGTTTACGAATCAGAGCTGCTGCACATGAGGGAAGCCTTATGTGCAGCAGTCTTGCATATGGAAACAGATAAAGGGGTAATATGACGGATTTGCAGAAAGAATTTCAAACCTCATTCCGTGATGCGATGGCATCTTGCGCGGCAGGTGTTCGCGTCATTACGACAGAGGGATCGGCAGGGACGTTACGGCATTACGATGACGGCGGTTACACCGATTACGGATGAGCCTCCAACCGTGATGCTGTGTATCAACCGTAAAGCCCGTATCATCCCGATACTGTCGGAAAACGGCAGCCTGTGCATCAATACGTTGGCAGACGAACATCAGGATGTGGCCGAACATTTTGCCGGATTGACCAATCTTTCACCCGAAGAACGTTTTTGCCTATCATATTTGGCATCACGGCAAAACCGGACAACCTGAAATAGAAGGAGCGTTGGCGCACCTGCACGGGCATATTGTCGGCCAACATGAAATCGGCATACATTTTGTGTTTTACGTCAGGCTCGACGAAATTAAAAATTGCGAGGGCAAACGTCCCGCGCTGCTGTATTTCAGACGGCAGTTTAGGTCTTTAGACTGATATTCGGACAGATAAGAGCATTTCTTTGAGAGAATATTTAACATGAAAAAAATGGAAACAGGGGGAAAAACGAAAAATGAAGCACGCGCACATTGACTTTATTGGGGGAAAAATGGAATCTATTAAAGCAAATGTATGGAGCAGATATACTTGAAAAAGGAAAATTTTTACGTAGATGATATCTTTTTTTACCAAATGGATAATTTCCGAAAAATAATCTAAAAAGGGTACTGTATCAATATGATTATTTATCTTCATACTCCACCAACCATTTATCCATGGGAAGATGCTCAAGGAGTAAAAATATAGCTTTCATTTGATGGCCAATTTGGCAATGGATTATTTAAATTAAGCAATAGAAAATTAATTAAGGAAATACGTCATAAATATGTGAGATTTTTCTTTTTAAATGAATTTATTAAAGACCACAGAAGAATCTTAATTCATCTACAGAAAGATAACTCATCAATATTTGCCACATCGATACATGTTTTAGGCATTTCCAAACTAATTTAAAAAAATCTTAACCTGTTATATGAAAGCGATGATACTGGCGGCAGGACGCGGCGAGCGTATGCGTCCTTTGACCGATACCACTCCGAAGCCGCTGCTCGATGTGGCGGGTAAGCCTCTAATCGGTTGGCACCTATGCCGTCTGAAGCAGGCAGGGTTTACAGAAGTAGTCATCAACCATGCGTGGTTGGGTCGGCAGATAGAAGATGTTTTGGGCGATGGCTCGTCATATGGTGTGAACATCGCCTATTCGCCCGAACCTGAAGGCGGCTTAGGAAAACCGCAGGCGGTATCGCACGGGCATTGCCGCTGTTGGGCGATGCCCGTTTTTTTGCGTTGTCAATGGCGATGTGCTGACCGATATTGATTTTGCAGCGGCGCACCGGAAGGCATCTCTCCTGCCCGAGCATATTTCCGCGCATTTGTGGCTGGTGGAAAATCCCCGCACCATCCTGACGGTGATTTTTTTGCTGCTGCCGGACGGAAGCGTGCGGCCGGAAGTATCCGGCGGCAACGGATTGACATTCAGCGGCGTGGGCATTTACCGCCCCGAAATGTTCGGAGGTATCGAAGCGGGCAGTGTGGCGAAACTCGCGCCCGTATTGCGGAACGAAATGCGGCAAAACCGCGTGAGCGGACAGAAGCATACGGGCTTGTGGCTGGATGTCGGTACGGTAGACCGTCTGAAAGAGGCCCAAGCCGTTGCAGGGGCTTGAAGTAAAACGGAAACGGGACGCGGATGTGCGTCCCGTTTTCTTATTGCAGCCTTCTTAACTGATGCATTGCATCTTTTAAAGGGTTTTTGGAACAGGTTGTGCGGAGGTATGTGTTGAGTATCAAAACCGGTTCAAGATAAGGCGGATTTGCTTCATGTTTGGTTATGCAGAATAAACAATGCCGTCTGAAACGGAAATCCGTTTCAGACGGCATTTTTACCGATTCGGTCAGTTGCGGACTTCGCCACTTTTTTTCTTTGTGTTTTCAATACGGCGCGGTCAAGTTTGTCTGTCAGGGTGTCGATGGCGGCATACATGTCCTGACCGTCGGACTCGACGTGCAGGTCTTTACCGGCAAGGTGTACGTCTGCTCGGCCTTATGGCCGGCTTTTTTTCCACAGACAGCGTTACAGTTATAGAAATGATGTCCGAAGCGTGGCGGTTGATGCGCTCCAGTTTCTGGAAACGTGGTTTTTGATGGCTTCGGTAACGTCAAAATTCAGACCGGTGATTTTCAGATTCATGATACAGCTCCTTCGGTGGGTTCTGTCCGTCGGCGACGGAACGGAAAAAAACGGGTTGTAGCATTGTGTTGAAAAAAATTATTCTGCGGTTTTTGCGTTTGTGTGCTGCCGGAATCTCAAAGGGATTCTCTGTATTTGGCAATGGTGCGGCGGGAAACCTCCATGCCGCGGAAAAGCCAGCAGGTTGGCGAGTGCCTCGTCAGAATAGGGCTTGCGTTTGTCTTCGCTGCCGACAAGCTGGGAGAGTGCGGCTTTAACGGCGTGTTGGCTGACGGCTTCTTTGCCTTCTTCCATTTGAACTGCCTGCGTGAAGAAATAGCGTAGCGCAAACACTCCGCGCGGGCAAGACAAATATTTTTGGTTGGCCGCACGGGAAACGGTACTTTCTGCCACACCCAATTCGGCGGCGGCATCTTTCATCAGCAGGGGGACGAGTCCGATTTCGCCAAAAGTGAAAAAAAGTCTACCTGATGTTTAACGATGTATTCGGCAAGGAGGATGACGGTTGCCTTCCCTCAATTCGAGCGAATCGATACGTTGTCTGGCTTCGCTGATTTTTTCCTTCCATTCGGGCGAGAGGCCTTCAGACGGCATCAGTTCGCAATATTCGCTGTTCATTTGCAGGGGAGGCAGGGAGTCTTCGTTGAAACTGACCGTCCAGCCGTCCTTACTTTCTCAATCCAGACATCCGGGCGGATATACGGCGTGGGCGTGGACGAGGCAAAACCGGCGGCGGGAAAGGGATTGAGCGAAGCAATGAGGTCGAGTGCGGCTTCGAGTGTGCCGCTGTCGGTTTGGGGCAGGCGTTTTTATTCGCGCGAGGGTTTGGCTGCGGTTGCCGTCAATGCTGTCGAGGGCGTTTCGGACGATATGCAGGGGCGGCGGGTTTGGCGGCACATTCGCCCAATCTTTCTATCTGCAGTATCAGCGATTCGTTCAAATCGGCGGCGGCCACGCCTGCTGGGTCGAATTTTTCAATGCGGTCAGGGCTTGTTTCAGCATTGCTTCATCCAACATCCACTCTAAGGGCGTATGGTCGAGGATGTCTTCGATGCTGTCGGTCAGATAACCCTGCTCGTCAAGGAAATCGATAAGGATGTGGACGCAGGCGGCTTCTTGGTCGGAAAGCGGGTGTTCGCACACTTGCGCGTGCAGGTATTGCTTGAAATCCTGCTCACCGGCGATGTTGGACAGCATATCTTCGCCTTCGTCTCCGCCGATTTGACGGGCAGGCGCGGTGTAATGGCTGAATTCGGCATCGGAAAAATTCATCCGTGTCTTTGCGTTCGAGCAGGGGATTGTCCGACAGCCAGTTTTCGACCTCGCGTTCAAGTTCGATACCCGACATCTGCAATACGCGCAAAGATTGTTGCAGCCGCTGGTTGAGCTGCTGGGTCTGTTTGAGCTTTATTCCGAGTAACGTCATGATAATGCGAGAGAATTATTCTTTTGGCCTGTCGGCGGCAGATGATGCCGGGAAACATCATTATAAATGGTTTTATGTAGGGATTTTGATTCGTTTCGATAACAAAAAACAAACGAAAATAGAATATTGATTGCTTATAACAATATTAAATCGATTTCATAGTTTTAATAGCGAAAATCTTGGCGTATAGTTGCCTTCATAGTTTTAAAATAAAAAGGAAAACTGAATGTCTATTCATGAAATCTATTGTAACCAAGAAACCAGTTACGAATACGCTTTCCGCCAAATCGTGCTGTAAGCCGTTTGTCGTATCTTTTGATTAACCAAGGAAAAGGAACACGAGCTATGACTACCTCCAAATGCCCCTGTAACCCATCTGACCATGAACAACGGCGCGCCCGTTGCCGACAATCAAAACAGCCTGACCGCCGGTCCGCGCGGCCCTCTGCTGGCGCAGGATTTGTGGCTGAATGAAAAACTCGCCGACTTCGTACGCGAAGTCATCCCCGAACGCCGTATGCACGCCAAAGGTTCGGGCGCGTTCGGTACGTTTACCGTAACGCACGATATCACCCAATACACCCGCGCCAAAATCTTCAGCGAAGTCGGCAAACAAACCGAGATGTTCGCCCGTTTCACCACCGTGGCAGGCGAACGCGGCGCAGCTGATGCGGAACGCGACATCCGAGGCTTTGCATTGAAATTTTATACCGAAGAAGGCAACTGGGATGTGGTCGGCAACAACACGCCCGTGTTCTTCCTGCGCGACCCGCGTAAATTCCCTGACCTGAACAAAGCCGTCAAACGCGATCCGCGCACCAATATGCGTTCCGCCACAAACAACTGGGACTTCTGGACGCTGCTGCCTGAAGCGTTGCACCAAGTTACCATCGTGATGAGCGACCGCGGTATTCCCGCCAGCTACCGCCATATGCACGGCTTCGGTTCGCATACTTACAGCTTCTGGAACGAAGCAGGGCGAGCGTTTCTGGGTGAAATTTCATTTCCGCAGCCAACAAGGCATTAAAAACCCTGACCAACGAAGAAGCCGCAAAAAATCATCGCCGATGACCGTGAAAGCCATCAGCGCGACCTGTACGAAGCCATCGAGCGCGGCGAGTTTCCGAAATGGACGATGTACATCCAAGTCATGCCTGAAGCCGATGCGGAAAAAGTGCCTTATCATCCGTTTGACCTGACCAAAGTTTGGCCGAAAAAAGACTATCCGCTGATTGAAGTGGGCGAATTCGAGTTGAACCGCAATCCCGAAAACTTCTTCGCCGATGTGGAACAATCCGCCTTCGCACCGAGCAACCTCGTTCCCGGTGTCGAGTGCCAGCCCGGATAAAAATGTTGCAGGCGCGTTTGTTCAACTACGCCGACGCGCAACGCTACCGCTTGGGCGTGAACTTCCGCCAAATCCCTCGTCAACCGTCCGCGTTGCCCCTGTTCACAGCAACCAGCGCGACGGCCAAGGCCGCGCCGACGGCAACTACGGCAGCCTGCCGCACTACGAACCCAACAGCTTCGGTCAATGGCGGCAACAACCCGACTTTCGCCGAACCGCCTTTGAAAATCAACGGCGACGCGGCACACTGGGACTACCGCCAAGACGATGACGACTACTTCAGCCAACCGCGCGCCTTGTTCAACCTGATGAACGACGCGCAGAAACAGGCTTTGTTCGGCAACACCGCCGCCGCAATGGGCGACGCGCCTGACTTCATCAAATACCGCCATATCCGCAACTGCTACCGTTGCGACCCAGCATACGGTGAAGGCGTGGCCAAAGCCCTCGGACTGACTGTCGAAGATGCCCAAGCCGCCCGCGCGATCGACCCCGCACTCGGCCAGCCCGGTTTTGCTGTAAGGAGGCATTATGTGGATGGAAATTGAAGAAATCCTGTCCCGCGCCGTCCGCTACCGGAAATAACCGGGCATAAAAATGCCGTCTGAAACGTCGTTTGACCGCTTCAGACGGCATTCCCATCCTGTCCCGCCGTTTCAGCGGGCGTTTTTTTATTAAACGCAAAATATCCCGTCATTCCCACGAAAGTGGAATCTAGAACGCAAAAATCTAAAGAAACCGTTTTTTTCCCAATAAGTTTCCGCACCGACAGTCTGGATTCCCGCCTGCGCGGGAATGACGAAATTCTGTTTTTGATTTTTGTTTTTGGGGAATGACGGGATTTGAGGTTGCGGGCATTTATCGGGTAAAACGGAAATTAAGCGTTGCGAAAAATTTATCCGAAATCACAGCAACTTTTTCGCGCTGTCATTCCCTCGCGAAAAGCGGGAATCCAGGTTCGTTGAGTTTCAGCCATTTCTAATAAATTCTGCAACTTTGAGTTTCCGGATTCCCGCCTGCGCGGGAATGACGAATCCATCACGAAACCTACATCCCGTCATTCCCACGAAAGTGGGAATCCAGAACGTAAAATCTAAAAGAAACCGTTTTTTTCCCGATAAGTTTCCCGCACCGACAACTCTAGATTCCCGCCTGCGCGGGAATGACGAATCCATCCGCACGGAAACCCACATCCCGTCATTCCACGAGTAGGGAATCAGAACGTAAAATCTAAAAGAAACCGTTTTTCCCGATAAGTTTCTGCGCCGACAGCTCTGGATTTCCCGCCTGCGCGGGAATGACGGGATTTCTGCTTTTTGATTTTTGTTTTTGGGGAATGACGGGATTTGAGGATTGCGGGCATTTTATCGGGAAAACAGCAACCCCTCCTCCGTCATTCCCACGAAAGTAGGGAATCTAGAACGCAAAATCTAAAGAAACCGTTTTTCCCGATAAGTTTCCGCACCGACAGCTCTGATTCCCGCCTGCGCGGGAATGACGAATCCATTCGCACGGAAACCAAAATCCCGTCATTCCCACGAAAGTGGAATCAGAACGATAAAATCTAAAGAAACCGTTTTATCCGATAAGTTTCTGCACTGACAACTCTAGATTCCCGCCTGCGCGGGAATGACGAATCCATCCGCACGGAAACCAAAATCCCGTCATTCCCACGAAAGTGGAATCCAGAACGTAAAATCTAAAGAAACCGTTTTTCCCGATAAGTTTCCCGCACCGACAGCTCTGGATTCCCGCCGTGGGAAATGACGAGATACGGGTTTCGTGCGGCGTTTTTCGCGCTTTGCTGTTTTGCTATAATCCGCCCTTTTGAGGACGGGTGCGGTATGGGTTTTTATGCTTTGCTCTTGATTGCGCTGGGGATGTCGATGATGCGTTTGCCGTCGCATTGCTAAAGGGTGCGGCAGTCAGGATGCCTCCGCGCAAAATTGCAGCAACGGCCCTGGTGTTCAGCTCGGTCGAAGCACTCACGCCGCTGGCAGGCTGGGTAGGCGGTTTTATGCCAAGCCGTTTATCAGCGAATGGGACCATTGGGTGGCTTTTTGTCCTGCTGGGCGGGCTGGGTCTGAAAATGATGCGAGAAGGGTTGTCCGTCGAGGCGGAGGACGCGCGGGAAAGCAAACGGGAAAGCTGGTGGTTGACGGTTCTGACTGCTTTTTGGAACCAGTATTGATTCCATGATAGTCGGGGTGGGCTTGGCGTTTATGGAGGTAAACATCGCCTTTTGCCGCCGCCGTAATCGGTATGGCGACTACGGTGATGGTTACCATCGGGCTGACGGCGGGAAGGGTTTTTGGCGTACTGCTCGGCAGGCGTGCGGAATTTGCCGGAGGTTTGGTGTTGATTGCCATCGGTACATGGACGCTCTTGTCGCATTTGGGTTTGATTCAATGATGTCGGAAAATAAAAATGCCGTCTGAAGCTTTTACCGGTTTCAGACGGCATTTTGTTAAACTTGATTCTCTATCGTTATTATTGTGTAAAAGCTATTGAAAAATAAAAATATTGATTTTCCGCAAATATGGCTAAAGGTGCGATAGGTACACTGAAGAAATAATCGGCAGAACAGGTTTGCCTGCCGGTTTGAACAATAATTTTTAACCTCCCATAAGGAATACACGATGTCTTTTCAAACTCCGTTACCTCGCATCAGTATTGGCATTGTCTTCACTGTTGGCGGCATGCGGCGGTCAGGGAAAAAGTCTGCGGCAGGGTAATGCTTCTCCTGCTTCTGAGACCGAAGCGGCTTCCCAAGTACAGGCCTCGGAAGCCCGTTCCTTCCGCTTCATCGGCCTCGCCCGAAGACCAAGACCTTTTGAAACGCGCGCAAGGCGTATTCCAACCTCTGCCGACTGTTGAAGAAATGCAGAAAATCCGTCCGTTTACCGGAGAACAGGTCAAACTCGGACACCAACTCTGGTATGAACCGCGCCTTTCCAAAGGCAATACCGTGAGCTGCAACTCTTGCCACAACCTTGCTTCTGCCGGTGTGGACAATATGCCGACCAGTCAGGGGCACAAAGGGCAGTTCGGCGGACGCAACTCGCCTACCGCATTGAATGCCGCGCTGCTGCGGCAGCCAGTTTTGGGACGGACGTGCCGCTGATGTTGAAGAACAGGCGGGCGGGCCTTTGGTGAATCCGGTGGAAATGGCGAATGATTCGCAAGAGGCGGCTGCAGCCAAAATCGCCAAAGTTCCCGAATATCAAGAAATGTTTAAAAAAGCTTTTCCTGAAGACGGCGCGGTTTCGTTTAAAAACATCACTACCGCATTGGGTGCGTTTGAGCGTACCCTGCTGACGCCGACCAAATGGGACGAATACCTCAAAGGCAATGTCAACGCCCTGAGCGAACAGGAACGAAAAGGCGTGCGCGCGTTCATGGACAACGGCTGTATTGCCTGCCACAACGGTGTCAACCTCGGAGGCACGATCTTCCAGAAATTCGGTCTGGTCCAAGGGCCGTATTGGAAATTCATTTGAAGACCCGAAACGTGATAAAGGCCGTGCTGACGTAACCAAAAACCGAAGACGAATTTTTCTTCCGTGTTCCGGGGTTGCGTAACGTGGCTAAAACTTATCCGTATTTCCACAACGGCAGCGTGTGGGAGTTGGATAAGGCAGTTACCATCATGGGTAAGGCACAATTGGGTAAAGACATTCCGAAAGAAGATGTGGATAACATCGTCGTATTCCTGAATGCACTTTCCGGCAATGTTTCCGAATCAGCGCGCACGATGCCGGAACTGCCCCGACCGCACCGATGGAATCTAAGCCGGACAACAAATAATCCGGCCGGTACGCAAAAATGCCGTCTGAAACGGGAATCTGTTTCAGACGGCATTTTATCATTTCGCCGCGTCAGATACGCAGAATATACCGTAGCAACTGTATTTTTGCCCGACGGGGTGAAAAATACAGTTATTACGCATCCGCCCTACACCTGAAAAAGATTTCAAACGATCTTTTATACCAGATACAAAAATATGCCGTCATTCCCACCGAATCCACACTATCCTAATCGATTCAAATCGGTATGGGAACTTATATTCCGTCATTCCCACGAAAGTGGGAATCTAGGACTCAGGGTTAAGAAACCTACATCCCGTCATTCCCACGAAAGGTAGGGAATCTAGGACTCAGGACTGGAGAAACCTTTTTACCCGATAAGTTTCCGTGCCGACCGAGTCTGGATTCCCGCCTGCGCGGGAATGACAGGGATTTCTGGTTTTGCTGTTTTTGTGAAAATGGCGAAACCGTGCAAATGCGATGCCGTCTGGAAACACTGTTTGATTGTTTCAGACGGCATTTTATTCACATCGACTCAAGCCGCGTTGTCGAAGCCGCTGTGGCGCAACAGTGCGTCTATGCTCGGTTCGCGTCCGCGGGAAGGCTTTGAAGGATTCCGCCGCTGCGGGAGCCGCCGACGGCGAGGATTTCTGCCAGAAGCGTTTGCCTGTGGCGGCGACGTCGTCGCTTTCTTCAAAGGCGGCGTAGGCGTCCGCGCTCAATACTTCCCGCCCATGCGTAGCTGTAATAGCCTGCGGAATAGCCGCCGGCGAAGATATGGCCGAAGCTCAAGGCGAAGCGGTTGTATTCGGGCGGTTGGATGACGGCGACTTCTTTGCGCACGCTGTCTAAAACCTGTTGCCAGTTTTTCAGACGGCCTTCGTCATCTTCGCTGTAAATCATCATGTCGAAGAGGGCGAACTCCATTTGGCGGACGAGGAACATACCGCGCTGGAAGTTTTTGGCGGCGAGCATTTTGTCGAAGAGTTCTTTCGGCAGGGGCTGCACCGGTTTTCTTCGTGGGCGGACATTTTGTGCCAAAGACGTCGTATTCCCAGACGAAGTTTTCCATAAACTGGCTGGGCAGCTCGACTGCGTCCCACTCGACGCCGTTGATGCCGGATACGCCCAGTTCGTCGACTTGGGTGAGCAGGTGGTGCAGGCCGTGGCCGGTTTCGTGGAAGAGGGTGAGGATTTCGTCATGGCTCAAAGCGGGCTTCTTTTGCCGCCGACGGGCGGGGTGAAGTTGCAGACGAGGTAGGCGGTGGGCAGTTGCAGCGTGCCGTCGGCGAAGCGGCGGCGGCCTATGTAGTCGTTCATCCATGCGCCGCCGCGTTTGCCTTCGCGGGCGTAGAGGTCCATATAGACGCCGCCTATGGTTTTTGCCGTTTTGTTCCAGTTCGAAGTAGCGCACGTCTTTTGTGCCAGACGGGAACGGTTTTTCGGTAAAATCCGATGCCGTAGAGTTTTTTTGATTTGGGCGAACAGGCCTGCCAGAACTTTGCTGACGGGGAAGTATTTTTGACTTCGGTTTCGCTGAATGCGTATTTGGCTTCGCGCAGTTTTTTTCGCTGGCGTAGCTCAAGTCCCACGGCTGCGGGTCGGCGAGGTTCAGGCTTTCGCGGGCGAAGGCTTTGACTTCGGCGAGGTCTTTTTCGGCGTAGGGTTTGGCGCGGCGGGCAAGGTCGTGCAGGAAGTTTAAAAACTTGTTCGGGGGTGTCCGCCATTTTGGTTGCCAGCGACAGCTCGGCGTAGTTTTTGAAGCCGAGCAGTTTGGCGGTTTGCAGGGCGTTTTCGAGCGTGCGGTCGATGTTGGCGGTGTTGTCGAATTTTGCCGTCGTCTCGAAAGTTCGCTGGCGCGGGTCACGTACGCACGGTAGATTTGTTCGCGCAGTTCGCGGTTGTCGGCGTATTGGATGACGGCAAGGTAGTGAGGAATCTGCAAGCCGATTTTGTCAGCCTATTTTGCCTTCGCTTTTGCGCGGCGGCGGCAAACATGGCGAGCGAGTCTTCGGGAATGCCGGCAAGCGGCGCGGCGTCGTCAAACGTAAATGCCGAACGCGTCGGTCGCGTCTAGGACGTTTTTGCGAGAATTTGGCGGAGAGTTGCGCGCCTTCGGTTTGCAGTTTTGCCAGTTCTGCCTGCTGTTCGGGCGGCAATTCTGCGCCGCTCAATACGAAATCGCGCAGGTCGTGGTCGAGCTTGGTTTTTTGTGCGGGGAAAGCGTTGCAAATTCGGGGGAGTTTTTGATGGTTTTGAAGCGGTTGTACAGCTCGATGTCTTGTCCGATTTCGGTGAAAGAAGACGGTGATTTCGGGCATCAGTTCGTTATAGACGGCGCGCAGTTCGGGCGTATCGATGACGGAGTTGAGATGGGACGACGCCCCAAATCCCTGCCGACGCGTTCGGTGATGCCGGTCAGACGCTCGACGGTGTTTGCCCAGTCGGTGTGCGTTTGGGCTTTGATGGCGGCGATTTGTTCGCGCGCTTCGGCGATGGCGGTTTTGGACGGCGGGTTTGATGTCTTCGGTTTTGATTTGGTCGAAACGGGGTTTCTTCGCCCAAGTGGAGCAATACGTTATCGTTCATGTCGGGTTCCTTTGTGTGTTGTGCTTCAGACGGCATATCGGCAATATGCCGTCTGAAGCCGAAAATGAAGACGGCCGGGGAAAAGTTAAAGTGTTTCAGGAGCCAGCGGGATGATTTAACAGGCGGTATTGTACGCGCAAAAATTCGTCCATAACCGCCTGTTGGATTTCCAACCGCTTTGAAACAGGGGAGGCGAAAGCGGACGATGATGCGGTATACCTTGTCGTCGTACGGCACGCGGGTAACGCGCGGTCTGGCGGCGGGCGTGATAAACAGTTTTTCCGCCTGCACGTTTTCCAAATGCCGCTGGATGGCGGGGATGTAGGGAGCGCACAAGGGCTCGAGTACGGCTTTCAGACGGCATACGAGCTTCATCCGAATCCAAATGGATGGGAACGGGATTTTCGACCGTATGGATGACATAGTCGCCCAAAATATTGTCGCGGCGCACGGGGTGGCTCAACAACAGGCTGTTGGGGAAAGAAACGGTGGTTCCCGCAAGCTGTCCGACCAGGGGTTCGGACCGACCTGCATCATCAGCGTGTTCAACGAGGTTGATGTCGACCACGCGCCCGCGCAGGCCGTTGATTTCGATATAGTCGCCGACCGAGTATTGCTGGGTGGCAGACCTTAAAATACCGCCCGACAAACACATAATCAGTTCCTTCGTCGCCACGACGATCGCCGCCGCCACCGCAAACATCGACAAAGCCAGCGTTTGAATTTGCGCCGACCAGATAAATGCCAGCGAAGAACAGCACCAGAAAGCAGCGTTATATTGCGGCTGGCGACAAAACCGCCGCTTGCTTTCGATGCCGAAATCCGGATGCCGTCTGAAGTGGATGTTCAACAGAAGGGCGCGCGCCAGCAGCAAAGCCGCGACCGCCGCCACGGATTCGGCCGCCTCTCCGCGTATCGGGACGGCGTTGAGCCAGTTGTCCAGCATATTCCATATTTCCATGTCCCTGTTCCTGTTCCTGTCTGAAAAAGTATAGGGACATAGATTTTAGTGGCAAAAATGCTTTTTGCCACTTTACGGGAAAAATCTCCGACCCTGATGCCGGAGGCAAATGTACCGTTTCATCTTTTTCCCGGCGGCACACTGATGCGAATAACGCTGAATAGGGTGGTAAAATCAGCTATAATGCACAACAATATATGCCGTAACAATCCGCCTTTTCTCCAGGGGCGCGGATTTTTACGGCGGCATTTACAATCTTTTTCAAAATCCGGCAAGAAAAAACCATGACTGAACAAAAACACGAAGAATACGGTGCCGACAGCATTCAGGTGCTCGAAGGCTTGGAAGCAGTACGCAAACGCCCCGGCATGTACATTGGCGACACGCAGGACGGCAGCGGCCTGCACCACATGGTGTTCGAGTATTGGACAACGCCATCGACGAAGCACTGGCGGGACATTGCGACAAAATCACCGTAACCATCCATGCCGACAATTCCGTCAGCGTGGCCGACAACGGGCGCGGTATGCCCACCGGCATCCACCCGAAAGAAGGACGCTCCGCCGCCGAAGTCATCATGACCGTGTTGCACGCGGGCGGTAAATTCGACAACAACAGCTACAAAATCTCCGGCGGCCTGCACGGCGTGGGCGTGTCCGTCGTCAACGCGCTGTCCGACTGGGTCACGCTGACCATCTACCGCGACGGCAAAGAACACTTCGTCCGCTTCGTGCGCGGCGAAACCGAAGAGCCGTTGAAAGTTGTCGGTGATTCCGATAAAAAAGGCACGACCGTGCGCTTCCTCGCCAGTACGGAAACCTTCGGCAACGTCGAATACAGCTTCGACATCCTTGCCAAACGCATCCGCGAACTTTCCTTCCTGAACAACGGCGTGGACATCGAATTGACCGACGAGCGCGACGGCAAACACGAAAGCTTCGCCCTTTCTGGCGGAGTGGCTGGGTTCGTGCAATACATGAACCGCAAAAAAACGCCGTTGCACGAAAAAATCTTCTACGCGTTCGGCGAGAAAGACGGCATGAGCGTCGAATGCGCGATGCAGTGGAACGACAGCTATCAGGAAAGCGTGCAGTGCTTTACCAACAACATCCCTCAGCGCGACGGCGGTACGCACCTGACCGCGTTGCGCCAAGTGATGACGCGCACCATCAATAGCTACATCGAAGCCAACGAAGTCGCCAAAAAGCCAAAGTGGAAACCGCCGGCGACGATATGCGCGAAGGTTTGACCTGCGTGTTGTCCGTCAAACTGCCCGACCCCAAATTCTCATCCCAAACCAAAAGACAAACTGGTTTCCAGCGAAATCGGCCCTGTCGTCAACGAAGTCATCAACCAAGCCTTAACCGACTTCCTCGAAGAAAAACCCGACTGAAGCCAAAAATTATCACCAGCAAAAATCGTCGATGCCGCCCGCGCGCGTGAAGCCGCCCGCAAAGCCCGTGAAATCACCCGCCGCAAAGGCGTGATGGACAGCTGGGGCTGCCCGGCAAACTCGCCGACTGCCAAGAAAAAGATCCTGCCCTGTCAGAACTTTATCTGGTCGAGGGCGATTCTGCAGGCAGTTCCGCCATGCAGGGGCGCGACCGCAAATTCCAAGCAATTTTGCCGCTTAAGGGCAAGATTTTGAACGTTGAAAAGGCGCGCTTTGAAAAAATGCTCGCCAGTCAGGAAGTAGCCGCTTTGATTACTGCGTTGGGCGCAGGTATCGGCAGGGAAGAATTCAATGCCGAGAAGCTGCGTTACCACCGCATCATTATCATGACCGATGCCGACGTGGACGGCGCGCACATCCGTACCCTGCTCCTGACCTTCTTCTACCGCCAAATGCCCGAACTGGTCGAGCGCGGCTACATCTATATCGCCCAGCCGCCTTTGTATAAAGCGAAAATACGGCAAACAGGAACGTTACCTCAAGGACGAGTTGGAAAAAGACCAATGGCTGCTCGGACTCGCCTTGGAAAAAGCCAAAATCGTTTCAGACGGCAAAGTGCTGGAGGGGAAAGATTTGGAAAGCGCCGCCAAGCAGTTCCTTCTGGCAAAAACCGTTATCGGACAGGAAAGCCGCATCATCGATGATTTGGTGCTCAAGGCGATGCTGTATGCCGAACCCGTCGATTTGTCTTCGGCAGATGGCACAGACCGCGCCATTGCCAATCTTTCCGCCTTGTTGGATGAAAAAGAAGTGGTGTTGGAACGCGTGGAAGGACACGAAGGCAACCGCTTCATCAAAATCACGCGCAAGCTGCACGGCAATGTGATGACCAGCTATCTCGAATCAAATTCCTTAACAGCAAAAGCCTATCAGACCATTGTTCAGACTGCCGCTGTGCTGAAAGGTTTTTGGTTGCAGCCGGTTCGACCTTGTTTAAGGGCGAAACCGAATATCCTATCGGCAGCTTTGAAGAAGCGTTGGACATCCTGTTGCAAAACGTGCAAAAGGGTATGAGCATCCAGCGGTATAAAGGTTTGGGCGAGATGAACCCCGAACAGCTGTGGGAAACGACGATGGATCCGTCCGTGCGTCGCCTTCTGAAGGTACGCATTGAGGACGCCATTGCCGCCGACGAAGTGTTCGTTACCCTGATGGGCGACGAGGTCGAGCCGCGCCGTGCCTTTATCGAGAACAATGCGCTGATTGCCCAAAAATATCGACGCATAAGTAAAAATTACAAAGGAGACGGGCATCGATGCCGCGTCTCCTTTTTGGTTTGTCAAACGGAAGCCATGCCGTCTGAAAAACCGTCGGAGTAAAAATATGATCAGTATTTTTGATATTTTTTTAAAAATCGGTATAGGCCCTTCCAGTTTCGCATACAGTCGGCCCGATGAAGGCCGCCGCCGCCTTTGCGGCAGGGTTTGAGTGTGCAAACCGCCCGCATTGCCATCGACATTTACGGCTCGCTCGCCCTGACCGGATACGGACACGGCACGTTCGACGCGCTGATGCTCGGTTTGGAAGGCAGCCTGCCGCACGATATTCCGCTTGCCGACATTCCCGACCGCCTCGAGCGTATCCGCTCCCAGCATATCCTACTGCTTAACGGAGATGAAATTGTGTTCAACCCCGGCGCGATTTGCATATACGCGGCGACCAGAGTGCTGCCCAAACATCCGAACGGCCTGCGTTTCACCGCCTATGCTTCAGACGGGGCGGTCTTGAAGGAGCAGGGTTTATTATTCGGTCGGCGGCGGCTTTTGTCGTTACCGAAGAAGATTTCGACCGGCAGTCGGAAACGGAAAAAGCCGTTCCCTATCCCTATACCAGTTGCGCCGAGCTGCTTGCTCAATGCCGTCTGAACCGGCTCGACATCTCCGAAGTCGTGTTGGCAAACGAAGCCGCGCTTGCCGGATGCAGCGAAGCCGAAATCCGCCACCGTGTTGCCGGTGTTGCCGAGGTTATGGAAGGCTGCATCAGCGCGGTTTGGCGGCAGACGGCGAACTGCCCGGTGGATTGAACGTTCGCCGCCGCGCCCGCAGCTTGCCGCCAAGCTTAAAAGTCTTGCGCGAAACCGAAATCGTCAACACCCAGCTTTGGCCGATGGTATACGCCATGGCGGTCAACGAAGAAAATGCCGCCGGCGGACGCGTCGTTACCGCGCCGACCAACGGCGCGGCAGGCATCATTCCCGCAGTATTGCACTATTTCCGCAAGTTCAATCCACACGCCACTCAGGAGCGTGTCGAAAACTCCTGCTCACCGCAGGCGCAATCGGTATCCTCTACAAAACCAACGCCTCCATTTTCCGGTGCGGATGTCGGTTGTCAGGGAGAAGTCGGCGTAGCGTGTTCGATGGCTGCGGGCGCATACGCTGAAGTTATCGGCGGTACGCCCAAACAAGTGGAAAACGCCGCCGAAATGGCGATGGAGCATCATCTGGGCCTGACTTGCGACCCCGTCGGCGGACTGGTGCAAATCCCCTGCATTGAACGCAACGGCATAGCCGCCGAAAAAGCCCTCAAACTCGGCACGCTCGCGCTCTTGGAAGACGGCACGGACAAGAAAGTCTCGCTCGACGAAGTCATCCAAACCATGTTGCAGACCGGTCGGGATATGAAGGCAACCTATAAAGAAACCTCGCTCGCCGGACTCGCCGCCACACTTCAGAAAAAAGCCATCCCCGTATCCGTGCGCGTGGTCGAGTGCTGAGAATGGACAGAAACGGAAATGCCGTCTGAAGACAGTTTTTCAGACGGCATTTTATTTATTTCTTGCGGCTTTACCGTTTCAGTGCCAGCGTCAACACGCCCGCCGTAACCAGCCCCAAGCCTATCCATTCCTGCGTGCTGGGGCGTTCGTCGAGGAAGACTACTGCCATCAGGGCGACCAGAACCAGGCTGAATTTATCGACGGGGGCGACTTGCGAGGCGTCACCCAGTTGCAGGGAGCTTTGAAGTAGGGCGAGCCAGGATGCGCCGGTGGCGAGTCGGATAAAATCAGAAAATGTCCAGTTGCGCCCCGTGAAGCCGCTTACGCCCTGCCATTTGCCGGTGTAGGTTAAAAACAATAACAAAGCGGCGAGGATGACTAAGGTGCGGATGAAGGTGGCGAAATCTGAATCTATACCCTGTAAACCCATTTTGGCGAAAATAGCGGTCAATGAGGCGAAAGCCTGCCGATGCCAATGCCCAAAACAGCCATGCGTTGCTGCCCATGTTTTTCCCTTTGTTTCAAATTGTTGACAATATGAATCCGCTTGTTGATGAAATATCAAAATTTTCACTGCGGTTTGTCTTTAGAAAACGTTATAATAGAACGAATATTCTTTTTCTTCCAGCCGTCTTTAGTGATTGTTTCAGACGGTCTTCCCTCACTCAATAAAGGAAAATCATGAGCTTCAAAACCGATGCCGAAATCGCCCAATCCTCCACCATGCGCCCGATTGGCGAGATGCCCGCCAAGCTGGGTTTGAACGTTGACAACATTGAGCCCTATGGTCATTACAAAGCCAAAATCAATTCTGCCGAAGCGTTTAAACTGCCGCAAAAACAAGGCCGTCTGATTTTGGTTACCGCCATTAATCCGACTCCGGCGGGCGAGGGTAAAACCACCGTGACCATCGGTTTGGCGGATGCTTTGCGCCATATCGGTAAAGATTCTGTTATCGCCCTGCGCGAGCCTTCTTTGGGTCCGGTGTTCGGCGTGAAAGGCGGCGCGGCGGGCGGCGGCTATGCCCAAGTTTTGCCGATGGAAGACATCAACCTGCACTTTACCGGCGACTTCCATGCCATCGGCGCGGCGAATAACTTGCTCGCCGCCATGCTCGACAACCATATCTACCAAGGCAACGAGTTGAACATCGACCCCAAACGCGTGCTGTGGCGGCGCGTGGTTGATATGAACGACCGCCAGTTGCGCAACATCATCGACGGTATGGGCAAATCTGTTGACGGCGTGATGCGTCCTGACGGTTTTGATATTACCGTTGCCTCCGAAGTGATGGCGGTATTCTGCCTTGCCAAAGACATCAGCGATTTGAAAGAGCGTTTGGGCAACATCCTTGTCGCCTATGCCAAAGACGGCAGCCCCGTTTACGCCAAAGATTTGAAAGCGAATGGCGCGATGGCGGCATTGCTCAAAGATGCGATTAAGCCCAACTTGGTACAAACCATCGAAGGCACGCCGGCCTTTGTACACGGCGGCCCGTTCGCCAACATCGCCCACGGCTGCAACTCCGTTACCGCCACCCGTTTGGCGAAACATCTTGCCGATTACGCCGTAACCGAAGCAGGCTTCGGCGCGGATTTGGGTGCGGAAAAATTCTGCGACATCAAATGCCGTCTGGCGGATTTGAAACCTGATGCGGCTGTCGTCGTCGCCACCGTCCGCGCCTTGAAATACAACGGCGGCGTGGAACGTGCCAACCTCGGCGAAGAAAACCTCGACGCTTTGGCAAAAGGTCTGCCTAATCTCTTGAAACACATTTCCAACCTGAAAAACGTATTCGGCCTGCCTGTGGTGGTTGCCATCAACCGCTTTGTGTCCGACTCAGATGCCGAGTTGGCGATGATTGAAAAAAAGCCTGTGCGGAACACGGCGTTGAAGTTTCCTGACCGAAGTGTGGGGCAAAAGGCGGCGCAGGCGGCGCGGATTTGTGCGCAAAGTTGTCAATGCCATTGAAAATCAAACCAATAACTTCGGTTTCGCCTACGATGTCGGGTTGGGCATTGAAAGACAAAATCCGCGCCATCGCCCAAAAAGTGTACGGCGCGGAAGATGTCGATTTCAGCGCGGAAGCGTCTGCCGAAAATCGCCTCGCTGGAAAAACTGGGCTTGGACAAAATGCCGGTCTGCATGGCGAAAACCCAATATTCTTTGAGCGACAACGCCAAACTCTGGGCTGCCCTGAAGCTTCCGCATCACCGTGCGCGGCATTACCGTTTCCGCCGGCGCAGGTTTTATTGTTGCGTTGTGCGGCAATATGATGAAGATGCCGGGTCTGCCGAAAGTTCCGGCTGCCGAGAAAAATCGATGTGGACGCAGGCGGCGTGATTCACGGCTTGTTCTGAACGGTTTTCTGAAACCGGATGCCGTCTGAAGCCGTTTCAGACGGCATTTTTCGGAACGCAGGCGGCGGTATGCTATAATCTGCCGTTAAATTTCTCTATTTTCAGGAAAAACATGAGTTTGAAATGCGGCATCGTCGGTTTCGCCCAACGTCGGCAAATCCACCCTCTTTAACGCGCTGACCCAATCGGGCATCGAAGCGGCAAACTATCCTTTCTGTACCATCGAACCCAATGTCGGCATCGTCGAAGTGCCCGACCCGCGCATGGCGGAGCTGGCGAAAAATCGTCAATCCGCAAAAATGCAGCCCGCCATCGTCGAATTTGTCAGATATCGCCGGTTTGGTCGCGGGCGCGAGCAAAGGCGAGGGCTTGGGCAACCAGTTCCTTGCCAACATCCGCGAAACCGATGCGATTAGTGAATGTCGTGCGCTGCTTTGACGACGACACAACATCGTCCACGTTGCAGGCCGCGTCGATCCGATTGCCGACATTGAAACCATCGGCACAGAGTTGGCACTTGCCGACCTGGCAAGTGTCGAAAAAGCCATCGTCCGCGAAGAAAAAACGCGCCCGCTCAGGCGACAAAGACGCGCAAAAACTGGTCGAACTGTGCAAAAAACTGCTGCCGCATCTGGATGAAGGCAAGCCTGTACGCTCCTTCGGTTTGGACGCGGAAGAACTTGCCGTGCTCAAACCACTGTTCTTGCTGACTGCCAAACCTGCCATGTACGTCGGCAACGTTTCCGAAGACGGTTTTGAAAAACAATCCGCACCTCGACCACCTGAAAGAATTGGCTGAGAAAAAGAAAACGCGCCCGTCGTCGCCGTTTGCGCCGCGATGGAAAAGCGAAAATCGCCGAATTGGAAGACGACGAAAAAGCCGAGTTCCTCGCCGAAATGGGCTTAGAAGAACCGGGCCTGAACCGCCTGATCCGCGCGGGCTACGACCTCTTGGGCCTGCAAACCTACTTCACTGCCGGCGTGAAAGAAGTCCGCGCCTGGACGATACACAAAGGCGACACTCGCGCCGCAAGCCGCCGGCGTGATTCATACGGATTTTGAACGCGGCTTCATTCGCGCCCGTGATTGCCTACGATGATTTTGTTCTCGCTCGGCGGCGAAGCCAAAGCCAAAAGAAGCCGGCAAAATGCGTGTGGAAGGCAAAGAATATGTCGTCAAGACGGCGATGTGATGCACTTTTTGTTTAATGTTTAAAAAGCACACTATTCTTTCAGACGATCTTATAAAGGTCGTCTGAAAATGAATTCAAGGACAGACATGAAATCTCTTATTAGAAAGACACTTGTTTGGATAATACTCGGAATAGTTGGAGGATTAGGAGGGTTTTGGAGTATTTTTCTATGATAGTATTAATGAACATGTCAGAAAACAGGATTTGACAATACAAAATATTTCAGAACAATTTCAAAAATAGATATAAAAGATTAACTTGCTCGGAACAACAAAAAAATATTTTTTTATCAAAACAGCGAGGGCATACACAAGAAATGCCCAAGAAATATTGTTAATATGGAAGAAAAATAAAGGAAGAAGGTAAAACTACAAAAACAAGCACAAGACAGGTTATCCTATCTTGATGTAGAAAATAAAAAAATTCAAAATTTGAACTCAACCGAAAAAGTCTCAAAGCATTACCTCATGCTACCAAGATGTAGCTTAATAATTACAGACAAATAGAAATTGAATTGGGAATTATAAATGCAGATGAATTATATAACTCATTAAATCAAACTAACCATAATACAGATATTTTTTTCTGAAAATTATAATGAAATAGAAAAATATTATTTGCAAATGATTACCAATAGTTATTTTAATAACGATAATGACATATTGAGATATGCTTATCCAAAATTTTTGAAACAATGATAGAAACAAAAAGAAAACTAGAAAATTCAATGAAAAATAACATTGAACAATATGAAAATATAAATCAAAAGATGGAAATAAATATAGAAAATGAAATATCAAGAGAAAAAAATAACAATTTATTTAAGAAATGGGTAAAAAGCAATATTTTAAGAATTCTTTAACAAACCAATTAACATAAACCTATATAGAGTTAGACCTGATTGCGACAAACCTGAATTTGAAAAGCATATCAATGAAATCAGTCATCCAAGACCTACAATCGCGCGGCCTTATCGCGCAAACTACCGACATCGAAGCCTTAGACGCTTTGTTAAACGAACAAAAATCGCTCTCTACTGCGGTTTCGACCCGACTGCCGACAGCCTGCACTCGGACACCTGCTGCCCGTATTGGCATTGCGCCGCTTCCAACAGGCGGGGCATACGCCGATTGCCTTAGTAGGCGGTGCGACCGGCATGATTGGCGACCCCAGCTTCAAAGCCGCCGAACGCAGCTTGAATTCCGCCGAAACCGTTGCCGGCTGGGTAGAAAGCATCCGCAACCAACTGACCCCTTTCTAAGCTTTGAAGGCGATAACGCCGCCATTATGGCGAACAACGCCGACTGGTTCGGCAAAATGAACTGCCTCGACTTCCTGCGCGACATCGGCAAACATTTCTCCGTCAACGCCATGCTGAACAAAGAATCCGTCAAACAGCGCATCGACCGCGACGGCGCAGGCATTTCCTTCACCGAGTTCGCCTATTCCCTGCTGCAGGGTTACGACTTCGCCGAGTTGAACAAACGCCACGGCGCGGTTTTTGGAAATCGGCGGCTCTGACCAATGGGGCAACATCACCGCCGGTATCGACCTGACCCGCCGCCTGCACCAAAAAACAAGTATTTGGCCTGACTCTGCCTTTGGTTACCAAATCAGACGGCACCAAATTCAGCAAAACCGAAAGGCGGTGCGGTGTGGCTGAACGCGAAAAACCTCGCCGTACCAGTTCTGCAATTCTGGCTGAAAGTTGCCGATGCCGATGTGTATAAATTCCTGAAATACTTTACCTTCCTGTCCACCGAAGAAATCGATGCCGTCGAAGCGAAAAGACCAGGCCAGCGGCAGCGAGCGAAGCGCAACGCATCCTCGCCGAAGAAATGACCCGCCTGATTCACGGCGAAGAAGCCCTTGCCGCCGCACAGCGCATTTCCGAAAAGCCTGTTTGCCGAAGACCAAAAGCCAGCTCACCGAAAGCGACTTCGAGCAGCTCGCCCTCGACGGCCTGCCCGCATTTGAAGTTTCAGACGGCATCAACGCCGTCGAAGCCTTAGTCAAAACCGGCAGCAGCGTCCAACAAAGAAGCGCGCGGCTTTGTCAACGCCAAAGCGGTATTGCTCAACGGCAAACCTGCCGAAGCCAACAATCCGAATCACGCCGCCGAACGCCCCGATGATGCCTATCTGTTGACCGACGAACACAAACGTTTCGGCAAATACACCATCCTTCGGCGCGGCAAACGCAACCACGCGCTTTTGGTCTGGAAATAATCCGGTTGCCGCAGAAATGCCGTCTGAAGGTTTCAGACGGCATTTTTATCAAATGCAAAACACCCTGCGCCTGCCGATATGCCGTCATTCCCGCGCAGGCGGGAATCTAGGATCTGTCGGTGCGGAAACTTATCGGATAAAACGCTTGCTCCAACCCTGCGTTCTAGATTCCCACGTTCATGGGAATGACGGGATTTCAGTTTGCGGATTGATTTGAAGTTGCAAAATCCCAACGGATCGGATTACCGCCTGTGGAAATAACGGCGGAAGGAGACCTTTGCAAAACTCCCCAAAAATCCCTAAATTCCCACCAAGACATTTTAGGGGATTTCTCATGAGCACCTTCTTCAGGCAAACCGCCCAAAGCCATGATTGCCAAACACATCGACCGCTTTCCACTATTGAAGTTGGATCAGGTGATTGATTGGCAACCGATCGAACAGTACCTGAATCGTCAAAAAATCCGTTACCTTAGAGACCACCGAGGGCGTCCAGCCTATCCCCTGTTGTCCATGTTCAAAGCCGTCCTGCTCGGACAATGGCACAGTCTCTCCGATCCCGAACTCGAGACACAGCCTCATTACCCGCATCGACTTCAACCTGTTTTTGCTGTTTCGACGAACTGAGCATCCCCGATTACAGCACCTTATGCCGCTACCGCAACTGGCTGGCGCAAGACAATACCCTGTCCGAACTGCTCAAACTGATTAACCGCCAACTGACCGAAAAAGGTTTAAAAATAGAGAAAGCATCCGCTGCTGTCGTTGATGCCACCATTATTCAAACCGCCGGCAGCAAACAACGCCAGGCCATAGAAGTCGATAACAAAGGACAAGTCAGCGGCCAAACCACACCGAGTAAAGACAGTGATGCCCCTTGGATAAAGAAAAACGGCCTCTACAAACTCGGTTACAAACAACATACCCGCACCGATGAGGAAGGCTATATCGGGAAACTGCACATTACCCCCGCCAATACCCATGAGTGCAAACACCTGTCGCCGTTGTTGGAAGGTCTGCCCAAAGGTACGACCGTCTATGCCGATAAAGGCTATGACAGTGAGGAAAACCGGCAACATCTGGAAGAGCATCAGTTGTTGGACGGTATTATGCGCAAAGCCCACCGCAACCGTCCGCTGACGGAAAATCAAACGAAGCGTAACCGGTATTTATCGAAAACCCGTTATGTGGTCGAACAAAGCTTCGGTACGCTACACGTAAATTCCGCTATGCGCGGGCAGCCTATTTTCAGGGCTGATTAAAGTGAGTGCGCAAAAAGCCATCTGAAGGCGATGTGTTTTGAACCTGTTGAAAGCGGCTAACAGGCTAAGCGCGCCTGTTGCTGCTAAAAGACGACCCGGATGCCTGATTATCAGGTATCCGGGGAGGATTAAGGGGGTGTTTGGGTAAAATCAGTGGATATGTGAAACAAAAACAGCCGAAAATCTTTGTTTAGATTTCGGCTGTTGAGGGAAGAAAGAATTTTGCAAAGGTCTCGGAAGGTTTTTGTCCTCCTGACAGATGTCCGCAATCTGAAATCCCGGCCGTGGGAGCGACGGTATAAATATTTCTATTTCAATCAATATAAAAATGCCGTCCGAACATTGTTCGGACGGCATTTTAATCTTCAAATCAGTTGGTGCCGACTTTGATTTTTCTGCCACAGGCTGACCGACAGTTTTTCGCATCCGTACTCATTTGCGGCATCACGAAACCGTCTTTCATATCCTGCTCGTTCGGGAAGATGGAACGGGTGTTCACCAGTTCGGCAGGCATTTTTCGCGCGCCGGTTTTGCTGGCGGGGGCAAAGGTTACAGCGATGCCGTTTTTCGCCAGCGATTTCGGGGTCGAGCGTGTAGTTGATGTATTTGTGGGCATTGGCGACGTTTTTCGCATCGGCGGGGAATCAGCCAAGACTCAATCCGAAGCCCATACCTTTCGGTGTCAGCACTTCGATGCCGACGTTGTTTTTCACTTCTTCGGAACGTGCTTTCGCCAAGTTCAAATCGCCGCCGTTGCCTGCCGCCAGGCAGATGTCGCCGCGCGCCAGCTCGTCAATGATGGACGGGCTGAAACGTTTGACATCCGGACGGATAGACTTCAACACTTCCGCCGCCGCCTTTCAAATCTTCAGGATTCGATCCTTTGGGATCTTTTGCCCAAGTAGTTCAGCAAAATCAGGGAACATTTCGCTCGGGGTGTCCCACAGGGTCGATGCCGCAAGATTTCAGCTTGTGGGTGTATTCGGGTTTGAACAGCAAATCCCAGCCGTTTTCGGGCAGCTTGCCGCCCAAAAAGCTCTTTGCCCTTCGCCGTAATCGCAATCGTGTTTACGCCGGAGAAATAGGGGACGGCATATTGGTTGCCCGGGTCGGCGGTTTCCAGCATTTTCAAGAGTTCGGGATCGATGTTTTTATAGTTGGGAATCAAGTCTTTGTTGACTTTTTGATATGCGCCCGCCTCGATTTGGCGAGGCAGGAAGGCGATGCCCGGCACAACCAAATCGTAACCGGATTTTGCCGGTCAGCATTTTGGCTTCCAGCGTTTCATTGTTTTCGTACAAGTCGTAAGTCAGCTTCAGATTGTTGGCTTTTTTTAAAGTCTTCGACCGTACTCTCGTCAACATAGTTCGACCAGTTGTAGATGTTCAGAGTATCGGTGGCAGCGGCTTCGGCATTGGCAGCAGACGCAGCGTCTGCTTGAGGTTGCACGGCGTTTTTTTCGCTGCCGCCGCAGGCTGCCAGAGACAGCGCGGCCAAAACGGCTAATACGGATTTTTCATACGGGCAGATTCCTGATGAAAGAGGTTGGAAAAAGAAATCCCCCGCGCCCCATCGTTACCCCGGCGCAAGGTTTGGGCATTGTAAAGTAAATTTGTGCAAACTCAAAGCGATATTGGACTGATTTTTCCTAAAAATTATCCTGTTTCCAAAAGGGAGAAAAACGTCCGCCCTGATTTTGCCGTTTTTGCGCTGTCAGGGTGTCCGACGGGCGGATAGAGAAAAAGGCTTGCATATAATGTAAACCCCTTTAAAATTGCGCGTTTACAGAATTTATTTTTCTTCCAGGAGATTCCAATATGGCAAACAGCGCACAAGCACGCAAACGTGCCCGCCAGTCCGTCAAACAACGCGCCCACAATGCTAGCCTGCGTACCGCATTCCGCACCGCAGTGAAAAAAAGTATTGAAAGCAGTCGAAGCAGGCGATAAAGCTGCCGCACAAGCGGTTTACCAAGAGTCCGTCAAAGTCATCGACCGCATCGCCGACAAAGGCGTGTTCCACAAAAACAAAGCGGCGCGCCACAAAAAGCCGTCTGTCTGCAAAAGTAAAAGCACTGGCTTGATTTTTGCAGAACCGCCACAGCGGTTTTTATATGTAATAAGCAAAAAAACCCTGAGGCCTGACGGTTTCGGGGTTTTTGCATTGTGAGGGCAAAAATCCCGAAATGGCGGAAAAGGGTGCGGTTTTTTTATCCGAATCCGCTATAAAATGCCGTCTGAAAAACCAATATGCTGACAATGGGGGTGGAGATGAATACACGGAATATGCGCTATATCCTTTTGACAGGACTGTTGCCGATGGCATCCGCTTTTGGAGAGACCGCGCTGCAATGCGCCGCTTTGACGGACAATGTTACGCGTTTGGCGTGTTACGACAGGATTTTTGCGGCACAGCTTCCGTCTTCGGCAGGGCAGGAAGGGCGGGAGTCGAAAACCGTACTCAATCTGACGGAAACCGTCCGCAGCGTCTGGATAAGGGCGAGGCGGTCATTGTTGTTGAAAAAGGCGGGATGCGCTTCCTACCGACAGTGTGGGCGAAACCGCCGACATCTATACGCCTTTGAGCCTGATGTACGACTTGGACAAAAACGATTTGCGCGGGCTGTTGGGCGTGCGCGAACACAATCCGATGTACCTTATGCCGCTCTGGTACAACAGTTCGCCCAACTATGCCCCGAGTTCGCCGACGCGCGGTACGACTGCGCAGGAAAAATTCGGACAGCAGAAACGTGCGGAAACCAAATTGCAGGTTTCGTTTAAAAGCAAAAATTGCCGAAGATTTGTTTTAAAACCCGCGCGGATCTGTGGTTCGGCTACACCCAAAAATCCGATTGGCAGATTTTACAACCAAGGCAGGAAATCCGCGCCGTTCCGCAATACGGATTACAAACCCGAAATTTTCCTGACCCAGCCTGTGAAGGCGGATTTGCCGTTCGGCGGCAGGCTGCGTATGCTCGGTGCGGGTTTTATCCACCAGTCCAACGGACAGAGCCGTCCCGAATCGCGTTCGTGGAACAGGATTTATGCCGTGGCCGGGATGGAGTGGGGCAAATTGACGGTGATTCCGCGCGTGTGGGTGCGTGCGTTCGATCAGAGCGGCGATAAAAACGACAATCCCGATATTGCCGACTATATGGGGTATGGCGACGTGAAGCTGCAGTACCGCCTGAACGACAGGCAGAATGTGTATTCCGTATTGCGCTACAACCCCAAAACGGGCTACGGTGCGATTGAAGCCGCCTACACGTTTTCCGATTAAGGGCAAACTCAAAGGCGTGGTACGCGGATTCCACGGTTACGGCGAGAGCCTGATCGACTACAACCACAAGCAGAACGGTATCGGTATCGGGTTGATGTTCAACGACTGGGACGGCATCTGAACCGCGTGTTCAGACGGCATATCAAGTTGCCGTGCCGTCTGAAGCCGCCGGCGGTTTTGGCGGGGCGGGATAAAAATTCGTTTGAATCCGGGCAAACGCGTATAATGTGCGGTTTGTACGGACTTTGTCGGAATCAAGCAAGATGACGGAACCTGCGGCCGAAGGCGGCAAAGCTGCTAAGGCGTTAAAAAAATATCTGATTACGGGCATTTTGGTCTGGCTGCCGATTGCGGTAACGGTTTGGGTGATTTCCTATATCGTTTCCGCGTCCGACCAACTTGTCAACCTGCTGCCGAAGCAATGGCGGCCGCAATATGTTTTTGGGCTTCAATATCCCGGGGCTGGGCGTTATTGTTGCCATTGCCGTATTGTTTGTAACCGGATTATTTGCCGCCAATGTATTGGGCCGGCAGATTCTTGCCGCGTGGGACAGCCTGTTGGGGCGGATTCCGGTTGTCAAATCCATCTATTCGAGTGTGAAAAAAGTATCCGAATCGCTGCTGTCCGACAGCAGTCGTTCGTTTAAAAACGCCGGTACTCGTGCCGTTTCCCCAATCGGGTATTTGGACAATCGCATTCGTGTCCGGTCAGGTGTCGAATACGGTTAAGGCCGCATTGCCTCAGGATGGCGATTATCTTTCCGTGTATGTCCCGACCACGCCAAATCCGACTGGCGGTTACTATATTATGGTAAAGAAAAGTGATGTGCGCGAACTCGATATGAGCGTGGACGAAGCGTTGAAATATGTGATTTCGCTGGGTATGGTCATCCCTGACGACCTGCCCGTCAAAAACATTGGCAGGACCTATGCCGTCTGAAAAAGGCGGATTTGCCCGAACAACAATAAAGCCGCCGTTCAGACGGCATTTTCTGTTTTCAGTTTAAATTAATAAAAGGTGATTTTATGCGTACCAACTATTGCGGCCTGATCAGCGAGCAATACTTAGACCAAAACCGTTACCGTCAAGGCTGGGTACACCGCCGGCGCGACCACGGCGGTGTGATTTTTATCGACCTGCGCGACCGCGAAGGGCATCGTCCAAGTCGTGATCGATCCCGATACGCCCGAAGCGTTTGCCGCTGCTGATTCCGCCCGTAACGAATACGTTTTGAGCATTACCGGCCGCGTACGCAACCGTCCCGAAGGTACGACCAACGACAAAATGATTTCCGGCAAAATCGAAATCCTTGCCAAAGAAATCGAAGTCTTGAACGCTGCCGCTACGCCTCCGTTCCAAATCGACGATGAAAACATCAGCGAAAACGTTCGCCTGACCAACCGCGTTATCGACTTGCGCCGTCCTACCATGCAACGCAACCTGCGCCTGCGTTACCAAGTTGCTATGGGCGTTCGCCGCTACTTGGACGCACAAGGCTTTATCGACATCGAAACCCCAATGCTGACCCGCTCCACGCCTGAAGGCGCGCGCGACTACCTCGTGCCGAGCCGCGTCCATCCGGGCGAATTCTTCGCGCTGCCGCAATCTCCACAATTGTTCAAACAACTGTTGATGGTGGCCGGTTTCGACCGTTACTACCAAATCACCAAATGTTTCCGTGACGAAGACTTGCGTGCCGACCGTCAACCTGAATTCACTCAAATCGACTTGGAAACCTCGTTCTTGAACGAGGATGAAATCATGGACATCACTGAAGGTATGGCGAAACAAGTCTTCCAAGATGCATTGGGCGTAGATTTGGGCGACTTCCCACGCATGCCTTACTCTGAAGCCATGTTCTACTACGGCTCTGACAAACCGGATATGCGCATCAACTTGAAATTCACCGAGTTGACCGACCTGATGAAAACGGAAGAATTCAAAGTCTTCCGTGGCGCAGCCGACATGAAAGGCGGCCGCGTGGTTGCCCTGCGCGTACCGAACGGCGCGAAATTCAGCCGCAAAGAAATCGACGAATACACTAAATTTGTCGGCATCTACGGCGCGAAAGGTCTGGCATACATCAAAGTAAACGATGTGGGCAACCTCTCAAACGGCGAAGACAGCGGCCTGCAATCTCCAATCGTAAAATTCCTGTCTGAGAATGCCCTGAAAGAAATCATCGAGCGTACCGGCGCACAAAACGGCGACATCATCTTCTTCGGCGCAGACAAAGCCAAAGTCGTGAACGAAGCCATCGGCGCACTGCGTATCAAAGTCGGATTGGAACACGGCAAAGACAACGGCTACTTCGTAGACGAATGGAAACCTTTGTGGGTTGTCGATTTCCCAATGTTCGAATACGACGAAGAAGCCGACCGCTACGTTGCCGTACACCATCCATTTACCGCGCCAAAAGAAGGTCATGAAGACCTGATGGTTTCCGACCCTGCAAACTGCTTGGCGCGCGCCTACGATATGGTATTGAACGGCTGGGAAATCGGCGGCGGCTCTATCCGTATCCACCGCGCAGACGTACAAGAGAAAGTGTTTGCCGCGCTGAAAATCAGCCCTGAAGAGCAACAAGAAAAATTCGGCTTCCTCTTGGACAACCTGAAATTTGGCGCGCCTCCTCACGGCGGTTTTGCATTCGGCCTCGACCGTCTGGTTACCCTGATGACCGGCGCCGAATCTATCCGCGACGTGATTGCCTTCCCGAAAAACACAACGTGCCCAATGCCTGCTGACCAACGCGCCCAACAGCGTGGACGACAAGCAGTTGCGTGAATTGAGCCTGCGCCTGCGCCAAAAAGGTGGCTGAAACCAAAGAAGCATAAGGAAAACGGAGCCGTTTACGGCTCTGTTTTTTCAGACGGCATTTTACGCTTCTTAACTTCCTGCTAATTCAAACCCTAATTTTGCTGTGTTTTAATGGCGGCATTGAAAAAAACACCCTTGTTCAATAAAGTCGATAAAGAAAGGACTGAAAATGAAAAAAACTGTTATTGGCTGCCGTTGTTTCCCTGAGTGCCGCAACCGCATTTGCCGGCGACTCTGCCGAGCATCAGATTTATGGTGATCCCCATTTTTGAACAAAACCGCACAAAAAGCCGTAAAAAATGTTGGAACAGCGAGGTTATCAGGTTCACGATGTCGATGCCGATGACCATTGGGGGTAAGCCTGTGCTGGAAGTAGAGGCCTATAAAAACGGCCGTGAATACGACATCGTGTTGTCTTATCCGGACTTGAAAAATTATCAAAGAGCAGGTTGATTACTGATTTCTTTGATGGGAAGATGAATGCGAAATGCCGTCTGAAAGACAGTTCAGACGGCATTTTGTTTTTGCTGGAAAGAATGGTCTAGAATAGCAGGTCGATCGTTTCAGAAGCAGTATTTTCAAGGGTTTCTGTTTCTGCCTGAGGTACGGATTCGACAGCAGGCCTTCTATTGGAAGGTAGGATGGGAACAGGGGCGGATGCTTTGAGCAGGCTGTTTTTCTTCAGTCTGCAGGGACAGACGGTTCGGCAGGATTGGATTGGATGGCTTGTGCCGGTGTTTCGGGTTGGCTGTATGAGGAAGAACCCTGTATCCACGCCAGCGATTTGAGCGGCATCTTTAGCTTGCCGTTTTTTTCCGCAGGTCAGGCAGACGGGCGCGCCGGTACGTGCTTTAAGTACGGCATCGATTTTTACCGGATGCGATGGTTTTTACCCTGTGTTTTTGCCCATTGCGCAATACTTTTTTTCAGCGAGGCAATGTCAAGGTTGTTCTTACCGTAAGGGTCGCGGAAGGCGGCAAGCCACAGGTTGTGATCCGTATCTTCATTGAGACCCGCCATTTGATAGATGACGGAGGCGGGCGAGCCACTGGCGATGGTTTTGGCAAACTCGAGCGCGTCGGGCGATTTCATGCGGACGCAGCCGTGACTCCGAACCCCGGGGACGCTGGCCGGCGCATTGGTTCCGTGTATGCCCAAACCGAGTTTCGGGTCGCCCTAAGCGGACAAAAACCGGCCCCTAGAGGGTTGTCCGGACCGGCGGCTATGGTTTTCACGCCGTCACCGCGTTCTTTTTGTATGGATTTGGGGATGTGCCAAACGGGGTTGTAGGCTTTTTGCACCGATTTTATGTTCGCCTAGATTGGTTTGCGTCATCGCCCGACCTACTGCAACAGGGATAAACCTTGGTCAGTTTGCCGTCGGTGTGAGAAACAGGCGTTGTTGAGGGATGTTGATGAAGACATGTTGACCTTGCGCAATAGGGGAAACATCGGGAATAACTGTATGCGCGTATGAAAAAAACTGGTTATAGACAGTACGGCGGTGAGGCAGATTGTTTTATTCATATCAAAAATGTAGTGTGCGTTCGATGGTGTTTTTGGCAAATCATACCTGAAACCGTGCGGTTTTGTGCGAAAAATATGCGTTTTCGGTACAGTACGGACGGATTTGGGAGTGGAGACAGAAGTAAATGTCGCGGAAATTTCCGCCTTGGATTATGAAGGCAGGGGTGTGGCAAAGGTTGGCGGCAAAACGGTTTTTATTAAAGGGGCATTGCCGTCTGAAAAGGGTTGGTTTTTCGGATTGTCAGACAGAAAAAAAGCAGTTTGACGAAGCGGAGGCGGTGGCGATATTCAAAGTTTCAGATGAGCGTACCGTTCCGCAGTGCCGTTATTTTTGAACGTTGCGGCGGTTGTTCCCTGCAACATATTTCTCCGGCGGCGCAGGTGGCGTTCAAACAAAAGGATGATGGAAGAGCAGCTCGAGCGTATCGGCAAGGTCAAACCGAAGCAGAATATTGCCGCCGATTTACGGACATGTATGGCATTATCGGGATAGGGCGCGGTTCAGTGTGTCATTAGACAAACTATGCCGTCTGAAACTGGGGTTTCAGGCAAAGAAAACGAATGATGTGGTGGATATTTTCGTCATGTATGCTTCTTCCGAAGCCGGTTTCAGACAAACTGTCCGCCATCAGGGGGCTTTTGCAGGATTTGGCGGAAGAGGGAAGTGTTGCCCGTTTTGCCGAGTTTTATCGCGGCAGTGAAATCACCGTATTGAACATCGCGTTCAAAAGCAAACTTCGGCAGAACGAAGAAAAACCGGATTCGACAGTGGTTTGATTCGGAATTGTCGGACGGCTGGCAGGTTTGGCTGCAAATCGAAGGGGCGTATCGCAACCGTTTTATCCCAAAAACAGACAAAAACATTAAAATATACATTACCTGAATTCGGCATCGAAATGCCGTTCCGGCCGGGAGATTTTACGCAGATTAATGCAGATACCAACCGGCTGATGGTTTCACGCGCCGTAAAAATGCTTGACATACGGCGGGGCGAAAGGATTGCCGACCTGTTTTGCGGTTTGGGTAATTTCAGTTTGCCGATGGCAAAAAGCGGGGCGGATGTGGTCGGCATCGAAGGTGCAGAAAAACCTGGTCAGGCGCGCCCGGCAAAATGCCCGGTTGAACGGTTGCGGAGGACAAACAGATTTTATTGCCGCCAACCTCTTTGATTGCACCGAAAAGACAGTCGCCTCTTGGGGAAGGTTTGACAAAATGCTGATAGATCCTCCCAGAAGCGGTGCGTATGAAGTCATCAAATCGCTGCATACACCCTACCTTCCGCAAAAAATCGTTTATGTATCCTGCAACCCTTCCACTTTGGCACGGGATGCGGGCGTGTTAGTTGAAAAAAAGGCTATATGCTCAGCCAGGCAGGGATAATGAATATGTTTGCCCAGACATCTCATACCGAGTCTGTCGCTGTATTCGATTTGTTGCCGCAAACAGGAAAATAACTTTTTGAAAAATCAAAGGCAAAAGAATAATTAAGGAAGGGGTGCAAATAGATAGTGCCCGACAAATACATTTAAACGTATAAAACATAAGAGGAAGTAAATATGATAATCCTATTAAGCAAATTATCAAGGAATATGAAGATTTAGGAATGCTTAAAAAGGGAGAATTGACACTAAGTAAAATTAAAGAAGCTTGTAAATAATGAGAGAACAAATTTTTGAAGTTGAAAGCAATTGGTAGAATGCCAACAGAATCAGATGCAGATGACAATGATGAAAAAAATAGATAAATTGATAGAACAATATGATGGGCTTATATCAAGTATAGAAAAACCTACTACACTTGAAGAAGCAGAGGTATTAGTATCTCTTTTTCCAGATGGTTTTTCTATGATATGCATTGGGGATTATTGCATCTTTTTGAAACTTGTATTTTAAGTGCATCAGAGGAAGAATATCAAAAACTTATAGATAAATGTCCAAGTGAAGAATGGCGAGAAAAATTTACAAATTCGCTATGAAAAATTGGAAAAAAAGAAAAAAATTAATAATATTGGGACGGCAACGTTCTTTTTACACGAATGGGAATATGAAAAGAAAACGCCCCACGCCGAGTTGTTAATAAGTTAGGCGAAGTATCTTTTGACAAGCAGAGCTAGTGCAAAAACCCGGAACGTGGGTGTATGACGGTGGTAGCTACACCCCGGTGGCAAAGCTTGCCGAGGAGGACAGCTACACCATCGTGCAGGACGGACTATCTGGGTACGCCCATACAAGCTCTGAGACAGCAAGGGCGAGGTAGTATGGGACTGCGTCCTCGACATCTACGGAGAAGTGTTCAGACTGAGAGGAGAACGAGACTTCATACCTTTCCGTTTCCAAGGTCAATAGCTCGTAAATATGAACAACAAATCCAAGAAAGGTCATATGGCAAGGCTTGTGCAGAAGGCATATTGTCAAACGTTAAGTATGGTATGATTTGAAACTTACAAGTCTATTTCAGTAAATCGTTAATAATAAAAGCGGACAATTGCCGTTGCAGGCAGTCAGCTATCCGCTCGTTACGGTATCGGGAGTATCCTTTGGAAAACTCATTAATTATCGGTCTGGCACTGGCGGTATTGCTGGTGCTTTTGGTTATGCGTGCGAAGCAGGGGTAAGAAAACACCGAAGTGCAAGTCCCAAAGGTGTCGGCAATACGAAGGGGCAGCCGCCCGGAAGCAATGATTCGGACTGGGTCGATCAGGTTGACCAATCGGTTTCAGACGGCACGCAGACGGGATTTTCTTGGAATGAGAGCGCCGAAAACGCATCTGCGGCAGTATCCGCGCAAGAAGTCGATCCGCTGACGGAATATCAGGGTTTATAAAGCAGTTCGGTTATCAGGGCAAGGCTGCCGAATCTTTGGCTGCCTATCTGGACGGCATTCCGGATGGTGAAGCGAAACCTGAAAACCTTATCCGCGAGCTGCTCGATATCAATCTCGAAGTGGGGGATGTCGATGTTTTGGCAGACAATCTGCAAAAATACGGCAGACTGATTCCTTCGAACTTTTGGCAAAATATATCGAACAGGCATTACAGCGCGATTCAAAACCATTTGCGTATCCGCGTCTTGGCGGAAGAAGGTTTGGGATGGGGCATTCAGGAGATTGAAAAAAACGTGCGGAAGGCGGTTCTGCGACGGCAGCTTCCGCATTGCCCCGCCGGATGCCGGCGGTAAGGCATATGGAGCCGAAGAAATCAAGCGCATCCCGATTGTGCGGGGGCAAAAAGACGTGTCCGGGAATCAGCCAAGAGGAAATCGGTGCGATTGCCGGCCTGAGTCCGCGCCGATCAAGGTGCGAAAAATCCTAAAGACAAAAGTCAGCTACGAAACGGCATCGAAACAATACGACCGTGCCATCCAAACTTCCGAAAAACCTGCAAACCTGATTATTGATGCGTTGAAACTCGATTACCAACACGCGGACATAGACCGTTTTGCCGGACATTTGTGGAAGCTTTACCAAACGTTGGGAACGCTATGGCAGGCAGGTTAAAGAGCGGATGCTGGGTTGGGGTACAGCCTGGGGTACCATGAAGTTTTCGATGATTTGGAAAAGGGGCCGAATGACCAGCAAATCAAAGATATCGGTATGGGACACGGGTATCTTCCGAAAAAATATACAGAAATTCAAAAGCGCAATATCGGGATTTGGTGCTTCAAGATTCTTCATTGATCAACACCGGTTCGTCTCCGGCAGACGATGCGGTTAAAGAAGTAGAGTCGTTGCTGATGTATGGTCAGATTGAGGCGGCAATGGATGTGTTGGAGCAGGCGGTATTGAAATATCCCGGACGAGTCCCAGCTTTATATTACGTTGATCGATATTTATGAACGTACTGAAGATTGGGATAGGTTGGGGCAGTTTTTAAGGGTATTGAGGGAACGTGCGGACAGGCTTCCTGAAGAGGTCGTTATGCTGATGAGCCGGCTGCTGCAGCGTATGAATCAAAAATATAAAAATAAAACGGTACGGGAAAAATAAAAAAATGGAAGTTCAACTGCCGAAAATTAAAACAGTACGCGTAATGTTGGCGGGGATGACGGCGCAGCAGGAATCCGTTTTTCAAAATGGCATTCAAAATGCACAATACCACCCGTTATGAAACGGTATCCCTCTTCAGACGGCAGTGTCGTGCCCGATTTGGTTTTGGCGGATACCGATGCCGAGGGCGGTTTTGAACTTTGGAAAGAGCTTTGCCGAGCGTTATAAGGATATACCTGTCGCCGTCTGTTCGGAGAAAGTTCCCGATTCTGAAGTTCCCTACCTGCCCAAACCGATTCGGTTTGAAACATTGTTTCCTATGCTCCGCAAGTTGTTGCAGGGCGAGAATGTTTATGGGAAATCGTTTATTGCACCCGCAGACCGGTCGGCGAAAAAAAGCAACGGGAATGTGCAGCGTACGGTTACGATACGCCGGTTTAACCCGAATAAAGGATTATTGGGAGCGTTGCGGTTTGCGGAAAAGAACAGGCGGGACATCGCTATCTTGCACGGAGATAAGCCGGTCCTTATTGTTTTCCCCTCGATACAACGGGTTTTGCTGACAGAAAGTGTGCAAAAACTCGAAGAATTGTGCAAAGACGAAAATTTGCAGGTCAGTTGCAAGACTGTTCCCGATAACCCGCAATGGCGCGAAAAGGCTAAAGTAGGCATTATGTCCTGTATGTGGCAGTTTTCCATTTGGACGGCGCAGGGCAGGTTGATTTATCCGATTTCTCCCGATACTCCGTTTACGTTGAAATCTTGGCCAAACCTGACCCGGTTGGCAAATGTGCCGGGAGTCGATACGCTTGTCGGCATTTCTGACCAAGCATCCGTCAACCTTAACGTGTTGTATAAAGTGATGCCTTTAAACCTCAATGATATTTCTGAATTATCTTGCGGCAACCTATACGACCGGGTTTCTTTGTCGGTAGATTTGAAAACGGCTTCACAACAGGCATATTCCGATATGGCGGATAAAAATAAATATCGGGGTCGATTCTGCCTCTGATAGTGAAATGGTGAAAAGAAAGCGGAAAAAATCACGACACCATCCCAAATCCCAGCCGCGCGGCCTTCTTCAAAGGCTGATGAAAAAAACTGTTGGGCAGCTAAGAGGCGGAGAGATGAGAGAAAAATAAAATTATTTTCACAGGACCTGTCGGCGTAGGGGAAAAACCACTGCCATTGCGGCTATTTCGGACGAAGCACCCGTCCAGACCGATGCTTCCGCATCCGATATGACTTTGGATAGGAAAAGGAATACGACAGTGGCGATGGACTACGGGGTCATCAGCTTGGATGAGGATACCAAAGTCCATTTATATGGTACGCCCCGGTCAGGAACGCTTCAACTTTATGTGGGAAATCTTAAGCCAAGGCAGTATGGGTTTGGTCTTGCTTTTTAGATAATGCCCGAACCAACCCGTTGAAAGATTTGGAATTCTTTCTTTTACATTCGTTTCGAGGGACTGCTGGAGAAAGGCACCCGGTCGTTGTCGGTATTACCAAGATGGATATACGCTCTCAGCCCGGTATCGACGTATATCACAAATATCTTGCAAAACATAATCTTAATGTTCCGGTTTTTGAAATTGATGCCCGTAAGGAAAGATGACGTAAAAGCAATTGGTTAGCGCAATGTTATTTTCTATTGATCCGGGACTGGAGGTTTAATATGGAATCAACACTTTCACTACAAAGCAAATTTATATCCCCGCCTGACTCCTGCCGGTGCATTTTATGCCGTATCCAGCGATACCCCAGTGCCGGTAAAAACCTTTGTTGCACAGCCTGTTGAAAGCGGATGCGGACGAAGTGGTCAGCAGTGAGAAAGCTGCTCGCCTGGGCGGACACCGCCGACATCGATACCGCTTTGAACCTGTTGTATCGTTTGCAAAAACTCGAATTCCTTTATGGCGATGAAAACGGTCATTCAGACGGCATCAATCTGTCGGACGAGCAATTGCCTTTGTTGATGGAGCAGTTGTCCGGCAGTGGTAGGGCATTATTGGTCGATCGGAACGGTCTGTATCTTGCCAATGCCAATTTCCATCATGAGGCGGCTGAAGAGTTGGGGTTGCTGGCGGCAGAAGTTGCACAGATGGAAAAAGAAACACCGGCTGCTGATTAAGAACAACTTGTATATCAACAATAACGCTTGGGGCGTTTGCGACCCTTCCGGTCAGAGCGAATTGACATTTTTCCCATTGTATATCGGTTCAACCAAATTTATTTTTGGTTATCGGCGGCATTCGATTTGAGCAAAGAGGCATTTGTTACTTTGGTCAGGATTTTATACCGCCGTTACAGCAACCGCGTAAAACTTGCAGGATAGGAGGGTTTATGCAGCAATTATTAATTTCGGTTTTTGGAAGATTTGAACAACACATCTCCGGATATTATCGCATCTGCCGTTATCTCAACCGACGGATTGCCGATGGCGACAATGCTGCCTTCACATTTGAATTCAGACAGGGGTGGGGCGATTTCTGCCACTTTGCTTGCTTTAGGCAGCCGTTCGGTGCAAGAACTCGCCTGCGGGGAATTGGAACAAGTGATGATTAAAGGAAAAATCAGGCTATATCCTTTTAAGTCAGGCGGGTAAAGATGCCGTGTTGGTGCTGATGGCAAAAGAAACCGGCAAACTTGGTTTAATTCTATTGGATGCCAAACGGGCGGCAAGACATATTGCAGAAAGTATATAAAGGGTTGTACATTCAAAGGCGGAGTACAATCAGTTGTAAATATATGTTGACATAGTCTGCATTTTGAATTAATATTTAAAAGCTATTCCCCTGATAGCTCAGTCGGTGAGAGCGACGGACTGTTAATCCGCAGGTCCCTGGTTCGAGCCCAGGTCAGGGGAGCCAAATTTTAAAACCCTCTAAGTATTACTTGAGGGTTTTACTTACCGGCAGTCAGAAATGCCTTTTTAAGATGCTTGTTCTTTAGACGGAAATGGGTGTTCCTGATATATCAGGGCTGCCATCAAATCAACAAGCTGGCGAGTATTTATGGCAGGAATAATGCTGCAAAGGCATTCAAGGAATGGGCTGAAGAAGGATTGTTGAGATATATCGATGATACGAAAAGCCGTCCGCTGCTTAAATCCTTCGGGCTACAATTTTGTCCACGGAAAAGTCGACGAACGGCTGGATGAGGAATGTATTCTTGCAGTATTCGCTTGCCAACACTTCAGACGACATACTGTTCAGCATTTATTCCGATATAGATAAAAAGCATGGTTTGGCATTTTGGCTGGTATTGCGGATATGGTCATGCTACTTGGCAGCTGAGGGATTTAAAACTGTGGTTTGTGTAAAAATGCCGTCTGAAGCATTGATTTTCAGACGGCATTTTGTTGTGCGTTATTTTTCAGTTCGGAGAGAATATCGTCTATGGTTTTTCGCATCTCGAAACATATTACGCTGTTTTCGTTGAAAGAACAGCGGGTTTTGTACGCCCTGCGTAGCCGGTGTTCATCGAGCGTTTGAAGACGACGACTTCTTTTGCCTTCCACACTTCCAACACGGGCATACCGCAATCGGGCTGTTCGGGTCGGTTTGGGCAGCGGGGTTGACGGTGTCGTTCGCGCAATCACTAAGACCACATCGGTTTCGGGGAAGTCGTCGTTGATTTCGTCCATTTCCAAAACGATGTCGTAGGGGACTTTGGCTTCGGCAAGCAAAACGTTCATATGACCGGGCAGGCGGCCAGCGACGGGGTGGATGCCGAAGCGTACTTCGGTGCCGTTTTTACGTAAAAGCTCGGTGATTTCGGCAACGGGGTATTGCGCTTGTGCGACTGCCATGCCGTAGCCCGGGGTGATAATGACACTGTTTGCGCCTTTCAGCATTTCGGCAACATCGGCAGCTTTGACTTCTCGGTATTCCCTATCTCTTGGCTGCCGGAAGATGATGTGCCGCTGTCGCTGCCGAAACCGCCGGCAATCACGGAAACAAACGACCGGTTCATGGCTTTGCACATAATGTAGGGACAGAATCGCGCCGCTGGAGCCGACGAGTGCGCCGGTAACGATGAGCAGGTCGTTGGAGAGCATGAAAGCCTGCCGCTGCTGCCGCCCAGCCGGAGTAGGAGTTCAGCATGGACACGACCACGGGCATATCTGCGCCGCCGATGGAGGCAACCAAGTGCCAGCCGAATGCGAGGGGCAATCAGGGTCATAATCAGCAGGATGAAGCCGCTGCCGTCAATGCCGATAAATACGAGCAGCAACACAAACGATACGGCAAGTGCCAGTGCGTTGAGCTTGTGTTTGGCGGGCAGTTGCAGCGGGCTGCTGCTGATTTTGCCGTTGAGTTTGCCGAATGCGACCAGTGAGCCGGTAAAGGTTACCGCGCCGATGAAAATGCCCAAATAGACTTCGACCAGGTGGATGGTGTGCATATCAGGGCGAAACGTTGCCCGGCTCGATGTAGCTGTTGAAACCGACCAAAAACGGCTGCCAAGCCGACGAAGCTGTGCAGAGCGCAATCAGTTCGGGCATTTCGGTCATTTCTACTTTTTGGCTTTGTAGATGCCGATTGCCGCTCCGATGAGCATGGCGATGATGATCCAGCCCAGTCCATGGGTATTGTCGGAAAAGACCGTTACGAAGAGGGCGACCGCCATGCCGGCGATACCGGAATAACAGCCCTGTTTGGCGGTTTCCTGCTTGGACAGCCCCGCTAGTGAGAAGATGAATAAAATTGCGGCAACGATATACGCCGCTGTTACGAGTCCTGAAGACATAGAAATTCTCCGATTTTTCGATGATTTGTTTTCAATGCCGTCTGAAAAAATTGACGTTCGTGTTTTCAGACGGCATCTGTTTCAAGCAGCCACGACAAACAGCCCGACGGTGCAGAACAAATCCGCCCGCCCACATCAGCGAGCGCAATGCTGCTTTGTCTGCGATATAGCACCAGATAAAGGCGAGGCGGAACAGGATGAACAGGCCCGCAAGCGTGTTGATGGTCGATTGCGCCGCATTGCCGGTTGCGTGTGCCGTCAAAACGGCGGCGGCAAACGGTGCAAAGACTTCAAAACCGTTTTGCTGCGCGGCGTGGGCACGGGCGGCTGTGCCTTGCGTATGCGCCAGAAAATCGCGCGGATTGTGGTTGTCTTTAAAGCTGGAATCCGCCCGCTCTTTTGGCATACGCTGCACAAAAAAGCGGCAATAAGCAGGCAATCAGGATGCACCAATAGGCAAAAAGTCATGCTTTATCCTTTCCTAAACATATTCAACATGCGGCGCGTTACGAAAGAAGCCGCCGAAGATATTGATGCTGGCAATTAGGGATGGCGATGAAGGCAAGCAGGGTCACGAAACCGTTGCCTTGGCTGATCTGCAGCAGCGCGCCGACGACGATGATGCCGGAGATGGCGTTGGTTACCGACATCAGCGGTGTGTGCAGCGAGTGGCTGACGTTCCAAACGACATAGTAGCCGATGACGCAGGCGAGGACGAACACGATAAAGTGGTTCAGGAATGCTGCGGGTGCGACCGCGCCGACCCAAAGCACCAATACGGCGGCGATGACGGCGGGCGCGAGTTTTTTTCCACAGAGGAACGGGTTTCGGCTCGGGCTTGGCGGCAGGCACGGCTTTTTCAGACGGCGTTTGCTGCGGCTGGGCGGAAACCTGAATCGGCGGAGGCGGGAAGGTGATTTCGCCGTCGCGGGTAACGAGTCATGTTGCGGATAATCACGTCTTCGAAGTCCAGCGTGATTTCGCCGTCTTTGTTCGGGCTTAACAGCTTGGTCAGGTTGACCAAGTTGGTGGCGTAAAGCTGGGAAGACTGTCCGGCAAGGCGGTTTGCCATGTCGGTGTAGCCGATGATTTTCACGCCGTTGCCGGTTACGGACAATTCGCCCGGGCGGGTGAGTTCGCAGTTGCCGCCCGTCGCCGCCGCCAAATCGACGATGACGGAGCCGGATTTCATGCTTTCCACCATTTCTTTGGTAATCAGCTTGGGTGCGGGTTTGCCCGGAATGGCGGCGGTGGTGATGATGATGTCCACTTCTTTCGCTTGCTCGGCAAAGAGCTTCATCTCGGCGGCGATAAATTCGTCGCTCATCACTTTGGCATAGCCGTCGCCGCTGCCGCCCGATTCTTGCGGGAAGTCGAGTTTCAGAAACTTGCCGCCCATCGATTCGATTTGTTCCGCCACTTCCAAGCGGGTATCGAATGCGCGCACCACTGCGCCGAGCGAGTTTGCCGTACCGATCGCCGCCAAACCCGCCACACCGGCACCGATTACCAACACCTGCGTGGGCGGCACTTTGCCTGCGGCAGTAATTTGACCGGTGAAGAAACGGCCGAAGGCGTTGGCGGCTTCAATCACGGCGCGGTAGCCGCTGATGTTTGCCATCGAAGACAAAGCGTCCAAAGCCTGCGCGCGTGAAATGCGGGGCACCATGTCCATCGCCAGCGCGTTGACTTTCTTGGCGCGCAAGGCTTCGACCAAAGCCTCGTTTTGGCGCGGCCACAGGGAAGCTGACGATGGTTTGACCTTCGTTCAAAAGCGGCAGCTCGTCTTCGGACGGCGCGTTGACTTTGTAAAAAGCAAAGGGCAGGCCCAAACCGCCGCTTTGTCGGCAACGGTTGCGCCTGCTGTTTGGTAAGCGGCATCATCCAAACTTGCCGCCAAACCTGCACCGCTTTCGACAACGGTTTCAAAGCCCAGTTTGCCCCAGCAGGGCGACGGTGGCGGGCGTACAGGCGACGCGGGTTTCGCCGGATAATGACTCGCGTGGGATACCGATTTTTCATCTCTGAATCCTTTTTCGGGTTGTTCATATGTATCGTGGGTTAAATTTAAATCGGGGCAGGGCGGAGCAACGCCGTACCGGTTTAAAACCGATTCACTTCAAATGTTAATATATTTTAGATAATCCCTTATAACGAATTTTTCATCAGGCTGGCAATAGTTGCGGCATTTTCCCGTGTTGTCCGACACATACTGCCGTTTGCGTTTGAAGTCATTTTTCCGATTGCAGGCCCGCCCGCCGTAACATTCTTTGCCGTTTCACTATATAATCCGCATTTTTGAGCCGCCTTTATGCCGCACGCCCTCGTCCTCCAATTTCCTTCCACTGAAGCCCTGCCTTCCGACTTCCCCTCCGCCTGCCCGAGCCTGATTATGCTGATGAAAAGCGTATGCGTTTTATCGTTGAAGAAGGGTTTTCTTTAAGCGAAAAAGACGCGGCGTTGCTTGGCAGCCGTCAAATCGACCACGCCGTTTTGCCGGATATGGATTTTGACGAACTCGGTTTGATTGTCAGCGATATGGATTCGACGCTGATAACCATCGAATGCGTCGATGAAATTGCGGCAGGCGTGGGTTTAAAAGACAAAGTAGCGGAAATTACCGAGCGTTCGATGCGCGGCGAACTCGATTTCGAGACAGTCTTTACGCAGCCGCGTTGCGCTGTTGGCGGGATTGGACGAACAGATTTTTGGCGGACGTTTATGAAAAACGTTTTGAAGCTCTCGCCCGGTGCGGAATTTTTGTTGGACGAATGCAAAAGGCACAATGTGAAATTCCTGCTGGTGTCTGGCGGGTTCACGTTTTTTTACCGAAAGGCTGCAACAACGACTCTGCTTCGAATACCAACACGCCAATGTTTTGAAATTGAAAACGGCAGGCTGACCGGCCGTCTGAAAGGCAGAATCATCGACGCGCAGGCAAAAGGCGGATTTATTGCGCGAATACCGCAGCCTCCTCGGATTGCAGCCGCATCAGGGTGTTGGCGATGGGCGACGGTGCGAACGATATTCCGATGCTCAAAGAAGCGGGCATAGGCGTGGCTTACCGTGCCAAACCGAAAGCGCGGGCCGCCGCCGATGCCTGTATCAACTTCGGCGGTTTTGGAGCGTGTACGCGGCCTGTTCAGGTAGGCGGATAGAAACGGATGCCGTCTGAAAGGTTTTCAGACGGCATTTGAACGGCGGGAACAACAGTGGGACGCAGAAAACTTTGGTTTGCCCTGGCAGCAGCAGGCGTTATCGGCGGTTTGGTCGGCATTGTGCTGACGGAACTGATGCACTTCATACAGCATACGGCATACGGTTATGGTGCGGACGGCGTGTACATCTCGTTCCGTGAAGGCGTGGCACAGGCTTCCGGTATGCGGCGCGTTGCCATGCTGACGCTGTGCGGCGCGATCGCAGGCGGCGGCTGGTGGCTGCTCAAACATTTCGGCAAGCCGCAAATCGGAATCAAGGCGGCATTGAAGCAGCCGTTGCAGGGGCTGCCGTTTCTGACGACGGTTTTCCATGTTCTGCTGCAAATCATAACGGTCGGACTCGGTTCACCGCTCGGACGGGAAGTGGCGCCGCGCGAAATGACTGCCGCGTTTGCTTTTGCCGGCGGCAGGCGGTTGGGTTTGGATGAAGACGAAATGCGGCTGCTGATTGCCTGTGCGTCCGGCGCGGGTTTGGCGGCCGTGTATAACGTGCCGCTCGCCTCCACGCTGTTTATCCTCGAAGCGATGTTGGGCGTGTGGACGCAGCAGGCGGTTGCCGCCGCGTTGCTGACTTCGGCCATTGCCACCGCCATGGCGCGTATCGGTCTGGGCGACGTGCAGCAGTATCATCCGGCTAACCTTGCCGTAAATACTTCATTGCTTTGGTTTTCCGCCGTCATCGGCCCGATACTGGGCGCAACCGCCGTCTTTTTCCAGCGTACCGCCCAAAAATTCCCCTTCATCAAGCGCGACAATATCAAAATCATTCCCTTGGCAGTCTGCATGTTTGCGCTCATCGGCGTGATTTCCGTTTGGTTTCCCGAAATTTTGGGCAACGGCAAAGCAGGCAACCAACTGACTTTTGGAGGCTTGACCGACTGGCAACACAGCCTTGAGCTGACCGCCGTCAAATGGCTGGTCGTCTTGATGGCGTTGGCGGCAGGCGCATACGGCGGCCTGATTACACCGTCTATGATGCTCGGCAGCACCATCGCCTTTGCCGCAGCAGCAGCGTGGAACAGTCTTTTCCCCGAAATGCCGTCTGAAAGCGCGGCAGTAGTCGGAGCGGCGGTGTTTCTCGGCGTATCGCTCAAAAATGCCGCTGACCGCCATTGTGTTCGTATTGGAACTGACCTACGCGCCGCTGTCCCTGCTGCTGCCTTTGTGCATTGGCATGGCGGGGGCATTGGGGAACATCGGGAAAAATGGGCTTCAAATGAATGCCGACAAATGCCGTCTGAAAGGTTTTCAGACGGCATTTCTTTGTAAATTGTCAACAATATCTGCAAAAACCTACTGTCAAAAACTGAAAAATAGCGGATAATACCGCCCCGAAAAAGTTCCCTTTCCCCATCCAACTGTCAGAAAAGGAAGCCCCAATGTCCGTCATCAAACGCGCCCTGATCAGCCTATCCGACAAGACAGGTGCAGTCGAATTTGCCCAAACCCTGACCAAGCTCGGTGTTGAAATCCTCTCCACCGGCGGCACGGCGAAACTGCTTGCCGATGCAGGCGTTCCTGTGATTGAAGTTGCCGACTACACCGGTTTCCCTGAAATGCTCGACGGCCGCGTGAAAACGCTGCATCCGAAAAATCCACGGCGGTATTTTTAGGGCGTCGCGATTTGGACGAACACGTCGCCAAGATGGAAGAACACGGCATCGGCAACATCGACCTCGTGTGCGTCAACCTTTATCCCTTCGCCGCCACCATCGCAAAACCAAACTGCACACTGGAAGACGCGATTGAAAAACATCGACATCGGCGGCCCGACTATGGTGCGTTCTGCCGCGAAAAAAACTGGAAACACGTCGCCATCGTTACCGACACCGCCGACTTCCCCGCCATTGCCGCCGAACTCGAAGCCAACAACGGCGCGTTGAGCGACAAAAACCCGCTTCAACCTTTCGCGCAAAGCGTTCAGCCACACCGCCGAATACGACGGTATGATTTCCAACTACCTGACCTCGCTTTCAGACGGCGTTTTGAGCGGAAGGCCCGAAATCGCCGGATTCCCCGGCCGGTTCAACCAAAGCTGGATTAAAGTGCAAGACATGCGCTACGGCGAAAACCCGCACCAACGCGCCGCGTTCTACCGCGATATTTACCCAGCCGCAGGCAGCCTTTCCCGCCTACAAACAGCTGCAAGGCAAAGAATTGTCTTACAACAACATCGCCGATGCCGATGCCGCTTGGGAAGCCGTCAAATCCTTCGACGTGCCCGCCTGCGTGATTGTGAAACACGCCAATCCGTGCGGCGTCGCCGTTGCAGCCGATACATTGACCGCCTACAAACTCGCCTACGCCACCGACACCACCAGCGCGTTCGGCGGCATCATCGCCTTCAACCGCGAAGTGGACGGCGCAACCGTCAAACAGATTACCGACAACCAATTTATGGAAGTCCTGATGGCGCCGAAGTTCACCGCCGAAGCCCTCGAAATCGCCGCCGCCAAGAAAAAAACGTGCGCGTATTGGAAGTGCCTCTTGAAGCAGGCGCAAACCGCTTCGAACTCAAACGCGTCGGCGGCGGACTGTTGGTACAAACGCCCGACGTTCACCGCATCAGCCGCGCCGATTTGAAAGTCGTCTCCAAAACGCCAACCGACCGAGCAGGAATGGAACGATTTGCTGTTCGTCTGGAACGTCGCAAAAATACGTCAAATCCAACGCCATCGTGTTCGGCAAAGGCGGACAAACCTACGGCATCGGTGCAGGCCAAATGAGCCGCGTGGACAGCACCCGCATCGCCGCCCGCAAAGCGCAAGATGCCAATTTCGACCTCAACGGCGCGTGTGCCGCATCCGATGCCTTCTTCCCCTTCCGCGACGGCGTGGATGTGATTGCCGAGCAGGGCATCAAAGCCATCATCCATCCGGCAGGTTCGATGCGCGATCAGGAAGTCTTCGACGCGGCAGACGAACACGGCATCGCTATGGTGGTAACCGGCATCCGCCACTTCCGCCATTAAGGCAGATGAACAAGGCAATGCCGTCTGAAGGGCTTTCAGACGGCATTTTTGCGCTCATTACCGTAATCCTGAAACCCGTCATTCCCGCGAAAGCGGGAATCTAGACCGTTCGGTTTTTGGTTTTTTTGAGGTTTCGGGTAATTTCTAAATCGTCCTCCCGCGAAAAACAGAAAAATCAAAAATACGAAGGTAGGTATGCCGCTTATTCAATATTTAAAAAGATATAATGGGGAATAGTGGATTATTCTCATCCCATGCTACCTCATAATTAACAAATATATTTTTTTAATGTTTTTAATGAAAGGAATGTTTTAATTCAAATTTCTTTCCATTCCACTCTTCAAACGCCTCTGGAATATATTCCTTTATTAAATCTATCCCTTTTTTTGTTAATACAATTTCCCCCTGATACCACACCTCATTATCATTATTAAAAAGGACTTTGTTTTGCTAAATTATGGCAAAAAGTCTAAAAATATCATTTTTCGTTTCAAAGTTGATAGGTTCAAGAGTTGCTAATTGACATATTAATAATCTATATATGAATTCAACTGCAAATTGCCAATCTTTATTTCCTTGACCATGCGATGCAAAAATGCATTGGAAAAATAACCATCTAATGCTAAATACTCAAATTCGCATTGAATATTTTCTGCTGTCTCTAAATTCATTAAAAACATCCTTATCTAGCAGGAATTTAAATTTTAACTCTGTTGGCTTGCCTTTTAAATTAATATTTAAGTTATTTAATGTTGGGTTATTAATATCAACAAATGACGGAGGAGGGATTTCTGTTTTTTTCGATAACGCCATAATTTTGAAATTCGTCATTCCCGCGAAAGCGGGAATCCAGTAACGCAACAGGAATTTATCGGAAATAACTGAAACCGAACGGACTAGATTCCCGCCTGCGCGGGAATGACGAGAAAACAGCGGCGATTTATCGGAAATAACCGAAAATCCCGCCGCCGTCATTCCCACGAAAGTGGGAATCTAGGAATGAAAAGCAACAGGAATTTATCGGAAAGGGGCTGAAGTCCAACGAGCCTGGATTCCCGCCTGCGCGGGAATGACGGTTTGGAAGTTGCCCGAAATCCAAAAAACCGAAGCTGAACAGACTGGACGCTCACAAAAAAACAGAAAATCAAAAAAACAGAAACCTAAAATCGCGTCATTCCCGCGAAAGCGAATCCGAAATGCAACGTTAAAAGCAATTTATCGGCAATGGCTGAAGCTCAAAAACCGGATTCCCGCCTGCGCGGGAATGACGGGAAACGGCGGCGATTTATCGGAAATAACCGAAATCCCCGCCGCCGTCATTCCCACGAAAGTGGGAATCTAGGAATGAAAAAGCAGCAGGAATTTATCGGAAAGGGCTGAAGTCCAACGAGCCTGGATTCCCGCCTGCGCGGGAATGACGGTTTGGAAGTTGCCCGAAATCCAAAAACCGAAACCGGACAGGGATAGACGCTTACAAAAAACAGAAAAATCAAAAAAACAGAAACCTAAAATCGCATCATTCCCGCGAAAGCGGGAATTTGAAACGCAACGTTAAGGCAATTTATCGGCAATGGCTGGAGCTCAAAAACCGGATTCCGCCTGCGCGGGAATGACGAGAAACGGCGGCGATTTATCGGAAATAACCGAAATCCCCGCCGCCGTCATTCCCACGAAAGTGGGAATCTAGGAATGAAAAAGCAGGAATTTATCGGAAAGGGCTGAAGTCCAACGAGCCTGGATTCCCGCCTGCGTGGGAATGACGGGATTTTAGGATGAAGATGGCGGGAGTCGGAGGGCTGAAGCCTGCCCTGCGCAACTGCTTTTGCGGGAATAACGATATGGGTATTTTCTGTTTTTCATCCGCGATAAATGCCGTCTGAAGCCTGTTTGGGATTTCAGACGGCATCGGTTTTTGTGCATTTGCCACAAAACGGATTGGTATAGTGGATTAAATTTAAACCAGTACGGCGTTACCTCGCCTTGCCGTACTATCTGTACTGTCTGCGGCTTCGTCGCCTTGTCCTGATTTAAATTTAATCCACTATATTTGCTTGCAGCAAGATGAAAACGGTGCAGGATGTTTTTGGGAAGCAAATGCCGTCTGAAGGGCTTTCAGACGGCATTTTTTGCGCCGTGCCGTTTAACGCACCAGCGGTTCGGTGCGTTTGATCAGCCACGCTTTTGCCGCGCCTTCAGTCAGCGGCTCGAGGCGGCGGCGGACTTCGGCGTGGTAGCGGTTGACCCACTCGATTTCTCCGTCGGTCATGAGGGCGGTGTCCATCAGGCGGGTGTCGATGGGGCAGAGGGTCAGGGTTTTCGAAGTAGAGGAAGCTGCCGAACTCGGTTTCCTGCGGTTTGGCGACGGCTTGGTTGGCGGCGAGGTTTTTCAATGCGGATGCCCCATTTTTCCCGGACGGTAGAGGCCGGGCTCGATGGAGGTTACCATCCCTTTTTCATCGCGGTTTCGGGCGTGGCGGGGGCGGCAAAGGCGATGCGCTGCGGGCCTTCGTGGACGTTGAGGAAAATAGCCTACGCCGTGGCCGGTGCCGTGTCCGTAGTCGCATTGCGCCTGCCACAGGGGTTTGCGGCAAATCGCGTCGATCAGCGGCGAGGGGATGTTTTCGGGGAACACGGCTTCGGCAAGCGCGATATGGGCTTTGAGGACGAGCGTGTTGTCGCGTTTTTGTTCTGCTGTGGGCGTGCCGACGGGGACGACGCGGGTGATGTCGGTCGTGCCGCCTTTGTATTGCGCGCCGGGTCGATGAGCAGCAGACCGTCGCCCTTAATGACGCTGTGGCTTTCGGGCGTTGCGCTGTAATGCGGCAGTGCGCCGTTGGCGTTGAAGCCCGCGATGGTGTCGAAACTCAAGGACACAAAACCCGGGCGCGCGCTGCGGTGGCGGTAGAGCATCGTATCCACGTCGATTTCGGTCAGGCTGCCGCCCTTGCCGATGATGTCTTCAAACTCGGCGAAGAAACCGCACAACGCCGCGCCGTCGTGTTCCATCGCTTCGCGGATGTGGGCGATGTCGGCTTCCGATTTGCAGGATTTGAACAGCGTGGACGGGTTGGTGCCTTCAATCAGGCGCACGCTTTCGGGCAGGCGCACGAGGGTGCTGACGGCGGTTTTGTTCGGCTCGATGAGCAGCGCGCCGCCGATTTGCGCGAGTTTGCCGGCAACTTGGGCGTAAGGTTCGACCGTGATGCCGGCGGTTTTGCAGCGCGGCGGCGGCTTCGGCGTTCAGACGGCATTGTTCGGTAAACAGGACGGCGTTGTCTTTGCCAATCAGCAGGGAAGGACACGAAAACAGGGGTTGAAAGGCACGTCGCTGCCGCGCAGGTTGGTCAGCCAGGCGATGTCGTCAAGCGAGGAAACCAAGTGGTAATCCGCGCCTTTTTCCGCCATCACGGCGCGCACGCGGGCGAGTTTTTCGGCGGTGGTTTCGGAGACGTAGGCGGGGTCGTGGATGAATACCGTTTCGGCAGGAATGGCTGGGCGGCTGCTCCATACGCGGTCAAGCAGGCCGTCAGGGGTGTTCGATGCGGATGTTTTTTTGGCGGTCAGGGATTGCGCCAAAGTGCGTTTGCCGGTGAGCGACACCATATCGGAAGGAATGCCGACGGCGGCGTTTTTGGGGCAGGTTTGCCGCGAGCCATTCGTTGTACGGCGGCACTTGACCGCTTTTTGCAGCTCGATGCCGCTGCCCGCAAGCTGTTTGGCGGCTTGTTCCCAATAGCGGCTGTCCACCCATACGCCCTGCTTCATCGGCGGTAACGACGAATGTGCCGACCGAGCCGGTAAAGCCCGACAATTCGCGCCGCACCTGCCAATGCTCAGGGCAGGGTATTCGGACAGGTGGGGGTCGGCGGAAGGATGACGAGTGCGTCCAAGCCTTGCGCCTTTCATGGTTTCGCGCAATGCGGACAGGTAATTCGATACGGTATTCATGAACGGATTCTCCAGAGAAAGTGTAAGGTTTCAGACGGCATGGCGGCGTACCGGCTGGGGAAACGTAACCATCTTATCAAATCGTTTGCCGACTGCAAAAACGCGTTCAGGGAATTTGAAAGTATATTTTTGTACGGTAAAAAAGCGATGCAAGGCTATTTGTTGTAAACTTTCAGGCATAAAAATGCCATATTGCATGTTTTTCTGAAAAATAATTGGGAAAAAAATCAGGAATATTAGGGTGTAAAGTTTCAATAAGCCAGTTTGGTGTGTATTTAGATTACGTTAAAATACACATTTTTTTATATCAACAATACGGAAAAAAATCATGTCCGAACAACATATTTCGACTTGGAAAAAGTAAAAATCAATGCATTGGGTCCGGGTATTATGATGGCATCGGCGGCAGTCGGCGGTTCGCACCTGATTGCCTCCACGCAGGCAGGTGCGCTTTACGGCTGGCAGCTCGCATTGATTATCGTCCTAACCAACCTCTTCAAATACCCGTTTTTCCGCTTCAGCGCGCATTACACGCTGGATACGGGTAAAAGCCTGATTGAAGGTTATGCGGAGAAAAGCCGCATCTACCTGTGGGTCTTTTTGATTTTTGTGTATTGCTGCCGCGACGATTAACGCGGGTGCGGTTGCCATCGTAACCGCCGCCATCGTCAAAATGGCGATTCCCTCGCTGACACTGGGTATCGGCGCAATCTCCGCGCTGATTATGGCTTCCTGCCTGATTATCCTGGCGAGCGGACGCTACAAGGCTTTGGACAATGTTTCCAAAAATCATCATCGTTAGCCTGACGGTTGCCACGGTTGCCGCCGCCGGTATCGCCATGTCGCGCGGTATGCAGATGAAACCCGATTTTATCGAGCCGACACCGTGGACGCTTGCCGGTTTGGGCTTCCTGATCGCGCTGATGGGCTGGATGCCTGCGCCGATTGAAATTTCCGCCATCAATTCTTTGTGGGTTACGGAGAAACAGCGCCTCCAACCTTCCTCTTATCATGATGGGATTTTTGATTTCAACGTCGGTTACATCACCAGTGCCGTGCTTGCCGTCGTCTTCCTTGCCCTGGGTGCGTACGTGCAATACGGCAACGGTGAAGAAGTGCAGATGGCGGGCGGCAAATATATCGGACAACTGATCAATATGTATGCGGTAACCATCGGCGACTGGTCGCGTCCGCTGGTGGCGTTTATCGCTTTTGCCTGCATGTACGGCACGACGATTACCGTTGTGGACGGCTACGCCCGCGCCATTGCGCGAACCCGTGCGCCTGCTGCGCGGAAAAGACAAAACGGGCAACGCCGAACTCTTTGCCTGGAATATTTGGGTTGCAGGCAGCGGTTTGGCGGTGATTTTTCTGGTTTGACGGCGTAATGGCGAATCTGCTCAAATTTTGCCATGATTGCCGCCTTTTGTGTCCGCCCCTGTGTTTGCCTGGCTCAACTACCGCCTGGTCAGAGGAGACAAACGGCACAAGCTACCGCCGGTATGAATTTTTCTTGCCATTGTCGGCTTGCTCTACCTGACCGGATTTGCCGTTTTGTTCCTGTTGAACCTTAGCGGACTTTTGGCATAGGTTTCAAAATCTGAATGCCGTCTGTAATATTTTCAGACGGCATTGCCCTTTCCCTAGAAAAACACCGACATCGCGTAAAATATGCGCAAATTTTGTGATTCAATCAGGTCGTCTGAAACAGATTGCGCCTGATTTATTTTTCCGGAAAACACCATGAGCGAACAAAATAATCCGCAAATCGAGCCGCAGTTGGACGAAAACCAAATCATCGCCCTGCGCCGCGAGAAAACTGCACAACATCCGCCAACAGCGCAACGCCTATCCTAACGATTTCAAACGCGACAGCTTTGCCGCCGACCTACATACCCAATACGGTGAAATCAGCAAAGAAGAACTCGACCCGCAAGCCGTCCCCGTCAAAATTGCCGGCCGCATGATGCTCAAACGTCAAATGGGCAAAGCCAGCTTCGCCACCATTCAAGACGTTACCGGTCAAATCCAGCTTTATCTGAACAACAAAGGCGTGAGCCAAGAAGTTTTGGACGATTTCAACCACTGGGACTTGGGCGACATCGTCGGCGCGGAAGGTACTTTGTTCAAAACCAACCACGGCGAATTGACCGTACGCGTGTCCAACATCCGCCTGTTGTCCAAATCTCTGCGCCCGCTGCCCGACAAACACAAAGGCTTGAGCGATCAGGAAACCAAATACCGCCAACGCTACGTTGATTTGATTGCCAACGAAGAATCGCGCAATACCTTCATCAAACGCAGCCAAATCATCCAATCCGTGCGTAATTTTATGGTGGGCGAGCATTATTTGGAAGTTGAAACCCCAATGATGCACCCGATTCCGGGCGGTGCAACAGCAAAACCATTCGTTACCCACCACAATGCCTTGGACATTCCGCTCTACCTGCGCATCGCGCCCGAGTTGTATCTGAAACGCTTGGTTGTCGGTGGCTTGGAACGTGTGTTTGAAATCAACCGCAGCTTCCGCAACGAAGGCATGTCCGTACGCCACAACCCTGAATTCACCATGATCGAATTCTACGAAGCCTTCTCCGACTACGAACGCATGATGCAGATGGCGGAAGACATCATCCGCAACGCTTCCCGCACAGTAAACGGCACGGCAAAAATCAGCTACAACGGCAAAGAAGTCGATTTGGAAAGCCCGTTTGAACGCCTGACCATTCTCGGTAGCCATCAAAAAATACAATCCGCACTACACCGACGAGCAGTTGAACGATGCGGAATGGCTGAAAAAAGAAATCGTCAAACACGGCGAAAGCCTGCCGCCGTCCCCGGGCATCGGCAGCCTGCAACTCGCCCTGTTTGAAGGTTGCGCCGAGGGCAAACTGTGGAACCCGACCTTTATTGTCGATTACCCGGTCGAAGTTTCCCCGTTGGCACGCGCATCCGACAGCAAACCGGGCTTGACTGAACGCTTCGAGCTTTTTCGTTGTCGGGCGCGAACTGGCAAAGCAGCTATTCCGAGTTGAACGACCCCGAAGACCAAGCCGAACGCTTCAAAGCACAAGTGGCGCAAAAAGACGCGGGCGACGATGAAGCCATGCACTACGATGCCGACTACATCCGCGCGATGGAATTCGGTTTGCCGCCGACCGGCGGTTGCGGCATCGGTATTGACCGCTTGGTAATGCTGCTGACCGATTCGCAAACCATCCGCGACGTGATTTTGTTCCCGCAGATGCGTCCTGAGTAATCATAAAAACAGTTGAAATAGAAATGCCGTCTGAACCCGATTGGATTCAGACGGCATTTCTATATGCGGTGCGGATTTATTCGGTTTCCAACTGACCGACCCATTCGGACAAGGCGGACAGGCGTTGTTCGGTTTCGCCACGAACGGGTTTTCGGTATCCCACGCGTAGCCTGCCAAAATCGAAGAAAGCATACGGCTGATTTCCGGGCTGCGGTCGGGCGCGTACACGACGTTTTGGAAGCGGAAATCGTACCAGCCGTCCACATAGGTGCGGAATGTGTCACGCCGATCATCAAAGGTTCGGCAAATTCGGTTTTGCCAATTGGCGGCTTCGCCTTTGAGTTGTTTTGCCAACAGATCGGCGGCAAGTTTGGCGGAGTGCAGCGCGATGGTTACGCCCGACGAGAACACGGGATCGAGGAACTCGGCGGCATTGCCCAATAGCGCGAAATGCCTGCCGTGCAGCGATTTGACGTTGGCGGAATAGCCTTGGATGGAGCGGAACGGAAAATCGTTTTTCCCAAAACGGCTTTATCCAGAATTTCGTTCAGCATCGGGCATTCGTAAACAAATTTTTCAACACCGTTTCCGATTCGCCGACAAGTTTGTCGGGCGTGCCGACCACGCCGACGGAACAGCGGTTGTCGCCGAAGGGAATCAGCCAAATCCACACGTCGCGGTGTTGCGGGTGGGTGGTAATCAGGATTTTTGTTGCGGTCGAATTTCGGGTGGGTAATGTTGTCGTCGATGTGCGTGAAATGCGCTTGGCGCGGCGGCAGGTGCGAGGGCGTTTCCAAATCCAGCAGGCGCGGCAGCACGCGTCCGTAACCGCTTGCGTCCAAAGACGAATTTCGCGGTCAGTTCATAGCTCTCGCCGGTGTCAGTTTCGATGTTCAAGCGGGCAAAATCGCCGCTGTTGTCGAACGCGGTTACGCCGTGCCCGAAACGTACTTCAACGCCTTGTTTGGCGGCTTCGCCAATCAGGATTTTGTCGAACACGGCGCGGCGCACTTGATAAGTCGTGCCGGGGCCGTCTGAAAATTTATCGGTAAAATCAAATTCGGTATAACGGCTGCCCACGAAAAACGCCGCGCCGTTTTTCAACTGAAAGCCGGGCTCGGCGCGCACGGCATCGGTAAATCCGGCTTCTTCCAGCATTTCCATACAGTGCGGCAGCGGGCTTTCGCCGATGACGAAGCGCGGAAAATGCTGTTTTTCCAACACGCAGACTTGATAACCTTTTTGCGGAGCAGGGCGGATGCGACCGAGCCTGCCGGACCTGCAGCCGATTACGGCGACATCGAATTGGGTGGACATTGGGAAATCCTGATGGTTTGAGTGGAAAAGGAAATGATATAGTGGATTAAATTTAAACCGGTACAGCGTTGCCTCGCCTTAGCTCAAAGAGAACGATTCTCTAAGGTGCTGAAGCACCAAGTGAATCAGTTCCGTACTATTTGTACTGTCTGCGGCTTCGTCGCCTTGTCCTGATTTTTGTTAATCCACTATATTGTACAGGCAGCAAATGCCGTCTGAAACTGTTTGTGGAAGAAATTTATCCGGTATGGGCGGTTGCGCCCAATGCGTCAGTCCGGTTTTGAAAAATGCCGTCTGAAACGGAAATGTTCAGACGGCATTTGATTTTCAGAGCTATTTTACGCCGTAACGTGGTTGGAGCAGGGCGCACGGCTGGTGTTCTCGGCGGCTTCGGCGGCTGCGTCCGGCGATTTTTTTCCGCATGCGGCACCCGCATCGTTTGCCGTGGTTTCCGGTCGGGTATTTTTTTCGCGCTGAGCCTTGGCGGATTCGTAGCGGTTGCGTTGTCTCGGTTCGCTTGTTTCGGTTTTTCCCGGTTTTGAGCCTTCCTGTTCCCACCATCGGGGCTCGAAGCCTTCGATGCGTTCGATGAGCAGCTTGTTGCCGGTCAGTTCTTTGATGGCCTCAAACATTTTCTGTTCGGATTCGTCCATCAGGAAATCGCCACGCCAGTCCGCACCGGCGCGCCCTGTGCGTCCGATGCGGTGGACGTAGTCTTCGGGCTGGGTGGGCATTTCGTAATTGATGACGAAGGGCAGTTCGGCAATATCCAGACCGCGTGCGGCGATGTCGGTGGCGACGAGGACACGCAGGCTGCCGTCTTTGAAGGCGTTGAGTGTTTCGAGCCTGCTTTGTTGAGAACGGTCGCCGTGTATCGCCTGTGCGGACAGGTTGCGGCGGATTAAATCACGCGTTACCTGGTCGACGCTTTGTTTGGTTTTGCAAAAGACGATAACCTGGGGCATATGCAGATCGACAATCAGCCGTTCGAGCAGGTTGCGCTTCTGAATGGTATCGACCGCGATGATGTGCTGCTCGACATTTGCGTTGGTGGTGTTTTTGGGCGGCAACCTCGACGGTTTCGGGCGCATTCATGAAGTCTTGCGCCAGTTTGCGTATCGGTGCGGAGAAGGTGGCGGAAAAGAGCAGGGGTTTGGCGTTGGCGGGGCAGCATCTGCATGATTTTGCGGATGTCGTCGATGAACCCCATATCCAACATGCGGTCTGCTTCATCCAGAACGACGATTTCGACTTTGTTTAAACTGATGTTTTTCTGTTTCACATGGTCGAGTAGCCGTCCGACGGTGGCGACGACGATTTCGCAGCCGGCACGCAAATCGGCGGTTTGTTTGTCCATGTTGACACCGCCGAAGAGGACGGTATGCCGCAGTGGCAGGGTTTTTAATGTAGCCCCTGCACGTTTTGGTCGATTTGGTCGGCAAGTTCGCGCGTCGGGGTCAACACGAGCATACGCACGGGGTGCATCGCGGGCGAGGTGCTGGCGGTGGCGTAGCGTTTGAGGCGTTCGAGCGAGGGCAGCATAAAGGCGGCGGTTTTTGCCTGTGCCGGTTTGGGCGGCGGCTAGTAAATCATGACCGGCGAGTGCTTTGGGAATGGCGGCGGCTTGGATGGGCGTCGGGTTTTCGTAACCTTGCGCGGTCAGTGCGGAAACCAGTTCCGTACCCAAACCTAAAAGAGGAAAATGGATTACTCATGATTGTAGTCTTTCTTTTCAGACCTTATGCCGTCTGAAGCGGGAAACCGATAGGATGGGGGAAAGTATGAGTGGATTAACAAAAAAATCAGGACAAGGCGACGAAGCCGCAGACGGTACAAATAGTACGGAACCGATTCACTTGGTGCTTGAGCACCTTAGAGAATCGTTCTCTTTTGAAACTAAGGCGAGACAACGCCGTACTGGTTTTGTTAATCCACTATAAACTGCCCTCCTGTGAGTGGCGGAGCAGGGAATCTGTGTGCGGATTATGCCATAAAACGGTGTCTGCCCCAATCGCGGGTGCGTCCGGAGATTGGAAATCCTGCTTAAAAATGTACAATGGCGTACTTTTTTTGAAACGCGGGCCCATTATGCACATCGGCGGCTATTTTATCGACAACCCCATCGCACTTGCGCCGATGGCGGGCATTACCGACAAACCCTTCCGCCGCCTTTGCCGCGATTTCGGCGCGGGTTGGGCGGTGTGCGAAATGCTGACCAGCGACCCGACGCTTAGAAATACCAAAAGACCCTGCACCGCAGCTGATTTTTACCGATGAAGGCGGCATCGTTGCCGTGCAGATTGCCGGCAGCGATCCGCAGCAGATGGCGGATGCCGCGCGTTACAACGTCGGACTCGGGGCGCAGGTCATTGACATCAACATGGGCTGTCCCGCCAAGAAAGTGTGCAACGTCCAAGCCGGTAGCGCGCTGATGCAGGACGAGCCGCTGGTTGCCGCCATTTTTGGAAGCCGTCGTCCGTGCGGCAGGCGTACCCGTTACCCTCAAAAACCCGTTTGGGCTGGCACGACGACCACAAAAACCTGCCTGCCGTCGCCCGCATCGCCGAAGATTGTGGCATTGCCGCCCTTGCCGTCCACGGACGCACGCGCACGCAAATGTACAAAGGCGAGGCGCGTTACGAACTCATCGCCGAAACCAAATGCCGTCTGAACATCCCGGTTTGGGTTAACGGCGACATTACTTCGCCGCAAAAAGCCCAAGCCGTCCTCAAACAAACCGCCGCAGACGGCATCATGATAGGGCGCGGCGCGCAAGGCAGGCCGTGGTTCTTCCGCGATTTGAAACATTACGCCGAACACGGTGTTTTGCCGCCTGCTTTGAGTTTGGCAGAATGTACCGGCACTATTTTGAACCACATCCGAACCATGCACGCGTTTTATGGCGACACCGCCGGTGTGCGCATCGCACGCAAACACATAGGTTGGTACATCGACGAAATGCCCGACGGTGAACAGACACGTCGTGAAATCAACTGCTTGGACAGTGCGGCGGCGCAATACGACATGCTTGCAGGTTATCTTGAAAGACTTGCCGAAAAACCGACCGTTGGGCGTGCGCCTACCGCCCAAATGCCTTCTGAACACTTGATTATCCTTTGAAAGTGCAATCATGCCCTCATACCCTTCCCGATATTTCTCAATGCATCAGACAAAAAATTTGGAACAATATTTCAAAGACCTGAACGGTACCGAACCTTGCGGCGTGTACGATATGGTATTGCATCAGGTGGAAAAAGCCGCTGCTGGTGTGCGTGATGGAGCAATGCGGCGGTAATCAGTCCAAAGCCTCCGTCATGTTGGGACTGAACCGCAATACCTTGCGTAAAAACTGATTCAACACGGTTTGTTGTGAATATGTCGGCAACCGTCCGTATCTTGGGCATTGACCCGGGCAGCCGCGTAACGGGTTTCGGCATCATCGATGTCAGGGGGACGCGATCATTTTTACGTCGCCTCCGGCTGCATCAAAACGCCTGCCGATGCGCCTCTGGCGAGACAGGATTGCCGTGATTGTGCGGCACATCGGCGAAGTCGTTGCCGTTTACAAGCCGCAGCAGGCGGCGGTGGAGCAGGTGTTCGTCAACGTCAATCCTGCATCGACGCTGATGCTCGGTCAGGCTAGGGGCGCGGCATTGGCGGCATTGGTCAGTCATGGTTTACCCGTTTCGGAATACACGGCCTTGCAGGTCAAACAGGCGGTAGTCGGCAAAGGTAAGGCGGCAAAAGAACAGGTGCAGCATATGGTGGTGCAGATGCTGGGGCTTTCGGGAACGCCGCAGGCGGATGCCGCCGACGGTTTTAGCGGTGGCCTTGACCCATGCCTTGCGCAACCATGGGCTTGCGTCCAAACTCAATCCTTCAGGGATGCAGGTCAAGCGCGGAAGGTTTCAATAGTTTCAGACGGCATTTGTATTTTGCCGTCTGAAAAGAAAAATATGTATCGAGATGAAATTTATATTTTTTTGTACTGTATGTTTTGCAGTTTCTGCCGTTTGCGCTGCTGCACAAGATTGCCGACCTGACGGGTTTGCTTGCCTACCTTCTGGTCAAACCGCGCCGCCATATCGGCGAAATCAATTTGGCAAAAATGTTTTTCCCGAATGGAGTGAGGAAAAGCGTAAAAACCGTGTTGAAACAGCATTTCAAACACATGGCGAAGTTGATGTTGGAATACGGTTTATATTGGTACGCGCCTGCCGGGCGTTTGAAATCGCTGGTGCGCTACCGCAATAAAGCATTATTTGGACGACGCGCTGGCGGCGGGGAAAAAAGTCATCATCCTGTACCCGCACTTCACCGCTTTTGAAATGGCGGTGTACGCGCTTAATCAGGATGTCCCGCTGATCAGTATGTATTCCCATCAAAAACAAGATATTGGACGAACAGATTTTGAAAGGCCGCAACCGCTATCACAACGTTTTTCCTCATCGGGCGCACCGAAGGGGCTGCGTGCCCTCGTCAAACAGTTCCGCAAAAAGCAGCGCGCCGTTTCTGTATCTGCCCGATCAGGATTTCGGACGCAACGATTCGGTTTTTGTGGATTTCTTCGGTATTCAGACGGCAACGATTACCGGCTTGAGCCGCATTGCCGCGCTTGCAAAATGCCAAAGTGATACCCGCCATCCCGTCCGCGAGGCAGACAATACGGTTACACTGCATTTCTACCCCTGCTTGGGGAATCCTTTCCGAGTGAAGATGCGCAGGCCGACGCGCAGCGCATGAACCGTTTTATCGAAGACAGGGTGCGCGAACATCCGGAACAATATTTTTGGCTGCACAAGCGTTTTTAAAAACCCGTCCGGAAGGTGTACAGGATTTTATAAACTACACGAAACTACATAATGAACTATTAAGGGAAAATTGAGTTTTGCGATTGTTTTTAAATGCGAAAAATTGAATTATATAAACAGAAGCATTTAATAATTGCTGTTATTTTAAGTGTCTAAAAATAATATTTTTTTGATTTTAAAAATAGATTTCAAAAGAAAATTTGAAGAATACATGATAAATCAATGAATATATTCTATCGATATGGTTAATATATTAAAAATTAATTTCCTTTAAAAACAAAAATGTTGCAAATTACCTTTCAATAACCGTTATTTTGCTCGGTACCATCTTGAGAAATATATTGTCAAATATATAGATATTATAAAATTAAGCATCAATTTAAATAGATTATTAGAATTTTTAATCTAAAAATCAAAAAATTCACTATTTTATAAAATAAACGTTTCTATATCCGTTTTGTAAAAAAATGCTTGGCAAACTGTAAAAATGGCGTACATTTCGCTACATGAAATTACAGACGTAGCCAAGAAATGCCGTCTGAAAGGATGTGCCGGTCAGTTTTATGACTGGTTGGCGTTTCATCGGAAACGGTGAAACGAAAGTTTGTCGGCGTAGAGTTGAGCTACGCGGGCAAAGCCGCAGGCGGAAGCCTGTATTGTTTGTGAAGCGTAAATCTCTGATTTGAGGTATTGAGGGCAATCCTGTGGGGGTTGCCTCTTTTTATCGGCCTTTTAATGACACAATAGGCGCAAGTCTGTTTTTGAATGCAAGGTACTGCCATGAATACGATTTTGGCTTTCGATATTGAAACCGTACCCGATGTGCAGGGTATCCGAACATTGTACGAGCTGCCGTCCTCGCTGCCCGACGATGAAGTGGTGCTGTTTGCCCAGCAGAAACGCCGCGCCCAAACGGGCGGCGATTTTATGCAGCATCATCTTCATCAGGTTGTGGCGATTTCGTGCTGCATGCGTTGGGGGCAGGACAAAATCCATATCGGCACAATCGGCGAGGCGGACGACGGCGAGGAAGTGGTTATCGCCAAATTTTTCGAGTTGGTGGAAAAACATACGCCGCAACTGGTCAGTTGGAACGGCGGCGGTTTCGACCTGCCCGTACTGCATTACCGCTCCCTGATATACGGCATCAACGCCGCGCGCTATTGGGATATGGGCGACGGCGATTTCGGCGACAGCCGCGATTTCAAGTGGAACAACTACATCAGCCGCTACCACCAACGTCATTGCGATTTGATGGATTTGCTCGCGCTTTATCAGCCGAGGGCAAACGTGCCGCTGGACGATATGGCGAAACTGTGCGGTTTTCCGGGCAAGCTGGGTATGGACGGCAGCAAGGTTTGGGAGGCATTCCATACGGGCAGGCTGAAGGAAATCCGCAATTATTGTGAAACCGACGCGGCAAACACTTATCTGATGTACCTGCGTTTCTGCCTGGTCAGCGGCAGGCTGGATGCGGACGAATACGAAAGTGAAATCAAACGGATGCGGAATTACCTGTCCGCACAAGTCGGGGAAAAAGCCGCATTGGGAAGAGTTTGTCCGCGCGTGGGAATAAAGATTGAAATTCAAACCGGTTGTCCGGCGGCGCGCCTGTGCCGCCGTTGCGGCTTCAGACGGCATACGCGGGATGCGCCCATGCCGTCTGAAGCCTTTTCAGTCAAAACCAAACAATATTGAAAGAAAATGAGCAAAACCGTCCGTTATCTGAAAGATTACCAAACGCCTGCCTACCGCATTCTCGAAACCGACCTGCATTTCGATATTGCCGAACCGCAAACCGTCGTGAAATCCCGTTTGACGGTCGAGCCACAGAGGATAGGGAGAGCCGCTGGTGTTGGACGGTTCGGCAGAAACTTTTGTCCGTCAAAAATCAACGGGGCGGCGGCGGATTATGTGTTGGAAGGCGAAACGCTGACGATTGCAGACGTGCCGTCCGAACGCTTCACCGTTGAAGTGGAAACCGAAATCCCTGCCGGCGGAAAACAAATCGCTGATGGGGCTGTATGCTTCCGGAGGCAATCTGTTTTACCCAGTGCGAGCCGGAGGGCTTCCGCAAAAATCACGTTTTACATCGACCGTCCTGATGTGATGTCCAAGTTCACGACCACCATCGTCGCGGACAAAAAAACGCTATCCCGTTTTTGCTTTCCAACGGCAACAAAATCGACGGCGGCGAGTATTCAGACGGCCGCCATTGGGTGAAATGGGAAGACCCGTTTGCCAAGCCGAGCTATCTGTTTGCTTTGGTCGCGGGCGACTTGGCGGTCACGGAAGACCGTTTCACCACCATGAGCGGCAGAAACGTCAAAATCGAGTTTTACACCACCGAGGCGGACAAGCCCAAGGTCGGCTTTGCCGTGGAATCCTTGAAAAAAACGCGATGAAGTGGGACGAAACGCGCTTCGGTTTGGAATACGACTTGGATATTTTTCATGGTCGTCGCCGTGGGCGATTTCAATATGGGCGCGATGGAAAACAAGGGGCTGAACATTTTTAACACCAAGTTCGTCCTCGCCGACAGCCGCGCCGCCACCGATACCGATTTTGAAGGCATCGAATCCGTGGTCGGACACGAGTATTTCCACAACTGGACAGGCAACCGCGTTACCTGCCGCGATTGGTTCCAGCTTTCGCTGAAAGAAGGGTTGACCGTGTTCCGCGACCAAGAATTTTCCGGCGACCGCGCCAGCCGCGCCGTACGCCGCATCGAAAACATCCGCTTGCTACGCCAGCACCAGTTCCCCGAAGACGCAGGCCCGACCGCGCATCCGGTGCGCCCCACCAGCTATGAGGAGATGAACAATTTCTACACCATGACCGTTTATGAAAAAAGGCGCGGAAGTGGTGCGGATGTATCACACCTTGCTCGGCGAAGGGGCTTCCAAAAAGGCATGAAGCTCTACTTCCAACGCCACGACGGACAGGCCGTGACCTGCGACGATTTCCGCGCGGCGATGGCGGACGCGAACGGCATCAATCTCGACCAGTTCGCCTTGTGGTACAGCCAGGCGGGTACGCCGGTTTTAGATGCTCAAGGCCGTCTGAAAGATGGAGCGTTTGAATTGACCATTAAACAAACCATTCCGGCCACGCCCGATATGGCGGACAAACAGCCGATGATGATTCCCGTCAAAAATCGGGCTGCTGAACCGCAACGGCGAAGCGGCGGCATTTGATTATCAGGGCAAACGCGCGACCGAAGCCGTATTGCTGCTGACCGAAGCCGAACAGATCTTCCTGCTCGAAGGTGTAACCGAAGCCGTCGTTCCCTCGCTGCTGCGCGGGTTCAGCGCGCCGGTGCATCTGAACTATCCGTACAGCGACGACGACCTGCTGCTCCTGCTCGCCCACGACAGCGACGCGTTCACGCGCTGGGAAGCCGCCCAAACGCTCTACCGCCGCGCCGTCGCCGCCAACCTTGCCGCGCTTTCAGACGGCATCGGGTTGCCGAAACACGAAAAACTGCTTGCCGCCGTCGAAAAAAGTCATTTCAGACGACCTCTTGGACAACGCCTTCAAAGCCCTGCTTTTTGGGCGTGCCGTCTGAAAGCCGAATTGTGGGACGGCGCGGAAAAACATCGACCCGCTGCGCTACCATCAGGCGCGCGAAGCCTTGTTGGACACGCTTGCCGTCCACTTCCTGCCGAAATGGCACGAGTTGAACCGTCAGGCGGCGAAGCAGGAAAACCAAAGCTACGAGTACAGCCCCGAAGCCGCCGGCTGGCGCACGCTGCGCAACGTCTGCCGCGCCTTCGTCCTGCGCGCCGACCCCGCGCACATCGAAACCGTTGCCGAAAAATACGGCGAAATGGCGCAAAACATGACCCACGAATGGGGCATCCTGTCCGCCGTCAACGGCAACGAAAGCGATACGCGCAACCGCCTGCTGGCGCAGTTTGCCGACAAGTTTTCAGACGACGCGCTGGTGATGGACAAATATTTTTGCCCTCGTCGGTTTAAGCCGCCGCAGTGACACCCTGCAACAGGTTCAAACCGCCTTGCAACATCCGAAATTCAGCCTCGAAAACCCCAACAAAGCCCGCTCGCTCATCGGCAGCTTCAGCCGCAACGTCCCGCATTTCCACGCAGAAGACGGCAGCGGCTACCGCTTCATCGCCGACAAAGTCATCGAAATCGACCGCTTTAACCCACAGGTCGCCGCCCGTTTAGTACAGGCGTTCAACCTCTGCAACAAGCTCGAGCCGCACCGCAAAAACTTGGTGAAACAAGAATTGCAGCGCATTTGGGCGCAGGAGGGATTGTCGAAAAGACGTGGGCGAAATCGTCGGCAAGATTTTGGATTGAGGCCGTCAAACAGAAAAAACAATGCCGTCTGAAAGCTCGTTCCGCTTTTCAGACGGCATTTTGTACTTTTGAAATATTGGGCAATTAATCCTTTTATAGAGAAGTCTGTTTCAATGTCTGAATCATGAGGGATTTGAACGACTGCTGCAAAGGCGTGGGGAGTTGCATGAAGATAAGTTCGATGGGCATATCTTCCATATTTGTTGCGGTATTGCTTTTGCTGTCTTTCTAAACTTTCTGCCAATAGAAAAAAATAGACGAAACGGGACAGTCCAAGGCTTCTGACAGATATTTTAGGATAGATTCGCTATATCCTTGGTTGCCGTTTTTCAAGATTGGAAATATTACTTTTTGAGGTATTGGCAAAATCAGCAAGCTGCTGCTGAGTCCATCCTTTTGTTTCCTTAAGAATCTGATTGCGTGACTAATATTCATGAAATGAATCTTAGAGACAGGCAGACTCTTTTTAAAATTGTATTAATGTATTTATTGACTAAAAAAATATTTTTAATGCAATACTTAATACAGTTTTTACTGTACTTTATTTTTTTAAACCTCACTTATTTTGGGATAGGAAATGAAAATCAGAAATGGTATTTTTGCCGGAGTTCTCCCAGCAATGTTATTGACGGGTTGTATGGGTGGTTTGCCTTCATGTGGTTCCAGCGAGGCGGAAGGTTTGGTGAAGAAGATTGTTAACCAGAAATCGTTCTTTATCGGTCAGTTTGTTTCATTGGATGATGTAGAGGAGACTGCAGCTAATAATGAAGCAGGAATCAGGGTGTGTTCTGCTACGCTGACTACGACGAGAATCAGTAAGGACATTACTTATTCCATCAGGTGGCAGAACAAAGAAAACAAAGAATATATCGTGGAAGTAAATAACTAAAGGAATTCAAAAGCGATGAAAGGTCAAATTTTAGATTTCTCGATTCAAGCTGGCGGTTTGATTAGCAGTGAGGACGGTAAACGCTATCCATTTAAAAACGAAGAATGGAAAAGAACAGGGCGTACCAACACGAGGGATGAAAGTCGATTTTGATGTTGATGAAGATGGGCAGAGCGGTAGCTGTTTATAAAGCTTTTGGGGCGTAAGTTCGACCGGAGGGTTGCAACCGTTCTGCAAAATGCCTCCCAAACCCTCAATGAAAATGGACAGCTTTCTCTCTTTGCTTTTGTTCTTGGAAACATTGACCAAACGGTATGCCCAATTTTCAGGTCGTGCTTCTAAAAGAGAATTTTGGGGGTTTGCACTGTTTAGTGCAGTTGCAGAGGTAGCTATTTTATTTGTCGCTGGGATAATGTTTGAAATCAATAAAAAGTCTTGGTAGTATTTTCGGTCTTTTATGTTGGCTTTTTGTTATTGCTTTAGTTATCCCGCACCTATCAGTCGGTGTACGCCGACTCCATGATATCGGTAAATCAGGATGGTGGTTCTTGATTGTACTTGTTCCGCTTATTGGTCCGATTTGGTTGATTGTTTTGTGTTGTCAAGCTTCTGTAAACGAAGATAACCAATGGGGTGGACTGCCTGAGAACTAAATCTTTTCATCAAAATGCCGTCTGAAACGATATTCGTCTTTCAGACGGCATTTTTGTATTTAAAAGCCGGGTAACGCTCAATACGCCTTTGACGTCGCCGAGGCTGGTGAGGACGCGCGGAGGTCGTTGACTTGTTTGACTTCGAGCGTGAACCTCATGCTGGCTTCCAAAGTCGCGGGACTGGGTTTGCACGGCGGTAACGTTGAGTTTGTGGCGGGCGAGCGCGTCGGATACGTCGCGTAAAAAGCCCCGCGCGGTCTTGGGCGCGGATTTCGACATCGACGGCGAATACTTGTCCTTCCTGCAATGCCGCCCAGCTTGCGTCCAACACTTTTTCGGGCGCGTGTTCGGCGAGGTGTCGGAAAGAGGGCAGGTTTTGCGGTGGACGGAAATGCCGCGTTCGCGGGTAACGAAAGCCGACAATATCATCAGGCGGCGCGGGTTTGCAGCATTTGGCAAGCGTGGTCATCAGCCCGTCTTCGCCGTCGATAAGGACGCCTGTTTTGCCGCCTTTTTAATTTTTGGACTGTTTGACGATGGTGGTTTCGCTGACAGGTACGGGCGGCGGTTCGTTCAGCGTGCCGCAGGCTTTTTGGATGGCGCGGTTGGAAATTTCGCCCTGTCCGACGGCAGTGTAGAGGTCGTCGAGTTTTTGTAGCCGAGGTTTTTCAGCAAGCTCTTGCAGGTTGGGCTTGGGCGTGAGTTTTCGACAAGCTGTTTGTCAAGCTGGACGCGGCCTTCTTCGCGCACGGTGTCGGCGTTTTGCTGACGGATGTAGGCACGGATTTTGCTGATTGCGCTTGCCGGATTTGACCCAGCCTTCGTAGAGCCAGTTGACGGAAGGGATGCCCTCTTTGGCGGTGATGATTTCGACGCGCTGTCCGTTTTCAAGCTGGGTGGATAGCGGCACGATTTGCCCTTCGACTTTCGCACCGCGGCAACGGTCGCCGATGCTGCTGTGCAGGGCGTAGGCGAAAGTCGATCGGGGGTAGCACCCGTGGGTAGGGAGAGGACTTTGCCGTGCGGGAGTCAGGACGTAAATCGTGTCGTTGAAAAGCTCGGTTTTTGAAGGCGGCGGCGAGGTCTTCCTTGCCGCTTTCCGCCATGTTTTCGCGCCAGTCTCAGGAGTTGGCGCAGCCAGGCGATTTTTCTGCTCGTAGGCGGAATCGCCCTTGCCGCCTTCTTTGTAACGCCAGTGCGCGGCGACACCGAATTCGTTGAATTGGTGCATATCGAAGGTGCGGATTTGCACTTCCACGCCTTTGTCTTCCGGGCCGACGATGACGGTGTGCAAACTTTTATAGCCGTTGCCTTTGGGGTTGGCGATGTAGTCGTCGAACTCGCCGGGGATGGGCTGCCAGAGGCTGTGGACGATACCCAGCGTGGTGTAACACTCGGGAACGGTGTCGACCAGAATCCGCACGGCGCGGATGTCGAACAGCCCGTCGAAAGTGAGCTTTTTCTTCACCATTTTTTTGTAAATGGAGTAGATGTGTTTCGGGCGGCCGGCGACTTCGAAGTGGATATTGTATTTTTTCAGTTCCGTACGCAGGATATTGAGGAAGTTTTCGATGTATTCGAGGCGTTCGGTGCGTTTTTTTCGTCCAAAAAGCAGGGCGATTTCGCGGTATTTTTTTCGGGTTCTTGATGACGGAAGCCGAGGTCTTCGAGCTGCCATTTGAGCTGCCACACGCCCAAGCGGTTGGCGAGCGGGGCGAAGATGTCGAGGGTTTCTTTGGCGACGGCGCGTTTTTCGGGGTTGTCGGGGACGTTGCTTAAAAATTGCAGGGTGCGCGTACGCATCGCCAGTTTGATTAACACGACGCGGATGTCGGTAACCATCGCCAGCAGCATTTTCCGCATGAGTTTCGGCCTGCTGGGCGCGTTCTTCCGGCGTGGCGAGGCTGTCCACGCGGGCGAAGTGGGTAAGTTTCTGCACTTCGTCCACACCTTTGACCAGCTCGGCGACGGTGCTGTTGCAGCGTTCGGAAACTAATAGATTCCAGTCGGGGACGTAGCGTCCGATGTCGGCAAAGCAGGGGTGGCGGCGACGGCATCGGGCAGCAGGTCGAGTTCGTCGACCATTTGCGCCGCACCGAGGAAGTGGTCGGGTAACGGCTCGCCATACGGCGGCGGCATCGGCGGGTAATGTGCTTCCGCCAGCGAACGGGCGGCTAAGACAAGTTTTTATCGTTGTCCGGCAGCGCGGCGCAGTAGCTGTCGAACCATTCGCGCAATTCTTGCGGGGTCGCGCTTTGCGTGTCTTGAATCGGGCTGATGGCGGTCATGATGGGGTCTTCCGTTCCGATAAAAAAACGAGTTTATTGTAACAGCTTATTTATTTACGGTGCATAGGCGGGAAGATATAGTGGATTAAATTTAAACCAGTACGGCGTTGCCTCGCCTTGCCGTACTATCTGTACTGTCTGCGGCTTCGTCGCCTTGTCCTGATTTAAATTTAATCCACTATAAACTTGTTTCGGGCGGAGCGGGGTGTTAAGGTAGCCGGTACCGACAGGTTGACGAGGAATATTTTGATGAAACTGTATATTTACGACCATTGCCCGTTTTGCGTGCGTGCGCGGATGGCTGCCGGGCTGTTTGGCGCGGACGTTGAAGAAGCCGTGCTGGCAAACGACGACGAGGCAACGCCGATCGGTATGATCGGTGCGAAACAAGTGCCCATCCTGGAAAGAGAGAACGGTTCGTTTATGGGCGAGAGTTTGGACATTGTGCGCCATTTCGACCGAGAAGGCCGTCTGAAAGACGAAGTCCGCCCCGAGATACAGGCATGGCTGGACAAAGTCGGCAGTTACAACAATAAACTGGTTCAGCCGCGTACTGTTAAAATCGGTCTGTCCGAGTTCGCTACTGCCGAAGCGGTTAAATATTTTACAGATAAAAAGAGAAAAAGCATCGGCAGCTTTTTCTGCCAATTTGAATAAAACCGCCCAATACCTCGAACGGATAAACGCAGATTTGCAAGAGTTGGAGAATTTGATGGACGGTACTTCAGACGGCATCAACGGCGGAATCGGCATGGAGGATATTTTTGGTTTTCCCTGTTTTGAGGAATCTGACCGTGGTGCGCGGCATCGCGTTCCCTCGGAAGACGATGGATTATTTAATCGGTATGAGTGAAAAAATCAGGCGTGCCGCTTTATTTTGACAGGGCATTGTAAAACAGAAAAAAACGCAGCAGGCAGGGAAGCCTTGCTGCGTTTTTGTGGTTGGCAAATACGGCGGTATCGTCCGAAAACCGTAAATTCAAATAAACCATCCGATGAGGGACTGAACCAGTATCATAACCAGCTGTACGACAGGGGCGATAAATGCACCCAACCACCCGGTCAGCATAAGCAGCAGGATAATCCACGTCCCATAGGGGTTCGATTTTTGCGGAACGCTTGCGAATATTTCGCCGGCAGGAAGGTGTCGATGAAAATGCCGCCGTCCCAAGGCAGGATGGGAATGATGTTGAGCGCAAACAGAATGGCGTTAATCAGGATGCCGTAATTTGCCATTTTTGCCAGCGGCATTTGGTATGCGTCGCCGATGAATGGGGCCAATACCCAAATCAGCCCCCACAAAAAGGCCATCGCCAGATTTGCCAGCGGACCGGATGCGGCAACATAACGCCAGGCAAGGCGCGGGTTGCGGAAGTTGCGCGAATCGATAGGGATAGGACGTGCCCAACCAAATAGAAACGGTGTGAACATCAACGTAATCAGCGGAAAGATTACCGTGCCGACCAAATCGATATGGGGCAGGGGGTTCAGTGTCAGCCTGCCGTATTGTTCGGCAGTGTTGTCTCCCCAGTAGCGCGCCGTATAGCCGCGTATCACCTCCCTGACGGTAATGGCAAGCAGTACGGGCAGGACGGCAAGCAAGAATACGCCCAAGTCAAAAATTCCGAAACATGATTTTTCCTTTAAAACAGGGTGGTACGCAGCCGTAACCGGCTGCTGGATGAAGGGGCAATATATCATTTAACCCGATTTTGTTGGAATGGGAAAAACAGGCAGATCCGCTCCGTTTGTCTGACGGTATCTGATAATTTGTCATAACATATTGTTTTAATATGGATTTTAATAATATGAAAACAGTATTCAGATAAAGGTAAATAATAAAAAAATAGGTTGCAAATAGGAATTGTTGCTATTATTATGCCCGAATTATGGATAAAGAACGAATTTTAACCCCCGCAGTCGTGTTTTTCGTCGCACTGCTGCATTTTGGGAATGGTGGCATTGCTCTGGCAGGCGCACAAGCTGCCCGTGATAGAGTCAGGCAATGTTATTGAATTTGTCGATTTGGGCGACTTTTGGCGGGAGGGGACGGCGCACCCGAAGGCGCAGGCGCGCCTGCCGCGCCCGAACCGCAACCCTGAGCCTGAGCAGCCCAAACCTGTCGAGCCGCCCAAACCGGTTTTTGAAGCCGGTGGTTACAAAAAAAGGCGGATGCAGATATTCAGCAGCCCAAGGAAAAGCCGAAACCCGAAGAAAAAACCGAAACCAGAGCCTAAGCCGGAAGTGAAGCCGACTCCCAAACCGGTTGAGAAAACGGTAGAGAAGCCGTCTGAAAAAACCTGCCGAATATCCCGGCAATACTTCCGCCAAAGCCGGCAGCGAGCACGGCGGGGAGAAGGTAAGGGAACCGGTACCAAAGGTGACGGAACGGGGCGCGGAGAAGGCAGCGGTAAAGGCAGCGGCGGAGCCAAAAGGCGAGCATGGGGAAGGAACCGGCGGCAGCGGCGGCGGAACAGGTGCCGGCAGCAGTAAAGGCAATCCCTGCGTGCCAACGGCAGTATTCCGCGACCGCCTTATCCTACGCTTTCTATGGAAAACGATGAACAGGGTACGGTTGTCCTGAGTGTGATGGTGTCTCCGGGCGGTCATCGTCGAGTCCGTCAAAGTGGTGAAAAGCAGCGGTTTTTCCCGTTTGGACAATGCAGCACGCAAGGCGGCGCAAAACGGGCATTTTCAAGCCAATGCCTGGACGGAGTTTAAAGTCCCCGTTAAATTTGAATTGAATTAGGCTGTTGTCGCGGCAGTTTGCGGCAGCTTGATTTTTGATTTGTTTTTTTATCAGTTTTGGAATCATTATGGATTTGAAATTAGTGTTTGAATCAGGCGATGTCGTCCTGATCGGTGTGTTTGTGTTGATGTTGCTGATGAGCATCGTAACATGGTGTCTGATTGTCTTACGCAGCATTAAGCTGTATCAGGCTCGCAAAAGGCAATACGGTTGTTAAGCAGCATATGAGCAATACTTTGTCTTTGAACGATGCGCTTGAAAAAAAGTGCGTGCCGTTGACGCTCCCCTGTCCAAACTGGTGCAAGAGGCATTGCAGTCGTACCGCAACTACCGTCAAAATGAAGCTTCCAAATTGGCTCTAGGGCGCTGCCGTTGAACGAGTATTTGGTCATTCAAATTCGCAACAGTATGGCTCAGATTATGCGTCGCTTTGATTATGGCATGACCGCGCTTGCCTCCATCGGTGCGACCGCACCGTTTATCGGTCTGTTTGGTACGGTTTGGGGGATTTACCATGCCCTGATCAATATAGGACAAAGCGGACAGATGAGTATTGCGGCGGTTGCCGGTCCGATCGGCGAGGCATTGGTTTCTACTGCGGCGGGTCTGTTTGTGGCGATTCCTGCTGTGTTGGCGTACAACTTCCTCAATCGCGGTGCGAAGACGCTGACTCAGGATTTGGATGCGATGGCGCATGATTTGCATGTCCGCCTGTTGAACCAAAAAGGATTAATGAAATGGCATTCGGTTCGATGAATTCCGGCGATGACTCGCCGATGTCCGACATCAACGTTACGCCGTTGGTGGACGTGATGCTGGTTTTGCTGATTGTATTTATGATTACCATGCCGGTGCTGACGCATTCCATTCCTTTGGAATTGCCGACCGCGTCCGAGCAGGCAAACAAGCAGGATAAACAGCCTAAAGATCCCTGCGCCTGACGATTGATGCAAACGGTGGTTATTATGTCGGCGGAGATTCTGCAAGCAAAGTGGAAATCGGGGAAGTGGAAAGCCGTCTGAAAGCCGCCAAGGAGCAGAATGAAAACGTGATTGTGGCAATTGCGGCAGACAAGGCGGTGGAATACGATTATGTAAACAAAGCGTTGGAGGCCGCCCGTCAGGCAGGGATTACCAAAATTGGTTTTGTAACCGAAACCAAGGCGCAATAAAGTTTGATGTTTGAACGAATGCCGTCTGAAAAGCCTTTCAGACGGCATTTTTGTATCAGTCGGTTTTATGGTTTGACCGCTGCTTCTTCCAAACGGCTGCGGAAGTTTTTCCAAATTTACGCCTGCCACTTCTGCGCGGCGGATGATTTCGTCAACCGGCATACCTTCTGCTGCTCTGCGGAAGCCCCACAGGAGGGAGCAGCGCGTACCGGTTCGGCAATAGGCAAGGACGGGATATTCGGCTTGTCCGATGAGTTGTCGGAAGGCTTCGACATCATGGTTTTGGATGTCGCGTGCGGTAACGGGTTGGTGATGGAATCCGGTAACGCCTGCTTGTTCCAGCCACTGTTTGATTTGGGCGAAGTCGGGCTGCGATTCTTCTTCGCGGTCGGGGCGGTTGCAGATGACGGTTTTGATACCCAGTAGCGAGATTTGTTCCGCATCGGCTTTCGTCAGTTGTGGGGAGATGTAGAGATGTTCGTCAAGTTTTAGAATCGCCATTTTATTTCCTTTGCTTTTGCGGTTGAGTTTTCAGACGGCATTTTGTGTGCAATGCCGTCTGAAAGTTTAACCGAACAACCAGTTTTCCAACAGATTCCGGTCTGTGATATGTAGGGATGGCAGTATCCGCCGCCGCTGCCTGAACCGTCAAGACGGTTTGACGCAATATGCCGGCACGGAAGAAGTGGATATTGATTCTTGCATTGACGTGGTATCGGGCCCATTGTGCGGCAAAGTCGGTGCAGGCATAACCGTCTAAAGCAATGATTTTGTCTTGCGGGCACAGTGCCGCAGATTCCGCGCTGCCGCCGTTGAAGACATGGGTCAGGACGATGTGGTCGGCGTTTTGTTTGAAACGTGCGCCGAAATCGCCTGTCGGCGGGACGGGGCAGATGTGTTCCGCGTATCCGCCGCCGTGTTGTCGGGGAAGTGGTAGGAAGGTCAGTCCCACGCCTGCGGTTGCCAGGCATTCAGCAAGCGGCAAAATCTTCGGTACTGTATAACGCTTTTTGGAAAAAATCTTCCAAATCCAAGCCGGTTATTTCCTGACAGCGGATTTGCCAGTGTTTTCCGGAATGCCCGCGCGCGTATCCGCCCACTCCCGATAGAGTTTGTCCATTACCGTATCGAGAGAATGTCTGCCGCCGCTTTTTGTTCCGTATCAGCAAATCAAGGCACAATGCGGCAAGCGCGCCTTTCTGATAATAGCTGACGATGGCGTTCGGACTGTTTTCATCCGGTTTGTAAAAATTTGTTCCACGCGGTAAAACTCGATTCCGCCAAGGTCTGCCTCAAACGGCCGCGAGTTTGTTGTACGCGCGTAATACCTTGTGCCAGCAGGTTTAAATAAGATTCGGGCGAGATAGTGTGGCTGCGTGCCAAAAACAAATCGTCGTAATAGGATGTAATGCCTTCGAATGCCCATAGTTGTTCGGTATAGTTTTTCTTTGTCGAGGTCATAAGGGGCGAACGCGGCAGGTTTGATGGATTTGACGTTCCACGCGTGAAAAATATTCGTGGGAGAAAAAGTCCGAGCAATGTGGTGTAGGCATCGTCGGCATCGGTCATACCGTACGACGGAAGGCTGTGGCGGTCGGCGAGCAGGGCGGTGCTGTCGGCGTGTTCCAAACCGCCGTAAATATGGTCGCCGACGTGGAGCAGGAACAAATATTTCTCAAATGGGGCAGGGAGGGAAAAACATTGTCAATTCAGTTTCGCAGATTCTCTTGAGGTCTGAAATCAGCCTGTTGTGGTCGAAGTCGGGATAGATGCCGCTTAGGGCGAGCGTATGCGGAATTCTTGCCGCTTCAAAAAATCTAAAAAATTCAATCAAGCCCATTTCCACAGGGCGGTCAATCAATTCAGCATAGGATGCCGTCTGAAAAATATATCGGTCTGTTTCGGGTAGGGTTGTGGCAATACGCCATTCGGGTGGAATGCCCGTCAATTCCAAGCGGTGCGGCAGCGTTTCCGTTCCTTCGACTTTCAAAAACAGGCATGATCCGTCAAAAAAACCTCGTTCCGTCGACAGGGAAAGAACCTCGAACCGACAAATCGAATGCATATACGGTGTAGCAGATTTGCCACTCGCCGCGTATGGAGGCAGCGTGCCAGCGGTTTTTGCAATTTGGTCGAGTCGGACGGGTACACCGTTGCAGGATGCATCGATAGATGTAATGTGGCGGGAAAAAAATCCCTGAATCAGATAGCTGCCCGGTACCCAGTTTGGCAGACTTATTTCTATAGGAAAATCATTATCTTGTGTGAATGTCAGCAGGATGTGCCATTCATGGTCTAGAGGGAGGGGGTAATTTTATAATTAATCATGGCTATTAAATATATCGTTAAATATTATTGATAAAATGTCTTTAAAAATGCAGCTTAATCTACATCAATAAAGTGTTATAAAAAAAGGGGGCTTGAAAAACAAAGCAATGTCAAACGGGTTATAATTTATTGTAACAATATGATTTATATATAATAAAAAACAAATTAAGAAATAGGTACTCCGGCGGTGGGAATGTAATTCCGCTTGGCGTAATAAGGCAGATATGTTAAATTTAGAAAAAAATTATGCTTGCTCAAGTTGTACCTTAAGAGGTCGCAAAGGTGGGCAGGATAAAAAAATTTTTTTATTCCCATAATTCATGGAGACTCTCATGGACACACAAACTTACAACTACAAAGTGGTGCGCCAGTTCGCCATCATGACTGTAGTTTGGGGTATCGTGGGTATGTTGGTCGGCGTTATCGTAGCTGCCCAACTGTTTGCTCCCGCCCTTGATTTATCGGACATCGGTCCTTGGTTTTCACTTCGGTCGTCTGCGTCCGCTGCACACCAATGCGGTTATTTTCGCATTCGGAGGCTGCGGCCTGATCGGCACATCATACTACGTTGTCCAACGTACTTGTAATACCCGCCTGTTTGGCGGCTGGCTGCCGGCATTTACCTTTTTGGGGCTGGCAGGCGGTAATCGTTGCCGCTGCTGTCAGCTTCCCTATGGGTTGGACTCAAGGTAAAGAATATGCCGAGCTCGAATGGCCGATCGACATTCTGATTACTTTGGTTTGGGTTGCATACGCCATCGTATTCTTCGGTACGATTGCCAAACGTAAAATCAAACATATCTATGTTGCCAACTGGTTCTATGGCGGCTTTATTTTGGCGGTCGCACTTTTGCACATCGTCAATAACATCAGCATCCCGGCAGGTTTGATGAAGTCGTATCCCGTCTATTCCGGTGCGATTGATGCTATGGTTCAATGGTGGTACGGGCATAACGCCGTGGGCTTCTTCCTGACTGCCGGCTTCTTGGGCATGATGTACTATTTCGTACCCAAACAAGCAGGTCGCCCTGTTTATTCCTACCGCTTGTCTGTCGTTCACTTCTGGGCGTTGATTTTCACCTATATGTGGGCGGGTCCGCACCATCTTCACTACACTGCGCTGCCTGACTGGACGCAATCTTTGGGTATGGTTCTGTCCTTGATTCTGTTCGCACCCTCTTGGGGCGGTATGATTAACGGCATTATGACCTTGTCCGGCGCGTGGGACAAACTGCGTACTGACCCAATTCTGAAATTCCTGATTGTTTCCCTGTCCTTCTACGGTATGTCTACCTTTGAAGGTCCGATGATGTCGATTAAAACGGTCAACGCATTGAGCCACTATACGGACTGGACTGTCGCGCACGTTCATGCAGGTGCATTGGGTTGGGTAGGGTTTTGTAACTATCGGTTCTGTTTATTACATGATTCCTCGCCTCTTCGGCAAAGAACAGATGCACAGCACCAAGCTGGTAGAAGCGCATTTTTGGATTGCGACCATCGGCGTGGTACTGTATATCGCCGCGATGTGGATTGCCGGTGTGATGCAGGGTTTGATGTGGGGTTCTTTTGAACGATGACGGTACGCTGACCTACTCGTTTGTCGAATCCGTAAAACGCACTATGCCTTATTACATGATCCGTTTTGCAGGTGGTTTGCTGTATCTGAGTGGTATGTGCATTATGGCGTACAACGTGTACCGCACAGCCATCGGTGGTAAAGCAGTCGATGCTGAAATCCCTGCGGTTCCCCAAACACAGCACCACTAAAATACTAAGGAAGATAGGCTACCAAAATGAAATTACAACAATTGGCCGAAGAAAAATCGGCATCCTGATTGTGTTTATCCTGCTTTGTAGTCAGTGTCGGTCTGTTGATTGAAGTTGTGCCCTTAGCCTTTTACTAAGGCGGCAACACAGCCGGTACCGGGCGTGAAGCCTTACAATGCCCTGCAGGTTGCCGGACGCGATATTTACATCCGTGAGGGCTGTTACAACTGCCACTCTCAAATGATTCGTCCGTTCCGTGCGGAAACCGAGCGTTACGGTCATTACTCTGTTGCCGGAGAGTCGGTTTACGACCATCCGTTCCAATGGGGTTCCAAACGTACCGGTCCTGATTTGGCACGTGTGGGCGGCCGCTATTCCGACGAATGGCACCGTATCCACCTGCTGAATCCCCGTGATGTCGTGCCTGAGTCCAATATGCCGGCATTCCCATGGCTTGCACGCAATAAAGTCGATGTCGATGCAACTGTTGCCAACATGAAGGCTTTGCGTAAAGTAGGTACTCCTTACAGTGATGAGGAAATTGCGAAAGCACCTGAGGCTTTGGCAAACAAATCCGAGCTGGATGCTGTAGTCGCCTATCTGCAAGGATTGGGTCTGGCTTTTGAAAAACGTAAGGTAACATCATGGATATTAACGGTATTCGCGCTCTTTTCACGGTATGGATCTTTATCTGTTTCCTGTTGGTACTCTATATCGTCTTCAACAGGCGGAATAAGAAAAATTACGATGATGCCGCAAACAGCATTTTTGATGAAAACCAAGATGCGCAAGATAAGAAAAAGCGAAAAACCGTTAATATTGTGATAACGGAGTAAAACAATGAACACAACATCCCAATTTACCAGTAACTTCTGGAATATATATATTGCAGTTATTGTCTTACTGAGCTTTTATCGCTTTGGCTTGGCTGCTGCTGTCTCAAAATGTTGTCAAACGCCCGAAAAAAAGGGCGAAGAAGTACAAACTACAGGCCATGAGTGGGACGGTATTGCCGAATACGACAACCCGCTGCCGCGCTGGTGGTTTTGGCTGTATGTTTTGACATGGCTGTTCGGTATCGGTTATCTGGTTATGTATCCGGGTGTCGGCGACTACAAAGGCCTGCTGAAATGGACCAGTCACAACCAATATGAAAAAGAGGTCAAAAAAAGCCGATGAGCAATACGGTAAACTGTATGCCAAGTTTGCGGATATGCCGATTGAAAAAGTGGCAAAAGACCCACAGGCCAAGCAAATCGCCCAAAACCTGTTCAATACCTACTGTATCCAGTGCCACGGCTCTGATGCCAAAGGTTCTAAAGGTTTTCCGAATCTGACCGACAGCGATTGGTTGTGGGGAGGTGATCCCTGATAAAAATCCACGAGACCATCGAAAAAGGCCGTGTTGCTACCATGCCTGCATGGGGTCCTGCTTTGGGTGAGGAAGGCGTAAAAGACGTTGCGCATTATGTGATGTCTCTTTCAAAACCCAAAGGCCAGTATGATGAGGAACGTGCCGCACGCGGACAAGCCTTATTCAGCGGTCCGCCTGCCAACTGTTTCACTTGCCACGGCGATAAGGGACAAGGTATCCAAGGTTTGGGTCCGAACCTGACTGATGACGTGTGGTTGTGGGGCGGTACGCAAAAAAATCTATTATCGAAAACCATTACCAACGGCCGCAGCAGCCAAAATGCCAGCATGGGGACATTTCTTGGATAAAGACAAACTGCATATTATGACTGCTTATGTATGGGGTCTTTCCAATAAAGACGGTAAAGCTCCGGTGAAAAAAAGCCGAGCCTGCACCGACTCCCGCACCGGCGGCAGAACCCGCAGCCTCTGCTCCTGCAGAAACAGCACAAGCCGCTTCTGAAGCCAAACCTGCCGCAGCAGAACCCTAAAGCCGAGGAAAAAGCCGCACCTGCTGCCAAAGTGGACGGCAAACAGGTTTATGAAACCGTTTGTGCCGCCTGCCATGGCAATGCGATTCCGGGTATTCCCCACGTCGGTACGAAAGCCGACTGGGCCGACCGCATCAAAAAAAGGTAAGGACACATTGCACAAACACGCAATCGAAGGTTTCAATACGATGCCCGCAAAAAGGCGGTCGCGGCGATTTGAGCGATGATGAGGTTAAAGCTGCGGTTGACTATATGGTCAACCAGTCAGGCGGTAAGTTCTAACTGTTGTTTTTCCGACTTTGTCGGACGCAGAAATCCGGATTCATATCGAATCCGGATTTTTTTATTTTGAATGGAAATCCTGTTTTTGATTTATGCCGTCTGAAAGTGGGGGATTTTGATGCTTAAACGGTCAGACCGACTGATATTTTTGTATGGTTTAAAAGAATGGTGCAGTTGGGTGTTGGACAGCATTGTTTGATGCTTTCAGACGGCATATAGGTTTGTTTCTTCAAAATTGAATCTTTTTCATATGTTGCAAAAAAATATTGATTTTAGTCATAAAGAATTAGTCTTTATTGTCTATAATCGCGCATCATCACGATAACTCTAATTTCAAAAAGGACGATTAATGGATACACAAATCAAAAACTGAAGCCGGTCAGCAGAATAACCGGCGTTATCTGACCGTTTGAGGTGGCATTTTTATGCCGGTCTGCTGGTTATGCCTTTTCTTACCCTGCTTGCCGTTACAGGCTTGGGTATGCTGCTGTTTGCCAATATTACCGGCAAGGAGGGCGAGCGGATTCATGTTGTGCCGCAGGCAACGGTACAACCTCTGTCTGTTCAGGCGGAAGCTGCACGCAGCGCCGTTAATCCGGACACTTCGTCCGTCGTTCAGTATATTGCACCGCGCGCCGATGATATGGTTGCCGTGTTCCGTGTCAACAATGAGGGTAAGGCAACCATGGTTGCGGTCGATCCTTATACGGCAAAAAGTGGTCAACACCATGCCGCGCAATCAGGGTTGGTATCACACTATGGATGAAATCCACGGCGATATGATGCTCGGTGCGGCAGGCGATTATCTTTTGAAACGGCGGCTTCACTGACCATTATTATGGTTGTCAGCGGCTTGTACCTTTGGTGGGTGAAAACGGCGTGGCATCAAGGCGATGCTGCTGCCGCCAAAAGGCAGGGCACGTTCTTGGTGGCGGAATCTGCACGGCGCGTTTGGAACTTGGGTGTCGCTGATTTTACTGTTGTTCTGTCTGTCCGGAATTGCTTGGGCAGGTATTTGGGGCGGCAAGTTCGTGCAGGCTTGGAGTCAGTTCCCGGCCGGCAAATGGGGTGTCGAACCGAACCCTGTTTCAGTCGTGCCGACCCACGGCGAGGTATTGAATGACGGCAAGGTTAAGGAAGTGCCGTGGATTTTTGGAGCTTACGCCTATGCCTGTCTCAGGGACGACTGTGGGCAAAGACGGCATTAACCCCGACGAGCCGATGACGTTGGAAACGGTTGACCGTTTTGCGCGGGAAATCGGTTTCAAAGGGCGTTATCAGCTGAATTTGCCCAAAGGCGAGGACGGGGTATGGACTTTGTCGCAAGACTCTATGAGTTACGATATGATTAGTCCGTTTGCCGACCGTACGGTACATATCGACCAGTACAGCGGAAAAATCCTTGCCGATATCCGCTTTGACGATTACAACCCGTTCGGCAAATTTATGGCGGCAAGCATTGCACTACATATGGGTACTCTGGGCTGGTGGAGCGTGTTGGCAAACGTCTTGTTCTGCCTTGCCGTGATTTTTTTATCGGCATCAGCGGCTGCGTGATGTGGTGGAAACGCCGTCCGACCGGAGCGGTGGGCATGGTTCCGCCGGCGCAAAAAATCAAACTGCTCTGTCTGGTGGGCAATGGCATTGCCGCTATTGGCAATCGCATTGCTCTTCCCGACCGCGCTGCTTGCCATTGCCGTGATTTGGCTGCTGGATACCTTGCTGCTGTCGCGGATTCCTATTTTGAGGAGATGGTTTAAATGACCCGATGCCGTCTGAAGCGTTCAGACGGCATTTTGTTTGAAGGCGGGCGGGGGAAAGGCTATATAATCCCGAATACTTGACCACAGCTTCTGTTTGAAATCATGTTTTATCTGTATCAATCCAACCGTCTTGAAACGCTGGCGGCACTGTTTGCCCACATTCAAAAAGTCAAACCGCTGAAATCGGTTTTACAGCCCGAACAGATTATTGTGCAGAGTCAGGGGATGCGCCGCTACCTCAACACCCTGCCTCGCCCGCGATTTGGGCGTGGCGGCGAATTTGGCGTTCAGCCTGCCCGCCGGCCTGACGTGGAAGTTGATGAAAAAACTGATTCCCGGTATTCCGGAACTCAGCCCGTTTGCACCCGAAGTCATGCGCTGGCGGCTGCTGGATTTGTTCCGCAGCGAGGCATTTCGGAATACGGCAGAATTTGAAGATGTGAGGAATGTGCTGCAAGACTATCTGGGCAGCGGCGAATCGGCAGATTATCAGCTTGCTGGCCAGCTTGCAGACATATTCGACCAATACCTTGTCTATCGTCCTCAGTGGATAGACGCTTGGCAGCAGGGCAGGCTGCTCGGTTTGGGCGACGACGAAATCTGGCAGTCCAAACTGTGGCGTTACCTCGACGACGGCAGGCAAAGCGCGCTGCACCGTGTCGCGTTGTGGGGAAAAAGCTGTTGGAATCTTTAAGCAGTGATAAGCTGCCCGAGCGTTATTTCGTTTTCGGCATTTCCACGATGGCACCGATGTATCTTCAGCTTTTGCACAAGCTGTCCGAACATTGCGATGTGTTCGTGTTCGCACTCAATCCGAGCGGGATGTATTGGGGCAATGTCATCGAAGCGGCGCAAATCCTCAAAGGCGGCGGCGATCCCGATTTAACTCAGGCAGGGCATCCTCTGCTCGCTTCATTGGGCAAGCAGGGGCGCGACTTTTTCGACTTTTTGAACGAAATGGAAATAGAAGGAGAAATGCCGGTGTTTGAAGAAGGCGGGCGCGATACGCTTTTGCACGCCCTGCAAACCGATATTCAAAACCTGAAAATGCCGTCTGAAACGGCGGGAAGCGTCAACACGGACGACGGCTCGATACGCATCGTCTCCGCACACAGCCCTTTGCGCGAATTGCAGATACTCAAAGACAAACTGTTGAAAAATTCTGCATGAACATCCCGATTGGCAGCCGCATGATATCGCCGTATTAACCCCGAACATCGAATCCTATACGCCTTTTATCGAGACCGTGTTCGGACAGGCGCAGCCCGGTGCGCAGGCATTGCCGTATTCCGTTTCGGACGTGAAAATCAGCCGCCGACAACCGCTGTTTCATGCTTTGTCATGCCTGTTCGACTTGTTGGAAAGCCGATTTGAAGTCGATAAAGTGCTTGTAGCTTTTAGAAACCGCGCCCGTGTTGCGCCGTTTCGGACTGACCGAGGACGATTTGCCGCTTTTGCACGATATGGTTGCCGATTTGAACGTTCACTGGGGTTTGGACGGAGAAATGCGCGGCGGCACGGATCAGCTGTTCACCTGGAAGCAGGCGGTAGAACGCATGATATTGGGCTGGATGCTGCCCGAAGGCGGCAACCCGATGTGGCAGGATGTCAGCGCGTGGTATGCCGACGTGAACCAAACCGCCCTGTTCGGACGTTTTGCCGCCTTTATCGAGTCCCTGTCGGATATTGTACGGATATGGCGGCAGCCCGCAACGGTCGGCGAATGGGTGGCGCGTTGCCGGGATTTGCTCGACAGATTGTTCCAAGCCGGGGCCGATGACCAAAAGGCAGTCCAAAACCTCGAAAACGAATGGGTCAAATGGCAAGAAGAGAGTACTCTGGCTGGGTTCGTCGGACAGTTGCCGCCGCACACCGTCATCCGCCATATCCGACGCTTTCTCGACAGCGAAAGCGAGGCAGGGCTTTTTACGCGGCGGCATCACCTTTTGCAGTATGGTGCCGATGCGGAGCCTGCCGTTCAAAGTCATCTGCCTGTTGGGTTTGAACGACGGAGATTTTCCCCGTAATACCAAAGCCGCCGTATTCGACCTGATTGCCAAACATCCCGCCAAAGGCGACCGTGCCCGCCGCGATGACGACCGCTACCTCTTCCTCGAAGCCCTCATCAGCGCGCGCGAAATCCTGTATTTGTCCTACATCGGGCGCGACATCCGCAAAGACGAAGAGCTTGCCCCGTCTTCCCTGTTGGGCGAACTCATCGACACAGTTGCCGCCATGACCGGCACAAACAGCCGCCAACTTGCACAAAAACTGGATAGAACAGCATCCGCTGCAACCCTTCTCACATCGCTATTTCCAGACCGGTTCCCGTTCAGACGGCATATTCAGTACACGTGCCGACTACGCCGAAGCACTCGAATGCTCCTCAGAGCAGCCTCAACCCTTTTTCGACAACCCCTGTCGAAAGTTGCGAACCCGTTGTCGAAATCGGACAGGGAGGCATTTGTCCGGTTTTGGCGTAATCCCGTCAAAGCATGGCTTCAGCAGCAGCTTTCATGGAGCGAACCCTATATCGACGAAGCATGGGAACCGGCCGAACCCTTCGAGCCGCAACATGCCGAGCAAATCGCCGAAATCTATATCGAGGCGCGCCGCGAAGGACAAGATTTTTCCCAAACCGCCGCCCGTATCGGGGCAGAAAGCCTCCTGCCCTCAGGGGAATTGGGCAAGCTTTGGCAGCAGGACTTCCAAACCGCTGCCAAACAAATCGACACGGCGGTTTTAAACAGCCACAAACTGCCTCCGCTGCCCTACGCCATACCGTCGGACGGGCAAATCCTGAAAAGGCAGTTTGAGCAATTTATACCAATGCGGACAAGTGTTTTACGCCTACGGCAAACCCAATGCGCCGCAACGTATCGCTTTTCTGCTGGAACACCTGATATTTTGCGCCGTCATGCCGTCTGAAGCCGAAACGCGGCAAACCTTTATCGTCAGATCCGGAGAAACAGAAGTATTGGCGGAAATCGCGCAAGACAGGGCATTGCAGCTATTGTCGGAATGGATTGCATTTTTAATATCGGACAAAACCGCCCGCTGCCGTTTTTGCCAAAACCTCGCTTGCCGCCGCCGAAGTGTTTGTCCAAAAACAAGATTGGGAAGCCGCCCTGAAAAAAAGCCCAAACCGCCTATTACGGTAGCAAAGTCAGCAAAGGGCAGAAAGACTATACCGAAGTCGCCCTTGTGTTTGGCAATGCAAGCCAAAACCCGCTCGAACAGCCCCTGTTTGAAAAACCTCGTCCGCCTGCTTGCCGACACGCTTGCTGCAGCGGAAAAAAAGGAAGGAGCCGGAGAAGCCTGACGGGATGGAAGAGCAAATGCCGTCTGAAAACAGCAAAAAGGTTTTTCAGACGGCATTTTTACCAAGGCTTGATTATTTCCGGCGCAGGCAGGGATGGTTTTCCAAGTTGTCCATCATTATCCCGATGATGCGTGGGGCGGTTTTGCCCAAATCGAAATTTCTCACCGGAAGAGAACCAACGCCAAATCAGCCCGTCCAAGGTCGATTTGATGAAGATGACCGCCGTTTCTTTGTCCAAATCGTCTGCCAAATCCTGATTTTCCACCGCTTCGGTCAAAACGGCGGTAATTTTTTCGCGCCAGATTGCCTGATGCTTGCGGGCAATGGCGATAACGGCGGCGTTTTGCTCCGTGTGTTCGCATTTTAAAAAAACAGGATGTTGTGGAATTTGTAGTGGATGTCGTTGCTTTGCAGCCGCTCGAAAAAGTGCAGCAGCGTGTGGCGGAATACCGTCCAAGACCCTCCTTCGGCATTTGCGGCATCTTGCGCGATGCAGTTTTCGATGTCGTCGCAGATACGTTGGAACAGCGCGTCGAACAAGTCTTCCTTATTTTTGAAATGCCAATAGAGCGCGCCGCGCGTTACGCCGGCGGCTTGGGCGATTTCGTTGAGCGATATGCGCGCAATCCCTTTGCGGTAAAAGGTTTCCAAGGCGGCAAGCATCAGGTGTTCTTTGGTTTTCAAGGCTTCGGTTTTGGTTTTTCTCATAATGGCGTTTTCGTTCCGGCGCGGTTTGACGGTTGGGACTATAAAAAAGACTTTGTATCCGTGCAATCGTGTATGTATAATAACGCCCCTGAAATTGAGACAGTTTCCCGTGCCGAGTGCCGAACCCACCTGCTTTGCAACCCGTTTGAATACAGGGATGCCGAAGCAGGCGGTTTTGTATTTTGAAACGGGAATTTCTGTTAAATCTAAAAATCCTTTTAATAAAAATCATACAGATAGGATAAATAATGGCTTTTTATGCTTCTAAGGCAATGCGTGCGGCCGCGTTGGCTGCCTCTGTCGCGTTGGCACTGTCGTCTTGCGGTAAAGGCGGAGACGCGGCACAGGGGCGGGCAGCCTGCTGGTCGAGAAGCTCCGGCTCCCGTCGTCGGCGTTGTTACCGTCCATCCGCAAACCGTTGCGTTGACCGTCGAGTTGCCGGGACGTTTGGAATCGCTGCGTACCGCCGATGTCCGTGCGCAAGTTGGCGGCATTATCCAAAAACGCCTGTTCCAAGAAGGCAGTTATGTCCGTGCCGGACAGCCGCTGTATCAGATAGACAGTTCCACTTATGAAGCAAGTCTGGAAAGCGCGCGCCCAATTAGCCAGCGCGCAGGCGACCCTCGCCAAAGCCAATGCCGACTTGGCGCGTTACAAACCGCTGGTTGCCGCCGATGCCATCAGTAAACAAGAGTACGATGCTGCGGTAACGGCGAAACGTTCTGCCGAGGCAGGCGTCAAAGCGGCACAGGCGGCAATCAAATCCGCCGGCATCAGCCTGAACCGTTCGCGAATTACCGCACCGATTTCGGGTTTTATCGGCCAGTCTAAAGTTTCCGAAGGTACGCTGTTAAATGCGGGCGATACGACCGCGCTGGCAACCATCCGCCAAACCAATCCGATGTATGTGAACGTTACCCAGTCTGCATCCGAAGTGATGAAACTGCGCCGCCAGATAGCCGAAGGCAAGCTGCTGGCGGCGGATGGTGCGATTGCGGTCGGCATCAAATTTGACGACGGCACGGTTTATCCTGAAAAAGGCCGTCTGTTGTTTGCCGATCCGACTGTTGACGAATCGACAGGTCAGATTACCCTGCGCGCCGCCGTGCCGAACGATCAGAATATCCTGATGCCCGGCCTGTATGTGCGCGTGCTGATGGATCAGGTGGCGGCGGATAATGCATTTGTTGTGCCGCAGCAGGCGGTAACGCGCGGTGCGAAAGATACCGTGATGATTGTGAACGCCCAAGGCGGTATGGAACCCGCGAGGTAACGGTTGCACAACAGCAGGGGGCGAATTGGATTGTTACGTCCGGTCTGAAGGACGGGGACAAGGTGGTTGTGGAAGGCATCAGTATCGCCGGTATGACGGGGGCGAAAAAGGTAACGCCTAAAGAATGGATGCCGTCTGAAAACCAAGCCGCCGCCCCTCAGCTGACGTTCAGACGGCATCTGAAGCCAAACCTGCTTCTGAAGCGAAATAAGGAAGGCATCGATGGCTAAATTTTTTTATCGACCGCCCCATTTTTGCGTGGGTTATTTTCGATTTTCATTATTGCGGCGGGTATTTTCGGCATTAAAAAGCCCTGCCTGTTTCGCAATATCCGTCTGTTGCTGCACCGAATATTACCCTGAGGGCTACTTATCCGGGTGCATCCGCACAAGTGATGGAAGACAGCGTGCTTTCCGTGATCGAGCGGAATATGAACGGCGTGGAAGGTTTGGATTATCTGTCCACTTCCGCCGATTCGAGCGGCAGCGGCAGCGTGAGCCTGACCTTTACGCCTGAAACAGACGAAGATTTGGCTCAGGTGGAGGTGCAAAAACAAACTCTCCGAAGTATTGAGCATGTTGCCTGCTACCGTTCAACAGTACGGCGTGACCGTATCCAAAGCGCGTTCCAATTTTTGATGATTGTGATGCTGTCGTCGGATGTGCAGTCAACCGAAGAGATGAACGACTACGCGCAGCGTAATATCGTTCCCGAGTTGCAGCGTATCGAAGGCGTGGGGCAGGGTACGCCTGTTCGGCGCGCAACGCGCGATGCGGATTTGGGTCGATCCTAAGAAACTGCAGAACTACAATTTGTCGTTTGCCGATATCGGCAGTGCGCTGTCGGCACAGAATATTCAAATTTCCGCAGGTTCCATCGGTTCGCTTCCCGCCGTTCGCGGACAGACGGTTACGGCTACCGTAACGGCGCAAGGGGCAGTTGAGTACGGCCGAAGAATTCGGCAACGTCATCCTCCGCGCCAATACTGATGGTTCTAATGTTTACCTGAAGGATGTGGCGAAAGTCGGATTGGGTATGGAAGACTATTCTTCCTCAACCCGTCTGAACGGTGTAAATACCACCGGTATGGCGGTGATGCTGTCCAATAGCGGTAATGCGATGGCGACGGCAAAGGCGGTTAAAGAACGCATGGCGACGTTGGAAAAATACTTTCCTCAGGGTATGAGCTGGAAAAACCCCTTACGATACTTCCAAATTCGTCGAAATTTCGATTGAAAAAGTGATTCACACTTTAATCGAAGCGATGGTGTTGGTGTTTGTCGTAATGTACCTCTTCCTGCAAAACATCCGTTATACGCTGATTCCGACCATCGTCGTACCGATTTCCCTGTTGGGCGGTTTCGCCTTCATCTCTTATATGGGCATGTCGATTAACGTACTGACCATGTTTGCGATGGTTTTGGTCATCGGTATCGTGGTCGATGACGCGATTGTGGTGGTTGAAAACGTCGAGCGCATTATGGCGGGCGAAGGCCTGCCGCCCAAGGCGGCAACCAAAAAGCAATGGGTCAGATTTCCGGTGCGGTAATCGGTATTACTGCTGTTTTGATGTCTGTATTCGTTCCTCTGGCTATGTTCAGCGGGGCGACGGGCAATATCTATAAACAGTTTGCACTGACTATGGCGGCATCGATAGCCTTCTCTGCCTTCCTTGCGCTGACACTCACACCTGCTTTGTGTGCCACAATGTTGAAGACCATCCCGAAAGGGCATCACGAAGAGAAAAAAAGGTTTCTTCGGTTGGTTTAACAAAAATTCGACAACTGGACACACGGCTACGAAGGCTGGGTTGCCAAAGTGCTGCGCAAGACTTTGCGCATGATGGTTGTTTACGTTGGTTTGGCGGTTGTGGGCGTATTCCTGTTTACGCGCTGCCGACTTCTTTCTTGCCGACCGAAGACCAAAGGCTTCGTCATGGTCAGCGTGCAACTGCCTGCGGGTGCGACCAAAGAGCGTACCGATGCGACTTTGGCACAAGTAACTCAGTTGGCAAAAAGCATTCCGGAAATTGAAAACATCATTACCGTTTCCGGCTTCAGCTTTTCGGGCAGCAGCCAGAATATGGCAATGGGTTTTGCCATGCTCAAAGACTGGAACGAGCGTAAAACTCCGGGCAGCGATGCGGAATCGGTTGCAGGCAAATTGACCGGTATGATGATGGGGACGCTTAAAGACGGTTTCGGCATCGCCATCGTTCCGCCTCCGATTATGGAGTTGGGCAACGGTTCCGGTTTGAGCATCAACCTGCAAGACCGCAACAATACCGGTCATGCCGCATTGCTGGCCAAACGCAACGAGTTGATTCAGAAAATGCGTACCAGCGGTTTGTTTAACCCCAGCACCGTCCGTGCTGGCGGTTTGGAAGACGCGCCGCAGTTGAAAATCGACATCAACCGTGCCGCAGCGGCGGCGCAAGGCATTTCGTTTGCCGACATCCGCACCGCATTGGCAAGCGCGCTGAGTTCGTCTTATGTCAGCGACTTCCCGAACCAAGGCCGTCTGCAGCGCGTGATGGTGCAGGCAGACGGGGATGCCCGTATGCAGCCTGCCGATATTTTGAACCTGACCGTGCCGAACAAATCCGGTATGTCTGTGCCGCTTTCTACCATTGCCACCGTTTCTTGGGAAAAACGGTACGGAACAGAGCGTCCGTTTCAACGGTTATCCCTCGATGGAGCTGTCCGCTTCGCCCGCAACCGGCGTTTCCACCGGTCAGGCCATGGCGGCAGTTCAAAAAATGGTTGACGAATTGGGCGGCGGTTACAGCCTGGAGTGGGGCGGACAGTCGCGCGAAGAGGCAAAAGGCGGTTCGCAAACCCTGATTTTTGTACGGTTTGGCGGTTGCAGCCGTATTTTTTTGGTACTTGCCGCGCTTTATGAAAGCTGGTCGATTCCGCTGGCGGTCATCCTTGTGATTCCGTTGGGTTTGATCGGTGCGGCTGCGGGTGTAACCGGGCGCAATTTGTTTGAAGGACTGTTGGGCAGCGTTCCCTCGTTTGCCAACGACATCTACTTCAAGTCGGTTTCGTTACCGTGATGGGTTTGAGTGCGAAAAACGCGATTCTGATTATCGAGTTTGCCAAAGACCTTCAAGCACAAGGCAAAAGCGCGGTCGAAGCCGCTTTGGAAGCAGCCCGCCTGCGTTTCCGTCCGATTATTATGACTTCGTTCGCCTTTATTTTTGGGCGTGGTTCCCCTGTATATTGCCGGCGGTGCAAGTTCTGCCAGCCAGCGCGCCATCGGTACAACCGTATTCTGGGGGATGTTGGTCGGCACGCTTTTATCCGTATTCTTGGTTCCGCTTTTCTATGTGGTGGTGCGCAAATTCTTCAAAGAAACTGCGCACGAGCATGAAAATGGCGGTAAAACACGCTGCCGAAGCGGGCATCACCGGTCCGGACGATAAACAATATTAAGCAAAATGCCGTCTGAAAACTGCCGGTTTTCAGACGGCATCGGGACTTTTTTATGAATACTACATTGAAAACCACCTTAACTTCTGTTGCAGCAGCCTTTGCATTGTCTGCCTGTACCATGATTCCCCAATACGGGCAGCCCAAAGTTGAAGTTGCGGAAACGTTCAGAAAACGATACCGCTGACAGCGGCATCCGCGCCGTCGATTTGGGTTGGCACGACTATTTTGCCGATCCGCGCCTGCAAAAAGCTGATCGACATCGCACTCGAGCGCAATACCAGTTTGCGTACCGCCGTATTGAACAGCGAAATCTACCGCAAACAATATATGATCGAACGCAACAACCTTCTGCCCACGCTTGCCGCCAATGCGAACGGCTCGCGTCAAGGCAGCTTGGACGGCGGAAATGTCAGCAGCAGCTACAATGTCGGACTGGGTGCGGCATCTTACGAACTCGACCTGTTCGGACGCGTCCGCAGCAGCAGCGAGGCAGCACTGCAAGGCTATTTTGCCAGCACCGCCAACCGCGATGCGGCACATTTGAGCCTGATTGCCACCGTTGCCAAAGCCTATTTCAACGAACGTTATGCCGAAGAAGCGATGTCCTTGGCGCAGCGTGTCTTGAAAACGCGCGAAGCAACCTACAAGCTGTCCGAATTGCGTTACAAGGCAGGCGTGATTTCCGCCGTCGCCCCTGCGCCAGCAGGAAGCCTTGATTGAATCTGCCAAAGCCGATTATGCCCATGCCGTCCGCAGCCGCGAGCAGGCGCGCAATGCCTTGGGCAACCTTGATTAACCAACCGATACCCGACGACCTGCCCGCCGGTTTGCCTCTAGACAAGCAGTTTTTTTGTTGAAAAAAACTGCCGGCCGGTTTGAGTTCCGAAGTATTGCTCGACCGTCCCGACATCCGTGCCGCCGAACACGCGCTCAAACAGGCAAACGCCAATATCGGTGCGGCACGCGCCGCCTTTTTCCCATCCATCCGCCTGACCGGAAGCGTCGGTACGGGTTCTGCCGAATTGGGCGGGCTGTTCAAAAGCGGCACCGGCGTTTGGTCGTTTGCGCCGTCTATTACCCCTGCCGATTTTTACCTGGGGTACGAACAAGGCGAACCTTGATGCAGCCAAACTGCGCCAACAGGCACAAATCGTTGCCTTTGCGAAGCCGCCGTCCAATCCGCATTTCAAGACGTGGCAAACGCATTGGCGGCGCGCGAGCAGCTGGATAAAGCCTATGCCGCTTTAAGCAAACAAAGCCGTGCCTCTAAAGAAGCGTTGCGCTTGGTCGGCCTGCGTTACAAACACGGCGTATCCGGCGCGCTCGACTTGCTCGATGCGGAACGCAGCAGCTATTCGGCGGAAGGTGCGGCTTTGTCGGCACAACTGACCCGCGCCGAAAAACCTTGCCGATTTGTACAAAGGCGCTCGGCGGCGGACTGAAACGGGATACCCAAACCGACAAATAACCGCCCTGGGCAACGAAATGCCGTCTGAAACGATAAGGTTTCAGACGGCATTTCTCTTCTTTAAAACGGTTTCCGAGTGCCGGTCTGCCTTTTTAAGACGGCAGGCCGTATCTGTTTAGAAGGTATGTTTGACGGTTGCGGTCAGGCTGCGCGGCGTGCCGTAAACATGAATATCCGGCATCGTGCGGTAGCGTTTGTTGAACACGTTTTCAAAGTCCAAACCGATGCGGGTGGATTTACCGATTTTGTAATGCGCGGTCAAGTCCAGCGTAGCGTATGGGCGTTAGGGTCAGTGCGGCTGCGGCGGCAGGGGTTGATGTTTGCCGGGTATTCATCCAGCGTGTGGCTGCGGCTTTGCCAGTTGACGTTTGCGCCCAGGTTTAAACGGTCGGTTAGGGTCATACGCGGTAAAGAGTTTGAACAAATGAACCGGATAAGACGGATGCAGTTGCCTGCCTTCGCTGTTTTTGATTTTGGAACGTGCATAAGACGCATTCAGCAGCCATTTGTCGCTCAAGCGGCCGCCGATAGAGAGTTCCACGCCTTTTGTTGTAGTGTTGTCGGCTGCACGGTAGTATTTGTCCTTACCATTCGCGAATTTGCCTGCAACCACGCCCAAATGGTCGCGTTTGTTCATAAAGGCGGATGCGGAAGCGTTCAAACGGCCTTCAAACCACGAGGCTTTTAAGCCGAGTTCATATGTTTTGCCGCGTTGCGGTTCGAGCGGTTTGCCGTCTTTGGTCAGGTAACGCACTTGCGGACGGAAAATGGTGGTGTAAGACGCATAGGCAGTCAGGTTGTCGTCTAGATCATAAGTTACACCCAAATAAGGAATGAAAACGTTTTTGTTTGTGGCTGCTGTAAGCGAATTTGTTGCGCTCAGTGCTGTAACGGTATCGCCAACTCACAAAAACGGCTGCCGCCTATCAATGCCAGCCTGTCGGTCAGTTTGAAACGGGTCGAACCGTAAACAGAGAGGTTTTTCATATCGGTAAAAACCGTCGGGATAATACCGCATATCGGGCTTTTCAATGTTGCCGTCAAATTGGCGCAAATCAGGAATATTCGATTCGCCGTCCTGATAGGACAGGTTTTCTCGGTTGCCCTGATAGCTGATGCCTGCATTAAATTCATGCGAACGGCCCAACGCCGGATAGTCGCCGTCCAAAAATCAGGGAAAAAAATTCTGGTCGCGGTATTTGCTGCGGTCGCGGTCTGAAGTGAAAAGCGCGGAGTAGTCGGTATTGATTTCGAATGTACCGGCGATGCCTGAAACGATGTCGCTTTTTACCTGTCAGATAGCTGTAATTGCCTGTCAGTTTCCAGCCGTTGTCAAACTCATGGCTGAGGGAAGTGAACACTTCGGCACTGGTGTCTTTGCCGTAAGCCCATTTTGCCGAGGAATTGCTACGCGGCGAAGCCCTCAAACGGTATGTATCCGTCTTTATCATTGCCTGCCACGGTCAGATAGCTGAAACGCGAGCTGCCCTTATTGCGGAAACGGTGTATTTCCGTACCGATATTCCATTGGGTCTGAGGGGCAATGTCGTAGGAGAGAATGCCGTAGAACGTATGATTGTGGCGCGAAGTGTTCGGCAGGGTAATCGCCGCCGTGGTCGCTGACCAAAATAGTGCGGCCGCGCAAGGTATTGTCTGCATTCAAAGGCTGATTGGCATCAAGGACGAAGCGGTAGTGCTTCCACGAACCGACTCCGGCTTCGACGCTGACGGCAGGTTTGGCAGTCGGTTTTTGCGTTCCAAAGCAACCGTACCGCCCGGCTCGCCCATGCCGCCGTTGGACAAACCGCTTGCGCCGCGCACGACGACGACTTGGTCATACAACGTGCTGTCCAGATTGTTGGTACTGCGGCGGATGGCTTTACCCTCATAAAAGGAATTTGGGTGCGCCATCTACGGAAATGCTGTCAATCGCCTGACTGCGCGAAATAAATTGGCTGTGGCCGGAGACGTTGTTGCCCATTTTGCTGTGGAACACGCCCGGTGTTTGTTTCAATACGTCCTGCAGGCTGTCCAAGCCTTGGTCTTCGATTTGTTTTGCCGTTACGACAGACAGGGATTGCGGTGTTTCACGCTGGGTCAGCTTGATGCCTGTGGCGGCGGAAGAAGCGGGGATGGTGTAGTTGGAAGCCGTTTGTTTTCCCGGTTCTTTGACGTGTATTTCCGGAAGGGCGGCAATATCTGCGGCGGAGACGTGCGCGGCGCATAACAGCATGAGTGCGGATGATACGGCAAGCGCGGTGCGTGAAGGGCGGGGGGTATGCATGATTTTTCCTTTTTGGTAGTTTAGCGGCGGGATTTTTAGCAAAAATGTTGTAATTATACTAGTTAGTGTAAATATTATTTAGGATTAGTTTGACTGTTGTCAAAATATATCTAGTTATCTAGTTATAAGTATTTATATTATAGTGGATTAACAAAAAATCAGGATAAGGCGACGAAGCCGCAGACAGTACAAATAGTACGGAACCGATTCACTTGGTGCTTGAGCACCTTTAGAGAATCGTTCTCTTTGAGCTAAGGCGAGACAACGCCGTACTGGTTTTTGTTAATCCACTATAACCCATTATAGGGGGAAAAAGGAAATGTTAGCGTGCTGTCGGATTGTCGCACCTTACAAAAATGCCGTCTGAAACGGACTCTGTTTCAGACGGCATTTTTATAAGGCCTTTATCCACGGCTGGGTAAACGGTATGATAGGATAATTAAATTGATGAATATATTTCTTGCTAGTCGTGTTATGATTACAAAAATTCAAAAATTTTATAGTTAGGTAGAATAATTATGAACCGAGTTTATAAAGTAGTATTTAATCATGCGCTTGGTGCATGGGTAGCTGTATCTGAACTGACTAAATCACACAAAACGTGCTTCTGCAACCGCCGTTGCAGTTGCTCTTGTTGCTGGTATGCTTTCTCCCTTTCGCGGAGGCGAGTATCAGTGCATCAGGCGGGGGGTAAACTCTGATAATCCTAGAGATGGGTATAATACACCTAGGAAAGATGACATTAAAGGTCCAGATGATAATGATTTAAACGGATTGGGTTTCGGTCTTGTTGTTGTTGATAAAGAGGGGAAGCGAAAAGAAATTAAAGAAGGTGTGAAAATTGATGATGAGAATACCCTCGATGATGATAAGAAAAGTACGGTTATTACCGTGGAGCCGAATAACGATTCTAGTGAAGCACCACCAAAGAGTGGAACTAGCTACCTTTATTTAGTTGAGGGCGATGGTGTTAAGATTGACCAAACTGGCCGTTCGGCTAAATTTAGCGTAAACACTGGCGATGGATTAAAAGTTGATGAGCATAATAAAGTCGTTGCCGACACTGTTGAACTCACCGTTAATGACGGCAAAGTAACCGCCCCTGACGAAGAGAACAAGAAAAAATTAGTTAATGCTGGTGGTTTTAGAAAGTGCTTTAAATAAATTAGGTTGGAGACTTTAAAACTGGCACTACTACCTCAACCGTAAAAAGCGGTGAAGAAGTAGAGTTTAAAGGCGAGGGCGGTGTTACCGTAACTAGCGAAACTGATTCTACTGGTAAACACATAGTTACTATTAAAGCTGCACAACCACAAGGCGGTACAGCTGCGGGTGGTAGCACCCCTGTTACTGCAGGAGATGGAATTTCAGTTTCTAAGGATAATAAGGTTTCTGTTAATGCGAAAACCAACGGTGGTATTAAAGTTGATGGAACAGGTGTGTCTGTTGATGTAGATGGCAAGACGATAGAAGTTGGCACAGATGGTAAGGTGGCAGCAAAAGTAGCATCTGATAAAGGTTTAGAGAGCGGTGCTGCAGGGTTGTCAGTAAAAGCTGGAGATGGAGTTACAGTTGATAATAAAAGGTGTCTCTGTTAAATCTAAAACCAACGGTGGTATTACTGTAGATGCAGTGGTGTATCTGTTCATACGAAAGACAAAAGGTGGTCTTACTGTCGGTACAGATGGTGTCTCTGTAGATACTGATGGTACAACCATTGCAGTAGATAAAGCGACAGGTAAAAGTCTCCGCGGTAACGGGTACGATTACGGCAGGGGAATAAAGCAAGTGTTGAAGATGCAGATAAAGACAAGTTAGCGAAAGCAGGTGAAGTAGCGGCGGCGATTAATGCGGCGAAGACAGTCGTAACGAACGCAGACAATACAACGGAAGTTGAGCTTGCAGATGATGGCAAGACATACAAAGTTGCAGCGAAAGTTGCAGACGGCAAAGGTTTAGAGAAAACCAACAGCGGCTTGGCTGTCAAAGCCGGTAACGGTATCGAAGTAGGTTCCGATGGCGTGAAAGTGAATGCGAAAACTGACGGTGGTATCAAAGTTGATGGAGATGGTGTCTCCGTTAATGCAAAAAGCCAACGGTGGTTTGACTGTCGGTACAGATGGTGTTTCTGTAAATACCGATGGAACAACGATTAAAGTGGATGACACGGGCAACGTGTCAGCGGTAACGAGGTTCGTTTGATAAAAGATGGCACAACAGGTGATACCATTGCTGCGAATGGAGATGGTAATAAACTTGCGACAGTAAGCAATGTAGCTAAAGCGATTAACGATGCGAAAGTGAAAGTTGAGGCAGGGTAATGGTGCGAAAGTTGAGCATAATAAAAGCGACTAACACCTATACGGTTTCAGCGAAAGTTGAGGATAACAAAGGTTTAGAATCGACGGATAAAGGTTTAGCGATTAAATCTAAAACCAACGGTGGTATTACCGTAGGTGCTGATGGCGTATCAGTACAAAAAATGGAAATGGTATTACTGTAGGTGCTGATGGTGTATCTGTTAAATCCAAAGCTAACGGTGGTATTACTGTAGATGCTGATGGCGTATCTGTTCATGCGAAAAGACAAAGGTGGTCTTACTGTCAATGGGGAAGGTGTATCTGTAAATACCGATGGTACAACGATTAAAGTGGATGACACGGGCAACGTGTCAGCGGTAACAGGGTACGATTGAAAATGAAGCTGGCAAAGCGAAAGCGAAAACGGGTGATGAGGGCTAAACTCACCACGGTAGCTAATGTTGTTAGTGCGATTAATGAAGCAAAAACAAAAAGTTGCCGCGAAAAGACAATACAACGGAAGTTGAGCTTGATACAGATGGCAAGACATACAAAGTTGCAGCGAAAGTTGCAGACGGCAAAAGGTCTTGATAAAAACCACTGATGGTTTAGCGGTAAAACAGGGTTCTGGTATTACTGTAGGTGCTGATGGTGTCTCTGTTAATGCGAAAACTGGCGGTGGTATTACTGTAGATGGAAGTGGTGTCTCTGTAGATACAGATAACACAACGATTAATGTCGCAAATGGCAAAAGTCTCCGCGGTAACGGGTACGTTTAGTAAAGATGACAAAACAGGTGATACCATTGCTGCGAATGGAGATGGTAATAAACTTGCGACAGTAAGCAGTGTAGCTAAAGCGATTAACGATGCGAAAGTGAAAGTTGAGGCAGGTAATGGTGCGAAAGTTGAGCATAATAAAGCGACTAACACCTATACGGTTTCAGCGAAAGTTGAGGATAACAAAGGTTTAGAATCGACGGATAAAGGTTTAGCGATTAAATCTAAAACCAACGGTGGTATTACCGTAGAGTGCTGATGGCGTATCAGTACAAAATGGAAATGGTATTACTGTAGGTGCTGATGGTGTATCTGTTAAATCCAAAGCTAACGGTGGTATTACTGTAGATGCTGATGGCGTATCTGTTCATGCGAAAGACAAAGGTGGTCTTACTGTCAATGGGGAAGGTGTATCTGTAAATACCGATGGTACAACGATTAAAGTGGATGACACGGGCAACGTGTCAGCGGTAACGGGTACGATTGAAAATGAAGCTGGCAAAAGCGAAAGCGAAAACGGGTGATGAGGCTAAACTCACCACGGTAGCTAATGTTGTTAGTGCGATTAATGAAGCAAAAAACAAAAAGTTGCCGCGAAAGACAATACAACGGAAGTTGAGCTTGATACAGATGGCAAGACATACAAAGTTGCAGCGAAAGTTGCAGACGGCAAAGGTCTTGATAAAACCACTGATGGTTTAGCGGTAAAACAGGGTTCTGGTATTACTGTAGGTGCTGATGGTGTATCTGTTCATGCGAAAGACAAAGGTGGTCTTACTGTCGGTACAGATGGTGTCTCTGTAGATACTGATGGTACGACAATAGAAGTTGGCACAGATGGTAAGGTGGCAGCAAAAGTAGCATCTGATAAAGGTTTAGAAAAAGACTGCTAATGGTTTAGCGATTAAATCTAAAGCCAACGGTGGTATCAAAGTGGATGGAGAGGGTATCTCTGTAAATACGAAAGCCAACGGTGGTATTACCGTAGGTGCTGATGGCGTATCGGTACAAAAATGGAAATGGTATTACCGTAGATGCGACTGGTGTGTCTGTTAATGCGAAAACTGACGGTGGTATTACTGTAGGTGCTGATGGTGTATCTGTAAATACCGATGGTACAACCATTGCAGTAGATAAAGCGACAGGTAAAAGTCTCCGCGGTAACGGGTGGTTTTACGACCAATACAACGACAGGTGCTACAGAAGCTAAGACTGGTGATGGAAATAAACTTGCGACGGTAAGTAATGTAGCATCAGCGATTAATGCAGCGAAAGTGAAAGTTGAAGCGGGTAATGGTGCTGACGTTTCTCATAATGAAGCGACTAACACCTATACGGTTTCAGCGAAAGTTGAATCGGGTAAGGGTTTAGAGAGCGGTGCTGCAGGGTTGTCAGTAAAAGCTGGAGATGGAGTTACAGTTGATAATAAGGGTGTCTCTGTTAAATCCAAAAGCTAACGGTGGTATTACTGTAGGTACTGAGGGTGTTTCTGTTAATGCGAACACTGATGGTGGTATCAAAGTTGATGCAAATGGTGTCTCTGTTAAAGCGAAAGACAAAAGGTGGTTTGACTGTTAATGGAGATGGTATCTCTGTAGATACTGATGGTACGACAATAGAAGTTGGCACAGATGGTAAGGTGACAGCAAAAGTAGCATCTGATAAAGGTTTAGAAAAAGACTGCTGATGGTTTGAGCGATTAAATCTAAAGCCAACGGTGGTATCAAAGTGGATGGAGAGGGTATCTCTGTAAATACGAAAAGCCAACGGTGGTATTACCGTAGGTGCTGATGGCGTATCGGTACAAAAATGGAAATGGTATTACTGTAGATGCAAGTGGTGTCTCCGTTAAAGCGAAAGACAAAGGTGGTCTTACTGTCGGTACAGATGGTGTCTCTGTGAATACGGATGGTACAACCATTGCGGTAGATACAGCGACAGGCAATGTGAAAGCGGTAACGGGTGAGATTGAAAACGACGCTGGCAATGCGAAAGCGAAAGCTGGTGATGAGGGTAAACTCACCACTGTAGCTAATGTTGTTAGTGCGATTAATGAAGCAAAAAAACAAAAGTTGCCGCGAAAGACAATACAACGGAAGTTGAGCTTGCAGATGATGGCAAGACATACAAAGTTGCAGCGAAAGTTGCAGACGGCAAAGGTTTAGAGAAAACCACTAATGGTTTAGCGGTGAAACAGGGTTCTGGTATTACTGTAGATGCTGATGGTGTATCTGTTAAAGCGAAAGACAAAGGTGGTCTTACTGTAGATGCAAATGGTGTATCGGTAGTAACTGATGGAAAGACTATCAATGTTGCAGATGGCAAGGTATCAGCGGTAACGGGTACGATTGAAAACGACGCTGGCAAAGCGAAAGCGAAAACGGGTGATGAGGCTAAACTCACCACGGTAGCTAATGTTGTTAGTGCGATTAATGAAGCAAAAAAACAAAAGTTGCAGCGAAAGACAGTACAACGGAAGTTGAGCTTGATGCAGATGGCAAGACATACAAAGTTGCAGCGAAAGTTGCAGACGGCAAAGGTCTTGATAAAAACCACTAATGGTTTAGCGGTGAAACAGGGTTCTGGTATTACTGTAGACGCAAGTGGTGTGTCTGTTAATGCGAAAAACTGACGGTGGTATTACCGTAGGTGCTGATGGTGTCTCTGTTCATACGAAAGACAAAAGGTGGTTTGACTGTTAATGGAGATGGTATCTCTGTAGATACTGATGGTACGACAATAGAAGTTGGCACAGATGGTAAGGTGGCAGCAAAAGTAGCATCTGATAAAGGTTTAGAAAAAGACTGCTAATGGTTTAGCGATTAAATCTAAAGCCAACGGTGGTATCAAAAGTGGATGGAGAGGGTATCTCTGTAAATACGAAAGCCAACGGTGGTATTACCGTAGGTGCTGATGGTGTCTCTGTTCATACGAAAGACAAAGGTGGTTTGACTGTTAATGGAGATGGTATCTCTGTAGATACTGATGGTACGACAATAGAAGTTGGCACAGATGGTAAGGTGGCAGCAAAAAGTAGCATCTGATAAAGGTTTAGAAAAAGACTGCTGATGGTTTAGCGATTAAATCTAAAACCAACGGTGGTATTACTGTAGATGCTGATGGTGTATCGGTAGTAACTGATGGAAAGACTATCAATGTTGCAGATGGCAAGGTATCAGCGGTAACGGGTACGATTGAAAAATGAAGCAGGCAATGCGAAAGCGAAAACGGGTGATGAGGCTAAACTCACCACGGTAGCTAATGTTGTTAGTGCGATTAATGCGGCGAAGACAGTCGTAACGAACGCAGACAATACAACGGAGGTTGAGCTTGATGCAGATGGCAAGACATACAAAGTTGCAGCGAAAGTTGCAGACGGCAAAGGTTTAGAGAAAACCGACAGCGGCCTGGCTGTCAAAGCTGGTAACGGTATCGAAGTAGGTTCCGATGGCGTGAAAGTGAAGGTCAAAGATAACGGCGGCATCATAGTCGATAAAGATGGCCTCTCGGTAGATTTGCCGTTTTACCCGTACGGAAGAGCCTGATGGTACAATGGTTACTTTTTAAAAGGTAAGCCAGCGGCCGATCGTCCAAATGGTGAAGTTCGTATTGGAGGGGTAGCTGCCGGTATGGTTACGCCGACTAGTACGGATGCAGTCAATGGCTCACAACTTTATGCTGTCAGCAGTCGTGTGGACCGTCTGCAAGATAAAGTAGATAAATTGGGCAAACGTGCTGATGCAGGGGTAGCAGGAGCTTTAGCGACGGCCAATCTGTTGCAACCTCATCATCCGGGTCAGTCTGTGGCTACCGCTGCTGTTGGAAATCATAATGGTCAGACTGCGATTGCAGTGGGTTATGCCACTATGTCTGATAACGGTAAGTATGGTATGAGGTTCTCGTTTGGAGCCAACTCCCAACATGATGTAAGTTTGGGTGCGGGCTTAGGATATTTCTGGTAACCGACCGAACTGACTGTTTAACCGGGCATATGTTTCATATGCCGGTTTTTATGGTTTAGAAGTCGGTATGGTTAAGGAAGTTTTGTATGCGGTATGAAAAAAATAAAGAGTTTTATATCGATATTCCGTTGAAGTTTTGTATGTGTTGTAGGAAACAACAGCTGGAAAAGCTTTTAAATCTGATTAAACGGGGTAATTTGGGTGTGATTTGCTAAGGGTAACTCTAAGTGTCGGGTTTTGTGCTTCAAGTTAAAATGCCGTCTGAAACGAACTCTGTTTCAGACGGCATTTTAAAATGCAAGCGTTTAGAACTTGGCTTGCAGCCTTAACCAGGCGGTACGGCCGGGTTCGTTCACGCAGGGTGGTTTTGATGCCGGCGGCAGGATCGACAAATCCTCCGCTTCTGCTGACGAATTCGGCATAGGTTTTTGTTAAAGACGTTGTCCACTCCGCCTTGCAGGGGTGGCGTATTTGTTGAATTTCCAACCTGCATTGACGGAAAGTACGCCAAAGCCCGCGGATGCGCTCGATGTCCTGACCGATGATGTTGCCCTGTCCTTTGGCGTAGCGGTTTTGTTTGGCAACCAGTTTCCACAATGCGCCCGCGCTGAATTTGCCGTTGTCGAAGGCAAGGGTGTTGTTCCATTCGAGCGGAGGTGTTTGTGCCAACGGTTTGCCGTCGGTACGGTTTTTACCGTAGGTATAGGCTAGGTTGCTGCTGATGCTCCAGTTCGGGGCAAACTGCCATTTCACTTCAAGTTCGCCGCCCTAGACGGATGGCATCGATATTGCGCGCGCTTAAGTCTGCACCATGATGATGGCCGGAGTGTCCGCCTGCTGCCGGAGCCGTCGAAGTATGGCTGCCGGGGTGTCCGCCTGTTGCCGGTGCCGCCGGAGTATGGCTGCCGGCGTGTCCTGCGTGATGGTGTGCCATATGGCTATAGTGCCGTCGTGCTGCCAGCGGCATGATGCATCATCATCGGTTTTGTCTCAACAATGATGAAGTCGTCAACTTGACCTGCAAACACAGAGGCGGAGACGTGCCAATTTCCACTGTTCCAAATCAGCCCCTGCATCAAGTTGACGGTTGGTTTTCTTTTGCGGAGGTTTTCGGATTTTTGCGTTCCCAGTAGTCGGGCGCACGCTGGGCGATGCCTAAACCTGCGTAGTATTTGGTATTGCCTGTTGTTTGCTCGAAACGGAAAAAAGCCGGAAGTCAAAGGATATTTGGTTTTTGAGGGGATCGGAGTCGGCCTTGTCTTCGTATGTGCCTGTTACTTGGTCGTGCCGCAAACCGGCAATCAGTTTTTGCTTGTCGGTACGTTGCCAAAGCCGCTTCGGCAAAAGCCGCCCAGTTGGTCAAAAACTTTGGGTAGGCTTGAAAGGACTCGAAGCGTAGTTTTTCATTGCCGTTGCGTTCGGTATGGCGGTCGCGCATATAGTCGATGCCGGTTTGAAGGTTGACGTTGTCCCAATCGAAAGTGGCTTTCAGATTGCCGGTATCGGTGCGGCGTTTGGGGTTAATGGCTGCCTTGCCCATCATACCGACGGGGCGCAGGCTGTAGGTGTCCATCACGTGGTCGATTTCGCTGGATCCGTAGCGTGCCTCGATTTCGCTCAACCAAGGTGTGATATTGCGTTGGCTGATGCGGACATTCCATGCGTCGCGGTCGAATTTGCTGCCGTCCATCATACGGTCGGCGTAGGCGGCCTTACCGCGGCTGCGTTCGTATGTACCGGCGATGGTGGTGTTTTCGGTCGGGGTAACGCCCAACTGAACCATTTGGCCGTCGCGTTTGAAGTTGGAATGTACGCGGTTGCCTGCTCCGTCTTTATAGTCGTCGGATTCGTTGTGTGAGACATTGAGGCGGGCATAACCGTATTTGCCGCCTGCACCGGCTTCAAAGGAGGCATCGCGTCTGCCGCTGCTGCCCAATGTGGTGCTGCCGTTGAAGGAGTAGGGTTGTTCGTGGAAGGTCGGATCTTTACGGACGAAATGAACCGAACCGCTGATCAAAGCCCATCCCTTGGGTAACGGTTTGCGGACCTTTGGTGACGACAACTTCGTCAAAGGTGCTGGGGTGGATATAAGAAGTGGGCGGGTCCATGCGGTTGGAACAGCCGCCGTAAACGAACTGGTCGTCTGCATTGATGGCAAGGCGCGAGCCGCCCAAACCTCGGAACAATGGATCGCCCTGAGCTGCCGCCTTTGCGGATGATGCTCATGTTGGGGACAGATTGTAAAAGGTCTGCGCCATCCCCTGCCGGCAGGGGCTGGAGGGTGGCTTTTAGGATTGAATTTGACTGTGTTGGCTTTTTGCTGCTGCGTCCCGGTAACGGTAACGGGGAGAGCTCGGCGGTTTCTTCCGCAACAGGGGCTGCCCATGCTTGACTTAGCGCGGCTGCGAGGGAAGGGAGTAGAAGTGGGTAGTTTTTCATATCAGTTTCTCTATAGAAGGTTTTACGTTAATACTACTTAAGTAGTATATAGGACTAGTTTGCATGTTAAAAGGGGAATTATATTAACATATATCAATAAGAAAGATATGGGCTGTGCAAAAGAAATGCCGTCTGAAACATGACCTGTTTCAGACGGCATTTTTTCTGATGTTTTATTTGTTAAAGAAAATCAGTGTCCACGGCAAAACATATGCCTGCAGGAGGGTCAGAAGGCCGACAATGCTACAGAAAAATCAGGCTGTGTTTCACGGTGAAGCGGAACAGGTTGGATTCCTTGCCCTCCAAGCCTACTGCCGCACAGGCGATGGCGATGGATTGAGGGAAATCATTTTGCCTGTTACGCCGCCGGTTGTATTAGCGGCAACGGTCAGCTCGGGGGTAACGCCGATTTGATGCGCGGTGCTGGCTTGCAGCGAGCTGAATAAGGCATTTGCAGAAGTATCCGAGCCTGTCAGGAATACGCCCAACCATCCGAGGAACGGTGAGAAGAACGGGAATACGGTTCCTGTCGCTGCGAGGATTAAGCGCCAGTATGGATGACAATCCCGAATAGTTTGCTACAAAGGCAAAACCGAGTACCAAACCGATAGACAGGATGGACAGGCGCAGTTCTTTAAGCGTTTCAAAGAAAGTGCCGACGGCTTCGGAAGGTTTCATTTTCAGCAGGGATTGCGGAAACGATGGAAGCAAACAGGATTGCCGTACCGACTGCGCCGAGGAAGTCAATTTTGAATACGGCGGCGTATGGTGTTGGTTCGCTGACGATGGGCGCGGCTTTTTGTACCAAGTTGTGCAGCATCGGCCAGTCGAATTTGATGGTGGCAACGCCCAAAGGCCTCTTTAACGCCTTTAATCGTCCACACGCTGACGAAAACGGTCAGGATGGCAAAAGGCGACCAAGCTTTGATGATTTGTCCGGCAGTGTATTCGCCCGCTTTGCGTTCGGACGGTTTTTCATGCCGTTGAATGTAAAGATTTCTTTAGGCTGCCATTTTCTCAAGAAGGCAGACAGGCAGATCAGGCTGACCAGAGCGGAGGTAACGTCGGGCAGTTCGGGGCCGATGAAGTTGGCAGTAATGAATTGGGTTGTGGCAAGGATACGCCCGCCACCAATACGGCGGGCCAAGTTTGGCGTATGCCGCGCATACCGTCCATCATGGCAACCAGCCAGAAGGGTACGATGACTGACAGGATAGGGAAGTTGGCGGCCTGCTACCTGACCGATATGGTAAGGGTCGAGATTGGACACTTGACCGGCAACCAAGATGGGAATACCCATCGCGCCGAAAGCCACAGGCGCGGTATTGGCAATCAAACACAAACCTGCGGCGTAGAGCGGATTAAAGCCCAAGCCTACCAGCAAAGAGGCGGTAATCGCCACCGGTGCGCCGAAACCTGCCGCACCTTCCAAGAAAGCTCCGAAAGAGAAACCTACCAAGAGCATTTGCAGGCGTTGGTCTTCTGTAATTGAAATAACGGAGGCGCGGATAATATCGAACTGCCCTGTTTTTTTACGGTAATTTTATATAGGAATACGGCGGTAACGATAATCCATGCAATCGGGCCATAAGCCGTAGGCAAAACCAAACAGTGCGGAAGAAACAGCCATGCTTGCCGGCATGCCGAAGCCGAGGATGGCAACACCCAGTGCAATCAGCAGCGTGTAAAGGCCTGCCTGATAGCCTTTGAGTTTCAGGACTGTCAGGGCAGTGAAGAAAAAAATGATGGGCAAGAGGGCTGCGGCTGCTGTCAGATACAGGCTGCCTCCTATTGCCGTGTAGTTTTGAACCCAAGTTTCCATAATTGAGCATCTCCGAAAATATTTTTATGATTAATAATAAAAATTGGTCAAACCAATTAAGATAATACGACGCTACTTTACGAAACTTTTAATATACCAGTCAATATTTTTTTCAATACAAATGATGATTTTTAAAAAGAATATTAATTTTATTCCTTAATAATCAAGATAGTATTTTATTTAAAAAATGTAATTGAATGTAGTTCTGAAGGGGTTGCCATGTTGAGGCCTGTAATGCGGTTGACGGTGGGAGTGTTGTATTATTAGAATTTATGTTTGTTGGTCAGTCCAATTTTATTTATATTTCGGAGAAAGTTTGGCAGAAAACCGATAGAAGGAGAATGCGATTATGAAATTGATAAGGCCGCAGAAAATCAGCGATCAGGTATTGTCGGTATTGGAAGGCCGTATCGTGGAAGGGGTTTACGCGGAAGGGGGCAAGATTCCGCCCGAACGCGTTTTGGCGGAAGAGTTCGGCGTTTCGCGCCCGTCGGTCAGGTCGGCATTGAATGTTTTGGTTGCCCGTCAGGTTTTGGAAGCAAGGCAGGGAGACGGTTATTATGTTTCGGTCAAGCCGCAGCAGGATTTTTGCAAAGTTGGCAGGAGCTTTTGGGCAAACATTCCAATTGGGGAACAGGATGTTTTTGATTTCAGCTGCCACATCGAGGGCTGTATGGCGGCATTGGCGGCAGAACGCCGGACGGATGCCGATTTGAAGCGGATTCGGTTTTGGCTTGAAAAAGTTTGAGGAAGCGTGCGGAAGCGGCAATTTGGAACATCAGAGCGAAGCCGATGTCAGCTTCCATCAGACGATTGCGGATGCGGCGCACAATTTGTTGTTCAGCCATTTGTCGGGCGGTTTGTTGAAAATGCTGTACCGGCAGACGCGCAGCAGCCTTTATTTATCTGAATCAGGAAGAAGATCCGCGTCCGAAACTGATGGCGCAGCACCGTGTATTGTATGAGGCGATATCGAACCGCCGGCCGGGCGAGGCTTCGGAGGCGGCAAAGGCTCATTTGAATTATGTGGCGAGCAGCATATTGAAAGACAGGGAATATCAGAGCCGTAACCGCCACGCGGATACTTTGGCGCAAAATGATTTGAAGCGCGTGCAGGATTGGGCGGTGTGAATGCTGTTCAGACGGCATAGCGCGCCAACAATCGGACAGCCTTTTTATTCAAAGGAACTGGTTTGCGCCCAAACGGAAAATAAGCGGCTTTTTCACTTGCAAACGGATGGAATCGGCCGGGTATCCAAACACAGGAAAAAAAGGTTTGAAATGCCCGGATAGGAAATGCCGTCTGAACAGCATTTGCGGTTCAGACGGCATTTTGTTTGCGTGTTGGTCGCGTTTGCTTAGAAAACCTTGCGCCAACATAGCATCAGCAACTTTGACGAAGCCGGCAATGTTTGCACCATTGACGTAGTTTACTTTGTCGCCGACTTTGCCGTATTTCAGACAGGGATTCGTGGATGCTTTGCATGATGCCGAACAGGCGTTGGTCGACTTCTTCACGAGTCCAAGACAGGCGGATGGCGTTTTGGCTCATTTCAAGCCCGAAGTTGCTACGCCGCCGGCGTTGGAGGCTTTGCCCGGGGCGTAGAGGATGCCCGCTTTGATAAATTGCTCGACCGCGCCCAAAGTCGACGGCATGTTCGCACCTTCGGCAACAACGTAGCAGCCGTTTGCCAACAAGGTTTTGGCGGCTTCTTCATCCAATTCGTTCTGGGTCGCGCAGGGCAGGGCGATTTCGGCAGCGACGCCCCACGGTTTTTGGTTTTCAAAGTATTGCAAACCTTGCTCTTTGGCATAAGTGGCAACGCGTTCGCGGCGGACTTCTTTCAATTCGATCAAGGCGGCGAGTTGCGCTTCGGTCATACCGCTGTCGGGGAAGAGGACGAAGCCGTTGGAGTCGGAAACGGTCAGCACTTTCGCGCCCAGTTGGATGGCTTTTTCGGCGGCGTATTGCGCCACGTTGCCGGAACCGGAAATCAGGACGCGTTTGCCTTCAAAACTATCGTTGCGGGTTTGCAGCATCGCTTGGGCGAAATAGACGCAGCCGTAGCCGGTCGCCTCGGGGCGGATGAGGCTGCCACCCCATTCCAAACCTTTTCCGGTCAGGACGGAAGTGAATTCATTGCGGATTTTTTTGTATTGTCCGAACAGATAGCCGATTTCGCGGCCGCCTACGCCGATGTCGCCGGCCGGAACATCGGTGTCTGCGCCGATGTGGCGGTAGAGTTCGGTCATAAAAGGCTTGGCAGAAGCGCATTACTTCGGCATCGGATTTGCCTTTGGGATCAAAGTCGGAACCGCCTTTGCCGCCGCCCATAGGCAGGGGTAGTCAGCGCGTTTTTTTGAAGACTTGTTCAAAAAGCGAGGAATTTTCAATACGCCCAAATCGACGGTCGGGTGGAAGCGCAGACCGCCTTTGTGAGGACCGATGGCGGAGCTCATTTGAATGCGGTAGCCGCGGTTGACTCGGACTTGACCTTTATCGTCCTGCCAGGTTACGCGGAACATCACGACGCGTTCGGGTTCGACGATGCGTTCCAGCAGGCTTTGCTGGGTGTATTTCGGATTTTTGCCAAAAAACGGATCGAGGCTCATGAAGACTTCTTCAACCGCCTGATGGAACGGTTCTTGATTGGGGTTGCGTTGTTTGAGGTTGGCAAACAAGGTGTTCAAGTCAGTCATTTGGATACTCCTTTTGGTTGATATTGTACTAATGGGAAAAACAAATTTGTAGGTAGCAATATAAACCTATTTTTTTCTGATGCCAAAGCCCGATTTGGCACAAATTGTTGACATTATTTTTTTCCATATTTTCAATGTTTGATGTTTATTGCTGATAATAAACCAATAATCATAAATTAATTTCGCAAATAAAAATATTATTGGAATTTTTATTTCAAGTAATTAAACTAGATTTTTGATTCCAATCAAGGTAATTTTGTTTTTCCATCCGGGTTTTACTGTGGAAAAAGGACTAAAATTGTCAACAATCCTGTCTGACCGTACTCGCGTTTTTTTATCGTCAGGCGGGGCGGCCTGCGCGTTTGTCCGGACTCAGGGCGTTGGCCGGAAATGTTACAATATGCGCCGTTTAATTTGATGAAAGATGATGATGAAGGCTTATTTGGACTTGATGCGCCACGTCCTCGACAACGGTACGGACAAATCAGACCGCACCGGTACGGGCACGCGCTCCGTATTTGGTTATCAGATGCGTTTTGACTTGGGCAAAGGTTTTCCGCTGCTGACGACCAAAAAAAGCTGCATTTGCGCTCGATTATTTATGAACTGCTCTGGTTCCTCAAAGGCGATACCAATATCAAATACCTGAAGGACAACAATGTTTCCATTTGGGACGAGTGGGCGGACGAAAACGGCGATTTAGGCCCGGTTTACGGCTATCAATGGCGCAGCTGGCCCGCGCCCGACGGCAGGCATATCGACCAAATCGCCAACGTGGTGGAACAAATCAAGAAGAATCCGGACTCGCGCCGTCTGATTGTATCGGCATGGAATCCGGCTTTGGTCGATGAGATGGCCTTGCCGCCCCTGCCACGCGCTGTTTCAGTTTTACGTTACTGACGGCAAACTGTCCTGTCAGCTTTACCAGCGCAGCGCGGATATTTTCCTCGGTGTGCCGTTTAATATTGCCAGCTACGCGCTGTTGACGATGATGATGGCGCAAGTGTGCGGATTGGAGGCGGGCGAGTTTGTCCATACGTTTGGCGACGCGCATTTGTACCGCAACCATTTCGAGCAGGCCGCATTGCAGTTGGAACGCGAACCGCGTGCCTTGCCTGTGATGAAAATCAATCCTGAAGTCAAAGATTTGTTTGCCTTCAAGTTTGAAGATTTTGAGTTGGAAGGTTACGACCCTCATCCGCATATCAAGGCGGCAGTATCAGTCTGAGGAGGGTATATGGATAGGGCATTTCGGGCGCAGGCGTTTTTTTGACGGTTGCCGCCGTTGCGGCGGCGGGTGCGGCGGTTTCTTTTTGCCGAATCCTTTTGCCGCCGATGATGAAAAAACGCAACGGGGATGAAAAACGCGATGAAAAATGTGTTTTTTTCTGGAAAGGTGTCGCGCTGGGTTCCGGCGCGGAGCTACGCCTGTTTGGTGTGGACGACAGACAGGCGGCGGATTTGGTCAACAAGGTTTTTGGCGGAAGTGGCGCGTTTGGAAAAAAATGTTCAGCCTTTACCGTGAAGACAGCCTGATCAGCCGCCTGAACCGTGACGGTTATCTGACTTCGCCGCCGGCGGATTTCTTGGAACTGTTGAGCATTTGTCGGGATATGCATACTTTGACCGGAGGGGCATTTGATCCGACAGTTCAGGTTTTGTGGAAACTGTATGCCGATTATTTTGCCGCCCATCCTGATGCGGAAACACCGCCATCGGAAAATAGCGTGAAGGAAGCCTTGAAGCGGGTCGGCTTTGACAAATTGGTGTTTGATGACCGTGAAATCCGTTTTGCCGAAAAAGGGTATGGGTTTGTCCTGAACGGCATCGCGCAAGGCTATATCACGGATAAGGTCGTCGCGTTGCTGAAGGCAAACGGCGTGCCTGCCGCGCTGGTCGATATGGGCGAAATCAGGGGATTTGATACAAACGGCAGGCGGACTTGGAATGTCGGCATCCGCAACCCGGATGACGAAGAAGGCGTGTTGGCGACGGTTGTCATGAAAGACAAGGCGTTTGCCACTTCGGGCGGCTATGGGACGGTGATGGACAAAGCGGGCAGGGTTTACCCATTTGTTCGATCCGCGAACCGGCGTGAGTACGCCGCGTTATAAAAGCATGAGCGTAATGGCGGATGATGCGGCGATTGCCGATGCCTTGTCGACGGCGTTTTCCATTATGGATTTGCCTTTGATACGGTCGGTTGCCGAAAAGCAGGCGGCTTAAAGTTTGGCTGGTCATGCCGGACAATACTTTGAACGAAATAGGCTGAACCAAAAAGTAAAATGCCGTCTGAAACAGTTTCAGACGGCATTTTGATACCACTTGAAGGACTTTTTAGAGAATACCCAAAGAATTGACGAAAACAATAATAATGGCAATCGGGGCGAGGTAGCGCAAGGTATTCAGCCACAGCAGCAGCACTGCCCTGGGGTACGGTGCTGCCCGCGCCGGCATCTTTTAACACAGACTGCCTGTCCTGAATCCAGGCGGTAAAGATGGAAACACTCAAAGCACCAATCGGCATAATGACGGCGGAAATAACATAGTCCCACAAATCAAAAAAATGGTTTTGCCGAAAAATCTTAAACTCACTCCAGATGCCGAAAGACAGTGCGGACGGGATGCCGATAATGAAAAATGGCCGTGCCGATAAGCCAAGTGTGCTTTTTGCGTTTGCGCTCGTCTTGGCGGATGGTTGAGGCAATGACCGTTTCCAACATCGAAAAATGCGGAAGTCAGCGTGGCGAAAAACGACCAGCAGCATGAATACCGCAAACAAAACCGTACCGAACGGCATTTTCATGAACACTGCGGGCAATACGATAAAAATCAATCCCGGCCCCTGGCTCGGTTCAAAAACCGAAGGCGAACACCGCCGGGAAAAATCACCAAACCTGCCAACAGCGAAACCAAGAGGTTCATCCACATAATCGTATGGCCGGAACGGAACATATCCTGATCTTTTCCCAAATACGAAGCGTAGGTGATCATGGCGGAAACGCCGATGCTCAGGGCAAAAACGCCTGTCCCAAAGCCGTAATCATTGTATCGGCTTTAAAGTACGACCAATTCGGTTTGAGCAGGAAAGACACGCCTTCCATTGCACCCGGCAGCGTCAGCGAACGGATTGCCAGCGCAATAAAGAGGATAAACAGCCCCGGCATCAGATAACGGTTTGCCTTTTCAATGCCGTCTGAAATCCCGCCTTTGACCACCCAAACCGTAATCAGCATAAACAGTGCCTGATAGGACAGCGAACCTGCCGGATTGGAAATCGTTGTGCCGAACAGGGCTTCAAAAGTCCGCTCCCGCATGGATTGCCCCCGTAAAACTGTGGACGACATAATTCAATACCCATCCGCCGACCACGCTGTAAAACGACAGCAAAAATAAAGCAGGCGGCAACGCCCATGCGCCCGACCCAAAAGCCATTGCGTACCCGGACGCAGAACCCTGAAGGAATCGACGGCGTTTTGACCGCCGGTGCGCCCGATATAAAACTCGGCAAGCTGGACGGGCAGGGCGACCAAGATAGTAAATATCAAAAACAGCAGGAAAAACACCGCGCCGCCGTTGGTGCCCGCCGTATAAGGGAATTTCAAATCGCGCCCAAAACCGATGGCCGAACCTGCCGCAGCAAGTACGAAACCGATTTTGGACGACCAAGAAGTATGGTTACTCATAAAATTTATTAAGAAATGTGAAGACAGTGCATTGTAACAAAGCACTTGATGCGGCAGACAAGCCGGGGAAGACGCTGCAAAAACTTTGCCAATAGGCTGCGTAATATCGGGGGATATTGGGATTTTCTTATTTTTGAAGGATGGATTTGGGGTGTTTCTTTCCAATGAACGAATATAATTTTGGTGGTTTGTTGCATCAAAGGCTTTTCAGACGGCATATGCCGTCTGAAAGCGGCTTTATATTGCATCCAATAATTTGTCGGCGGTATGGTTGATGGTGAAAACGGTTGGCGACGCATTGATGTCCTGCCGTTGCCAGTGCGTTTTTTTGCTTCGGGGTTTAAGACGAGGGCGTTCGATTTCATCCGCCAAAGATTCAGGAGTCAGCCTGTCCAGCAGAATCCCCGATTGATGATGTGCGATAATTTCCTTTTGCGCGCCCAAAGTATTGGAAATCACCGCCGTTTCGGCAGTACATCGCCTCGCATAATGACAAACCGAATGCCTCAGGGACGAGGCTGGGCAAAACCACGACATCGCTTTGGCGGTAAAACGAAGCAATGTTTTTCGGTAAACCCTTCAAAAAGAAACAAATGGTTCTGCTCCCGAAGCAGATACGTCGCCGCTTCAGGCGGCACATATAATCCGGATGTCCGTGCCCCTGCTAATTTGAGCCTGATTTGAGGATATTTCCGATGCAGTATCACACAGGCTTCAATCAGGTTTTCCAATCCTTTTTTTCCGGACTGATCCTGCCGGCGTAGGCGACGGTAAAAAAACGGCTGTCGGGTTTTTCTTGAGAGGGAGGGAAGCGGCCGGTATCGATACCGTTATGAACAATCCGGTATTTTTCTTTAAAGGGATTGTCGGCGGTTTGCACATCGTAAACCAGACGGGAAACGCAAATAAAGCGGTCGGTGTTTTTCTGTATCAGGCGGTGGTAAAAAATCGGTTTTGTTGGCGACGACATTGTGTTTGACAAATATCAGGCGCATCCCCGGTCAGTTTTTTTCAAAAGTATGGATAAGGCGGCAATTTTTGCCGGTGTGTATCATTAGGTGGGAAATGCGGTTTTTCCGGATAAAGCGGGTAAGTGCGTAGAGCGAAAACAGCCCGTTGAGCGTGTGAAGGCGCGTTGTGAAAACGGAAGAAACTTCGGAAAAGCGCCTGTGCATCAATTCATTATTTTTTTATTGACGACGGTAAACATCGTGCAGCCCCGAAGCCCCAATGCTTTTGAAACATCATAGACATATTGTTCGCCCCCGCCCCAAATTTTGGCAGATACGATATTTAATATCCTGAATTCTTTTTCCATTTAAAATTTTTCCGCCGGATTTGTACAGATAATATAGTTTGACATATTTAATCATCGTGTAATAGCTGTGGTTGACGGACATAATCCAACCCATTTTTCCCATCAAGAAACCCTTTGTTCAGGATATAAATTTTTGAAAAACCCCAAATCGGGACGGAGGATAATGTCCTTTAACGAAACACTACGGGCTTTTCCCTGTTCCCGGTATTTCTCGGCTGAGATGGAAGTATATTTGTTGAACTTTGTTGAAATATTGTTCCCAGTTGTCGTACGTGTAATGGTACATAAAATGTTTCAGACGGCGTTTTGGGGTAGGGGGTCTGTACGGTTTCGTGTACTTTTGCCTTGCACCGAACTGTCTTTTTCGGCATCAGACGGCATACGCTGTCAGGGACGCATCGCGCCGTGTGTGGCGGGATGGTTGAGGGAAAAAGGTTGCGGCGTTCGACAAAAATAGGCGGCATAATCGCCGGTTTGGACAATTTTTGAGATTTCATCAGATAGTTCCGGCGTGCAGCGTTCGTCTGCATCAATCAGGAAAAATCCCATTCTCCGCCTGCCTGTTCGATGGCAAATGTTTTTTTGTGCTCCGAAATCCCCGTTCAAATGCCGTCTGAAGACTTTTGCACCCAAACCCTCGGCAATTTCGGCAGTATTGTCGGTGCTGTGGTCGTCGATAACGATAACTTCTTTATCGAAATGGCAACTTTCAATACATTCCCGAATGTGGCTTGCTTCGTTTTTGGCAACAATCAATACGCTGACTCTTTTCATCATCAAGGTTTCTCAAAGCATTTTGGTTTCACAGGGCGGAAAAAAAGCCCAAACATACGTCTGGGCTTGGGAATTGGTGGGTCCGGTGGGGTTCGAACCCACGACCAAGGGATTATGAGTCCCCTGCTCTAACCCCTGAGCTACAGACCCGTCAAGAGTAGGCGCGTATTGTATAGCATAGCGGTGGGATTGACAAACTTATTTCATCCGATAATTAAGACGCAGTTGCTTCCCCCGAAGGCAAACGATGAGCTGGCGGCAATGCGTTTTTCGGTTTCCCAGCGGCTGCCGCTGCCGGTCAGGTTGATGGCGGGCAGGCCGGGGTCGTTCTGTCCGTCCCAAAGCTGGGGCGGAAGTTTTCCTTCGGGATTGCTTTGCCGGTCGGCAATGCCCCACGCGAACGCGGCTTCGATTGCGCCCGCCGCGCCTAAAGTATGCCCGGTTTGCGGCTTGGTGGACGTGCAGGGCGTATTGTTGCCGAATACTTCTGCAACGGCGCGGCTTTCCATACTGTCGTTGTGGTGCGTCCCGGTGCCGTGCAGATTAATCCAGCCGATGTCTTCGGGCGCAAGGTCTGCGTGCTGCAATGCCGTCTGAAAGGCGAGGATTGCGCCTTGAGCGTCGGGGCGCGGCGTGGAAATATGGTAGGCATCGCTGCTTGCGCCGTAACCCAGAAGCCGCATACCGCCGGAAAAAAATCCGCATCGCGCGTCATGATGAATACGGCTGCGCCTTCGCCGATATTGATGCCGTCGCGGTTGGCGGAAAAGGGGATTGGCAATGTTTGGGGACAAGACTTCAGTGAGGCGAATCCGTTGACGGTCAGCGGCGAGTGTGTCCGCGCCGCCGCAGATGACGGCATCGCACATACCGGCGCGAAGCAGGCGTGCGGCACTGATTAATGCGCGCGCGCCGGAAGTGCAGGCGGTGGAAACGACGTAACGCAGGCCGTTCAGCCCGTAAGCGTCGGCAATGAAATCGGCGGGTGCGTTCATAAGGTGTTGGCATTGGTTGAACGTGAGGCCTTGCCAGGCTTTTCCCTGCACTGCCTGTCGGAACATCAGGGATGTTTTTCGTCCGCGCCGCCGGTGGATGTGCCGATAACGACGGCAATCCGGTTTGCGCCGTACCGCCGTATGGCGGCGCGGATTTGCGGTTCGATTTGTTCGAGCGTGTGCCAAAGCAGCCGGTTGGTGCGGCTGCGGCAGTGTGCGGGCGTGCCGTCTGAAAAGGGGCGCAGGGTTTCTTTTACCATACCGAAGGCAAGGTTTTTGCCGTCAACCCAGTCGGATGAAAAATGTCAGTGCCGGTTTTGGAAGAAGGGGACAGCAGGGCGTCGATGTGGGTGTGCAGGCCGCTGCCCAACGCGCTGGTGAGTGCAGGGCTTCCGAGGTAAACAGGTATGTTCATAATGGTTCAATCGGTGTAACCGACCAGCGGGTTTGGTCGGGAAGGGTAATCAAAAAAATTGCCCGCCGGTATGGTTGACGCACCATATGTCCCGATTGCGGTAGCGGAACAATGTTCCTTCTTTGCAGAAGGATGCGCCGCCGCCTGCCTGTTTGAGGCCGGGATAGGGGGGCGCGGTATTTTCGGCGGTTATCAGCGGGAGCAGTGCGGCAAACAGGCGGCGGGACGGCATATTGGGCATCACGAACCCGTCATTTCTCCAGCCGCCGCTATTGATGGTTTGGCGTGAAACCGGTGCGCCCAATATGTCGGTTTGTACAAACCGGATGCCGTCTTCAAGCTGTTCGGCCGCCAGTATGCCGGTTTGTACCGGTTCTTGCCCCTTATTGTAGCGTTCCCATTTGAACCATTGTACGTCTTCGACAAGACGTGGTTGGGTTTGGGGGACGGGTAGGGTGTATGAGGAGCAGGCGGCGAGCAGTTTTGCGGTCAATAGGGCAAGCAGGGTCGTGGTCGGGCGCATAAGTTCCTTTCAAAAAAATGCCGTCTGAAGCGGAAACGGCGGCAGGGGCGGCTGACGGTTGGGATGTTGCGTATCGGGGGCGGAGTACATCAGCCGTGCCGCCAGCCACAGGTTCAATATGACCCCGATGCCGACGGTCATGCCGAATGCGGCGACGGCCGGTGTGCCGCTGAAGGCAAGTATGGCGAAGGAGATGCCGGTCGTGAGCGCGGCAAGCAGCATACCGCCCAGCCGCGCATCGGTACTGTGTCCGGCATTGAGTACGTAAACGGCATAGTCAATGCCAATGGCGGAAACCAACAGCAATCCGAACATGGCAAACAGGCTGACGGGAATGCCCAGCCAACCCAATACGGCAACAGTGCCGATGGCGGCAACAATGGGGACGGCGAGGATTTTTCCCACCCTGCCGTGCGCCAAACAGCCGCCACAGCAGCAGCCAGGCCAGCAGGTAAGACGACAATTTCAGCCAAGCCGCCTGATTGCGCGTATGGCGGAACAGTTCGTTGAGCCTGCCGCGTTTGTCCGCCCATTTGATTCCCGGAATGGTTTCCGCCGTTTTGCGGACGGTTTCCGGGTCAGTCATACCGTTCAGGCGGATAACCGAGGCATAACGGTGCGGTGCGGCTTCGCCGAGATACAGGGGTTTCCAAGCCTGTGCCAGAGGCAGGGCGATGCCGTCTGAAAGCGTGAGGGCGGGCGTGTCGGCTGCTTGCAGCAGGGGCGGATTTCAGCGTGTCTTCAGGGAATGCCCAGTTTGTGCAGGGCGCGGTAGTTGCCGGGTTTGTCTGCAATGGTGCGCAAATGTTGTTTCAGGCGGTTTTGTTCGGCTGCCGGCAGGATGAACTGATCCAGCGATTGGATACCGTTCAGTTTGCCTTGTCGAATCAGGGGGCGAGGGCGCGGCGCAGTTCGGCATTTTTTTAATAGCAGCGCGTCTTCGCTTGCGGCTTCGGCAACCAGATATTGACCGCTGAAATCGGTTCCGCCCAATGTGCCGATTTTTTTGTATTTGCGACAACAGTCCGGGCGGCATATTCACCCATTGGCGGATGTCGTCGTGCCAGTTGCTGCGCCACAGTCCGACGGCGGCGAAAACCATCAGGAAAAACTGCTGCGGGATAAGTGAAGGACGGGGGAAGTTGTTTTTGGATGTGTTTGCCGAGCGCGGCACCTAAGGCGGCAAAAGGTACGGGTTTTGCCTGATAACGGGCAAACAGGGGCGGTAGCCAGCAGATGGTCGCGCCGAATGCGCCAAGTAGTGAAAAATCCGGAGAAAACGGCAGTTTGTTGTAAAAATCGGCAAAGGTGTGAACCAGAGCAGCGCGTATCCTGAAACGGTAATCAGCAGACTGACGGCAAAGGTGGGCAATACCTGTTTCATCGCCGGTTTCGCCCGCCACGGCGAAAATATCGACGGGGTCAGCCAGTGCAGCGGGAAATCGACCAGCATTCCGATCAGGCTCGTACCGATAACCAGCGTCAGGGCGTGAATATGTCCGAATACCGCCAGAGCTGCCGCCAAGCCCGCTAGCATGCCTGCGGCAGATGGCAGCAGCAGCCAAAAGGTGCGCGCGCTGCGGAAAACCCACAAGATGAGGGGCGACGGTCAGGGTTATGCCGGCAAAACCCATTATCCGGCTTTCTTTTTCTGCATCGGCTTTGGCGGCTGCTGCAAAAAGTGCGCCGCCCCGGTCAGGATTTCGGCGTGCCTGTCGGATGCCAATGTCTGTGTTTTTGGAACAAATGACCCAAGGCATCTTGAGGAAGGGCATTGTCGGGCAGCTTGGCGCGTATCCACACCCAGGTTTTCCCATTGTCTTCGTTGAACAGCATACCGTTTTCAGGGATGCCATTGCAGGCGGGTTTGGGGATTGATTTTTGCCGGTAACGAAACGTCCGAAACCCAGCCAGTCTTCGTCTAAGGGCAGGGGGATACGGCAAACGGGTTGGCGGCATCTTCGGCGCGTTGGCGGAAATAATCGGCGGGTTTTTTTCGGTCAGCAAACGCCGTTGGGCTTCGGGCAGGACGGCTAAACTGATTCTGCCGATGTCTTGGCGGATTTGTGCAAGGTCGGGGCTGATTTGGCTGTTTACTTCGGAAAATATCCCGCTTTGCCGCCACAAGCCGGCGATTTCCGATGCCGTCTGAAATGCGGTTTCGGGTCGGGGGCTGCCCGCCAGCAGGATGATTTGGCTGTTGATTTGCGCGTCGCCGGCGCGTTCCGCCGCCTGCAAAACGGCATCTTGGCTGCTCTTGGGCAGCAGCTCGGTTAAATCGGTTTTGCAGCCAATCGCGCGTTGTGATGTTGTAACAGACAAAGACGGCAAGTGCAGACATCAGCAGGGTGTAAATCAGGCGGGTCATAGCGGTTCGGACGGTGTCAGAGTGATTGTTTGGCAAATTCGTCCAGAGGGTTGCCGACGCTGATGCCGTTAAACTGCATATCGGTTTTGTCGCCTTGTTTTTCGTGCAGTTCGATGCGGCGGACGACGTTGTCCCCGCTGATGTCGATATGGTTGAAGATTTGTTTCATCAGCAGGGGTTTTCGGTGTGAGTTGCAGCGTCCATTTTTGCGCCGACCCTTCGAGTTTCAGGTCAAACTGTTTTTTTCCAGCCCTTGCGTATCGCCGCCGATCAGGTCGAGAAAGAGTTTGATTTGCCTGCTTTGTCCGGAAAATTTTTCCGGTATCGGGCATTATCCAGCCTTTTGCCGTTCCATTGGCTGATGCCGTCTGAACGGACGCGCAGGGTGGCGGCAAACGGTTTTTGCATCTGCCAGAGCAGTCCGTGTTTGGGCATCAATACGAATTTTTCCGGGTTGCAGCCATCGGTTTGGATAGGGATTTCAGATGGCGGTATTGGATAAAGCTGCCTTGGATGTTGTCGGGTTTTTGCAGTATCCGGGCCAGTTCGGCAGTGGAAAATGCCGAGGCGGAAAGGGCGGTTGCGGCAAGGAGTGCGGCAAGCAGGTGTTTTTTTCATGGTTGTCTGTTGGTGTGGCAAGAATGGGTAAAAATGCCGTCTGAAAGCGGACAGCGGTTTATGCGGCTTGAAAAGTCGGATGACTCCGTATGGCTTCGAGCCAGCTTTCCGGCGTTTGGAACTGTATTTCTCGGTTTCCAGGGATACTGCCGCCTGTGTGGTCGATGCGCGGGTCAGTTTTTCGCCGGTTTGCTCATCGGACAAAGTGTAGTCGATACGCAGGCAAGTGTCGATTTCGACGATTGCCATATCGATGCGGATGGTTTGTCCGAACCGTGCGGGGCGTATGTATTTCAAGTCCATTTTGACGATGGGCCAACTGAAGCCGCGCCTGCCCATTTCATCGTAGCCGTAGCCTATGCTGTCGAGGAAGGCGCAGCGTGCGACTTCGAGGTATTTGACGTAGTTGCCGTGCCAGACGATCCGCATCGGATCGACATCGAAAAATGGAACTTGGATGATGTGGCTGTGGCGGCAGAAAATGTGTTTTTGTTCATCAGGGATGGTGCTCCGTGTGCCAAAAAGTCGTAAAAAAATTGAACCATTGCAGCGGATTCAGACGGCATTCTTCTTCTAAAAATGCGGGCGAAATGTTGCGCGGATTCTTTGATTTTTTTGCGTGCGTTCCACCCGCGTCCAATCCGATGTGTCGGTCATAGGGCGAAGTTTCAGGCGGTAGCGTCCGTCCTGTTTGATGCAAAACAGCGCGTTGACCTTTGGTTTTCAGCAGCGATGCCAGAATCCACGCCCCTTGGGGTATTTCGGTACGGTGTTGCAAAAATCGACGGTTACGGTTTTTTTCGCCCCGGACGGAATGCGGTCGGCGGCGATTGCCAACCATTCCCCTGCTTCAATGCGCCGGTTAAGCGTCATCATCAGCGATGCGTCCAAGTCGCTTACCTGTATCAGTTGGATTTTTGTCCGCGCCCGCCTGTTGCAGGGCTTCGTTGAACATTTGTGCGTGGCGGCTGTGTACGAGGACGTTGAGTTTGAAATTCCGGTGGTGGGAAACCAGTGCGCGGCAGATTTCCGTATTACCCAAGTGCGAACAGGCAAAAATCTGCCCGCGCCCGTTTTGATACATAGCGGCGGTCAGGTTGTCGGGGTCTTCGATAATCAAGTCTTCGTAACGTATTTTATGCTGCCATACGGCAAACCGGTCGCAAACGGCTTCGCCGAATGCCAAAAACTGCGCGAATATGCGGTTTTCAGACGGCATAGCGTCGGGAAAGGTATGCCGCAGGCGGTTTTGGTAGGTATGGAGGTTTTTTTCCGCGCACGGGGCGAGGTCAGGTAGAAATATAGGACGACAAACCAAATACACGGTTTCATCAGAAAAGGGGGCAGATAACGGACAATCACCGCCGTCAGCTTGAGGAACAGGTGGTTGCCGCGTTCGTTTTGTTCCGCCCAGTGTCGGGATGCGCCGTTCATCGGAATGCGCCTTTCAAGATGCGCCAACGCCATTTGAGCATACCGAAAAACAGCCGTGTGTGCATTTGGCTGATAAGGATGTTGTCGGCAAGGGCGCGGAAGTGGGAAATGCCGTCTGCGGCGTAACGGACGGGTGTGGGTATCCACACGGTTTTGATGCCGCGCCAATATAGCCGGATCAGGATTTCGATATCGAAGTCCATACGGTTGCCGATGTATTCTCCGCGTATGACCGCCAACGCAGGCGGCAACGGATAAAGGCGGAAGCCGCACATACCGTCTTTAATATCGGACGACCAGGTATGAACCATATTCCAAAAGTCGGTAATTTTGCGCCCGTACAATCGGGATTTGGGCGCGTCGCCGCCGTATTGCGGCTGACCGCAGATGAGGGCTTCGGGATTGAGTTGCGCGGCACGGACGAACTTTGGCACGTCGTCCAAACAGTGTTGCCCGTCGGCGTCGATTTGCAGGACGTGGCTGTATCCCAGCTCCGCCGCCGCCTCGAAACCCGTGCGTACTGCCGCGCCTTTGCCGCCGTTGCTTGTGCGGCGGATGACGCGGATGCCGTCTGAAGCCAGATTTTCTAAAACGGGTATGCAGTCGGGACGCGAGCAGTCGTCCACGACCAACACGTCCAAGCCGTGGGCGCGCAGACCGCGTGCAACCGTGCCGACGGTTGTCGGGTGGTTGTAATGGGGGATGAGGGCGAGGATGTTCATATTTATATCAAGGTAAGGCTGTAATCTTATTGCCTTTGCGAAGGCGGTTCATCGTTCTTCCCTTGCGGTTGGGTTGGGGCCGTCCTGCGGCGTGTCGAATACCAGTTTCCCCGAGGCGCAGGCGGCATCCTGTTTTTGGATTTTAAATGACAGTTTGTTTTTATCGGCATCGTATCCGAGTTCTACGGAAATGTCGTCATACGGGCGGATAAACTGTTGGTATTTCAGGTTTTCGATGCGGATAATGTTTTGCCTGCCGAAGGGGATGCCGTGCGGCGAGCTGGCGTATCCATTCCAATTCGACTGCGCCGGGGACGAGTGGGAAGGTGGAAAAATGTCCGCCGAAATAGGGTAAATCCGGCGGTACGCGTGTTTGATAGCGCAACCGGTTTCCTTCGGGCGGCAAGGTGTGCCATTGCGGCGCGGCGGGTTCTGCCAATGCCGTCTGAAAGTCCGCTGCGGTAATTTTTCCCTTGTCCGTTGCGCGGCAGACGGTCTGTAAAACGCCAGTAGCGCGGAAGGGCGGCCGTGTCTTGCGTTTGGGCAAGGTGTTGCTTGAGTGCGGCGATAACGGCGGTGCGCCCCTGTTCCAGCCACGCCGTGATGCCTTCCGTATCGAGTGCCGCCCAAACGGCAATGCGCCCGTGTTTCGGATGGAGGGCGCAATGTGCGTCGGCAATCCAGGGGTGTTTCAGCAATTCGTGTTCGATTTGGTTGAGCGAAATGCGTTTGTCTGCCAATTTGATTATCCTGTCCTGCCTGCCCAGCAGGGCAAAACCGTCTTCGTGTGTTTCGATGCAGTCGGCAATGTATTGCACGCCGTTTGTCCACGGCGAAGAGATTTCCACCGATTTGCCGGTATTGCGGACGGCAACATCGGGAAATGGCTGCCACAAGCTTTGTTTTTTTGGCGGGATGCAATGATGCCGGTTTCCGTACTGCCGTAAACTTCATAAGGGCGTACCGCATATTGTTCCAACAGGGCGGCGGTTTCCGGTGGGAGTTCCCCACCTGCGGAAACGATGCCGGCCATCCTTCCGTTTAACGCCGCCCAATCCCGATTTTCGCCGAAACGGTTGAGCAGGGCGGGGCTGGCAATCCAGACATTTTGATAATCGGACGGCACGTTCAGGCTTGCCGACAGCAGCAGTTCGGGATAGGCGTTTTGCCTGCGGATCATCGTCCACCCCGTCAGCAGCGGAAGCGCGAAGCGGAAGGTCAGTCCGTACATATGTTGCGGCGATACGCTGCCGAGGACGGCGGTTTTGCCGCGTCCGAATGGGATTGCCGCAGCCAGCGCGCGGGCTTCCGATTCGATTTGCGCGGCGGTTTTGACGATTGTTTTGGCTTCCCCGCCGGAACCCGAAGTACGCAAATGCACTTCTGATTCGGGCAGGATGTCCAATGCTTTCGGTATGCGGCTTTCAGATGGCATACCGCCGCAAGGATCCAGTATTTGCCAAACGCGGATGCCGTCTGAAACAATATCGGTGTCGGTCAGCAGGATTTGTGCGGATTTCGCCCAAGTCAGGTTTCCGGGCGCGGTATTCGGCAGCAGCAGGGCTTTGCCGCCGCTATTCCAAACGGCAAGCAATGCGGCTGCGAACAGCGCGGCATCGTCAAACCACAATGCTGCCGAACGGATGTTGTTTTGCGTTAATTTTAACGACAGGGCGTGTACCGTGCGTATAAAATCGGCGCGGGTCCACAGCGGGTCGAGGGCAATCGGCGTATTGTCGGAGAAGTTGATGTCAAACATTCGGGTCATATATTCCAAATGGCAGAACGGAGGGTGTCGTGCCGGATGATAAAACAGTATTGCAGTGCCGCCTTGCCGATGCGTCGGCGGCTGCCGCCTATCGGGAATCCTGTCTGGACGATGCGGACAGGGGCGCGCCTGCTGCGCGCGCCGGAATTGGCAGGGCGGACGGATTGGCGGGTCAGCCGCTTCCTGAAGCAGCAGGGCGGCAAGATATGTTCGCTTTTCGCACAGCAAAGGGCGGGCGGCGGTTTTGGTCTGCGGCGGCGGCACGGTTTTGCGGTGTCGATATTGAAACGATCCGTCCGCGCAATTTTCAGGCACTTGCCGAATGGGTTTTGTTCCCCTGAAGAACGGGTTTTTTTGGCACGTTCCGGTTGGCAGGCAGAGGCTTTTTACCGCCTGTGGTGTATCAAGGAAGCACTGCTCAAAGCCTGCGGTTTGGGTTTTCCGCAAGATATGGCGAAAGTCGGTTATCTGACCGACGGTTCGGCAGTTTGCGGCTTGCGTGCGGATGGCGGAACCGGTTGGCACGCCGTCAGCGCAATCTGGTGCGGCGACGCGGTTGTCGCCTGCGTGTGGCGCGGAGCTGCCGAATTGGCGTGGCAATATTGCGGAACGGATGCCGTCCGGACGGTTTGCTATATCGAGCGGATAGGCGGCAAGGAAGTCTGAAAGGGCAGTTTGTTGTTTTATTCCGTTTTAAATCAATATGATGTAATCGGATTGTACGGCTTTTATCCGTTTTTCCAACGTTTGAACACCAGTGAAGTGTTCACGCCGCCGAAGGCGAAATTGTTGCTCATCACATAATCCGTTTCGATTTCACGGCCGCCGCTTAAAAATATAGTCTACCTTGCCGCAGCGCGGATCGATGTTGTTTAAATTTAGGGTAGGCGCAAACCAGCCGCCGTTCATCATTTCAATCGAGAACCACGCTTCCAGCGCGCCGCACGCGCCGAGGGTGTGCCCCAAATAGCTTTTTGCGAACTGATGGGCACAAATCCGAACACGGCTTCAGTCGCCAGCGTTTCGGCGATGTCACCTTTTTCGGTTGCTGTGCCGTGCCCGTTTACATAGCCGATTTTATCGGGCGTAATACCTGCATCTTGCAGTGCAAGTTCCATACATTTCTGCATAGTTTCTTTTTGCGGCTGGGTAACGTGGCTGCCGTCGCTGTTGGCCCCGTAGCCGACGAGTTCGGCGTAAATTTTCGCACCGCGCCGTTTGGCGTGTTCCAACTCTTCCAGCACAAAAAAATCCCCGCACCTTCGCCGATGACCAGACCGTCGCGGTTCGCATCGTATGGGCGCGGGGTTTCTTCCAGTTCTCCGTTGCGGCGGCTGGCGGCATAAAGCGAGTCGAAAACATAAACTTCGGACGGACAAAATTCTTCGCCGCCGCCCGCCAGCATCATATCGGTCAGACCGTATTTGATGGCTTCGTAGGCATAACCTATGCCTTGGCTGCCGGACGAACACGCGCTCGATGTCGGGATGATGCGCCCTTTCAGCCCGAAAAAGATGCCGATATTGGCGGCGGTGGTGTGCGGCATCATACGCACATAGGTGTTGGCGCTGAAGTTGCGCGACGTGCCGGTCAGCAACAATTCGCCCACATCGCCGATGTCTTTGGTGCTGCCGCTGGAAGAGCCGCAGGCAACGCCCATCCGTCCGTCGGTAATGCTTTCGTCCCCGAGCAAACCGGCATCCGCCAGCGCCTGCTCCGCCGCATCGACGCACAAATACGACACGCGCCCCATACTCCTGAGCTGCTTGCGCGTCCAATGTTTCGGCGGCGCGTAATTTTCAATCGGCGCACCCAGTTGCGCTTCCAATTCGGGGAAACGTTCGTGCCAATCCATGTATTTGACGGCGTTTTTCGGCTTTGAATGCTGCCTGTATGCTTTTGCCAATCACGGCCGAAGGCGGTAATGCCGCCTATGCCCGTTACTGCGACCCTTCTGGTATTCAACACAAACCTCCGTTCACCGCAATCACCTGGCGCGTGATGTACGCCGCTTTTTCATCCATCAAAAGCGCACCGCGTGCGCCACTTCTTCCGGCAGCCCCATACGCGCTGCGGGGACGGCTTTCAAAAATTTCTCCGACGGGTACGTTTTCATCGACAATCTCCGTATCGATCAAACCCGGCGCCACGCAGTTGACGGTGATTTTGCGTTTCGCCAGTTCGACCGCCAAGGCTTTTTGCCGCGCCGATAATGCCCGCTTTGGACGCGCTGTAATTGACCTGCCCGCGGTTGCCCGTCAAACCGGATACCGATGCCATGCACACAATCCGTCCGGCTTTGCGGCGGCGTATCATCGGCATAACCAGCGGATGCAATACATTGTAAAAACCGTCCAAATTAGTCCGCAGCACCACATCCCAATCGTCGTCTGAAAACGCGGGAAGGCGTTGTCGCGCGTCAGTCCGGCGTTCAACACCACGCCGTAATACGCGCCGTTTGCTTCGATGTCGGCGGTCAGAATCTCGCGGCAGGCTTCGCGGTCGGACACGTCAAACTGCAACACGCGCGCATTTCTGCCCAAAGCGCGGATTTCTTCCGCCACGGCTTCGGCTTCGTCGCGGCGGCTGCGGCAGTGGACGGCGATATCAAAAGCCGTCCTCCGCCAAACCGAGTGCAGCGGCTTTGCCTATGCCCCTGTTGGAGCCGGTAATCAGGACGGTTTCGGTCATCATTGTTCTCCGTATGTGTGTGCCTGTTCAGACGGCATTAAGTTGTTTTGGCAGGGTGTTCGGGGCTGTACACGTTGAGTGAGGCGCGCGCCAAAAATGCCGTCTGAAGGGAGTGTTTCGGACGAAGTTTCCGGCGCGTCCGTCCAACGCAGTTCGCAGTCGAACACGCCCATTCCCCCGGCATCCTGAATAGACATATGCGCCGTTGCCAGCAGATGCGTGCCGACAGGGACGGATTGGGCGAAGATTTCAAGTTTGCGCGTGCCGAGCAGGAAGCCAAAGCCGAACCGGTTGCGCGTTTTTTTCGGGCTTGGATGCCGGGCATATGCGCCGACAGCCTGCGCCATCAGTTCGATAAATGCCGTGTAGGGTAGTATGCCGCCGGCCAGCAGGATGTGGTCGGGTTTTATCTGCGCCCCTGCTTCGACAAAATCATCGCCGTATCGGGTAATGCGGTCTATCAGAACCATACGCCCGCTGTGCGGCAGCAGGGAGGCGGTGTCGGTAATCGGGCATTCTGGCAGTGTGTCCATATATTGCGGCGGCAGGCTGGCAAATACGGACATTATAATGATAAATGTAAATTCAGGCTAATTCTGGCGGTTTGCCGAGGGGCGGCGTTGTCGGAGAAAGGGGGTGGAGATGCGTTTGAATTTCGGCATTGTCAGGGGATAGGCTTTGGTTAGAATGCGGCACAGTGTAAATTTTTGAAAGAAACTATGCCGCCGATTGTTGCCGGTTCCACTTCGACATCGCCGACTGGCGGGTTTCGGGCAGCAAAATGCGCGATATGGCGCAGTGGGCAAAATGGGCGGAATGTCCGGATTTTGTCGACGGTTTGCCCGATGTCAGGCCGGAATTGCCGTTCCTGCCCGCTATGCAGCGCCGCCGTTTGAGTAAGGCGGCGCGTTTGGTATGCGACGCGGCTTGGGACATTGCCTCCACCCATCCCGGCAGTCCGGTAGTTTATGCCTCGCACGACGGGGAAATGGCGCGCAGTTTCGATTTGTGGTTGGAACTGTTGAAATCGCATACCGTGTCGCCGACTTCGTTCGGTTTTGTCGGTGCACAATGCAACGGCGGGGCAATGGTCGATATTGCGTCAGGATATGAGCGAGCAGACGGCATTGGCCGTGTGTGCCGACGGTGTGGAGACGGCTTTTGGCGGAAGCGGTGTCCCTGTTGGAAGAGGGATGCGGGTCGGTTTTGGTTTTGGTGGCGGACGATCCGCTGCCGGAAGGATATACCGTATCGGCAACGCGCGCGCCGTTTGCTTATGCTTTGGCGATGGTTCTGACCAAAGGGACGCGTTACAGCCTGACTTTGTCTGCTTCGGACGATATGCCGTCTGAAGCCGGTATGCTGCCCGAGGCATATTGGAGCGGTTTGGAATGGGTGCGTTTTTCTGCTGAACGGCAGTCGGGAATGCCGCCGGGTATATCGCAATCGTGAATGGCTGTGGCAGCGGAATGGATAAATTGGATTATTGCCGCCGTTTTTTTGGCGACTTGGTTAGGATTTGTGATTTTCGGTGTCGGCGGCATTATGATGAAATTGGTTTTGCTGCCTTACACTTTAAACGGCACTTCAAGGTCTGTCGCCCGCCAATTGGTGGCGCGCCGGATTATCGGAACATCTTGGCGTTTGTTTGTCGCTTATCTGAAATGGTCGGGCGTGTTGGAGGTATCGTTCAGGGGTGTTGAAAAACTCAACCGCCCGGGACAGTTGATTTTGGCAAACCATCCGTCTTTGCTGGATGTGGTGCTGCTTGTCGGCCATGTGCCCGAAATGAACTGCATCGTGAAAAAAAGATTTTGCAGCATAATCCTGCAATGAGCAGCCAGATTAAAGGTGCGGGCTATATTCCGAACGAAGAGTCGGAAGCAATGCTGGAAACGGTAAAGGCAGTTTTTGACAGCGGGCAGAGCCTGCTGGTGTTCCCCGAAGGAACGAGAACGGGGTGGGACGGACAAGTAAAAATGCACCGGGGCGCGGTTTCTTTGGGACTGCGCTATGCTGAAGTGATTACACCTGTATGTATCAAAATGAATCCGCCCAATTTTAAAAAAGGACAGCCGTGGTACCGAATTCCTTCGAAACGGATACGGTATGAAATTACCGTCGGAGACGACATCCTCCCCAAGACTGGCTCGTCGAGAAACCGTTGCCGATTGCGGCGCGGCGGCTGAATGAATATCTGCAGGACTATTTTACAAGGAAAACCATATGAACGACTTGGAAAACCAAATCAAACAACTGATTATCGACAGTTTGGCTTTGGAGGATATAACCGCCGCCGACATCGGCAGCGAAGACGCGCTGTTCGGCGACGAAGGGCTGGGACTGGATTCCGTCGATGCGCTGGAATTGGGCTTGGCGGTGCAAAAACATTTCGGTTTCCGATTGGACGGCGAGCAGGAGAACTTGCGCGAACATTTTGCCAATGTCAAAACACTCGCCGCCTTTGTCAAAAAGCCGTCAAGCATAAGGATGAAACATATGACCGAACAAGAAATCTACCGGTTGTTGAGCGATACCCTGACCGAGTTGTTTGAAATCGAACCAGAACGGGTTACGCCCGATACCAACCTTTACGAAGATTTGGAAATCGACAGCATCGATGCCATCGACCTGATCGACCGCATCAAGCGCGAAACCGGCCGCAAGCTGCAGGCTGAAGATTTCCGCAATGTCCGCACCGTCAACGACGTGGTACAGGCGGTATTGAAGATTCAGGCGGGGTAGGCGGCATCTCTGATTATTTTTTTCAGACGGCATATTATTATCGGATGCCGTCTGAAAAAACATTTGTGCGATTCAAAATGAAACCCGGTTTTTTTCGGACATATTTTTTTCTGACCGTATTAAGCATTGCCTATCCGGCTTTATGGTATTACGGCAGGGAGGCGGGCTGGTTTGTTTGGCTGGCGGCGGCGATGTGCGGGTTGTGGCTGCTGCGCGCCCTGACTGCCAAACTGCCCCAACAGCGTTATACTGCTTTGTTTATTACACTGTTTTTTTGCCGCAGTATTGGTGTTCGGGCGGCATGATTCGATGTATTGGTATCCCGTCCTCGTCAATCTGATGATGTTGGCGGTGTTTGGGGAAGCCTGTTTGCCGGACAGACGGTCATAGAAAGGCTCGCGCGGCTGCAACAGCCCGACCTGCCTGAAAAAGCCGTGCGCTATACCCGCCGGGTAACGCAGGTTTGGTGCGTATTTTTTTATAATCAACGGGACGCTTGCCGCTTTGTTGGCCCGGTTGAGGGCGATATGATTGGTGGGCGGTTTATACAGGCGTGATTGCTTATGTATTGATGGGGATGCTGTTTGCCGGCGAATGGCTTTACCGCAAACTCGTTTTGAAAGTCTGAAACCTTATGTACACTTGCACTTCCTGCGGCGAAAACCACGAAGAAATGCCCGCAATCGGCTTTACCGCCCCTATCCCTATAATCAACTCAGTGAAGAAGAACGCATTGCTTATCAAGCGGAATGTGATTCTGATTTCTGCATCATCCGCTATCCCGACCAAACCGACCGTTTTATCCGCGCGGTGCTGCCTATTCCGATTATCGGGCATCAGGAAACGCTGGAATACGGCGTGTGGGTGTCCGTCAGCGAAAAGAGTTTTAACGACTATCAAAGCCACTTTCACGACAATCCGGAAAATGCCGTTTATTTCGGGATGATCTGCAACCGGCTGCCCCCTTTACGAATCCGACACCTTCGGTTTGCATTGCAATGTCGTTACCCAACCCGATGGTCAACGTCCTTTGCTGCAACTTCATCAAAGCGGCGGACATCCGCTGGTACACGACTTTTATCACGGCATAGAATATGCCGAAGCGCAGGCAAGGATAGGGGCGGTATCCGAATCGGATTATTCAGGATAAAAAGGACAAAAAGGATAAACATGAAATACAAAGACCTGCGCGACTTCATCGCCATGCTCGAGCAGCAGGGCAAACTCAAGCGCGTCGCCCACCCCGTTTCTCCACATTTGGAAATGACCGAAATCGCCGACCGCGTGTTGCGCGCCGAAGGGTCGGCATTGTTGTTTGAAAACCCGATTAAGCCTGACGGTACACGTTATGATTATCCCGTGTTGGCGAACCTGTTTGGCACGCCCGAACGCGTGGCGATGGGCATGGGGGCGGACAGCGTGTCCAAGCTGCGTGAAATCGGGCAGACGCTGGCGTATTTGAAAGAACCCGAACCGCCCAAAGGCATTAAAGACGCGTTTTCCAAACTGCCGCTGTTGAAAGACATTTGGAGCATGGCGCCGAACGTGGTGAAAAACGCGCCGTGTCAGGAAATCGTGTGGGAAGGTGAAGACGTTGATTTATATAAACTTCCGATTCAGCATTGCTGGCCGGAAGACGTTGCGCCGCTGGTCACATGGGGCTTGACCGTCACGCGCGGACCAAACAAAAAACGCCAAAATCTCGGCATTTACCGCCAGCAATTAATCGGCAAAAACAAGCTGATTATGCGCTGGCTGTCGCATCGCGGTGGCGCGTTGGATTATCAGGAATTCCGCAAACTCAATCCCGATACGCCGTATCCCGTCGCCGTCGTGCTCGGCTGCGACCCTGCCACCATTTTGGGCGCGGTAACGCCTGTTCCCGATACCTTGAGCGAATACCAGTTTGCCGGACTGCTGCGCGGTTCGCGGACGGAGCTGGTGAAATGTATCGGCAACGATTTGCAAGTGCCCGCCCGTGCCGAAATCGTACTGGAAGGCGTCATTCATCCGAACGAAACCGCGTTGGAAGGCCCATACGGCGACCACACGGGCTATTACAACGAGCAGGATCATTTCCCCGTGTTTACGGTCGAACGCATCACCATGCGTGAAAACCCGATTTACCACTCCACCTACACGGGCAAACCGCCCGATGAACCCGCCGTTTTGGGCGTGGCGTTAAACGAAGTGTTCGTACCGCTTTTGCAAAAGCAGTTCCCCGAAATCACCGATTTTTACCTGCCGCCCGAAGGCTGCTCCTACCGCATGGCGGTGGTCAGCATGAAAAAACAGTACGCCGGACACGCCAAGCGCGTGATGATGGGCTGCTGGTCGTTCCTGCGCCAGTTTATGTACACCAAATTCATCATCGTGGTGGATGACGATGTGAACGTGCGCGACTGGAAAGAAGTCATCTGGGCGGTAACCACGCGCATGGACCCAGTACGCGATACCGTTTTTAGTGGAAAAACACGCCCATCGATTATCTTGACTTCGCCAGCCCCGTTAGCGGACTCGGCGGCAAAATGGGTTTGGATGCGACCAACAAATGGCCGGGCGAAACCGACCGCGAATGGGGACGGGTGATTAAAAAAAGACCCTGCGGTTACAGCGAAGATTGATGAGATTTGGGGGAACTCGGCTTATAGTAGATTCAAATAGGATTCCTCGTGTCGTCATTCCCGCGCTGGCGAGAATGATGATAACTGAGTATTTTTTTATTTTTAAATCAATATATTGAAAGTTAGTTTGATACGCAATGCCGCCCTACGGTTGCAGGGCGGCATTGCTATGCCGCTCGTTTGGATTTTCAGACGGCATTTGTGTATTGCCCTGTGGTTTTGTGTTGGGATGGCAATTTCGAGGGCAGCCGATGCCGTCTGAAAGGCGATTGTCTGGCGGGACAGACGCGTTCTGTTTGTCTGTTTGGAAACGGTTGGGAAAGGCGTATGTTGGCGGATTTGTTGGGCGTAGTGGCTGGGCTTTTTTTGCGGCAAGCTGCGATTTTGTCCGTTACGGATTGCGGCGGCTGAAAAATCCTGTACCACGCCTGGAAACGAGGCGGCTGGCGAAATGTACGGCGCGTGTCGCTGCGGCGGAAGATGGCGGTTTCGGTATGAGTCGGTGTTCGCCGCACTGCTTGCGGCGGCGTTGATATTCGGCCGGTGGCTGGTTTTTGTCGGTTGGGCCGGTTTTTAGGATGGCATGAGGAGAAGACACATGGACGAACTGTTCAAATGGGCGGTCAGGATTTTGGCGGAGGTGGCGGACTGGATACTCGAGCTGATGTGTTCGGCATTCCCGTTTGCGGAACCAAGCCGTTTTTTTCCATCGGACCGCACGTATCGTTGTGCCGGTTTTGAGCTTGGGTCTGTTTCGTGTCGAAGATTATGGAAACACGGAATGTTTGGACTGGCGGACGTTTTCTGCCGATATGGGCGAATCGATAGGCGGTTGGTTTTTGGTTCGCGTTCTTGTTTGCCTTTTTCAGTATGGGCAGCCTATGCCCTGCCGTGAAATATAACCGACATACTTTGTTTTTGATGCGGCAACGAAAAATCGCTGCGGTTTGACGAAAATACAAATGGCGGCATTGCCAGCCGACACCAAACCAAACAGATGTGGGGCTTGTGTTTCCGATGTGGTAAGGCCGGTCGGAAAGGTCATGCCGTCTGAAGCGCGGGGGGCGTTTCAGACGGCATTTTTGTACGCAGGGTATTTACGGTTCTTTAGGTTTGAGCCACTGCCATTGTTCCAGCAGGGTATCTTCGAGGATTTTCTGTTTCTCTTTGCGCGAATTGATGCCGCCGGTCAGCCTGCCGTAATCGACGGTAATGGATGGCTTGTCCACGGTACCGGTGATTTTCAGGGAATCGGTTTGTTTTTTTCGGATGGACGGCGTTGCGGATAAGGACATCTTCAGACAATTCCTGCGTATCCAGATTGGTATAGCCGTTGCTGGTAACATAGAGGCTGTCGGAGAAGAGTTCGGTATCGATGTGGCGGCTGATGCCGTCTGAAATTTCGCTGTTGAGCGTGAATCGGTGGAAGGGTGTGCTGGGTACGGCATTGTCGGCAGTTTTGCCCGAAATGCCGTTTTTTTCAGGATATTGTCCATGTCGATACCGTGCCACGCGCCATTGGAAATATTCAGCGACAGGCTGCCTTGAAGCGAGCGGATAAGCTCTTTTCGGGTTTCGCCGCTCGCGGTCAGGTCGATGACCGCATCGCCGTTGCCGCTGAAGCTGTGGAAGCCGAACAGGTCTTGCAGCAGCGGTTGGATTTGGATGTTGCTTGCATTCTGTTGCAGGCGGTAAGTGGCGGGGCGAGTGTTGGCGATGCTGATGCCGCCTTCGGTATGGCCGCCGTAAAGCCCTGACTTGAAACGGCTGAGCGCGATATGGCCTTTGTCGGCATGGAGATAGGGTTTCCATATCGTCCAGTTGCAGGCCGGGAAGTTGGACATTGCCGATTTTAAGGTGGGCCTCGATATCTCCGGACAGCCTGCCGAGGGGTGTCGGGAAATATTTTGCCGTTTTGTTGCCGCACGTCGTCAAGATAGGGGTCAGGTTCAATTTTTGCAGTGCGACGGCGGCTTCCAGGTGCGGTGCGTCTTCATGTGTGTATCTGAATTTCGCGGCAACGGTTTGGCGGTCGAACGAACCGTTGAGTTCGGCATGCCACTGATGAAGGTTTTTTTATGGACATCGAACCGTCGAGCTGGCTGATGAAACGGGGTTGCGGCAGGCGGTTGACGGTATCCTGAAGGGTTGATACATGCAGGCGCGGTGCCTCCAGACCGTTATTCCGGCTCCAAACCAATGGCGAGCCGAGGGAAAAAGTTGGTTTGAAGGCGGGGTGTTTTGACGTTGCCGGAGATTTCGGCGTTGCCGATGTTGCCGATGCCGGAGTGCAGGTTGGCCTTATCGAGTTTGAACGATCCGCCCCATTGGAAATTCCGTCGTCGGCGGTAGCGGTAAATGTCCCGTTGACGGTTTCAATTTTAATGCTGTTGTTCCTGAGTGCCAGCGTAGGGATTTGGGCGGTTAGGTGGAGGTTGCGGAAGGCGGTGTCGGCACGCAGGCTGAGGTTGGCCGCATCCGGTCCGCCGGCGTTAAAACGGATAGTGGGGTTGCCGGTGGTGGAAACGGTAATGCCGTGCCCGTTTAGGGCGGTCTCGGCTTCGAAATGGAACGGTGAGATTTCGGGCGGATTGATGCCGTCTGAAATGAAAAAGCCCTTTTGCTTTTCCATGAGGCAGACAGGTTTTCGCCGGTCAGTATGCCCGAACTTTCAAACTGTTGTCCCGATGAAACGGGGATTGCAGGTTGAGGCGGACTTCCTTCAGGGTAAACCGCTCTTGCAGGAAGTCGAGGTGGACGGTGCTGTTTTCGATAATGATGCGGTTTACCGAGGCTTTGCGTTTTGGGTTGTCGATTAGGTCTTGGATGTTCCAAACGCCTTTCCCGTCGCGCGTCAGGGCAAGTTCCGCACCCGAAACCACCCATTTTTCAACCTGTATCTGATCCGACCACAGATTTTTTTCCAGCTCAATCCGATTTTTGGTTTCTTTGATGGAAACGGCAGTCCGGTCGCCGCCGGGTTCGGTAATGGTCAGGTTTTTTTCAGGATGACGGTCGGCCGGGGCAGAAGCCTGCGCTGTATATCCGCATCAAACGAGATTTTCCGGTGCGTATGGGCAATGCTTTGTTGGAGGCGGCTTCGGATGTTTTCAGGTGTGAAGATGCGATATACGGAAGCGTGCAGCCCGATTGCTGCCAAAAAGCAGTATCGTCAGCACGGCCACCGCATATTTCAGACGGTATTTGTGGAAGACCGATAATAAATCCATAGCCTGAAAAGTCTGTAAAAACACGCCACAGTATAACACGGCTTGTAGAAATCCTATTTTTGTGCGGGCGGATTATCTTGTATAAAGGGGTAATGCCCATAAGCAGGCATACCGCCGGATCAGGTATCGCGGGTGTTGCCGCGTTTGCAGGGCAGTGTATGTTTCATACGGCGGCGGATTCTGCAAGATGCTTTTTTTGAAATACCGATGCCGTCTGAAACGGACAAGTTTTTGTTCAGACGGTATATAATCTGCCTTTTTATTCCGGAGGCACGGATATGGTCGGATGCGTTTGGCAGGCAGGACGGTTTGAAATCGGTTTGGACAAGCCGAAAATCATGGGCATCGTGAATCTCACGCCCGATTCTTTTTCCGACGGCGGCGCGTATTCGCAAAACGCCCAAACCGCTTTGGCGCATGCCGAACGGCTTTTTGAAAGAGGGTGCGGACATTCTCGACATCGGCGGTGAATCGACGCGGGCAGGTGCGGATTATGTTTCGCCTGAAGAAGAATGGGCGCGGGTTGAACCTGTATTGGCAGAAGTGGCGGGGTGGGGCGTTCCCGTCAGTTTGGACACGCGCCGCACGGTGGTTATGGAAAAAGCGTTGGCACTCGGCGGCATCGATATTATTAACGATGTGGCGGCGTTGACCGACGAAGGCGCGCTCGAATTGCTGGCGTGTCAGGCGGATACGGGCATTTGCCTGATGCACATGCAGGGTTTGCCGGAAAACATGCAGATTAATCCGAAATATCAGGATGTTGTCGGCGAAGTGGCAAGGTATTTGAAGGCGCGGGCGGCGGAATGTGTCGCGGCAGGCATCGCACCGCAACGCATCACACTCGACCCCGGTTTCGGCTCCGGCTTCGGCAAAACCTTGCAACACAATATCGCGCTGATGCGGCATTTGCCCGAATTGATGGCGGAAACCGGTTTGCCGCTGCTGGTCGGCGTGTCGCGCAAGAGCACGATAGGCGAGCTGACCGGCGAGGCAGACGCGGCGGCGCGCGTACACGGCAGCGTGGCGGCGGCGCTGGCTTCCGTGGCGCGCGGCGCGCAAATCGTGCGGGTGCATGATGTGAAGGCGACGGCGGATGCGTTGAAGGTGTGGGAAGCGTTGGGCATCAATCTGTAAACAGCGGTTCGCATACTTTATGCCGTCTGAAAAAGGATGGGGCGGCTTCAGACGGCATCAACGGTGCAGACAGCAAGGCACAAACTGACTGTATAATCTCGGACAACGGTTCACATGCTCGGAGCAAATGATGGCAAAAAAATATTTCGGCACGGACGGCGTGCGCGGCGAAGTCGGGCAGTTTCCGATTACGCCCGATTTTGTATTGAAACTCGGCTATGCGGCGGGTCAGGGTCTTGGTTCAGCACGACACCGGCCAGAAACCGACCGTTTTTAATCGGCAAGGATACGCGGATTTCCGGCTATATGCTGGAGGCCGCTTTGGTGGCGGGTTTTACCGCCGCAGGTGTCAACGTTATCCAAACCGGTCCGCTGCCTACGCCCGGCGTGGCTTATCTGACCCGTGCGCTGCGTTTGTCCGCCGGTGTGATGATTTCCGCGTCGCACAATGCCTATTCCGACAACGGCATCAAATTCTTTGCCGAAGGCGGCGTGAAATTGAGCGATGAAGTCGAGTTGGAAATCGAAGCCAAAATCGACGAAGAAATGAAAACCCAGCCTTCTGCACGCCTCGGACGCGCCCGCCGCATCAACGGCGCGGACGACCGCTATATCGAATTTTTGCAAATCCACCTTCCCTACGCATTCCGATTTGCGCGGGCTGAAGCTGGTCGTCGATGCCGCCAACGGCGCGGCTTACAGCGTCGCACCCAAAGTGTTTCACGAACTGGGCGCACAAGTCGTCAGCATCGGCAACGAACCTAACGGCTACAATATCAATGAAAAATGCGGCGCAACCCATACCAAAACCCTCCAAGCCGCCGTGTTGCAAAACGAGGCAGACTACGGCATCGCGCTGGACGGCGACGGCGACCGCCTGATGATGGTCGATAAAAACGGGCAGGGTTTACGACGGCGACAGCCTGATTTACGTCATCGCCAAAGCCCGCGCCCGAGAAGGTATCAACATCGGCGGCGTGGTCGGCACGGTCATGACCAATATGGCGATGGAAATCGCCCTGAAAGAGCAGGGCGTCGATTTCTGCCGCGCCAAAGTCGGCGACCGCTATGTGTTGGAACAGCTGAACCAACGCGGATGGCTCATCGGCGGCGAGGCCAGCGGCCATATTTTGTGCATGGACAAACACAACACCGGCGACGGCATTATTTCCGCGCTGCAAGTTTTGGCGGCGCTGCAAATCCTGAACCAAGACCTCGCCACCGTTTGCGCCGACTGGCAGCCGTATCCGCAAACGATGATTAACGTGCGCATCCAAAAAAAGGTCAGAAATGGCAGGAGGCTTCGAAAGACGTGTTGGCCGAAGTGGAAAAAAAGAACTCGAAGGCAAAGGAAGGGTTGTGTTGCGCGCTTCGGGGAACTGAACCCGTCGTGCGCGTGATGGTTGAGGCACGACAGGCCGATTGGGCGCGCGAAGGGGCGGAACGTATTGCTTCCGCCATCGGCAGCATTTAGGCAAAAATCAGGAAAAACCGTTTTTCAGAACCGGCCGGTTTTTCTGTTTAAATGCCGTCTGAACATGCGGAGGATGCGCGAATCTGCCTTTTTTTCCGCTTTCAGACGGCATAATCTTTGATAGAATGCCTGCTTCATGTAGAAAATGTTTCGGCTTGTTCTGACTTTTTTTATCTCCGACAATGGAATATCCGCCATGTTTGCTTTTTTTAGAAGCCTTTTTTTGTCGAATACGGTTATGCGGCTGTTTTTTGTATTGGTCATCTGCGGTTTCGGCGTGCCGATTCCCGAGGATTTGACCTTGGTAACAGGCGGCGTGATTTCGGGTATGGGTTATACCAATCCGCATATTATGTTTGCAGTCGGTATGTTCGGCGTATTGGTCGGGGACGGCATCATGTTCGCCGCCGGACGAATTTGGGGGCAGAAAAATCCTAAGGTTCAAACCTATTGCGCGTATCATGACGCCGAAACGTTATGAGCAAGTTCAGGAAAAATTCGACAAATACGGCAACTGGGTGTTATTTGTCGCTCGTTTCCTGCCCGGTTTGCGGACTGCCGTTTTTCGTTACCGCCGGCATCAGCCGCAAAGTATCGTATCTGCGCTTTCTGATTATGGACGGGCTTGCCGCGCTGATTTCCGTGCCCGTTTGGATTTACTTGGGCGAGTACGGCGCGCACAACATCGATTGGCTGATGGCGAAAATGCACAGCCTGCAATCGGGTATTTTTGTTATCTTGGGTATAGGTGCGGCCATTGTCGCTTGGATCTGGTGGAAAAAAACGCCAACGTATCCAGTTTTTACCGCAGCAAATTGAAAGAAAAGCGGGCGCAACGCAAAGCTGCCAAGGCAGCCAAAAAAAGCCGCGCAAAAGCAAACAATAAAATCAAGCACCTAAATAGGGTTGCCGATATTCAATAGTTTCCGTATTTTTTTAATCCACAAAGCGGTATCTCATGCGTTGGAAATTCTCGCAAGGTCTCTGACCTTGTTGCGGTTTCCGTTCTGAGTCTCACGCTTCGTGAATATAGTGGATTAACAAAAATCAGGACAAAGGCGACGAAGCCGCAGACAGTACAAATAGTACGGAACTGATTCACTTGGTGCTTCAGCACCTTAGAGAATCGTTCTCTTTGAGCTAAGGCGAGGCAACGCTGTACTGGTTTTTTTGTTAATCCACTATAAAAAAATCCACTTGGAAAATCAAATATCGACAGCCTTTGGGTGCTTTTTCATTTGAAGGCCGTCTGAAAACCGTCCGCGCCGCCAAATTGCCAGTCTGTCCGAAATATAGTTAAATAAGCCGTATCATTATTTTCAGACGACCCGATGATGTCCATGAAACAAAAAAATCTTCGTCCTCTACACAGGCGGCACCATAGGCATGACCCAAAGCAGCGAAGGACTGCGCCCCGATACCGCACTGGTCAGCCAAGCCCTTTCCCCTTTTTCAGACGGCCTCGACTTCGAGTGGCACGTCTGCAATCCCTGATTGATTCCTCCTCCGTCACCCTGCAACACTGGCGCGACTGGCTGGACATCATCTCCACCAAACTGCCTTCCTGCGACGGTATCCTGATACTGCACGGCACGGACAGCATGGCGTACACCGCCAACCTCCTTGCGCTCGCCCTGCAAAGGCTTGGGCAAGCCGATTGTCCTGACCGGTTCCCAATGGCCTTACGCTGCCGAAAAACAGCGATGCCCCGCGCAATCTCTCCACCGCCGTTGCCGCCCTCAGCCTCAAGCTCAAACAAACCGTCATCGCGTTTGACGGCAAACTGTATCCCGCCGTCGGCAGCAGCAAAGTCAGCACCGAAACTGCTGCAGGCTTCGACAATCCGCATTTCGGCACGCTTGCCGAATGGGACGAAAACACGGGTTGGCACAATCTTCGCCTCCCGTCCCAAGACGCAGCAGCCGTTTCAGACGGCCTCAAAATCCGCTATCCCGATCCTCAGGGCAAAAAATCGCCGTCCGCACGCTTATCCCCGGCTTTGCCGTCCAAGAACTTGCGGACGGACTCGGACAGCTTCCCGCCCAAGCCCTTATCCTGCAAAGCTACGGACACGGCAATACGCCCGCAGACGAAGGTTTCATCCGCGCCGTCCGAGACTTCGCGCGGCAGGGCAAACTGCTGCTCAACATCAGCCAAGTCCGACAAGGCAAAACCGCCGCCGTTTACGCGCAAGGCAACGCGTTCCGCAACTCGGGCATCATCAACGGCGGCAAATGTAACCTCGAAACCGCCACCGCGCTGATGACCCTCGCCGTATCGCAAGGCTGGGGGTAAGGAAGAGGTGGAAAAAGAGTTGGCAAGACTGCAATTATTGTGAAATCGAAATGAACTTTACCGACACCCACTGCCATCTCGCTGATCCCGCCTTACGCGAAAAACCTGCCGCACATCCTGACCGCCGCGCGGAAAGTTGGGGTGAAGCGGTTTATCGTTCCCGCAACCCGACCGCAGGATTGGCAGGATGTGGCGGATTTGGCGGAAATGCCGTCCGAACACGGTCAAATTCGTATTGCGCTGGGCATCCATCCTTGGTTTTCAGACGACGTTTCCGAAAACGGATTTCCGGCATTTGGAACAAGCATTGAAAGCGAGTCCGACGGCATGGGTCGGAGAAATCGGCTTGGATTTTTACGACAAAACCCAAACGCCGCCGCAGCGCGAACGGCAAATCCAAGTCTTCAGCCGCCAGCTTGCCATCGCGCAAACCCTGCGCCGCCGCGTGATTATCCATAATCTCAAAGCCACCGCCGACATCGCCGCCGCCGTCAAACAGACAGGCTTTTGCCCAAGGCGGCATCGTTCACGCTTTCTCAGGCAGCGCGGAAGAAGCGCGCGTGTTGACGAAATTGGGTTTCAAAATCGGCATCGGTTCGTTGTTGCTCAACCCGAACGCCCGCAAAATACGCGAAACCCTCAAAACCCTGAATGACACCGATTTCGTCTTGGAAAACCGACAGCCCGTTTATGCTGAAAAAAAGAGATTAATACGCCTGCCAATATTCTTCGGATTGCCGAAATTGCCGCGCAGATACGCGGTGTTGGCGCAGCGGACATCGCCGCGATAACGGAACGCAATGCCGACAGCCTGCTCCGTCCCTAGATTATCTTTTTGAATATTCAGAAAATATATTATAATGACCGCGTTTTGATGCCGTCTGAAATTCAGGCGGCGTTTGTTATGGAAGAATTATGAAGCCGTCTATCTTAGAAAAAAACTGCAACAACTCGGCGACCGGTTGGAAGAAGTTACCCACCTTTTAGGGCAGACCCGAAGCCACGGCAGACATGGACAACTACCGCAAACTCACCCGCGAACACGCCGAATTGACGCCCGTCGTCGAAGTATTTCAAAACTATCGGCTTGCCCAAAGCGACTTGGCGGATGCCGAAGAAATGCTGTCCGACCCCGAAATGAAAGACTTTGCCGCCGAAGAAATCGAAGCGGCAAAAGCCAAAAATCAACACGCTCGATACCGAACTGCAAAAACTGCTGCTGCCCAAAGATGCCGACGACGACAAAAACATCTTTATCGAAGTACGCGCCGGTACCGGTGGCGACGAAGCCGCGCTGTTTGCAGGTGATTTGCTGCGTATGTACAGCCGCTACGCCGAGCGCAACCGCTGGCAGGTCGAAATCGTGTCTGCCAACGAAAGCGAGTTGGGCGGCTATAAAGAAGTCATCGCCCGCATCGTCGGACTCGGGGCGTACAGCCGTTTGAAATTTGAATCGGGCGGACACCGCGTGCAGCGCGTTCCCGCCACCGAAAAGCCAAGGCCGCATCCACACCTCCGCCTGCACCGTTGCCGTCATGCCCGAAGCGGACGAACTGGAAGACATCGAGTTGAACCCCTGCCGACCTTCGTATCGACACCTTCCGTGCATCCGGCGCGGGCGGTCAGCACATCAACAAAACCGACTCCGCCGTCCGCATCACCCACCCTGCCCACCGGCATGGTGGTCGAATGCCAAGACGGCCGCAGCCAACACGCCAACAAAGCGCAGGCGATGAAAGTCCTCGCCGCCCGCCTGAACGATGCGCAAAAAACGTGAAGCCCAAGCCAAAGAAGCCGCCGAGCGCAAATCCCTCATCGGCAGCGGCGACCGCAGCGAACGCATCCGCACCTACAACTATCCCCAAGGCAGGGGTAACAGACCATCGTATCAACCTTACCCTGCACAAGCTGGATTTTGTGATGGACGGCGATTTGGCAGAAATCACTGATGCCCTGATTGCCGAACATCAGGCGGAGCTTCTGGCGGCAATGGGCGATTGAGTTTTGTGTTTTTGAAATAGAAATGCCGTCTGAAATCCAAGTTTCAGACGGCATTTTGCGTCTGCCGTGCCATGCAATCAATTTTAATCCGCCATATTCTACTGATTTGTTTTGAATTCAGTGTATTATGCCGTTTCTCAACCATAGGCGACAACTGGACATATTGATGAAGATTGCGATTTACGGTACGAAAAGCTATGACCGCGAACATTTTACCCGCGCCAACCGGCATTTCGGCTTCGAGCTGGAGTTTTTTTGATTTTTATGCTGGATGTGAAAAACGGCGAAAATGGCGGAAGGTGCGGAGGCGGTCTGTATTTTTGTAAACGACGACGGCAGCCGGCCTGTGTTGGAAAAAAATTGGCGCAAATTGGCGTGAAAACTGTGGCGTTGCGTTGTGCCGGCTTCAATAATGTGGATTTGAAAGCGGCTGAAGAGTTGGGTTTGAAAGTCGTGCGCGTGCCTGCCTATTCGCCCGAATCGGTTGCGGAACATACGGTTGGTCTGATGCTGACTTTGAACCGCCGTATCCACAAAGCCTATCAGCGTACCCGCGATGCGAATTTTTTTCGCTGGAAGGTCTGACCGGTTTCAATATGTACGGCAAAACGGCGGGCGTTATCGGCACGGGGAAAAATCGGTATCGCAACGATGCGGATTTTAAAGGGTTTCGGTATGAACCTGCTGACTTACGATCCGTTTTGCAACCCCGAAGTGGAAAAAAACTTGGCGGCAAATATGTGGATTTGGACGAGCTGTATGCCCAGTCGGACATCATCACGCTGCATTGTCCCGCTACGCCGGAGAACCACTATATGCTGAACGAAGCGGCGTTCGACAAAATGAAAGACGGTGTGATGATTATCAACACCAGCCGTGGCGGTCTGATTGACAGTTCTGCCGCGATTGAGGGCGTTGAAACGCCGGAAAATCGGCGCATTGGGCATGGATGTGTACGAGAACGAGCGCGAGCTGTTTTTTTGAAGACAAATCCAACGATGTGATTACCGACGACGTGTTCCGCCGCCTGTCGTCCTGCCATAACGTGCTGTTTACCGGACATCAGGCATTTTTTTGACGGAAGAGGCGTTGGGTAATATTTCGGAAGTTACGCTGTCCAATATCCGCGAGGTCGGACAGACCGGCGATTGCGGCAATGCGGTTCGTGCCGACGGCTGATGTGTTTTAAGAGTTTAAAGGAAATGCCGTCTGAAACAGGGTTTCAGACGGCATTTGACGTTCAGGCAGCCTGCAAACTCATTTGACTTCCAACTTGGCAACGCCACCCATATAAGGCTGCAAAGCGGCTGGGATATTGATACTGCCGTCGGCGTTTTGATGGTTTTCCAATACGGCGACCAGCGTTCTGCCGACAGCCAAGCCGGAGCCGTTCAAGGTATGTACCAAGCGGTTTTTGCCGTTTTCGTCTTTGAAACGCGCCTTCATGCGGCGGGCTTGAAATCTTCGCAGTTGGAGCAGCTTGAGATTTCGCGGTAGGTGTTTTTGCGCTGGTACCCAAACTTCCAAGTCATACGTTTTTGCCGCGCCGAAACCCATATCTCCGGTGCACAGGGTAATCACGCGGTAGGGGCAGTTCCAAAAGCCTTCAGGATGTTTTCGGCATGGCCGACCATTTCTTCCAGCGCTTCGTATGATTTTTTTCAGGGATGAACGATTTGTACCATTTCTACTTTGTCGAACTGGTGCTGGCGGATCAGGCCGCGTGTGTCTTTGCCGTACGAACCCGCCTCGCTGCGGAAGCAGGGGCGAGTGGGCGGTCAGTTTCAGCGGCAGTCCGCCTTCGTCTAAAAATGCTGCCTGCAACGGTATTGGTTAGGGTAACTTCAGCTGTCGGAATCAGATATTGCGTGGTTTTTGCTCTCGTCGCCGCCACGGGTAACGTGGAACAGATCTTCCGCAAACTTCGGCAGCTGGCCCGTGCCTTGCAGGGTGGTGTCGTCCACGATATAGGGGCGTGTAATGCTCGGTGTAGCCGTGTTTCAGTGTGTGCGTATCGAGCATGAATTGCGCCAGCGCGCGGTGCAGGCGGGCGATTTGTCCGCGCATCACGGTAAATCGTGCGCCGGAGAGTTTTGCGCCGCCTTCGAAATCAAACCCAAAGGTTCGCCCAAATCGACATGGTCTTTGATTTCAAAGTCAAATTCGCGCGGCGTGCCGACTTTGCGGACTTCGACGTTTTCGGTTTCGTCTTTACCGGCGGGTACGCTTTCGTGCGGTAGGTTGGGTATGCTCAACAACCATGCGTCCAATTCTTTTTGAACGGCATCCAAATCGGCGGCAGCCTGTTCCAAATCGGTTTTGATTTGGGCGACTTGATCCATGGCCGCCTGCGCCTCTTCATGTTTGCCCTGACCTTTCAGTGCGCCGATTTGTTTGGAAATGCTGTTGCGCGAGGCTTGTAGTTCTTCGGTTTTCACCTGAACGGCTTTTCGCTGCTCTTCCAGCGCATTGAAACGCGCGGCATCAAACTCGTAACCGCGCGCCGCCAAGCGTTCTGCCACAGCGGCGGTGTTGCTGCGGAGCAATTGGATATCTAACATGGTCTGATTCCCGAATAATTTGAAACACATTATTGTAAACCAAATTTAAGATATTTTCCCGAGTCCGTCTGTGTTTCGACATGCTTGAACCCTATCGTCCGATTTGTCAAAACCGTTCGATTTGTGGGAAAAATCGCACGATTGAATTTAACGGAGGGCGACACCGTGTTGGATAGGGAAGGCTATCGCCCCAATGTCGGTATCATCTTAATCAACAACCGCAACGAGGTCTTTTGGGGCAAGCGTGTGCGCGAACATTCATGGCAGTTTCCTCAAGGCGGCATCAAGCCGGGCGAAAGCCCCGAAACCGCGATGTACCGCGAGCTTTTACGAAGAAGTCGGACTTCTGCCGCAACACGTCAAAATCGTCGGGCGGACGCGCGACTGGCTGCGTTACGACGTGCCGAACAACTGGGTGCGCCGCGAATGGCGCGGATCCTATCGCGGACAAAAAACAGATTTGGTATCTTTTTGCGTTTGGTCGGTCGTGACAGCGATGTCAACCTCCGTGCCTGCCACCATCCCGAATTTGACGGCTGGCGTTGGCACCAATATTGGGCACCCGTTGACGAAGTAATTGATTTCAAACGAGACGTTTACTTGGGGGCATTGAAGAACTCTCTTCCCGCTTCCTGCGCGGCATGGAAAGCTACGAAGACTTTATCCGTCGCAATCCAATAGAAAACCTATAATCCAAACGCTTTCAGGCCGTCTGAAAGCGTTGTTTTCATCCTTTCAGACGGCCTTTACATTATTCCTATGACTAAAAACACCCAATACAGCGAATCCAGCATTACCGTCCTCAAAGGCTTGGAGCCGGTCAAAGAACGTCCCGGCATGTACACCCGCACCGACAGCCCGACCCACATCTGCCAAGAAGTCATCGACAACGCGGCGGACGAGGCGTTGGGCGGTTTTGCCACTGAAATCGACGTGCGCATCCACGACGACGGTTCGCTTTCCGTGTGCGACAACGGACGCGGCATTCCTGTCGGGCTGCACCCCTGTCGAAGGCGTGCCCGTGGTCGAACTTGTATTTACCCGTCTGCACGCGGGCGGCAAGTTCAATAAAAAGACGGCAGCAGCGCGTATGCCTTTTCAGGCGGCCTGCACGGCGTGGGCGTATCCGTTACCAACGCCCTCTCCACCCGCCTTGAGGTAACCGTCAAACGCGAAGGCAAAATCCACCGCATCGTGTTTGCCGGTGGCGACGTGGTCGAACCGTTGGTACAAGTGGGCAAATGCGCCGTCAAAGACAGTGGCACCGAAGTGCGCGTCTGGCCGGACGGCAAATATTTTGAAAGTCCGAATTACAGCATTCCCGAACTCGAACGCCTGCTGCGCGCCAAAGCCGTGCTGCTGCCGGGCGTGCGCGTTTCTCTGACCCGTCCGGTCAAAGGCGAAGACGAAGCGCGCACTCAAACCTGGCATTACCCCGACGGTCTGAAAAGCTATCTGACCGACCTGATTGCCGACGCGCAGGAAGCCGTGCCGCTGTTCTCCTGCGAAAACTACATTTCAGACGACCACAACGGCGATTTCAGCATCGGCGAAGGCGCAGCGTTTGCCCTGACTTGGCTGGAAGAAGGCTCGTGCGCCAACGAAAGCTACGTTAACCTCATCCCCACCCCGCTGGGCGGCACGCACGAAGCAGGCTTGAAACAGGCCGTGTTCAACGCCGTCAACAACTTCATCAATCTGCACAACCTCTTGCCGCGCGGCGTGAAAGTACAAAGTGACGACGTGTTCGGCAAAACCGCCTTCGTCCTTTCTGCCCGCGTCCTCGATCCGCAGTTCCAAGGTCAGACCAAAGATAAGCTGACCAACCGTGACGCGTTGAAACTCGTTGCCACCGTATCGGGCGACCCTTTGGGAATTGTGGCTGAACCAAAACGTGGACTTCGGCAAAAATCGCCGAACTCGCTATTCGTCAGGCACAAGCACGGATGCGTTCGGTTAAAAAGATTGAAAAGAAAAAGGGCAGCGGCGTCGCCGTCCTGCCCGGTAAGCTGACCGACTGCGAAAGCGAAGACATCCGCGAAAAAACGAACTCTTCCTCGTCGAAGGCGATTCCGCTGGCGGCTCCGCCAAACTCGCCCGCGACAAAGCCACCCAAGCCATCCCTGCCTCTGCGCGGTAAGGTGCTCAACAGCTTTGAAGTCCACCCCGACCAACTCTTCGGCAACGCCGAAATCCATGATATTTCCGTCGCCATCGGCGTTGATCCACATGGAATCAATGACCATCCCGATTTAAGCGGCCTGCGCTACGGCAAAAATCGCCATCCTATCCGATGCCGACGTGGACGGCTCGCATATTCAGGTTTTGCTGTTGACCCTGTTCTACCGCCACTTCCCCAAACTGGTTGCCGACGGACACATCTACGTCGCCCAGCCGCCGCTGTTCCGCGTCGATGTCAACGCACAAGGCAAAAAGCAAACCCGCCCGCAAATTCTACGCTCTCGACCAAAACGAACTCGACAGCATTTTTGGAGCGACTGCAAAAAGAAGGCGTTAGAGAAACCGCCTATTCCATCAGCCGTTTCAAAGGCTTGGGCGAGATGAATCCCGACCAGCTCAAAGACACCACCATGCACCCCGACACCCGCCGCCTGTTGCAGGTGCAAATCCCCGAAGGAGCGGATGACGAAACACGCGACATCTTCGTCAAACTGATGGGCAAAGGCGAAGCCGCCGCCCGCCGCGCTTGGATGGAACGCGAAGGCGATACAGCGGAACTCGATATTTGAACCGTGATTGCCGCATACGAGAAAAATGCCGTCTGAAACCAAATCGGCTTTCAGACGGCATTTCGATTTGAGGGATTTATTCTGCTGCGGAAGATTCGGCTACTTCGGCTTCAACAGACGGCGTTTCGGCGGCAGCTTGGGCGGACTGCTGTTGCAAAGCCTGCTGCACGAAAGGATGGTTTTGTGCGATTGCCTGTTCTTCGGGGGTAACTTCGCCTTTGAAACGGTTGTTCAAATCGAAACGTTTGCCGCCGCGCGTCAAGGCTTTCAGATAGCGCGGACGGCGACAGTGGTTGGCGAGGACGCGTGCAATAAGTGTAGGATCGTATTGGGGCAGCGCGGTAATCAAGTCTTGGTCGATACCGAGTGCCAACGGTTTTAAATCGTTTGAATACATCGTATTTGCCGTAGATATGGTCGGCAATCATTTCTGTCTGTTTCTTTTTTTGCTCATGGTTTGGACCGCAGATTTCAGTGCTGCGCCCAAAGCGGTTTCTTGTATCATTTCAGTTGCATTCCTCTAAACAAACCCGTGCGTCAAGGCTGCACGGCAATGCTTGGTATTCTATTATAAAGTCTGTGTTTTGGCTAAATTTTTTTATTTGTTTGAAAGGGTAATGTCGGGCGTATTAACCTGAACGTCGGCATTTTGCGCGCGATGGCGCAGAGCGTGGTCGATGAGGACTAACGCGAGCATGGCTTCGGCAATGGGGGCGGCGCGCAGTCCGACGCAGGGGTCGTGCCTGCCGTGGGTGGCGAGTTCGACGGGGTCGCCGTTGATGTCGATACTGCGGCGCGGTGTGGCAATGGAGCTGGTGGGTTTGATGGCGATATTGACGCAGATGTTTTGTCCGGTGCTGATGCCGCCGAGGATGCCGCCGGCGTGGTTGGACAGGAAGCCTTGCGGGGGTCAGTTCGTCGCCGTGTTCGCTGCCGCGTTGGACAACGCTGCCGAAGCCTGCGCCGATTTCCACGCCTTTGACGGCGTTGATGCCCATCATCGCGTAGGCAATTTCGGCATCGAGGCGGTCGAAAAACGGGTTCACCCAAACCGACGGGGACATTGACCGCTTCGATATGCAGTTTCGCGCCGACGGAATCCAGGATTTGCGCACGCTGTCCATATAGTGTTCCAGCTCGGCGATTTGGCTATGGTTGGCGGCGAAAAAAAGGATTTTTGGGAAATGTGCTCGCAGCCTTCAAACCGGATTTCTTTTTCGCCGACTTGGGTAACGTAGGCGGTAATTTCCGTGCCGAATTTTTTTCTTTCAGCCATTTTTTTGGCGACGGCTCCTGCGGCAACGCGGGCGGCGGTTTCGCGGGCGGAGCTTCTGCCGCCGCCGCGGTAGTCGCGCGTGCCGTATTTGTGCCAATAGGTATAGTCGGCGTGGCCGGGGCGGAAACTTTGGGCGATGTTGCCGTAGTCTTTGCTGCGTTGGTCGGTATTGCGGATTAAGAGGGCGATGGGCGTGCCGGTGGTTTTGCCTTCGAATACGCCGGAGAGGATTTCGACTTGGTCGGCTTCGCGGCGTTGGGTAACGTGGCGGCTGGTGCCGGGTTTGCGCCGGTCAAGGTCGGCTTGGATGTCTGATTCGGTCAATGCCAGTCCGGGCGGGCAGCCGTCGATGATGCAGCCCAAACCCGCGCCGTGGCTTTCGCCGAAGGTGGTCACGGTGAAGAGTTGTCCGAAAGTGTTGCCTGCCATATTTTCCCTCTGTCGGCGGTATGTTGGAGACGGCGGATTTTTAGCATAAAAGCCGGAGGAAAAACGGGTTATATGCCGGTAAAGGGGTTGCGTGTTTTGCAGTGAATCGGCTTATAATCCGGTCTGATTTTTCAGGATAGCGATATGAGCGACTACACGCAGCAGCTTCAAGATAAAAAGACTACCTTAAAACCCTTTTTGCAGGTTTGGATGTTCCTGAGTGGGAAGTGTATGAATCTCCGGACAAACATTACCGTATGCGCGCCGAATTCCGCATTTGGCACGAAGGCGGTGAAATGTTTTATGCCATGTTTGAAAAAGGGCAGAAAGCCAGCGGCGCAAGCATGATACGCTGCGACCGTTTTGAAGCAGCTTCCGAGGCCGTCAACCGCCTCATGCCCGAGTTGATCTCCGTCGCCGCGCAATCCCCTGAACTCAAAAACCGCTGGTACGCCGTCGAATTCCTCTCCACGCTCAGTGGCGAAATGCTGGTTACCATGATTTACCACAAAAAAACTCGGCGACGCATGGCAACAGGCGGCGCAAAGCATTCACAGCAACAGTTGGGCATCGCCGTTATCGGACGGAGCAGGGGGCAGAAAAATCGTTTTAAAAACAGGACTATGTAACGGAAACTTTGAAGGTCGGCAACCGGGATTTCCGTTATCGGCAAATTGAAGGCGGTTTTACCCAACCGAATGCCGCCGTGTGTCAGAAAAATGCTTGAATGGGCCTGCGGTGCAGCAGAAGGATTAGATGGGGATTTGCTCGAACTATATTGCGGAAACGGCAATTTCACCCCTGCCGCTGTCCCGATATTTCCGACAGGTTTTGGCAACTGAGATTTCCAAAACTTCGGTAGGTGCGGCGCAATGGAATATTGAGGCAAACGGGATAGGCAACATCAAAATCGCCCGTCTGTCTGCCGAAGAATTTACCGAAAGCCTATACCGGCAAACGTGAGTTTACACGCCTTAAGGAGGGCGGTATTGCTTTGACGGATTATGCATTTTCCACTATTTTTCGTTGATCCGCCACGTGCCGGTATCGATGAGAAAACTTTGAAGCTGGTGTCGCAGTTTGACAATATCATCTACATTTCCTGCAATCCCGAAACCCTGCGTGCTAATTTGGACACCTTGGCGGAAACTCATACGGTCGAACGTGCCGCCTTGTTCGACCAATTTCCGTTTACGCACCATATCGAAAAGCGGCGTACTGTTGAAAAAGAAAAATCCTTGGAAAAAAAGCAAAAGGTAAGGACTATGTACCGACACATCGAATACTATCCCGGCGACCCGATTTTTGAGTTTGGTCGAAACCTTCAAAAACGACCCGCGACCTGAAAAAGTCAATTTGAGCATAGGCATTTATTTCGACGACGAAGGCAAGATGCCCGTATTGGAATCCGTGAGCCGAGCCGAAACCGCCCGCGCCGCCACTCCTGTGCCGTCGCCCTACCTGCCGATGGAAGGCTTGGACACTTACCGCAGCGCGGTGCAGCATTTGTTGTTCGGTAAAGGCAACCCCGCGCTCGCGCAAGGACGTATTGTTACCGTACAAAACCTTGGGCGGCTCGGGCGCGCTCAAAGTCGGAGCGGATTTCCTGCACCGCTGGTTCCCCGCAGCACGCGCCTACGTCAGCGACCCGACTTGGGACAACCATCGCGGCATTTTTGAAGGCGCAGGTTTCGAGATCGGCACTTATCCTTATTACGACCCCGCCACCGTCGGCGTGAAATTCGACGAAATGACCGCGTTTTTCAACACCCTGCCCGAACACAGTATCCTAATCCTGCATCCCTGCTGCCACAACCCGACCGGCGTGGATATGTCGGAACAGCAATGGGACGAGGTGTTGCACATCATCAAAAAGGCGCAAACTGATTCCGTTTATGGACATTGCCTACCAAGGATTCGGCGGCGATTTGGACAGCGATGCCTACGCCATCCGCAAAGCGGTGGAAATGGAATTGCCCTTGTTCGTCAGCAATTCCTTCTCGAAAAAAACCTGTCGCTCTACGGCGAGCGCGTTGGCGGCCTGAGCGTGGTTTGCCCGAATAAAGAAGAAGCGGAATTGGTGTTCGGACAACTCAAATTCACCGTCCGCCGCATCTACTCCAGCCCGCCCGCACACGGCGCGTATCTCACTGCCAATGTGATGAACAGCTCCGAACTTTACGCTTTGTGGCAAAACGAAGTCTATGTCATGCGCAACCGCATCCGCGCCATGCGGCAGAAACTTTACGATGTCTTAACTGCGCAAATCCCCGATCGCGATTTCACTTATTTCATCAAACAGCGCGGCATGTTCAGCTACACAGGATTGAGCGTGGAACAAGTCCGCAGGTTGCGCGACGAATTTGCCGTTTACCTGCTGGATTCGGGCAGGATGTGCGTTGCCGGACTGAATGCTTCGAATATCGCCTATGTTGCCGATGCGTTTGCCGAAGTATTGAAATAAGAATTTGAAGTAAATCAAAAGGCCGTCTGAAAAATATTTATCTTTCAGACGGCCTCTTTATAATTGGCGCACCCAACAGGGATCGAACCTGTGACCTCCAGCTTCGGAAACTGACACTCTTCCAACTGAGCTATGGGTGCGGAAAACGTAAGATTAACGTAAATTCTGCAAATTGGCAAAGTTTATCTTGAGGCGTCAGGCTGATGCGCGGGGGTATGAGGGATATTTGTTTGGGGATAAGCAAGTATTTTTCAATGGATTATTTGCTTAAAAAGAGACGCTGCCTGTGATTTTTACATATTTTCAATGATAGTGATTGGAAAGACCCTGTGAATTCAGTATAATCCAGCAAAAATATTGTTAATTGCGTTTAACATACCAAACTATAATTTACAGCACAACCTAACCTGACGGCGAGGCCTACCAAATGAAACAACTCCGCGACAATAAAGCCCAAGGCTCTGCACTGTTTACCCTTGTGAGCGGTATCGTTATTGTTATTGCAGTTCTTTATTTCCTGATTAAGCTGGCGGGCAGCGGCTCGTTCGGCGATGTCGATGCCACTACGGAGGCGGCGACGCAGACCCGTATCCAGCCCGTCGGACAATTGACGATGGGCGACGGTATTCCTGTTGGCGAACGCCAGGGGCGAACAGATTTTCAATAAAATCTGTATCCAATGCCACGCGGCGGACAGCAATGTGCCGAACGCTCCGAAACTGGAACACAATGGCGACTGGGCACCGCGTATCGCGCAAGGCTTCGATACTTTGTTCCAACACGCGCTGAACGGGTTTAATGCCATGCCTGCAAAAAGGCGGCGCGGCAGACCCTGACTGATCAGGAACTCAAACGGGCGATTACCTACATGGCAAATAAAAGCGGGGGTTCTTTCCCGAATCCGGATGAAGCTGCGCCCGTCGACAGTGCCGCTTCAGGAACAGCTTCTGCTCCTGCCGATAATGCAGCCCCAGCAGAAGCGAAGGCAGAAGACAAAGGTGCTGCCGCACCTGCAGCCGGTGCAGACGGCAAGAAAGTTTTCGAAGCAACCTGTCAGGGCATGCCATGGCGGAGCGATTCCAGGTATCCCCGGCATAGGTAAAAAAAGATGATTGGGCTCCCCGCATTAAAAAAAGGCAAAGAAACCTTGCATAAACATGCCCTTGAAGGCTTTTAACGCGATGCCTGCAAAAGGCGGCAACGCTGGCTTGAGTGATGACGAAGTCAAAGCAGCGGTTGACTATATGGCCAACCAATCTGGCGCAAAATTTTAAATTCGGATTGAATTAAAAAAACGGGGCGAGTATCTGCTCCGTTTTTTTTATGGATTGATGTGAGAATTGCACTTGTTTTGGTGTTTTGTCGTTGATATAGTGGATTAACAAAAATCAGGACAAGGCGACGAAGCCGCAGACAGTACAAATAGTACGGAACCGATTCACTGGTGCTTCAGCACCTTAGAGAATCGTTCTCTTTGAGCTAAGGCGAGGCAACGCTAATCCACTATAAATGCCGTCTGAAGCCTGTTTGGACTTTCAGACGGCATTTGTTTCTAAAAGCTTCAACAGTCAGTCTTCATAATTTTTCCATCGGTGGGCAGCTGCACAGAGATTGCGGTCGCCGTACACGTCGTCCACGCGGTTGACGAAGGGCCAAAACTTGTGTTCGCGGACGAAGGGCTGCGGGAAGACGGCTTCTTCGCGGGAGTACGGGACGCGCCCAGTCGCCGGTTATATCTGCGGCGGTGTGCGGCGCGTTGACCAGCGGATTGTCGTCTTTCGGCCATTCGCCGTCGCTCGACTTTCAGCACTTCGCGGCTTTGATTTGGTTTCAGGGCGGCGATGAAGCGGTCAAGTTCGGCTTTTGCTTTCGCTCTCGGTCGGCTCGATCATCAGCGTACCGGCAACGGGGAAGGAAACCGTTGGCGCGTGGAAGCCGTAGTCCATCAGGCGTTTGGCGATGTCGGTTTCGGTGATGCCGCTTTCGGCTTTAAGCGGGCGCAAATCGACGATACATTCGTGCGCGACGCGGCCGTTTTTGCCTGCATACAGGATCGGATAGTCTTTGCTCAGACGTTTGGCGACATAGTTGGCGTTGAGCAATGCCCAGCGTGTCGCCTGCTCCATGCCTTGTTTGCCCATCATGGTCAGGTACATCCAAGTAATCGGCAGGATGGACGCAGAACCATATGCTGCGGCAGCCACGGCAGTTTGATCGGCACTGGCATTGTGCATATCGGTCACCACATGGCCTGGTGCGAACGGAGCCAAATGGGCTTTCAAGCCAATCGGACCTATGCCCGGGCCGCCGCCGCCGTGAGGGATACAGAAGGTTTTGTGCAGGTTCATGTGCAACACGTCCGCACCGACTTCGGCAGGCTGCATGATGCCGATTTGGGCGTTGAGGTTGGCGCCGTCCATATAAACCTGTCCGCCGTTTTCGTGAATAATGCGGCAGATGTCGCGGATGCCTTCTTCGTACACGCCGTGGGTGGACGGATAGGTAATCATGATGGCGGACAAGGCGTCGCGGTGTTGCTCGGCTTTGGCTTTCAAATCGTCAATGTTGACGTTGCCGTGTTCGTCGGTATCGACGACGACGACTTTCAAACCGAGCATGGCCGCAGTCGCAGGGTTGGTACCGTGGGCTGATTTTGGAATCAGACAGATGTTGCGGTGTCCCTCGCCGTTGGCTTCTTGGTAACGGCGGATGGAGAGCATGCCGCTGTATTCGCCCTGTGCGCCGGAGTTGGGCTGGAAGGAAATCGCGTCAAAGCCGGTGATGGCTTTCAGGCTGTTTTCCATATCGGCAAGCAATTCGCGGTAGCCGGCGGTTTTGCGCTTCAGGGAGCGTAAGGGTGGATGTCGGTGAACTCAGCCCAAGTAATCGGCAGCATTTCCGCAGTCGCGTTGAGTTTCATGGTGCAGCTGCCCAATGAAATCATGCTGCGGTTCATCGCCAAATCGCGGTCTTCGAGTTTTTTCAGGTAGCGCAACATTTCGTGTTCGGTGTGGTAACTGTTGAACACAGGATGTTGCAGAATGTCGTCCTGACGCAGCAATTCGGCGTTCAGACGGCCTTTGACATCATCGGCAAATGTGAACGTATCTTTGCCGGTAAACGCGCGGTACAAATCGACCAAATCTTCGTATGCCGACGTTTCATGGAACGCAGCCGCAACTTGAGTGTCGTTGACGCGGCGCAGGTTGTAACCCGACTCCAAAGCAGCGGCAAATACTTGGTCTGCTTTCTCTTTGCTGCCGAAATCAACGGTAACGGTATCGAAGAAGACTTTGTGAACCACATTCAGGCCGTCTGAAACCAGAGCATCGGCAAAGGCAGAAGCCAGCGCGTGAATGCGGTTGGCAATGCGTTTCACGCCTTCAGGGCCGTGGTAAACGGCATACATACCGGCCAAGTTTGCCAACAATGCCTGTGCGGTACAAATATTGGATGTCGCTTTTTCGCGGCGGATGTGTTGCTCGCGGGTGGACAAAGCCATGCGCAAGGCAGGTTTGCCCGATGCGTCTTTGGATACGCCGATGATGCGGCCCGGAGCGGAACGTTTGAACTCGTCTTTAAACGCGAAATAAGCAGCGTGCGGCCCGCCGAAGCCCATCGGTACGCCGAAGCGTTGGGTATTGCCCAAAGCAATATCTGCGCCCAGTTCAGCCGGAGACTTCAGCAAAACCAAGCTCATGATGTCGGCGGCAACGGCCACAATTGTGCCTTTTGCTTTCAGACGGCCGATAACATCCTGCAAGTCTTGCACATCGCCGTCTTTGCCGACGTATTGGAGCAGCGCGCCGAAGTATTCGCCTTCATCCGCTTTGGGCAAAAATCACCGACCACCAGTTCAAAGCCGAAATATTTGGCGCGGGTTTTCATCACGTCCAAAGTTTGCGGATACACGCGCGCATCCACAAAGAAACGTTCGGATTTCACTTTGCCCACGCGGTGCGCCATCGCCATCGCTTCAGCCGCGGCAGTTGCCTCGTCCAGCAAAGACGCGCCTGCCACAGGGAAACCGGTCAAATCGATACACACTTGTTGGAAGTTCAACAAAGCTTCCAAACGACCCTGGGCAATTTCCGCCTGATACGGGCGTGTAGGGCGGTGTACCAACCCGGATTTTTCCAACACGTTGCGCAAAATCACGTTCGGCACACGAGTCGGGTAATAACCCAAGCCGATATAGGACTTGTTGATCACGTTTTTCGACGCAATGCCTTTCAATTTCGCCAACGCGTCCGCCTCGGTCAAAGCCTCGGGCAGGTCGAGTTCGGACGGCATACGGATGCTTTGCGGCACGGTGTTGCCGACAAAATTCGTCCATGCTCTTCTCGTCGACAGCGGCAAGCAACGCCGCTTCGTCGCCGAAACTCAAATGCCGCGCGGCAAATTCGTTCAGGGTTGAACAGTTCGGACAGTTTCATTTCTACTCCTTCGGGTTTTGTAGGGCTGCCATCAGGCAGAATTTTTAGACATCGGATGATTCGGGCAAGGGTAGCACAAAAGACGGGATAATGGCGGACAACGCGCTAGAATGCAGCAGGTCAGGACAAGCAGCACCACAAGCAGCAGAGATAAGGGAAAGCCGCTGACCAAAACCATGAAACCTGCAAGCACCAGCCAAGCCAATGGATACGCCGGAAGCGGAAAAAACAATATTGAGCAGAACCAAAAATCACGACAAACAGCGGCAGCCCCGCCATCAGGTTGGCACGCCTGTATATTGCGTACGGGTCGGATGCTTCTTCAGGTTCGCAATATTCCATGATTTCAGCCTGTCCGGGTTTTATCCACAGCAGGTTCGGACGGTCGGTCATGCCGTCTGAACCGGCAGACCATCTTTTTCAAAAAAACGCCATACCGCCGCAACTTCATGCGGCTGTATGGCGTAGGTTTTGCACTTCAGACGGCATATGCGTCCCGAAGCAGTTTGGTGTTCCAGTCGGTTCATGATTATATAAACAACTTGGGTGCGGATAAACCTTTGTTTATCTAAACCCCTGTTTTCTCAAAAATTGATTCAAATCTTCGGCAAATTTCCGATAGCCTTTGCCGTTGGCGTGGATTTGGTCGGATTTCAGATTATTATCGCCCAAAATTTCCGCCCACGCGCCGCCGAACAGCGGAATGCCGTATTCCTCGGACAAATCCTCATACAGCGGATGGTCGCTCAAATGCCCGAACAACGCGCCCAGTGTGATGTGCGGCACGCCGACGAGGACGGCGGGGATGTTTTCCTTTTGCACGGTTTCGATGATTTTTCGCGATATTGGCGCGGGTCTGCTCCTCGGGAACTTTTGCGCAGAAAGTCGTTGCCGCCTATGCCGACAATCACAAGCTTGGGTTTGCGTGCCAACAGCGCGGGCAGGCGCGACAGGGCTTGCGCGGATGTATCGCCCGATACGCCGCCGTTGACAATATTCCAACCCGTCAGTTTTTGCAGTTGCGCGGGATAGGATTCGCTGGGGTTTTGCGCCGTAGCCAAAGGTGAGCGAATCGCCCAAGGCAAGTACGGTGCTTCCTTCGGGAATTTTGGCGTGGGTTCGGGCGGATTTTCTGCCGCAGGCGGTAAGAAGCAACGCGCCTGCACCGAGGAGGAAGATTCTTCTGTTCATTGGTTTTTCAGACGGCATCGAGCCATTTCGGGTGGTATTTCAGGGTTTTACGGTAAACCGGACAGCTTTCGGCGTGCGCGCCTTTGAGGTAGCCGGTACTCATCAGAAATTCGCCGACGATTTCGCCGCCGACGAATTTGAAATGTTTTTTAAAGAGTTTAACCCATTCGTCTTTGCTTCGCGGATGGTGCGCGTCGAGCCAGTTCTTGAACGAGCCGTATTCTTGTTGCAACGCTTGGATTTGCCGTGCATTGAAAATGGCGGCATCGATTTTCAGGCGGTTGCGGACGATGCCTGCATCGGCAAGCAGCCGCTCAATATCGGCTTCGCCAAATGCGGCAACAGTATCGATGTCGAACCCTTCAAATGCCGTCTGAAACGCCTGCCGCTTCTTCAGTATCAGCGTCCAGCTCAATCCTGCCTGATTGATTTCCAACACCAGCCGCTCAAACAATTCATTGTCGTCCTCAATCGGAAAACCGTATTGGGTGTCGTGGTAATGTTTGTTCGGGTTATCGGTGTTTTCGGGAAGTGAGGCGGCAAATTCGCAATAGTTCACGGTTTACTCGACCATCTGTTGCGCCGCCTGTTTCAGTCCCTGTTCGAGTGCGGCGGTCATGGCGGCGTAGCCGTCACCCTGCTGTTCGGTTTCGATATGGAAGGGTCTGTTCGTACCGTCGGGTAGGACGGCGTAGCCGCTGATGAGGGTTTTGCCCGTGTAGCTGCCTTGGAATGCGTCGATATAGACCGTCCATTTGTCGGTACTGCCGCTGCGTGAGGCAGGGAACAAAGGTGCGTGTGCTGTCCAAACGGTTGAATGCATTGCTCAACGCCGCTTCGAGCATATCGTCCAAGGTGTCTGCCCAAACGTGGTTTTGTGCGGTGTTGAGGCGGTAGGGGTCGGTTTGATAGACCAGTCCGCCGCGTTTGAGCGGTTCGGCAAGGCGGACTTCGACGGCGGTTTCGCCGCCTTGCGTTGCAGGACGGATGTAGCGGCTGTCGGGCAACACGAAATATTGTGTGCTTTGCACAGTACCGCAGGCGGCAAGCGTCAGGGCGGCGGCAATCGGGAAAAAGGCGCATTATCGGCTTCCTTTCGGGATAGGGTCTTTGCTGCTGCTGTTGAAAAATCAGCGCGTTGGGTTTTTCTTTCAAAGTGTTAATGACGGGTTGAACGTCTTTTAAGGTTTTGTCCAAACTTTGCAGCGTATTTTGTACGTCGCCGTAGATAGGCGATTGAGGCGATACGCCTTGCAGGGTTTGACGTAATTCTTTCAGGGTTTGGTTCAACTCGTTCGGGATGTTTTGTGTTTGCGGTTTGCCGACCAGTTTGTCAATGGAGCTTAGGGCAGCATTGGCAGATTTGAGTGCGGATTTGAGTTCGGCAAGCGAGCCGTTCAATTCGGCAACCGTCTTATCCAAAGGCAGTTTGCCGAATTTGTCCAGCAAATCCGCCACTTTTGCCTGCAAGTCGTCCAAACCGCCGCCCCGTGTGGCGATGACGGTATCGCCTGCATAAACGGTATGCGGTCGCAGCTTGGGCGAGGAAGAAGGCTGATCGTTCAACTCAATCATTTTGCTGCCGGTCAGCAGGTTGTTGCTGGAGATGGTGGCGGTCAGGCCTTTGTTTAAGGCCGTCTGAAATTGTTGTTTCCAATGCTCTTTGCTTTGCTCGTCGGCATTGATTTCCAAACGGGAAGGCTCGATGCGGATGCGCACGGGAATCCAACCATTTTCAAACAAATGCAGGCTGTCGTTGCGGTCGAAATAAGGAACATCGGAAACCACGCCGACATTCAGGCCTTTGTATTCGACGGGAGAACCGGCAGTCAGGCCGCGTACGGATTGTTTGAAGAATGCGGTGTAATACAGTGAGCGGTCATCAGGCAGATTGGCCACTTCGCTGCGGCTGTCATAAAGCGTGAAGCTATCTTCGCTTTTGACGTTTTTACTGTTTTTGGTTTTCGGCGAATCAAACGAAATCGCGCCCGACAGCAGGGCAGGCAGAGGGGCAGAGTTGAGTTTGACGCCGCTGCCTGTGGTTTCGATATTGATGCCGTTCTCCAACCAGAAACGGCTTTCCGAATTAATCAGTTTGTCGTTGGGGCTTTGGATGAAAATGGTGTAATGCACGCTTTGGTCGGACGGGTCGAAATGCGCGCTTTCGATTTGCCCGACCATAAAGTTTTCATACAAAACAGGGCTGTTGACGTTGAGGATGCGGTCGTTTTTCCCAATCAAATTCAAGCGCAGTCCGCTTTGCCCGATGGCGGTAACGGGCGGAATGTCCTGCACTTGGAACACGTCTTTTACTTCGTCGCTTTTGCCGGGTGTAAAAGCGATGTACGAACCCGAAAAGCAGCGTACCCAAACCGGTTACGCCGCTTTGGTCGATACGCGGCTTGACCACCCAAAACTGGGTATCGCTGCGGATGAGGCCGGATACGTCCGCATTGAGTTGGGCAGTAACTTCCACGCCTTTTTGGTCGTCGCGCAGTTTGATTCGGGTAACGCGTCCGACATCGATGCTCAATACTTTGATGACCGTATTGTTGACCTCAATGCCTTCCGCGCTGTCCATCAAGAGCGTAACCACAGGCCCCCTGTTGCGGATTTCCCTTAACCCAAAGCCAGCCGCCGGCAATCAGCGCGATCAGCGGAACCAGCCAGACGGCAGAGAGGAAGGTGTTGTTTTTGCGGACGCGTGCTTGGGCGTGTCCGTTTGGAGGAGGGCTGTTGTCAGTCATATTTTTCCGTTTCATTGAAAGCAATGCCGTCTGAAGCGCGTTTGTCCCAAAGCAGGCGCGGGTCGAAATAATAGGCGGACAGCATCGTCAGAATCACGACCAGGCAGAAATAGACTGCCGCACTGCCCGGAATGACGCGCGCGGCATAAGTGTGGAACGAACACATCAAAATAATAATCACAAAAATATCAATCATCGACCAGCGGCCGACCGCTTCGGTGATGCGGTAGAGGTGCGACAATTTCTTTGCGCCCACCGGCAAAGCGAAGCGGGCCGCCGCAATCAAAACCGATATTGCCGCAATCTTCAGCACCGGCACCAAAATACTCGCGCTGAAAATAACCGCCGCAATCAGCCTGTCGCCCTCGTCCCACATATAAGCGATGCCGCTAAGGATGGTGTTGGCCTCCGTGGTGGCAGGATTGGACGAAATCATAATCGGCAGGGATATTGGCAGGGAAATACAAAATAACCGCCGCCGTCAGAAACGCCGACGAAATACTCAGACTTTTCGGCCGTCGGCGGTACAGTTCCGCGCCGCACACGCCGCAGGGGGATTCGGCACCGTCGCGGAAATACAGGCAGCAGCTGCAACAGGTTTTATCTTCCGATGCCGTCTGAACCGCATTATCCCCCGTCAGCTGCCCGATTTGAAAATACACCCAATGCTGGGGAACTGATACCGAAGTCCGAATCAGCATAACCGACAGCGCGAACATCAGATAAAAACGCCGACCCGAAGCGAACCTCTGCCACAGACGAGAGCTTGATATACGCCACCAGAGTGGAAACAAAAAAACACATCCACCATCATCGCCTGCCTCAAGCGCACCATTACGCGCGTTGCCAAACGCAGCGCAGGATACACCCGTTTCCGTATCAGCGCGGCATAGACATACAGGCACAGCAGCAGAAACAGAACCGGCGCGCCGAAGGTCAGCACAAACATCACTTCGGCCAAAAAAACCATAATCCTGAAACACCATCAGGCGCATCATCTCGGGCAGCGAAAGGACGGATGCCGCACCCGGTATCCCGACCTCGATATACGTCATACCGTAAGCAAACGCCATCAAAATCAGCGAAGCCGCCGCATAAGCGGGCGGGCCGGAAAAAGGATGCCTGCCCACCCTGAAGAGTTTGTGTCCGCAACGGGGACAGAACGCCGCCTCTCCCTGTCCAATTGCGGCACATCCGCGCGGCAGCCGCATTCCGGGCAATCTACCGTATGCGGCGGCAGGGCTTCGTTGCGGCAGTTGCCGCGAAGGCTGTGGAGAATATTTTCGGCAAACGGCTTCATCGGGAAAGTGGCAAAATATAAGTGGCGGCATTATAAAGGGAAAAAAGGCGATACGCCCAATCAGGATGCAAAACCGGCATGGGCAACCGTATAAACAAACCGCTATGCAGTAGAAATATTCTTTGTGCGGCTACCTGCCTGATTATCGAATCCCTTTATAAAACGTCATCTCTGTAAAATGATAGTAAAACATCTACTTGAACATATAGAGCAAATGATATATATTCCAAAAAAATTATATGATAATAAATTTTTATTTATTATTTTTTTGTATGTCGAGTATACAGGCAAATACGGAGTTTACCCGTATTGCCATCCTTACCACTTATCGATAAAGGAAAAAAATATGAGTGAAACCGAAAATCAAGTCCTGACGTTTGCCAAACGCCTGAAGGCGGATACCACGGCGGTTCACGACAGCGTGGATAATCTCGTTATGTTTGTCCAACCGTTTGTCAGCAAAGAAAACTACATTAAATTTTTGAAACTCCAATCCGTTTTCCACAAGGCCGTCGACCACATCTATAAAGATGCTGAATTAAACAAAGCCATTCCGGAGCTTGAATACATGGCGCGTTACGATGCTGTGACTCAAGACTTGAAAGACTTGGGCGAAGAGCCTTACAAATTCGACAAAGAATTGCCGCATGAAACAGGCAATAAAGCCATCGGCTGGCTTTATTGCGCCGAAGGTTCAAATTTGGGCGCGGCGTTTTTGTTCAAACACGCTCAAAAACTCAAATACAACGGCGAACACGGCGCACGCCACCTGGCCCCGCATCCCAACGGCCGCGGCAAACACTGGCGCGCCTTCGTCGAGCACCTGAATGCCCTGAACTTAACTCCGGAAGCAGAAGCAGAAGCCATTCAAGGCGCGCAGGAAGCATTTGCCTTCTATAAAGTCGTGTTGCGCGAAACCTTCGGCTTGGCAGCCGATGCCGAAGCCCCCGAAGGTATGATGCCGCACAGGCACTAAAAAAATAATCGAATCAAATAAACAAGGTCTCGGCATAGCTGTTTGCAGGGACCTTTAATTACACGGCGCGGCTTTGTTTGCACGGATTACTGTCTTATTAAATATTAATGATTATCAGAAAATCTATTATGCGCTAACCGAGGATGAACAATCCATACATCTTGAGTTGATAATATGAAACCATTACAAATGCTCCCTATCGCCGCGCTGGTCGGCAGTATTTTCGGCAATCCGGTCTTTGCGGCAGATGAAGCTGCAACTGAAACCACACCCATTAAGGCAGAGGTAAAAAGCAGTACGCGTTAAAGGTAAGCACAATGCATCTACCACTGTGGAACGAGTAAAGGCTAAAAACCATTCAAGAGCAAATGATTCGGGATACACGCGATTTGGTGCGTTATTCGTCAGATGTCGGTGTATCCGATGATGGTCGCCGTATGAAAGGCTTTGCCATGCGCGGGGGTAGAAGACAACCGTGTCGGTATCAGTATCGACGGCGTGGCATTGCCCAGTTCGGAAGAAAATTCACTTTATGCACGTTACGGCAACTTCAATAATTCCCGTTTAAGCATCGATACCGAGTTGGTTAAGGGTGTGGATATTACGAAAGGTGCGGATTCATTTGAAAGCGGCAGCGGTTCTTTAGGTGGTAATGTGAACTACCGCACGCTTGATGCACGGGATATTGTTTTGCCGGAACAAAATTTCGGCGCACTTCTACGCAGCGGTTACGCAAGTAAAAACAGAGAGTGGGCGAATACCGCAGGTTTTCGGCTATGCGGGCAATGTTTTTGATGCCGTGGTTTTGTATTCCCGCCGACACGGGCATGAAATGAAAAGCGGGGGATGTCGTTGATTTTGTAGGGTTTGGTGAATTGGATAAGCAGGATCAGGCAGAGCGCGGATCGGCACGCATTCATCCAGATCCGTCCAAACACAATAACCACAGTTATTTGGTGAAATTAGGGCTGGCAACCGGCCGACTCTCACCGCTTCGGTTTTTCTGTTAATGGACAAAATAACAGCAATTACACTTATGAAAAACTTACTCCCTGACAAGTTATTGGCGGGAGGCAGATGATATACAGAAACGCACCAATATCAACCTGAGCCACGAGTGGACACCTGCATCTTCCGTCCTTTCTTTGTTACGTACGGATTTGGACTATCAGAAAACCCGCAATGGGGCGATAAACTATAAAGGTGATATGGTTCGTACCGGAGACTGGCGCACAGGTTATCAGTATCACAACGGCTTTATGGCTGATAGAGACGAGCGGAATATGGATACCAAATACAAGCGCATTACCTTCCGTTTGGATAGCCAGCCTTTCTCACTGTGGGCAGGTGAACACAGATTATCTTTTAAGACTTTTGCCAGTCGTCGCGACTTTGAAAATGTAAATGATGATTTAGATTTTTAATTCAACAGGCAATATAACTGACCGTAAACATTACACCATTATACGTCCGATGAAGACGGATCAAATCGGTTTTTCGTTGCAGGATAAAAATCGCTTTTGACGACAAGTTATCTGTAAATGCAGGCGTGCGCTACGACTATGAGAAGGTAAAACCGCAGGCTTTCAAGCCAGATACGCCTTGTCTGAGTACCTGTGTTAATGACGGTAATCCGTCCGCAAGAAGTTTTAATACATGGAACGGCGTTTTAGGTTTGGACTACCGCTTTAACGATACTTGGCGTGCAGCTTACCAAATCAATACGGGGCATCGCGTGCCGACAGCATCGGAAATGTATTTTACTTATACCAGCGTGTATGGCCACTGGATAGCGAATCCGTCGCTGAAAGCCGAACGCAGCCTGAATCAAACATTGTCGCTGCATGGTAAAAAAACGACAAAGGGTCTTTGGATTTCAGCCTGTATCAAACCCGTTACCGTAATTTCCTGTTTGAAGAAGAACATACCTTCCAAGTTCCCAATCCATTTGCTGGTGATGATTATGCTTGTTATACGGATCCGACCTATTGCGGTGCTACGCTTACCCAAATCGGTCAGCAAATGGTCAATGTCGATAAAGCAAGGGTGAGGGGAATTGAACTTAAAGGAGAGATGAACCTACATCAAGTAATGCCCGTGCCGGAAGGTTTCAAATTATTCGGCGCATTGGGTTTACAGCAAAGGCAAATTGTCTGGCGATCGCGGCAGTATGCTGTCCATCCAGCCGCTGAAGTTGGTGCTTGGATTCGATTATGAGTCTCCTGATGAGCGTTGGGGTATTTTTCTCCCGTGTCAGCTATATGGGCAGGGAAAAAAAGCCAAAGATGCCCAAGTAATTGAACAAAAAGAGCTAGTGCACAAGCTATAAGCTCGATCCTTGGACAGGTGAGGAAACAGATGATTGTGCTGTTGCCTTGCAGTATCGTGACGATAAAAATCGACTTCCGTTGGTTGAATAAAGCGGCAACTGTTGTGGATGTATTCGGCTACTACAAACCGGTAAAACGTATGACTTTACGGGCGGGCGTTTATAATCTGTTTAACCGGAAATACCATACTTGGGACAGCTTGCGCGGCATCAATCCGAGATCGACTATTAACTCTTTAAGCGTATCGAATACTAAATCAGCAAATCAGGGTCTGGAACGCTACTACGCCCCCGGCCGCAACTATGCCGTATCGCTGGAATGGAAGTTTTAATCTGGTATTATTGAATTAATCGCCTTGTTGAAAATTAAAGCCGTCCGAATTGTGTTCAGGAATTCATTCGGACGGTTTTTTCCGTAAATCTGTGTGATGGGGTTTTTATATTGATACAGTATCCGAACTCAGGGCAGGGGAGTAATGTTGCAGGATTAAAAAAATGCCGTCTGAAAAAAATGTTTCAGACGGCATTTTTTTGATTGACGATATGTTAACGGACGACATTGGCGCGCATGACCACGCGGACGTGGAACGAGCCTGCCTGACAGTCGTATTGTCCGCCTTGCAGCGGCTGCTTGTCGAAGTAGCTCTGGAAGCCGGTAACACTGCGCCCGCCGAGTTTGCCGGCGGTCTGCTGGAATTTGCGGGCGGCATTGATTAGGGGCGCGTTCGCAGGCCTCTGAGTCGGATTTGCCTACGCCGTTTGCTGCTTGCCGTGTAACCAAGCCCTGACCGTTTGCAACCGAGTACGCCGCCGCCGCCGAAGCTGACGGGAATCCCGGATTCAATACGCCGGCGGCGGTGGCTGCATTTATTGCCGCCTGACCGTTGCTGCAACGGTAAATGATGTTTTGCCGCTTCCTGCGGTGTCTCCGCGGATGACTTTGCATGATTCTCCGGCCGGTGTGCCGGCGGATGCCGTGTGCGCGTTTTTTTAGGCGCGCGGCCGGATTGGCAGGCTGCCAGCATCAGGGCGGCGGCGGAGAGTATGAGGATTTTTCATGTTGGATGTCCTTGTTTGCTGTGGGAAATCATTAGCATTGTACAGTAAGATTCAACAAAAATGCCGTCTGAAAACGGGTTTCAGACGGCATTGTAGCTCAGGGGTTCAACACGCGTGCGATGAGGGCTTTTTCTTTACCCCGCATATTGGGGATTTTTGACTTGGATGCCGTTGCCCGGTGCTACATCGACAGGCTGGCCTTTGCGGGTCATTTGTTCCAATTTGATGGTTTGGTTGCCGCTCGGGTGGATGATTTCGAGCGAATCGCCGACGGCGAAGCGGTTTTTAACTTCCACCGTTGCCCAACCTTCAGCGTCGATTTCGGTAACGTGTCCGACGTATTGGCTTTGTTTGGCGGTGGAATGGCCGGTCAGGTAGTTTTGATAGTCTTGGGTTTGGTGGCGTTCGAGGAAGCCGCTGGTGTAGCCGCGGTTGGCGAGGCCTTCGAGTTCGCTCAACAGGCTGTAATCAAACGGACGGCCTGCGACGGCATCGTCAATCGCTTTGCGGTAGGACTGGGCGACGCGTGCAACATAATAGAGCGACTTGGTGCGGCCTTCGACTTTGAGGCTGTCCACGCCGATTTTTGGCGAGTTTTTTCGACGACTTCGATACCGCGAAGGTCTTTGGAATTCATGATGTAGGTGCCGTGTTCGTCTTCCATAATCGGCATCATTTCGCCTGGGCGGTTGGATTCTTCAATCAGGAAGACTTTGTCGGCATAGGGATGGCGTTTTTTTGACCATTGATGCCTTCAAAGTTTTGGTTGGCTTCTTCTTGGGCTTTTTCAAAGTTGAAACCTTGCAGAAGCTGGGCATCGCCCGCGTCGCTTTCGACGGCGTTGTGGACCTTGTAGTCCCAACGGCAGGAGTTGGTGCAAGTACCTTGGTTGGGGTCGCGGTGGTTGAAGTAGCCCGACAATAGGCAACGGCCGGAGTAGGCGATGCACAATGCGCCGTGAATGAAGACTTCAAGCTCGATGTCGGGGCATTCTTGGCGAATTTCGGCGATTTCTTCCATGCTCAATTCGCGCGACAGGATGATGCGTTCGACGCCGATGTTCTGCCAGAATTTCACGCCCCAGTAGTTGGTGGTGTTTGCCTGTACGGACAGGTGAATCGGCATTTCCGGCCATTTTTCGCGCACGGTCATGATCAAACCCGGATCCGCCATAATCAGCGCATCGGGTTTCATGGCAATCAAGGGTTCCATATCGGAAACAAAGGTTTTGAGTTTGGAGTTGTGCGGCAGCGTATTGACGGTCAAAAAGAATTTTTTGTTGCGCTCGTGCGCTTCTTTAATGCCTTGCTCGAGAACGTCGAGTTTGGCAAATTCGTTGTTGCGGGCGCGCAGGGAGTAACGCGGACTGCCGGCATAAACGGCGTCTGCGCCGTAGTCGTAGGCGGCGCGCATTCTTTCCAATCCGCCGGCGGGCAATAAGAGTTCAGGTGCTTTCATATGCGTTTCTTTGTTATCAAAAATGGTTTCAGACGGCATCGGGAAGAATGCCGTCTGAAGGGTATGGGAAGACGGGGGATTATCCGCCTTTTTGTATTTTCGGTCAATTTTGACGGGGAAATTTATAAGGATTTATCAAGTATTTGCCTGCTTGGGATACAATGCGGCAGTTTGAATGCGAGAGAGAATGTGATGAATCCTAAAAATCGTGTTTTTCGACATTGACGATACGCTGTACCGCAAATATACGGATACCTTGCGCCCTTCCGTGAAAAACGGCGGTGGCGGCTTTGCGCGGCAAAGGTATATTGACGGCGTTGGCAACGGGGCGGTCTTTGGCGACGATTCCCGAAAAGGTCAGGGACATGATGGCGGAAACGGGCATGGATGCCGTGGTAACGATAAACGGGCAGTTTGCGCTGCTGCACGGTAAAACTGTGCGCGAAGTACCGATGGATGCCGGTTTGATGGGCAGGGTTTGCGCGCATTTGGATGGCTTGGGCATGGATTATGCGTTTGTCGGCGGAGAGGGGATCGCCGTGTCCGCGCTGTCGGAATGCGTGTGCCGCGCCTTGAAGCATATCGCCAGCGATTTTTGCCGATAAGGATTATTTCTCAAGCAAAACCGGTGTATCAGATGCTGGTGTTTGCGGAGGAAAACGAAATGCCGCTCTGGTCGGATATTGTGGAACGGGAAGGCTTGAAAACGGTGCGCTGGCACGAGGAAGCGGTCGATCTGCTGCCCTGCGGGAATGTCGAAAACAGACGGCATCAGAAGCGTGGTTGAAGCATTGGGTTTGGAAATGGCGGACGTGATGGCGTTCGGCGACGGTTTGAACGATGTGGAAATGCTGTCAGAAGTCGGGTTCGGCGTGGCAATGGGCAACGGGGAACAGGCGGCGAAAAGAAGCGGCGAAATATGTTTGCCCCGGCGTTGATGAAGACGGCGTGTTGAGGGGCTTGCAAGATTTGGGGTGTGATTTGAACGCATCATAACAACCCTGCCGGTTTCAGACGGCAGGGGTCGGTTTTCAGCCCTTCATACAGCCTTCGTTTTGAAGCAGGGTAAATAAGGGCGCGCCGCTTGCACGGATATTCTTGCCGCCTTGAAGGTCGGTAAATTCCAAAATGGCGGCGGCTTCGACAATTTCCCCGCCGAGTTTGCGGATCAGCTCCAGCCCGGCAAGCATCGTGCCGCCCGTAGCAACCAAATCATCGACCAGCAGCACGCGCGAACCGGGTTTAACGGCATCGGTGTGAATTTCCACTGTCGCTTCCCCGTATTCGAGCGCATAACTTTGCGATACGGTTTCAAAAGGCAGCTTGCCTTTTTTGCGGATGGGGACGAAGCCGACGTTGAGCTGGTAGGCGAGTGCCGCGCCGATAATGAAGCCGCGCGCGTCCAAACCGGCAACGATGTCGATTTTCTGATCCATATAGCGGTAAACCAATAAATCAACCAAAAAGGCGGAAGTATTCCGCACTTTGCAGGACGGGCGTGATGTCGTGGAATAAGATGCCTTTTTGCGGCCAGTTTTCGATTTTTGCGGATTTTGTCGGCAAGCGCGCCGACACTCATAGCTTCGGGATGAACCAGCATTGCGTGTTCCATGTTTGATGTTTTTAACGCCATATTGTAGCCGTCAGCCTGCCGCTTGCCAAATCAATCAAAACAATAGCGGCAAAAATATGGGCATCGGCAAATAGGAAACCGAGTGTCCGTTGTGATACAATCGGCTGGAAAAATATACAGGTAAAAAATATGTCCGCTTATCGAAAAAGGCAACATCTTTATCATTTCGGCCGCTTCTGGCACGGGCAAGACCACGCTGGTGTCGCGGCTGTTGGCAAACCATAACGGTTTGCGCGTTTCCGTGTCGCATACGACGCGCCCGCCGCGCGAAGGCGAAGCAAACGGCGTACATTATCACTTTGTTTCCAAAAGAAGAGTTTGAGTCGCTTATCGCGCAGGAGGCTTTTTGGAATACGCAGACGTATTCGGCAACTATTACGGCACGAGTGCCGAGGGTGTGAATGCGTTGGCGGCGGCAGGCTATGACGTGATTTTGGAAATCGACGTTCAGGGCGCGGCTCAGGTTCGCGACGCGCTGCCCGAAGCCGTCGGCATCTTTATTCTGCCGCCTTCTTTCGACGTACTTGCCGCGCGCCCTCAACGGACGCGGGACGGACAGTCGGGAAGTTATCCAAAGGAGGCTGTCGAAGGCAAGGCATGAAATCGAACAGTCTGTATTGTTCGACTTTGTCGTGGTCAATGACGACTTGGAGCGAGCGGAGGAAGATTTGCGCCATATCGTGAATGCCTGCCGTCTGAAAAAGGTCGCGGCAACTGGGATTTATTGCAGATTTGTTGGAAAATTCCTAAAAAAACCGCGAAAAATACTCGGTTTCCCAATTTAAATATTTTTGAAAGAAAGCAAATAATATGGCACGTATTACCACCGAAGACTGTACTGGAAAAATTTCCAACCATTTTGACCTGACATTGGTAGCGGCCCGCCGCGCCCGCCAGCTTGAGAACGGCAACACGCCGCTTGTGGATGATGTCCGCAATAACAAACCGACCGTTACCGCCTTAGGGAAATCGCCGCCGGGCATATCGGTACGGAACTGTTGACGCGCAATAAATAAATTCTGCGGAAACGCACGTCGGCACATTCTGCCGCCGTGCAGTCCGACGGTTTGAAACGAAAAAAATAAAAATATGTTCCGAAAGCCGTCTGAAATGCCTGTCCCACAACCCACCGCACCTTACGACTATTTAACTGCCGAAGCACGTACCCTGCTTTTCCGTACTGCTTCCTATCTCAAGCCTGAAGAACAGGTTGAGCTCGAGAAGGCTGTTGCCTATGCATTTCACGCTCATGACGGACAAACCCGGAAAAGTGGCGAACCATACATTACGCATCCGATTGCCGTCGCGACGCAGCTCGCCCTTTGGCATATGGACGTACAGGGTCTTTGTGCAGGTGTAATGCACGATGTGCTGGAAGATACAGGCGTTACGAAAGAGGAGATGGCCGCAAGATTCGGCAATACGATTGCCGAGATGGTGGACGGTCTGTCCAAACTCGAAAAACTCAAATTTGAAGATCATGCGAGAGCATCAGGCGGAGAGTTTCCGCAAACTGATTTTGGCAATGACCAAAGATGTACGCGTGATTGTCGTCAAACTTGCCGACCGTCTGCATAATATGCGGACACTCGGTTCGATGCGTCCCGACAAGCGTCGTCGTATTGCAAAAAGAAACCCTTGAAATCTATGCGCAAATTGCCAACCGTATAGGTTTGAATAATGCATATCAAGAGCTTCAGGATTTATCTTTCCAGAATCTCCATCCCAATCGCTATGAAACCATGAAAAAGGCGATGGATAAGAGTCGGAAAAAAACAGGCAGGATGTTGTTGGAAAGATTTTGCGTGCGTTCAGCCAGCGTTTGGTAGGGGGCGAACATAGAAGCCAAAAATCAAGGGTCGGGAAAAAGAACCTGTACGGCATTTATCGGAAAATGTTAGAAAAAACTGCATTTCTCCGAAGTTATGGATATTTACGGTTTCCGTGTCATCGTTAACAGTATTCCTGCATGTTATGCTGCGCTCGGAGCATTGCACAACCTCTATCAGCCCAAGCCCGGACGGTTTAAAGACTACATCGCTATTCCGAAAAGCAACGGTTATCAAAGTCTGCATACGACTTTGGTCGGGCCTTATGGTTTGCCGGTTGAAGTGCAGATACGTACCAGGGAAATGGATGCTGTTGCCGAAGGTGGAATCGCCGGACATTGGAGCTATAAATCAGATTCCAAAACGGTCGATCAGGGCAGTGCTGCACACCAATCAATGGTTGAAAAACATTTTTAGACTTGCAGGCAAGCAGCGCAAATGCCATTGAGTTTCTCGAACACGTCAAGGTAGATTTGTTTCCAAACGAAATCTATATCCTTACGCCAAAAGGAAAAAAATCCTAACATTGCCCAAAGGGTGCAACACCTATCGATTTTGCTTATGCGGTGCATACCGATATCGGGCACAAAACCGTTGCTGCACGTATCAACAATATCATGATGCCGCTGCGTACGAAGCTCAAAACCGGCGATTCCGTCGAAATTATTACATCCGAACATGCCAAACCAAATCCTGCATGGTTGAATTTCGCCGTGTCAGGCAGGGCGCGCAGTGCCATACGCCAATATATTAAAAAACCTTAACCGGCACGATGCGGTCGTTTTGGGAGAGAGCCTCTTACAAAAAGCACTGTCCAGTTTGCTGCCCAAAGATGTCCTGCTTTCAGACGGCATCAAAGAAAAATACCTTGCCGATCTCAACGACAAACAGACTTCATTTAAGGAAGTGCTGTACAACGTCGGTATGGGGCATACCCTGCCCTGTTTATGTCGCCATGCACATTGCCGAGTTGGCAGGGGAGCATTTCGGTAGCGAGGTCAAGCTCAGTTCCATTAAAGTCGATGGTCAGGAAAGCGGGCATATTCATTTTGCAGAGTGCTGCCACCCTGTTCCCGGCGATTCCATCCGTTTGCTGTTGGTTAAGGGAAAAGGCATGATTATCCATAGGGATACCTGCCCGACGTTGTTAAAGTCCGATCCCGAACAGCAGCTGGATGCAGACTGGGAAAAATATGAACGGGCAGAACTACCGTGTCGGGCTTCAAGTCCAATCGGAAGACAGCCACGGCCTGTTGGCATTAATGGCGCAAGCGATTTCCGATTCCGGTGCAGACATCGAGTCGGTCGAAACACCGTCTAAATCCCAGTCGGGAACGGAAGGTTTTGTCGAATTCAAATTCTTATTGAAAGTCAAGAATTTGGATCAATTGAATCAGATTATTCAAAAATCTGCATAGTATCCCATATATCCGCAAAGTCATCAGAAGTTGAAGCAGGTAAAACGGGTTGTCTTTTTCAGTAATAGATAACCCGTGTTATGGTTTATCCGTTCAATTGCTTATCTGCCTGTATGCTTTTTGACAATAAGCTGCGCACCTTTGAGGGTGGTATCTCCGCCGCTTCGGATAATCGTTTTGCTAGCCGTGCTGCTGATATGGGTGTGGCGGTAAGCTGCTTTTTGTCTGATTGCTGTTACGATTTGTTAAAGAAAGGTCGTCTGAAACTGTATTTATTGTTTCAGACGGCCTCTTAGCTCAAACCTTGAGAAGCGCATACGTGCGTTCCGCACACATCCTACTTGTTGAGTTTAGGGTTTCATATGGACTACGGCTTGCTGATTTCAGACGATCTTTTTAATTTAGTTGGGTTTTCAACTCAACCTACACACTTAATCTGAAAGTTCATATAGCATATCCAAAAAGGCATCAAAACTATCTGCAATATGGCTAGTTACCATTTTTGTATCTCCATTCTCATCTTCATAAAAAAATTATCATGATACATCAGAATGATACATGGATTTTCATTACATTTTCTGTAATCAAAAACAGATATAATCGCCATTGGCTGAAATCCCAAAAAGCAATTACTTTTTGCATACCCATATTCATCATCAATACATGAATAGCTATAAATATCTTCATAGCCTAAATTTTGCTTATACCCTAAAAATGAAATGTCCCTTTCATCATTTTCACCGTATTGATTGACAAAATTGAAAAATATTTTTCTTTAGGGTATAAATGATCATGTTTGCTAAGAAGAGATACATATGAAACAGGAAAAACAACCCCTATATCTTCAGCAAATTGTTGAATTGTTCTTATTGGAACCAATCCCTCATCTGATGATATTGATAGTTTTCTCATTTTTACTGACCTTTCTTTAACGATTTTTTTGACCAGTATGCCTAACAGCTTTATGAATAATATTAGGAATTAACTGCATATTATTAGGAGAGCTTTGCGCATTATGATGCCATGTATAACCAGGAATTTTTTTCATTTCCTGCTTTAATCTTCGTTATTTGTTCATTCTTTTTAGAAATCATATCTCCCTGAGTTTAAATAAATAGACTCGTCTTCAGACTCTGTTACACAACCATTGAAAACACTATCTATACTTAAAAATATAGTGTCCGTGGTTATACGATATGTAATTACAATTCCCCCAGCCAGGCACGTTATAGCTAAAAATTACATCCTAAAAATTTCATGTGGATAAATATTAATCTCGCTTAAATTAGATGGGTATCTTCCTTTCTGAGTTTTTAAACAAGTGAACTCTATTATTTATAAAAAAATTATTTTTCATGCAATTCTGTTGATCATATTTATTAAATAATATAGTAAATATAATTATTGCTGCAGTGACAAAAAAATTTTTCTCAATTATTTCCCTCCTGTGAACATGGGTTTTGTGGTTCTATTTACAATTCCAGAGTGAGTTCCATCATCCTTTTTCGGTATTTCTTTATAATTCGAGTGCCTTTTTCTGGGTTTGTTGCTTTTCAGAACATTGTTCAAATATCTTTCTAACTGTTGACCAAGTGTTAGTGAAGAATTCGGAAGTAAATTGATTTTTGGGCACTTGTCCATGTTCAATAGTTTTCCATAAATCTTTAGTAGCTGCCCTCATCTGTCCCGTATTTGTTCAAATATACGGCAAGCCTTTCAACAATCCGCATTGCCGCTTCATCTTTACTTGTTTCGGGAAAAAGACAGTTCCTCATCGTCCCCGATAATGGTAATCCGGTTGGTCGGTTTGCCCATCGCGATTGAAACATCATTGGCAACGATCACCGGTATTTTTCTTAATGCGTTTTTCTCGTGCATATGTCAATACATTCTCCGTTTCAGCGGCAAAACCGATACAGAAAGGAGGGTTCGGTAATGAGGCAATGGACGCCAAAATATCAGGGTTTTCATCTAATTCGATAGATAACGGATTGGCATTTTTATCTTTTTTGAATTTTTGAGTACTCCTGTTTTTAACCTTATAGTCTGAGACGGCGGCAACAGAAATAAAAGCATCTTGTTTTTCAATCAAACGATGCACTGCGCGATGCATATCTTCAGCGCTGACGGTTTGAACCGTATTGGATATACCGAAAGGCAGTTCGGTTTGAAGTTGCCCGTAAATCAGGCTGACTTCCGCACCGGCGGCACGGCACGCCCGCGCCAAAGCCACGCCCATTTTCCCGCTGGAAATATTTGTGATGCCCCTGACAGGGTCAATGGCTTCAAATGTCGCACCTGCAGTAATCAAAATTTTCTTGCCCTTTAAAATTTTCGGTGTCCACAAGTCCGGAAGCAAATCCAGCAATTCGGCAGGTTCCGGCATCCTTCCCATACCATTTTTCTCCGCAAGCCTGTTCACCCGAGCCCGGCATATAGACAGTAATGCCGTCTGAAACCAGTTGTGCGATATTCCGTTGGTTGGCAGGATTCAGCCACATTTCCACATTCATCGCAGGAGCGATGGCAAGAGGACATTTCCGTGCGGCTGCCAGATTGGTCAGTAGGGTTATCTGCCACGCCGTTACAGATTTTTTTGCCACGGTATTCATACTTGCCGGCGCAATCAGAAAAAAACATCCGCATTCCGGGTCAGGTTGATATGGTCCATACCGTTTGAACCGTTGCCGCCGTGCGTGTCGGTCAGAACGGGATTGCCGCTCAAAGCCTGAAAAGTTAAAGGAGAGACAAACTCGGTTGCTGAGCGGCTCATGATCACCGTAATGGAGTGCCCCTGTTTTTTCAGTAAGCGTACCAGTTCGCAAGCTTTATAAGCTGCAATACTGCCCGTTATGCCTAAAAGAATATGTTTGCCCATTTTGACAATTTCTAATTACGAAGAAAAAAACAGCAGCCATTCTATAACAAAGTACGGATACATTAGTTACCGTTTTGGATACAAAATGCCGTCTGAAGCCCCAAGTTTCAGACGGCATATTCTAAAAGGCGCACCAGTCAGAGGAGGGGGAGGAAGGGATTATTGGAGGCGGTGCAGCGTTTGGCGGAAATAAAAAACCTTATCCGACAGAGATATGACAACATTTCCCGAAAAAATCCCGCTGAAAGTATTGACCGTATACGTCTTCAAGCGTATAGTTTGCTTCTTCGCTGCTGACGAAGCGGCGGTGATGAAGCAGTTCAAACGCTCTTTAACAAAAACAGATTACCGATAAGTGTGAGTGCCTTGAGCCTCACACTGTTTGAAAAGACAGACAAGATAATGTTTTGAACATTGTCCTGTTGGTTTCTTTGAAGCAGACCAGAAGTTAAAAAAAGTTAGAGATTGAACATAAGAGTTTGATCCTGGCTCAGATTGAACGCTGGCGGCATGCTTTACACATGCAAGTCGGACGGCAGCACAGAGAAGCTTGCTTCTTGGGTGGCGAGTGGCGAACGGGTGAGTAACATATCGGAACGTACCGAGTAGTGGGGATAACTGATCGAAAGATCAGCTAATACCGCATACGTCTTGAGAGAGAAAGCAGGGGACCTTCGGGCCTTGCGCTATTCGAGCGGCCGATATCTGATTAGCTAGTTGGTGGGGTAAAGGCCCACCAAGGCGACGATCAGTAGCGGGTCTGAGAGGATGATCCGCCACACTGGGACTGAGACACGGCCCAGACTCCTACGGGAGGCAGCAGTGGGGAATTTTTGGACAATGGGCGCAAGCCTGATCCAGCCATGCCGCGTGTCTGAAGAAGGCCTTCGGGTTGTAAAGGACTTTTTGTCAGGGAAGAAAAGGCTGTTGCTAATATCAGCGGCTGATGACGGTACCTGAAGAATAAGCACCGGCTAACTACAGTGCCAGCAGCCGCGGTAATACGTAGGGTGCGAGCGTTAATCGGAATTACTGGGCGTAAAGCGAGCGCAGACGGTTACTTAAGCAGGATGTGAAATCCCGGGCTCAACCTGGGAACTGCGTTCTGAACTGGGTGACTAGAGTGTGTCAGAGGGAGGTAGAATTCCACGTGTAGCAGTGAAATGCGTAGAGATGTGGAGGAATACCGATGGCGAAGGCAGCCTCCTGGGATAACACTGACGTTCATGCTCGAAAGCGTGGGTAGCAAACAGGATTAGATACCCTGGTAGTCCACGCCCCTAAACGATGTCAATTAGCTGTTGGGCAACTTGATTGTTCAGTAGCGTAGCTAACGCGTGAAATTGACCGCCTGGGGAGTACGGTCGCAAGATTAAAAACTCAAAGGAATTGACGGGGACCCGCACAAGCGGTGGATGATGTGGATTAATTCGATGCAACGCGAAGAACCTTACCTGGTCTTGACATGTACGGAATCCTCCAGAGACGGAGGAGTGCCTTCGGGAGCCGTAACACAGGTGCTGCATGGCTGTCGTCAGCTCGTGTCGTGAGATGTTGGGTTAAGTCCCGCAACGAGCGCAACCCTTGTCATTAGTTGCCATCATTCAGTTGGGCACTCTAATGAGACTGCCGGTGACAAGCCGGAGGAAGGTGGGGATGACGTCAAGTCCTCATGGCCCTTATGACCAGGGCTTCACACGTCATACAATGGTCGGTACAGAGGGTAGCCAAGCCGCGAGGTGGAGCCAATCTCACAAAAACCGATCGTAGTCCGGATTGCACTCTGCAACTCGAGTGCATGAAGTCGGAATCGCTAGTAATCGCAGGTCAGCATACTGCGGTGAATACGTTCCCGGGTCTTGTACACACCGCCCGTCACACCATGGGAGTGGGGGATACCAGAAGTAGGTAGGATAACCGCAAGGGGTCCGCTTACCACGGTATGCTTCATGACTGGGGGTGAAGTCGTAACAAGGTAGCCGTAGGGGAACCTGCGGCTGGATCACCTCCTTTCTAGAGAAAGAAGAGGCTTTAGGGCATTCACACTTATCGGTAAACTGAAAAGATGCGGAAGAAGCTTGAGTGAAGGCAAGGTTCGCTTAAGAAGAGAATCCGGGTTTGTAGCTCAGCTGGTTAGAGCACACGCTTGATAAGCGTGGGGTCGGAGGTTCAAGTCCTCCCAGACCCACCAATAACGGGGGCATAGCTCAGTTGGTAGAGCACCTGCTTTGCAAGCAGGGGGTCATCGGTTCGATCCCGTTTGCCTCCACCGAAAAACTTTGCAAATCAAAGTAATCCAGTTGCTTTTTATTTTATTTGTACTTTTATATTTTTATAGCAACTTATTTTTGATTTGCGGAGTAAAATAACGACGCATCGATCTTTAACAAATTGGAAAGCCGAAATCAACAAACAAAGACAATGAGTTTGTTTTGATTTTTACCTTTTGCAAAGGGTAAAAATCTCTCGCGAGAAAAGAAAAACAAACACAGTATTTGGGTGATGATTGTATCGACTTAATCCTGAAACACAAAAGGCAGGATTAAGACACAACAAAGCAGTAAGCTTTATCAAAGTAGGAATTTCAAGTTTACTTCCCTAGTCAACGGGTAGGTAAACGAAGTCAAAGAAGTTCTTGAAATGATAGAGTCAAGTGAATAAGTGCATCAGGTGGATGCCTTGGCGATGATAGGCGACGAAGGACGTGTAAGCCTGCGAAAAGCGCGGGGAGCTGGCACAAAGCTATGATCCCGCGATGTCCGAATGGGGAAACCCACTGCATTCTGTGCAGTATCCTAAGTTGAATACATAGACTTAGCGAAGCGAACCCGGAGAACTGAACCATCTAAGTACCCGGAGGAAAAGAAATCAACCGAGATTCCGCAAGTAGTGGCGAGCGAACGCGGAGGAGCCTGTACGTAATAACTGTCGAGATAGAAGAACAAGCTGGGAAGCTTGACCATAGTGGGTGATAGTCCCGTATTCGAAATCTCAATAGTGGTACTAAGCGTACGAAAAGTAGGGGCGGGACACGTGAAATCCTGTCTGAATATGGGGGACCATCCTCCAAGGCTAAATACTCATCATCGACCGATAGTGAACCAGTACCGTGAGGGAAAGGCGAAAAGAACCCCGGGAGGGAGTGAAATAGAACCTGAAACCTGATGCATACAAACAGTGGGAGCACTCTTGTGGTGTGACTGCGTACCTTTTGTATAATGGGTCAACGACTTACATTCAGTAGCGAGCTTAACCGAATAGGGGAGGCGTAGGGAAACCGAGTCTTAATAGGGCGAACAGTTGCTGGGTGTAGACCCGAAACCGAGTGATCTATCCATGGCCAGGTTGAAGGTGCCGTAACAGGTACTGGAGGACCGAACCCACGCATGTTGCAAAAATGCAGGGGATGAGCTGTGGATAGGGGTGAAAGGCTAAAACAAACTCGGAGATAGCTGGTTCTCCCCGAAAACTATTTAGGTAGTGCCTCGAGCAAGACACTGATGGGGGTAAAAGCACTGTTATGGCTAGGGGGTTATTGCAACTTACCAACCCATGGCAAACTCAGAATACCATCAAGTGGTTCCTCGGGGAGACAGACAGCAGGTGCTAACGTCCGTTGTCAAGAGGGAAACAACCCAGACCGCCAGCTAAGGTCCCAAATGATAGATTAAGTGGTAAACGAAGTGGGAAGGCATAGACAGCCAGGATGTTGGCTTAGAAGCAGCCATCATTTAAAGAAAGCGTAATAGCTCACTGGTCGAGTCGTCCTGCGCGGAAGATGTAACAGGGGCTCAAATCTATAACCGAAGCTGCGGATGCCGGTTTACCGGCATGGTAGGGGAGCGTTCTGTAGGCCGATGAAGGTGCATTGTAAAAGTGTGCTGGAGGTATCAGAAGTGCGAATGTTGACATGAGTAGCGATAAAGCGGGTGAAAAGCCCGCTCGCCGAAAGCAAGGTTTCCTACGCAACGTTCATCGGCGTAGGGTGAGTCGGCCCCTAAGGCGAGGCAGAAATGCGTAGTCGATGGGAAACAGGTTAATATTCCTGTACTTGATTCAAATGCGATGTGGGGACGGAGAAGGTTAGGTTAGCAAGCTGTTGGAATAGCTTGTTTAAGCCGGTAGGGTGGAAGACTTAGGCAAATCCGGGTCTTCTTAACACCGAGAAGTGATGACGAGTGTCTACGGACACGAAGTAACCGATACCACGCTTCCAGGAAAAAGCCACTAAGCTTCAGTTTGAATCGAACCGTACCGCAAACCGACACAGGTGGGCAGGGATGAGAATTCTAAAGGCGCTTGAGAGAACTCGGGAGAAGGAACTCGGCAAATTGATACCGTAACTTCGGGAGAAGGTATGCCTCTAAGGTTAAGGACTTGCTCCGTAAGCCCTGGAGGGTCGCAGAGAATAGGTGGCTGCGACTGTTTATTAAAAACACAGCACTCTGCTAACACGAAAGTGGACGTATAGGGTGTGACGCCTGCCCGGTGCTGGAAGGTTAATTGAAGATGTGAGAGCATCGGATCGAAGCCCCAGTAAACGGCGGCCGTAACTATAACGGTCCTAAGGTAGCGAAATTCCTTGTCGGGTAAGTTCCGACCCGCACGAATGGCGTAACGATGGCCACACTGTCTCCTCCCGAGACTCAGCGAAGTTGAAGTGGTTGTGAAGATGCAATCTACCCGCTGCTAGACGGAAAGACCCCGTGAACCTTTACTGTAGCTTTGCATTGGACTTTTGAAGTCACTTGTGTAGGATAGGTGGGAGGCTTTGAAGCAGAGACGCCAGTCTCTGTGGAGCCGTCCTTGAAATACCACCCTGGTGTCTTTGAGGTTCTAACCCAGACCCGTAATCCGGGTCGGGGACCGTGCATGGTAGGCAGTTTGACTGGGGCGGTCTCCTCCCAAAGAGTAACGGAGGAGTTCGAAGGTTACCTAGGGTCCGGTCGGAAATCGGACTGATAGTGCAATGGCAAAAGGTAGCTTAACTGCGAGACCGACAAGTCGAGCAGGTGCGAAAGCAGGACATAGTGATCCGGTGGTTCTGTATGGAAGGGCCATCGCTCAACGGATAAAAGGTACTCCGGGGATAACAGGCTGATTCCGCCCAAGAGTTCATATCGACGGCGGAGTTTGGCACCTCGATGTCGGCTCATCACATCCTGGGGCTGTAGTCGGTCCCAAAGGGTATGGCTGTTCGCCATTTAAAGTGGTACGTGAGCTGGGTTTAAAACGTCGTGAGACAGTTTGGTCCCTATCTGCAGTGGGCGTTGGAAGTTTGACGGGGGCTGCTCCTAGTACGAGAGGACCGGAGTGGACGAACCTCTGGTGTACCGGTTGTAACGCCAGTTGCATAGCCGGGTAGCTAAGTTCGGAAGAGATAAGCGCTGAAAGCATCTAAGCGCGAAACTCGCCTGAAGATGAGACTTCCCTTGTGGTTTAACCACACTAAAGAGCCGTTCGAGACCAGGACGTTGATAGGTGGGGTGTGGAAGCGCGGTAACGCGTGAAGCTAACCCATACTAATTGCTCGTGAGGCTTGACTCTATCATTTGAAGAACTTCAAAAGATAAAAGCTTACTGACTGATTCAGTCATCACCGAATAATTGATTAAGGCTTTACCGATTTGTAACAGTTTAAGTTTGGCGGCCATAGCGAGTTGGTCCCACGCCTTCCCATCCCGAACAGGACCGTGAAACGACTCAGGCGCCGATGATAGTGTGGTTCTTCCATGCGAAAGTAGGTCACTGCCAAACACCCATTCAGAAAAACCCCGGATATCCGGGGTTTTTGCTGCATGGAAAAAAATGTCAGGGAATATTCAGGAATATTGAGGATATTTAGAAGGAATGAGAATAATAAATAAAAGGTTAGAGTGTGTTATCTTTTCCTAGAGGAAAGGATGTTTTATCAAGTAAAACTTTATTCTGCTTTTATTGTTGTTTGATGTTTTCAGCAGCTTCTTGTATTTGAATGTACGGATTAAATGCTATTTGGTGATTTAAAATGGCATAGTTGTTGTTTCTGCTATAATTCTAGATGTTTATATGTGAAATGGTTCATGTTATGTTTATTCAAGCGGTACAGGAATTAACGACTATCCGTGATATTTTGCGTTTTGCAGTCAGTCGTTTTAATGAAGAGGGACTTTCTTTTGGTCATGGCAGTGATAATGCTCATGATGAAGCAGCTTATTTGATTTTGCATACGTTAAATTTGCCTTTGGATGTTCTTGATCCCTATCTTGATGCAAAAATTACTTAAAGCTGAAAAAGAGAAAGTGTTGGCGGTTATTGAGCGACGCGCCGTTGAACATATTCCTGCTGCTTATTTGACGCAGCAGGCATGGCAGGAGAGTTTGATTTTTATGTGGATGAGCGCGTAATCATACCTCGTTCTTTTATTTATGAATTGTTGGGTGACGGACTTCGCCCTTGGATGAGAATACGATGAGTTGGTGCATAATGCTTTGGATCTTTGTACCGGGAAGCGGATGTCTCGCAAATTCAGATGGCGCATCACTATCCCGATGCGCAGATTGATGCAGTTGATGTGAGCTTGGATGCTTTGGAAGTGGCAGGGGATTAATGTCGAAGATTATGGTTTGGAAGAACGCATCCAGCTTATTCATACGGATTTGTTTGAAGGATTGGAAGGTACTTATGATTTGATTGTTTCCAATCCTCCTTATGTTGATGCGGAGTCGGTTGAGTTATTGCCTGAAGAGTATTTACATGAACCGGAATTGGCATTGGGTAGTGGTGAGGACGGATTGGATGCAACCAGACAAATTCTTCTGAATGCTGCAAAGTTTCTGAATCCTAAAGGTGTATTGTTGGTAGAAATCGGGCATAACAGGGGATGTATTAGAAGCAGCATATCCGAATTGCCTTTTACTTGGTTTGGAAACCAGTGGAGGAGATGGTTTTGTTTTCCTGTTGACGCGTGAACAGTTATTGGGTGAAGAGTGAGTTGAAGGGAAATGCCGTCTGAAGACGATTTGTTTTCAGACGGCATTTTTCTATATGTTGTCTTAGGGTTTGACGGTTGGCTGATAAATCCTTTACCATATTGTTTATAAGTTAATTGTTTTACTTTTTGATTTTTATATTGCTATTGTAATGAAAAACGTTATATCGGATTGTATTTTCAATTGTACTTTTGAGTTTTTTTCGGCTACGTTGTCGGCGCAGACTTATTCAGTTTATTTTTAATCAGCATGGGAAACTGACGGCAACGATGTCATCTGCAGCTTATATCAGGCAATATAGTGTGGTGTCTGGTATTGCTCATGCTCAGGATTTTTATTATCCGTCGATGAAGAAATATTCCGAACCTTATATTGTTGCTTCAACGCAAATCAAATCTTTTGTACCTAACCTGCAAAATGGCATGTTGATTTTGTGGCATTTTAATGGTCAAAAAAAGATGACGGGAAGTTTCAGTAAGGAGTAAACCGGATGGTGAATGGGTCAACTGGTATCCGAACGGTAAAAAATCTGCAGTTATGCCTTATAAAAATGGCTTGAGTGAGGGTACGGGATACCGCTATTACCGTAATGGCAGCAAGGAAAGCGAAATTCAGTTTAAACAAAATAAGGCAAACGGCGTATGGAAACAATGGTATGCTGATGGCAATATCAAAACGGAAATGGTCATGGTTAATGATGAGCCAGCTAAGATTCTGACATGGGATGAAAGCGGTCGATTACTCTCGGAACTGTCTATCCATCATCATAAACGTAATGGAGTAGTCTTAGAGTGGTATGAAGATGGTTCTAAAAAGAGCGAAGCTGTTTATCAGGATGATAAGTTGGTTAGGAAAAACCCAGTGGGATAAGGATGGTTATTTAATCGAACCCTAAATTTGATGCCGTCTGAAATATATTTCAGACGGCATTCTTATATGTGCAGATTGATGGCATTGTTTCTTGAAAATTTAGCAGTGGTATATAATTTTGGCTTTTTAATGAATATCTGCAAGGAGAAAGCTTCGTGAATAATTCAGTCATCACCGTCATCGGTAAAGACCGTGTGGGCATTGTGTACGACGTTTCCAAAATTTTAGCGGAAAACCAGATTAATATTCTCAACATCAGCCAACAGCTGATGGACGATTTTTACCATGATTATTTTGGTGGACACTTCAAAAATGCACCAAATCGCGTCAAGAGGTTTTGGATTTGTTTGCGGAAGAGAGCAAAAAAACTCGCGCTTGATATCCGTATGCAAAACGAAGAAATTTTTCAAGCCATGCACGAATCTGAAAAAGCAGCCTGCACTCTAGTTTTCAAAGTGCAGGCTGCTTTGAATGTGTTGGAGAACAGGGCGAGATACCATCGTTACCGGCCGTTCAGGCTGACTGAAAAGAAGGAGTTCCACCATGATAACCCTGCGCCAACCTCTGAACCGGTGAAAAAGCATCGAAAACTTTGGTGCGCGAAGATACTGTGTTGCGCGACCGTGAAGGCGTATATCTACAATAGACCTGCCTGCCACCCGACACGTTCGAGCTGTTTTACGTAAATAACCGATTAGATGCCAATGCTTTTATGACTGCACGCTACCAAATCGTGATCGATAACAAAGTGATACCCGTGTCGTTCAAAGTGTAGAGCGTGGAGCACGGATTTTTGGCGTTTTTGCTGTCGCTTCCTGTGTTTGTGCTTGTCAAACGGCTTGGGCGGTAGATGTTGCGGTAGTGGTTGGGCGGTAAAAACAAATCCCAGCAAAAGGAAATACAGGCAGTCTGCATTTCAAAATACCAAAATACGAGAATATTTCCATGAAACCCGAAAAAATACTGCAAAAAATTGTTACCGAAAACGAATATACTGCGCTGCTGCCATCAGCTTCTCAAAACGAAATATTGCGAGAAGCCCTGTATCAAAACCGTATTTTTTTCTCTTTTTAGATTGGAAAGGGGAGAGTGGGCAGGGTGAGCTTTTATCAATTTGTCAATGAGCGTTTGGTAGCATTCGGCAAAAGAAATACTAAAAAGTAAAAACCTGATGATTTATATAAAAATTCGATAAAGAATTTGGCCAAGATTGGGAAAGCGGCAATTTTCTGCCCTTTGCCTTCGATTATTCGACAGCAAACTCAAACGGCAAAAATGCGGTTGATGTTTTTGGAAAGCGGCAGCGATGACTACACTGTGTTTATTGTTCCGAGCAACGCATGTAAAAGTTTGGAAAGAATCCAGTCTAATTTTTGGACCTTCCAAAGTCTGAACAAAGCGGCAAATTTCATCTTATATACGGTCGATTGCTCCTCCTGCGGTCGACTGTCGGCATGGGATTTGGCCATAAGCGAGCCGCCGCCGTATGCTAATCACGAAGCGGCATACTGCGATTCCTGCCGCCAACCCTTATGGGATGCGGACGGCAAACTGTTTGCCGCAGTAGAAGAAACACCGCATTATGTCTCAGAACAAAAATAAATCACAGGCAGCCTGCACCAAATAAAACCCATTCAACAAGGAATCCCCAAAAATGTCCCAAGTCCATTCCAACGAAATCCTCGAAACTATCCGCATGGTAGCCGACCAGCATTTTGACGTGCGCACTATTACCATCGGCATTGATTTGCACGACTGCATCAGCACCGACATCGACGTGTTAAACCAAAACATTTACAACAAAAATCACTACAGTCGGTAAGGACTTGGTGGAGACGGCAAAATATCTGTCTGCCAAATACGGCGTACCGATTGTGAATCAGCGCATTTCCGTTACGCCGATTGCCCAAATCGCGGCGGCTACCCATGCCGATTCCTATGTCAGCGTGGCGCAAACTTTTGGATAAAGCTGCCAAAGCGATAGGCGTGTCGTTTATCGGCGGCTTTTCTGCGCTGGTGCAAAAAGGTATGTCGCCTTCGGACGAAGTGCTGATCCGCTCCATTCCCGAAGCAATGAAGACGACTGACATCGTGTGCAGTTCCATCAATATCGGCAGCACGCGTGCCGGTATCAATATGGACGCGGTCAGATTGGCGGGCGAAACCATCAAACGCACTGCTGAAATCACGCCTGAAGGTTTCGGCTGCGCCAAAATCGTCGTGTTCTGCAACGCGGTGGAAGACAATCCGTTTATGGCGGGCGCGTTTCACGGCTCAGGCGAAGCGGATGCTGTGATTAATGTCGGCGTATCGGGGCCGGGCGTGGTCAAAGCCGCGTTGGAAAATTCGGATGCAACGACATTGACCGAAGTTGCCGAAGTTGTGAAGAAAAACCGCTTTCAAAATTACCCGCGTGGGCGAACTCATCGGCCGCGAAGCCTCAAAAAAATGCTGAATATCCCGTTTGGTATTCTCGATTTATCGCTGGCGCCAACCCCTGCCGTTGGCGACTCGGTGGCGCGCATTCTTGAAGAAATGGGCTTGAGCGTCTGCGGTACGCACGGCACAACAGCAGCTTTGGCATTGCTGAATGATGCCGTGAAAAAGGGGCGGCATGATGGCTTCGAGCACGGTTGGCGGTTTGAGTGGCGCGTTTATCCCCGTTTCCGAAGACGAAGGTATGATTGCCGCCGCCGAAGCAGGCGTGCTGACGCTGGACAAACTCGAAGCGATGACCGCCGTTTGTTCGGTCGGCTTGGATATGATTGCCGTTCCCGGCGACACGCCCGTGCACACCATTTCCGGCATCATTGCCGACGAAGCCGCCATCGGCATGATCAACAGCAAAAACCACTGCCGTGCGCATTATTCCGGTAACCGGAAAAACCGTCGGCGACAGCGTCGAGTTCGGCGGACTGCTGGGCTACGCGCCTGTAATGCCGGTTAAAGAAGGCTCATGCGAAGTGTTCGTCAACCGCGGCGGCAGGATTCCTGCACCGGTTCAATCGATGAAAAACTGATTACGGTTTTGATGGGGAAAATGCCGTCTGAAAGGCTTCAGACGGCATTTTTGTTTATGGGCATTGGGTAAAAATGTCTTTAGAAAAATATTGCAAATTTAAAAAAATCCCTGTGTCCTTATTTCTGCTTTCTTACGTCATTCTTTTTAAAGGTGGGAATCTGAAACCAAAAAACAACAGGAATTTATCCGAAACAACAAAAACCTATCCGCTGTCATCCCCACGAAAGCGGGAATCTAGTTTGTTGTTCAAATAAATTCTGAAACTTTAATTTTGTCATTCCCGCGCATGCGGGAATCTAGAAATGAAAAACGACGAGAATTTATTAGAAATGACGGAAACTCAAAAACCGGATTCCCGCCTGCGCGGGAATGACGAAATTTTTAGGGTTTCTGATTTTGATTTTTCCGTTTTTGCGGGAAGGATGGGGTTTCAGATTGTGGGCATTATCAGTATTTTCTATTTGGCAATGTCTTTTACTGATTTTTGTCAAAACGCATTTATGCCGTCTGAAAGGCTTCAGACGGCATTTTTGTTTGGACTCGATTACTCGATATAAGTGAATTTTTGCACGTTTGATATTGCACATCAATTCGTAAGGGATGGTTCCGGCCGCTTCGGCAACGGTATTGATGTTGACCGTATCGCCCCACAGTTCGACCTCGTGTCCCAAACCTTCTTGCGAAGCGTCCAGTTCGATGGTCATCATATCCATAGAGACCCTGCCGATGACCCGGGTCAATTTACCGTCGACGGCGACGGGGGAATTGCTTTGGGGCACGGCGCGGATAACCGTCCGCATAACCGCAGGCAATCAGGCCGACCCGCGTAGATTTACTGGTATAAAATGTTGCGCCATAACCGATAGGGGAGTGCGGCTGTAAAACGCGTTCGCCGAAAAATACGGGTTGAAAGCCTCATCACAGGTTTCAGCCTGTCATCGCTGCCTCCGAACGGGGAAATGCCGTATAATGCCAAGCCCGCGCGCCCCCAATCCCTGTGTGCTTCGGGGATATTCAAAATAGCCGCCGAATTGGCAAGGCTTTCTTCGCCTTCCAGCCCTTTTTGTACCCAAATCGAATGCTTCCATCTGTATTTCCGTCATGCCGCTTTCGGGTTCGTCCGCACAGGAGAAATGCGAGAACTTGACAATACTGTCCACATATTCCGATTGTTTCAATGCCGCATATGCCGAAGCGTAATCATGAGGGGAAAAATCCGGTACGGTGCATCCCCGAATCCATTTTCAACCAGACCTTGACAGGTTTTTTTCCAATGACGGGAAAGCAAAGCCTCAAGCTGCCATTGATTTCCGACTGCCGGCCAGAGCGAGTATTGTTCGACCGCTTCGTACTCTGATGCTTCAAATACGCCTTCCAACAGGACAATCGGATGGGTAATGCCGCTCTCCCGTAGCCTGATTCCCTCATCGATTGTCGCCACGGCGAAACCATCTGCCAAGTCTGCCAGCGCGAAAGCACATCTGACCGCACCGTGTCCGTATGCGTCGGCCTTCACTACCGCCAATAGCTTGCCTCCGTGCATTTCCTTCAAAAATCTGATAATTGTGCCCTAAGGTTGCCCAACCTGATCTGCACGTTCAAAGGGCGCATAAATTCATTCCTTACCAAACAAGTGTTTATTAGCAAAATTAAGAAATCAATTAGGGAATTATAATCCAACGGCAAGGCTTTTTAAAAATATTAAAGACCCTTGTGTCTTCAAGCCGGAGCAGCAGTTTTCAGGTAGGAAGGCGGTTTGCTTTTCCTGATATAATCGCTTTTCCCAAATATATAGTGGATTAACAAAAATCAGGACAAGGCGACGAAGCCGCAGACAGTACAAATAGTACGGCAAGGCGAGGCAACGCCGTACTGGTTTTTGTTAATCCACTATATACTCTATTTGTTAAAATCAATAATAAATACAAGGCAATCCAAATGAAAGAACTAGATAAAAATCGATTTCCGCATCCTTAAGATCCTTCAACAGAATGCCCGCATCCCGATGACGGAGCTTGCCGAGAAGGTAGGCTTGTCCACCACGCCCGTTACAGAGAGGGTGCGCCGTTTGGAGCGGGAACATTATATTTCCGGCTATCACGCCCATCTCAATCCCCATCTGTTGGGCAAACCGCTATTGGTTTTTGTCGAGCTGAAGCTGCAATCCAAATCGGGCAATATTTTCGAAGATTTCAAAAAAGAAGTGCTGAAAATTCCGCAAATTATGGAATGCCATCTGGTATCGGGGGAGTATGATTATCTGATTAAAGTCCGCTTACACGATATGTCTGCCTATCGGGATATGCTCGGCAATATCCTATTGCAACTGCCTGCCGCTTCGGAGAGTAGGAGTTATGTTGTGATGGAGGAGGTCAAAGAAAAATCCGGTTTTGGATTTGGATTGAATATTTCAGGCTGGCTATGCAGTTTGACACCTGAATGAAATATAACAACAAAACGTATGGCAGGTTGTCGTTTTAGATAAAAATGCACACATTCAATAGAATGTGCGCCAAGTCTACAAAGGAGAAATAGAGGAGAAACTATTAACTGACTACTCGAACCAGCTAACGGGGTAAATTATGCAGCTTTTTCTGGTCAAAAAGCAAGCGTTTTTCTTGTTAAATTTCTTAAAGAATAGAATTTCAAACAATAAAAAGTAATTAAATTTCAAAAAAAGCGGAGATAAAAATGCACACATCCGGTTGAATGTGTGCCAAGTCTACAAAGGAGAAATAGAGGAGAAAAACTCAAGCTGCATCAAGCAACTCAACGGCGGTAATTATCCGCCGTTTCTTATCTACTGTCAATTATTTTTTTTGAAAATTTACCCGACCAATTCAAATTTTGCAAAAACTTGCCCGATGGCTAATCCGGTAACAAATTCCTTCAAAAACCCGTCAATCCGCTTATTCAAAAATCATATGCTTTCATTAAAATAAACTTTTTGATTTTTTTCTTTATCGGCTGTTGCTTTTTGATTCGCTAAGTTTGCCGAAATTCAAATCCTCCAGATGTATTTTTGTGGGCATTGTGTGGGCAAATCGCCGTTTTGTCCCTTGTCAGGTTTTGTGCATATCGGGGAAAAACCGAAATCGTCCGCACCTGCGCCGGTGTCGATTCGTCCCTTGCCATCTCAGGGATATATCCAGCAAAAATCGGCATATCGGTATTTTGATTGGTGTGTTGAGAAAAATGACCCCGTTATTTAGAAAAAGCCGTTTGGCTGCTGTTTGCCGTTTCGGTCTGTGCATTTGCCGGTTCTTTGGCGGCACAGTATGTTTTGGGTATGGAGCCTTGCGTTTTTGTGTATCAGCCAGCGGTTGTGCGTCTTGGCAACCGCATTATGTGCGGCACTGTCCTGATGTGCAGACCAAGAAGAAGGGCAGGCGGTTTGTTCGGTACTGTCTTTATCAGCATTCCGGCCGTTACGGGTGCGGCTGTTGCGGCATATCAGTTGTGGCTGCAGTCGCTGCCGCCGGGTACAGCTCCTTCATGCGGTGCGCCGTGGACGTTTCGATTGAAGGGCTGGCCTTTGTTTGATTGGTTCGAGCCTGTTGTGCGCGGGTTCGGAAATGTGCCGAACCGGATTATCTGTTAGGGGTTGCTTTGCCTGTTTGGAGCGTGGCGTATTTTCTGGCGGTTGTCCTGACGGTTTTGCTGGGCGTGGGCAGGGGCTAAATAAATTAATGCCGTCTGAAAGGTTCAGACGGCATTTTATTGTATGTCTTCTGTGCTGCGTATCAGTCCAGATTCAATACGGCGGAAGTGTAAACGTCTTGCACGTCGTCCAAATCTTCCAGCGCGTCAATCAGTTTTTGCATTTTGACGGCATCGTCGCCGGAGAGTTCGGTTTCGTTTTGGGCGCGCATCGTAACGTCGCCGTCAACGGATTTGTAACCCTGCCGCCTCCAAAGCGGATTTTACGCCCGCCCAATCGTTTGGCGCGGTAATGACTTCAATCGAGCCGTCGTCATTGGTGATGACGTCTTCCGCACCGGCTTCCAAAGCCGCTTCCATCAGCGCGTCTTCGTCAACGCCGGGTTCGAATACCAAATAGCCCTGATGCACGAAGTTGAACGCCACGCAGCCGTCGGTACCCAAGTTACCACCGTTTTTTTGGTAAACGCGTGGCGCACGTCGGCAACGGTGCGGGTTTTGTTGTCGGTCAGGCAGTCCACCATCAAAGCCGCGCCGCCGATGCCGTAGCCTTCGTAGCGCAACTCGATGTATTCCACGCCTTCCAAGTTGCCCGTACCTTTATCGATGGCGCGTTGCACATTGTCTTTGGGCATATTGTTTTCGGCTGCTTTTTCCAAAGCCAGGCGCAGGCGCGGGTTGGCACCGGGGTCGCCGCCGCCCATACGCGCCGCAACGGTGATTTCTTTGATTAAACGGGTAAAGATTTTGCCGCGTTTGGCATCCTGACGGGCTTTTTATGCTGGATATTCGCCCACTTGCTATGGCCTGCCATAAATTTCCTTTCTTATTTCAAATAATTAATCTGTTTTTGTCAGATTTTTTTACGGTCGGCATTTTAACATAAGTTGCAAGTACCCAAAATATCCTGTTTTTATGCCGTGCCGTTGTCGATGCCGTCTGAAAACGATTTCCTCCGCTTTCCGCTTAAAAATAAAGAAATATTTTAATTAACGATATTTTACGGTATGATGGCACAGCTTCTCCCTGATTGTTGACAATTGAAGGCATCTGTTGCGGCAAATACGGTCTGCTCGCCGTGTTTCCTTATTGGAATGTCTTTGGGAAAGCAGTCATTTTTAATCGTAAGATAAGGTTTATTTTATGGAAAATATATTGTCTGTTCTGGTGGGTACAGTCAATCGGTTTCTTTGGGACTACCTGCTGATTTATGCCCTTTTGGGTATCGGGCCTGTTTTTACGCTGTATCTCGGTGCGCCGCAGATTTTGAAGTTTGGCGCGGGGTTTAAATCCGTATTCGGCGGTTTGTTTGCCAAAAGGGATAAAGACGATAAGTCTTTATCGCAGTTTCAGGCGCTTTGCGGTTGCCGTATCAGCGCAAATCGGCACGGGCAATGTCGCTGGCGTGGCGACCGCCATTACCGCAGGCGGGCCGGGCGCGATTTTTGGATGTGGCTTTCTGCCGTTTTGGGGATGTCCACGATTTTTTTGCGGAGGCACTGCTGGCGCAGAAATACCGCGTCGTCAGCCACGGCAAATACATCGGCGGGCCGGCGTTTTATATTACGCACGGTTTGACTCCGAAAATCGGCAGGGGCGCGGCGCGTTTTTTTGTCCGGTTTCTTTTCCATTGCGTTGATTATCGCATTGGGCTTTATCGGTAATGCGACACAGGCCAATTCCATTGCTTCTGCCGTTACCATTGCATTTGATGTGCCTTCTTTGGCAGTCGGTATTGTGCTTGCCGTCCTTGCGGGCATGGTTGTGATTGGCGGCGTGAACCGTATTGCCAATATTGCCCAGTTTGTCGTGCCGTTTATGGCGGTTGTTTATATTTTGTGCGCCGTCGTTATCCTGTTTGAATTTTCCGACCATATTGTGCCGATGTTCAACCACATCTTTACCGCTGCCTTCAATCCCTGAAGCCGTTTTGGGCGGTGCTGCGGGTATCGGTATGCGCGAAGCGATACGTTTTGGCGTGCGCGCGGTCTGTTTTCCAACGAAGCAGGTATGGGTTCGACTCCGCACGCCCACGCGACTGCGGATGTGAAGCATCCTGTGCAGCAAGGTATGGCGGCATTTGTCGGTGTATTTATCGATACGATTTTGGTATGTACGGCAACTGCGCTGATTATCTTGTTGACCGATGCCAACCTTTCGGGAGAACAGGGCGCGGCGGTTACTCAATTTGCCTTTAACAAGGCATTTCCGGGCTTCGGTTCGCAATTGCTTGCCGTGTGTCTGACCTTCTTCGCCTTTACCACTATCATCGGCTGGTATTATTTCGGCGAGTCCAACATCCGTTTTCTTTTCAGGGGAAGACACTTGGGCATCTATCGCGCATTGGTTCTGCTTGCCATTGTTTTGGGTACGCTCGGCAAAGTCGATTTGGTTTGGAGCCCTGTCGGATATGTTCAACGGTTTTTATGGTTATCCCCAACCTGATTGCCCTGTTCTTGCTGCGTAAGGAAATCCGCGCCATTTATGATGATTATTTGGCACAGAAAAAAGCGGGTCGGGATTTGTCCTATCAGTATGAATTCCACGAGTTCCACGACAAGGGCTGATGTCCGGTAACAGAAAACCTCCCAATCTTCAGGATCGGGAGGTTTTGCTTTTCAGACGGCATTCAGATTACATAACCGTACACGCTGACAAATTGGGTGATGCTGCCGCCCAATACGAACAGATGCCAGATTCCGTGCCCGTGTCGGATTTTTCATCGTTTACAAACCAGTAAATGCCGACGCTGTACAGCATACCGCCTGCCGCCAGCCAAGCCAGTCCTGCCGGCGGGAGTGAGGCTGTCAGGGATTTCATTACCGCCAAGACCATCCAGCCCATTACGATATAAATCGCAATAGACAGCAGACGTTTTTCGCTTTTTCCGTCCGATGGTGAGTTCTTGTGCGATTCCTGCAGCCGCCAGCAGCCAGGACAGTGAAAAATACCGTCCAGCCCGGCCCGTTTCTCAAAAGAAACCAGTGCAAACGGTGTGTAGCTTCCGGCAATCAGCACATAAATCATGCAGTGGTCGGTCAAAAATGCTTTTCAGTTTTCCGGCTGCAATTCCGTGGTACAGCGAGGAACTCAAATAGAGCAGAAGAAGGCTGATGCCGTAAACCGATACGCTGAAGATACGGTAGCCGTCCCCGTGTCCTATGGTTTTCAGCAGCATCAGCACCAAACCTGCCGCCGCCAGAATCAAAACCGCTCAAATGGCTGTAAGTATTGAAGCGTTCGCCTGTATACATCGCACAATCTTTCGGGAAAGTAGAGGCAGTCAGTTTACGCCGATACTTTTGCCTCTGTGTGGGATTTACTCTTTGCCTACACTGTGAATATTCTTGAAAATGCGTGTGTTAAAATCTGTTTTTATTTTCAGACGGCATTTTATGTTGAATCCATCCCGAAAAACTGGTTGAGCTGGTCCGTATTTTTGGAAGAAGGCGGTTTTATTTTCAGCGGCGATCCCGTACGAGGCGACGGAGGCTTTGCGCCGCGTGGACGGCAGTACGGAGGAAAAAAATTATCCGTCGGGCGGAGATGATCGACAGGAACCGTATGCTGCGGGACACGTTGGAACGTGTGCGTGCGGGGTCGTTCTGGTTGTGGCTGGCAGCAGCGATGTTTACATTTTTACCGGTTTTTCCGGTGCGTATCTTCTGATGGACAGCCAAGGGGCTGAATTTCTTCCTGATTTTGGCGGGCGTGTTGGGCATGAATACGCTGATGTTGGCGGTATGGTTGGCAACGTTGTTCCTGCGCGTGAAAGTGGGGCGGTTTTTCAGCAGTCCGGCGACGTGGTTTCGGGGCAAAGACCCCTGTAAATCAGGCGGTGTTGCGGCTGTATGCGGACGAGTGGCGGCAACCTTCGGTACGTTGGAAAAATAGGCGCAACGTCGCACAGCCTGTGGCTCTGCACGCTGCTCGGAATGCTGGTGTCGGTATTGCTGCTGCTTTTGGTGCGGCAATATACGTTCAACTGGGAAAGCACGCTGTTGGGCAATGCCGCTTCGGTACGCGCGGTGGAAATGTTGGCATGGCTGCCTGCGAAACTGGGTTTTCCCGTGCCTGATGCGCGGGCGGTCATCGAAGGCCGTCTGAACGGCAATATTGCCGATGCGCGGGCTTGGTCGGGGCTGCTGGTCGGCAGTATCGCCTGCTACGGCATCCCTGCCGCGCCTGCTGGCTTGGGTAGTGTAAAAATCCTTTTGAAAACAAGCGAGAACGGCTTGGATTTGGAAAAAGCCCCTATTATCAGGCGGTCATCCGCCGCTGGCAGAACAAAAATCACCGATGCGGATACGCGTCGGGAAACCGTGTCCGCCGTTTCACCGAAAATCATCTTGAACGATGCACCGAAATGGGCGGTCATGCTGGAAACCGAGTGGCATGAAGGGACGTGGTTCGAGGGCAGGCTGGCGCAGGAATGGCTGGATAAAGGCGTTGCCGCCAATCGGGAACAGGTTGCCGCACTGGAAGCGGAGTTGAAGCAGAAACCCGCCCAGCTTCTCATCGGCGTGCGCGCGGAAACCGTCCCCGACCGCGGCGTGTTGCGGCAGATTGTGCGGCTTTCGGAAGCGGCGCAGGGCGGCGCGGTGGTGCAGCTTTTGGCGGAACAGGGGCTTTCAGACGACCTTTCGGAAAAGCTGGAACATTGGCGTAACGCGCTGACCGAATGCGGCGCGGCGTGGCTGGAACCCGACAGGGCGGCGCAGGAAGGCCGTTTGAAAGACCAATAAACTCACTTGAAATGTTCTGTTAAGCCGCCATTCTGAAAAAAAGGTCGTCTGAAAAATCCATTCTTCAAAAACATCATGAGCAAACAACCCCTTTTCCCTCGCCGTCGTCGGACACACCAACACCGGCAAAAACCTCGCTCCTGCGTACCCTTTTTGCGCGACAGCGGCTTCGGCGAAGTCAAAAACGCCCCGTCCACCACGCGCCATGTCGAAGAAGCCGCGATTACCGACGGCGCAGACACGCTGCTGTACCTGTACGATACGCCCGGACTTGAAGACGCGGGCGGTGTTTTGGAATGGCTGGAAAACCATACGGACAATCGTTCAGACGGCATCGAACGGCTGCAACAGTTTCTCAGCAGCCACGGCGCGCATCACGATTTCAATCAGGAAGCCAAAGTCTTACGGCAAGTCTTGCAAAGCGATATGGCAATGTACGTCATCGACGCGCGCGAACCCGTCCTCGACAAATATCGGGATGAATTGACCATCCTTTCATGGTGTGCCAAACCGGTTATGCCCGTGTTCAACTTTACCGGCGGACAGCTTCCCGAAGCGTGGACGGCTATGCTGGCGCGGAGAAACCTGCACGTTTTCTCTGGGTTTGACACCGTCGCCTTCGATTTTGAAGGCGAATTGGATTTATGGAATAAACTCGCCACCATGTTGCCGCAGCATGAAGTCATCGACCGCCTGACCGCCACCCGCCGCCGCGAATGGACGCGTCTGGACAAAGAAGCGCGCCGCGAAATCGCCGATTTCCTGCTCGATGCCGCCGCCTTCAGGCAGGGAAGTGGACGAAAACGAGGATACCGCCACCGTGCTGCAAACCATGCAGGCGGAAATACGCCAACTCGAACGGCAGATGCAGCAGCGGCTGTTTGCCCTCTACCGCTTCTACCACAGCGAAATCGACGGCGGCGACTGGATGCCGCAAGCCTTCCGCCAAGACCCGTTCGACAGCGAATTGCTCAAGCAATACGGCATCCGCACCGGCACGGGCGCGGCAACCGGCGCGCTCATCGGCTTGGGGCTGGACATCGCCACGTTCGGTGGCTCGCTCGGATTGGGTACGGCAATCGGCGGCTTTTTGGGCGGCATCCTGCCCAATACCCGCACCATTTCCGACAAACTCGCAGGCCGCCAAACCTTGCACACCGACCCTGAAACCCTGACCCTGCTCGCCGCCCGCGCCCTCGATTTGCTCCACGTCCCTGCAAACGCGCGGACACGCGGCACAATCGGATATCGAGCTGCACAGCCGCAAAGCCCCGTGGGACGCCGCCAGACTCCCCGCCCGAACTCAACAAAGCCCGCAGTCATTGGAAATGGTCGTCGCTCAATACGCACCGCCCCTGAAACCAGCCGCGCCGAACGCAGGGAATATGCGGAGAAGCTCGGGATACGCTTGGCGGGAAAATAAATATAGTGAATTAAATTTAAATCAGGACAAGGCGGCGAGCCGCAGACAGTACAAATAGTACGGCAAGGCGAGCCAACGCTGTACCGGTTTAAATTTAATTCACTATAATGCCGTCTGAAGCCTGTTTGTATGGCAAGTCAGATTCAAATCGGGATAAGGCAGGAGGGCCGCTGAAGCCGATTTGCGACAAAAAACGGGTTCTGTATGATACAGAACCCGTTTCGTATGCCGTCTGAAAGCTTCAGACGGCATTTTTCCGCATCAAAAATCACAGGGTGCGTGCCACTTCGACGATGTCGAAACATTCGAGTTGGTCGCCTTCCATAATTTCGTTGTAGCCTTTAATCATCAGGCCGCACTCAAAGCCCATACGGACTTCTTTTGACGTCGTCTTTATAGCGTTTCAACGAAGCCAGTTCGCCCGTGTGGATAACCACGTTGTTGCGGATGAGGCGGACATGGGAATCGCGTTTGACCACGCCGTCGGTAACCATACAGCCTGCAATGTTGCCGACTTTGGAAACAGAGATGACCTGACGGATTTCGACCGTACCGGTTACTTGCTCTTTCTCTTCCGGAAGAGCATACCGCTCATCGCTGCTTTCACATCGTCGATGGCATCGTAGATGATGTTGTAGTAGCGGATTTCCACGTTTTTCATTTTCGGCCAGCTTACGTGAAGAAGCATCTGCACGTACGTTAAAAGCCGATGATGAATGCGCCGGAAGCGATGGCAAGGTTGACATCAGATTCGGTAATGCCGCCCACGCCGCTGTGCAACACGTTCACTTTCACTTCGTCTGTGGACAGTTTTTTTCAGGCTGCCCGCCAAAGCTTCGTAAGAACCTTGTACGTCTGCCTTGATGATGACCGACAAAGATTGGGCTTGGTTTTCGCCCATATTGTTGAACATATTTTTCCAGTTTCGCGGCCTGTTGTTTGGCCAAGCGCACGTCGCGGTATTTGCCTTGACGGAAGAGGGCGATTTCGCGCGCTTTTTCTCGTCCGCCAATACCATTGCATCTTCGCCCGCATTCGGTACGTCGGACAAGCCGAGGATTTCGACGGGGATAGAAGGGCCTGCTTCGTTAATGGCTTTGCCGTTTTCATCGACCATCGCACGGATTTTTGCCGAATGCCGTACCGGCCAGCAGCATATCGCCTTTTTTTCAGCGTACCGCTTTGTACCAAGAGGGTGGCAACCGCACCGCGGCCTTTGTCCAGACGGGCTTCGACGATAATGCCTTTTGCAGGTGCATCGACAGGGGCAGTCAGTTCCAATACTTCGGCTTCGAGCAATACGGCTTCGAGCAGCGCGTCGATGTTTGTTCCTTTTTTTTCGCGGAAACGTCGATAAATTGAACCGTGCCGCCCCAATCGTCGGGGATGACTTCGTGTTGGGTCAGTTCCTGACGGATGCGTTCGGGGTTGGCAGTGTCTTTATCGATTTTATTGACGGCAACCACAATCGGAACGCCTGCCGCTTTGGCGTGGGCAATCGCTTCGATGGTTTGCGGCATCACGCCGTCGTCGGCGGCAACCACAAGAATCACGATGTCCGTTGCTTTCGCACCGCGTGCGCGCATGGCGGTAAAGGCTTCGTGGCCCGGGGTGTCCAAGAAGGTAATCACGCCGCGCGGTGTTTTTGACGTGGTACGCGCCGATGTGCTGCGTAATGCCGCCCGCTTCGCCCTGTACCACTTTGGCACGGCGGATGTAGTCCAGCAGCGAGGTTTTGCCGTGGTCGACGTGTCCCATGACGGTAACGACGGGCGGACGCGGCAATGCTTCGGCTTCCACTGCTTCCGCGCCCTCGTCCAAGAAGGCTTCGGGATCGTCCGCCGCGGCGGGTTTGCCGATGTGTCCGAGTTCTTCGACGACAATCAGGGCTGTGTCTTGGTCGATAGATTGGTTGATGGTTACCATCATGCCCATTTTCATCAGGGCTTTAACCACTTCGACGCCTTTAACGGCCATTTTGTGTGCCAAGTCGGCAACGGTAATGGTTTCGGGAACTAAAACCTCGTGTACGACAGGTTCGGTCGGCGCTTGAAGGCGTGTTGGTTCGGCTCGAGTTTGAGTTTTTGCCTTTTTTTACCGCCGCGTACGCGCTCGTCGTCACCATTGCGCGCATTATTACGGTCACGTCCGCCTTTACCGCCTTTGCCTTTTGGTATTGCGGCCCTGGCCTTCGTCATCACGGTTGTAGCGGTCTTCTTTTTTGCTTTTGACGGGTTGAGGGGTTTGTTTTTCGCTTGCAGAAGCGGCAGCCTGCGTTTTTTTCAGCAGGTTTTGCTGCGCGCTGCCCCGCGGTTTTGGCTTCTGGTGAGGTTTTTGCCTGTTGCTCCGCTTGTTGTTTTATGGCTTCACGACGTGCCTGACGTTCCTGTTTCTCTCTTAACAGTGCTTCTTGATGTGCGCGCAACGCTGCGGCACGACGCGCCTCCTCATCGCGTTGCGCCTGTTCTTCCGCACTGACTACAGGCTGCGGGATGGCGGGTTCGACCGGTTTTGCCGGTTTTTTTGCTTCTTTGCCTTTGCTGCCTTTATCTTGTTTCGGTGTGGATTCGGCTGTTTTTCCCGGACGGTACTTTGTCGGAAGGGGCTGCTTTGTTTCCTGCAACAGGTTTGGGTTTGTCGGAGGCGGGTTTCGGCATGTCTTCGGCAGGTTTGTTTTTCCTGAGCGGCAGGCTTGGTTTTTGCTGCCAGATTTTGCCGCTTTCAATTTTGCTGCTTCCGCTTCTGCTTTGGCGCGTGCTTCTGCGCGTGCGGCAGATCGCTTTCTGCTTTGGCCGCATCTTCCGTCATTTTTTTCTACCTGAGCCGGAGGTGCTTGGACCTGTGAGGCTTTTTGCCTGCGCTACTAGCTCTTCAGGGGATGGAATGTTGACGGTGCGGCCACGTTTGCGTGTCTCAACTTTTACGCCGTCGATGGTGCTGACTTCGGTCTTGGTGCGACGGATGCTGATAGTACCGCCGTTGCTGCCGTTTTTTTCTTGGTCAGGTAGGCGTTTAGAAGCTGTTTGTCGTCCAGTGTCAGGGAATCGCTGCCGCTGGTTTTGCTGACGCCGGCTTCTTTCAACTGTTTCAGCAGGTCGTCGACCGGGCGTTTCAGTTCGGCGGCAAATTGTTCTACGGTTGTGTTACTCATCTTTACCCCCTTTATTTGTCTTCGGTAAACCAGTGTTCGCGTGCGGTCAGGATGACGGCTTTTGCGGTTTCTTCATTGACACCGGTAATTTCAATCAGCTCATCGACGGACAGTTCTGCCAAGTCGTCGCGTGTGGTAATGCCGGCTTCGGCGAGTTTGAGCAGCATATCGGCATCCACACCTTCCAGGCTGCGCATATCATCGGATACTTCGCCCAGTTTTTTTCTTCGGCGGCAATCGCCATGGTCAGAATGGCATCGCGGGCGCGGTTGCGGAGCATATCGACGATTTCTTCGTCAAAACCTTCAATGGCAAGCAGTTCGGCTGCAGGAACATAGGCGACTTCTTCTAATGTTGCGAAACCTTCCTGAACCAGTACGTCGGCGGTTTCTTCGTCCACGTTCAAGTGATTCATAAACAGGCGGCGGATGGCGGCATCTTCTGCCGCATTGCGTTCGTCTGCCTCGGCGGAAGTCATAATGTTGAGCTGCCAGCCGGTCGGTTCTGATGCCAGTCGGACGTTTTGACCGCCGCGTCCGATGGCAAGCGCGAGCTGGTCTTCGGCAACGATGACATCGACGGCGTGTTTTTCCTCGTCGATTACAATACGGCTGACTTCGGCGGGGGAGAGTGCGCCCATAACGAATTGGGCAGGCTCAGGAGACCAGAGGACGACATCGATGCGTTCGCCGGACAATTCGTTGCTGACGGCATTGACGCGTGAACCGCGTACGCCGATACAGGTGCCTTGCGGGTCGATGCGTTGGTCGTTGGCTTTGACGGCAACTTTGGCGCGTTGGCCCGGGTCACGTGCGACTGCGCGGATTTCCAACATGCCGTCTGAAATTTCGGGGACTTCGTTGGCATAGAGTTTGGCCAGAAACTCGCCGCTGGTACGGCTCAAAATGACTTGTTTCCGGCCGGTATTGCCGATTTCGTCCACACGAAGGAAAAGTGCGCGGATACGGTCGCCGCTGCGGAAGTTTTTCTCGGGGGATGGTTTTGGTCGCGCGGAATCAGTGCATCCAGTTTGCCGGCAATAATTTCAACGATGATGCCATGGCGTTCTACCCGTTTGACCGTTCCGGTAACGATGTCTTCTTTGACGGCAAGAAATTCGTTCAGGTTTTGTTCGCGTTCGGCATCGCGGATACGTTGCAGGATGATTTGTTTGGCGGTTTGCGCGGCTTGGCGGCCGAAACCTTCGTTAGGCAGCTGCTCCTCGTAATATTCGCCGATTTGGATGGTTGTGCCGGGGATTTCTTCTTGGATTTCCTCGATGGTTTTTCAATATCGGGGTAGGTATAGTCTTCATCGGCTACAATCAGCCAGCGGCGGAAGGTTTGGTATTCGCCGGTGTCACGGTTGATTTGTACGCGGACATCCATGTGTTCGCGGTCTGCCTTTTTCTTGGCTGCGCTAGAGAGTGCGAATTCCAAGGCTTGGAATACGACTTCCGCGTCAACATTTTTTTCGCTTGCCAGAGCTTCTGCCAGCTGTAATATTTCACGACTCATTTTGAAAAATCTCCAATATTGTTGTGTTTTAGAATTTGAATTCGGGACGCAGGCGGGCTTTGTCGATATTGTCTATTTCGATTTGCACGGTCTTGCCGTCGAAGGAAACGGTAACAGTGTCGTTTTCACAGCCTTCGATTTTGCCGATAAAGTTTTTCTGACCGTCTATCGGCAGGCGGGTTTTGATTTTTGCCTGCTGACCGGCAAAGCGTACGAAGTCGGCGGCTTTTTCAGAGGACGGTCGAGTCCGGGACTGGAAATTTCAGATTCTTATAATCGATGTCTTCCACCATAAACAAACGGCTCAAATGGTTGCTGACGGTTGCGCAGTCTTCGACGGTAATGCCGCCTTCTTTATCGATGAATACGCGCAACGTTCCTTGAGCGGTCAGTTCGAAATCGACCAGTTCATAGCCCAAGCCGGGCAGGGTTTTTCGAGGATGGTCTGAATATCCATGCTGCTCCCTAGGTACATAATAAAAAAATGGCCGAGAGGCCATTTTTTTCGTTAGGATGAAAAATTGACACGATTATAACCTGTTTTATGGAAAAAATGAAAGTGTTGATTTATTTTATGTTTTCCAATTTCAAACAAATGATTTTTGGTGATGCCGGTTTGAGGGGTGAGGCTGATATTGTTGACAAAATTGTGTCTGAATTTTATGTCCAGATATTTAAACCGTTATAAATCAATATATTGATTTCATTTCTTTATTTTGTTGCTGATGAGGAACGTGTTTTTCTTGTCTTGCATAAAGATTATCCCAAAGCCTAAAAATCGGGTCGGTTTATTTCTGACAGTTCAGGGGCCGTATTATGTCTCTTTATCCGATTTACAATTTCTCTGCCGGTCCTGCGGCATTGCCTGAAGCGGTTTTGCAGACGGCACAGCAGGAAATGTTGGACTACAATGGAACCGGTTTTCCAGTCATGGCGATGAGCCACCGCTCGGAGATGTTTTTTTGAGTATCCTGCATCATGCGGAAGAGGATCTGCGGCGGCTTCTGAAGATTCCCTCAAATTATAAGATATTGTTTTTTTACAGGGAGGAGCGACAACTCAATTTAATATGGTGGCCATGAATTTGGCACATGGTTTCCGTACTGCGGATGCCGTGGTAACGGGTAACTGGAGCCGGATTGCCTATGAGCAGATGGGACGGTTGACGGATACGGAAATCCGCTTGGCGGCACACGGTGGAGAGCAGTTCAATTATTTGGATTTGCCCGAACCGGAAACATGGGATGTGGACAGGAATTCAGCCTTTGTTCATTTTGCCGTCAATGAAACCGTCAATGGATTGCAATACGGTAAAGTGCCGCGCCTTTCAGACGGCATGCCGCCGTTGGTATGCGATATGTCCAGTGAGATTTTTGTCGCGTGAGTTTGAGGTTGCCGATTACGGGCTGATTTATGCGGGTGCTCAGAAAAATATCGGGCCGGCAGGTGTTACTGTGGTCATTGTTCGAGAAGACCTGTTGGACCGCTGTCCCGATAATATTCCCGATGTGTTCAACTATCGTTCCCATATCGAACGCAACGGTATGTACAATACGCCTTCAACTTATTCGATTTATATGTCGGGGCTGGTGTTCCGTTGGTTGTTGGCGCAGGGCGGAGTGGGAAAAAAATTGAAAAAAATCAATCATCTGAAAGCACAAATTTTGTATGGTGCAATAGACGGCAGCGATGGTTTTTTTATATCAACCGTATCCGTCCGAACGCGCGTTCTAAAATGAATGTTGTGTTTCAGACGGGCAATGAGGAACTTGACCGCCGTTTTGTATTCGAGGCTGAATTGCAAGGTTTGTGTCTGTTGAAGGGTTATAAATCTGTCGGTGGGATGCGGGCCAGTATTTATAACGCAATGCCGCTGGAAGGTGTGAGGGCGTTGGCAGATTTTATGGGTGATTTCCAACGTCGTTACGGCTGATTTTTGAGATGCCGTCTGAATGCGTTTTCAGACGGCATTATTTTTCCGGTTAGGCGGTGTAATGGCATTGCCGGATGCTTTGTGTTATAAAAACACTTTCCGAAATGATTTGAGAAACGATTATATGGATGCTTTGCAGCTTTTGATTACACGGCGTTCTTCAAAAAAATTGGCGGCACCCGCTCCTGATGCCGGACAGTTGGAACAAATATTGCAGGCGGCAACGCAGGTTCCGGATCATGGAAATATGCGTCCTTTTTCATTTTACCGTCATCCAAGGCGAGCTAGGATTGCAACGTTTTCGCGATGTATTGAAGCAAACGGTTACCGAATTGAATTTCGGCGACGATGCGATGAAAAAAAGGCTGAAAAAGTGGGTAATATGGCGCCAATGGTAATAGGGGTAACGTTTGCTCCGAACCGAGAGTGGCGAAGCCGAAACCGGAGTGGGAACAGATGCTGACAGCAGGTTGTGCGGCGTATGCTTTACAGCTGGCGGCAACTGCCCAAGGTTTCGACAATGTGTGGATTACAGGAATGTGGATCAACAGCCCTTTGTTGCGTCAGGCTTTCGGGTGTGCGGATAAGGATAAAATTATCGGATTGATGATGGTGGGATCGCCGACAGAAGAAATACATAAGCCCAAAAATACGGATTTGGAACAGTTTGTCAGCTATTGGTAAACAGGATTTCAAATAAAATGCCGTCTGAAGGTTTTCAGACGGCATCTTATTTGAAATCCTCAAGTTGGATCTATAAGGTGCTTGATATAGCGGATAAAAATTTACGGTGTCTTTCCATGTTTGAATGCTATTAGCGATACCGGGTAGGCAAGGGAAGATAAGGATATATCGTGATTCTCCGGTCAGACTGTTGATAAATTAAACTGCTAAGGCAATAGTTGCTTTAAATCGGGGCTTGGAAAATTCGTAATATCGAAAGATTTTTATGTTTTTGCGCAGAATATGTGCTGTGTTTGTCGGAGTGATGCAAACGATATCCTAAGATATGATTCTTTGGGTACTTGGTGAAACTTTGACCTTTTGATCAGATAAGTCAGCCATGCCGGATAATGACAACATGCTGAGTATGTTTAATGGCGTATCTCCTAAAATTTATCTGTTCTGAAAAGTATTCGGCAAGCTTTCCTCAACGCCGGAAATTTTTTTATTGGATTGTTTTGGTGTAAATAAGGTCGGGAATATTTTTGCAAATCAGGTTGTAATGTTACAGATAAAAAAACGGCGGTACTTTTCAGTACCGCCAAAGCTGCTTTGGTAATTAAAAAGTCATTGACCGGCACAGCGGAAGCCTAAGTTGTGCAGAACATATTTGGATTGCAGGCTGGTACGGATACCGTACCGGAGGAAGGCGGCATAGTTGGACGAGTCGCTTGACCCGATAGACGCGCCGCTGCAAAACATTTGCGCATTGGCATTTCCGGAAGAAAGCAGGCTGCTGTTGAAATCTTCCGTCCACTCCCAAAATCAGACCGTGCATATCGTAAACGCCCCAGTAGTTCGGTCGGCCTTTGCCGACATCGTGCAGGCCTTTTACGTCCGCCGTCGGCATACCAATCGAGAATAGTGCGGTTGTAGCTGGGCTCGTTGGAGCCGTTTTTTTGAGTAGCAGAGGCAAGTCCGGCAAATTCCCATTCGTCGATGGTCGGCAGGCGTTTGCCTTGTGCGGCGCAATAGGCGTTGGCGGCAAACCAAGAAACATTGGTTACCGGCTGTTTTAATTCGCCCGCCTTCGGCGCATAGCTGTGGCTGCCGTTTTTTTAATCCAGTGTTTCAGATAAGAAGGCTCCGCCTGTTTGGAACTGACCCTGCCTTTTTGCCATTGGGGATGATTTTTGACAAATTCGGCAAACTCGGCATTGGTAACAGGATATTTATCAAGTTTGAACGGTTTGACTTTAATCAGGCCGGTGTCTTTTTTTCAGATAAAGCGGGCGGTAGCTGCCGCCTTCTATTTTGACCATTTCGGTAGCTGCCGCATTGGTACTGATGAGTGCCGTACAGAGAAAAAAATAACCGGATGTACTTCATAAAAGCCTCCTGACAGGCGGTTAAAATTGATTTTTCAGACGGCATTTTAAACGAAAAAGCCGCGAATGCCGTCTGGAGAATCAATCTTTCGAAGTGAAAAAAATTGATTATTAAAAAAACCACTGCCGTGCGTAATGAAGTACGGCGGCAGTGGTTCGTTTGCCTAAAAATGGGCGTTCAATTTAGTAATCGCTTTTTGCAGGAGCAGAGGCTGCAGGAGCAGAAGCTGCGGGAGCGGAAGCAGCAGGAGCTGCACCGTTACCGGCGTAAGCGGTATCACTCAATTTTTGAGTCATGATTTCAGGGTTTTCTGCACCTTCTACTTTCAATTGACCCAGTGCGCCTTTGTTGAATGCGCGGAAGATAGAGTGGTCAACCAAAGTGTAGCTGCCCGGGATGTCGACTTTGAATTCGACGATGGCAGAGCCGCCGGCAGGAACGATGGTGCTTTGTACGTTTTTCGTTAATCAGTTTTGCCGCCTTCAACATAAACTTTGTCGAAGATTTCGCCGATGACGTGGAAGGAAGACACCAGGTTCGGGCCGCCGTTACCAACGTACATACGCACGGTTTCGCCTGCTTTGGCTTTCAGGGCGTTGTCGCCGGCGATAGCACCTACGTGACCGTTAAATACAACGTATTCAGGTTGTTCGGCGATGGCTTTGTCCATATCGAACGGTTGCAGGCCTTGCGCGCCTTTTTTTGCCTTTGGTGTAGAAGTCGCCTTGGACGATGTAGAACTCTTTATCCACTTTCGGCAGACCTTCTTTAGGCTCGACTAAAAATCAGACCGTACATACCGTTGGCGATGTGCATACCGACCGGCGCGACGGCGCAGTGGTAGATGTACAGGCCCGGTTGCAGGGCTTTGAAGCTGAATGTAGAGGTACGGCCCGGGGCAGTGAAGGAGGCTGCCGCGCCGCCGCCTTGGCCGGTAGCTGCGTGGAAGTCGACGTTATGGGGAACGGTAGAAGAAGGATTGTTGGAGAATTCGACTTCTACGGTATCACCTTCGCGCACGCGGATCATACGGCCCGGAACGTCGCCGTCAAATGTCCAGTAGCGGTATTCCACACCGTCGTCCATTTTCATGGTTTTTCGACGGTTTCCATTTTCACGCGGACTTTGGCAGGGTAGTCGCGGTCGATTGCAGGAGGTACTTCGGGAGCGTGGGTGGTAACCGCATCGATAACGGGCAGTTCGCCTGCCGGGTTTCGGCGGCAGCTTGTGTAGCGGAGCTTGCAGCTTCAGCGGAAGCGGCAGGGGTTTCAGCAGGGGCTTGAGCAGCTTGTTCGCCACCGCAGGCGGCTAAAGCAAACATGGAAGCGATCATTGCGGCTAATGCTTGGCGTTTCATAATGTTTTTCCTTTTGTAAGAAAAAGTAGGGAGATTGGTTAAGAACTGGCGTGATTATGCGTTTGCCCCATTACAGGTATTTTTGATTTAAGTCAAATAATTCATAAAATATGAACTTAAAAATGATACTTCTAATACTTTATAACTACTAAAAAAATTACAATAAATAAGCTGATTTGCTTAAGGGCTTCGGCAAATCAGGCAAAAGGCAGGGTAGTTGCCGACTAAAAGAATAATGATAGTCATTATCATGTATGTATTTGTTTTATATGTGAGTTTGTTTGAACAAATGTTTTATTTGTGCGGTAAACCGTGCTACAATCTTTAACATTCATATTCTGTGAATTTTAAACAACCACTTTTACCAAAAGGAGCTCTAAAAATGGGACAGTACAAGAAGCTATGGTACTTGCTGTTTGCCGTTCTGGCGGTATGCTTTACCATTCTTGGCTATATGGGCAGCGAGGTTTATAAAAAGCCCCGCCTTACCCTGAACAGGTCGTTTCTGCATCAGGCAAGGTTCTGATGACGAAAGACGATATTTTGGCAGGTCAGTCTGCATGGCAAAAGTACCGGCGGTATGGAGGTCGGTTCGATTCTGGGTCATGGTGCATATCAGGCTCCGGACTGGACTGCGGACTGGCTGCATCGTGAGTTGGTTGCATGGTTGGATTTGACTGCGCAACAGACTTACGGCAAAAAAATTCGATGAAGTTTCCCCTGAGGAACAAGCTGTCTTGAAAACACGCCTGGCTGATGAATACCGTAATCAAAGCCGTGTGAAAGAAGATGGTTCCGTTGTCATCAGCGATACGCGTGTAAAAGCTATCGAAAGCATCCTGCCTTACTACCACGGTGTTTATGGCGACGATCCTAAGCTGCAAACCACTCGTGAACACTTTGCAATGAAAAACAATACATTGCCAAGTCAAGAGGCACGTGAAAAAAACTGTTCAACTTCTTCTTCTGGACTTCATGGTCTGCTTCGACCAACCGTCCTAATGAAACCTTTACCTATACCAACAACTGGCCGCACGAGCCTTTGATCAACAATGTGCCGACCACTGAAAACTATATGTGGTCATTCACCAGCGTTGTTCTTCTGTTGATGGGCATCGGTTTGTTGATGTGGGGTTATTCTTTCCTGACCAAACACGAAGAAGTGGAAGTTCCGGCTGAAGATCCTATTTCTAAGGTTCAGTTGACTCCTTCGCAAAAAAAGCATTGGGCAAATATGTATTCCTGACAGTTGCCCTGTTTGTGGTACAAGTATTGTTGGGTGGTCTGACTGCGCACTATACCGTCGAAGGTCAAGGTTTCTACGGCATTGACGAAGCACTGGGCTTCGAAATGTCCGATTGGTTCCTTATGCCTTGACCCGTACTTGGCACCTTCAATCTGCCATCTTCTGGATTGCAACCGGTTTCCTGACAGCAGGTCTGTTCTTGGCTCCGATTGTGAACGGCGGTAAAGATCCCAAGTTTCAACGTGCCGGTGTGAACTTCCTGTACATCGCCCTGTTCATCGTAGTCGGCGGTTCTTACGCAGGTAACTTCTTCGCGTTGACGCACATCCTTCCCCGAATTTAATTTCTGGTTCGGACACCAAGGTTACGAATACCTTGATTTGGGCCGTTTCTGGCAACTCCTGTTGATGGTCGGTCTGTTGTTGTGGCTGTTCCTGATGTTGCGTTGCACTATCTCTGCCTTTAAAGAAAAAAGGCGTAGATAAAAAACCTGCTGGCAATCTTTGTTGCTTCCATGGTTGGTGTCGGTGTGTTCTACGCACCGGGCCTGTTCTATGGCGAAAAAAATCTCCGATTGCCGTAATGGAATACTGGCGCTGGTGGGTGGTTCACCTGTGGGTGGAAGGTTTCTTTTGAAGTGTTTGCTACCGCTGCCTTCGCATTTATCTTCTACAACATGGGCTTTGTCCGCCGTAGTACCGCTACTGCTTCTACCCTGGCTGCAGGTGCTATCTTCATGCTGGGCGGTATCCCGGGTACGTTGCACCACTTGTATTTCTCCGGCTCTACTTCTGCTTCTATGGCAATCGGTGCCTGCTTCTCCGCTTTGGAGGTAGTACCGCTGGTATTGCTGGGCCGTGAAGCATACGAACACTGGTCTTACCAACACTTGTCCGATTGGGCGAAACGTTTGCGTTGGCCGCTGATGTGCTTCGTTGCAGTCGCCTTCTGGAACATGATTGGTGCCGGTGTATTCGGTTTCCTGATTAACCCGCCGATTTCCCTGTTCTATATCCAAGGTTTGAATACTTCTGCTGTTCATGCGCACGCTGCCTTGTTCGGTGTGTACGGTTTCTTGGCTCTGGGCTTCGTATTGCTGGTTGCCCGTTATTTGAAACCGAACGCGCAGTTTGACGACAAACTGATGACTTGGGGCTTTTTGGCTGCTCAACGGCGGCTTGGTCGGTATGATTGCCATCAGCCTGCTGCCCGTCGGTGCTATTCAAGCATATGCCTCTATTACTCACGGTTTGTGGTATGCACGTAGTGAAGAATTCCTGCAAATGGAAATCCTCGATACCTTGCGTTGGGTACGTACGGCAGCTGACTTGATCTTTATTGGCGGTGCAGTATGCGTTGCTATTCAAGCTACTAAAATTGTATTCAGCCGAGACAAATAAGTTTTAGTTTGAATATTGGAAACTGCACCTGTTATCAGGTGCAGTTTTTTTACAGGGAAATGCCGTCTGAAGGCTTCAGACGGCATTTGTCCGTTTGCGGGTTTATTCCGAAATATCGGCAACACCGCTTTCGGGGAAGATAGGCAAATTCGGCGGTGGGAGCAGAGTATCCAAAGTCAGGGCGGACGCATCGAGTGTGGGGTAGCCTTCAAACGCGACCGAATAACCGCCGTTTCCGTTCATACGGATTCGGGCGTGCGCGCCCAGCGGGAAAGTAATTTTGTCGGCAATATGTCCGAACGGGAAACCTGTCAGCACAGGAATTTTTGCCGTACGCGAAATATGATTGACCACGGTAGAAAAAAATCATAAGACGAATCGTATACATCGCGGATATTGCCCATACGGAAATCGCCGAACACGATGGCGCGTTGTTTGTCCAAAAATACCCGAAAGATACAGCGTATTTAGCATACGTTCGATGCGGTAGGGCTGTTCGCCGACATCTTCGAGAAACAAAATGCCGCCGTCGATGTCGGGCATATAAGGCGTACCGGCGAGCGATGCGAGGACGCTTAAGTTGCCGCCCCACAACGTGCCTTCGGTTTCGACATTGGCGCGTTGGATATAAGGAACATCAACGGTCAGGCGGTTTTGGGGTTGCCCCCTTGATAAAGGCATCCATTGTAAACACGCTGGGGGAGGGTTTGCCGAATTCGCTGTATGCCATCGGACCGGCAAAACTCATCATATTGCCTTTTGCCAAGAGTGCCAACTGGACGGCGCAAACATCGCTGAAGCCGAAAAAAACAGCGTACCGCGTTCGCGCATTCTTGCGCCGAGCGAGGTAAAAATCGATATGCGGCAGAATGCGTGCCGCACCATAACCGCCGCGCAAACCCATCAGAACTTTCGGTATGGCAACGCGACCGGAAGCGACATCTTGGAAATCGGCGGCACGTTGTGAGTCCGTACCGGCAAACCGTTGGAAGCGGCGGCTGCCCGCCTGTTGGTTGGTTACGGTAAAACCGGCATTGTAAAAGGCGGGTCAATGCAGTATTGACGCGGTTGATGTCTTCGGCAAAAGCCTGAGGAGGCGACAATACGCAGAAGATTGTCGGCAGAATTAGAATGGCGTGGTGGTTCGGGGTACACGGTTCGGGCTTTCGCAACAGGGTGAGAGGGGCGCGGATGGGGCATTGTTTGAAGCAGGGCGCAGTACCGCAAGCCTGGAGCAGTCCCGCGCCTGCGGCGGCGGTGCAGGTTTTTCAGAAAAACGGCGGCGGGAGGTCGGTTCGGTCATAATTTCCCTTTCATACGGTTTCAGACGGCATTGGCGGGCTTAAAGCAGCTTTTTAAGCTGTTCCGTCCAATCTTGCGGCAGGGTCATACCGTGTTTCCGGACGGGGTTTGCCCAAATCGGCGCGGGGAAAGTCGCATCGTTTTCAAAGCGGGCGATAATATGCCAGTGCAGGTGCGGCACGATATTGCCCAAGCTGGCGAGGTTGATTTTTGCCGGCCGGAACACTTGGCGCATAGCGGCTTCGACTTTGTACACCATTTCCATCAATTCGCCGCGTTCCGCTGCCGAAAGGTCGGTCATTTCGGCAATATGCTTACGCCAAATGACGCGGCAGAATGCAGGCGAACCACTATCGTTATGGACGGCGATGACGCGCAGCTTGGGGGTTTGCAGCAAAAATATCTTCATCTTGTGCCGTGCAGATGGGGGCAGGGGTTGGGCGGTCATTTTTCCTTATTCCTGAAAGTGTTTAAAAAAACGGTAGGGCAATTTCTGATATAGTGGATTAACAAAAAAATCAGGACAAGGCGACGAAGCCGCAGACAGTACAAATAGTACGGAACCGATTCACTTGGTGCTTGGGCACCTTAGAGAATCGTTCTCTTTGAGCTAAGGCGAGGCAACGCCGTACTGGTTTAAAGTTAATCCACTATAGTTTAATTTGTTTGTCCGCATTGCCGCTAATTGTACCACTTCATCGTGTTTCCTTTTTCGAGTTTGAAACCCCGCCACTCGGACATCTGTCCTTCGGGGCGGCAGGGATCAGACTTTTATTTAGGAGGGGTGTAACCCTTCGAAATCAGGACGACACATAGGGCGGTGCTTTTATGTGTCGTCCTGTGTCTGAAAACATATCGGACGCGTTTGAACAGTGATGCGGCAAACTGTTTTTAGCGGCAGGCAAGAGATGCCGTCTGATGCCCATTGTCCGTTATTCCCGCAGCTCTTCGTCATTCCCGCGAAAGCGGGAATCTAGAACTTTTAAATTTTCAGACAGCTTTTGAATATTGCCGTTGCTCGACGGTCTGGATTCCCGCCTGCGCGGGAATGACGGGGTGGGCGGATGCCGTCTGAAACCTCGTCATTCCTCTGCTGTCCGCAACTTTCGTCATTCCCGTGAAAACGGGAATCTAGAACTTCAAACTTTCAGATAATCTTTGAATATTGCCGTTGCCCGACGGTCTGGATTCCCGCCTGCGCGGGAATGACGGTGGGAGAACAATGCCGTCTGAAGCCCGACAAAGCCCCCAATGCCGTCTGAAACCTCGTCATTCCTCTGCTGTCTGCAACTTTTTCGTCATTCCCGTGAAAACGGGAATCTAGAACTTCAAACTTTCAGATAATCTTTGAATATTGCCGTTGCCCGACGGTCTGGATTCCCGCTTTCGCGGGAATGACAGGGGTGGGCGGATGCCGTCTGAAACTCCGTCATTCCTGCAACTTTTTCGTCATTCCCGTGAAAACGGGAATCTAGAACTTCAAATTTTTCAGATAATCTTTGAATATTGCCGTTGCTCGACGGTCTGGATTCCCGCCTACGCGGGAATGACGGTGGGAGAACAATGCCGTCTGAAGCCCGACAAAGCCCCCAATGCCGTCTGGAACCTCGTCATTCCTCTGCTGTTCGCAACTTTTTCGTCATTCCCGTGAAAACGGGAATCTAGAACTTTTAAATTTTCAGACAGCTTTTTGAATATTGCCGTTGCCCGACGGACTGGATTCCCGCCTGCGCGGGAATGACGGCAGAGCGGTTTCTGTTGCTCCCGATAAATGCCGCAATCTCAAATCCCGTCATTCCCTCAAAAAACAGAAAACCAAAATCAGAAACCCTAAAAATCCTGTCATTCCCGCAGCTCTTCGTCATTCCCGTGAAAACGGGAATCTAGAACTTCAAATTTTCAGATAATCTTTGAATGTTGCCGTTACCCGAAGGTTTGGATTCCCGCCTGCGCGGGAATGACGGTGGGAGAACAATGCCGTCTGAAGCCCGACAAAGCCCCCAATGCCGTCTGAAACCTCGTCATTCCTCTGCTGTCCGCAACTTTTCGTCATTCCCGCGAAAGCGGGAATCTAGAACTTTTCAAATTTTCAGACAGCTTTTGAATATTGCCGTTACCCGACGTTCTGGATTCCCGCCTGTGCGGGAATGACGGGGTGGGCGGATGCCGTCTAAAACTCCGTCATTTCCGCAACTTTTCGTCATTCCCGTGAAAACGGGAATCTAGAACTTTTAAATTTTCAGACAGCTTTTGAATATTGCCGTTGCCCGACGGTCTGGATTCCCGCCTGCGCGGGAATGACGGTGGAGGACGATGCCGTCTGAAGCCCGTTGGCGGTTTCAGACGGCATTTTCTTGTCGGAGCGGCAGTCGGGAAAAACTGCGCCGCGCCACGGTTTGCCAAATCGTCGGCGCGTTCGTTTTCGGCGTGTCCGACGTGTCCTTTAACCCAAGTCCAGCTGACTTGGTGCCGCCCAACCAGAGCGTCGAGTTCTTTCCACAAGTCGTCGTTTTTGACGGGCTGTTTGGCGGCGGTTTTCCAGCCGTTGCGCTTCCAACCGTGTATCCAGTTTTCCATGCCGTTTTTGACGTATTGCGAGTCGGTGCAGATGATGACGGTGCAGCGACGTTTGAGGGATTTCAGTCCTTCGATGACGGCGGTCAGCTCCATGCGGTTGTTGGTGGTTTGCGCTTCGCCGCCGAAAAGTTCTTTTTCGTGGCTGCCGTAGCGCATTATACGCCCCAGCCGCCCGCGCCGGGATTGCCTTTGCACGCGCCGTCGGTGTAAAGGTAAACGGTTTTGTCCATTATTGTGCCTTTGTGTGGTGTCCGGCGTGATTATAAGCGGTTTGCGCGCCGTGCCGTCTGAAAGATTGCGGCGGATTGAAATAGGCATATAATGTGCAACTTTATTTTTTTGAATATGAAGGAGCGGATAGTGGGTCAAAGTGGCGAGTTGTTTTGTTTCGGGCAAATGCCCGTATGGAAAGGCGGAAAACCTGCCGGAAGTTTTGTTGTCGGGCTATTCGTCCGAGGAAGGGGAATGGGTCTGCCTGAATGTGTTGCAGGGCGATGTCGAAGTCCGTGCACCGGACGGGTCGGCAGAGGTTTGGTCGGCAGACGGCGGCGATTGTGTGTTTGCGCCGCAGCAGGTGTTTTCGGTCAAACCGAAAACGGACGATGCCGAAATCCGCTTGTCGATGTATTGCGCGGCGGCAGACTATTTTCACAAAAATACGGCATGAGTGCCACGCATTCTGCGGTCGCGGCGGCTCAGGATACCGTACCGGCGGGCAGGGCGTTGGATATGGGCTGCGGACAGGGGCGCAACGCGCTGTTTCTCGGTTTGAAGGGATTTGAAGTTACTGCAGTCGATCACAATCCGGCCGCCTTGGCAAACGTGGCGGAGCTGGCAGAGGCGGAGGGTTTGAACGTCCGCACGCTGGAATATGATTTGAATGCCGCTGCTTTTACAAGGCAAATTTGATTATATTGTGGCAACAGTGGTGCTGATGTTCCTGATGCCGCAGCGCGTGCCCGACGTGATTGCCGATATGCAGGCGCATACGGCGGCTGGAGGGTACAATTTGATTGTATCGGCAATGGATACGGCGGATTTCCCCTGTCCGATGCCGTTCCCTTTTAAATTTAAAGAGGGGAACTGAAGGATTATTATCGGGATTGGGAGCTGGTCGAATATAAAGAAGAATTAGGTTCTATGCATGCCAAAGATGAAAACGGCAATCCGATACGGTTTAAATTTGTAACCATGCTGGCGAAAAAGCCTGAATAATCCTCAAAATGCCGTCTGAACATTTTGTTTCAGACGGCATTTTTCAGTCTAGTCCCGATACGCCCAATGATTGACCGGACCGTGTCCCGCGCCGATTTCAAAGGGTTTGAGATTGCCGCCGTGATGTAGGCCTTGGCAGTCTGTACGGCTTCGCAAACGTCCGAGCCTTTTGCCAACTCGGCGGTAATGCAGGCGGAAAACGTGCAGCCTGTGCCGTGCGTGTGGGCGGTCGGAAAGCGCGGGCTGTCGAATTCCAGCGTTTCATTTTGTGTAAACAGCCAATCCGTGCAGCGTCCGCTTGCGCTGCCGTTCAAATGTCCGCCTTTGATAACGACATTTTTGACACCGTAATCAAGCAGGATTTTTGCCGCACGTTCCGCATCTTTACGGCTTTCGATATGCACGCCGGTCAGGGCTTCCGCTTCGGGCAGGTTGGGGGTCAATACATCCGTATCGGGAAGCAGCAGGCGCGTCAGTGCTGTAACGGCGGAATCCTGCAACAGCGGTGCTCCTCCTTTGGCAATCATTACAGGATCAAGCACGCGCCTGCCGAAGCTGCAGTGTTTCAGCTTGTCGGCAACGCATTCGATGATTTCCGCCGTACCGAGCATACCGATTTTTGTAGGCGCGGATGTCAAAAGTCTTCCCTGATTGCTTGGATTTGTGCGGTGATGGTTTCGGTCGGGACGAGATGAACCGCCGACACGCCCAAGGTATTTTTGCGCGGTAACAGCGGTTATTACGCTGGTGCCGAACACGCCGCGCATCTGAAACGTTTTCAAATCCGCCTGAATGCCCGCACCGCCGCCCGAATCCGAACCGGCGATGGTAAGCGTTTGCACAAAAGAGCTTTTTCATTTGTTCCTCCTTAATATTGCGTCCGATAAAAAGGGCTACTGCCTGTAAAAAAAGCACAGCGATGCCGTCTGAAAACCGCAGCGCGGGGTTTGTGGTGCATTATATGTCGTATTGCAGGACAAGGCACAGGGCAGGGGCGGCAGGGTGCATCGTAGCAACTGTATTTTTTTGCCCGACGGGGTGAAAAAAATATAGTTGCTACACCCACTGATAATGAAAAAGAGGGCGATGCCGTCTGAACCGCGTGTTGCGGCGAGTATAAACCGGCACGCTTTATTCGTCATTCCCACAAAAACAGAAACCTAAAAATTCCGTCATTCCCGCGTAGGCGGGAATCCAGTGTATTCGGTTTCAGTTGTTTTTGGGTTTCGGGTAATTTCAAATCGTCATTCCCACGAAAGTGGGAATCTAGACCATTGGGTAGCAGCAGCCTTGAAGGTTATAAAAGACTCGTCATTCCCGCGCAGGCGGGAATCCAGACCTGGGGTAGCGGCAATATTCAAAAGTCGTCTGAAAATTCAGAGTTCTAGATTCCCGCTTTCGCGGGAATGACGAAAAAGTGGCGGGAATGACGAAGTTTTTAGACGGCATCCACCCACCGTCATTCCCACGAAAGTGGGAATCCAGACCTGTCGGCACGGAAACTTATCGGATAAAACGGTTTCTTCAACCCTACGCTCTAGATTCCCATTTTTCACGGGAATGACGAAAAATTACGGGAATGACGAAGGGTTGCGGGAATGACGAAGTTTCAGACGGCATCCGCGCCCACCGTCATTCCCACGAAAGTGGGAATCCAGACCCTGTCGGCACGGAAACTTATCGGATAAAACGGTTTCTTCAACCTTACGCTCTAGATTCCCGTTTTCACGGGAATGACGAAGAGTTGCGGAATGACAAAAATTACAGGGAATGCCGAAAAAAATTGTAGGAATGACGACTTATAATGAAAAAAACCTGCTTGAAACAAGCGGGTTTTTGAATGGCACGCCCACGGGGATTCTTGATTTATATTAAAAAAACAAAAATATTATTATGACTACATTGCAATAATAAACAGAGCAACCCCAAAACCGCGCCAACAATCAGAAAAAAACCAAACTAAAAAAATTTAGAACTTGTTGCACTGTTGCCCATCCGCAAAAAAACACAACAAAAAAATGTTTCGTTTTTCGCTTGCAAATACAACATTTCTGTTGTATTATATCCTTACTGTATAAGAAAGGAGGTTATATGAAATACAGTGAGTTCAAACGATGGCTCGAAGCGCGGGGCGTGGAGTTCAAAAGCCAAAAGCGCGGCAGCCATTACAATCTCAGGCTTGGAGACAAAACGTCGGTTTTCCCGTTTCACGGCAGTAGGGAGATGGGTTCTGACCTGACGAACAAAAATCAAAAAAAGATTTGGGATTGAAATAAAAAGGGCAGCCCGAAAGGGCTGTCTGCACCTCAAACCGATTTTTACAAGGAAAACCATGTTGAACTATCCTTATATCCTCACGCCCGACAGCAACGGCACGTTTTTTTGGTTACTTTCCCCGATATACCTGAAGCGGCAGCGGTTGGCGAAGACGAAGAAACTGCCGCCATTGAAGCATTGGACGGCTTGTTGTGTGCCCTGGACGGCTATTTTGAAGACCGCCGGGCTGTGCCCATGCCTTCAGAGCCTACCGAAGGGCAGCCTGTTGTAGCACTGCCGGCGCTGGAAACCGCCAAAGTGCTGCTGCTCAACGAGATGGTCAGCCAAGGCGTGCGCAAGGCGGAAATGGCACGGAGGCTAGATGTGTACATGCCGCAAATTGACCGCTTATTCGACCTGCGGCATAATACTAAAATAGACTTTTTGGAAAAAAAGCCGCCTCGAAACTCGGTAAAAAGTCTAAATATTAGCTTCTCTTAAATCCTACTTTCTTATACAGTGACAATCAAAGGCTACCTGAAAATTCAGATAGCCTTTTTTTCAGAGTAGCCTGAAATCAGAACAACTGCCCTTGCGCCAGCGCGTGCTCGATGCGCTGGCAGGCAATATCAAAGTATTTCGGCTCGCGCTCGATGCCGATAAAGCGCCGCCCGCGCTGCAATGCCGCTACGCCCGTGCTGCCGGTGCCCATAAACGGGTCTAACACCAAATCGCCCGGCGCGGATGCGCTGGCAATAGCCTTGTACATCACATACAGCGGCTTTACCGTGGGATGGTCAAACGGGTTTTTCTCCACATTGCCCACCACAAAACGGGTTTTACTCTCCCAAATGTGGCGACGGTAGGCGTGCACCATGTACTCGGTGTCTGGTAGATAGGTGCCGCAGGTGAGTGGCGTGGGATTTTTTTCTTGTTCCAAGTGAGCAACATCCAATTCAGGTCTTGGTTTTTCGCCTGGTTGATAATGTCTACAATTTGGCTTTTCGCGCAAAACACCAACCAGTTATCGAAATTATCCAGTAAATTAACATCAAAACCCGTATCAATATGGTTTTTAATATCCTGCAAATATTTCCGCCCGGCACCCATTCCCGCGCCGGAAGCGCCAAGCACATACGGCGGGTCGGAAATCAGCGCATCCACCTTGTTTTCAGCCAGTACCGCCGGCAAAAGGCCGGCGCAATCGCCCTAAGTAGAGCGTTGCGCCGGCAAATTCCTGCTTAATCATTTCACACACCCAAAACAAAACCGCCGCAAAGCGGCGAGGGTTTACTATCTGCCGTGCCGGCCACCACGCGCCCATACGCCCTGCCACTCGGCCAAGTCGTTGCGCTGGGTGTCGGCTATTTCTGCCAATCCTGCATATTCTTTCGCGCAGCTTCCGAATAACTGCCAGCCACGGGCAGCGGCTTCATCAACCGCGTCGGCGGAGCTGGTGGCTTGGGGCAGGGAGCGACTACGGGCAGCGGCGTAGGCGCGCACGCGCTCAAGCTCGCCGCGCAGATTATCCACAACAATTTTTGCATTTTCTCTTTCCTTTTCCACTTCGGCCTGCGCGGCGGCCAATTCCGCCTGCGCCTGCCTTTCTTTTTCCAATACTGCACCGGTTTGCTTCGCCAGTGCTTCGGTTTTCTGTTGCTTCAGCTTGGTCTCGGCGGCACGGTAGCCCGCGCTGTAGCACTGCTCACCGTACCAATATTCACCGCCGATCACCGCCGCCAGCAGGGCGGCAATGGCAAGCGGTTTCCAATATTTCACAATCCACATTTTTTTACGCTTTCTGCGGCTCGAGCCGCGCCAAAAATTGCCGATAGTTGCGCAATTCGTGCTCCGCGTGGCGGGCGGCGTAGGCATTGCCGATGGCCTCGGCATCGGCCAGCACCGCCTCCTGCTCGGCAATCATGCGGCGCACCCAATCGGCTGTGTATTCATCCGCCATACTATGTCTCACTCTCGCCCTGTTTGCCGGTAGCATCCACCAGCGGCAGCTCGTAGCGGACGGCAGTAGGCTCGGATTTAACGCACTGCTTATCGCGCCAGTAGCTCGGCCACCAAAAAGCTCAATTCGGCGGCGTTAAACGGGATGATGCTCACGCGGTTGCCTTGGTTGCCAGCAAGCCCCATCAGGCGGCCTTGTCTGTCTTTGCCCACGATAAACATCACATGATTGCCGCCGGTGCGTTTTTGACCGCCAGGCAGCCATAGGCCGGTTTGCTCAAGCGGGTAAGGTAGCGTTCATCCGCCCACGCCCCGGCGCGATACCACGCAGGCACCACGAAGCGGTCGGATTCAGCCAGGCACATACCAACAAAAACACCCGCACCAAGCCACTTCATCGTTTTTTTCCACCATGCTTTCTCTTCGCCGTTGTAGCCGCCAAACTTCACCAGCCATCGCAGGATTTCTGGGTTGTGCTGCGGGCCCGGTATCTCACGCAAGCCCTGCGGCTTTTTCGCCTTGGCAATCCACGGCAATTCGGTTTGTTTCGTCATTTTTCACACCTCCAACAAAAAGCCCGCGCAATGGCGGGCAGAAACGTAAGTCATTGATTTTTCCAGCTAGCCTTATTTCAGTTATTAAGGATTACTTAATAACTGGTTTTCAAAGTAGCCTGAAGTAATAACCGCCGCGTACCCGGATACAGCGGGCAGAGGCGGCGGTCGTCAAAACTATTCCGGCGGCGGTGGCGGCTCGTCATCATCCGCCACCACCACCGGCGGCTTCTCGGCGGCTGGCTGGCGGTGGTAGCCCAGCTTGCCCAGCACAAAATCCAAGATGCCGCCCGCCGTACTGGGTGAGAGCGCGCGCGCCGAATCGAGCAGCACATCGCACATCGTCCCGGCCACTATCCCCACCATCAATGCCAAGCGCGGCATATCCTTGGGCGTGAGGTCATCCACCACCGCCAAAGACAAAAAACAGCGCCGCGATTAAATCCCCGCACTTGGCTGCCATGCTTTTATCTTTGGCTTTGATAGCTACCCGAAATGAGCCGACAAATGCGCCAACCAATGCCAACATTGTTTGACTGGCAAAAAAATCCCGCAAAGCAAATCATTCACGATTCCTTCTTTCTAGCCGTCTGCGCGGCCTGCTCGTCCCGTAACGCATCCTGCAAATGTTCACCCATCAGCCATACCGCCAAACTCCAAATGCCGAAGATGTAGGCTACCACCTGCGCCGACAGCGTGGGCCGCACCCCAAAGCTGGTCGCCAGCAGCAGCCAAATTAGCGGGGTAAGCCGTAGTGCCCCCACCCCAATCACATGACTGCGGCGGCTATTGCTCCACACCGACCAAGCCGATAGCAGCGCTAGCAGCAACAGCAGCGACACCACAAACCAGCGCGGCAGCTTGGTTAATCCGTCCACAGCGGCAGCGTGCCAAAACCATTTACACCAAATACCCACGCCCAAACCAGCAAAAAGCCGATATTGACGATTTGCAGCGCCCGCGTGCCCGTGCCAAACACCCAGTGCCGAGCCGAATCCGGCAAAAAGCGCAAATTCCACAACCAAGACAAAGCCGCTTTCGCGTATCTGCAAAAGCGGCACGATGTCCAACGAGTTATACAAGGTTTTCGCTCGCTCAAACATGTCGGTCTCCTTTAAAAAAATTGCGGCTAAATCATTGGGACTAAAACGCCAGCTCTCGGACAACCCCAACGCCTTGCCCACCCACTCGCTGCAAAACCAACGACGGCGGTTTTCAGGTAGCCCGAACACCACGCCCAACGCTCCAGTCAAATCATAGGGCTGCCCGGCTGTGCGCTGCCACAGTGCAGCAAGCCGCGCATGATCCGCCGGCGCACTCGGCATCGGGATAAGCACCCACTTATCCGATGGCAGCGGCATAGTCTTACAGCGTACTCCGCCGTCGCGCACAGAGGAGCTGCGGCACTCGTACAGCGGCGCACCGCCGGCATCGGTTTCAGGTAACCCGATCACCACCTCACAGTGTGAGTAACGCCCGCGTGTCAGCTGCCTGGTCAGCCAGTCGGTAAAACCGGGCACTCCATACCCGCCAGCCGGAGCCATCACGACGACCTTTGTACAAGGCTAGATAAATCGGACGCGGGCTCATTTTTCAGCCTCCTCCAGCTCGGCGGCGGGCTGCTCATCAAAGTTTGCCGTCCAGCCGTCGCTGTAGTCGTATTCCAGCGGGTGTTCTGCTTTAAGCATGGCGGCTTTATGGCGTTCTGCATTGGCAAAATCAGCCTGCTCATCCAATACCATCTGTGTAGTCATTTCATCCAGCAGCTCGCGGGTCATGAGGACGAAATCGTTTTCCATCGTTTTCCACCTCAGATCCGGTGGCAGCGTTTTCATGGTGCGCAGCAGAATATATTGAGTGCGGCCTCATCGTTGGTGTAAAACCACTTACCTACGCTTTTGACAAACACCCCGTGCCGCAGGTTGTCGTAGCGCTTGGCCTTGATGCGCTCCCACATCTCATCCTGCTGCTCGGCTTTGAGCCGGGCGGCGCACTCTGGGTCAATCTGCCATTGAGTGCCGTCCCATGTACTGGATGGACAGGGGCGCGGGATCAGCCAATACAGGCTTGCCGTTTTTGCCCGGCATCACGATTTGCCCGGTACATTGCCCGACAACCAGCGCCTCATGCTCGGCGTCGGCGAGGGCAACCGCACCTTCCGGCGGGGTGCCGTCGGTATGCAAAAAAATCCGTTTTGGTAGTAATACACAGTCATGACTAAGCTCCTATTTCCAACGGCCTACGGCCACAAAATTTATCGTCACATCCATAGTGTTATAGCTCGGCTCGAACAACCAGTAGCGCACGGCCGACCGGTTGCTCCGCCTGCTTTCAATGGTTACCCAAGTATCGCGCACGTTGCCTTCAGGGGCGGACACGGTGGCGACCACTACAGGGTCGTCGACAAAGGCCAAAGGCCACGTCAGCACACGGGCTGTCGGGTTGTTATTGTGGTTTTGGATGCGTACCGTACCTGATTCGATTTGCGTGCCGTCCGGTAGCTTGCAAATATCAAACGTGCCGATTTTTTTGGTGCACGGTGAGCGCGGCCACTGCCTCGGCAAAAGTCGCTGATTTCAGCGGCGCGGTGGGTATGACTTTTTGGGTGCAACCTCGTCGCGGTTGGCTTTGCGCTGCAAATCCGCCGCCAGCGTGGAGGCATCCAGCACACCGGCGTTGGTAACCTTGCCGTAAGCCTTAATCCACATCACCACGTCGTCCAGACTGTTTTGAGCCTTAATGCACAGCACCATAGCTAAGGCTTTAGGGGCGGTTTTCGGCCGCAACCGGGACGACGCGCGAGGCGTCGAAGTCAAACGCCGACGGGTTGGTGTCTCCGCTATTGCTGTCGACAGTCCATCTCTTCCAGGTTTTCTCACTGATAGCCAGTGCACCAGTGGCGGTGGCTTGGTCAAAAAGTTGCAGCCCATTGTCGCTGCCCGTAGAGATAGATCCACGGATATTGCGGATGGCGTCGCCCTGCTGTGTGCCGACCGTTAGGCCGACCGCAGCGTTGCGGATAAAGCGGTCTTCGGCCTTGGGTACGGCGGCAATGCTGCCGTATTGCGCTGCCAGCTTGCGGTAGAGTTCGGGATAGGCGGACTGCGTTACTTTTTGCCGCGATGTCATCGTATTTAATCCAGCCGTCGGGGATGTCGTCAAAGGCAAAATAGGCGGTCATGCCGATGTCGGAGCGTGTGAGGTTGGGCAGCTTGTTGCCACCCAGCACGCGATATAGGTCGGGATAGGTGGCCTGTGCAAAGGTGCTGCCGTCGGCTTTCAGGTAGCCTTCTTGGCCGGTAACGGCGCGCGGAAAAGCCGATTACTGCGCCAACTGGCAGGCCTCTGCCGCCGGCCTGCTCGTCGATTAGTTTTTCAGGGCAGCAAGCGGCTGGTCGCGCTTATCTGGATTAAGCGCCACACCCGCGCCCCTCAATCACATTACAAATCTCCTCCTGCACATGGTTGCACCATTCGGCGTTAAACGCCGTAGGCAGCACGCCGCGCGGCAAATCGCCGTTTCTAAAGCCGGATTTGCCGCTGCCGAACAGGTCGGCAACGGCGGAAGAAGTGGAAATCCGCTGCATAATCAATCGCTCCTAAACATATTTAAAAATCAGATAAGTGTGCGCTGGTTTTAAGTCTGTTGAGCACACACTCAATAACGCTGCTTTGATACAGCTGCAGCGGGATGTTGCAATCATCGTTGCAGTTGGCCGGTCGGTGGTCTCCGCTGCCGCGCAGCGATACCGCCCAACAATAGCTGTCGTTGTCGGAGTACAACGCGACATTGCAGTCATCATTGCAGGTGGCCGGGAAAAACTCGGTGATTTCCGCCTGTGGTTGCCCGGATACGCGCAACAGGCGCAGATAAAACGCCTTGCTTTGCGCACCGCCGCCTGCCAGCCGCGCTACCAGCGCCATGCGCCGCGCCTGAATATCGCCGGCAGCCGATGCGCTGCACTCATCCGGCAGGCCGGCGGTAGCTTCCCATTCCGGCAATGTTTCGTATGCGCCGTATGGCGTGGCTTCCGCCAGCAGTTCGGTGGCGCGTTGCTCAATACGGGCCAGCTCTAATGCCAGCGCAGCGATAAAATCGGCCAGCGCCGGGTCGGATTCGATTGCCCAGGCGCGACCGGTGGGCAACAGCGCGGTAAGTTGGCTGCGGTAGGCAGCCCTGCCTGATGCTTAAGTCCACGAGATACCTCCCAGCACCGCGATTTCATCTTGCTCACACACCACATCCGCTGCGGGGGCAAGCAGCATATGGTGTGTTTCGCCCGCCGCCATCTAACCGCCTCGCTGATGCGCGAAATGCGGATAACCGAGCCCAGCGAGGCTTCGCGCCGGTAAAACAGGCGCAGTGAGTTTTCTCACCGCCTGCCGCACAGCGGCGGTATCGGGATACACTTTTGATGCGGTGCGCCACGGTTTTCAGGCGCGGCGCAACGACTGACACCCGCGCAGTTACCGGACGCAGCAGCTCTAAATGCTGCCGTACCGCATCCAACAGCGTACTGTTGGGCACGATGTTGTCGCCGCCTGCCACATACACCACCACGTGGTTAATCTCGCCGCTGTTTGGCTTAACCCAAGCGCGGGCAATACCCGGCACCTCGAGCGCCCAGCGGATATAGTCCGCTACACTGCCGCCCATCGGCGGGTTGCGGATGCGCTGCAGTAAGCGTTCGCGCAGCTCTTCGTCGCTTTCTGCCGCTGCGCCGCCGGAGAGACCGCCACTATCCACCGTGGCCATGCCGCCGCTGTGGCGCAACACTGCCCCGGCGCTGGCGTTGCCTGCCGGGCCCGGCTCCAACGCATCCAGCAGCACTGTATTGCCGGACACCGCGCGCACAGAATAGCGCACGCCGTCTTCACGCCGCAGCTCATCACCCACCAAAGGCAGGCTGCCGGACACAGTAGCCTGACCGCTGGCAAACGCCGCAGGCTTGCGCGGCACGGTAAGCCAGGTGCGCGCGTGGCGGTCGAGTTCATCGCCTGCGGCCGTGATTGGCAGCATTTGTTGAGCAATCCAATCCAAATGCCCGTGCAAGAGGTGCGATGCCGCGCCCAAAGCTGCGCCGAATACCGATGCCACATCACCTTCCTGCGGGTGCGGGTAGGGGCGAGAGCGGCTGCTGATGTCCAATTCCACCCGCCGGCACTAATTCCGGTAGGCTTGGTCGTTCAAACGCCATGATTTACGCTCCACAAAATAATCAAAACGGCGGATTTCTCCGCCGTCTTTTTCGATTTCGATATACAACATCGCGCAAGTGAGCGTGTGCCGCTCCGCCCGCACCCGCACTGCCGCTGCGATTTTTCTTTTTCTGTGAGCCAGGCGAGCGCCTCGGCGGCATATTCCTCCGCCCGCAGCAAGGTGTCGGCAGTAATTTTCTGCCGTTCCAGCAGCCACAGCCGCGAGCCGATACGGCGCGGGCGGAAGCTATCGCCCCACCAGCCGCGCTTGTCGCCGTCTCCGCCGGGCAGTACATCGTCGTTTTCGGCGCGCCGGTCGGTGCCCAGGCTCATCCATACTGCCGATTTAAGCCAATCCACCCCGGCAAACAACAGGCGGCAGCCGCCGTCTGCTTGAGGCATCAGTCCCAGCATAGTGCTTACTCCATTTGTTCGTTCGGCTGGTCGGTATTGCCGCCGCCGTCGTTTTCGTGGTGGGTGTGGCGGTTAAACAGCGCACGCATCCAGCCCATGCTAAATTTGCCGCCTTGGTCTTTCACGTCTTGGGCAAACACCGCCGATTTGGTGCCGTTTACTTCGCCGTCCAGCGTAATTTTCGGCGCTTTGATGGTGGCTGATGTTTTGGCATTAACCTCAAACACAGGGGTCTCTATCACGCATTTGTCTTTGTACAGCGTGATGTGATGCCCCATAGGTTATAAACCGCCGCCTCACCCTCGGCCAGATTGTTGCGGCGCGTGCCCTGTGCTCGGCGCACAAGGCAATCGGGTGGTCGTGGTTTCCCGCCACAAATACCACCACCGCCTCGCTGCCCACCGGCGGATGTGCCCGAAAAACCGAATGGCTGGAACAGCTCCACCTCGTCATGCACATCGCCCGCCTGCGCCTCCAGGGTAACGGTTTGCGTGGCGGCGGCATCGTTAATTAAATTTAAAAATCGCGCGGCCGATCATGTTTTTTCAGCGCCTGCATTATGATTTTTCCTCTTTCAAAGTTTTCCGGGTTTGTAATTGCCTTGCGCATCGGGTTTTGATCACCAGCACATCGCCGGATACCGCGTTTTGCCTCACCCCTGCCGCCCGCGTTTGCCGCCACTGCGGCCTTTACCGCGATGCGGGTTTGGCGGCGGTGTTGCGGTTGGCTTTTTCCGCTGCTTCGGGCGATGGCAGCAGCGCTTCGGGCGGATTAGCTCGATTTTGGTTATCTCGCCCGAATCATCGTAGCCGTACTCGACCGCCGAAATCAGCAATTCGCCCTGTACTGCCAGCGTAGCCGCTTCCCACTCATGCCCGCTGGTTGATGTCCCACAGCTGGCTATTGTGCTGCGTCCATCCCGCCACCGTGCAGGGATAGCTGGGTGCTTTTCGCTCGCGCACCTGCTTTTTCCCATTCCGCCTGCCGCCGTGCCATCTCGGGCGTAGCCTGCCCGTCGGCGGATTTGGCAAACGGCCGGTGGCGCTGATGGCCTCATCCTTAACTGCCGAGCGCACGCAGGCCGCCGCCTTGCCGTGGTCGTTGTCTTTGCCCGCCCGCTGGCCGGTGATGGTGTATTCTGAAAACCGCTCCGAATAATCGTAATCGGCCGTGCCGGATTTGATGTTGCCGCCTAAAACCAGCGGCGTAGCCGCCTGTTGTGCCCCTGCATGGGTCAAAAACCAATGCGCCCCGATGCCTGTACCAGCAAAATGCCGGCGATTTTCGCCGCCCGTTCAAAAGCTTTAAATACCGTTTCGCCCGGCTCGGTTTTTAAACACCGCCAGCGGCTTGCCCGGCTCGGTCTCCAACATCACCTCGATACCAAACGGTGCACACAGCTCTTTAGCCAAGTCCAAAATCGACACATTACGCCATTGCTTCACGGCGGCGGCGCAATCCACCAAATCGCCGGTTTTTATCCCGTCCGGCCACGGCAATGCTGTGGCTGCTGTCCGATACATCGAGGCGTGGTTTTGTCGATATAGCCCTTAATCACCACCTGCCCGGCCACCCGCACTTCGCACTCGTCGTTCGGGCGGATCGGCCAATGTATTGCCTCGCCGCCCACGTTTTCGGTGCACTCGATGTTAAATGCACCAGCGGCGGTGCCGATGCTACGGCTGATGGATACGCTCGTCCAACCGCCGTACAAAACGCCGTTTACCAATAGCTCGATAGCCATTTACTGCTCCTCAATCCGACAATACCCGCAGCGGGTGCACCGGCATAAAGCCCGGATGCGCGACCGGGTTATGCCGCAAAATCGCTGCTGCGCCGCGCATCGCCGTGCAAGCGATAAGTCAATACCACCACCGGCAGCGGGCGCTGCGGGGTGTAATCCACTAGGCGCGGCAGTTCGTTTTCCGTGTCCAGCAAAGCCTGCACGATAGCGGCGCGCAAATCCTGCGCCGCCGAAAATGCCGAATCCGGCAGCTGCGGCGCGAGCTCGTCTAACCACGCCAATAGCAGGCGGCGCAGCGCCACCGCCTCATCCAGCGATTCAAACAGCGGGGCGGCGGCCGCCTTCGGCGCAATGCGGCTGGATGGTTGGTTGCTGCCGCCACCGAAATTGCCACCCGGCTGCGGCAGCTCGATATGCACATCATCCGGCCGCACAACCGCCGTGGCCGCAGCCGCATTTAAAGCTGCCGCCTCAAACAACACCTGCACCGCCTGCCGGTTGGATTCAGCACGCTGATACGGCGTAGGGTTGGCTGGCAGCCCGCGCGATACTTCTCGCTTCCCGCCGCGAAATGCCCGTGTCAGCCCCATGATGCCGCCCAAAGGCTGGCTGAAGCTGCCGGTTAAATCGGTAAACAGACCGATGATGCGACTACTCAACACCGCCGGTGTTGCCGATAGCTCGCCCACCGCATCCAACAACTGCCGCACCTGCCGCAAAAAAACGGCGATTGTTTGGACAAATCCAGCAGACCGCCCACCGTAGTCAGTCGCTGGATGCGCTCGGTGAGCGCCTGCAGATTGTCGCGGCTTAAAAATCCGGCAAGCTGTCCAAATCAAACAACTTACCGAAGGCTTCGGCCAGCCGCCCGTCCAGCGTATCGGCCGCATCCAACAGATTGCCTGCCGGGTCGGATTCCGCCGCCGGATAGCGGCTCTCGCCCGCCTCCACAAAGGTTAAATCAAATACCGCCATACCGCCGGCTTCGCCGCTCTCGCTCACGCTTACCGCCATGCATACCACGCGCAGCGCACCGGAAATACGGGTGCACCAACTGGCCGGGCCCGGGCGCGTTTACCGCATTCAGCAGCGCATCACGCGCCTGCTGGTAGTCCTGCCCACCACAAAGCCGCGCAGTGTAAAGCCCCGCGCCTTTGCGCCGAGGTCTTCCACGTAGGGCTTGTCGCGGCCGGGGTATTCGTGTACCACCACCCGCCGACCCTGCTCGCTGCTGTGCGCTTCCACGCCGAATGCCGCCTGTTTAAAAGAGGCCGGCCGCAGCCTGTCTTTCCACGCCATTTTTGCTCCTAAGTTGCTAGGGCTGTAACCTTGCTTAGTGCTCAACTGCACGCCGTTGCTGGCCCTGAGCCTGCATCCGCGTGCCGCGCGGCACATTGCTGTGGTCAATATGTACCGCCACCTTATTCAGGTTTTGCGTTTTACCCACCAGCGCACCTGCAGGGCCCGTACCCGGAGCCGCCGCGCCATCGCCGCCACCGAACACCGAACGCACGGTGTTGCCCAGTGATTCCAGTTTATCCAATGCCCACTGCAACTTTTCGCGTATCCAGTCCCACACCCCGGCAATATAGCCTTTCAGCGTCTCAAAGCCGCCGCGCATCAGGTTCAGCGGCGAGAAGCCGGACAACACCCCGCCGATGGCGGAGAGCGCGGCAACAAAGGTTTGCCGGATTTGCGGCCATACCCCTTTCAGGTAGCTCCACACCGCCGTCATCGACTGGATCATCCAACCCACAGGCGTAAAATTGAGAAATAAGTAGCCAAGCGCCTCAAACGCAGAAGCGCACAGCTCCTTAATCAGCTCCCACGCCTCGGCAAACGCGCCCGACACCTCATCCCACAATCGGCTGAAATAGGCGCCGATGTCGTCCCAGTTGCGCCATATCACATACACCAAACCGGCAAACGCCGCCACCAGCCCGATAATCCATGTGATCGATTCGCCAGCAGCGCGGCGGTAAAAGCCCCAAATCGCCGGCAGCGCGCCGATTAAAGCCACTGCCAATGAGCCAACCGCCCATGCCACATTCACAAACGCCGCCACCAGCGGCAGGGATAGAATCGCCGCCGCCACCAGCATTGTGTTGCCAAAGCCGCCGAGATAATTGTTGATTTTCGTTGAATTTCTCGTATAACTTGGTACCAAATTCCCACGCTTTTTCAAACGCGGTTACCAAGTTTTTTTGCCGATGGTTTCGGCCAGTTTCTGCAGGCTGCCGTCTTGCGCCATCGCATCAATTTTTCCAGCAGCCCGCGCAACTTATCCTGCAAATAGCTAAACACGCCCGAATCGGCGATCATCAGCTTAAAGCGCTCCCAGTTGTCCGATAGGTTGGACATCATGCCGCCCCCAAGTATTGGACAGCTTATCCATCGCCCGCCGTATTTTTCGTTCCAGATGGTCTGCAGGGGTGGCGCGGATTTGTTCGCGGTTGTTCTTGTCTGCCATTGCCCGCATCTGGCGCCCGTGTTTATCGGTGTATTCGTAGATGATGCGGTTAGTACCTTTAATGGCTTCCGCTTTAATCCCAAACTCTTTCAGGCGCTCGTTTTGCCCGGTCATGGCGTCGGCAATCGCCTCCACCGTCTGCATCAGCGGCTTGCCCATACCAGCGGAGGTGTCGCCCAGCGTGGTCAGCAGCCCGTCTTTAATCGGGTCGAGGCCGTAGGATTTCAGCTTCACAGAGGCTTCGTTCACTTCGCTCAATTCGTAGGGGTGTTTTTGTTTGCAAACTCGCTTACCCACGCCATCGACTGCCTGGCTTTTTCGCTGCTGCCTTCGATGGTTTCCAGCACGCTACGGTAGCGTTCAAATTCACTGGCCGTATCCACCACCCCTTTGACCATAAGCGCACTACCCGCCGCCAGCACCGCACCGGCCGCAGCATAATGCTTCAGGGTGGCAGTGGCCTGATCGGTAGCCCGTGCCACTTGCGCCATCGCCCGCCCCACGCGCCCGTTATTCAGCGCGCCGAAACGTTCGCGGATGGCGCGCAAAGGCGCGGCTGGCCCGGTCTTGTACGGTTACTTCGATTTCGGTTTTTGGCCTTGCCATCATTTACTCAGGCATAAAAAACGCAGGGGCTGGAAGCTCTGCGTTGGGCGTGATTGCAATAATTATTTGGTGGTGGTTTTGATATAGATATAATCTATATTTTTGCCGCCGGACGGGCTGGTATAAACAAATACGCTATATTCGCGCAAGCCGTCAAACTTATGCCAGCGTAACACGGCTGGCGTGCCAACATCCGGCTGCTCAAACGGCGGTCCGAGCCACACGGGCGAGGTGAGCGCAGTATCAATGCGCGGCTCGCGCAGCGTAATCAATCGGCCTTGCCTTTGATATAGAACAATTTCCCATTCCGCCGGGGTGGCTGTATAGCGGCAGCTTTTGCCGTATTTGTTGTTTTCGCAATCACCCTGCGGCTGCCCCAGTATTTTTCCACCGCCGCCTGCGGCTGTCCGAGCAATATCCATTATCTGCCACACCGGTTTAATATCCGACACAGGCGTAAACGATGGGGTGCTGGCTGCCATGCTGGCAGCCGCCTGTGCTGGGAACTTCCGCTGCCGCGGCGGCGGTAGGCTCGGCAGGCTTCTCCGAGCCGCCGCAGGCTGCCAGCAAACCGACCAGCAAAACGGGTAAATATTTCATGGTGTTTCTCCAGTTGATAAGTCCGTTATTTTTACTCTTCAGCTGCTCCCTAATCCAGCCCGCCCGCTCCTACCACCATTGCAGCTCCTCGATGTCCAAATCCAGCACATCGCCGGCGCTACCCTTGAAGGTGTAGGCGACTACTGCGGCGTAGTCTGCCCAGTCTGGCGGCCAGACAGCAAAAACCCTGCATCTCCATGCTCAACACAAAGGCATCTGCACTATCCATCTGCGCCAGCACGTTAGGCGGATGTTGGTCAGTTTGCCCACCAGCGCAAACAGGGTTTTGGCATCCAAAAATCAAGCTGTCCGGGCTGAATTTAATCTCCAAGCCCATCAAATCACGGCCGGTCGGGCGGCGGATGTCAGTTCGCTGATTTCCTCGCGCCCGAACTGGATCAGGCTGCTCAACTGAATAATAAGTTTATCCATTTACTTGTTTTCCTTTGATTTCCTGCGCTTCGTATTTGCTCTCGAAGCGCACGCCGATATTGGCCTCTTCTGTGTTTGCCCGTGCCCTCGCCGGCATACCAGGCATCGGAAAGCACCACGGTTTTGCCGCTGGCTAACTGCAGGGTAACGGTGGCATTGTCGATGCTGGTTAAATCAGCCAGTTTCAAATCAGGGTCGGTCGGTGATTTCGCCCTCGATAAACGGCGTTTGCGGCGTCTCTTTGTAGCCGTGCACGCCGTCCGCGCCGATAATCGCCTCCCGCTTGCCTTTGCCCAAGTTGTAGGTAAAGTTGCCTTTGGCATCCAACTGGTTGCCGTTGACTTTAAAAAATCACGCCAGCACGGCGGTTTGATTTTGCCATGATATTGCTCCAAACCCCGCAGGCTTTCAGGCAGCCTGCGGGGCGTTAGAAGGTTAAACGATAAACGCAATCACGTTGCCGGTGATAATCCACGGATTCACGAGGTCGGGCACCATGAGATGTATCGAGGCGGGTTGGGTTGCCGATGTTGCGTTCGGCGTAGCTGTCGGCGGTGAACTGGTCGATGTTTTCCACCAAGCCCAATGCCTGCCAAATCTGCGCCCGCGCCACCATTTCGGCCTTCATACCGGAAGGGGTCATAATCAGCTGCCCTGACGGGAATTTGTTGCCGTCATCTGCCAGCTTGTAGCCGTGGGTATTTTTTGCTGGATGATAGGTGTCCCAGTCGTAGCGCAGATAGCTCAATGTCCACACCGTGTTAATCAGCAGATAGCTCTCATCGGTCTGACCTGGTTTGCCCACTTTGCAGGTGCTGATCAGCATATCGATCATCACCGCGCCGCCTGCGTTGGTGCGGTAGGTGGAGATGCCGTTATACAGCAGCAGGGTTGCGCTCCTGCAGGGTAAGCTGTGCACTGTCGGCGGGCGGCAGGATGCCTTTGAGCTCCAAAGTTTGGAACGGGCGTGCCGGGTCGTTTTGCGCGGCAAACGCGGCCTGTGCGGCAGTCGCTGCAGCCAGCTGTACCGGCAAATTAGGCACGCCGGAGCAAACCGCCGATCACCGAAAACGGACTATTGCGCCCGTTGCCCAGCGTGGTAAGCCCGGCGTAGTTATCGGCTTTGGCAACAATACTCAAACCGCCGATGGCACGCATCGGCCCCCAACGGGAAGCCAATTCGTCTTCCACCGCTTTCAGACTGGCGGCATCGGTAAACGGCATCACCATCACGTCGAACTGTTTATCGCCCAGCCCGGCCAAGGCGGCGGACAAATCCGGCGTACCCGCGCCGCCGGCCATTGCGGTGATGGAAATAGTGGAGGCCGGTTGGCGTTTGCTCGTCGCGCGGATAATAATTGAGCCGCAGGTCAATCTCGTTGCCAGGCAAGCCCTTGTTTTTGGCCGTCAGCGTTACTGCACCGGCATCTGCCTGCGCACTCACCGGCAAATCGGCGGCGGCATTCACGGCGGCAGCCAGCGCGGTAGCCACGGCAGCCGCGCCATCGTTAGCTGACTGCCAGCTTGACTGCCTGGCCGCCGATGTAGAGATCACCACGCCGCCATCCTGCACCGTGCCGGCAATCTGGATTTTTGCCGCTGGCAGCCGAGCCGGAGGTGTTGGACAAAGGCAGGAGCGAAGGTTTCGATGTCGCCGCCTTTGTTGTCAAACCAGCCTTTGGCCGCCCAATACATCAGGCTGCCCGCACCAAACATACCGGCAGCCTGCTCCAGGCGGGTAATCGGCACGGCCTTGCCTGCTTCCGCGCTGCCGCCGGTGGCCGGTGCAATCAGCAAGGCGCGATAAGGCTGATATTTGCGCCTTTTGGCCAGCTCGTTGTTAAATTCGAGTGCGGCTGCCCGGCGCGCAGGGTGCCGGGAATCTCATTAAATGCAATCGTCATTTGTTAGCCTCTTTTGTCTTTGCCGACCACCGCCTCTGCTTCGCCCGCATTCAGGCGGCGCAGCCAGTAGTTGTTTTTCTCCACCTGCGCGCCGTCTTTCGGCAGCGGCTCGCCGGTGGCCGGGTCGGTGATTAGATAATCGCCAACCGGTCGCACATAAAACGTAGTCATAAAAGCCCTTTCAGCTTTTCGGGATGTTGTCTTCGGCATCAATCTCAGGGATTGCTGCCATACAGTTGCCAATGCGTGGCCAGCTGTGCATCGGTGATCAGCTGCGGGCCGATATGCGCCTGCGGGTGGTGGTTTTTCATCGCCCACATAATCGCCGGCCTGCTCATACCACACCGCCTGCCACAGCTGGGTGTAAAACACGCTCACGTATTCGCCTTTGGTCTTCGGCCTCGATGGTGAGCGACAGCGGCAGCAAATCCTCGCCCAGCTCGCCGCCGAGCGTGGGGTTGGCATAAAACAGTTTTTCCGCCAGCGCGGTCATTTCCTCCGCCACGTCTTCGGTTTTTCGCTTTGCCTGCACATGCAGGTAACGGCCAGCTGCGCTTCGTGCCGCAGCTCCAGCGGCGCAGCGTTAAATACGCTGCTGCTGCGGGATGCCACCGATACCACCACGCACGGCAGTTTGTTTTGCGCGGGCGCCACCCAGCGATAGGGATACACCCGTCTAAACTTGGTACGCAGCAGCGCTACGGCGGCGGCGCGGATGTCAGTAAGTTGGTGCCGGCTCATTTTTCGCCCTCAACTGTAAAACGGTGATGCCGGTGCCGTCGGCCTGTACTTCGGCTACCCGGTAGTCAACGCCCCGCACCTGTATTTCCGCTTCCGCCACCGTGTCCGGCAGCTCGGCGGAAAGGCAGATTAAATACAGGGTCGGCATTGCCAGCCGAGATGCCGTAGCCGTTATCTGTGGCGTATTCGCGGTCGAAAAATGCAGCGCACCGGCTGCCCGTCGAGCAGCGCGGTTTCGCCAAAAATCGGCAGGGTTCACAAACACCGCCAGCGGCTCGTTAAACATTCAGCTCACCACTGCCTGCAGGCGGCTGCTCCCCGTCATCGCTGTTAGCTGATGGGTTGCTTTCGCCGTTCGGCTGTTGTTCGCCGCTACCTGCTGGCGGCGGGGGTTTTTCGCTATTGCCTTCGCCTCCGCCAGGCCAGGCGGGGCGGGCGGGTCATTAGGGCGGCGGCTGGGGAGCACCCTTTTTCTTGCCGCCGCGCTTCGGTTTGCCCGGATCGGTTTCTTCCGGTTCGGTTTCTTCCGGTTCGGTTTCTTCCGGTTCGGTTTCTTCCGGTTCAGTTTCTTCCGGTTCGGTTTCTTCCGGTTCGGTTTCTTCCGGTTCGGTTTCCACCGCCCAGCCGTTGCGGATCAGTTCGCGGGCTTCGGTTTCCGCACTTCCTGCCTCCTCATCCTCTGCCACAAACTGCGCGCCGACAAACAGGCTGCGCAGCGCCATAATCAATAGTGTTTTTGCTCGGGCATCATGGCCTCCTAAAATTCAGGCTACCTGATTTTTCAGGTAGCCTGTTGATGGGATTAAACCACCACGTCTTTGATGGCGGCAAAGGATTCGGCGTGGCGCACCGCAATATCCACATCCTGCAGCACGGTAATCACCAATGCGCCTTTTTGCTCTGGGGTGTACGGGTCGACAATCACGTCCAGCACGCCCCAGTGGGCAATCAGCAAGTCCGCCCAGTTGCCGAACAGTAGCGGGGAGCACTTGTTAGCCAGTGCCTTTTGGTGAGGTTGCTCGGCGCTGGTTGGACACCGCGCAGCGGTAGCCGTTGAGCGGGGTGTCGCCGTCCTGCCAGATGTAGCCCGGCACGTTGTCGGCCTTGAGCTTGGTTTTCAGGTGTCCGCGTACCTTGGTATTGGTCAGGTAGGCCAAGTTGCCCAAATCGGCGTTTTCGGCGGCAATCGCGGTTTCAAGCGCCACAATGTGTTTCCACTCCAGCTCGCCGCCGTTGGCGCCGATGGCCACCGCGCCGATGCCGGTTGTGTTCAAAATGCCGGTAGGCTGGTTGTTGCTGCCGCTGCCGGTGATGGCTCGCCAAATCGATGCCGAGCATCATCGCGTTAATCAGCTCGTTGCGGGCAAACTGCTCGGCGAGAGGCGAGCTTTTGCAGCATAAAGCGTCGGCTTAATTCGGTGTTGGCGGTAACGGTTTTTCGGTTTCAGCGCGATTTGGCCGAAGGTGGCGTTGCTGCCGGAATCTTCGCCGTTTTCGTCCACCCAGCTCACGCTGTTGCCGGTGAGCTGTTTCGGGATGGTGATGTCGCCCACCAAGCCGTCTAGCACGGTCGCGCCCAGCTGCAGGCCACCGCCAAACGGTTGCGCAACAAATCGATAAACAAATCCGGGCGCAAATCGTTGGCTGCGGTATAGCCGCCGTTGGCTGGCGTCCCTTTGCTGTAAGCACGGCTGCCGGCAGCGGCCAGTAAGTCGGTGGGGATAAAAAGCCGGTGGCGGTGCGCCCCTGTTGTTTGCCGATGGCTTCGGATACCTCGCGTTCAGCCCGGCCTCGTCCCATTTGCCGGTCGCGGCGGCGTTCGCAGCGCGCAGCAGGCTGTATTCGCGCTGCTCGCTATCGCTGCTCATGCCGATGTCGTTTGCCGTGGCGGTGGGCTGGGTGCGCATTTTCTCCATAATCGCGGCGCGCAACTGCGCCCATCATCGCCGCCTTCCTTAATCACCTGTTCGGCGGCTGCCACGCCGCCATGTGCAGGCATAGCGCGGCCAATGGCCAGCAATTCGGCCACGCGTTTGCGCTCGTTTTGTGCGCCGCGTTCGGCAGCGCCGGTGTCGGCAGATGCGCCTGCCGCAACAGCCGGCACGGTGTTTTCGTTTTCTTTGTTCATATTACGGTTTCCTTTATCGGGGTTTTTCAGGGTTGTGCAGAGGCCGTCTGCGGCGGTTCGGGTGGCGTGCGCCCCACCCCTACCGAGGTATCGGCCGGCACGGTTACAAATGAGATTTCATACGGCAGCCAGTCGGTGGCGCGGTAGCGCAGCTCCTCATCGGCTTTGGCATCGGGGTTTTTCGCAATTCCAGGGCGCGGATTTGGTAGCCCACCGAGATGTGCCGCAGGATGCCGTCCTGCACATCCTGAAACTTCTCCTGCGCTGGCCGAGGTGCCGAAGCGAACGATGGCGCAACCTTTTTATCCGCATCCACCCACGCCCGCTCCACAACGCCGATTTGGTCGTCCCAATCGTGGTTAAACAGCACCGCCGCGCCGCCGTTGAGGCGGCTCAAAATCGCTGGCGCCGGGCACATGGCTCAAAAATTTCCTCGCTAAAACCAGGCGCTGCACCGGTTCTTCGCTGGAAAACGCCACTTCCACCGTGCGTTTGTCTGCATCCACCGTCTGCCGCTCAAAACTCATGCTGCGCTGCAGCTGTTGCATCTGCGCCGTATCGGGCGCGCGGGAGTTATTCCGGTTGTTTTTGCTCATCGCCTTTATCCTCATCGTTGGCCGCCAGTTGGGTTTGGCGGCGTTTTCGGTTAAGCTCCATCTGTTGCATCAATTCCGCCTCCTGCTGGATTTGCTGCAAGGTCTCGTCAAAATCTACCCCAGCTCGTCGCACACAGCCGCCGCGATTTAACGCGCAGCGCGATGGCGACCTCTTGCGATTGGATGTCCTTGAGCGGGTCAACCCATGCCCAGCGGCGGCCTTGCCAGCGGTAGCGTTTAAACTTGTCCAGCTTGGCGGCGGGCGGCGGCTTGCCAGTCGGCGAAGTAATCGCTCCGGCCAGCAGGGGCACACGCCAGCCAGCGTTCGAACACGTCGCATAAAAAGCTGTCGATATACCAGTTTTGCAGCGCCATCCACTGGTCGCGTTCCTCCAACACCCCGCTGCGGATGCTGGAGAAATTAACCCCTCCAAATCGTTGGCTGGGATGTGGTAGCTCACGCCCAAACCGCCTGCCACACTGCGCAGGCAGGTTTTGACGAACGAATCGTAGTTGGCGTGCGGGTAGTCCGGGTTGAACGGCACAAACTCGTAGCCGTTGGGCAGGCTGTGGAAGGTGCCTGGGTCGGCATAGTCGATGATGTCCTGCCCACCGTGCCCGTTGTCCACCGCCTGGCCGTCAATCGGGTTTTGGAAGCTGTCGATATCCTCTTTTTGCTGGAAAAAACCCATTTTGAAGCGCCCACCCGCGCCGCGATAATCGCCGCCTCTGGTAGCCGCCAAGGTTGTGCAGGGCTGATCAGCGCCGAGGTCGTCCACGGAAACCGCGCCGCTGTTCCGGGCGGTCGTGCAGATACAGGTGGCTGATTTCCGCCGCCGGTATCCGCTCGTTATCCAACAGTGCGTGAGCCACGGTGTAATCGCCCGGGTGTTGCCGCCGCAGCCAATAAGCCACCGGCCGCCCCCAGTCGTTAATCTCCACCCCCATGCGGATAGCGTTTTTGCCGTTTTGCTTATCGCGGTTAAGCTGGGTATCCAGCCGGTCGATATCCAACAGCTGCAGGGCGTAGCCGTGCCCGTTGTCGAAGCCGTACACATGGCGCACCAGCACTTCGCCGTCGCGCGCCACGCTGCGCACCATCAGCCGTTGCAGATCGGTAAACGAGTACAACCCGCTCACCTCGCACACACCGCGCCGCGCCCAAGCGGCAAATGCTTCTTCGATCGCACGGTTGGCTCGGTTATCCATCGCCGATCCGTTGTCCAGCTGCACCTGCATCTGCAGCGAAAAGCCGTCCTGCCCCACCACGTGGTTGCCCACCATCTGCAGGGAAACGCAGCATATAGTCGTTATCGCGTGCCTGTTTGCGTGAGAGCGAGCGCAGCCGGTCGAGGTCGGCACGAGCCAGCGCATCGGCGGCGGCATTATTCAGCCGCACATCGGCCAAGGGGCCGTTCGGCCGCACCGCCGCATAATGGCGTTCGCGCCGGGCGGGCTGGTTTTGGCCGCCGCGCCGGAACAGGCGCGAAAACCGCGCTTGGCGCGGTCAGATTGTGGTTTCATTCGGCAAACCTCGTGATGATGCGGCGGGCGCGACCGGGCCGTTTGCCCAGCGCGATTTCCAGCCGCAGGATTTCCTGCTCCCCACCAGCGCAGCGCCTTGAGCAGGTCGGCCAGCGAATTAAACGTCATTTCGCGGTCTTTGATTTTGTAGCTGTGGGTAAAGCGCGGCCGCTGGCGGCATGGCTTTGGTAGGCTGCCTTCAAGTCGGCATACACTTGCTGCGCGAATGCCAGCTGTTGTTCCAGCTGCTGTTTTTCGTAGTCGGTCATTTACTCACCATTTTCGCTAAAATTACCGCCACGGCGGCGGGGTCGCGGCCGGAGCGGCAGATGTGGTTTCAGGCTCTTTTTCCGTCTCGGCGGGGGTTTCGGCAAACAGTGCCGGTTGCAACACCGCTTTTTCGTACATCGCCCACTGCACCTCGGACATGCTGTGCGTTTTCAGGCTGCGGGCGGCGTGCAGTGCGTAAACCTCGCAGTCCAGCGCCTCGTTGCGCACCCCCACCTTTTTGCCACACTTTTTTTGTGCCGGTTTAGGCGGCTGGGCACTTTAACCTCGCTCAACAGCTGGTCGTAGTAATCGGCCCGCACCTCTTTGTAGTTGTGCAGGCGGCCGGGGCCGTTGCCGGTAAAGGGCTGACGCGGCCGTGTTCGCCGATGATGAGGTCTTTGGCTTTGCTCACCCCCACGCTGTACACCTGCACCCCGCGCCGGTCAGCTTTAGTGTTGCGGTGTTTCAGGTCGATGTCGCGCGGGCGGGTGAAAATCTCCTTATCCTCGTTGCTGCTGCCTTTGATGGCTATCAGGTTCACGCCGTTGTGGCGGCGGTAGTGGCGCACAAAGTTGTACACCGCATCCGAGGTCTGCCCGTCCGAGTAGTCGATGCCCACCGCCAAAAATACGCATCGCGGCGCCGTGCTGGCATGGCGGTAGGTGTGTTTGTAGATTTTTCCGCCAGCGCCAGCCATACGTCTGATTTTGATGTCGGGCGTGTTGCTGCAGATTTCGCCCCACGATACCAGCCAGCTCTCCTCTCCCGCCCCCAGGCGCGGGATGATGTAGGCCAGGGCGGTCGTGTTGCACGTCCACCCCCATTGTCAAAATCAGCCCGCCCAGCGGCACGGTGTTTTTCGGCGTAGTCCAGCGCGCGCGCCGCCAGCTCGTCGCCCTGCGGCCCGTCGCCCAACACCTCAAACGGCAGACCCTTGCTGGAATTGACAAATGTAATCATCGGCGCAATGTCGCCGGCTTCTCTTCGTGTTTGGCGGTGAGCCATTTCTTCATCAGCTCGGCAAACACTGAGCCGGGGAAGGGCTGTACAGTTCATTCAGGTAAAAGCCTGCGTGCCGTGGAACGGGGCGGTGGCCTGCCACCAGCCGCGCTTCACGTTGCGGTTTTTTCTGCACGTCGTTCCACACGCAGCCGCAATGCGGGCAAACGTATGGCGGTTTCCGGCAAAAACTTGCCGAATACGGGATGGTTGCCGTTCGGGTCTTGGTCGCATTGCAGGTAGTCAAAATTGAGCACATGGGCTTCTGCCGCACTCGTGGCACGGGATCATGCCCACGCGCTTGTCGCTCAATTCCATTTCGGCTTCAATGGTGCTTACCCCGCCACCGTCGGCGTGCCGCCAATTACGATTTTCGGCTTGGCAAAGGTTTTGGTGCGCTCTTGCCAGTTTGATGCTGTCGCCTTGGCCGCGCAGGTTTAAATTACAGTCATCCGGCTCCTCCACGCACACCAAGGGCACGGGGCTGGATTTCACACTAGCCGGAGAGTTCGACCCCACCAGCTTCAGAAAGCCGCCGGCGAATTTCTTAAACAGCTGCCGCTGCCCCTGCGCCCGCACGCGGATGTCGATTTTTTTCGCGCAATACCGGGGTGGCTTCCACCATCGGCATGAATTTCTCATCCATGTATTCCTTGGCGGCGCCTTCTTTCGGGAATAAAACCAAAAATCGGGCAGGGCGCGGTGGCGATGGTGCGCCCCAGCAAGTTGCCGAGCACGCCGCTTTGTCCAGGCTACCTGTGCCGATTTCATGCAGCACACCACCGACACATTCTGGGTCGTCCAGCGCATCCAATGGGCCGTTGTCCCATTCGAGGTAGGGAGTAACACCTAAAACGTATTTACCTGGGCGGGCTGCCTCCACGCTGGAGAGATAACGGTATTTGTTCGCCCAGTCGCGGATGCGCATTTTTTTACAGGTGGAGCCCATTTTGCTACACGCCTCGAGCAGCACCCGGCGCACCGTGGCCGCCATATTCTGCTGCATCATCGCCGCCGAGTTCTGCATCTTCTGCTCCGTAATTCGCCAGTTTTTCCAGCGCCCGCTCCACATGGGCGGTGATGAGTTCGCTGTCTATCGGCTGCCCGACAATCGCGCCTCAATTCAGAGGCCAGTGTTTCAGGCAGGGTTAAAAATTCAGTACGAGCGGCGGTGATGTGATCCGCCCAAGCCCGCTCAAACAATGCCGCCGGAGCCAGTTCACCGGTGCGCTCTTTTATCTCAAGTTCGATGGCATCAGCTTTCAGCCTATCCAACCTGTCGCGCGGCTTTTCGCGGTTGAGCTGCTGCAATTCGCGCTGTATCAGCCAACCAATAACGGCCTTGGTATCGTATTCGTTGGCTTGCCCGCGCAAATCGGCAAACGATGCCACCGGCAATCCTTCCTTTTTGCCATTCGGTCAGCGAGCGTTCCGTGATGCCCAAGATTTCCGACAGCTCACGCTTGTTTACCAACATAAGCTGCCCTCTTATCATGTTTCAGGCAGCCTGCGGATGATTAACCGACTATGCTCAATATCTGATTTCGTCTTAACCCGGTATTTCCACAGGCTGCCTGAAACACACTCCACAAAAAGCCCGCACAAGCGCACGGGCAAACTCAACACACCACCTTTTTCAGGTAGCCTCACCAATAAAAAAACCGCTGGCAAACAAGCCAAACGGCAGAATTAAACAACCCATTGCCGCCACAGGCAAAAGGGGAGGAAGGAAGCTATAGTACCTCCCGCTTCACAAAAAATCGTGGTTCGAATTACCCGCGTTTTAGTCACCCGCCGGAGTACCTTTTTGTTTTTATCGCGCCGATTTTATGGCAGCCTCGATGGCCTTGCGCATCTGTTCGGGGAACTCACGATCAATTGTATGCTCCGCCGTCTCGAAGTAAGGGAAGCGTTTACTGTATGCCGCCCGCCGAACAAACAGAGCAATAGGGCCGCCAGTGCTTGCCGTCTGCCAAGATTTGATAGATGCCGGGACGGCGGCGGCCTTGGCGTTTACCGATAGCCACGAAGGTATAGCCGCGTTTCTTTTTGTACCCCGTGCCAAACGGCGGCGGGCAGCATCGGTCATATTTGCGCGGTAGCCACTTTCGGGGAAGGCACGAAAATAGGACAGGATTTTTTATAATCTGCCCACGGCTCCAGTTGCCGTAATTATCCATCTGCGCGAATTTACCCGGTATGCAGTAATAACCTTTCGGCATTACCCCCACTCCTTGCAGCGCCCGCTCGAAGCGTTTGTAGCTACGGCTGCCGCCATCAATTTGCGGCAGTAGATATTTTTTTCTGCCGGGGTGCCTTTGAAGGTATCGTACTTAAGCCAAACTTTAGCTGTCGGGTTGGCTTTCGTGCCGGGTTTTACATATAGGCTATTGAGTGTGTATGGCGTGGGGTGGTCGAATACTGCCCGCATTTTTGTCGATTTCCGCCTGCTTTTACCAGTTTTGCCGTGCGGTTTACCGCCAGCGAATACGCAAACGGCAGCTGCTTACGCTCCAGCACATTGAGATGTCCCGTGGCAGTGTCGGCTTTCACACGGGCGAAACAACAAACACAGCACACTCCATAAGCCAAAACCGCCCAGATTTAACTCTGGGCGGCGACAGGGTAATATTTTTTTCACTAGACCACATGGGCTATATACAACTGTCGAGCGGACAAGATATTTTGCAGTTTGCATCCCGAGAAAAATGGTATCAAGCGTGCCGCCGCGAAGCCATTTGCTTTAATCGACCCATAAAATTCTTTCCAAATGCAAAAAGGCCGCCCAAACCTAATTCAGACGGCCGCTTTTTGACAGGAAAATGAAAAAGCTGCGCTAACCGCACATACAGTTAAACATAGCTTGCCATAATTTAAACAAAAAAAGGGTCAAACCGTCAATAGGCTTTTAACAACTTTTAACAGCCTCATCCGCCTTCAAAAATTTGACGCGCCCATTTAAGACTCTGTTTATAAGCCTCAAGAGTAATTCCCAAAATCCGCCGCCTTGTCCGAACGAGTTCCTATATCTCGATATTCAGATTCCACAACCGCGCGACGATTCGGATTCAGCCGACAAATTGCCTGATCCATCACGCTCGCTATTCCGTTGCCGTCAACGCCATAAGGTAGGATGGTCACAAATTCCGTTCGCGGCGGCAGATTGCCCGCCGCCATCAAACGGTTAAAACGGCTGCAGCCGAAGCCCAAAACCGTTGTCCTCTCGCTTGGCGGACCATTCCGCCCACCAATCCAAAAAAAGCAAATCCAATTCAAATTTCATTTTCCGTGCGATTCTTTCCGGCACGGTTGTAGCGCTAGTCCCCGTCGGGCGGGCTTTATTTTGTCTTTATTTTACCATAGCTTAGGCCATTATTTATTGTTTACATAATTTAACTTGATATTTTTAAAGTAGTGTTTGACTTACTACTTTTAAAAGTAGTATTATACGCACATGGACAAGGCATCACCGCCTACCGCCGACACCTTGACGGAATCAAGGAAAAAATACCGAAAGGAAATTATCATGAAAAAGACAATGATTAAAACGTTCTATATTGACGAAGCCCGAAAAGCAGAAGGAAAAACCTTTTAAGACTATCGGTGAAACCTATATATTAAATGGCTTCTGGGAAAAAGAAAAGCGTGGAAGGCTTCTTGGACAGAATCAAGAACAGCGCGAACTTTGTTAAAGTAACTCACCATGAAAGTTGGAACGAAGACAAAGAATATTTTGAAATTAAACGATAAGTAAGGGCCGCAAAAGCGGCCTTTACTATAAAAAAGGGAAGCAAATGAGCAAAAACAACATCTTTAACAAGTATCCGCCTGTTATTCACGGCGAAGCCCGTGCCGAGAATGACGAATTTGTCGTTCACATCCGTTACCCGCGCTTTCTTGCGCGGAAGTCCTTTGATGATAGCTTTACGGGTGAATTGCCGGTTGGGAAAAATTTCCGGTGAATTGGTACAGGCTGGCGAGCCGCGCGGCTTTAGCCTACTGTTCGGGTATTGGGCTTTGGCTGTCTGATTTTATAGACAACAACCGTCCCGAAGTGACGGCGGAATGGCTTGGAGAACTCAAAGCTGCTTGCGATAAAATAACGGCCGACGACATTATGTTGTCGGAGCCAGCCGGGGATTTATATGATTAACGCGCCCGAACTAGGCTACACCCCAAACAACCTGCGATCCATCCGCGCCAAATACGGCCTGACGCAAAAACAGGTGGCTGAAATCACCGGACTGAAAAACTTGGCACCCAGTAAAACCGATGGGAAGCTCGATTGAGGCGGCATATCATGCAGATATGCCTTTACACCAAATGGATACAGCTAATCAATTACCTGAACGCCCCAACCTCCCGTACAAAAGGCTGACCGCCCCAACCTCCGTGAAAAGGCCGTCTGAAATCATTTTCAGACGGTTTTTTGTGCGCCTTGTCAACGTTTGGCACAAATGGCACAAATGTTCCAAAAATTTTATCCTAACGTTTTGTTTTTTTATTTATTTGTTCCAAATGTTCCAAGTTTTGGCGGGAAAATATCTTATATGGAAAAATAATCGGTTTGCAAAAACTATATATAAGGCTTTTTCAGACGGCAGATAAAAATTCTCGCGTACGCGGGAATATGGCCTTAAATCTGGAACATTTGGAACAAATCTATAATATTCAATTAGTTTGGCGGTTATTTTTGGAACATTTGTGCCACTTGTTCCATTCTTTAATATCCTGTCAGTTTTTTTCCACCGCAAGCCTGAATTGCTCAATCTGCCGCCCGAACGCATCTTGTTCAGCCTCGCCGTCTGCGGTTTTTAAATTCGCGTGGTTTGAATATCCATGCCTGGCCGGTATCTTTGCCGCGACGCCACCAGCGTTTGCTTTTCGACATTTTGGTGGTGATGTTTTGTAAAAATTTGGTTTTGCCAAGCATATGCTCTTTTTCGGTTCGACACCACCAATCAAACAGCCGCCATAGATCGGCTCGGCTGGCAGGGCCCAATACGGCACGCCTTTGATATCGCCCGTCCGCCAAGAATGGAAGAAGGTTTTGCCACGACGCGCGGCCATAAATGATAACATCCTGCTTCTCCGCCGTCATCGGTGCTTCCGTTTTATCGTCGAATCTACGGCCTATATCGGCATCGCGCACCGTCCATACGCTATGGTCGGGCGAAATTTCGTAAAAATAATCCAGCATCAGCGGAAAAGACAGCAGCAGGTTATAAAAATCCAAAATACCGTCGTTGCCTATACATTCGGCGATTTCATGCTTCAACACTTCCGGCAGTTTCTCACGCGGCCACACTACAAAAAATAGCGGCGGTCGTTTTTCTTCGATTTTTAAACGGCTGCGCCTCGTTACTTAAAAATACGTAGTTGAGGTGGTTTTGCTCTTCAAAGCTGTCGACGAATTTGCGCTCTACCTGCATGGTCTTACCGGTAATCATGTGTTTCATCATCCCGGTTTGATCGTATTTCTGTTTGTTGTTGAAAAATTTCTTCAAACACAACATACAGCTTGCGGCTGCGGTTGGCGGTGTAATTCGATTCCAAGTCTTTTTGCCCCAACATAGCGGAATAGACGGTATAGATTTCGCGCATGATGCCGTCGAACAGCCAAGACTTGCCCGCGCCGTGCACATCACCATGAAACACTAAAGCCGTATTTAGTTTCGCGCCCAAGTTTTGCAACGGGTAAGCCAGCCAGCAGTAGGGTATATTGCATTTGCAGCTTGTCGCCGTTGCACAGATGCTCAATCAGTTTTTGGATGGGGCACCGGGAATAATGCTTTTAGGGCATCCTCCCACCACTGAAACACCGGACGCCTCCTCGCGGTATAGCCTTTTCCGCCATCGGAAGGCCTTTTGAAGGTGTTGATGTAGCCTTCCCCTTATTTTCGCCTGGAGCAAACACAAGGTTTTTCTTTCCATACGGTTTTCCGCAGCGGATTGTTCATCCACGCTTTAAACCCATCCCCCAGTGCCATCGACAATGAATCACGGGTAACAATGGCGTTTTTTTCGTCATCCCACGCGGTAGCCGTGCCATCCAAATAAATATATCGCTCGATTGCGGATTTTAGTTCGGCATTGTATTTAATCCGATCCACCGCCTCATTTTGCTCAAACTCTATTTTTAATCGGTTAACCTCATTCCGCGTCAACATCCTGCGCTTCGGACTATCCAACCAGCGGTCCATATTTTTGACCAAAAAGCAGCAATCAGCCCAGCTTTGGTATATTCAATGCCTCTTTTAGCGTGAAAGGCTTTTACCGTACCCTCAATTAGGCAAAGGTGTTTTTCCATTTCAGCCAACCTGCCGTCATCATCCGCCCCCTCACCCCCTTGCAGGGCAGGTTCGCTATTTCCATCGGCAGCTTGCTTTTCTTCAGGTACGCCCTCCCAAAGGGGCGCGGGAAGGCTTCCGCCTTGTCCAGCATCTCCGCCACCGAAGCCAAAGGCTCGGTATCCTGTATCACATCCGCAATATCGTATCCCGACGGCCATTCTCCCGGCTGCGGAACGGGCACGATTTTTCAACCGCGCATTCCAACTCCTCCAGCTTTTCGGCTATCCCCAGCGCGGCCTTCATGCCGGGCTGCTCCAGCCACGACAGGTAAGGCATATCATCCGACGACAACCCCTGCATCTTGGTCTTTTTCGACAGCTTTTACGTTGTGTATCGCAGTCCGGCCAAATCACGACTTCCCGCCCCGACAACGGCGACCAATCCGCCGTTTTCCAGCCGTTGCAGCCGCCCAGCCACGAAATCACCGCCCAATCCTTGAGATACCAATAATCCTGCGCGGCCATGCGGCATTTTTCGCCCTCGACCACCAACACGGGCGCATCGGGCTTCGCGGCCAAACCGTCCAGCCGAACAGCGGCGTAGGCGCGGTGGGGCGGCGGTTTGCCCACGCCTGCACGCCGTCGTCCGACTGCGCCCAGACAAAAGGCAAATCGCTCTTGCCGCCTTCTTCGTCGACAAAACCGCTGCACCACGCACAGCGGCCGTCCCTCGGCATCGCGGTATACCGCCCGCAAGCCTTCCGCCTTACCGCCTTTGGCATATTGGTAGCACCGCGCGCCCGACAGCGTTTGCAGCCGCGCCTCGTCAAACGGCAGGATGGCCGTCCAATTGCGCCGCTCCCCTGCCCGTATTCGGCGTGCCGTGCCACTCCTTCTTCTCCACGGCGTAAAAGTCCCCGATCCGCAGCCGTTCGGCCACAGCCTTCAGCGCTTCTCCCTGATTGCCGTTTGTAAAACAGTAGGCATACAGCGAAATCAAATCGCCGCCGGAATCGCCGGTGGCAAAATCCGACCACTGCCCCGTATGCGTATTGACCACGAACGAGCCGAGGTGCTTATCCGCGCGGGTCGGATTGAGGGCGTAAAACTCATGCCCTTTATAACGCCCGGACGGCAGCCATTCCGCCAACAGATTGTCGGCGGCGGCAAGGGCAGCGGAAGCCACGTTTTTAAAATCCAGTTTGTCCATATTCAGACGCCTTTTTACAAAAATTCAGGCATAAAAAGCCTGCCCCCTAAACAAGGTAGGCAGGTGGAAAAACCCGATGCCGGAAAAATATCGGGCGGCGCAGTTAAAAACTCAAACAGCTTCGGCCAACTCCGGCCAAATCTCTTGCCAGTCATCCGGACGGAGGTCTTTGCGGGTAACCTCTCCATCAGTGGCGGCCTCAATCCGCAGCACAACGGGCTGGCGGAACGGGGCGGCGGCCTGAAGCCCAACTGCTCACATCTGGCGCATGAGCATCGATTTTTTCGGCCAGCGCTACCAGCGAACCACGCCCGCCGCGTTTTAGGTACTCATTTAAATTCATTTTTATCTCCAACGTTTTTATAGTTTAGCGAAACGCTAAATAAAAAGCAAGCGTTTCGCGTATAGTATAAATTTAGCAAATTGCTACAAAAATACAACATCGGAAAGGGAAAATTTATGAAAACTATCGAAGAAACCTACCGCCAACGCCTGCAAATGCTAATTGACGAATACGGCGGACAAAGGCAAATTGAGCGAAGCCATCAACAAATCAGCCTCTCAAATTAGCCAATGGCTGAATGCCTCCCCTGATTCTCGAACCGGCAAGCCGCGCTCGCCTCAAGTCTGAAACAGCGCGCGAGATAGAAATTGCCACCGGCAAACCGCGCGCATGGTTTGATCAGCCGTTGGATAGCGTAATGATGTTAGGTGATGGCTATATTGTGCCGGAAGGATATATTAAATTCAGTGTGTTAAATGTTAAGGCCACAATGGGCGTAGGAACATTAGACGATTCCCCGATTGAGATTGTCGATTTTGTGGCCGTAGCTGAATCATGGGCAAAAACACATTTTTGGCGGCGCAATATCACGTATCCACATCATTACTGGCACAGGCGATTCGATGAGCGGCACAATAGAGTCTGATGAAATCCTATTTGTAGATACCGGGATTGATTATTTTGATGGAGATGGGCTTTATGTTATCCATACTCCAGCGGGCAGAAGAGCCAAACGCCTGCAAATGACCTCGACCGGGGTTTTTGCTGATAATAAGCGATAACCCCTAAATACCGCGATGAAGAAGTTCGCCCTGAAGATGCGGATAATATTCATATTATTGGGAAAAATAAAGGGGAGCTGGGGTTTTAAACAATTCCGATAACGCCATTTCCCTCAATAAAGGCTACCTGAAATTTCAGGTAGCCTCTTTTTATACTCTTTTGTGCAAAACGCTAAAAATATTATCTTGTAAATCAAAAACGCTATAAAATAAGCCGCGCTACGCTATTGCTTATATATTAGCGTTACGCTCATATTGATTCCATCAAAACGAAACACCAAGGAATCAACATGAAAAACCTACCCGGTCATGCTGCCGTGCCACGGCGGCGAAGACGTCGAGATTGCCACCATCGCCGAAAACAGCAGATGGACGGTGCACCATCCTCCGAAACCACATTCAAACCGACAACAAAGCCGACGCGCTGGAAATCATCCGCCAAAAGCTGGCCGCAAGCCTATATCGGCGAATCGGTGCGCGCACTCGACTAAAGGGGCGGGGAAATGGCAAAGATTTTTAACTGGCTCCTGTTTTCAACATCCCTACTCATCATTGCCGCATACGGCGGATGCGAGGCACAACCCGCGAACACCGCGCCGCAGGCATGGAATGCCGAACAAACGCAACAGGAAGTGGAAGATCGCATCGCATGGATGAAGCGCATAGATGCCATAGAGGCTGAAGCTGCCGAAAGGGACGCGAAAAGCCGCCAAAGAATTTGAGGAAGCCGCCCGCACAGACTGGCATCCGCCGTACTGAACCTATCGGAGACTGAAATGAAATACGAAATTTTAAAAAGACGAATTTATAGAGTTTGATGGTCGTAAACTTTACCGAATCAAAGCGTTAAAGGATTTTCACAATGTAAAAGAGGGTGAGTTCGGCGGTTATATTGAGTCCGAGAAAACCTCTCGCACGAAGGCGACGCATGGGTATCAGGCGACGCATGGGTATCAGGAGACGCACGGGTATACGGCAACGCACAGGTATACGGCAACGCACAGGTATGCGGCAACGCACAGGTATGCGGCAACGCACAGGTATGCGGCAACGCACAGGTATGCGGCAACGCACAGGTATGCGGCAACGCACAGGTATACGGCTACGCATGGGTATACGGCAACGCACAGGTATGCGGCTACGCACAGGGTATACGGCGACGCACGGGTACTCAACAGACATTCCGTTAGTATGGTTTTCCAATGTCGGCACTGAAAACGGCACTTTGACAGTTTATTGCGGCAAAAACGGGCTGATAGCCACGCGCAGTTGTTTTACAGGTAGCGTGGAAGAGTTTTTCAGCCAAATCCGCCGAAGTACACGACGAAAAACTAAACGCGAGTACGAATTGTTAATAGAGGTCGCCCGCAGCCGACTGAAAGAAGCGCAAGGCAATATAGGGTCGGAGTGAAGCCATGCCGCGAATCATTACCTGACCCGCCTGCAAAAAGGCAAAGCCGGAAAGCGATTTCGCCATACAGAAAAACGGCTTAAGGCAAAAAAACAATGCCAAAAATGTACAGAGCGGCAGTCAAGATACTACTACAAACGCAAGGCGGAAAAATACCTCACACCGAGCGAAGTAAACTCCTTCCCGCCGATGCCCGAAATTTTGAAACCCGCCTATTGGCGGAAATATCCCTAAACTAACCCTCGGCCGCCTGCACACACGGCGAAAACTGGCACTACCTGCCGGCACGCCACACATGCCCCAAACACCAAGCCATCAGCCAACCGGCACTACAACGGCGGGAAGACAAAAATCGCCGAACTGCAAAAAGGAAACCGATCATGACACAACAACCGCAACAATTCAAATTCGGCGACCGCGTGAAGAGAAAAGTCAGACGGCGCGGTCGGAGTTGTAGCTGGTATAAGTTTTCAATCAGTTTTGATTTTTGAGGGTAACTCGGTGTCCAGTTTTTATGATAATTACGAGTTTGAAATCGTCCCACACCTGACACCGTTCGCCTTGATTGGCTGTCAGACAAGCACAACAAAATAGGCAGCGTCATCCTACCCACCGAGTGCGTGGAGCAGCATCTTGACAGTATGCGTGATGCGATAGACGCGGCAATGAAATTACCAGTAGAGAATTAACCCACAGGCAGCATAAAGCAATGACGTTTAGACTATTTAGGAGCAAAAATGAAAGTAGAAGTTTACAAATTAACCGAAGTTGAAATTCATACCGTAAGAATCGAAGTTGAATTACACGATAATGTATCAGAAAGCTTGCCAAAACATTTATTTAATGATGATGGCGAACTTGATTTATTAATAGAAGTTGACACAGGCAAGGTTATATCTTGGCAAGGAAATGAACCAGTGTCTATACATGACAACATCCGAAATAATGGGGTTTTATACCTTGTTTGATAAATGCGGTGGTGAGGTAGCGAGTCTTGATAATTATTATATTCCTCATGACTTAATCCCAGGCAAAAGAGGCGAATATATTCATATTGATATTAGTGCAGATGGCGTTATTACAAACTGGCCTGATGTGCCTAATGTTTTACAGAGTTTTTAATTCGGATATCTGATCGCAAATAGGGCAAGTAAAAACCAGTGCCGTTGAGAGGACGGCATCAAAAACGAGAAAACAAAATGCAAACAGCAGCAACAAGACCGACGGCAAAAACAGATGATTGACGCCAAGCGAGCGGCGAAGAAATCAACTCAGCAAGAACGCGCCATTAAACGCGCGGGAACAATCAAAAACGTTGATCGAAACCGTCTATCCACTTCATCAAAAAGCGCAAAAAAGAGAACATCACCGAGATGTTGTCAGGGCGAGAAAGTATCGAAGACGAAGCCCTGACGTGCAGCATTATGATGTGGCTGTCCCTGCAAGATATGCGCTATGCCTGCAATCAGGAATTAATAAACTTCGCCGAACATATCATCAGGCAAGTTCAACGTCTTAGCCTGTACTGCAACACTGACGACCCTGCAAACGAGAAAAAGCGTACTGTTTGCCTGTCGTGAAGCGTCGCAGGCTGTCGAAAAATGGACTAAGGATTTTGACAATTTAAGCCCGAATCAGCGGCAACTCGTGCTGCGTCCATTGCAAAAATCTGTTCGCCGCGTATGAAGCGTTTTTGAAAGACGCGCCAGCACGACTAATCGCCGAAGTATCGACATACTCATTGGCCGTCCGAGTTGCCAGAAAAGCCGCTGACGTTTTTAGAACTTGACGGCGGTTTGATTTCGGCGGTTGACAAAGTCATCAGCGGCGCGGATTCACGCGCACAAGCCCGCCGCCTGAAAAATGCCATACGCGGAATTTACAGACCAAATACTACACGCCGCAAAACCTGCTTTTACGATGTGGGCATTCAAGCGGACAAGGAGCTTTCGGCGATGTACGGCAAGCCGCTGAATCCCGTGCGTCCCCAGCGAATAAGCGACGTACGACAGCCGATGATGAAAAATGCTTGCAGCGAACAAAGGCGGCGCACTGATTCAAGCCGTCAAGGACTCGGAAGACGTCATCCGGCATTGCGACAACGGCACAGGCTTTAGTTGCTTTAACTGGACGAAACATTTTAAACGGGCGGCGAACCTGATCGGATTAATGAAATAGGAAGATTTATTATTAAAGGCTCAATAGCCGTAATCATGATTTTTGAGTGGAATAAAAATGAAAGTACTGGATCCATGTTGTGGTAGTCGCATGATGTATTTTTGACAAGCAAAGACCAACGAGTTTTTATTTTGGAGACGTAAGGGGAGAACAGCATTACCTTAAAGACCGCGATTCAATTCGGTACTCAGAGATAAAGCCGGATATCAAAATGGACTTTACAAAACTGCCATTTGATGATGAGAGTTTCCGTCTTGTAGTTTTCGACCCACCGCATTTGGTACGTGCAGGAAAAATTCGTGGTTGGCCAAGAAGTACGGGAAGCTTGGTGAAGATTGGCGCGACGACCTCGGCAAAGGCTTCTGCAGAATGTTTCCGCGTGCTCAAACCCGGCGGCGTGCTGATTTTTAAGTGGAACGAAGACCAAATCAAAGTTCCTGCAGATTTTTGGCACTTACCCCGAACAAACCCCTATTCGGGCATCCCATCGGCCGCCACGGCAGAACGCATTGGTTCGCGTTTATGAAAGAGGCCGTCTGAAAAATGCGCTACGGCAGCCTGTGTAGCGGCATCGAAGCCGCATCCGTGGCGTGGGAACCGTTGGGCTGGCAGCCCGCTTGGTTTGCCGAAATCGAGCCGTTTCCGTGCGCGGTGCTCGCCCACCATTGGCCGCACGTCCACAACCACGGCGACATGACCCTGCTTGTCGGCAAAATCCTCTCCGGCGCGGTTGAGCGCCAGACATCCTTGTCGGCGGCACGCCCTGCCAAGCCTTTTCTGTTGCCGGGTTGCGCGGCAGTTTGGACGACGAGGCGCGGCAATTTAACCTTAGTCTTGATTAGGGATATTAGATGCAAATTGACTTTTATTCGCGCCCGAAACGGGCAGCCGCCCTGCATCCTCGTCTGGGAAAACGTGCCGGGCGTACTCAATACCAAAGACAACGCCTTCGGATGCTTTTTGGGCGGATTGGCTGGAGAAGATATGCCGCTTGAACCGGCAGGGCAAAAATGGACGAACGCAGGTTGTGTGCTTGGACACAAACGCCGCATCGCGTGGCGCATCCTTGACGCACAATATTTCGAGTGCCCCAACGCCGCCGCCGCGTCTTCCTTGTCGCAAGTGCTGGAAACGCAGACCCCACAGAAATACTTTTTTGAGCGACACGTCCAAGCAGGGGCATCCTGCAGCGGGCGCAGAGACATGGCAAAACCCTGCCGCCGCTGCTCCTGCAGGCTCTCACTGGGACGATCCAACCAACCCCCACCCAACCTTAAACCAAAGCGGCAGCGGCGGCATTATCGGGCAGAGTAACCAGGAGATATTCAGCCAGCGCGGCGGTGGCCTGATACCCGTGAGGATGCGCGGCTTTGGCGACTATGTCCAAGACAACACCGTCAGCACCGTCAAAAGCCCGCGACCACAAGGATGCTACCGACCTAATCGTCGTCAATGGACGGCAAGCCCCTGCGTATCGGACAAGGCTTTTACGCTTGACTGCCAGCACAACGGTAATACCAATGTTGTCTGCATCCACGGCAATACCATAGGCAGGCAGCTTCATAACGGCGGTAACGGCACGGGCGCGACACAGGACGGTACAAACTACACCCTAACCACGACCGGCCGCCACGCCGTTTCAGACGGCTTGCAGGTGCGCCGCCTGACCCCCGCCGAATGCGAACGCCTGCAAGGCTTCCCCGACAACCACACGCAAATCCCGTGGCGCGGCAAACCCGCCGCCGACTGCTCGGACAGTCCGCGCTACAAAGCCATCGGCAACAGCATGGCCGTTCCCGTGATGCGTTGGATAGGGCGGAAAATCAAACAGGAAACGAGAGGCAAATAATGGCAACAGTGACCATCCTCATCAGCGACCAACCGAACGGCCTGTTTATCAAACTGACATCGGACGAACCAATGCCGAAAGATGACGAAGACGGCGGCAGCATCGCCCAGAACGCAGGGCTTATCTGTCTAGCCATACTTAAACGCGAAATGCGGCAGATAACAGGCAAAGAACCAGTTTTGATTGATATCCAATAACCCGCGCGGCGGAACCAGAGGTAAAAAAATGAATGAGATTAAAACCATCCTAACAATGATTCAGGAGCTGCATAATAATCAGCAGCGCGGCAGGCTGGCCGGACTCACCGAAGATTCGGCTATCCTGATCGATACCGCCGATATCGCCGAAATGATGAATTACTCTTACAGCTACACTTATAATAAAATTGTCTGCCGCCCTGATTTTCCCGCGCCGGTTGACCCCGAAAAACGCACGCGTAGCAGCGGCAAAAAAAACCGCCGCTGGATAGCCGGCGACGTTGTGAAATACATCAAATCATGCAGACAGCAATAAACAAGCGGCCAATCGGCCGCTTTCATATTCCAGCTTATCTGCCAAATCTTCCACCGTAGGCGCGTAGTAGGTATTGAGCAAAATCCGCAAATCACGATGCCCTGAAATCTTAGCAAGCTCCATCGGCGAATATATCTTGGCGAGCCGCGTCAGTGCCTCACGCCGCGCATCGTGAAAATGCAGGTTTTCCAGTAAGCTGCGCCGCTTGAGTTTGCGAAAACAGCGCATCCAGCGAGCCGCTGGTAATATTAAACACAAAAAGAATTTTTCGCGCACCGTTTCCATCTGTCGCAAAATCGCCACCGCCTTGCTGCTTAGTGGCACATTGCGCGGATGGCCGTTTTTAGTAAGCGGGATATGCACATAGCGGCGATCATAAAACACACAATCCCACGTCAGCATCACAATTTCCCCCGCCCGCATCGCTGTTTCCAGCGCGAAATAAAACGCCGCCGCCGCCCGTTGCGTGCGGGCGTTTGGCACACAATCAGGTGTATACCCACCCGCAAACGCCACCGCCGCCGCATCCTCATCCGTTACCCGCTGCGTACGGGCCAGCCCGTCTGCGGGTTTGTCCAGCTCGCTGCATAAAGTTTTCAGGCAGCCAACGCCATTGCTTGGACGCCACCGTCAAAACATTGAGACAGCAGCACCCATTCCCGCCGCAGCGTGGACGTGCTCACCTCTTTTTTTGCGCTCATCCGCCCAATCTTGGAACTGCAACTCCGACAAATGCGGCAGCCTCACCTCCGCCAGCGGCGTGCGCAGCACGCGATTGATGATATTGGTTTCATTGCGCCAACCGTGCTTATGTACCGATACCTCGTTTTTATACCGCTCCAACACCTCCGAAAAACGGCACATTCGGCGCACCGCCAAAACGCAGTGTGCGCCACTCATTTTCGATTTTAGCCGCCCAAGCCTCCGCTTCCGCCTTGCGCGGGGAACGAAGCCGATCGGTTTAGTGCCGGCAGCCCATCCCGAGCCACCCGGCGAACCTGTGCCAGCCACATGCCGTTAGATTTCTTGCGGATAGATGCCATTGTTTTTATCTCCGAGCCGTTGCAACGCCGTTGCAAATTGCGTTGCAAATCCGTTGCAATTATAGGCATAAACAGAGAAAAACAGAAACAAAAAGCATAAAGAAGAGGCAAAGCAAGAGCAGGGCTATGAATCGCCCAAAATTAAAATATACGATTGAATTATAAAGATAAAATAATATTAGCCTGCACCTTTTTTTAGGTTGCAGGCTAATAGAAAATTGGCACGCCCACGGGGATTCGAACCCCGGTTGCCGCCGTGAAAGGGCAGTGTCCTGAGGCCTCTAGACGATGGGCGCGTGAAGGTGCGTTATTTTACAAGGCTTCGGAAACTTGTCAAGCCTGTTGCGTAAAATCAATGGCAAAAATGTAAACTTCCGCTAATTTTTATATATAAAAATATATAAATATCAACAAATTAATTGTATGCATGTCAATGATTTAAGCATATAATAATAAAAATTATATACTCGCAAAAATGGAAAACTAATGAAACAAAAAGAAGACAGTTCAATGCATCTTACTTGGCTTCGCGGCCGCTTCTATGCACGCGCAAGGGGCGGACGTAAATAAAAGGAACAATCGTTAAAGAAGACAAACACACCCTCGTCCTCGCACAAGGAGGGCAGAGAACAACCACACCTACGATGGCGAAACCGAAGTCAAGCCCTTAAATTCCTCATCATTGCCGCCAACGGCGGTACGAATAACATTACGATAAAAGGCAAATTGGCAGACGGCTCTGCCGATGCCCCGCCGACGTTTGACAATAAATCGTTTGACACAAAGATAAACCATTCAGGTTATTCGTACGACTTAAGCAAAAAGAGCGGGGAGAAGAGAGGCGGCGTGGTGATGTTGGCGGATCAAAGCTATGAAGGCGAAAATAACGTTACTTTTGAAAACGTGACCATAGCCGCCCATAACGCGAATACCGGCATTATGTCTTATGACCAAATCAATAGAAGCTCCAGCGGCTTGGCGCCGGCGACGCTTACCTTTAAGGGGCGCAATACCATCAATATGGATGCGGATAGCGACACTAGTAACGACGGTATCCTATTGTTTAATAATTATAAAAAAAGTAGGAGAATATCGCATTACTTCCGAAGAAGGCTCGACGCTGAATATCAACATCAAATCAGGAAAAGAGAGGACAAGGCATTACCGCCAACCACTATAATAGCGAGATTCCTGACCCTGACCATCCAAGCATCACCACGATGGAGTTTAAGGGCGATGTAAATATTAAAATCGATAGGAACGGACAGGACGAGGCGGAAAGCAACGGTTTTGGTTTCTATTCAATCCCAAGAAAAGGCACGATTCCGGAAGGTTCCAAAATGGAAGCGATTTTCCGTGGAAATGTCAATATCGATGTAACGCCGGTTTATGACGAGCAAGGCAGACCCAAAAAGCATAGGCAGCGCGTTTGCGATTGAGGGGAAAAACAGCAAAGTCGAGGTTGTCGGCGGGGAAGACAAGGTTGTCAAAATCAAAGGCGATATTTTCGCCTACAACGGCGGCAGCGTGAGCGTGAACCTCGCCAACAAAGATTCTTATTTTGAAGGGGAAGCCCATATCGGGAAAAGGAGCTTTGCCAAAGGGAAAAGATATGTTCAGCTCAACCGTGGATGCGGATGGATATGAATTAACCCCCGATACAAAGTCGATTGAGCGGAAAAAGAAAGAGCTGGATTCAATACGGAAACAATTGCCCAAGCAAAATGAAAATTTGGATAAACGAAATAAAGAATTGGATACGCTAAATAAAGAATTGGCTGAACTAAATAAAAAATTGGCTGAATTAGGTGAAAATGGCAAACAAAAATGAAAGAAAAGAACTAGAAAGACAAGTAAAAAGTGAAAGAAAGGAGCATTCAGGTCATCAAATAGAATATATAAAAAGAACGCTACACAGAAAAGGTTGCGGTACTCGAAGAAGAAATCAAAAGATCTGAAGATTTCTTCGATGAAAACGGTTGGCTTAAAGACAGCATTATCGATGACAAAACAAAAAACACCGTCAACCTCAAAATAAGCAACGGCGCGCGCTGGACGGTTACCAATGATTCGATGCTGAAAGAGTTGGATTTGTCGGAAGGCGCGCAGGTCGAATTTAGCGACAGCAACAAATTCGTCAAAGTGTCTGTGAGCAATCTCAAGGGCGACGGCGGCATGTTCAAAATGTATGGCGACATCGTCAAAGGCGAATCGGACAAGCTGATTACCCGAAAAAGGCAGCGAAGGGACGCACATCATCGAATATACGGACGATGCCAAAGGCAAAAAACGACGGGCAGGGAATTTTTGAAACTGGTCGAAAACAAAAGGCAATCAAGAAGACAATAAAGCGACATACAAATTGAATGTCCGCTGTACGGAACAGGGAGGATGGTGTTTTGCCTTGGGCGAGTCGGGTGCTTCCAAAAATGTCAATATTTCCGCAGACGGTAAGCGGGATTTCTACCTCTACCCGGCCACCCTGACGCCTGGCGCATCGAGCAGCGTCCTTTTCGGCGAGGCGTTATATCAGTTGAACGCGGTTTCCGATGAAACGCTGGTGCAGCGTATGGGCGAAATCCACGCCGACGAAACGCCGCAGAAAGACAACAATGTCTGGCTCAAACGCGTCGGCGGAAAATTCGTCGGCAGCAGCAGCGATTACCGCGTGGGCGGTTATGGCAACCGCTATTGGGGCTTTGCCGGCGGCTTCAACAGGACGGGGTTCGGCGATAAATGGATTCATTACAAAGGGCTGATGTTCCGCCATCTCCAATCGTCCCTACGCTTCCGAAGACTACGCCGGCAGCGGCAAAATCTACGGCAGGGCGACAGGCGTTTATTCCACCTGGCTCAACCGGGAAAGCAGGGCTTATTACGATTTGGTCGCCAACATCGCCCGATATAAGGGCAGCTACGGGCTGACCAATTACGCCGGCAAACGGGTCGAATCGGACGAGGCGCGCCTGAATGCCTATATGCTTTCCGCCGAAGTCGGCAGGCGGATGGAAAAACAAGACGGCGGCAAAACCTATTGGTGGCAGCCGGAAGCGCAGTTATCCTACTGGTTTACGCGCGGCTACGGCTTTTCGCTGTCAAACGGGCTGTCTACTGAGACGGACAATTTTCCGCAGCCTGATGGGGCGGTTCGGCTTTCGGGCGGGCGTGGACGGTTTGGACGGCGGCAGGTTGAATATCTACGGCAAGCTGATGTACAAACGCGAGTTTATCGGCACGATCCGCCACAGGTTCAACAGCTCTGCCGTGGAGGAATTCAAACACCGGGGCGGCTGGTTGGAATACGGCTTGGGCGTGGTGCGCCGCAATGCCGAAAAACGGACGGCAGCTTTTATTTTGAGGCGCAAAGGTCTTCGATGCACAAGATGCGGCAGAATTGGCAGGTCAATATGGGCGTGCGCAGTATGTTCTGATGCGCGGATGCGCCTGAAAACAATCCGGAACGGTCAGACGCGTTCCGGATTGTTTTTTGTCGGGGATTTGTTGATTGGGGCGGTTTTTTTGTTGGGGCGGGGGACGGAGTTTCAGACGGCATCCGCGCACGCCGTTATCACGACTTTTCGTTATTTCCACATCTTCGTCATTCCCGCGAAAGCGGGAATCTAGAATCTCTAAAGCTTCAGCCAACCTTTGAATATTGCCGCTATCCCAAGGTCTGGATTCCCACCTGCGCGGGAATGACGGGTTTTATAATCTTTAAAAACTGCCGTTGCCCGACAGTTCGGGGTGGGAATGACGGCGGTGGGCGATGCCGTCTGAAACTTCGTCATTCCCGTGAAAAACGGGAATCTAGAACCTCAAACTTTCAGATAATCTTTTAAATATTGCCGCCGCCCAAAGGTCTAGATTCCCGCCTGCGCGGGAATGACGATTTGGAAATTACCCGAAACCCAAAAACAACTGAAACCGAACAGACCGGATTCCCGCTTGCGCGGGAATGACGGGTCTTTATAACCTTTGAATATTGCCGCTGTCCGACAGTCCGAGGTGGGAATGACGACGGTGGGCGATGCCGTCTGAAACTTCGTCATTCCCGCCACTTTTTCGTCATTCCCGTGAAAACGGGAATCTAGAATCTCAAACTCTCAGATAATCTTTAAATATTGCTGTTGTTCTAAGGTCTGGATTCCCGCCTGCGCGGGAATGACGGGCTAAATAATATCAAACCATAAATCCCGCCAAGAAACATTATTTTCTTCAATCAGTTGCAATTTCCAAGCCCTGTTCCATTTCTTCAACTGTTTTTCCCGAGTAATTGCGCTCTCCATCGTAGGATGCAGTTCATACCAAACCAGCATAGTAACGTTGTACCGTGATGTAAATCCTCAATCAAATGCTCCCTATGTTGGTAAATACGTTGCACCAAATCAGATGTAACTCCAACATACAACGTGCCATTACGTTGGCTTGCTAAAAATATAAACTGCAGGCTGCATATAATACCCTTTTGAATTATTTAAATTTATATTCCCGCGAACACCATCCCGTGATTACTTTTAACCCTTCGTTATTCCCATAGCTTTCCATTATTCCCGCAACTCTTCGTCATTCCCGCAAAAGCGGGAATCTAGAATCTCTAAATTTTCAGCTAACCTTTGAATATTGCCGTTGTTCTAAGGTCTGGATTCCCGCCTGCGCGGGAATGACGGATGTCGTCTGAAGCGGTGGGCTTCAGCCCACCAAAGCATCAAAGCATCCAATGCCGTCTGAAACTTCGTCATTCCCGCCACTTTTTCGTCATTCCCGTGAAAACGGGAATCTAGAATCTCTAAATTTTCAGCTAACCTTTGAATATTGCCGTTGTTCTAAGGTCTGGATTCCCGCCTGCGCGGGAATGACGGGTTTTTGAATATTGCCGCTGTCCAATGGTCTGGATTCCCGCAACTTTTCGTCATTCCCGTGAAAAACGGGAATCTAGAATCTCTAAATCTTCAGATAACCTTTGAATATTGCCGCTACCCCAGGTCTGGATTCCCGCCTGCGCGGGAATGACGATTTGAAATTACCCGAAACCCAAAAACAACTGAAACCGAACAAACCCGGATTCCGCTTTCGCGGGAATGACGGTGGAGGGTGGACGATGCCGTCTGAAGCCTGACAAGGCATTTGATGCCGTCTGAAACCTCGTCATTCCCGCACCCTTCGTCATTCCCGTGAAAGCGGGAATCTAGAATCTCGGACTTTCAGATAATCTTTGAATATTGCTGTTGCCCAATGGTTTGGATTCCCGCTTACGCGGGGAATGACGGGGAGGGCGGATGCCGTCTGAAGCGGTGGGCTGAAGCCCACCCTACCATTGTTTTTGAAGCCCACCCTACCATTGTTTCTGAAGCCAGCCCTGCCATTATTTCTGCTTCCATACCGCTTGGCGGCAATGTGTCCGGAATGGGGCGGTTTATCCGAAAAAGCCCATTTTGACTTGGATGAGTTTTTCCAGTTCGTTCAGGATGCGCCGGCGCGAGACGAAAAAGATGATGTGGTCGCCGTCTTGGATGACGGTTTCGGTATGATGTCCCATAATGGTTTTCGCCGGTTTCGGCGCGGACGACGGCGGCAATGTGGCAGCCTTCGGGCCATTTGATGCCGCTGATGCGCCTGCCGATGATGGCGGAAGTTTTTTTGTCGCCGTGCGCGACGACTTCGATGGCTTCCGCCGTGCCGCGCCGGATGGGGTGGACGGCAACGATGTCGCCGCGCCGGATGTGGGCGAGTATCGAGCCGATGGTGATGAGATGGGGGAGACGACGATGTCGATTTTGTTGCCTTCGAGTAAATCGACGTAGCTTGAGCGGTTGACGATGCCGATAACGCGCTTCGCGCCGAGGTTTTTCGCCAAAAGAGCGGACATAATGTTGCTTTCGTCGTCGTTGGTCAGGGCGCAGAATACGTCGATTTCGTCGATGTATTCGTTGTCGAGCAGGGGTTTCGTCGGTTGCCGAACCTTGCAGGACGAGGGTGTTGTCGAGGTTTTCGGCTATCCATTCGGCACGGCGCGGCCGGCATTCGATGATTTTTGACGTTGTATGTGTGTTCGAGCTGCTTGGCGAGACGGTAGCCGATGTTGCCGCCGCCGGCAATCATAATGCGGCGGGTGCTGGTTTCTTTGGGGCGCACTCGGGTATGACCGCCCCTGATGTTTTCGGCAGCGGCGGCAAACAGGATTTCGTCGCCTTCGATGATGACGGTTTGCGGCGTGGGGACGATGAGGCGGTTGTTGCGGTAAACGGCGCAGATTTGGCAGTCGGCCCCGTCGGGCAAATCTTGGGCGATGTCGGCGATTTCGCGGTTGATGAGCAGTCCGCCTCGCCGCGCCTGTATGATGACCATCCGCACGCGGTCGTCTGCAAAACGTAAAACCTGCAATGCGCCCGGGCAGTCTATCAGACCGGCTAGCTGTTCGGTAACGAGCTGTTCGGGGCTGATGGTTTCGGTTATGCCGAATATGGAAAGGCTGCCGTTTTTCGTTGTTTTCGAGCTTGGGGCTGAGGTATTCGAGGTATTCGCTGGAACGGACGCGCGCGATGCGGCCGGGGATGTTGAACAGGTCGGCGGCAACTTTTGCAGGCGACGATGTTGGTTTCGTCGCTGCGGGAGAGCGCGAGCAGCAAGTCGGCATCTTCCGCACCGGCGCGTTCTAATGTGAAGGGGATGCGCCGTTGCCGAAAAACGGTTTGGACATCGAGGCGGCTGCCTGTTTCCTGCAATGCTTTTTCGTCAATGTCGATAACGGTTACGTCGTTGTTGGGTATGGCGGCAAGGTTTTGTGCGACGGTAGAACCCTACCTGCCCGTTGCCTAAAATGAGGATTTTTCACGGTGTGGGTCGTCGGGTGATGAAATGGGGGATTGTACCGCAACCGAGGGCGGAAATGCCGTCTGAAGGCAGATTTTTGCGTTCAGACGGCATTGCGCCTCAAGATTCGACGGGGATGATGCCGATTTTCGCCTGCCATTTGCGCGGGGCGGTGGCGTGGATGGATTCGCCTTTGCTGTCCACGGCGACGGTTACGGGCATGTCTTTGACTTCAAACTCGTAAACGGCTTCCATACCCAATTCGGGGAACGCCAAGACTTTGGAAGATTTGATGGCTTTTGCCACGAGGTATGCCGCGCCGCCGACCGCCATCAGGTCACGGCTTTGTTGTCGGCGATGGCTTCGCAGGTGGCCGCGCCGCGCTCGGATTTGCCGATCATGCCCAAGAGGCCGGTTTGTTCGAGCATTTGGCGGGTGAATTTGTCCATACGGGTGGCGGTGGTGGGGCCTGCCGGGCCGACGACTTCGTCGCCGACCGGATCGACGGGGCCGACGTAGTAAATCAGGCGGTTGGTGAAATCGACGGGCAATTCTTCGCCTTTGTTGAGCATATCGACGAGGCGTTTGTGTGCGGCATCGCGGCCGGTGAGGATTTTGCCGTTCAACAGCAATACGTCGCCGGTTTTTCCAGCTTGCCACTTCTTCTTTGGTCAGCTTATCGACATCGACGCGTTTGCCGTTGTCGGGGCTGTAAGTCAAACTCGGGCCAGTCTTCGACGCGCGGCGGCGTGAGTTCGACAGGGCCTGAGCCGTCCAATTCGAACTCGACGTGGCGGGTGGCGGCGCAGTTCGGAATCATCGCAATCGGCTTAGAAGCGGCATGGGTCGGGTAATCGAGGATTTTGACGTCCAACACGGTGGTCAGTCCGCCCAAGCCTTGCGCGCCGATGCCCAGCGCATTGACTTTTTCAAAGAGTTCGAGGCGCAGGGGCTTCTGTGGTGGACAATTCTGCACCTGACGCGGCTTTTTTTCCTGCAACTCTTGAATGTCGATGTGGCTCATCAGGGATTCTTTCGCCATCAGCACGGCTTTTTCGGGCGTGCCGCCGATGCCGATGCCCAAGATGCCGGGAGGACACCAGCCCGCGCCCATCGTCGGGATGGTTTTCAATACCCAATCGACGATGTTGTCGGAAGGGTTGAGCATGGCGAGTTTGGATTTGTTTTCAGAGCCGCCGCCTTTTGCCGCGCAGGTTACTTCGATTTTGTCGCCCGGCACGATGCTCATATGAATGACGGCGGGGGTGTTGTCTTTGGTATTTTGGCGTTTGCCTGCGGGGTCGGCGAGAACGGAAGCGCGCAGGGTGTTGCCTTCCCAAGTGTAGGCGCGGCGCACGCCTTCGTTAACCATTTCTTCGACGCTCATGTCCGCATCCCATTGGACGTTCATGCCGACTTTGAGGGAAGACGGTCGCGATACCGGTATCTTGGCAGATGGGGCGGTTGTTTTCGGCACACATACGGCTGTTGACCAAAAATCTGCGTCATCGCGTCTTTGGCGGCAGGATTTTTCTTCCTTCTGCCACGCCTTATAAAGCGCGTCGATGTAGTCTTTCGGATGGTAGTAGCTGATGAATTGGAAGGCATCGCAGATACTTTGGATAAAGTCTTCTTGCTTGATGACGGTCATGATTGTGTTCCTTTTCAAAGTTATGGTAGCAGGTGGTTTGGCTGTTATTTTTAAAAACGTATGGCGTGGATTGTTCATTTGGAATGTAATCGTGCCGGCAGTTATATGGTAAGGCAATGTAAAAATGATAATATTCTGATTTTAATGACCTGCCGCGATGCCGGTTTCAAGCCTGTGATTTACGGCTTAAACTTTGCCGACATGGCGAAACAGCAGAAGGCAGGTTTTATTACGGGCTTGCCCCAAATTTGATTTTTCAGTACCGGCGGCGTTATTTTACGGGAATTTTCCAAGCTATTGGGCGTAGTCTACAATAGTTTGTCGGATGAGCAAAGTTGCCCGTATATCTTATTTCGTGTTTTCAGACGGCATGGTTCGGAAAGATATGAATGAACCTTATTCAGAGGATGGTATATGCGGTTTTATTTGAAATGGGTGCAATCTCTGTTTTTTTATGAGAAATGCCGTCTGAAACTGTTTCAGACGGCATTTTGTTTAGACAGGGGCTTATTTTTGCGACCTGTTCGCCTTCTTTTTACAAAAATATTTGGCGTAGATTTTGTCGTATTCGCCGCTTTCACGTACTTTTTTTCAACGCATCGTTCAGCATTTTGACGGTCGCTTCGTCGCCTTTGCGTACCGCGATGCCGTAGTGTTCGGTGGTAAAGTCGGGCAGGGGTAACGAAGTCCATCCCTTTGGCCGGGTTGTTTTTCACATAATTGGCAATGACCGCGCTGTCGCTGACTACGGAATCAAGCCGCCGTTTTCCAATTCTTTGATAATCAGGGGAACGCTTTCAAAGCGCGCGATTTTCGGATTGTCGCTGCCCAAGAGTTTGGATACGGAGAAATCGCCCGTGTAGCCGGTAACCACGCCGACTTTGTTCATCTTTTTTTCAAATCGTCGGAAGAAGATACTTTTTTTGCCTTTCGGAACGAGGACGACTTGGGTGATTTCAAAATATGGGTCGCTGAAGTCCATAGACTGTTTGCGGTCGTCGGTAATGGTTACGCCCGACATGACGATGTCCGCATCGCCGTTGTTCAAAGGCGGGGAAAAAGGCTGTCCCACGGCTGGTGTTTGAATTCGATTTTAAAATTGCCCGCCTTCGCCATTGCGTTCATCAAATCCACATCGAAACCTTCGACATTGCCTTTCGAGTCTAAAAGATTCAAAGGGGCAAACTCGGCGTTGGAAGCCACGCGGTACACTTTGTCGGGGTTGGCGGCAGGCGCGGCGGCATCTTTGCCCTGACCACCGCAGGCAGACAGCGCGAGTGCGGAACAGGCAAGGGCGGCGGCAATCCATTTTTTCATATTCATCAATATTCCTTTCGGTAATCAAAAAGCCTAAAAATCAGTTTAACACAAAATTAATGTTCTTTTTCACGGAAAAACGCATAAGTAACGTCGTGGAACAAATCCGTATGCGGGCTGTCCTCATAGCTCAATTCTGCCAAGGCGTCCTCAAAAGCAAGCTGAATCGACTCGACCGCGATTTCGGCGGTGTCTGCGGGAAGGGCGCGGATTAAGGCTTTGAAGGCGGTGGACAGGACGTGGTTCTGCATACGCAGCACGTCGTTCGCCTCTTCCAGATATTCCAAACGCTGTTCGATGCTGCCCATGATGTATCCTCGCGAATCTGTTAAAAATGCGCCATTATATCAAACCGCGCTTTGGGCGCGGGTTTGCCCGCCTGCAAAAGATTATAGTGGATTAAATTTAAACCAGTACAGCGTTGCCTCGCCTTGCCGTACTATCTGTACTGTCTGCGGCTTTCGTCGCCTTGTCCTGATTTAAATTTAATCCACTACAAGAACCGGAAGCCGAAAAAAATGGATACAAACAATCAGGATAAAAGAGCCGAATTGGGAAAAACGCCTGGAAAACCTGCGTCAGACGCGCCGTATGAATACCGCGCCTGCCTCATGCGCCGCTGACCAAACCCTCTGAAGTCGGAAAGGAAGAGCCGATACCGAAATTGGACGATGCAAACCGAGACCGTGTGTTAAAGGCGTATCTGAAGAAAATGGCAGGGAAGAACACAACAGCGCCGTTGCCGATTGCGGAGAAGAAGTCGAAACCGACCCGATGGTCATTCTTCAGGAAAAACTGGCTCAACGCGCAGGCTTCCCTGCAAATGTCGGTTTCAGAAAAACACATCGAATCGCAGCGGAAAAATCTGGTTCAATGCAAAAAGACAGTGTCGAATTTGAAACCGCACAGATTGAGGGCGGGGAAAAACGCCGACGAGGCAGAGTCCGGCATGAAGGAGCAGGCGGTTTCGGAAAACGGGGAAACGATGAGGAAGAAACGTTGATGCCCGTCCAAATCAATATTCTGAATCCGAAAGCCGTCAACCGGCGCGAAGTGTTCTGCCTGTCCGAACAGGAGCTGACCGAGCGGCTGATCAAACGTCTGCGCCCACATCTGACCGATACCGTCAACGGCATCATCCGTACGGCGGTGCAAAAAGCAGATGGCACTCTTTACTTATCAGCTCCAGCAAATGCTGCACGAGCAGGCGGGTGCGGTGGTCGAAGACGTGTTGGAACACGATGTCCGCAAAATCCTCAACGACATCAAGTACGAATTAAAATACAAACGCTGATTGTCATGCCGTCTGAAAGCCGTTTCAGACGGCATTTGCATTCTCATCCGACTTGAAAGCCTTATGGAACAGGCGCAAAAATATTAATAAATTAAACAACGGGCGCACACCCCGTTGCCGAACAGACAAAACCGAGGAATCACCGATGAGCAAAAAAACTCCACCCGCAGACGCTCGCCATACGCGGCGGCAAAGAACAAACCGGATACCGCGAACACAATCAGGCCTTGTTTCTGACCAGCAGCTTCATGTGGGATAACGCCCAACACGCTGCCGATTTGTTTTCAAAAAAAATCAAAGGCTTCACTTATACCCGTACTGCCAACCCGACCATTGCGGCCTTTGAAAAACGCATCGCCGCTTTGGAAGGTGCGGAACGCGCGGTCGCCACTTCGACCGGCATGTCCGCGATTCAGGCGGCGTTTTTCACCTTCCTGCAGGCGGGCGACCATGTAATTTCGAGCCGCAGCCTATTCGGCACGACCGTCGGCTTTTATCAATAACATCGTTACCAAATTCGGCATCGAAGTGAGCCACGTGTCGCCGACTGATATAAACGAATGGAAAGCCGCCGTCAAAGCCAACACCAAACTGCTGTTTTTGGAAACGCCGTCCAACCCCTTGGGCGAAGTGGCTGACTTGGAAGCCTTGGCGGAATTGGCGCACGGCATCGGCGCGCTCTTGGTGGTGGACAACAGCCTGCTGTCGCCCGTCGGCTCGCAGCCTTTGAAACACGGCGCGGATATTTCCGTTTCCTCCGCGACCAAAGCCATAGACGGACACGGGCGCGTGATGGGCGGCGTGTTGGCGGGTTCGGAAGAACTGATGGCGCAGGTCGCCGTTTACCGCAACTCTTGCGGGCTGGCGATGTCGCCGTTTAATGCGTGGCAGTTGTTGAGCGGCGTGGAAACCCTGTCGCTGCGTATGGAAAAACAGTTCGACAACGCCCTGAAAAATCGCGCAATGGCTGCAAGCGCAGCCGCAGGTTCAGGCCGTGTATTACACCGGATTGCCCGACCATCCGCAGGCAGAGCTTATCCGCAAACAGCAAAACGGCGGTGGCATCGTCATCGGCTTTGAAGTTGCCGACACTGACGCCGCATGGAAAGTCGTGGACGGCGTGGAACTCTTTTCCCGAACCGCCAACCTCGGCGACGTGCGCTCGACCATTACCCACCCGTGGACAACCACGCACGGCAGGATGCAGCCCGAAGAAAAACTCGCCGCCGGTATCCGCCCCGGACTGGTGCGCCTGTCGGTCGGTTTGGAATATGTTGACGACCTCGTCGATGATTTGAAACAGGCACTCGCACGCTGATTGCGTGTTTCAGACGGCATTGGACAGCAGATGCCGTCTGAAACCCTTATCGCGTATGGCATACACATCAACAATAGGAAAAAATATGGATGAAGCGGTTTTTGCCGATTGGGCGTTGAAAATCTGTCTGACCGGCTTGATTATAGGTTTTTATCGTTTGGAATTTGGGCAAGAGTCTAAAGCGGGCAAATTCGGCATTGCCATTCTGTTTTTGGTCTTGGGCTTGGGCGTGTTCGGTTTTGTGTTCAAAGAGTTATTGATTAAGTTTTTTTGGTATTGCCGAAATAGGTTTGCCGCCTCGTCAAAATGCCGTCTGAAATCATAAAAAGTAATCTGCACCCTAAAAGTTTGATTTAACCGCCAACTGATTAAGGTGCGGATTTTTATGACAAAATATAGTGGATTAACAAAAACCAGTACGGCGTTGCCTCGCCTTAGCTCAAAGAGAACGATTCTCTAAGGTGCTGAAGCACCAAGTGAATCAGTTCCGTACTATTTGTACTGTCTTCGGCTTTGTCGCCTTGTCCTGATTTTTGTTAATCCACTATAAAAATCATCTTTCCGCAGTCATTCCACGGACGCGAAAGCCTGTCTTTTTGAATCCCGGATAATTTTTACATCGTCATTCCCGCGTAGGCGGGAATCCAGATCGATGGGTAGCGGCAATGTTCAAAAGTCGTCTGAAAAATCAGAAGTTCTAGATTCCCGTTTTCATGGGAATAAGGGAATTTCAGACGGCATCTTCCCGCCTCGTCATTCCCGCGCAGGCGGGAATCCAAATCATTGGGTAGCGGCAATGTTCAAAAGTCGTTTGAAAAATCAGAAGTTCTAGATTCCCGTTTTCACGGGAATGACGGAATTTCAGACGGCATCCTCCCGCCCTGTCATTCCCGCGCAGGCGGGAATCTAGATCCGTTCGGTTTCGGTCATTTCCGACAAATTCCTGTTGCTTTTCATTTCTGGATTTCCACTTCCGTGAGAATGACGGAGGAGCGGATAAATTCTCGTAATCTAAAAATCTCGTCATTTCCACAAAAACAGCAACCCGAAAACAGCAACTTAAAAACAGTAACCTGAGACCTCGTCATTCCCGCGCAGGCGGGAATCCAGATCATTGGGTAGCGGCAATGTTCAAAAAGTCGTCTGAAAAATCAGAGTTCTAGATTCCCGTTTTCACGGGAATGACGGAATTTTCAGACGGCATCCGCCCGCCCCGTTATTCCCACGCAGGCGGGAATCCAAATCATTGGGTAGCGGCAATGTTCAAAAGTCGTCTGAAAAATCAGAGTTCTAGATTCCCGTTTTCACGGGAATGACGGAATTTCAGACGGCATCCGCCCGCCCCGTTATTCCCACGCAGGCGGGAATCCAAATCATTGGGTAGCGGCAATGTTCAAAAAGTCGTCTGAAAAATCAGAGTTCTAGATTCCCGTTTTTCACGGGGAATGACGGAATTTTAGACGGCATCCGTCCGCCCCGTTATTCCCACGCAGGCGGGAATCCAAAATCATTGGGTAGCGGCAATGTTCAAAAGTCGTCTGAAAAAATCAGAGTTCTAGATTCCCGTTTTCACGGGAATGACGGAATTTCAGACGGCATCCTCCCGCCCCGTCATTCCCGCGCAGGCGGGAATCTAATCCGTTCGGTTTCGGTCATTTACGATAAATTCCTGTTGCTTTTCATTTCTAGATTCCCACTTCCGTGGGAATGACGGTTTGGAAGTTGCCTGAAACTCGAAAAACAACTACTAGTGGTTTAAATTTAAATCAGGACAAGGCGACGAAGCCGCAGACAGTACAAGCAGTACGACAAGGCGAGGCAACGCTGTACTGGTTTAAATTTAAACCACTATAAAACTGAACGAATCGGTTCCCACTTCCATGGGAATGACAAACTTTAAGGTGTGATGACTTATCCAAAATAGTCGAAACGCAAAAACCGGTTTCTCATTTGCATAAGAATGGCAAATTTTTCGGTGTCTTGTTTTATGGGCGTTATCCCTTGTCCGCTTCGTAGGGCAGGGTAAACGTCGAAGCGGGTACTTTTGCCGGTGTATTGGTAGGCAGGAGCTTGTCCGGCAAGGTGTTCTCCCAGGCGCGGGCGTTTGACGACGACGCGTTTTTGCAGTCTGTCGGGCGGTATGGAGAAGGACGGCCTCATCTTGCGCCTCGCCGACGAGCCGGTGGAAGTAGGCCATTTCTTTTTAACGGCGGCACTTTTTGCGGCGTTCGGGATACATGGGGGTCGAGATAGACGATGTCGGGTTTGCCTTTGTGTTGGAACAAGTGCGGGCATTTGTTCGGCGGCGTTGCCGAAATGGAGCTTGATGCGCGCGGCGGTGTCTTGCGTTTCAGGGATTGAGGAGGGCGCGGCGGATGCCGTCTGAAAGCAGGCAGGCGACGGCGGGATGCTGCTCGAAGGCGGTAACGGACAGTCCGAGCGAGGCGAGGACGAAGCTGTCACGCCCCAATCCTGCGGTTGCATCCCATACGGTGGGGTGCGCGGTATGGTTGACGGCTTTTGGCGATGAGTTCGCCTCCGCCTTTTGTGCGCCGGTATTGTGCGGCTCCCGAGGCAAAAATCGACGATGACGCTGCTTTTTCCCCGACAAGTCTGAGGCTGACGGTATCGTGTTCGGCAAGGAGGTAGCTGCCTTGTTTGGGCGGTTGGGAAACGGGCACAAGGGGGAATGCCCGTATTAGGGTGCGGACGGTTTTGGTGGCGGTGTTGTCAATAAGGATGTCGGTCATGGCAGTTTTGTTTGTTCGGAAGCAGGGGCGGTACCTGCTTTCCCGTGCCGTTTCAGACGGCATTTTTCAGGGTGGGCGGAGATGGTGCGGATGCCGTTTTTGCCGTCAGCCGATGTTGAGGGCGTTCCATACGGTAGCGCATGGAACGGAAGCTGATGCCCAAGCGTTTGGCGGCCTGCGTGCGGTTGCCTTCGGTTTGTTTGAGGTTTGTTCGATGATGTCGCGTTCGATTTGGTCGAGATAGTCCTGTATCTGCATGGTATCGGGGTCGAACGGCAGGGAGGCGGGACAGTGCGGCGGCTGTTTCAGACGGCAAGGTATCGGCAACAGGGGTCGGCGGTTTCCGTCCGGACGGGTTTGTGGCGCACATCTTGGATTTGCAGGTCGTCGATTTGCACGGTATGTCCGACGCACAGGGCGACGGCGCGTTCGAGGATGTTTTCGAGTTCGCGGAAAGTGCCCGGATAACTGTAATTCAGGAGCATCTGTTGCGCGGCGGGGAGAGTGTAAGGCCGGTTGTTGTGGCTGTGTTTGTACAGGAGGTAGGGGATGAGCAGCTTCAAGTCTTCGCGCATTTCACGCAGGGACGGCATACTGAGGCTGACGACATTGAGTCGGTAATACAGGTCTTGGCGGAATGCGCCGCTTTCGACAAGGGCTTCGAGGTTTTTGTGGGTGGCGCAGACGATGCGGACATCGACGGGCTGCTCGGTCGCGTCGCCGATACGGCGCACGGCTTTTTCTTGAATCGCGCGTAAGAGTTTGACCTGCATGGAAAGGGGCGGGTCGGCCACTTCGTCGAGGAAGAGTGTACCGCCGTCGGCATGGCGGAAGAAACCGGCATGGTCTTTGTCGGCACCGGTAAAGCTGCCTTTGCGGTAGCCGAAAAATTCGCTTTCCATCAGGTTTTCGGGAATCGCGCCACAGTTGACGGCGACAAAGGGTTTGTCCGCGCGGTCGGACAGTTCGTGTATGGTGCGCGCCGCTTGTTCTTTACCCTGTACCGGATTCGCCGGAAATATAGACGGGTACTTTTGCCGGGCGCGAGGCGGCGGATGAGGTGGCGGACTTCGACCATCTGCGGAGAGCTGCCGAGCAGACGGGGCATATCGGGTTCCGCATAGGGAAGGGCGGCGGAAACGGGCGGTGCCGTCGGTATCGCGTTTGTAGGTTTCGGGGCTTCAGACGGCATGGGGGAAGAAACGGGGATGCCGTCTGAACAGGCGGTTCGGGGATTTTTGTTTTGGTTTTTCGGAAACGGAAATTGCCGATTTGACGAGGGAACGCAGCCGGGCGAGGGGTGATGGGTTTTTGGATGTAGTCGAACGCGCCGCAACGCAACGCTTCCTGTGCCTGATCGGCATTGCCGAAGGCGGTGATGACGGCAACCGGCGTATCGAGCAGGCGGCTGTTGATGTGTTGGACGACTTCCAGCCCCTGAGCCGTCCGGCATACGCATATCGGTCAGGACGAGCGAATAGCGTTGGCTGTCGAGCTTGTTTTTTTGCTTCGGTAACGCCTGACGCGGTATGGACGCGCAGCCCCATTTTTCATCAGGGTCATTTCCATCAGGTCGAGAATATCGGTTTCGTCATCGACGACGAGAACGGATGTTGCAGTTCAGTCATTGCTTTTTCCGGTAATGCGAGTTCGAAAACATTTGGCTTCAGGGCAGGGTAGGTCAAATCGCCGAAGTTGGCGTGTGCCAGTTCGCGGGCGACATACAGTCCCAAGCCGGTTCCGTTTTTGCTGTGGTGTAAAAGGGTTCGAACAAGTGTTCCTGCACTTCGGGCGGAACGCCGCCGCCGTCGTCGGCAAACAGGATGCTGATGGTGTTTTTTGCGCGGGGCGGATGGTGACGGAAATCGAGCCGTTACGTTTGCTGCTGTGCCGCCATGCGTTGTTGCACAGGTTCCACATAATTTGCCTCAAGTGGGCGGAATCGAAATAGGCAGTCAGGTGATTGCCCTGCATATCCAAGCGGATGCAGCCGACGGCATCAGGGATTGTTGAGCAGGAATTCCTGTTTGAAGCCTATCCAAAAACTGCATCAGGTCGATGGCTTCGCGTTCGGTTTTGTTGCGTTTGTTGAGCGAGGAGATGTCTTCGAGCATTTTGTCGATACGGCGGACGTTGCCGTCGATGATTTCGCAAAAGTTTGACCTTGAATGGGTCGGTTTCTTCTTCCTCTGCATTTTCGCGCAACAGGGTCGTTCGCATGGCGGATGGCGGACATGGGGTTGCGGATTTCGTGGGCGAGGTTTGCGGTCAGTTGTCCGAGTGCGGCAAGTTTGACGGACAGAGCTTCTGCCTGAATTTCGCTTTGCGGGCGGATGTAGAGGATGAGCAGCTTGTTCTGCTCTTTGTTCATCGGCACGGCGCGGATGCGGGCGGTCAGGGCGGGCGTGTCGATATTGCGTTCGAAAAGTACGCGAAGAGGCCTTGTCCCATAAGACGGCGACAGGGTCGAATAGGGGCAGTATGCTGTCCGATTTCAAGCATGAGGGAGCAGATCTTTTGCCTTTTATTGAACAGTATGGTCTGATGCTCGACGTTGATGACGACGACTGCTTCCTGAACGCGGTTGAGCACGATTTGGTTCAAGCCCCTGATGCGGCGGTAGGCGACGTGGTTTTCATGGGCAAGTTTGCCGGCACGGTCGATGTATCTGACCGACAGCGAGGCAATCATAGCGACGAAATAGGAGCCGGCTACGAGGACGAAGGTGTTGGTGACGGTTTTTGCATCCAGAATCAGCGGATACATATTGATATTGCTGTCTGCAAGGGCGTTGAATATCAGCAGGATGGATGCATAGCTGGCATAGAGCAGGGGGATAACGCCCGTAACTGAGTAGGCAGGGAGCTGCCCACGAAGGGCAGGATCAGGATGCCGAACCCCGAATCGATGCCGCCGAACAGGGTAGGTCAGCACGCCGATCATCGTGATGTCGGCCACGGCACTGAAACTCGGTATCCTCAAAGCCTGCCATTGCCATTGCGGATTGAGGGTGGAAAAGAAAATCAGCCAGCAGGCAATGGCAAAGCCACAAGTAAAACGCCCATGTCGTCCATGAGGGCGTGCAGGGTTTTTCATGCCCGCTGACCTCCAACCCGAAGATATGCATAATCAGTAGGGGAGGACGATGGCGATGCGGGCGATGTTGATCAGATTGGGGATCCGGTCTTTTGAGTTTCTCAAGTTCGCGTGGTATTGGAAATTACCATAGTATGTGCAGAGTCGGGTTTATTTTCGGGGAAGAAAGCTGTTTCAGGCTGCCCGATATGGGTAATAGTTTGCCTTTTTGCCGCGTTTTGCCTCAAGCAGGGAGACGGGGATGCGGTCTTTGTGCACCGCGCCGCGCCTGCCTTCGCTTTCAATCAGGATTTCCGGCTCGGAAGAAACGGCGGTATGCGTCATTGATTCGCCGGCGTTTAATCCGATGATTTGCAGTCCTTTTGCCTTTCGCCATAATTTTCAATTCGCCGATGGGGAAGGCGAGGGCGCGGTTTTTGATTGGTGGCGGCAATGATTTTGCAGTCGGGGTTGATCAGCGAAGAAGCATAGACGGCAACCGGTGGCAGGACAGTTTCGCCGCTGTCCACGGTCATCACCACTTTGCCTGCTTTCACGCGTCCGACCATATCGGCCAACTTGGTAATAAAGCCGTAGCCGCCGCTGCCTGAGAGCAAGTAATGCTGTTCGGGCTGGCCGGTAAGCATGGCGACAGGTTTGGCGCCGTTTTGCAGCTCGATTAAGGATGAAACCGGCACGCCGTCGCCGCGCCCGCCGGGGATTTCGGCGGCATCGAGGTGTAGGGTTCTGCCCAATGAGTCGAGAATGACGACGGGCAAAACGGTGCGGCCTTCGAGGGTTTGTTTGAGGGCGGTCGCCTTCTTTGAATGCAGTTTGGCTCAAATCGAGATTGTGTCCGGCACGGCTGCGTATCCAGCCTTTTTCCGACAGAATCAGCGTGATCGGTTCGTCGGCGGTGGTTTGCGTCAGAACGGCGCGTCCGGCCTCTTCCACCAGCGTGCGGCGCGCGTCGCCGAACTGCTTCATGTCCGCCTGCATCTCTTTGATAATCAGCTTGCGTTTTTCGTTTTCGTCGCCCAAAAGGATATTCAGACGGCCTTGTTCTTCGCGTAACTCGTTCAATTCTTTTTCAAGTTTGAAACCTTCCAAACGCGCCAACTGGCGCAGGCGGATTTCAAAATGTCTTCGGCTTGGATTTCGGTCAGCCCGAACGCCGCCATCAGGTCGGTTTTGGGGTCGTCTGACTCGCGGATGACTTTAATCACTTCGTCGATGTGCAGAAAAGACTTTCAGACGGCCTTTGAGAATGTGCAGCCGTTTTTTTCCACTTGGTTCAAACGGAATTTCAGACGACGTGTTACGGTCACGACGCGGAAATCCAGCCATTCTTGCAAAAATCGTTTTCAGGTTTTTTTCTGCGCGGGGGCGGTTGTCCAGCCCCATCATCACCAAGTTCATGGACACATTGCCTTCCAGCGAAGTCTGCGCCATCAGTGTGTTGATGAAGGTATCGGTATCGATGCGGCTGGATTTTGGCTCGAACACTAGGCGCACAGGATGTTCGCCGTCGGACTCGTCGCGCACGCGCTCGATTAAATCTAGCATCAGCTTTTTTTGGTATTGAGCTGGTCTTGGTTGAGCTGCTTTTTACCCGCTTTCGGTTTCGGGTTGGTTTGTTCTTCGATTTCGGCAAGGATTTTTGGCGGAATTGGCGTTCGGCGGCAGCTCGGTTACGATGACGCGCCATTGTCCGCGCGCCAGTTTCTCGATTTCGTAACGCGCACGCACGCGCACGCTGCCTTTGCCGGTTTCGTAAATGCGGCGCAATTCGTCCGCCGGCGTGATAATTTGACCGCCGCCGGCAAAATCGGGAGCAGGAATATATTGCATCAGGTCGGCGGTTTCCAGCGTCGGCTTTTTCAACAACGCAATCGCCGCCTGCGTGACTTCGTTCAAATTGTGCGGCGGAATCTCGGTCGCCATTCCCACCGCGATGCCCGACGCGCCGTTGAGCAACACCATGGGCAGGCGGGCGGGCAGGTGCAGCGGTTCGTCAAACGCGCCGTCGTAGTTCGGCACAAAATCCACCGTCCCCTGATTGATTTCGGACAACAGCAATTCCGCAATCGGCGTCAGCCGCGCTTCGTGTAACGCATCGCCGCCGCCCCGTCGCCGTCGCGTGAACCGAAGTTGCCGATGCCGTCGATTAAGGGATAGCGCAAGGTAAAATCCTGCGCCATGCGAACCATCGCCTCATAGGCGGAACTGTCGCCGTGAGGGTGGTATTTACCCAAAATCTCGCCGACCACGCGCGCCGATTTCACCGGCTTCGCGCCCGCCGTCAGACCCATATCGCGCATCGCAAACAAAATACGCCGTTGCACAGGCTTCTGGCCGTCTGAAACTTCAGGCAGCGCGCGGCTTTGACCACGCTCATGGCGTATTCGAGATAGGCGCGTTCAGCGTATTGACCGAGTATCAGCGTATTGGAATCGGTATGGGAAGCGTGCGGTTGCGTATTCATTGTGTATGCGGAATGTAAAGCAAAGGACATTATTGTAAATCAAAACGGCAAACCATAGTGGGCACCGTGTCTAAATCTGAATCAAAATACGGGAAATGTGAAAATATGTTATAAATACCGTTTTTCCCACTTTCACACATTGGAGACGATATGGAACTGGTATTTATCCGCCACGGACAAAGCGAATGGAACGCGAAAAACCTGTTTACAGGCTGGCGCGACGTGAAGCTGAGCGAGCAGGGGCTTGCCGAGGCTGCCGCCGCCGGTAAAAACTGAAAGAAAAACGGCTATGAGTTCGACATCGCCTTCACATCCGTCCTGACCCGCGCGATTAAGACCTGCAACATCGTTTTGGAAGAATCCGACCAACTGTTCGTACCGCAAATCAAAAACATGGCGGCTGAACGAACGCCACTACGGCCAACTGCAAGGCCTGGACAAAAACAAACCGCCGAAAAATACGGCGACGAGCAGAATCCGCATCTGGCGGCGCAGCTACGACACCCTGCCGCCGCTTTTGGACAAAGACGACGCGTTTTCCGCACACAAAGACCGCCGCTATGCCCATCTGCCTCGCCGATGTCGTACCCGACGGCGAAAACCTGAAAGTAACGCTGGAGCGCGTATTACCGTTTTGGGAAGACCAAATCGCCCCGCGATTTTGAGCGGCAAACGCGTCTTGGTAGCGGCGCACGGCAACTCCTTGCGCGCGCTGGCAAAACACATCGAGGGCATTTCCGACGAAGACATTATGGGCTTGAAATCCCGACCGGTCAGCCGCTGGTGTACAAATTGAGACGACAACCTGAAAGTTATCGAAAAATTCTACCTGTAAGGGTTTGAAATAAAAATGCCGTCTGAAGGCTTGGGCGTTCAGACGGCATTTTTGACGATAAACATAGCAACTGCTTTCGCGAGAACGACGGGATTTTTAGGGTTTTTGTTTTTCTGTTTTCTCGGGAAGGATGGGATTTTAAGTTGGGGTCATTTATCGGGAAAAACAGCAACCGCTCCGCCGTCATTCCCGCGAAGGCGGGAATCTAGAACCTCTGAATTTTCAGACAACCTTTGAATATTGCCGCCGTCCGCGTTCTGGATTCCCGCCTGCGCGGGGAATGACGATTTATAAGTTTCCCGAAACGCCCGAAAAACCGAAATCCGACAGGCAGGATTTTTGCTTTCGTGGGGATGACGGGATTTTTAAGTTGCGGTAAGTTATCGGAAAAACAGCAACCGCTCCGCCGTCATTCCCACGAAAGCGGGAATCTAGAAATTTAATGTTGCGGCACTAGCCAAAAACCGAAACCGAACGGTCTGGATTCCCGCCTGCGCGGGAATGACGATTTATAAGTTTCCCGAAACGCCCGAAAAACCGAAATCCGACAGGCAGGATTTTTGTTTTCGTGGGGATGACGGGATTTTAAGTTACGGTAAGTTATCGGAAAGACAGAAACTTCTCCGCCGTCATTCCCGCGAAGGCGGGAATCTAGAACCTCTGAATTTTCAGACAACCTTTGAATATTGCCGCCGTCCTGCGTTCTGGATTCCCGCCTGCGCGGGAATGACGGGATTTTCAGATAACCGTAGGGTGGGCTTCAGCCCGCAATCAACAATCAAAAAAATAAAAAAACGGTGGGCTGAAGCCCACCCTACGCAAAAGTAGATTTTTGTTTGCGGGAAAAATGCCGTCTGAAGGCTTGGGCGTTCAGACGGCATTTTTGCTGCAACGGAGGGATTACGCGAGTTTGGCTTTTACCCATTCTTCCACGCTTACCAGCATTTCAGGCAATTTGTCGGCATCTGTACCGCCGGCTTGTGCCAAGTCAGGACGGCCGCCGCCTTTGCCGCCGACTTGTTCGGCCGCAAATTTAACCAGATCGCCTGCTTTCACTTTTCCGGTCAGGGCTTTGGATACGCCTGCGCACAGGGGAAACTTTTGCCGTCGTTTACTGCGGCGAGCAATACGATGGCTTGTTCTGATTTGCCGGTCAGGTCGGTAACAATTTCGCGCAGGGCTGCGGCATCGGCTTCGATTTGTGCGGCAACGAGTTTGGCTGCGCCCAGGTCTTTGCATCGTCCAAGAGTTTGGCACCTGCGTGGACGGCGAGTTCGGCTTTGGCTTTGGCTAAATCTTTTTCCAATGCTTTGGCGTGTGCCGCGCCTGCTTGGATTTTCGCCAATACGTCTTTTTCGGTTTGGGCTTTGGTTTCGGCAATAATGTCTTTCACCAAAGCGTTCTTGCTCTTGCGCCCATTTGAGTGCGTTCAGGCCGGTGATGGCTTCGATACGGCGCACGCCTGCGGCAATACCGCCTTCGCTGATGATTTTGAAAGAGACCGATGTCGCCGGTGCGTGAAACGTGTGTACCGCCGCACAATTCGGTGGAGAAACCGCCCATTTGCAGTACGCGCACTTCGTCGCCGTATTTTTCGCCGAAAAGCATCATGGCGCCGGTTTTTTGCGCATCTTCCATGCTCATAATGGCTGCGTTGACGGCAACGTTGGCCAAAATGGCTTCGTTGACGCGGCGTTCTACTTCGGCGATTTCTTCAGCAGTTACCGCTTGGGGATGGGAAATGTCGAAACGGGTGGATTCGGCGGTAACCAAAGAGCCTTTTTGTTCAACGTGTTCGCCCAATACATCGCGCAGGGCTTTGTGCATCAGGTGGGTCGCGCTGTGGTTGCGCATATTGGCATTGCGGATTTCGTCATCCACTTTGGCGGTAACGCTGTCGCCGACTTTCAGACGGCCTGATGTTTGTACGCCGAATTGGCCGAATACGGCCGCTTTGATTTTTTGGGTGTCGCGTACTTCAAAGCGGTTTTCGCCTGCGAAGATATAGCCGACGTCGCCGACTTGGCCGCCGGATTCTGCATAGAACGGGGTAAAGTCGATAACGACGGCGCCTTCTTCGCCTTCGTTTAATTCGTCGACTTGCTCGCCGTCTTTGTAGAGGGCGAGGACTTTTGATTCGGTTTGGCGTTCGTTATAACCTTTAAACTCGGTGTCTTGACCGTCGTAAGGCAGTTGGGCGTTGGCTTTGAAGCTTTGGGCGGCGCGTGCGCGTGCGCGTTGGGCTTCCATTTCGCGCTCGAAGCCTGCTTCGTCCAGTTCGATATTGCGTTCGCGACAGATGTCGGCAGTCAGGTCATAGGGGAAACCGTAGGTATCGTAGAGTTTGAAGATGATTTCGCCGTCGAGTGTTTTGCCGCCTTTTAGCCAACGCGTTTTCCAACAAAAGCCATACCGGTTTCCAGAGTTTGGGCAAAACGGCTTTCTTCGTTTTTCAACGCTTCTTCGATTTGGGCTTGTTTTTCTTTCAATTCAGGGTAGGCATCGCCCATCTCTTTTAACCAAATCGGCAACGAGTTTGTGGAAGAATGGTTTGCTTTGACCCAGTTTGTAACCGTGGCGCACGGCGCGACGGATAATGCGGCGCAAGACATAGCCGCGTCCTTCGTTGGAAGGCAATACGCCGTCTGCAATCAGGAATGAGCAGGAGCGGATGTGGTCGGCGATAACTTTCAGGCTGGGTTCTTCCATACTGAACGGCGCGCCGGTTTCGCAGGCAACGGCTTTTGAGCAGGTCTTGGAACAAGTCGATTTCGTAGTTGCTGTGAACATGCTGCATGACGGCGGCCATGCGTTCCAAGCCCATACCGGTATCGACGGAAGGTTTGGGAAGCGGGTTCATATTGCCTTGTTCGTCGCGGTTGAACTGCATAAATACGCAGTTCCAAATTTCGATCCAGCGGTCGCCGTCTTCTTCGGGGCTGCCGGGAATGCCGCCCCAGATTTCTTCGCCGTGGTCGTAGAAAATTTCGGAGCAGGGGCCGCAAGGGCCGGTGTCGCCCATTTGCCAGAAGTTGTCGGATGCGTATTTTCGCGCCTTTGTTGTCGCCAATGCGGACGATGCGTTCAGACGGCATGCCGATTTCGTTCAGCCAGATGTTGTAGGCTTCGTCGTCTTCGGCATACACGGTCGCCAAGAGTTTGTCTTTGGGGATGTTCAACCATTCAGGGAAGTCAGGAATTCCCAAGCGAAGTGGATCGCGTCGCGCTTGAAGTAGTCGCCGAAGGAGAAGTTGCCCATCATTTCAAAGAAGGTGTGGTGGCGGGCGGTGTAGCCGACGTTTTTCAAGTCGTTGTGCTTGCCGCCTGCGCGTACGCATTTTTGCGCGGTGGTGGCGCGGCTGTACGGGCGTTTGTCGAAACCTAAAAATACGTCTTTAAACTGGTTCATGCCCGCGTTGGTAAACAGCAGGGTCGGGTCGTCGTGCGGCACGAGGGCTGGAGGAGCGGACGACGGTGTGGCCTTTGGTTTCGAAAAAAATTTTTAGGAATTTTTTTGGCGCAGTTCGGAGGTTTTCATAATTTTTCAATGTCTCTCAAATGTCTTGTCATGGTAAAAGCAGGGAAAACGAACGGCGGTATCTTACCGCAAATCCCTGTTTCTAGCTATGGAAACGGCGGCTTTCAGACGGCATTGCGGAATTTTTGAATGCCGTCTGAAGCCCTGTTGCCAATATCGGCTATAATGGCCGCTTTCTCCAACCCGATATGCAAGGAATGATAATGGCCAAAACATCTGCCCCTGGCCGTCCTGACTGCTTTGCTGCTTGCAGCGTGCGGTGAGTTCGGACAAACCGCCTGCCGAAAAAACCGGCACCGGCGGAAAACCAAAAACGTATTGAAAATTTATAACTGGTCGGAATACGTCGATCCGGAAACCGTTGCCGATTTTGAAAAGAAAAAAACGGCATCAAGGTTACTTATGATGTGTACGACAGCGATGAAACGCTGGAAAGCAAGGTGCTGACCGGAAAAATCCGGTTACGACATTGTCGCGCCGTCCAATGCGTTTGTGGGTAGACAGATTAAAGGCAGGTGCGTATCAGAAAATTGATAAGTCGCTGATTCCCAATTATAAACATCTCAACCCCGAAATGATGAGGCTGATGGACGGGGTCGATCCCGGCCACGAATACGCCGTGCCGTTTTATTGGGGGACAAATACCTTCGCCATCAATACCGAACGCGTGAAAAAGGCTTTGGGTACGGACAAGCTGCCGGACAACCAGTGGGATTTGGTGTTTAACCCCGAATACACGTCCAAACTCAAACAATGCGGTATCAGTTATTTAGACAGCGCGGCGGAAATTTATCCTATGGTGTTGAACTACATGGGTAAAAATCCAAACAGCAGCGAAAACGGCGGATATTAAGGCGGCAACTGCCTTGCTTAAGAAAAACCGTCCGTACATCAAGCGTTTTTACCTCGTCCGGCTTTATCGATGATTTGGCACGCGGCGATACTTGCGTAACGATTGGCTTCGGCGGCGATTTGAACATTGCCAAACGCCGTGCCGAAGAAGCAGGCGGCAAGGAAAAAATCCGCGTGATGATGCCGAAAGAAGGCGTAGGGATTTGGGTGGATTCTTTCGTGATTCCGAAAGATGCGAAAAACGTCGCCAACGCGCACAAATATATCAACGACTTCCTCGATCCGGAAGTGTCGGCGAAGAACGGCAATTTCGTTACTTATGCGCCTTCGAGCAAGCCGGCGCGTGAGCTGATGGATAAGGAGTTTAGGGATGACAACACGATTTTCCCGAGCGACGGGGATTTGGAAAACAGCTTTATTATGGTTCCCATCCAGCCGGCGGCGTTGAAGTTTATGGTGCGCCAGTGGCAGGATGTGAAGCAGGAAATAAAGCCTGATATGCCGTCTGAAGGATGTTCGGACGGCATTTTTTATTTTCGGAGGAAGAGGGCTTTGCAGCCGCTGTTTGAAGGCAATGGGGCTGATGCTGCTCAAAAATGCCGCTGAGGATAATGATGCACATACCGAGTATTTCCTGCCAGAAAAAGCTCTTCGCCCAGAAAAAAATGCGGCAGACAGGGGCGGAAAAGACGACGGTCATATAGGAGAGCGAGGCAACCGTGAATTTGTTGCCGACTTTATAGGCGCGCGTCATCGACAGTTGGGCGACCAGTGCGGACAGGCCGATGCCCGACAGATAAACCGCCGATGGGAGGGACAGGGGTGTGCCAGCCGGTCGGCGTCGCCCAAACCGACGACATCGCCACACCTGTCGCGGAAAGGTAAAATACAATGCGCCAGCCAGGTTCTCCCGCCAGGGACAGTTCGCGCACTTTTAGATACGCCCAGCCGGACATCGCGCCGCCCGCCAGTCCGGCGAGTGCCGCCAGTTCCTGACCGCTGCGGAACGATGGATTAAGCAGCAATATGACACCCGTAAAAGCCGAAGAACAGCACTGCCTGCGTGTAAACGGAAATCCGCTCTTTCAAAAATCAGGAAGGAGAATACCGCCAAAAATCGACGAGGTGTAGCTAGGGTTACGCCGGTTGCCAAAAGGCAGATGCGTTACCGCGTAGAACAGCAGCAGCATCGCCCCCGATCCGATAATGCTTCGGTTCAGGTGGTTTTCCAATGAGGTGTGCGGAAGGTGTCGCGCCGCAATATCGCGGTACCGCCGAGTGCGGCGGCGGAAAACAGCATACGCCAAAAATACCAGCTCGCCGCTGCTGAAGGCGAACCGGGTCGCCGCATCTTTAATTAACAGGTTCATTATGGTAAAGCAGGCTGCCGCCACCAGCATCCAGCCCGATCCTAAAATGTCTTTTTCGATATCCATAAACGGTCGTTGCGATAAGGACGGTCGGATTGTAAACCTTGCGGCAAGGCTTGTGGAATGTGTTTTTGCCTGCTTCTGATGCCGAAATTTTATTTTTCTTGCCGAACAATTTGTTTTTTCAAGGCAAACTTGATTATAATGGCGGGCATGAAAAATACCTTATCCCTCTTTCCATTGCGGCAGTCCTTTCCGGCTGCCAGTCTGTTTATGTACCCACATTGACGGAAATCCCCGTGAATCCTGTCAATACCGTCAAAAACGGAAGCACCCGCAAAAGGTTTCCACCTCGCGCCTTCGCATTGGACTGATGTTTCCAAAATCCGTGATGAGGCGACGCGCCTGAGCTATCAGGTGAGTATCGGTAAAATGACCAAGGTTCAGGCCGCGCAATATCTGAACAATTTCAGAAAACGCCTGGTCGGACGCAATGCAGTCGATGACAGTATGTATGAAATCTACCTGCGTTCGGCGGTAGACAGCCAGCGCGGCGAAATCAATACGGAACAGTCCAGCTGTATATTCAGAATGCCTTGCGCGGCTGGCAGCAGCGTTGGAAAAAAATATGGATGCCAAACCCAATAATCCCGCATTTACCAATTTCCTCTTGGAAGTGATGAAGATGCAGCCGTTAAAATGATACGGTACGCAAATGCCGTCTGAAAAATATTTTCAGACGGCATTTGCGTCTAGAGATTCAGATATTTTTATTGTTGCCGTCTTCTTTCCGGTATTGACCCGGCGAAACGTGATATTGCCGTTTGAATGCTTTGCCGAAGTGCGTTTCCGACTGAAAAGCCTACCGACAGTGCGACCGACAAAACCGAATCCGGAGTTTTCTTCAGCAGCAATGCGCCTTTTTGCAGGCGGATATGGTTCACAAAGGCGTGCGGGCTAAGTCCGACCTGGCTTTTTGAAACGGCGCATCAGCTGCGCGCGCGACATATTGGCGGCCGCCACCATTTTGTCGACATTCCATTCGTCTTCCGGTTTTGTCTATCACCTTTTTGGATTAAATGTCCCAAACGTTTGTCCTGCCAACCTTTCAATACGCCTGACAGTTGGGCATCTTTTTCTTGTTCAAGATAGGCGCGCAGGATAAGTACCAGTAGGACGGACGACAATGCGTTGACCACGGAAGCCGTCCCCGCTAAAGGTTTTTCGCTTTCCAGTTGCAGCATTGAAACCACATACTGCAAACTCGGATGGGCAATGTTCAGAAAAAAACGGTTTCCGGCAGCCCGTTCATCAAATCGGCGTGGGTGTCATAGCGGAAACGGGCGCAAAACAGGCTCATATCCAGTCCGTTGCCGCATTGTTTGACCGTGAACGCGCCGTTTTGTCGTATATCCGGTTGTAAACTTTCTCCGTATTTTCCGTCGTGGCTTAAGACATGCCCCAATCCCCGCGGGAAAAATATAATATCCCCCGTACTGACCGGACGCGGGGAAGTTTCACCGTCGATGCAGAGATAGCCGCTGCCCGATGTAACAATGTGTACCAGCCCTTCACGTTGCAACGTTTCATGCCGTACCGACCATTGTTCGCCCAAAAGGCACTGTACATCCACACTACCCGTCAGTTGGGCCAGGTCAACCAGTTTGTCGAGAATGTCCATAAATCTTTTTGAACCATCAAATGAGATTATTAAGCGATAAATACAACTAAATAATTGCAATAATACACACATCAAAAACGGATGCGCAACCGCGTATCAGGGTTAAACGTAAGATAAAGGAAAAGAAAATGTTTAAAGATTGGAAAGAGCATACCGCATTGGTTAAAAATCATTTGGCGAGCTGGGTAAAGAGCATCCTAAAATGCTGCAGGCCTACGGCGCATTGGAACGAGCCGCCGCCGCCGAAGCACTTAGATGCCAAAACGCGCGAACTGATTGCCATCGCCGTTGCCATCACCACCCGTTGCGAGAGCTGCATCAGCGTTCACGCCGCCGCTGCCGCCAAAGCCGGTGCGACCGACAGCGAAATCGCAGGTGCATTGGCAACCGCCATCGCCCTGAATGCGGGTGCCGCTTACACTTATGCCCTGCGTGCATTGGAAGCGGTTGAAACGCAAAAATAATCCGTTTCGGATAAGAAATGCCGTCTGAAAATATTTCAGACGGCATTTTGTCTGTTATGCTTCCCAATACTGTAAACAATATATGAAGCCGCTTATTTCAGACGGCATTTGAGAAACAAGGGTAAGCGTGAAATATAGTGGATTAAATTTAAATCAGGACAAGGCGACGAAGCCGCAGACAGTACAAATAGTACGGCAAGGCGAGGCAACGCCGCACTGGTTTAAATTTAATCCACTATATTATCGCTGGTATGGTTTGCCGCCATAAGCCGCCTGCTGTTGTCCGCCGTTTTTATTGCACCTTATCTGATGGCATTTCACGAACAAGAAAAAATATTCGAATATGCAGAATTGACCGTTACCGCACCCAACCGCAGCGGACGGGCAATCAAACTGAATGCAGACGGGCAACATTACCGACTTTCCTGCTACGGGTTCGACGATTTGTGCACAGGCGACAATATCGGCAGAGTCATCAGGGCGCGGCAGGTTAAGATTGTTTTAAGCGAAACCGTCGGCAAAGGTTTTTAAACGGCGTTCTGTTGGAATACCGCAACAGCGGCAGTATCCATACCAATAAGGAGTTCGCACATCCGGAAGGCCGCCTTATCGAAGTGTTGGCACAACCTGCCGTTTTCAGCCTGAAACTGGGTATTTTGCTTTTATTGCCCGCCATTTTCCTGCGTTTGAAAAGAATGTGAAAACAGATTGGCGGGGCGGGGGAATGCTCATGCGGCAATTTTACGTTTTTGGGTTATGAGGATAACCGTTATAATCACAATTTTACAGTCTGCACAGAAAAAACCAATGCCTTGAATCTCCCCATCTTCCTCACATGGTTGAGGGTCTTGCTCATTCCTGTCCTGACAGCCCTTTTTACCTGCCTTTTCCGTGGTTCGCGGAGGAAGCGATTAATCTTGCCGCCGCCGTCATTTTTTTGCCGTTGCCGCCTTGACCGACTGGTTTGACGGATTTTTGGCAAAGGTTGTGGAAACAGACCTCGGATTTCAGCGCATTCCTTGACCCCGTCGCCGACAAGCTGATGGTTGCCGTATCGCTGCTTTTACTGGTCAAACTCGATCGGACCTATGTTTTTGTTTGCCATGATCATTATCGGCAGGAAATTACCATTTCCGCATTGCGCGAATGGATGGCGCAAATGGGCAAGAGAAGCAGCGCGTTGCCGTCGCACCGTCGGCAAGTTCAAAACCGCCGCGCAAATGCTGGCAATCTTCCTGCTGCTGCTGAATTTTCCCGATTTTTATGGATTTAACCTCGCATTCATCGGCAACATATTGATGTTTATCGCATCTTTTGCTGACGGTTTTGGTCGATGTTGTATTACCTGAAAATGGCGTGGAAAGAAATCGCCTGAAAAAACATAAAAATAGCTTGACGGTAAAAACATAATCCATAATAATTGCGTCTTCTTCGATATCGGAGAATGAAATCGGGCGGGAATAGCTCAGTTGGTAGAGCGCAACCTTGCCAAGGTTGAGGTCGCGAGTTCGAGACTCGTTTCCCGCTCAAAAATTTCATTCTCCCGTAATCAGTGCGAGAATAGCTCAGTTGGTAGAGCGCAACCTTGCCAAGGTTGAGGTCGCGAGTTCGAGACTCGTTTCCCGCTCCAAGTTTTTATTTCAAACGTATCAACGCGGGAATAGCTCAGTTGGTAGAGCGCAACCTTGCCAAGGTTGAGGTCGCGAGTTCGAGACTCGTTTCCCGCTCCAAAAACCGATATGTTTGAACGCGCGGGAATAGCTCAGTTGGTAGAGCGCAACCTGCCAAGGTTGAGGTCGCGAGTTCGAGACTCGTTTCCCGCCCAAGTTTTTAGATTAAGCCAGTTTTTAGGCGAGATAGCAAAGTGGTTATGCAGCGGATTGCAAATCCGTCTACGCCAGTTCGATTCCGACTCTCGCCTCCATTATCGTACCATGGCGGGGTGGCAGAGTGTTTATGCTATGAGGAGTGCAATCTTCATACAGGCCGGTTAAAAATCCGCGCCCCCGCCTCCACCTTTCACAAATGCCCGGGTGGTGAAATAGGTAGAGCACAACGGACTTAAAATCCGTCGGGACTAAACATCCCGGTGCCGGTTCGATTCCGGCTCCGGGCACCAAGCTGAAAAATAACAATACCGCTCCAAGCGGTTATTTTTTTATCTGTCGGACGGGGATGGGCAATATTGACATGTTCATGCCTGAACAAGAGGAAATCCAATCAATGTGGAAAGAAATTTTACTGAATTACGGTATTTTCCTGCTCGAACTGCTTACCGTGTTCGGCGCAATTGCGCTGATTGTGTTGGCTATCGTACAGAGTAAGAAACAGTCGGAAAGCGGCGGTGTCGTACTGACGGATTTTTCGGAAAATTATAAAAAAACAGCGGCAATCGTTTGAAGCATTCTTTTTAAGCGGGGAAGAGGCAAAACATCAGGAAAAAGAAGAAAAGAAAAAGGAAAAGGCGGAAGCCAAAGCAGAGAAAAAAGCGTTTGAAGGAGGGTGGGGAGAAATCTGCCGAAACGCAAAAATCCCGCCTTTTTGTGTTGGATTTTGACGGTGATTTGTATGCACACGCCGTAGAACTCTTGCGTCATGAGATTACGGCGGTGCTTTTGATTGCCAAGCCCTGAAGATGAAGTTCTGCTCAGATTGGAAAGTCCGGGCGGCGTGGTTCACGGTTACGGTTTGGCGGCTTCGCAGCTTAGGCGTTTGCGCGAACGTAATATTCCGTTGACTGTTGCTGTCGATAAGGTGGCGGCAAGCGGCGGCTATATGATGGCGTGTGTGGCGGATAAAATTGTTTCCGCTCCTTTTTGCTATTATCGGTTCGGTGGGCGTGGTGGCGGAAGTGCCGAATATCCACCGCCTGTTGAAAAACATGATATCGATGTGGATGTGATGACGGCGGGCGAATTTAAGCGTACGGTTACCTTTATGGGTGAAAATACGGAAAAGGGCAAACAGAAATTCCGGCAGGAACTGGAGGAAACGCATCAGTTGTTCAAGCAGTTTGTCAGTGAAAACCGCCCCGGGTTGGATATTGAAAAAATAGCGACGGGCGAACATTGGTTCGGCCGGCAGGCGTTGGCGTTGAACTTGATTGACGAGATTTCAACTAGTGATGATTTGTTGTTGAAAGCGTTTGAAAACAAACAGGTTATCGAAGTGAAATATCAGGAGAAGCAAAGTCTGATCCAGCGCATTGGTTTGCAGGCGGAAGCTTCTGTTGAAAAGTTGTTTGCCAAACTTGTCAACCGGCGGGCGGATGTGATGTAGTTTGCCGAACGGATGGAAAATGCCGTCTGAAGCGTGTTCAGACGGCATTTTTCAGTTCCGGCTTTTGATGTTCCGTTCCGCCTACTCCTATCCGTTGTCCGATGTCTTTCAAATTGGAATATTGTTCGACCAATCGCGGCACGTCGTCCAAAACTCATGGCAAACATCCACAGATAAGTGCTGGCCGAATAGACATGCCCGCGCTGCCGTCAGCCTTTGAGTGTCATCATCACAAAAGCAAAGCCGAATAAAATACTCATCGCTGCGCCGACGCAGAGATAGCCGAAGGCTTCGCGGTTGGAAATCAGCACACGCAGGCGCGCAACCAGCCCATAATGGCGGTACAGCTGCCGCCGGTCGCCTTTTCGGATAAGGTGGTTGTCGCGTTCCAAGCTGTTGTTCAGGCGGAATACAGGGTTTTTCGCTGATGGCGGCAAAATGTGGCAAAAAGCCATAAAAATAACACAAGTATGCATACCGCCAACACGCCGACCCAAAATTCCAGCACCAGCAGCATGATGCACGCGCCGAATATGGATACGACGGATGTTGCGGCAATCGGCAGGTGTTCTTCAAAAAGCTGACAAATTCACGCGACAGGGCAACCCGCGCAGTTACCGCTGAATGCGGGGACTTGCCGCTGCCGCTGTTCCAACACAACCGGCACGGCGATTTCGGTATAAATCCGCGTAAACGTGCGCATATCGGCAATCCGCCGCGCCGCACCGACCAGCCACATCAAAAGCACAACCAAAGCGTACAGCAACGCCTGCCACACCTTCCCGCAATTACGGCATTAATTGCCCAGCCGTCAAACACCGGATACACCAGCATCAAAAGGTTTTTCCAGTCCGACTAGAGAAAACGTGCCGAGCAGACGCTTGCGGTGGGTTTTGGGCTATGTGTTTCAACATTTTTCCACATATTTGTTCCCCTATTTTTATTTTCCGAGATTGTTTTTCCATCACTTCCGCCAGTGCATCCAAATTGGCAAACAGCCGGGTTGTGCGCTTGTCGCCGAATGTGGCAAATACTTTGTCGCTGAATTCCTGCGCGTTTTCTGTTAAAGGTGCAGCATGAGCTTTGCCTTTTTCGGTCAGCGACAGTAACCGTTCGCGCCGGTCCTGTTCGCCTTCCTGCCATTCAATCAACCCTTGACCGGCAAGGGTTTTGCATACGCCTGAAACGGTCTGTTTGGGCAGACTCCACTCTTCGCCGATATGCTTTTTGCGTGCGGCTGCCTTCGGTTGCCAGGGTATAAAGTACGGCAAAGAGGTTGTAATTCAGATCCTGCTGCCCGATCCATTTGTCGAAGACATTGCAAATCAGGTTGATACGGGTTCCAAGTTGGTCGAGTTGGTTCATAATTGGTCTTGATATTGACTAAATTTGTGCAGGGTTATAGTCATAATCAGGACTAATTTTTAAGCGTGGGGCGATAAAAATGCCGTCTGAAAAATATTTCAGATGGCATATTGTTTGAAAGGGGAAGTCAGTGTTCTGCCAGTTTCAGGTAAACGCCGGAAACGTCCTGATCACCGTAACCCGCTTCGAATGCTTTGCGGTAGCTGGCAGCGGTTGCTTCGAGGGCGGGCAGGGTGTTGCACGACTGTTCCAGTTCTTTGACAGCAAGGTTAAGGTCTTTGGAAGCGTGTTTGAGTGCAAAGGCAGGGGGAACTCACGGTTTGCCCATAGTGATTTTTTTGTTTGAAACATAGGCGAGTCCATTGCCGAGCCGCCGATGGCCTCAATAATGGCGTCGGTATCGATGCCGAACTGCCGAGCCATCAGCATGGCTTCGCTGTAAGCTTCACCGAAGATGCCCAAAAGTGAATTCAAGACAAGTTTTGCGCCCGAACCTTTGCCCACCTCTCCGAAGTGGAAAGTTTTTGCCGACAAGGGAAAATACTTTCTGCAACGGGTTTAAAAACAGTTTTGTCGCCGCCGAACAGAATGAGCAGCGTACCATTGGTGGCGGACCGACTGAACCGGAAACTGGGGCTTCGGCAAATTGTCCGCCGGCAGATTCGACAAGTTCTTTGACGGCGAGGTTTTTCGGTTGGTGAGATGGTACTCATATTGATGATTATTTTTGCCTTGGAGTTTTGTGAGCATTTCTCCTGCTAGGATGTCGCGTACTGCAGCATAGTCGGAGACCATTAGGAAAAATAACGGGATAGTCGCGGACAAGTTCGATGGTGCTGCCATAGACCTTTGCACCTTTGGCGGCAAGGGAATCAGTTTTCCCGGGCGAGCGGTTGTATATACCGACTTCGATATTGCCGTCCAAAAGCCGTGTTGCCATGGGGTTGCCCATTTGACCCAAACCTATCCAGCCGATTCGTGTATATTCGTTTACAGGCATGTATCTGCTCCTTTGTTTGTAGTGTTCTGTAATCTTATAGCTCCGATGCCGTCTGAAAAAGCCTGCTTCTGATTTTTGCAAGGTAGAAATGCGGAAGATTACGGTATCCGGTTCCTTTTGAAGGCAGAACCTACGATCATATGTTTTTGGGGCGGATATAGGTTTTATCCGAGCCGTTGGCAAAATTTTAATCCCGGCAGGGATTTCTGCTGCAGCCCTAATGTTTCGGCAACATCCTTTTCTTGGGTAAAACGTAAAGCGATAGGCAGTCAGGGTTTTACCGTTTCTGACGGTCTCTTCCGTCTCGAAACCTGCTACCTTATAGGCACTATATGACCGCATTGTCCGAATCCGTATCAATACCGATGAGATATTTCACTTTTTTGACCAAATCTTTGGCAACCGTCCAAGTGCCGCGTGCCCGATTTTTCACGTTCTGCGGCAGATTCGTTACGGTTTGCGGCTGAGGTAGTTTGACTGCCAAAATCAGGCCGTCCGGATTCAGTTTGCCAACATCTGCCGGCTCGAAGCCGAAACGGTTTTCCCAATCTTCGGTACGGATGCCTTGTATCGAACCGTCAAGGTTCTTCAGCTTTTACCGCAAACGCTGCGGGCAAACGCAATCAGAGATTGTTGAGCGACCAGTGCCTCACTTTTCAGTTAGGGTGATGGGCCAAGATAAAAGCGTCCGAGCTTGCGGCATTTGGATACGGCTTTTGCCGTAGGTGCGTCGAAATGGTCATATTCGAAAATACGGTTGCCACAGCCTGTACCGATATACAGTACTTTGCCTTTTTCAAATCGGTCAGGCAGTACACGTAAAAACGGTTGGTACCGCTACCCAAGGCGGCCTGTGCGCTTTCAGAAAAAAACCTTTGTCCTCAGTATCCATATCGTCCTCCGTTATAGTTGTGGGAAAAACAGAAATGCCGTCTGAAGAAAAACCATGTGCCGTCCAAACCTTTAAAAGATACGGGTAACAGGTTCGGGCAATGCTTATTTTACCTTTGGCGTGTTATCTCAGAAAAACTAAATCCAAAACTATGCCATTTGACCCGTCGGGTGGCACAAACCTCGTCAGGCTGTAAGTTTGGCAAGGTTAACGCAGACACCTTATCGTGCAAAACGATATACGTTTATTCTGGATATTGCGCGTAAGTTTTGGGCGGAATCCCGATTACGAAGCTGCTTTACTGACAAGGCGATGGCTGGCGAACTATCTGGTATGGTATGCAAATACCTTAATATCTTGGAATGATGATGCCGTTTGAACGGGTTTGTGGTTCAGACGGCATACGGTTCCCATTTAGAGCAGGGTTCTTACATCGGCGGCAATGGTTTCCGGCTCGCTTCCGTAAGGAGAGAAAATCGCTACCTCCCCGTTTTTATCAATCAGATAAGCACCGGAAGAGTGGTCGACCAAATAGTTTTCGCTGTCGTCTTTTTGATTGACCTTGGCAGAAACCACGCGGTATTGCTGTTTGATAACCGGCAGGCTTTGATCGCCGGTCGCAGTCAGTCCGATAAAGTCGGGATTGAATTGTTTGGCGTATTTGCCGATGATTTCAGGCGTATCCCGTTCGGGGTCGATGCTGACGAACACGACTTTCACATCTTTAGCCTGATCGCCAAGTTGTTTTAGCGTGTCGCTGTATGTCAGCAGCTCGGTCGGGCGAGACATCCGGGCAGTGTGTATAACCGAAAGACAGAATCACCACTTTACCTTTTAAGCCGCTCAGGCTGAACGGTTTGCCATCGCCATCGGTCGGTGTAAAGTCGCCGCCGATATCTTCCTGGCGAATATCTGTGCCGCGTGTTTGTGGTTTCGGCGAGTTTTCGGTAGCAGATGCAGCAGATGCGGCAGATGCGGTGGCTTGTGCCGCATTGTTTTCTTGAGGTTTGCAGGGCGGCAAGCGATGCAAGGGCGAAGATACTCAGCAGAAAGGAACGTGGTATAGAAAGCATGACAATATCCTAATAAATATAAACAACCGAATTCGTACAGAACTTGAATGTTTCCATCTTAACGCGTTTATTAGATTAAATGTAGTATTTTTGCACTGCAGTATGGCAGTGGTCATCAGGAGTTAATGCGGCATAATTTTTATTCAGTAGGTTTCTTAGATTGCGGTATAGATGTGGCATGGTTTAATTATCTTTAGAATCAAATAGTAGATAATAATTAGTAAAAATTAAAAAGGTTTACAGAGTTTTAAAAAGCCATTATAATGGCAGCTTCTTCACCAGCCCAGGTGGCGAAATTGGTAGACGCAGGGGACTCAAAATCCCCCGCCGCAAGGTGTGTCGGTTCGAGTCCGACCCTGGGCACCACAACCGCTTTTAGAGCGGTTATTTTTTTGTCTATCGTACTCCGTACCGTAAATCACAGTCAAAGCAGATAAAGTGTTCATGTGGTTTTGTATCTATAATCATCTAATCCTATCTGTTTCCGTATAATTGAATCAACCTGTCTTGCAGACGCAATCTGAAAATACCTCCGGAAATATACTGTGAAGGCTGCTAAATAAAGAATGGCTAATCTGTTAAAGTAGGGGGTAATGTACGTTCTTTGTATTCGATATGGGAGTGTAAAATGTCAACAATGTATTGGTTGTTTGCTGTTTCTCTGATTTATAAAAATTCATATAAATCATAATATAATAATTTTACAGATATTTAATGTTAAAAAAGTAAAAAGATTTTTCCTTGCCTGAATCTTCAGTTTGCGTTATCGTTGACGCTCTTTCATTTCATAAACTCTGTGTTTTTCCCAATTGATTGGATGATCTGTCTGTTACCGTGTTCCCTCAATGCGCGTACCCTAAATCGCTGCTTGGCGGAATTGCATTACAGGTGCTGTGGTAAAGCAGTTTGTCCCTATTGGTTTGAAACCATATAAAAAGAGGTCGTTATGCAATTATCAGGTGCACAAATCATAGTGCAAAGTCTCAAAGCCGAAGGCGTAGAGTATGTTTTTGGCTATCCGGGCGGCGCAGTCATCGAAATCTACGATGCTATTTTCCAACTCAATAAATTCAAGCACATTCTGACCCGACACGAGCAGGCGGCGGTACATGCGGCGAGATGCGTATGCGCGCGTCAGCAGTAAAGTCGGTGTCGCGCTGGTTACTTCCGGTCCGGGTGTTACCAATGCGCTGACCGGCATCGCCACTGCATACAGCGATTCGATTCCGATGGTGGTTATCAGCGGACAAGTCGGCAATTCGCTTATTGGTACGGATGCGTTTCAAGAGGTGGATACGGTCGGTATTACCCGTCCGTGCGTCAAACATAATTTCTTGGTAACCGATGTCAACGAGCTTGCCGAGACCATCAAGAAAGCATTCAAATTGCCGCCAGCGACCGTCCCGGTCCGGTTGTGGTTGATGTTCCCAAAGATGTAACTCAGGCGATGGCGAAATTCAGCTATCCGCAGGAAGATATCTTTATCCGCTCTTACCAACCCGTTGTTCAAGGTCATATCAGGGCAGATTAAAAAGCCGTTCAAATGTTGGCTTCTGCCAAACGTCCGGTTGTTTATTTCGGCGGCGGCGTGGTATTGGGCAATGCTTCGGAAGAGCTGACAAAATTCGTCCGCATGATGGGCGCACCGTGTACCGGTACGCTGATGGGGCTGGGCGCATATCCTTCAAGTGACCGACAATTCTTGGGTATGCTGGGTATGCACGGTACTTACGAAGCCAACCTCGCCATGCAAAACGCAGATGTCGTGTTGGCAGTGGGTGCGCGTTTTGACGACCGTGTCGTATCCGTTCCGTCCAAATTCTTTGAAAAAGCCAAAAAGTCATTCATATTGATGTTGACCCGTCCAGCATTGCCAAACGCGTCAAAGTCGATATTCCGATTGTCGGCGACGTGAAAAACGTGTTGACCGAAATGATCGGCTTGTGGGGCAAGCAAGATACGACCCTGCTCCCGATTCTTTAGACAAATGGTGGAAAAAGCATCGAAGAATGGCGTTCGCGCAACTGCCTGTGGTTTGACAACGACAGCGAAAATCATCAAGCCGCAATACGTCGTACAGAAACTTGCCGAAATCACCAACAACTCCGCCATCATTACTTCGGATGTAGGGCAACACCAAATGTTCGCGGCGCAATATTATCCGTTCGAACGCCCGCGCCAATGGCTTAATTCCGGCGGATTAGGGCACGATGGGCGTAGGTTTGCCGTATGCAATAGGTGCGAAACTTGCCGCTCCTGATCAAGATGTGTTCTGTATTACCGGCGAAGGTTCGATTCAGATGAACATCCAAGAATTGTCCACCTGTTTCCAATACCGAGTTCCGGTGAACGTCGTTACCCTCAATAACGGCTACCTCGGCATGGTTCGCCAATGGCAGGAGCTGTACTACGGCAACCGCGAATCGGAAACCTATTTCGATTCTCTGCCTGATTTCGTCAAATTGGCGGAAGCATATGGACACATCGGCATCCGCGTGGACAAAAATCCGATGTTGAAGGCGCGCTGTTGGAAGCGGTCAAACAAAAAGACCGTCTGGTATTTATGGACTTCTTGACCGATAAGAAACAAAACGTGCTGCCTATGGTCGGCAACGGTAAGGGCTTGGACGAAATGGTCCTGCCGCCGCATATGCGCGAAAACCCGAAAGCGTAAGGAGAACGACAATGCGACATATCTTATCTGTTCTGATGGAAAACGAATCAGGCGCGATGAGCCGCGTGGTCGGTCTTTTCTCCGCTCGGACTACAACATCGATTCCTTGGCGGTAGCTCCGACCGAGGACAAAAACGCTTTCACGCATGACCATCGTTACCCACGGCGACGAGCATGTTATCGAACAAATCACCAAAGCAACTCAATAAATTGATTGAGGTGATTAAAGTGGTCGATTTGAACGAAAGCCGTTTTTGTCGAACGCGAATTGATGCTGGTAAAAGTCCGCGCCGTTGGCAAAGACCGCGACGAATTTTTACGCCTGACAGAAATCTACCGTGGCAGCATCATCGATGTAACCGACCGCAGCTACACCATCGAAATCACAGGCTCAACCGACAAACTCGACTCTTTCCTCGAAACCGTCGGACGCGCCCAGATTCTGGAAACCGTACGTACAGGCGCAGCCGGCATCGGCCGTGGCGAGCGTATCTTGAAAATTTAATACCGCTGTTTTTCAGACGGCAGTATGCCGTCTGAAAAACAAAAGCGATAGGAGAGATTGATGTCAAACATTAAAATCGTTGCACTGGTTACCGTCAAACTCGAATACACGGAAACGCTGAAACCCTTGTTCCAAAAGCCTGGTCAAAGCCAGCCGTGCGGAAGAAGGCAACATCAGCTACGACCTGCATCAGGAAATCGGCAAGCCAAACCGTTTCGTTTTCGTCGAAAACTGGAAGTCTCAGGCTGCCATCGATGCGCACAATGCCAGCGAACATTTTTCAAGGTTTCGTTAAAGCCATCGACGGCAAAAACCGATGCGCTCGAAATTGTTTTGATGGAAGAGATCCCCGTTTAACCCTTTACCCTTAATCCAACCATCCGGCATTCTCAACACAAAGCCGGAACTCATTTTATTCAAAGGAAATCAAATGCAAGTTTATTACGATAAAGATGCCGACCTGTCTCTGATTAAAGGCAAAACTGTCGCCATCATCGGCTACGGTTCACAAGGCCACGCACACGCAGCCAACCTGAAAGACTCGGGTGTAAACGTAGTCATCGGTCTGCGTCACGGTTCTTCTTGGAAGAAGGCGAAGCCGCTGGTCATGTTGTTAAAAACCGTTGCAGATGCGACTAAAGAAGCCGATGTGGTTATGTTGCTGTTGCCTGATGAGACCATGCCTGCCGTTTATCATGCCGAAGTTGCCGCCAACCTGAAAGAAGGCGCAACGCTGGCTTTTGCGCACGGTTTTAACGTACAGTACAACCAAATCGTTCCGCGTGCCGACTTGGACGTGATTATGGTTGCTCCTAAAGGACCGGGTCATACTGTACGCAGCGAATATAAACGCGGCGGCGGTGTTCCTTCATTGATCGCCGTTTACCAAGACAATTCCGGCAAAGCTAAAGATATTGCCCTGTCTTATGCGGCTGCCAATGGCGGTACCAAAGGCGGTGTGATTGAAACCACTTTCCGCGAAGAAACCGAAACCGATTTGTTCGGCGAACAAGCGGTGTTGTGTGGCGGTGTGGTCGAATTGATTAAGGCCGGTTTTTGAAACTTTGACTGAAGCAGGTTATGCACCTGAAAATGGCTTACTTCGAATGTCTGCACGAAATGAAAATTAATCGTCGACTTAATCTTCGAAGGCGGTATTGCCAACATGAACTACTCTATTTCAACAATGCGGAGTACGGCGAATACGTTACCGGCCCTGAAGTGGTCAATGCTTCCAGCAAAGAAGCCATGCGTAACGCCCTGAAAACGCATCCAAACCGGCGAATATGCGAAAATGTTTTATCCAAGAAGGTAATGTAAACTACGCATCTATGACTGCCCGCCGCCGTTTGAATGCCGACCACCAGTTGAAAAAGTCGGCGCACAACTGCGTGCCATGATGCCTTGGATTACTGCCAACAAATTGGTTGACCAAGACAAAAACTGATTGTTTTTAGACGGGACTGCCTACACATCGTAGTAGGCAGTTTTTACTGGATGCCGTCTGAACATCGTGTTCAGACGGCATCTGTGTTGCGGATGAATTTAAACAGGTACAGTTCTGTCAGTCGCCCAGAGCCGCGACCATTACCGCTTTAATCGTGTGCATACGGTTTTCCGCCTGATCGAACACGATGCTGGCGGGGCTTTCGAATACTTTTTCTGTAACTTCCACACCGTTCAGCCCGAAGGTTTCGTAAATCCATTCGCCGACTTTGGTTTCTCGGTTGTGGAAGGCGGGCAGGCAGTGCATGAATTTGACCTGCGGATTGCCCGATGCCGCCATCAGTTCGGGCGTAACGCGGTAATCTTTCAGCAAATCGATGCGTTCCTGCCAGACTTCTTTCGGCTCGCCCATGCTGACCCATACGTCAGTATGAGATGAAACCGACACCTTGACGGCTTCATGCGCTTTTCGGTCAGGGTAATTTTTGCTCCAGTTTCTTTGGCGGCGGCGTGCGGCGGCGATAATGCCTTCAGACGGCTGACAGGCTTTCCGGTGCTCCGATACGCACGTCCATTCCCAATTTTGCCCCTAAAAATCAGCAGGGGAATTGCCCATGTTGTAACGCGCGTCGCCGACGTAGGCAAACGCGGTTTGGTTCAAAGGTTTGCTGCTATGTTCGCGCATGGTCAGCGCGTCGGCGAGCATTTGAGTGGGGTGGAACTCGTTGGTCAGCCCGTTGAATACGGGTACGCCCGCATATTTTGCCAATTCTTCAACAATTTCCTGACCGAAGCCGCGATATTCGATGGCATCGTACATCCTACCCAAGACGCGCGCCGTGTCTTTGATGCTTTCCTTATGCCCGATTTGGCTGGCGGACGGCTCTAAATAGGTCACTCCCGCCCCTTGATCGCGTGCGGCGACTTCAAACGCGCAGCGTGTGCGCGTGGATGTTTTTCAAAAATCAGGGCGATGTTTTTTTCCTTTCATCCGCTGAATCTCGCGCCCTGCCTTTTTGGCGGCTTTCAATTCGGCGGCAAGGTCGAGGTAAGCGGTGATTTCTTCCGGCGTGAAGTCTAAGAGTTTCAGGAAATGGCGGTTTTTCAGGTTCATATTATCGTCTGCCTTGTATGGCGGATGGGGAGGATTACATTATACTGCCCGTTAAAAGGGAGATTGGCAGAATATTATAATGCCGTCTGAAAAACTTTCAGACGGCATGGTTACCAACCCCTATATCACGGGGTTGCTCCGGTTAAACATTCACGGTCTCGGCTACTTCGTTGTAGCTGTCGATTTCGTTGAAGTTCATATAGCGGTAGATTTTATCGCCCTGTTCGTTGATGATGCCGATATTGGCTTGATATTCTTCAACGGTCGGGATTTTACCCAGTTTGGAGCAAATCGCCGCCAACTCTGCCGAGCCGAGGTAAACGAAGGTGTTTTTACCCAAACGGTTCGGGAAGTTGCGGGTCGAAGTGGACATGACGGTTGCGCCTTCGTGTACTTGGGCTTGGTTGCCCATACACAATGAGCAACCCGGCATTTCCATACGCGCGCCTGCACGACCGAGCACACCGTAGTGGCCTTCGTCGGACAACTCTTTCGCGTCCATTTTGGTCGGCGGTGCTACCCACAAGCGTACGGGGATGTCGCTCTTGCCTTCCAAGAGTTTGGAAGCAGCGCGGAAGTGGCCGATGTTGGTCATGCACGAACCGATGAATACTTCGTCGATTTTGGTGCCGGAACGTTCAGACATGAAGCATACGTCGTCCGGGTCGTTCGGGCAGGCAATAATCGGCTCTTTAATGTCGTCCATGTTGATTTCAATCACGGCGGCGTATTCGGCATCTTTATCCGCTTCGAGCAATTCAGGATTTGCCAACCATGCTTCCATGGCTTTGATACGGCGTTCCAAAGTGCGCGGATCTTGATAGCCGTTGGCAATCATGTTTTTCATCAATACGACATTGGATTTCATGTACTCGATAATCGGCTCTTTGTTGAGCTTCACGGTACAGCCGGCAGCGGAGCGTTCGGCAGACGCATCGGTCAATTCAAAGGCTTGTTCCACTTTCAAATCAGGCAGGCCTTCGATTTCGAGGATGCGGCCGGAGAAGATGTTTTTCTTACCGGCTTTGGCAACGGTCAGCAAACCTTGTTTAATCGCGTACAGCGGAATGGCGTTCACCAAATCGCGCAGGGTTACGCCCGGTTGCAGTTTGCCGCTGAAGCGTACCAATACAGACTCGGGCATATCGAGTGGCATGACGCCGGTAGCTGCTGCGAAAGCAACCAAGCCGGAGCCGGCAGGGAAGGAAATACCGATAGGGAAACGGGTGTGGCTGTCGCCGCCGGTACCGACGGTATCAGGCAGCAGCAGGCGGTTGAGCCATGAGTGGATCACGCCGTCGCCCGGGCGCAGAGCCACGCCGCCGCGGGTGGAAATAAAGGCGGGCAGTTCTTTATGGGTTCTGACATCGACAGGTTTCGGATAAGCAGCGGTGTGACAGAAAGACTGCATCACCATATCGGCGGAGAAGCCCAAGCAAGCCAAGTCTTTCAACTCGTCGCGAGTCATCGGGCCGGTAGTGTCTTGCGAGCCGACAGTCGTCATGCGCGGTTCGCAGTAAGTACCCGGACGCACGCCTTTGCCTTCCGGCAGACCGCAGGCGCGGCCAACCATTTTTTGAGCCAAGGTGAAACCGGCTTTGCTTTCGGCAGGCGCTTGAGGCAGACGGAACTCGGTAGAAGCAGGCAGTTTCAATGCTTCGCGTGCTTTGGCAGTCAGGCCGCGACCGATAATCAGGTTGATACGGCCACCAGCTTGCACTTCATCCAGCAATACTTGTGATTTCAGGCTGAATTCGGCAACGGTTTCGCCGTTTTTCACGATTTTGCCTTCATAAGGCAGGATATCGACGACATCGCCCATTTTCAGAGCAGATACATCGACTTCAATCGGCAATGCGCCGGAGTCTTCTTGAGTATTGAAGAAAATAGGAGCAATTTTGCCACCCAGGCATACGCCGCCGAAACGTTTGTTCGGTACGAACGGGATGTCTTCGCCTGTATGCCAAATGACGGAGTTGGTCGCGGATTTGCGTGAAGAACCGGTACCGACCACGTCGCCAACGTAAGCAACCGGATGGCCTTTGGCTTTGAGTTCTTCCAACAATTTAATCGGGCCGACTTCGCCCGGTTTGTCGGGCGTGATGCCGTCGCGCGGGTTTTTCAGCATGGCCAGCGCGTGCAGAGGGATATCAGGACGGCTCCATGCGTCGGGCGCGGGAGAGAGGTCGTCTGTATTGGTTTCACCATCAACTTTGAAGACGGTAACGGTGATTTTTCGGGAACTTTGGCGCGTGAGGTAAACCATTCGGCATCCGCCCAAGATTGCAAAACTTCCTGCGCGTATTTGTTGCCTTTTTTTCGGCTTTTTCCTGAACGTCGTGGAAAGAATCGAACATCAGAAGCGTATGTTTCAAAGCCTTTGGCAGCGATAGGCGCGAGTTTGTCCTCGTCCAAGAGTTCGATTAAGGCGTGAATGTTGTAACCGCCGAGCATCGTACCTAAAAGTTCGGTCGCATATTCGGGGGAAACTAGAGGGCTGGACGCGCTGCCTTCGGCAACGGCAGCCAGGAATGAGGCTTTGACTTTGGCGGCATCGGCCACACCGGGCGGAACACGGTGGGCAAGCAGTTCGACCAAGAACTCCCCTTCGCCTGCGGGCGGGTTTTTCAGCAGCTCAACCAAATCGGCGGTTTGCTGCGCGTTCAAAGGGAGGGCGGGGATACCGAGGGCGGCGCGCTCGGCGGCGGCTTTACGATAGGCTTCTAACATCTCTTTGTTCCTTTTTTTCTGTTTTTCTTCTGTCTGTTGCAAATGATTTTGCGTTAAAGATTGTAAACAATATTTACATTGCTATCATAGACCAGTTTTTAACAAAAATGGAACTGTTATATTGCCCGATATAATAGAGCTTGACTATCTGTCGGTATGTACATGTCAATGAAAACGAATGCCGTCTGAAAAAGAAGTTCAGACGGCATGTTTTTAACGTTTTTCCTGCCTGCGTATCAGCCAAACGGCGAGCAGGGCGAAGGCTATGGTGGGCAGTGCGCCGGCAAGGAAGGGTGGGACGCCGTAGAGTTGGCTGGTAAAGCCGAAGAGCCGTCCGGCGAAGTGGAACAGCAAGCCGAGGCAGATGCCGCCGAAGAGTTTCAAACCCATATTTCCGTGGCGGGTGGTTTGCGGGGTGAAGGCGAAGGCGACGAGTGCCATCACCCAGGCGGCGACGGGGTAAACCAATTTGCGCCACCAGGCGATGGCGTAGATTTGGGTGTTTTTGGTTGTTGTTTTCGAGGTGGCTGATGTAGGGTGGTCAGTTCGCCGACGGACATTTGGTCGGGTTTGACGAGCAATACGTCCATCAGGTTGCGCTTGACGGCAATCGGCCAGTTTTCTTCGGCGGCGGTGGAGACTTCGACTTTGTCTTCGCTAAGTGTGCTGCGGCGGATGTTTTTCAACTGCCAACTGCCGTCGTTGTTTAAAAACGGCGGATTCGGCCTCCGTTGCCTGCGTCAGTCTCGTTTTTGTCGTTGCGCGCCCAGATTTTTAATGCCCAGCAGGGTATGGTCGGGCAGCATTTCGCGCACGTTGATGATGCTGTTTTTTCTTTGAGCCAAAGGCCGGTATTGCCGGTACTGATTTTGCCGTTGATGGCGGCGGATTTGATGTTTTCGGCTTTTTGGCTGAGGACGGGGGCGATCCATTCGCCGAGTGTGGCGGTGGCAAGGGCAAAAAATCAGTCCGAACTGCGACAGAATCAGTAATATTTTTTTGGTACTCATGCCGCTTGCTTTGATGACGGTCAGTTCGCTTCCTGCGGCAAGCTGGCTGAGGGAAACCAGTCCGCCGATAAGGACGGCGAGGGGCATGAGTTCGTAGAGCGCGCGGGCATCTGCATAAGGACGTATTGCGCCATGGTTGTGCCGTTATAGCTGCCTTTGCCCAAGTCGCCGACTTCGTTGATGATCTCGAAAAAGCTGTACAGGGCAAGGAAGGCAAGGAGGGCGTAAACCGCCATAACCGCCATTTGACGGATGATGTAACGTGAAATCAGGTTCATTTTCCGCCTTTCAATGTCAGACTTTTGCCAACCGCCTGCCAGAAGGGTTGGCTAGGGCATGCTGCGGACGCGCAGAAGTACGATTGCGATGACGAACATGATGATGTGCATGGGCAGCAGCCCGAGCCAGAAATGGATTTTTGCCGTCTTCCACGGCATTGCGCAGGAAGGTCAGACCGTTTTGGTAAAATCAGGAAAAGCCCGATGGCGACGAGGATGTTGTAGGTGTGGCTGCTGCGCGGGTTGAAATAGGAAAGCGGCACGGCAAGCAGGCAGAGCAGGAGAACGCTGACGGTCAGCGAGATGCGCCACATCAATTCCGCTTGGTGTTGCGGGTTGCTGCTCCCGATAAGTTGGGATGTCGGGATGGTGCGGCGGTGGGAAACGGGGTCGATGAGTTTGGGCGTGGTGCTGATAATCAGGCTGAGGTTTTGGAAGGAAACGCGGTTGTAGTCGGCTTTGCCGGGCGTGCCGCTGTATCGGTAGCCGTTGCGCAGGTCGAGCGTGCGCTTGTTGTCGTTCAGCGAGAAATTGCCTCTTTGGCGAAGATAATGTTGTCGTTGCCGTTTTTTGTCTTGTTCGCGCAGGAACAGGTTTTTCATGATGCCGGATTCGGTGTCGAAGGTTTCGACGAAATAAACCCTGCCGTTGCGCTTGCCCTAGGCTGTTGAACTCACCTGCTTCCACCAAAGACAATTCCTGCTTCTGCTTCAGGATTTCGGCGTATTCGCGGCTGCGTAGTTCCGCCCACGGCATCACCCAAAGCTGCATGACGGCAATCAGGATGGCAAACGGCACGGCAAACTGCATGACCGGGCGTATCCATTGTTTCAATGCCAATCCGCAGGAAAGCCAGACCGACATTTTCGCTGTCGCGCCAGTAGCGGGTCAACACAGTCAGCGTGCTGATGAACGCGGTCAAAACCAGCAACAGCGGCGTCATACCGATGACCCAGAAGCCGACTAAGGCCAACACGGCATCGATGGCGACGCGCCCGTCGGCTGCGCGGCCAAGCAGGTTGATGGCCTGCGTGGACACCAATACCGCCAAGAGGACGACGAAAAATGCCGACGGCGGTAAAAGAGAGTTCTTTGATGAAGTTTCTTTGATAAATCGCAGAATCGCGGCTAGGAGCGGTAAGCGGTTCGGCGCAGGCGGATTGTCTGCGCAAGGTTTCGAGACGACCTCTCAAATGGAGTACAATCTTTTCCAACCGTTTTTCAGACGGCCTCTTGATGCAAAGGGTTGTCTGAAACTACCCGAAACCATCTCAATCAGGAGAATAAACGTGAAATTTAGCACAAAAGCCGGAACCTTGCAGCCGCAACAGGCAGGTGCGCAATTATTTGTCTGCGCCGAAGAGGCGCAATTAAACCATCCGACTGCCCTTGCCCTTTTTGTCTTCGCTTGAAGAAGGTCAAACTTTTGTCGATACCAAAATCCCGACGGACAACGGGTTTGCAAAGCCATTGCCATCGCCCGCCCTCGAAAAAACTGACCGCGCCGCGCTGAACAAAAGCCGCAGCCGAAGCCGCCAAATGGGCGCAAAAATCAAGAAACGGTTAATGTGGACATTCACGCCTTTGAAGAAGCGCAAGCCGCAGGCGTTGCCGAAGCGTTTGCCATCGCGTTCGGCAATGCCGCCTACCGTTTCGACCGCTACAAAAAGAAGCCAAGCCCGCAAAATTTGAAACCGCCGTGTTCCATACCGCGCACGAAGCCGCCGTCAAAGAAGCCCTGCGCGTCGCCGAAGCACAGGTTTACGGACAAAAGCCTCTGCCGCGATTTGGGCAACGCCGCGCCCAACGAATGCACGCCCGAATTTTTTTAGCGCGCACCGCCAAAGCCGAAGCCGAAAAACTGGGCGCGCACGCCAAAATCATCGAAAAAGACTACATCAGAGAAAAACATGGGTTCGTTCTGGTCGGTCGCCAAAGGCAGTGTCGAAGATCCCTATTTGGTCGAACTGAGCTATTTCGGTGCAGCCGACAAAGAAGCCGCGCCCGTCGTCTTGGTCGGCAAAGGCATTACCTTCGACACCGGCGGTATCTCCCTCAAACCCGGCCTGAACATGGACGAAATGAAGTTCGACATGTGCGGCGCGGCAACCGTCATCAGCACCTTCTGCGCCGCCGTCAAACTGCAACTGCCGATTAACCTGATTGCCATCGTTGCCACTTGCAGAAACATGCCTTCTGGTGCGGCCAATAAACCGGGCGACGTCGTGAAAAGCATGAAAGGTCTGACGATTGAAGTGTTGAACACCGATGCCGAAGGCCGTCTGATTTTGTGCGACGCGCTCACTTACGCCGAGCAGTTCAAACCCAAAGCCGTCATCGACGTCGCCACCCTGACCGGTGCGTGCATCATCGCCCTGGGTCATGACGTCAGCGGCGTGATGGGCAACAATCAGGATTTGGTCGACAGCCTGCTTGCCGCCTCCCGCAACGTGGACGACAAAGCATGGCAACTGCCGCTCTTTGAAACCTACAAAGACCAGCTCAAATCCAACTTCGCCGACATCCCCAACATCGGCACGCCCGGCGCAGGCACGATTACTGCCGCAACATTCTTGTCTTACTTTACCGAAGATTACCCGTGGGCACACCTTGACATCGCAGGTACCGCATGGAAATCCGGTAGTGAAAAAGGCGCGACCGGCCGCCCCGTTCCCCTGCTGCTGAACTATCTGCGTCATCTTTAATGGTATCATGATGCCGTCTGAAGCCTTTCAGACGGCATCATCCTATCAAATGCTCAAACAATATGCCGAAAGTTACTTTTTATACCCATGTTGACCAAATCCCCCTTTTTACCTGTCGGTTGATTGCGCGCGCCATCCGTGACGGGGGCAGGGTACTGGTGTGGTCAGACTCGTTCGGGCAGATTCAAGAGTTGGACAAAACACTCTGGCAATATGAAGCGGAAAGTTTTGTTCCTCATGAAGTCTGGACAACAGAGTATCCGATGCCGACAGATACGCCGGTTTTGTTGGCTGCCGGCGATAGGATTCCCGAAATTGCGGAAAATATGACGGTTCTTAATTTATCGGATGATTTTTTTGGAATGCCGCGCCCGTATTGCCGGAACGTATCTTGAAAATCGTCGGCAGCAGCCTTGAGGAACTTGCAGAGGCACGCGGGCGTTTTGCCGCCTACCGTAAAAGCGGTTTTCCTCATCGAACACCACGGCATGGGCGGGAGGGGTTAATGCTGTCTTGCCGCCATGCTTACAAAAATTTAAACAGCTTTGATTCTATTTGATTCAAACTCGGCTATAATCTCGTTTTTCCGACCTTATTAACAGCGAGAGCTATTATGAACAAAAATTTTTCAAAATCAGCGCACTGACCCTTGCCGCCACTTTGGCACTTTCTGCCTGCGGCAAAAAGAAACCGCACCCTGCATCATCCGCATCCGAGCCTGCCGCAGCTTCTGCCGCGCAGGGCGATAGCTTCTTCAATCGGCAATACCATGCAGCAGGGCAAGCTATGCTATGGGTGTGGACATCGGACGCTCCCTGAAGCAGATGAAGGAGCAGGGGTGCGGAAATCGATTTGAAAGTCTTTACCGAAGCCATGCAGGCAATGTATGACGGCAAAGAAATCAAAATGACCGAAGAGCAGGCTCAGGAAGTGATGATGAAATTCCTGCAGGAGCAGCAGGCTAAAGCCGTAGAAAAACACAAGGCGGATGCGAAGGCCAACAAAGAAAAAGGCGAAGCCTTCCTGAAGGAAAAATGCCGCCAAAGACGGCGTGAAGACCACTGCTTCCGGTCTGCAGTACAAAAATCACCAAACAGGGTGAAGGCAAACAGCCGACAAAAAGACGACATCGTTACTGTGGAATACGAAGGCCGCCTGATTGACGGTACCGTATTCGACAGCAGCAAAGCCAACGGCGGTCCGGCAACCTTCCCGTTAAGCCAAGTGATTCCGGGTTGGACCGAAGGCGTCCAACTCCTGAAAGAAGGCGGCGAAGCCACGTTCTACATCCCGTCCAACCTTGCCTACCGCGAACAGGGTGCGGGCGAAAAATCGGTCCGAACTCTACTTTGGTATTTGATGTGAAACTGGTTAAGGTTGGTGCACCCGGAAAATGCGTCTGCCCAACAGCCGGCTCAAGTCGACATCAAAAAGTAAATTAAGTCCGAACCCTTGCCCGAAACAGGTTTTCGGGCATTTTTAGAGCAAATGCCGTCTGAAACCACCAAACAGCGGTTCAGACGGCATCCCTCAAAAAGCGCACCATTATGAAAAAACATCGTCATCCTGATTTCCGGACGCGGCAGCAACATGCAGGCAATCGTCAATGCTGCCGTTCCAAATGTCCGTATTGCTGCCGTGTTAAGCAACAGCGAAACGGCGGAAGGACTGAAATGGGCGGCCGGTCAGGGTATTCCGACCGACAGCCTGAATCATAAAAACTTTGAATCACGACTTGCCTTCGATACGGCCATGATGGAAAAATCGACGCATATCAACCCGATTTGGTGGTTTTGGCGGGTTTTATGCGGATTCTAATCCCCCGAGTTTTGCGCCCATTACGAAGGCAGGCTGATGAACATTCACCCGTCCATCCTTCCCTCGTTTACCGGACTTCATACGCACGAACGCGCTTTTGGAGGCTGGTTGCCGCGTTGCTGGCTGTACGATTCATTTCGTTACGGCCGAGCTGGATTGCGGCCCGATTGTATCGCAAGGGATTGTGCCGATACTTGATGGTGATACGGCAGACGATATTGCCGCACGGGTTTTAGCTGTCGAGCATAAACTTTATCCGAAAGCCGTTGCCGATTTTGCCGCCGGCCGCCTGAGTATCGAGGGCAACCGTGTGAAGAAAAAAGGAAAGTGCGGATGCCGCTTGTTTCTTGCTGGCATGAACCGAACGGGAGTAAATGATGAAGCCTCTTAAAAATATATTTTCAGCCGTCATTTTATCTGCCGCATTATCGTACGCGTATGCGGCAGAGCTGCCCCAGTCTGCCACGCTGCACTATTCGGGCAGTTACGGCATTCCTGCCACTATGGTGTTTACGCGTAGCGGCAACGGCTACAAAAATCGTTTCAACGATCAAAGTACCTTTGTACAATATCCGTTTCGAATCAGGAGGTACGGTTAGCGGCAATACACTGCATCCTGCCTACTACAAAGATATACGCGGCGGAAAAACTATATGCGGAAGCCAAGTTCGCCGACGGTAGCGTAACTTACGGCAAAGCCGGAGAGAGTAAAAACCGAGCAAAAGCCCCAAGGCTATGGATTTATTCACATTGGCATGGCAGCTGGCGGCAAACGACGCGAAACTTCCCTCCGGTCTGAAAATTACCAACGGTAAAAACTTTATCCGTCGGCGGCCTGAATAAAACAGGCGTAGGCAGATACAGTATAGACGGCGTGGAAACCGAGATTGTCAAATATCATGTCAGAAGGGGTGATGATACGGTAACTTATTTCTTTGCGCCGTCCCTGCATAATATTCCGGCACAAATCAGGGTACACCGACGACGGCAAGACCTATACATTGAAACTCAAGTCGGCGCAAATCAACGGTCGGCCGATCAGACAGTAGGCAGGCTTTAGAAGGAAGGCAGGCTTTAGAAGGAAGATTGCCGCCTTTTGGTTTTTGTATAGACCGCTTTGAAATTGTTTACAATAATGCCATATAAACGGCGGTTTTAATGTTATTTTTAGGAACTCTATCATGCAGATTACATCAAAATGGATAGACGGGATGTGTTTTGTCGGTACGACTGAAGGCGGGCACAGTGTCGTTATGGAAGGTGCGGCGGCAGAAGGTGCGGTCAAGCGGGGACCCAGCCCGATGGAGATGCTGCTGTTGGGCGTGGCGGGTTGTTCGAGTATCGATGTGGTGATGATTGCCGAAAAAAACAGCGTCAGAAAGTTATTGACTGCCAGGCGACGGTAACGGCGAAACGGGCAGACGATGCGCCGCGCGTGTTTACTGAAATCCACATCCATTTCAAGGTAATCGGGCATGATTTGAAAGAATCGGCCATTGAGCGCGCCGTTCAGATGTCTGCTGAAAAATACTGTTCGGCTTCGATTATGTTGGGCAAAGCGGCAAAGATTACCCATAGTTTTGAAACTGTCGAGGCGGAGAAATAAGCATCAGACGGCATCATGAGGAAAAATATCCGATGCCGTCTGAAAGGAAAAAGGAGTGGCGGATAAGTCGGAAGTGCATAAAAAGCAGATATATTCAGGCTACACCCCCGAATATATCTGCTTGCTTCTCTCTCTCTACCAGCCTTTATAACACTTGGCCTTTGTCTGCACATTGTGCAGCCTTGATTTAAGATTGTCAACAATTTTTAATTATATCTTAAGAAACTTTTGAAAGCGTGAAAATACGGGAGATATCATGAACCTTGAAAACGACAGCATTATCCATGCGCCTACAACTTCTTCCCTGATTCTTGAAGAGCGGCACGATTCGAACTTTTCCGTGTTTACGCACGTATTTTTGGACGGTATTACCGACCATATGCTGCTTCCGGGTAAGAAGCTGACCGAATCCGAGCTTTGCCGTCAGATGGTGTGTTCGCGAAATACGGTTCGGGGCGCGTTGTCACTTTTGGCGCACGATAAGATTGTCGATTTACAGCCCAACAGGGGTGCGTTTGTTCATGTTCCCGACCTGAAGGAGATGCGTGATGTATTCAATGCGCGCATTGAGATGGAGACGATGATTTTAAACATACTTGCCGGGCTGCCTGATTTGGAGACCTTACTCAAACCGCTTTATGCGATGATAGAGCGCGAAGAGGAGGCATCCGGAAAAGGCGACCGTGTGGGTTGGAACCGCCTGTCCAATGCGTTTCATGTCGAACTGGCCCGGTTGTTGGGCAACGATGTGCTGTTTGATATTATGAACACGCTGTGCGCGCGATCTTCACTGATTGTCGCCGTGGCGGGCGTGCACCGGAAGGAAAAAGCACGCAATCAATACGCACACGCATTCCGAACATCGGGAAATCCTCGATCTGCTGCTGGCGGGCAAGCGGAACAGGGTGGTCAAGATTCTGCGCAAACATTTGGGGCAAATGCATGGAGCGTTTGGAAAAAGACTTTGGAAGATTGAATGCATGATGGCGAGAGAACCGTCTGAATCAGATGTTCAGGCGGTTTTTAATGGCGAACCTGATGCCGTCTGAAATATGGATGCGAGTATCTACAATTTTTCAGACGGCAATTTTTAAGCCGCACATATCATGCGGCAATAAAGGAGGGCAGGAGATGGACAGCCTGATGACATTGATTTCGGTATTGGTACCGATGTTCGCCGGATTTTTTTATCTGTGTTTCCAAACCTTATCTGAGTGTGTTGGACAGAATGTTGTCGGTTTTGGTGTATGCCGTGCTTCTGCTAATCGGTGTATCGCTTGCCCGCGTGGAAAAACTTGGGTACGCAGTTGGACGATATCGCACTGACGACCTTATGGCTGTTTTTTTGTACGGTAGGGACAAACCTGCTTGTCTTAGCAGTTTTAGGAAAGTTATTTCCGTGGCGGCCGAATGGGAAAGGGAAGGGTGTTTCAGTCGGTGTGTCGGGCAGTGTGAGGCAGCTCGGATGCGTGGTGTTCGGCTTTGTGTTCGGCAAATTGATGCGCGATATTTGGATGCCGTCTGAAAGCGCGGGCATGTATTGTCTGATGCTGCTGGTGTTCCTTATCGGCGTACAGCTTAAAAAGCAGCGGCGTATCGTTGCGGCAGGTTTTGCTTAACCGGCGGGGCATCCGGCTGTCGGTTTGGTTTATATTGTCATCCCTTTCGGGCGGGTTGCTGTTTGCCGCATCGGCAGACGGTGTGTCGTGGACGAAAGGTTTGGCGATGGCTTCCGGCTTCGGTTGGTATTCCCTCTCGGGTTTGGTCGCGACCGAGGCTTACGGAGCGGTATGGGGCAGCATCATGCTGCTGAACGATTTGGCACGAGCTGTTTGCACTGGCGTTTATTCCGCTGCTGATGAAGCGTTTTTCCAGATGCGGCGGTGGGGGCTGGCGGTGCGACCAGTATGGATTTTACATTGCCCGTGATTCAGGGTGCGGGCGGTTTTGGAAAGTCGTGCCGGTAGCGGTCAGCTTCGGCGTGGTGGTCAATATCGCCGCTCCGTTTCTGATGGTGGTGTTTTCCACGCTGGGCTGAACGCGGTAAAAATCCACATTCGTAGGAAAATGAAATAAAAACATATGAAACTGAAAATTCAAAGGCACGGACAAATTTTTGAGCCTTGTCCAAAAATATCAGTTTATGACGGTTGACGATCTTGCCGCCAGATTGGAAGTTACACCGCAGACGATACGCCGTGATATTCAGGAATTGAGCGAAAGCGGCAGGCTGAAGCGTTACCACGGTGGCGCATCATCAAACGGAAGCCTGTCAGATAGCCTGCCTTCAAACCGCCAAATTCAATGTCAAAATGAAAAAAATGCCATTGCCCGGCTGATTGCGGAACATATTCCTGACGAGTCATCATTGTTTGTCAGTATCGGTACGACCATGGAAGCCGTGGCATCGGAGCTGGTGAAGCGGCGCAGCAGCCTGCGGATTATTACCAACAATATCCACGTCGCCTCCATCGTTTCGGCACGTACGGATTATACGGTCATTATCACTTCCGGAGTCGTCCGACCTTTGGATGGCGGTATTACCGGCGTGGCGACCGTCGATTTCATCAACCAGTTCAAAGTCGATTATGCCGTGATGAGCACACACGGTGTGGAAAGCGACGGTTCGCTTTTTGGATTACGATTACAAGGAAGTCAGCGTCATGCAGGCGATGATTGCCAACGCGCGCGTCCGCTTCCTGGGTGTCGACCACAGCAAATTCCGCAGCAATGCGTTGGTCCGGCTTGGCGACATTACGGCGTTTGACAAAGTATTTACCGACCGGTTGCCCGATACCGCCATGCAGAAGATGCTGAAAGAGGCAGGTGTGGAATGTTTGGTTTCCGATGCCGTCTGAACGCTATATCAAAGCCTGCAAGTCGGGTACAATAAACACATTCCCAAACCGTTTCAGACGGCATCCCGATAATATTTTATGCCGTCTGAAACCATCCATTTGAAGAAAAACCATGCTCAATAAAGACCAATTCGCGGACAACCACTTCATCCGCACCATCATCGAAGAAGACCTCAAAAGCGGCAAACACGAAGCCGTCCAAACCCGTTTTCCGCCCGAGCCCAACGGCTACCTGCATATCGGACATGCCAAATCCATCTGCCTGAACTTCGGTTTGGCGTATATTTACGACGGCTTGTGCAACCTGCGTTTTGACGATACCAACCCCGAAAAAGAAAACGACGAATACGTCAACGCCATCAAAGAAGACGTTGAGTGGCTCGGTTTCCATTGGGCGGGCGAGCCGCGTTTCGCTTCCAATTATTTCGATCAGCTCTATGATTACGCCGTCGGTTTTAATCCAAAGACGGCAAAAGCGTATGTCGATGATTTGACGCCCGAAGAAATGCGCGAATACCGCGGTACGCTGACCGAAGCAGGCAAAAACAGCCCTTACCGCGACCGCAGTATCGAAGAAAACCTCGACCTGTTCACGCGCATGAAAAACGGCGAATTCCCCGACGGCAGCAAAACCCTGCGCCTGAAAATCGACATGGCATCAGGCAACATCAATATGCGCGACCCCGTCATCTACCGCATCCGCCGCGCCCATCACCACAACACCGGCGACAAATGGTGCATCTACCCGATGTACGACTACACGCATTGCATTTCCGATGCCATCGAAGGCATCACGCATTCCTTGTGTACGCTCGAATTTGAAGCCCACCGCCCGCTGTACGACTGGGTGTTGGACAACATCCCCTGCGCCGCACGCCACCCGTCCGCGCCAATACGAGTTTTCCCGTTTGGAGCTTCTGTATTCCATCACGTCCAAAGCGCAAGCTGAACCAACTGGTTTCAGACGGCCACGTTTGCCGGCTGGGACGATCCGCGTATGCCGACGATTTCCGGTATGCGCCGCCGCGGCTACACGCCCGAAGGGCCTGCGCCTGTTTGCCAAACGCGCCGGTATTTCCAAATCTGAAAACATCGTCGACATGAGCGTGTTGGAAGGCGCGATTCGTGAAGAGTTGGAAAACTCCGCCCCGCGCCTGATGGCGGTTTTTGAACCCGCTCAAAGTGACCCTGACCAACTTTGAAGCCGGTAAAACCCAAAGCCGCCGTGCCGCGTTCCATCCGAACCACGAGGAAATGGGCGATCGCGAAAGTACCTATTTCACAAAACCATCTACATCGAAGCCGACGACTTTGCCGAAAAATCCGCCCAAAGGCTTCAAACGCCTGATTCCCGGCGGCGAAGTGCGTTTGCGCCACGGCTATGTCATCAAGTGCGATGAAGTCGTAAAAAGACGCGGCAGGCAATGTGGTTGAACTCAAATGCAGCATCGACCACGATACCTTGGGCAAAAAATCCAGAAGGCCGCAAAGTCAAAGGCGTGATTCACTGGGTGTCTGCCGAACACGCAGCAGAAATCAAAAGTCCGCCTGTACGACCGCCTCTTTACCGTCGAGCGTCCGGATGCCGTGCGCGGCGAAGACGGCGAATACCCTGCCGTTTACCGATTTTCTCAATCCAGAATCCATCAAGGAAATCACCGCTTACGCCGAACCTGTCGCGAAAAGATTTGCCGGCAGAAAGCCGTTGGCAGTTCGAGCGTATCGGCTACTTTCGTAACCGACCGCAAAGACCACGGCAAAGACACGCCGGTGTTTAACCGCACGGTCACGCTGAAAAGATTCTTGGCAGCCTAAGTAAAAACCTCATCCTTGCCGTCTGAATATTGTTCGGACGGCATTTCTCCTTTACCCGCGAAATGCGGCACATTCGGCACACCGGAAAGGAAATATGATGAAAGTCCTCTTTATCGCCGACCCGATGGCAAGTTTCAAAAACCTATAAAGACACCACCTACGCGATGATGCGGGAAATGGCAAAACGCGGCTGGCGGCTGTTTCATACCTTGAGCAGCGGATTGTCGGTTAAAAAAACGGTCTGGTGGTTGCTGATGCGTCTGCTTTTTGAGTTTCTCGGCGCACAAGACGACCACGACAAAAACTGGTTTGCCGCCGCCGACAAAGTTCAGACGGCATTGAAAGCATTTGATGCCGTGATTATGCGCACCGATCCGCCGTTCGATATGCAATACCTTTACGCCACCCAATTACTGACGCTGGCGGAGCAGCAGGGCGCGAAGGTCTTTAACAGCGGACAGGCGATGCGTGATTTCAATGAAAAACTGGCGATTTTGAACTTCAGCCGCTTTATCGCGCCCACGCTGGTAACGACCCTGTTCCGCCGATGTCCGCGCATTTTTGAAAGAACACGGCGACATCATCATCAAAACCGCTCGACGGCATGGGCGGTATGGGCATTTTCCGCCTGACCGAAAAAGACCCCAACATCGGCAGCATCCTCGAAACCCTGATGCAGCTTGATTCCCGCACCATCATGGCGCAACGCTACATTCCCGAAATCGTACACGGCGACAAACGCATCCTGATTATCGGCGGCGAAGTCGTCCCTTATGCTTTGGCGCGTATTCCTCAAAAACGGCGAAACACGCGGCAATCTGGCGGCAGGCGGGCGCGGCGTGGCGCAGGAATTGAGCGAACGCGACCGAGAAATTGCAGAGACTCTGGCTCCCGAGCTTAAACAGCGAGGCATCCTGCTAGCCGGTTTGGACGTTATCGGCAGCAACCTGACCGAAGTCAACGTAACCAGCCCGACCGGATTCCAAGAAATTATGAAACAAAAAAAGGTTTCGATGTGGCGGCAATGTTTGCCGATGCCGTTGCCGAGTGGTCGGTACGTTAAACCGATGCCGTCTGAAAGGCTTTTTGCTTCACAACCGCCTGGTTTGATCGGGCAGGCAGGATTTTCTCTCAGCCGGCAGGGGATGCGCTTAATGCCGTACGGACACCCCGCCGCCCCGTTTTCAGACGGTATATATAGTGGATTAACAAAAATCAGGACAAGGCGACGAAGCCGCAGACAGTACAAATAGTACGGAACCGATTCACTTGGTGCTTCAGCACCTTAGAGAATCGTTCTCTTTGAGCTAAGGCGAGGCAATGCCGTACTGGTTTTTTTGTTAATCCACTATATTGAGAACATTTTGAAAGGATACCGATGGAACCTTCCTCCCTACGCGGCAGAAAAAAGGCAAAGGCGGCATCAGGCGCGTCATCAACGCGTTCGGCTATTCGATAGACGGCATTGCCGCCGCCTACCGTTACGAAGCGGCATTCCGTCAGGTTTTGTGGCTGAACGCGCTGCTGGTGTGCGCGGCATTTTTTTGGGTTTACGAAACCGCCGTCCGCCTGCCGTTGATTATCGCGTCTTTTGTGTCGGTCATTGTCGAACTGTTCAACACCGCCGTCGAAGCCGCCGTCGATCATACTTCGACCGAAAAACACGAGCTGGCCAAACGCGCCAAAGACGCAGGTTCTGCCGCACAATTGTTCGCGATGCTGATGTTGGCGGCGGTTTGGCTGTCCGCCCTGTTCGGGTAAAATGCTTGCAGCAGGATTTGTAACCCTTTAGGATTAGTATGTAGTATTTATTATTCGCTTAATCTATATCAAATTTCCGAACGGTATTTTGTTTGTAAGATGAGCGCATCCTCGTTTGACATTTAAGGAGTAGGAAGATGAAAAAAACTATTGGCAGCCGTGATGATGGCAGGTTTGGCAGGCGCGGTTTCCGCCGCCGGAATCCACGTTGAGGACGGCTGGGCGCGCACCACCGTCGAAGGTATGAAAATGGGCGGCGCGTTCATGAAAATCCACAACGACGAAGCCAAACAAGACTTTTTGCTCGGCGGAAGCAGCCCTGTTGCCGACCGCGTCGAAGTGCATACCCATATCAATGATAACGGTGTGATGCGGATGCGCGAAGTCGAAGGCGGCGTGCCTTTGGAGGCGAAATCCGTTACCGAACTCAAACCCGGCAGCTATCATGTCATGTTTTATGGGTTTGAAAAACAATTAAAAAGAGGGCGACAAGATTCCCGTTACCCTGAAATTTAAAAACGCCAAAGCGCAAACCGTCCAACTGGAAGTCAAAACCGCGCCGATGCCGGCAATGGATCACAGTCATCACCACGGCGAAGCGCATCAGCACTAATCTGCTGAAAATATTTGAAATGCCGTCTGAAAAAGCCCGGGCTTTCAGACGGCATTTTTATGCCCGCCTTTAAAATGTGTTAAAAATCTGCCTTTAAAAACCGCCGTTTCCAACCATATTCTACGCATGAATACGACAGCAAACCCCTCCAATATCATCGTCGGGCTCTTCTGGCGGTGTCGATTCTTCCGTAACCGCCGCCCTGCTCAAGCAGCAGGGTTATCAAGTGCGCGGTGTGTTCATGCAAAACTGGGAGGACGACGACAATGACGAATATTGCAGCATCAAACAGGATTCGTTTGATGCCATCGCCGTTGCCGATATTGTCGGCATCGATATCGACATCGTCAATTTCGCCGCGCAATATAAAGACAAAGTCTTTGCTTATTTTCTTCAGGAATACAGTGCGGGGCGCACGCCGAATCCGGATGTTTTGTGCAATGCCGAAATCAAATTCAAATGCTTTTTGGACTACGCCGTAGAGCAGGGCGCGGATACCATCGCCACCGGACACTATGCGCGCAAAGAAGTCTGCAACGGCGTGCATTACCTGCTCAAAGGTTTGGATCGAAACAAAGACCAAAAGCTATTTCCTCTACCGCCTCAAGCCTTTCCAACTCGAACGCGCGATTTTTCCCGTTGGGCGGTTTGGAAAAACCCGAAGTACGCCGCCTTGCCGCCGAGTTCAAACTGCCGACCGCCGCCAAAAAAGACAGCACGGGCATCTGCTTCATCGGCGAACGCCCGTTTCGCGAGTTTCTGCAAAAATACCTGCCGACCGACAACGGTAAAATGGTTACGCCCGAAGGAAAACCGTCGGCGAACACGTCGGGCTGATGTTTTGCACATTGGGTCAGCGCAAAGGTTTGGGCATCGGCGGCGGGGGCGAACCGTGGTTTGTTGCGGCTAAAGATTTGACGAAAAACGAACTGATTGTCGTGCAAGGACACGACCATCCGCTGCTCTATACCCGCAGCCTTGTGATGAACGATTTGAGTTTCACGCTGCCCGAGCGTCCGAAAGAAGGGCACTACACCTGCAAAAACGCGTTACCGTATGGCGGATCGCGCCTTGCGAATTGCGCTATTTGGATGATGAAACGGTCGAGCTGGTGTTTGACGAACCGCAATGGGCGGTTACGCTGGTCAGTCCGCCGTGCTGTACGACGGCGATATCTGTTTGGGCGGCGGCATCATCCAAACGACCGACAAACCCGTCATCATCACGCGATAAAGGTAATGCCGTCTGAAACGGTTTTCAGACGGCATTGTTCCGCTCAATTCCACTTTAAAGACCGATACCTATGGAAAAATCTGGTTAGACAGTTACGAGAAGGGCGTCAGTGCCGAAATCGATATCACGCAATACAATTCCATCAGCGATGTATTCCGCCAAAGCGTGGAAAAATTTGCCAGGCTGCCCGCTTTTCAAAAATATGGGCAAAACGCTGACTTATGCCGAAACCGGCAAACTGGCGACTGATTTCGCCTCTTATCTGCAAAACGTCCTCAAGCCGCCGCGCGGCGAACGTGTTGCCATTATGATGCCGAACGTATTGCAATACCCGATAGCCCTTTTCGGCATTTTTGCAGGCAGGTTTGGTGGCGGTGAACACCAATCCGCTCTATACGCCGCGCGAGCTGGAGCATCAGCTGAAAGACAGCGGCGCGACCGCCATCATCGTTTTGGAAAAATTTCGCCAACACGCTGGAGCTGGTGCTGCCGCGCACGCAGATCAAACATGTCATCGTCGCCTCCGTCGGCGAAATGTTCGGGCTGCTTAAAGGTTCGCTGATCAATTTCATCATCCGAAAAATCAAGAAAATGGTTCCCGAATACCGTATTCGGGAAACCGTTTCCTTTCAGACGGCATTGAAAGAGGGGCGAAGCACGTTTTCCAACCTGTCGCATTAAACCGCGAAGATACCGCGCTGTTGCAATACACAGGCGGCACGACAGGTGTTGCCAAAGGGGCGGTGCTGAGTCACGGCAACATCTGCGCCAATATGCTTCAGGCAAAAGAATGGATTAAAAAAACCAGTTGCGCGAGGGCAAAGAAACCGTTATCGCCGCCTTGCCGCTGTACCATATTTTTGCCTTAACCGTGAATCTGATGATTTTTGCCAATGCCGGCTCAAAAATCATCCTGATTACCAACCCGCGCGATATGAAAGGCTTTATCGGAGAACTGAAAAACAGCGGGTTAATGTATTTATCGGCGTGAACACGCTGTTTAACGCGATGGTTAACCGTCCTGATTTTGCCGAAGTCGATTTTTTTCAGGATTGCGGCTGACTTTGGGCGGCGGTATGGCGACCCAAAAAGCCGTTGCCGAAAAAAATGGAAAAAAATTACCGGTACGCCTATTGTCGAAGCCTACGGTCTGACCGAAGCCAGCCCAGGCGTGTGCTGCAACCCCTTAAACATCGAATCATACAGCGGCAGCATCGGTTTTGCCCGTCTCGTCCACCGAAGTCGAACTGCGCGACGCAAACGGCAAAGAAGTCCCCGTTGGGCAGCCGGGCGAATGTGGGTAAAAGGCCCTCAAGTGATGCAAGGCTACTGGAACCGTCCCGAAGAAACCGCTAAAGCCATAGACGCGCGCGGTTTCTTGAAACCGGCGATATTGCCGTCATGGACGAAAAAAAGGCTGGTTGAAGCTGGTTGACCGTAAGAAAGACCTCATTGTTGTTTCTGGTTTTTAATGTTTATCCGAACGAAATCGAGGAAGTCATCGCGCATCACGGCAAAGTGATGGAAGTCGCCTGTATCGGCGTTCCCGACGAAAAACCGGCGAGGCACTCAAAGTATTCGTCGTCAAAAAAAGACCCGTCATTGACCAAAGAAGAACTTATCGCCTTTTGCCGCACCGAATTAACCGCATATAAAGTACCGAAAAACATTGAATTCCGTGAGGAACTGCCAAAAATCCAACGTCGGTAAAATTCTGCGTCGCGAGTTGCGGCAAAGTACCGGGAAATAAAGAAAAGATGCCGTCTGAAAAACAGCCGTCCACCGTTCAGACGGCATCCGTCCGTTTGCCAGAACCGCGTGCTTCACGTTAAAAATCACGCATTCCAACATGGGTATTCCATCATGACCAAATTCATTTTCGTAACCGGCGGCGTTGTCTCCTCACTGGGTAAAGGTATCGCCGCCGCTTCTATTGCCGCCATTCTCGAATCGCGCGGCTTGAACGTTACCATGCTCAAGCTCGATCCTTATATCAACGTCGATCCCGGCACGATGAGCCCGTTTCAACACGGCGAAGTGTTCGTAACCGACGACGGCGCGGAAACCGACCTCGACTTGGGACACTACGAACGTTTCATCGATTCCACGATGACCCGCCGCAACAGCTTCAGCACGGGACAGGTGTACGAAAACGTTATCGCCAAAGAACGCCGCGGCGACTATCTCGGCGGTACGGTTCAAGTCATTCCGCACATTACCGACGAAATCAAACGACGCATCCATGAAGGCGCGGCAGGTTACGATGTGGCGATTGTCGAAATCGGCGGCACGGTCGGCGACATCGAATCGCTGCCGTTTTTTTGGAAGCCATCCGCCAGATGCGCAGCCAGTTGGGACGCAACAACACCTTGTTCGCCCACTTGAGCTACGTTCCCTAGCATCGCCGCCGCAGGCGAAATCAAAACCAAGCCGACCCAGCACACCGTTAAAGAAATGTTGAGCATCGGTTTGCAACCCGACATCCTGATTTGTCGTATGGACAGGACAATGCCTGCGGACGAACGCCGCAAAAATCGCCTTGTTCTGCAACGTGGAAGAACGCGCGATTGTCGGCAGCTACGATGTGGACAGCATCTACGAATGCCCCGAAATGCTGCACGACCAAGGCATCGACAACATTATTACCGAGCAGTTGCAGCTTAACGTGCAGCAGGCGGATTTGACCGCGTGGAAAAAAATCGTCCACGCCATCCAAAAACCCGAAACACACCGTCAAAATCGCGATGGTCGGCAAATACGTTGATTTGACCGAATCCTACAAATCATTGATTGAAGCCTTGAAACACGCGGGCATCCACACCGAAACCGACGTGCAGATTACCTTTGTCGACAGCGAAAGCATCGAGAAAAAACAACGGCGACGTTTCTATGCTCAAAGATATGGATGCCATCCTCGTTCCAGGCGGTTTCGGTTCGCGCGCGCGTGGAAGGCAAAAATCGCCGCCGTGCGCTACGCCCGCGAAAACAACGTGCCATATTTGGGCATCTGCCTCGGTATGCAGATTGCGCTGATTGAATACGCCCGCGACGTGGCAGGCTTGAAAGGCGCGAATTCCACCGAGTTCGACCTCAAATGCGCCGCGCCAGTCGTTGCCCTGATTGACGAATGGCAAACTGCCGACGGCAGCGTCGAAAACCCGCGACGAATCCACCGATTTGGGCGGCACGATGCGTTTGGGCGCGCAAGAAGTCGAATTGAAAGCAGGCAGCCTCGCCGCCAAAATCTACGGCAGCGGACATATCCGCGAACGCCACCGCCACCGCTACGAAGTCAACAACAACTATGTTCCTCAGTTGGAAAAAGCAGGCTTGGTCATCGGCGGCGTATCCGCCGGACGCGAACGCTTGGTCGAAACCATCGAGCTGCCGAACCACCCTTGGTTCTTCGCCTGCCAGTTCCATCCCGAATTTACTTTCCAACCCGCGCAAAGGGCATCCCTTGTTCACCGCGTTTGTCAAAGCCGCGTTGAACAATAAAAAGAGTGATAACGCGGTATGTGATGATAGAATGCCGTCTGAAAATCTGAATAAAGGTTTTCAGACGGCATTTTTGCAGACGAAAGATTTGAAAAGAATTTTGAATATTTAACCGAATATCTGTCAAATAAGGTTGTCGAAACCGATGTCAAAAACAAAGTTGCCGGCGGCGAAACCTTCATTCCTGTGGCGTTCGCACCGGGACACGCCAAACGGAACAGTATGCGGCGCGTGATTTACACGCCAATCGGGTTGGATTTGTATGATGAAGTGGTAGGAGTTTCTTGGGAGAATACGGAGTTTTTGAAAGAGGAGCGTTTGGTTTTTAAGATAATTTTTAATGTATAGAACATTAATTTGATTTTTACTTTTTAAAGACATATTCTTTGTATCGCTTAAAGGGAAAATTTGGAGAAAAATTAAGATCATGTCCCAATTTCAACTGACACCGCACCAAGCCCGATACTACTCTTGGCTTTTAACCCGTCAAGCCGAGGGCGGCAGTATGGACTCGTTAGCAACAACATTGGTTGATGCCCAAGTCGATTTAAACCCGCATCAAGTTGATGCTGCCTTGTTTGCCTGCAAAAAAATCCGTTGTCGAAAAGGTGTGATTTTGGCGGATGAAGTAGGTTTAGGAAAAAAACCATCGAAGCAGGGCTTGGTAATATTGCAGCATTGGGCAGAACGCAAACGTAAAAATTCTGATTATCACCCCGGCCAACTTACGCAAACAATGGCATCAAGAGTTACAAGAAAAATTTGGCTTACAGGGCATGATTTTGGAGGCTAAAAAGTTACAATGCCATAAAAAAAGCAGGCAAAAACCCTTTTCGTCAAGAAAATCCCGTTATCTGCTCCTATCAATTTGCTAAATCTAAAAGCGGATGATATTAAGCAAATTGGATGGGATTTGGTTGTATTAGATGAAGCTCATCGTCTGCGCAATGTTTATAAGAAAAACAATGTTATCGGTAAAACTTTAAAAGAAGCTTTGGAAAACGTATCCAGCAAAGTCCTATTAACTAGCTACCCCTTTGCAAAATTCTCTGCTTGAACTTTACGGCTTGGTCAGCATGATAGATGACCGTGTTTTTTTGGCGACTTAGATAGTTTTCGTGCTCAATTCGGTGCAAAGGCCACAGAACAGACCTTATCCCATCTGCGCCAGCGACTCAGCCCTGTTTGCCAACGTACTTTACGCCGCCAAGTACAGGCTTATGTTCCCTACACTCAGCGCCTCGCCATCCTGCAAAAAAATTTACGCCATCCGACCAAGAACGAGAATTTTTCTCATTTTGGTTGCCGAATACCTGCGCCGTCCAAATCTGCAAGCAATGCCAGAAGGGCAACGACAGCTTATTTCCCTAGTATTGTGGAAACTTTTTAGCCTCTAGTAGCCGCGCTATTGCAGGTGCACTGGATACTATGACCAAAGCGCCTACAAGGCGTATTGGCAGAATCAACCACGCAGAGACCTGGTTGAAACTCTGGACGAAGATTATGAAAGCTTAGATGAAACTGCAGAAGAATGGGAAGAAGAAAAGCGAATCGAACATTCTGACCGCTGATGAATACCAAAGCGATTGCCGATGAAATTGAAGAGCTTAAACATTTTTAAACAACTTGCCGAAAAACATTCGAGAAGACGCAAAAAGCCGTGCATTATTGACCGCACTTTCCACAGCCTTTGCCAAATTGAAAGAACTTGGTGCAGCGCAAAAAGCCATTATTTTTTTACCGAATCCAAAACGCACCCAAGCCTATCTCTTAGAATGTCTTGCCCAAACCGACTACGCAGGCGAGAATGGTGACGGTATCGTGTTATTCAACGGTACAAACAGTGACCCGCAAGCCCAAAAAAATCTATAAAGACTGGCTCAAACGGCATGAAGGCAGCGATAAAATCACCGGTTCCAAAACTGCCGATACCCGTGCCGCTTTGGTAGAGCATTTCAAAGAGCGTGGCACCATCATGATTGCCACTGAAGCAGGGTGCAGAAGGCATTAACCTACAATTCTGCTCACTCATTATCAATTACGATCTGCCTTGGAATCCACAGCGTGTTGAACAGCGCATCGGACGCTGTCACCGATATGGGACAAAAAAACATGATGTCGTTGTAGTGAAATTTTGTTGATGAAACCAATGAAGCCGACCAACGTGTTTACGAATTGCTTGAGCAAAAAAATTTAAGCTTTTTAATGGTGTATTTGGTGCCAGTGATGAAGTATTGGGGTGCAATCGGTAGTGGCGTAGATATTGAACGCCGTATTGCTGAAATCTACCACCAATGCCGCCAGTCCGAAGACATCAAAACTGCCTTTGATAGCCTGCAAAGTGAGCTATCGGATGAAATCAACCAGAACATGATGAAAGCCCGTCAAACCCTGCTGGAAAAATTTTTGATGAAGAAGTCCGCGAAAGACTACGTATTCGTGCTGAAGAAAGCCAAGCAGCACTCAACAAATACGAAAAAAATCTTAATGGAGTTAACCCGAAAGCGAACTTGGTGACAGTTTCAGACTTCTATGATGGTGGTTTTATACTCAATAAGCTACCTGAAAATCTTTCAGACGACCTTGATATTCCAACAGGACGATACGAACTGCCGCGAAAAAGTGGCGAAGCCTATCTCTACCGCATCACCCATCCCTTGGCACAAGCCATCATCGATCGCGCCAAAAAACGCGATTGTCCTCCAGTACGGCTAATTTTTGATTATCAAGGGCATAACGGCAGGATCAGTACACTCGAACCCTATCGCGGACGAAGCGGACAACTTATTGCCAAACTCATCAGCATTAGCGCACTGGGTGATACAGAGCAGCACATACTGATTGCCGCCATAACTGAAAATGGTGAAGTTCTACAAGCGGATGACCCAGAAAAACTTCTGCACCTGCCCGCACGTATTGCCGAAACCACAATAAAAACCGGATTTCAGACGACCTTATCCGACAATATAACTGAACGCCGCCAAACGCTATTAAACCAAGCCACCGAACGTAATTTGGGTTATTTTGAGGAGGAAGTGCAGAAAACTGGACGACTGGGCAGATGATTTAAAAACAAGGTTTGGAACAAGACATTAAAAGAAACCGATCGTGAAATCAAAGAAGTCCGCCGCACCGCTGCCACTTCCGCTACTTTGGAGGAAAAAAACTAAGTTGGCAGAAAAAAAGCAGCGCGAATTAGAAAACAAACGCAGCCGCCAACGCCGAGAACTTTTTGATAAACAGGATGAAATTGAAGCGCAGCGTAACCAACTGATTGAAAGAAATTGGAAGAAAGTTTGAAAGCAGAAGGTGGAAGAGGAAGAATTGTTTTTTTATTGAGTGGGAGATTGTGTGATGGCACAAGAAAGAGTAAAACCACTAGAGCTTGAATTATTATGTGAAAAATTAAATCATGATTTTTTTCAGGAAAAATTACAGGTCAGGGGCAAAATGACGAATCCAAGAGACGTAATTTTTTTATCAAAAAGCCATTGCAGCTTTTTGTATTACATGAAGAAACAACAGCAAGTTTGGATGATGCAGTTTCAGCCAGTGTTGATGGTGGTTTAGACCATGGGATTGACGCTATTCTTATTGATAGCAATCATGTAATTTGGCTAGTTCAATCAAAGTATATTGACACTGGTGCTGGTGAGCCTGAATTAGGAGATGTTTCTAAGTTTCGTGATGGTATTATTGATTTGTTAGAAGGAAGATTTGATAGATTTAATGATGCTATAAAGAGTAAAAAGACAGATATAGAAAATGTTATGAATAGCGGTATATGTAAAGTTAAGGCTATTTTTAGCATATTCGGGAACAGCGATCTCTGATAATAAAAAGAGATATTTTTCTGATATAGAAAAGAACTTTTAATGATTCATCACCTGACTTTATACGCTGTTATGCTTACGGATTAAGTACACTACATGAACTGCATAAGTCTTGTTTAGAAGAAAACTCAATTGATGAAGAAATTGAATTGGTAAACTTTTGGTCATATTCAACAACCATATAAAAGCTTATTATGGACAAATAAAGGCAGATAAATTATTTAGCCTATGGAATACGCATAAACATAAGCTGGTTGATATACGTAGATTTAAAGGAGAAACATCTGTTAATCAAAGCTTAAAGAAAAACATTAGATGATAATCCAGAACATTTTTTTCTATTTCAATAATGGCATTACTTTTTATGCAATTCAATTGTTGAAATAGGTTCGAGAAAATTCAAATAGGCAGACCGGAAAAATTTAAGGTTCAGGGACTTTCCATAATTAATGGAGCTCAAACTGTTGGTGTAATTGGAAGCAAATCTTTCGAGTTTTATCAGCAACATCCTATACATGTTTTTGCTACTTTCTTATGCTTAAATGGAACGCCTGATGATTTTTTTCTATCGAAGTTACCCAAGCAAGAAATAGACAAAACGCTGTTTCTCTGGAGGATTTTTGCTTCTTTAGATGATAACCAGATTCGGCTAAGAGATACGTTGAGTATAGCAGGAGTTACTTATTTAATTAAACAAGGGTATGATGATCCTCCTGATTCTGATACCTGCTTTAATATTCGTGAATTGGTGCCACTGTTAGCCTGTACGGTAACAAGTAGTGATTGGCAGGAATATGTTATAGCGGCTAAATCCGATAAAAACACGATTGTTTCAGCAAGTCGCTTTAACATCTCATCATGAAAAAAATGAAAGATGCTTATCAGAAACTATTTTCGGATTCTAGAACAGCCACGGAAATATGGAGAATAGTGCAACTTGGCAGAATAATCAAACAAATAGTTAAGGATCGCGCAAGTGGCGAATCAATTGATCATAGTGTTAATTTGCAAGCAAAAGACATTTTTAAATCAAGGTATTTGGTTAATCATTCATATTGTTTTTTTCTTAGAACAAAAACTGCAAAATGGCAATAAGCTCTTCATTACGGAAGATGAAAAACAAAGGTTATCTTCTGAAATTGATACGATAAGCCACAAATTAGTAAATGTTATACAGTCAGAACAATGGGAAAAAAATCTGCACAAGTAATTTTTGAGAATCAAACAGACTGTAACACGATTAAAAAAATAGGCTGATGGCTGCTCTAGCATCGGCATAATTGAATTTTAGGAAATAGCATGACCAAACAAAAAAACTCGAACTCACCTGGATAGGCAAAGCATAAACGTCCGAAGTTAGAAGCGCGGATATTACTGGAAGACCCTGACAAAATCCTATCATGCCAAAGTGCGGTCGGAGCGGCGGCGTTTGACAACCGATTGATTTTTCGGCGATAACCTGCTTGCACTTAAAGCTTTGGAGCAGGAATTTACGGGCAAAGTAAAATGCGTGTTTATCGACCCGCCGTACAACACAGGCAGTGCCTTTACTCATTACGACGATGGACTGGAGCACTCTATTTGGCTAGGGGCTGATGCGTGATCGTTTGGAGATTATCAAACGCTTGCTTTCAGACGACGGTTCGCTGTGGATTACCATTGACGACAACGAAGCGCATTATTTGAAAGTATTGTGTGATGAAGTATTTTGGGCAGGGGAAATTTTATAGCAAATATTGTGTGGGAATCATAGGAAAAGTGTGCAAAGTGATATTGTTATCAGTCTATCCCACAACCATCTATTGGTTTTTGCAAAAATCAAAAGATAAAGTTACGCTAAACCGATTGCAACTAGTTGATGCTGACAAATACAGTAATCCAGATAATGACCCACGTGGATTGTGGTATGCAACCCCTTTTGATGCACCTAATATTCGACCAAATCTGACGTATCCAATTACAAACCCTAACACAGGCGAGGAATATTTACCGCCCAAAGGACGTTGTTGGCGTACAACCCAAGAGGAATATTTGAAAGCTTTTAGCTGACAATAGAATTGTCTTTGGTAAAACCGGTAAGTCAAAGCCACAAATGAAACGTTTTTTTGAGTGAAGCTCAATCAAAAAGGTAGCAGTGTAAAAAACTTGGTGGGATGATGCAGGCACAGCCACAGAAGGCACAAAAAGAATTGCAAAAATGAATTTTGACTTTGATACACCAAAGCCAGAACGACTATTAGAAAAAGTATTACAAATCGCAACTAACCCCGGCGACCTCGTCCTAGATTCTTTTTGCTGGCAGCGGTACGACCGGCGCGGTCGCCCATAAAAATGGGGACGGCGTTGGATTATGGTGGAGCTTGGGCGAGCATTGCCATACGCACATTATCCCGCGCCTGCAAAAAAAGTCATCGATGGTGAAGACCAGGGCGGGATTTCTAAAGCGGTGAAACTGGCAAGGTGGCGGTGGATTCCGCTATTTCCGCCTTGCGCCGACATTGATTGTTAATGACAAATGGGGCAATCAAATCATCAATCCCGACTACAACCCTGAAATGCTGGCGGAAGCCTTGGCGAAGCTGGAGGGATTTACTTATATGCCGTCTGAAAACCTTTGGTGGCAGCACTGGTTATTCCAGCGAAAAACGATTTTATCTATGTTACCACCCAAAGCCTATCTGTTGAACAGTTACAAGTTCTTTCAGACGAGGTTGGAGCAGGTTGCAGCCTGCTAATCTGCTGCTCCGCTTGGCGTGGGATTACGGCAGATCAGGCGGCGGAGCGTTTTCCGAATCTTTCCTTAAAAAATCCCCAAAATGATTTTGAAACGCTGCGAATGGGGGACATGACGATTACAGCTTGAACGTCGCCAATCTTCCGATGGCAGAAGAAGAGCCTGAACCAAGGTCGTCTGAAAACCAATCCGCCGCCAAAACCAAAATCCCGTGAAAAGCGCAAAAAGTGCGGTCGAAAAATCAGGGCGGATTGTTTGATGGAGAGGATAGTGATGGGTAAGGAAATGGCGATGATGCCCGCCGATTATGTGCAATGGTTGGCGAGACATTAAAAATCGAGTGTCGGCTGCGAGGCACAAAGCGGTTTTTGGCAGTAAATGCCGAGCTGGTATCGCTTTACTGGCATATCGGGCGGGATATTTTGCAGCGGCAGGCAGCGCAAGGCTGGGGCAGTAAGTGATTGACCGCTTGGGGCGGGATTTGCGCGAGGCGTTTCCTGAAATGAAGGGGTTTTCCGTGCCAACCTTCTATATATGCGGGCTTTTTGCCGAAGCTTGGACTGATTTTGAAATTGTCCAACAGTCTGTTGGACAATTGCCGTGGGAGTCATAATGTGCTTTTGCTTAACCGTATTAAGGAACAAGAAGCACGTTTGTTCTATGTGCAGAAAGCAATAGCGGAAAATTGGTCGCGCGCCACATTAGAAGTCCACATTAAAAACCGCCTGCACGAGCGACAAGGAAAAAGCCGTTACCAATTTTGCCGCCCGTTTGCCCGCGCCGACTTCCGCATTGGCGCAAGAAACATTAAAAAGATCCTTATTTGTTCGACTTTTTGAGTTTGGGCGAAGACGCGCAAGAGCGGGAAAATTGAAAACGCCTTAATGCAGCACATCACCCGTTTTCTGCTGGAATTGGGCAACGGCTTTGCTTTTGTTGGGCGGCAATACCGCTTGAAGTGAACGGCGACGAGTTTTTTTATTGATTTGCTGTTTTATCACACCCGCCTGAAATGCTATGTGGTGGTTGAATTAAAAGCCACGGCATTCAAAACCCGAATACGCAGGGCAACTGAATTTTTATTTGGCAGCAATCGATGCACAAGTGAAAAGCCCTTGACGATCATCCAACCATCGGCTTGCTGTTGTGCAAAAACGCAAAAATCGCTTGGTGGCGGAATATGCCTTATCGGGCATAGACAAGCCGATAGGTATTGCAGAATACGAATTGGTGCGCGCACTGCCGGAACCTTTGGTAACGAATCTACCAACAGTTGAACAGTTGGAAAATGAGTTGTCGGATTGGCAGGAAGCAAGAGATGAGCTGTCCGGAAATTCCGGATAGTTCAAATTGTACTGGCTTTGCTGCACAAAATGTCAGTTATTCGAAATTTTCGAGCAACTGATCACATATGGCGGTTTGGTTATCTAAAAATCCAGATAGCTAAAGGAATAAAGATCGAATCAGTGATTAAGCTATTCTTAATTACTGAAAAACAAGAGATAAGAGATAAAACCATGAGCATCAGAACTCAAAACTATATCAACGGACGTTTGTCTTTGCGTGCACCGCAAGCAGAAAGTTTAGCGAAGTTAAAAGCAGGCGTTGGATGCTGCACCGGAAATGGCGCAGAAAGGCCGAGATGTGGCTGCAGTGTTGAATACTTTAAAAAGCAGAGTTTTTCTACTTTAGAGGATTTTTGAGCAGGGAATTTCCGTCATTGTGCTTTTGCTTTGGCAACGGGGTGGGAAAAACCCGCCTAATGGGAGCATTTATCGCCTATCTGCATTTGGCACACGGTATCAATAATTTCTTTTGTACTTGCACCAAACCTGACGATTTATAACAAGCTGATTGCCGACTTTACACCGAATACGCCGAAATATGTGTTTAAAGGCATCAGTGAATTTGCGGTAAATCCACCCAAGCTGATTAGCGGTGACAACTATGAACAGCAGAATTTGAGTATGGGGATGGATAATCTTTTTGGTGAGATTACTATTAATGTATTCAACATTTCCAAAATCAACAGCGAAGTGCGCGGCGGCAAAGAACCGAAAAATCAAGCGGATGCGTGAAGTGCTGGGCGATAGTTATTTCAATTATCTGGCGAATCTGCCTGATTTAGTGTTGCTGATGGATGAATCACATCGCTATCGGGCGCAGAGCGGGGATGCGGGCGATTAATGAATTAAATCCGCTTTTTGGCTTGGAGTTAACTGCCACACCATTTGTAGAATCAACGAAGGCACCAATTCCGTTTAAAAATGTGATTGTAGATTATCCTTTGGCTCGGGCAATGGACGATGGTTTTGTCAAAATGCCTGCCGTAGTAACACAGCGCAATTTTGATGCGAAAAATTATACGCCCGCAGAAATTGAGAAAATCAAGTTGGAAGACGGCGTGCGTGTGCATGAAAACACCAAGGTCGAGCTTATAACTTATGCTCGGGAAAATAATGTTGCCGTGGTGAAGCCTTTTTATGCTGGTGATTGCCCGCGATACCACGCACGCGGCGCAATTATTGTCTTTACTGGAATCGGACAGCTTTTTATAACGGGCGTTATCAGGGAAAAAGTGATTCAGGTGGATTCGAGTAAATCAGGCAAAGACGAAGAAGAAATGATTGAACGACTTTTAGCGGTGGAAAGCGTGGATGAGCCGACGGAAATCGTGATTCATGTCAATATGCTCAAAGAGGGCTGGGACGTTACCAATCTTTATACCATCGTACCGCTGCGTGCTGCCAATGCAAGAACGCTGATCGAGCAATCTATTGGACGCGGTTTGCGTCTGCCTTACGGCAAACGTACGGGAGTAGAAGTGGTGGATAGATTGAACATTATCGCCCACGACCGCTTTTCAGGAAATCATCGATGAAGCCAATAAAGGTGATTCAGTGCTGAAATTGAAACAGGTAATTTTTGGATGCGCCGAGTGAGGACGATAAAAAAAGTTAGTGTGCAGGTGTATAGCGGTGTGGAAACAAAATTAGGGATTGGCGGAAACGTTGTCTGAAAAATACAAAACAAGGTATTTCAGAAGCTAATTCTTCAGTCAATTATCAGCCTGTTTTTAAAAACTGAAACTGAAAAACGCATTGCTCACACAGTAATGGAAGCTGCGGCAAAATATGCTACCCGTCCAATTGAAGCACCAACTTCCCAAGCCTTATTGACAACGGAAATCCGCGAAAAAATCGTTAAAGAAGTTCAGACGGCATTACAACCGGTTCAAGGGAAATTGCTGACGGATGGGCCGGATATAGCCGAGATTGTTGCTAAAACTACAGAAATAATGGTGAATCAAACCATCGATATTCCTAGAATTACAGTTGTACCCAGCGGGGAGGTCAGCACGGGATTTCATCCGTTCAAACTCGATTTAAGCAACCTGCATTTTACAACCGAGTGAACGTGAGATCACTATTCACAACCTGCACACTAATGAACAAAGCAGCCTGTCTGCCGAATTGGGTATGAAGGAAAAACGCCCTGAAGACTATATTGTTTTTTCGCTGATGGATTTCGATGATATCGACTATTTCACTCAAGCCGACTTACTTTACGATTTGGCGGGGCAGATGGTGGCGCACCTACACACTTATTTATCCGAAGAGGAAGTTTTAAGTGTGTTGGATAAAGAGCATCGTCTGATTGCCCGTGAAATCCATGCGCAAATGATGGCGCATTTTTGGGAAAAAGCGGCAAGTTATGAAGCCCGCGTCAGTCAAGGATTTAGTACACTCAAACCATGCAACTATACTGTTTCAGCTGATGAACCGATTCATTCTGTGCGACAAACACCAAAAGATGTCAGCCGTATTAAGCAAATGCTGTTTTGGCTACTTTTTCCAAATCTCTGTATCCCTTACAAAAATTCGACTCTGATACTGAACGCCGTTTTGCTGTGATTCTGGAACGAGACGCGCAAAAATGGTTCAAACCTGCTCAAGGACAATTCCAGATCTACTGGAAAATCAGGTTTGGATTCTAAAGAATATATTCCTGATTTTGTTGTAGAAACAGAAGATTCTATCTGGCTTGTCGAAACCAAAAGCAGGCAAAGATTTAAAAAGATCCTGAAGTTTTGACAAAAGCTGATGCAGCTTTTGAATGGTGCAAACATGCTACGGATTATGCGTTACAGCACAATGGTAAGCATTGGCGTTATGTGCTGATTCCGCATGATGAAGTTGCCGAATCAAAAATTGGCAGATTTTTAAGATTTGAGAAAAAGCCTGTCTAAAGCGGATAGCACTTATTCAGTGCGTGAGTTGAAACGAAAATTTAGGTGATTGGAAAAACTCAGCCGTTTTCGGGTGGCTGTGTGTTAAGGCGTTTGTATGGCAAGCCAAATCCGCATTACACATCCTCTTTGAAAAACCGAGTGAATAGGGGCTTTTATGTCGGCAATATACATAATATCTTATTGTTTTTATTTTGGAACTTCTAAAATATCAGATTTCTGTGTTGGTGTTCCTACCAAATTGGGAAGGAGGGGCATCGGTTTTCTATACGCCCGGCGTGAAAAATCAGGATGCGTGCCTAATTCCCTTTTCTGCCCTGCAATATCACGCCTTCTGTCCGCGCATCTGCTGTGTTTCAGAATAATAAAAATAGTATCGGCCCATATTGGCGCAAAGCCTGTGACCGCAGGTATTTGAAACCTGCGGTTTTTGGTTTACAACTTGCTGTCTTCACTGTCTAAGAAGCTTCTCAAGCGGTCGCTGCGGGTCGGGTGGCGCAACTTGCGGAGTGCTTTTTGCCTCAATTTGGCGGATGCGTTCGCGGGTTACGTCAAACTGTCTGCCGACTTCTTCCAGTGTGTGGTCGGTGTTCATATCGATGCCGAAGCGCATACGCAGGACTTTGCTTCACGAGGTGTCAGGCTTTCGAGTATTTCTTTGGTTACTTCGTGCAGGGCTGGTGTACATTGCCGCATCAGCCGGCGCAATATTGTTGGCATCCTCGATAAAGTCGCCCAAGTGCGAATCATCGTCGTCGCCTATAGGTGTTTCCATGGAAATCGGTTCTTTGGCGATTTTCATGATTTTACGGATTTTGTCTTCGGGCATCTGCATCAGTTCGGCAAGTTTGGCGGAATCGGGTTCTTCGCCGGTTTCTTGAAGGTGTTGGCGCGAGATGCGGTTCATCTTGTTGATGGTTTCAATCATATGCACCGGGATACGGATGGTGCGTGCCTGGTCGGCAATCGAGCGGGTAATCGCCTGACGGATCCACCAGGTTGCATAGGTGGAGAATTTGTAGCCGCGTCGGTATTCGAATTTATCGACCGCCTTCATCGAAGCCGATGTTGCCTTCTTGAATCAAATCAAGGAACTGCAAACCCCGGTTGGTGTATTTTTGGCAATGGAAATCACGAGGCGCAAGTTTGCCTGAATCATTTCCTGCTTGGCGGCTGCGGTTTCTTTTTCGCTCGACACCATATTTTTGTTGATTTCTTTCAACTCTTCGATGGAAATGCGGGTTTCTTTTTCCATATCTGCCAACTCGGTTTGTTTTTCGAGAATGGCGTGGCGGAAGCGGTCGAGTGCGTCGCTCCAGCCCTGCCTTTGGCGATTTCTTCTTCAATCCATTGCAGATTGGTGATTTCGGGCAGGAAGTTTTTGGATAAAGTAGTCGCGTTCCATATGGACGCGGTCAAGGCAGATATCGCGGATTTCGCGTTCGAGTTTGCGGATGTTTTCTACTTTTCCGCGCAGGCTGCTGCTGAGGCTGTCGATTTGGCGGGTGGCGAAGCGGACTTCCAAAAAGTTTGTTGGCGATGGCATCGCGGTAGGCGAGATAGTCTTTGTGCCGGCTGTGGTGTTTTTTTCCAAACGGCCGATCATTTTTGTAGTCTTTTCGATTTGGGCAAAGTGGCCGATGACTTTTTGTTTCAATTCGGCGAGATTGGCTGCCGAGATTTCATCCGCATCTTCTTCCGACTCTTCATCGTCTTCGTTTTCATCCGAATTGTCGTTGGAAGGTTTCTCGGGCACTGTGGTTTCAAAGTGCCCCAAGCCCAATTCGTTGAGCAATACTTCATTCGGGTCGATAATGGCTTCTACGACTTCGTCGACGCGGATTTCGTCTTTTGCGGATTTTTCGATGAGTTCTAAGATTTCCGCAATGGATCCCGGGCAGGCGGAGATGGCCTGAACCATATTTTTCAGGGCGTTTTCGATTTTTGGCGATGATGATTTCGTCTTCGCGGGTCAGCAGGTCGACCTGTCCCATTTCGCGCATATACATACGGACGGGGTCGGTCGTCCTGCCGAACTCGGAATCTGCACTGGAAAGGGCGGCCTCGGCTTCTTCGACGGCATCATCGTCGGTAACGGCGGCATTGTCGCTTAACAATATGTCTTCCGCATCGGGGCGTGTTCGGTAACTTGGATGCCCAAACCGGAAATCATACTGACGATGTTGTCGATTTGATCGGCATCGGACATATCGTCTGGCAGGGCGTCGTTGATTTCGGAGTAGGTAATGTAGCCGCGTTCTTTACCCATGATGATGAGCTGGCGCAGCGCGCGCGCGTTGCTCTTCAATGCTTAACGGACGGGTGTCGTCTTGATATTCTTTCGTGATTTTGGTTTCTGGACATTGTCTGCTTTCTGTTGGTAAGGTGCCGACGGTTTGCGTTTGACCGCACCTGAAGGCGTGGCAGAGTAGGGGTACTCTGATGCCGTCTGAAAGTTTGTCTAATCGGATGTTCTGCCGGTATATTATGCAGCTGTGCCTAATACTTTTCAGACGGCATAACGGTTTACGGATGGCGGAATCCGCCGGTCAATTTTGTTTTGCGGTCAGCAGCGACAGCAAAAGTTTTTCTCGCTTTCATTTAAGCCGGATTGCAGGGCTTTTTGTTTCAATGCTTCGATTTGGCTGTATTTTTAACTCATTGAGCAGTTTTTTTCATGCCGATTTGGAAATTCTCGCAATCTTCTTCACTGCTGCTGTTCATTTCTTCCGACTGGTGCGTTGAATAGAAGATTCGGTTTATCGTTTTCTTCGTAAGGCGAGCCGCGCATATACTCTAAAAACCTGAGCGGTTTCGGGTACGGCGGCATGGCTTTTTAATCGATTCGGCAAGATTGGCAAGGCAGGCGAAATCCGTCCAACGCCAGATAATCGGGCAGGGTCTATATATGAAGCCCAATCCGGATTTATCAAGAGGCTGCGGATTTGCCGCTGTACCAGCGTCAGCATGACGGGCTGTTTGACGGAAATTGGAGGCAGTTTGTAGCTTTTTGTTTGACGTGCCGCTTCGGCGCTTCCTGTCCCAGTAGTCGGGCGAGATTGTCGGGGTCGATGCGGACCAGCTCGCTAAAGCCGTTGTTTTAACAAACTAAGCCAATGCCGGCGCGGTAATCTGCGCCAAAAAGTGGCGAACTGGTTTTCACCAATTCCGCCTTGCCTTCCTGCGTATTGAGATTAATGCCGTCTGAAAGATGTTCCCAGAAATATTCCGACAAAGGCTTGCTTTTTGATTCAGAAGCGCGTCTTCAAATTGCGCTTTTCCATAGGCACGGATGTAGCTGTCGGGGTCGTGTTCTCGGGCAGGGAACATGCAGCGATTTGTCGTCCTTCAACTGCGGCAGCGCGTTTTCCAGCGCGCGCAAAGCCGCTTTTTCGCCCCGCGCTGTCACCGTCGAAACAGAAATAAATACTGTCTGCCTGATGCATCAGGATTTTGACGTGTTCCGCCGTCGTTGCCGTGCCCAAGGCCGCCACACCGTAGCCCACGCCGAACTGCGCCAGCGCGACCACGTCCATATAGCCTTCGACTACCAGAATCCGCTCCGCTTCCTTGACAGCGGCACGCCCCTCATACAAGCCGTAAAGGTTTTTCCTTTGTCAAACAAAGGTGTATCGGGAGAGTTTAGATATTTGGGTTTGGGTCGTCCAACACCCTGCCGCCGAAAACCGATGACCTGCCCGCGCGGATTGCGGATGGGAACATAATCCGATGGCGGAAGCGGTCGTAATGCCGACCCTCATTGTCAATCACCATCCCCGTATCCACTAACACGCAGTATTCGGGCACGGTTGGAACACTTGTGCCAAAGGCTGCCAGCCGTCGGGCGCATAGCCCAAACCATAATGCGCGATAACTTCTGCACTCAAACCGCGCTTGTCCAAATAAGCTTTCGCCGTCGGATTGAATTTCAACTGTTGCGCGTAAAAATCAGCCGCCGCAGCCGTCGCTCCTCCAGCGTCTGCCGTGTTTTCTTACGTTCGGCACGGACTTCGGGATTATCGTTCTGCCCGCGCACTTTAGGCAGCCAACCATGCCCACACGGTCGGCAAGAAACTGCACCGCCTCCGGAAAGCGACAGCCCCTGATGTTCCATCCACAAAACCAATCGCCGAACCATGCGCCCCGCAACTGAAAACAATGGTAAAAACTGCTTGTCGGACTGACTGCGAAAAGCGACGGCGTTTTTCTTTATGGAACGGGCAACACGCCATATGTTCGCCCCGCCTTTTTCAGCGGAACCTGTTCGTCGATGATGTCGACAATATCGGTTTTGGCCAGAAGTTCGTCAATGAAGTCGGATGGAATCATAGTTCGGCGCGGATGCCTGTTTTTAGTTCGGATGGTATCAAATCAGGAGTTTTTGGATTATCGGTCGGATACGGCGGAATCAGGGCAAAATGCCGTCTGAAGCCGGATGTTCAGACGGCATTTGCGTTCAAACGCTTAAGCCAATTTGCCGTGGCATTGTTTGTGGTTTCTCAAACCGCTGCCGCAGGGGCAGGGGTCGTTGCGGTGGACGATTTGTCCTCCCGCGCTTCCAGCGCTTCGGGGCTGGAAATCCGTCCCATCGGGATTAAAGGCTTCAGTAACCAGATCGGTTTGCGATTGACCCAAAAAGTTCTTCCATATCGGGGATTCCGAATGGATAGATTGGATGTTGCCGACGGGTTGCTCTTCAACCGCCGCGACAGGGTTTTGTTCGGATTTGAACCGAAGTAAGCAGGAGGCAATATGAATTTGATGCCGTTCCACAGGTCTTGGAACATGGTAAAGGCTTCGCGTTTGTATTTCCTGCTTCGGATTTTCTGGGCATAGCTGCGCAGGTGTATGCCTTGGCGCAGGTAGTCCATAGCGGCGAGGTGTTCGCGCCATTGGTTGTCGATGACCTGCAACATCACGTTGCGCCTCAAAATCAGCATTGCCTGCTTGCCGACCAGTTCGGTTTTGGCGGCATATTCGTTTTCGATGCGTTCGATCAGGCGCCTGATGTCTTGACCGTCAATTGTATTGTCTGCTTTCAGCCAGGACTGAATAGTCTTCGTGCAGTCTGGAATTCGGCAGCCAGACGGTTTTCCAGAGTCGGAATGTCCCATTGTTCTTCCATGCCGTCCGGCGGCATATGTCATCACAAGTCCGCCGATGACATCAAAACGGATTTCCTTCACTCAGGTCGCTGATGCTCCTTGCTGGTTAAAAATTTCGTTGCGTTGGCTGTAAATGACTTTACGTTGCTCGTTGGCGACGTCGTCGTATTCCAAAACCTGTTTGCGCATCATCGAAGTTTCTGCCTCGACTTTGCGTTGCGCGCCTTCGATTTGACGCGTCAGCAGGTTGTGCTCGATGGCGACGCCGCGTTCGGGTGCAAGGCGGTTGAGGATGGCGGCGGCACGGTCGAGCGCGAAGAGGCGCAGCAATGGGTCTTCAAACGAGAGGTAGAAACGGCTGGATCCAGGGTCGCTCTGACGGCCGGAGCGTCCGCGCAACTGGTTGTCGATACGGCGGCTTTCGTGGCGTTCCGTACCGATGATGTGCAGGCCGCCCTGCTTCATAACCTTGTCGTGTTCTGCCTCGCCAGCCGTTTTCGAGTGCGGCGATTTGTGCCTGTTCTCTCGTCACCAAGGTTTCGTCGCGCGCGGATGGCATCGGTTTGGTGCTTCAGGTTGCCGCTAAAACGATATCCGTACCGCGTCCGCGCCATATTGGTGGCGACGGTAATGGCACCGACTTTACCGGCTTGGGCGATAACCAGCGCTTCGCGTTCGTGTTCTTTGGCGTTGAGGACGTTGTGCGGCAGTCCGGCTTTTTGCAGAAGGTGGGAGACCAGTTCGGAGTTTTCGATGCTGGTCGTACCGACGAGGACGGCTGCCCGCGTTTGTGGCATTCCTCGATGTCTTTGACGACGGCTTCGAATTTTTCTTCGGCGGAACGGAAAATCTGGTCGTTGAAGTCTTTGCGCTGTACGGGGCGGTTGGTCGGGATAATGACGGTTTCGAGGTTGTAGATGCTTTGAACTCGAAAGCCTCGGTATCTCGCCGTACCAGTCATACCGGAGGAGCTTGGTGTACAGGCGGAAATAGTTTTGAAGGTAATAGATGCAAGCGTTTGGTTTTCGCGTTTGATTTCCACGCCTTCTTTGGCTTTCCACGGCTTGATGCAGGCCTTCGGACCAGCGGCGGCCGGACATCAGACGGCCTGTAAATTCGTCAACGATGACGATTTCGCCGTCTTGGATAACGTCAATGTTGGTCTTTGTGGAACAGCGAGTGCGCGCGTAATGCTGCCATGAGGTGGTGCATCAGGAGATATTTGCCGCCGAGTACAGTGAGTCGTTTTCTGCCAGCAGCCCCATTTGGGTCAGGATTTGTTCAGCGTGTTCGTGACCTGCTTCGCTCAGGATGACCTGATGTGCCTTTTCGTCGACCCAATAGTCGCCTTCGCCTTCTTCTGTCTCTTGACGGACGAGGTGGGGCGGAACGGTGTTCGCGATTTGGTAGAGCTGGATATTGTCGTCCGCCTGGCCGGAAATAATCAGCGGGTGCGCGCTTCGTCAATTAAGATGGAGTCCACTTCGTCAACGACGGCGAAATTCAATTCGCGCTGCACTTTGTCGTATTGGTCGGTAACCATATTGTCGCGCAGGTAGTCGAAGCCAGATTCGTTGTTCGTACCGTAGGTACGTCGGCAGCGTAGGGCGTTTTTGACGGTCGAACGGCTGCATGTCTGAAATAATCACGCCCACGGTAAGGCCGAGGAAATTATAGAGGGGCTCCGCGATGCCCGCATCGCGTGAGGCAAGATAGTCGTTGACGGTTACGACGTGTACGCCTTTACCGGCAAGTGCGTTGAGATAAACGGCAAGGGTAGCGACCAAGGTTTTACCTTCGCCGGTGCGCATTTCGGCGATTTTTACCGTTGTGCAGCACCATGCCGCCGATCAGTTGCACATCGAAGTGGCGCATGCCGAGACACGCGGCGGGATGCTTCGCGGCAGACGGCGAAGGCTTCGACCAAAAATGTCGTCCAGAGTCTGTCCGTCGGCCAGGGCGTTGTTTGAATTCGGCTGTTTTGGCCTGTAAATCCGCATCGCTCAAGGCTTTCATTTGTTCTTCGAGTGCGTTGATTTTGACAACGGATTTGCGGTATTGTTTGAGCAGCCTATCGTTGCGGCTGCCGAAAATTTTCTTAGCGATGTTTGTCAGCATGAATAATTCCTACGCCTGATATAATAGTGGGCGAAAAACGTAATTTTAACACAAGCGGTTGCGTAAAGTGCTAATGCCGTCTGAAATAAAGGCGCGTTTGCGGTATTTCAATCTTTCGGGGTGTGCGTTTTATGAATCTGGAACATCTGGGCAGGCAGGATTCACTGCTTTCGGAGCTTTTTGAAACAGGCGGGGGAAATGGCGGCGTTTGGATGCTGCGGTAAAAATTGCTTCCCTTAATCTGCATCCGCACTTTCAGACGGCATGTATTGAAGACGGCGAACTTGTCCTTTTGGCGGCAAACAATATGGCGGCATCGCGTTTGAAGATGATTGTGCCGTCGGTTCTGCCGCAATTGGCCGGTTTGGATGAGGGCAATACGGTCTGTTTCGGTTAAGGTTGTACCGAAGCCGGAAAGTCGACCGAAAACGAATAATTTACACCTGAGCAAAGCTGCATTGGAAAGTTTTGATTCGGCAGCAGCCAAGCTGGAAAAAGCGACATCCTGAATTGGCAGAAGCTTTGGCGGAATTGGTCAGAAACACGGTGCATAAAATTTACTTTTCGAGAATTGTAAATTTCAGTTAATTTGTGAAGTAAATTAGTGGTTAATCAATACTAAATATATAGTCTCAAGGTGAGTCTTTCTGGTTTTTGGGTAAACTGGTGTAAACTTATAAACAGGCTTTGATTTCAAGTAAAGTTTGTAGCAAAATACCGTACTAGGACATCTGTTTATGCAATCGTTGCCATGCTTTTAAGGTTTGTTAATATCGGTTGCATTTTAATTTTTCGTAAAAATTTAACACAATTTCATCAATTGGAGATTTGTTATGAAAAGCTTATCTGGCTCTGATTTCTGCTGCCGTTATCGGTTTGGCTGCCTGCTCTCAAGAACCTGCATCCTGCTGCCGAGGCTCCTGCAGCTTCTGAGGCTCCTGCCGCTGAAGCACCTGCAGCCTCTGAGGCTGCACCGGCTGATGCCTGCAGCCGCACCTGCTGCCGGCAACTGTGCAACTACTGTTGAAGCCAACGACAATATGCAGTTCAACACCAAAGACATCCAAGTCAGCAAGGCTTGTAAAGAGTTTACCATCACTCTGAACATACCGGTACGCAACCGCAAAGCCAGCATGGGTCACAACCTCGTGATTGCCAAGAGCTGAAGACATGGACGCGTATTTAAAGATGGCGTAGGTGCTGCCGATACCGATTATGTTAAACCTGACGACGCACGCGTTGTTGCCCACACTAAACTGGTTGGCGGCGGCGAAGAATCTTCCCTGACTCTGGATCCTGCTAAATTGGCCGGCGGCGAATACAAATTCGCTTGTACCTTCCCAGGTCACGGTGCTTTGATGAACGGTAAAGTTACTTTGCTGACTAATCCGTCTCAAAGCTTGAAAACAGACAGCCTGCCTTGCGCAGGCTGTTTGTTATAATCTCGGAAACATTAATTTCAGAATAAAACCTCAAAACCATGAATCCGTTTGAAACCAAAAGCGTTACTTTTGCCGAACCCATTGAAATGCTGTACGCCTGTCATGGCAAAGTGCGCCGTTTCTGCAGCCAGGTTGCCATGTTGTCGGACTATATCGCCGAAAAACGGCTGTAATCAGATTGTTTTTGCAAAACCATCCGCCAAATCGCCCAGTATTTTAATGTTGCCGCGCCGCTGCACCATGAAGACGAAGAAGAGAAAAACTTTTTCCCTCTCCTGCTGCAATATGCGCCGCAAGCACGTGAAGGTGTGGACGAGCTTTTGCGCCAACATATCGGGCTGCACGACAACTGGGCGGCTGTTTCCGCCGAATTTGCCAAGCTCGAAGCAGACAATGCTTATGTTCCCTGATGCGGAAGCGTTCAAACGTTTTGTGGCGGGATATGATGTTCATTTGGCGATTGAAGAGCCGCTGTTTGATATGGGCAACACCTTTATCCCAAAAGAAAAACCGACCGAAATCGGCGAAATCATGGCGGCGCGCAGGCGCAGATAAGGTCGTTTGCAGATTGCCGTTTTTCAAACAAAGTTGTCTGAAAACTTGAAAACAGATTTTCAGACGGCCTCAGTATTCTCCGTAACACAAACCACATCGTCTGAAAAGGAAGCCAATCATGCTGACCCCGAAAAGCTGCGATTTGTTCAATATCCCGTTTTTCCAGTTTGCCCAGCTCAAGAAATACCAGCCCGAAAGCATTCCGCAAATCAAAGCCGATTACAAGGAAAACTGGCAGATATGGCAGCAGTTGATTCAGCAGGTTGCCGCCGAATTGGGCGAACCTTTCGCCCGCCGCATATCGAACGCTGGTGCAACGGCTGGCAGGTTCGCGCCCATTTCTTCGCCTACTTCAAATACGCCCAATACAAAAACTCCGCCGCCATCCTGTCGATACTGCTCAACCGCCGCCGTCTGAGCGTCAGCTTGGATTGGCACTGCTACAAAGCCGACGTGTCGCCGATTGCGCTGCCTGATTACAACCGTTGGTTGGATAATTTTGATACCGACAAATACGCCGCATTCGATATGCGGCACGGCGCGGAAAGTGAATACGACGACTACCGCACCGTCGCGCAGCAAAATGAATCCCTGACCGAAGGTTGCAAAAACGACGAAGACTTTTTCTGCATCGGCAAAACACATCGAACGCGACGATTTGGGGCAAGCAGGATGTCGTGAAATGGATAGCGGAAACGGTGGAAGATTTGCTGCCGCTTTACGAAGCGTGTCGCGGTGCTTGACCTGAAGAACCCGCTTCGCTATCGTTAGCCCGTTCCATTCAACGATCAAATGCCGTCTGAAACTCCGTTCAGACGGCATCTCAAACAGAAAAAGCCGAAAAATGACCGAAACCGATCCCTAGAACTCGCCAAAGCGTTGATTTCCCGCCCGTCCGTTACGCCGGATGACCAAAATTGCCAAAACTCCTTGCCGAACGCCTGCACAAAAATCGGTTTTGCAGCTGAAGAACTCCATTTTCGGCGACACCAAAAACATCTGGTTGCGACGCGGCACGAAAGCTCCGGTCGTTCTGTTTTGCCGGGCATACCGACGTTGTGCCGACAGGCCCTGTTGAAAAATGGGATTCGCCTCCGTTCGAACCGACCGAGCGCGACGGAAGATTATACGGGACGCGGCGCGGCGGACATGAAAACCAGCATCGCCTGCTTCGTTACCGCCTGCGAACGCTTCGTTGCCGAACATCCCGACCATCAAGGCAGCATCGCACTCCTGATTACTTCGGACGAAGAGGGCGATGCGCTGGACGGCACGACCAAAGTCGTCGATGTGTTGAAAGCGCGCGGCGAGTTGATTGATTACTGTATCGTCGGCGAACCGACTGCTGTGGATAAATTGGGCGATATGTTGAAAAACGGTCGCCGCGGCTCGTTGTCGGGCAACCTGACCGTCAAAGGCAAGCAAGGCCATATTGCCTATCCGCATTTGGCCATCAATCCCGTGCATACTTTTGCCTCAGCCTTGTTAGAGCTGACACAGGAAGTCTGGGACGAGGGCAACGAATACTTCCCGCCGACCAGTTTCCAAATTTCCAATATTAACGGCGGTACAGGTGCGACCAACGTTATTCCGGGCGAGCTGAACGTCAAATTCAATTTCCGCTTTTCTACCGAGCCCACCGAAGAAGGGCTGAAACAACGCGTCCATGCCATTTTGGATAAACATGGTGTGCAATACGATTTGCAGTGGTCTTGTTCAGGGGCAACCTTTCTGACTCAGGCGGGAAAACTGACCGACATGGCACGCGAAGCCATTGCCGAGACTTTGTAGCGTTGAGGCCGAATTGTCCACCACCGGCGGCACTTCGGACGGGACGCTTTCATCAAAGCCATTGCGAAAGAACTCATCGAATTAGGCCCGTCCAATGCTACCATCCACCAAATCAACGAAAACGTGCGGCTGGACGATATTTCGAAGCTGTCGGCGGTGTATGAGGGGATATTGGCGCGGTTGTTGGCTGGAAATGCCGTCTGAAAAAGAAGATGGGCTGTCGGATACGGATGTCCGACCATTTGATTAGACCTAATGTGAGTTTGAGATAACGCATTGATTTTTTTATGTAGAGCGATTTATTTGAACGGCATCCATTCCCTCTCCCGAGGGAGAGGGGTTAGGGAGAGGGCATCGGGGCGGTAACGGAAATATTGTCTGTATCTGCCCCGTTTTACTCTCTCCCCGAGTCTCCCCCATAGGGAAGGGGCCAAGTTGCAGACATGTCAACGGAATTTGGCTTTGCATCAACTGCCTTATTTTTCGAACGCCCGTCAAACTTAAATTTGCTAAATGCCGTCTGAAAAGCAGCTTGCTTGCCGGATAAGGATGTCCGACCATTTTATTAGACCTAATGTGAGTTCGAGATAACGCATTGATTTTTATGTAGGGCGATTTATTTGAACGGCATCCATTCCCTCTCCCGAGGGAGAGGGTTAGAGAGACATCGGGGCGGTAACGGAAATATTGCCTGTATTCTGCCCTGTTTTACCTTCTCCCCGAGCCTCCCCCATAGAGGAGGGGCCAAGTTGCAGGCACGCCGACGGAATTTCGCTTCACATCAACTGCCTTATTTCGAACGCACGTCAAACTTAAATTTGCAATGCCGTCTGAAGAGAAGATGGGCTGTCGATACGGATATCCGACCATTTGATTAGACCTAACGTGGGTTTGAGATAACACATTGATTTTTATGTAGGACGATTTATTTAAACGGTAATCCATTCCTTCTCCCGTGGAGAGGGCTAGGGAGAGGGCATTGGGGCGGCAACGGAAATATTGCCTGTATCTGCCCTGTTTTACCCTTTCTTTCCAACCCTCCCCTACAGGGGAGGGAGCAAATTGCAGGCACGCCGACGGAATATGGTTGAAACCCAGCCATTCGGGCAGTGGGATTTTTGGTTTATTTTTGGGAAGTAACTCCCTTCCAATCAGGGTAAACAGGGCTGCGCCTTGCGCAGCCCTGTGTGTTGAAACATTGAGGAATATAACCGTGCCGTCAAATTACTTTCATACGCGCGAAACGATTGCGTCTTTAGGCGGCATCGTGCAACATCATACCGCCTTGACCGCAGCGTGGCGGTATATGAACCGACCGTGGTTATCGTGCGGCGCGGATGCAAGAAGCTGCGGTGGGCGGGGCGCGAATTGAGGATTGCGGCGGGTGAGGTTGTTGCGTTGGCAGGAGGGCAGACGTTTGACGTCATCAATATTCCCGATTCAGACGACTCTATCAGGCGCAATGGATTGCTTTCGAACAGGAAGCCATAGAAAGGTTTGCCGCACAATACGGGACGGCGCAGGCAGTGTGCGATGCGGTGAAGCTGCCGCACCCCGGGCAGATGAACGCGGCGTTTGATTATGCGGCTGCGGTGCTGGCGGATGAAAAAGTGCCGCACAATGCGGCGGAGGCCGCGCTTTGCGGCGTGTTGGCGTGGTTGCAGCATGACGGCATCGGTTTTTGCCGTGTACGAAGGTGTCAACCTGATGCGGCAAATCCGCAAACTGATTACCGCCGATATGGCTGCGGACTGGTCGTCGGCGATGCTGGCGCAGCGGCTAATTGCAGCGAGACCGCGTTGCGGCGGCGGTTGGCGAGGCAGGACACGAATTTCCGTACGCTGCTGACGGATGTACGCATGATGCGCGCTGACGCTGTTGCAGGTTACGCAATGGCCGGTGGCGCAGATTGCCGGCGCGGTCGGCTATGACTGTCCGTCCTGTTTCAGCGCGCGCTTCAAAGAGCGGTTCGGTTGCGGTGCCGTCGGCGGTCCGCTCGAAAAGCGGAGCCGACGGCATATCGGTGCACGGGGCAGGTCAGCGTCGGTGTTCGACCGTGAATTTCGCTTCGCCCAAGCTGTTTGCCTTAGTGAAGAAACCGACCAGCGCGGGTGTGGATTCAGCGGTGATGTTCGGCAGCTTGGCGACTTTTAGCGCGGTGAGCGTGAATTCGTAGCGGTGTTTCCTGCCTTCGGGCGGACACGCGCCGCCGTAGCCCGAGTGCCGAAGTCCGTGCGGGTTTGCAGCGCGCCTTTGACAGCCTGCCGCCTTGCGCGGTAATGCCTGCGGGCAGGCTGCGGACATCGGCGGACGTCGGCGACCACCCAGTGCATCCAGCCCAGGCCGGTCGGCGCGTCTTTATCGTAAACGGTCAGGACGAAACTTTTTTTGTCCCGGCGGGCGGATTTTTCCACGACAGCGCGGGCGAAGCATTGCCGCCCGAACAGCCGAAGCCGTAAGGCGCGCTTAAAAGCTGGTTTTTGCGTGAAGCCGCCGTCTTCGGACGGGTTGTCGAATTGCAGCGTGAATGCGCCCCGGCAAAGGCAGCGGTTGAAAAAGCCAGCAGTACGGCGGAGAGGATGCGGGTTTGCATAGATGATTCCTTTACTTGATGAATAAGTGGATTCATTATAGGCTGTCAACGGCGGCAGGAATGTGCCGAAACGGTTGGATGATGTGCCGAAATGCGCAAATGCAAAATCGTGGTTTCAGACGAGCCTTTGAAGGCCGTCTGAAATTTTTCATAGGGCGACGCTTTATGTGTCGTCCTGTGTGTTGAAACATTCTTTCCCTGATGCTTTGGAAATATCGAATATTTAGGAATTGCCGCAACCCGACCCTCAAGATTTCCGTCGTAGCCAGTTCCCGCATCGGCGTGCGGGAATGGCGGAAATCGAGGGATTTCGCCGTCAAATCCATGATAGAGATACGGAGCAAACAAATGATTACCCTGCCTTCCTTAAACAATCTGCCGTCAAAATGGGATGAAATCCGCCATTGCCTCGAAACCCGGGTTTTTGAGTGCGGAGTTATGCCGTATCCCAATCTGACGGAACACGAAGACAAGCAGTTCGAGCAGGATTTTTATCGACCGTATCGGCTGCGCGCCTGAAGAATATGTCCGCATCCGCCGCGCCATCCGTCTGTTGGAAGCGCGTTATCCCGACAAGTCCAAAACGAATTAACTACTGCCGCCATTGCCACGCCTTTGGGCGAGATGCTGGCGGTGTTCGGCAGCAGGGGTTTGTGTTTGCTGGAATTTGTCGGGCAGAAGCATTTGGAACAGGAAATTGCCGCCGTCCAAAAAGCCTTGCGCGGACGGTTTTGTGTTTCGGGAGGATGAGCGAACGCAACTTTTGCGGCAGGAATTGGATTTGTATTTCCAATGCCGTCTGAAAAACCTTTGCCACGCCCTTGGAAATGATTGGTACGGCGTTTCAAAAACAGGCGTGGGACGCGCTCTTGGCGATTCCTTACGGCGAAACGCGCAGCTACAAAGAGCAGGCGCAGCGTTTGGGCAACCCTCAAAGCCGTCCGCGCCGTTGCCGCCGCCAACCGGGCAGAACAAGGTGTCTATCTTGATTCCCTGCCACCGCGTCATCGGCAGCGACGGCAAACTGACCGGCTACGCGGGCGGTTTGAACCGCAAACAGTTTTTACTGGCTTTGGAACGCGACGAAGTTCAGACGGCATTGTTTTTAAGCGGGGAGGGCAGAACGGTTCATCGGGCTTAAATATGGTGTGATGACGGCTGTGGAAATTCATACAACGGCAATCCTTTTTAAGGCATCGGTCTTAATGTCTTTCTGATTCATATGCTTGTCGTTTTGTCGCCCATTTTTCCAAAAATTAAGGATTGACACATTTTTCCGGACGCTATAATACGCCCCATTCCCCGATAGCTCAGTCGGTAGAGCGACGGACTGTTAATCCGCAGGTCCCTGGTTCGAGCCCAGGTCGGGGAGCCAGATTTTTGAAGCCCGAACTTGAATGTTCGGGCTTTTTCATATTTGCACGTCCGGCGTTCGGAATGCGGCAAGATAGGTTTTCCAACGGTTTCGCGGTAAAATTCTGCCTGTCTGATTTCGGTTTCTATTATGTCCATCAAAAATCCTGATTATTTCCCCAGTTGGATAGGCGACTGCGTGATGACTCCCAGCCCTTGTTCCGCCGTTTGAAGGAACTTCACCCCGGTTGCACGATTGATGTGTTCGCACCGAAGTGGTCGATGGCGGTGTTTGAGCGTATGCCTGAAGTGAATGAGATTCTTGAAAAATCCGTTCGGACACGGTGCGTTGGAGTTGAAAACGCCGCTGGCGGGTCGGCAGGGATTTGGGGCGGCGCGGATACGATCAGGTTATCGTGTTACCGGGTTCTTTGAAATCGGCAATCATCGCGCTGGCAACGGGTATCGGAAAAGAACGGGTTATGTCGGCGAAAGCCGTTATTTTCTGTTGAACGATATACGCAGGCTGGATAAGGAACGTCTGCCTTTGATGGTGGACAGATATACGGCTCTCGCGCATCAGAGTCAGAAAGATTTTGACGGGCATTCAGGATTCCCGAGTTTTCCATTGATGAACAGCGGCGGAAATTTCTGTCGAAACTTTCGGTTTGAATCTTGGAAAGCCTGTTCTGGCTTTTTGTCCGGGTGCGGAATTCGGACCGGCAAGCGTTGGCCGGGCAAAAGCATTTTGCCGAGTTGGGCAAACATTATTCGGCGGCGGGTTGGCTAGGTTTGGCTGTTCGGTTCGCAAAAAGATGATGAAATCGCCGAGGAAATCAACCGCCTTTCAGACGGCATGTGTGTGAATTTATGCGGTAAGACCGATTTGTCTCAGGCAATGGACTTGTTGTCGTTGGCAGATACGGTTGTGTGTAACGACAGCGGGCTGATGCACTGGCGGCAGCTTTGGGCAGGAAGGTAGTGGCGGTTTACGGTTCTTCCAGCCCGACGCATACGCCGCCTTTGAGCGACAGGGCGAAAATCGTCAGCCTGCACTTGGAATGTTCGCCCTGTTTCAAACGTGAATGTCCGTTGGGAGCATACCGACTGCCTCAACAGGGCTGTATCCCGAGAAGATTGTGCAGGCGGTTGAAGAGGCGGTATGATGGTTTCTGTTTTTCGGATTTATGCCGTCTGACGGTGGATATTGATAGGATGTTTATGGCTATTGCGAACAATAAAAAGCATTTCACGATTTTTTTATTGAAGACCGGATTGAAGCCGGTTTAGTATTGGAAGGCTGGGAAGTCAAAGCAATCCGTGCCGCGCGTGTACAGCTTAAAGAGAGTTATATCTATTGGAAAAAGATGCGTTTTATCTGGTCGGCTGCCATATTACCGCGTTGCCTACGGCTTCGACACACATCAAACCGGATGCCACACGCCCGCGCAAGCTGTTGTTAAAACAATCGGAAATCAACAAATTAATCGGAAAAACCGAACGTGCAGGTTACACTATCAGTGCCGCTGGATTTGCATTTTTCGCGCGGAAAAATCAAGATGGAAATCGGTTTGGCAAAAGGTAAGAAACAGCACGACAAACGCCAGAGTGCGAAAGAGGCAGATTGGAAACGCGAGAAACAGCGGTTGATTAAGCATACGCGCTGATGGGGGATGCGGTTTCAGACGGCATTTGAACAATGCCGTCTGACGGTTGTTTGGACAATGGTGTTGAAATACTGAACGGAAAAACAGGGCGGTTGCCCTGTTTTCATTTGCGTAAAAGATGCGGATGACGGGGAAGCGGAAAAACGGAAATGCCCGTCTTTGGCGAAATCGTAAACGTTGCTGACTGCCCTGATATGGTGGGGTGGTTCTTTTCCTTGTTTCAGACATTCGCGCGCTATTCTCCGTAATTTCCAGTTGGCAAGGCGTTTGTCCTGTTTTTCGCTGACTGCCGTGGTTATAGGGGAAAAGGGGTGTTTTCTGTAACTTTTACTCTTGATGGTCTCCCGGCTTGAAATACTTAGGTTTCCTTGAGTGCGATTCCGTACTTTGTCTTCATTAAAGTTTCCGTGATGTTTGAAATATATTTAGTAAATGCTGACCAGTACATTGCTATTTGAATGCCGGGCGGTTTTGTAAAAATTGCCGATTTTGTAAAAAGTAGTCGGTAATTTCTTCTTTTATATCATCAATTTCATCTTCATAATCCCAAATATCGGGGTAGATATGATGCTCTTTGCACACCTGCATACTGAAATGCGCCATTGCGCTTTTTATGTCGAAGCCTTCCAAAGCTGAGACGATTTCATGGATTTGGGCGGATTCGATATAAGCGGCGTATCCGTCGTCGTCCGAAATGGGTGCCGTTCCGACGATTGATTCGGATAACAGATTGCCCTTTAAAGGGATTTTTCTGCACTTGTTCCGGTCAGTACAAAATGCAAAACATCCCACATTTTATCGATGTCGAGGCAGACGGCAGCCCTCATCCTCTAAATCTTCCAGTTCTTCAAACAATTCTTTGCCATTCGGTATCGGTGTTTTTAAGCAAAGCCAGTTTTTCATTATCGACCAGTTGATAGGTTGCTGTCATTCCCATGATATTTCCTATAATTTCATTTTTGAATCAGTTATTTATGGAAGAAGTTTGCCCGGGTTCATGATGTTATATGGATCAAGGTGTTGTTTGATGCTTTTCATCAGGGCAATTTCGGCAGGTGTGCGTACTTTGTCCAGCCACTGTTTTTGATGATACCTATGCCGTGTTCTGCGGCAACTGTACCATTGCAGGCAAGAACGTTGCAATAGACTGTGCTGTTGATGTCGTTTTCGTAACGATATGCCCTCGTTACTGAGTATATCCGGCCGAAAAGTATTGTAGTGCAGGCTGCCGTCGCCCAGATGTCCGAAGCAGACGATTTGTATGCCTTTGAAATTTTGTTCCAAATCTTTGGCGCACCGGCGGACAAAGTCGGCAACGCGCCCGATAGGGACGGCAATATCGTGTTTGATGCTGGTGCCCAGTTTGCGTTGCGATGCGGAGATGTTTTCGCGCAGTGTCCACATATTTGCATCGTTCCTGTTCGGATTGTGCCAACACGCTGTCGGTAAATCCTTTTTATAAAGAAATTCGACGAGCCAATCATTAAGATTGCTGTCGGGTAATGAGTCGGTCAACTCAAGTCAAAATATGCCATTCTGAATGTGTCGGCGGGGGAGATTGCTGAATTCGGAGGACAACTCGGCAGCAAAAACGGCTGATCAGCTCAAAACTGCATAGGCGTTCGGCAAAGTGTGCTTAGGGTTTCGGTCAGCAGGCGGACGGCGGATTCGATGTCGGGTATGCCGACCCATGCGGTTGCTTTGTTCTAAGGGGTTGGCAAACAGCTTGAGCGTGGCGCAGTGATAATGCCCAATGTACCTTCGCTACCGATAAACAAATGGCGCAAATCGTAACCCGTGGTGTTTTTGTGTAGCGGGTGAAGATGGGAAATCAGTTCGCCGTTGGGGAGGACGACTTCCAAACCGATAACCAGGTCGCGCATTGTGCCGTAGCGTAATACGTTCAATCCGCCGGCGTTACAGGCGATGTTGCCGCCGATTTGACAGGAGCCTTCGCTAGCAAGACTGAGCGGGAACAGACGGTTGGCAGCTTCTGCCGTTTGTTGTACGGTTTTAAGGACCGTACCTGCTTCGACGGTAATACAGTTGTCTGCCAAATCGATGTTGCGGATGCGGTTAAGTTTGGAAAGGTTAAGCAACACCCGCCTTGTGCACTGCGGCACCGCACAAACTGGTATTGCCGCCTGAGGAGTTACCGAAATATGGTGTTGGTGGCAAAAGCGCATTATGGTTTGCACGCTTCTCAACGCTGCGCGGCTGCAGAATGATGTCTGGTGCAGACGTAAAACGGTTGCGTTGATCTTTTAAAAAGTATCGGGGAAGGCTCAATGATTTCGTCTGCCGGAAGGAGTTGGGAAAATTCGGTATGCAGGTCGATCATGTTTTTGGGAAAAAGAGTGGAGATTGAGAAACAGGATTAAATGCGTCCGGAAAATTAAAAAAGCAGGATACGCAAAGTATCCTGCTGCAAAGCAGAAAATGCTTATTTTGCAGCTTCAGAAGCAGGAGCTTCAGAGCAGCAGCCTCGGCAGCAGGAGCTTCAGCAGCAGGAGCTTCGGAAGCAGCAGCTTCGGCAGCAGGGGCTTCAGCGCAGGAGCCTCGAAGCAGGGAGCTTCAGAAGCAGCGGCTTCAGAGGCAGGAGCTTCAGCAGCTTTTTCTCCGCCACAGGCGGCCAGGAGCCAAAGACAACAAAGCAGCAGCAAACAGGGATTTTTCATTTTAGTAACCTTTAAAAATCAATTTAAATTATTGAAACAAACCGGTCTTCATTGACCGTACTACAAACTGGGTTGGAAATTCATTGCTGAATTTTCGCGTAATTATGCACCATGAAATAAGGGATTGCAATGTCGTAAAAATGCTAAGTAAAGATTGAATGAAAAAGTTTTTAGGTAGGGAGAGTGATAAATCCTGTAAAACAACTGCCTCATTGAAAGCCTGATGGTCAAGAATATTATATAGATTGATATAATTCAGTATGTTGTATGATTTATCGGGGCATGACAGGGGGAGTGGCGGATGAAAAGAGCGGTATTTATTCCATGTTGCGTAAAAACAACATGATAATAAAATAACAGAACTTTACATTTTGACGGACGGAGAATAGTCTGTGAATAGGTTAATGGTAATCGATGGGGAGGGTTGTGTTAGAATTCGCCTGTAATCAATCTGCTGTCCCTGAAAGGATAAATATGGCTATCGTGAAAAATTCCGTCGTTTCTCTGCATTATGAAATGTATGATGTCAACAATCAGCTTCTGGATAAGACTGAAGAACCGATTGTGTATTTACATGGTGGTTATGACGGTATTTTCCCTTTGGTGGAAGAGGCGTTGCACGGCAAGGATGTCGGCGATACGGTAGATGTGGTGCTTTCGCCAGATGATGCGTTCAGCGAGCAGTGAGCCGGATTTGGTGCGTATCGAAGATGTCGGCGTGTTCCCTGTGGAGGTCGAAGTCGGCATGATGTTTGAAGCTGACGATCCGGAAACCGGCGAAGTTATTATCTCACCGTGTAACCGATGTTGCCGACGGCAAGGCGGTAGTGGACGGCAAACCATCCTTTGGCCGGTATGAAAACCGTTTTAAGGCTACGGTTGAAAGTGTGCGCGATGCATCTGATGAGGAAATCGCACACGGACATGTCCATGGCCCGCACGGTCATCACCATCATTGATGTGTCGGCAACTTGTCGATATTGGATGCCGTTTGAAAATGGTTTGCTCCGTTTCAGACGGCATTTTTCCCGTATGGGGGTTAAATTATGTCGGTTGGGCATTATGAGAATTTTCCTGTCGGCTCATTGATTTTGCCGCGCAGGTTAAGAAAGCCGGTCCATGCTGTATATGCGTTTGCACGGACTGCGGACGATATGGCGGATGAGGGGGATTTTCCGATTGAGGAGAGGTTGGAAAATTTGGACGTATTGCGGCGCGAGTTGGATGTGTTGGCATCCGGCGGACAGTCTGCACATCCTTTGATTGCCCGATTGATGCCGAGGCTGTTACACCGTTTGGTTTGGATTTACAGCCGTTTTTATGATTTGCTTTCTGCATTTTCTCAGGATGTGGTTAAAACAAGGTATGAAATTTCGGCGAACTGGTCGATTATTGCCGGCGTTCTGCCAATCTCGTCGGACGCATCATGTTGGCCTTATACGGAAAAACAGATGCGGTGAGCGTGGCGCAAAGCGACGGTATCTGTACAGGCTTTGCAGCTTGTGAATTTTTTGGCAGGATGTGGCTGTTGATTGGCGTAAAGGGCGTGTCTATATCCCTCAGGACGATTTGCTGAAATTTGGTGTCGCTGAAGAACAGATTGCGGCAGGCAGGGCGGATGCGGCGTTTCAACGTCTGATGGCCTTCCAATGCCGACGCGCATTCCGTATGCTGAGGGCCGGTTCCCCCTTGGCAAAGGAATTAAAGGGGCGAATCGGTTTGGAACTTCGTATGATTGTGTTGGGTGCGCAGATGATTTTGCAGAAACTGGATGCGTGTCGATATGATGTGTTTGCCCAGCGTCCTCTTTTGGACAAGAAAGATTGGCTGATTATGTTGAAACGTGCGGTATGGCGATAAGGCGGCATATTCAAACCGATATGCCGTCTGAAAAGGTCTGTTCGGTTTCAGACGGCATATTGCAACCGGTTCGATGTTCCTAGGAGATTTCGTGAGGGTTGGGTCTGGCATTGTCTTCAGCCCCCAAGCCGACAAGCCTGCGTAACCTGGTCATGTAGGCGTTGACATCTAATCCCGTTCCGTAGCGCTGCGCCGTCCATGAGGTTTCTGCCAAGGCTTCATCATGTCGTGTTCGGCTTTGAGCCAGCCGTTTTTGGCACACAATGTTTTTATGGATAGCATGTATCCCGTGCGGTTGATCTATGCCTGCCTGTTCTTGGATGGAAAGGTGCAGCGACATGTGAAGAAACGGGTTGCTTTCTCCGTTTTCCGGCAGCCAGCAGGTATCCAGATGGTTTTTCGATATGTTCGAGGTAACGGTGGTATTCGGGGTGTGCCTCGATAATGCGAAGAGCCTTTTGCTCTAATGCACTCCAGCTGTAACGGGCGGAGGCGGTGTTCCCATACTTTGGCGAAAAATTGGCGGACATCGTGTGTGTTTACATCATACATGGCGTATTATCAGGTAGGGTGTTTATAGGTTTGATCAATGGTGGTTTTACATAAATTAAATTCAGCAGTCAACCGCACCCTATATAATGTCGGAAAATTATCTGTCCGAAACGGGCTTAGTTATGAAAAAAACTGATTTACTTTTTACCTTATTTTTCGTTTTTGTGCGGTCAGGCTTTTGCGCTGGACGCGAACGATTTGTTACCGCCGGAAAAGGCATTTGTGCCTCAGGTCAGCGTGGCGGATGATGGTGTAAACGTCCGCTTCAAGATTGCCGACGGATACTATATGTATCAGGCAAAAATTATCGCGCAAACCGATCCCGCAGGTTTGTTGGGTCAGCCTTCGTTTGGCAAGGGCGAGGAAAAAGAAGATGAGTTTTTCGGCAAACAGACGGTTTTTCATCAAGAGGCTCTGGTTTCCTTCCCATATACCAAACCTGTCGGCAAGCCGTATAAATTGGTCTTGACCTATCAAGGGTGTGCGGAAGCAGGTGTATGCTATCCGCCTGTAGATACGGAACTCGACATTTCCGGCAACGGTGTTTATCAGGTTCAGAGTGATGAACCTGTATCGGCAAAAGACCGGTTCCTGCAAAAAGAACCTTCAGACGGTAAGCGTTCTACAAGTCCGAAAAATACCCGGACAGCAGCCGTTTCAAACTGTCCTGGGATACGCTCAACGCCAATCTTTTGGCGTTTTTTTCTCGCCGGTTTGGGCCTGAGCTTCACCGCCTGTATGTATCCTTTGCTTCCGATTGTTTCCAGCATCGTGGTCGGGGATAAAAAGGCGAGCAAGGGACGGGCATTTGGCATTGACCGTTGTTTATGTTCAGGGGTTGGCGTTGACTTCTGACATTGGTCGGTATTGTTGCCGGACTGACGGGCGCGCTGCTGACAGTTTGGTTGCAGCAGGCTTGGGTGGTGTTGGCGGCATCGGCTTTAATGGTCATATTGGCGTTGTCCATGTTCGGCATGTTCAATATCCAACTGCCCAATGCCGTACAGTCATATTTTCAGAATCAAAGCAGCAGGCTTTCCGGCGGCAAGATAGTATCCGTTTTCGTAATGGGCATATTGTCCGCACTGATTGTCGGCCCGTGTGTCGCTCCGCCGCTGGCATTTGCTGGGTTACATCGGTCAGACGGGTGATGCTGTCCCTCGGCGGTTTGGCACTTTATGTCTTGGCACTCGGTACCGGCGTACCGCTGATTATTATCGGTACATTCGGCGGACACATCCTCCCTAAAGCAGGCGACTGGATGAATGCCATCAAATACGCTTTCGGCTTTATCCTTTTGGCTGTAGCGGTTTATCTTGCCACACCGCATCTGCCTTATTATCTGGTAGTGGTGCTTTACACCCTTTTTGATGCTGGTTCCGGCCTTTATGCTTTTGGGTAACGGACGCAAGCAGAAATGCCGTCTGAAAGCAGCGGCGTATGCATTTGGGAGGCGTATTGTTGATAGGTGGCGCATGGTTTGGCTGGCAGAGTGCAAATGGGAAAAACGACTGCACTTCACCATTTTTCTGACGCTCAATCCGCCGTCTGAAAGCAGGCAACCCTGCCGAACATGGAAAAATGTTTACCGATGTTGCGGCACTGAAAGTTGCAATGGCAGATGCATTGAAAGAATATCCCGATAAACCGGTTATCTTGGATTTTTATGCGGACTGGTGTATTTCCTGTAAAGAAATGGCGGCATATACACTCAATCAGCCGGAAGTTCATCAGGCAGTCGATATGGGACGATTCTTCCAAATCGATGTAACCGCCAACACGCCGGATCATCAGGCATTATTGAAAGAATACGGATTGTTCGGGCCGCTGGGTATTTGTCGTCCGCGCGGACGGCAGCCATAGCGAACCGCTGTTGGGGTTTGTCAAAGCAGACAAGTTTATCGAGTGGTATGAACGGAACCGTTAATCTGATGTTTTTAAAATGCCGTCTGAAATTTCAGACGGCATTTTATTTGGCAGGGCAATGCCCGCTATATCACATGGAAACCGCCTGAAGATGTGAAAATCTTGTGTATAAGCCGGTTTGTCATTTGAAAATAAAGCAGAAAAATAATTGATGGAAAAATAAGCAGTCAAAGAGTAAACACAGGAAGTGTTTGCAGTGTGTATACCTTTTGTGGATAAATATTTTAAGAATATGTATTTTATAGAAAATAACGGATTGATTAAAAAGTAGTCAGCTGCACGGTTTGAATGGGTGCCGAATTTTTAATACATTTTTAGGCCAAATGGATCAAGAAAAATCTAAAGGATTTTGGACATAAAAAATGCGGCGTGCTAGCACCTCTAATCCAATCAGGATCAGAATTTAGGTAACAAGCCGTTTCAGGATTATAGTAACGGAAACGGTTATACGCTAAGCCGTTTTCTTAGTTTTCTAAGCTTAAATTACCTGATTTCCATTCACTTAAAATAGTCTCGGCATCAAGTCCAAATATATCTGAAGTATTAGCTATTTCTGCTAATTTTTCTTGGCTAATTTCTGAAAAATTTTTACTAAATAATAAATAACTTGCAGCCCAATTTATGACGGAGCTTGACTTGCTATGTAACAAGACTTCTAAACTATCTATTTTTATCAATAGAAAGAAGATAATTTTTAGCACTAACTATTTTTCTTATAGCTACTGTTAGCTAATTCTAGTAGTTTCCTTCCAACGTTGCTTTTTCCATGTATATCAGAATACTTTTCAAAAATACTGAATAGCTTGAGATATATTATTAAACTTTCATATTCCTACTCCTAAAAATTTCCAACCAAATCGTTCAAGAGCTTTAATACCGTATTGATACTGTTCATTAAAAATTTTTATTTTTCAACCAGTCTCTAACTCTCATAGATGTTCCACGACTAAGTGCCGATACCTTGAAGCTATCAAGTGTGTATTGTTTGGGCATTAGTAGAAAAACTGCCTCTGTTTCAGAGGCAGTTTGTGTAGATTGAATCTACAAACCGCTCAAGCGGGCGGTATCGTGTGCAATCATCAATTCTTCATTGGTCGGAATCACAACGGCAACGGCCGTGCTGTCGGCAGTCGTAATTACGCCTGCGTTACCGAAGCGTGCCTTCAGGTTGGCCTCGTGGTCGGCTTTCAGACCGAGAAAGCCCAGAGTAGCCGAGTACGCGCTCGCGGATGATTTCGGAGTTTTCGCCGATACCGCCGGTGAAGACGAGTACGTCCAGACCACCGGCAGCCACAGCCATGCTGCCGATGTATTTGGCGAGGCGGTAGATGAAGACATCCAGGGCGAGTTTCGCGCCGGGATGGCCTTTTACCGGATTCTTCTTCGATAGTGCGGCAGTCGTTGGACAGGCCGGACAAACCGAGCAGGCCGGATTTTTTGTTCAGCATCTCGGTTACTTCTTTGACGGACATGTCGGCATTATCGGCCAGGAAACCGAATACGGCAGGATCGATGTCGCCGCTGCGCGTACCCATTACAAGGCCTTCCAGCGGTGTCAGACCCATGCTGGTGTCGCGTGATTCGCCGTTGGCGACGGCGGTAATGGATGCGCCGTTACCCAGGTGGGCGATGACCATGCGCAGGTCTTTTTGTCTTTGCCGAGGAAGCGTGCGGTTTCGTCGGCAACGAAGCGGTAGCTGGTACCGTGCGCGCCGTAGCGGCGCAGACCGTATTTTTCATAGTATTCTTGCGGAATGGCGTATTTGTAGGCGTGTTCCGGCATGGTTTGGTGGAAGGCAGTGTCGAAAACGACGACGTTGGGCAGGCCTTTGAAAAATACTTTGTGCGGCACGCAGACCCGAAGAGGTGGGCGGGGTTGTGCAGAGGGCGAGCGGGATGCATTTTTCGATGCCGGCAATGACTTCGTCGTCAACGAGGATGGATTCGCTGTACAGTTCGCCGCCGCTGACGACGCGGTGGCTCGATGGCACCGATGCGGCTGTCGAGGCCGTGAGCTTTGAGTTCTTCCATCAGGGCTTCGACTGCGCCGGTGTGGTCGGGCTTGGCAGACAGGTCGACTTTGTGTTTTTCGCCGTTTACTTTGAATGTGATGTACGCGTCGGGCAGGTTGAGTTTTTCGGCAAGGCAGCTGAGCAGGACTTCGCCGCTATTGTTATCTAAGACTGCACCTTTGAGGGACGAGCTGCCGCAGTTCAAAAACCAAGATTAATTTTTGGGACATTTTTCTAACTCCGGAAAGTTTCCAGACGGCATGGGGTCGGACCCGGATATTAACCAAGTCCCGTGCTGAATCTGTTTTGCTTTCCTTGACGGGGAAAGTAGTGGGGCCGACTGAAACGGTTGATGAATAAAAACGCGTTATTTTATCAAAAAACCGTTGCGGCTGCTTGACTTAATCGGGCGTTTGCGTGAAAATGGCGGAAAGTTGGGTATTTTGACGGGGAAAGGGAAAATATGCGGGATGCCGGTATTTTTCAAGGTTGAGAGAGGATTCTTTGCGTTTTTCCCGTTCAGCTGGTACATTCGCCCTGTTTTTAGTTGATGCCGTCTGAAAAAAAGGCGGGTGGGGAATTTATGCATTATTTCAGTATTCAGCGACCAATCGGGACAGCATATAGGCTCTTTTGTCTTGCTTGCCGACGATGAGATCGGAGGCGCGGCCGCAGAGCGGACGTTTTGCCGTTAAATTGGAAGATGGGACGGGCAACCATGTCCTCTTCGCCGTTTGCCCAGACGGAAGTTCCCTCAGTATTGGCGCGTGGTCAAAGACCGTATCGAGCTGTTTTTGACGAAAGCGGCTGTAGGGACTTTACGCAATGAGTATTTGAACGTGTCAGGGGCAGACTTTTATTCTGACCGACCTGACCGGAGCGGTGTGATGGAAAAGTATGTTTATTCTGGTGCCCTATCAGCATTATTTTTGGCATTTGTTATCGGCTGGTTTTTTTGGTGGTCGGTAAAACGGACAGTTTGACGACTTGGCAGGGCCTGCGCACACGCATTTTGATGGATGATGATTCGACAAGTAAACTGGTTGAGAAAAAGAGGAAAAACGATGGACGCTAAAAAGGGCGGTTTGGGACTGGTCAAACGCCGCCGTTTTGCCCGCTTTTCGGCACGCAGTTTCTCGGCGCGTTCAACGACAATCGTGTTCAAAACCGCGCTGTTTGTGATGATCAGCTTTTACGGTTTGGGAAAAACGGCTTCCCTGCCTGCAGGACAGATGTTGAATTTGGGTGCATTGCTGTTTATCCTGCCGTATTTCCTGTTTTCTGCACTGTCGGGACAGTTGAGCAATAAATTCGACAAGGCTGTTTTGGCACGTTGGGTCAAGGTGCTGGAAATCATCATTATGGCAGTGGCGGCATACGGGTTTTATATCCAGTCTGCCCCGCTACTCTTGCTCTGTCTGTTTTGCATGGGCGCGCAATCGACGCTGTTCGGCCCACTGAAATACGCCATCCTGCCGGATTACCTCAACGACAACGAGCTGATGATGGGCAACAGCCTGATTGAATCCGTACGTTTATCGCCATCCTGTTCGGTCAGATACTAGGGGACTGCGGTGGCAGGTGCGCCGCCTTGCATATTGTCGGGATACTGGTTTTTGCTGGTCGCCGTTGGAGGGCACGGCCAGCAGCCTGTTTATGCCGTCTGTACCCGCCAAAGCAGCAGATACGGAAATCGAGTGGAATATTGTCCGGGGTACAAAATCCCTGCTTCGTGAAACGGTGCGGCACAAGCCCGTTTTTACCGCCATTATCGGTATTTCGTGGTTTTGGTTTGTCGGCGCGGTCTATACTACGCAACTGCCGACCTTTACCCAAATCCATTTGGGCGGCAACGACAATGTTTTTAACCTGATGCTTGCCCTGTTTTTCCATCGGTATTGCAGCCGGTTCGGTACTGTGTGCCAAGTTCAGCAGGGAACGGCTGATGTTGGCTTGGGTAACGGTTGGTGCGTTCGGTTTGACGGTTTGTGGCCTGGTTTTTGGTGTGGCTGACGCACGGTCATCGTTTTGAAGGGCTGAACGGCATTTTCTGGTTCCTGTCGCAGGATGGGCATACCCCGTGATGGCGGTGATGATGCTGATCGGCTTTTTCGGCGGCTTCTTCTCCGTCCCGCTCTATACTTGGCTGCAAAACCGCCAGCAGTGAAACTTTCCGTGCCCACGCTGTTGCCGCCAACAATATCGTTAACGGTATCTTTATGGTTTCCGCTGCCGTTTTGAGTGCGCTATTGCTGTTTTTGTTTGACAGCATTTCACTGCTGTATCTGATTGTCGCCTTGGGAAATATTCCGTTGGTGGTATTTTTGATTAAGCGCGAAAGGCGGTTTTTAGGCGCGGCGGCAATCAGGGAAAAACGGTAAATGCCGTCTGAAAACGTTTGTCCCCAAAATACACAATCCGCCTGTCCAATGTTGTGAACACACTGTGAATAAGTGGGTTTGTGCATTGAAAATGAAAAACAGAAAAAAATACGCTGCCTAAAAATAGTCAGCAGATGGAAAAATTTGAAGAAAGAAGCAGATATGATTCAACGCCAAATCATCCTCGATACCGAAACCACCGGCCTGTATGCCGACGGCGGCGACCGCTTGGTCGAGTTTGCCGGTCTGGAAATGGTCAACCGCCAAATGACCGATAAGAACCTGCACCTCTATGTCCACCCCGAGCGCGATATGCCCGAAGAGGCGGTACGCGTCCACGGTTTAACGATAGAGGTTTTGGAAGGAAAAACGCGCCGCCGTTTGCAGAGGTCGGCAGGCAGATTGCCGATTTTTCTGCGTGGTGCGGAACTGATTATCCACAATGCCAAATTCGACGTGGGCTTCCTCAATATGGAGTTCCGCCGCATGGGGCTGCCGACCGTCGAGGAACTCGGCTGTACCGTTACCGATACCCTGGCGATGGCGCGCGAAATGTTTCCCGGACAGAAAGCCAGTCTGGATGCTTTGTGCAACCGTTTTTCCGTCGACCGCAGCAAGCGCGTCCTGCACGGCGCACTGATTGACTGCGAACTTTTGGGCGAGGTCTATCTTGCCATGACACGCCAGCAGTTCGACTTGATGGGGGAGACCGCAGAGGAAAAAATGGAAACCAAACCCGTGGCGCATACCGAAACCAAACGCAGCGGCAAACTGAAAGTCATCAGGGCGGACGAAAACGAGTTGGCGGAACACGGGCAATATTTGGACGGCTTAGGGCGAAGCCTGTATTTGGCGTAAGGAAGCCGTGCCGTCTGAAAACGGCGGGGAAAACGCATGAAGCGCAAAAATATCGCGCTGATTCCCGCTGCGGGCGTAGGTTTGCGCTTTGCGTGCGGACAAACCCAAGCAATATGTCGAAATCGGAAGCAAAAACCGTTTTAGAACATACGATTGGGATTTTTGAACGGCATGAGGCCGTCGATTTGACCGTCGTTGTCGTCTCGCCCGAAGCACGTTTGCCGATAAGGTTCAGACGGCATTTCCACAGGTTCGGGTGTGGAAAAACGGCGGACAGACCCGCGCCGAAACTGTCCGCAACGGTGTGGAAAAACTGTTGGAAACCGGTTTGGCGGCGGAAAACCGACAATATTCTGGTACACGATGCCGCACGTTGCTGCTCGCCGTCTGAAGCTCCGACGCGGTTGATAGAACAGGCGGGCAACGCTGCCGAAGGCGGAATTTTGGCAATTCCCGTTGCCGATACGCTCAAGCGTGCGGACGGTGGGAATATTAGTGCAACCGTCGAGCGGACGGGCCTCTGGCAGGCACAAACGCCGCAGCTTTTTCCGCGCCGGGCTGCTGTGCCGCGCATTGGCTGCGGAAAAACTTGGAAGGCATTACCGATGAGGCCTCCGCCGTCGAAAAATTGGGCATCCGCCCTTTGCTGGTGCAGGGCGACGCGCGAATTTGAAACTGACGCAGCCGCAGGACGCACACATCGTCAGGCTGCTGCTCGATGCCGTCTGAACTTCAATTCAAAACATCAGGAACACAAACGATGACGAACATCCGTATCGGACAGGGCTACGATGTCCACCAACTGAGCGAAGGCAGAAAGCTGATACTCGGCGGAGTTGAAATCCCATTTGAAAAAGGACTGCTCGGACATTCCGATGCCGACGCGCTGCTGCACGCCGTTACCGACGCGCTGCTCGGCGCGGCAGGTTTGGGCGATATCGGCAGCCATTTCCCGACACCGCCGCAGAGTTCAAAGATGCGGACAGCCGCGCCCTTTTGCGTGCGTGCGTATCAAAAGCGTTCAGGCGCAGGGTTGGCAGGCGGTCAATGTCGATACGACCGTGATTGCACAGAAACCCAAAGCTCGCGCCGCACATTCCGCAAATGCGTGCCAACATCGCCGCCGATTTGGGCATAGACATTTCGTGCGTCAACATCAAAGGTAAAACCAACGAAAAACTTGGTTACTCTCGGGCGCATGGAAGGCATAGAGGCGCAGGCGGCGGTATTGCTGGTACGCATTTGAACGCGGCGGGCAGGACGCAAAAATGTTAAGATGACGGCTGTTTGTTGATACGGTTTTCAAAGGACAAAAAATATGACGACACAAGACGAACTCAAGCGCATCGCCGCCGAAAAAAGCAGTCGAATTCGTACCCGAAAAAATGAATATATCGGCATCGGTACCGGCTCGACCATCAACTTTTCATCGAAGCCTTGGGTAGAGCGGCAAAAAATCAAAGGCGCGGTATCTACTTCCAAAAAAATCCAGCGAACTGCTTGCCCAATATGATATTCCCGTCGTTTCCCTGAACGAAGTGTCCGGTTTGGCGGTCTATATTGACGGTGCGGATGAAGTGAACCACGCCCTGCAAATGATTAAAGGCGGCGGCGGCGCGCACCTCAACGAAAAAATCGTCGCCAGCGCATCCGAAAAATTCGTCTGCATTGCGGATGAAAGCAAATATGTTTCACGTTTGGGCAAAATTCCCTCTGCCTGTGGAAGTCGTCGAAAGCGCACGCTCTCTTGTTTCGCGCAAACTGCTCGCTATGGGCGGACAGCCCGAACTGCGTATCGGCTACACCACGTTTTTACGGCAACCAAATCGTCGATGTCCACGGCTTTGAATATCGATCAGCCGCTGACGATGGAAGATGAAACTCAACAAAATCACCGGCGTACTCGAAAACGGCATATTCGCCCGCGATGCCGCCGATGTGTTGATTTTTAGGTACGGAAGAGGGTGCGAAAATCATCTATCCCTGCCAAGGGTAATCCTGACGTTAAGATGCCGTCTGAAATCCGGTTCCGATATGTTCAGACGGCATCGGCATTTGAAAAAATATGCAGATTAAAAATCATGCGAAATGGCTTCCCGTCGCCCTGTCGCTTTTTGGGTGCGTTGGGTTATACGGGATACGACAGCGAGCTTGTCCGTACCGGTATTGCCGTACTGAATGAATTGGGTGCAGAGGAGGGTGCGGGTAGGTACGAAACACCCGTTCGCCGACGGGCATCGGCGAAATCCGGACACAGCTACACAGGCACGGTGTCCAAAGTCTATGACGGCGATACCCTGCACGTCATCGACGGCGACGGCGCGAAACACAAAAATCCGTATGGCGTATATCGATGCGCCGGAGATGAAGCAGGCTTACGGCACGCGTTCGCGCGACAACCTGCGCGCGGCGGCGGAAGGCAGGAAAAGTCAGCATCCGCGTGTTCGATACCGACCGCTACCAGCGCGAAGTGGCGCAGGTTTCTGTCGGCAAAACCGATTTGAACCTGATGCAGGTGCAGGACGGGGCGGCGTGGCATTATAAAAGTTATGCTAAAGAACAGCAGGATAAGGCGGATTTTGCCGACTATGCCGACGCTCAAATTCAGGCGGGAAAGGGGAACGCAAAGGATTGTGGAAAGCTAAAAATCCGCAAGCGCCGTGGGCGTACCGCCGGGCAGGCAGGAACGGCGGGGGCAATAGGGATTGGACGGATGCCGTGGGCGAATGGTTTGGGCATTTGGTAAAGACACCGCACGGCTTTTGAACGGCAAATGCCGTCTGAAAACCGCGCGTCCGGCATTTTTGCGGAAACGCGCAACCGCCGTCTGCCGCGATAAAAAGTTCAGGCGGCGGTTTTTACGGTAAAATGGCGGATTATTTTGCAACGGCGGCAGTTCCGCCGGTTTTTGATACTGGACGGTATATGGATTTTCGTTTTTGATATTATTTACGAATACCGCTGGATGTTCCTTTATGGCGCACTGACGACACTGGGGCTGACGGTCGTGGCGACCTCGGGCGGTTCGGTATTGGGGTTGCTTTTTGGCATTGGCACGCCTGATTCACTTGGAAAAGCCGGTGTGCCGATGCGCGTGCTGGCGTGGGCGTTGCGTAAGGTTTCGCTGCTGTCACGTTACGCTGTTCCGGGGTACGCCGCTGTTTGTTCAAATTGTGATTTGGGCGTATGTGTGGTTTCCGTTTTTGTCCACCCTTCAGACGGCATTTTTGGTCAGCGGGGAAGCGGCAGTCGAGCTGCGTCGCGGATACGGGCCGCTGATTGCCGGTTCGCTTGCTTTGGTTGCCAACTCGGGGGCGTATATCTGTGAGATTTTTCCGCGCGGGCATCCAGTCTATAGACAAAGGGCAGATGGAGGCGGCGCGTTCTTTGGGTATGACTTATCCGCAGGCGATGCGCTATGTGATTCTGCCGCAGGCATTGCGCCGTATGCTGCCGCCTTTGGCAAGCGAATTTATCACATTGCTGAAAGACAGTTCTCTGTTGTCGGTGATTGCCGTGGCGGAGTTGGCCTATGTTCAGGGAATACGATTACGGGCCGGTACTCGATTTATGAAGAACCGCTTTACACCGTCGCCTTGATTTATCTCCTGATGACGACTTTCTTAGGCTGGATATTCCTGCGTTTGGAAAAACGTTACAATCCGCAACACCGCTGATTGGAGTCATATCAACAAAAAGCCGCCCCGGTATTCATTTGAGGCGGCTTTTTGTGGCAAATTACATTCAAAGAGAAAAAGCTATGCCGTCTGAAAGCCTTTCAGACGGCATCTGTCAGCCTCACGCAAGAGGGAATCCCATCTGTTTGGTTTCAATTTTTGGGGTGATGATGAGCCGTCATTCCCGCGCAGGCGGGAATCCTATCCGTTCGGTTTCCGTTGTTTTTGAGTTTCGGTTTTTCCGATAAATTTCTGCGGTTTCCGGTTCCGGATTCCCGCCTGCGCGGGAATGACGGCGGAGAAGTTTCGGTTTTTCCGATAAATTCCCGTGGCTTTGGATTCCCGCTTTCGCGGGAACGACGGCGGAGAAGTTTCAGTTATTTCCGATAAATTTCTGCAGTTTCCGGATCTGGATTCCCGCTTTCGCGGGAATGACGAATCCATCCATACGGAAACCTGCACCACGTCATTCCTACGAACCTACATCCCGTCATTCCCACGAAAGTGGGAATCCAGAACGTAAAATCTGAAGAAACCGTTTTATCCGATAAGTTTCCGCACCGACAGACCTAGATTCCCGCCTGCGCGGGAATGACGGCGGAGAAGTTTCAGTTATTTCCGATAAATTTCTGCAGTTTCGGATCTCGATTCCGCTTTCGCGGGAATGACGAATCCATCCATACGGAAAACCTGCACCACGTCATTCCTACGAACCTACATCCCGTCATTCTCACGAAAGTGGGAACCAGAACGTAAAATCTGAAGAAACCGTTTTTATCCGATAAGTTTCCGCACCGACAGACCTAGATTCCCGCCTGCGCGGGAATGACGGCGGAGGAGTTTCAGTTATTTCCGATAAATTTCTGTGGCTTTGGTTTCCGGATTCCCGTTTTCGCGGGAACGACGGCGGAGAAGTTTCAGTTTTTCCGATAAATTCCCGTGGCTTTTGGATTCGCGCTTTCGCGGGAACGACGGCGGAGAAGTTTCGGTTTTTCCAATAAATTCCCGTGGCTTTGGTTTCCGGATTCCCGCTTTCGCGGGAATGACGGCGGAGGAGTTTCGGTTTTTCCGATAAATTCCCGTGGAGCTTTGGATTCGCTTTCGCGGGAACGACGGCGGAGAAGTTTCGGTTTTTCCGATAAATTCCCGTGGCTTTTGATTCGCTTTCGCGGGAATGATGGCGGATGGTTTCTGTTTTTGATAACTTCCTGTGATTTTTGGATTTTTGATTCTTATAGTGGATTAACAAAAATCAGGACAAGGCGACGAAGCCGCAGACAGTACAAATAGTACGGAACCGATTCACTTGGTGCTTCAGCACCTTAGAGAATCGTTCTCTTTGAGCTAAGGCGAGGCAACGCCGTACTGGTTTTTTTGTTAATCCACTATACAAAGCAATTTATCGAAGATGATGAAAAAGTGGGCTTGAGGGGTCGGTTCGTCTGCAAAATGCCGTCTGAAGGCTGTTGGTGCGTTCAGACGGCATTGTTGTTATTTGATTTTGAAGCGCAGCCAGGCGACGTGCCCCTGTTTGAGATAGCGGAAGGTTTCATTGAGGTTGCCGACGGGCGGCGGATGGTCGCCGACGATAATGACTTCCACGCCTTTCATTTCGGGGCGTTGGATTAAACCGCCAGTTGGTCGAAGAATTGGGTGCAGGCTGAAGTTGCGGCAGAGGTCGGTTTCGGCGGGTAGGCCGTATTCGGTGCATTTGAGCCTGTGGTTGAAAATGTCGGATTCGGGATAGTCGGCGTGGCTGGTCAGCGTCATCCAGTAAAAATAGTCCTTTGCTGTGTTTTTGAAAAATGCCGACACTTCGCCGAACAGCTCGCTGTCGCACACGCCGCTGAAAATGGCGCAGGTTTTTACCGATCAGGGTTTTCGGCGGTTTTGATTTCTTGAAAGCCCGCCCTCGGATACCAGCTCGAAGCGGTCGTAAAAGCGAACTACCCGCGCCGTGCATCGCAAAGGTGGCGTAACCTTCTTGTTTCAAACGGTTGGGGAGGCAGCGGGCAAATTTTTCGTCGGGCGCGCGGCGCAGTGCAAACCCGCGCAAACCGCCGTAGGCGCACTAATTCGCGCATTTCGCCTTTCGACCGTCGCGCCGATGAAGGGAAAAACTGCCGCTTTCCCAAACCGAAAAACGGTCTTTTTGCGCCAGCAGTTTGGCAAAAGTGGCGTTTTGAAGTTCGGGATTGGCTGGCAGCCCCCAAGATTCGGCGACGATAAAGAGGATTTTTGAGATTTCGGCTCGTTCAGATGCGTGGCGGCACGCTGCTGATTGCCCAAGGGGAGGAAGACGGGATCGACCAGGCCGGCGGTAATAAAAGTCGGCATTCTGGCTGACGGTGTAGAGCATCGCCTGACTTTTGGCGTAATAGAAGTTGTTTGCGCCGAAGATATTGGCCATCCGCCCCCGGTCGTAGTAACTCAAATGGCCGGTGAAATAGCCGGCTGCCGCCACGACGGCGGCACAGGCGGCAAGGTGTCGGAAGTCGGTTTTGGCGGCGGCTTTCTGCAACACAAACGGCATCGCCAGCATATACAGCAGTAACAGCCCGGTCATTATCTGATAAGGGGCGGGGGCGGTCAGGATGAAGGGAACTAGGTTGATGGCGCCGATGAGGTCCATAAAAAGGGAAGAGCTGGATCACCATCATCAGCCCGTCAAACAAAAACCGCCAGCCAAAACGCCAATACGCCGGTAATTTTGACGAAACGCCAAGGCAGGGGCGATCAGCAGCGCGGCGGGAAGGTAGTCCAAATTGACAATCGGGCGGGCGGTGGCGGTCAGCAGTGCCAAAACCCAAAAACATCGCATTGGGGGCCAGCAGTATCAGCAGGGGACAGCAGCAGCCGTTTCGGCAGAAAATGGCGGCAGCGTCCATTGTTTGAGAGCAGGGTGTGAATATTCATCGTATTTCCTTTTTCGGTTGAAACTTCGCCACTCGGACATCTGTCCTTCGGGGCGGCAGGATCAGACTTTATTTGGGAGGCGCAACCCCTTCCAAATCAGGGCAACACATAGGGCGGTGCTTTATATGTTGTCCTGTGTGTTGAAACATCTGCATTTCTTTCTGAAACAGGGGTATTTAAAAACAGAGAACCGGATGACAGACCGATGCCGTCCGGGCGCGAAAATGCGGCACGGTGCGGCAGGGGGCGCGCACGCGTGTCGGGGGAAAGGAAAACAGGGAAAAGAGGCGGGCTGAAACCCCGCCTGAAGAAAAAGGCGGATTTGAGGGGCGGGAAAAGGGGAATGCGCCGCGCAGAAAGTGCGTGCGTCGGCAGGAAGGGGGTTATAATTTTTTGCTTGCTTGCTTGTTTGCTTGCTTGCTTGCTTGCTTGGCGTTTGTTTGTTTCGCATTTTTGAGAAGGGCGGCGGATACGGTGTATCGCGCCGCTTTTTCAGATTCGGATGAGGATGGTCCGCCGGTTGATTGCGGGGCTGTTGTCCGCAATCGGGCGGTGCGGTTTTACATTACGTCCAACACATCAATGCCCAGCAAATCCAGGCCTTGTTTCAGCGTATCGCCGGTCAGCTTCGCCAGTTGCAGGCGGCTGTTGCGGGTTGCGCCCTCTGATTTCAAAATCGGGCAGGCTTCGTAGAAGCGGCTGAACAAGGTGGCGATTTGATAGAGGTAGGCGGCGAGGTAGTGCGGATACGCCGTGTCCGCCACGCTTTGCAGCACGTCTTCGAATTTCAGTAGCTCGGCGGCCAGTTGTTTTTCCAAAGGTTCGGTCAAAACGGTTGGCACGGTTGCGTCCCATTCGCCTGCTTTTGCGGAACACGCTTTGCACGCGGGTGTAGGCATATTGCAGGTAGGGGGCGGTATTGCCTTCAAACGAGAGCATGGCGTCCCAGTCAAACACATAATCGCTGGTGCGGTTTTTGCTCAAATCAGCGTATTTGACTGCGCCGATGCCGACGGTTTTGCCGATTTTAGCGGCTTCGTCCGCGCCCAATTCGGGATTTTTTTCTTTCACCAAAGCGGTGGCGCGCTCGACGGCTTCGGTCAGCAGATCGACCAGTTTCACGGTATCGCCGCTGCGTGTTTTGAACGGTTTGCCGTCTTTTGCCCATCATGGTGCCGAAGCCGATAAACTCGGCTTTTTGCATCTTCAGGCAGATAGCCTGCCTTGCGGGAAGTGGTGAAAAGTTGTTCGAAGTGCAGGGCTTGGCGGTGGTCGACGACGTACAGCAGGCGTTCGGCTTTCAGACGGCCTATGCGGTAGCGCAGGCACGCTAAATCGGTGGAAGCGTAGAGAAAGCCGCCGCCTTGTTTTTTTGCACGATAAATGCAGCAGGTTCGCCGTCTTTGTTTTTTTGAACTCGTCCAAGAACACGACTTTCGCGCCGTCATCTTCGACCGCCAGACCTTTTTGAACCAAATCATCGACTACGGGCTGCAAATCGTCGTTGTATTTCGATTCGCCCGCCACGTCTTCAGGGCGCAGCTTCAAACCCAGCGTGTCGTAAACGGCTTGGGCGTGCGAGAGCGAAATATCGACAAACTGTTTCCACAACGCCAACACGGTTTCATCGCCGCCTTGCAGTTTCACAACGTATTCGCGCGCGGTGTCGGCAAAAGCGGCATCTTCGTCAAAGCGCACTTTGGCGGCGCGGTAAAACTGCTCCAAATCCGCCAGCTCGAACGCTGCATTGTCTTTTTGTTGCTCGACCAAATAAGCGACCAACATGCCGAACTGCGTACCCCAGTCGCCGACGTGGTTTTGGCGGATGACGGTGTTGCCCATAAATTCCAACACGCGCGAAATGCTGTCGCCGATGATGCTGGAACGCAGATGGCCGACGTGCATTTCTTTGGCCAGATTAGGCGAAGAATAGTCGATAACGACGGTTTGCGGTTTATCGGTTTTCGCTACGCCGAAACGCGCGTCGTTCAAAGCCGCATGAATATTTTGGGCGAGGAATCCAGGACGCAGGCGCAGGTTGATGAAGCCGGGCCGGCTACTTCCGCGCTTTCAATCACGGCGTTGTCGGCCAATGCTTCGGCGACCTTTTGCGCCAATTCGCGCGGATTTTGTTTTGGCTTTTTCGCCGCACCCATCACGCCGTTGATTTTGGAAATCGCCGTGTTCGGCATTTTTGGTCGGCTGCAAAACAATAGGGCTGTCGGCGATGCCTGCGGCGGCAAAGGCGGCGGCGGCTTCGTGTTCGACGGTTTGGTGTAGGTTCGAAGTTCGGTCTTTCGGTTAAATTCAAATCAGGCGGTATTTTAAAAAGAATTTGTACGGCAGCAATAGAAATTGTGGGATTGTTGCCGGGGGACTAGGATGTTTGTACGGCGGGAACGCCGAATACCCTGCCTCAGGTAGGCAAGGAAGGTATTGTTGTTGGTCATGGTTTTTCCGGGAGAATCGGAGAGCTTTGGCGACGGACTGACCGTTGCATTCGACCAGTTTCAACACGATATTCAAAAGGCGTATGCCCCATATCGTTGGTTAGGTTGGTGCCTATGCCGAAACTGGTTTTGAAGCGGTCTTTGAAATATTGGTGCAAAAGCCCAAGATCGGTCGATATCCAGTCCGTCGGAGAAGGTCAGCATTTTGGTCCGGCTGTCGATTTTGAGTTTTTATAGTGCGTGTAGGCTTTTGTCCCCCATTCGTAGGGGTCTCCGCTGTCATGCCGCAAACCGTCGAAGAGCTTGGCGAAATAAAAGGTCGAAATCGCGCAGGAAGGCATCCATGCCGACCACGTCGGTCAATGCGATACCGAGGTCGCCGCGGTATTCGTGTACCCAGCTTTCAAGCGCGGCTTTTTGGAAATTCCGCAAGTGTACATCGAGGGCCTGGAATGCCTGCAGGAACTCGTGCGCCATGGTGCCGATGGGGGTAATGCCGAGTTTTTGGCGAGATAAACGTTGCTGGTCCCGCGTACGATGCCGGGGGCGGCTTCAAGCAGGGTGCGTATGACGTGTTCCTGCCATGGAGGTTGTAGCGGCGGCGTGTGCCGAAGTCGGAAATCAGGAAGGGCGGATCGTCCGGATTCTGTGTGGCGGCTATTTCTTTCAGACGCGCGGCTTTTGGCTTGAAGCCGGCGTTCGCCTCTTCTATGACTGCAGGGGTTTCCAGGCGGCGGAAGTAAAGTTCATTGACTATCGGCAAGGATGAAGATTTCAAAGAACATCGCTTGAATCATGGGGCCTTCGATACGGATGTTCAGACGGCCTTCGGCATCGGTGCCGACTTCGACAAAGCGGCGTTGGAGCTGGAAGAGTTCGAGATAGTCGACGAAATCGCTTTTAATGAAACGCAGGCTGCGGAGGTAGCCGAGTTCGTCATGCGGTAAAGCGCAGTTGGCAGAGTGAGTCAAGTTCCTTTTCCAAGTCTTCCTTGATATCGGCAAGCGGATAGGGAGTTGAGGCATTGCGGCATCGGAATTCGTAAAGGCTGTGTGTCTGCGGAAACTGGTGCAGAACCACTTGCAGCATAGTGAATTTGTAGAGGTCGGTGTCAAGAAGTGAATGTATGATGCCGGTCATATGGCGTGTCTCCCGATTTCTGGTGGCGGCTTAGGACGTATTAGAACACATCACATTTGCCCTGTGTACCGAAAAATGCCGTCTGAAGGTCTTTCAGACGGCATGGTTTCAGGATTTTTCCTTACGGCCGCATTGAGCAGGCAGCCTAAGGCAAAAACAGGTTAAAGAGGGAATAATCCAACCCAGTCCTATGCTGTATAGGGGAAGGGCTTTGTCGATGGCTTTTGCTGCCGTTTCGCTGAAACCGAAGGCGGTTTTGTAGGCATCGAGCAGGCCGACCGCCAGTGCGGGCATCATGGTGCAGAAATAGACGATGCGGCTGCCGCCGAACAGCCTGTCGGTCAGGGTCAGCAGGATGAGTACGATGGTCAGCGGATAAAGCAGCATGAGCATGGGGACGGAAATCTGCAGGATGGCTGACAGCCCCTTGTTTGCCAAGACGATGGAAACCAGCGTATTGATGATGACGAAGGTTTTATAGGAAATGCCTGGACAGAGGCGGTTGAAGTATTCGGCACACGAAGTAACCAGACCGACCGCCGTGGTCAGGCAGGCTAGCAGTACGATGATGCCGAGCAGCAGGTTGCCGCCCAGTCCGAAATAGTATTGTGCCGATTTCGACAATACCAGCGCACCGTTTTCCCGCAAACCGATTCCCGCCACACTGGTCGCCCCCATATAGCCTATCAGCAGGTAAACCGCAGCAAGGCGGCCTGCAGCCATCAGGCCTGATATGGCGGTGGTTTTCAGCAGGTCCGAACGGTTGTCGACACCCATGGCGCGGACGGCGTCGATAACGATAATGGCAAATACGAGTGAGGCGAGGGCGTCCATCGTGCCGTAGCCTTCCAAAATGCCTTTAATCATCGGGCGGAGGGCAAAAATCGCCTTGTGCAGCGAGCGGTGCGCCGATGGGGTTGAGTGCGGCATAACCGACCAATACGGCGATGGTCAGCAGGAGTGCGGGCGTCAGGATTTTTCCGATGCGGTCAACCAATTTGCTCGGAGACATCGAAAGCCAGTAGGCCAGGCCGAAAAAAAGCAGGCTGAATACTGCCTGAGCCATATTCGGGGAAAGATTGCCGATCAGCGGTAAAACGCCGATTTCAAAGGAAACCGTCGCCGTCCGGGGCAGGGCGAACAGCGGGCCGATGGCAAGGTAGAGGGAGGCGGCAAACGCTATGCCGTACCAGGGGCGACACGCGAGGCGAGGTGCTTCGACATCACGGGAACCCGAGTAGCCGATGGCGATTACGCCCAATAGCGGCAGGCCTGCACCGGTCAATAGGAAGCCGGGCATGGAAATCAGCCAGTTTTCTCCCTGCCTGTTGGCCGAGATACGCGGATAGATGAGGTTGCCTGCGCCGAAAAACAGGGCAAACAGCATGAGTCCGACCGCCCATAATGAGGCTTGGTTTTGTTTGCTTGTCATCATGTTCCTTTAAATAGGTCAATCCGGTGTTTCTGTCCCGGTCATGCCGTCTGAAGGCGCTTTCTTGATGATTGAGGCTGATTCGGATTTCTCCGAAACCGTCTTCCTGTACGATTCTGACCAATCCTTCTTTTGGCAAGCTCCAACAGTGCGATGAAGTTGACGACCACGTAAGCCGCGCCCTGTTCGGGATTGAACAGGTCGTGAAACCCGCATATCCCGTGTTCGTTCAAACGGCGCAGGATTGCCGTCATTTGTGCTCGGACGGAGATGGTTTCTTTGATAACTTCGTGGCTACGCGTATGTTTTGCCCGAGACAAAATACTCAGCCACGCTTGAGTCAAGTCGGTAATATAGACTTCGGGCAGCTTGGCTTCGACGGCACATTTCCAGAGGCAGGTACGCCCATGCGAAATCTCTGCCTGCACGAGGAAGCGCATCCAACCCTTGTGCCGCCAGCTTCATCTGCTCATAAGCCAACAGGCGGCGCACCAGCTCGGCACGCGGGTCGGCCTCGCCTTCTTCGATTTCCTCGGGGCGCGGCAGCAGCAGGCGGGATTTGATTTCAACCAGCATTGCCGCCATCAGCAGGTATTCCGCTGCCAAATCAAACTGATATGCTTCCATTTGGGCAATATAGTGCAGATACTGTTCGGTAATCTTCACCATCGGAATATCGAGTACGTCGATATTCTGTTTGCGGATCAGATACAGCAGTAGATCCAAAGGGCCTTTGGAAGCTGCCCAATACGACTTTCAATGCATCGGGCGGAATAAACAAATCCTGGGGCAAATCGGTAACGGGTTGACCGAATACCCATGCGACAGTGTGCTCGGATGGTGCGGATGGGGCGAGGGATGGGCGGCATGGCGTGAATCGGTAAGTGGATTTTAATATAAGTTTACAAAAGAAACAATCTGCCGGCATTCACGCGTAATGTGGTCGGGCAGATGTTCAGACGGCATTATAACGGCTTTTAAAATGCAAATGTTTTGAAAAGGAGCAGGTTGTGAATACGGTTTTTAGGCGTGCCGATGTTGGTTTTTCTGAACCGACAGCTTGATTGCCGCAGCTTTGTTCAAATGCCGTCTGAATCCTGTTTCAGACGGCATTGCTATGCCCGCGATGTGTTCCACCGCCGCCTGTGCGCAATATAGTCCGAACGAAGCGGTAACGAGCATGCTTGCGCCATAGCCGGCGCACGACAAGCCCTGCGGTGCGGTATCGGCAGAACACGCCGCGCCCGATTGAGGCGGTACGATGTTTTTCGGTTGAGAACACGCAGGGCACGCGCATTTTTCCTTAGTATCGCGGCTGAAGCCGTAGCGTTTCCGCAAGGTGTAGCGCAGGTTGGCAAGCAGCGGATCGTGGGTTACGCGGCTTAAGTCGGCGGTTTGGATCAGGGCGGGGTTTTTCTGTCCGCCCGCGCCGCCGCTGATGATAAAAAGGCTGACGGTTTTTCACAAAATAAGCCGCCATTGCCGCTTTGACGCGCATTTGGTCGATCGCGTCGATGACGAAATCGAAAGCTTCTGCCGAATATTTCGTCCAAATTGTCTTCGGTAACGAAAATCTTCAATTTCAAATACTTCGCATTGCGGATTGATTTGTGTAATACGTTCGCGCAAGGCGGTAACTTTTTGCTTTGCCGAAGTCGCCGGTCAGGGCGTGCAGCTGGCGGTTGACATTCGATTCGGCAACGTTGTCCAAATCAATCAAAGTCAAACGTCCGATGCCCGTCCGCGCCAAAGCCTCGACCGCCCACGAGCCGACACCGCCCACGCCGACCACGCAGACGTGCCTGTGAAAAGTGCGCGCAAGGCAGAGTCTCCGTAGAGTCTGGCGATGCCGCCGAAGCGTCGCGAAGAGGTCAAAGCGTTGTCGGACATGGTCGAATCCTGCAAGATTGCGTCAAATCAAAAAGTGAACGAAAGCCGGCAAAAATGCCTGACTGCACGGAAGCGGCATATTATACTGGAAAGCGGTCAGGCTGTTCGGCTGTTGTATAAAAGCCCGACGGCGGGTCTATAATGAAACGGCGCAAACCGTCCCTGCGCCCATCTCGACAGCACGGCACCGCGAGGCGGTGCAAAAGGAGAAATACGATATGTACAAACATCTGGTCGTTGCCGTTGACGGCAGTGAAACTTCCATCAATGCCCTGAAACATGCCGCCGAACTTGCAGGAGTCAACAGCGCGCGCTTGACTTTGGTGCACGTTGCCAATCCTGCCGAATATATGGCGCTTGCCCTGAATTTTTGCAACACGAGAGTTACGAGGCAGCCGCCATTGCACAAGGTAACGAGGTTTTGATGCCGCCGAGCGCACCGCCCGGGAACTGGGGTGTGGAAAATACCGTTAAACACCTGCTGGTTGCCAATAAGGGTGCGCGTGAAATGGCGCAGGATTTGGTCGATTATGCCGATGAAAAACGGTGCCGACCTGCTGGTGTTAGGGTACGCACGGGCGCACCGGCCTGATGCACCTTTTGATGGGCAGTTTCGCCGAAACGGTAATGCGCCAAAAGCCACCTGCCGCTTTTGATTATCCGCAGCAAAGCCGAAGAGGCGTAGAAATTTTTCAGTTTGAAGGCCTTAAATGTGATTTTTCATATTTAAGGCTTTTTAATTTATCTGTTTTTAACGGGAGGGCAGTATGCCTGATTACATCCGCACCTCACGCGCCGCCGACAGCCTGCGCGATATCAAAATCACCCCTCATTTCCTGCCGCATACGGACGGTTCGTGTCTTATTGAATGCGGTAATACCAAAGTTATCTGTACCGCTTCCGTGGATGAAAAATGTCCCGCCGTTTTCTGCGCGGTAAAAATCAAGGTTGGGTAACGGCGGAATACGGGATGCTGCCTGCGTCCACCGCTTCGCGTATGCGCCGAGAAGCCTCGGCGGGCAAACAGTCCGGGCGCACGCAGGAAATCCAACGTTTGATCGGGCGTTCGCTGCGCGCGGTCGTGGATATGGAAAAACTCGGCGAACGCCAAATCCTGATTGACTGCGACGTGATTCAGGCAGACGGCGGTACGCGTACGGCATCCATTACCGGCGCATTTGTGGCATTTCGCACATTGCCGTCGGAAAGCTGATTTCAGACGGCATATTGACCGAAAAATCCGATTCGTGAGGCCGTTGCCGCCATATCCGCCGGCATAGTCGGTGGAGTGCCGCTTTTAGATTTAGATTATCCTGAAGATTCCGGTTGCGACAGTGATGTGAATATTGTGATGACCGCATCGGGGCAAAATCATCGAAATACAGGGGACGGCGGAAGGCGCGCCATTCAGTTTGGAAGAATTGGGCAAACTGATCGGACTGGCCGAACAAGGCATAAGAGAGCTGGTGCGATATCAGCAAAATGCATTGTCCGTTGCTTAATTATTGTCCGTATGCCGTCTGAAAACCGTTCAGACGGCATTTTTGTCAAAAATCTGAAAGAACAGGCTTTTTGCTGACCGCTGTCAAAACGGCAGGCGGGAAAGCGCAGTCCGTTCTTGAACTTCATGTAAAAAAATAGTAATAATAGCCGCTTTTCCAGCAAACCATGCTGCCCGACCAACCCTACACAAGAAAGCACGAAACATGGCGTTAATCGTACATAAATACGGCGGCACATCCGTAGGCTCGCCCGAACGCATCAAAAACGTGGCTAAACGTGTCGCCAAAGCCCGCGCCGAAGGACACGACATCGTCGTCGTCGTATCCGCCATGAGCGGCGAAACCAACCGCCTGGTTGCGTTGGCGCACGAAATGCAGGGAGCATCCCGATCCGCGCGAGCTGGACGTCGTCTTAGCTACCGGCGAACAAGTAACCATCGGCCTTTGGCAGATGGCGTTGAAAGACATCGGCGTGGATGCCAAAAGCTACACCGGCTGGCAGGTCGCCCTCAAAACCGATACCGCCCACACTAAAGCCCGCATCGAAAGCATTGATGACGAAAAATGCGCCGACCTCGCCGATGGCAAAGTCGTCATCGTTGCCGGCTTCCAGGCATCAGCAGCGAAGGCGATATTTCACGCTCGGACGCGGCGGTTCCGACACTTCCGCCGTTGCGCTCGCCGCAGCCCTCAAAGCAGACGAATGCCAAATCTATACCGATGTAGACGGCGTTTACACCACCGACCCCCGCGTTGTACCCGAAGCGCGCCGCATGGATACGGTAACGTTTGAAGAAATGATCGAACTGGCCAGCCTCGGTTCGAAAGTTTTGCAAAATCCGTTCAGCAGAATTTGCCGGAAAAATACAAAGTGCGCCTGCGCGTACTGAGCAGCCTGCAAGACGGCGGCAACGGCACCTTAATTACCTTTGAAGAGGACGACAATATGGAAAGAGCTGCCGTAACCGGTATCGCATTCGATAAAAACCAAGCCCGCATCAACGTGCGTGGCGTACCCGACAAACCCGGCGTCGCCTATCAGATTTTTGGGCGCGGTCGCCGATGCCAATATCGAAGTCGATATGATTATCCAAAATGTCGGCAGCGAAGGCACGACCGATTTTTTTCCTTTACCGTACCGCGCGGCGATTACAAACAGACTTTTGGAAATCCTGTCGAAACGTCAAGACAGTATCGGCGCGGCTTCTATCGACGGCGACGACACCGTGTGCAAAGTCTCCGCAGTCGGTTTGGGTATGCGTTCGCACGTCGGCGTGGCCGCCAAAATCTTCCGCACGCTCGCCGAAGAGGGCATCAACATCCAAATGATTTCAACCTCCGAAATCAAAGTTTCCGTATTGATTGATGAAAAATATGGAACTGGCAACCAGGGTATTGCATAAAGCCTTTGATTTGGGCTGATTGCCTGAGTCGGTGTTCGATTAGCAACGGCACAGCCTTTATCGGGCTGTGCCGTTTTGTCTGCCGTCTGAACGTTCGGACAGCATATTTTTAATCCTCCTGATGGAGAAAAACCATTTCTGCTTTTAAAATTTGTAGCTCATCGTGATTAAAGATGTTTCAATCGGTAAAAATTTGAGGCCGTCTTAGATAATTAGAATAAGCCCTTGCTTTTACTAATTGTTTTAAGCGTTAAGCGGTAAGTGGCAGGGGCAAAAGGATAATGGCAGGGCAGTGCGGCTTTTATGGCTTAAACGGAGCGTATATCCATTCCCCGGGTTTCAAAATCCAAATCAAACAGTTTCAGTCTGCCGCTTGCCACTCTGATCAGACGCAGGCAGGGATAGCCCGCCTTGGCGGTCATTCGCCTGACTTCGGCGGTTTTTGCCCTCAGAAATGGTAATTTTCAATCCAAAAATCGGGAACGGTTTTGCGGACGCGTATCGGCGGGATGCGCTCCCATAACGAATCTGCTTCTCCGTGTTTCAAGATGCGGACGCTTGCCGGACGGGTAACGAAATCGCCTAAGTCTCATCCCTTTTCTTAGGCTTTCCAATCGGCTTTCGTCGGGCAATCCCTCCAGTTGCGCCCAGTAGGTTTTGGGGGTGTTTGAATTTGGGGTCGGTAATTTGTGCTTGAAGTCTGCCGTCGTCGGTCAGCAGAAGCAGCCCCTCGCTGTCGGTGTCGAGCCGTCCGGCAGGATAGAATCTGGGTAGGTTGATGAAGTCTTTGAGGCTTTTGTGTTTTTCGTGCGGTGAAAAATTGGCAGATAACGCCATAGGGTTTGTTGAAGGCGATGAGGTTTTTCATGGTTTGTTTACCGGCATTTCATTAAGGGTTGCAAATCCGCCTTCGGGGCGGCGGCAACAGAGGGGCGGAAAGGGCAACACACCGACTGTGCCGTATGGTTATTTTTGTGCGGAGAAAAACACGGTTTGCCGACGGACGAACCCTGCCCGATATGGCGGTCGTTTGGCTTGCGGGGCGGGATTTTTCAGCATAAAAATGCCGTCTGAAGTGGCGTTCCGGGACGGCATTTGTTTCAAGCAGGTTTAACAGCAGCGTCCGCCGTCTTGAGTCGCAGCGGCGCTTTGCGGCAGTAGTCTTGAAATTGCAGCTTGGTCATCACGGGGGCGTTGGGATTATGTTTGCGCTGCTGTGCAACGTAGTTTTTCATAATCGGGCACGCCTGCCATCAAGTTTGCCGTCAGCTTGATGGTTTTTCCACCAAGACGCGAGCTTATGCTTCACTTTGTGCCTCCGGCTGTTTGCCGTCGCGGTACACCGCCGGGATTTCTTTCGGCGGTCGGGCCAGCCGACTTTGCGTGCTTTGAGGGCGGTACGCAAACCGTACGCGGCGACAATCACGACAACCGACAAGAAGAGAACGGTCAGACCGGCATTAATCTTTGTCGTTGAAGATGATTTTCGCCATTTCGCTGATGTCTTTAGCGGGCGCAAGGACTTCTGTTTTAGCCAATGCGTCGCTGTATTTGCCGGCGTGGGCAAGGAAGCTGACGCGCGGGTCGCTGTGAACAGTTTTTTTGCAGACCGGCGTAACAGGTTACAAACAGTACGCCGACGGCGGGAACGAGTGCCACCCGAGACATAACGATCGCGTTTCATCTTAATCAACACAACGGCGCACATAATCAAGCGCTACGCCCGCCAGCATTTGGTTGGCGATGCCGAACAAAGGCCAGAGCGAGTTGATGCCGCCCAGAGGGTCGGTTACGCCGGTGTAGAGGAAGTAGCCCCACATGCCACGGCGAAGAAGGTCGCAATCAGGTTGGCGGGGATGGAGTCGGTGTTGCCGAAAGGTTTTGTAGAAGATGCTGCCCAAGTCTTGAATCATAAAACGTGCGACGCGCGTACCGGCATCGACGGCGGTCAGGATGAACAAGGCTTCAAACAACAGGGCGAAGTGATACCAGAACGCCATCATCGCCTCGCCCGGAATCAGGCGGCTCATAATGTGTGCCATACCGACTGCGAGGGTAGGCGCACCGCCCGCACGGGAAAGGATGGTGTTTTCGCCCTACTTCCTTAGCGGTGTGCAACAGGGTTGCCGCATCGACAGGAATTGCAGCTTGGTGGTAATCACTTCGGCGGCGGTATTGGCATCCGTACCGATCAGGGCGGCTGGGCTGTTCATGGCGAAGTACACGCCGGGATCAAGCGATGCGGCAGCGGCAAAGTGCCATAATCGCCACGAAACTTTCCATCAACATACCGCCGTAACCGATCATACGGACGTGGGTTTCGTTTTCCAGCATTTTCGGCGTAGTGCCGGAGGAAATCAGCGCGTGGAAGCCCGAAACCGCACCGCAGGCGATGGTAATGAACAAGAACGGGAACAATGCGCCTGAGAATACCGGACCCGAACCGTCGATAAAGTGGGTTACGGCAGGCATTTGCAAAGCGGGATTGACGATGACGATGCCCAAAGCCAAGGCCGCAATCGTACCGATTTTTCAGGAAGGTGGAGAGATAGTCGCGCGGAGTGAGCAGCAACCATACGGGCAATACGGAGGCGACAAAGCCGTAAATCATAATCGCCCAAGTGAGCTGGATGCCGTCAAGGTCGAACCAATGCCCGATGGAACTTTTCGCCACATCTTCGCCGTAAATTACCGCCAGCATCAGCAAAATAAAGCCGACGATGGAAATCTCGCCGATTTTGCCCGGACGGATATAACGCGTGTAAATACCCATAAACAGCGCAATCGGCATAGTGGCGGCAATGGTGAACGTACCCCAAGGGCTGTGAACCAATGCTTTTTACGACAATCAACGCCAACACCGCCATAATGATGACCATAATCATCAAAATACCGATGGAGGCAATCACGCCGGGGACAGTGCCGAGTTCCTGTTTCACAATATCGCCCAAAGACTTACCGTCGCGGCGCATAGAGACGAACAAGACCATCATATCCTGTACCGCACCGGCAAATACCACGCCGAAGATAATCCACAAAGTACCGGGCAGGTAACCCATTTGCGCCGCCAAAACCGGGCTGACCAAAGGGGCCCGCGCCCGCAATCGCGGCAAAGTGGTGTCCGAACAATACGCCTTTTGTGCGTCGGAACGTAGTCCAGCCGTCGTTGTGGCGTTCTGCCGGAGTCAGGCGGTTAGGATCGAGCCGCATCACGCGGTTGGCGATGTAGAGGCTGTAAAAACGGTAGGCGATGCAGTAAACGGATATGGCGGCGGTAACCATCCATACCGCGCTGACCTGTTCGCCTCGGCTGAGGGGCCAGAGTGGTAAAGGATGCTAAGCCGACCAGTACCACTATGCCCCAAATGAGGAAGGTTTTGAGTGATTTCATCGAATAAATCCTTATCTCACACTGTCGGAATATGCCTGAACGGTGGGAAACGGCCGAACCATCTGCCGGCACGGGCACAAACCGGAGTCTGAATGATTGACGAAGTATGAAACAGTGCGCTTGTCGGGATTTAGTGCCTTTATGCCCGCATCGAACAGTGCAGGGATGCGCGCGCACAAAACGTTAAACGCCGAATATGATTTTAACGCAAATTAGCACACTGATAGCGGTTTTTACTTGGAATTTGGAAAAAAATTTACATTCCTTCGGGCGGGCAGGCAGGTTCAGACGGCATCGTCAGGCAAAAGAGCGGTGTCGGAAGACGGGTAAAGAAGGGGCGCGCAATCCGGATTATTGATTCATCGCGGGTAAATTCCGGTTATCAGGCTTGTGTGTTTGCGCGTCCGTTTATAGTATGGCGTTGCCGCAGCTTGGAATCAGGGCGGTTGTTTCATATCTTATTTTTACTGGGGAGCTTTTTATGAATATCAGGTTTTTCGCGCTGACCGTACCGGTTTTTGTCTTTGGCGGCCTGTGCCGTGCCGGAAGCGTATGATGGCGGCGGACGCGGGTATATGCCGCCTGTTCAAAACCAAGCCGGCCCGGCAGATTTTTCGGGCATTTTCCTGCGAGAACGGTTTGTCTGTGCGCGTCCGCCGTTTGGACGGTGGCAAAATCGCGTTGCGGCTGGACGGCAGGCGTGCCGTCCTCTCTTCCGACGTTGCCGCATCCGGCGAACGCTATACCGCCGAACACGGTTTTGTTCGGAAACGGAACCGAGTGGCACCAGAAAGGCGGCGAAGCCTTTTTCGGCTTTTACCGATGCCTACGGCAATCTCGGTCGAAACTTCCTGCCGCGCCCGTTAAACGGGCAGCCTGTTTGAACCTCCGTCCGGATTTTTCGGGCGGTTTTTTGTGTCGGATTTGTTTTGCAGTTCGGCCTCCAGCAGGGTTCGGGCTTTCTGATACCGTTCGTAACTTCGGGTATTGCCGAGTTTGTCGGCAACGGCCGCTGCGGCTTGAACGGCATTTCTGCCGAACTCCTGCGTTACTTCCCTTTGCAGGTTGATCTCTTTGGTCACCGCTTCGACGACCTGAGTGTTGTTTTACATGAAAGTAAAGGCCGTCTGAAAGTGTTTACCAGCTTTCAGACAGCCTTTTAAATTCATACAAACTATGGTTTGCTTATCTTTATAATTGTCCAAATTTCCAATAATCCCGTCCTTCAATTTTCCAATAACAAAAATTCGTCCGGTATTAAATACCCAAAAATCCATCGCTTTTGAAAACCAGCCGTCATAAACATAATCTTCATGACATCTGTCCCAATCCATATGTAAGTACACTTCAGTGTCAAAATTGACATAGAATAAAGGCAGCCTCGAGGAAATCTGATTGATTTTTAAGAAATCATTTTGCTGGCCGGAGTCTGAGATAGGATCATTGTACGACAGCTTGTTCTCAACAACGGAATATAACCCTACCGCTTCATCAGAAGTAAACCCTGAAACATCAGTTCCTTCAATTCATCCTTTTTAATACAATGACTGAATCTGATTGAAGATAGCTTTCAAAAATTGTCCTTAGTTAACTGCCAGATACCATTACGGTAATTTTTATAATCATAATTATATTGTTCTTTTGTTATAATTCCTTCTCTTAGGTAAATATCAAAAAGATATTTTTGCGTTTAATTCAAAATTTTCCTTATAATCAATCAAGTAATATATCTTTTCTTGTGGACAAAAATGGATATACACTGAATGTACTCAAAGATGTTATCCAATAATTCAGATTTAAATTTCTCAATCTTTTCCATATTTGCCAAATTCCTTAATAACTTTATCTTCAGCAAGCCGTAGCCCGCATTAAACCTGTGCAGGTAAGGTGTGTGCGGTACGCACGCGGGCTTTGAGTGTGATAAAAAAGATCGTCTGAAACAAGTTTCCGGCTTTCAGACGACCTTTTGTCAAATATTATCGGCAGCGGCTCAATGCTAACCTTAAACCTGTTCCGATTTCTTCAGGACTGTTATCCAATGATAAAAATTACATCGTCTGCATCAATGGCATCCCACGCGTCCAGCTTGACATGGCGGCTCGGGCTGATTTTCAGGCAGCCGTTGTGCAGCCAAATATCCACGCTCATCATGTTTTTAAATAGGGCGCGTTTGGTTTTATAGCCCAAGTTCCCGCATAGCTTGGCAACCCAATCCTCATAGCGTGGTTTAAAATTTTCCTGTTTTAAAAATCAATACGTTCAGCTTCGCTGTCTCAACGTCCCGCTGTTTGCCAACGCTTGCAAGACCGTCGTGCCTAAAGTTTCATTGTCGGTATCCAATGGCAGGATATGGGGGATATAGGTGGTCTATTGCCGTTAACCCCAAACCTGAACATGTTTGAACAATCAGAGCTTCTTTATTAGCATCCAAAAACTGCCCAATAATTTTGATCCTGTTTAAAAATCATTATTTTATCTCCGTAATTTTGACTGTAATGTTTCGATTTTTGCCATACTCTACCACACGTTGTAACTGCAATCTTTGCTCTAATATATTGCACCCATCAAAGGGTTGCATTACTTTTCTTTCTAAAGATTACCACAGCGGATTAATTTAAACCAGTACGGCGTTGCCTCGCCTTGCCGTACTATTTGTACCGTCTGCTTCGTCGCCTTGTCCTGATTTAAATTTAATCCACTATAAAAAAGTATTTTCTTAAACGACAGGGGATTGCGCCTGCGCCATATTCAGACACCGCCCGGATGTTGCGCTTCCCGATCGGATGTTTCAGACGGCATCGGAAGGGTTTGCGGTTTTTGGAATATGAAGATGATAATGTCCGCGAGATTGACGGCATTTGAAAGCGGTTATCCCGCATACCGGAGGACACAGAAATGAACGAATATTCCCAATTAATCAAGCATCCCTGATATTTCCCTTTACCCGGTTTCAGACGGCATCAAAGTCGATAATCCGGCGACGGACGAGACTTTGGCGTTTGTCCGCACAACCCGTTCAGACGGCCTCAAGCTGTTGATTCAAAAAGGCAGCTGCAGCGCAAAAATTATGGGCGGCAAAAACTGCGTTGGAACGCGCCGATGTGTTGTGGCGTTGGTATTTTCAGATTAAAGAAAACAAAGAAGCATTAGCGTCCTGATGACGATGGAGCAGGGGCAAAAGCCTGACCGAGGCGCGTGGCGAAATCGATTATGCGGCTTCGTTTGTGCGCTGGTTTGCCGAAGAGGCGCGGCGGATTGACGGCGATGTGCTGACAAGCGTGAAAGCGTCGCAAAAACTGGTTGTGTTGAACAGCCTGTCGGCGTTACCGCTGCGATTACGCCGTGGAACTTCCCGTCTGCGATGATTGCGCGCAAAGGCTGCGCCAGCTTTGGCAGTGGGTTGCGCGATGATAGTCAAACCCGCGTCGCTCACGCCTTTGAGTGCGGTATGCGCTGGCCTTGCTGGCTTACGAAGCGGGCGCTGCCGCAGGATTTGCTTCCCGTCGTCAGCGGCCGCGCTTGAAATCAGCCGTGAATTTGCTACAGAACCTGACTGTACGCAAAATCAGCTTTCACCGGCTCGACTGAAGTCGGTGCGAAAATTTTTGCTGACAGCGCGGCGAGACATTAAAAAAACTCAGTTTGGAGCTGGGCGGCAATGCGCCGTTTATCGTGTTTGACGATGCCGATTTGGACAAAGCTGTCGAAGGTGCGCTCGCCAGCAAGTTTCGCAACAGCGGTCAGACTCGCGTCTGCACCAACCGCGTTTACGCCCAAGCCGGCATTTACGACGAATTTTGCCGCAAATTGAGTGAAAAAGTGGCCGCGCTCAAATTGGGCAACGGCTTGGATGAAGGCGTGAACCAAGGGCCGCTGATTGAGGAAAAAGCGGTGGAAAAAGTCGAGCAGCACATCGCCGACGCGCTTGCTCAAAAGGCGCGAGTCTGTCTCGACCGGCGGCAAACGCAGCGCATTGGGCGGAACGTTTTTGAGCCGACTGTCTTAAGCGGTGTTACGGCGCAAAATGGCGGTGGCTCGCGAAGAAACCTTCGGGCCTTTGTGTCCGGTGTTCCGTTTTGAAACCGAAGCCGAAGTCATCGCAGCCGCCAACGATACGGAATACGGTTTGGCAGCTTACCTTTTCACCTCCGACACCGCACGCCAGTGGCGCGTCGGCGAAAGCCTGGAATACGGCATGGTCGGCATCAATACGGGCTTAATCAGCAATGAGGCGGCACCGTTTGGCGGCGTGAAACGCAGCGGTTTGGGACGTGAAGGCAGCAAATACGGTGCGGACGAATATCTGGAATTGAAAGTATCTGTGCATTGATGTCGGGTGAAGGATGCCGTCTGAACGGCAGGTTTTTCAGACGGTGCCGCATTTTAAGCAGTCTTTATCTGTTGTACAATGCGCCCTGTTTTTACGGTTATTTTTGATTTGAATTAAGATATGATGGAAAAACGGAAAAACAGTCTCGAGATGGCGTTTTGCCTTGAAAAGTGCGGGCTGGCACCTCTTAATCAGCCTATCGGTTGCAGGGCTGGCGGCATTGCTGGTTTTTGAGGTTTGGTATCCTTATCTTATGCCGAGCTGACGGGAGGGCTGTCGCTTTATAAGCTGGTGGTGGCTGTCGATATTGTATGCGGACCCCTGTTGACGCTGATATTGGCCAGTCCGAAACAAAGAAAAATCAAAGAGCGCGTGGTTGATTTCTCTTTGATCGGTATGATTCAGTTTGCAGCATTGGTATATGGTTTGCACAGTGTTTCTTTGGCGCGTCCTGTGATAGAGGCTTTTGAAAAGACAGGATTAATATTGTTACCGCCGCCGAAGTGGTGTTTGAGGATTTGCACAAGGCACCGGAAGGGCTGCAGAGCTCTGTCGTTGTCCGGCATCCGCCGGGTTGCGCTGAAAGAACCTGCCGATGCGGATGAGCAAAACAAATCATTGGAGTTGTCGTTGCAGGGCATAGAGCCGAGCATGCGTCCGGATCAGTGGCTGCCTTATTCTGACCAAGAGGCGGAGAGGATACGTAAGGCGATGAAACCCCTGAAAGAACTGGCTTATGCAAGAAAGACCACCGTCGCCCATATCTTGAAACAGGCAGGTATTTCTGAAGATAAAGACTGGTATTACTCTGCCTTTACCAGCAGCAGGCAGAAAGATTGGATTGTAGTGATGGATGAGCAGGGAAATGCCTCAGGTTATGCGCCGATAGACGGTTTTATTTCCAGAAGCTTCCCATGCCGTCTGAATCCGATTCAGACGGCATGGCTTGCTTTTGCCGTTGCATATATGAGATGTTAAACTGTGCGTCCTGTTTTTACGGAAGGTATGCGTATATATGAAATACTGCGGGCAGGGGCGGCTGTTCCGTCTGCTGTTTTTGCGTATGCAGTTTGTTCAGGCAGCTTGAACGTTTCAGGCTGCCTTCTGCGATGGAACATTAAGGAATACAAAAATCATGGATTTCAGTTGGTTGGCAGAACCGCATACCTGGATAGGTTTTGCCACACTTTTTGGTCTTGGAAGTTGTCCTTGGGATGAGACAATCTGGTATTTGTGGCGATTTTGGCAAATAAGGTCAAACCCGCAAAGCGGGATCGTGCACGGATTACCGGCCTGGGGTTGGCAGTCGTTATCCGCATCATCATGCTTTGCCTTTATGGCACATATCATCACGCTGACCCGGCCTCTGTTCCAAGTCGGCAGCCTTTCTGTTTCCGGTAAGGACATGATTATGTTTGCCGGCGGCATTTTCCTGCTGTACAAAGCCACAACCGAATTGCATGAACGCCTTGAAGGGGCATAACCGTTTTACCGTTGCCGACAGCCAGAAAAACATGCGCCGTTTTGGGGGCGTGGTCGTACAAATCCTGATACTGGATGCCGTATTTTCCATTGATTCGGTCATTACTGCGGTGGCGATGGTTGACCATATCGTCGTGGCGATGGGTGCGGTGGTCGTCGCGATGGCTGTAATGATTTCCGCCAGCAAACTCTTGACCGAATTTGTCGACAGACACCCTACGGTCGTGATGCTTTGCCTTGGTCTTTTTGTTGATGATCGGTTTCAGTCTCATTGCAGAAGCGTTCCATTTCCATATCCCTAAAGGTTATCTCTATGCCGCTATCGGTTTTTCCATCCTGATAGAACTGTTTAACCAGATTTCACAGAGGAACAGCCGTAAGAACGACTATATCAGCAGCTCTGGCGTAAACGGACTGCTGAAAATGTCTTGCGGTATGATGGGTATACGCGAGAGCGTGCTGGCCAAAGCGGGTAATGAAGCCGAAGACGACGCCCATTTTGAAGAAAACGAAAAATCGATGATACGCAGTGTTTTAACGCTTGCCGAGCGTCCGATTCCGGCATCATGATTCCTCGGCGCGACATCGAGCGGCGGACATTTCCCAAAGCTGGAAGAACAGTATGCCCAACTGCAAAATACGCCTTACAGCCGCCTGCTTGTTGTCGGCAAGGTGGGTGTTGACGAAACTCGTTGGGTTATGTCAATAAAAAGACCTGCTTGCCCAACTGCTCGAAACTGGGAACTTAACATTCAGACGGCATTGCAGCCAACCGCTCGTATTGCCCGACAGTACCACCGCTCTCGCAATCGAGCCTCTTCAGGCAAAGCAGTGCGGATTACGCCCTCATCGTAGACGAGTTTGGTGCGGTATTGCATGGCAACCATGAAAGACCTGCTTGAAAACCATTGCCGGCGATTTCCGAAGAATTCGAACGGGAAGAAGACCGCCGTCCGTTCAAGAAAATCCCTGACGAAAGCCTGACGGTGGAAGGTTCGTTAGAATATGTCGAACTTTGCCCCTCAATTTCAATTTGCCCAGCAGGAGGAAGATGCCGATTTTCCATACGGTTGCAGGGTTGATTATGGAAGAGCTGCAAAATATTCTCGATGTCGGAGATGCTGATTTTCACGGCTGGCGGTTTGAAGTGGTCGAGAAGGAAGGACAGCGCATCGAACGGGTCAGGATTACCAAACTCTCCGAAGAATGATTCAGGATAAGAAATGAATGTTTTCGGATTTCCAATGACGACGGCTATCTTTCTGAAGGCATTGCCATTTTGGCGCGTGTAACGGCAAATTCGCCAATGTCAGGGTGGTTGCGCCGGAGCGCGACAGAAGCGGTGTCAGCAATTCCGCTGACGTTGGACCGGCCTTTGGAGATGAAGCAGGCGCAAAACGGTTTTTACTATGTCAACGGTACGCCGACCGACTGTATCCATGTCGGTCAGTCCGCCTTGTCTGACTTCAAGCTGGATGTTGTGTTTTCAGGCATCAACCGTGGCGCGAATATGGGGGACGACACGCTTTATTCGGGAACGGTGGCTGCAGCAACCGAAGCCTATCTGATGGGTATTCCGCATTGGCTTTTTCCTTGAATGACAGTTCGGGACGCTGTGGGAAACCGCAGAGAGGCTGTGGACAGTGTTGGCGCATTTCTTCAAGAATCCGCCTTCCTCGCCGGTTTTGTGGAATATCAACATCCTGCCGTCGCCCCGATGAAATCAGAATTAAGATTACCCGTTTGGGCAGGCGGCATCACGAGCAGAGTATTGTACCGTCGCGAAATCCGCGTGGTGAGCAGATTTACTGGATAGGTCCGGTCGGCAGGGTTTCCGATAATGAAGAGGGAACGGATTTCGGAGAATGCGCGGCAGGCTTTATCAGCATAACGCCGCTGCAAATTGACCTGACCGCTTATTCGGAGATGGCGGATACGGTGGCTTTTTGGCATGTGACTAAGCCTTTCTTCAAAGGCGGATGGGCTTTGCGCTGAGAAGAACGCGCATTTTTGATTATGATATAGCGCATTCCAGGCTATATATCGGAACATGAAGGTTATCTTATGTTGAAACAAACGACACTTTTGGCAGCTTGTGCCTCCGTTGCCGCACTGTTGGGCGGTTGTGCCACCCAACAGCCTGCCCCCGTCATTGCAGGAAATTCAGGAATGCAGGCTGTACAGTCTGCGGCGGTCTACAACAACCCTTATGGCGCAACGCCGTCCAGTCCTGCTCCTGCCAACGATGCACCTTATAGCGCCGCCGATGCAAAGTACGCCGGTTTATACGCCTCCCGCTTATGTTCCGCCGTCTGCACCTGCCGTTTCGGGTACATATGTTCCTTCTACGCACCCGTCGACATCAACGCGGCGACGCACACTATTGTGCGCGGCGACACGGTGTACAACATTTCAAACGCTACCATATCTCTCCAAGACGATTTCCGTGCGTGGAACGGTATGGCGGATAATACGCTCAGCATCGGTCAGGTCGTAAAGGTCAAAACCGGCGGGATATACCGCACCGAAAACCGCCGTCGCAGAAAGTAGGCCCGCCGCACAAGTCGCTGCACAGCCGACAGTGAAGCCTCGCTGCGCAACCTGTCGTACAAACAGCGACGCAATCTGCCGCTCCTGTTGTAGAAAATAAAAGCAGTTTCTGCTCCTGCGCCAGCTGTTTCACAGGCTTCTGCCTCTTCGTCATCCGGTACGCGTTCGGTCGGCGGCATTGTTTGGCAGCGTCCGACGCAAGGCAAAAGTGATTGCCGATTTCGGAGGCAGCAACAAAGGGTGTTGATATTGCAGGAAATGCGGGACAGCCTGTTTTGGCGGCGGCAGACGGCAAAGTAGTTTATGCCGGTTCCGGTTTGAGGGTATGAAACCTGGTTATCGTTCAGCATAATTCTTCTTTCCTGACCGCATACGGACACAACCAAAAATTGCTGGTCGGAGAGGGTCAGCCGGGTTAAACGCGGGCAGCAGGTTGCCTTGATGGCAATACCGATGCTTCCAGAACACAGCTTCATTTCGAGGTTCGGCAAAACGGTAGCGGTTAACCCGAACAGCTATATCGCGTTCTGACTTTCTGTTTTGAAAATCAGGCAAAAATGCCCGTCTGAAAGCTTTTTCAGACGGCATTTTATTTGAGGATAATTTGGGTTGACGGCGATAACCGGCCTATATGCCTGTTTCGGATGCCGCCGTCAGCAGCCGCAGGACATGTCTTCAGAGGCTTGCAGGCTGATGTTTTTACGTTTTTGGCTTTTTCGTAGCGGCAGCGTTGACGGTCGGTCAGGATTTCCAGTGGCGGTACGGGAACGGGTTTTGCCGTCTTTGACTCGCAACCATGGTGAAGTAGCAGCTGTTGGTATGGCGGATTTCTCCCGTACGGATGTTTTGTGCTCGACACGGATGCCGATTTCCATAGAGGTACGCCCGCGTAGTTTGCGCAGCGTAGAAAGTAACCAGGTCGCCGACATGGATGGGTTCTTTAAACAGGACTTTTGTCTACTGAAAGGGTTACGCAATAGTTGCCGCTGTAACGGCTGGCACAGGAATAGGCAACTTGGTCGAGCAGGCGCAAGAGTTCGCCACCGTGTACGTTGCCGCTGAAATTGGCGGTGTCCGGCATCATCAGTTCGGACATAATGAGTTCGTGGGAAGGCAGTTGGCGTTGTTGTGTCATAGTGTACCTGTTTTAAGAAAGGTATTTTGAAATGGGTGTGGAAAAATTTTAGGGAATAGGAGGTGGAATTCAAGCTAGCTATGATGGGATAGCCTGCCGAAATGGGCTGCCGATGCCGTCTGAAGGTTTCAGACGGCATTTTGTTTAAGGAAAGCCAAAAACGGAAGACCAGGAAAAACACAACTGCCAATACGGCGGCCCAAACGACGAGCATGAATCCGGCAACTGCTGCGCTACGGTAAACCGGGTTTTGCGTTCATCTTCCAAGAAGTGGGTTGTGATTTTTCCTCGGATTGTTCGGACATTTTATTCTCAATCGAGAAAAAGTTGGAAATGGAGGTAAGGTTACGCCGTCATGCAAAAAGATTCAAGGAGTTCAGTTCAGCAGTCTTCCTCCCAGCCGTCATCCCAGGCATGTTTCAATGCCGTCTGAACGGTATCGGCATCAAAACCGCGATAGGGCGAGGAAGCGTGCCTGTTTTTGTTTTCTTTAAGGTCGGCGGCCGGATGTTTGAATTTTTACGCAACACGTCCATGCGCGGTCTGTTTTTCACTCAACCTGTCCGGAAGCAGCTTTCGGCTTGTCTCTTCGTCTATGCCCTGTTGAGCCAGGGCTTGTTTCACGCGCAGGAGCCGTGTTTGCAGCTTTTTGCTGTGATATAGGCTTCGCATAGCGTAAATCCGAAACTGCCAGTTGCGTTCGGAAGAATTCGTTCAAGACGTTTTCCAACTCTTCTTCGCTTTCGGCATGGGGGCGAGCTTGCGCTTCAGCCCGAGACGGCTGACTTCCTGACGGGACAGGATGTCCATCGCGCGGGCGCGTAGGGATTTTGCGGTTTCATGGCGGCGGTTTCCGGCGTGCGGCAGGTTTCAGACGGCACAGCGTGCCGTCCGAATGCCTACTTCTTTATTTTTCTGCGGTTGCGAGGTTTCGTAAATTTCGGGCGGCGAGCCGATAGTCCAGTCAGGGACAGGTCGCATCATCTTGCGAGCAGCGTCATATCGCGCCGTAACCGAAGGCAACGCCGCACGCTCAGGCAGCCGGCGGCTTTGGCGGCGATGATGTCGTTGCGCGAGTCGCCGACCATAATCATAGTTGGCGGTATCGATGCCCAACACTTCGGCAGCGTGCCGCGGCAGCGGGCTGGGTTTTTCGGGCGGGCTGTCACCGCCGAGTATCAGGCTGAAATAGTCGGCGAGTCCCAGTTGTTTTAGAAGCTCGGCGGCAAGGATTTCGTTTTTGTTGGTAATGACTGCCAGCGGGATGCCCAAAGATTTAAGCAATGCCAGCCCGGCTTCGGTTTCGGATAGGGACGGGTGAAGACGCTCAAATGGTCGCGGTAGTATTTCATATAGAACACGAAACCTTTTTCCCACAGTTCGGAATCGGCTTCGCGGTCGCGGTCGTTGAGTGAGGACGCGGTGAACCAGTTTGCCGATGCCGTCGCCCTATAGCTTTTCGACCACTTTTTGCAGGCAGCGGTTTCATACCGGGTGTTCCAACATCGCTTCTGCGGCGGCGGCAAGGTCGGGGACGGAATCGCACAGTGTGATCCAAGTCAAAAGCGCAACAGCTTGGACATGTTCGATGGCAGCATTCATACGTTTGGTTTCCTGTAGATTGCAATAGTTTATTTTAACATTGTTTACTGGAGCTTCTAATGTATGGATTGTTAACAATCGCAACAGGTTTTGCAGGCGGTGTTTTTCGGAGTTCGGAAATCGAGTCAGGCAAGGTGTGTACCGTCCCGGCGATGTTCCAATTAAATTTTAAAAATAAAAGGATGTTTATATCTTTTGTTTAATTGGACATTTGCTTTTCGGATGCGTGCTGCTTTTTCAGACGGATTCTGTGCGGCTTGGGAAATAAAATCATATATAGATTAATCAAATCAGGCTGATTCCGACTACACGCTATTACATTTTGTCGGGAAATTGGTTATAGTTGCGAACACGTGATGGCTTGTTCCATTCCAGAACCTCTCTTTGTGAAAAGGAAGCAAAATGTCTCATGCTGCTGTAAAGAAACCCTCAATCCGTTTGACAATCGCCCGCAAACAGGTGAAAACCGCCTGCATGACCAACTGAAAACCGATCCGGCTGTTTATGAAATTCTGAAAAGTCGAAGCGCGTTTTGGAGTCGAATTTTCCGTCAAACTCGACGATGGCATCGGTCAAAGACCTACCGGTTGCCGTTCGCAAACACAACAACGCCGTCAGCCCTATAAAGGCGGCGTGCGCTCCATCCGGTGGACTGGACGAAGTCAAAGCTCTATCGATTTGGATGACCATCAAATGCTGCGTGGCCGGTATTCCTTACGGCGGCGGCAAAGGCGGCATTACCTTGGATCCGCGCGGTGTTCGAAGCGGAACTGGAACGTATCGCCCGCGCTTATTCCGAGGCCATTTCTCCGCTGATTGGCGAGAAAATCGATATTCCTGCACCTGATGTGAACACCAACGGCAAAATCATGTCTTGGATGGTGGATGCTTGCGAAAACGTGGTGAAACATTTCCGCACCGGGCGTATTTACCGGCAAACCGGTTGAGTTCGGCGGCTCTTTGGCGCGTACCGAGGCTACCGGTTACGGCGTGAACCTCACCGCCATCCAAGCTTTGGAAAAACTGGGCAAAGACGTGAAAGGCGCAACCTACGCCATCAGGAACTTCGGCAATGTGGGCTACCACACCGGTTATTACGCGCATCAATCCGGTGCGAAAGTTATCCGGTTTCTACTGTCGATGTTGCTATCTACAATGAAAAACGGCTTGGATATGGAAGCCCTGTTCAAAGAGTTCCAAGAAAAAGGTTTCATCACCAACGAAGCCGGTTACGGCAAGGAAATTACCAACGCCGAACTTTTGGCTTTGGATGTGGACGTACTCGCCCCTTGCGCATTGGAAAACCAACTGACTTCCGAAAACGCCGGTAAAGTCCGCGCGAAAAATCGTGGTTGAAGGCGCGAACGGCCCGACTACGCCCGAAGCCGACGTTATTTTGCGTCAAAACGGCGTATTGGTCGTGCCCGATATTCTGGCGAACTGCGGCGGCGTGGTCGTTTCCTATTTCGAGTGGGTGCAAAACCTGCAAGGCTATTGTTGGGAGTTTGACGAAGTTCAGGAAAAGAAACCGTCGTCCTGCGCCGTGCGTTCCGCGATATTTGGAACTTGGCGCAAGAGTATGATGTCGATTTGCGAACCGCGTCTTATATGATGAGTATCCGCCGTGTTGAAAGAAAGCGATGAAGCTGCGCGGCTGGTATTGATGTTTGAACAAAAATGCCGTCTGAAGCCTTCAGACGGCATTTTGCTGGACAGGATTAATGGTGCGGATGACCGATTTGGAAGGTTAAAGTCGAGTAGTTCGCCTGTTTTTGGCTACGCTTTGATCGGGGAAGTCGGCTTTGTGTTCGACACGGCTTTCCAGAAGCCTTGGCGCAAAGGGATGATGTCCACTTCGCCTTTTGCCGTCTGTGCTGCTCGGAGAAAGCCTGTGCTTCAGTGCTGATAAATAAATTATTGTCTGATATATGGTTTTTGAGAAATGAAAAAGTCGGTTGGGTGTAACGGGCTTGTCTGATAAGATGGCAAAATTTTTGAATGGAGAGAAAAGATGCCCTATGTCAACATTAAAGTAACCGGTGGTAAGGAAGCGCCGAGTACGGAGCAGAGGCGGAGCTGATACAAGGTGTAACGGAATTGTTGGGTCATGTATTGGGTAAAAATCCCGAAACAACGGTTGTCGTGATTGACGAAGTGGATACCGATAACTGGGGCATAGGCGGCAAAAGTGTCAGCGAACGGCGCAAAGAGGGCAGGTGAAAAGCCTGAAAAACCCTGCCCTGATGCTTTAAATTCCGCGTGAAAAAGAGTACATTCCACCCATTGCCCAAAAATTTACGGAACACATTATGGATAAGTTTCCTAAGTCTGCTAAGCTCGACCACGTCTGCTACGACATACGCGGGCCGGTTCACAAAAAGCCCTTCAGTTGGAAGAGGAGGGTAACAAAATCCTCAGCTCAATATCGGCAACCCTGCGCCGTTCGGCTTTGAAGCCCCTGATGAAATCTTGGTCGATGTCATCCGCAACCTGCCGACTTCGCAAGGCTATTGCGATTCAAAGGGTTGTATTCCGCCCGTAAAGCCATTGTTCACTACTATCAGACCAAAGGTTTTGCGCGATATTACGGTAAACGATGTCTATATCGGCAACGGCGTGTCCGAGCTGATTACGATGTCTATGCAGGCGTTGCTCAACGACGGCGACGAAATTCTGATTCCGCGCCCGACTACCCTTTGTGGACGGCGGCGGCAACGCTTGCGGGCGGTACGGTACGCCATTATCTATGCGACGAAGAAAAACGGCTGGTTTCCCAACCTTGCCGATATGGAAATCAAAATTACGCCCAAAACCAAAGCCATCGTCGTCATCAACCCCAATAACCCGACAGGCGCGGTGTATAGCAGGGAAATCCTGTTGAAATCGCCGAACTGGCGCGCAAACACGGTCTGATTATCTTTTGCCGACGAGATTTACGACAAAATCCTTTATGACGGCGCGGTTCACCACCACATCGCCGCACTTGCCCCCGACCTTTTGACGGTAACGTTCAACGGTTTGTCCAAAGCCTACCGTGTAGCCGGATTCCGCCAAGGCTGGATGGTGCTCAACGGGCCGAAACATCATGCAAAAGGTTACATCGAGGGGTTTGGATATGCTCTCGTCCATGCGCTTGTGTGCCAATACGCCGATGCAGCATGCGATTCAGACGGCATTGGGCGGTTATCAGAGCATTAACGAATTCATCTTGCCCGGCGGACGGCTTTTGGAACAGCGCAACAGGGCGTGGGAACTGGTCAACCAGATACCTGGAGTGTCCTGCGTCAAACCGATGGGCGCGATGTATATGTTCCCGAAAATCGATATCGAAATGTACCGCATCCACGATGATATGAAATTCGTTTACGATTTGTTGGTGCGCGAAAAAGTCTTGCTGGTACAGGGAACGGGGTTTAATTGGATTAAACCCGACCATTTCCACATTGTTACGCTGCCCGTCCATCAGATTGAAGAGGCGATGGGCAGGGTTGGCAAAGATTCCTGCAAACCTACCATCAGTAGGGTTCTGATAAAAATGCCGTCTGAAACGGAGATTCCCGTTTCAGACGGCATTTTCAACAACAGGAACGAATCAGGCAAATTTCAGTCTGTCGCCGTCGGCTTCCACCCTGATTTCGCTTTCAGGCGCATAGTTTCCGGCAAGCAGGGGCTTTGGCCAGTGGGTTTTCGATTTCCGACTGGATCGCGCGTTTGAGCGGGCGCGCGCCGTAAATCGGGTCGAAACCGGCTGGCGATGATGTCAGTGCGGCATCGGAAACAGCCAGGCGCAGGTTTTTGTTTTTCCAAACGTTTTTCCAAGCCTTTGAGCTGGATTTTCGCAATGTTGCGGATATTATCCTGATCCAAACCGTGGAACACGACGACTTCGTCAATACGGTTGATCATTTCAGGACGGAAATGTTCTTTCACATCCTCCATCACAACTTCTTTTACTGCTTCGTAGTCTTGAGTACCCATTTGTTGGATATGTTGGCTACCGATATTGGAAGTCATGACGATAACAGTATTTTTAAAGTCCACAGTTCGGCCTTGTCCATCGGTCAAACGGCCGTCATCCAAAACTTGCAGCAAGATATTGAACACGTCTGGATGGGCTTTTTCCACTTCGTCCAAAAGAATTACGCTGTATGGTTTGCGGCGGACTTGTTCGGTCAGGTAACCGCCTTCTTCGTAGCCGACATAGCCCGGAGGCGCGCCGATTAAGCGGGCAACAGCATGTTTTTCCATGTATTCGGACATGTCGATACGGATGAGGTGGTCTTCGCTGTCGAACAGGAAGCCTGCCAAGGCTTTGCACAACTCGGTTTTACCCACGCCGGTCGGGCCTAAGAACAGGAAGCTGCCGTAAGGTTTGTTCGGATCGGCAAGACCGGAGCGGCTGCGGCGGATAGCGTCGGACACGGCACGCACTGCTTCGTCCTGACCGACCACGCGGCGGTGCAATACTTCTTCCATTTTCAGCAGTTTGTCGCGTTCGCCTTCCATCATTTTGGCAACGGGGATGCCGGTCATACGGGAAACCACTTCTGCGATTTCCTCCGCGCCGACATTATTACGCAAGAGTTTGTTTGCCGGTTTTGCGCTACCCGTATCTGCCCGTTCGGCGGCTGCACGCTGTTTTTCAAATGTTCCAAATCTTCATACATCAATTTTTGAAGCCAGTGCTAAATCGCCTTGCCGTTTTGCCTGTTCGATTTTAATTTTGACTTCGTCAATTTGTTTCTTAATATTAGCAGCACCGTCTGAAATTGCTTTTTCGGCCTTCCAGATTTCGTCTAAATCGGCGTATTCTTTTTGCAGACCGTCGATTTCCTCGTCTATCAGTTCAAACGTTTTTGCTGGCATCGTCTTTTTCTCTTTTTCAACGTGCGCCTTTTTCCATCCGAAGTTGAATCAGACGGCGGTCAATTTTTGTCCATTGCTTCCGGCTTGGTTTCTTTTTCCATCTTGACACGGCTGGCGGCTTCGTCGAGTCAAATCAATCGCTTTATCGGGCAGGGAAGCGGTCGGTAATGTAGCGGTCGCTCAACTCCGCTGCAGCAACGATGGCGGGGTCGGTAATATCGATGCCGTGGTGGATTTCATAACGCTCTTGCAAACCGCGCAAAATAGCGATGGTGTCTTCCACGCTGGGTTCGCCAACCAATACTTTTTGGAAACGGCGTTCGAGTGCCGCATCTTTTTCGATGTATTGACGATATTCATCCAAAGTGGTCGCACCGATACGGTGCAGTTCGCCACGCGCCAAAGCCGGTTTCAACATATTGCCCGCGTCCATCGCACCGTCGGTTTTGCCCGCGCCGACCAAAGTATGGATTTCGTCAATGAAAATCAGGGTGTTGCCGTCGTCTTTCGCTAAGTCGTTCAACACGCCTTTCAAGCGTTCTTCAAATTCGCCGCGGTATTTCGCACCGGCAATCAATGCCGCCAAATCCAGAACCAAAAAGGCGTTTGTTACGCAGGGATTCAGGGTACTTCGCCGTTGACGATGCGTTGCGCCAAACCTTCGACAATGGCGGTTTTACCCGCCTGGTTCGCCAATCAGCACAGGGGTTGTTTTTAGTGCGGCGTTGCAATACCTGAATCGCGCGACGAATTTCATCATCACGACCGATAACGGGGTCAAGTTTGCCGTCGCGGGCGCGCTGGGTCAGGTCGAGCGTGTATTTTTTCAGTGCATCGCGTTGGTCTTCGGCATTCGCATCGTTCACGTTTTGTCCTCCTCGTACCGCGTCAATCGCGGCATTAATGTTTTGTTCGGTCGCACCGGCTTCTTTCAGGATTTTGCCGGTCGCATCGTTTTTGCTGCACCAAGGCGAGCAGGAAAAGTTCGCTGGCGATATAGGCATCGCCGCGTTTGGTTGCTGCTTTGTCCATTAGGTTCAACACCGCCTGCAATTCGCGGCTGGGCATAATGTCGCCGCCCTGTCCGGATACTTTCGGCAGGCTGTTTAAATGCTGCTGCAAACGCTGTTTCACCTGCGGCACGTTCACGCCCGAATGCGCCAGCAACGCGGCAGCACCGCTGTTTTGGTCGTCAAGCAGGGGCTTTCAGCACAAAGCCCGCTTCCAGATAGCTGCTGTCCGCAGCCAACGCCAAACTCTGAGCTTCTGCAAGGGCTTGTTGGAATTTGGCGGTTAATTTGTCGTATCGCATTTTCGTTTCCCTTTTTCAAAATGTCCGCTGTCGAAGCCTATATGTGCATAATTGTGGATAACTCAAGCGTCAGATTTTAACTTTTCAGATTTAATTGCTTATCTTGTTGAATATGATTGAAATAAATTTTTTGATTTATGTGTATAACTTAATCTGTCCAATAGGGAAGCGTCCGATGCCGTCTGAACAAATATTGTGAATCGGGTATAATCGGCGCATCTTTATTCCCTTTCAGACGGCATTGATGCCGTAAGGACATTTATGAGCAAAAACGAGTTCTGACCGGCGTAACCACCACCGGCATCCCGCATCTGGGCAACTACGTCGGCGCCCATCCGCCCCGCCGTCCGCGCGGCGCAAAACCCAGAATACCGAATCCTTCCTTTTCCTCGCCGATTACCACGGCATCATCAAATGTCATGAGCCGGAAATGATTCATCAATCTACTCAAGCTGTTGCCGCCCATGGCTCGCCTGCGGACTTAATCCGGAACAAACCACTTTCTACCGTCAAGCGACATCCCCGAAGTGATGGAATTGAACTGGATTCTGACCTGTATCACCGCAAAAGGCCTGATGAACCGCGCACACGCCTACAAAGCCTCTGTACAGGCAAATACGGAAAAACGGGCAGGAAGACCCCGATTTCCGGTGTGGAAATGGGTTTGTTCAGTTATCCGATTCTGATGACCGCCGACATCCTTATGTTCAACGCCAACGAAGTACCCGTCGGCCGCGACCAAAGTCAACACGTCGAAATGGCGCGCGACATTGCCGGCCGCTTCAACCACCGTTTCCAGAACTCTTCACCCTGCCCGAAGTGAAAATCGATGAAAACGTCGAACTCTTGGTTGGTTTGGACGGACGCAAAAATGTCCAAATCCTACGGCAACACCATTCCGCTTTGGGAAAACGACAAAAACCCAAAAATCGGTCCAACAAAAATCATCACCAATATGAAAGAGCCGGGCGAGCCGAAACAGCCGGACGAAAAGCCCTTTGTTTGAAATCTACAAGGCCTTCTCCATGCCGTCTGAAACAGCAGCGTTCACACAAATGCTGGCCGAAGGCTTGGCATAGGGGCGAAGCCAAAAACTTTGGCGGCGAAAATCAACGCCGAGCTGGCAGAACCGCGCGAACGCTACAACGAGCTGACCGCCAATCCTTCGCAAATCGAAGACATCCTGCAGGCAGAGCGCGGCCAAAGCGCGCAAAGAAGCGCGCAATTTTTGAATAAGGTACGTGATGCGGTCGGTATCCGTCCTTTGAAATAAACCCATGCCGTCTGAACATCCATTGTCCGTGTTTCAGACGGCATTTTTGAAACTCATCAGGAGTGTGGAATGCTTAAAAACATCTTTTTGTCGTGTTAAGCGGCTGCCTGCTGCTTGCAGCCTGCGGTAAATCCGAAAATACGGCGGAACAGCCGCAAAAATGCGGTACAAAGCGCGCCGAAACCAGTTTTCAAAGTCAAATATATCGACAATACGGCGATTGCCGGTTTTGGCTCTGGGCGGGGCGCAAGAAGGAAAAACGGCTGAAGGCAAAAAACAGCTGACTTATCCGATTGAGGGCTTGTCGGAACAGAATGTGTTGCAACTGATCGGCAAGCATCCCAACGACTTGAAGTCATCAGCGGCAAATGCATGGAAACCGACGATAAGGGGCGGTCCGGCGGGTTGGTCGGCAAACGGCGTGTGCCATACCTTGTTTGCCAAACTGGTGGGCAATATCGCCGAAGACGGCGGCAAACTGACGGATTACCTGGTCTCGCATGCCGCACTGCAACCTTACCAGACGGGGGAAAAAGCGGCTATGCAGCCGTACAGAACGGACGCTATGTGCTGGAAATCGACAGTGAGGGGATGTTTTATTTCCGCCGCCGCCATTATTGAGGTATTCAAAAATCCCATAATGCATTTGAGTTTTCCAAGCCCTTTCAGGAAAGTGGCTGCAACAAGTTTTCTGTCCTGATGGAGACGGTCGGAGAATTGTTTGCAGAAATAGGGGATTTAGGTGCTCCATATGTATTGTGATTCTGATGTAGAATGAGTGAATCGGTACCGCTCATCTTTACAAAAAGCGGCAGCCATCTGGTTGCCGCTTTATCTATGCTCTATAAGTCCAGCTCCGCCTTGACGGGATGGTTTTGCACCATGTACGCGGGTTATGAAAGACTTGCTCGGTCTTATTCGGGTCGGCCGAATTTGCCGCGCATATAAGCAGGTTTTTGCTTGGGTTGCAAATCGGCCCGTCTACTGTCGTAGATACAAGGCAGTCAGTTTTTGGGTGTTGCGGATAGAAATGCCGTCTGAACATCATTCAGACGGCATTTGGTTTGTAAAGGTCAGACGGCTTCAACTTTAAAGCGGCATATTGACTTTTTGCCATTGGACGCTTTCATATTCCAATGCGTCGGCAATCAGGGGTGGTGTTCCAGCCATTCACCGTCAATACGCAGGATGAAGCCGTGGCTTTCCGTATCCGTGCGCAACTGCATGTTTTTCGGGAAAGACAGGTCTGGCGCGAACGGCAGAACAGGGCGGCAAGGCGCAGGGACAAAACGGCATACCACAACATTTCGTTGCCGCCGATAATGCCGCCCATTTTTCATATCGCCGCGATGACCGATGACCAGTTGGGCGAGTATGGTTTTGTTCCTTGCGTGAAAAAGCCCGGCATATCGGCGTTTTTCGAGGATGTAGGCGGAATGCTTGTGATAGCCGTGTGGGCGATGTCCAAACCGATTTCGTGCAGCGCGGCGGCGCGTCCGAGATACTGTTGCCACAAGGCAAGTTCTTGAACCGTAACATTTTTAGCGTGGCAGAGGCTGTCCATAAAGGTTTGCGCGGTCTCGGCGGTGCGTTTCGCCTGATTGAGGCTGACGTGGTAGCGGTGTTGGAACTCGGCAACCGTCTGTCCGCGCATATCTTCGTTTAAACCGCGCCCGATCAAATCGTAAAACACGCCGTCGCGCAGGGCGGCTTCGGTTACGGTCATCCTGTCGAGTTTCATTTCCTCAAACGCCGCCATCATCACGGCAAGCCCGCCGGCAAAAACTTCGATGCGTTCCGGTTTCAGGTTTTCAAATTTGGCTTTTTGACCGAACCGGCTTCGATGATGCGTTCGGCGAGGGCGCGCATTCCTTTGTAGGTAATGTCCGCCTCTTGGGGCATTTCTGGCGGCAAGCACGTCGCGGATGGATTTTGCCGAACCCGATGTGCCGACGGCGAAATCCCAACCTTCGCGCCTCATATTTTTTGCTGATGCGCTGGATTTCGTTGCGGGCGGCGGAAATGGCGGCTTGGAAGTCTTTGGCGGTGATTTTTGTTTTGGAAGAAGCGCAGGCTGTAGGTTACGCAGCCCAAGGGCAGGCTTTCGGTAATGTCGGGATTCAGCGTCGAGACCGATGACAAATTCTGTCGAACCGCCCCGATGTCGATAACCAGCATTTTGCCGCCGCCGGGGAGGTGTGGATCACGCCGGAGCAAATCAGCCGCGCCTCTTCGCGCCCGGCGATGATTTCGATGGGAAACCCAGTGCCGCTTCGGCCTTGGGAAGGAAATCTGCGATGTTTTTGGCGACGCGGAATGTATTGGTTGCTCGGCGCGCACCTGTTCGGGGCGGAAGCCGCGCAGGCGTTCGCCGAATTTTGCCAGGCAGTCTGAAAGCCTGTTCCTGTGAGGATGCGCTGAGGTTTTTCTGTTCGTCCAGTCCGGCGGCGAAGCGCACCATCTGTTTGAAGGAATCGATGACTTTCAACTGTCCGTTGTTGTTTTCGCAAATCTGGAGGCGGAAACTGTTAGAACCCAAAATCGACGGAGGCAAGGACGTTTGCGGGATTGGTGGTCATGGCGGATACCGGTGGGGAAAAACGCAATGTTACTCTGACGGCGCAGGCGTTGACAATAAATGATGCGGCTGTTTTTGATTCTGCTCACAGATGTTGCCGACGGTATAGCTTTCCGACAGCAAAAATGCCGTCTGAAAAACGTTCAGACGGCATTTTTGCGCTTATTTGAAATCCTTTTCCACGCTCATGAAAAATCTGCGTGTTTTTGCGTGTGTAAAAACTTTTCATATTGCTGTCGATTTTTCAGATAGCGGAAATTGAGTTGCGGCGTAAAGCCCTTCCAAGAAATCTTGTCGTGCCACAACGACAGGTTTGCCTGATATTCGTGGTCTTTTGCGCGGGAAGCGGTACACAATGGTCCCGGGCGCATCAAAAGTCCTGCGGGTATAGCGCAGGTTTGCCCGCAGACCCAAGCCGCCGTCGAACGTTTTGACTGCGCCGACACCGCAAACCCTTGCGGACGGAAGCCTGTTCCGCCTCCTTCGTCAAGTCGTGCGACCAGTCCGCGCACCGCCGTAAAGCAGCCAGTCTTTCGGCGCGGAATACATCAGCGTCGCGCCCGCCAGCGGCATATGGCTGTTGTATCGGGCGGCGGTGCGGTCTTCCTGATAACGCTTCCACATATTGCCCGCGTTCAGCGTCAGCCGCCAGCGTTCGCCCAAGCGTTGGGAGAAATCGGCATTGAAGCCGCCGACGAAATTGTATCGGCTGCCGCCTAAGAGGTTTTGCTCGACAAACGGCACGATGCCAAACGAGCGCGTTACTGAACGGTTTTTATAGCCGAGCGACAGGCGCAGGCTCTGTTCGCTGAAATCTTTGTTATCCCAATAGTGCACGCCGCCGCCGCTGATGTCGCCGTAGAGGAAATGATGCCCGCCCGCATTGATTTCGCGCGACACGCCCAAGCCGTAGCGCAAACCGTGTGCCTTTTTGCGGCAGGCTGTCGACGGTTTTTGTCCAGCTTTTTCCTGCAAATTCAATCGTTTTTCGGACGAAGCGTTATTCACATTGTCCGTTTGCTCGTATTGCAGCGACACATCGGGCTTCCAGCCTTGAGCCTTGTCTATGGCGGCAAGATAGCGGTCGGCAAGCTGCTGCATCGGCGGCTGCAAATCGGGTTTCGCCCGCTCCAATTCCGCCTTCGCCTCGCGGTACTGCCTGTTTTCAAACAGCATCACACCCAAATCGAAACGCGGATACGCCAAATCGGGCTGTTGCGCCAAAATGCCGCGATACAAAGTCACCGCCTCGTCATGGCGCAACTGACTGCGGCGTAAACCGCCCAGCGCGTAATCGTGCAGAACCGGATTGAAATCCGGCAGGGGTGCGATAGCTTTCCAGCAGCGTTTGCAGCGTGTCCCAATCTCGGGCGACGACGGCGCGGTTGATCTGCTCTTCCAAACCCGCAGAGAGGCATTGCCGTCTGAAACGGCTTCGGCGGCTTCTCCGGCTGCAAGGGGTTTCAGACGGCATGGACGCACCCGTACCGAAAAGCCGCCTCGTTGGAAAAACTTCTTATGTGTTGCCACAGGCTTGATTTTCGGTCTCTTCTGCCTTGCCGACAGACGCAACAACAGGGCGCGGCAGCCTGCTTCGGCGCGGCACGCTGCAACAGGCGGAAGGCATTGTCGATCTGTTCGTCAAAAGATGGGGCATAGGAAGCAAGCGGCAGAACCGGAATTTCGTTTCGTCAGCCCTTTCAAGCCTTTCGGCAGGCGCTATCCTATCGTCGAACTTGCCGTCCACGAACACCTGCTTCGACACGGGTATGGGCAAAACGGGCGTTTCGGCAACAGCCGCCGCCGGCACGGACAAAAAGAAGCAAAAGCAAATTTTTCATAAGTCAAACAGTTTCAGGGCAAGGGACCGGACGGGCAAACCGCGCAGTCAAATGGTCGAAATGCCGTCTGAAAGACCGTTTCCGGTTTCAGACGGCATTTGTATCAGGCAGGGATTAACAGGGAGCCGGCAAAGCCGATTTTTGTCATTTTTGCTATCACCAACAGTTCCGACGATTTCTTCGGCATTAGCACCGAAGAAGCCGAGCGCGTAATTACCTTTATTAGAAGAGCCTTGAATACCGTAGCCTTGAAGGTGGCTTCCATCAATTTCGTTATTATGATCGATATTGGTTATGTTGCCCTTGTTCAAGACGACTTTTTCACCCAAAGCCGGTAATGTTGCCCTCACCCGTTCTTTCCTTGAAATCGACGGAGTAGCTCAATACGCCTTGATTTTTGTCCGTCAAATGCAGCACCGGAATAAGTCGCTTTACCGGCTGTGGGCAAAACTTCAGTCGGCGTACCTTTGATGGTCAGATAATCTTCATCATTGATAGGCTCACGCTTATTCACTCCATCTCCTTGAATCGAGTAGGAAGTCGGTTTAACGCCGGCAATCAGAGAATAATTCTGGCGGTAGATATGGGACTCGCCTCTGCGGGTCAGTGTATAAGTTTTACCCTCTGCACGTACCTGTGCAGATTCTGTATGTGCAGCGCGGGTCAGCGTTTTCAAAGGTGCTTTAGACAAATCGAGAGAGCCGCCATTGGCATTTTGACCCAGAGTGCTGACTTGGTAAGTCAAAAACAGTTGCATCATCCAAATCGTATTCTTCAGCCAACTCATGCACATCTCCTTCAGCCTCACGTTTCAATCCACTGACGCTGACTGAAAAATTAGGTGTGCCGTTTGTCAGTGTAAACGGAGGAGGATTGTTGGCGGCAGTGTTACCGCTATCGGCGGTGTTACCGCTATCGGCAGAGTTACCGCTATTGGCAGAGTTGCCGTTATTGGCAGAGTTGCCGTTATTGGCAGAGTTGCCGCTATTGGCAGAGTTGCCGCTATTGGCAGAGTTACCATTGTTGGCAGCAGCATTGCCGTTATTTGTTTGGTTGCTGTTGGACGGATTGGTTACAGTCGGGTTAGTGTTGGGCAGGGTGCTGCTGGGAGAGTCTGCTGCCGCAAGCTGCCAGGCTTAAAGGGCGATCATGCTCAATGCGAAAACTTTGTTCAAAGTCATCATAAATCTCCAAAATTTCAGAAATTAAAGTAAATAAATTTATGGTTTATGCAAACCGCTTCCCATCATACCCATATTCACTTTTACTGACAAACCAAATTGTTAATACTATCAATTATTCTGTTTAAAAAGGCAGTAGTCGGCTATTCATAATCCGCCATTATGCATACCGAACAAGATAAAACCGATTTCAGCGAACGCTTGAAAAACAGCAATCACGCCTCGCGGGTTTGGATGAGCTGTCCAACGCCAGCCTCGCCAACCGCTTCAACCTGCGCCATCCCAATCAGCCTGTCAGTACGCAGGCGTTTCCACCATTGGTTGGTCGGCACGGGTCGATTCCGACTCCGGATAAAAATCGAGACGCTGGCGAAAATGGCTGGATACTAGCGCGGAATGGCTGCGCCACGGCAGACTCTCCGGCACGGAAGGTGCGAGTTTCGCCGCAGGAAGCACTGCTGTTGAAATATTTCCGCTGCTGCCGCCCGAAAAGCGTGATGCGCTGATGGTGCTGCTGCACAATCCGGACGACAGATAGCCGGTGAAAACGGGAAATGCCCGGGCGGTGTTGCCTGTGCCTGTTTGGACAAGCGTTCTTGAGAGCGGTAAAATCGAGATTTGCCTGAAAAAGGGCAGGGCGATATGCCGTGTTTGGATTTTGTGCGCGGTTTTTCGCATTGAAAGCAATTATGTCTGTTTGAATATTTAATGCCGTCTGAAACGTCCGGACGCGCCCCCGTTTTCTATGAAAAAAACCGACCGATACTCTACCCGTTAATCTGCAACGCCGCCGCCTGTTGTGTGCCGCTGGTGCGTTGTTGCTCAGCCCGCTGGCACAAGCCGGCGCGCAACGTGAAGAAACGCTTGCCGACGATGTGGCTTCCGTGATGAGGAGTTCCGTCGGCAGCATAAATCCGCCGAGGCTGGTGTTTGACGATCCGAAAGAGGGCGAGCGTTGGTTGTCTGCCATGTCGGCACGTTTGGCAAAGGTTTTGTCCCCGATGAGGAGGAGCGGCGCAGGCTGCTGGTCAATATCAGTATGAAAGCAGTCGGGCCGGTTTTGGATACGCAGATTGTGCTGGGGCTGATTGAGGTGGAAAGCGCGTTCCGCCAGTATGCGATCAGCGGTGTCGGCGCGCGCGGTCTGATGCAGGTTATGCCATTTTGGAAAAACTACATCGGCAAACCGGCGCACAACCTGTTCGACATCCGCACCAACCTGCGTTACGGCTGCACCATCCTGCGCCATTACCGCAACCTTGAAAAGGGCGACATCGTCCGTGCACTTGCCCGCTTTAACGGCAGCCTCGGCAGCAACAAGTATCCGAACGCCGTTTTGGGCGCGTGGCGCAACCGCTGGCAGTGGCACTGATTTTGAACCCGCGCCGCAACCGAAAATACGGCGAATCCTGTATAATCCGAAAATCTGTTCACTGGAAGTTCAGACGGCATTGCAACTGTTGATGCCGTCTGAAAAAATATGATGGCAAGAGATAACCGCATCCAAATGTTTCCGCACGAATGGCGCGCCAGTACGACGCTTTCCGGCGTGTACGCGCTGCGTATGCTGGGTATGTTCCTCGTGCTGCCCGTATTGTCGGTGTATGCCGCTTCGCTGCCCGGCGCGGAAGGCAATAAAAACGCTGGTCGGGCTGGCAATGGGCATTTACGGGCTGACGCAGGCTCTGCTGCAACTGCCTTTTGGGTATCGCTTCCGACAAGTTCGGGCGCAAAGAAAACCATTTATGCGGGACTGGTCGTGTTTGCGGCGGGCAGCTTTCTTGCCGCCGCCGCCGATACCTTTGCGCGTATTGGTCGCCGCACGCGCCATACAGGGTGCAGGGGCGGTCAGTGCGGCGGTTACCGCGCTGCTGGCGGATTTGACGCGCGACGGCGTGCGTACCCGCGCAATGGCGATGATCGGTTTGAGTATCGGTTTGACGTTTTCGGTCAGCCTCGTCGTTGCCCCTGTGATTGCCGACGCGGTGGGCGTACGCGGACTGTTTATGCTGACCGGCATTCTGACCGTCATCAGCATCGGCGTGGTGGCGTTTATGACTCCCCGACCCGGAGGTTTCCAAAGCTGCACGAAGATACGCAGGCGCAGCCTTCGCGCATAGGTGAAGTTTTGAAAAACCGTAGGCTGCTGACGCTCGATTTCGGCATTTTCGCCCTGCATGCCGCACAAATGGCATTGTTTACCGCGCTGCCTTTCGCGATGACTCAGCTCGGTTTGGAAAAAATACAGCATTGGAAAGTATATCTTCCTTCTACCGTTGCCGGTTTGGTGATAATGGTTCCGCTGATTATCGTCGGCGAGACGCGCAACAAGCTCAAACAGGTTTTTATCTTGGGTATCGTCTGTATTGCGGCGGCGCAGCTCGGTTTGCTGTCCGGTATGCGCTCGGTGGGTCTGATTACCGCTTATTTGGTTGTTTACTTTATCGGTTTCAATGTGTTGGAAGCCAGCCTGCCGTCTATGGTTTCCAAAAATCGCGCCGTCTGACCTGAAGGGTACGGCGATGGGCGTGTACAACACGATGCAGTCGCTCGGACTGTTTGCCGGTGGCGCGGCGGGCGGCTTACTGTTTCAAAAATACGGCTTTTTCCGGCGTGTTTGCCTTTTGCAGCATATTGATGCTGCTGTGGCTGTAATTGCCGTTTTATCACCCGCGCCCAAGCCCGTCAAAAACCTCAGTTACCCTGTTGGCGGCGTATGGCAGGGCAATCAGGACAGCTTGCAATGCGCCCTGTTGCGGTTGGAAGGCGTGGAAGACATCGGTTTCAGTTTCGACAGGCAGACCGTCTATCTCAAAGTGTTGCAGAAGGGGTTTCGATCAGGCTGCCGCTGAAAAAAATCATCACAGGAGTTTAAAAATGTCATTGAACAAAGTCATCCTTATCGGCCGCCTCGGACGCGATCCCGAAGTGCGCTATATGCCCAACGGCGAAGCCGTCTGCAATTTTTCAGTCGCTACCAGCGAAACATGGAACGACCGCAACGGCCAACGTGTAGAGCGTACTGAGTGGCACAACATTACCATGTACCGCAAATTGGCGGAAATTGCCGGGCAATACCTCAAAAAAGGCGGGCTGGTTTATTTGGAAGGCAAAATCCAAAGCCGCAAATACCAAGGCAAAGACGGCATCGAACGTACCGCTTACGATATTATCGCCAACGAAATGAAAATGTTGGGCGGGCGCAATGAAAAACAGCGGCGCGCGCCTTACGAGGAAGGTTATGGTCAGAGTCAGGAGGGCTACCAACGTTCTGCGCCGCAAAGGCAGCAAGCTTCTCCCTCTGCCCCGTCTTATCCCCAAGAAACACACGAAGAAACACCTGCCGCGCCGCCTCGCCAACCAGCTCCCGCAGCCCATGCCATACCGGTTGAGGATATTGACGACGATATCCCGTTCTGAATTCTATATACTTGAATTTTTGTAAAAATAAATCATTAAAAAACCTAGAAACCTTATATAACAAGGTTTCTCTTTTTCACTTATTTTAACGTTTGGTATCTTATTTGTTAGTATTTATATATATAAACTCTGTAAATTTAGTAGATATGTATAGACTAGAAACAATCCTGTTTTTCAAATGGAGAACGCTTTTTCTCTGTTAGTTAATGAGAAAACTGGTATACCTGATTTTTATTCAACCCTATGGGTGACAGTAGAACTACGTAATCAATCCGCAGTAAATACCATTAGAAATAAACTAGGAATCATACAATGGTTAATGAGCTGGGAAAAAGAGAATAATCTTGTTATTAGTGATCTAATTCATAAAGAGATACTCTTAACAGAAAATCAATTAGAATCGCTTATTCAACATATGAGACTAAATGTAAAAAGCAAAAGAATGTAATTAGTACGAAAAAGTGTGTTAATGAAAGGTCGAACTCAATTTATTGATATTTACCCGTCTGTATCCCTTAGTCACCAATACAATAGGTTAACAACGCTTTCAGAATACATTTTATTTCTATCTAAAGTAATAAGTACATCTAACGAATATGTTGAGAAATTAAAAATTACTTATGCTAATTAAAGGAGTAAGACCTAAGAATCATAAAGCATTATCTATAAAAACCAGAAAGTGAGTTACCCGATGGATTGTTAGATGAGTTTATGTCTATTGCAAACTTTTCAAATCCTAATAATCCGTTTCAAGATATCGGAATAAGAAAAAGAAACCATTTAATGTTTATCTTACTGAAAGAATTAGGAATTAGAGAGAGAACTATTATCACTTAAAAATACCATTTATCGATATAGGGACTGCTAAACCATCAGTTACAATAAAAGCGAACGCATGATGATAAATTTGATACAAGAAAAAAATTCAGGCAGTTAGTAAAAACTAAAGAAGGCACTGCCAATATCACAAAAAGATAGCTCAACTCCTTAATGATTATATTATGAATTATCGTTCTAAAGTTCCCAATGCGAATACACATCCATATTTGTTTGTAACTCATCGAAAAGGAAAAAACTCAAAGGGAGTCCAATTGGTACAAGTTCTTTTTGATAACGTTATTGTACCAATGATGAAAAAGGTAGATCCAAGATTCTCGATTATTCATCCGCATATTTTTCGTCATGAATGGAACTTATATTTTTCACGAAAAAGTGGATAAGAATAATAAAAAAATTTAAATCATGATTCTTCCCATAAAGATTTTTATCTCCTCTGAAAAAGAGGCAAAAGATAAGACAGCATCTCATGGGGCATACGTCAGAAAAATCAGGTAATTTCTATAATCAACGTTATATTAGAGAAAAAGCTAACAAGATATTATTAGAACTTCAAATTGAGTTTCAGAAAAAGGTTGATGATTATGAATCATAATAAAATTATTAGATAATCTAGAGATGGATATGTATTTGATGAAAGGAAAAATTCTTGGCATATAAGCAAAGAAATAAAGATTAATTTTTCTAAACATATATTAGGAATTAATAAAAACATTAGAAGGGTTTAGAAAGACATTAGCAATATATGCCGAAAAAAATATTCAAGTTATCACGTATCTCACATGTACCAACAGTTCCAACGATTAGTAATTTCAACTAGATTGGAAAAATATTAACGTGCCAATAATCTTGGATTGGAAAAATAAATTAGGAAAAAGATCATGAATGGTATTTAGGTGCACTAAAGGTTTTTGCTCTCATGGCATGAGTATGGTTATTATGGAGTTGATAAATCAGTTGCATTGCTGCTAGAAAGCTTTACCTTAGGGGCTGTACTAGATTAGTCCTAAATTCCACACCAATCCCGTAGGATTTTTTAGCTGCCGGGACGGTGTGCCGAAGTTAAATCGAAATTCGCATTCTTTCAAGAACAGCGGGAAAGATTTGCGATCGATTCCGTTGTATTTTCGCAAGACGCGTTTTGCCTGATTCTAAAAGTTCTCAATGCCGTTAATGTGGTTTTGACGGTCTGCAAATTCCTTTGGAATGGTTGATGCGGTAATGGATAAAACCGCTCACGTCCAACTTGTCATAGCTGCTCAGACTATCGGTATAAACAATACTGTCCGGCATGATTTTCTTTTTGATGACAGGGATTAACGTTTCAGACTTGGCATTATCTACGACAACAGTATAGACCCGTCCGTTGCGTTTCAGAATGCCGAAGACAACCACTTTTCCTGCTGCACCGCGACCACGTCTACCTTTACGTCGTCCGCCGAAATAGCTTTCGTCCAGCTCAATAGAGGCCCTCCAAAAATCTCATCGACAGCCAAGGCCAAATGATAGTTGATAACCGTGCGGATTTTTACGGTAGAACAGTGCTGCCGAATTGGGATGGATACCCAAAAATATCGGCGGCAGAACGGGCGGTAACTTCCAACACAAAAACGGGCAGTTCTTTTTGTACTTTTTTTCTTTAATTTGCAGTGTGTTATCTTCATACTTTGAGGGTAACATATCTGCTAATCTAGTACAACCCCTTAAGTAAAGCGAAAGAACACCATAGAATAGGTGTTTTTTTGGAGCAGATCGTTGGATAAGTAACCTATGGTGGAGATTAACACATATAAAAACTAAAATTAAATTCTTAGAAAATAGTGAAATCCCAAATGGATCGTTATTACGAATGCCTGATGAGTATGACCCTTCTCCAGTTAAATTAGCTTTACAAGAAAAAAAGGAATGGATATAGATATTCAAAAACCAGAAACAGCTAAATTAGACGATGAGTTATATAGACTAATGGAGTTATAGTATGCCAAAAAAATTCTTGTTACAGAAGAAAAATTTAGAAGATATCATCATGATGATTAAGACTTGGGAAGATAAACTAACATGGGATTTACTTTTGTTCTAAAAGTTTCAGAATTATTGAATGTTAAAAAGCATTGAAAGACAATCACTAGCTAATTATCCAGATATACAAGAGGCATTTAGCAAACAAAAAAACAAAAAAATTAAAGAAAAGGTAAAGGCTAATCCAGAACCAAATGTAACAATGGATTATCTGCAAAAACAAGTAAATAATTTAAAGGCTCAGGTACAACGATTGGAAGAAATCAATGAACGATACAAGCAACAATTTATTGTATGGCAATATAATGTATATATGCATGGTATGACCCAAGTTACTTTAAAATAAGCCTCTTATTGCTGTTAACCGCCAACGTAGGTAATTTATAGGGATGTAAGGTAAATTATTTTTACTATAGTAGTCTCTACAAAAGATTGTCTGAAAATCAATTTTCAGACAATCTCTTCACCTATTAAATTTCTTGATGGGTAGAGTAGAAGACAGTTTTTCATCAACATCTACTTCTTCTGGGCAGAGAGATACAGCAGTTCAATGGCGCGTCAAACACTATTATACTGAACTACTTTCCGCTCAAGCCCGCACCGCAGCTTGCAGCAGTCTCCACTAAATCTTTATTTTTGTTAACAATATGGATTCGCTCAGCTTCGCTCACGTCTTGCAGGAGACAAGCACGCGGCCATGTATGCAAAAAAATTTAAGACTGCTGCATGATCATTAATCCCAAAGGTATTCCAAAAATAATTATCCAAACTGATTATCGGAACAGGAGCACGATTGAAGTGTAACGCGAAATTTCAGGCAATCTGCATACCCTGCAATGACTGTGGTTGTCTAACCCTCGCCATTTCAGGAATGAACCCATGCCAAACACCCCCGCTCATATCATCCAATAAACACATGTCTACGACTGTACGATATCCACTTGCGTACTGGCTGGTTGGACCTTCACGCGCTACCACACGCCCGGCAAATCCGAGTATGCCGTGGTGTGCGGCACAGTCGCCCAAGATGGTTCGGGACGCTTTGCCGCAGGCGGCAGAATCCGCACCTCGCCCGTTACCCTATGGGCGGCTACCGCTGGCCCATACGCACAATTCGGTGTACTGCCTGCCGGAAGGTGCAGGCTGCTTTTGCGACCTGCCTGTAACTTTTGCAGCCTGCCATAGACAGTTTGGGCATCGACCCTGCAGAAGCGTCCATTATCCTGCAAAAACACCTTCATGCAGTCTGCACATGCCTTGCCTGAAACCGCCTGTTTCGGCGTTCTGGTGATGCGGACGGCAGAGCAGGGGCGATTGCCCGGTCGTCATGGAGCACCACATCGCCGCATTGCTGTTCTACCTGTTTTGGCGGGACAGCAGCATCGGTTCTGCCCAAAGCCTGATAGACGGACAAGCCGCTGTGTTTCTGCACGATTGGAACGCATTCTGCCGTCTGTTTGTCCGTACCGGTAAACACCGCGGCCAAAACCGGCCACATAGGCAACCAAGCGGAAGACGGCCAATACAGCTATTTCGGCCTGCCGATTGTGCATATGCTAGAACAGGATAATGCCCCTGCCGTATCGGAAGCCGACATCGCCAAACTACCGTTTTACACCTATTGGCACACCGCCTGCGCTTCCGATGTACACCGGTTAGCAGACGGCACACGCGTTGTGCCCCTTGCCGATTAGGAAGCCTTCTGCCAACGGTTGGTATTGACCGGCAGATAGGCGGGCAAAAAAAGTGCAGAGCTGCTTTTATCGCCCCAACCCTGTTTCAGACGGCCTCTAAAAGCAGCCTGCACCTTATTTTTCATTGTCAGATGACCAGAAACCGAGTATCCCATGCCTCAAACCTATTTCACCGCCGACTGGCACTTCTCCCCATCAACATCGCCCGATACTGCCCGCAATTCCGCTTGCAAAGCGATAACGCCGACGAGCTGAACGAATACTTGATCGACTGCTGGAACCGCGTCGTTACCCCGCAAGACACTGTGTACAACCTCGGCGATGTCTGCTTTGCAAAAAGCCCGCACATCGAAGCCGTGCTGCAACGGCAACGGGCAACGCCATTTGATCTACGGCAACCACGACTACCTGATTCGGCAAAACGAAGCACATTTCCTCAACACGCGCAAAGCCGACGGCCATCCGTTGCTCTCGTCCGCCATCTATTACCTGCGGCTCAAACTGCCCGAAATCGGCAATACCGCGATTTTGTGCCACTATCCCTTATATGAATGGGACGGCATCCACCACGGCCTATACCACCTCTACGGCCATCTGCACGACCGCATGGCTGCCGTCAAAGGACGCGCCCTCAATGTCGGCTGGGATATGCACGGCCGTTTCCTGACAGTACAGGATATTGACGGCTTCCTGCGCGACCTCCCTGCCGTGCAGTATTTCGACGACAAGCAAAAACGTTATCGTTGGTAACGGCACGGTAGATGCGGCTGCAAAAGTTCGGGCGAGATTGGCGGCATTGAACCAATGAGCTTTTATTTTAGAAATGAATTTTCAGGTAGCCTTGAGATGGTGCAGGCTGAGACCTTTGCAAAATCCCCCAAAATTCCCAAAATCCCTAAATTCCCACCAAGACATTTAGGGGATTTCTCATGAGCACCTTCTTCCGGCAAACCGCACAAGCCATGATTGCCAAACACATCGACCGCTTCCCACTATTAAAGTTGGACCAGGTGATTGATTGGCAACCGATCGAGCAATACCTGAACCGTCAAAGAACCCGTTACCTTAGAGACCACCGAGGGCGTCCGCCTATCCCCTGTTGTCCATGTTCAAAGCCGTCCTGCTCGGACAATGACACAGTCTCTCCGATCCCGAACTCGAACACAGCCTCATCACCCGCATCGACTTCAACCTGTTTTTGCTGTTTCGACGAACTGAGCATCCCCGATTACAGCACCTTATGCCGCTACCGCAACTGGCTGGCGCAAGACAATACCCTGTCCGAACTGCTCAAACTGATTAACCGCCAACTGACCGAAAAAAAGGTTTTAAAAATAGAGAAAGCATCCGCTGCTGTCGTTGATGCCACCATTATTCAAACCGCCGGCAGCAAAACAACGCCAGGCCATAGAAGTCGATAACAAAGGACAAGTCAGCGGCCAAACCACACCGAGTAAAGACAGTGATGCCCCTTGGATAAAGAAAAACGGCCTCTACAAACTCGGTTACAAAACAACATACCCGCACCGATGAGGAAGGCTATATCGGGAAACTGCACATTACCCCCGCCAATACCCATGAGTGCAAACACCTGTCGCCGTTGTTGGAAGGTCTGCCCAAAGGTACGACCGTCTATGCCGATAAAGGCTACGACAGTAAGGAAAACCGGCAACATCTGGAAGAGCTTCGGTTACCGGACGGCATTATGCGCAAAGCCCACCGCAAACATCCGCTGACGGAAGCACAAACCAAACGCAACCGGTATTTGTCGAAGACCCGTTATGTGGTCGAACAAAGCTTCGGTACGCTGCACCGTAAATTCCGCTATGCGCGGGCAGTCTATTTCAGGCTGATTAAAGTGAGTGCACAAAAGCCATCTGAAGGCGATGTGTTTGAACCTGTTGAAAGCGGCTAACAGGCTAAGTGTGCCTGTTGCCGCCTAAAAAGACGACGGATGCCTGATTATCAGGTATCCGGGGAGGATAAAAGGGTATTTGGGTAGAGTTAGGGAGTGATTGGTGGCAAAAACAGCCGAAAACCTGTGTTAGGGGTTTTCGACTGTTGGGGAAGAGCTTTTGCAAAGATCTCTAACAGTGTTTTACACAACAGCTTAAGAAAAATACGCCGAGCAACATCTCAAACACCGCAACCCTTTTCAGGCTGCCATAAGGCTTCACAGTATCATTCTTGAAATCTTCAGATACTGTAAACAGCACCAGATATCTATAGATAAAGTTAAGAAATTGACATTTTATCAATGATTTTTGTAAAAACTTAGTGAATTTATTTTCAAGTAAAAAAATATACTGGGTTTAACATTATGTCCGCCATACACACCCATCTGAGTTTAGCTATTTTGGCAGCCTTTTTCTTTTCAGGCTGCACTTGCCGATACCATTGAAGAAAGCGAATCCAGACGTCAGGAAATGCGACGCCGGCAGCAGGAGCAGCAGCTGCAGCGCGAAGTCGATGTGCGTTTGGACGATACGCGGCAAAGTACGCTTACTCCGTCTGCGGCCGAATCGGCCGAATCCCCTGTTTCCCCATTCATACCGTTACCCTGACCGGCGATGCTGCCGGCCGTTTTCAGTTTGCACTAAAAAGCCTTTGAAAGAAACCGGCTTCCAATCCGGACAATGTTTGGGTGTGCAAGGCATCAACCGCATTATGGTTGCGGCACAAAACGCCGTTATCGGCCACGGCTATACCACTACCCGTATTTTGGCCGCACCGCAGAGATTTAAACAGCGGAACTTTGGAATTAACCGTTTTGCCCGGCAAAGTGCGCTCGGTTCGCACTGATACTTCGCACAACGACCAAACCCGTGCCGCGCGCATTGCCGCCTTTCAAAACGAAATTCCGTTGAAAGGCGGCGATATTCTGAATCTGCGCCGTATCGAGCAGGGGCTGGAAAATCTCAAGCGCGTACCCACCGCGGAAGCCGATATTCAAATCGTTCCCGCCGATGCACCCGATGAAAGCGACATCATTGTTGCCTGGCGGCAGCGGCTGCTGCCCTACCGCCTGTCGCTCGGTGTGGACGACTCCGGCAGCAAAAACCACCGGCAAATACCAAGGCAGCCTGACTTTCTCTGCCGACAACCCTTTCGGCTTGAGCGATCTGTTTTATCTGTCCCTACGGCCGCCATCTGGGCCATACCGACGCCCATACCGACTCCGAGGGCAAAAAAACCGCCGGCGGCACCCAAAGCTACGCCTTTCACTATTCCGTTCCTGCGGGCAACTGGCTGTGGAGCTGGAACCACAACTACTACCGCTACCACCAAGCCGTGGCGGGTATCAATGAAGTGTACGACTACAACGGCAAAAAGCCGTGGCAGCGACATCGGATTTACCCGCCTGCTGTACCGTGATGCGCGGCGCAAGAGCCATATCGGCTTCAAACTGTGGCAGAAAGAAAACCAAAGTTTTATCGATGATGCCGAAGTCGAAGTACAGCGCCGTAAAACCGCCGGTTGGCAGTTGAGCCTTAAAAACACAAGGAATACATCGGCCGCAGCACTTTGGATATCGGCCTTGGCTACAAGCGCGGCACCGGCATGGCCGATGCCATTGCTGCCCCTGAAGAGGTGTTTGATGAAGGCACTTCGAGAATGAAGGTGATCACTGCCGACATCAGCTATAACCGCCCTTCCAAATCGGCCGGCAGCACTTCGTATATGACACCGCCCTGCATGCCCAGTGGAATAAAACCCCGCTGACGCCTTTGGACAAAAATCGCCATCGGCGGTCGCTACACCGTGCGCGGCTTCGACGGCGAAAAGCTCACTGTCGGCCGAGCGCGGCTGGTACTGGCGCAACGAAGCCGGCTGGTATTTTCAGGCTGCCCACCAGTTTTATCTGGTGCTAGACGGCGGCCATGTTTCCGGCGACTCGGCGCAATACCTGTTCGGCCAAACCCTAATCGGCGCCGCCGCCAGCCTGCGCGGCCAGTTCAAAGCAGGCGGCAGCCTGAATTACGACCTGTTTGTCGGCAAACCGATTAAAAACCGCAAGGCTTTAGCAAACGTACCGCCGTTTTTCGGCTTCAACCTAAACTATTCGTTTTAACCGGAGAAAACACGGGCACCACCTGCATTTGGGCTGCCTGTTTCCCATTTCCACACGGACGCAAGAACATGAACAAACACCGCCATAACATCGTCTTCAACCGCACCTGCGGCATCCCTGATGGCCGTAGCCGAGACTGCCATCGGGCAGGGGCAAAAAGTCCCGGCGAGCTCAGGCGGAGAAACCGGTGGCGGTGACGGCAGCCTAAAAACCCGTTCAGGCTGCCGTTTGCATTTGGGCACGCTGACTTTCAGCCTGCTGCTCGGTTTCGGTTCGGCCCTGATTGTGCCCGCCGCCGCTGCCGACATCCAAGCCGACAAATCCGCCCCCAAATCCCAGCAGCCCGTCATCCTGCAAACCGGCAATGGACTGCCGCAGGTCAATATCAAACCCCTACCGCCCACGGCGTATCCGTCAACCAATACCGCCGTTTCGATGTCGACACGCGCGGCACCATTCTCAACAACAGCCATAAAAGCGTATCCACCCGCCAGGCCGGCTGGATACAGGGCAACCCTTTCTCGCCCGCGGCGAAAGCCCGTGTAATCGTCAACCAAATCAACAGCAGCGACCCGAGCCGGCTGAACGGCTATATCGAAATCGCCGGCCGCCGCGCCGAAGTGGTAATGGCCAACCCCGCCGGCATCCGCGTCGACGGCGGCGGCTTTATCAACAGCGCAGGCGCCACCCTCACTACCGGCCGTCCCATCCTGGCAGACGGCCGTTTCGACGGTTTGGACATCGGCAGCGGCCGCATCGAAATCGGCGCTCAGGGTCTTGACGGGCGCGATGCCGACTACACCCGCATTCTCAGCCGTGCCGCCAAGATTGACGGCGGCATTTGGGGACAGGACGTCCAAGTGATTGCCGCCGGCGGCTAAGCCGACGCCGCAGGCAGCCTGAAAGACGCCGCCGCACCCCGCGCCCCGTCTTCATCCGCCCCCGTCTTTGCCATCGACACCGGCGCCCTTGGCGGCATGTATGCCGGCAAAATCACCCTGATTGCCGCCGACAACGGCAGCGGCATCCGCAATGCAGGCAAGATTTACGCCGGTGCCGGCGGCGTCACCCTCAGCGCCGACGGAACACTGGCCAACAGCGGCACGGTTGCCGCCCAAGACGGCGGCACCCTGCGTCTTAACGCCGGCCAAACCGACAACAGCGGCACCCTTTACGCCCACGGCCAAAGCAGCATCGACAGCACAAGCAGCCTGAACAACAGCGGCCGCATTCTCAGCACCTCAGAAACCCGCATCCGCAGTGCCCATATCGGCAACAGCGGCCAAATCGACGGCGGCCATCTCGACATCGCCGCCCCCGTATTGACAACAGCGGCCGCATCAGCCAAAGCGGCAGTCAGGGATCTGGCCGTCGATACCGCCCGCCTGGCCAACAGCGGCCGCATCGGCCTGCCGGAAAAACAACAACGGCAACAGTGGAAACAGTAGCGGCAACAACGGCGGTAACAACGGTAACAGCGGCGCAAACGGTAACTCCGGCAACAAGCGGCCCTCCGCCAATAACGGCAACGGCAATAACAGCAACGGCAGCCACACCCAAGTTCCCCCTCCTGCCGACGGCCGCATCAGCGTCTCCGGCCGTTTGGACAACAGCGGCACCATCGAAGCGGGCGGGCGCACCGCGCTAAGCGTCAGCAGCGAACTGGCCAACAGCGGCCGCCTCACCCTCGGCAGCCTGAAAGCAGACGGCAGCCGTTTCGACAACCGCCAAGGGCACCATTCTCGCCCACAGCGCCGACATTCACAGCAGCCACAGCGACAACCGCGGCGGCGCCCTGGCCTGCAGGCGGCCTGAAACTGGATGGCACCCGACTCGACAACCGCCAAGGCACCATCCGCAGCAACAGCCAAAGCGACATCCGCCTTTCAGACGGCCTGAACAACCAGCAAGGCGAAATCACCACTGCCGGCAGCCTGAAACTGGCCGCCGACAACATCACCAACCAAGACGGCAGCATCTTGGCCGGCCAGGGACATCGGACTGGATGCGGGTACTGAACGGCAGCGGCACCCTGGCCGCCGGCCGCGACGCCGCCCTCAAACTCAGCGCCGACTTTGACAGCAGCGGCAACATCGAAGCCGGCCGCAAACTCAGCATCGAAAGCGGCGGCAGCATCCGCAACCGCCACCGTTTGGCCGGCGGCGCAGCCCTCGACATCCGTGCCCGGCACATCGACAACCGCGCCGAAGGCAAACTGGTTTCCGGCAGCAATACCCGTATTGGCGCCGACACCGTGGACAACCGCGGCCTGATCAACAGCAACGGCCTGACCCGCATTGATGCCGCGACTGCCCTGAACAACATCGGCAGCGGCCGCATCTACGGCAGCCGTCTCGCCCTGGGCGGCGGCGGCCTGAACAACCGCGAAGAAGCAAGCGCAGACGGCAAAAATCAAGCCCCCGTGATTGCCGCCCGCGAACGACTGGACATCGGCATGCGCAGCATAAGCAACACCGGCAGCGGCTTTGGCCGGATTGAAAACGGCCAAGTACAAAACCGGCAGCGTCTCCAGCCTGATCAGCAGCGAAGGCACACTGCATATCGGCGGCCGTTTGAACGAGCGCCATCAGGCCGAAGGCAGGGGCCGAGCGCCTGGAAAACCGCGGCGGCCGCATCGAAGCGGCCGGGGACGGCGTATGGTCGGTTGCCAAAATCCATAACAGCAACAGCCGCTGGGAAGTCAATCACAGAAGTTGCCGTCGGCCAAGCCGAACACCGGCACAGCTACAGCCAACCCGGCAATCCCGAATGGTGGCAGGTTGGCAAAGACGGCTCATGGCGGCAGACTGCCAATCATGCCAAAGGCGAGTTTACCTTTAACGACGGCCGTGCTCCGGTTCGCCAATCCAGCTGGAACGAAAAACGCGTCACCATACAACGCCACGAAGACCAAATCGCCCACTCCCAACCCGGGCAAATTGCCATCGGCGGCAACTTTACTGCCGACACCCAAGAGCTGGCCAACCAAAAACGGCCAAATCCTGATCGGCGGTGTCTGGCAGGGCAGCGAAAAAGACAGCGTATTAAAAAATCTAAGCGATCTGGCCGGCGTTTACGAAATCGAGTCCGGCATCTTCGAAAACAGCTATGCCCGCAAAAAGCAAATCTAGACAAAGGTGGGGACGCCGCACCGGTTACAGTGCCCCCATACACAACGAAAACCCTGCTTGGCGCCGCAAATTTGCCAACCACATCAGCTATCAGGATCAGGCAGGGCAGCCTGAACCCTCCTGCCGGCCATGCCGTCGCGGCCGATGCCGCCACCGCGGCCGTTGCCCCGCCGCGCATTAAAAAGTCCCGACGGCAGCTTCAGTCTGCCCGAAAGCAGCCTGTACACCGTCCGTCCTGACCGCCCCGGCTATCTGGTGGAAACCGATCCCGCCTATGCCGACTACCGCACCTGGCTGGGCAGCGACTACATGCTCAAAGCCCTGCAAACCGATCCCGACCGCACCCACAAACGGCTGGGCGACGGCTATTACGAGCAACGCCTGATCAACGAACAGATTGCCCGTCTGACCGGCTACCGCCGTCTGGACGGCTACCCGAACGACGAAGCCCAATTCCAAGCCCTGATGGACGCCGGCATCAGCTTCGCCCGCGCCCAGCAGCTGACCCCCGGCATCGCCCTGTCCCCCGAGCAGGTTGCCCGGCTGACCAGCGACATCGTCTGGCTTGAAAGCCAGACCGTTACCCTGGCCGACGGCAGCAGCCAAAAGCGTACTCGTACCCAAAGTCTACGTACTCGCCCGCCCCGGCGATCTCAACAGCGCCGGCGGACTCATCAGCGCCGACGCCCTGCAGCTGAAAGCCGGCCGCATCGACAACCGCGGCACCCTGGCCGGTCGGCGCATCGTCGATCTGGCTGCCGGCGACATCAGTAACAGCGGCCGCATCCAGGGGCGGCAAACCCTGCTGGAAGCACAAAACCAAATCACCCTGCAAGGCGGCAGCATCGAAGCCGAACGGCTGCTCAGCCTCAAAGCCGACAACATCACCCTCCAGCAGCACCGCCCAAAGCGGCGATTTGCACAACGGCCGCACCACCGTTGACCGTGTAGCCGGACTGTATGTCAGCGGCGCAGAAGACGGCCAAGGCCTGCTCAGCCTCGAAGCAGGGCATGACATCAAACTGAACGGCGCCCGCCTGGCCAACCGCGCCCGCGAAGGTCACAGCCAAATGATTGCCCGCGAAGGCAGCGTCACACTCGGCACCGTCCGCACCGAAAGCCACGAAAAGCTACGGCAGTCTCAGCGACAAAAACCACCGCCACGTCCGCCAAAAGCGCCGAAGCAGGCAGCCGCATCGAAGCGCTGCAGCAACATCACCGTATCCGCCGGCAAAGACCTGAACATCCGCCAAGGTCAAATCGACAGCCAAAGCGGCCGGGTAGAGCTGGCTGCCCGCGGCAATATCGACATCAGCGAAGGCCGCCGCACCCTGGATCTGGACGAATCGACCTACAGCAAAGAGCGCGGTTTGGTCGGCAGCAAAAGCCGGCTGGACCAATATCGCCGGCAGCACGACGAAGCAGCCGGCAGCGTGATTACCGGCCGCGAAGTCAGAACGGCTTCCGGCGGCGACACCCCGCATCCGCGGCAGCCAAGTCATCAGCGACGATCAGACCCTGATTGCTGCCCGCGGCGAAGTGCGCATCGACGCCGCAGACAACCGCTACCAAGATTGGGAAAACCACGAGCGCAAAAAGTCCAGCTCTAACCGGCAGCCTGAAAAAAACGGTGTGGCGATGGCTGGTTACGGCAAAAACCCAAGAAAACCTGCAGCAAAACAGCGTATCGTCTGCCGTAGTCTCCTCGCAGATAGGCAGCCTGAAAGGCGATACCACCATCGCGGCGGGCGGCAAACTGACTACCGAAGCCGCACAACTGTATGCCGGCGGCGATCTGCATCTGCAAGGGCGCGAAGTTTCCCTCGGCGAAGCCTACAAACGGAACGAGCGGCACAGCGAAGCGCAGCACAAACAGAGCGGCTTCTCGGTCGGCATCACTTACGACCCCTATACCGCCGGCAAAAATGCCTGGGACAAAGCCATGCAGGGCGGCGGGTACAGCGACAGTATCGTCGGTAACTGGATGCAGCGCAGCAGCGCCTCAGACAAAAGCCAGCCAGGCGGCGGGCACGCCCGTTGTCATCAGCGGCGGCCGCAGCCGCAGCACGCAGGTGCAGGATGGCAGCAGCGCCGAAGCCGTCGGCAGCTCGCTGACAGCCGGCCGCCATCTCAGCATCCGTGCCACCGAAGGCAACATCGAAGCCAAAGGCGCACAAATCTCCGCCGAAGGCGATGCCCTGCTGTATGCCCGCGACGACATCCGACTGCTGGCCGCGGCCGACAGCCTCGGCAAACCGGCAGCGCAAGCGCAGCGGTTTCTCCATCGACAACCGCGACCATATCACCCCCTTCGGCACCTTTTTAACGATCAGGGGCAGGCTGCGGGCGAGATCGGCAGCATCAGCGGCAGCACCCTGTCCGTGGGCGGTAAAAACCCGTCTGCTTGCCGAAAAAGGCAATATCGCCGTCAGCGGCAGCAGTCTGGTCTCCCAAGACGACCTGCTGCTCAAAGCCGGCGGCGACATCGACATCCGCGCCGCCGAACACCGCCAAAGCCAGCGAGCGCCAAGTTTCTTCCGGCATCGGCAGCGCCGTCATCTCCGACACCGAACACTTTAGCGGCTGGATGAAAAAAATCGCCGCGAGAGCGAAGGTGAAGAAACCCTGCAGGCTAAAAAGCCAAAATCGGCAGCCTGAAAGGCGGCGTACGGATAGATGCCGGCGGCGCCTATCGCCAAACCGGCAGCGATCTTGCCGCCGCCCGCGACATCGACATCAGCACCCAAAGCGTCGATATCCGCACCGCCGACAATCACGGCCGCAGCCGCCAAAGCGAGCGCGACCTTAAAAATCGGCACCTTCGCCAAAAATCTCCTCACCGCTGATCGATCTGGTCAACGCTGCCGAAGGTGCTGCCAAAAGCAAAAGCCGACGACCGCACCCGCGCCCTGCAGGGTCTAGCCGCCGGTGCCCAAGCCTACCAGCTGGCCGATGGCGTCGGCAAAGTGGCCGATGCCCTTAAAAACCAAACCGGCCAACAAGGCGCCCGTCCTCTTGTCCGTTGAAGCCGGCTTCGGCTTTAAAAACCGCCAGTAAGGAACAAAACCAAAAACTACCGCCAAAGCCGGCAAAGCAGCCTGAAAGCCGGCGGCGACATCAATATCCGCAGCCGCGAGGGCGACATTACCGTCCAAAGGCAGCAACATTACCGCGGGCGACACCATCCGCCTCGATTCCGCACGCGACATCCGGCTGCTCTCCGCCCAAGACAGCCAACATCAGGACGGCAAAAACCGCAATGCCGGCGTACAAGTCGGCGTCGGGGTTTCCGTCGGTGCGCAAACCGGTGTCTATATCTATGCCGAAGCGGGCCTACGGCAAAAGGCGCAAAAACCGCACCGACAGCCAAACCCATCAAAAACACCCTGCTGCAATCGGACAAACTGCAGCTCAGCAGCAAGGGCAATACCGTGCTGAACGGTGCCCAAGCCCATGCAAAACGCATCGACGCCGATGTCGGCGGCACCCTTTATATCGAAAGCCCGCAGGACACTGTCGAACAGGAGAGCAAACAAAGCGGCGGCGGCATCCGCGCCCAAGTCGCGCTGCTGGTACCGCATGGAGCGTATCCGGCAACTACAACCAAAGCAAAGCCAGCGGCTACAGCCGCAGCGTCGGCAGCCAGCGGCCTCTTTGCCGGCGAAGGCGGCTACCACATCACCGCCGACGGTGTCCGGCTCAAAGGCGGTGCCATCGCTTCTGCCGCAGACAAAAGACCACAACGAACTGACCGCCCGCAGTTTCAGCTTTGAAGACATCCGCAACGAAAGCAGCTACAGTGCCCAAAGCATGGGCATCGGTGCCGGTTATGGCGGCAGCCTGAAAGGGAAGCGACGGCTTCAATCAAAGCGCCTTCGGCCGTGCGTCCCAAACCGCCGGCCAGAACATGAATAAAGGCTTCAACTACAGCCCCACCCTGCCGCAACATGAAAGTGGCGACAGCCAGGCTATACCCGCTCGGTACTCAGCGAAGGCAACATCACCATCGGCGGCAAAACCAATGCCCGCGCCCTCGGCATCCATACCGATTCGGCCACTGCCCATCACGGTGCCGACAGCGTTCCCGATCTGCAAAACCTACTCGACAAACAGCAAACCGTCGCCCAATCGACTGCCGCCATCCACAGTGCCGTCGGCACCTATAGGGAGCAACCGTGCCAAAGCGGCAGCCGAAGAGCTGGAAAAACAACAAGCCGCCCACGAAGGCAGCCTGAAAGAGCGTAACGACGGCAGCTACGAACACTACCTCAGCCTAAGCGACGCACAACGGCAGCAGGAGATGCTGGCCCATTCCCCGCCTACGCCCAAGCCTACCAAGAAGCCCGAAGCTGGGGCATAGGCGGCAGCAAAAGCCGTGCGCTTAGCGCCGCCGAAACCCTGATTACCGGAGCATTGGGCGGCCAGGGTGATTTACAGCTGGCGGCCAATACTTTGGCACCGTATGCCGCAGCCGCCATCGGCAAGCGCTTCGGCCACGGTGAAAACAAAAACGAAGCCGCGCAAAGCAATCGGCCACTTTATGCTCGGCGCGGCCTTGGCCTACGCCAACGGCGCCGACCCGCTTGCCGGCGGCAGCGCTGCTGTTGCCGCCGAACGCGCAGCCGAATACCTGGCCAAACAATACGACGACGGCAAGACCGCCATCGACCCGACAATGGGGGAAATTCAATCCCAACCTGTTACCGCGAGCCCATCAAAGAAGAGATCAAAGCGCAGACTGGGGCGCTTGCTTCGGTGGTCGGTGCCGCCGGAGGCAGCCTGAACGGCACCAACGGCGCAAACACCAATGCCCTGTTCAACGCACAGGGTAGGGGGCGTGTTGGGGCAGAATGCGGTGGAGAATAACTGGTCAGGAAGTCAGAAGTATCGAAACGATTTATTAAATAGAGCCAGACAAGATGAAGATAAAGCGAAAAATTGCTTATTATTGATAAAAAAACTCCAAAAACTAGGTGTGATCGATGTTGAACCGGTTGCCATATACTATGAACAATGTAATGGATGTGCGGATGCTGATCATAAATATGGAGCAATACGCAAGCGTAACGACCAAATCGTTAGCCATGCCATACAATCTGGTACTTTTGAATGATTCGGAGTTAAGCCTGATACAAGAAGATGCTGAAAAATAGAGTGAAGTCGCTCCGATCGCTAGGGCTTTTCGAATTACCCGCTTACTGCGGAAGTACATGCCCAAGCGAATATCTTGGACTTTATTCTTGAAGAAAGGATGAAGCGAGATCGTATTAGTTTGTCTCCAACAGAGCAAGTTAGTTACATACTACTTAAATCAGGAATGGGTAGCTCTCCCAAAGGAATAAGAGGTAGTAACTTTGGAAACTTGAGAAGGGTCACGCCCCAAAAAAGTGGAAAACCATCTGAGAATTATGGAACACCAACCCTCCCAAAAACTACAAAGCCGACAATATCGGAAAAAGCAATCTGCCACCTACGACATCAAAAGGCGCCTGTTCCCATTGTCCGCAAGGCCGAGGGCTCCGTCCGGAAAGGCCGTGCCTGTGGGCGAAGTCCGCATTCCTTCAAATCCAAAAAGCGGTAAAAGGAACAACCGTTACCCTGTCGCAGGAGCAACGCCTGGCCAACGGAGAGCTGATACCGAAAGGCTCTGTGGTAACGTGGTCGGACAATGCGGTGAAAAGTGGTACGGCCTGACGGAAGCAAACGGGTGTTTAGCAGTCGGGTTTTAGAGCAGAATAAAAAAAGACAGATGTGCCAAGAATAGAAAAAGCAGATGTGCCGTTGATTGAAAAACTTTTTTTAAAAACTCATGGAGTCGCAGACAAAGTGAGTATGCAGAAACAAAAAGGCACATTTTAGGTACAGCACCACATGATAAATCATATTTATCTTCATATAAGGATGCTCAAACTGTTTTAGATGCATATAAATCTGGGACAGCGCGTGTCATATCGATTGATCTTTCTGATAATTCAGTATTAATTGAGGTTAAAAAATGTTAACGGTGTTTATGTGAACAGAGGCAATCCAAATGGCAAGCCAGACATTGTAAAGAATACGAACATATTCAAGATACAATCCATTAATAAAAAGTCCAAAAAAGTTGTACCTGTCAATCCTAACAAGGGAAAAATGATGATAGAAAAATATTAATTTTTTTGTGTTTATCTTTTTCAGAGGGCATTATTATTTAACATCCCTAAAGGAGTAATATCAATTTCTTTCAACATATTGAGTAGTAAAAAAATGCTGAACTCATTGTTTTCTCTGATCATGAACTAGACGAGGATGAAAAAGTTATCTATATGATGCAGTAGGAGAAGTTAACGGAGATCTATTAAGTGATATTTCATTTATGATTAATTTCTTTGTGAGCGACTCTCTACCTAATGACCTTAGTAAATTGGGCAATTTTGTTTTTGCCTTAGCAGAAAAAAAGGTAAGCAAAGCCGACGACCGCACCCGCGCCCTGCAAACCCTGGCCGCCGGGCTCCCAAGCCTACCAACTGGCCGATTCCGCACGCGACATCCGGCTGCTCTCCGCCCAAGACAGCCAACATCAGGACGGCAAAAAAACCGCAATGCCGGCGTACAAGTCGGCGTCAGGGGTTTCCGTCGGTGCGCAAACCGGTGTCTATATCTATGCCGAAGCGGCCTACGGCAAAGGCAAAAAACCGCACCGACAGCCAAAACCCATCAAAAACACCCTGCTGCAATCGGACAAACTGCAGCTCAGCAGCAAGGGGCAATACCGTGCTGAACGGTGCCCAAGCCCATGCAAAACGCATCGACGCCGATGTCGGCGGCACCCGCTATATCGAAAGCCCGCAGGACACTGTCGAACAGGAGGAGCAAACAAAGCGGCGGCGGCATCCGCGCCCAAGTCGCGCTCGGTACCGCATGGAGCGTATCCGGCAACTACAACCAAAGCAAAGCCAGCGGCTACAGCCGCAGCGTCGGCAGCCAAAAGCGGCCTCTTTGCCGGCGAAGGCGGCTACCACATCACCGCCGACGGTGTCCGGCTCAAAGGCGGTGCCATCGCTTCTGCCGCAGACAAAGACCACAACGAACTGACCGCCCGCAGTTTCAGCTTTGAAGACATCCGCAACGAAAGCAGCTACGGTGCCCAAAGCATGGGCATCGGTGCCGGTTATGGCGGCAGCCTGAAAGGAAGCGACGGCTTCAATCAAAGCGCCTTCGGCCGTGCGTCCCAAACCGCCGGCCAGAACATGAATAAAGGCTTCAACTACAGCCCCACCCTGCCGCAACATGAAAGTGGCGACAGCCAAGGCTATACCCGCTCGGTACTCAGCGAAGGCAACATCACCATCGGCGGCAAAAACCAATGCCCGCGCCCTCGGCATCCATACCGATTCGGCCACTGCCCATCACGGTGCCGACAGCGTTCCCGATCTGCAAAAACCTACTCGACAAACAGCAAACCGTCGCCCAATCGACTGCCGCCATCCACAGTGCCGTCGGCACCTATAGGGAGCAACCGTGCCAAAAGCGGCAGCCGAAGAGCTGGAAAAACAACAAGCCGCCCACGAGGCAGCCTGAAAGAGCGTAACGACGGCAGCTACGAACACTACCTCAGCCTAAGCGACGCACAACGCAGCAGCAGGAGATGCTGGCCCATTCCCCGCCTACGCCCAAGCCTACCAAGAAGCCCGAAGCTGGGGCATAGGGCGGCAGCAAAAGCCGTGCGCTTAGCGCCGCCGAAACCCTGATTACCCGGAGCATTGGGCGGCCAGGGTGATTTACAGCTGGCGGCCAATACTTTGGCACTCGTATGCCGCAGCCGCCATCGGCAAGCGCTTCGGCCACGGTGAAAACAAAAACGAAGCCGCGCAAAGCAATCGGCCACTTTATGCTCGGCGCGGCCTTGGCCTACGCCAACGGCGCCGACCCGCTGCCGGCGGCAGCGCTGCCGTTGCCGCCGAACGCGCAGCCGAATACCTGGCCAAACAATACGACGACGGCCGCACTGCCATCGACCCGATAAGCGGAAAAATTCAATCCCAACCTGTTATCCGAACACATCAAAGAAGAGATCAAAGCGCAGACCGGGGCGCTTGCTTCGGTGGTGGGTGCGGCCGGAGGGCAACCTGAACGGCACGAACAGCAGCAACGGAGCGTTGTTTGATGCGCAGATTGCCGGTACGGTCGGGCAGAATGCGGTGGAGAATAATGCTGCGGGGAATAGTACTTCTGCTGTTACGCGGATGCAGAGTAGAGCCGCAACATTAGAAAAACTCAGTCTATGCAATGGATTTTTGGTCTCCTTTGGGAAATGTCCCAGCTATGTGCTGCCGAAGCCCAAAAAAGTATCCAGAGCAAGGATGGATCATTGGAATGAAGAAGCCCGCAAATACCTGCTTAAAGAACATGGTATCAATGTTCCATTGATAGAAGTAATGGAAAATGTCAATGGAGTGGGGGTCATACGTCAAGATACCGAACGAAATTATAAAAATCTTCAGGGCAGCGCTGGATAAAAGTTAACAGACTCAAAAATATCCCACCCCAACTACTGCAACCCCTACTAATCGAGGCCGTATGGGCAGCAAACCTATTGAAAACAGGGATTTCATTAGATGCGCTTAAATCACAGCAGAAAACGGTGGATAAGATCAAACAGGGTTTGGATAAAGACGGAAAGCTGACCGAGCAAGTGGTTAACGCTTGGGCAAAAGAAATGGGCTGGCAGGTCATTCCCGGCGGCAAATACGGCAGCAACAACGGCTTTGACCATGTTTTTGTCACACCCACCAGACAGGTTGTTTTGGGGGACAGCAAACAGATCGTGAAAAAAATGCCATGCATCTGATCCCCAGTGCGGCAGGCGGGCATATGCAAATGGTGACAATTGGATACAAACCGTTATCGGCAGATTGCCAAAAATGACCCGACTATTCCTGTCTTAGAAAAAAAGCAATGGGTAATCAGACATTGCATAGAACCGTGATGGGCATTGACAGAAACACAGGAAAAAAATTACTATTACTCCCCTATACTTTCCTCCCGCTCAAGTAAACAAACCGAAGAGGTAAACCAACATGAGTTTTATGTGCAGTAAAAATGGGTACGACCATATCAGCAGCATCGTCATCGAATATGCCGAAGATTTTAACCAATACCTTTCGGGTAAAGGCGATCCTGATATTGCATATCATCTGTCGTATATTGACGAGCGCAAAGGCTCTCCTTTGCAGCCATGTCGAATTTGCAACGGAGGGTGTATGCGGCCTGCGCCCACGCATTGTGGGCGGAGCGCGACCTGCCAAAATTCAAGCGCTATGCCTACCAGCTGGGCAAGCTCGAAATCTTAAGCAGTATGGGCTGGAGTTATCCTGAGCCGTTTTTCCTGTGTGCCGAAACCCCCAATGTGGCCAACCCGCTGTTTGTGATGCTGATGAGCGACAGCCCCAAAATCCGCTCCTTCCTGCTGCGCAATATCGATTTAATCAGCAACGATACCGAAGAGTTTGCCGACCGCTACGATTTGAACCGCCAGTTGAAGTACAACACCCTGCTGATGCTGGAAGGCACGCAGTTGGAACGCTTGGAACGGCGCAGCCTGAATGTGCTCGAAAACCAACAGCAAAGCAAATGGCTGCAACTGCGGTGCGAAGACTTCCTCTTCTTCCTGGCCTTCGCCCGCCAAGATCCTGCTGCTATGCGGCAGGGCGCTCGATCCTTTGTTTGAAAAAAACGCGCCCGTCAGGCAGCCAAAGAAACCCTCAGCTATTTTCGATTTCTTCTTGCAGCCGCAAAGTCGTGATGTACGCCAAAAATTGCCGCAATTCACGGCTTTGATCTGGGTATTGACCATGAAATCGCCCCCAAAGAAGCCATTGCCTATGCGCCGCTGCCTGAAGGCGAATACCAAGATCCCTTCGACTTTATGCGTGCCTACGATTTGGACTTCCCTTACGAATACCTGCAAAACTGGGTGGATTACTACACCGGCCAAACAGATACTTTGGGTTTGCCGCCGCTTGCGAATGACGAATAGAGTTTAGGATTAAGTTGCTGTGTGTTTACATCGCAGGCAGCCTGCCCCTTTTCCCGTTTTCAGGCTGCCTGTTTCCCATTTCCACACGGACGCAAGAACATGAACAAACACCGCCATAAAACCGTCTTCAACCGCACCCGCGGCATCCTGATGGCCGTAGCCGAGACTGCCATCGGGCAGGGGCAAAAAGTCCCGGCGCGCTCAGGCGGAGAAACCGGTGGCGGTGACGACAGCCTAAAAACCCGTTCAGGCAGAGACCTTTGCAAAAAGCCCTTCCCTCGACAACCGAAACCCAAACACAGGGTTTTCGGCTGTTTCTCTCCCCAATACCTCCTGATTTTACCCAAATGCCCCTTTAATCCTCCCCGGATACCTGATAATCAGGCATCCGGGTCGCCTTTAGGCGGCAACAGCACACTCTAGCCTGTTAGCCGCTTTCAACAGGTTCAAACACATCGCCTTCAGATGGCTTTTGTGCACTCACTTTAATCAGCCCGAAATAGACTGCCCGCGCAGCGTCGATTTACGGTGCAGCGTACCGAAGCTTTGTTCGACCACATAACGGGTCTTCGACAAATACCGGTTGCGTTTGGTTTGTGCTTCCGTCAGCGGATGTTTGCGGTGGGCTTTGCGCATAATGCCGTCCGGTAACCGAAAGCTCTTCCAGATGTTGCCGGTTTTCCTTACTGTCGTAGCCTTTATCGGCATAGACGGTCGTACCTTTGGGCAGACCTTCCAACAACGGCGACAGGTGTTTGCACTCATGGGTATTGGCGGGGGTAATGTGCGGTTTCCCGATATAGCCTTCCTCATCGGTGCGGGTATGTTGTTTGTAACCGAGTTTGTAGAGGCCGTTTTTCTTTATCCAAGGGGCATCACTGTCTTTACTCGGTGTGGTTTGGCCGCTGACTTGTCCTTTGTTATCGACTTCTATGGCCTGGCGTTGTTTTGCTGCCGGCGGTTTGAATAATGGTGGCATCAACGACAGCAGCGGATGCTTTCTCTATTTTTAAACCTTTTTTTCGGTCAGTTGGCGGTTAATCAGTTTGAGCAGTTCGGACAGGGTATTGTCTTGCGCCAGCCAGTTGCGGTAGCGGCATAAGGTGCTGTAATCGGGGATGCTCAGTTCGTCGAAACAGCAAAACAGGTTGAAGTCGATGCGGGTGATGAGGCTGTGTTCGAGTTCGGGATCGGAGAGACTGTGTCATTGTCCGAGCAGGACGGCTTTGAACATGGACAACAGGGGATAGGCGGGACGCCCTCGGTGGTCTCTAAGGTAACGGATTTTTTGACGATTCAGGTACTGTTCGATCGGTTGCCAATCAATCACCTGGTCCAACTTCAATAGTGGGAAGCGGTCGATGTGTTTGGCAATCATGGCTTGGGCGGTTTGTTGAAAGAAGGTGCCCATGAAATCCCTAAATGTCTTGGTGGGAATTTAGGGGATTTTGAGAGATTTTGCAAAGGTCTCTACTTGTCAAGGCATTTCACAGTTCTTCAAAAATCTTTTTGATAAACAAATCTATGAATACAGTCCTGTTTGCCATTGCCTTTGCTATCATTCCAACTTCAGCTTTGTAAGCCTAGCCAGTGCCGCCATCATGCTGTTTTTCGCAAAGCACTATTTAAACCGAGACTTCCCGCTAAACCGTTTTCAAGCAGCCGATTGGTCGGCATGGCTGGCTTCTGCCCGCTGTCAGCCGATTGATGATATCGGCCATCGCGGCATGAGCATAACCATCCCGCAGGATAACGACGAATTTGCGTTTGATATGCCTGCCGCCTGGGTGAAAAACAACACGCTGCCGCCGCTGTTGTTGGATATCCTCACGCAGCTAAACGATATCGACAACATCATGCAGCAATCCTGCCGCCGCCTCGCCGAGCGGCATAAACAACACAGCCGGGAATATGAGCTCTATCTTTTTCGACCCGCCGGATGCGCTGTACGTTACCCAAGGCGGCGTAGAGTATTTGGATTACACCGCCACACGGGTAAACAAAAGTTTCCGCGCATATCTGAAGCAAAGCGGCGGCAAGTGGCTGTCGTATTACGACGAGGCCTGCACGCAAACCGTTAGCGGCCGACTAAGGCTACCTGAAACTTTTCAGGTAGCCTGTTTCTATTCTGCCCAAAGCCGCCTAACGCTCCTCCAGCCCGGCCAAAAATCGCACAATCCGGGCAGTCGTCTCCCGCGCAGGCATCGTGCCAGCGTTGCAGCTCAGCCACCATGCCCTGCAGGCGTTCGATTTTTGGCTTCCAGCTCGGCGATGTGCCGCGCGGTGAGCGTTTTCACTTCGCGGCTGGTGCGCTGCGGGTTGTGTTGCAGGCTCAAAAGCTGCCCGATCTGCGGCAGCGAAAAGCCCACTTCCCGCGCATGGCGGATAAAAGCGCAGCCGGGCAAGGTCGGCCTGTCCGTAGCGGCGGTAGCCCGCTTCGCTGCGCGCGGCCGGGGCGATTAGGGCCGTGCTTTTTCGTAGTCGCGGATTTGTTTGGCGGAAAGGCCGCTCTCGGCCGCGGCCTGGCTGATGTTCATCATGATGCTTGACCTTTACTTCGGGTGAAGCTTTATAGTGGCGGCACTAGCGGAAAAGCAAGAGCAGACCCATCATTTCAGGCTACCTGAAAGCTTTGGCTGCAACGGGCTTTAAAACCTCAGCCTCATTCCAACAGAAAGAAACCCTATGCAAACCATCACATTAAACATCGAAGGCATGACCTGCGGCGGCTGCGTGAAAAGCGTTACCAGCATCCTCGAAGGCGTAAACGGCGTGGACAAGGCCGAAGTGAGCCTGGAAAAACAAGAACGCCGTCGTGGAATTCGACCCCGCCCAAAACCAACCCCGCCGCGCTGATAGAAGCGGTGGAAGACGGCAGCTTTGATGCGGCTTTGTAAATCGAATCGCAACAAATCGACTGCAACACCCCAAAGGCTACCTGAAAACCCTGCTCCGCTTTTTCAGGTAGCCCAACCATTCAGAAGGAAGAAACCATGCAACAAAAAGTCCGTTTCCAAATCGAAGGCATGACCTGCCAGGCATGTGCTTCGCGCATTGAAAAAGTGTTGAACAAAAAGACTTTATCGCCGAAGCGGGGGTGAACTTCGCCAGCGAAGAGGCGCAGGTTACGTTTGACGACAGCAAAAACGTCGGTAGCCGACATTGCCAAAATCATTGAGAAAAACCGGTTACGGCGCGAAGGAAAAAAACGGAAGACGCGCTGCCGCAGCCGAAGAAACAGCGCATGTAAGCTGGAGGCTGTGGCTTTTGCTGGCCATTAATATCCCGTTCCTTATCGGTATGGTAGGGATGATGCTAAAAAGGGCTGAATTGGACACGGCATGATTGGATGTTGTCGCCCTTGTTGCAGTTTGCATTGGCGAGCGTGGTACAGCTTTGGCTGGCCATCCCGTTTTACAAAAGCGCGTGGGCGAGCATTAAAGGCGGGCTGGCGAATATGGACGTGCTGGTTACCATCGGCACGGTGTCGATTTACCTGTATTCCGTTTATATGCTGTTTTTCAGCCCGCACGCGGCGCACGGTATAGCGCATGTGTATTTTTGAAGTAGGCGTGATGGTGATTGGGTTTGTGTCGCTGGGTAAGTTTTTGGAACACCGCACTAAAAATCCAGCCTGAACAGCTTGGGTTTGCTGCTCAAACTCACACCAGCCAAGTCAACGTGCAACGCGATGGCGAATGGCGGCAGCTACCCATCGACCAAGTGCAAATCGGTGACCTTATCCGCGCCAACCATGGCGAACGCATTGCCGCCGACGGCATCATCGAGAAGCGGCAGCGGTTGGGCGGACGAGAGCCATCTTACCGGCGAATCAATCCCGAAGAGAAAAAGGCGGGCGGCAAAGTGTTGGCGGGCGCGCTGATGACCGAAGGCGGCGTGGTGTACCGCGCCACACAACTCGGCAGCCAAACCCTGCTTGGCGACATGATGAACGCACTCTCTGAAGCGCAAGGCAGTAAAGCACCGATTGCGCGCGTGGCGGATAAGGCGGCGGCGGTATTCGTGCCTGCCGTTGTGGGCATCGCGCTGTTGACCTTTATCGCTACTTGGCTGATTAAGGGCGATTGGACGCTCGCATTGATGCACGCCGTCGCCGTTTTGGTGATTGCCTGCCCGTGCGCACTCGGTCTGGCGACGCCCGCCGCGATTATGGTCGGCATGGGCAAAGCAGTGAAACACGGTATTTGGTTTAAAGACGCAGCAGCAATGGAAGAAGCCGCCCACGTTGATGCCGTCGTGCTGGACAAAACCGGCACGCTGACCGAAGGCAGGCCGCAGGTTGCCGCCGTTTATTGCGTTCCCGACAGCGGCTTTGACGAAGACGCTTTGTACCGCATCGCCGCCGCTGTCGAACAAAAACGCCGCCCACCCGCTTGCCCGAGCCATCGTCTCCACCGCCCAAGCGCGCGGTTTGGACATCCCTGCCGCACAAAACGCGCAAACCGTTGTCGGCGCAGGCATTACCGCCGAAGTGGAAGGCGTGGGTTTGGTGAGAGCAGGCAAAAGCCGAATTTGCCGAACTGACCTTGCCGAAGTTTTTCAGACGGCGTTTGGGAAATCGCCAGTGTGGTTGCCGTATCTGTAAACGGCAAACCTATCGGCGCATTCGCACTTGCCGACGCGTTGAAAGCCGATACCGCCGAAGCCATAGGCCGTCTGAAAAAAACATAATATCGATGTTTACATCATGAGCGGCGACAACCAAGGCACGGTCGAATACGCCGCCAAACAACTGGGCATCGCACACGCCTTCGGTAATATGAGTCCACGCGACAAAGCCGCCGAAGTGCAGAAACTCAAAGCTGCCGGCAAAACCGTGGCGATGGTCGGCGACGGCATCAACGACGCGCCCGCGCTCGCTGCCGCCAACGTCAGCTTCGCGATGAAAGGCGGCGCCGACGTTTGCCGAACACACCGCATCCGCCACGCTGATGCAGCATTCGAGTCAACCAGCTCGCCGATGCACTGTCGGTATCGCGGGCGACGTTGAAAAACATCAAGCAAAATCTGTTTTTCGCCTTCTTCTACAACATATTAGGGCATCCCGCTCGCCGCGCTCGGTTTTTTTAAACCCTGTTATCGCAGGCGCGGCAATGGCGGCAAGCTCGGTTTCGGTATTGGGCAATGCCTTGCGCCTGAAACGGGTGAATATTGAGTAATATGAGACCTTTGCAAAAAGCCCTTCCCTCGACAACCGGAACCTAAACAAAGATTTTTCGGCTGTTTCTCTCCCCCAATACCTCCTGATTTTACCCAAATGCCCCTTAATCCTCCCCGGATACCTGATAATCAGGCATCCGGGTCGCCTTTTAGGCGGCAACAGGCACACTTAGCCTGTTAGCCGCTTTCAACAGGTTCAAACACATCGCCTTCAGATGGCTTTGTGCACTCACTTTTAATCAGCCCGAAATAGACTGCCCGCGCATAGCTCGATTTTACGGTGCAGCGTACCGAAGCTTTGTTCGACCACATAACGGGTCTTCGACAAATACCGGTTGCGTTTGGTTTGTGCTTCCGTCAGCGGATGTTTGCGGTGGGCTTTGCGCATAATGCCGTCCGGTAACCGAAGCTCTTCCAGATGTTTGCCGGTTTTCCTTACTGTCGTAGCCTTTATCGGCATAGACGGTCGTACCTTTGGGCAGACCTTCCAACAACGGCGACAGGTGTTTGCACTCATGGGTATTGGCGGGGTAATGTGCAGTTTCCCGATATAGCCTTCCCTCATCGGTGCGGGTATGTTGTTTGTAACCGAGTTTGTAGAGGCCGTTTTTCTTTATCCAAGGGCATCACTGTCTTTACTCGGTGTGGTTTGGCCGCTGACTTGTCCTTTGTTATCGACTTCTATGGCCTGGCGTTGTTTGCTGCCGGCGGTTTGAATAATGGTGGCATCAACGACAGCAGCGGATGCTTTCTCTATTTTTAAACCTTTTTCGGTCAGTTGGCGGTTAATCAGTTTGAGCAGTTCGGACAGGGGTATTGTCTTGCGCCAGCCAGTTGCGGTAGCGGCATAAGGTGCTGTAATCAGGGGATGCTCAGTTCGTCGAAACAGCAAAAACAGGTTGAAGTCGATGCGGGTGATGAGGCTGTGTTCGAGTTCGGGATCGAGAGACTGTGTCATTGTCCGAGCAGGACGGCTTTGAACATGGACAACAGGGGATAGGCGGGACGGCCGCGGTGGTCTCTAAAGTAACGGGTTCTTTGACGGTTCAGGTATTGTTCGATCGGTTGCCAATCAATCACCTGGTCCAACTTCAATAGTGGGAAGCGGTCGATGTGTTTGGCAATCATGAAAGCTGTGCGGTTTGCTGAAAGAAGGTGCTTATGAGAAATCCCTAAATGTCTTGGTGGGAATTTAGGGGATTTTGGGGAATTTTGCAAAGGTCTCTGCCGGTAACGGCAGGGTCTGATTTTCTTTGATAAGCAATCTGCTATAATGACGCATTTCCGCATGTATAGTGGATTAAATTTAAACCAGTACAGCGTTGCCTCGCCTTAGCTCAAAGAGAACGATTCTCTAAGGTGCTGAAGCACCAAGTGAATCGGTTCCGTACTATTTGTACTGTCTGCGGCTTCGTCGCCTTGTCCTGATTTTTGTTAATCTACTATATAAAGCGGTAAATCGGACGGCGTAGTTTCTACGCCTTTTGTATGTATTTTTCGGTATCCTGCATTATTGCTGTTTGATGCCGTCTGAAAAACGGTTGCCTGAGGGGACGCTGCCTTCCGGGTCAGAGTGTTTATGTTGAAAAATGGTTGAATAAAATACTTCCTTCCGGGCGCAGTGGCAAAAAAAGTGGAAGGTAAAAACGGTCATACCTTTGGAAAGGCACAACATCCGTGCCGAAATGTTGAGTTTTGCCGCTGAGAAAGTCATATGCCGTCTGAAGGAGGCAGGCTTCCAGGCTTATGTTGTCGGGGGGCGGTCAGAGTTTGCTGCTCGGTATCGAGCCTAAAGATTTTGATGTGGCGACCGATGCCACTCCGGAACAGGTGCACAAACTTTTTCCGCCGCAGCCGCATTATCGGCAGGCGTTTCCAAATCGTTCATGTGATGAACGGTGCGGAAGTGATTGAGGTAACAACTTTTCGGGGCGGTGCGAAAGTACATCAGAATGCACGCGGCAGGATTATGAAAGACAATACCTACGGCGGTATCGAAGAAGATGCCATGAGGCGTGACTTTACCTGCAACGCGTTGTATTACGATCCGGAAAAAGAAGAAATTTTTGGATTTCCACAACGGCATGGACGATATTGCCGAACGGAAGCTGGTGATGATCGGTAATGCCGCCGAACGGTATCAGGAAGACCCTGTCAGGATTTTAAGGAGCAATCCGCCTGTCGGGGAAATTGGGATTCGAATTGTCGCAAGCAACCGCCGGACCTATTGCCGAATCAATAGGCCGTCTGAAACACGAGCCGGTGGCAAGGTTGTTTGATGAGATTATGAAGTTGTTGTTTTCAGGACACGCGCAAGAATGCTTGAAGCGTTTGAAAGAATTTGATGTTCCTGATGATATCCATCCCCTGTTTAATGCGCTGAACATTTCAGACGGCATGGATGGGAAAATGATAGGCCTTGCCCTGAAAAATACCGACGAACGCTTGCGCGCCGACAAATCGGTTTCGGTCGGCTTCGTGTTGGCAGCGTTAATGTGGCCGGAATTAAACCGCCATTGGAAAGTAAACCTGCAACAGGGTTTGAAACCTTCACACGCCTTGTCGGAGGCGATGAATACCTTGCGCGATACGGTGGAGCGTGGTTGGGGCGTTCCCCAGCGTTTTTTTCTGCCACTATGCGTGAAATTTGGTTGTTTCAGCCGCAGTTTGAAAACAGGAGGGGACAAGGCCGCATAAACTGTTTTGCACAAGCGCGTTTCCGTGCCGCTTATGATTTTCTGATACTGCGTGCGGCAGTCGGCGATGCGGACCGTACACTTGTCGATTGGTGGACGGCGTTTCAGACGGCATCACCTGAGCAGCGGGCTGAGATGACCAAAAATCAGCCGTCCGTCCGATACGGCAAGAATGAAGGGCAGGCTAAAAACGCCGCCGCAGAAGGCGTAAACCTGATCAGGGTTCTGTAGGTGCGAATCAACAATAATGGTTAGCGGACGGGGAGTAATGCCGGAAAGGTTTCCGACCGCATATGCCCCTATCTTGGAAACGGTATAAATTTTTTTAGAATCAGGCTGTTTAATAAATTTTGCTCTGTGTACAGCGTTGTTTTTGTTTTTGGTAGGCGTTTGAGCAGCCGATTAGAATTGTATGATTGGTTGGTTTTTAATCTCTTGAGCCAATAAAACGGATGCCGTCTGATTTTTTCAGACGGCATTTTCTATTTTTTCGTTGCGGGCGCATTGGATTGCGTCGTCTTTTGCCGTCCAGCGGTTTGGGTCGTACAGGTTTAATAGCCGATGCCGCCGTTAAATGTGATGGTACACAAGGCGAGCGTGTCGTCTGTGGAGAAAGTGAGGTTGGTGCGCAATTGTGAAATTTCGGCGAAATTTTGCATGGACGGAGCAATCAGGTGCAGGAAGGATAATCGGGCAGATGAGGGTAGTCAGATAAAAACGGATACGGAATCCTGCTTCCGTATCCGTTTTTGTTTGTGCGGTTGATTGTGCATCAAGGTTCAGACGGCATCCGTATCAGCAGTGTTCTGCCGATTCGTAGGCTTCGACGATTTTTGCACTAAAGGATGCCGGACGACGTCTTCACTGGTAAAGGTGTGGAAATACAGGCCTTCTACATCGTGCAGTTTCTCACGTGCGTCTTTCAATCCTGATTTGATGTTTTTGGGCAGGTCAATCTGGCTGATGTCGCCGGTGATGACGGCTTTCGCACCAAATCCGATGCGGGTCAGGAACATTTTCATTTGTTCGGGCGTGGTATTTTGTGCCTCGTCGAGGATGATGTATGCGCCGTTGAGCGTCCTGCCGCGCATATAGGCGAGCGGGGCAATCTCAATCAGACCTTTTTCAATCAGCTTGGTTACACGGTCGAAGCCCATCAGGTCATAGAGGGGCATCATAAAGCGGACGAAGGTAGGGATCGACTTTCTGGGTCAGGTCACCGGGCAGAAAAACCCAGTTTCTCACCGGCTTCGACAGCAGGCCGGACTAAAACGATGCGTTCGATTTGGTGTTTTTCCATTGCGTCAACAGCGGCGGCGACGGCAAGATAGGTTTTGCCCGTGCCTGCGGGCCCCAGCCCGAATACGATATCGTGGTTGAGCAGGGCGCGGATATAGCCGTTTTGTCTGGGTGTCCTGCCGCCGATGCTGCCGCGCTTCGTACGGAAATAATAGGCGTGGTCATGGTTTTTCTTGATGACCGGCATCTTCGGTTTTGAGCTTCGACGGCGGCAAGCCTGATGTCGCCGTCGTTTAGGTCGCGCGTCTGCGCCGTTTCCAAGAGTTTGAGCAGTGCGCGTTTGCCGGCGTGTGCAAATGCACCGTTAAAAGTGAAATGTTCAAAACGGCGGCTGATGTGGATATCGAGTGCTTTGGCAAGTAAATCAGGTTGTTGTCAAAAAGAACCGCACAGACGCTGCAATGCTAAGTTGTCGGTTTCTTCTAAATGCAGGTGGACGGTATGTGTCATATGAAGGTCCGAATAGTTGGATATTGTGTGATTTTAATCTATTTCATCGGTATTTTCTTACCGTATTCTGCGATTGCCTGTCGGAAAAATGCCGATCAACCCTGCCTATAACGGCATTTTCGCCAAATTCGTTCAGACAGTTTTTCCCTAAGTCGGGCAGGTTCAAAAATTAGAGTGGTGTTCATACATTTTTGATGAGTGCGTCGGCAAGGGGCATTATCGTCGTCAACAGGAACCAAATATCCGTTGCCGTCTGAAACAATAGATTCCGCGCCGCCGCAGCGTGTTGCAACGACGGGCAATCCTTGGGACAGTGCTTCGATATAGACCACGCCGAAGGTTTCTGTGCGGCTGGCAAGGACGAATGCGTTGCTGTTCCTCATCAAATCCAATACTGCTTCGGGCTGTAATGCGCCTAAAAATGTAACGGCATGGGCAATTCCCAGCTGACGTGCCTGCCGTTTCAGGTTTGTTTCTTCTTGTCCGCTGCCGCCGATATTCAAACGGAGGTTGGGGTGTTTTGCCAAAGCACGGGCAAAGGCAGACAGGAGGACATCATGTCCTTTTAGCCAGCGCAGATGGGAGACAGTGCAGAAGGTAAAAATATTTGTCCGGACGGTTGATTTGCGGGGGATTGAAGGCTCGGGTAAAGATGTTACCCAGAATGTTAGGCAGATATTGCCATGTAGTGCCGTATTTATGTTGCAGGACTTGGGCGAAACGGCGGCTGACAGCGAGCAGTGCGGAGGCGTGTGCCGCCGCATTTCTCATAGGCTGCCATTGGTGCGGGCGCACCAAACCTCGCGTAATGGTGCTGCTATGTTCCGTGACGACATAGGGGATGCCGTATTTTTGGGAAATCTCGAAGGCAAGTATGCCGGCATAGTTCATACAGTGGGCATGGATGATGTCGGGAATGCCGTTTTCCCCGATATAGCGCCTCAAAGGCTTTTAATCCTGCCCGCACCCAGCGGATGCGGTCGATGTCGATTAGCGGAAAAACGAGGGAAGAAATACATGCTGCGCCATGCATAGATGTCCAAACCTTTTTGCCGGTATTGGGCAAAACCGTAAGGGCCGGTCAGGATGCTTTGCCGGTTCTTTGCGCAAGATAGCGGAACATCGGTGCAAGCACGGCGGTTTTGATGCCTTTGCGTTGGAGGGCCTGTGCTTGATTTTGGAAAAATATTCCGTCCACATCCCGTTCGGATTGCGGATACCATGAGGGGATGACGAGGACGTGCAACGGTTCGGACATAATGTGATTCCGTATCGGAAAGATGGTTATTATAAGGCAGGCCGATCGAATATTTAAATTGTTGCCTTACGCTAACGCAATTTAGCATACCGATATGCTAGATTGGCGGTTTTATAAGTGAGGATACGGATATGTTGCGTTCTATTTTGGCGGCTTCCCTATTGGCGGTATCTTTTCCGGCAGCGGCTGAAGCATTGAATTACAATATTGTCGAATTTTTCTGAATCGGCCGGTGTAGAGGTGGCTCAGGATACGATGTCCGCACGTTTCCAAGTGACGGCGGAAGGACGGGACAAAAATGCCGTCAATGCCGAGTTTGTTAAAAAAATTCAACAATTTCACCAGAAAATCAAAAAATGGTAGCTTTAAAACCGAATTGGTATCGCGCAGTGCGATGCCGCGCTATCAATATACCAACGGCAGACGCATTCAAACAGGTTGGGAGGAGCGTGCGGAATTTAAGGTCGAAGGTAGGGATTTTGATGAGTTAAACCGTTTTATTGCCGATGTTCAGGCAGATGCCGCATTGGAATATACGGATTTTTATGTGTCGCGTGAACGCCGAAACGAGGTCATCGATCAGGTCAGTAAAGATGCTATTTTTGCGTTTCAAGGCGCGTGCCGACAAGTTGTCGGGCATATTGGGTACGTCCGGTTATAAAAATCGTCAAATTAAATTTGGGACACATCGGCAGCCATATCGCGGGTGGGGGAACTGCTCAGGCAAAAATGCTTCGTGCCATGCCGATGACGGCAAGCGTCAATATGGAGGGTGCGGATTCCGCCGCGCCGGGTGTGGAGGAAATCAGCATCAGTGTCAATGGAACGGTTCAGTTCTAACCACGGATAAATAGGTAGATGCCGTCTGAAACCGGATGATACGGTTCAGACGGCATTTATATTTTCAGGGCTTTGGGCAGGGTTACGCCGGTTTTGTCCCATGTATTTGCCGTTGCGGTCTTTGTATGAAGTTTCGCACACTTCGTCGCTCTCGAAGAAGAGGACTTGCGCTACGCCTTCGCCTGCGTAGATTTTTGGCGGGCAGGGGGTGGTGTTGGAAAAATTCGAGGGTAACGTAGCCTTCCCATTCCGGTTCGAACGGGGTAACGTTGACGATGATGCCGCAGCGGGCGTAGGTGGATTTGCCCAAGCAGACGGTCAGGACGTTGCGCGGGATGCGGAAATATTCGACCGTGCGCGCCAGTGCGAAGGAATTGGGCGGGATGATGCAGCAGTCGTCTTCAACGGTAACGAAGTTTTTGGGATCGAAGTTTTTGGGATCGACGATGGTGCTGTTGATGTTGGTAAAAATTTTTAAATTCATTGGCGCAGCGGATATCGTAACCGTAGCTGGACGTGCCGTAGGGAGATGATGCGTTTTGCCGTCGGCTTCTTTGATTTGGTTCGGCTCGGAAGGGATCGATCATGCCGAATTCTCTCGCTCATGCGGCGTATCCATTTGTCGGACTTGATGCTCATAATGTTTTTCCTTGTTTCTTTTGATGTTCGGACAAAGCATTCAGGGGATGCCGTCTGAAAACAGGGGCTTATTTGTTTTGGGCAGTTTCACTTCTTTAATCATGCCGTTTTCGCATTTCATAATGAAGAGGGTTTCGCCGTTTTGCGAGACGGTAAATCTGCCGTGTGCCAAGCCTTTTTTTGAATGTGCCCGAGAGTACCATGTTGCGGAATTTGGTACTGTCGGAATTGAACGGTTCGATAAATATTTCGCGGTTGGCGGCAACGGTATAAACGCCTTGTCCGTCGAACTTGCCGTTTTTAAACGAACCGGTATAGTTGCGCCCGTCTTGGCAGCGCCATAGTGCCTTTTGCCGGCGGGTTTACCGTCTTTGCCGACATCGCCGTCGTAGGTGCAGCCGGGTTCTTGATAGGAAGTCAGAACGGCGGCCGAAGTGGGGAGGGCGAACATCATGGCGGGCAGTAGGAATGCGAGATGTTTAAGCATAAGGGGTTATTCCATTGGATTTTGGTTGACGGTATAAAAGCCGTCTGAAAAATCAATCTTGCCAGCCGCCCAAATAGGAAACCAGCTCTTCCAACATGGTGCTGACGGATTCCGCCATCAGGATTTGCGAGGCGAAGGCAAGGCCGGCGGCATCGTCGCCGTTGCTTTCGGCTTCTTCCCTGCAATACGTCGAGGTATTGGATGCGCTTGAGTGTGAAGTCTTGAGTGAGGATAAAGGCGATTTGTTCGCGCCAAACCAAACCGAGCTGGGTTACGGTTTTACCGTTTTTGACGTGTTGAACCACTTCGTCGGCGGTTAAATCTTGTTTGGATACTTTGACGACGGGAACAATATCGCCCGTACCTTTGAGTTCGCAATCGCTGTCTAATTCAAAACCGCCTTCGCAATGCCCTTGCAACAGCCAGCCGGTCATCAGGGAAGAGGGCGATTGTTTGGTATTCGGCAGCGAGGCTTCAAACCTCCCAAAGCTTCGCGCAGCTTGGTTAGGATGTTTTCTGCTTTGGCGGAAGCCGCGTTATTGACGAGCAGGGTAGCCGTGGCGGGTGTTAAACACCGCTTCTGTACGGCTGCTGCGGGTAAATGCGCGGGGCAGCAGGTCGTCTGTAATTTGCTCTTTAAGCTCTTGTTTTTCTTTGCGACCGACATTGCGGGCTTCATTGTTTTGGATTTCCGCTACCTTCTCTTCCAAAAATATCGCGGATGACGCCGGCAGGCAGGACTTTTTCCTCTTTTTCAGGGCGACGCGCAAGGTAAAAGTCGGCAGGGAAAAACGAGTTCAGGGAGAATGAAACCGGTGCGGTAAAGCCTTCGCTGAACCAGTCTAAGCCTTGGCAATGGGTAAATTCAGCTTCAGCAAGTTTGTCGCTGCAAGTACGTCCGCCTCAGGCAGCTTTTTCTTTGTTGAGCGGATAAAAAAACTAATCTGCTTGAACCACATAATGTTTCCTGTTGTTTGAAATGTCGGGAATTATTTGCTGAATTGTTTTTCACGCTGACTTTGGTTTTCTTTTTAAAACGGTTTTCTCTTCCTTGCGGCCTTCGCGTTTCTCAATACGGTTGCTCAGGCTGACACGGCGCAGCGGTTTTTCTTCGGTTTTGTCTTCCGCATTTTCATACGGGTTTTCCGAAACATTGTATTGAATTCTGAGCGGCGTGCCTTGCAGATTGAAGGCTTTGCGGAATGTTTTGGGTCAGATAGCGTGTATAGCTGTCGGAAATCGCGTGCAGCGAATTGCCGTGAACCACAATCACCGGCGGATTCATACCGCCTTGGTGGGCATAACTGCATTTTCGGACGCACCAAGCCTGCGCGCGGCGGTTGCTGACGCTCGATCGCGCTTTGTAATACGCGCGTGATTTTCGGCGTTGGCATCTTAATCATCGCCGCGTTGTAGGCAGCCCTGAATGCTGTCGAACAATCCGTCTATGCCGCGTTCTTTCAACGCGGAAATAAAAGTGGAACTTGGCAAAATCGAGGAAATACAGTTTGCGGGAAATGTCGCGTTTGATTTGTTCGCGCCTTGCTTCGCTGATGCCGTCCCATTTATTAACCGCCACCACCAAGGCACGGCCTGCTTCCAAAGCGAAACCTGCAATCGTCGCATCTTGGTCGGCGATATCTTGTTGCGCATCCAATACTAAGACAGCAACGTTTGCCGCTTCAACCGCCTGCATGGCTTTGATGACGGAAAACTTTTCCACCGCTTCATCCACTTTGCCGCGACGACGCACACCTGCGGTATCGATGATGGTAAACGGTTTGCCTTCACGTTCAAAATCAATATGGATACTGTCGCGCGTCGTACCCTGCCATATTGAAGGCAATCACACGCTCTTCGCCGAGGATGGCGTTTACCAAGGTTGATTTACCGACATTTGGACGGCCGATTACAGCAAAAACAGGATGTTTCGCTTCTTCCTCTTCCTTTTCAGGCTCGGGGAAGGTTTCCAAAATATCTTCAATCAGATAATACACACCATCGCCGTGCGCACCTGAAATAACATAAGGGTCGCCCAGGGCAAGTTCGTAGAACTCGGCGGCAAGCACGGCCCTATTGCCACCCTCGCCTTTATTCACGGCCAAATAAACGGGACGCGGGCTTTGGCGCAAACGGTCGGCAATGATTTTGTCTTGCGGGGTCAAGCCGGTACGGCCGTCCACCAAAAACACAACCGCATCGGCTTCATCGACAGCCTGCAAGGTTTGTTTTGCCATTTCGTGCAAAATGCCGCTGTCCACAACCGGCTCAAAACCGCCGGTATCGATGACCAAATAAGGTTTGCTGCCGACTTTGCCGTGACCATAATGGCGGTCACGGGTCAGACCAGGGCAGGTCGTGCACAAGCGCGTCTTTGGTGCGCGTCAAACGGTTGAACAAGGTGGATTTGCCGACGTTGGGGCGGCCGACAAGCGCGATGGTGGGTTTCATGATTGAGTCTTTCTGTGCCGAGTGCCGTTCCGGGAGAACTGAACACGAGCAGGTGTCCGTTGGGACACGGCGGATGGGTTTTTACAGGGGAATTGCCGTAGGATAGTGTTGTCTGAAATGCCGTCTGAAGAGAGGGGCGGCATTTCAGACGGCATTTACTTTCAGCGAATCGAGTTTCATTTTGAACCAATTCACGGCCGACAGAATCTTGAGGCATTTTTCCAAAAGCCTGTCCGTAGTTTTTAAAGGCTTCCTGGCTTTTTCCCTGTGCGGCATAGACATCGCCTTTGGTTTCCATCAGCAGCGGGGCGAAGTCCGCCTCAACCGGCGTGTCGAGTACGGCAAGCGCGGCATCGTATGTTGCAACAACACAACGCCCAGACGATGCGCCGCCAACGCCTGAATCAGGCTGTCTTTTTGGTTGGACAACACCCATTTCAAATGGCCTTCGGCAGCATCGTAACGCTGCGCGTCACTCGGTTGCTGCCGCCATCAGCGTGGCTTGGGCGGCGGAAATGGAATGCGGGTAGCTTTGTTGGAGCTTGGTCAATTCGGCATTGATTTCGCTTTGCGGGGCTTTGTTTTGCGCCTTTTCCACGATTTCAGCCAATATGGCAGCGGCTTTTGATTTTTGGGAAACTTTACGGTTTTGGTAAACCGTGTATCCCAAAGTAGCCGAGCGCTGCTGCAAAATCAGCACGGCAAACAGCCATTTGCCCGTAGTTTTCCAAAAATATTTGAAGTTGTCTAACTCTTGTTGTTCTTCGAGATGGGCTGCCATTTATGCGTTCTTCCATTGTTGTAAAGTAGGGTTAAATCCTCGGCGGCGACGGTTTGTTGACCGTGTGCGCCGTTCATGTCTTTGAGCGTAACCGTACACCGTTCGCCAGTTCGTCTTGCGCGACAATCAGGGCAAAGCGCGCGCCGCTGTTGTCGGCTTTTTTTCATTTGCGCTTTCAGGCCTGATAGCCGGAATGCTGCATCACATTGAAACCTTTGGGCGCGTAAGGCTTGTGCGTATTTCATCACCTGCAAGTCCGCCCCTTTGCCTTGGTGCATTGCATAGACATCAGGCGCGGCGTTCACTTCCAGCGAACCGTATTCGCTCACCAAAAGCAGCAGCCGTTCGATGCCCATCGCAAAGCCGATGGACGGCGCAGGCTTACCGCCAAGCTCTTCAATCAAAACCGTCGTAACGGCCACCACCGCACACAGTCGCTTGCGCGCCGAGTTTGTCGGTCGTCCACTCAAAAACCGTCTGATTGTAATAATCCAAACCGCGTACCAAGCGCGGATTTTCAACATATTGGATACCCAAACCGTCCAACATCGCCTTGAAGCGTGCATAGTGGTTTTGCGAAGCCTCGCCCAAGTAATCCACCAAACGCGGCGCCGCGTTGCAGATTTCCTGCAAATCAGGGTTTTTCGTATCCAAAACGCGCAAAGGATTGGTTTTCAGACGGCGTTTACTGTCTTCATCCAGTTGCGCTTCATAGCGGGTCAGATATTCAACCAATGCCGCACGGTGTGCCGCGCGTTCCTCACGGTTGCCTAAGCTGTTGATTTCCAAAGTCAGGTATTCGCGAATACCCAATTTTTCCCACAAATCGGCAGACATCGCGATGATTTCCGCATCAATATCCGGCCCTTCAAAACCCAAAGCCTCGATACCGACCTGATGGAACTGACGATAACGGCCTTTTTGCGGACGCTCGCGGCGGAACATCGGCCCCATATACCACAGCTTTTGCGGGCTGTTGTACAGAAGGTTGTGTTCGACCACCGCACGCAGACAAGAAGCCGTACCTTCAGGACGCAGGCTTAAACTCAAAGAATCGTTTGAATCGGAAAAGGTGTACATTTCCTTGCCGACCACGTCGGTTTCCTCGCCGATGGAGCGGACAAACAAACCGGTTTGCTCGACAATCGGCGTACGGATTTCGCTGATAACCGTAAGCGCGCGTCCAACGGTTTACCGTATCTTCAAACGCCTGCCAAAACGCAGCCGTCAGTTTGAAATCTTTTTGCCCGACAGGCAGAAGGTCGTTCATGCCTTTGACGGATTGGATTTTTTGTGCCATTTCAATATGGGATAAGCGAAAATCAAATAGTTGGGCATTATAGCGGATTTTTAAGGGTTTGAGAGGATGGAGATGGTTTGCGGATGGGTAAAATGCCGTCTGAAACAGTTTTCAGACGGCATTTGACTTACTCTGCACGTGCTTGCCTGATTTGTTCGGCTGCAAACTCCGTCTGCCGCTTGGGATGATGTGTGAAAAAACAATTTATTTGAAATTGTCTCGGCTTTTTTTCGATACGACAGCCAAAATCTTACCTGCCAAATTTCCCTCACGGGTTTGCCAAGCATCCAAAACTGCGCCCTGCTCATCGAAACATGACCCAGCGACGGGTCGGCAAGCAAAACCGTATTGCCGTCTATACCGCGAAATACCGAGAAATGATTATCCTTGCGGTATTTTCAGATACACGATGACGGGGATTTTTCAACTGCGCGAGCTGCTCGAAAGACAGGGCATAGCCTTTCGCTTCAAAACCCAAATCTGGCATAATGCGCCGCATATCCTCAAACGACGCGTGCATCTGCTCCTTATCCAGTTTTTTTCAACACGTCCCCTTCCGTCAGCGTTTGCCCGTAAAAATTGTTCAAAAGCGTTGCCACCGAAGCTGCCCCGCAGGAAAAATCCAAATCCTACTTTACAATATTGAAATCCCGCCGCGCTTTCCAGCTTTGTATTTTGACTTTTGCATGTAGGCTATGGGGTTTTCTTCCGCAAAGGGAAAAGAATGTGCACAAAGCGGCAGGGCGGCGGCGAGGAGCAGGAAGCAGCAAACCGCCTTTTTGTTCCATCAAAATCCTCCTGAAAGGCTACCTGAAATTTCCAAGCAGCCTTTTTGTTTTGCTTATTAATCGGATAGTGCGACAAATATAAAGTGGGCGGCAATCATTGCCGTAACGGCAGTCCGATTGCAGTATTTCAATTCCAAGATAAATGCCGCATAGAAAAGATAAAATACTTAAATGGTTTTTAGCGGCTTAAATATCTTATTTAATTTTTATTGATTGTTTTCCCAATAGTTTCCGCAATAAATAATAAGAAGTAGAATAATAAACAAACAGAACATGAAAAATAAAAAAATAAATCTTTCATCATCTCAGTAATAAAATTCCAAAGATTTTCCTTATTTCCATCAACAATAAAAATTATCAGTTCATGAATAAAGAATACTGCAAAAGAAAAATGCTTGCTGCCGTTAGAGATATTTCTAATCTGCTTATTTTCCCTTCGCTATATTTACCTGATAAATAGCCTAAAAAAAGCTGCAATCAAATCATCTATTTTAAAAATTTCTGTAAAAAACAGGTAATGTCCTTAATTCATTTTGTCCAAGCCGTTTGCCATTGCAGGGGGCGATTATAGACAGCATCATCACGGTTGAGGTGATTTGTTTTTCATAACACAACTCCTTTGGATTACAACGTTGGAAAAATCAAAACCTGCTTAAAATGTATGTTGTACACCTAATTTCAGTTCGGAACTGCTTTTGCCCTGAAACGTTGAAACGTGCGGATGGGTTTAAAAGCCGTAGTTTGGGTGAAAACCGAAACCTGCGCCGAAATGGGCGTAGGTGGATGTGTTTCCGGAGGATTCCCGTTTGGTCGGGCTACCTGCCCAACCATTAGATGACTCCGGTCAGGCTGATTCTGTCGTTGGCGGCAAATGAGATGTTGAGGGTTGAGCAGCAGGTAGTTGCCCGATTTGTAGCGGATGCCGTCTGAAAGGGGTATTGCTGCCGTTTTCTTGGATTTCGGTTGGAATGGGGATAAACGAGGTTGCGCCGGTTTGGATGTAAACCGGTGCGGCAAGTTCGGCGTGGTTGTTTTTCGCTATTCAGGTAGGTAAGGGAAGTTTTTCAGTTTCCATTTTCCTTGTCGGTCATCATGTCTTCAATCGTCAAGGGCAGGTCGGCATAAGCGGATAAAGGCAGGATGGCGGGCAAGGCGGACAAAAAGATGCGTTTCATATTTTCTCTTATTGATATTAATTCTTATTCAAGAATAGTAATGAATATCCGATAATTTTGTCTAAATAAATTTTTAAATCAGAAAAACAAAAATGTTTGTTTTTATCAATTATGTTTTGATATGCCGTCTGAAAAGTTTGTGAAAAACAGTTACAATCCGCCGCATGAAAAACGCAATAATCCTCTTCCGCTGTTGAACGGTGTCAAACCCAGTTATTTGGTGCTGCCGCATGAAAAGCAGTTTTACGGGCTGCCGTTGCTGCATTTTCTGTGCATCCGCTTTCCTTTTGTGGGCGCGGACGATTGGCGTAGGCGGTTGAACAGCGGTTTTGTGGTTGGTTCGGATGGTGCGGCGTTGGATGAACATTCTTTGTTCGAGCCCGGTAAGACGATGTTTTTATTATCAGGGAAACCAGCAGTGAGGATGAGCCGTGTATTCCGTTTGAAGAAAAGATTTTTGCATATTGATGAGCATTTGATTGTGGTGGACAAGCCGCATTTTCTGCCCGTCATCCCCAGCGGGCGTTTTTGAGAAACGCTGCTCACACGTCTGCGCCTGCGCCCTGAATTGCAGCATTTGAATGTTGAAGACATTACGCCGCTGCACCGCTTGGACAAGGATACGGCAGGCGTGATGCTGCTGTCGCATAATCCTGCCACGCGCGGAGCCTATCAGACGATGTTTCAAAACAAAACGGTATGGAAAACGTATGAGGCGCTTGCGCCGACAAGGACGGATTTGCCGTATCCGCTCGATGTGGTTTCGCGTTTGGTGAGGGGTGAAAAATTTTTTACAACGCAAGAGGCGGAAGGCGTGCCGAATGCGCACACGACGGTCGAACTGATTGAAAACAGGGGGAATTCAGCCTTTATCGCCTTACGCCGCATACCGGCAAGAAGCACCAGTTGCGCGTACACATGATGGGCTTGGGTATGCCGTTGTTGAATGACGCGCTCTATCCCGTGCCGTCTGAAGCGGGAAGCGAGGATTATCGGAACCCTTTGAAGCTCTTGGCAAAAAAGATTGCGTTTGCAGATCCTTTGTCGGGTCTGGAAAGGGTGTTTTACAGTAGGTTTTGCCTATAATGAGAGGGAATGCAAACCCGTATTGGCAGATGCCGCCGATACGGGTTTTATATTAAGGGGCTGTACTAGATTAGCAGATATGTTACCCTCAAAGTATGAAGATAACACACTGCAAATTAAAGAAAAAAAGTACAAAAAGAACTGCTCCGTTTTTTTGTGTTGGAAGTTACCGCCCGTTCTGCCGCCGATATTTTGGGTATCCATCCCAATTCGGCAGCACTGTTCTACCGTAAAATCCGCACGGTTATCAACTATCATTTGGCCTTGGCTGCCGATGAGGTTTTTTTGGAGGGCTCTATTGAGCTGGACGAAAGCTATTTCGGCGGACGACGTAGAAAAGGTAGACGTGGTCGCGGTGCGGCAGGAAGAGTGGTTGTCTTCGGCATTCTGAAACGCAACGGACGGGTCTATACCGTTATCGTAGATAATGCCAAGTCTGAAACGTTACTCCCTGTCATCAAAAAAGAAAAATCATGCCGGACAGTATTGTTTATACCGATAGTCTGAGCAGCTACGACAAGTTGGACGTGAGCGGTTTTATTCATTACCACATCAACCATTCCAAGGAATTTGCAGACCGTCAAAAACCACATTAACGGCATTGAGAACTTTTTAGAATCAGGCAAAAACGCGTCTTGCGAAAATACAACGGAATCTATCGTAAATCTTTCCCGCTGTTCTTGAAAGAATGTGAATTTCGATTTAACTTCGGTACACCGTCCCAGCAGCTAAAAATCCTACGGGATTGGTGTGGAATTTAGGGGCTAATCTAGTACAGCTCCTTTTTGAAATGCATGCCTTTGGAGGAGGTGCAAAAAAATAACGTAAAAGCACTCTTCAGAAACGTGGAAACTATAATTAGCAGCCCAGGTCAAGGCGTATCTTTTTAGAATTGAGTTTAAAGGAGAGGTAAATGTTGTTAACTAAGTTGAAAAATTTTGCTATTTTTTTGTTCTTATTTATTTTTTTGTATTGGCTATCATTTTGCTTTTTCTTCTTTTTAGTTCGGATATTGAGAGTTTCGGGAACTATCAGTTTGAATATGTTTTACGATAAAGGTTGGCCTGCTAATTATATTTTAGTCATGAAAGATGGAAATGAAGGGAATTTTGATAAAATAATATCCGGATTGGTTTTAGAATATTATAAGGAGGATGATAACATTTATTTTTTTCTTATATTGACGGGCAAGGATTTGCTTCAGACTCTTGCTATTACAAACCGGAAATTTTATATGGAAAAATTCTTTTAAATGAAAAATCATATCATTAATATTAATAGCATGGAAAAATAATTTTTCTTTCAGAAGATAAAAATAATGAAGGGAACAAGAAATTGGCTAGCAGACCCTAAAAAATAAATGTAATATACAGACTCTAGACTAGCAGAATTATATAGGGGCTGTACTAGATTAGCAGATATGTTACCCTCAAAGTATGAAGATAACACACTGCAAATTAAAGAAAAAAAGTACAAAAAGAACTGCTCCGTTTTTTTGTGTTGGAAGTTACCGCCCGTTCTGCCGCCGATATTTTGGGTATCCATCCCAATTCGGCACACCGTCCCGGCAGCTAAAAATCCTACGGGATTGGTGTGGAATTTAGGGCTAATCTAGTACAGCCCTTATATTATTGATGCCGTCTGAAAGGGGCTTTATCCGTTCAGGCATACTGGCGCGAAGCGGAGGGATGGTGTCGCGCAGAACGATGAGTTTGCCGTGAAAGAAATGCGTGGAACCGGCGATGGTAATGACGGGCAAATCTTGCGGTTCCGCCCATTTCAGTGCTTTTTCGATTTCGACGACTTCGTCTTCCGCGCCGTGTATCATCAGCGTTTTGGCAACATTGGGAACGGCTGACGGTTCCGGACGGTCGGTATAGTGGCAGACTGCTGCGCCCATGAGCAGTAACAGGTCGGGTATGCGCTCTTGTGCGGCAAATGTGGCAACATAACCGCCGAAGGAGAAGCCGGATAAAGGCAAATTCGGGGGCTTCGGGATGTTGGGCACGGGCATAATCGATGACGGCGAGGCAGTCTTGTGTTTCGCCGCGTCCGTAATCGTGTGTGCCTTCGCTGTTGCCTACGCCGCGAAGGTTGGGAAGGTAGCAGTGGAATCCGAGTTTGCTCAATGCTTTGGCGGCGGTTTGGATGACTTTGTTGGTGTTTGTTCCGCCCTGGAGGGGGTTGGGATGATTGATGATGGCAACACCGCGTGCCGGTACTTGTTCGGACGGGATATGGATGGTTTCTAAAATGCCGGCAGGACCGGATATGTGTATGGTTTCAGGTTTCAGCATAATGATTTCCTCTTGATTTTCCGCATGTTCCGATGCAGCCGTGAAGATAGTTGCTTAAAGGTAGAAATGCTTGCCGTTGTTGGGGTTGGATGCTTTCAGGTCGGCGAGCATGCGGTGGAAGTCCAATCCGTATACGTTGCTCAGTTTATCGGCACGTTTTTGAGTTTGTCTATGTTTTTGTTCTTTGGGGGCTGCTTTGGAATGCCATTACCGCGACATTGCCGTGACTTTCGGCAGGGAAGTTCCAATACGCGCCCTTCAAAAACGCTCAACAACCGTTCAATGAAGCGTTGATAGCGTTTATCGCCGCTCCACCAGTTGGTAACGAATATGCCGTCTGAAGAGAGTGCGTTTCGGCAGTCTCGGAAGAACGGTTCTTCAACCAGCGCATCGATGATTTGTTCGCCGTCGAATCCGTCCACCAAGATGATATCGGTGTTGTGGCGGAAGACTTTGATGTACTCCGCACCGTCTGCTTCAATAATTTCAAATTTCTCGCCCTCGAAAGGCAGCTCAAACAGGTTGCGGGCAATGGCGATAACCTGCGGATTGATGTCCACGGCGGTTTTGACGCGTGTCGGGCAGGTAGGTGTCTATCCAGCGTGCAAACGAACCGCCGCCCAAGCCGATTTGGGTGATATGTTGCGGCAGGCGTTCCGCAAGCAGCAGCCAGCCCATCATCGCACGGCTGTAAAGAGAGCACCAGCTCGGACGGGCGGTCGAGGTTCATCGAGCTTTGAACGGTGTCGCTGCCCAAGTGAAGCGAACGGATATTGCCTTCTTCGGAAATGCCGACTTCGGGAAAGCTGGATTTTGCAGGACGCAGGCGGCGGTAGGGATGTCTTGCCATCGGTGTGAACGGTCAGTTTGAAAGGCGAATATTTTATCAGAATGCCGATGCTTGTTCTGTTTCAAAATTAATTTTGTTTTTAAATAAGATACTTAGTGTATTTTTTGTGAGGGGGTCGAACAAATTTCTTGCCAAAGTGTGAAGTTGCCTGCATAATTCGCCTTCTTTGCCGGTATAGCTCAGTTGGTAGAGCACCTGACTTGTAATCAGGGGTCCCGAGTTCGACTCTTGGTGCCGGCACCATTTCTGCTGATGGTGTTGCAAAACATTTCAGTAAGCCGGTATAGCTCAGTTGGTAGAGCACCTGACTTGTAATCAGGGGGTCCCGAGTTCGACTCTTGGTGCCGGCACCAGATTTGACAGCCCGATTGTGCAAAAACAGTCGGGCTGTTTTTGCATTTGCGGCACGGTCAGTGGCAGGGTTGCGGGCATTTCACTATAATAGCCCGTTTCAAACTGAAAAAGGCCGTCTGAAAAGGGCGGGGTAACAATATCTGATGATTACTGTGAACACACTGCAAAAAAATGAAGGCGGCAGGGTGAGAAAAATCGCGATGCTGACCGCTTACGAATCCAGTTTTGCCGCGCTGATGGACGATGCCGGCGTGGATGTGCTGTTGGTCGGCGATTCTTTGGGAATGGCGGTTCAAGGGCGGCAGTCGACGCTGCCCGTCAGCTTGAGCGATATGTGCTATCACACTGAATGTGTGGCGCGCGGTGCAAAAAAATGCGATGATTGTCAGTGATTTGCCGTTTGGTGCATATCAGCAAAGTAAAGGAGCAGGCGTTTGCCGCCGCTGCCGAACTGATGGCGGCAGGAGCGCATATGGTCAAAACTCGAAGGCGGCGTGTGGATGGCGGAAACGACTGAATTTCTGCAAATGCGCGGCATTCCGGTTTGCGCGCATATCGGTCTGACCCCGCAATCCGTGTTTGCCTTCGGCGGATACAAGGTTCAGGGGCGCGGAAGTAAGGCGCAGGCGTTGCTTAACGATGCCAAGGCGCATGACGATGCAGGGGGCGGCGGTCGTGCTGATGGAGTGTGTTCCTGCGGAACTGGCAAAAAAAGGTAACTGAATCCGTTTCTTGTCCGACCATCGGTATCGGTGCGGGTGTGGATTGCGACGGGCAGGTTTTGGTGATGCACGATATGCTCGGTATTTTTTTCCGGGTAAAACGGCGAAATTCGTCAAAAAAACTTTATGCATGGGCAAAGCAGCATTCAGGCGGCGGTTCGGGCGTATGTTGCCGAAGTCAAAGCCAAAACCTTCCCTGCTGCGGAACATATTTTTTTGCAGACTGAACGAGGTTTGCTGCCGATGCCGTCTGAAAGCCGTTTCAGACGGCATTTTGTTTTGCCGTGCGCGGCGCGTATAATCGGCGCGTTTTTGTCGGGCAGGAAGCCCGAAGGATAAGGATTACCGTTATGCAAATCATACATACCATTCAAGAACTGCGCGCCTGGCGTAAAAATGCGGGAAAGGTAGCATTTGTGCCGACCATGGGCAATCTGCATGAAGGACATCTTGCTCTCGTTCGCGAAGCCAAAAAACGCGCCGACAACGTTGTTGTCAGCATATTCGTCAACCGCCTGCAATTCGGTCAGGGCGAAGATTTCGACAAATATCCGCGTACTTTGCAACAGGATGCGGACAAACTTGCCGCCGAAGGCATTGCCGTTGTTTTCGCGCCGGACGAGAAAGAACTCTATCCGAACGTGGAACAGCGTTACAACGTCGAACCGCCCAACCTGCAAAATGAGTTGTGCGGCAAATTCCGCCCGGGACATTTCCGCGGGGTGGCAACGGTAGTGTCCAAGCTGTTCAATATTGTCGCGCCGGATGTTGCCTGTTTCGGCAAAAAGATTACCAGCAGCTTGCCGTGATTAAAGGTTTGACCGAGGATTTGAATTTCGACATCGAAAATTGTCCCCGTCGATACGGGGCGGGCGGCGGACGGTTTGGCACTCTCCAGCCGCAACCAGTACTTGAGCGTTGAGGAACGCGCCGAAGCACCGCGCTTGTACCGCGAGCTGCAGGCGGTTGCCGAATCGCTGAAGCAGGGCAGTTTGGATTATGCGGGTTTGGAAAAACGGGCCGTCCAATCTCTGACGGAACACGGCTGGACGGTCGATTATGTCGAAATCCGCCACGCCGATACGCTCGAAGTGGCACGGACGGGAGATAGGAAGCTGGTGGTTTTGGCTGCCGCCCGTTTGGGGGCGACGCGTCTGATTGACAATGTGGAAATAAAAACTCCCTTGAATCGCAAGCGTCGGCAATGCCGTCTGAAGCCGCGTTTCAGACGGCATTTATTTTTCTGAACGGGGTTTCGCAAATCTACAAACGATTCTGCTTGTGATAAAGTTACGCCTGATTATATGCCGTCTGAAAGTTCGGACGGATGCCGGATAAAGGATGATTATGTTACCTAAGCGTTTCAAAAATGTTAACTGTGTTGACGGCAGCCCTGATTGCCGGACAGGGTATCTGCCGCCGGAGGCGGTGCGGGGGATATGAAACAGCCGAAGGAAGTCGGAAAGGTTTTAAGGAAACATCAGCGTTACAGCGAGGAAGAAATCAAAAAACGAACGCGCACGGCTTGCGGCAGTGGGCGAACGGGTTAATCAGATATTTACGTTGCTGGAGGGGAAACCGCCTTGCAAAAGGGGCAGGCGGGAACGGCACTTGCCGCCTATATGCTGATGTTGGAGCGTACAAAATCCCCCGAAGTTGCCGAACGTGCCTTGGAAATGGCCGTGTCGCTGAATGCGTTTGAACAGGCTGAGATGATTTATCAGAAATGGCGGCAGATTGAGCCTATACCGGGTGAGGCGCAGAAACGGATGGCCTGGTTGCGGAGTGTGCTGAAAGGAGAAGAAAAATCAACGTTTGGACGGGCTGGAAGAGATATTGGCGCAGGCGGATGACGGGCAAAAACCGCAGGATATTTTTGCTGCTGGCGCAAGCCGCCGTGCAGCAGGACGGATTGGCGAAAAAAAGCATCGGAGGCCGTCCACCGCGCGGCGTTGAAATATGAACATCTGCCCGAAGCGGCGGTTGCCGATGTGGTTTTTAACGTGCAAGTACGGGAAAAAAGATAAAGCAATCGCGGCATTGCAACGCTTGGCAAAACTTGATACAGAAATACTACCGCCGACCCTGGTAACCTTGCGTCTGGTTGCGCGCCGTTATCCCGAGATACTCAGTGGTTTTTCGAGCAAACAGACACCAAAAACCTTTCAACCGTTTGGCAGGAAATGGAAATTATGAACCTTGTTTCCCTGCGCAGGCCCGATGATGCATATGAACGCTTGAAAGTGTTGCTGGATGCCAATCCGAATGCGGATCTGTATATTCAGGCGGCAATATTGGCGACAAACCGGAAAGAAGATATTTCCGTTATCGACGGCTATGTCGAAAAGGCATACGGCAGGGGGACGGAGGAACAGCGGAGCAGGGCGGGCGCTAACGGCGGCGATGATGTATGCCGACCGCAGGGATTACACCAAAGTCAGGCAGTGGCTGAAAAAAAGTGTCCGCGCCGGAATATCTGTTCGACAAAGGTGTGTCGGCAGTTGTTGCAACCCTCGAACTGGATGGTGCAAAGGCGGCTTTGCGGCAAATTAGGGAAAGTACGGAAGCTTCCCCGAGCAGCAGGGGCGTTATTTTATGGCGGACAACTTGTCTAAAAGTACAGCTGTTTGCACTGTCAAAATTGCCGGATACACGGGGAGGCTTTAAGGGAGCTGGACAAGATTATCGAAAAAAACCGCCCTGTCGGCAGCAATACAGAGTTACAGGCAGAGGCATTGGTACAGCGGTCAGTTGTTTACGAGCGGCTTGGCAAGCGGAAAAATGATTTCAGATCTTGAAAGGGCGTTCAGGCTTGCACCTGATAACGCTCAGATTATGAATAATTTAGGTTACAGCCTGCTTTCTGATTCCGAGCGTTTGGACGAGGGTTTTTGTATTGCTTCAGAAGGCATATCAAATTAACCCTGACGATATTGCCGTCAATGACAGCATAGGCTGGGCGTATTACCTGAAAGGCGATGCGGAAAGTGCGCTGCCGTATCTCCGTTATTCGTTTGAGAGCCAGCCTGAGCCCGAAGTTGCCGCCCATCTGGGCGAGGTGTTGTGGGCATTGGGTGAACGCGATCAGGCGGTTGACGTGTGGACTCAGGCGGCACACCTTACGGGAGACAAGAAAAATATGGCGCGAAACGCTCAAACGTCACGGAATCACATTGCCCGAACTTTTTCCGAAAACATCGGAAATAATGCCGTCTGAACATGGAAGGCGCGGTTGGAAAAAAGACGGCGGCCGCATTCCGCTCCGGCAAATGCCAACGCCTCTGTTTTAAAGGGATGTTGTCCACGCGGGTAGGATTTCAATCGGTAAGGAAATTTTCATGAAACATACTGTATCAATAGCGGCAATCCTGCTTTTTGTCGGCCTGTGCGCAGTTGCCGCAGGACAGTGCAGGTCTGTGGCAGCCGTCCGAACAGATCAGCAGTTTTGCAGCAGAAGGGCGGTTGGCAGTCAAAGCGGAAGGGAAAAGGTTCGTATGCAAATTTCGACTGGACATACCAGTCTCCTGTAGAAACCATCAATATCAATACACCTTTAGGCAGCACGCTCGGACAGATGTGCCAAGACAAAGAAGGTGCGTTGGCAGTGGATGCTAAAGGAAATGTTTATCAGGCGGAAAGTGCGGAAGAGTTGAGCCGGCAGCTTATTGGTTTCAACCTGCCAATCCAATATCTGCATATCTGGGCAGACGGCAGACGGGTTGCACACGCACCTTACCGCATCCTGCCGGACGGTATGCTGGAGCAATACGGTTGGATAATCAGCAGAACCGTCAACAGCGAAGGAAAAAGCCCGCATCCTGCAATTGGATAACGGGAAATTGAACATCAGGCTGGTTTTCACCGAGATTGGAATGCCGTCTGAAACCGAAACCCCGGAACGCTGTGCGGCGCGCACGAGATAAGGCGGACAGATGAATATTGCGGACGGACGGCAGGCGTTTCCCGCACCTGCAAAACTGAATCTCGATTTGAGGATTACTGGAAGGCGGGAAGACGGTTATCACAATATCGAAAGCATATTCTGCCTGATAGATTTGCAGGATACCGTATATTTGAAACCAAGGGACGACGGCAAAATCATCCCTGCACAATCCGGTTGATGGAATGCCGCAGGAGGCGGATTTAAGCTACCGTGCCGCGTCGTTGCTGCAAAAAAATATGCACGCACCCCTACCGGCGTGGAGATATGGCTGGACAAAAAAATTCCGACCGGGGGCCGGTTTGGGCGGAGGAAGCTCGGATGCGGCAACCGTTTTGCTGGTGTTGAACCGTTGGTGGCAGTGCGGTCTGACGCAGCGGCAGCTCATTGATTCGGGCGCGGCTTTGGGGGCGGACGTACCATTTTTTTATTTTTCGGCAAAAATGCGTTTGCGCGGGGTATAGGCGACAGGCTGGACGAAATGGATATTCCGAAACAGTGGTATGTCATCGTCAAACCGCCCGTCCACGTTTCCACCGCAAAAATTTTTCACGCACGAAGGCTTGACACGAAATTCCGCCTCAAGCATAATGCCGACTTTTCCAAAAACCTGCAACCGTTTAGAAATGATATGCAGGCAGTTGTATTTAAAGAATACCCTGAAGTTTGGAAAGCCTATTCCGAGTTGTCCCGATATGGATTTGCCTTTAATGACAGGGTTCTGGTGCGTGTGTATTCACGGCGTGTCAAGATAGGAATAGCGCATACAATATATACCGACAAGTTTCAGGTTTGTACGAGGCATATTTGGCAGAGGGTCTTTCAAAACATCCTTTGTTGTCCGTATAAACATTGTTGGGGAGTCGTCAAGCGGTTAAGACACTGGATTTTGATTCCAGCATGCGAAGGTTCGAATCCTTCCTCCCCAGCCAAGCCAAACAAGTTGGGGAGTCGTCAAGCGGTTAAGACACTGGATTTTGATTCCAGCATGCGAAGGTTCGAATCCTTCCTCCCCAGCCATATTTTTGGGGAGTCGTCAAGCGGTTAAGACACTGGATTTTGATTCCAGCATGCGAAGGTTCGAATCCTTCCTCCCCAGCCAGATAAAAAGCGTGTAAGCTTGCTTTACACGCTTTTTATTTCTAGAAATAAAAATATTGAAATGCCTTTGTTTGTGTCGGATGTTGCAGGTATAATGTCGGGCTTGGTACAAGCGGAGGGAAGCATTGTGTTTTCTGAGCGGAAGTTAAACATAAAATCAGGTGAGAATATGGCTGCGTACGACAGTTTGATGGTATTTACAGGTAATGCCAATCCAGAGTTGGCACAACGCGTTGTCAAACATTTGGATATTTCTGGGAGATGCTTCGGTTTCCAAAATTCTCAGACGGTGAAGTTGCCGTCGAGTTGTTGGAAAAACGTACGCGGTCGCGATGTCTTTATCCTTCAGCCTACTTGCGCACCGACCAATGACAACCCTGATGGAAATCCTGACAATGGCGGATGCGCTCAAACGTGCCTCGGCAGGCCGCATCACGGCAGCTATTCCGTATTTCGGCTATGCGCGCCAAGACCGCCGTCCGCGTTCCGTCCGCGTTCCGATTTCTGCCAAACTGGTAGCAAATATGCTGTATTCGGCAGGGGATCGACCGTGTTTTGACCGTCGATTTGCATGCCGACCAGATTCAAGGCTTCTTCGATATTCCTGTGGATAATATTTATGCCACCCCGATTCTGTTGAACGACATCAAGCAGCAGCGGATTGAAAAACCTGACTGTTGTCAGCCCCGACATCGGCGGGGTCGTCCGCGCCCGCGCAGTGGCAAAAATCATTAAATGCCGATTTGGCGATTATCGACAAACGCCGCCCGAAAGCCAATGTGGCGGAAGTCATGAACATTATCGGCGATATTCAAGGTCGTACTTGCTTGATTGTGGATGATATGATTGACACCGCGAATACCTTGTGTAAAGCTGCCGTCGCCCTGAAAGAGCGCGGTGCGGAACGTGTCTTGGCATATGCCAGCCATGCAGTATTCTCCGGAGAGGCGGTCAGCCGTATCGCCTCATCCGAAATCGACCAGGTGGTCGTAACCGATACCATTCCTTTGTCTGAAGCGGCTAAAAAACTGCGACCGTATCCGTCAGGTAACGATTGCCGGTCTGTTGGCCGAAACCGTCCGCCGCATCAGCAATGAAGAATCCGTCTCATATCTTTTTAATGAAGAAGTGATGACAGGCAGCATGTTGCCGCCATAAGCCCGAAAGCCGTCTTTAAGCTGGTCGCGGCCGATGACGGTAGTTTTATTTAAATTGGAGTATTTAACATGACTTATGAAATTCAAGCCTCTGTTCGTGAAGCACAAGGCACTGGTGCGAGCCGCCGCCTGCGTCGCGAAGGTCAAATCCCCGGTATTTTTGTACGGTGAAGGCCAAGAGCCCGTTGCAATTGCTGTGGATCACAAAACTGTATTCTACGCATTGGAAAAAGAATCTTTCCATACCGCGTTGATTAAATTGTCTCTGAACGGCGAAACCAAAGACGTTATCGTCCGCGATTTCCAAATGCACCCTGTTCCGCCGCGAAGTTCAACATATTGACTTCCAAGCTGTGAAAGCCGATCAACTTGTACGTATCCGTGTTCCCCTGCACATCATTAACGCTGAAAAACTCCCAAGCGGTCAAACTGCAAGGCGGCCGCGTATCTCTGTTGAACACTTCTGTTGAAGTAGTTGCTTTGCCTGCCAATATCCCTGCTTTCTTGGATTTGGATTGTGCCGAAGTGGTTGCCGGCGACATTTTGCACTTGTCAGACATCAAATTGCCTGAAGGTGTAGAAAGCGTTTCCCTGAAACGTAATGAAAATCTGGCTGTTGCCACCGTTACCGGTAAAAAACGCTAATTGATTGAAAAGCAGGCGGTACGTATATGATGCGTACCGCCTTATTGTTTTTGGCTGTGTTTCAATATTTGGTTGATTTCATCCGTTTATAAGGGAAAACCGCTTATTTTCGTTTGGGTAGAAATCTATCTAGACGTATTGTGCGACAACGGATGATCGGCTCAAAAACGGCATTTCGTACCGGATGAAAATGAAGAAGATATGTCGTTCACATTCCGGTAGCTGTCCGGCTCGAACCGGCTATCAGAGATAGTCGGTCAACTTTCACCCTGAAAATCACTTTTCTTTTAAACTTTGCAACATATTCCGATAGAATGGACACTTTGTAAGTAATCATTGATGGAAGACGCAATTATGGCAACCGAACCGAACCGAACCGAACCGAAATTATACACGATCTAGAAAAATAATTTCAAACAAAACAACATATTAAAACTCAAACAACTCTTTCCTGAAGTCTTTTGCGAAGACCAAATCGACTTTGAGAAGCTCAAACTCGTTCTCGGCGCAGAAAAACCTTGCCGGTGCGGGCGAACGTTATCAACTCGATTGGGCGGGTAAAACCGCCGCCTATCTCAACCTGCAAAAGCCCCACTTCCCGCACCCTTGTTCCCTGCAAAGAAGAATCCGCAGATTTCGACGGTACGCAAAACGTGTTTATCGAAGCCGAAAACCTCGAAGCACTGAAAATCCTGCAAAAATCCTACGCCGGCAGCGTGAAGATGATTTACATCGACCCGCCCTACAATACCGGCAACGATTCCTTTATCTATCCTGACAAATTCTCCGAAAGCCGCGAAGAATACGCCCGCCGCGTGGGCGATACCGACGACGCGGGCTACCTGAAAGCGCGACGGCGTGTTCCAGGGCGCGTGGCGCAAAAACGGCAAAGACAGCGGCCATTACCACAGCAACTGGCTCTCTATGATGCTGCCGCGCCTGCATCTGGCGAAAACCCCTGCTGCGCGAAGACGGCGTGATTTTTTTATCAGCATTGACGACAACGAACAGGCGCAGTTGAAATTGTTATGTGATGAAGTGTTTGGGGCGGAGAATTTTGTCGGTCAGTTTCTTGGCGCAAACGCACGGCAAAATCGGACGTGCCGTTCGGCGTTTCTGCCGATTATGAATATCTGCTTGCCTATGCCCGCAGTAATGCCTTTATTGCCGAGTATCGATGCGGAAGAACGCAGATATTTTTGAAACCGATGATTTCCCGAATCGCCCGTGGCGGACGCATGATTTGACTACTCAAAAGAAATGCCAGTGAACGACCAAATAGTTTTTTTCACTATGGTTAATCCCTAAAACAGGCAAAGAATATCCGGCGAATCCAAATGCAACTTGGCGTGTTACTAAGGATACATTTCAAGAATATTACAATGCGGGAAAAATCGTTTTCCCCGATGATTACGATTTCTCAAAATTAAAAAACCCCGTTATGCGTTATTTTAAAGATGACGACATGAAGAAAGACGGAGAGCGCTTCGGACGTAAGGCAGTCAGTACACGGCTACCTGAAAATGTAGGTATGTCGCTGAACGGTACAAAAAGAAATTACCGAACTGTTTAAAAGCAAGTTGTTTGATTTTCCCAAACCGTCATCCCTAATTAAATATTTACTGCAAATCCTCCATGTTTCAGACGGCCTCATCCTAGACTTCTTCTCCGGCAGCGGCACTACCGCCCATGCCGTGATGCAGCTTAACGCCGAAGACGGCGGCTGCCGCCGTTTCATCTGTGTCCAGCTTCCCGAAGAAACCGACGAAAAAAATCCGAAGCGCGCAAGGCGGGTTTCAACACGATTGCCGAAATCGCCAAAGAACGCATCCGTCGCGCGGGCAGTCAGATTTCAGACGGCCTTCAAAGCGGTCAGAACGTGGATACGGGCTTTTAAAGTCTTCAAACTTGCCGAAAGCGGTTTCAAACAATGGAGGCAGCCCGGACAAGCCGATACGGGAGCCCTGCAACGCGAATTGTTGTTGAATATCGATTCTGTGCTGTCCGAAACGTCGTCTGAAAAATCTGCTCTACGAATTGATGCTGCGTATGGGCTTGAAGCTGACTTGCAAGGTTTCGTTTTCAGACGACGTATATTTCGTGGAAGATGAAGACACGGGCGGGTTGTACGCTTTCCTGCTGGAACGCGTGGATCAAGGTTTGATTGATGCCGTGCTGGCGAAGCATCCCGTCAAGGTGGCGGCATTGGACAGGCTGTTCGAGGGCGACGACGCGCTTAAAAGCAATACCGTATTGCAGATGAAGGACGCGGGCGTGATGTTCGAGTGTGTGTAGTCAGCCGAAAGTGGGAAACCGGAGTGCCGTCTCGCCGTCATTCCCGCGCAGGCGGGAATCCAGAAGTTTGAAATTACAGCATCTCTCAAACGCTCTTGAAATAAAAGTCTGGATTCCCGCCTGCGCGGGAATGACGGCAAAGAGGTAGATTTTCCGCGCGACAGCGGATAGAAGGAAATAAAAATGGAACTGAAATTTGAAGAACTGCCCTATCAGCTTGAGGCGGTAAATGCCGTTGCGAATCTTTTTGCAGGACAGCCGAACCATACTCGGACATTTGATTTGACCAGTCAGGGGACGGGGCGGTTTGTCGGCAACGGCTTGGATTTGGATTGGGAAACGCTAGGCCGGAATCTGAATGCAGTGCAAAAGCAAAACGGACAGCCTGAAACGGAAATCGGTGCGCACGGGCTGAATTTTTCTCTAGAAATGGAAACGGGTACGGGCAAAAAACCTATGTCTATCTGCGCACGATTTACGAATTAAAACCGCAGTTACGGCTGGAAGAAATTTGTCATTGTCGTACCGAGCGTACCGATACGCGAAGGCGTGTTGAAAAAGCCTGGAAATTACGAAGGCGCATTTTGACGGAGTGTTCGGCAGGCCCGTGATGCGTTATGCGGAATATTCAAGCAGCCGGCTATCGGACTTGCGCACTTTTGCGGTAAACGACCACATCGAGATTTTTGGTGATCAATATCCAGTCGTTTGAAAAAAGATGGAAACGTTATCAATAAGGTAAACGAAAGCGGGGAAACGCCGATTAAGTTTATTCAGGAAACGTGTCCTATCGTTATTATCGACGAGCCGCAGAATATGGAAACGGAAGGCCGTCTGAACGCTTTGGAATCGCTCAATCCGCTCTTTACCCTGCGCTATTCGGCAACGCATAAAACAACCGTACCACAAGGTTTACAGCCTGAATCCCGTGCAGGCATACAATTTGAAGCTGGTAAAGCAAATCGAAGTTTTGCCGGTATTGGCGGAAAAATGATGTGAACGGCGCATTTGTGGAGCTGTTGAAGTAAAGCAGGCGGCCAAAGGCCGTCTGAAAGCCGATTTGAACATTCATTATCAGGATAAAAAAAGGAAACCAAGAAGAAAAAAGGTATCCGTCAAAAAGGAGACAATTTGTTTGAAAAATCAGGCGGCAACGAAGCCTACCGCCATGGTTTTATTATTGACGGCATGGATTTCGATAAGCAGGAATTGGCGTTTTCCAGCGGTAAAAACCATCACGCGTGGTGGAGACGGCGATGCGGTGCGCGATGAAATCATGAAAAACCAGATCCGTGAAACGGTAAGGGAGCATTTGGCGAAGGAGAAACGGCTGAATCTGCTGGGGATTAAGGTGTTGTCGCTGTTCTTCATCGACCGCGTGGAGAATTACCGTGCGGAAGATGGAACAGCAGGCAAGTTTGCTCTTTGGTTTGAAGAAATCTATCGAGAGCTTGCAGGCAATACCGATACGGCGGGCGTACACGATGGCTATTTCTCGCAAGACAAGAAAGGCTGTCTGAAAAACACCGACGGCTACAATGCAGGCGGACAACGATACTTACCGCCTGATTATGCGCGACAAGGAAACCCTGCTTTCCTTTGATAGCCCGCTGCGCTTTATCTTTTTCCCATTCCGCGCTGAAAGAAGGCTGGGACAACCCCAATGTATTCCAAATCTGCACGCTCAACGAAACCCGCTCGCCGCTGAAAAAAAGCGGCAGGAAATCGGGCGCGGGCTGCGTATAGCCGTCAATCAGGAAGGGCGGCGCGTGCGCGATGAAAAAAAGTGAACATACTGACTGTAGTGCCGAACGAAAGTTATGAATTGTTTGCCGCCAATCTGCAAAAAGGAATACGAAGATGAATGCGGCATTAAATTTGCCGCCGAAAAACATCAAAAACGGCAATAAGAAGAAAAAAACAGCTATTCCGCAAAGATTTTTCCGCTCGATCCCGAATTTCAGGCAATTTGGGGAGAGGTTGAAATACAAAAACGCGCTACCGGGTGCGCTTCGATACGGAAGAATTGATTAAACAGGCTTCGGCGGCAGTAGCAGGCCCTGCCTGAAATCCAGAAGCCGAGAATCCGCATCCGCAAGGCGCAATTGAAACAATCTCAAACCTACGGTATCGAAACAGTCGAAATTGCCAGCCGCAGCCGCGATATGGAAACCACATGGGAGATTCCCGACATACTCGGCGAAATTCAAAGAAAAACGGGGCTGACGCGGCGCACGGTGTACGAAATCATCACACAGTCAGGCCGTCTGAAAGATGTAGCTGGTAATCCGCAACGCTTCATCGACCTTGCTGCTGAAGTAATAAACCGCAGCCTGTACGCGTTGATGGCGGCAGGAATCGAGTATGAACGGACGGACGAGGCGTACGATCAAAAAGCTGTTGGAAGACATGGAGCGCGAAGGTATCGAGTTTTACGAAAACGGTTTTTACATTCACAGTAAGCAATCCGCAAAAACCATTTGCGAAAAACTACATCCTTTGGATTCCGGCACGGAAAAAGCCTTTGCCCAAAAATTGCGAGGATTATGATGCGAAAAAAATGAAGGAGGCGTGGCGTTTTACTTCAAACTGCCCGGCTGGTTCAAAAATCCCAACCCCGCTGGGCAACTACAATCCCTGATTGGGCGGTGGTGAAACAGGTTCAGGACAAAGTGTATTTCGTTGCTGAAACCAAAAATACCGGCAAAGGCATTCAGGTAGGAGTAGATGCGGGTAAGCTGCGTGAAAACGAACGGTTGAAAATCGAATGCGGTGAACGGCATTTTGAAGCACTGGGCGGTTTGGCATACTGTGTTGTGGAAAAAGTGGGGGACTTAAAGTTAGAAAAAGAGGAGCAAGCTTAAAAACGAACAGGTGTAATCATAGTATTACACCTGTTTTGCAAATAATGTAATCAACGGGTTGTTAAAACACTGCCTAATAAAAATTTCGGTAAAAGTGCCGCCTGAATGCCTATAGTTCTGTAAGTCTGATTTTGAGGCAGTTTTGATGGAGAGATTTATGATGGTAAAGCTGATTGAGGCAATAACCATCTATGCAGATTGGATTTTTGGGACAGTTTCTATTTGACAGTATGTAAAGTGATTTTATTAATAAGAGAATATTGTGCAGGGCAATTAGGCCCTGTTCAGACCGTCTGAAAAAATATTGGTGGCTTAAGACGGAATTTATATTAAGTAATAAGAATCATTATTGAATAATGAAGTAGGTTTTGTAGAATGGAAGCCTTGTTTTTAAGAAAGGCTTGTTATGAAAGTTGCCAAGATTTCCGTCGTATTGCTGTCTGCTTTATTTTCCGTTGTTGTTTCTGCCGCGCCCTTGGGCGAAGTTTCTTCTGAGAACGGTAAGATTTTTAATGGTGAAAAATTACATGGTCGTCAAGAAAGACATGAGAAAAGGGGAACAGATTAAGCCGCACAATCATCCGGGGTTTAAAAACGCTGATTTTTGCCGTTGGAAAAGGAAGCTTTTGACGTAATGTTGAATCAGACTGAGAAACATATTGTCCAAGCAGGCTCGGTGCTGCGGTTTGGCGGAGATGTAGTGATTGGGGCAGTTGCAACCGAAGATGCGGATGTGGTAATTACTTTGATTAAGTAAACTAATTAATAATAAAAGGCCGTCTGAAAGATGATATTTCAGACGGCCTTAGTTATTCAGCCAACTGTTGCCGTTAAGCGCAAATCAAATAGAGGTAGATGAGTTATGATATTTGATTGGTCGTACAACTTGATTTAACGGTCTTTTGGATATCATCTGAAGATTGTTTCAGACGGCATTTCAATTCTCCTATTTTGGACATGGAAATATAGAAGCTTACTGTCCCGTCAGGCGTGTCCAGAGTTTTTCCACCAGTTTTTTTCTTTTTCTACGTCCTCTAGTGCGACAATTTCTTTTTTTCGGCAACGGTGTATCCGTTTTGTCTGATTTTTGATTTTTTTCCTAAAAATCTGCCCTTTTCTTACTGGTGCACGGAGCGGCTGTATGGTTTCCAGAATTTGTTCGGCCGTTTTTGCTTGGGTATGCGGTAGGGTGATATAGACTCTTTCGGAAAAACCCGCATGGACGTTTTTTGCTTCCGCCCAAGACTTGTATTTTGGTAACAATTTCGCCTGCCGAATGGATTTTCGGAGTGTCAAAGGATTGCAATGCCCAGTTCAGCAGCTTGCTGTTGTCCGATGCGCGTGTTTCCGCCGATTCTGAACCTAGTGTGATGACAAGGATATGCCTGCCGTTGCCGGTGTATGACACGGCAAGGTTGTAGCCGCTGCTTTCCGTATGGCCGGCTTTTCAGGCCGTTTACGCCGGAGTCCCGGTATAAAAGGGTATTGCGGTTGTTTTGTTCTATGTTTTCAAACTTGAACGATTTGATGGAAAAACAGCGGGTAATATTCCGGAAAGTCGCGCATCAATGCTTCGGCAAGGGAGGGAGAGGTCGCGGGCGGTGGAAACTTGTCTTTCTTGGCTCAAACCGGTCGGATTTCTGAATAAAGTGTTCTTCATACCCAAGCGTCGGGCTTCTTCATTCATCTGTTTGACGAAGTTTTCTATCGAGCCTTTTGCCCAGCCTGCCGGCAAGGGGTTAGGGCGGCATCGTTTGCGGACAGGACAATCATACCTTTTTAAGAGCGTGTCGGTTCTAACGCTGCCGCCGGGCCGGACAAACATTCTGCTGCCTTCCGATTTCCACGCCGATTCGTTTATTTTTTTAAGGTTTCTTCAGGGCGGATATTTCCCGATTTCAAATTTTTTTGAAAACCAGATAGGCGGTCATTAATTGCGCCAGTGCCGCCGGTTCGACAGGGGGCATCGATGTTTTTGGCGGATAGGGTCTGCCGGCTTTGGAGGTCGATAACGATGTGTGCCGCAGCAAGGGTTTCCGGCGTTTGAGGGAGGATGCCGCGCGTACCGGCAGCCTGTTTGAAGAAAGGGCGGCGGGTGCGGGAGAGGCGGCTAAAATGATGGGGATTAAGATTGACAGGGCTTTTATGTGCAGTCATGAAAGGTGTTAACCGTATAATCGCTTCAGTTTGCCGATTATACGCCCGGGATGGGCGTGCGGGCGGATTTTTCTTGCTTTCGGGCTGTCTTGGGCGTATGGTTTGGGGGTTTTTGCGATTTTAACAAACCGATTATCCCATATTGAATTATGAACACGCCCCTTCCTTATTCCGATTACCTTATCCGCATCCTGACGGCATCTGTCTATGATGTGGCGGTGGAAACGCCTTTGGAACCGGCACGCAGCCTTTCTGCACGTTCGGAAAACAATGTTTTGCTGAAACGCGAAGATTTGCAGCCGGTTTTTTTCGTTCAAAATACGCGGCGCGTATAACAAAATGTCCAAGTTGCCGAAAGACGCGCTTGCCTGCGGCGTGATTGCGGCAAGCGCGGGCAATCACGCACAAGGCGTGGCGTTGTCCGCACAGCGTTTGGGCTGCCGTGCCGTTATCGTTATGCCGGAGACTACGCCGAAAATCAAAGTGGATGCGGTCAAAAGCCGTGGCGGCGAGGTGGTTTTGCGCGGTGTTTCATACAACGATGCCTACGATTATGCGATGGAGCTGGCGGAAAAAGAAGGGCTGACCTATATCGCACCGTTTGACGATCCCGATGTGATTGCGGGGCAGGGGACGGTGGGGATGGAAATTGTCAGCCAGCATCCGGATGATATTCACGCCGTATTCGTCCCGATAGGGGAGGCGGCTTGGCGGCGGGCGTGGCGGCATTTATCAAGCAGGTCCGTCCCGAAATCAAAGTTATCGGCGTACAGACCAACGATTCCTGCTGTATGAAGCAGTCGGTCGAAGCGGGCGAAATCGTCCATTTGAAAGAGATGTCGGGCTGTTTTCAGACGGCACTGCAGTCAAAGTCGTCGGAAACGAAACCTTCCGCCTCTGCAAAGAACTTTTTGGATGAAATCATTACGGTCGATACCGATGCGGTTTGCGGCGCGGTCAAGGATATTTTCGATGATACGCGCAGCATTACCGAGCCGGCCGGCGCGTTGGCATTGGCAGGACTGAAGGCTTATATCGCACGCGGCGGCATCAAGGGGCAGACCTTGATTGCCGTTACCAGCGGTGCGAATATGAATTTTCACCGTTTGCGCCACGTTTCGGAACGGAGCGAATTGGGCGAGGGCAACGAAGGCATTTTTGCCGTAACCATTCCCGAAGAACGCGGCAGTTTCCTTTAAGTTTGTCAATATATTGGGAAATAGGAATATTACCGAGTTCAACTACCGTTACGGAGATGATGAAAAAGCGCATATCTTTGTCGGACTTCAAGCGGCAGGCCCGCAGGATTTGGCGGTTATCGGCAGCCGGTTGGATGAGGCGGGATTGCCCAATGTTGACCTGACTGATGATGAGATTGCCAAAAATCCATATCCGTTATATGGTTGGAGGACGGACGGACAAAGTAGAAAAACGAGCGTCTGGTCAGTTTTTGAGTTTCCGGAGCGTCCGGGAGCGTTGGCGCGCTTTTGAACCATATGCAGGGCGGGTGGAACATTACGCTCTTCCATTACCGCAACCACGGTGCGGATTACGGGCGGATTTTGGTCGGTATCGATGTGCCGCCTCACGATGCCGCCGCATTTGACGGTTTCTTGGAAAGTCTGGGATACAGCTATCACGAGGAAACGCAAAATGCTGCGTACAAGCTGTTTCTTGCTTAATCGGGTATACACAATGCCGTCTGAAAGCCTTTCAGACGGCATTGTGCTTTCGGGATTAAATCGAATATTCAATCAGCTCGTTTTGAGAAAAAAACATAAACCTGTTTCGGAATTAAGTTTAATTCTTTGCCTTCGGCGATTGGGTAACGCGCGGCATCGCTGTCCGCCGGCGTGATATGTGATATGTACGTCTTGTTTTTTTGAAGTTTATCAGATGGGCGGTATATTCTAAAAATAATGCCCTATTTTCATATCAAACCATATGTTGTAAGGAACTATTATGGAGATTTTACCTTTTCAGGAAAAGTATTGCGGAGCGTATGCTCGTCGGGACGGAAGGAGAATCGGTGCATCGGGACGCGCAGTTCGTCCAAACGGCAAACGGTTATTGGATTGCGTGGCATGAAGGTTTGGCAGCATTGCTTGCGCCGGATACACCTCCCGATATTCCGTGTTTTTTTGCAGAAGGGGTGGAAAGCCTTGAAGAGTTGTGCGCCATGGTGGAACGCGGCGAGTTTGACGCAGTGGAAGAGTTTGACGGCGATGACGACGAATGGCTCGAAGCGGTGCAGGGTTGCGGACACCACGGCGACGCTTGCGCCTGCAGACATTGATTCGGATTTTCCGTAAAAATGCCGTCTGAAATGTGTTCAGACGGCATTTTGTCGGTTTGCGGCTTATACGGCAAAAACGTTTGGCGACTTCGTCCCAGTTGACGATTTCCCCAAAAACCTTTCAGGTAGTTGGGACGGCTGTTGCGGTAGTCGATGTAATAGGCGTGTTCCCACACGTCGCAGGTCAGCAGCGGAGTGTTTTCAGTGGTCAGCGGAGTTACCGCGTTGGAAGTGGAAACCAAATCCAATTCGCCAGCAGGGGTTTTCACCAGCCACGCCCAACCGGAGCCGAAAGTACCGGCAGCGCAAGCGGAGAATGCTTCTTGAATTTCTCGAAGCTGCCCCATTTGGCGTCGATGACGGCGGCCAGTTCGCCGGAAGGTTTGCCTTGACCTTTGGGCGTGAAACCCAGCCAGTAGAAAGTGTGGTTCCAAGTTTGCGCCGCGTTGTTGAACACGCCGCCTGAAGATTTTTCATCAATTTCTTCCAAAGGCAGGTTTTCAAATTCGGTGCCTTTTGATTTGATTGTTCAGGTTGGTGATGTAGGTTTGATGGTGTTTGCCGTAGTGGAACTCCAAAAGTCTCTTTGCTCAGATGCGGGGACAATGCGTCCAGTTCATAAGGCAGTTGCGGCAGCTTATGTTCCATTTTGTACTCCTGAATATTGTTTTTAAATGTTGTGTTTTGGCAGTGTTGCTGCAAATAGCTCGGCAGCCCGTGTATTCTACCTGTTTTGCGGTACGGAAACCAATTGAACCTGCTTTTACGCTATAATAGAAGATTGCAATTTCGGCACAATAGATAGGATGTACCATGAACGATTACACAGCTATGCCGTCTGAAGACGGAGGAATCGGCTCATTGTCGCTTCCGCCGCACTCAATGGAGGCGGAGCAGTCTGTTTTGGGCGGTTTGATGCTGGAAAAATCCGGCATGGGACAGGATTGCCGATGTGGTTTCGGGAGAGGATTTTTACCGGCATGAACACCGCCTGATTTTCCGATCCATTGCCAAATTGATCAATGAGAGCCGTCCTGCCGATGTCATCACGGTTCAGGAAGATTTGCAGCGGAACGAAGAATTGGAAGCGGCAGGGGGATTCGAATATCTGATTTCCCTGGCGCAAAATACTCCGTCTGCCGCCAACATCCGGCGCTATGCCGAAATCGTGCGCGAGCGTTCCATTATGCGCCAACTCGCCGAAGTGGGGAACGGAAATCGCCCGCAGTGCCTACAATCCGCAAGGCAGGGACGCGGGTCAGCTTTTGGACGAGGCGGAAAACAAAGTATTCCAAATTGCAGAAAGCACGGCTAAATCCAAGCAAGGATTTCTTGAAATGCCCGCGCTTTTTGAAAGAAGTGGTCGAGCGCATCGACATGCTTTATTCACGCGATAACCCGGATGAAGTTACCGGCGTGTCAACAGGCTTTATTGATCTCGATAAAAAACCCTCGGGTCTGCAGCCGGGAGATTTGATTATTGTCGCCGGTCGTCCTTCTATGGGTAAAACCGCCTTTTCCATCAATATTGCCGAACATGTCGCCATCGAAGGCAAGCTGCCGGTTGCCGTTTTCTCGATGGAGATGGGCGGTGCGCAGTTGGTTATGCGTATGCTCGGTTCCGTCGGACGGCTTGATCAGAGTATTTTAAAAACAGGCAGGCTGGCGGACGAACATTGGGGGCGGTTGAACGAGGCCGTCGTCAAGCTTTCCGATGCACCTATGTATATCGATGAGACACCGGGCTTGACTGCGCTCGAACTGCGCGCCCGTGCCCGCCGTCTTGCACGTCAGTTCAACGGAAAATTGGGATTGATCGTCATCGACTACCTGCAACTGATGTCGGGTTCGGGGCGTTCGGACAACCGTGCTTCGGAGCTGGGAGAAATTTCACGTTCGCTCAAAAGCGTTGGCGAAAAGAATTGCAGGTTCCTATCATTGCTTTGTCTCAGTTGAGCAGGACGGTCGAATCGCGTACCGACAAAACGCCCGATGATGTCCGACCTCCGCGAATCCGGTGCTATCGAGCAGGATGCCGACCTGATTATGTTCATGTACCGTGACGAATATTATAATCAGGAATCGAAGATGAAAGGTTTAGCGGAATGTATTATCGGCAAACACCGTAACGGCCCGGTTGGAAAAAGTTTTCCTGACATGGATGGGTCAGTTTACCAAATTCGACAATGCTGCCTATGTTCCCGACATTGAAGAGATAGGGGATTGAGTGCCTAGATGAAAATTTATTGGGCGAAGATGTGCAAAATAGTTTAAAATTCTTGTAGGAGTTCTCCTAATAAAATAAAAGATGCAGTCTTGAGGCATTTTGTATTCAGACGGCAGATAATTGAAAAAAATACATTACCGGTTAACGTGTTATTGCTTATGTATATACGAAGACAACAAGGTTTCACGCTGATAGAGCTGCTCATTGTGATGGTTATTGCAACCATTATGGCAATGATAGCTTTCCCCAGTATGAGTCAATGGATTGCATCGCGTCGCGTTGCAACTCAGGCGGAGCAGATTGCCAATCTCTTGCGTTTTTCAAGGGGAGAGGCGGTCCGGCTCAATGTTCCTGTCTATATCTGTCCTGTTCAGGTTAAAAAGACGGTACGGCCAACAATAAATGTGACTTCAGCAAGAAGGAGCAGGGAATGTTGGCTTTCGGCGATAAGAATGGCGATAAGGCATACGGAGGGGATACGGTAGATGTTTCCATCCGCAGTGTGGTATTGAATGATGATATCAAGGATAAGCGGATTAATTACACCTTCAACCATGTCGCTTTCGGTCAATCCCAGCCGGTTGCAGACCGTGTAGTTTGGACATTCAATCAAAAACGGGACGTTCAGTTATACGAACGACCAGAATCTTACAAGCAAATCCAGATTTTCTTATTCCGACGGTTATATTCAAATTGTTCTGACAGATGCGAGAGCAGTTTCAGATGCCGATAAGAAATTCCGTTCAGCCGTAGTCTTGATTGACAGCAGTGGCAGGGGTCGAAGTTTGCCCTAGGGGTGATCAGCGTACTATGTGCCAGTATAAATAACAGTTTCAGTTTTAAAAATGAATATGAATAATAATGATTGTTGCCGTCTGAAAAAAATCCCCAGTCGGGTATGACGTTAATAGAAGTCTTGGTCGCCATGTTCGTTCTGACTATCGGTATTTTGGCGTTACTGTCTGTTCAGTTGCGGACGGTTGCTTCTGTTCGGGAAGCGGAAACCCAAACGATTGTCAGCCAGATTACCCAAAACCCTGATGGAAGGAATGTTGATTAATCCGACCATTGGTTCGGACAGCAACAAGAAAAACTATAATCTTTACACAGGGTCGTACACCCCTTCTTCCTCCGACGGCGATTTCACGCTTAATAATTTGAAAACCAAGAAGGATTTGGCAAAAGCCCAGTTGGACAGGTTCGGTTATGAATTGAAAAATGCCTTGCCGGATGCGGCAGCTATTCATTATGCCGTCTCGTAAGGATGCGTCGGGTAATGCGCCGACATTGTCCGACAGCGGTGCTTTTTCTTCAAATTGCGACAATAAGGCAAATGGGGATACTTTTAATTAAAGTATTGTGGGTAAATGATTCGGAAGGGCAACAGGACATTGACTCTACCAATCTGAAAACCCATGGTAACAATATTGTGTATACCTATCAGGCAAGGGTCGGAGGTCAGGAATGAGACGTAAAATACTAACCGTGCCAAAAGACGGCTATGATGGTATGAAGGGTTTCACCATTGTTGAATTTCTGGTTGCGGGTCTGCTCAGTATGATTGTCTTGATGGCAGTCGGTTCAAGTTACTTTACATCCCGAAAAATTAAATGATGCGGCAAACAATCGTCTTTCTGCTCAGCAGGATTTGCGTAATGCGGCAACATTGATTGTTCGCGATGCAAGAATGGCGGGTAATTTCGGCTGCTTTAATATGGCTGTAAATTCTTCAAAAGCCGTTGTTTTCGATAAAACTGAGAAAGATCTCTTCTTTGCGTTGAAAAAAAGGGTAATTTGGATAAACTGATTCCCGTTGCTGAATCCACAGATATTAAATATCCGGGTTTTAGTCAGTCCGGAAAGGCATTGATTTTCCAGTACGGTATTGATGATCTTGATGCGAGTGCTGAGACTGTTGTAGTCAGCAGCTGTTCCGCAATAGCAAAACCGGGTAAGAAAAATATCTACCTTGGGAGAAGCAAAGAGTGAATTAAACATTACGGATGATAAACAAAATGGAAATATCACCCGTCAGAAACATGAGGTCAATGCTTATGCGGTCGGCAGCATTTCGGGTGAGGAGGGTTTATTCCGTTTTTCAATTGAAGGATAATGGGCAGTGGGGTAATCCTCAGTTGTTGGTTAAAAAGATTAATAAAAATGGATATACGGTATATTTATGTTTCCGATTGTCCTCTGAGAGAGGGTGATGGAAAAGTTGAGAAGTTCAAATATACAGATACGTTTGATACTTTCGCAGGCGGCAGTTACACCTGCCGAGGTTGAGATTTTGTTGAATAGCGGTAAGTTTGCTGCCTCTGCCGACAATGAAGTTTATGCTTACCGTATCAATGCGACAATACGCGGGGGAAATGTATGCGCAAACAGAACGCTTTAATGAAAGTTTCACTCCCTTACAGACAGAAAGGGTTTGCACTATTCATCGTTTTGATGGTGATGATTGTAGTAGCTTTCCTGGTTGTTATTGCCGCTCAGTCTTACAATACCGAACAAAGGATAAGTGCCAATGATTCGGACAGGAAACTGGCATTGTCTTTAGCAGAAGCCGCATTGAGGGATGGTGAACTTCATGTTTTGATTTGGAAGAGAAAGAAGTTACATTTAGTGAAAATTGTACAGACGGGTTGTGCACAGCTCCGGATGTACGGACGACTACCGGTCCTAATGAGAAATTCGGCAATATTACGGTTGAAGGCAATCCTAAGGTTGAAGCATGGAAGCGTTTTTGCCCTAATAATTCGGCAAATCTCTGCATCGACCAAGGAAAGGAATATGGAAAAAGGGGTAGAGGGTGTTAGTAAGATGCCGCGTTACATTATCGAGTATCTGGGTGAAGAAAATAGTCGGAATGTTTATCGGGTTACTGCCAAGGCTTGGGGTAAGAATGCCAATACTGCGGTCGTCCTTCAATCTTATGTAAGCAATAATGATGAGCAATAAAATGGAACAAAAAGGGTTTACATTGGTTGAGGTGATGATAGTTGTCGCGATACTCGGCATTATCAGCGTCATTGCCATACCTTCTTATCAAAGTTATATTGAAAAAGGCTATCAGTCCCAGCTTTATACGGAGATGGTCAGTATCAACAATGCTTTCAAGCAGATTATTGTGAAGAATCCGGGAAAAAAGTAATCAGCAGCTTGAAGCGGAACTGGTACAGTTCGTATCCGGTTACAAGATGAATCCGAAGATTTCCGACAAGTATGCAGTTTCTGGAAAATTCGTTGATGCGAGCAAGTCAAGGGCATACAGGTTGATCGGTGTTCCGAAAGGCAGGTACGGGTTATACCTTGTCGATATGGGTGAACAGCGTGGGCGATGGATACAAATGCCGTGATGCCGCTTCGGCAAAAGGCCTATAAAGAGCAGTTGTCTGGAGACAGTGGTTGTGAAGCCTTATCCAACCGTAAGAAAATAGAATGGGTTTGAAGATGCCGTCTGAAAATTGGTTTTCAGACGGCATCTTTTGAAATACAGTGCAACGGTTTATGTCATCAACAGCCCAAGATGCCTGACGAGCCGACCCCTATCAATACGGTAAGCAGCATAGAAAAACGGCAGGCTGCAAAGGCGGTTAATGCGATGGCAATAAGTTCGTGCGGTTTGTCTGATACAAAATAGGGGGCAATGACGGAAATCAGGACGCAGCCCGGTGCGGCTTCCATAATGGTTTGGGCGCGGCGGCTTAGGGGTTCGGTTACGCAGTGCGAAAAAAATCCTATCAGACGTGTAGAGTAGGTTACGGCAAGCATAGAGGCAAACAACAGGAATGATTGGAGCGACAATAAACTTTTCATTTTTGTTCTCCCCAGAGATAAGCTGATAACAGACCGGACAGTGCGCCGGCAGGAACATACCACGCGCTGTCAACGGTCAGGTAAACGGCGGATGCGACAATCAGGCTGACAAACCATGGCCTTGATGAGGCAAAAACTTTTCCACATCCCCTCAATAAAACCAGAAATACGGCAGGAAACGCCATACCGAATCCCCAAGCGTCCACATTGCCGAACACGGGTCCTACTGCCGCGCCGAAAGTGGCAAATCCTATCCAAGTAATGTGAGGATAAAGCATACGCCCATATAAAAAGGCATATTGAATGCGGGCAAGCCGGCTGCTTTCCGTTTTTGGATTTCGGAGAATGCCATCGCCCAGCTTTCATCACACATAAAAAAACAGTGCGGGCACGGCTTTTTCAGCGGTATTTCTTTCATGTGCGGGGCAAGTGCCGCCCCCATCAGGATATGCCGCGAATTAATCATAAAGGTTACGGTGGCGATAAGCGGTATCGGCAGAGGTTCCACCCACAGGTTGACTGTTGCAAACTCGGAGCCGCCGGCGAAGTTCATCCCCGTCATCAACAACATCTCCAGCCAACTCTATGCTTTTTTGCCCGCCCTGCATACCGAGTATTAATGCCCAAGGCAAAAAGCCCGATAAGCATGGGCGAACTTTCTTTGATGCCGCGTATAAATTCGTTACAGGGGCGAGCTTATGTGTCATATTAATATTGATATGTAAGAAGGTCGGGCATTATACACAGACGGAGTATTTCAAAACAAAAACCTATTTGCTGTGTTTCAGTGTAAACACGGCTTGTGATAATCTCCATCTTTGAAATCGGCCGTATGCAGGAGCAAGACGATGAATATTGAAGTAGAAATGAAAGTGTTGGACGAGAGGATGGCGGATTTTGTCCCTACCTATGCGACAGCGGGTTCTGCCGGTTTGGACTTGCGCGCCTGTTTGGATGAGGAAGTTGTCTTACAGCCGGGTGAAACGTTTCTTGTACCGACAGGTTTGGCAATTTATTTGGCCGATCCTGCATATGCCGCCGTTTTGCTGCCCCGTTCCGGATTGGGGCATAAACACGGTATTGTCTTGGGTAACTTGGTCGGTTTGATTGACTCTGATTATCAAGGGGAATTGAAGGTGTCGTTGTGGAACAGGGGCAGTGAACCGTTTGCTGTCAAGCCGTTTGAGCGTATCGCGCAGATGGTTATCGTGCCAGTTGTGCAGGCGCGTTTCAAAACGTGTCGAAGAATTTGTCGGAAGCAGCCGGGGAGAAGGCGGTTTCGGCAGTACGGGTTTGTATTGAATATAAAATGCCGTCTGAAGGGCACGTCAGGTTCAGACGGCATATCTTCCCAATATGCCGGTAATCGGAGAACATTATGAATACCTTACTCAAGCAGCTTAAACCCCTATCCCTTTGCCCGACTGCGTGAAGCGATGCAGGGCATTTCCGCGCCCGAAGGTCTGGAAGCCGTCCCCTTCACATTGGCGAACCGAAACATCCGACACCGAAAGTCATTACGGATGCGCTGACCGCCTCATTGCACGAGTTGGAAAAATATCCGCTGACGGCCGGTTTGCCTGAATTACGTCAGGCGTGTGCCGACTGGTTAAAACGCCGTTACGATGGTTTGACAGTGGATGCGGATAATGAAATTCTGCCGGTTTTTAGGCAGCAGGGAAGCGTTGTTTTTCTTTTGTTCAAACCGTGTTGGATCCTGTTTCAGACGGCATCAAACCCGCAATTGTCAGCCCGAATCCCTTTTATCAGATTTACGAAGGTGCGACACTTTTTGGGCGGCGGTGAAATCCATTTTGCCAATTGCCCCGCGCCGTCTTTTTCAACCCCGATTGGCGCAGTATTTCCGAAGAGGTTTGGAAACGCACCAAGATGGTATTTGTTTGTTCGCCCAACAACCCCTAGCGGCAGCGTGCTGGATCTGGACGGCTGGAAAGAAGTTTTTGATTTACAGGATAAATATGGTTTCATTATTGCCTCGGATGAATGCTATTCCGAAATCTATTTCGACGGCAACAAACCTTTGGGCTGCCTGCAAGCCGCTGCACAGTTAGGTCGAAGCAGGCAAAAACTGCTTATGTTTACCAGTTTGTCCAAGCGGTCCAATGTTCCGGGCCTGCGTTCCGGTTTTGTCGCCGGTGATGCCGAACTGCTTAAAAACTTTCTGCTTTACAGAACCTATCACGGCAGTGCAATGAGCATTCCCGTGCAGCGCGCAAGCATTGCCGCTTGGGATGACGAACAGCACGTTATCGACAACCGCCGTATGTATCAGGAAAAATTTGAGCGCGTTATTCCCATTTTGCGACAGGTATTTGACGTTAAATTACCGGATGCCTCGTTTTTACATCTGGTTGAAAGTCCCCGATGGCGACGATTTGGCATTTGCACGCAATTTATGGAAAAAAGCCGCTATCCAAGTATTGCCCGGACGCTTTTTGGCACGGGATACCGAACAGGGTAATCCCGGGGAAGGTTATGTCCGTATTGCCTTGGTTGCAGATGTTGCAAGTTGTGTTAAAGCTGCGGAAACCATTGTTTCCCTATATCGGTAAAGAATAAAAATGCCGTCTGAACTTTTGTTCAGACGGCATTTTTCAATATTTTACGGTTGAATTTGCTGTAACGGTATTTATAGTGGATTAAATTTAAATCAGGACAAGGCGACGAAGCCGAAGACAGTACAGATAGTACGGCAAGGCGAGGCAACGCCGTACTGGTTTAAATTTAATCACTATACTTCACTTTTTAATCGGCTTGCCCGCAAACACGTTTAAACTTAAAAATCCCCGTGTTTTACACAATACCGAGCAGATTATGTTTTTTTGTCCTTTCCCCTGCGAAAAACCTTAACGAAAAAGACCCCTGCCCCTGTCAGCGAGTTTACCCAACCCGACCTGCTGGCAGAGTCCGAAATTCTAATGCAGCAGCTGCGCGAGCTTGCTCCGCAACAGATTGCCGAACTGATGCACGTTTCCGACAAAATTGCCCTCTTAAACGCGCAGCGCAATGCAGAATGGCACACGCCGTTTACGCCGGAAAACGCCAAACAGGCGGTCTTTATGTTCAACGGCGATGTTTACGAAGGTATGGATGCAAACACATTGGATATTGGACAGATACGCTATCTACAAAACCATATCCGTCTGCTTTCTGGTTTGTACGGTCTTCTGCGCCCAGTAGACCTAATGCAGCCCTACCGCCTGGAAATGGGAACGCCCTTCGCCAATTTGCGCGGCAAGAATTTGTATGAGTTTTGGGGCGACATCATTACCAACCTTTTAAATGACACGCTTGCCCAAGCAGGCAGCAATACGCTTGTCAACCTTGCCTCACAGGAATATTTCAAGTCCGTCAACACGAAAAAACTTCGGGCGCGGCTGATTACCCCGATATTTAAAGACGAAAAAAACGGCAAATATAAAATTATCAGTTTCTATGCTAAGCGCGCGCGCGGATTAATGGTGCGCTATGCGGCAGAACATCATATTACCGACCCTGAAATGCTGAAAAAAATTTTAATTACGAAGGCTACGCATTCAATGACGCGGCTTCCAATGAAAGCGAATGGGTGTTTATGCGTTCGGAACAAATAAAGTGAAAACAATAAATTAAGTATTTTTCCGAAAAAAAGTGCTTGGCAAAATGTATAAACTTCATTATTATTCCTACTCTTCAAGAAGACGGAAGCGTGGCAGAGCGGTTTTAATGCAACGGTCTTGAAAAACCGTCGAGGGTTGATAGCCCTCCGTGAGTTCGAATCTCACCGCTTCCGCCAATCCTGAGGTCAAAAACCAAATAAAAATGAAGTAGCATAAAGCATCGGCATTTTTATTTGGTTTTTACTTTATTATCGGAAACGTGGCAGAGAGGCTGAATGCAGCGGACTCGAAATCCGCTGAGGGTGCAAATCCTCCGTGGGTTCGAATCCCACCGTTTCCGCCATAGCAAAACCGCCCCATAATGGGGCGGTTCTTTTTGGTGCAAATCTGCACAGTTACCATAAAAGAATCATTGGTTTACAATGATTTTCCGTAACGCCCTACAACGAACCGCAATCGGCAGATGCTTTGATCACAGTTTTTATGGTAATTTATATGGTAATTTTTGAGAATGGGAACTTGCCATAATAGTTAAAAGCCGTTACTTCGTTTAATCCTGTTCGGGTTAGGGATGCGGGGAAGGCGGGTTTTTATCAAGCCGGTGCGTTTTTGATGTGAGAATGCCGTCTGAACCTTTGTTTCAGACGGCATTGCTATATGCTGATGCGGCTTTATTCGCAATTCAGGTCTCGGGTTTTTTCTGCAAATGAATCCATGGCGATTTGGCACAGTTGCTTGCGCTGATTCAAGTCGGCAGCAGGTAGGAGCTTGGAATAGGAATTTAGTGTTGTTGCGTGCAAAATTTGCCTTGTTTCCGGCTTTGTTGTAACAGGTTTCGCGCGTTTGAAATATTGTTGGCAAATCGGCGGCAGCTCGTCCATAGTCAGGGGCTTGCTCTTATGCATACCATGTGCGGATGCAGGAAGGGCGGTTGCTAAAAGGATGCTAATCAGGATGGTTGGAATAGCTTTTCATATTATTGTCTTTCCTAGGGTAAAAAAACTAAAGATTATATTATTTATAATCAATGAGTGTTGCGTTTAATTATAATCAGGCAGATAGGAATAACTCAATGCCGTCTGAACGACGAATGTTCAGACGGCATTTTTACCTTTGTGCTTATAAGGTGCTTAGTGCCCTGATTAAAGGTTGCGCTTGGACGCATCGCTTGTGCCACTTTTTCAGGATTGGCTGCGTAGTAGCCACCGATGTCGGCCGCTTTGCCTTGTACGGCAGAGAGTTCTTCAACGATTTTGGCTTCGTTTTCCGCCAACGATTTGGCTAACGGCGCAAAAGCCGCTTTCAGTTCGGCATCTTTGTCTTGCGCCGCCAATTCTTGCGCCCAGTAGAGGGTGAGGTAGAAATGGCTGCCGCGGTTGTCGAGTTCGCCAGCTTTGCGTTTGGGCGATTTGTCGTTCAACAGCAGTTTTTCGGTGGCTGCATCCAAAGTGTCGGCGAGGACTTGGGCTTTGGCGTTGCCAGTTTTTTGCGCCAGATGTTCAAACGATACGGCGAGTGCGAGGAATTCGCCCAAAGAGTCCCAACGCAAGTGGTTTTCTTCGAGGAATTGTTGGACGTGTTTCGGTGCGGAGCCGCCAGCGCCGGTTTCAAACATACCGCCGCCATTCATCAATGGAACGATGGACAGCATTTTCGCGCTGGTGCCGAGTTCCAAAATCGGGAACAGGTCGGTCAGATAATCGCGCAGGACGTTGCCGGTTACGGAGATGGTGTCTTCGCCGTTTTTCAGACGGCCTAAGCTGAACTTAGCGGCTTCTTCAGGAGCGAGGACGCGGATGTCAAGGCCGTCGGTATCCAGTTCGGCAAGGTAAGCTTTAACCTTGGCGAGCAGGCTCTTGTCGTGTGGACGGTTTTCATCGAGCCAGAACACGGCAGGCGTGTTGCTCAGGCGGGCACGGTTGACGGCGAGTTGCACGCAGTCTTTGACCGGAGCGTCTTTGGTTTTGGCACATACGCCAGATGTCGCCTGCTTCAACGTCGTGCTGCATCAGGACTTTTCCTGCCGCATCAACCACTTGAACTTGGCCGTCGGCTTCGATTTCGAAAGTTTTATTGTGCGAACCGTATTCTTCGGCTGCTTGCGCCATCAGGCCGACGTTAGGAACGGTACCCATGGTTGTCGGGTCGAATGCGCCGTGTTCGCGGCAGAAATCGATGGTTGCTTGGTAAACGCCGGCGTAGCTGCTGTCAGGAATGACGGCTTTGGTGTCTTGCGCTTTGCCGTCTTTATCCCACATACGGCCGGAATTGCGGATCATCGCGGGCATAGAAGCATCGACGATGACATCGCTAGGAACGTGCAGATTGGTAATGCCTTTGTCAGAATCGACCATCGCCAAATCAGGGTTGGCGGCGTAAACGGCAGCGATTTCGGCTTCGACGGCAGCGCGGGTGTCCGCATCCAGTTTGTCCAGATTGGCAAGCAGGTTGCCGAAGCCGTTGTTGACGTTGACGCCTGCGGCAGCCAGTTTGTCGCCGAATTTTTCAAATACAGGCGCGAAGAATACTTTGACGGCGTGTCCGAAGATAATCGGGTCGGACACTTTCATCATGGTGGCTTTCATGTGCAGCGAGAACAAGACGCCTTTTGCTTTTGCGTCTTTTACTTGCTCGGCAAGGAAGGCGAGCAGGGCTTTTTTGCTCATCACGGTTGCGTCGATGATTTCGCCGGCTTTCAGGGCGACGGGCTCGCGCAGCTCTTTTTTGTTGCCTTGTTTGTCGGTGAACACGATGGATACGGAAGTCGCATCGGGTACGGTAACGGATTGTTCGTTATGGAAAAAGTCGCCGCTTTGCATGGTGGCAACGTGGGTTTTGGAGTCTTTCGTCCATGCGCCCATGCTGTGCGGATCTTTTTTTGCAAAGTTTTTCACTGCTTTCGGGGCGCGGCGGTCGGAGTTGCCCTCGCGCAGGACAGGGTTTACCGCGCTGCCTTTGATGCGGTCGTAACGTTCGCGTACGGCTTTTTCTTCATCGGTTTGCGGGTCGGCAGGATAGTCGGGAACGGCAAAGCCTTTAGACTGCAATTCTTTAATCGCGGCAGTCAGTTGCGGTACGGACGCGCTGATGTTCGGCAGTTTGATTACGTTTGCATCGGGTTGTTTCACCAGTTCGCCCAATTCGGCAAGCGCATCAGGTACGCGTTGCGCTTCGGTCAGGTATTCGGGGAACGCCGCCAAAATACGGCCGGAGAGAGAAATGTCGCTGGTTTTGACATCAATATCGGCGTGGCGGGTAAACGCCTGCACAATCGGCAGCAGAGATTGAGTTGACAGCGCAGGGGGCTTCGTCGGTATGGGTATAGATAATGGTGGCTTTACTGGTCATGGGATATTCTCTTTGTAGGTTAGGGTTTTTCTTTTCGAATGCGGCGCAAAAGGCGCGCTGCGGGCTATTATTGCATATTTCTGCAGGCTTGGGATATGTGTCCGAATAGGGTTTAAATGTGAAAAATGCCGTCTGAAGGAGGTGCAGACGGCATGGTTTTTATTCCGCGCGCGGAAACTGTCGTGGCAGGGATTTGCAGCTTGCACCGGTTTTCGCCGTAGGCGGCTTTGATTTCGTCCAGTTTGCCGGTTTGGGCGGCGGCGTTGAGTTTTTTCGACGGCAGCGGCGGAATTTGTTTTTCGGCTTCAAATTTTGCACCATCCGACCAAACGGCGGGTAGGGCGCGGCCGTTGCCTTGCGGATCGGACTCAAAAAGCGTAAATGGTTTTTGCTGCTGTCGGCAAACGCCGCCGCCGCTGTTTGAATTTTTTTCGACATCGTAAGGTTCTTCGCCTTTGACCATTTTGCCCATACGCGAGAAGTCGGGCATCATAGATTTGAACGCGGCGGTGCGGTTTTCGGAAATTTCGCCTTTGGGCTGTGCGGGCGCGCCGCCGTTTCCGCAGGCGGAAAGGAGCAGTGTGATGGCGGCGGCAGCAAGGCTGATTTTGGTTTTCATGTTGAATGTGTCCTGTTGTGGTGGTATGGTTGTTTTGAATCAGGCGGTCATGTCGTCTGAAGGGGCGTTATGATACCTGAAACAGGTTTGGGAAACGAGAAAGAAAGGAAAAACAATGGCTGTTTTAATTACCGGTGCTTCGGCAGGATTCGGCGAAGCGATGTGCCGCGCGTTTGTCGGGGCGGGATACCGCGTTATCGGTGCGGCGCGCCGTGCGGACGAGGCTTCAGACCTTGGCGGATGAATTGGGTGCTTGTTTTACCCTTTGGAAATGGACGTGTCGTGCCGCGAGTCGGTGGAAAACGCCTTAAACGGCATCCCCGATGAATTTTCCGACATCGACTGCCTCATCAACAATGCCGGGCTGGCTTTGGGTTTGGACACGGCGGACAAGGCGGATTTTGAAGATTGGGAAACAATGATTCAAAACCAATGTTTTTGGGTTTGACGTTTCTGACGCGCAAAAATTTTTGCCGCAAATGGTGGAACGCGGCGGCGGTTATGTGATGAATTTGGGTTCGATTGCGGCAGCTATGCCTATCCGGGCAGTATGTTTATGGCGCGACTAAAAGCGTTTGTACGTCAGTTCAGCCTGAATCTCCGTGCCGAATTGGCAGATAAAAACATCCGCGTTACCAATATCGAGCCGGGTTTGTGCGGCAATACGGAGTTTTCCAACGTGCGCTTCAAAGGCGATGACGAGAAGGCGGTGGGCGTGTATGAGGGGTGTGGAATTTATACGCCCTGAAGATATTGCGGAAACCGCATTGTGGCTGTACCGCCGGCCGGCGCATATGAATGTGAACACGATTGAAATTATGCCCGTGGCGCAGACTTTTTGCAGGAATGAAGGTCATAAAAACAGCCGTGCCCGAAGTGCGGGAAGACTTTGAAAAACAGAGTATGTCGCTGTTTTCCCGCATCAGGTCTTGGTTCAAATGATGCGGAATGCCGTCTGAAGACAGTTTCAGACGGCATTTTTACGGAGTAGGCAATAAGTCCGCCAATTTGGGGTTGCCTTCTTTCGGTATCGGGCGCGGATTGCCTTCCGCATCGATGGCGACATAAGTGAACACGGCTTCGGTTACGAGGTGGCGGTCTTCGGTAACGCAATCGTTCATCAAAGTTTTTCACCCAGACTTCGACTTTAAGCTGGAGGAAGTATGCCCACGCGGACGCAATGCCCGTAGCAGCAGACGACGTTGCCGACCTTGACCGGGCGGATGAAGTTCATTTCCCTGAACGGCGACGGTAACGATGCGTCCTCTGTGTGATTTCCGCCGCCAATATGCCGCCGCCCAAATCCATCTGCGACATAATCCAGCCGCCGAAAAATATCTTGGTTGGGATTGGTATCGCGCGGCATAGCGACGGTACGCAGGAGCAGTTCGCCTCGAGGGCGTTGGCGGTTGCCTTCTTTGTGCTGCATAAAGTTTCCTTGTTTTATTGAAATATATAGTGGATTAAATTTAAACCAGTACAGCGTTGCCTCGCCTTGCCGTACTATTTGTACCGTCTGCGGCTTCGTTTCCTCGTCCTGATTTAAATTTAATCCACTATAAATCGAACCTGTACCCCTGCCCGAAACAGGGAAGTTGGGAAGGGTGTAGTTTAAACCCATTTGAAACATATAAGGGCGGGCGTAGGGCAGATTCGCAAGGCGCATTGTAGGGCGGGGCTGTGGAGTGGGCTTCAGCCCGCCATTTCCATCAATCCAACATTTCTACCGTTTTCATCGAATCCATCGAATCCGCCCCTTTCGACGACCCAGTCCTACGCAACTGAACCGTCATTCCCACGAAAGTGGGAATCTAGAACGCGGGGTTTCAGTCATTTCCGATAGATTCCCGCTGCGTCGGGGGTCTGGATTCCCGCCTGCGCGGGAATGACGGGTTTCAAGATTACGGTGTTGTCGGACGGATTTCAAGATTGCGGTGTTGTCGGACGGGTTTCAAGATTACGGTGTTGTCGGACGGATTTCGAGATTGCGGTGTTGTCGGACGGGTTTCAAGATTACGGTGTTGTCGGGGATGACGGTTCGGGTATTTCCTTACGCCTGTCCCATGCCTGTAAACGGCAAGTGATTAAAAATGCCGTCTGAAGGTTCAGACGGCATCGGTATCGGGGAATCAGCGAGCCGTAGGGGTGGGCTTCAGCCCGCCATTTCCATCAATTCAACATTTCTACCGTTTTTCATTGAATCCATCGAATCCGCCCTTTCGACGACTCAGTCCTACGCAACTGAACCGTCATTCCCACGAAAGTGGGAATCTAGAACGCGGGGTTTGGGGCAACTGTTTTTATCCGATAAGTTTCTGTGCGGACAGGTTCGATTCCCGCCTGCGCGGGAATGACGGCGGAGCAACTGTATTTTTTTCACCCGTCGGGCAAAAAATACCAAAACTCAAATCAAGCCGTCCGGATACCGTTTTCGGCGGTATCGTTTCGGCAAAAATAATCACGCATCCGGGCATTCAATATCGTCAGCAGTTTTGCGCATACATGCCGTAACGGCAACCTTATACGGCTTACCCTGGACAGCAGGCGTTGGTAGAAATCCCGAATAAGCGGTTCAAAACGTGTCGCTACCACGGTAGCCATATACAGCACCTTACGCACCGCAGACCTTCCGCCAAAGCAGCGGCTTTTGAATTTGGTTTCCCCGCTCTCCCCGGGTGCGGGGCAATGCCGACCAGACTCGCTATCCGTTTGTGCGACAGCCGCCCCAATTCAGGTAGCATCGCCATCAGCGTAGCCGTCGTTATCGAACCGATGCCTTTGATTTGCTCTGCCACTTGGGCTTTGCCGTCAAAATGCGTGTGGGTGTGGTCGTCGATTTGTTTGTCCAATTCGTCAATCAGCCGGTCAAAATGGGCAATCAGTTGTTTGACGCTTTCGACTTGCGTTTCGTGAACCTGATGCAGTCGGTTTTTCTCGGCAGTCCGCATATCCACCAGTTGGTTGCGGCGGTTGACCAGTGCTTCCAACACTTCTTCCGCTTCGGTGGGCGGGTGGTAGAGCATGGTTTGCCAACCTTCTTTCTGTGCCGTCATCTGTGCGAAGAAGGCAAGCATTTTGGCATCTTTGGCGTCGGTTTTGGTCAGCGACTGCGATTGGGCAAACTGATGCGTCTGACGCGGGTTGGCGATAATCACGGCTATGTCTGCTCGTTGGTTTTAGACAAAAGACGAAACGGCGATGACGAAGTTTCGTTTGGCGATGTCGATATAGTGAATTAACAAAAATCAGGACAAGGCGGCGAGCCGCAGACAGTACAAATAGTACGGAACCGATTCACTGGTGCTTCAGCACCTAGAGAATCGTTCTCTTTGAACTAGGGCGAGCCAACGCTGTACTGGTTTTTGTTAATTCACTATACCCTGCGTAATGGTATCGGGTACTCATCATCAACCTGCCTTGCATTCAGTTGTGTTGTCTGGCAACCGTCCGGTTGTGCCGATGGGTTGCCCTGCCGCTCCCTGAGCTGCGCAACGGTTGTGTGCCCTTGGGTGGGCGCGGGTGGCGGCCGGGCGGTTTGTTGCTATGATACGGTGATTCCAATATACAAGGGGTGTACATTATTAAACAGATTTTATAATGCCGTCTGAAGATGTTTTCAGACGGCATTTTGTTTCCAATTCGTTATAGGTTTGTATTTTTCCTATGCAATATAGTAATTTAAGGTATGTTTGCACTTTTTAGACATAAGGGAATCGCAGCCCCGTCTTTAATGTACAAATCACTATCCAGCTTCAACCATATCCAATAGTTTTCCGAACCGCACACCTCCGCCCGATAATGCCCGGCGGAAGTTTTTACGGACAGCACTCAACTTTGCCCTGCTCAAAATACAGCAGGCCGCGTTCGATGATGTGGGGGCGGAAATAGGTGGGGCATGGTTGGCTTCCCAGGAAGTTTTTTTGAAATATGGGAAGTTTACTGATTCAGATGATCTTTAGTTTGGTTGGAAAGGGAAGTAGTTTGGAAAGACCACGTGCATGCGTACTGCACACACCCTACAGTCCGCTTTACAGCCCGCCTTACGTCTGCCCTGTGAGAACGCCTTGCGGGCACCCTGCGCCTGTTTTGTGAACGCTCTGCGTATTTATCCAGGGCATTCATCCTGCGTCTGTCTTGCGGACTTCATACGATACTGCTTTACAATGTTGTTTTGCGGATGGGGATCAGCGGAAGAAGTCGCCCATGCCTGCAGGCAGCCCGCGGGTGAAAGCGCCCATGGTTTTACCGGTGGTTTCTTCAGCTTTGTCGGAGGCGGCATTGAACGCGGCAAGGACAAGGTCTTCGAGCATTTCTTTTGTCGTCTGCGGCTTCCTGAATCAGCTCGGGGCTGATGTCGATTTTGCGGACGACATGAGAACAGGTCATCACGACTTTAACCAAGCCGTTACCCGCTTCGCCTTCTACTTCGGTTTCGGCAAGTTTCGCTTGTGCTTTTTCATGTTTTTCCTGCATTTTGCTGCGCCTGTTTCATCAGGCCGCCCAATCCGGCTTTTCCGAACATACTGAATACTCCTGTTTGTGTTTGAATGAATGAGGGAAACGGCAATGCCGTCTGAAAGTGTTCAGGCGGCATTATATCTGTTTACGGTCGGTTTGCAGCCAATTCCAGAGATTCAGGTTCCCATACGGCTTCAAAAACCTGCAAAAGCCGACGTGCAGTTTCGTCTGCTTCGAGCAAATCCTGTGCCTGCCTCCTGCCTTCAAGTTGGATGCGCCGGCGGCGCATGTCCGGGGTTTCCCAGCCTGCGTCGTCGCGCCAGGGCTCGGTTTGCAACTTCAACGGCAGGCCGTAGGCTTCGGCAAGCGTGGTTCTGATTTTATCTAGCCGCTCTTGTTGGTCGTGGCGCGGGCTTCGTCGGTCAGCGAAAGCATCATCAGATGGCTGCCTGCATCGTATTGTGTCCATGCGGCGTGTTGCGCCAGCATTTGCGCTGCGCCGAGTTTGCGGGCGAAATGCCGGACGATTGCTGCCCAGTTTTCGGTGGAAAACTCAGGAGGCGGGGCAAATTGCGTACCGTCTTCGTCGTTGCTGCCTTCGTCGTCGTTGTTTTTCTTCTTCCGCCTCTTCTTCCGCATCGGCAGGGATGGCGTATTCCCAATCCGGCGGCGGGGGCATTTCTGCGCCGTCTTCTACGAGGTAGTCATCATCCTGAAAGCCGTAACCGTAGAAAGGTTCTGCAGGGGCTTCGTGCGCAACATGCTTCCGTTTCAACGGCTTCATCATTCTGTGTTGTCTGAATGGGGTTTTCAGACGGCACTTCGGATAAGGAAGCCCGGTTTCGTTGTTGGCTACTTCGTTCTTGGAAACTTGATTGTTGAGCGATGTTTCGGCTTTGTTTGCGGAAGGGCGGTTTGCCTCTGTTGTTTCAGAGTTTGTTTGAATGCTTTCCGCTAACTCTTGCACGGGCACGTCCGATACGGTTTCTGCATCGTTCGGCGCATTTTCCCAAGGCGGAACATCGTTGTTTTCCTGAGCGGAAGCCGATTCGGCAACCTTGTTTTCAGACGGCATTGCAGGCGCGGATGCCGTCTGAACGGATGTTTGGGCGGTTTCTGCCTTAGAGGAAGCGGCTTTTTGCGGCCGCCTCCTTTTCAGCGGCTTGTGCCGATGGGGATTTTAATTCTGTATTTTCAATCACGGCATTTGCATCACATGAAGCTGCCGCCAACGGTGTAAACGCCAGCATACGCAGCAGGGTCATGACGAAGCCCGCGTATTCGTCGGGCGCAAGGCTCAAATCCTGTTTGCCGCGGATGGCGCATTGATAATAAAGCTGGATTTGTTCGCCGCTGAGTGCCTGGCTCAGCGGCAACAGCACACCGCGATCAGGGTCGTCGTGTGCCAAAGCGGAGGGCACCGCCTGTATCAAGGCGAGGTGTTGCAGCAGCATGGCCAGTTCGCCCAAGGCATTGTCAAAGCCGACGGCACACGCAGCCATTTCCTGCGCTTTTGCCAGCAGGGCTTCGCCGTCTTGGTTGACGATGCCTGTCAGCAGTTCGTAAAGGTATTGTTTATCGACCGCACCGATCATTTGGCGGACGTCTTGTTCGGCAACGCTGCCCGAACCCATGGCGATGGCTTGGTCGAGCAGGCTCAGGGCGTCGCGCATCGAGCCTGCGGCGGCATCGTCCCAAAAAGTTGCAGGGCGGCGGGTTCGTAGGCAATTTTTTTCGCTGTCGAGGACGTGGGCAAGGTGGTCGGCAACCTGCTGCGAAGTCATGTTGCGCAAGACAAATTGTAGGCAGCGGCTCAAGACGGTAACAGGAACTTTATGCGGATCGGTCGTGGCAAGGATGAATTTGACGTGTTCGGGCGGCTCTTCCAGCGTTTTGAGCATGGCGTTGAACGCGCTTTTGAAAGCATATGCACTTCGTCGATGATATAGACTTTGTATTTGCCGGCGGTCGGTGCATATTGGGCGTTTTCCAATACTTCGCGGATGTTGTCGATGCCTGTGTTGGAGGCGGCGTCGATTTCCAGCAGGTCGACGTAGCGCCCGGCATCGATCTGCGTACAGCTTTCGCATACGCCGCAAGGTTCGCCGTGTTGCGCGTTTTCGCAGTTGAGGCTTTTGGCAAGGATGCGGGCGATGGTGGTTTTGCCCACGCCGCGCGTACCGGTCAGCAGGTAGGCGTGGTGCAGCCTGCTTCGTCCAGCGCGTTGCGCAAGGCTTTGACGACGTGTTCCTGACCGACTAAGTCGGCAAAGGTTTTCGGACGCCATTTTCGTGCAAGAACTTGATAAGCCATATTTTTCTCTTTGATTAATCGTTTTTGTCCGTTCGGGACGTATCCGGGCGCGTATTCTAGCATTTTTCGAACCGGCTCACGAAGGGGTTCACTGTCCGCGTAAAAAAACAAGGCATCCAATTCTTTTTAAAGTCAGTTTGACCCATGTCGGACGGCCGTGGTTGCACTGGTTGCTGCGCGGCGTGTTTTCCATATCGCGCAGGAGCGCATTCATTTCCGGCAGGGGTAAGCTGACGACCGGCGCGGACGGAGCCGTGGCAGGACATGGTGGCGAGGATGTGGTTTTCGTGTTCTTCGATGGTTTGGCTGCTGCCGACTTGGGCGAGTTCGCCCAATACATCTGGCCAGTGAAACAACGTCGGCTTTGCCGAGCATAGCGGGAACTGCGCGGACGGCGAGGGTATTGCCGCCCATGTCGGACAATTCCAAGCCGAAGCCTGCCAGTGCATCGGCATGGTCGGCAAGGGCGGCGCATTCTTCGTGGGACGCGGCAAAGGTTACGGGAATAAGCAGGCGTTGGCTTTGCAGCTTGCCGTTTTCCTGACGTTGGCGTTTCATTTTCTCGTAGTTGACGCGTTCGGCGGCGGCGTGCATATCGATGAGCAGCAGGCTGTCTTCGGCTTAGGGCAAGAATGTAGATGCCCTAATAGTTGGGCAATGGCAAAACCGAGCGGCGGCAGTTCGGATTGGGATGGGATGCCGTCTGAAAATAGCATATCTGTTTTGGGGAGTAGGCGTTTCAGACGGCATATTGCCGAAATAGTGCCTGTTCGAATTGGCTTAACTCAAGGTCGATGTCGTCGGTTTTTGTAAAGCTCGGCGTAAGTATTCATGGCCGCGCGGCTTTCGCGCAGGGACAGGCTGTGTTGTTGCGAGCGCACGCGCGGCTTGGTAAAGACATGGGCGCGGTTTTTGCCTGATGAACCAAAGGCATTGCGGGTATCGGGTTTGTTGCTTGTCGGGTAGTTGGATGCGCTATCAAACAGATTTTTCGCTGTCGTTTTCAGACGGCATTGGTGCAGGTGTAACGCCGGTAATGTCATGCAACACTTCGCCTGCGTTGCTGACGCTTTCGGTCAGGTCGGCGCGTGTGTCGGCAAGGGCTTTGTTGAGCGTGTGGAACACGAGTTGGTGCACCTGCTGGCTGTCGCGGAAGCGGATTTCGGTTTTGGTCGGGTGGACGTTGACATCTACGGCTTCGGGCGGCAGGTCGAGGAAAGAGGACGAAAGCAGGTGTCAGCGCGTTGTGCAATACGTCGCGGTATGCCTGCTTGACGGCATGGAGCATGACTTTGTCGCGGACAAAACGATGGTTGACGAAGCAGTATTGCTTGTCGGTTTTGCCTTTGGCAAAAGTCGGCTTGGCAATCGCACCATAGAGCCGCAGCGCGCCGTTGCCGCTGTCGATTTCTAAGGATGCCGCCTGAAAGTCTTCGCCGACGATAGCGGCTATGCGTTCGTGCAGGCTTTGGGCGGGGAGTTTGAATACTTGTTTGCCGTCGCGTTTGAGCGAGAAGGCGATGTACGGATGCGCCAGCGCGAGGCGTTCGAGCATGGTGGCGCAGTGGGCGTATTCGGTGTTTTCGGATTTGAGGAACTTGCGTCGCGCGGGGGTATTGAAGAATAGTTCGGCGGCTTCGATGGTGGTGCCGACGGGGTGGGCGGCTGCCGTAGGGCTGCTGAGTTTGCCGTCTTCGGCTTTGACTTGGGTCGCGTGCGCGCTGTCTTCTTGACGGCTGGTCAGGGTCAGGCGGCTGACGGAGGCGATACTTGCCAAACCTTCGCCGCGAAAGCCCATGCTGGCAACGTGTTCCAAATCGTTTAAGGTTTTGATTTTGCTGGTAGCGTGTCGGTGGAGCGCAAGTTCGATGTCGTCGGGGTGGATGCCGCCGCCGTTGTCGCTGACGCGAATCAGGCGGATGCCGCCGCCCGCCAGCTCGACTTCAATCGCTGTTGCGCCTGCATCGATACTGTTTTCAACGATTTCTTTCAAGGGCGTTGGCGGGGCGTTCGACTACTTCGCCGGCGGCGATTTGGTTGACAAGATGGTCGGGCAGGGGCGGCAATTCGGGACATGGCATGGGCCTCCGTTTCAAAAAACGCTTCATTCTATAATAAAACCCCTTACTTTTCTGCCTGTATTCTTGATAAAAAGCCGTTTATCCCGTTTGGAAAAATACCAGTATAATCACGCCATATTCCGTAAAATTGGAGCACAAAGATGTATCACTACCAATCCGATGCCACACAATTCCTCAACCGCCTGATTGAAGAAAAAAACCTGAGTTGGAACAGCAGCGTTTGAAAAAAACCGGGGGCTTTTGTGGGATGTCGAACTCAATCCCGAAGAGCAAAAAAACTTTGAATCGGCAAAAGTAGCGAAAAAAACCTTATACCTATTACCAAGACTGAATCCGCCGAAATGACGACCCATCTGTCCAATGTCGCACCGGATCTACAAAACTATTTGAACGCCATCGGCGAACCCGAACATCCCGTTTTAACGCGGCTGCGTGAGAAGACCGGGCATCACCGTATGGGCAAAATGGCGATTGCACGCGAACAGGCGGCGGTTTTGGTTTGGCTGGCAAAGCTGATTCGCGCGGAAAAATATCTGGAAATCGGCGTGTTTACCGGATACAGCAGCACCGCGCTTGCATTGGCACTGCCCGGACACGGGCGGATTACCGCCTGCGACATCAATGTAACCTTTACCGATACGGCGCGTCAGGTTTGGAACGAGGCCGGTGTGGCACATAAAAATCAGCCTGCATCTGCAACCCGCATTACTGACATTGGATGATTTGATTGCACAGGGTGAAGCCGGAAGCTACGATTTGGCACTGATAGACGCAGACAAACCGCCCACGCCGCAATATTTCGAGCGTTGCCTCAAAGCTTGTCCGGCAAGGCGGCATTATTGCTATCGACAATATTTTGTTGAACGGAAGGGTGATGCGCGAAGCCGCTTCCGATGCGCCGCCCAGCGTCGGCATCCTCAAAGATTTCAATCAAAAACCTGCCGAACGATACGCGGATTGTCCCTATCACCCTGCCCGTCGGCGACGGTTTGACCCTGCTTCTGAAAAAAATAATGAAAACCCGATTACCGCTTTTTATCATTTGGCTGTCCGTATCCGCCGCCTGTTCTTCCCTGTTTCCCCAAATATTCAGGATGTGCGGCCTGAACCGCAGGCAGAGGAAGGCAGTTCAGACGGCATTCCCTATCCCGTTCCCACTCTGCAAGACCGTTTGGATTATCTGGAAAACAGGATTATCCGCCTGTCGAACGAAGTGGAAACCTTAAACGGCAAAAGTCAAAGCACTGGAGCATGCGAAAACACACCCTTCCGGCAGGGCATACGTCCAAAAAAACTCGACGACCGCAAGTTGAAAGAGCATTACCTCAATACCGAAGGCGGCAGCGCATCCGCACATACCGTCGAAACCGCACAAAACCCTCTACAATCAGGCACTCAAACACTATAAAAGCGGCGGGTTTTTCTGCCGCAGCCGCCCTGTTGAAAGGCGCGGACGGCGGAGATGGCGGTAGCATCGCGCAACGCAGTATGTACCTGTTGCTGCAAAGCAGGGCGCGTATGGGCAACTGCGAATCCGTCATCGAAATCGGAGGGCGTTACGCCAACCGTTTCAAAGACAGCCCAACCGCGCCCGAAGCCATGTTCAAAAATCGGTGAATGCCAATACAGGTTGCAGCAGAAAGACATTGCAAGGGCGACTTGGCGCAGCCTGATACAGACCTATCCCGGCAGCCCGGCGGCAAAACGCGCCGCAGCAGCCGTACGCAAACGATAGTTTTCCATGCTGCAGCTGATGAACATCTGAAAACCAAAAGGAATTCACTAAGATGAGAAATATGACAGAAATAAGGTGGAGGAATAATCAAGTTATCAGCATTGAGACTAAACGAAAGGATGAATCAAGAGAAAACTAGGGTGTATGTGCTCGCTCAGATGATAGGGAAGGCTGAACTCCTGTTTTTCAATCTATTTAACACTGATAACAATTGGGATGATGTAGACTTAACCCAAGTTCCTATTCTTTTCTGCGCCACTGTTGCTCGTCAATTCATTAAAAGCAGCAATATCTTCAGGCAGAATATTAAGGGGATTGAGAACTATATCTCTCAAAGCGTAAGATAGACCCCTTAGGTATGGGAAGTAGATGGATTACGCTCTGGGAAGGAACACCAAACGAAAAGAAAAATTCTTATCATGGGAGATGGTGGGGGCAGACTCTTTTGAAGTAGATACTTCCTCGGGGAAATACAATGAACGAGATATCATTGCGTCAATAAATAGAGACGATTTAGAAACGATTAATAGCTATGAATTGAGGAATGTACGAATCTATGCTGAGCTTAATGAACGGCTATATTTGTGTTACAAAATGGGGAGAAATGTAGACCCTCTAAAGGATTTGGTGTTTAATCTACCTATCCCTTAGAATACAAAGAGTATATTGAGATCATATCAACCTAGAATCAACGACTTAAAGGGCTGAAATAATACACACAAAGCATTTCTCAATGAGAAAGTATACAGGAGGTGTCCTGCAAAGCATGCTGAGTTTTTACTATAGTATTGTTCGCACATCGTTCCAATTATAGCTTTTTGCGGAAGAGGCACTTGTCTTTAGTTTTTGGGGCATTCTTACTCGATCTATTGTGCTGCACACGACTTTGAGTGCAAACCAAAGACTCACGGCAGGGACATATACGGCAGAGTTTTGACTATGATGTCGTGGGTACTTTGGCCGCCGCTCGTTATGATGAAGTAGATATACTCTATAAGCTCCCAGATCGAATAGGCAATATCTATCCTGACCGCTTCGGTAGGAAGCCACTTATGAGCGTGGCGGACGACGCAAGGAGGATAAGGAATGGACTTACCACTTTGATGGGGAGGGATTCCTGACGCAGCGCGTCTTTTTCCGCTTTTACCCCATCCGCACCAGGAGGATTTATGATACAAATCGGCATCATCATGGGCAGCAGCAGCGATTGGCCCGTTATGCAGCAGGCAGCGCAGTTTCTTGAAGAGTTCGGCGTAGAATATGAGGCGCGCGTCGTTTCCGCACATCGCACTCCGGATTTGATGTTTGAATACGCCGAAACCGCACGGGGCGCGCGGCATCAAAAGCCATCATCGCAGGTGCGCGCGCGGCAGCACCTGCCCGGCATGGTTGCCGCCAAGACCACCGTCCCCGTTTTGGGCGTACCCGTCCCCAGTAAATACCTGCGCGGCGAAGATTCGCTTTTATCGATTGTACAAATGCCCAAAGGCGTACCGTCGCCACATTCGCCATCGGCGAGGCAGGCGCGGCAAATGCCGCATTGTTCGCCGTTTCCATGCTGGCCAATGAAAAATCCCGAACTGGCGCAAAAACTGGCAGACTTCCGAGCCAAAACAGGAACAGGCTGTTTTGAGTATGGAATTGGAACAGATTTAAAACCCGCCGTCCGCGAATACACAAATGCCGTCTGAAGCCCTGTTTCGGATTTCAGACGGCATTTTTCCATCTTATTCCGCTGTTTCGGTCAGCGATGAGAACACGTCAAAATAAGTCGGGAAGGTTTTATGGGTGCATTTCGGGTCGTTGATGACGACGGGTACGCCCAATAGGGAAACCAGCGAAAACACATTGCCATGCGGTGGTCGTCGTAAGTGTCGATGACGGCGTCGGGCGTCAGCGTTTCGGGCGGGGTGATATGAATCGCTTCGGCTTCTTCAACGACTTTTGCACCGAGTTTGCGCAACTCGTTGGCCATCGCGGCGATGCGGTCGGTCTCTTTGACGCGCCATGAACCGATATTGCGCAGCGTACAGGTTTGCCCTGTGGCAAGTGCGACGATGGCGAGGGTCATGGCGGCATCGGGGATATGGTTCGCATCCAAATCAAAAGGCTTGGACAGCACGTTCCTTCGGGCGTGAAACTTCGACGAAGTTTTCGCCCCAAACCACGTCCGCCCGATTTTTCCAGCTCGCGGGCAAAGGCGACATCGCCCTGTATGCTGTTTGCGCCGATACCGATAACACAGACGGGCGTGGCGGCAATCAAACCGGCTGCGAGGAAGTAGGACGCGCTGGAGGCATCGCCTTCGACGTGCAAGTGTTCGGGCGCGTGGTAGTGCGCATCGGCGGGAATTTTGAAGACGCGGTAGTCTTCATTGGCAACCCTGTACGCCGAATTGAGCCATCAGTTTTAAAAGTAATGTCGATATAGGGGCTTGGAAATCAATTCGCCGACCATACGGATTTCAAATGCCTGTCCGGTCAGCGGCAACGCCATTAAAAGGGCGGTCAGAAACTGGCTGGACACATTGCCTTTAATCGGAATCACGCGCTCGCCGCGGTCTTGATGTTTGCCGATATGAAGCGGCGGATAGTGTTCGCTTGCCGAGATATTCGACATCGGCACCGGCAATCCGCAGCGCATCGACTAAATCGCCGATGGGGCGTTCGTGCACACGAGGCACGCCGTGCAGATGATAATCGCCGCCCAAAACGGCCAGCGCGGCGGTCAGCGGACGGAACGCCGTTCCCGCGTTGCCTAAAAACAAATCGGCAGTACGGTTTGGGGAAGCGTCCGCCCGTGCCGTGCACTTTCAGACGGCCTTCGGCAAGATATTCGATTTCAACGCCGAGTTTTATCGAGCGCTTCCAACATACGGTCGGTATCGTCGGATTTGAGCAGGGAATGGATTTCCCAAGTATTGTCGGACAGGGGCGGCGAGCAGCAGGGGTGCGGTTGCTGATGCTTTTTGGAGCCGGGCAGGGCGACGGTGGAAGGTTTGAGACAGGGCGGCGGGGGAGGCGGAGGGATTCGGTCATGGCAAAACGCAAAACGTAAAACGGAAATAGGAAAGTAGCCATTATACTGAATACGGATGCCGTCTGAAAAAACCGGGATGCCGGCATTTTTAAAGCAGAAAACCGGGAAACTTGGTTTTTGTGCCGAAAATTTATTATTTGTGAATTTTTGTTTCTAAAATTTTTTGCCGGCATATTTTCGGCTTTTTGTTGCGGAGCAGATGGCGTTTGCGGACGGTACGGTACGATTGCCAATTTCATAGAATTTGGTAGAATAGCTGCTGTTCAACGACAGACAAGCCGCCGATTTTCCGGGCGGCTTGTGTTTTTATTTTAATATCCGAACACACAAAAGCAAGACGGTACGCGGGATGCTTGCTGCCGCAAACCGGTGTGCCGGAACATGGAGAATACGATCTTATGCAAAAAAATCCCCTGACCGTACGCGGTGCGGAATTGCTGAAACAGGAGTGCAGCGGCTTAAAAAGCGTAGCGCGCCCCGAAGTGATCGAAGCGATTGCCGAAGCCGAGATCGCACGGCGATTTGTCCGAAAACGCCGAATACGAAGCCGCCAAAGAACGCCAAGGTTTTTATCGAGGGCCGCATTTCCGAGTTGGAACACAAACTTTCCGTTGCCCACATTATCAATCCGACCGAAATCCATGCCGAAGGAAAAATCGTGTTCGGTACGACAGTTACGCTGGAAGATTTGGAAACGGAAGAACACGTTACCTACCAAATTGTCGGCGAGACGAAAGCCGATATCAAACAGGGCAAAAATCTATGTCGGCTCTCCGATTGCACGCGCCCTAATCGGCAAGGAAGAAGGGGATACGGCGGAAGTTCAGGCTCCGGGCGGCGTACGCGAATACGACGATTATCGAAGTCCGGTATATTTGATTCGGCGGTAAAATGCCGTCTGAAGGCCGACCTTCGGTTTCAGACGGCATTTTCCATGCAGCTCCCCCTTTTTCACGTTTAGGGTTAAACATGCTATATTTCCGAATCTTTTAAACTGTTTTTCCACGAGGGTGGCGAAATGAGCGAAACTGCTAAAATCAAAGTCAACGACTTGCCTGAAGATGCAGAAAAACCAAATGAAGAAGTCGAATTGCCCGTTGCCAGCGACGATAAAAAGGCGGACACAGCGAGGGCGGCTGCTGCGGTGCGTGCGGCGCTGATTCGAATCCGTCAAATCAGGGGCATCTGAAAAGTTTTGCAAAATTTTTCAGGTGTCCTTTTTATTTCAAAGTAAATGAATGAAATAATGCGGGTAGAAGATTTATTTGACCATGGGCTTGTGGTAGATTCAGTACCGTATTTGATATGATTTTAACAAATCAGGGAGGGGCAATGTTTTGGTATGTAGTCGGCTTTTTCGCCTTTATCGTTTCGCTGCTGTCGCTGTGGGTCAATGCCAGCGCATTCGGCATGCAGGAAGACGATACCCCAATCGGACTATGAAAAGACGTTTGGAAGCTTGGGTGCGAAACTGAAAAAACAAAAAATACGCCGGATACGGAAGAAAAGCAGCAATAAAGATATGAAATGCCGTCTGAAAGATTTTTCAGACGGCATTTGCTGAAGCGCAGGGAGACATCAAACATTCATCTCATGCTCAAAAAGCGTTTAGGGATTCGGCGAACTTCATCCGCATCGCTTAACCGTTCGGACGCGGTCAAACAGCGTCTGCGCCGGGTCGAACGTTTTTCATCATCCCCAGCCATTGTTTAAGACGGGCAATCGGATATTTGTTGTTTGTCTCTTTTGTCAGGCATAAATCGAAAAAGAGCCGTATCCATTTGGAAATTTCGGCAAAATCCGTGTCTTTGACCGGCCCGCCGTTCTCGTATTGCTTGATTTGGCGCGCCAAATCAGGGGCGGATAACCGCGCCGCGTCCCAGCATGACGCTGTTGCAGCCGCTGATTGTTTTGATGCCGATATAGTCCTGCAGGGCTGAGAGACATCGCCGTTGGCGGTAACTGGGATATCGACGCTGTCTCGGATTTTCCTTATCCATTCCCAATGCGCCGGCGGTTCGTAACCCTCGGCTTTGGTACGCGCGTGTACGGTCAGTCCGCATGCGCCCCCTTCGACAATCGCACAGGCGCATTCCAAAAGCAGGGCTTTTGTCTTCATAGCCGAGCCGCATTTTCCCCGTCAGCGGAATATGTGCGGGCAAACGTTCGCGCAACGTTTTGACGATATGGAATATCAGTTGCGGCTCTTTTAAAAGGATTGCGCCGCCTTTGTGCCTGTTGACTGTCAGGGCGGGGCAGCCGAAGTTCAAATCGATTTTTGTCCGCACCGAAGCGGACGGCTTCCAACGCATTCTCCGCCATATTGTCCGCATCGCTGCCCAGAAGTTGGACGGTGCACGGCGTGCCGGAAAACGTTTTGTTTCCGTTAGCGATTTCGGGGACATATTTTAACCATATGGATCGAGAATGCACGGTATGGGTAATGCGTACAAATTCGCTGACGCATTCGTCGTAGCCGCCTATCCGCGTCAGCAGGGTCGCGCATCACATCATCTATCAGACCTTGCATGGGGGCAAGGATGATTCGGTTTTTGTTTGGGTTCGTTTGTTTGTCTGTCAATCGATGATTTGGGTAGGTATAGTGGATTAACAAAAACCAGTACGGCGTTGCCTCGCCTTAGCTCAAAGAGAACGATTCTCTAAGGTGCTGAGGCACCAAGTGAATCAGTTCCGTACTATTTGTACTGTCTGCGGCTTCGTCGCCTTGTCCTGATTTTTGTTAATCCACTATATTTGGTTCAAACAATGCCGTCTGAAGGCTTTCGGCGTTCAGATGGCATTTCCCGTATCCGTTGTTACAGCAACACTTTTTCCACGCCGCCGTTGTTGGCTTTTTCACAAACTCGTCTAGCCAGTTTTCGCCGAGGATGTGTTTCGCCATTTCGATAACGATGTAGTCTGCAGGGCATATTGTTGTCGTCGGCGTAGCGGCTCAAAGCCTTGAAGGCAGGCTGGGCAAGAGGTAAGCATTTTGACGGGTTCGCCTTGCGGCAGCTCTTTGAGGTTTTTCTCAATTTCCTCTTGTTTGCGGAATTTGACCTGAGTGGCGATGTCGGGCCGTTTGACGGCAAACATACCGGACTCGCCGCAGCAGCGGTCGCTTAAGACGACTTTCTGCCCCATGAGGCTGCTGGCCATTTGGGTGGCGTTCATGGTTTTGATCGGGGTATGGCAAGGGTCGTGGTAGAGGTATTGCTGACCTTGTACGCCGTTTAGCTGCACACCTTTTTCAAGCAGATATTCGTGGATGTCGATAATGCGGCAGCCTGGGAAGATTTCCTCAAAACGGTATTTTTCCAGTTGGTCGTAGCAGGTACCGCAACTGACGACGACGGTTTTAATGTCGAGGTAGTTAAGGGTGTTTGCCATACGGTGGAAAGCCACGCGGTTGTTGGTGCTCATTTCTTCGGCTTTGGCCTTATTGCCGCCGGCGTCTTGCGGATAGCCGCAACACATATAGCCCGGCGGTAGGACGGTTTGGACACCGACATGCCAAAGCATGGCTTGAACGGCAAGCCCGATTTGGCTGAACAGACGCTCAGAGCCGCAACCAGGGAAGTAGAACACGGCTCGGCATCTTCCGGCGTAGCCGGATTGCGGATGATGGGGATGCTCTTGTCGTCTTCTATACCCAGCATGGAGCGCGGAGTTTTGGCAGGCACGCTTTTTCGGGCAAAGGACGGTTGATGAAATGGATAACCTGTTCTTTGATTGAGGCGGTACCGACGGTGGCTTTCGGTTCGGCTTTTTGCTTTTTAGTGCCGATCGGAAGAAGCTTGCCGATTTTGTAGGCAAAGTTCTGCGCGGGGAAGCCGGTCTGTATCATGGCGGCACGAAGGACTTTGATGGTTTTCGGGCCTGTGGCGTTCAAAAATGCCATGCCCATTGAAGCCGCAGGCGCAAATCGTTTGTGGCCGGAATCGGCAAGGTAGTTGCGAATGGCTACGGTAACGTCACCGAAGTCGATGTTGACAGGGCAAGGTTTAACGCAGCGGTGGCATACGGTACAGTGGTCGCCGATGTCCATCAGTTCTTCAAAATGTTTAATGGAAACGCCGCGACGGGTTTGTTCTTCGTATAAGAAAGCTTCGGTCAGCAAGCCTACGCCGAGGATCTTGTTGCGTGGGCTGTACAGCAGGTTGGCACGCGGAACGTGAGTAGAGCAAACAGGGTTTACATTTGCCGCAGCGCAGACAGTCTTTAATGGAATCAGCAATGGTGCCGAGGTCTGATTTTTCCATAATCAGCGATTCCGCCCCCAAAAGCTCGAAGGATGGCGTGTAGGCGTTGCGCAGGTCCGAGCCTTTCATGAGTTTGTGACGGTTGAAGGTATGTTTCGGATCGACTTGGTTTTTTTGTAGTTCCAAAAACGGTTGCAAATCTTCATCGGTCAAAAATTCGAGCTTGGTAATGCCGATGCCGTGTTCGCCGGAAATTACGCCGCCGAGCGAACGGGCGATTTTCATGATACGTTCGACTGAACGATAGGCCGTCTGAAGCATTTCGGCATCGTCTGAGTTAACCGGAATATTGGTATGAACGTTACCGTCGCCGGCGTGCATATGCAGGGCAACGAAGACGCGGCTACGTACGGTTTTGGCGTGGATTTTGCCCAAACCTTGGATAATTTTGGTATCGGTTTTGCCGCTGAAGATTTCAGAAAGCGGCTTCATTACGTCTGCTTTGACAGACACGCGCAGGCGGAAATCGCGGAAGGCAATAAAGCAGCTTTCATTGTCTTTGGCTTCGGGCGCGGCGTGGACGGCTGCGCCATAGCGAGCCTTATAGTCGGCAAGCGGTACGTCCAAGTTAGCAAGTAGCCATTTCCAACGCGCTTTGACGGTGGAAACGTGGGCTAGGGCGTGTTTGCCACGCTCGCCCAACAGTTCGGCGGTTGGCAGGTCTGTTCCCATTTTGTCGATGGGGAGTTTGCCGGACAGATATTGCTCCAAGGCAGCACAGAGTTTGAGTTTGTTTTGGATGGAAAGCTCAATGTTGATGCGTTCGATGCCGTCTGAATACTCGCCGAGCCTTTCGAGTGGGATTACTACGTCTTCATTGATTTTAAAGGCGTTGGTGTGTTTGGCGATGGCGGCGGTGCGGCTGCGGTCGAGCCAGAAGGTTTTGCGGGCTTCAGGAGATATGGCGATAAAGCCTTCGCCGTCGCGGGCGCGGGCGAGTTCGCAGATGTGTTCGGCGGCTGCCTGTACGGCGGCTTCGTCGTCGGAAACCACGTCTGCCAGCAAGACCATTTTAGGTCGGCCTTTGCCTGCCGCTTTGGTGGCATAACCGACGGCGCGGACGTAACGCCAGTCTAAATGCTCCAAACCGGCCAGCCGCACGCTTTCATGGGCAAGCAGGAAATCGCGGATTTCGACAATGGACGGCGTGGCAGTGGCGACCGTGCCGAAAAACTCCATACACACGGTGCGCGTGTATTTCGGCATTTTATGCAACACGAAGGCGACGCTGGTGATGATGCCGTCTGTGCCTTCTTTTTGTACGCCGGGCAGGCCGCTCAAGAATTTGTCGGTAACGTCTTTGCCCAAACCGACTTTGCGGAATTTGTGGCCGGGAATTTCCAAACGTTCGGTTTTAACGATGTTGATGCCGTCTGAATCCAGCGTATGTATGTCAAACACGGCGGTTTCTTCGTCGTGGATTTTGCCGAAATTGTGGCGCACGCGTTCGATACGCAACCATTCGCCTTGAGGGTTGACCATGTTCCAGTAGGCGAGGTTGTCCAAGGCAGTACCCCACAGCACAGCTTTTTTGCCACCTGCATTCATCGCCACATTACCGCCCACGCAAGACGCATCGGCGGAAGTCGGATCAACGGCGAACACCAAACCTGCCTGATGCGCGGTTTCTTCCACCCGGCGGGTTACTACGCCTGCGCCACAATGGATAATCGGATGTCTGCCGTCCAAGCCTGCCAGCTCAACATATTCGACGCCGCGATGCTTGTCGAGTTTTTCGGTATTGATGACTGCGCTGTTTGCGTCTAAAGGCACTGCGCCGCCGGTATAACCTGTACCGCCGCCGCGCGGGATAATAACCAAGTCCAATTCGATTAGGGCACGGACCAAAGGCGCAATTTCTGCCTCGGTATCAGGATTGACGACGACAAACGGATACTCCACGCGCCAGTCGGTCGCATCGGTAACGTGCGTTACGCGCGCCAATCCGTCAAACATGATGTTGTGCGGCTTGGTGATTTTGCTTAAGCGTTCCAAAATCTGATGGCGTTTTTGGATGGTTTCATCAAAACTGCTATCAAAACGCTCGACTGCTTTCTGCTGCGGCAACCAAGACATCTACTTGCTGATTGTCGTCGCGGCGCTTGCGGATTTCATTTAAGCGGTGGCGCATTTCACGCACCAGCGCGGCGCGGCGTTTAGGGTGCTCCAATAAGTCATCGACCAGATACGGATTGCGCACGACCACCCAAATATCGCCCAATACTTCAAACAGCATTCGTGCCGAACGTCCTGTTTTCCGTTGACCGCGCAGGTCTTGCAGGATTTGCCATGCTTCGTCGCCCAATAATCGGATGACGATTTCGCGGTCGGTATAGGAAGTATAGTTATAGGGAATTTCCCGAATACGCTGCGGGGCGGTAGTCGTGGTCATGGTGTGTCCGTGTTTGGCAGGTTTTTATTTGAATGCCGTCTGAAAAGTCGGTTTCAGGCGGGTTTTGAAAAAGCGATAATGTAGTTCAATTTTTGATATTTTTCAATGCCGAAACAGGAAATACCCTTATAGAAACAAAATAACGCTTTGAGAAATTGTTGACAATATTATCGGATGATAAGTTTTCAGATGCCGTTTTCCGGCGTATGACCGCATCAAAAACGGTTGAGTTTTTTTCCCAAAAACCGCTATAATGTTCGGCTTCTTGAGGCGGGTCTCCCCGCATGGCAAATCGGAACACCGGGTCAGGGGCGGAAGCCAGCAGCCCACTCCGATGCGCCAGTGCCGGGGGTTTGGCCCGCCGCCCTGTTTGAAAACGCCGGAGCTTCGATGTTCCGGCGTTTCCGCTATCGATCTCGATGCCGTCTCGAAAGCCGTTCAGACGGCATTTTCTTCTTTGCCATAACGCATCATTACAATGTATCCATACAGGCCAATGAAGAACCGGCTTCATAAAAATGAAGTATGGTTCAATTTCAAGTTTATGACGAATAGGGCAGTTTGATTAAAGACTAAAGGAGTAGGCAAATGAAAAAAACTTCTAATGATAACCCTCACCGGTATGCTTGCAGCTTGCGCAACAGGTGTCAATGTCGGTCGGCTGATGGTTGAAATGCCGCAGGAGAACGTTCTGTCGTTGTGCAGGGTTCCCGCGACAAAGCAACCCACTTTCCGATGCAATGGCTGTCGGAATGATTAAAACATCCGGATCGCCTTCGGCATCAAATATGATTGAAATGCTCGGCGCGGACAATATCAACGTCGGCGTGGCGGGAAGCAGCCAAATGCTTAATAAAGGCGACCGCACTTTATTCCTAAACCATGCAAAAGAAAGTTGGAAATAATGTCAGTGTTTATATGATGGGCGACAGCGAAAGTGACAAAGGCCGATTTGGAAAAACGCGGCAAATACCAAAAAAATATCAAATTGCATTATTTCTTTAACCAAAAATAATTTGCAGCGTGCAACTTGCCGCACCAAAAATATCCAAATTGAACATACGGCGGCGTACCGGGATTTTGCGCCGCCGCTTATCCCGATAGGAGAGTACCGTGAACGCCTCGCAATTAATCAGCAGCCTGAGCCCAAACCGTAGGGCGAAAAATACATCATCACCGACCCCGCGAAAAACCGAACAATACCGCCAAGGCTACCGCTTCGGCGAGGGTAAAGGCGTTGGCGGTGGTTCGCCCCGGAAGCATTCTGGAAATGTGGAAAAATTCTGCAGGGCGTGCGTCGAAGCAGACGTGATTGTGATTACGCAGGCGGCGAATACCGGCCTGACCGGTGGCTCGACTCCCGACGGCAACGATTACGACCGCGACATCGTGATTGTGAACACCATGCGGATGAACATCATCCAAAACCATCAACAACAACGAACAAGTCGTCTGCCTGCCCGGCTCGACCCTGAACCAGCTCGAATTGCTGCTGAAACCTTTTGGGGCGCGAACCGCATTCAGTTATCGGCTCTTCCTGCATCGGCGCGTCCGTCTTGGGCGGCGTGTGCAATAACTCCGGCGGCGCGTTGGTACAGCGCGCCCAGCCTACACCGAAATGGCGTTGTTCGCCCAAATCAACGAAGAGGGCAAACTGGAACTGGTTAACCACTTGGGCATAGACTTGGGCGACACGCCTGAAGAAATCCTGACCAACCTGCAAGGTCATCATTATCAAAACAAAGACATCAAACAAGATGCGGGCAAAGGACACGACCACGCCTATTGCGAACACGTCCGCCAAGTGGACGAACCGACTGCCGCGCGTTTCAATGCCGATCCCGCCCGCCATTACGAAGCCTCGGGCTGCGCGGGCAAACTGATGGTTTTTGCCGTCCGTTTGGACACCTTCCCGCAAGAAAAAAACAAACCGCCGTGTTCTACATCGGCACCAACGACATCAACGAGGCTGACCGACATCCGCCGCGCCGCCTTGGGCGAATTTGAAAGCCTGCCCGTTTCCGGCGAATACATCCACCGCCACGCTTTTGACATTGCCGACGTGTACGGAAAAGACACGTTCTACGTCATCAAAAAGATTCGGTACGCACCAACTGCCGAAATTATTTGACTTGAAGGCGCGCGTGGACAGGTTCGGCAAAAAAGTCAGCTTCCTGCCCAAACATTTTTCCGACAAGGCCATGCGGTTCGTCAGCAAATTCCTGCCCGACCACCTGCCCAAATCCATGCGCGATTACCGCGACAAATACGAACACCACCTGATTCTGAAAATGGGCGGGAAAAGGCGTGGATGAGGCGCGTGCGTTCTTAAAAGAATATTTTTGCACACCACGGCGGCGCGTTTTTCGAGTGCAACGCCGAAGAAACCCAAGCCGCGATGCTGCACCGTTTCGCCGTCGCCTCCGCCGCCATCCGCTACCGTGCCGTACACGACGACGAAGTGGAAGACTTGGTCGCGCTCGACATCGCCCTGCGCCGCGACGACCGCGATTGGTTTGAAAAACTGCCGCCGGAAATTGACAATAAAATCATCCATAAATTGTATTACGGGCATTTTATGTGCCACGTTTTTCCATCAGGATTACATCATCAAAAAGGCAACAACTGCATGGCGTTGGAACACGAAATGCTGCATCTCTTAGACCAACGCGGCGCGCAATATCCCGCCGAACACAACGTCGGTCATTTGTATGAAGCCAAGCCCGCGCTCAAACAGTTTTACCGCAAACTCGACCCGACCAACAGCTTCAACCCGGGTATCGGCAAAACCAGCAAAAAGAAAAAAACTGGGCGGAATAAGCGCATCCGCTTTGAAGGCAGGCAATGCCGTCTGAAGGCAAAACACCGTTCAGACGGCATTGTCGGGTTTGAAGTTTCCGTCGGGTAATCGCTTTCAAGCCGTATGCCGGCACACGGGTGCGCCCTCCCAAATAAAGTCTGAACCTACCGCCCCCAAAGGGCAGGGGTTTCAACCGAAAAGGAAACACGATGAAACCATACAAAAATCTACACCATCCCGCCCTGCCGCCCCAAGCCGTCAAACAAGGTTGGTCGTGGCCGGGCCTTTTTGTTCGGCACGCTGTGGGCGTGTTTCAAAAGAATGTGGGGTTTGGGGCTGGGGACTGACGGGCGCGATATTCGTGCTGGCGGTGTTTGCCCAACTGGTTTACGGCGACACGCCCGCCACAGACTCGGCGTTTAACGTATTGGGCTTGGCGGTTTCCGTCTGGTTCGGCGCAAAGGGCAACAGCCTTTATGCACGCCACCTTTTATCGCGCGGCTATACCGAATTGCCCGAAACAGTCCAGCCGCCAACCCCCAAAGCCGCATTGGCGCAATATTTCGGGCGCGGGGGCAGGGTAGGCGCGTTTTCCCGGCAATGCCGTCTGAAAGGCTTCAGACGGCATTTCTTATAACTTTTCGTTTGCGGCACATAACCAATCAGTCTTTCCCATTTCATTCCGAAATGCGTACCATGCGTCCATCCCTTCAATAATATTTCAAACAAGGAAAGAAACATGGCACGTTTAACCGTACACACCCTCGAAACCGCTCCCGAAGCCGCCAAACCGCGCGTCGAGGCGGTACTCAAAAACAACGGCTTCATCCCCAACCTTATCGGCGTATTGGCAAACGCCCCCCGAAGCCTTTGGCGTTTTACCAAGAAGTCGGCAAGCTCAACGCCGCCAACAGCCTGACCGCCGGCGAAGTCGAAGTCATCCAGATTATCGCCGCCCGCACCAACCAATGCGGCTTCTGCGTGGCAGGGCATACCAAACTCGCAACCCTGAAAAAACTCCTGTCCGAACAATCCGTCAAAGCCGCGCGCGCTTTGGCAGCAGGCGAATTTGACGATGCCAAACTCGGCGCGCTCGCCGCCTTCACCCAAGCCGTAATGGCGAAAAAAAGGCGCGGTATCTGACGACGAACTCAAAGCATTTTTCGATGCGGGCTACAACCAGCAGCAGGCAGTCGAAGTCGTGATGGGCGTAGCCTCGGCAACTTTGTGCAACTACGTCAACAATCTCGGACAAACCGAAATCAACCCCGAATTGCAGGCATACGCCTAAGCAAACAAAACCGCCCGAATATCGGGCGGTTTTTCAAAACACCCTCAAACAAAAAAACAAGCCGCCCAAGCGGCAGGGAAGCAACCGCGCATCAGGCGCGCCCCCGATTCCCCGCAAACCCGTAAGGAACAAAGATGAACGCCCAAACCCTGATTGCCAACGTTGCCGAACTCGTCAAAACCAAGCTCAAACCCATAGTGGACGACATCGACCGCAAAGGATATTACCCCGAAGCATTTATGCGCGAACTCGGCGCAATCGGCGGTTATGCCTCGGTCGGCACAGAAGCGGAAGGCGGCAACGGCTTAGGTTTGGCAACACAAATCGCCGTCTTGCGCGAAATCGGCAAAGAATGCGGCGCAACCTCCTTCAGCGCGTGGTGTCAGGCGGCTTTGCGCGTGGTATCTGCACCAAACGCCCAACCAAGCCGTCAAAGACAAATACCTCGCCGACATCCTGCAAGGCAAAGTATTGGCGGGTACGGGTATGTCCAATACCGTCAAACACCTTGCCGGCATCGAAAAACACAATCTTCAAGCCGAGCGCGTGGAGGGCGGCTACACAGTCAACGGCGCGCTGCCGTGGGTGTCCAACATCGGCGAAGACCACATCTGGGCGAATACCGCCCAAATCGGCGGCGGCTACGTTATGTTCATCACAGGCGGACAATGGGAAGGCGTAAGCCTGCACAACTGCCCCGAATTTTTGCGCCCTCGAAGGCACGCGCACCTTCAGCCTGAACTTCAAAGACGTATTTATCCCCGACGAAGACATCATCGCCGCGCCCGAACAGTTTGCCGGCTACATCCAAAAGCATCAAAGCAGGCTTTATCCTCCTGCAAATCGGCATCGGCGCGGGCGTGATAGACGGCAGCCTCGGCATCATCCGCCTCGCCAACATCGTCAACGCCGAAGTCAACAGCTATCTCGACGACGGCTACGACAGCCTCAAAGCAAGGTTGGACGGCGCGTGGGCAGAAACCGAACGGCTCGCCGGCTTGGCGTGGGACAACACGCCCGACAACCTCGCCACCCTCAAGCTGCGCGAAGCCGCCGCCATACTGGCACTTGCCGCCGCCCAATCCGCCGCCCTGCATTCCGGCGCAAAGGCTACCTGATGCGCAGCCCAGCCCAAAGGCGCGTCCGCGAAGCAATGTTTGTCGCCATCGTAACCCCCGCGATCAAACACCTACGCAAAGAAATAGCGGCAATCGAAGCCGCAAAAATAAACAGGCGGAAAAAACCGAAACCCCCACCGCGTCATTCCCGCGAAAGCGGGAATCCAGCCCCCTAACGCAACAGGAATCCATCGGAAAAAACAGAAACCCCAAAACCGTCATTCCCGCAAAAGCGGGAATCCAGCAAACGAAAAAAATCACAGGAATCCATCGGAAAAACAGAAACCAAACAGACTAGATTCCCGCCTGCGCGGGAATGACGCGGAGCGGGGTCGTCATTCCCGCAAAAGCGGGAATCCAGCCCCTCAACGCAACAGGAATCCATCGAAAAAAACCGAAACCTCCAAACCGTCATTCCCACGGAAGTGGGAATCCAGTAATCGAAAAACCACAGGAATCTATCGAAAAAAACCAACCCCAAAAAAACCGGGCGGATACCGTACCATCCTCCCAAACCCTGATTTATAGCGGATGAACAAAAAAATCAGGGCAAGGCGGCGAAGCCGCAGACAGTACAAATAGTACGGGTGCTTCAGTACCTTAGAGAATCGTTCTCTTTGAGCTAAGGCGAGGCAACGCCGTACCGGTTTTTGTTAACCCACTATACAAAAAAACAAGGAAACACAAATGGCGCAATATATGTGCGGCCCCTGCGGCTGGATTTACGATGAAGAACACGGCGACCCCGAGCACGGCATCGCCCCCGGAACAAAGTTTGAAGACATCCCCGACGACTGGAAATGCCCCGAATGCGGCGTGGGCAAAGAAGATTTCTACCTGTTGGATTTCGTGATATAGCGGCAGCCGCACCTCGGAAAAATCCCAGTGTTCCGCCTGCGGCGGCAGGGAACGCCGTTTTATCCGTTCACGCCCGCCAAGCCGTGTTGCACAGATGCGACACGGCTTTTTCCTTTTCACCGCCCTAATGTAAATTTTTCGGCAAAAAAACATCAAAAATCCCCCGAATTTGCGTAAAAAGTGTAATCCCTTTGATCATAAGGGAATGTTGACAATTAGATTGATTCTCCTAGACTGACTTTCGCAATACAATGGGATTGTCAATAATTGTGTATGGCCGTTTACCGTCCGGCGGCCGGAAACGTCAAAAAGCACGGGCGGCGTATTGAAAACAGAGGGAATCAATGAACAAAATTTTTCCGTGTCATTTACAGCCAGGCAACCCAATCTTGGGTGGCAGTATCTGAATTAACCAAAGCACACAAAAACAAAAGCTCATCAGAGTGCCAAAAAGTGCGTCCGGCTCTTCAGCGAACCTTATTAAATCTTCAGCCATCGCCTTGTCGCTATTAAGCGGTAGTGCGGCTTATGCGGCTGAGGCTGCAAGTGGGTTGATTCAGATTAATTCAACAAAAGGGACGACGGCTGCAGCAGGTAGCGACTCTATTGCTATTGGTAGAGATTCTAAGGCGACTGGGAATGACGGCATAGCCTTAGGTAATCAGGCGAAAGCAGAAAATAAAAAAATACTGTAGCTATCGGTAGAGAGTCAAAAGCCAGTGGAGATAGTAATATAGCCTTAGGTTATCAAGCGACAGCAGATAAAAAAATTTTGCTATAGCTATCGGTAAGGGTGCTAGTGCTCAAAAATTTAATAATGCTGTAGCTATTGGTGCAAACGCACAAGCAAATGGTGCTACATCGTTGGCATTGGGAATGGGATCGACAGCTATAGGTCATGATAGTTATGCCATAGGATTTGGAAGTGTTGCAACTGGTGAGAAATCAATGGCTTTTGGTAACTCTAGTAAAGCAAGACTAAAAGCATGATATTGTTTTTGGGGGCAGAAGCTGAAACTCGAGATGAAGGTAAGGGTCATAGTATTGCCATTGGTGTTGGTGCTGTGGCGGGAAGTCACGATGCAGGGATATCTCGTAATGGTAATGATTCAGGCGGTGTAGCTATTGGTACTGGTGCTTATACAGGAGTAAGTCAAGGTGGTTCACGTTCTATAAACTCTTCTGTTGCAGTAGGGGCCGGGGCCGGTGCTGGATACCGCAAGGTGGATGCAAATGGATTGCCGACGGACAATGCTACCGATGCGGATACTAATGTGAAAAGTATTGGCGAAAAGCCTTTGGTGGCACTACCAATACACTAGATTATTTCACAAAATACAGGAAATGCCAAGGCTGATGGATTCTTTTTCGTTTCAAGGCGTAGATATTAATGAAGCCACAGCCTTAGGGTCGTAATGCCCGTGCTATCGGGGATCAATCCGTAGCCATTGGTGCCCAATCTGTAGCAGGTCAAGGGTCTATCGTAATCGGTGGTAATGATATTCAAGCCTATGATAAAAAGAAATATTTTTAAAGCCAAGAATCCTGATAGCAAAGATGCCAAAGGCGTGAATGATTTTGACGCTGAGACAACACCAGGCACAGGAAAAAATGGTCAACCGATTACGATTACTAAAAAAATATGAAGAACTAGTAGGGTGTAGGATTAGATAATTCCTATCGTTCTAGCTATGGTCAAGATGGTTCGACCGTAATCGGTATGCAGGCTCACTCTACCACCCCGTTGGGCGTGGCGATTGGTACGAACTCAATCGTTAGAAAAAGGTGCTTTTGGTGCCACAGCGATCGGTTCCGGAGCGTCCGTATTCGCGAAATGCGGAGGCTGCGGTAGCCATTGGTATGGGTTCGGAAGCGCAAGGTGATTATGCGGTGGCTGCAGGGTACGGGGGCGAAGGCAGAAGAATCTGCCGTAGCCGCTGGTTATCAGGCAAATGCTGGTAAATCTGCTGTGGCTGTCGGTGATAGTTCTAAGGCGGCAACCTCTTCTGTTGCAGTCGGTCAAGGTGCAGTATCGGAACAAGTGTCCGACATTGCCATCGGTCAAGGGGCGAAGGCTAAAGGTGAACAGGGTGCGATTGCGATGGGCTTGGGCACCATTGCACAGGGCACTCATCTATTATGATTGGCGGGTCGGATATTAGCACGGCTGCGAGATCAAGTTGTGGAATATAGCAGAGAAAAAAAGTAACGAAGGATGGCACACCTGAACTATACGATGGCAAAATTACGGAAGTAATCAATGGTAAAACTGTTACTCGTACCATCAAATTAGTGAAAAACCGAAACGGTGGCGGGGAAAAAGCTTTCCGATGCGTACCGCGAAATCACTGGCTATCGCCTGAGTACCGACTCCTTAGATTACAGCAGCTCAGACAACAAAAAAATGGTCATGCCTCTATCTCGATGGGGATCCACTCTCTTTCTAAAGGAGCGATGGGCGTAGCGATTGGTACGGGTGCACGAGCAGATGCACTTGGTTCAATGGCATTGGGTACGGGTGCGCACGCCAGCATGCAAAAATTCGGTGGCGATTGGTACGGGTGCAGTGGCTGATGAGGGTGAGCAAAGGTACACGTCAAACGGATATTTCTTACGATGAAGATGGCAACGTGGTTGAAACCGGTTCGGCGAAGGCAAAAATACACCTTCAGATGGGCGGGTGGTATTAACACGTCTGAAGGGATGTGGTTTCCTTTGGTACGCCGGGGAGCAGAACGCCAGTTGAAAAACGTGGCGGCAGGCCGTGTGGCGGAAGATTCCACCGATGCGGTCAATGGTTCGCAGTTAAATGCGATTACCCGTTCACTTTCTCAAACCATTACTAACGGTTGGCAAGTGGGCGGCAATAATAAATTCCGCTTGTCTAACATTGGTAGCAATGGCCGTGTGAATTTCCTAGATGGCTTGGGCACAGCGGTTAATATTGCTGAAATTAATCAAGCAGAAGACACAAAGGGCAATAAGCTGGTCAAAATTGGGAGTGATTTCTATAAGGCAAGCGATTTTACCGATGGTAAGTTGAATGCCGGTGCACAAAAAAAGTGGCTGCTGCGGAGATTAAAAAACAACCGGCAGGTGCGAGATGTTACATTTGATGTAAAAGAAGTGAACAGCACCTTGTCGGTTTTCCCCTGTTGGTTTGAAAGTTACCACGGGGGAAGTGACGGCAAATCCTGATGGTACGATGAAGACGCCAAACAACACCAGCAAAGCAAACAATGCAACGGTTACAACAGCGATGAATGCTGCTGAAACGGCATTGGTTGCCAGCCAAAAAGAATGGCGTGAGAAAAACGATGCGTATCAACAAACAGAATCAGCGTATTTGGCAGCGGATACTGCCTTAACCAAAGGAAAAGAGGCAGTTGAAGCAATACAAGCCGATATTGCAACAACACAGCAAGAGTTACAGGCAGCACAAAGCATATTAGCAACAGACCAAGCCGCACTTGCAAGAGCACAGGCTGATGTAGATAGCACCCTCAACTGACACTAAAAAACAAAGTGTACTGAATAAAGCCAAAGAGAAGGTAGGGGACTCTCAGTTTGTTGTGGATCAACGCACGCAAAAATTGGCTCACCAACAGGCAACATTGACAGAGCGTCAAAGCCAGGTGTCTGATGTTAGAACAAGCAAAAACTAATGCCGAGACAGTACGCAATACGGCAAAAGATGCTTATGATGTCGCAAATAGCGATTTAACGAAGAAAAAAAAGGAATTTGATACCGCGAAGGAAAAATTCGTTGCCGCCGGAGCAAACCAAATTGCCACCGTACAAAACGTGGCGGATTCTATCAACGCAAGCGGTTGGACATTACAACAAGGTACAAGCGACAAAGATCTCGTTCACCCGGGTGATAAAGTCGCATTTGTGGATGGTAATGGTACGACTGTAACGGTGACCACGGATGCAGGGAAAAAAACGTAGCGAAATCAAGTTTGATATTGATAAAAGCCGATTTGACGACAACTGCCGGCAAGGTGGTTGCACCGGATTTGAAAGAGCTGGACAAAAGCGGTTAAAAGATGCTCAAGTTGCTGTGAATACAGCACGAGATGCAGATAATGCAGGCAGCACCGAAGCGACGAAAGAAAAACTTGAAAGATGCTGAAGCTAAGCTGGCGACTGCACAACAGGCATACAACAAGGAAAAACAATAAGGTAGCAACCGCACAAAGCGTTGCTACAGCAATTAATGATGCCTATTGGATTGCAGCTGCTTCAGGCAATGGCAAAAATGGTACGGAAGACAATGTAAAAGCCGGCACCAAAGTTACTTTTGATGCAGGCAAAAACATTGAAATCGACCACAGCACAGCGAATAAATTTACCTTTAAAACAGTAGATAATCCTGTGTTTACAACCGTTCAAATCGGTGGCGACCAAGGTCCGAAAAATCACCAGCAATGGTGATAACTTAAAAAGTCACTAAAGCGGATGGCAAAAGCTCGACCAAAATCACCAACGTAGCTAACGGTAGCGATGACAACGATGCTGTAAACGTAAGCCAATTAAAAGCAAGCGGTTGGAAAGTTGCAGGAAATAATAAAACTGAAGTTGACACCATCAATCCAAGCGAGCAAGTGAATTTCTTGGATGGTAGTGGCACAACCGTAACTGTTGAAAAAAAGATAAAGGTGCAGACGGCAAAGAAAACGGCAACGTCAACGTGAAATACGATGTGAAGTTGGGTAACGGTCTGGATAAGGACACTGGCGGCAACATTACCGTCAAAGCCGACGGCAACAGCATCACCGTGTCTTCAAACGGCATTAAGGTCAATACTGACAATAAAACAATCACTGTCGGCACAGACGGCAAAATGAAGGCTGTTACAGGAACGATAGAAACAGTTACAGCTGCCAATAAAAACCGAAAAAAGCCGGTCAGGTGCGCCCGGTTGCAGCAGATAAAGGCAAACTGGCGACAGTCGATGCGGTGGCAAGTGCCGTCAACTCTGCGAAATGGATGGCAAAAAGCGACCAACACAGATGCAGAGATTACAGATGCGGATAAAACCGATGACACAACAACAGGTGCAGATATTGCTGCAGGCGATGAAGTAACCTTTACGGCAGGCAAAAACCTGCGTGTCAAACGCAAAGGTAAAAAAACTTCACCTTTGCAACGGATAAAGACGTATCGTTTGATTCTGTGAAAGTGGGTGCAGAGGACACGGCTGTAAACGGCAAAAACCGGTCAGCCTGACAACCGAAGCGGCAACATCCGCCGATAATAATCAGACAGGAAAAAGCCCCGACGACCGCGTTGAATATCAGCAGCGGCGCGGGTGAGATGCGAAACCGACGCAGATTACAGGCGTAGGTTCGGTGTTGAATGCAACAACGGTTACAAGCGCGCCGGACGGCACCGCGCCGACAACCCAACCGAAATTGGTTAACCTCGGTACAGCTCACGGTCAAACAGCATTAGACAATAACATACTAAACTCTGCCGCCACCGTGCGGGATTTGGCGAATATGGGCTGGAAAGTTTCGTCAGATAAAACGACGGATGCGGAAGATAAGTCATACAGTGATGTGGTGAGAAATGCGGACGAAGTGAAATTCGTCGGCACAAACGCCGCCAAAGTATCGGGTAAAACCGTGAACGGCGTACGCACCATTACCGTTGATGTGGAAGTGCCTGATGTAAAAACAGCCAAGCTGGTTTCAAGCACCGACGGCTCTGTGATTGCGCCGTCAACCAATCCCGCGCTCAAAAAGCATTAAAAGATGCAAAAGACGAGTTGGCCGCATTGCCTAAAAATGCGACAGATGAACAGAAGAAAGAGGCTGAGAAAAAAGTCAAAGATGCCGAAACGGCATTAAATAAGGCTTTGGATGACAAAGGTGTTGCCACGGCTAAAAAAACGTTGCGGATATGATTAACAATTCTGGCTTTACGCTGAAGACATCCGAGGCTGAAGGCGGTAAAAAGATACTGCATCTACTGGTGATGAAGTTATCAAACCGGGCAAAACCGTTGAAATGGTCGCGGGTAAAAACTTAACCGTGAAACAGGAAGCGAACGGTAAAGTAACTTACAGCCTGAATCCGGAATTAATTAACCTGACCAGTGCAGAGTTTAAAAGCCGACGGCAAACCGACGGTGAAAATCAGTTCAGACGGCATTACCATTACGCCGAACGGCAAAACTTCGCCTACCGTCAGTCTGACCGAAAAACGGTTTAAACAACGGCGGCAATGTGATTACTAATGTAGCCGGCAACCTTGACGGCGCGAAAACCGGTACGGACGCGCCGACAACTTCAGCAACAAAACCGACCGCACTTACCGAAACCAATGCGGCAACCGTAGGCGATGTATTGAATGCAGGGTTGGAACATCCAAGAAAAAGGTACGGCAAAAGACTTTGTCAAAGCCTACGACACCGTAAACTTCGACGAAGGCAACGGCACGAGCGTATCCGTCGGCGTATCCAAAGACGGCAAAATATCGACCGTGAAATACAGCGTCAAAGCTGCCGACAATTCTTTTGGAAGTCGGCGCAAACGGCGTGAATGTCAAGGTTTCAGACGGCATTGAGACCACGACGGACGGTATTGCCGTGAAAAGCCGCCGATAAAAACGCTTACCGTCGGTAAAGACGGCGTAAAAGTCAATACAGGCGCGATTGCCGCAGCAAATGGCGGCAAGGTAACTGTTACCCCAAAAACCAAGGCAGACGGTACGACGGAAACACAGGCGGAGGCGGAAACCCGCGCGGCTTCCGAGATTGCCACGGTGAAAAAAACGTTGCAGATGCAATCAACAGCGCGGCGTGGATTGCCAAAGTGGAAAAACACGGACGACAGCGTGGACACGCCGACCGAAAACGATAAAAGGCACGGCAGTCAAGGCGGGCGACACGTTGAACCTGAAAGCGGGCAAAAAAACCTGAAAGCCAAACGCGACGGGCAGAACATTACCTTTGCTTTGGCGAAGGACATTACGGTTGAAACCGCCAATGTGGAAAACACGCTGAGCATCGGCAAAGACGGGGCGAAAGTCAATATTGCAAGCAGTGCGAACGGTCTGACCCTCGCCGGCACGGAAACCGCCACCGATGGCTCGATAAACAACAAAGCACCGGTCTATCTGAACGGTATCAAGCCGACCCTGACCGACACCTTGGCGGGCGGCACAACCGCGAACATTACCGCCAACATTGATGCCACCGCCTATCACCGCGCCGCCAGCGTTCAAGATGTGTTAAATGCCGGCTGGAACATCCGGGGCGCGAAAACAGGCGGGTGGCAAAGTCGAAAAACGTCGATTTCGTCCGCACCTACGACACCGTGGACTTCGTCAGCGGCAATAAAGGCGACGACAGATGTTACCGTTTCCGCAGAAGACGGCGGCAAACGCACAGTCGTTACCATTACCGCCAAAAAACGAGGCCGGCAGCATCACGACGACGGAGGGAGGTAAGGTTGTCGTCGGCACAAACGGAAAGGCAGACACAGACTCTAAAGCAGGGGAACAAAGTGGCAAAAACCGGCGATGTGGCAAACGCCATCAATCAGTCGGGATGGAAAACCAATGCGACCAAAAATTGACGGCGCGGCGGTAACCGACGCAAACAAAACCCAATTGATCAACCCGGGCGATGCCGTCAATTATGAAGACGGCAACGGCACGGTTGCCAACGTGGAAGTTAAGCAAGGTAAGGACGGCAACCCCTGATACCGTCAGCGTGAAATACGATGTCAAAAGCCGACGACACGACCATCAAAGTGGGCGGCGACGGCAGTTACAGCCGTAACGGGCGTAACGGAGGATGCAGGCGGCAAGAACAAAGGGCGGCTTAAAGCCAAAGACGGCGACGGAAGCAAGCTCGCCACGGTGGAAAAGCGTCGCCAATGCCGTCAACAGCGCGAAATGGTATGCGAAGGCGGACAACGACCAAACCGCCACTGTCAGCGATAAGGGTAAAACCACCAACGACGATGGTGCAGAGATGGGCGCGGGCGACGCGTTGACGCTGACGGCAGGCAAAAACCTGCGCGTCAAACGCGTCGGCGGCAAATTTACCTTTGCCACTGTGGAAACGCCCGAGTTTGAAGGCTTGAAACTGGTTCAAGGCGGCAACACCGTCAATATCGCGCCGACTGCAAACGGTTTGGACTTAAAGCAAAACAACCCGCTGCGGCAGGTGGTGCGGCTCAACCGGTGAGTATTACAGGGCGTAACTAGCGGTTTAGCGACTTATCCGCAAGTTGGCAACAAAGATACGCCACAAACAGGCTTGGTTGATTTAAGCAAACCGTCTACAGGCACTCCGACAGTGGGCGATAATACCGCCGCCACCGTGGGCGACTTGCGCGGTATGGGCTGGGTGCTTTCTGCCGATAAGGAAACAGACAATCCCGCCAAGGCTTACAACGCTCAGGTAAAAAACGCCGAAGAAGTGAAATTCGTGGGTGCGTCGGGCGTTACCGTTTCCGGTAAAACGGAGGGCAATGTCCGCACCATTACGGTGGGCGTGGATCACCAGCTTGCGACGAACAATTCGGTTAAACCCGTGGAATATACCAAGAAAAGACGGAACAAAAGTCTATCCGAAAACCGTAACCAAAAATGACGGCACGACGGAAACCAAGTTTTATCCGAATGCCGACGGTACGGGAGACGAAGTGCCGGCAGAGCGACGTAATCGTTTCGGTCAACGGCGCGAACGGCACGACATCTCCGACCACCTTGTCGAATGTCAAATCAAACCTTCCCGAAACCCGCAACACGGCGGATGCTGCCGATCCGACCGGCAAACCGGTAAGCAAATCGCAATCCGCCCCGACAATCGGCACGGCGGACGGCAATGTGAATGCGAACAACGCCGCCACTGTGGGCGACGTGTTAAACAGCGGCTGGAACTTGAATGGCAACGGAAGCGCGGTTGATTTTTGTCAGGGGCGTATGACACCGTGAACTTTGTAAACGGCAAGGGAACGACGGTCAGCATCGAAACCGACGGCAAGGAAAGCCGGGTGAAAGTGGATGTGGATACGGCGGATTTGACCGCGTCAAACGGTAAAATCAGCGCGCCCGATTTGAAAACATTGGAAGCTGCTGTGAAGGCGGCGAAAGCCGATGCGGACGCGAATCCGACGGATGAGGCGAAAAACCGCATTGGCAAAGGCGGAAGCCGATTTGGCGAAAGAGCAAAAATAAAGGCGTGACGGCGCAGAATGTGGCAAAAGCCATCAACGAGTCGGGCTTTACGCTGAGAACTTCCGCCACTGCCGAGGGCAAGAAAGATAACGCATCGACAGGCGACGAACTCATCAATCCGGGTAAAACCGTTGAAATGGTTGCGGGTAAAAAATCTGACCGTGAAACAGGAAGATAGTGGTAAGGTTACCTATGCGACCAAAGACGACGTTGAGTTTGCAACCGTGAAAATCGGTAAAGATGAAGACGGCAAAAACCGGTCAGCCTGACGACGGAAAAAAAGCCGTAAACGCAAGCAACAACGAAACAGGAAAAAGAACCGGCAACGGCACTGAAAAATCTCTTCAGACGGCAAACCGGCCCAACTTGTCGGCGTGGCATCGGTGTTGAATACAAGCGAAGTAAGCACCAAAACCGAACGGCGATAAAAAGTCGGACGGTAAGCCGGCAGAGTCGAAAAACGGAAAAACTGATTGATTTGGCAGGGTACAGATACCGCACCAGTGAACAAGAACGCCGCCGCAACTGTAGGCGATTTGCAAAAATATGGGCTGGGTGGTATCGACCAAAGACGGCAACAGCTACACCGATGTCGTGAAGAACGCCAACCAAGTGGACTTCAAAGGCAGCAACGGCATCGAGGTGCGCGGAAGCACCGCCGCCGACGGCACACGCGTGATTACCGTGTCTGCCAAAGAAGGCAAGGTTACCAACAAAGTCGAGATAACCAAAAACGACGGCTCGAAAGTCGATGCGGTCATCATCGACGGCAAATACTATGAGCGCGATGAAAACGGGAAACCGAAGACGAAGACGGAAATTCCCGCTGCGGATATTAAATCGGCAGACAATGGCGGCTCGGGCTTTGTAACCGGCAACACGGTCGCCAATGCAATCAACGATTCAGGGATGGAACGTGGGCTTGGCAGACGGGAAAAAGGCAGAAGCCGCATTCGCAGGCGGCGGTAAAGCCTTGTCCGAAAGTGATCTTGAAAAAGTCAATCCGGATGACAACCTCCGCTTCGCCGACGGCAAAAACACCAAGGTCAAGGCTGCGACTGTGGATGACATCAATAAGGACGGTAGGAAAAATCACCAATACTTATGTGAAATTCGATGTCGAACTGCCCATCGGTCAGATTGAAAACGTTTCCGCGATGCGGAAGGCAATGCAGTGAAAAAAAGTCGGTGATAAATGGTATCCCGCCGATCAGGTCAATGAGGACGGCACGTTGAAAAAAATCCGGGCAATTCGACCGCGCTTTCCGACGAAGAGGCGGAAAAGGTTGCAACGGGCAATGTGGCGGCAATGGATCCTGAAAAATAAGGGCGACAAGTATAAATCTGCCAATCAGGTTGAAAAAGGGCCTGACACCGGAACAAATGGGCGAACTTGTTGGCAAACAGACCGCCGCTGCCGAAAGCAGCGAAACTCAAAATTGAAAACCTGCTGAAAAAAATCAGCCGAAAGATGTTGTTGATGCCGCCGCCGAGGATGACTGTAAAAAGCAGCGCAAGACGAGGCGAAGGCACAATATCTGAAAAGAGAAGGGTTTGGATAAGGGTACGGGTGGCACGGTCATTTCCAATTTGGCACGCGGTACTGCGCCGGGCGATGCCGTAAACGTCGATCAGCTGCAAAACAGCGGTTGGAATTTGGATTCCAAAAGCGGTTGCAGGTTCTTCGAGCAAAGTCATCAGCGGCAATGTTTCGCCGAGCAAGGTAAAGATGGATGAAACCGTCAACATTGATGCCGGCAACAACATCGAGATTACCCGCAACGGTAAAAATATCGGCATCGCCACTTCGATGACCCCGCAGTTTTCCAGCGTTTCGCTCGGTGCGGGGGCGGATGCGCCCACTTTGAGCGTGGATGATGAGGGCGCGTTGAATGTCGGCAGCAAGGATGCCAACAAACCCGTCCGCATTACCAATGTCGCCCCGGGCGTTAAAGACGGTGACGTTGCCAACGTCGCACAGCTTAAAGGTTCGCTGCAAAACTTGAACAACCGTATCGACAATGTGGACGGCAACGCGCGCGCGGGTATCGCCTCAAGCGATTGCCACCGCAGGTTTGGTTCAGGCCTATTTGCCCGGCAAGAGTATGATGGCGATCGGCGGCGGCACTTATCGCGGCGAAGCCGGTTACGCCATCGGCTACTCGAGCATTTCCGACGGTGGGAATTGGGTTATCAAGGGCACGGCTTCCGGTAATTCGCGCGGCCATTTCGGTGCTTCCGCATCTGTCGGTTATCAGTGGTAAGAGCTTTTTCGCCTGTCTGCTGTTGGGGCAGGCGGAAGGGTTGAAGGAAAGGGCGGCGATTTGCCGCCCTTTTTATAGTGGATTAAATTTAAACCAGTACAGCGTTGCCTCGCCTTGCCGTACTATTTGTACTGTCTGCGGCTTCGTCGCCTTGTCCTGATTTTTGTTAATCCACTATATTTTGGGTGTGTCGCATTTTTCAACCTATGCCGTCTGAAAGGGCCTTCAGACGGCATAGGTTTATATGAGGGACAAAAAGGATCGGCCTGCTTTTATCGGAATTTCCCTAACGGCTGAGTTCTGCTTTGAAGGACGGGAAGGTTTGGTTTATTGGCTTCTTTTCTAATTCGGGCAAGATGAGGAGTGTGTTTCATATGCAATCCCATGCCGAAATATTCTCAAACTATCTTTTCAGTATTGGTGTTCCACGGAGAACCCTTCGGCTGACTTTTGGACATTCCGATTCCTGAAGTAAAAAAAGCCGATAAAAACATCTGTATTGAGCAGGAAATCTGGTGTCCATTCCGTGTTGTTGAGCAGGGCAGTTCCATAAAAAATGCCGTCTGAAAAAGGTTTTCAGACGGCATTGCTAAAAACAGGGGGCTTAGAAACGGTAGTTCAGACCGAAGACAAACTCTCTGCCGCGTTCGTAGAACGGTACACGCCCGTCGCCGTCGGGGAAGCGCTGGCTGTGTGAACGGTATTTTTTTGTTGCCGATGTTGTTGACGGCAAAGTTGACGTTCATATTGTCTTTGCTCAAAGGCTGCCAGTTGGCGTAGAGATCGTGTACGCCGTAGCCGCTTTTTAACGGATTTGACCGTCCCTTTATTTCGTGCCTCATCGGTAAAGGTCGTGCTTTGGGCATAACGTCCGCGCCAGCCGATTTCTAATTTAGGGCTGTTCAAACCGGTAGAGAGGCCAGTCAGCCATTGGCGGCCGGTATTCCAGAAGGTAAACGAGCTTTTCGTGGTCTTCCGCCTGTATCAGTTTTTTTCGCCGTAGTACATTTGCGCCTTTCAGGCGCGGTTTGACATAGGATACGCCCAAACGCGCGGTCAGACCGCCGTTTCGGTAGGATGCATCGATTTCGTAGCCGTTGGTGGTCAGCTTGCCGCCGTTGAAGATGCGTCCGCGCCCTTTAATTGCAGCCGTATTGTTGTCAATTTTTGCCCATTGGTAAACCACCAGGTCTTTAATGTTTTGATGGAATACGCTTCCGCTCAGGTTAAAGCCGTTTTGCCGCCATTTGAAGCCGACTTCGGCGCGGCGGGCGGTTTCGGCTTTCAGGTTTTTATCGACATCGACTGCATTGCCCGCGCGTTCGTTGGCAAGCAGGGGCTTCGTTCAGACAGGGGCGAACGGCTGCCTGATTCAAATTGCCCAAGAGGGAGAAGTTGTCGTTGACATCCCAAATGATACCCACACTCGGATTAAGTTGGCCGTCGGCGGCGTTTTTGACCGTTGGCTGCGGTGTATTTGAAATGATCGTAACGCAAACCGGTAGTCAGGGGTTACAGGATGCAGATTCCAAATACCTTCGGTATAGATGCCGTAATCGGTTTTTCTCGTCATTGACATCGTTCAGTTGAAGGATTTTTCAGCCAAAGGGCTTTTGTCTGAAGATTGGGCACTTTCATGACGGTAATTGAAGCCGTATTTGACGAGATGACCGTCGCCCAAAGGTGCTGGCAAGGTTAAGATTGGCACCTCTTTGCCTTGATTTTTGCTCAATTCGAGGCTGATTGACTTTTTGCTTGCCGTTTGGCGCACCTTTAGGCGGTTTGTAGTCGTCGGTATGGATTTGGAAGAGGTTGGCATCGATTTTGTCTAAGAATCCGACGTGACGGCCTTTATATTCCAAATTATATGACTGTTCTTTTTGGGCAGTACCCGCAAAGCCTTTATAGTTGGAAACGTTTTGGAATTCTGCTTTGTCCGTGCGGTTGCCTTTTTGATATTCTTGGCGGTAGCTCAGGCGGATGCCGTGGTCTTCGTTGAAGTCATAACCCAGTTTACCCAAATAGCTGTGTTGTTCCAGTTTGCTGCCCTGATTGATTTTGCCAGCACCGTCTTTGTAGTCGCGGTTGTTCAGGAAGTTGCCGGCAAACAATGCATCAAAAACCGTTTTTGGTAGGCGTAAACGGCTATGTTGCCGCTGCCACCTTTATTGGAGCTGACTGTCGAACCCAATTTGAAGCCGAAGGGTTTGCCGTCAACCAGCAAATCTTTGGCATCGACAGTGGTAACGCGAATCGTACCGCCGACCGCTCCGATGCCTGAACTTGCCGCACCGGTACCTTTTTCTACGTTAATGCTTTTAATTAATGCCGGATCGAGTTGGAAGCGGCTTTGGTGGTGGAAAAATTTTTAGTGGATTGGCCGGTTCCGTCCACATCCAAATTGATTTTGTCTTCGCCCACGCCGCGAATGCTGTAAAACTGTGCCACGCCGTTGCCGCCGCCGACATCCATACCGATTTGGTCTTTCATGACCTGTTTCAAATCGGTTGCAGTTTCACGGTCGAGTTGGTTGCGGTGGGTACGGGTGCTGACGGCGGTACCGCTGACTTTAACTTCCGACAGCTCAGCCGTATGGTTGTGACCGAAATTTCCGTCTGCATGGGAAAATCCGGCAGACAGGGAAAGTGCCATCAGGCTGTATCGAAAAATGCGGGGGAGAGTGAGCTCATCTCTATTCCTTGTAAAGGTTAAAAAAGAAAAAGTGCCGCTATCTTAGATAAATATAATAATAATTATCAAGAATAATATCATCATCATTTCGAAGATTTATTGGATTTGTATATTTTTGTTGATATTTTCCAATCTGTTATGTATTTATCGATGTGTGTCGTTTCTGCAACACCAGGCATTCCGGATATTCGTCTTTATACTGATATGGCTGTATCGGGCGGAAAAACCATTTTGGTCGGGTGGCGTTTGAGTTTATCTATTCGTAAGGGTAAAACGATTCCCTTTATTCGGGCAGAAAGCTATTCTGTCGAATAGAAAAAGTTTTTAAATCATCAGACGGCATCAATGCCGTATTGGAACCTCGGTCTTTGGTCTGCCCGGTATTTCTCTATTGAAAACAACGGGTAAATAAATACCGCCCGGTTTCTGTTTGTCCGGACGGTATGCGGCAAGATCGGGTCCTGATTATCAGTTTGTTCCGGGGAGGTGCCGGCTTCTGTTTTGGGCATGTCGGTTTCCGTTTCTTCTTCGGCAACACGTTCCAGCGATACTAAGGTTTCGCCTTCGTCCAAAGTTAATCAGTTTCACGCCTGCTGCGGCGCGGCCGGTTTCGCGGATTTGTTCGACTTTGGTACGGATAAGCACGCCGCCGCTGGTAATCAGCATCAAATCGTCGGTTTCGCTAGCTCAAAGTTGCGGCGACCAAATCGCCGTTGCGTTCGCCGGTATTGATGGCGATATTGCCTTGTCCGCCTTTGTTTTTACGGCTGTAATCGGCAATCGGGGTGCGTTTGCCGTAGCCGTTGGCGGTAGCGGTCAATACTTGCAAATCGCTTTGCTCGGCTTCGGGGGTGAAAGGTAATCAGGCTGACGATTTTGCCGTCGGCGAGCAGGCGCATACCGCGCAGGCCGCCGCTGCCGCGACCAGACGGACGGACACCGTGTTTGCCGCTTGGCAATGCGTTTTCGGCATTTTCATCATCCAGGCTGTCTGAATCTTCGTTTTCAGTTTCGATATCGGCATCTTCCGCTTCGTCGTTACCGGATTTTTCCCAGTATTCGTTAAAGCGGATGGCTTTACCCAAGTTGGAGAACAGCATGATGTCGTCCGAGCCGCTGGTTTGCGCGGGCGCCGACGAGGTAATCGCCTTCTTTGAGCGCGATGGCTTTGATGCCTTGGCTGCGGACGTTTTTAAAAGGCGGAAAGTTGGACTTTTTTTACCATGCCTTGCGCGGTGGCGAAGAAGACGTATTGGTCTTCGGGGAACTCGCGAACTGCCAAAATCGCGCTGACTTTTTCGCCTTCTTCCAACTGGATGACGTTGTTAATCGGACGACCGCGGCTGTTGCGCCCGCCTTCGGGCAGCTTGTAAACCTTAATCCAGTGGCACTTGCCGAGGTTGGTAAAACACATCAGATAGTCGTGCGTGTTCGCGACGAACAGGGGTTTCGATGAAGTCTTCGTCTTTGGTGGCTGCAGCCTGTTTGCCGCGTCCGCCGCGACGCTGCGCCTGATAGTCGGTGGTCGGCTGGGTTTTGATATAGCCGCCATGAGTCAGGGTAACGACCATTTCGCGTTGTGGAATCAGGTCTTCATCGGCAATGTCGCCGCCGAACGGGTTGATTTCGCTGCGTCTTTCATCACCATAGTTGGTTTTGATTTCTTCCAGTTCGTCGCGGATGATTTGGGTAATGCGTTCGGGTTTGAGAGGATGTCCACAAAGTCAATGATTTTTACCCATCAGGTTTTCGTAGCTTTCGACAATTTCTTCTTGATCGAGGCCGGTCAGGGTTTCGTAGGCTCATGCGTAAAATAGCATCTGCCTGAATCTCGCTCAGGTAATAACCTTGCTCTTTCAGACCGATGTTTGCAGCCAATCCTTCCGGACGCATCATTTCCAAATCCAGACCGGAACGCGTCAGCATTTTCTTCAACGAGGCTGCTGCGCCAAGGACGCGCAAGCAGTTTTTCTTTGGCCTCGACTGCGTTGGGAGATTCTTTGATGAGCTTGATGATTTCATCGATATTGGACAGTGCGACGGCTTTTGCCTTCGGCAATATGCCCTTCATGGCGAGCCTTCTTCAGTCGGAAAAAGCGTACGTCGGGTAACGACTTCGCGGCGGTGGCGCAGGAATTCGGAGAGAATCTGTTTCAGGTTCAACAGGCGCGGTTGTCCGTCGACCAAAACTACCATATTGATGCCGAAACTGTCTTGCAGCGGAGTTAGTTTGTAGAGTTGGTTTAAGACGACTTCGGCGTTTTTCGTTGCGTTTCAGCTCAATAACGACGCGCATCCCGGATTTGTCGGATTCGTCGCGGAGCTCGGAAATGCCTTCCAGCGTTTTTCTCGGACCAGTTCGCCGATTTTCTCGACCAGTTTGGCTTTGTTGACTTGATAGGGGATTTCGTCGATAACGATGGCTTCGCGTTCCCCATTTTTGCCGATAGGTTCGGTGTGGGTCTTGGCGCGGATGACGACGCGGCCGCGGCCTGTTTTATAGCCTTCGCGCACCCGCTCAAAGCCGTATATGGTTGCCCCGGTCGGGAAGTCGGGGAGCTTGGATAATGTCGATCAGTTCGTCGATTTCGGTTTCGGGAGCATCGAGCAGGCGCAGGCGAGGCATTGACGGTATCGGAAAGGTTGTGCGGCGGGATATTGGTCGCCATGCCGACGGCGATGCCGGACGAGCCGTTGACGAGCAGTGTGGGAGAAAACGGGTCGGCAGTACAAGCGGCTCGTGTTCGCTACCGTCGTAGTTCGGGCCGAAATTAACGGTTTCTTCCTCAATGTCTGCCAGCATTTCATGTGAGATTTTTCGCCATGCGGATTTCGGTATAGCGCATGGCTGCGGCAGCAAGTCCGTCTATGGAGCCGAAGTTGCCTTGACCGTCGACCAAGACGTAACGCATGGCGAAGTCTTGTGCCATACGGACGATGGTGTCATATACGGCAATATCGCCGTGGGGGTGGTATTTACCGATGACGTCGCCGACAATACGCGCCGATTTTTGTAGGCGGAATTCCAGTTGTTTTTCAGTTCGTGCATGGCATACAGCACGCGGCGGTGTACGGGTTTGAGACCGTCGCGAACGTCCGGCAGCGCGCGCCCGACAATGACGCTCATGGCGTAGTCGAGATAGCTTTTTGCGCATTTCGTCTTCAAGGCTTACCGGCAGGGGTTTCGAGAGCGAATTTGTGGTCGTTGCGGATGGTTGCGTCGGTCATGGTTTCAATGTTTCGTATGGCAAAAATTGTTGCTTATTTTAGCATATTTCAACGTAAAACTGTGTTTCGGGTTGCAGGTATGCCGTCTGAAAGATGGGGGCCTTCACAAATTTGTTTTGGAGGTATTTGGGACGGCATCGGTGCATAATTGGTTCTGCAGGTAAAACGAAGTGGAGGAAAAGGTGCTGTGTCGTGTTGTTGATGTTAAATAATTTGGCCGACGGACGTAAGTCTATGGGTTTTTATATCGGTTATGCGCTTTCGTTGTTTGGACGAAGGCAGGGACAGGATGTCTCATATTTTGGTGGAAGAAACTTTTTGAAACGCATCCTGAATTTTTCTACCCTCCGAAAAAACCTCATTTTTGAACACGCGTCCGTATGGCATGGCGGATGCCTCCAAGGCGCAGGTTATGTTGGCTGAGATTCCGTTTGTGCGTATGAGGAAGCGGTGTGAGGATTGGGCTTTGGTGAGGATTGGACGTTTTCTCAAGCGGTTTCCCGGACTCAGGAAATGTTGGACGATGTGGATGTGGAAATTGATACGGCAAATGGTGTTTTACGTTTCAGTTCGGTAGTTGTCGACGGACTGTCGCCCCGTCAGTTCTCGATTTATCTGGTTATGGCACGTTTGTGTTTGGAGGAAGGAAGATAGACTGCGGCAGTCAGTGCGAATTTGCCGAAATAGTATGGGCGGACTATGCGGGTCGGCGTGACAGGGTGTCGGACGATGTCAGTCTGAGGAAGTGGTTGGAGGAGGATTCCGTAAAGCCCCAGTATATTTTCTTCTGGAACCGCTTTCTTGAGGAATGCTCTAAAATTACGAAGGTTTTGCTTCGGGCATTGGGCGAGCATGGGCGGAGATTCGGTATTGTTTCCCGCAACAAATGTTATTTTTTTGGATGTTCCTCCACGGCTTTTTGTCTGTTGTGGACAGGTAGTCGGTATGTTCAGACGGCATGGCGTATGAAGCGGTTATGTCGTCTGAAACACGGTGCGGATTATAATGCCGAGGAAATTTCGTTGCGGAGTTTGTCGAGAAACCTGCCTTGGCGGACTTGTTGTGCGGCGGTGTCGTAGTCTTGGCGCGCGAATGACTGTTTCAGGTCGCAGAACAGTTTTTCTTGTTCGGCACGGATTTCGTCACTCAGATTTTCCAGGGTTTTCAGGTCGCTTTTCTGCCCGTGCCTCCATCAGCGTTTCGCGCCATTCCATTTGCTGCATGAGGAAGTCGGGAGCGAAAGAGGTGTGTTCCGGCGCGTCGGCGTCTATCCCCAATGTCTTCAGCAGATATGCGGCGCGGTCGATGGGATTTTTCAAGGTACGGTAGGCATCGTTGATGGTGGAAGACATCATCACTGCCTGTTTCTGCTCGAAAGCGGAAGCTGAAGCGAATTTATCGGGATGGAAACGGGCAGCCAAGGCGCGGTAGGTTTGCTCCAAGTTTTCGGTGTCGATATCGAAAGCGGGTTCAATCCGGAAGAGGGTGAAATATTGGGACATAGTAGAATGATAAATGTAAGATTTTTGGCAGAAAACCTGTTTTTGCCTTATAATCTGCTGTTTCTTAAACAAAAAGGACTGAATATGGGCGGCAAAGTGCAGCACAATAAAGGCAGAAATACGCGACAATGCTTTAAAAAGCCTTAGTGAAATCCGATTTGTTCCGACACAAGGTGGAACGGAAAAAGAAAAAGGCAAAAGGGCAGCTACAACAGGCAGGAAGCGAAAAATGGCGGGACGGTTTTGATACGGTCCCGCCATTTTTATCTCTTAAACGTGGAAGCTCTCGCCGCAGCCGCAGGAGTCTTTGACATTCGGGTTTTCAAATTTGAAACCTTCCTGCAAACCTTCTTTGGTGTAATCGACTTGCGTGCCGTCTAGATAAACCAAGCTTTTCGGGTCGATATAAATGCGCGCGCCGTGTTCTTCGAAAATCAGGTCGTCCTCGTTCGCTTCATCGACAAATTCAAGGTTGTATGCCATACCCGAGCAGCCGCTGGTTTTCACACCCAAGCGTACGCCCAAGCCTTTGCCGCGTTTGGTCAGGTAATTGTTGATGTATTTGGCTGCATTTTTCTGTGATGGTAATCATGCTTCTTTCCTCATTTCGCAATTATTTTCTGTTTTGCCCATGTTATCGCGGCAGAAACGGCGGCTTTTTGCCTGCGGACTGTTTTTTTCTAACAGGTCGATCCGGTCAATTTTGCACCCTGTTCCAAAACATCGTCCAAATCCGCCGCCGCCAGCGTGGCAACATCATCCAAGCCCATTTGCTGCAAACGCTGCAATACGGTTTTACCTATGCCTTTGACAGCAAGCAGGGATTGGGCTTCTTCATCGCTAAAAAGGCATTTTAGCCTCCTTTGATTTTTGAAGGGACAAGCGCGCTTATATATGGCAGTGGGTACCTATCAAGTCGATTTAGGGTTTTAATGTCCGCAAACTAAGTATCTGGAAAACAGGGTTATTTGTTTTCCTGACGTTTACGGTAGTCGGCAACGGCCGCTTTTACCGCGTCTTCCGCCAAAATGGAGCAGTGGATTTTTACCGGCGGCAATTCCAACTCTTCGGCGATTTCGCTGTTTTTGATTGCCAGCGCGTCATCCAAGCTTTTTGCCTTTGACCCACTCGGTAATCAGGCTGGACGAAGCGATGGCAGAACCGCAGCCGTAAGTTTTGAATTTGGCATCTTCAATAATACCTTCATCGTTTTACTTTGATTTGCAGACGCATCACGTCGCCGCAGGCGGGCGCGCCGACCATGCCTGTGCCGACGGACTCGTCGTTTTTGTCGAAAAGTGCCGACGTTGCGTGGGGTTTTCATAGTGGTCGATTACTTTATCGCTATATGCCATGATGTGGTTTTCCTTAATGTTTTTGATGATTTAAAGTGGGTTTGTTTGCCGAGTTTTCAGACAGCCTGACGTTTCAGATTTTTGCACGCGCCGCCTTCGCAGCCGTCGTCGTTTTTCCGAATCGACGCCGCCTTCCACGGTAACGCCGTCAAAATCGTCAAGCAGGTTGTCGAGATTGTCGAGGTTAAGTTCTTGTTCGTTCATGGGTTTGCATCCTTAATTTTAATGTGGTGGCTTTTTAGGGTCGTCTGAAAAGGTCTTTTTGGGATTTTCAGACGACCTTTTTTTATTATAGGTAGGTTGGGTTATTAAACCCAACGTTTCAGGTGCTTTAATAGGCTTGTTGGGTTTCCAACCCAACCTACACTAGCTTAAAATATCGTGGTTTGTTGATGTTTTTAGTCGTCTGAAAAAGACGATTGTTCTAAATTGTCTAAAAATTAATCGTGCCAATAAGCTGCTATCGGCATGGTATGCCTGAATACAGGCTTGAATCATTTGTTCGGCAGAGATATTTTGCCAATGTATCTGCAAACCGTTCTTCATTGCCAATTGCGTCATAAACAGGCGCAATGTTCTGCCGTTTCCTTCACGAAAAAGGATGTAGGACGTTCAACTCGCCCAAATAATAGGCCACACGCTCGGCGAATTTATCTTTATCCAACCCCCGCAAATAGTTTTCGCTTTGCAGCTTCTCCAAAAGTTTACGGCTTTCGTTTTCGATAAAAGCAAAATTGGCAAATCGGGTATTACCTTTAGAAATATCAATTCGCCGGATTTCTCCTGCCCAATCATAAACATTGCCAAACAGTTCGCGATGAATGGTCTGTAAATGCGCCAAATCGAAATTGCCTGTAATGGGTTGCAAAAAGCAGATTTTGAGCGGAAATAGCAGAAATGTCTCTTTCGACCTTTTCTAATTTAAGTGGATCTTGAATGGCTAATTTATTTCTAAATACAGCATCATTCATATAGATTATGTCTTCACCACCGTATTTACTCATTTTTTTAGAACCTTTGTTTAATTTTTTTCTTATTTCTTTCTCAATATTTGTTTTTACCAATCTTTAGAAGTTGCATTGCATATTGAGTTTGTCGGCTAATTTCTAAATTCTCCATTTTCCATGAACCAGTGATATCATCAACGTCTTTTTGTCCAATGATCTTCAATAGTTAACCATTCCAAACTTCCTTTATCACGATCAATAATATCAAGATGATGCCCTCCTTGATAAACAAAAAAATGTTTTTATTCTTAAATAAGGAAGAGAATTTTTTGAATATAGATCGATTGTATTCAATAACAGATAAAAGCAAATTCAATATCTTTTTAATACGTCTAAATCTTGTTTATAATCTAAGTCAAATTGTTCAAAATATTTTCCATAAATAATACGTTTATAACCATTTGGCAAATTAATAATTTTAACTTTCATGGTATTCTTTCTATGAAAAATAGCTTACAAGACTGTCTATAAAAAGTGTTTTACTGTATTCAAAAATTAGACTCACTTTCTCAGACAGCCTTTGTTTGACATCAATCTTAATGCGCCGCCCATTCGATCGAGTTCAAATCAATCCCGTCTTTGAACATTTCCCACAGCGGCGACAGTTCGCGCAGTTTGCCGATTTTTGGATTTGATCAGTTCTGCCGCGAATTGCACTTCTTCTTCGGTGGTCATGCGGCCGAAAGGTGATGCGCAGGGATGAGTGCGCCAGTTCGTCGTTGCGACCGAGTGCGCGCAGGACGTAGCTGGGTTCGAGCGAGGCGGAGGTGCAGGCGGATCCGCTGGATACGGCGAGTTCTTTGACCGCCATAATCAGGCTTTCGCCTTCGACGAAGTTGAAGCTGACGTTCAGGTTGTTCGGGGCGCGGTGTTCGAGGTCGCCGTTGATGTAGACTTCTTCGATACCTTCGATACCTTTGAGGAAGATGTCGCGCAGTTTGCAGGTAGTGCGCCAGTGTCTTGTTCGAATTCTTCTTTGGCGATGCGGAAGGCTTCGCCCATACCGACGATTTGGTGGGTCGGCAATGTGCCGCTGAACGGAAACCGCGTTCGTGTCCGCCGCCGTGCATTTGGGCTTCGAGGCGGACGCGGGGTTTTGCGGCGGACGTACAGCGCACCCGATGCCTTTAGGGGCCGTACACTTTGTGCGCGGACATCGAGACAGGAAATCGACTTTTGGCGGCTTCGACATCGACAGGCACTTTGCCGCAGGCTTGTGCGGCATCGACGTGGAAAGACGATTTTTGCGTTCGCGGCAGATTTCGCCGATGGCAGGGAATATCTTGAACTACGCCGATTTCGTTGTTTACCCACATTACGGAAATGAGGATGGTGTCGTCGCGGATGGCGGCTTTCAGTTCGTCTAAATCAATCAAACCGTTTTTCTTGCACGTCCAGGTAAGTTACTTCGATAACCTTGGCGTTCGAGTTCGCGCATCGTGTCGAGCACGGCTTTGTGTTCGGTTTTTGACGGTGATGAGATGTTTGCCTTTAGATTTTGTAGAAAGTTTGCCGCACCTTTAATGGCGAGGTTGTCGGACTCGGTCGCGCCGCTGGTGAAAGATGATTTCTTTGGGAGTCGGCATTAATCAGGGCTGCGATGTCTGCGCGTGCTTTTTCGACGGCTTCTTCTGCTTCCCAGCCGAATGCGTGGCTGTTGGAGGCTGGGTTGCCGAAAAGTTTCGGTCAGATAGGGAATCATTTTTCGGCAACGCGTTTGTCAACGGGAGTGGTGGCGGCGTAGTCGAGGGTAAACGGGGGTTTTGACGGTCATGGTTTGCTCTTTCTTTTTCTGCGGTGTTATCTTAATGGATGTGTGTAAATTGGACGACGCGGCTGCCGTCGCCGTTGTTTTTCTGTTCGATGATGCTTTGCAGGGTAACGCTGCTGAGGTAGTCGTTGATGGTTTTGTTTAAAGTTTCTCCCAAAGGTCGTGCGTCAGGCAGGGGGCGCCGTGGTGGCAGTTGGCTTTGCTGCCGCATTGGGTCGCGTCCAGCCGGTCTTCGGCGGCGGAAATGATTTGGGCGATGTTGATTTGTGCGGGAGGGGCGGCGAGGATGTAGCCGCCGCCGGGCCCGCGTAGGCTTTCAACCAGTCCGGCGCGGCGGAGTTTGCTGAACAATTGTTCGAGATAGAGAGGGATATGCTTTTGGCGTTCGCTGATGGCACTGAGTTTGACGGCGCCGGTTTGCGCGTTCATCGCCAAATCCATCATGGCGGTAACGGCGAAAACGCCCTTTGGTGGTCAGTCTCATGGTGGTGGTTGCCCTGTGTCGGCGTTTTTATAGTGGGGGCAGATTGTCCAATATCTGAGTATTTCAGTCAAGTATGTGGGAGCTGTTGCCGATTGTTTGTTTAAATGGCGGTATGAGTCTAATTTTTACCGTCTAAATATTTGTGAATCAGTTGGTTATGTTTTTTGAAGCGGCGGTTGGGGCGTTTTGCCGGCAAGCGGTTTCAAAACGATTTGATTTATTTATTGAGATTGATATAGATTATCTAAATCTTAGTGATTTATTTGGGTATTGCCTGAAAAGTGCCGTTTGAAGACTCAAGCAGTTTCAGATGGCATATTCCATCAGGCTGTCAAACAGGGGCAATAAACAAGATGAAACGTGATTTGAGCAAAAATGACCTGTATCGAAGACTTGCGCCTCGTTGCCAAGCGCAAAATGCCGCGTATGTTTTACGATTACATCGATTCAGGGTTCGTGGACGGAAACGACTTATCGGGAAAATACTTCGGATTTCAAAGACATCCGCTTCCGCCAAAAAAAGTATTGGTCAATATGGAGGGACGCAGCCTAGAGACTAAAATGATCGGGCAGGATGTGAAAAATGCCGGTGGCGATTGCGCCGACGGGTTTTACCGGCATGGCGCACGCTGACGGCGAAATCTTTGGCGGCGCGGGCGGCGGAGAAGTTCGGCATTCCGTTTACGCTGTCGACCATGTCCATCTGCTCGATTGAAGACGTTGCCGAGAACACCAGCGCGCCGTTTTGGTTTCAGCTTTATGTGATGCGCGACCGCGAGTTTATGGAAAACCTGATTAAGCGCGCGAAAGGATGCCAAATGTTCGGCATTGGTTTTGACCGCCGATTTGCAGGGTTTTGGGGCAGCGCCACAAAGACATCAAAAAAACGGCCTGTCTGCGCCGCCGAAACCGACCATCGCCAATTTAATCAATCTGGCGACCAAGCCCGAATGGTGCATGAAAATGCTGAACACGGAACGCCGCACGTTCCGCAATATCGTCGGACACGCCAAAAACGTCGGCGATTTGTCTTCGCTGTCTTCTTGGACATCCGAACAATTCGACCCGCGCCTGAGCTGGGACGACGTCGCCCGCATTAAAGATTTGTGGGGCGGCAAGCTGATTATCAAAGGCATTATGGAGCCTGAAGACGCGGAAAGGGCGGCGAAAAGCGGCGCGGACGCATTAGTCGTTTCCAACCACGGCGGCCGCCAGCTCGGCGATACCGTGTCTGCCATCAAAAGCCTTGCCCTGACATCGTCAGCGCAGTGGGCAGCGACATCGAAGTTTGGATGGACAGCGGCATCCGCAGCGGTCAGGATATTTTTGAAGGCGTGGGCTTTGGGTGCGAAAGGTACGATGATCGGACGGGCGTTTCCTGTATGGCTTAGGCGCGTATGGCGAAGAAGGCGTAACCCGTGCGCTGGAAATCCTGTATAAAGAAATGGATATATCTATGGCGTTTACGGGACACCGCGATATTCAAGATGTCGATGCTTCGATTTTGAGAGGGTAAAAGATTGGGGTAGGGAAACGGTTTAGATACTGAAAAAATGATGCCGTCTGAACACAGGGGTTCGGACGGCATTAAAAATAGCTGTATTTTAATAATGTTGATTAAATATTTGACAAAACACTCTTTTTATAAAGGAAGTTTTTGTCAAACGGGGCTGCTAGCAATGCACTACTTCATTTTTCAAGCGATTCAGCACCTAAAGGGAATAACTCCGTAAATTGTCCATTTTTTTCTGATTGTCAGTAAAAAAACGGTAAACCGATCAAACGATAATGCGGTGTATCTTTTTGCAGGATTTTATCCTTCCCATATTCTGCTGTGATGGCTTCTAAAAAAAGCTTCTTTCCACGAATCATTTTTCCACTAAATGTTCGCCTTTTGGGCTCAATGAAAATTTGGTAATGCAAAAAGCCGTCCACGCTGTCGGAAGAAGATTTTTGTTTATCTTTCAGCAATAAAAACAAAGTCCGGCATAAATCCTTCACCATCGGCAAAGTTATTCAATTTAAACACTTCTTCATTTCGGATTAAATGAACGTCATATTTAGATTTCAAATCGCCCAAACGCTCTGAAATAAATTGAATTAACGCTTCTTCCAAACTTGTTCCAGCAAAAATTATCCATCACATACCAATCATTTTGCATGGCAATAGCAGTTTTATATCATCTTTTTTTGACCCATTTTTGTTTTTGGCGTGCCGAAAAATTTCCCCATAATTTTTAAGGGCGTAAATTCTTTTATACCGATAAATGGCTTATCACTTTCATTCAAATGTTTTTCAACCATTTCCAAGATTTTTCAGGCAGCCTGCAAGTTTATCGTCCAGGCGAACCTGTTTGTCTTGCCCTAATCCTAAAAATTCAATTTGCCAGTCTTTCAACAATTTATTTTGCAATTCATTGCGATTTTTGAATGTTGAGCTTGCTTTTGCAAACGGTTGAAAATGGAATAAAGATTGACTATTTTTCCCTTTGATATGTAATGCTTTATTAAAAATGTGCCACTCCATTTCACTCATTTTTATGGTTTGAGTAAAATTATTTTTGTGCCGATTTGTCGGGCGGTTTCATCATTTTCATCGGCTGTAAATTGCGTTTCCTGCAACAGTTGATTACCGTGAACTTGGAATGAAAGCGTTTGCGGATTGGCTTTGCAGGCTATCTGCATTATTGCTTTTGGCGTTTGGGTTAGGGGATTTTTTTATTCGCCCAAATTAACAACTCTCTAAAATCCTTATTATCGGCAAATTCAGATTTGAGTTTAAATGTTGCCAATACCTTATCATCGTCTTTTTCAGGCAAATAACCGTCTTTTCGCAACTCGTTTTTCAGTTCTGAAATATAGCGGGATTGCTCATCGTGCGTGTAATAAAACAATTCTTCCAAAGATACGTAATTCGTGTTGCATATCGTTGTCAAATTTTGCGTTTATTCGGCTGTTTACCTTCAAACGCAAATGGAAAATAACGTACACCACGACCGATCAACTGCTTTTTCCGATACGGTAGCGGCAGCCGTTTTGCCCGATTTTTATTTGAACCACCGCCATTTTTGCCCTTCATACAAACGCACAATATCAAACAAATTTAAAACGTCCCAACCCTCGGTTAATCTATCCACCGTAAAAATGGCACGGATTGGATTATCAGCCGCTTCCAGATTGTTTAGCAATTTTTCCGTTTCGCTGTCGGTGTTTTTCAGTTTTGTTTTTGTTGGTTTCGGAGTTGGTAATAATCACATTATGTTTTTGATAATTTTGTTTCACCCAATTTGCCAAATGTGCAAACTCAAAGCCATTTTCCTGCATAAATTTTAAGGCTTGTTCGGTGCGGGTTTTTGCCTTGTTCGTTGGCGTTGTCGCTATTATTCAGGCTGCCTGAAAAACGTATCCAAAAACTCAAAATCATCCGCTTGCACATTTTCTGCCCAATTTAAAAATGCCAAATAATCCGCTTTTGATTCATCAATCGTCTTACTTCTAAACAACATCACAGGCTTGAAATTGGCAATGCCATATTTCAACGCAATTTGATGGCGATACCAGGCAAACAATAAAGCGTGTAATACCCGCTCTTTCTTATTCAGCGTACTAGATACCAAATTGATTTCTTTGGTATAACCCTTTTGCAAAAACTCTTTTAAAGCCAAATTTTAGATGATTTTATCCGCATATTTTTGTTGCACGTCAGCATTTTCAGGCAGCGTGGCGGTAAATTCCAACAGCACATTTTGGCCGGAATTGCCATTTTTTTATTGAGTAACAATTCCAAAAACCATATGCTCCCAGCCTTTGCGTTCAATTTCGGCATCGCCTGCATTGGCTTTTAATTCCACTTCCAAATCCAACTCGCCTTGTTTTTGCCTTTGGTTTTGCGCGTTTAAATGGTGCGCTTCATCGCCCAGCATTACAAGGTTCAAACCGTGCAAATCCGCCAATGTGGTTTGGTTTTCCCGTTCAGTGTGGATATCGTTATACAGTTTTTTTGAATACTGGTAAATTTAATTTCAATGCCGTCTGAATGTGGGCTAAATGTCTCTACTTTGCGAATGGGAATAACCGTATCGCCTTGCAAAAATCTTTTCGGTAAATAAAAATTTTGCGTGCGCCGGGTCAATAAAATTATTTTTCCGTTTTATCCACGATATTATTTTGATTGACGAAAAACAAAAATGCCGATACCCTTTCTCAAAAATAATACAGAATCAATGCCGCCATCATCATCGTTTTGCCTGCACCTGTTGCCATATTAAATAGCAAATGCGTTGGCTTATTTTTAAATCAGGGAAAATCGTCTAGCTCTGAAGCGCGGTCAAAAATCAAAAAGTTTTTCAAGGGCGGATTTTTGCCATTCAAAAATCATATTTTAAGTTTTTTTGGACATAAACTCAGGCATTTCAAAGTAATTCAGGCTTGTATTTTTAACCGCTTTACGTTCATTTTCAATCACTTCAAACAACGTTTGATTATTCGCCATCTTTTTCTCCGCTTGATAGAACGCACGGCTTTAACGCTTTATCGCCATCATTAAGGCAGCCTGCAAATTGTTCATCGTCCATTTCGGATAATGAAACATACATTTGATTTAAATCTAACATTTCAAGCACCATTTGTTTTTGTTCGTCTAATGGCAAAGATTGAAATTCAGGCTCTTCAATGATTTGACTAAATTCATTTATGCTGACGTTGTATTTCAAGAAATAGCGTTCGCATAAACCTTCAAACAGCGTTTTGATGCTGTCTGAATCTTCGCAAGCCAAAATTTGTTGTTTTGAAGTTTCGTTAAATGGGGCAAGTTCGGCATAGACAAACTCGCCACCACCTTGCCAATTTACGGCTTTGGAAATACCGCCCTGCTCACCTTCAATCACTTTTTTCAAGCGTTCAACGGCAAGCGTTTCAATATAATCCATTTGTTCAATACCGATATATTGGCGGTTCATTTTGTGGGCAACGGCAGCGGTTGTGCCACTACCCAAGTGGTAGTCTAAGACGATGTCAGATTCGGATGTGGCAATTTGAATAAGATACTGCAATAAGCTCTCAGGTTTTGGAGTAGTAAAAACTTTGCTGCCGAACAGTTTTTCAATTCATCTGTCGCATGTGTATTTAAGATATCCTGTATTAAGTTCTTATAGGGAGCAGAACGTTCTATCGGCTTGTTTTCGTTATCAACCAACATATAGTTTTTATAACATACACTCCATCCAGATTTTTTAGACTTTGATTTTCTAAACTCCAAAAAACCGTTTGTTATTGCCCAATCAATTTTATTTTTACTCCATTTCCATATCCAGCCATCATTGACAAATTCAGTCCTGCCATTCGGATACGTAAAAGTGCCATCTGGACATTGGATTGCAAAATTCAAACTGTCACTATACTGCAATCCCCCTCTATCTAAATTGTCGATATAATATTTGCCTCTTTCCCTGTTCAAACTTATCACTTAATTTGTATCTCTGTATCATAAGAGACGTGTTTTTATTTAATTTAACTGTTTTAAAGTTCTTTGAGTAACATAAGACAAACTCTGTAATAGTCGCTATCTGTTTTGGCATCGGACGCACCTGTCTTTTTCCCAAATAAAATTGCAGATGAAAATTTTCATTTCCGAAAAACTTCATCCATTAAAAATTTTCAAATATGCCTGTTCGTTGTCGTCAATCGACACAAAAATTGAACCGTCTTCCATAAGCAGCTCTTTGGCGATTTCCAGACGGTTTTTCATAAAAAGTCAGCCAAGTGGAACGATTAAATTTGTCGTTGTATTTGAAACCGTCATTGCCCGTGTTATATGGCGGATCAATATAAATTAGCTTCACTTTGCCTTTTAAACTGTTTGGCAAGCGAATGTAGGGGCTATCAGATTATTGCCTTTGATAATGAGATTTTTCGGCGGGTGTGCCGTCTGAATGACGTTTGATTTCGCCAACGGTTTGTTTGCCGTCTGCGGTATAGAGAGAGAATTTTGAGAATGCTTTTTGCGTCAAAAAGCCGATCGATTTCATCAAAAGCAAGCGTTTGATTAAAAAGATTTCTTGTCTCTTTCAGGTTAATTTGGTGTATAATTGACTGACTGACTGACCGACTGACTGACTGACCGACTGACTGACTGACTGACTGACTGACTGACTGACTGACTGACTGACTGACTGACTGACTGACTGACTGACTGACTGACTATTATTGCGTTTAAAATAAATCTCTTCTCCTTCTTCGGTGCTTTGTCCGCCATTCAACACACAATCTTTTAAACGGAAAATCAACACAATATCCGAATTGTCTTTCAAAAAAGCGGTTGCCGTCCGTCAAACCAATGCGATTGGCGTATTTTTGTGTAGGAATTATTGACGCTGTGTTTGTCCAAGAAAAACGAAAAATCCTGCAATTTAAACACCAGCACACCATTCACTTCCACAAAAGAAATGGCGTTTTAACTCATCATTTCCAATAACAACCCGATAATAGTCGGGTTCGGTTTTTCCACCAAATCCAACAGGATGTTTTTGGCTAAAAATGGTTTTCTTCATTCGCCCATACTTTTTCGTGTGATAGCAGGGCTTGGGTTAATTCGGTTTGAATGTCTGCCTTCATCGTTATAAATCCTCATCAGTCATTTTAATGTGCCATTCTTGTGTAACGGTAAATGGCTTTTACAAAATAAATTCTAATAAAATCAATTATTTGATGTCTTTTTGCTGTTTCCGGGTGTTCGCAAAGTTGCGATAAGCGGGCGGGTGTCCGAGAGTGTCGTGATTTTGCGGAAATATAGTGGATTAAATTTAAATCAGGACAAGGCGACGAAGCCGCGGACGGTACAAATAGTACGGCAAGGCGAGGCAACGCTGTACTGGTTTAAATTTAATCCACTATATCAACACATTATTCAAACACAGCCCGTATTTTTTTAACCGCCGTTCAGGCGGCGGATGCCGCCGTGTTCATCAGGCGCAAGGCTTTCAGACGGCATATTTCTTTTTGATATTCCGCCAGGCCGACAAAGCGGCTGTTTTCCGTGTAAACGCGTACCGGCGTATCGGAAGGTAGGTCTTCCTCGAAACGCGGCCGTTGTCCGCAGCGGAGCATATGGACGGCATAATCGTTTAAAACGGTTTGGGGAAAATGGGCAACCAATACGTCGCAGGGCAGCAGCAAGCTGTCGCGTTCTGTTTCGTTCAAATTTGCCAAGGCCTCAAGCGTGTGGCTTTTGGGCGATGGTAAAACCGGCGGTTTCGGTGCGGCGCAGGGCGGTCAGGTGGGCGAACGTGCCGATGTGTTTGGCGATGTCTTCGCTGAGGGTGCGGATGTAGGTGCCTTTGCTGCAACGTACGCCAATGACGGCTTTGGGCGCGTCAAATTCGGTAATGTCAATGGCGTAAACGGTAATGTCGCGCGTTTTGCGTTCGATGACGATGCCTTTGCGGGCGTATTCGTACAGCGGTTTTGCCTTCGTGCTTGAGGGCGGAAAAACATCGGTGGTACTTGGCGGATGTTGCCTGTCAGTGCTTGGCATGCCGTCTGAAATTCGGCTAAGGAAATATCGGCGCGGGCGGTGGCAACGATTTCGCCTTCGGCATCGCCCGTGCTGCTGGCTTCGCCGAGTTTCAGCGTGGCGGTGTAGAGCTTTGTCGGCATCCAGCAGGGTATTGGGCGAACTTGGTCGCTTCGCCGAAGCAGACGGGCAAAAGTCCAGTTGCCAAAGGATCGAGCACGCCGGTATGCCCTGCTTTTTCGGCACGGAACAAACGCCGCGCTTTTTGTAGGGCGGTGTTGCTGGAAAAGGCCTTCAGGGTTTGTCGAGAAGAAGAACGCCGTTGACCGGGCGTTTGGCGGGTTTATTGGTCATATTAATTAGGGAATATTAATGTTCAGACCATCTGAAAGGGTTCGGACGACCTGCGTGTCAGCTTAATTCTTCATTCAATAATTCACGAACAGAGTGTTTTTCATCAATTAGATCAACGCTGATTGCATCAAAAGCCATTTCGTTTTAATGAGTCAAAACTAATGATTCGGCCATCAATTAAGGGACTTGTCCTTCAGAATTGACGAAATCTTCATATTCATCTTCATAGTCTATATTGTAATAAAAGATGAATCAGAACTCGGTAAGTATACTCATCCAAATCAGTTAACATTCTGTTTTGCTTTTTGATTTGGGCTATATTTGTCGCAAAACATAGCGTTATAGCCATGTTCCGCGCCATCAAACAATACGATTTCATCGCCGCTTACAGCTTCTACCGCCACAATTTTTACCGGAGCCTTATCAGTATCGGTAATCAATCCGTCAAAAAGGCTCTCCGTAGTAACGGATGCGGAATGTATCTCTACCTTGGCAGGATAATGAAAAAGCAACGATGCACGCCTTCAATTTGCAGGCTGTCACTATGTGCATAGGCGGCCAAATGTTCGGGAATCAGATTGTTCATTCCGGCAGTATCAGTCTTCAACCGGTTTTTCCGCCGCCACTTGGTCGATAAGGGCGGACAGGTTCATACCGCGTTCCAAGGATTCGTCGTATTTGAAATGCAGCTCGGGGATTTTGAACAGCTTTGATGCGTTTGGCCAATTCGCTGCGGAGGTGTCCGCGCGCGTGTTCCAGCACTTCTTCCGTAATTTCGCGCGCGTCTTGGTTTAAACACGGTGTAGAACACGGTGGCGTGGCTGTAATCGCGGGTAACTTCGACTTCGTTGATGGTAATGAAGCCGGCGCGCGGGTCTTTCGAGTCCGGTACGGACGAGTTCGGCAAGCTCGCGCATAATTTGTTCTTTGACACGGTCTTGGCGGGCGTAGCCGCGTTGGGGTTTTTCATGAATATCTCAGATTTCAGATTTGGTTTCAGACGGCATTTCTGCCGCCGGGGCGGGTGCGAAGGGGCGTATTATAGCCGAATCGGCGGGATTTTTAAGGTAATACGCGGCAGGGATGTCCTTGGGATCACAAGAAGGCAATACAAAGACTTCAAGGGTATAAACATTGGTCTTGTGATAAGAATAAACATTTCTTGTTTTTCTATGATTTGTGATCTAAATATACACTATGGTTTTATCGGAAAAAGCGGTTGGGTTTACAGAATGGGAGTTAACAGCCGGGGCAGGAGTAGCACGAGTTGAGAGATAATAATCGAAATTTTGGGGGCATGGGTTTCTCAATACATTCTAAAATCGGATTAGAGAACTTTTGGGATGCAGATTTTTAGCAGCTTTTGATGATGCGAGTGATATTGAGGGAACTAAGACATTGCGAGTACTCTTGATTTTTGCCGAAAAGGTCATTATTCCGGTGGCAAAGCCCCAAAACAACTATTGTGACCATCAATTGCTTCTTTTTAATACTGGCAATTTTTCATATCCAATTCTTTTAATTCCTGATATTTGTTTTAAAAATTTCGTCATTCACAATAATACCTGTTAAAAGCGCTTGGAAAGAAAGTGAGATTTGGGATAGATTTATCCACAATACTACCAACTATTTAATAGCAAAGGAAAATATAAAACGACTCCGCACTTTTCACATATACTACAAGTTGAGTTCTTTTTCCCTCCTTATATAAATTCTAAATTTTGGAACAACTGAAATGTATTCTTTGGATACAGTTTTGTTTACATCATAAACCTTTCCTACAAAATATACATTCTCAATATTTTGAATGCCCTAGTAATGAAGCAATATCTTTATGTAACATTCCAATAAATGTACCTCTTGCGTGAGTAATTGAGCAAAACTTTTTATCATTTAGAAAGACATCAATTGCTGTATGTTTAATGATATTTCACAATCGCACATTATATTCTCTTGTTTCAATTGATCTATCCAAATGTCATCTCCTTCAGGAACATTTTGTGTAGGGGTCGCTAATTTGATAAAAATATTTTTCCATTATGGGTGTACTTTAAAAATTTCCTTTATAGATATAATGAAAGCTATACAAAATAGGTTTCAGACTATATAATAGATATGGAGGAACTCCTTCTTTCTTAACAGCTCAAGTTATCTTAGATGAAATCTATAAATCTTATCAAGATAACAAACCTGTAAATATCAAAGAAATGCCTAAATTATTAATATTACTTTTTAATTACATTCATGCTTTTTTGGGTGTACAAGAAATAATGTGTCGTCAGATCATCAAATGTTAGAGCATTTCAATCTCTACGAGTCTGAATTTGAGAGATTGAGAAAAATTTCTGTTAAGTACGATGGTTTCATTATCCCCTTATGACAGAAACAGATAGTACAGCCTATGTTATTTCATCTAAAGATAAAAAGGAATTGGACTCTTTAATCAAGAGACTGGATATTATTAGTATACAGTATGATGGGATATCAGAAAGTATGTTTGCTCTTTTTCATACATGGGGTGTTTCTATCAGCGGAGGGTACAAGGAGTATGTCTATACTCCAAATCTTGAGATCATATAAAGAACTACGATAAAGAGGTTGCCTTGAGATCCCAGCACTGAAATGTATATCGTAGAAAGAATTACGGAGGAAGATTTGGATCAAGTTGCTCAAAGATATTCTGCAAATATAGAGTTATATCGTCCTATAAAAATGGTTGGTATATACATCTCAGTCGAGAGAATTGATTCTTGAGATGTATGCTATTCTTTTATATTGATAAGCACGGATATAGTTATTATACTTGACAACCCGAACGGCGCGTGCCAGTTTTCTGCAACACATACATTGTAAAAGAAAGCCATGTCCAGCGAAAAACCGTACCTGTTCCTTTTGCGGAAAAATCCAAAGAACACGTCAAATATTTGATTGAGGGCGAAAACGCCTATATCTGCGACAGTGCGTCTCAAACTGTATTGAAATATTGCATGAAGACGGAAATGACGGCACGCCTCCGGAAAAGTGCTGGACAGACATCGGAAGAATCAGGCAAGCTGCCCACCCGCCGAAATCGTCGCCAACCTTAACGAACACGTTATCGGTCAGGAACAAGCCAAGAAAGCCTTGGCGGTGTCGGTGTACTAACCATTACAAACGCCTGCGCCATCCTAAAGTCGGCGGTAATGTCGAGATTGTCGAAATCAACATCCTGCTTATCGGCCCGACCGGATCGGGTAAAAACCCTGCTGGCACAATCTTTGGCGCGCAAACTGGACGTACCGTTCGTGATGGCAGATGCTACCACGCTGACCGAAGCAGGGTTATGTCGGCGAAGACGTCGAGCAAATCATTACCAAGCTTTTTGGGCAAAATGTGATTTCGATGTCGAAAAAAGCCCAGCGCGGCATCGTCTATATCGACGAAATCGATAAAATTTCACGCAAAAGCGACAATCCCATCCATTACGCGCGACGTATCCGGCGAAGGGTGTGCAGCAAACCTTGCTGAAACTGATTGAAGGTACGGTGGCTAGTGTTTCCGCCCCAAAGGCGGTCGCAAACATCCGAATCAGGGAATTTATCAACGTCGATACGACCAACATCCTGTTTATCTGCGGCGTGCGTTTGCGGCTTTGGAAAAAGTGATTCGTCAGCGCACAGAGAAAGGCGGTATCGGTTTCGGTGCGTCCGTTCACAGCAAGGATGAGATGCCGACATTACCAAGCTGTTCGGTATTGTCGAACCGGAAGATTTGATTAAATTCGGTCTGATTCCGGAATTAATCGGACGTTTGCCCGTGATTGCAACACTAGAAGAACTGGATGAGGACGCGCTGATTAATATTTTGACCGAGCCGAAAAATGCTTTTGGTCAAAGCAGTACCAAGCTTTGTTCGGCATGGAAAAGCGTCGAGTTGGAATTTGAAGAAAACGCTTTGCGCAGCATTGCTCGTCAGGCAATGGAGCGCAAAACCGGCGCACGCGGTCTGCGTTCTATCGTCGAACGCTGCCTGTTGGATACCATGTACCGCCTGCCTGATTTGAAAGGTTTGAAAAAGTGGTGGTCGGCGAGGCGGTTATTGAGGAAGGTAAGAGCCGGAATTGATATTCTGAATCCTAGTTTCCGGGCGGGATATTAAAAACCGTTTTTACCGCATGGAATTTTTACAGTAATAAGTATAAAAAGTGATTTGCTCTTTGATGCCGTCTGAAGGCTTTCCTGCCTTCAGACGGCATTATTACTGATGATTGGGGTGCAGGGGGCAAATCCGTCGGTATCTTCAGGCCGTTTGCTAGGATTTTTGCCTCCGGCAATGAAAAACGGAGAGGGGCAAAGGGTATCACGGTCTTCCGCCAAAATGAGCGTATTGTGTTTCAGTATGATACAGGGGCTTTCAAACGGAATATTCGGACGCGGGCTATGGTTTTCATTCCGACCGGCGTATTGTTTGAGTAAAAGGCAAGGGTTGGGTTATCGGTAAAATCAGGTGGTTTGTTTGAGGGTGGTAGCGGTTTGATAAAACAAATCATATTAAAATCAATGCATTAATTATTTTTGTAGTATTTTTAGGTAGCGTTGTTGAAAAAGTTGGGAACTTTGTTTTACAATGTGAGAATATCAAATTTCCAGATATCTAAATTTATCATGCAAATTCAAGCGTTTTCATCTGTTTGCTTTTATTGGTGCCACTCAAACGTGCGGTACTTTTTGCGCTTGCTTGAAACACTTAGTATATTTACGCAAAACAGGCCGCTCGGAACAGGGCGGCTTTTTTGTTACCTCTCAAAGGCAGGTCGCCCGATTCGGACTACAGACGACAGAATCAGGAATATGACCATGAATGCAATACCTCAAACCGCCGAACAAAGTGAAATCCTTCATACTTGCAGCATTATTGTCGATGATGCGCAAGATTTTTCCCCTGCGTTTTTGATGCAGGTCAGGGTGGGACGCTCATTAGTGAATCGATGATTCCGCAAGTCCGTACCGTTGCAACTATGATTGCCGCCGAACGGCATGATTTCAGCAGTAGCAGCCCTGCCGAATTTACCGATGCCGCCGATTTTTGCTGCACGGATTTTTGGTTTTTGGGCGTGCGCTGCTTTCATTTGGATGTATCTCTGTCCCAGGTTTTGAAAACTGCAAACAACCGTGCCCGCCGTTTTTGCTGAAAAACACCATCTGTTTTTACTCCAGCCCAAGCCGAATTAAGCCTGAATAAGTGTAAAAACAGTCATCTGCTGACTGTCGAAACCGAAATTAAGGCAGAAAACAAGGCGCACCTTGTCGCAAACAGTATTGAGTTTGCCCGCAGGTTGAAACTACTGCCTCTGTAACGGTTTTATATAAATAAATTTTCCCGTCTACATACTTGATAAATATGTCGGCAACGATACAATAAAAACCGAGATTCACAAATAAACAGGACATACATGAACAAACTGACCGCATCCGCACTTATCGCGATATTGACACTGACGGCCTGCAAAGACGATATGCAGGCGCAACTCGAACAGCAGCAGAAACAGATTGAGGCCCTGCAACAGCTGGCAACAGGCAGACGATACGGTACTACCAATTGGCACCGGATGCAGTGAAAGAAACCATCCCAGCCGATGCATTGGTAAAGCGGAAACAATGGGCAGCCTGTAACCGGAAAGGACGGGCAGCAGTATATCTATGATCAATCGACAGGAAGCTGGCTGCTGCAAAAGCCTGGTTGGTACGGCGGCGGGCGCGTTTATCAGGAATGCATTGTCAAGTAAATTTTATGCGAGGCAGGCAATCAAAACAGCCCTGTCGCCCGGCGCGCACGTGCAGCCTACCATCAATCTGCACGCCCCAATGCACGCACTGCGAGGATTTGAACACGCGCAGCCTGCGGGCAAAACAACAGGCGGCGCAGGCGCAGCGTTACCGTCCGACAACACGCCCGCCCGCCAATTACCGCCGTCCGGCCATGCGCGGTTTTGGCAGGGAGGAGGTAAATCCGTTGCCGCAATGCCGTCTGAAGGGTTTCAGACGGCATTTTACGTTGTTAGGGGCATTGTTATGTCGCTGTCTGATTTCTCAGCCGGCATTTTAACCGTATGTTTAATCTGTCGGGATGGCAATCTGATCACGTGCGAATGAGCGGCACTGTCATGCCGCCGTTGGGTTTTCATACGGCATCATATCGAAAAGTGAAGCTGTAGCGCAGATTGGGTGAGCAGGAATGCCCACCTGCATCTGAAACCCTTCGTATCATTCCAGCAGGAAAGGAATCTAGAATTTGAATTTACATAAATTTTCAATACGTTTTCCAAAGCGGAAAAGGTTTGTATTGCAGCCTAATCCTTTGGGTATCAAATGCAGGGCGGTGTTGAAACATTGCAAAATGCCGTCTGAAACTCGAAATCGGTTTCAGACGGCATTGATTTATCTGAGCAGAGTGTCAGGCGGATTCAGCGGTCTTTATAGCGGCGTGCGCTTTGCCTGCAAAAGAACCGCTGTTTGCGTTTGCCTTTGAAGCCTTCGCCGCGCTGAAACCGTCGTTTTTCTTGAAGCCGTCTTTTTGAAACCGTCTTTTTATGGCCTTCGCCGCGTGAATTTCCGCCGAAGCCTTCTTTGCCCGGTTTTCTTATCGCCGCGCCAGCGCCGGATTTTCTCTCGCCCCAGCCGCCTTTGCCTTTCGGCTTTGCCGCCTGCGGATTTGCGCTTGCAGGGTCGGTTCCATGCCTTCGATGGTCAGCTCAGGCAATTTGCGGCCGATGTATTTTTCAATTTTGTGTACTTTGACGTATTCGTTTACTTCGGCAAAAAGTAATCGCGATACCGGTACGGCCTGCGCGACCGGTACGGCCGATGCGGTGAACGTAGTCTCCGCCTGTTTCGGCGGGTCGTAGTTGATAACGTGGGTAATGGTCGGTACGTCGATACCGCGTGCGGCAACGTCGGTGGCAACTAAAATTTTTGCAGCGGCCTTTGCGCAAATCCATCAGCGTGCGGTTGCGCCAGCCTGCGGCATATCGCCGTGCAGGCAGTTGGCGGCGAAAACCTTTTTCGTACAATTCATCCGCGATGACTTCGGTCATGGCTTTGGTGGACGTGAAAAATCACGCATTGGTCGATGTTGGCATCGCGCAGGATGATGGTCGAGCAGGCGGTTTTTGTGGCGCATATCGTCGCAGTACAGCAGCTGCTCTTCGATTTTGCCTTGGTCGTCCACGCGTTCGACTTCGATGACTTCAGGGTCTTTGGTCGGGTTTGCGCGCCAGTTTGCCGACCGCGCCGTCCCAAGTGGCGGAGAACAATAAAAGTCTGACGGTCGGCCGGGGTGGCTTCGACGATGGTTCGATGTCGTCGATAAAGCCCATGTCCAACATGCGGTCGGCTTCGTCCAGAATCAGCACTTCAAACGTTCAAAATCGACTTTGCCGCTTTGCATCAAGTCCATCAGACGGCCCGGCGTGGCGACAATCAGGTCAACCGGTTTGCTCAGGGCGCGGGTTTGGTAGCCGAACGATGCGCCACCGACGATGCTGACTGGGTGCGGAACCACGCATATTTTTGGCGTGCGCCAGCGTGTTTTTCTCGACTTGCGCCGCCAATTCGCGGGTCGGCGTCAACACCAACGTGCGCGGGCCTTTGCCCGGTTTTTCGCTGCGTTTGGTCAGCCGCTGCAACGTCGCAGCAGGAAGGCGGCGGTTTTGCCGGAGCGGTTTGCGCCGAAAGCCATGATGTCGCGGCCTTCCAAAGCAAACGGAATGGCTTTGCGCCTGAATTGGCGTCGGGCTTTCGTAACCCTCGCTGCTCCGGCGGACAAAATGTTTTATCAAGGTTCAAATCGGCAAAATTTAATGAACATAGCTATCCTAAAGAGACAACAACGCGACGTCTGAACGGTTTTCAGACGACCTGAAGCAAAGGAAAGTAACGATACGGGAAATGTGAAGTTACAGGGTTGTCGCAAGCATCTTGCTTGTGGTTAACATCGACGACAACCTGCACAGAAAAGGCTTGGCAAATATGCAATAAAAGAAACGCGCCCGAAACGGCGGTTTAGGTTGGAAGACGGTGGCTTCGTATAAAAAGCGAACGGGCGGATAATATGATTTTATGGACAACGGTCAGCAAAAAGCATCAAGTGCGTTAGAAATCCAAAACCCTTCCCAATACTCATTCAGGCCGTCTGAAACCATGACCGACATCACACCATTCGCCAACCGCATGGGCAAAGAACATCAAACACCTCATGAAATGGGCGAAACGCAACGGCATCGAAGCCTGGCGCATTTACGACCGCGACATCCCCAATTCCCCTTTGCCGTCGATGTTTATGCGACCAAATCCACCTTCAGGAATACGATACCGGCTGGCTGATGCAGCCCGAAGAATACAAGCGTGGCTTGCCGAAGTCTTGGAAGCCGTCGCCTTCGTTGCCGGTTTTTCGCCCGAACAAATCCACCTCAAACGCCGCGAACGCCAAAAAGGCCTGCAGCAATACGAAAAACCGGCAAAACCGGCGACGATTTTCGTCATCACCGAAAACGGCCGCAAGTTTTGGGTCAACCTCGACAAAGTACTTTGGACACCGGCGCTTTTTGCGATCATCGCAATACGCGCAAAAAGTCGGCGAAACGGCGGCGGGCAAACGCTTCTCAACCTGTTTTTCCTACCCGGCAGCTTTACCGTCTATGCGCCACCGGCGGCGCAGCATCCAGCGAAACCGTCGAGTTTGTCCAAACACTTATCTCGATTGGGCGAAACGCAATTTCGAACTCAACGGCATCAGCGAACAACACCAAATCGTCCGCGCCGATGTGTTCCAATATCTTCAGACGGCATACGCGAAGGCAGACAGTTCGACCTCATCGTCATGGACCCGCCCAGCTTTTTCCAACAGCAAAAAGATGCTCGACATCTCGACATCCAGCGACCATCAAAAACTGATTGACGGCGCGATGAAACTGCTCGCTTCAGACGGCATTTTGTATTTCTCCAACAACCTGCGCAGCTTTCGTCTTGGACGATTCGGTATCGGAACAATACGCCGTCAAAGACATTTCCAAACAATCCGTTCCGATGATTTCCGCAACAAAAAATCCATCAGTGTTGGGAAATCCGTAAAAAGGCTTAAAATAAAAAGCCGCCGGATTAAATTCAGCGGCTTTTCATATTTTCGCCGATCAGGCGATGGAAGCCTCAACAAAGGCAGTCAGCTGACCTTTTGCCAATGCGCCGACTTTGGTAGCGACGACTTCGCCGTTTTTGAATACCATCAGGGTCGGAATACCGCGTACGCCGAAACGGGACGGGGTGACTTCGTTGTCATCGATATTGAGTTTGACCACTTTCAGACGGCCTTCGAATTCGGCGGCGATATCGTCCAAAAATAAGGGGCAATCATTTTGCGGGGCCGCACCAAGGAGCCCAAAAGTCCAGCAGGACGGGGTATCTGCATTTGAAAACGTCTTTTTCAAAAAGCGGCATCGCTGGTGTGTACAATCAATTCGCTGCTCATCAAATTTTCCTTTTTAGGTTTGGATTAGTGGGATAGCGTGCAGAATAGGGCTTGAACGCAAAAAATTTCAAGGGGATGTTCGGATAATAGTTTTTGTACCGTCCCCATCGTCTTTGCAAAATTCAGTCGATGGAACGGGTTGCATTATATTTCTGAAAATTACTTTTTATTATCAAAATGTAATAAATATGTTTTGAGGCTGTACAGAAGCGCACGAGGCGGTGTATGCTTCGTTTCAAATAAATTCTTAAAATATGAATGTTAAAAATAAAGCCTAAAACCCTATAAAAGGAACCCTGCCATGACTGATTTTTCCGTTTGGGAAACTGTCTCCCTTTAGTGCGACTGTCGATCATATCCCTGCAACGCTACCACAATGTACACCGTGCTACAATTTGAAGAATTGGTGCCGCTGGCGCAAAAAAGTGGCTCAAGTCCATGCCGATACCTTTCCGGCGGAAATTGCTGAGCTGCTTGCCTATATGCAGAACGAACTGCTGATGCATATGATGAAAGAGGAAAGGATGCTGTTTCCGATGATCAATCAGGGGTGTCGGACGCGGTGCGGCGATGCCCGATCAGCGTGATGATGCACGAACATGAAGAACACGACCGCGCCATCGCACGGCTCAAAGAGCTGACCAATGATTTCCACGCGCCCGAAAGGAGCCTGCGGAAGCTGGACACGGCTTTTACGCTTTGGCCAAAGAAATGGTGGAGGATTTGAATGACCACATTCATTTGGAAAACGATATTCTGTTTGCCCGCGTACTCGATTCTTAAGGGATAGGAGTCGGATATTTCCATGCCGTCTGAAATACGGTTTTCCGTTTCAGACGGCATTTTTCATGTTTCAGTCCCAGCAATTCGGGCGGAATGCGGCACACGGGAATCAGAGTTGATTTTGTGCTGCATGGCGCGGTGCAGCCGCGTATGAGATTTCCAGAACTTCGCGCTGCCGCCCTTCAAAATCTTCGGGTTTGCGCGTGCCGTACACGCCCATTGCCCACTCCAGTTCGGGATAGCTTGCGCCCATCTGTTCCTCGTCGGTGCGTTCCGTATCCCACAGGCCGTCGATCGGCGGGGCTTTTTGAATCGCCTCGTCCACGCCCTAATGCTTCGGCAAGCCGGTAAACCTGCGTTTTGGTTGAGGTCGGCAATCGGGCTGATGTCACGCCGCCGTCGCCATATTTGGTAAAAATCCACGCCGAAATCTTCAATTTTATTACCTGTCCCCGTAACCAGCAGTCCGTGTATCTGCCCGTAGTAGTACAGGGTCAGCATACGCAGGCGGCTTCTGGCGTTGGCGAGCGAAAGCGGCTGATTGTCAAATGCCGTCTGATGAGCACCGACGGTTTGTTCAAAGGTCTGGAAGGTATCGGTCAGATCGACCGTTTGCGCGCTTACACTGGCATATTGCCGTTGCAGATTGCGGATGTGCAGCCTTGCCCGCTCAAGCTGGTCGTGTTGGCGTATCGGCATATCCAGAAGCAGCGTGGTGCGGCCGGTGCGGGCGGCGAGTGCGGAGACGACGGCGGAATCGATGCCGCCGGAAACGCCTACGACGAATCCTTTTTACGATTTGCCCGGGCGGCGTATTCGTACCAACCATCGGGCGATATGTGTGATAACCGCTTGCGTATCCATGGTTCCTCCTGTCGGAAATACCCGCATCATAGCTTGTCGGCGGTTCAATTTGAATAGATTGCAGGCAAATTTATGAACATTTTTCTATCCTACGCTTAAAAAGTCATATGGAAAAAGCGGCCGCCAAGGTGGTGCATGTTATAATATTGTTGACAATCTAGACGGCTTAATGCCGCCTTGGGCTTCAAAAACATATTCATATTTTTGCTATTTGATTGATTCGATGTCTGATTTTTTCATTCTGACGTGCTGTCCGTTTCCGAGTTGAACGCATTTGCCAAAAGTCTTTTTGGAAAAATCACCTTGCCGGTTTGTGGATTGTCGGCGAGAGTGTCCAACCTGACCCGTGCCGCCAGCGGGACTATTATTATCTCTCACTCAAAGACAGCCGCGCGCAGGTGCGTTGCGCGATGTTCAAAAGGGTGCGGCGGCGCGTTTGGCGAAACCTTTGAAAGAAGGCGACCATATCGAAGTGTCGGGCAAAAATCAGTATTTACGAGGCGCGGGGCGAATTTCAGATTACCGTAAACGAAGTACGGCTCAAAGGTTTGGGGCAGCTTTACGAAGCCTACTGAGCGGTTGAAGGCGCAGTTGCAGGCGGAAGGCGCGTTTGCGGCGGAACGCAAAAAACCTTTGCCCGCCCGACCGCAATGTATCGGCATCGTAACCAGTTTGGCGGCGGCGGCTTGCGCGATGTCGTAACCACCTTTGAAACGCCGTGCACCCGAAATTCCCGTTATCGTTTATCCGACCGTCGTTCAAGCGCACAGGCAGCGAGTGCAAATCGCCCAAGCGATTAAAACTGCATCGCAACGCGCCGAATGCGACGTGTTGATTGTCTGTCGCGGCGGCGGCAGCATTGAAGACTTGTGGGCGTTTAATGAAGAACCGGTCGTACGCGCAATCGAAGCCTGCGCGATTCCGTCGTCAGCGGCGTGGGCACGAAACCGATTTCACGCTCGCCGATTTCGTCGCCGACGTGCGCGCGCCCACACCGACCGGCGCGGCAGAATTGGTCAGCTCCCAACCGCCAAGAATCGCTACATTGTCTGAGTCCCAGGCGCAAGGCCGTCTGAAAACCGTTTTGGAACAACGCTATTTCGATGCCAGCCAAAAACTCGACTGGCTCGCGCGGCAAATCCGCCATCCGCGCCAAAAACCTGACGAGCAGCGCACCTACATCCACAAACTGGCGCAAACGCTGTCTTTACTCGATGAAGCAAAACCTCCGCGCCCACGCCGCCTGTTTCGAACGCCAAACCCAAGCCCTGCAACATTACCGTCCTGATGTTTCCGTTTACCGACACAATATCGACCGCCTTCAGACGGCACTGCTCGCCGCCTTCCGCCAGCTGCTCGCCCGTCGCCGCCAAAGTCTTGCTGCCCAAAGCCGCCCTGCTCGAAGCCGTTTCGCCGCAGCACATTCTGGAGCGCGGCTTTCTCCGTCGTCAAAAACACACGCGGACAAGTCATCCGCAACGCCGATGTTTTTGAAGCAGGGGCAGAAGCTGCACATTACTTTCGCCGACGGCGAAACCGACGTGCGCGTAACCAAAGAACAAGGGCAGCAGGATTTGTTTGATTGTATTGAAACTCAATCGGAAAAACCGCTCCCCCTCTGCCGTCATTCCCGCAAAAGCGGGAATCCGGAAGCGGAAAGGGTAGGGAATGTATTAGAAATGACTGAAACTCAAAAACCGGATTCCCGCCTACCGCGGGAATGACGAGTCAGAAGTTACTCGAAACTTACGAAATCGAACGGACTGGATTCCCGCCTGCGCGGGAATGACGATTGATACGTTTCGATAATTTATTGAAGATGGCTGAAATTCAAAGTTACAGAAATTTATAAACAAAAACAGCAACCCGCCGCCGTCATTCCCGCGAAAGCGGGAAATCCAGTCCCTTGACCTTAAGATAATCTTTAATTCGTCATTCCCGCAAAAGCGGGAATTCGGAAGCGAAAAGTGGTGGGAATGTATTAGAAATGACCGAAACTCAAAAACGGATTCCGCCTGCTCGGGAATGATGAGTCAGAAGTTACTCGAAACTTAAAAAACGAAATCGAACGAAGTGGATGGATTCCCGCCTGCGCGGGAATGACGAGTCAGAAGTTACTCGAAACTTACGAAATCGAACGAAGTGGATGGATTCCCGCCTGCGCGGGAATGACGAGTCAGAAGTTACTCGAAACTTAGCGAAATCGAACGAAGTGGATGGATTCGCCTGCGCGGGAATGACGATTGATACGTTTCGATATAGTGGATTAACAAAAATCAGGATAAGGCGACGAAGCCGCAGACAGTACAAATAGTACGGAACTCGATTCACTTGGTGCTTCAGCACCTAGAGAATCGTTCTCTTTGAGCTAAGGCGAGGCAACGCCGTACTGGTTTTTGTTAATCCACTATAATTATTGAAGATGGCTGAAATTCAAAGTTACAGAAATTTATAAACAAAAACAGCAACCCGTCGCCGTCATTCCCGCGAAAGCGGGAATCCGGAAGCAAAAGCCGCAGGAATTTGTCGGAAAAACAGAAACCTCTCCGCACACCCGAAATGTTTCCAGACGGCGCATCTTGGGGAGGATAAAAACCTGACCCGATATTTTTATACTCAATAAGGGTTCTATTGAGAGAAAATGAATTTTATTTTTCAACTGACAGAAAGAGGATGTTATGAAGTTTTTAGACCGTGAGGCAAGCATTGCCAGCCGGGTTTCAACCGTTGGCTCGTACCGCCCGCTGCATTGGCGGTGCACCTTTGCAGTGGGCAGATTTACGCCTATTCCGTATTCAACGCGCCGCTGACCAAACTTATCGGCATAACCGAATCGGTGGCCGGAGATTGGAAGCTGACGACCGTAGGTTGGATTTTCAGTATCGCACTCGCGATGCTGGGCGCGTCGGCCGCCCTGTTCGGCACATGGATGGAACGGGTAGGGCCGCGCAAAGCCGACATTTTGCCGCCGCCTGCTGTTTCAGCCTGGGCTTCTTCGTATCCGCATTCGGCGTGAGTACGCACAACCTCTTCCTCGCTTTATTTGGGCAACGGCGTCATCGGTGGCGTAGGCCGAGGCTTAGCGCTACATCGGCGGTTTCCACACTGATGAAATGGTTTCCCGACAAGCCGGGTATGGCGACCGGTTTGAGCGATTATGGGACTCGGCGGCGGCGCAGTGCTGGCCTCGCCGCTCTCCGTATCACTGATGAACGCCTTTTCAAACGCCGCTTCGGTCGGGGTTGCCAAACCTATGCCGTATTGGGTCTGCTTTTACCTCGCACTGATGATGTTCGGCGCGTTTACCATCCGCGTACCTGCCGACGGCTGGAAACCTGAAGGCTATACCGCGCCGAAAACGCAAAACAAGCTGGTCAGCAGCAATCATGTCAACGTGTCCCAAAGCCATGAAAAACGCCGCAGTTTTGGCTGTTGTTCTGGGTATTGTGCCTGAACGTAACTGCCGGCATCGGCGTATTGGGTCGAGCATCCGTGATGATTCAGGAACTCTTTTCCGAAACCTCCGTAGGCAGGCAGGCGTCAGTCGGCGCAGGTGCGGCGGCAGGCTTCGTCAGCCTCCTTAGCCTGTTTAACATGGGCGGACGCTTTTATGGTCGAGCGTTTCCGACAAAATCGGACGCAAAAACACCTACACCATCTTCTTCGTACCCGGTTCGCTGCTGTATTTCGCCGTTCCCTCCATCGGCGAGAGCGGCAGAAGCCCTGTTCATCATCGGCTTCTGCGTGATTATTTCCATGTACGGCGGCGGATTTGCGCCATTCCCGCCTACCTGAAAGACCTGTTCGGCACCTATCAGGTCGGCGCGATTCACGGGCGCATCCTGCTGGCCTGGTCAACTGCCGCCGTCATCGGCCCGGTACTGGTCAATTACATACGCCAAAGCCAAATCGACAGCGGCATACCGGCGGCACAGGCATACAGCGTAACCATGTACATCATGGCGGGTCTGCTGATTATCGGCCTGCTGTGCAACCTCGCCGTCAAATCCGTACACGAAAAACACCACGAAAAGACATCAAAACCGCCGCACGCAGCGGCAACCCTGACGACGAAACCGCTATATCCGACGCTACCTTGTGGGCGAAAAAGTTTCCGGCGGCGGCATATCGGTCTGGTGGCGTTGGGCATTGGCCGTCATACCACTCGCCTACGGCGTGGTGATGGTCTTTGTCAAAAGCACTGACCTTTTCTCCTGAAAACGCCTCGAATAAAATGCCGTCTGAAACAGCAGGTGTTTCAGACGGCATTTTTGTGTTTTAGCGGGTTTAGGCTTTTTGCGGCGGTATTCGCCCGGCAGCAGCATTTCCGCCCATTTGAGGATGTTGGCGACTTCGGCGGGGTTGAGTTCGTAGAACTGTCCGCGTTTGAGGCGGTTGGGCAGTCCGATGGGGCCGAAGCCGACGCGCACGAGGCGGCTGACGGTGAGCCCTTGACTTTCAAAAATACGGCGCACTTCGCGGTTGCGGCCTTCTTTAATCACGACGTTGTACCATTTGTTTGCGCCTTCGCCGCCTTGTTCGCAGATGCGTTCGACTTTTCGCCAAGCCGTCTTCGAGCATTACGCCTTCTTCGGTGAGGACGCGCATTTGTTCGCCGGTCAGCCCGCCCAGTACGCGCACGGCGTATTCGCGTTCAACTTCGAAGCTGGGGTGGGCGAAACGTTGGACGAGTTCGCCGGAGGTAGTGAGGATGAGCAGGCCGCTGGTGTTGATGTCTAAGCCGTCCGATGGCGACCCAGCGGCTGCTGGGCGGCCCTGCGGCAGGCGGTCGAATATGCTGACGCGGGCCTTGCGGGTCGTCGCGGGAGACGATTTCGCCTTCTTGTTTGTAATACAGGATGATGCGCGGCAGGCGGTCCGCCCATTTGAGCTTGATGATGCTGCCCTTGACAGTAACGTGGTCGTCGGGGGTAACTTTGTCGCCCAGTTGCGCGGTTTTGCCGTTGACCGTTACCCAGCCGTTGTTAATCCATTCTTCCATTTCGCGGCGCGAGCCGACGCCGGAGGCTGCAAGCACTTTTTGCAGGCGTTCGGGTTCCATGCGCGACAGGGTCGCTGCGGCGTTCTTTCAAATCGCGCGCGTGTTCCGATAATTTTTGGTTGGGATTGCGGACGACGAGTTTTTTGGCTTTGGCGACGCGCTGTTTGGGGGCGTTTTGCAGCTTGATGCCGTCTGAAGCTTTTTGTCCGTAAGCTTGGGCGGCGGTTTTGCCCATTTCGCCTTTGGGACGGGCTTTGCTTTTGAAAGGTTTGGCGGTTTTCTTGGCAGACGAGGGCTACGCCGTCGCGCCATTGGCGTTTGCTGGTGGGCTGTTTGGACATCATTTTTCCTAACTCGCCTGATAAGGCGGTTCTTCTGCGGCGTGTGCGGCAGGACGGTTGATAAAATGCCGTCCTCAGTCGGACGGTTCGCTATTGTACCCTGATGCGGCGGTTTTGCGGATGAAATCGTCGCTGCGGCTATTGGGACAAAGTTTGTGCAACGGTTGAAATCGGTTTGCGTGCGGGAGTAGAATCTTTCAAATGATAAGAGGAGCGGTAAAATGGATTTGCACAATATTCGGGAAGATTACAGCAAACGGAATTGTCGGAAGGCGATTGCGCCGACAATCCGATCGAGCAGTTCGAGCGGTGGTTGGACGAGGCGGTACGCGCACAGGTCAACGAGCCGACGGCGGTCAATGTGGCGGCGGTCGACGGACGCGGCAGGCCTAACAGCCGTATGGTGCTGCTGAAGGAAGTTAATTCTGAAGGTTTTGTTTTCTTTACGAATTATCACAGCCGCAAGGGGCGTTCGCTGGATGCTCATCCATTTGCGGCGATGACGTTTTTTGGCCGGAGCTGGAGCGTCAGGTGCGCGTGGAAGGGCGTGTTGAAAGGCTGGCGGAGAAGTTGTCGGACGAATATTTTGAGAGCCGCCCGTATCAGAGCCGTTTGGGTGCGTGGGCAAGCGCGCAGAGCGAGGTAATTCCGAACAAGGCGGTATTGGTGGCAAAGGCGGCGGCGGTCGGACTCAAACATCCTTTGCACGAGCCGCGTCCGCCGCATTGGGGCGGCTATATTGTGATTCCTGATTTGATTGAGTTTTTGGCAGGGCAGGCCGAGCAGGCTGCACGACCGCATCCAATACCGTTTGCTGGATGGCGGCTGGATACGCGAGCGGCTGTCGCCTTTGAACAGGAAGAAAACATATGCCGTCTGAAAGCCGGAATTGGGTTTCAGACGGCATTTTTCACGGGAAAACACGGACAGGAAGTTTTTTTGTGTTCCGAACGGAAAGCCTGAATCCTCTTTTTGAGGTTATCTAAAAACAAGATTTAATACAGTTATCGCAAAATAATCAGCCATAAAGTAACCCCACATTTCTAGAAAAATTTACTGAATTCGTGCATTAACTACTATTCTTATAGAATTATTTATTTCATCGTAAAGTGGAATATATTCACTATTATCAGAAATCTCAAATCAAATATTCCCCTTCAGGCAAATAAAAATCATAAATATGCATACTGTATTTTCCCCAGCTCCAAATACTCCGGCTCCTAATTTTCTACTTCTCTCTGTAAGCAACTCATCTATAATAAGTTTTTACCATCTTCTTCCACTTTTAAATATTTTAACCGATATATTATATGGATAGCTTTAACTTATCATCAATCCACCTCTCCCCCTGTTTTGGATCATAATGTATAAAATTAGTTTCCTAACGATATTGCATAAGGTTTACCAATTTTCTGTTTGAGTTTACTAGATCTTTTTGTTTTTACCAAGAGGAAAGTCTACCACAACAGGTTCTGGGCTAATAGCCATATAAAAATAGTTTCAACAAAACTGCAGCTAGCAATCAATAGGCAAGATATTATTAATAATATCTTTTCTAAATGCAGACATAATAAAAATCTCCAAATCCAGTATCAGAATATACTAATTATTTGTATAATTAATAAGGAAGAGAAAGACTCAAAACGGCTGATGAGATTTCCGCCTGAAAATAATGAAATAAAAGTCCATAGTAATGAATAATAGCTTTATCAGTCCCCCTTTAATGCAAACATAGAGAATACTTTCGAGGAAAGTTCTACCATACAGGTTCTGGGCTAATAGCCATATAAAAATAGTTTCAACAAAACTGCAGCTAGCTAAATCAATAGGTTACCTATACACTCTATCTTTTAAAGAAAGTATTATTGTATAATTACTGCCCTTTTTATATACCGGGGAATTATGATGCGGACGGCGTGAATGCGTCGGAGAAAAACAAGTTTTCCGGCAGCTTATGCTGTTGCACAAACAGATTCTTTGCTTGTTCGGTCATAGCCGGAGAGCCGCAGGCAAATACTTCGTATTCCGACAGGTCGGGATGGTCTTGTGCCGCGATGTTTTGTACGTGACCTCTTTCTTACCCTGCCAGCCTTCTCCGGGACGGGACAATGGGAGTGAAGCGGGCGTTTTTCAGACGGCATGCCAACCTTTGTGCTTCTTCGAGGGCATACAAATCATCTTGATGACGCGCGCCCCAGTAGAAATGGACGGCGCGGCTGCTGTCTTGGCGGATAAGGTCGAGCAGGATGCTGCGGATGGGGGCGTAGCCTGTGCCGGTTGCCAGCAGGATGACGGGCTTGCCGCTGTCTTCCTGCAAGGTAAACGAAAGCCGAGCGGGCCTTTAACGCGGACGATGCCTTTTTCTTTGACTTTGGGTTCGCTGCCGAAAAATCATTTCCGAGCAGACACCGTTTTCGCGCCTCACGGATGTAGTTCAAAATGCCTTCTTGGTCGGGTGAATTGGCGATGGAGTAGCTGCGGCTGACGTTGCCCGGCAGCAGTAAATCAATGTATTGCCCGGCGTAGAAAGGCGACGGCGAGCTTTGGGCAGGGCGAAGTTTCAGGAGGGCGACATCGTGTTTGAAAAATAATACTTTCGATGCGTGCAGCAGGATGCGGACGGGTAGGGCATCGGCTTTGTAGCCGGGGATGTTGATGCTGATATCGCTTTGCGCAGTGGTGCAGCACATCGAAAATCTTGCCTTTGCGCTTTTCTGCTTCGGATAGAGCCTGTTCCGAGTGTCCGACCATTTGAATATCGCCGCTGACCAGTTCGGCTTTTGACTGCCCGCATACGCCGCTTTTGCGGGAATGGGGCAGGTTGAGGTTTTGTCGGGCGGCAGCGGCTTAAAACGGCTTTGCCGCCATTGGCGGCAAAGGTGGTCTGGTCGGGGAGGGTAACGGTGTGGTTCATCGTATTTCCTTTTCGAGTTGAAACCCCGCCACTCGGACATCTGTCCTTCGGGGCGGTAGAATCAGACTTTATTTGGGAGGGGCGTAACCTTCCAAATCAGGACGACACACAGGGCGACGCATGTGTCGTCCTGTGTGTGAAAACATGAATATTGTTTTTTGCGCTGTTTAATGTGGTCAGGCTGTGAAAAACTGTGAAAATGCCGTCTGAACGTCGGATCTGGGTTTCAGACGGCATCTTGCTTATCAGGCAAGTTTGGCTTTGATCAGCTCTTGAACCTGCGCGGGATTGGCCTTGCCTTTGCTGGCCTTCATCACTTGCCCCACAATCGCATTCAGGGCTTTTCGTTGCCGGATTTGAACTGTTCCACGGCTTTGGCGTTGTTGGCCAGCACTTCGTTCACTCATGGCTTCAATCGCGCCGGTATCGGTCATCTGTTGCAAACCGTGTTTTTCAATGATTTCGGCAATGGTGGCTTCGGGTTCTGCCCACATGGCTTCAAAGGCTTTTTTCGCTAACTTGCTGCTTAATGTGCCGTCGGCGATTTTGCCTACCAGCGCGGCGAGGCGCGGGGCGGTAATCGGGCTGTCGGCAAGTTCCATGCCTTCTTTGTTCAGCGTAGCGGCAAGTTCGCCGTTCATCCAGTTGGCAGTCAGCTTGCCTTGTCCGCTCTCTTTGGCGGCTTCTTCAAAAATAGGCGGCCTGTGCGCGGCTTGCGGTGAGCAGGCGCGCGTCGTATTCGGACACGCCGTAGTCCGCCACGAAACGCGCTGCCATTTCTTTCGGCAACTCGGGCATTTCTGCTTTGGCTTTTTGCATTTGAGCGTCTGAAATGATAACGGGCAGCAAATCGGGGTCGGGGAAGTAGCGGTAGTCTTGCGCGTCTTCTTTCAGGCGCATCACGCGGGTTTCGCCTTTTTCAGGGATCGAACAGCATGGTTGCCTGCTGTACTTTGCCGCCGTCTTCCGAAAAATCTCGATTTGCGCTTCCACTTCGTAATTAATCGCCCTGCTCCAGTGAAACGGAAGGAATTGAGGTTTTAACCTCGCGGCGCGTGCCGAACTCTGCTTGGCCTTTCGGGCGAACGGATACGTTGGCATCGACGCGGAACGAGCCTTCCGCCATATGCCGTCGCAAATGTCCAGCCAGGTTACCAAGCTGTGTAAGGCTTTGGCGTAGGCAACGGCTTCGGCGGCGGAGCGCATTTCAGGTTCGATACCACTTCCAACAGCGGCGTGCCGGCGCGGTTCAGGTCGATACCGGTCGCGCCGTTCAAGCCTTCATGCACGGATTTGCCTGCGTCTTCTTCCATATGGGCGCGGGTTACGTTGATGGTTTTCACATCGTCACCGACTACGATTTCAACCTGCCGTGTTCGACAATCGGTAAGTCCAACTGGCTGATTTGATAGCCTTTGGGCAAGTCGGGATAGAAGTAGTTTTTTGCGGTCGAACACGTTTTTCTGATTGATTTTTGCATCCAAAGCCAAACCCAATTTGATGGCTTTTCAACGACTTCCGGTTCATCACAGGCAAAACGCCCGGCAGCGCGCATTCCACCACGCTGGCGTGCGCGTTGGGTTCTGCGCCGAATGCGGTCGATGCGCCGCTGAAGATTTTGGATTTGGTGTTCAATTGACGTGGATTTCCAAGCCGATTACGGTTTCAGGTCATCAGGAGGTTCTTTCTCTAAAAATATCAATTCGATAGTCTTCGCATCAGGCTGTCCGGCGGAGCGGTTTTTCCGTTTGGATGCCGTCTGAAATGCTGCGTGCTTCTGTTTTCAGACTGTCCTTCATCTCTGCAACCATGTTGTCCAGCATTTCATAACGCTTGCGGTACATCGAGCGTTTTTGCTTTCGATGTCGGCAAGATCTTTGCGGGCGGGGGTTTGGGGAGATGCCAGTAGTCGTCCCTGTTCCAAACTTGCGCCGTATTCCTGCTCAGAATGCGTCGTAATTCATTTTTGACGCGTTTTTAAGTTTCCAGCGCAATTTGACTTGATGTTTTTGTGCAATCGCCTATCGCGCCGTCTAATTTTAATACGGCGGCGAAATATTGCAGTGCGGTTACCATCAGTTGTTGGGGACGCAGGCCGTGAAGTTGTTTGGTTATGCGGCGGACGGTATCTTTTGGCCCTTCGCCCGCAGGCCCTTGTACGGAGGCTGCCAGCAGGTGTGTAGCCGACAAAGGCGAAGGTCGCCATATACAGCCGGTTGCCTGCTTCATCGCGCAAAGATAAAGACCACGCGCCTTCTTCGACGCAGTTGTCGTTGCGGTTGAGCCACAAGCTGATGCCGTCTGAAAGGTGCGCCAAGACCAGATGGAAGCGGCAGTCTTCCATTTGGTGCAGGATGTCTGAGCCGAACAGTTTTTCCGCCATGAGGAAATCTGCCGTCATCGCATCTAAACGGCGTTTGCAGTTAAAACGCCTGTCAACAAATTCGCGCAGCAGCGGATAAGCATCCTGAGGGCAGCGGAGGAACAGCCCCTGACGGATAGGGGATGCGTTGACAAACCGCTCGAGGCGTAAATTTCTTTTCCGAAAAATTTTCGCAATGTGATTTTTAAATGTTGCAGCCGATATAAAGGGGGCATAGCTGTAAACGGTGCGAAAATCGGGAAAGGTAAAGGTGCGGTTCTGTTCATTGGGTCGTTTGCCGTGCCAATCGCTGTTGAGTTGATTTGGTGTGCCGCACCGAGGATTTTGGCTTCGGCGAAGTAGTTGCCGATAAGCTGAACGCCGACGGGCAGTCCGCCGCCGCCGAAGCCTGCGGGCAGGGTCAATGCGGGCAGTCCGGCGAGGTTGACGGCGATGGTGTAGATATCGCTCAAGTAGGTTTCAACCGGCGAAGCATCCGCTCCGATTTTGGGGGCTGTAGTGGTGCGGTCGGCGCGAGGATGAGGTCGCACCGTGCAAATGCCGTCTGAAAATCATCGGCAACGAGGCGGCGCAGTTTTTGGGCTTTGAGATAGTAGGCATCGTAGTAGCCGTGTGACAGTACATAAAGTGCCGATCATGATACGGCGTTTGACTTCGCTGCCGAAACCTTCGGCACGGGTTTTGCCGTACATTTCTTCCAAATCGCTGAATTGGGCGGCGCGGTGTCCGTAGCGCACGCCGTCGTAACGTGAAAGGTTGGTACTGGCTTCTGCGGAGGCGAGGACGTAGTAGGCGGGGATGGACAGCTTGGTTTGCGGTAGGGAAACTTCGACCAATTCCGCGCCTTGGGCTTTGAGGAGGTCAATGGTATGTTGCAATGCCGTCTGAACATCGGTGCTGTTGCCTTCGCTGAAGTATTCTTTTGGGCAGGCTGATTTTTCATGCCTTTAAGCGGTTGGTTCAAATCGCGGGTGTAGTCTTCTTTTCGCGCTCGAGGCTGGTGGAGTCTTTGGGGTCGAAACCCGCCATCGCGTTTAACAGAATCGCGCAGTCTTCGGCAGTTTGCGCGATCGGGCCGGCCTGGTCGAGCTGGAGGCGTAGGCGACCATGCCGAAGCGGGAAACCGTGCCGTAGGTAGGTTTGATGCCGGTAATGCCGCAGTGCGACGCGGGTTGGCGGATAGAGCCGCCGGTATCCGGAACCGAGCGCGGCAGGGGGCAAGGCGTGCGGCAACGACGGCTGCCGAACCGCCTGACGAACCGCCGGGGACGTGTTCGTGATTCCACGGGTTTTTGGCCGCGCCGTAGAAAGAGTTTTTCATTGGTCGAACCCATAGCGAACCTCGTCCATATTGGTGCGGCCGAGCGTTACCATACCTTCGTCGAGCAGGTTTTGGACGACGGTGGCGGTGTAGGGGGAGATGAAGTTGTCGAGCATTTTGAAGCGCACGCGCTGCGCCAGCCGGTTTGGCAGAAAATGTCTTTGTAGGGCGACGGGAACGCCGGTAAGCGCGGAGGCGTTGCCCGCGCGATGCGTTCGTCGGCGGCACGGGCTTCGCAAGGGTTTTTCGGGGTTCAGCGTGATGTAGCCGTTGAGGGCGGGATTTTTCAGCGATGGCGGCAAGGTATGCGCTGCCAGTTCGACGGCGGAAATCTGTTTGACCGCAACAGGACGCTTTGCCTGTTTCAATGTGTATTGTGTCACAAATCTTCCATCCTTAAAGGGGCTTCGGGCGGTATTGCTGATGCCGTCTGAAGCGTATTCGGGATTATTCTTCGATAACTCTGCGGTACGATGTACAGGCGGTTGCGGTATTTCCGGAGCGACCGCCTGATATTCGGCGGCGCGGCTCGGTTCTCGGTTACTTCGTCTTCACGCAGGCGCAGGGCGGCCTCAGTGCGGTGCGCCATCGGTCTCGATGCCGTCTCAGTTAATGGTTTGCATCTGTTCGACCATAGCGAAAAATGTCGTTTAATTCTTGAAGCGATTTTTTCTTTCTGCCGCAGTCAGGTGCAGTCGGGAGAGTCGGGCGATTTTTGTCTACGTCGGCGCGTCAGTGCCATGAAAAGCATCCTTGTCTGATGGTAAAAGATACCGTCGTTCGGGTATGATGGGCGTATTGCTTGAATTTTTAATTATAACGGAAAAATCCGTTGTGGTGGCAATTTGCGGCATCGAATGCCTGCCGCACGGGTTTGAAGGGAGGGGAAATAATGGGATTGGGTGTGGAAATCGGCAAGCTGATTGTGGCTTTTTGGCGCTGATTAATCCGTTTAGCGCGTTGTCGCTTTACCTTGACCTGACCAACGGGCACAGTACGAAGGAGCGCAGGAAGGTCGCGCGGACGGCAGCCGTCGCCGTGTTTGCCGTGATTGCGGTATTTGCGCTGACCGGCGGTATGTTGTTGAAGGTCTTGGGCATCAGCGTCGGTTCGTTTCAGGTCGGCGGTGGAATTTTGCGTTGCTGATCGCCATTTTCGATGATGAACGGCAACGACAATCCCGCCAAGCAGAATCTCGGCGCGCAGCCGGATACGGGGCAGGCGCGTCCCGCCCGCAATGCAGGGGCGATTGCCGTCGTGCCCATCGCCATACCGATCACCATCGGCCCGGGCGGTATTTCGACCGTGATTATTTACGCTTCGGCGGCTAAAACATACGGCGATATCGCGCTGATTATCGCGGCCGGTTTGGTGGTCAGTGCGATTTGTTATGCCATTTTAATCGTTGTCGGAAGGTCAGCCGCCCTGCTGGGCACGACGGGGCTGACGATTTTAAACCGCATTATGGGTATGATGCTGGCGGCGGTATCGGTGGAGATTATTGTGTCGGGACTGAAAACGATATTCCCGCAACTGGCAGGTTGATTCGATGTTTCACAGTGTCACTGTATTTACGGGCGAAACGCTTTATCGCCGCCCCTGCTCAAGATTATGCGGAGTTTGAACGGCAACTGGCGGATTTGAAAATGCGCGGCGGGGCGTTCGCGCAACTGGGCGTAACCGAACGTGCGCCCGCCTCGCAAAAATTTGCCGGCCGTTTGGAGGCGGAGAAAGAGCGTTTTGCGGAAATGGTGTGAGGAAGTCGGACGCTGCTCGCACGAATGTCGCGCGGAAATCGGCAAGTCTATCGAGCTGATACGTTATTACGCCCGTCTCGCCCCGAACCGCTTTGCCCACAAAACCATTGGTGACGCAGGCGAGTTTTGAGTCAGGTAAGGTTTGAGCCTTTTGGGCGTGGTGTTTTGCCGTCAGCCTTGGAATTACCCTGTCTGGCAGGTATTACGCTTGCCGTACCTGCTGCTTTGTGCGGGTAACGTGCGTTGTCAAACCCGCGCCCAGCGTGGCGCGCGTCAGTCAGGCGTTGTCTCGATTTGGCTTCAGACGGCATTCCTTTGGCAGGCGCGTGGCTGGATGAGGCGGACACGCTCAAGGCAGTCGAAGATACCGATGCGATGGCGTTTACCGGTTCGACGCATACGGGGCGCATCCTTGCGGCACACGCGGGCGCAAACCTCAAGAAAACCGTGCTGAGCTCGGCGGCAGCAACGCCTTTATCGTGATGCCCGATGCCGACTTGGAAACGCGCCGCCGCAGAAGCCTCGTTATTCCGTTTCCGCGATGCGGGCAATCGTGCAACGCCGCCAAACGCATCATCGTAACCGAAGCCGCAGCCGATCGTTTCATCCCGCTGTTTCTCGCCGAATGCGCCAAATTGAAAATGGTGACCCCAAAACATCCCGATACCACTGCTTGCACCGCTGCACCGTGAAGATTTTGCGGAACCGGGTTCACGGGCAGGTTGAAGATGCTGTTTTAAACGGCGCGGTATGCCTGACCGGCGGCAAAGTCCCGCTGAGGGCCGGGGTGGTTCTACCCCGCGACGGTTTTGACAGGGTAAATCCCGGCCTGCCGCGTCTGGTATGAAGAAGTATTCGGCCCCGTCGCCCTGATTTTGCGTACGGCAAACGAAGATCATGCCATCGCCCTTGCCAATGATTCCCCGTTCGGGCTAGGGTGCCCGCATTTATACCGCCGATACTGAACGCGCCTGGCGGTTTGCCGAAAAAAATACAGGCGGATCGGTATTCATCAACCGCCATACCAGCAGCGATTTGCGCCTCGCCTTTCGGAGGGTTAAAGATTCCGGTTACGGGCGCGAACTGTCCGAATTCGGGCTGTATGAGTTCGTCAACGTTAAAAACCTACTGGCAGAATAAACAAACCCCGTGCCGCTTCAGACGGCATGGGTTTTTCGATTGAGTCGGACGCTGTCGGCTGTGATGTGGGTAGCCGCCTTCGCCGGCAAAGAGACCGCTCTGGCTGCCGACGTTAAAAAGACAGCCTGATATTTTTTCAGACTGTCTTTTTGAAGAGATGAAAGTTATTTGTTTCAATATCTCAATAAGGGCGGCTTTGGACCCTGGTGGAGTCCAAATCAAATAATGAAATGCCTAAATGTTTGCAATATTCTTCGATCATCTCCACAGTCAGCCTGTTTTTGAGTCTTCGGCATATTTTTCTGTCTCGTTCAACGGCAGCGGCGTGCCATATTCCATAAACTCGACACGACTGGTTTCTTTTATGCAGCATAACATTTCTGGTTTCGCAGTCATGACGGAAAACCTGTTTGCCGCCCCTCATACAGGGTAAAATGAGACCGCACCGAATTCGTCTTTAAAGCCAAAATATGGACGTAAATACATAGTCAACAATCTGATTTTCCACAGCAGAGCTTCATACGGCACACTTGAAAAGTCTCGTGCTGTTCCGGTTATACCTATTAGCAATGACCAATCAGACTGCGTTTCAACAATAAATATTTGGATGATCCGGTAATCTCACGGATTCAAGAAATCCAATTTCTGACTGAGGGTATACCCTCATCCAAATACGATAGTTTCGGTTTTAGATTTTGATAAAAATCACTTAAATCCATACGTCTTTTTAGATAAAGATCCAGTGCTTTTTCAAATGGCGCGCCAATAAAAATAAAACTGTTTCAGGCTTGATGGCCGTCTTTTGCAAGATCTTTGTTTCATTCATAATTTAATCCACGGTTCTTAAATTACAATAGCATCCGGATCATTACTCAATGCTCTTGATGCATGTCCGGAGGCTGCTCAACGGCAGTATTTGTTTACGGCGTTATTGTATTTACGGATCAAATCATCCTTATTTTTCGCATTTGAGTTTCCCACCGCCTTCAGGTTCATTTTTTGAAATCCGGCAGTTTTCTTTTTGTTCTGCCGTTCGGTTTCGGCAATTTTTCTTTTTCTTCCTCGTTGCCTGTTTTTCTCGGCAGTGTCGGGATTGTTTTCCCTGCGCCGCGCCGTCCGTGGGCTTCCCTGCGGCGACTTTGGGCAGGCTTGACCGCCGGTTTGGTTTGGCGCGTCCGCAGGTTGAGGATTTGGCCTGGTCGGGATGAAGCTGTTTCGCACATCCGAATATGTTGCCGCCGCCGTCCTTCCAAGCAAAGACGGCAGCTTTGGCGGGCGGACGGGCAGGAAAGAGGCGAGGGTAAATGTGATGACGGACAAAGCAAAGTTCATTAGGGTTTCCTTAATGGTTGGCCGTCGGGGCATCAGGATTGGCTCGGGCGGTGTCTTTTCCGAGTTCGGGTCAAAGCAGGAAGACACTCCGCCTTATATGGTAGCTTTATATATTGGGGTAAAACAGATTCCCAAAAATATCATTGGAATATGCTTATGCTACCGTATATTTCGACAAAGAAAAAGAAAATTGCAGTCCGGCGCGTATAAAATCCGATGGGCGCGTGATTCTGCCTTTGGTGTTGAATCGGTTGAATCTGCGGTATTTTTGATATTTTTATAGTGGATTAACAAAAATCAGGACAAGGCGACGAAGCCGCAGACAGTACAATAGTACGGAACTGATTCACTCGGTGCTTCAGCACCTTAGAGAATCGTTCTCTTTGAGCTAAGGCGAGGCAACGCCGTACTGGTTTTTTATTAATCCACTATATTGATGAAATGCCGTCCGAAAGCTTTGAAAAGGGTTCAGACGGCATTTTTGTTTTAAACAGGGTGTTTTGCGTTGCAATACGGCGGCGAAGAAACCGTCGGTTTGGTGTCCTCCGGAGTTGAGGCGCAGGTATTTGCCGGTATCCAAATCGACCTTCAGACTTTGCAGCAGTTCGGCGCAGTTGACGAGTTCAAACTCGGGATGTTCGGACAGGAAACGTTCGACCTGTTGCTCGTTTTCTTCCGGCAATACGCTGCAGGTGGCGTACACCAAGCGTCCTTGCTGGTTTCACCAGTTTGGAGGCGGCATCGAGGATGCTGTGTTGCTGTTCCAAAAGGTTGGCCACGGTCTCGGCGGATTGGCGGTATTTGAGGTCGGGATTACGGCGCAGCGTGCCTAAGCCGGAGCAGGGCGCGTCCACCAACACGCGGTCGGCTTTGCCTGCCAGTCGGGCGATACGGGTATCGTGTTCGCTGCTGATGCGTTCGGGGTGGATATTGGTCAGTCCGGCACGGGTCATGCGCAGTTTGAGGTTGGCAAGGCGTTTTTCGGCGATGTCGAAGGCGTAGATTCTGCCTTTGTTGGCCATTTGCGCGCCGACAGCCAAGGTTTTACCGCCGGCGCCGGCACAGAAATCGACAATGATTTCGCCGCGTTTTGCGCCCACCAATAAGGCAAGCAGCTGGCTGCCTTCGTCTTGGACTTCCAGCGTGCCGTCTAAAAACAGTTCGTGTTTGTTAAGCGCGATTTTGTTTTTCAGGCGGATGCCCCAAGGCGAATAAGGCGTGGCCTCTGCATCGGCACTTTTCAGCCTGCAACAGCGGCAGCACTTTTATCGCGTTTGCCTTTCAAAGTATTGACGCGGATGTCGAGCGGCGCGGCTTGGTTGATGCTGCGGCCGAAAGCGAGGATTTCTTCTTCGCGCCAATGCTGCTGCAATTGTTCCACCAGCCATTGCGGCAATTCTGCGGCGATATTCAGGCCGTCTGAAAAACTTTCGGTTTTACGGGCTTTCAAAATTGCCGAGGAACTCTGTTTCTTCTTCATCAGGCAGGTCTTTGATTTGGCTGATGTTGGGTACTTCTGCCGAGAACCAGTGCGGGCGAGCGCGGCTTTTGCGCGGCTGCGCGTGCGGACGGCGCAGGGCAGTGCTGATTTTTGATAGTGGCGCAGTGCAGCAAAAGGCAGTTTCGGCGATTTCGTGGCGGTCTTGGCGGCCGAGTTTTTGTGTTCGCGGAAATAGGCGGAGAGGACGGCATCGGAAGGCTGTTTGAAAGTCAGCATTTCAGCCAAAACTTTGGCGGGTATGGTCGAGTTGTGCGGCGTTCATAATGTAATGGGTTCTCTTTGAAAGTGGGTAAATGGTTTCAGACGGCCTTCATGATGCGTTCGATTTCGTGCCAAAAGCCGTCCGGCCGACATCTGCAAAAACGGCAATCAAGCCTTGGTCGATACGGCGGATTTCGGTTGCGTTTAATGTTTCGGTTTTCGGCGACACGCGCAGGCGCGGAGATAGGCCATGCGGTCGAGCAGATGGTAGCGCGCTCTCGGCGTTCAAAACCCGTATTCCGCCCAATCTGAATATAGACGCCGTGCCAGCCGTATGGGTTAAGTGGCGGCTCAAAAGCTACGGAAACCTTGTAGAAAAAAATCCGATGCCGCGCACGATGGAAACGGGTTTTACGTCAAGCGGCAAACCGTGCTGCCGCAAGATCCGGATGCCGTCTGAAGTGTGCGGCAGACCGAGTTGGGCGGTCAGTTTGGCGGCTTTTCCCAAAAAGCGTGTCTTTGGGGTCGAGTCCGCGCATGTCTTCGGGTCTGCCCGTGCCGCTGCCGTAATATTTGCAGGTCAGCTCGATATGGTAGGGCTTGCCGTTAAGCCTGCCACAAAATCCGCCGCGCCTTGCGTATTGCCGTCAGAACCGGAAACCGTGAGGTTGTGCGCGAGCAGTTCGGCGTGCGGCGCGTTGGCAAACCAAAAGGCCATCAGCTCTCGGCATAAATGCCGAGACGATGTCCAAACGGGGCGCGTTGGGCAAGGTAATCCGTCAGCGGCGGGGATCGGCATCTAATGCCAAAAGATAGCGGAAACCGTGTTCCCCAATAGTTCGCGCACGCTCAATTCACAACCGCTTTTGCCACAAAGGCGGCGCAGTCAGCAGCGAGGCTAAATCCCGCACGGCAGGGTCGGTCCGCTTTCCACCACAGAGCATCGAGGGCGTAGTTCATGGTTTTCCTGTTTCTGTATTCTGATTTTTCCTGAAATGCCGTCTGAAAACGGATTCAGACGGCATGCGCTTAGGATTGCCTGTCCTTCAGACGCTGTTGCAGCGTATTGAAAAACCGCGCAGGATGTCGATGTCTTCGGTTTGCGTGTTGGCACGTCCGAACAGGCTCTGCATACGGCGCATCAGGCGCTCGCCGTTGCGGCGGTTGAAAAAGCCGATGTCGTTCATCACGCTTTCCATGTGGGCGACCATGCCTTTGATTTGCTCGTGGGTTGCGGCGTGGTCTTCCTGTTGCAGGTGGGCTCATGGGCGAATCGGTTTGGTTGAAGATTTCGTAGCACACGACCTGCACGGCTTTGGGCTAGGTTGAGCGAGAAATAGTCGGGATTGCCGTTGATGGTCATCAGTCGGCTGCAGGCCCGGACTTCTTCGATGCTCAAGCCGAAAAGTCTCGTTGCCGAAAACCAGCGCCACTTTCTCGCCGCGGTTGGCGGCCTGCAGTAATTCGGGCACCACATCGCGCGGGGTTTGCAGCGGCGCGGTAATTTCGCGGCGGCGGCTGGTCAGGGCGCAGGCGATCGTGGTGTCGGTAAGGGGCTTCGTCCAGCGTGGCGACGATTTCGGCGTTGTGCAATACGTCCGCCGCGCCCGAAGCGAGGATGAAACTTTCTCGGGCAGTGCAAAACTTTGCACGTCATCGGGATTGAAAACAGGCGGGTTTTTCCGTCATCGGCGTAGCCATCAGATTGGGGGCGACGATGGTCAGTTTGTAGCAGACCCATCGTTTTTCATCGCGCGCGCGGCGGAACCGATATTGGCGGGATGGCTGGTGCGTGTGGAGGATAATGCGGATGTTGCCGAGATAGTCGGGCAGGGGCGGGTTTGAGAGCAGTCATGTTCGGTTTTCGGTCGGAATGGAATAGGGTATAATGCGCCGTCTTTTTCGTTCGGACGGTCAAATGCCGTCTGAAATGTTCTTTAACAACGTCGGAAATTTAACGTTGCGCCTGAAGCAGACACGCGTCAGGCGGTATTTTACCCGATCTGGCAGGGTTTACCCCAACCAAATCAACTCCGATTTTGCCGCCCGAAGGACTGCGCGTCCGAACCGGCGGTATGCCACCCTTTAAGGAAATCTGATGAATCCGTTTTTGAATCACAGCCTTTAAAGCCGCCCGCCGTGCCGGTCAGATGATGATACGCGCCGCAGGCAACCTCGATGCCGTCAAAACCGACAGCAAAGCCTTCAACGATTTTGTTTCCGATGTTGACCGCAATTCCGAAATCATCCTGGTTGAGGCTTTGAAAGAAGCCTATCCGCACCACAAAATCACTTTGTGAAGAAAAGCGGCTCCCCACGGCAAAGCCGCAGCCGAGTACGAATGGATTATCGATCCGCTCGACGGCACGACCAATTTCCTTCACGGTCATCCCCAATACGCTATCTCTATGGCACTGCTGCACAAAGGCGTGTTGCAGGAAGCACTGGTGTACGCACCTGAACGCAACGACGTATATATGGCTTCGCGCGGCAAAGGCGCGTTGCTCAACGACCGCCGCATCCGCGTTTCCAACCGCATCGAATTGAACTGCCGCCTGATCGGCACCGGCTTCCCTGTTGTCGATCGAGCATGATGGACAAGTACCTGGCGATTTTGAAAGATTTCTTGGCAAAAACCGCCGGCGGCCGTCGTGAAGGCGCGGCTTCTTTTGGATTTGTGCCGTAGCGACTGGTCGTTTTGACGGCTTTTTCGAGTTCAACCTCAAACCGTGGGACATTGCCGCAGGCGCATTGATTGTCCAAGAAGCGGGCGGCATCGTTACCGATATGTCGGGTGAGGAAGCTTGCTGGAAAGCGGCAATAGTGTCGCCGCTAATCCCAGTGCTGGCGCAAATGCTAAAAATCATTTCCGCACACGTTTAAATTTCAGCCCGCTCCCAGGAATACGGGGAAGGGGCGGGTATGCCGTCTGAAGTATCGTGCCGATATTTCAGACGGTATTTTTATTGGCAGCGGGGTAGGGAAGGTGGAAACGGCTAAATGCCCAAAACTGCCGAGGATGGAAACCCATATCTAATTAAACGGAGAACTCTGTGCAATTTGTCCATTTCCCGCTCAGTCATTTAAATGCAGTTTGATGGAAGCTAAATCGGCTGTGGTAGAAAACAGACACCGGAGAATAAAAAAATAAACCATATTTAACAGTCGGATAACTCCGCCTGATTGAGTTTTTTTCCAGTAATAGTTGTGATTATCAAATATAATTGCCGCTCGAATATCTGACAAGTTTGTTTATTTTTTTATATTTATTCCTTAATACTTAAAAAGAGAGCGTTTTCATGAACAAAAACTTGCCTTTAATGCCGCTGTTGATTTTGAGCGCGTTTTCGTCTGCCGCCGACAATGTTCCGCAGCAGGCGAACTCGGACAGGTTCATGTCCGTGCCGATGGCAAACGCGTCAAAGCCGCCTGTTCCTACTCCATCGCCAGCGACGGTGATTTGCGCGACCGCGTGAACTTGGGCGTATTGGGTAAAAGCCAACGCTTTTACCGCACCGATTACCGTCGTCAACTACGACGAACAAGCCCTCAACAACACCGAAGCGCGTACTTTGGTGGATGCCGTAGCGAAAAAGACGCTTCCGTTTGGCAGTTCGGCGGCGAAAAGCAACACGCTGACTGGACTGTATTTCAGAGGTTATCAGCTTCGACTCGCGCCAATTCAGCGTCAACGGTTTGGCAGGGATGTACGGCACGCAAGGCACGGCCAGCGTGCAAGTCGGTTCCGCACAACTGATTAAAGGCGCGTCCACCGCCGTAAACGGCATGGACCCCGAAGGTGCGGTATCCGGTTCCGGTCAACATCGAAACCAAAAAGCCGCCGATGAAGGCAACCGCAAAATCGGTTTTGGGCTGGTTCAGCAACAACCGCGCCCAAGGTACATTCGACTTGGGTCAACGTTTCGGCGAAAACAAAGAATTCGGCGCGCGCCAACGGCAAACTGCGCCACGGCGACACCCCGCGCCACGGGTACAGCGAGGACAACAAAGAATTTGCATTGAATGCCGACTATCGCGGCGAAAAACTGCGCGTGGCATTTGATTCCATCTACGCAAAACGCAAAAACCAACGGCGGCCGCGCGCGTATGCGGGATATTCAAAAACCTGCAAGGCCGTCTGTTTGATGCACCTGACGGTAAAACCAATCTGTTGCCTTCTTTGGAACTGGCAAAAATACTGTCGGCCAAACTAATATGCTGACCTTTGAATGGATGCGTTTGATAATGCACAGATTACAGGCGGTATCGGCTACAACAAAGCGCGTTATTACGGTACGCTGATTTCCCCGACCGTTTGCGGTACAAGCGGAGCAAGTAGCCAAACCGCTACCTGCACGGCTGCCAACCAATACCACACCGGCACGGCGCGCCTGACCGACCAATATTTCCGTACTTTGAGTATGAACCTGACCGCACGCGGCGAATTTGAAACCGGTCCGGTAACACATAACTGGAGTACGGCTTTCGACCGCATCATCCGCCAACGGAAAACCATAAACGGCAGCGGAAACGGCAACAGCAAGATAGAAGTGAAGGCAAACGAAAATATTGCGAATCAATTGGCATCGTTCAAAGCCGACTATCCCAATTCTTGGGCGAAAACCGCCAACTTGGATGCCAATATCAAAGTTAACAGCCTGGCTTTGTCCGACACCTTGGGCTTCGTGGATAACAAATACCGCCTGACTTTGGGCGGACGTTTCCAAGCGGTTGAATACACCAATAAGAAAAAATCACAGAGCGGCGATGCCAAACGTTTCAGCCCTATGTTTATGGCCGCGTGGGTGCCGCAACCTGATTTGGTCGTTTACGGTAACTATATGGAAGACTTGGAGCCAGCCGATATCAAAACCGATGATGACGGCCATACCACCATGTCCAAACCGCGTGTCAGCCGCCAGTTTGAAGTGGGCGTGCGTAAAAACTGGGGCAATTTCGTGACCACGTTAAACGCGTTCCAAATCAAACGCCCGGGCTACTGGCGCGGCAATACCAAAAAAGGTACTGATTTTGCAGCATATAAAGCAGCAGGAGGCGCAGACGGAGATGAACAAGGCATGGAACGCAATCGCGGTATCGAGTTCAATGCCTATGCTAACCTGTTAAACAAAAAACCCTGCGCCCGACTTTGGGTCTGATGTATCTGCAATCGACCGTGAAGAATTATCCGAATTCGCGCGATATGCTGGTTAACGGCGTACAAGTTGCCAACCCGCGCGTGATTGCCAAAGCGGGCGTGGAATGGGATACCCCGTTTGCCAAAGGTTTGACCTTGAACGGCAGCGTTTCGTATTTCGGCAAGTCTTACCAAGACACGCAAAAACAATACGCCTTCCCGTCTTACACTTTGGTTGACGTAGGCGCACGCTACAAAAACCAAGTTGGGCAAAAACACTCTGACCGTCAGCAGCTCGGTGGAAAACCTGTTCAACAAAAACTACTGGCAGGTACAGCGCGGACAATTCGACCGCAGCTTCGCCGTCGTCGGTATGCCGCGTACTTACTGGCTGAAGGCGGAATTGGATTTCTGATTTCCCACATCCGGAAAAATGCCGTCCGAACAGGTTTCAGACGGCATTTCTTTTAAAGAAATATGGCGGGATACGCTTAAATAATGCTATTCTAGTGCCTTTGAAACCTGCTTGTTTGAAGTGATGAAAAACCTTTTGATTTCGGTTGCGGCAGCATTGCTCGGCGTTGCTTTTGGGGGACACCTTATTATTTGGGTGTCAAAGCCGAAGAAAGCCTGACGCAGCAGCAAAAAAATATTGCAGGAACGGGCTTCGACCGTTGAATCGCACCAATATGAGCGAGGCTGGTTTACCTCATGGAAACGACGGTCATCCGTCTGAAACCCGAGTTGCTGCATAATGCGCAGAAATACCTGCCGGATAACTTGAAAACAGTGTTGGAACAGCCGGTTACGCTGGTAAACCATATCACACACGGTCCTTTTGCCGGCGGATTCGGCACTCAGGCGCACATTGAAACCGAGTTCAAATACGCGCCTGAAACGGAAAAAGTTCTGGAACGCTTTTTGGAAAACAAGCTCCGGTTTCTCTTGCCAATACCGTTTATTTTAACGGCAGCGGTAAAATGGAGTCAGTGTTCCTGCCTTCGATTATGAAGAACTGTCGGGCATCAGGCTGCACTGGGAAGGCCTGACGGGGGAAAACGGTTTATCAAAAAAGGTTTCCAAAAAGCTACCGGAACGGCTATGATGCCCCCTTGTTTAAAATCAGTTGGCAGATAAAAGGCGATGCCGCGTTTGAAAAAGTGCATTTCGATTCGAAACTTCAGACGGCATCAATCCGCTTGCTTTGGGCAGCAGTAATCTGACCTTGGAAAAATTCTCCTTAGAATGGAAAGAGGGTGTCGATTACAACGTCAAGTTAAACGAACTGGTCAATCTTGTTACCGATTTGCAGATTGGCGCGTTTATCAATCCCAACGGCAGCATCGCACCTTCCAAAATCGAAGTCGGCAAACTGGCTTTTTCAACCAAGACCGGGGAATCAGGCTCATTTATCAACAGTGAAGGGCAGTTCCGTTTTGACACGCTGGTTTACGGCGATGAAAAATATGGCCCTGCTGGATATCCATATCGCCGCCGAACATCTCGATGCTTCTGCCTTAACCGTATTGAAACGCAAGTTTGCACAAATTTCTACAAAAATGACTGAAGAACAAATCCGCAATGATTTGATTACTGCAGTCAAAGGCGAGGCTTCCGGATTATTTTACCCATGACCCTGGTACTAAATATCAAAAACTTTCCGTTTCACCCTGCCTCAGGGAAGAATTGATGTGGGCGGAAAAATCATGTTTAAAGACATGAAGAAGGAAGATTTGAACCAATTGGGACTGATGTTGAAGAAAACCGAGGCAGACATCAGAATGAGTATTCCTCAAAAATGTTGGAAGATTTGGCGGTCAGTCAGGCCGGAAATATTTTCAGTGTAAATGCCGAAGATGAGGCGGAAGCCAGAGCAAGCATTGCCGATATTAATGAAACATTGCGCCTGATGGTGGATAGTACGGTTCAAAGTATGGCAAGGGAAAAATATCTTACTTTTAGACGGTAATCAGATTGATACGGTCATTTCCTTAAAAACAATGCCCCGAAGTTAAACGTGGAAAACGCCGCAAAATGAACCCGATCCTGATTTTGACGAGGGAGATATGGTTTTCCGGCCAGCCGCATTAATGCTGTTTATGCTAAATGCCGTCTGAAATGTTCAGACGGCATTTTTGTTGTATTGAAACTGCTGTTTTCAACCATTCCTTCAGATAAGCCGTGTGGATTCTGTTTTATGCAGGTCGTAGTGAATATTTTTAATCTGCGTTGTAGGGTCAGAAAACGCCAGTCTGAACATTTCAGACGGCATTTGCTCAAATAAACCTTATCGGCTGTTTATTCAGTCGGATTTATTTTTTCTTTGAGGAGGCAGGTCGGCGTAAGTGCCCAAAGCCACTTCCGCAGCCCTGCTCTGATGGATTCACCCAAAGTAGGGTGCGGATGGATGGTTTTTGCTAATGTCGGCTGCATCACAGCCCATTTCGATGGCTAGGCAGACTTCGCCGATCATACGCCGCCGTTGGGGCCGACGATACCGCCGCCGACAACACGGCCTGTTTCGGCATCAAAAATCAGTTTGGTAAAGCCATTATCGCAGCCGTTGGCAATCGCACGACCGGAAGCAGCCCATGGGAAGGTGGCTTTGGTGATTTTGCGGCCTGATGCTTTGGCAGACAATTCGGTTTCAGCCTAACCCATGCCACTCAGGAGAAGTGTAGGCAACGCCTGGATACACACGCGCGTCGAAGTAGGCTTTGTGGCCGGCACAGTTTTCAGCGGCAACGTGGCCTTTCGTGAACAGCTTTAGTGTGCCAACATCGGTTGACTGACGATATCGCCGATAGCGTGATGTGCGGCACGTTGGTGCGCATTTGTTTGTCCACTTCGATGAAGCCACGATCGGTAACGGCAACACCGGCTTTTTCTGCGCTGATGAGTTTGCCGTTAGGCGCACGACCGGCGGCAACCAGTACGGCATCGTAACGTTGTGGCTCTTAGGGTGCGTTTGCACCTTTCGAAGGTAACGTAAACACCGTCTTCTTTAGGCTCAACAGCAACAGTTTTGGTGTTGATCATGATGTTGTCAAAACGGTATTCGTTTTGTTTTTGCCATACTTTAACCAGAGTCGCGGTCTGCGCCTGCATCAGGCCGTCCATCATTTCAACCACATCCAGGCGAGAACCCAGAGTGCTCTAAACCGTACCCATTTTCGAGACCGATAATACCGCCGCCGATGATCAACAGTTTGCCCGGTACTCTTTCAGAGCCAACTGCCGCTGGAGTCGAAAAATTCGAGGATCTTCAGGAATGAAAGGGCAATTTGGTTACGCGGCTGCCTGCTGCAATGATACAGTTTTTAAAGGCAACGATTTTTCTCACCGGTAGAAGTCGCTTGTTCGTACACTTCGCTGGTTGTCAGAGAAACTTCCGAGTGGTGCGGATCTAAGAATTGGCCGTCACCTTGGATAATGTCCACTTTGCGGCCTTTAGCGCATGCCTGCTAAAAACCGCCGGTCAGACGGTGAAACCATCACCGTCTTTGTAGGCGCGCAGCATGTCGATATCGAGTTCGAG